>Ga0208872_1000001_pt1 | contig 953346 bp, 817 predicted proteins | sample CryBogCBH12Aug08_FD_185508 | JGI IMG/M metagenome (GOLD analysis project Ga0208872, IMG submission 185508) | Freshwater microbial communities from Crystal Bog, Wisconsin, USA - CBH12Aug08 (SPAdes) | ecosystem: Environmental > Aquatic > Freshwater > Lake | place: Crystal Bog, Wisconsin, USA...
GAGCAACGATTGGCATTTGGTGCCGGGCTCGACGAGCACGAACAGTGTGGAAATCTCGGTGGATCCGGGCCAGACCAACGTGTACTACCGGATGTATAAGCCGTGAGCGGTGGCGAAGCCAAATAGATCATAAACAACAAGAACGGATGGCTAGCCTGGCCATCCGTTCTTGCTTTGTTCTCAACGCGCGAACGCCATTTGCCTTTGACGGGTGACGTGAATGCTGGTATTGCCCATCCAATATGTTGAAACCATGGTTCCAAATGCTACCAAAGAAACGGAGCAGTCTTTGGCTGTGGGCGTCACTTTTCGTTTTCCAGTTCGGGCTGATTGGTGCCGTCAACCCGATTGATCCCGCTTGGTTTACGGTCCTCCAGAATCAGCACAGCCTCACGCTGCCGGACTGGGGGCCATACACGAAGCGCTACATCGGCATTTCGCATATTCCGGTGGCCAATGCGGGATTGCGGTTTGACGTGAGCGTTTTTCCCGGGTTGTATCGCCGCCAGGCCAGTCCGCCGAATGTCCTGTTCGAGTCGAGTTATCATCCTTGGGAAGCGACGCCGGATTTGAACTATTTTTGTTTCCGGCATGAATTGGAATGGAAAGATCAGGTTTACGCCGATATCTCCTATGCCAAAGGGGATGACCATTCCCGGTTGATCCGCGCCGAGTGCGTGAATAATACGGATCTGCCGCAGAACCTCGTGTTGCATTTGATGACCAGCATGAATTTCCCGTCGCCGAATCATCCGGCTTCGGTTGAGTTGCCGCCGGATGCCGTCTGGGTGAATGCCATTGACTACCAAACCATGAGTTATGCCAGAAGCCGGCCGGCGGATGATTTGGTTTATGATGGAAAAATGCGCGGTGAAATTCGCTCTGACGAGTTTGTCAACGGTTCAGGCTTGGGCGGTGGCTTTGGCGCGATGGTAGGCGATACGGCAGCCTACGAATTCATAATCAAAAACGCCATGCCCGGCGCGCGATTGGTGGTGCGTTATCGGATGGCAGCGGGCGCGAAAACGGATCTGCAATTTAGCGGTCTGGCCGGCGATTTGATTGGCTTTGCTGGCAACGGCAGTATGCAAACGCAGATTGTAAATCTGGGCAACCTTTCTTCAGGCATTCATAAATTGACTGTGGTCGCAAAAGGCGGGAAGGCCATTGAATTGGATGGTTTTGCGATCGTCACCGCGTCAAAGCTGGAGCAGGTGGTTTTTCATTATCAGGGCTGGGAGCCCAAACCGGAGAAGCTGCCCGGCCCGAAACCAAACAGCCTCATGCTTAAATATCGGGATGCCGATGGTTTTTACGGACTGGCTTGGGACTATGATCAATTCGAGGTGCGCCAGTTTCTTTGCAAGGATCTCGATGTGATTTTTCCTTTGTCGGTGCAGAACCATGTCAATGACACCTTTAAGGGCGACGGCGACGGCCATTACACCGATGTGTTCCTGCGTCCCATCACCATCGCGCCGCACGCCCGGCGCGTCATTTATGGGATCGTTTGTCAGGGTTCGCGGGCGGAGGTGGAACGGCGGCTCGCGGCGAACCAGTCTGCGGAAACCTGTGAGCAGATTTATGCCGCCGCCCGGGCGCAATTGCCCGATTTGAAACCGACCGGGGTGGGGGTGCCGTTTGAATTCAGCCAGCAACGCATGGCGGCGACGCTGTTATGCAACGTGGTTTATCCGGTTTACACCCAGCGCAGTTATATCAAGCACTACACGCCGGGAAAATGGTGGGATAGTCTCTATACCTGGGACTCGGGATTTATCGGGCTGGGGCTGGCGGAATTGGATGTGCAACGCTCGCTGGAATGTCTGAATGCCTACCTGACCGCCCCCGGGGCGCAATCAGCCTTTATTCACCATGGCAGCATGGTGCCGGTGCAATTTTATCTGTTTCTCGATCTCTGGAATCGCACCCGGTCCCGGGAGTTGCTCGCATATGCCTATCCGCGGTTGAAACAGTATTACGAATTTTACATCGGGCGGCTGGGCAGTTCGACCATGGGAAAATTTAAGTCCGGCGTGTTGAGTCCGTTTGACTATTTCTATAACTCGGGTGGTTGGGATGATTATCCGCCGCAAAAATATACCACTGATCATAAGCTCGGAAATACCATGGCTCCGGTGGCGACCACGGCCCATGCCATTCGCATTGGTAAGATCATGACCCTGGCCGCCGAGGCCTTGGGCCTGACCGACGACGTTCTCACTTACCAGCAAGATATCGCTTCGTTGACGGGAGCCTTGGAAAAGAATTCCTGGGATGAGGCTTCGGGCTATTTCGGCTTTTTGCAGCATAACGAAGCCGGCCAGCCGGCTGGACTGCTAAGATACGATAATGGCACTAACTTCAACATGGGCATGGACGGTGTATATCCTTTGGTCGCTGGCATTGGCACGCTCGAGCAGACTAAAAAAATGCTGGAACGCCTCCAGTCGCCCGCCCGCCTCTGGAGCCGGATCGGTTTAAGTGCGGTGGATCAATCCGCGCCTTATTATCGGAATGATGGTTATTGGAATGGCACGGTGTGGATGCCGCACCAATGGTTTTTTTGGAAAACAATGCTCGACTTGGGCGAGGGTGATTTTGCGTGGCAGATCGCCAAGCGGGGATTGGATTTATGGAAAACGGAAGTGGATGCCTCTTACAACTGCATGGAGCATTTTCTGATTGCGACGGGGCGTGGTGCCGGCTGGCATCAATTCGGCGCCCTCTCAACGCCGGTGCTTAAATGGTATTCGGCCTATTGCCGTCCCGGAACCTTGACGACCGGCTTCAACGTGTGGATTAACCGCCAGCAGTTTGCTGCGGACAGTTCCAGTTTGGAAGCGGACTTGAAATTCTTTCCATCAGAAAACCTCTCCGGCCACTCTGATTTGGTGGTTTGCCTGAATCCGGATTTTACTTACGCGGTTCAATGGAACGGGCTCGCCGTCAATTCCAAAGAAATTGCGAAAGGACTGTTGGATATTCAAATTCCTGTCGGGGGCAAGGCAGGAAACTTGATCATAAAAAAAATCGAGTAACCGGTTCAATGGGAAGGTGGCACCGGCATGGACCTGCGCTTGACGCAGGTGAAACATCCGCCCGGCAGGCAAGGCCGGTTTGGGCTTGAGGTGATCCTGCCTAATTGGTTTGCTACCGCCAATAATATGAAGGGATTATGGTTGGCCGCCATTTTGGCCGAGGTCATTTGCGTTCACGGACAAACACGGCCGCCGTTGTCCCCCATGCCGGAAATGGCCAAGCCGCTTCCGGCTGCCTCCGTACCGCTCGGAGATCCTAAAACATATCCCGAAACCAAGATGGATTTTCCCATTGCCGCCGGGCCGTTTGCGCCGACGTGGGAATCCATTAACGCCAATTATTCCGGCAGCCCGGCCTGGCTGCGCGCTGCCAAGTTCGGCATCTGGGTGCATTTCGGCCCGCAATCCGCCGGGCAGAGCGGCGACTGGTATGCCCGCCGGCTTTACGATGCCAGCCAGCCGGCCTACACGAATCACCTCAGGAATTATGGCCATCCCTCGGAAGTCGGCTACAAGGAGGTTCTACGCGACTGGAATCCCAGGCAGTTGAATCCCGCCGACCTGGTCAAGACTTATCATGATGCCGGTGCGCGCTTCCTCATCATCCAGGGCGTGCATCACGATAATTTCGACAACTGGAACTCCCGCTATCAGCCATGGAATTCCGTGAACCTCGGGCCGCACCGCGATTTGCTCGGCGAATGGTCGGCGGCGGCGAAGAAACTGGGGATGCACTACGGCGTCTCGTTTCATCACGAGTATACCTGGTGGTGGTATCAATCCGCCTTCGGCAGCGACAAGTCTGGCCCGAAAGCCGGCGTGCCTTACGACGGCAATTTGACCAAGGCCGATGGCCGGGGCAAATGGTGGGACGGCTACGATCCGCGAATGCTCTACACCGTCAACCTGCTGGAGTATTCCAACATTAACCACGGCGTCATCGGCATCGCCGCCACGAAAGGAATTTTCACGCGGCACCTGGAATACGCCAACTGGTATGCGACTTGGTGGGCGCTGCGCATCATGGACGTGATTGACCAATACGATCCGGATTTCATCTACACGGACGGCAATTCCACGCAGCCGTTCACCGGCGACCACAGCGGATCCGGCTTCAAATGCGACGCCGCGCCGCGCGTCATGGCGCATTTTTTCAACCACACTTTGGCCAAGCGCGGCCAGTTGGACACGTTCGGCATCATCAAGTTCCATCCGCCCTGCAACGGCATCGTCAACACGCAGGAAGGAACTTTTCCGCCCACCGTAAAAACCGATCAGCCGTGGATTGGCGAGAATGCCGTGGGCGACTGGTTTTACGGCCCCGATTTCACCTGCGACGCCGGCGCGGTCATCCGTTGCCTCTTGGAATATGTGTCGCGCGATGGCAACTACGCCGTGTGCGTTTCCCTGCAGCCGGACGGCTCGCTTGACGCGGGCAGCAAAAAAATGTTGCGGGAAATCGGCGACTGGCTGCGCGTGAACGGCGAAGGCATCTACGGCAGCAAAGGCTGGGCGAGATTTGGCGAGGGGGCTGATGCCAATGGCAAAATCAAGTCGCTGCCAACCGGCATGCTCGGCCGCAAACAGGCGGAATCCAAGTTCAGCGCGGATGATTTCCGTTTCACGGTTGGCAAGGACGGTTCCCTTTACACGTATTGCCTGACCGTGCCAAAACCGGGCGAGCGTCTAAAAATCATTTCCCTCGGCCGCGACGCCGGGCTGTCCGCCCGCCCGGTAAAATCCGTTTCGCTCTTGGGCAGCCTTGAGCAAATCGAGTGGCAGCAAACGGCAACAGCCCTGGAGATCATATGCCCGGCCAAGATGCCGTTTCGCTACGCCGTGGGATTCAGGATTGATTTTTGATGGCCTGCGCTGAACCTTTTGAAGTTTTCGCCCGCGGGCAAGGCTATTTTGGCGAAACCCGGCCGTGAACCACAACGTCTTTTGACATGGACATGACAAGAGGTTTCAAACTGCCGTTGTGGGTTTTTCCGCTCGTGATCGCCGCTTTGGTTGCGGGTTTCGGCTGGTGGGGCCACGTCCAGTTGCGCAAAACTATTGAGAAGGAGTTGCGGAATCAGTTAAACGCCACGCTTAACGCCAACGTGACGGCGCTGGAAATCTGGACGACCAACCAGCTCAAGCTGGCCACCGCGCTGGCCACCGACGCCTCTGTGCATGATCTCAGCCTCCGGCTATTGGCGGAAGGCCGTTCCGACCGTTCGCGCGGGCAAACCATCCGGCCTGCAGCCGAAGAACTGGCGGGCTACCTGCAGCCACGGGTGAAAATGATGGGTTATGAAACCGCCCAGTTGGTGGCCACCAATTTTAGCGTCATCGCCACCTCCCAGCGTAATTGGATGGGTTCCGGCCAGCCGATTTCGGAAGCGCATACCAACAAGTTCGCCGAATTATTTGCCACCGGCCAGCCGGTCATCATTACCCCGTTCAAACCGGAACTCCTTTGGCAAAAGCGCGTCTTGAAATCGGGACCGGGCTCCCAGGGAACCAACGCCAATGCCCGCGGCAATGTCCGTCCGCCCCAAGCCAAGAGCGGACGCGGACGTCGCGGGGACATCACGTTGATGCAAGTGGCCGCGCCAATCCGACGCGCCACCGACGCGGTTTCCGGTGCGTTGGCCCTGATCATCAATCCGGACAATGAATTTTCCCGGATTCTTTCCGTGGCCCGTTCGGGCGAGTCCGGTGAAACCTATGCGTTTGACCAGACGGGCCTGCTGATCTCGCGCAGCCGATTTGATGACCAGCTGCGGCAGCTTGGCTTGCTGGCCGCCACCAATTCCAGTTCCGCCCTGAATCTGCGGCTGCATGATCCGGGCGGTGATTTGACCCGGGGTTATAAACTCGAAGACAACGAGGAAGGCGTTCGGCCTTTGATCCAGATCGTGGCTGAGGCCCTGGAAACCGAAAAAGGCGTGATGGTGACGCCCGTGCGCGACTATCGTGGTGTTCCCGTTGTGGGCGCGTGGCGCTGGCTGCCGCAGTTGGGCTTTGGGGTGGCCACCCAGATTGATGCGGTGGAAGCCTTTCATCCGCTGCATATGCTGCAATGGCTCTTCGTGGCGTTGACCCTGCTGCTGCTGTTGTGTGCCGTCGGCATCTTTGTGTTTTCTTACGCCAGCATCATTTCCCAGCGGCAGTTGAACGAGGCGGAATTGAAATTGAAGCAGCTTGGCCAATACACTCTGGCGGAAAAGATCGGCGCGGGCGGCATGGGGGTGGTTTACCGGGCGCATCATGCGCTGATGCGCCGCGAAACGGCGGTCAAACTCCTCCTGCCCGACCGGGCGCATCCCGCCGCCGTTGAACGCTTCGAGCGGGAGGTTCGGTTGACTTGTCAGCTCACCCATCCCAACACCATTCAGGTTTATGATTACGGCCACACGCCCGACGATATTTTTTATTATGCGATGGAATTTCTCCAGGGGCTGAATCTCCACACGCTGGTCGCCCGCTTTGGTGCGGTGCCCGAAGGCCGGGTGATCCATATTCTATCGCAAGTGTGCGGTTCGCTGGCCGAAGCGCACAACCTGGGGCTGATCCATCGGGACATCAAGCCGGGCAACATCTTTCTTTGCCAGCGCGGTGGCATGCCCGACTGCGTGAAGGTCTTGGACTTCGGCCTGGTCCGCGAATACCTCGTGGGAAACAACGAAGAAAACCAGCTTTCAGATCAAGCCGCCATCGAAGGCACGCCCTGGTTCATGCCGCCCGAATCATTTATCTCTCCCGCCCACAGCGATCCGCGGAGCGACCTCTACTCCGTCGGCGCGCTCGGCTACTATTTGTTGACGGGCGGCAAATATGTTTTTGACGGCGAATCCATCTCGGAGATTCATGAGCGGCAGCTCGCCGGCAACCCCGTTCCGCCGGGTCAGCTAACCCGCAATCCCATCACCCCCGAGTTGGAGCAAATCATCCTGCGCTGTCTGGCGGTCGCACCCGATCAGCGTCCGCAATCCGCCGGCGAGCTGTGGGAATTATTGCAGGCCAGCCCTCTGGCGGCGGACTGGAAATTGGAGGAACGCATTGCGTGGTGGGAGGATTATCAAAACCAACCGGCTGCGGGCAATGCCGGGGAGGATGCCGCCACGCCCCGGCCCACCGTGAGCGTTGACTTTGCCGGCCGGATGCCGCCGGACGAACCTGCCAGTTGACCTCCCGGTCCGGCTTGGATTGGGCCGCCAAACCTGGCAGGATACTTTCATGGATGTTGACCTCAACAGTTTTACGCCGCCCCAACAGCACGCGCTGTTCGATTTGCTGGTTCTGGTCATGTATGCGGACGGTCGCCTGACCACGGCGGAAGACGAGCAATTGCAGCAACTATTGATGGCGATGGGCCAGGTCGATGAATTGGACCGGCAGCGTGCCTTTGATGCCGTCGTGACCCGGATGCGGCCTTGCCTGCAATCCATTCAAAAAGCCAAAGACCAGGCGTTGTTGCTGGCCGATGCTTTTGCCGGACGCCCGCAGCAAAAACAGGTTCTGGCGGCGGTGGAAAGCATCATCACCAGCGACGGCCATGTGAGCACCTGGGAGAACACGCTATTGTCGGAGCTGCGCCTGAAATTCAGGCTTTAGCCCTCATCAAATCGACGCTGTCCGTTCCGCATTCGCAGTTCACCCGGCCAAGCGGCAGTGACCGTGGCCGGGGAAAACCCAACGCCGGTTGGTAAATAATCCCCACCGTTTCCGCAGCTCAATAATATTTGCTGCGGAAATAATACAGGGTCAATTTCTGCCCCTCCGGAACATTGATGGAATAAATATCCAGCAGATTATCGATGGTGGATAGCATCCACGGATTTCGGGGATTGTCTCCGATTCTGGTGAACACAATGTTGTCGGCTAGATAAACCGCCGAATGGATGAACTTCAGGTCGGGGGTGGTAAACATGACAATGTCGCCATAACGCGGATCAGTTATGACCTGATAATATTCGGTCTTAAGTTTTTCCAAGATGTAATCAGCCTCGCTGAGTTTAGCGTCTGGGGGGTCGCGAAAGAAATTAAACGAGGTCCACATGCAGTCTTGTCTGACCGTCTGCCCTAACAGGGAATTCTGCGGGACGGGGTAGTTGTAAAGCAGCTGGGTGGGGAGTGGTGGCAACAACTCGATAACATCCAACAGGCCGCCGCCGGGAGTTTGGGCCAAGGATTCCAGTATGGCCCTCACATCGGTTGACCAGCAGGCCTTGCCCCAATAATCGTTCAAAGCATCAATGTCGGCATGAGGCTTCACCCACATTTTCAGCAGCATGGTTTTTTGCCGGGAAATCGCCTTCATAAAATGGTTCTTCGCTTCATACGTTGACAGGGAGGCGAGGAGATGAGGCAGGCAGTAACAAATGAAATTGCCATGGTATTGCCAGGAAACCTGTTGGAATAATGCAGCCGTCTGCGGCGACACCCCGTTGGCCTCGGTCATATACTCGAGGATGGAAACCGGTACGGTTTCCCTTAAGTCATTATTTTCCGTTGATAAGGCTAAAATCTGGTAAAACGACGTGATGGCTTTTTCGGGCAGATTAAAAACCACTTCCCGGGACAGTTTCACCACCACCCCGTTGGAAGCAATCTCCAGTTGCTCCGGTGCCAGCAGTTGATTTTGCTGGCTGTCCGGGAGATTCAAGGATTCCAGCAATTTTGCCAGCCTGTCACGGGTATAATCTTTAAAGAACCAGCGAACCGGCGACTCTTCGGTCCTTTGCACGTTCAACAGCGTGGTCGGCGCGGCGATGGAAATGGGCAGATATTCCAAGTCGCCCCAAGGCCCCGCCTTCAAGTGGATGGTCCCCACATCTGCCGGATAAATATGAACAACGGGGTGGGGTGGCGACAGCGGCTTTAGTGTTTTCCGACCCAACATGAAGAAACAAGCCGCCAGGAGGACCAGAAAGGGCAGGTAATGAACAAAATGGCTGGGAAGAAAACCGGACCGCCTGACGGGGGGCTGATTTGAAAAAGGCATATTATCGTAATCGGTGCGACTTTGATTGCTCATAATTTGCGCAAAGTGTTATTGTTACATATTTTACCATCAGCGCAAGTCGTTCACATCGGCGATAGTATCCTGATAAATAATTCATCTCCTTAAGCCCAGGTAGGCGAGGTAAACGCACACCATGGCCATGCAAGAAATGGCAAACCATTCATAAATGTTCATACTTTGGAAGTTTAACATCCTTGATATAATGGACGCGGTGAACCCTGGCGGTGGTTACAGCCGGTTAAACTGGCGGAATTTCCAACCCGGCCACGAAGGTCATCGGTTTCAAGCCTGCCAGTCAGATAATTCAGGGTTTATTCCTCGGTTCATCCGTGACAAAATAAGCGCATGAAAATGTTTCCCGTCTCGATTGTCTTGCTGCTGTCGCTTATCATCGGCCGCGCTGAAATGCAAAAACCCATTCCACTCTGGCCCGGCGGCGCGCCCGGTGCGCTGGGCAGTTCCACCAACGATATTCCCACGCTCACACCGTATCTGCCGGATGGCACCATTGTGTCCGGCGCGGCGATGGTGATCTGTCCCGGCGGCGCTTACGCGCGTCTCTCGCCACATGAGGGAAATGATTACGCGCTCTGGCTGAACCAGCATGGCGTGGCCTGTTTCGTCTTGAAATACCGGCTCGGTTCCAGCGGTTACCGGCATCCGGTCATGCTCAATGACGCCGCCCGCGCCGTGCGCTGGGTGCGGGCGCACGCGGACGAGTTCAAGGTGGATGCGCATCGCGTGGGCATCATGGGTTCCTCGGCGGGCGGTCATCTGGCGGCGACATTGGTGACGCATTTTGATGCCGGGAAGTCCAAGGACAGCGATCCGGTGGAGCAGGAAAGTTCACGGCCGGATTTGGGGATCTTGTGCTACGCGGTCATCACCATGGGGCCGGAGACCCACGGCGGGTCCAAGGAAAATCTGCTCGGAAAAAATCCGCCGCCGGCGCTGGAAAAACTGCTGTCCAACGAATTGCAGGTGACGACGAACACGCCGCCGTGTTTTCTCTGGACGACGTTTGAAGACAAGGCGGTGCCGATGGAGAATACGCTGATGTTTGCCGAGGCGCTGCGGAAAAACCGGGTGCCGTTCGATCTGCACGTTTATCAGAAAGGCCGGCATGGCCTGGGCTTGAATGACAAGGCGCCGTTCGCCAATCCGCATCCGTGGGCCAATGACTGCCTGTTCTGGCTGAAGGTCCAGGGTTTTGTCAAATAGTCTTAACAGACGGCCATCATGCAGACGGCCACCATTGCCATCGGTCTTTGCCGACGGCCACCGTTGCCATGACCTGCCAGGTCATTCCGGTTTGGGCATGCCGGTGACGTGATAGCCCATCGGGTTCACCACCGCTCCGGAAGGCAGGCGGAATTCGGTGGCACCAAAATTCACCGTGATCGTCACGCCGTTGGCATAGACGGTTTGCTGCACATTCCGGTCGGGGGTCAAAAAGCGGTGATCGGTCATCTCCGCATAACCGACGGCCCGCACATAGGGACAGGTGTTTTGGTAGCTGCGGACAAACCGGTCGCGGTTGGCCTGCCATTGGCTGCGGTTGAACATGAACATCGGGGCCGTGCCGTAAAGGACGTTGAACAGATCGCGCTTGTCCCAAATGGCCGGCAGCTTGTTATTGTAGTCGCCCCAATACCAATGGGCCACGACGCAATCGTGATAGACCAGTTCCCAAAGCGGCAGCCGGTAAGCCGGTCCCACCTGATACTTGGCCACCACCTCCGGCACGTTGGTCCAGATCACCGCCATGCGCCGGCCGGAATCCGGCACGCGATAGGAAGCCAGGCTCAACATCCCTTCAAAATAATGGACAAAGGGCACGGCGGCGTCATGGCCGGTTTCGCTGCCGGTGACCAGTTTCGCATCTTCGGACATGTAGCGCAGCAACTGCATCCGGGCCTGTTTGCATTCGCCGCGGGTCATGGGATGGTTGGTGTCATAGCATTCGCGCCAATGTGAGGCGGTAGTGGTGTCAATGAACCGGCATTTGTAGGGATGGGTCGCCAGATCGGCCGGCACCCGCTCGCGGGCAAACTTGACGGCGCATTTATCGCAAAGCGCGCCGCAGTAGATCATGGAGCCGTCCCGGGCCTCGACGCCCCAGCCCTTGACCCACTGGTCGCTGGCGTTGCGGACAATCTCATTGGGCCAGGCGGCGGTGGTCCAGTCGCCCTGGATTCCCTTTAATTTTGGAAACTGTGCGGGATCCATCACGTCCTGATAAATGTCATAACGGCTGGTCAGTACGCCAAGGTCGTTCAACTGGCGCAATTTTTCCGGCGATTGCGCGCTGCTCCATAGGATGCGCTGGATGCCGGCAGCCCGCATCTCTTTGGCCATGGCGGGAGAGTTCGATTCCCAGCACCAGACATTGACCGCGCCCACCAGCAGATCCACATTCGGATTGAACTGCCGTTTTTCCTCCAGCGTTTTGAACAGGCCCGTTTGTTTGGCGTAAGTCCGGTAGCGCTTGGCCATGGCGACGTGCCCGCCCTGGTCAAAGAAAACGTAGCGCAATTTGCGCGTGTAACCGAAAGCCTGTTTTTGGGGAACCCACTCGGGGGCGATGATCAGCCGATGATCCACGCGGCTGGTTTGGATTGAGGCGTCATCGGGAGTTTCGATGATGGCCATTTGTCCCGCCTTGCCGTCGGTCACGCCCCAAAACGCCATGCAGATGCCATGGCCGGCGAAGGCATCCAGCCGTTGCAGCGGAACGGTTTTATCCTCGATCGGGTAGGCAACCCCTTCGTTCATGGGCACGACCAGATAGTCGCCCGGTGCCGTATCGAACGGATACGGGAATCGCATGGGTGAATTAAGTTCACCTGCGGCTGCCAGTTCCAAGGTGAATTCGGGTTTGTCCGGCAAAAGTTGGATGGTGCCGGTCACTTCGAGGCCGGAAGCGTTATGAAACAGGCGCATCGTGATTTGATTTCCCCGGGCGGTGGCATCATTCAGAACCACGCCGTCCGACTGCACCTTTTGAATCCAATCGCGTCCATTGCGCTGGTCATGCACGGCCAGGGTGGCGTTGGAAGTATTCAGGGTGACCGATAGCAGCGGATTTCCGATGGTCAGGGTGGCGGGCACGCCGGGTTTGCGTTGCAAGTTTGAACTGTCCACTTTGCGGATGACTAAATCGTCCGCCCAAAGCTTGAGTTTTCCATCGCCGACCAGCCGGGGCTGGATTTTTGCGACGCCGGCGGGCACCAGCATGCGGATGAGCAATCGTTGCCAGTCGTTGCCAATCACTGCCTGACGCCGGGCATAAGCCCAGTCAATAATTTTGTCTTCCTGGTTCCAGGTGGAGACGCAGAAATTCGCGTTCCCTTCACCTTCCGCGCGAACCCAGATTTCCATTTCAAACATTTCATTCGGCTGAACCGCCAGGCGTTCCTTCGGTTCCAAGCTCCAATCCTTTTTCCCCCAATGATTGATTTGGGCGGACTGGCTGCCCCCGTGGCGAATCTGGCCGTCAATCGCAATCGTTCCCGTCCCCGCGTCGTGTGTCCAAAACCGCCAGCCTTCGATTCCAGACTCGAAGCCGGTGTTGGCAATTGGCGCACCGCAGAGCAGGGAACCGGAAAGAAGCAAAAACAACAGCGGGAGGGGTTTCATCGGAAAATCGTAAAACTTTTGCTCGGCCAGGGACAATCAAAAAGCCAGCCGGAGTTTCCCCAACCAGGCAGCGTGACCGCGGGAACGATTATCTGATCATCCGGACTTCGGCGGGCGCCAGTTCCATGACTTGTGAGCGGCCCTGCCATAAAAGCGTGGCGGTTTGTTTTTCCCAAGTCGCGTTGGCCAGAATGACCGCCTCGGTTCCATCGGCGGCGCGATAGGCATTGTGCTGGATGGCGGGCAGGGAAAAATTTCCCCGATCAATTCGCGCGCACTTGAGTTGCGGCGGATGAAGCATGCGGCCAAACTCCAGATAAGGCCGGCCGGCTCCATGAAATAGCGTGACCCATTGTTTCATGAAATCCTGCAACGGCTGGTCGCCTGCTTGGCGGACTGGCTCAGCGCGACCATCTGGTAATACTTCCGCCAAAACCATGTCGTCCACCCAGACTTTGGCGATGTCGCTGGCTTGGATCATGACGCGCATCCTGACCGCCCCGGCAGGCACAATGAAATCCGCGACAACATTTGTCCATCCCGCGCCTGCTCGTGGCATGGCCAACCGGCCAGCCCCGGCAAATTTCCCATTGGCCAGGAAGAATCCGAAGTTGATGCCGTTTAGTTTGGCGGCCTCCGCACTTTTCATCCAGGTGCTTAGGCGATATTTGCGACCGACCGAAAAGCTCTTTGAATTCACCTCCACGTTTTGGGAGATTTGCACGATATCGGTGGCCGCGCGATTTTCCAGACGCAAACTGGCCTTGCCGCCGTGGACTACCGCCTCATCCCGATACCATTTTCCATTCCACTGATGCCCCTGATATTCGCGGATCTGATCCCAGCCGGCGATGTCCTCGAAACCGCCGTTCTGCAACAGGGCATTGTCGCCAAAATTCCTCGAGGGAACCAGATGGGGTATTTCGCCGTTGGCCAGACAGTAAGCGGCCATGACCAGATCCTGACCATGGGGATTGCTCTGAAAGACGGGTAGAAATTCGTGATAAAGATAGCCAAACACCGAAGCCCATTCGCGCGGTGCTTCGCAATCCCGGTAATCCTGGATGCCCACCAGATGATTGAACCGCTCGTTGGGTTCTTCAAAACACACCACGGCATCCAGTTGGACGGCCCGGCAGGTGGCATACATGGTTTGCAATTGTTTGGTGAAAACCTCGGTCATCCACTTGCCGGGACCGGGCGGATGCGGATGATTTTTTTCAAAACAGGCGGGAAAGCTACCGCCCACCACTTGGTCTACCTGAATCATTTCGGCGCCGCGCTGCAACAACGGCAGGCAGATATCCTGATTCCACCAACGGATGGTCCAAGGATCACCGGGACAAAGGCAGGCCGTGTCACCGCCTCGCAGCCAGCTGGGCGTGCGCACATAAAGTTCGCCCAGCCGGTTTTGAATCGCATGGGGGCGGGCCACCTGATCAAAATGTTTCCGGTCATCCCATTGAAACGTGCCGTCGGTATGTTTGTCGAACGTCAGCGTCCAATGATAACCCGAGGGCCAGGGAAAAGCGTGAATGTTGGACGGATGCAGCCGCGCCACCAGATTGGTGAACTGCGCATCGGAAGGGAACAGCGGGAAATAATCCGGAGTGATCCAGTTATCCACTTTTTCCCAACCCCAATAAGCCGTGATCAAAGGCGCTTTTGGAAATTGCTTCAACCAATATTGCGAAACCCATTTTTCGATAAGCTCAGGCTGCGCCAACCACTGGCGGGTGAACCGCACCATGGCCGGCCCATCCTTCATCCAAGCGGGAATATCTGTTCGCTGGGCAAACGGTGTGGCGCACCACGGACGGGTCAGCGCCCATTTCTTGTAGATATCCGCCGCATCCCGCCAGTCGGTGGCCGCAGTTTTATCTGCCGCCGAAAATGTAGTCAGCACCACGTCATAATCAAGCGCGTATGATTTGACGGAATAACTGGCGTGCATCCAGCCGAATTCGACCCCTTCCTTTGTCCGTTGCAGAATGATGTCTTTGGGATACCCCTGATCATCATACGCCGCCAAATAAACCCCCGACCGCGTGTCATAGTAACATCCGAACTGCGCCGCCAGTGAACCAGGCTGATGCACCGATATCCGGGTACCGACCTTGAAATTGCCCGGTTGCCGGATAACCCCGCCCTTCGAGGCGCCGCAAACGGCGGCATCATCAGAGACTGATTCTCCCAACGGCGCCCGCAATACGACCAGCGGGTAATGGACTTCCTCCAGCACCAAATCCTCGGGGATTTTAACGCTTATCCCCCAGCGCAACAGCGGGTCGCCCGGCACCGTTCGGACAACACATTGCACCTGCACCGGCCAATCTCCCAAGCCTTCGTAATTCAATGTCACCTGTTGTCCCGTGGGTGAATCTTGGTGCGTGGCGGCAAATTTTTTTGCGCTGCTGCTGTTCAGATAAATCTTCCCTCCACCTGGCGCATTTTTTTTTGTGAAACCAAGCGAGAATAATCGCGGTGCCGACTGTTTGGCGACAAACTCCGTGCCGGTCTTTTGATCCAAGAGTGAGCAGATGGCTCCGTTTTGTTTCTGCCCCAGTTCCAGCGTCAAACGATCCGTGCGCAGAATCAAATTATCCGGTTCCGCCGCCAAAATTGCAAAGCTAGCCAGCCAAGACAGCGCTGAAAGTAAAAGCTTCATGTCGGTGATTCTTGTTATTTTGCCGCTCTTTTACAAGCGCCGGCCAAGATCTAAAACCGAAGACCGACGAGGTCACCCCGCCGCCGCCTCTTCAGTGATTACTTGTGGGGATATGGTTAACCCTGGAAAATCATTTGCCAGTGTTGCGGGTTGCGCCGGTGGCGGGGTCAAAGCTCAGGGTCGGGCATTGATAATAGCCCGAGGTCTGGCGGGCAACGCAGTTGCGGTAAATCGGATCTTGCATCAGCCAGACGCGGCGGTCGTGCGCGGGAATGGTGGTGGTGTAAATGCGCAGTTCGCCGGGTACGCTGGCAAGGATTTCCTCGCGCCAATCGCCCTGGACATCAGCCACGGCAAGAAAATTTCCCTCCACGGCATTGATGGCCGCGCCCTTGTATTTTGTGATGCGGTCGTTGAAAATCAGTTCCCGCTGCGGGGTTCCGTCCCAAAGAACGGCGAAGGGGCCGAAGCTCCAGCGCAACGAGTCGTCGAGCAGCTTGCCGGTGCTGCTCCAGAGGCGCGAGTAGACGAAGACATGGTTGGTGGACTCGGCACCGTAGCCCTCCCAGCCGGGCTGGTCGGGATCAATGTCACTGCACAGGCCGTGGCTGTGAACGTGCTTGGTGGGAGTATTGTATCCCCACAAAAGTTTTCCGGTGGCGGCGTCCACCTGGCACATGCCGTTGCTCTTCTGCGCGGTCTCAATGTTGTAATAAATCTGTAGGCCTTTGCGATCCGGATTGAGCTTGCCGACGTAGACGCTGTCGGGATGTCCCAGTCCGGTGGTCCACAGTTCTTTGCCGTCAGGACCAATGACGCAGGAGCCAACAATGATTTCATCGCGGCCATCGCCGTTGAGATCGGCGGCTTGGAGCATGTGCGAGCCTTGCCCTTGATATTGTTTGGGCAGGCTTTTGTTGTCCCAGCGCCATTGCCGCTCAAGTTTACGGTCGTGAAATTTCCACGCCTCCACGATCAAGTGGCCATAAGTGCCGCGATTGATGATGATGCTTGGGGTTTTGCCGTCGAGATAGGCGACGCCGAGTTGATTGCGCGAGGCATGATTGTAACCTTCTTCCTTGAACAGATCTCGCCCTGGCCAGTCGGCGTGGCAAATTTCCTTGCCGGTGGTGCCATCGAGCACGGTGAGATATTCCGGGCCAGTCTGCACATGGCCATCCTGGTCACGCGGATCGCCCTCACTGGTTTTGACCACGACCTCCGCTTTGCCGCAACCATCGAAATCATGAACGATGTAAGGCGCATACCAAATTCCCTGTTCAATGCCCCACCCGAGGTCGTATTGCCAAAGCGGTTTGCCATCGTGGCCGTAAGCTTCCAGTTTAAATGTGCCCGTGCTCTTGTGCCAATAATCCTTATATGGATCGATGTTGCCGTCAGGTTGCTTGATGACAAAATCCACCTTGCCATCACCATCAAGGTCGGCCACGGCGACCGATTGGGCCTTGTATTTGCCGAGCAACGGGATGGATACAAATGCGGCCTCCGGTGCGGCGGGCTTCTTGGAGTCTTTCTTGATGACAGGATCTTTCGTGCTGGCGGTTGCGGCACACTTGCTGCTGGCCTCCGATTCACGGCCAGCGATCACGCCGCGCACGAAATATTCGCACGCGATATCAACCGGCGCGGTGGAATCAATGAAGTCGGTGGTTTGAGAAACTGGCTGGACATTGAGCTTGAAGGCTTTGCCGCCGGCAGCCGGCTGGCGATAGATATTGAACGCGATATCAGTGGCGTCATCGCGCAACAACCGCCAGCTGAGATAAATCTTATTCGCTCCTGCCGGCAGCGCAACCAAGCCGCGGTCAATTTTTTCCGCCGCCGAGGCCGTGATGCAAGTGATCAGGCTGAACAGGATTAGCCGTTTTGTTTTCATAAATACTTTTCCGGGTTAATTCTTATTTTATGTAGAATCTGAAAATCATTGTCGGTGGGACTGGGTGTTTCGTCCAACCTGCCTTTTTGTATTCGTCTTTGCAAGGGCTGACTTAACTTTTTGCTGCTGCACGTTTCATTGATTTCTGACATTTTCAACACCCACAGCACTGGTTGATTTTGCGACTTGGCTTGACGCTTGCATCGTAGCCGTTCCAGTAGTTGCCACCGGCCTCTCGGATTTCTCCACAACCGACAGAAGTAGCCTGACACTGAAATCAAATCCGCCTTAAAGCTATTACGGATGAGCTTGCCCTTCGCCTGTAACTGGGCATAGTTAACCTCCGATGGTTTGCGCTCCGGAAAATTTTTTGGCCAAACCAGACATTGCTCCCATAGCTCAAATGGATAGAGCAGCGGTTTCCTAAACCGTTGATCCCAGTTCAATTCCGGGTGGGAGCACCATTTTTAACTCGCTGATTGAAAGCGTGATGCCAACTATGTCTGAACGACCATAGCAACTTTCCAGTCTATTTGTTGTTGATATTATTGTCGTTCACGAGCAACCATCTCTTTTTTATGAAAACTCATTTTTTCACCAAAACTTTTTCCATTGTGCTGGTCGTGGCGTTTGTCGCTGCTGCCGCCAATATCAGTCCGGCGCAATCCCCATCCAGCCCGCCGCCTGCCGATGGTGCGCTGCCGCCCAATGTCCAACCGGGCAGTCCGCTGGCGGAAGTGATCAAGCTGGTTCAGGCTGGTGTGGAGGCGGGCACCATCAGAAGTTATATCGCCAACACCCCAAGCGTGTTTGGACTTGATGCCGGGATGATTGTCTATCTCAACGACGCGGGCGTTCCCACTGACATCGTCAACGCGATGATGGAGCATGATAAAAATATTTCCGCTCCTGTCGTGGCGAGTGCGCCGGCGGCGGCGGCTCCCGTGGCTGCACCTGCGCCGGAAGTGACGGTGAATCAGTTTTACGAGAATCTTTCACCCTACGGCTCGTGGGTGGAAGTCGAGGGCTATGGGCGTTGCTGGCGGCCGACGACGGTGATTTATGATTCCGCCTGGCAGCCATATTGTGACCGCGGCCACTGGGTTTATACCGACCATGGCTGGTATTGGGACTCGGATTATTCTTGGGGCGCGACGTTTCATTACGGGCGCTGGTTCCGACATGCGCGCTTTGGCTGGTGCTGGTGGCCGGACACGGTCTGGGCACCGTCTTGGGTGACCTGGCGTTCCCACAATGACTATTGTGGATGGGCGCCGTTGCCGCCGTTTACAGTATATCGCCCGGGCGTGGGCTTTTTCTATCGCGGCGCGGGCGTGACCGTTGGTTTCGATTTCGGTCTGGGCGCAGATTGTTTCACTTTTGTTTCCATAAATCGTTTTTCTGAACGCCATCCACGTTATTACCGGGCCGAACCCTATCGCGTGAACCAGTTTTTTAACCAGACTACCATCATCAATAATTACAACGGCAACAACCGCACCATCATTAATAGCGGCATTTCTGTGGATCGCATCAATGCCTCCAACCGCCATCCCCTGCAGCCCGTTCCCGTTTCCCAAATTCCCAATGCAGAATATCACGGCTGGCGCGGCACCGGAGCAGATTCTACACAACATTCCGGAAACACTTCGCCTATAGATCATCGTGACCGGAATATTTCTCCCGGAAACACTCCGACGCGCAACAGTCCCAGCCCCACGTTTCAAAACAACAACCCGCGACCGACGCCTTCCATCCCGGTCAGTGGACAATCTGGTAACCGTGATAATCCGAACCGGAATGGGAATGCCCCGACGGATACACATCAAAATGTCACTTCACCCGCCAGCAATTATCCGCGCCCGTCCCAATCCGGCGTGACCCCGGTGCGTCCACCAACCTCCCCGCAGCCGGACACTCGTTCAGGAAACCGGGATATTCCAAGCCGCACTGTGAACACTCCGACAGGCACGCATCAAAACGTCACTCCGCCGGCTAGCTACAATTCGCGACCATCGCAATCCAGCATGACCCCTGTGCCATCGCCGGAAACCCATCAGCGCATTCAAACTCCGCAAGTGGAAGTGCCGCCGCATAATTCCGCGCCCGCCACACCGCCCGCGAACAACTGGCAGCAGAACCGGCAGTCACAGGCGCAGACCCCGCCGGTGGTTTCGACTCCGCGCAGCGCCACCTCATCAACGCCGCCGCCGGCTGCGTCCAGTCAGCCGCCATATCAGAATCGGAACGCCAACCAGTATTCCGATAGGGATAAGCAAGGTCACTGAACAGTTCCGTCTGTTCACGCCGCGATGGCAACCTCGCGGCGTTTTTGCTTTTGCCGCCGCGCTGCCGCTGGCAACCTTTTCGCGTGGGCATTTCCCGGCAACAATTCGAGCAGCTGCAGCAGCGCCTCGGCGGCAAAAAATCGCGCGCGGTGGCCTTGCCCGATGCCCCGCGCCTCGCGCCCGGCGCCGTCCCCCAAATCATTCTTGGCGTTGATCCGTCGTTGCGCGGCACCGGCTACGGCGTCATCCGCTTTGAAAAAGCAAATCCTGTCGCGCTCGCACAGGGGACGATTGCCTGCCCCAAAGAATGGGAGCATTCGCGCTGCCTTGCCAAAATTTTCCAGACGCTCCGTGAGGTGTTGCGCCAATATCAGCCGGACGTTTGCGTGTTCGAAGGAATTTTCTTCGCGCAAAATCTGAAAACCGCCATCATCATGGGCGAGGCGCGCGGCGCCGCGCTCGCGGCGGTGGCGGAAAATGGCGTGGATATATTCGAGATTGCCACGCGCAAAGTGAAGCAGGCCATCGTCGGCTACGGCGCGGCGCAAAAAATAGCCGTTGCCAAGATGGTGCAGCGGATGCTGAATCTCGCCGAACTGCCCGCGCCCGATGCGGCGGATGCGCTGGCGCTGGCCCTGGCGCATGCGCAGGCTCAAGGCCGGTTTAGCTTGAGCGCTTCAAAAAAGATTTAACATGATCACTTTTCTCCAGGGTAAACTTGTCGAGGCGCTGCCGACGCAGGTCGTCGTGGACGTGAACGGTATCGGCTATGAAGTGCTGATTCCGCTGTCATCGTTTGACAAACTGCCTGCGGCCGGCGGCGGCGTGAAATTGCTCACGCAACTCATCGTCCGCGAAGACGCGCATATTCTTTACGGTTTCGCGACGGCGGTGGAGCGCGATTTGTTCCGCCTGCTCATCAACAACGTCAGCGGCATCGGCCCGAAAACCGCGCTGAACATTTTGAGCGGCATGAACGCGGTGGCGTTTCGCGGCGCGGTGGCGAATGGCGACGTGAAATCGCTGTCGCAAATCTCCGGGGTCGGCAAAAAAACCGCCGAGCGTATCGTCGTGGAATTGCGTGATAAAATCGGTCAAGCCGGTGCTCTGGAAGCCGCGAGCGCGAAACATGCGCTCACGCCCGATGACCGGAAAACCAATGACGCTACGCTCGCGCTCATGGCGCTCGGATTCAAACCGGCCGAGGCGCACGACGCCGTCCGCGCCGCGCAGGCGATGCTCGGTTCGTCCGCGTCGGTGGAACAACTCGTCCGCGCATGCCTAAAAAAAGGTTGAGCTGATGTCCCAAGCCCCAAGCCCCAAGCCCCAAGCCCAAAAGCGCAGCGGCGTGATTGTGCCGCACGCGCCCAAATGGCATCAGCGGCTGGGCGCGTTCGCGATTTTCCTTTCGCTGCGGGCGTTGCTGCTGACCGTGCGCTGCCGTTTGCGGGGGCCTTCAGAATTTCTCGCGCCGAACGCCTCAGCTCCGGTGATTTTTTGCATCTGGCACAACCGGCTGGCGACGTGCATTAAGGTTTTGGATGTCCACCGCCGGCCGCACAATGGCGGTGCGGGCATGGTGGCGCTGGTGAGCGCGAGCAAGGACGGCGCCTTTCTCGCCCGCATTCTCGAATGGTTCCGCGTGCAGCCCGTGCGTGGATCGTCCAGCCGGCGTGGCGCGCAGGCGATGCTCGAAATGACAACGTGGGCGGAGCGCGGTTACGATCTGACCATCACGCCGGACGGTCCGCGCGGCCCGTGCTATCAAATCCAGGACGGCATCACGTCGCTGGCGCAGGTGACGGGGTTGCCGATTGTGCCGGTGACTTTCAATCTGAACTGGAAAATTTCCGTGAAAAGCTGGGACCGGTTCCAAATCCCGCTGCCCTTCACGCGCTGCGAAGTTTGCGTCGGCAAGGCGATTCGCGTGCCGCCTGCCGCGGGCGCCGCCGAGCGCGAGGAATTGCGCCGGCAGCTTGAAGCTGAAATGTGCGCCATCACGCGTGATTAAAAAATGATCGCTCGCGTCAGTCTGGAAATCGCGCTGCGCAAGGAATTTGATTATTCGATTCCGGCGGAGCTGGCCGACCAGGTTGATGTCGGCAGCCGCGTGCAAGTGCCGTTCGGCCCTCGCAAAATACTGGGGGTTGTCACTGCCGTCGCCGAGGAATCCGGCCATGCGCAGCTCAAGCCCATCCTCAAGGTCATCGGCGCGCAAACGCTCGTTACCGCAAAGGTTTTGAAGCTTGCGCGCTGGATTGGCGAATATTACTGCTGTGCGCCGGAAATCGCGTTGAAAAGTGTTCTGCCCGAAGCTGTGCGCAAGGAGGATGCCGGTTGGCGTGAAAGATTGTTTGTCCGCGCTCTGCCGTTGAGTGGTGAATTTCCCAAATTGTCAATGCGTCAGCAGGAGGTATGGAACCTCGTCGAGGAGCGGCGCGAGTTGCCGCTGGCGGAATTGCTGGAACTGACCAAAACCACCACCGCCACCGTCCGCAAGCTGGAGGATCGCAGTCTGGTGGCAATCACTTCCGAGATTTCCGAGCGCGATCCGTACGCGCGCGAAACCATTTTGGCCACGCAGCCGATTGTCGTGAATCCGGCGCAAGCTGCCGCGCTCGAAAAAATCAAGTCGGTGATGGATGCCCGGCTGTTTCCGGCTCCCGGCTCCCGGCTTCCAGCTTCCACGTTCCTGCTTCATGGCGTCACCGGTTCCGGCAAGACGGAAGTTTATCTGCAGGCCATCGCGCACGCGCTGGCGCAGGGGCATGGCGCGATTGTGCTGGTGCCGGAAATTTCGCTGACGCCGCAGACGGTGGAACGGTTCAAAGCCCGGTTCAGTTCGGGAAAGTTGCAGACGCTGGTGGCGGTTCTCCATTCGCATTTAAGCGCCGGCGAACGTCACGATGAATGGCACAAGATCCGGCAGGGTCGCGCACGAATTGTGATTGGCGCCCGGTCGGCGATTTTTGCGCCGGTGGAACCGCTCGGCCTCATCATTGTGGACGAGGAACATGAGCACACTTACAAACAGGAGGAAGCGCCGCGCTATCACGCCCGCGATGTGGCGGTGATGCGCGGGCAGATGGAAAACGCCGTGGTCGTGCTCGGTTCGGCCACGCCTTCGCTGGAAAGTTTTTACAACTGCAAAAAGGGCAAGTTCACGCTGCTGGAATTGCCCGAACGCGTGGACGACCAAAAGATGCCGCATGTCCGCGTGGTGGACATGCGGCAAACGGCGTGCGACGGCAAAGGTTCGCCGATTTTTTCGCCGCAGCTCAAAGAGGCCATCACCCAACGGCTGGAGCGCAAAGAGCAGACAATTTTGTTTCTCAACCGGCGTGGCTATTCGACCTCGCTGCAATGTCCCAAGTGCGGCTATGTGGCCGAGTGTCCGAATTGCAGCGTGTCGCTGACGTATCATCGCATCGAGCAGAAGCTGGCCTGCCACATCTGCGGCCACAGCGAGCGTGTGCCGAATGCCTGCCCGAACGGGAAATGTAAGAATCCCGCCATCCGCTTTGCCGGCACCGGCACGCAGAAGGTCGAGGACATCTTGGGCAGATTGTTTCCGCGCGCGCGTATCCGGCGTATGGACGCGGACGTGATGAAGCGGAAGGAAGATTACCGGCGTGTGCTGGAGGCGTTCAAGCACGGCGAAATTGACATTCTCATCGGCACCCAGATGATCGCAAAAGGGCTGCACTTTCCGAACGTCACGCTGGTGGGCATCATCTACGCGGACTCCGCGTTGCACCAGCCGGATTTCCGCGCGGGTGAACGCACTTTTCAACTGCTCACGCAGGTCGCCGGCCGCGCCGGCCGCGGCGATATCGAAGGTGAGGTCTTTGTGCAGGCGTTCACGCCGTTTCATCCGGCGATCCAATACGCGCGCCGGCACGACTTCGTGGGCTTCTTCGAGCAGGAACTGGAGTTTCGGCAGCAGTTGAACTACCCGCCGTTCAGCCGCGTGGCGCTGCTCACGTTGAAAGGTCGCAATGAGGACAAGGTGAAATTCTCCGCCGAACATCTGAAACGTGAGTCGGAGAAAATAAAAACGGAATTAAAGGATTTGATCCTTTCGGGTCCCGCCGCCGCGCCGCTCGCCCGCGCGGAAAATCTTTACCGCTATCAGGTCATGTTGAAGACGCGGGCGATGAGCCGGTTGAGCGCGGCGCTGGAAAAAATCACCGCCACTCTCGCGCTGCCGGACGACGTGACGCTGGCGGTGGACATTGATCCGGTGGATTTAAGCTGATTAGTTTTTTTGCCGGATTAAAATAAAACATCGCTTTTCTTTTAATGGTAATTTGGTTTTAATGGCTGCATGAAAAAAACACTCCTTATATTTGCGGGAACGCTTCTGGCTTTTATCGCCACTTCCACCTTTGCCGCCGATGCGCCCCAGGCTGCCGGCACCGGTGCCAGCTTCAAGGGGCCTCTCGGCCTCCAGCTCTGGAGCCTGCGTGATGAATTTAAGAAAGACGTTCCCAGCGCGATGGACAGGGTTCACGCCCTTGGTTTCCGCTTGGTTGAGCTCGCCGGCCTCTATGGCAAGACGCCCGAGGAAATCAAGGCGCTGTTGGAGGCTCGTGGATTGAAGGCCGTTGCCGGTCACGTCAGCTACGATCGCTTGCGCACAGATCCCGAAGGCGTGGCCAAAGAGGCTAAGGCGCTTGGTCTTGAATATATCGGCACGGCCTGGATTTCCCACAGTGGACCGTTCAAGGAATTAGACGTGCATGAAGCCGCCAAGGTTTTCAATCATGCCGGCGAATTGCTAGCCCGGCAGGGCATCAAGCTTTATTGCCACAACCACGGCTACGAATTTGTGCCGTATGGTGACGGCACGCTGTTTGACTTGCTCATGCAGGAGACCAAGCCGGGATACCTTTCTTTTGAGATGGACGTGACGTGGGTGGTTTTCCCCGGCCAGGATCCGACGAAGTTGTTGCAGAAATACGCCGGTCGCTGGTCGCTGATGCATCTCAAGGATCTCAAGCGGGGCGTGCCTACGGGTGCGTTAACTGGAAAAACCGATGTGAAAAATGACGTCGTCATCGGCACGGGGCAGACGGATTGGACGTCCGTGCTGAAAGCAGCGCAGCAGGCCGGCATCAAATACTATTTTATCGAGGACGAATCGCCGTCTGCGCTCGAACAAATTCCCCAAAGCTTGAAATTTCTCGAGCAGGTAAAATTTTGAATTGGATTTTGTCCGGCTGGACAAGCTTCTAAACGCCGCAAACCGGGGGTTTGCGGCGTTTCATTTTCAATAGCGCGGCACGTTGCGGTCAATCTCGTCCGACCACGCGGTGATGCCGCCCTTGACGCTCTTGACGTATTTGAAGCCCTGCTGGCGCAGGAAATTCAACGCCTTCATCGAGCGCACGCCAGCCTTGCAATGCAAATAGTATTGCTGGTTCGGATCAAGTTCCGTGAAGCGTTCGTTGAGCTGGCTTAACGGCAATAGCGGCACGCCCGCGACTTTGGCGATTTCATATTCATCCGGCTCGCGCACGTCCACGACTTTGATATTAAGGCTCGGATTGTCTAGCGCCTGCTTCATGTCTTGCACGGTGACTTCGTCGGGGTTGCCGGTGTTTTCCGGCTCCGGCACGATGCCGCAGAACGTCTCGTAATCAATCAATTCCTTGATGGTCGGATTTTCGCCGCAAACCGGGCACTGCGGATCGCGGCGCAATTTTAATTCGCGGAACTTCAAATCCAGCGCGTTGAACAGCAGAAGCCGGCCGATGAGCGAAGTGCCTTTGCCGATGGCAAGTTTCAAAATTTCCGTAGTCTGGATGCAGCCGATGATGCCGGGCAGCACGCCGAGCACGCCGCCTTCCGCGCAGCTTGGCACCATGCCTGGCGGCGGCGGTTCGGGATAAAGACAGCGATAGCACGGTCCGCCGAGATGCGGGGCGAAGACGCTGGCTTGTCCTTCGAAACGGAAAATTGAGCCGTATACATTTGGTTTATTGAGCAGCACGCACGCGTCATTCGTGAGGTAGCGCGTCGGAAAATTATCCGTGCCGTCCACGACAATGTCGTAAGGCCGGATGAGGTCGAACGCGTTTTCAGAACTGATGCGCGTGTTGTGGATAACGACCTCGGTGTTCGGATTGATGCCCGCAATAGTTTCCTTGGCTGACTGCGCCTTGGGGCGGCCGACATCTGCGTCGGTATGGAGGATCTGCCGTTGTAAGTTGGAATAATCCACGGTGTCGAAATCCACGATGCCAATCTTGCCGATGCCGGCGGCGGCGAGATACATGGCGATGGGCGAACCAAGACCGCCCGCGCCGATGCATAGCACACTGGTGGACTTGATTTTCTTTTGCCCGGCCAATCCGACTTCCGGCAGGATCAAATGCCGCGAATACCGGCGGATTTCTTCATTGTTCAGTTCCATAATGAGTTGAACAAAGTAGAGCAGAAATAAGGGAAATCAAGTCATGCCATTGACACTGGTAAAACAAAACCCCAGCCCGTTGCCGGGCGGGGGTTTGTAATTGGCTATTGGCCAGTGGCGGCTCGCCACTATTTCTTGCCGTGGAATTCGGCGATGGCGTCGCAGACTTTGTCCGCCGCGTCGAGCCCCATCTCGCCGTGGATCGGCAACGAGAGAATTTCCTTCACCGCTTTCTCAGTGTTCGGCAGCTTCGGAATGTAGGGGAACAGGCCGATGACCGCCGGTTGCAGGTGGTTCGGCTTCGGATAATGCACGCCCGTCTCAATGTTTTTCTCTTTTAGAAATTTTTGCAGATCATCGCGGCGTTCGCAGCGGGTGACATACATGTGATACACCGGCGTGGCCCACTCTTTAATGATGGGCGTCTGCACGATGCCTTTGAGTCGTTCGTTGTAACGCGCGGCGATCTTGCGGCGGTTCTCGTTGAAACCGTCGAGGTGCTTCAACATCACGCGGCCGATGGCGGCGTTGATTTCGTTGAACCGGATGTTGTAGCCCGTGAATTCGTGGTCGTATTTGCCCTGGCGACCATGGTTGCGCAACATGCACAGGCGGTCGGCGTAATCCATTTTATTCGTCGTGATGCAGCCGCCGTCGCCAAGCACGGTAAGATTCTTCGACGGGAAAAAGCTGAACGCGCCGAAATCGCCCATGCTGCCGACGGTTTTGCCTTTGTATTTCGCTCCCTGCGCCTGCGCGCAATCTTCGATGATCCAGAGATTGTTTTTCTTGGCGATGGCCAGAAGCTTATCGTTGTCAATCGGATGGCCGTAAAGATGCACCCCGATGATGCCGACGGTGCGCGGCGTGATGAGCGATTCAACGTGTGCCAAGTCCATGACGAAGGTGTCATCAATGTCGGCGAACACCGGCTTGGCGCCGAGGTGAATCAGCGGTTCCATCGTCGGGAACGCCGTGTGGCTGGGGACGATGATTTCGTCGCCCGGTCCGATGCCTTGCAACTGGTGCAGGCAATAAACAATCATTGTCCACGAACTGCCGAGGACGCATTGCGTGGTGCCGGTGTGCGCGGCGAGTTCGGCTTCAAACGCGGTGGATTCTTTACCGAGGATGTATTGGCCGGAGCGGATGGCGCGCAGCGCGGCTTCCTCGACTTCGGCGTTCACGAAACATTTTGATAATGGTATTTTGCTCATAAAAAATTAGAGATTAACTGCTTTGCCGGTCTTCACCGATTCCAGTGCGGCGTTCATGACGCGAACCGCGTGGTAGCCGGACCACGCATCGGCGCGCGGCGTGGCGCGGGTCTTGATTGAATCAATGAACGCGCGCAGTTCGGCCAGCAGCGGTTCCTCCGGCGGTGTTTCGATTTGCGTCACGACGCCTTCCGCTGCTTTGAAATCCATGCCGCCGGCGGGCGTATGCGTGTTCGCGTAGGTCTTGATCTTGTATTGCGCGACATTGTAATCGCACACGGCGCTCAACTTGTCGCCACAGACGATGACTTCGCGGAATTTGCCGGGAATAAAATATTCTGTCTCCACCGTCGCCCAGGTCTTGCCGCGCGGCGTGTCATATTCCAACGAAACAAAGGACACATCTTCTATGCCGCGGCCCATGAAATCATGGTTGATGGCCTGCACCGTCTTGGGTTGTGCGCCGAGGATGAAATTGAACAGGTCCGCAAAATGAATGCCGTCGGCGAACATCACGCCGCTGTCGTTGCGCGGACGCTTGAAGCCGCCAAAGTGACCGCGAATCATGTTCACCTTGCCGAACTCGCCGTTCTGCACGGCGTCGCGCAGCCAGAGTGTTGCGGGATCAAAGCGCAAAATGTGTCCTACCTGCAAGATGCGGTTATGCTTCGCGGCGATTTCCGCGAGCTGCTGGGATTCTTCATTGGCCAGCGTCAGGGGCTTTTCGACGAACACGTCCTTGCCGGCTTCGAGAAATTCCTTGCACAGAGGAAAATGCGTTTGCGCCGGCGTGACGACAACCACGCCGTCAATTTTGTTGATGAAATCCTTGTAATTGGTCGTAAGCCGTTCGGCGGGAATGCCGAGCTTGCGCGCGGGTTCGAGCTGCTTGTCGCCAACTTCGGCGACATACAGCTCGATGGGCAGATTGTTAAGGTTGCGCAGATGATTCGCGCCCCAGCGACCCAAACCTAAAAGCAAAACTTTGGTCATCGGGAGATTCTGCCAATTTTTTCGCGCCAGCCAAGAAAATCCTTTGGCCTTGGCTGGAATTTCAATTCACTAACTGATACCAGTTGTCGCGCTGATGCGGCTCGTAACCGAGTTCCTTGATGAGCCGGTGCATGTCCGGCACGGTCATTTGAAAAGTGGTGCCCGCCTGGGATACGACATTTTCCTCAATCATGATGCTGCCTAAATCATTCGCGCCGTATTTCAAGGCGACCTGCCCGATTTCCAAGCCCTGCGTAACCCACGAACTCTGGATGTTCTCAAAATTATCGAGGTAGATGCGGCCCAAAGCCTGCGTCCGCAAATATTCATGCGCGCCGACCGTGGGCGCTTTCAATTTCGTGTGCTCGGACTGAAAGGTCCAGCCGATGAACGCAGTGAAATGCGCCATATTCTTGTTTCCGCTTTCCGCTTTCCGCTTCAATGAAGTGTCCTGCTGCACGCGCAGCCGGTCGAGATGTTCGATGCGGTCATCAATCGTCTCGACGTGGCCGAACATCATCGTGGCGCTCGAATACAGTCCGAGCCGGTGCGCAAGGTCCATGACTTCGAGCCAATCGCTGCTCATCGCTTTGAGCGGCGCGACGCGCTGGCGGACGCTGTCCACCAGGATTTCGCCGCCGCCGCCGGGAATTGAACCGAGGCCCGCCGTTTTGAAGTCAGAAATGATTTTCTCCAGCGGCTCGTCAAATACGTCGCGGAAATGCACAAACTCGCTGGGGCTGAAACCGTGGATGTTTACCTGCGGGAATTTCGCCTTGATGTGCGACAATAAGTCAAGATACCACTGTTTTGTCAGCTTCGGGTGATGGCCGCCCTGCATGAGAATCTGCGTGCCGCCAAGCGCGAGCGTCTCCTCGATTTTTTTATCTAGCTCGGCGAGCGAAATGACATAGGAATCGTCATCCTTCTCTGTCCGGTAAAATGCACAAAACTTGCAATACACGTTGCAAACATTGGTGTAATTAATATTGCGATCCACGTTGTAGGTAACGATCTCGTTGCCGCGACCGCGGTAAGCCTCGGCCTTCGCAAGTTGGCGGCGGCGGTCGGCGAGTGCGCCGAGCTCTTCCAGCGGCAATGCGAAAAGCCGCTTAGCCTCAGCGCGGGCAATGCGCTGACCCCTCCAGACTTTTTGCAGCAATTCGTCAAGTGATGCGTCGTAAATCACGCCGGAAGATTATCAAGTCAAGCAGACGGAATCAAACCACAGATGCATCCGAAACATTCGCCCGCAACGGCAAAGCCCAGGCGACGGGACGTCGAGTTTTGGTGTGGATTTGCGGCAGATTTCTGCGAAACTGGCCTCCTGATGAAGCCGATTATCAAACTTTTGCTGGAAGGCGGCAGCCTGAACACCGTGCAGATGGCGCAGGTGCTCAACCTGTCCGAAGCCGAAGTCAACCGCCAGCTCGACACGCTGAAAAAAGACGGCGTGCTGCTGGGGCTCCGCCCGGTGCTGAACCTCGCCGACGAGGACTCCGGCGTCGTCCGCGCCGTCATCGAGGTACGCATCACGCCCGAGCGCGGCGGCGGCTTCAACCGCCTGGCCGAGCGCATCAGCAAGTTCGACGAGGTGGAATCCTGCTACCTCATGTCCGGCGGCTACGACCTGCTCGTGTTCGTCAACGGCGCGAGCCTGCAAAAGGTCGCGGCGTTCGTCTCGGAAAAACTTTCCACCCTCGAGGGTGTGCTCTCAACGGCCACGCATTTCATGCTGCGCTCCTACAAGGAACACGGCTTCCTGCTCGGCGGCAAAGTCGAGGAAACGGAACGACTCAAGGTCGCGCCGTAATCTACAACCGCAGATTACACAGATGAACGCAGATCTTTTCAAAAGGAATATTGCCGCATTTGCATCTGCGGAACCCTGCGACATCTGCGGTTAAAAATCAATGGACCAGTCACGCTACATCGCCCGGCACGTCGTCAACCTGCCCAAGTCAGGGATCCGCGATTTTTTCGACATCGTCGCCAAGATGAAGGACGCCATCTCGCTCGGCGTTGGCGAACCGGATTTCGACACGCCCTGGCATATCCGCGAGGCCGGCATCTACGCGCTCGAAAAGGGCAAGACGCATTACACGTCCAACCTCGGCCTCATCGAGCTGCGCCGTGCCATCAACAAATACGTCGAGCAGAATTTCAACGTCAGCTACGTGCCGGAAAACGAAGTTATTATCACCGTCGGCGTCAGCGAAGGCCTCGACCTCGCCTGCCGTGCGCTCATCAATCCCGGCGACAAGGTGATGTATCACCAGCCGTGCTACGTCAGCTATTCGCCGAGCATCACGCTCGCGCACGGTATTCCCGTGCCCGTGCCGACGTTCGCGAAGGATGGCTTCGCGCTGACTGTCGAGGCGCTCCGCGCCGCGTGGTCGCCAGGTTGCAAAATTCTGATGGTCAACCTGCCGTGCAATCCCACCGGCGGCACGTGCGACCGCGCGCAGATCGAAGCCATCGCGAAATTTGCCGTGGAAAAAGATCTGATCGTATTGAGTGACGAGATTTATTCCGAGCTGACGTTCGAGGGCGTTCATACCAGCATTGCGAGCATTCCTGGCCTGAAGGAGCGCACTATTTTCCTGCACGGATTTTCCAAGGCGTTTTCCATGACCGGTTGGCGTATTGGCTACGCCTGCGGCCCGGCGACGCTCATCGAGGCGATGATGAAGGTGCATCAGTACTCCATGCTCTGCGCATCTATCATCGCACAGGAAGCCGCTATCGAAGCGCTCGTGCGCGGCGAGGACGCGATGAAAAAGATGCGCGACCAGTATCATCGCCGCCGCGATTTCATCGTGCGTCGGTTTAATGAAATCGGGCTGAAATGCCATCTGCCGCGCGGCTCGTTCTACGCGTTCCCGGACATCAGCCAGACCGGCTTGGGCGAAAAAGATTTTGCCCTCGGCCTGTTGCAGGCGGAAAAAGTTGCCATCGTCCCCGGAGCTGCCTTCGGCGAAAACGGCAGGGGTTTTTGTCGTGCTTGCTTCGCGACCAGCTACGAACAACTCATCGAAGCGAGCAATCGTATCGAGCGTTACGTGCAGTCGCTGACGGCGAAGAATTGGTGAAACTTCTGACGTTTACGGACTGCGGTGCTGATTGTGAAGCCGGATTGTTTCCGTCACGTTTTCGAGAACCAGCAGGATTTGAGGCGGAGTGGTTTCCGGCAGAAGACTGGCAGTGATAAACAGGCTGACTGGCACCGCACCCCGGCTGCCGCGCAGTTCCGCTTGATGCAATCTTCGGCGCGTGTTCAAGCCCTGAACGGCATCCTTGACGCTATTGCGGATAAGGCAGTTGTTGCACGGCTTCGATTTGCCGCAGCCAGCCGTTTCGGCATAAATGCAGTGCAACACTTCCCCGCCGCGCCGTCGCAATGATGATTTAGGGGCATTCCCGAGCAGCTTCTCTGCTTCGGCATTGAAATTCAATATGCGGACATCTTCATCCACAATGAACGTCGGCAGCGGCAGCGCATCAAAAATGGCATGCCAGTATTGTGGTTTGGGCTGGCTCGTTTCCCTGTGTTTCATGGGCGGCTGCGATACTGACTCGTCCAAACAAGTATACAGGCACGAATAAAACAGTTCAATCAGATAGGTTAAATAGCTGCAGTAAAAAATAAGTTAATGTGTGATATCTTTTGGCGTGGTTGAGGCTTGGCGCAGGGTGTTTGAAGGTCTTAAGCTTGGGTCAAATGTGAACGACAACCCCTCAAAATGCCGCCGCGTGGCTCAAAAAAATTTCACCGCTGCGCCCGGTGCTTGCTATCGTGCTCGGCAGCGGATTTCTTGACTCGCTGACGGAACTGCGCGTGGATAAAAAAACTCCTCACGCGAAAATTCCAGGCTTTCCTCAACCGACCGTCAGCGGACACGCGGGCGAATTGTATTTCGGGCATCTCGCCCAAACGCCGGTGCTGGTCTTGAGCGGCTGTGCGCACTATTACGAAGGCCACGAGCTGGAGCGCGTCACGTTTGCCGTGCGCACACTGGCGGCGTTTGGCGTCCGCGACTTGCTGCTAACGAATGCGGCGGGTGGCATCAATAAAAAATTTCGTGCAGGCGATTTTATGGTGTTGACTGACCATATCAATTTTATGGGCGCAAATCCGTTGCGTGGCATGGCCATTCCTGGTTTGCCGCGTTTTGTGGATTTGACTGAAAATTACGATGACGGCCTGCGCAAACTTTTATTGCGCGCTGGTATGGTGTCAAAAATTAAATTGCGGCAGGGCGTTTATCTCGCCGTAAGCGGACCAAGCTACGAAACACCGTCGGAGATCCGGGCGTTCGCCAAGCTCGGCGCGGATGCGGTGGGCATGAGCACCGTGCCGGAGGCAATTGTTGCACGGCAATGCGGATTGAACGTGGCGGCGATCTCGTGCATCACCAACTTGGCGGCAGGCATCAGCCGTGAAAAATTATCGCACGCGGACGTTTTAGCAACGGCGGAGCGCTTGAAAAAATCCGGCGCGGCGCTGCTGGAAAATTTTGCGGAGCTTTACGGAAAGATTTAAAGCCCCTATATACACGTCGGCAGCGAAACTCTTTGTGGTGGATAGCACCGCTCTGGCCGCTAATAAGGGTAATGCGTCTTGATATTTGGCGGATTCAACGTAGTCTTTTCAATCCGTAGTTCATGAATTCTGAAGTTGTATTTGGGCTGGAGAACGCGGCGTGGCCGGCTTTGCTGGTGGACGCCGATGGTGTCATTTTGACGGCCAACTCGGTGGCTAAAAACATTTTTGGCCCGGCATTAAACAACAACACGGCGTCATTGGCCGTCCTTTGGTCGCCGGAAAACAGCGGTTCGGCGGCGGAGTTTCTGGCACGGGCGAATCCGGCGACGACGGTTCTAAAATTTCAAGTGGCGGGTAGTGCGGAGGCTTTTTCGACGATGGTCTGCCAGTTCAGCGGCAATGGGAAAAAATGGTTTGTGTTGCAACTGTTGACGCCCGTGGCGCCGGAGGTGAAGGCGCCGCCGGCGAGCGACGCGGCGCTGAAACAGCGGCTGGATTGTGTGTTGCAACTGGCGCGGACGGTGTCGTTGGATTTCAACAACGCGCTGACAGGAGTGCTGGCGCACACGTCACTGGTATTGGGCAAGATTGGCGCGGATCATCCCTGTCGGTATTCCTTGCTGGAGGTCGAAAAATCGGCTGCGCGAGCGGCGGAAATCGCCGGAGAACTGGCGTTGTTCAGCCGGCAGGAAAAACAGTCGCGGCGTGCGCCGGCGGGAAACTTAAACCAGCTGGTCGGTCGCTGTGTGGAATATTTTCAGAATGCGCATGGACCGCGGTTCACCTGGCGGGTGAACTTGGAACGCGCGTTGTTCATGGCGCGGTTTGACGAGGCGAAGGTGCAGCAGGCGCTGACGAAGATTTTGGAGAATGCGGTGGAGGCGTCCAGCCCGAACGCAATGGGCCAGATTTCGGTGCAAACGCGGAATGTGGAGCTGACCGAGGCGACGCAGGACCGCAATGTGCGGCTGGCGGCGGGCAACTATGTCTGCGTGGAAATTTCAGACAAGGGCGCGGGGATTGCGGCAGAGACATTGCCCCGGGTTTTTGAGCCGTTCTTCACGACCAAACGTCCGCCGCACCGCGGGCTGGGGCTGGCATTGGTCTATGGCATCATCACCAATCACGGCGGCGGCGTGGCGATTTCCAGCCAGCCGGGGCAGGGTACCTCGGCGCGGGTCTATTTGCCGGCCGAGCGGAGCTTTGTGCTGGAGGCGGTGGATATGGACAAGGGCTTGCGTGGCACCGGCACTATTTTGGTGGTGGATGATGAGAGCCTTTTATTGACGATGGCGGACACCATTTTATCGGACTTTGGCTACAAGGTTTTGACGGCGAACAGCGGGCTGAAAGCGCTGCAAATTTTGGCCCAGCCGGACACGAAGGTGGATCTCGTCATCACGGATCTGGTGATGCCCGGCATGGGCGGGCGGGAATTAATAGAGAAAATCCGGCAGTCGGAGCCTACCTTGGCGATTCTTTGCACGAGCGGTTATGTAATGCCCGAGGATAACAAGCAGACCGGCGGTGGGTATCTGCAAAAGCCGTTCACGAGTGCGGAACTGCTGCTCAAGGTGCGGGCGGCGCTGCGGCTCACAACGGCGGTTGACTGATTCCGATGTTTTTGTTTAACTTGGCTTATGCAAATCGAAAGCCTTAAAGTTTTTTGCGATTTGGCTGAAACGGAAAGTTTCACCAAAGCCGCGCAAATCAACAGTGTCACCCAGTCGGCGGTCAGCCAGCAGATTAGCTCGCTGGAGCGCACGTTTAAGTCGCTGCTCATCGAACGCAGCAAGAAAAAATTTCGCCTCACGCGTGAGGGGCAGGTGCTCTACGATTACAGCAAGCAGATTATCCAGACTTACGAGTCACTGCACAGCAAACTGCAGGATTTGAAGGACATCATTTCCGGCACCATCCGCGTGGCCACGATTTATTCTATCGGCCTGCACGATTTGCCGCCGTATATCAAGAAGTTCATGAAGAGCTACCCGACCGTGAACGTCCACGTCGAGTATCGCCGCGCGAATCAAGTTTATGAAGACGTGATGAGCAATATTGTGGACATGGGCTTGGTGGCTTATCCGCAAAAAGATACCAAGCTGGAAATCATCCCGCTCCGCAAGGAACCGCTGGTCCTCATTTGCCATCCGCAGCATCCCTTTGCCAAGCAAAAGTCCGTCAAGCTCAAGTCGCTTACTGGCCAGAAGGTCATCGGTTTTGAACCCGACATTCCTACCCGCAAGGCGTTGGATAAAATCCTTCGTGAATACGGCGTGGATGTGAAGCACGTCATGGAGTTTGACAACGTCGAAACCGTGAAACGCGCCGTGGAGATTGACGCGGGTATTTCAATTGTGCCCATCGGCACCGTGACCCAGGAAATCAATAAGAACACCCTTGCCGCCGTGGAGATCGAGGATGGAGAATTTTTCCGGCCGCTAGCCGCCATCTACAAAAAGAACAAAGTGCTCTCGCCGGCGATGAAGCAGTTCCTGACCATCCTCAAGGACACGATTTGAGAAGTTTTTCCCACGAACGGGCGATGCCAAAAGCGTCGCCCGTTTTTATTTTAGATTGGCCGGATTCAAGGGCTTTAATTCCTTCGGCACGAACAGGCCGTCCTTGCGGATGAGCTTGCCGTCGAACCAGATTTCACCGCCACCCCATTCCGGGCGCTGGATCAGCACCATGTCCCAGTGGACGGCGCTCTTGTTGCCGTTGCCGCAATCCTCGTAAGCCTGCCCCGGCGTGAAGTGCAGCGAGCCGGCGATTTTCTCGTCAAACAGGATGTCGCACATCGGATTCTGGATGTAGGGATTGAAGCCGATGGCAAATTCCCCGATGAACCGCGCCCCCGCATCCGTATCGAGAATCTCGTTGAGCCGCTTCGCATTGTTGGCCGTGGCTTTGACCACCTTGCCGTCCTTCAACTCCAGCCGCACATTTTCAAACTTGGAACCGGAATACAGCGTCGGCGTATTGAACTGGATGACCCCGTTCGCCGACGATTTGGTCGGACAGGAAAAAACTTCGCCGTCGGGAATGTTCCGGGTGCCTTCGCACTTCTTCGCGCCGATGCCCTTGATGCTGAAGGTCAGGTCCGTGCCCGGTCCCTTGATCTGGACGCGGTCGGTGCGCTTCATCAATTTCTCCAGCGGGATCATCGCCTTGGCCATCTTCGCGTAATCCATGGTACAGACATCGAAGTAAAGATTTTCAAACGCCTCGGTGCTCATGCCCGCCGCCTGCGCCATGCTGGGCGTGGGCCAGCGCAGCACGCACCAGCGCGTTTTATTTACGCGATAATCCAGCACCGGTCGGATGACCTTGGAATACATCTGCATCAGGCCGCCCGGCACGTCGGCGTTTTCCGTGGCGTTGGCGCTGCCGCGCACGGCCACGTACGCCGCCATCTTTTTCATGCGGAACATTTCCAGGTCGCGCACCTCAGCGGCGTGTTTTTCATTCGTACCCAGCAGCAGCTCCCGCCCGACGCGCGTGTGGCGCGTCTCCACAAACGGCGTGGCCCCCGCGGCGCGCACGGCACGGATCATTTCCACGGTGAACGCGTCCGGCACGTCGATCATGTCCAGCAGGATGCGCTCGCCCTTTTTGAGCGCGGTGGAATAATTGACGAGCAGTCTGGCCAGCTTCGGATAACGCGGATCGGTCATATGGGGAGTAGTATAAACCCAAAACCCGTAACCGCGCCATCCCGCAAATGCCCTAAGACTAGTTGGGTAATGGGGACATTACACCGTCGCCCGCGGCATTTTAGGACCGGACGAAGAATTTTGTCACCTCGATCTTGCCTGCCTTCGCCTTTGTCCAGTGATGTCCTCTCCTCCTATGATCGGCGGCAAACAAACGCCTCACGGCCCCGGCGTCGTCGGCGTGGCCAGATCGGGCAGCGAGTTGGCTGGCAGCCGCTGAAAATGTTCCGAGTCGAAGGCTGCCAATCCGGCCATGCTAATATGTCGGGCGAGGTGGTCGGCTGGTGGCTGCTCCAGATGGCTTGGGCGGGATTTTGCTACTGGGCGATGTTCTCGCTGTTCGGGCTTTACCGGCGGAGCATTTTGTTCCCGGCAAAAAATGTCCGGCACATCCGCTCGCTCGGTTACTATTTGATTGTCAATGGGGCCATTGATAACCAGTTGCAAGCCACCCTCCACGACTTGGACTTTAGTACCAACTCCGTTTTCATCGGGTTGCTCATCATCTTCGTTTCTTGGATCATGGACGAGTGCCGGAAAATTCAGGAGGAACAGGAATTGACGGTATGAATCGGGTCATGGAAACCCATTTAACGCAAAGTTTCCAACGCTTAAAGAGCCGGACAATAACGGTTGTCCAGTTTGGCTTGGCGGCTTTGTTCCTTTGCGCCTTGGCGTTAACGATTCCCCAATAATCATGCCCATCATCGTCAATTTCGACGTGGTCCTCGCCCAGCGCAAGATGCGGCTGAACGACCTCGCCGCCGCCGTGGACATCACGCCGCAAAATCTCTCCATCCTCAAAACCGGCAAGGCCAAGGCCATCCGCTTTTCCACGCTGGAGGCGATCTGCCAAACGCTCGGCTGCCAGCCGGGCGAAATCCTGGAGTTCCGTCCCGAGCCCGACCCAAAGAAACTGGTCTAGCCCTGGCTTTTTTTGTGCCAGCCGTGTCAGGCTTGCCGCCGGTTGGCACAATTGGGTGTGCCAAAATTTTCCACTTCGCCGGTTCGCCGAAAAACGCGATCTCGTAAATCATTTGATTTTATTGGGTTTTGTGCCGTTCCCATAGTTGGCATTGCTCAAGCTAAATAGGTGGTGTTGGACAATGAACCATTAACCAAAGGACCAATTATGAAACTGACAACCTATCAACGCCCCGGCCTGTTGTGGCCTACGTTTGGCCGGATGACCGGCTTGCAGGATGAAATCGACCGGCTGTTTGAAACGCCGTTGCAGGCGTGGACTCCGGCGCTGGATGTCCATGAGGACAAGGACGGTTACACCATTCGCGTGGAAGTGCCCGGCATGAAGCGCGAGGATATCGTGGTGTCGTTGCAGGACGGCGCGCTGGTCATTTCCGGCGAACGCAGGGAGGAAAAAATCACCGACGAGACGGAGGTGCACCGGCAGGAGCGTTTCTATGGGAAGTTCTCCCGTGCGCTCACGCTGCCGACCGCCGTGGCCGGTGACAAGGTGAAAGCCGCCTACAAGGACGGCATCCTCACTGTGACCTTGCCCAAGGCCGAGGAGGCCAAGCCGAAACAAATCGATGTGACGGTTAGCTAAAACCAAAGCCGGCTACCGGGACTCAGGCGGGAATCCGGGAATAGGATTCCCGCCTCTTTCAATTTGAATTCTTCGTTTTACTTCATCCGGTCCCTCGTCCATTTTCCTCCGGATGGTTTTAACCCGCAAGAATCTAGACTGGTGGTGCGTGCGCGGCATTCTGTTGCTCGTGCTGGCGATGTCGGTCTTTGCGGTGCTGGCGTTCGGCGCGGTGAATGCGTGGGCGTTTCTCATGGTGCAGGGGATGGCGGCGGTGGTTTTTATCCTGTGGGTGGTGCGCCTTTGGTTGCACCGTAAACCGAAGCTGCTCTGGCCGCCGCTGAGCTGGGCGGTCGTGGCGTTCATGGCTTACGCCGTGGCCCGCTATTTTACTGCGGATATCGAATATGTTGCGCGGCAGGAGCTTATTCAGGTTTTGCTGTTCGGGTTTTTATTTCTCGCGGTGGTGAACAACCTGCGCGGGCAGGAGGAGACCGAGATGGTCAGTTTTGTGCTCATCGCGTTGGCGACGCTGGTGGCGGGCTATGCGGTAGCGCAACTGATGCACCATTCCAACCAGGTCTGGAATGCGGTTTCGCCTTACGCTGGCCGCGCGTCCGGCACATTTATTTCGCCCAATAGTCTGGCCGGTTTTCTCGCGCTGCTGTTGCCGCTGGCACTGGCGTTTTTGCTGGTCGGCAAGGTTGGAATCGTGACGCGGATATTGCTCGGTTATGCGGTGGTGGCTCTGGCGGCAGGGCTGGCGGTGACGTTTTCGCGGGCAGGCTGGGTGGCGGCGGCGGCGGGAATTTCGCTGGTGCTGGTAATTTTACTAGGCCACCGCAATCACCGGTTGAAGGCCTTCGTGTTGGTGGTGGCGTTGCTGGCCGGCGGCGGATTTTTCACCTCGCATTATTTATCTCAGACCGTTGGCTACATGAGGCGTGTTGTAAAGCCTGATGCCAAAGGATCGGACGTCGTGGAAACGCATTCACGGCTTGAGATGTGGCAAGCGGCGGCACGGATGTGGCGGGATCATTTTTGGTGGGGCGTTGGGCCGGCGCATTATGATTACCGGTTTCCCGAATACCGGCCGGAAGACCTGCAAGGACGCCCCGAACAGGCGCACAATGATTATTTGAATCTTCTGGCGGATTGGGGCGCAGTTGGCGGCGGGATTGTTTTTGCCGGCCTAGGCATTTTTATTTTTGGCCTGATTAAAACCTGGCCTCATGTCCGGCGCGATGAAAATGCCTTTGGCACCGGCCAAAGCAACCGGTTCGCCTTTTTCCTCGGCGCGGTGGGCGGATTGAGTGCGCTGGCGGTACATTCGACAATGGATTTTAATCTGCACATTCCGGCCAACGCGCTGATTGGAGTGACGTTGCTGGGGTTGGTGGCGAGTAACCTGCGGTTCGCGTCCGAGGGCTACTGGCATCGTCCGAACGTGGCGGCTCGGCTGGTGTTGACGGTTGTGCTGGTCGGTGTCACGGTTTATTTTACTGCGCAGGAATGCCGGCTTGTGCCGGAAATGCAGTGGCTGGCGCGGGCGGAGCGGCTGCCGAATTTTTCGCCGGAACGCGCGGTGGCGCTGGCGAAGGCTTATGCTTTCGAGCCAAAAAATTTCCAGACGGCCTACTCCGCCGGCGAATGTTTTCGCACGCAAAGTCTGGACGGCGATAACCATTACGCCGAGCTTGGCCGGCAGGCGATAGATTGGTATGCCCGTGCCCTTCGCGCCAACCCGCGTGATGGTTACAGTTTTTTGCGCACGGGGATGTGCCTCGACTGGCTGGGGCGGCAGTCAGAGGCGGATAATTGGTTCAGCCGCGCCGAGGCGTGTGACCCCAATGGTTATTACATGGCGGCCAATTTGGGCTGGCATTATGTCCAGACCGGCGACTATGCCGCCGCGCGCCAATGGTTCGTGCGTTCGCTCAAACTGGGCGGTTACAACAGCAACACGGCCTTGAACTATCTCCAGATTTGTGAGCCGAAATTGATGGAAAAAGCCTCGGGTCGTCCGCTGTTGCCATCCCTATTCTGACCAAAATGTCGGTTGACAATCCTGATGACGTGCGGGTATGTTCAACACAGTAAAAAATAGAAAAGGTTTTTACATGAAGATTTTTCAAAAGACTCTGGTTTCTGCTTTGTGTGGTGTGATTTTATGCATGGCAATCACTGTTTCCGCCGCTAGCGGCATTCAGCCGGGCTGGGGCACAGTGGTTCGAGTTGAAGGCAAGGTCAGTTACTCGCTGGGTGATGGCAATTGGCATCCGCTGGTGACCGGCAAATATCTCCCCGCCGGTTCGCAGATTCGCACCGGCGATAATGGCGAAGTGGACGTGGTTTTGGGCAAAGCCGTGGAACTGCCGCAATCCGCGCGGCCGGACCGCATTTCGCGCGCCGCCGATTCTCCGGTCAGCGGCATGATTTCTTACAAGCCTTCCCCCGAACAAAATGCCATCCGTTTGACGCCGAACACCATTCTTGGAATTGACAAGCTCACCATTGCGGATACCGGCGCGGACACCGTCAGCGATACGGAACTGGATTTGAAAAAGGGCAAAATTTACGGCAGCGTTAAAAAGCTTACCGGCGCGTCACAATACACGGTGAAGCTTCCCAACGGCATTGCCGGCGTGCGCGGCACGTTGTTCAGTCTTACGGTGGATGGCGTGACGGCGGTCTTTGAAAGCCACGGTGGTGGGTTGGTGTTGTCACTTACCATGCCGGATGGTAGCACCCAGGTCTATCTGGTCGGTCCGGGCCAGCTCTTAGATCCGTCCACCGGCCAGCCGGTACCCATTTCTCCAGAACTAAGCCAGCTGCTCCACGACATTTTTATCGCTCTGCGGACGATTTACATCGAAGTGGTGGATTTTAGTTTCCTCCACGCAAATACCTTTTTCGATTTGGACCGGACACGAGAACCGATTTCTCGTACTAAAATATAGAATATTTTTACAGAATATATTATTCCGGCAAACCCGGCACAGCCTTGAGTTGCGCTGGGTTTTTGTTTAATCCAACGGTGTGAAAATCAAGCGGCTCAAACGCGCGCCGGTAATTTTGGCCCTTTTCGTCCTCGCGCTCGTCGTCGGCATTCGTTTTTGGAATCCCGATTTTCCCGAACGGATTGAACGCATCACCTACGACCTGCGCGTCCGTGTCGCGCAAAATTTCCCCACGCCGGCGGCCACAAACCTCGCCTTCGTTGCGATGGACGACGCTAGCATTGCCGCTCTCCGGCACGGCTTGTTGGGGCGACCTTACGGGCTTTACTGGCCGCGCCACGTTTATGGCCGGATGGTGGAGGAACTTTCCGCGCAAGGTGCCAAGTCCATCGCCTTTGACGTGCTGTTCGGTGAATTGCGCCCTGACCACGCACCAGTCGTGCTGGCGGATGGCACCGGCACCAACACGATGGAATCCGACGATTTTTTTGCGCGGCAAATGAGTGCCGCCGGCAATGTCATCTCCGCCTTCACCACCGAGGTGACGCCGCCGGATTTGTTCGCTACCAACTCGCTGGCGCTCGGCGATATTTCGACCGAGAAGGATGCCGACGGCGTCCTGCGCCGTATCAAGTGTTTCAGCCTCAAATGGCACCCCGCTTTCAAGTCCGCCATGCGTCAGTGGGGCGTCAATCTGGAGCAGGCGCGCATCGAGCCGGACAAAATCCTTTTGCCATTGCCATCTGGAACCAACTTCACGGTGGCGCTTGATCGCAGCGGAAATTTTAATCTGAACGATTTTGTCGAAAAAATTCCAAAAGGGTGGAAACAGTTCGACCGGCCGTTCACGCGCATTTGGGATTTGGGCATCGTACTGGCCGCGCAGGAGTTGAAATTGGATCTGGAGCATGCCGGGGTAGATCTGCCGCGAGGCAAAATTATCTTGCGCGGTGTCGGCGGTGTTGAACGCATCATCCCGGTGGACGATAATGGGTTTTTCTTCATTAACTGGCAGTTGACCGTGGTCAATCCGATTCTCGTCCGCATCTCGGTTGGTGAATTGCTCAAGCAGGACAAGCTCCGGCTGCGTGGTGAAACGAATGATCTGCCAAATGACTTTCGCGGTCGGCTTGTCGTCATCGGTTCCGCCGCGCAGGGCAACGATCTGACCGACCGTGGCGCGACACCGCTGGAAAACAACACGCTGCTCGTCAGCAAGCATTGGAATGTAGCCAATTCCGTTATCACCGGCCAATTCATCCGCCGCGCGCCGCTGCCGCTGGAAATCGCGCTTATCTTTTTGCTAGGCGTGCTGACGGCGTTGGCGACCTGGCAACTTCGCGCCGTCGCCGGCAGCGCCATGGTGCTGTTGCTTCTGCTGGCGTATGGCGGCGGGGCAGTCTGGGCGTTTGCGCAATTTCGTTTCTGGCTGCCGGTGGTTTATCCGCTCGGCGGCGCAGTGCTGTTGCAGCACGGCCTGTTGCTGGTTCACCGTGTGGTGTTCGAGGAGCAGGCTAAGCGCCGGGTGAAATCAGTGTTTTCCAAGCTGGTTTCGCCGAACGTCGTTAACGAACTGCTGGCCGCTGAGGAACTTTCACTCGGCGGCGCGCGGCGGGAAATCACGGTGTTTTTTGCCGACGTGCGCGGCTTTACTACGCTCACCGACCAGGTGCAGGAGGACATCGCTGAATTCGTTCGCACGCACGCAGTGGATTTGGTGGCGGCGGAAAAAATCTACGAGGAATCCGCGCGTGAAACATTGGTGACGGTGAACCTTTATCTCGCTGCGGTGGCCGAGGCCGTGAAGAAACACGGCGGCACACTCGACAAATACATTGGCGATTGCGTTATGGCGTTTTGGAACGCGCCGGTGGCGAATGAAAAACACGCGCCGGCCGGTGTCGAGGCGGCTATCGCGGCGCAGCGTGCGGTTTTGAAATTGAACGAGCAGCGGCTGGCCCAGAATCCGGCGCGGGAACTGGCCAATCGCGCGCGGCTGGCCGCCGGTCTGCCGCCGCGCCCGCTGCACATTGCGCTGCAAATCGGGACGGGTATTAACACCGGTGCGGTCACGGTGGGGTTGATGGGTTCGGAGGAGCACGGGTTTAATTACACGGTGTTTGGGCGCGAGGTGAACCTCGCTAGCCGGCTCGAAGGTGTTTCCGGCAGTGGCCGTATCATCATCAGCGACACAACCTACAACTGCTTGGTGCGCCACGCGCCCGAGTTGGCTGCAAAGTGCGCCGAGATGTTTCCGGTGCAGGTAAAGGGTATCAGGAAGGCCGTCCGCATCTACGAGGTGATGTGGAAATAGCGGAAAAAGTTTTTAATTCTCAGGTTTTAGTTTTAAGTTAAGAAAGTTGAAGTCGCTGGGGTTGTTCAACTAAAAATTCGAAATTATAAACTGAAAATTGAATGAAGCGTACCGCGATTTATCCGGGCAGTTTTGACCCGCTGACCAACGGCCATTTGGACGTGATCCAGCGCGCGGCGAAACTGTTCGACCGCGTCGTCGTTGCCGTGGCGAGCAATGAGTCCAAGCATCCACTATTCACCAAGGACGAGCGTGTGGCACTCGTGAAAAAAGCCGTGTTCAGGCTGCCCAACGTGGAGGCGGACGCCTTTGACGGTTTGTTGGTGGAATACGTAGCAGCAAAACAGGCGCAGGTCATTGTGCGCGGACTCCGCGCCGTGTCAGATTTTGAATTCGAATTTCAGCTTGCACTGATGAACCGCAAGCTGGACGAGAATATCGAAACGATTTTCATGATGCCTAAAGACACTTACACGTTTTTGAGTTCGCGCATTGTGAAGGAAATTGCGCGGCTAGGCGGCGATGTGAGTTCGTTCGTGCCACCGAACGTGCAGGTCGCGTTGCGGAAAAAGCTAAAGACGCTGAAATAGTTTTATTCTTATTTATTTATTTGCAATTAGGTTGCCGCTGGCTGGTTCGGGGCTAAAAATTTATGCTCAAAATTAATCTCTGTCATTTGAAGGAACACGGTCTTCACCTGAAAGGTGAATTGCCGGTGGCGGAGCTGGATTTGGGTGTGAAGGACGAGTTGATCCACGCAGAAAAACCGTTGTACTACGATTTGTCGGTAGAGCAGCTGCACGACGCGCTGCTGGTGCAGGGGTCGCTGGTATTGCCTCTGGAGTGCGAATGCAGTCGCTGCTTGAGGAATTTCATAATTGAGTTAAAATTTTTGTCGTGGGCGGTTCATTTGCCGCTGGAAGGCGAGGATAAAGTGTCCGTGGAGAACGATTGTGTGGACTTGACTCCTTTCTTGAGGGAGGATATTCTACTCAACTTTCCGCAACATCCGTTGTGTAAAACGGATTGCGTGGGATTGAAACCGAAAAGCAAGACACACATGGCTGAATCCGCCGAAAAAACGGCGTTCGCCGCTTGGGTCGAGCTGGACAAACTAAAACTAAAATAACAATTTATGGGTGTTCCCAAAAGAAAACCGTCAACGAGCCGGCAACGTATGCGCCGCGCTTACAACAGCGTGCTCAAGCTCCCCCAGTTGAGTAAATGTCCCCAATGCGACGCGCCGTATGTACCGCACCGCGTGTGTCCGGCTTGCGGTTTCTACAAAGGCCGTCAGGTGTTGACTGTCACGGCGGGCGCGTGATGAGTTTTTAATTTTGGTTTTTAATTTTAAGTCGGGCAAGCCGGTAGCGGATTTCTTCACTTAAAACTAAAAATTAAAAACTAAAAACTTTTTCATCATGCGAATCGCAGTGGATGTCATGGGCGGCGACTACGGTTGCGGCGTCATCATCGCCGGCGTAAAGCGCGCCTTGGAAGAGCAAAAGGACATTTCAACCATTTACCTTGTCGGCAATCGCGCCGATATTCATGCTGCTTTGCCCGAAGGCGGTTTTCGCGACCACCGCGTCAAGGTCGTCCATGCCACCGAAGTCATCGAGATGGAGGATAAGCCGGTTGTAGCTTTGCGTAAAAAAAAGGATTCTTCCATTGGCCGCGCTGCGGAACTCGTTAGCGAAGGCAACGCGGATGCGCTCGTTTCCCTCGGTAACACTGGTGGCATTTTTGCGGCGGGAACCTTCAAAATCGGCCGTATACCCGGTGTGGATCGTGGTTGCATTGCCACGGTTATTCCGCGTCACGACAGCGAATTTGTTTTGCTCGACTCCGGCGCGAACGTAGAGTGTAAGCCGCTCCACCTTGCCCAGTTTGCCGTCATGGGCAGTGTCTATTCTCGTGAAATCCTTAAGCGCAAGAATCCCCGGGTCGGCATCTTGAGCATCGGCACCGAGGATACTAAAGGCAACGACCTGACGCTCGAAACTTTCAAGCTGTGCAAAAAACTGGATCTGAATTTCATCGGCAACGTCGAGGGCCATGACCTTTTTAAGGATCATGTTGATGTTGTCGTCTGTGATGGCTTCGTGGGCAACATTGTGTTGAAGACGGTGGAAAGCCTCGCCGTGGCGATGTTTTCGATGCTCAAGCGTGAATTGATGCACTCCGCGCAGCGCAAGCTCGGCGCGTATCTCGCCAAGGGTGCTTTTCATTCCATCCGCCGCCGAATGGATCCCGAAGTTTATGGCGGCGCACCGATGCTTGGTTTCAACGGGCTGATATTCAAATCCCACGCCTCCGCTCGCGAACGCGCGGTGACCAGTGCCATCCGCGTCACCGCCAATGCCGTTAAAACGCACATCAACCAGACCATTGCCTGCGACATCGCGGCGGCTAACAAAATCCTCGAAGTGGAAAAATCGAGCCTCTAAATTCATGAAAAACCCGCGTGCCAAGCACAATTTCGTCGGTCGCACCTGTTCCATCACTGGTGTCGGCTCGTATGTGCCGGAAAAAATCCTGACCAACGCCGACCTCGAAAAAATGGTTGAGACGTCGGACGAATGGATCACCACGCGCACCGGCATCAAGGAACGGCGCATTGCGGCGGCGGATGAATTTACGTCTGACCTTGCCGCCAATGCCGCCCGGCGTGCGATGAAAATGGCCGGCATCACCGCCGACCAGATCGACCTCATCATCGTTGCGAGCATCACGCCGGACATGCCGTTTCCGAACACCGCTTGCCTCGTGCAGCAAAAAATCGGTGCGCGGCGCATTCCATCATTTGACATCGAGGCCGCATGTTCCGGCTTCATTTATGCGTTGGAAATTGGCCAGCAATTCATCATGTCGCGCACCTACGAGACGGTGCTGGTCATCGGCGCGGAAAAACTCTCGTCCATCACGAACTGGAAGGACCGCAACACCTGTGTGCTGTTTGGCGACGGAGCTGGCGCGGCCATTCTGCAGAATCGCGCCAATTCCCACGGTCTGCTCACCACGGCTCTCGGTTCGGACGGCGGCAAGGCGGAATTGCTTTCCATGCCCGGCGGCGGCAGTCGTTGTCCCGCCACGGCGCAATCCGTTTTGGACGGCCTGCATTTTCTCCGCATGGACGGCAAGGAGACTTTCAAGAATGCGGTGCAGGCCATGTGCAGCGCCGCGACCGAGGTGCTGGCGCGCTGCGAAATTGACATCACCAGAATCAAGTGTGTCATCCCGCATCAGGCGAACCGTCGCATCATTGACGCCGTCGGTGATCGGCTTGGGGCCACGCCGGAGCAACTTTTCATCAACCTCCACAAATACGGCAACACCTCCGCCGCGTCCGTCGCCATTGCGCTGGACGAGGCCGTGCATTCGGGGAGAATCCAGCGCGGCGACTTGATTTTGATTGTCGCGTTTGGTGCCGGCCTGACGTGGGGCGCGGCGGTGATTGAGTGGTAAAACTTAAATTTGACGGCAAACGCTGACGTGCTACGTTTCCTTACTTATGAGTGCTAAAAAAATTGGAAGTCTGGGTTCTTCAGATTCGTTCAGTGTTACGGGGCGGGAATCTGCGCTTGATCTTTCGGCGGAGAAGGTTTCTGTTCATAAAAATGGCATCGAGTTTCGCAGCCCCACGCCGTTTAAGGAATGGTCCGAGATGACAGTTTCACTCCAGTCACCGACGGACGGCGGACGGCTCTCCTGCCATGGCGTTGTCGTGTCCTGCGTCGGTGGCAAGCATTCCGGCTATCATGTTTCCATGCTGTTCACCGGCATGACCACGCAAACGGAAAAACAGCTTGGAGTGATGGCGCGTTCCGAGTTCGGTGCCTGCTGAATTTTTGGAATCTGAAATACACGATTCAGACCTATGGAAGGAGTTTGTTTTTTGATTGCGCGTTCTAGACAAAATTTCCCCTGTCAGGGCGGCTCGCCGGCGGGCGTAGTTGACACCCTTTTTAAAGCTCATTTGATTTGCATTGGGGCTGTGATGCATGGGCAAGCTGATTTAGGTTGGAATGCAAATTATAAATGCTAATTATATACTTTAGTGTTGTGATTTGGCTGGAGGGCATATCTCTAAGTTGTTGGTGTTTATTTAGATAAATGCATTATTAGAATTTGACACGGTTGACAAAAGTAACTTACCGTATTACGGCAACGGTGTGGTTGATATTCGATTAAGTCGCCAACCCACTTTGGTTATTGGTTAATTTTTATTTTTTTCAAAGCTCCATGAATAATACAATCACAGACGTGCCGTCGTCGGGCGGCGCAAAAAAGGTTTCGCGGATCAATGAAGTAGTCATCCGCATCGCTGGCAATTCGCAGGACGGCATTCAGGCCATCGGCGGCTTTCTCGCGCGGCTCGCCGGTCGCAGTGAACAGGAAGTCATGACCTTCATGACGATTCCTTCCACTATCTCCGGCGGACCATCCATCTTTCAGGTCCGCATCGGCAGTGGCGAAGTACTGACTTCCGGCGACGAGGCGGATGTGCTGCTGTGCTTCTACCAGCACAGTTACGAGGGCCACATTAATTCGCTCAAGAAAAAGGGCATTGTGCTCTACGATTCCGACCACGTTGTGCCGAAGGAAGAATGGCAGGCGGATTATCACCACGTCGGAATTCCCATTTCTTCGCTCACGGTCGAGGCCATTGGCGGCACGGCCAAGGACAAGGGTAAAAACATTTATTCCCTTGGCCTTATCGCGCGGATGTTTGGCCTGAACGTGACGAAGTTGGAAAAGCTTCTCGGCGAACGCTTCACCGGCAAAGATCCGAGCATTTTAAACAACGCGCTGGCGGCATTCCACGCGGGCTACGCGAATTCGCCGAGCAACGTGATGGAAACTTTCCAGATCACCGACAGCCAGAAGTACGGCGTCCAGCAGGTCGTGATGAACGGCAACGAAGCTATCGCCTACGGCCTCATCGCCGCTGGTGTGCGTTTCGGCGCGGCGTACCCAATCACGCCGTGGACGGACATCATGGAAATAATGCGTCGCGAACTGCCGAAATACGGTGGCTCATTCATCCAGTGCGAGGACGAAATCGCGTCCGTCTCGATGGCGCTTGGCGCAAGTTTTGCCGGTCGTGTGGCGGTGACCGGTTCCAGCGGCCCCGGCATTGCGCTCAAGACTGAAGCCATCGGCTGGGCGGTCATGGCGGAAATGCCGCTGGTCATCGTCAATGTCCAGCGCGGCGGGCCTTCGACCGGCATGCCGACGAACATTGAGCAGTCCGACTTGAACATCGCCATCAACGGCGGCCACGGCGACGCTCCGCGTGTTGTGCTCGCGCCGGCGAATGTTGAAGATTGTTTCTATATGTCCATCGAGGCCGTGAACATTGCCCGCAAATATAACACGCCGGTGTTTTTCCTCACGGATCAGGGCATCGCCACGCGCATCGAGGCTTTCCCGCAGCCGGATTTGGAAAAAGTTTGTCAGGACATCACTCCGGATTTCACGCCGGTCGCGTCGCACAAGCCTTATGATTTGACGGCGAAGGACGGCGTCACGCTGCACGTAAAGCCGGGCACACGGATTCTCGACGGCAAATATCCTATCGCCACCGGCCTCGAACACGACGAATATGGCCATCCCAGCGGTTCGCCGAAAGTCCACATGCTGCAGAACGCCAAGCGACGGAAAAAACTCCAGGCGCTCGGTTCGACAATGCCGCTGCCGAAGGTTTACGGTCCGTCGGAAGGCAATGTTTTGCTCGTAGGCTGGGGTTCCACCGAAGGCCCAATCCGTGAGGCCGTGGACCGTTTCCGCGCGGCCGGCGACAGCGTTTCCGCCGTTCACTTGCGCTACGTCAATCCTTTGCCGAACGGGTTGGAAAATATTTTTTCCGGCTTCCACCACATCCTTGTCGTGGAAATGAATGACGAAGGGCTTTACGGTTACGGCCAGCTTGGCTCGGTGTTGCGCGCTCGCTATTGCGACGCGAAGATTCAGGGCATCAACAAGACCGACGGCCTCACTTGGAAGGTCAAGGAAATCGTCGAACTAGTGAAAGCCAAAGCTAAAAAATAATTTCAACCGCCAAATACTATGAGCCAGACTTTGACTGAAAAACCAATTGTTCCCGTGAGCGTGACCGAAATCGCCACCGGCGAACGTAAGGGCCTCACGAAAAAAGAAATCGCCGCCGACCACCCTACCTGGTGTCCTGGCTGTGGCGATTTCTCCGTCCTCGCGCTGTATTTTAAGCTGATTGAAAAACGCAGGCTGTGGCACGAGAAGATCACCACGATTTCCGGCATCGGCTGTTCCAGCCGGTTCCCGTATTTCGTGCAGGCCCACGGCGCGCATTTTATTCATGGCCGCGCGCTGCCGTTTGCCAGCGGCGTTTCGCTCTCGCGTCCCGACCTCCACGTCTTCGCCTTCAGCGGCGACGGTGACGCGTTTTCCATTGGTGGCAATCATTTCACGCACACCGCGCGCAAGAACATCAAGATGACCCTCGTCGTCATGGATAACCAAGTTTACGGCCTCACGAAGAAACAAACTTCGCCCACGTCACCGCTCGGTTTCAAGAGCAAGACCGACATCTGGGGCGCGGTGGATTATCCGATTAATCCCGCGAAGCAGGCTATCGCCGTTGGCGCCTCGTTCGTCGCGCGCACGACCGCTTCGAATCCGAACCACGTCCTCGCGACGATGGAAGCCGCGATGGATCACGATGGGTTCAGCTTTGTGCATTGCCTGAGCGAATGCGTGGAGTTTTATGAGGGTGCGTTCGACTCCGCGAATCCCCGCAAAGGCGGCGCGTTCAATGAAGTTCCGAAGAATCACGACGTGACCGACGAGCACGCGGCTTACAAGCTGGCGAGCGCGGATTTCCCCGGTAACTTCGGCGTGCTTTACAATGTCAGCAAGCCGACGAAAAACGCAAAGGAAGCTGAGATCAACGCAAGCTTTCAGAGCAAATTCGCCGGTCTGAAAGACTGGCAAATTCTCCAAAAAACGTTTGATCGGATGAAATGATTTCGCGTAAGCGATTTTCGATATACGATTTACGAGCCCTGCAAATTTCGGCATTCGTTTTTTTATGGCGCGTAAATCGTAAATCCTGATGGTCCACAACCTCGAAAAAATAATTTCACCGTCGCGATTTTTGTTGTTCACGACAGTAAGATTTTGCTGATTCATTATCGTAAGCTGGATAAATGGCTGCCGCTTGGCGGACACATCGAACTGGACGAGGACCCTGAGCAGGCTGCGCTGCGCGAGGTGAAGGAAGAATGCGATATAGACGAAGATACTCCTCGGCGAACGTCCGCCCACGCGCGCTCATCGCCCCGCGCTTTCTCGACATCCATCGCATCAACGCCACGCACGAACCCATTGGCCTGTTTTACTGGGCGCGGCCGAAAAATGGTAAGGTTACGCTGGCAGCCGAAGAACACCACGACATCCGCTGGTGCAGTTGCGAGGATTTTGATAAGCTTTCACCGCCGATGACCGACGCTGTGAAATGGTATTGCCGAACCGCCATTGCTGAAATTTCCCGCCACTTGTGAACGCCCGTAGCCAACACCAGATTCTCTGTTACACCATCGAAGGATTGAATTCCTTCGGCACGGTTTTGTATTTCACCTACGTCTATTTTTTACTGCACCAGAAATTCGGCTTCGGCGACAGGGACAACCTCGCCGTCGCCGCGATGCTCGGCCTCGTCTATGCCGTCGCCGCCTGGCAGGGCGGCAGGTTTGGCCAGCGCCACGGCAATTTTGCCGCGCTCAAGCTGGGTTTCGGACTCATGGCGGCGAGTTGGATCATCGCCGCGCAACTCGGCACGGCGACGGGACAAATTCTAGGTGCGGCGGCGGTGTCGCTTGGCATGTGCTTCACATGGCCGGTGCTGGAAGCGCTCGTCAGCGAAGGCGAGACGCCCGACCGCATTCCGCACGCCGTCGGCATCTACAATATCACCTGGGCCGCGACCAATGCGGGGGCGCTCTTCATCGGCGGCGCCATCATTGAAAAATTCGGCTACGCGAGCATCTACTGGCTTCCGCTCGGCATCGTGCTGCTGCAACTGGCGCTGACGTTCCGACTGGAAAAAATTAAATTGCCGGCAGGGGAAAAAAACTCCGCGTTGCCGCCGGATGCAAACCGTCCGTCGCCCGGCCGCGCCAAAAATTTTCTCCGCTTGGCCTGGCTGGCCAATCCGTTCGCCTACATCGCCATCAACACGCTCATCGCTGTGCTGCCGGGTGTCGCCGGCAAATTCCACCTCACGCCGATGTTTGCCGGCTTTGCGTGTTCGCTGTGGGGCTTTGTGCGGCTGTCGACATTTGTCGTTTTGTGGCGGTGGGACGGCTGGCATTACCGGTTTCGCTGGCTGGCGACGGCGTTTGTGCTGCTGATCATTTCGTTCACGTTGATTTTAGTCGCGCCGGGCCTGCCGGTGGTACTGGCGGCGCAGGTGTTTTTCGGTGCGGCCATCGGATTGATTTATTACTCGTCGCTGTTTTATTCGATGGACGCGAGCGACACCAAGAGCGAGCACGGCGGCATCCACGAGGCGGCCATCGGCGTCGGCAACTGCCTTGGTCCGGCCACCGGCGCGGCGGCATTGTGGCTCGTCCCGCAAAATCCCGGCACCGGCGCGTGGGCGGTCACCGGTCTGCTGACGCTGGGTTTTGGCGGCCTGTTGTGGCTGCGCCAGGCAAAATAGGATTTTCGGCCGCCGCTGGCGCTGCTGGACGCTGGTGTGAAACCGGCGGCGCGGGCCGAAGTTTTTCTTTCTGTTTCTTTTCCGCCGGTTCGTGTATTTCGTGGTTCAACATGAAAGCCGTGCCCCTTCCGTCCGCGCTGTTCACGCTGAACCGCGAGCGCCTCGCCCCGCGCCTGCTGCCGCGTTCCGTGGCGGTGTTCAACGCCAACGACATCATGCCCACGAACGCCGACGGCTCCATGGGCCATTGGCAGAACGCCGATTTGTTTTACCTGACCGGCATTCAACAGGAGGAAACGGTTTTGCTGCTCGCGCCGGACGCGTTTGATCCGAGCCACCGCGAAATACTTTTCATCCGCCAGTCCAGCGAGCAGCTGGCCATCTGGGAGGGCCACAAGCTGACAAAGGAGCAGGCCACCGCCGTTTCCGGTATCAAGAATGTGAAGTGGCTCGCGGAATTTCCGGCCGTGTTCCGCTCGCTGATGTGCGAGCTGGAAAACGTCTATCTCAACGCCAACGAGCATCAGCGCGCCGATGTGACCGTCGAGTCGCGCGATGTCCGGTTCACCCGCGAATGCCAGAAAAGTTTTCCGCTGCACCGTTGCCAGCGCCTTGCGCCGCTGATGCACGAATTGCGCGCCGTCAAATCGTCCTGCGAAATCGACGCCATTCAGGCTGCGTGCGACCTCACCGGCAAAGGCTTCCACCGCGTTTGCAAACTGGTGAAGCCCGGCGTGAACGAGGCCGAAGTCGAAGCCGCGTTCGCGCACGAATTCATCCGGCATCAGGGCGCGTTCGCCTATCCGCCGATCATCGCCAGCGGCGCGAACAACAACGTTTTGCACTACACGCAGAACCGGCAGGTTTGCAAAAGGGGGGATTTGCTTTTGCTCGATGTCGCCGCCGGCTTGGGCAATTACATGAGCGATATGACCCGCACGATTCCAGTCAGCGGCCGGTTCACGCGCCGGCAGAAGCAGGTTTACCACGCGGTGCTGCGCGTCTTCCGGCAGATGACCCGCGCGCTGGTGCCCGGCAAGACCACGAAGGATTTGCGGACTGAATGCGAGGTGCTGCTTGCGGAGGAATGCGTCGGGCTGGGCCTGCTCAAGCCGGCGCAGCTCAAAAAGCAGACGCCGGAGAATCCCGCCGTGCGCCCGTTTTTCATGCACGGTGTGTCGCACTCCATCGGCCTGGACGTGCATGATGTGGCCGCCAACCACTTCAAAATCCAGCCCGGCTGGGTGTTGAGCTGCGAGCCGGCGATTTATATCCGGGAGGAAGGTTTTGGCGTGCGGCTGGAAAACACCATTCTGGTGACCGAAGACGGCCAGCGGGATCTGATGGCGGGCATCCCCATCGAGCCCGACGAGATCGAGGCGTTGATGCACCGCCGCTGACGTGCCGGGATAGCTTTTCGAAGATCTTGCAAATCTGTGCTAGTGGCAAAATAACGTCTTTTTTGGTCATAGCGTAGAAATGCAAGACCCCAAAAACGTGAAAACGGTCATTTCCCGGTCGGCAACGGCTGACGCTGTATAAAAATCGCCATTTTAGCCCGGCTTTTGAACTGCCGCTGATTTGTGGAACCACCCCGCCGCGAAGCCGCCAAGTTGGCCGCCAAATTTCTTCTTCGCGTCTTTGTGCCTTCGTTGTTAAGCTTTTTCCATGTCTGCTGAACCACAACCGGCGCCCGTCGCGCCGAATCCCGAACGCAAAACTTTGGACGACCGCGCGAAGATGACCGAGCTGGAGCGCATCCGCCATTCCGCCGCGCACGTCATGGCCACCGCCATTCTGCGGCTCTGGCCGGACGCGCAATTTGCCTACGGACCGCCCGTCGAAAACGGCTTTTACTACGACCTGGAATGTTCGCACCGCATCTCGCCGGAAGATTTTGAAAAGATCGAGGCGGAGATGAAGAAGGAAATCAAGGCGAACAATCCCTTTGAGAAGCTCACCGTCACCCGCGAGCAGGCCATGGCCGACGCGAATGAAGGCCGGCTTGGGGCGTTGGGCGCCAGGTCCGGGGTGGCTTCGAAGTTCAAGCTGGATCTGCTCAAGCAGATTCCCGAGGGCGAGGCCATTTCCTATTTCAAGAACGGAGATTTCATTGACCTGTGCGCCGGGCCGCACGTCATGCGCACCGGCAACATCGGTGCGTTCAAGCTCACCAGCGTGGCCGCCGCCTACTACAAGGGCGACGAGAAAGGTCCGCAGCTCCAGCGCATTTACGGAACGGCGTTCAAGAACAAGACCGCGCTGGACGAGTATTTCAAGATGATCGAGGAGGCGAAGCGCCGCGACCATCGCAAGATCGGCGCGGAGATGGGGCTGTTCGCGATTGACACGGAATTTGTCGGGCCGGGCATGCCGCTGTGGCTGCCCAAGGGCACGGTGCTGGTCGAGGAACTGGAGAAGCTGGCCAAGGAAACCGAATTCGCCGCCGGCTACGTCCGCGTCCGCACGCCGCATCTGGCGCGGGAGAAAATGTATACGACCTCCGGGCATTTGCCGTATTACGCGGACAGCATGTTCCCGCCGATGCAATTGGATGAACTGCGCGGCAAACCTGAAGAATTAGAAAAGCGCGACTACCTGGATAATTTGAAGGGATATTTAGGAGCACAGGTTTGGCAAGCGGCGAATAAACTCGCTGACGCTCCGAATTCTCCGATTCCAAAGACTGACCTTCAAGGTCCGGAGCTAAACGATTATTTGGTCGACCAAATCTATGCTCTCCACGCTGCTGGAAAAATTGACTCAGAGACCAGTAAATTAATTGTTCAGCTTGAGGAAACGCAGGAGAAATTGAAGGCCTTTCCATCGCTTCAAAATTACTACCTCAAAGCCATGAACTGCCCGCATCATCACCGCATTTTTGCGGCGGAGCCGCACAGTTACCGCGATTTGCCGTTGCGCCTCGCGGAATACGGCACTTGCTATCGCTACGAGCAGAGCGGCGAGTTGTTCGGTCTCATGCGCGTGCGTTCGCTCAACATGAACGACGCGCACATCTATTGCACCGAGGAGCAGTTCGCTGACGAGTTCCGCGCCGTGAACGACATGTATCTGAAGTATTTCAAAATCTTCGGCCTGGAAAAATATCAGATGCGCTTCAGCACGCACGCGGCGGAAGGGCTCGGCAAGAAATACGTCAACGAACCGGAGCTGTGGAAGAAGACCGAGGACATGGTGCGCAAGGTGTTGATCGAATCCGGCATCAACTACGTGGAGGTCGCCAACGAGGCGGCGTTCTACGGGCCGAAGATTGACGTGCAGGTCTGGAGCGCCATCGGCCGCGAATTCACCATCGCCACGAACCAGGTGGACTTCGCCGTGCCCGCCAAGTTCGGCCTGACCTATCGCGACAAGGATAACTCGAACAAGACGCCGCTGTGCATCCACCGCGCGCCGCTCGGCACGCACGAACGGTTCATCGGCTTCCTCATTGAGCATTACGCCGGTAACTTCCCGCTCTGGCTCGCGCCGGACCAGGTGCGCGTCATCACCATCGGCGCGGAAGACGATCCGGCGTCCGCCCCGCTCATCCGCTACGCCAAGGACATCGTCAATGAGCTGCGCGCCCAAGGCGTCCGTGCGGATGGCGATTACGGCACCGACCCGATGAAGGCGAAGATTGCCGAAGCCGAGAAACTGCGCGTCCACACGATGCTCGTCATCGGCGGCCGCGACATGGAAGCTGGCGCGGTTTCTGTCCGCTTGCACGGCAAAGGCAACGTCGGCGCGAAGCCAAAGGCGGAAGCCGTGGCGGATATTCTGGCAAGCATCAAAGAACGGCGGGCGTAGAATCTACCGTTCGGGAAAAGATGGATCCAATTTTAATTATGAAGAACAACCTGAACGCGATTTCCCGCCGGAATTTTCTCGCCGTTTCTGGGGCAGCCATTGCCGCCCTGGCTACAAAGTCCACCGCGTTTGCCGCCAACGAAGTCGCGCCGGTAGCTTCGCCCGGCCCCGCCGCGAAGAAATATCCGATCGGGCTGGAACTTTATTCCGTCCGAACCGAACTTGCCCGCGATCTGCCGAACACCCTCCGCACGGTCGCGAAGATGGGTTATGAAGTGGCGGAGTTTTATTCGCCATATTCCAGCTGGACCATTCCCCATGCGAAAGAAGTCCGCGCCTTGATGGATGACATCGGACTGCGCTGTTACTCGACGCATAATAATATCGCGTCGTTCACGCCGGGTGACTCGATGTCCAAGGCGATTGAGCTGAATCAGATTCTCGGCGTGCGCCATCTCATCCTCGCCAGCGAACCCGGCGGCACCAAGGGATTGGACGGGTGGAAAAAACTTTGCGACCAGCTCACGGCGGCGGCGGAGCAGCTTAAACCACATGGTTTGTCCGCCGGCTTCCACAATCATCAGAGCGAATGGGCGCTCCTCGATGGCGGGATGCGCATCATGGATTTTATTGCCGCCAACACGCCCAAGGAATTTGTGCTGCAGCTGGACGTCGGCACCTGCGTGGAAGCCGGGGCTGATCCCATCGTCTGGATCATGGCGAATCCGGGCCGCATCAAGATCGCACACCTCAAGGATTGGGCTCCGGGCAGCCGCGCGGATGAAAAAAGTTATCGTGTCCTCTTTGGCGAGGGCGTCTTGCCTTGGAAGGAAATCACCGCGGCCCTTGAATCAACCGGCGGCGTAGAATTTTATCTGCTGGAGCAGGAAGGCAGCCGGTTTGCGGAAATTGAAACGGCGCAGCGCGAACTGGATGCGTGGAAACATTTCAGGCAAGGTGCCTGATGCGCGAATCGGTTCGCATTCTGAACGATGTCAACCCAGTCAAAACGCTAAACCTTCGTTAGGTTACCCCATGATGACCAACCGGAGTTGAGCATGGACAAAAAGCGAACAAAAAATAAACTCAATCCAGTGGCCGGACTGAAAAATCAGTAGTCCCAAAAGTACCCTCTCATTATGAAAACAGCTTCCCCAATTCTAAATTTGACGACTCTGGGCAGCCGCTTGTGTTCGGTGGCATTTCTGGTGTTGCTTTTGCTTTCGCCGGATTGGGCTTCGGCGAGGGAAGGCACGGAGTGGATGACAAGCTATGCATATAATGCCAATGATACCAGTCTGCCGCGGGTGCTTCTCGTGGGAGATTCCATCTGCAACGGTTATCAAACATTCGTTCGTGATGAGCTCGCCGGAACCGCCAATGTTTCTTTTTATGCGACTTCAAAATGCGTCACCGACGCTACTTATTTGAAGGCCCTCTCTTTCATGCTGGAGGAATACGATTACAAGGTGGTTCATTTCAACAACGGCCTTCACAGTTTGTCAACCGACCGCAAGGCGTGGGAAAGCGGCTTGGTTGCCGCGTTAAATCTGATCAAAGAGAAGGGTAAAGGTGCGAAAATTATTTGGGCTACCTCCACTCCGCTGAAGAGCCCGGACTTAACCGCGGAGGCCAAAGAACTCAATCTCATTGCCGATAGGGTCATGCAGGTCAACAACATCCCCATTGATGACCTCTTTGCGCTCATGGATCCACTCGATAGAAACATCTTCTGGACCGATACCTACCACTACCGAGAAGATGCTAGAAAAATGCAGGCCAAGCAGGTGGCTGACTCTGTGCGCATGGCGCTGGGGGCAAGTAAGGCATCAGCCGCTGCAGCCCATGCAGCTATGGCGGCCGCCGCTTCCGAAACCGGCCCCAATGGCAAAATATCCACTGTCGCACAAAAAATTGAAGCCCTAGTGAATCCAGGGTTTGAAATCGCTGGCGGATGGAGCATCTATCCTCCTGCTCCAGCAAAAGGTTCAATGGAATTTACCATTGGGAATCCTCATTCCGGAACCAAAGCTGCAAAGATTGACGTTACTTCACCGGGTTTACAGTTCTTCCAATTTAACCCCAAACTAACGGCCGGAGCCGCTTACACTCTGAAATACTGGGCGCATGCTGAATCGACTGCCACCGTAAGGGTTTTTTTACGTTCCATCAAACCTCCTTATCAGTTTTTCGGCAATAAAATCGCCAACTTGGGAAACGCATGGCAAGAATATACATCCGCCTTCACTCTCCCCGCCGATTTCAAACCGGCGGATTATGGGATCTTTTTTGAGTTTTCAACCCCTGGCACCTATTGGTTTGATGACATTAGCTTTTCTGTGAAGTAATCAGTTGCCACGATTCAGCAAGTAGCCGTCTTATTTCGCTGAAATCCTTAACTGGATATTTCAATAGCAAAACATCATGGAATCAAACATTCATTGCATCCTCATAATCATGATGGGACTTTGCGACGCTAGAAAAGCACGGTCGGCGTAACCTGGTGAGGCAGATTCGGGTCTATCGAGGGACACTCATGAAAAAGCTCGTTCTGTTTCTTTTTATATTGGCAGTTGGCTTCGGCGCGCCGGCGGCAACCAACACTGTCAATTCCGTCCGCCAACGAGCGATAATTACCGATTCGCTCGATATTGCTCCGGTTTGGGCGGGACATCCGGTCGGCTTCGCGCTGCTTACGCACGCGCCCGATCAATTCGTGGCATTTTATGATGAACACCGACAGCTTACTGTGGCGCAGCGGCGGCTGGGTGAACGCCAATGGACTTTGACCAAGCTGCCGGACACGACGGGCTGGGATTCGCACAACTACATCGCGCTGGCGGCGGACAAGTATGGTTTTCTGCATTTGAGCGCGGACATGCACGCCGCGCCGCTAAAATATTTCCGCACGGTAAAGCCGTGGGATGCTGCTTCTTTTGAGCCCTTGAACCGAATGGTCGGCCTGAATGAGATTTCCTGCACCTATCCAATTTTCTTGCGCGATACAAACGACGACCTGCTCTTTACCTATCGCGATGGCTGGAGCGGCAGCGGCAACCAGCTTTACAATATTTATGACACCAAGACGAAAACCTGGCGGCGTTTTCTGGACAAGCCATTTACCGATGGCGAAGGTCGGAACAACGCTTACTTCCAAGGCCCGGTGCGCGGACCGGACGGCTGGTTTCATCTTGCGTGGCTCTGGCGCGCATCGCCTGATGCCGCGACCTGCCATGATTTAAGTTATGCGCGGAGCCGGGATTTGAAGCATTGGGAGACAGGTGGCGGCCGATTGCTTTCCCTGCCCATTCGCCTGAGGGATGCCGAAATAGTTGACGCGGTGCCGCAGCATGGCGGCATGATCAACGGCAACACGGTCATCGGTTTTGATGCGGACTACCGCGTGACCATCAGCTACCACAAATACGACACGGCGGGCAACCTGCAGCCGTGGACGGCCCGGCTCGAAAATGGAAAGTGGAAACTTTACCAAATTACCGACTGGGCTTATCGCTTGGAATTCAGCGGTGGTGGATCGTTACCTTCTTTCGGGGTTCATCTTGGTCCGGTGCATCCGGATAGCGACGGGCGGATGACACAGAATTACAGCCACCTTAAGTTTGGCGGTGGCACTTGGCTGCTAGATCCGCAAACCCTGCGGGCGCGTGGCACGATTCGCGGTGAGCAACGCATACCCGCAGAACTCGGTAAACTGCAAGGCGTTTTTCCCGGTTTGACCGTGAAATGGGCTGATGATTTCGGCACCAACGACAATCCGGATCAACGTTTCATCTTGCGCTGGGAAACCCTCAACGCCAACCGCGACCGGCCTCGTCAGGGGCCATTGCCGTCGCCTTCCATGCTGCGCCTATACGAAATCAAAACCGTGGCGGTAACCAAGCCTTGAATTGGATTTGAGGCTGATCTGCAAGGCGGGCTGTTCGACAAAACCACAGTTTACCGGGCTGGGCCATTTCAAGAATTGAATTGAGACGACTTGTTTTGCTGGTAAAATTTTTCGGTTGAAATTATTAGCGACGAAAAATGGATGCGATTGAAAGTTTGATGCCCGATGACAGTGGTTCCGCGCCGGCGCTGGAACCCATTGCCATGGTGGCGCTGGATGCGGGCCGGATGCTCATGGAAGCCGGCGCGAGCGCCAATGGCGTGGATGTGATTGTGGCAAAGTTTGCACGTGGCCTCGGTGCCAAACGCGTGGATTTGCGCATCGGCTACGCATCGCTGGCCATTACCATCGGCATCGGTTCGAATGGCATCACGCGGATGCGTGAAGTGGGGCACCTTGGTGTAAACCAGCGGCTGGACCAGGAACTTTGGCATTTGGCGACGCGGGTGTCGCAACACAATCTTACTCCGGATCAAACGCGAGCGGAACTTACCCGGCTCGCGACAAAAACGCCGCGTCATTCCGCATGGGTAATGGCGGTGGCGGTGGGTTTGGCCTGCGCGGCGTTCGGTCGTCTGCTGGGCGTGGACTGGCTGGGTACCGGTCCGGTGTTTCTGGCGGCGGCCATCGGGCAATTTGTCCGGCGGGAGCTGCTCACGCGGCATGTGAATGTCTTCATCGCGGCCACGGTGGTTTCGTTTTTGAGTTCGCTGCTCGGTGGGCTGGGGGCGCGATGGGCTGGCAGCATGACGATTACGACGGCGATGATTGCCTCGATATTGCTGCTGGTTCCGGGGGTGCCATCGGTCAATGCGCAAAACGATATTCTGGAAGGCCACCCGACACTGGGTAGTGCGCGGGCGGTGACTGTGGCGGTGATTCTAATTTTCGTGGCCGCCGGACTTTGGTTTGGACAGGTGCTGTTGGCCAGCTGGCATTAAAACATGAACCTGCTTTTTCTCCTGCATCAAACAATTTGCGGCGCCATTGCCGCAGCGGGCTTCGGCGTGCTGTTTAATATTGGTTTCCGTTCGCTGCCGTGGTGCGCAGCCAGCGGCGCGGTGGCGCTGGCGGTGCGGACCTACTGCCTCGGCCTCGGCTGGAATCTGGAGGCGTCGTCGTTTGCCGCCGCGCTGATCGTGGGCGCGGTGGTGCAGGTGCTGCGCGCGCGTACGGACATTTCGCAGAACGCGCTGGACGTGGTCGGTTGCATCCCGATGGTCCCCGGCAGTTTTGCGGCGAAAGCGATTCTCGGTTTGTTTGCGCTCACGACGATTGACACGGCGGATGCCTCGCAAACCCTCATCACCGCCGTGCAATATACTTTGCGCGTGATGTTCACCATCGGCGCTATTGGCACCGGTCTGGCGATTCCGACGCTGCTGTTGCGGGTGCGGGTGACGCGGTGAAGACTTTCAAAATTCGCAGAGTGAAATTGAATTTCAACGCCAATTTCTGTTAAATTAATTTTATGGGACGCCAATGGCTGCATGCCAAACGATTGGTCGCCGGCCTGAAAAAAGGCCGGACGACCGGTAAACTAGTTCGCGAAATCTCCGTTGCCGCCAAGATGGGCGGCGCCGATCCCGCGATGAACGCTCGCCTGTTCACCGCCGTGGAAAAGGCCAAGAAGGAAAGCGTGACCAAGGATGCTATCCAGCGCGCCATCAACAAGGGCGCCGGTATTGGTGACGAAAAAATGGTCATGGAGCACGTCGTATATGAAGGCCGCGCGCCGCACAACGTGCCTGTCATCGTTGAGGTTTATACCGACAATGTGAACCGCACCGCGCCGGAAATTCGTGTGTTGTTCAAGAAAGGCCAGCTTGCCACCACCGGGGCTAATAAATTCTTATTCGACCACGTTGGCCTCGTTGAAGCGCACCATCCCGACGCAAACATTGACTGCGAAGCCGCCGCCATTGAGGCCGGCGCGAATGAAGTTGAAGTGCTGACCCACGACCAAAATGACGATATTCCCGAAAGCGCGGCCGGCGCTAAATTTATTTGCGAACGCACCGCGGTCGTGAATGTATCCAAATGGCTTTCCACGAACGGCTGGACAGTGGTGACCAGCGAAATTGGCTATTTGCCAAAGCAGTTTCCCGAACTCACCGAGGCCCAGCAAAATGAAGTCGGCGAATTTTTGCAGGCGCTGGATGAACACGACGACGTGCATCGCGTCTGGGCGGCGGTAAAATAATGCCAGTCCGCGATGTTTTTGGAGCCGCGTTCATCTGAATGTGGCATTTTCACCGCCTTAACGTTGGCACTTCAATTTTTCGGGTGTCGTGGATGGCGTGGTCAGCGGGCAGGTTTTCTCCCGACCAAAGTTTCTGCGAGGTCCACTTCGCGGCGGGTGTGCTCCAGAATTCATCCGCCGGCGACAGACCGAGCGGTAGCAATCCAGCCGCGCATAGATACAAACTGCCTGTGGAAATGTAAGTTTCCCCTAGCGCTGGTTGGTGGCCGCAGAAGCCGATTTGCAGCCAGCCGTCTGCGTCAAAAGTCCCCGGCGCCTCTATCATTTTGTGGATGACCGCTGTCAGCGCGCTGCGTACTTGCGCCGGCTTGATGTGTTCCGGCAGTTTGTGTTGCAGCGTTATCAATGCCAGCGTCTGAAACGCGCCGAAGCGATAGGTTGTTGATCGTCCAATGGACGGGAAGCTTCCGTCCGGTGCAATGAGTCGTTCCTGAACTTCGGCGAAGCGCCCCGCTCGCTGCAAAACAATTTTGTGGATGGCGGCAAATTGGGCATCGTGCTTTTGTAAAGCCATCAACACATCCAGTAGCATCGGTTGGATGACAAAGCTATTGTAGTAATCGAAATGAAAAAAATCGCCGTCGCCATATGCGCCGTCGCCGCAATACCAGCCGAGCATTTTGTGAACGCAATCTTCCAGTCGTTCCGTCAGAGTCGATTCGCCCAATTCCAGCAGTGCGGCCTCAATCGTTGCGGCGAACATTACCCAGTTGTTGCTTGTTGGCGTGGCGATTTGGCGCGAGGATATTAATGCGGCGACGATTTGTTTTTTAACGCGCGGTTCCAGCGGTTCCCACAAAATCTTCGGTGCCCGTAAAATGCTCTGCGCGAGAAATGCTGCGTCCACCAACGGCTGTTCACCGGTGGTGAAATTCATGAAGTCCGGCGATGTGGGATCAGTCGCCGCGTCGAACGCCGACTGTGCAAGTTTCACATATTCCTGGTGCAATTTCAGCTCGTCGCCCGCCAGATTTTCCAGCGCCAGCCACGGCGCAATGCCGCAGAGCAGCCGGCCAAACGCTTCGAGCGGCGCGCAAGATTCCCGTTTGGCGCCGGATTTTTCCTCCACGGGCATTTTGAATCTTAATTCCCGCCGCGACAAATGTTCCAAGACCGGCCGCGCGATTCTTTCGGTGACGGAAACCCAGTAACGCCGGTCGTCGCCGGAATTTGAAATTATCACCGGCCTTTCTGCAATCGTTCGCAGTGGCAAATTGGTTGCGCCCAGCACGCCAAGCGCGGCGGCGGACTTGAAGAATTCGCGGCGCGATTTCATTCGTCGTTGTTGGTATGTCCGTTTTTCTTTTCCCAACTGCGCCGCGCTTTTTCCGGCAGGCTCGCGTCCACCTTGGCGTAATAAGTCTCCTCACCAAAGAGTTTGTTGGCCTCGTGCTCCAGTTCCAGCGACGGCGTGACGCCGAATCTTTCGTGTGTGCCGACAAAAATTGTCCCGCCTTCGGGTCGCATGAAACATAGGAACAATGGGCATTTTCCAGCGTGCGCAGCTGCGAGTTCCTGTACTTTCGTCAAATCGTCCGGCTGGAGATGTGCCGAATGTAATCGCAGGTGAACCTGCTTGGTGTATTTCTTCACCGCGTCAGCCAGCGCCATGATCTCCTGCGGAAAAATCTTCGGCTTGTCTTCGCCGGTGCTGACCTCGCCGACGACCAGCAGTGCTTTGTTCGGTTCCAGCAGTGGTCGGAAATTGTCGTAGTCGTTCATCACGAGCAGTTGTACCGAACCTTCCAAATCTTCGAGCGTCACCATTGAATATGGTTTTCCGGATTTTTTGGAAACGCCGTGGCTCACCGCCGCGATCATGCCACCGATGCGCGTCATACTGCGGTTCGCCACGCCGGCGAGTTGCGATGTGTTGTGCAGTGAAAACCGTTGCAGCAGCGGTGCCAGCGGCGTTAGTGGATGGCCGGTGACGTAGAAGCCGAGCAGTTCTTTTTCGTGCGTGAGCAACTCATGCTGTGGCCATTCCGGCAAGTTGGTAATGCTCTCCGGCACGGCCCTCGAAGATTTTTCTTCCAGTGCGCCGAACAGCGAACTTTGCCCCTTTTGTTTGTCGGATAAAATGCTCGCCGCCCGTGCTAGCGTTCGCTCGATCTGCGCCGTCAGGGTTGCCCGCGTCTGACCGAAGCAATCGCAGGCGCCGGTCTTGATGAGCGCTTCCAGCGTTTTGCGTCCGAGTGAACGGCCGTCCACGCGCTCGCACAATTCGGCCAGTGTCTTGAATTTCCCGTTTTCACCGCGCGCCTTCAAAATGGTTTCCACCGCGCCTTCACCCACGCCTTTGATCGCTGCCATGCCGAAGCGGATTGCCTTGGTGTCCTGTGTCGGTGCGAAATACACACCGCTTTCGTTCAAGTCTGGGCCGAGTACCTCGATGCCGAACTCGCGCGCCTCGGCAATGTATTCGGAGAGCTTTTCTGTGTTAGCCATGTCGTTCGTCATCATGGCGCAGAAAAACTCCACCGGATAATTCGCCTTCAGATACGCGGTCTGGTAAGCGACGATGGCATACGCGGCGGCGTGCGATTTATTGAAACCGTAGCCGGCAAACTTTTCCAGCAAATCGAAAATCTGGTTCGCCTTGGTCTTGGGAATGTTGTTTTTCTCGTGGCAGCCCTTGACGAAGGTTTCGCGCTGCTTTTGCATTTCCTCGACCTTTTTCTTGCCCATCGCGCGGCGCAGCAAGTCTGCGCTGCCGAGCGAATAGCCGGCGAGCAACTGCGTCGCCTGCATCACCTGTTCTTGATAAATCAGGATGCCGTAGGTCTCTTTGGAAATTTGCTCCAACAGCGGATGTTCGTATTCAATTTTGATTTCGCCGTGGCGCCGCTTGATAAAATCGCCAATCAATTCCATTGGGCCGGGGCGATATAACGCAACCAGCGCCGTGATGTGTTCGACGGAACTGATTTGGAATTTCTTGCAGAGGTCGCGCATGCCGCCGGATTCCAACTGGAAAACCCCCAGCGTTTCCGCGCGGTTTAGCAGGTCGTAGGTTTTTTTGTCGTTGAGCGGTAAATGGTCAATGTCAATCGTCACGCCTTGCGTGTGCTTGACCATTTCGCAGGTGTTGCGGATGACCGTCAGCGTTTTTAGCCCGAGAAAATCCATCTTCAACAGGCCGAGGTCGCCGACCGGGCCCATCGCGTATTGCGTTACCAGCGCGCCGTCTTCATCTGTTTTCAGGGGCAGCAGATTCACCAGCGGCTCTGGTCCGATGACCACCCCGGCGGCGTGAACGCTGGAGTTGCGCGCCAGATCTTCCAGCACAAACGCCGTGTCAATCAGTTCGCGCGTGACGTCCTCGTTTTCGTAAGCCTCCTTGAGTTCCGGCACCTGCTTGAGTGCCTTCGCCAAATCCATTTTCAGCTCGGCTGGAATCAGTTTTGCCAGCCGGTCGCAATCACCATAGGGCAAGCCCATCACGCGGCCTACGTCGCGCACGACGGATTTTGCTCCCATTGTGCCGAAAGTGATGATCTGCGCCACGGCAGCGCGACCATATTTTTCGCGGACATATTCGATGACGTCCGCGCGGCGGTCGTCGGCGAAATCAATGTCAATATCCGGCGGATTGACGCGTTCGGGATTCAAGAAGCGCTCGAAGAGCAGACCGTAGCGGATTGGATCAACGTTCGCGATGTCGAGCAGATAGGTGACAATGGAGCCGGCAGCGCTTCCGCGCGCCACGCAGGAAATGCCGTGCTCGCGTCCGTGCCGGATGAAATCGGCGACGATGAGAAAGTAGGAAATAAACCCAGTCTTCTCGATGACTTTCAGTTCCAGCTGCAAACGGTCAACGACCGTTTTGATCGCTGCCGCCACTTCCGGATTATTCAATAAATTATCTTCTGACTTTGGATTTTTGACTTCCGACTCCTGGTAAGTCGGCAGCCGTTTTGGCTCGTCAATGCCCGTGATGATAAATTCGCCGCCTTCCGCCTTGGCATGAAGTGTGTAGCGGCGGAATAGTCCTTCCGCGACTTGCTGGCGCAAATAACCTTCGCGTGTGAAATGCTCCGGCGGTGTGAACACCGGAAATTTGTTTTCGCCGAACTTGATCTCCAGATTGCACTTTTCAGCGACCTCCAATGTGTTTTTCACCGCGTCCGGCACCTCGGCGAAGCGCGCCTTCATCTCGTCTGCGCTGCGCAGATAAAACTGCTCCGGCACATAGCCCGCGCCCATGCGCTTGGGATTGCTCAACAAATCCTGCGTGCCGATGCAGACGAGGCAATCGTGCGCGTGCGAATGACCTTTCTCGATGTAGTGGACATCGTTTGTCGCGACGAGCTTCAGGCCGAACTCTTTGGAAAATTGGATCAACTGCGCGTTGACCTTGGCCTGTTCGGGTATGCTGTGATTTTGCAGTTCGAGGAAAAAATGTTCTGCGCCGAGCGTCTGTTTGAACCAGTCCACCGCGTCACGCGCCTTGGCAATCTGATCCTTTACGATCAAATCTGGAATCTCGCTCGCAAGGCAGCCGGATAAACCGATTAAGCCGTCGCTGTATTTGGCGAGTATTTCCTTATCAATGCGCGGCTTGTAATAATAGCCGTCAAGATGGGCCTCGGTCGTGAGCTTGACGAGATTTTTATAGCCGGCTTCGTCCTTCGCCAGCAGACCGAGGTGATGATACAGGTCACGCGAGCTGCTGCCCGGTTTTTTTTCCAGCCGCGAACCGGGCGCGACGTAAACCTCGCAGCCGATGATGGGCTTGATGCCCTTCGCGCGGGCGGCTTGATAAAACTCGATCACGCCGTGCATCGCGCCGTGGTCGGTGATGGCCAGCGCGGGAAATTTCAGTTCGTGCGCCTTGTCCACGAGCTTGTCCAGCCGGCACGCGCCATCGAGCAGTGAATACTCGGTGTGCAGATGCAAATGGACAAAATCGGCGTGCGACATGGGGACAAGTTAGCGTTCCGTGCCGCCGCGGGGCAAGCCGCAGATGTTCACCGTGCCCGATTGTTCTGGCCTACTCCTGATCTGTCACTGTGTCGTGAAACTTGAGAATGTCGCCTTTTTCGCCCTTGAGTTCGGCTTCCTTGAACTTAATGGCGGTGCGTGGATGCTGGTTCAACATGCCGGTAAGCAGGTACGGCAGGTCGTAGCCCCAGAGCAGTTTCGCGCGCATCGGTTCGACGTGGTTTTGTACAAGATCGAGCACGGGGCGCAGCTCGTATTTCGGATTGTGCAGGAAGGCAAGGAGCAGTTCCATCGGGCAATTGCCCGCGCCGCGGCCAAGACCGGCGATGGTGGCGTCGAGAAAATTTGCGCCCTCGATGATGCCTTCAATGGTGTTGGCGAAAGCAAGCTGCATGTTGTTGTGCATGTGCACGCCCACTTCCTTGCCGGACGATTTGCAGTAGCCGAGATATTTTTTTACCAGTTCGTGAACGCGTTCGCTGTAAAACGCGCCAAAGCTGTCCACGACGTAAATCGCCTTGGCCTCGGATTTGGCGAGCATTTCCAGACCTTCGTTCAACTCGCGGTCGGGAATGGTTGAGGCGGCCATGAGGTTGACGGTGGTTTCGTAGCCTTTGTCGTGCGCGTCCTTGACCATTTCCAGCGCGGTCGGAATTTGGTGGATGTAGGTCGCCACGCGGATCATGTCTAGCACGGAATCCTTCTTCGGCAAAATGTCCTCGTGATAATCACTGCGCTCGGCATCGGCCATGACGCACAATTTCAAGGCCGTATTATTGTCGCCGACGATTCGGCGGATGGCGTCCTCGGTGCAATATTTCCAGTCGCCGTGTTCGCCCGCCTTGATGCCTTTGCGCGAAGATTTGTAGCCGATTTCCATGTAGTCTACGCCGGCGGCAAGGCACGTTTCATAAACCAGCTTGACGGTCTTATCCTCGAAATGGTGGTTGTTCATGAGGCCGCCGTCGCGGATGGTGCAGTCCACAACCTTGATTTCGGGTCGGTAGGAGAGCCAGCGGCTGGTGGCGTTGTCATTGTCGGCAGGTTTGGCGGCGTTCATAATTTTAAAAAAGTTGGCGGCGGCGGCTCATTATTCCCGAAATCATCGGAAAATGGACAGAACAAATTGTGCCAATCTTGCGACGCTTTTTGCGCCGGTCATCAGTGGGAAATGTTCAGTTCCGTCCGGAGATTTTTTGTAGCGCGGCCCAAACCTGTTCCGGCGAAATTTCCGCAAGACAATGGCGCGTGCCGGTGCAGACGGTGGAATTGCCGTCGCAGTCGCAAACCGCACCGGTCAGAATCTGGTGTCGCCCGCCCACCGGTGCCCAGCGCGCAGGTGAAGTTGGACCGAAAAGAGAAATGGTCGGCACGCCTAGGCCCGCGGCAAAATGCAAAGGCCCGGTGTCGCCGGAAACAAAAACGGCCGCTCTTGCTAACACGGCGAGAAAAAGCGCCAGTTCGGCAATCTGTGGTAAAACCACTGCCTCCGGCAAAAGTTCTTTTAGCTTCGCCATCAGCTCCGCCTCGCGTTCGCCGCGCGCGGTGGTGAACGCGACGTCCCGGCCGGCAGCCGTGGCGAGCCGGTGAAATTCCGCCCAGTGTGCCAGCGGCCATTCCTTTTTTTGCTGGCTCGAAGCGACGTGGCCGATGACGGTGTGTTTATGCGGCAGAATTTCCTTCGCCGCGTCAGCCAGCCCGGCATCCGCGTGGATTTCTGGTTCGAGCGAGGTCGGCAACGGAATCTGCCAGCCGGATAGAAGTTGTGCGAGCCGCGCCGATTCATGTGGTTGATTAATTTCTGGTGCCACGCGGTCGGTGTAAAAAAAACGGCGGCCCAAAAAACCGCCGCGCTCGTCCCAGCCCAGACGTTTTTTTGCGCCGATGAGCCGGCTCAGAATCGCACCGCGGTCATTGCTGGCAAAATCAATCGAACGGTCAAACTTTTCGCGTCGCAGCGCACGGATGAGCGGCCAAGTATGTCCGAAATTCGCGCTGCCGCGTTTGCGCGGCATGGACCAGACGTGGTCGAGCCACGGCAGATGTTGAAAAAGTGGCGCGATTTCTTCCGGCGCGAGCAGATGGATTTCCGCCCTTGGAAAATGCCCGCGGAGCGCCCGGAGCGCGGGCGTCATCAGCACGGCGTCACCGAAGTATTTGAATTGCAGCGCGAGAATTTTTTCAGGTCGGACAGTCACGAGGCAAATTGCAGTTCGTAAAGTTTTTGATAAACGCTGCCGTGTTTGACCAGTTCATCGTGCCGGCCAGTTTCAATGATTTTGCCCTGATCGAGAACAACAATCATGTCCGCGTGCAGAATCGTCGAGAGCCGGTGAGCAATGCAGATCGTGGTGCGGCCCTTCATTAATTCGTCGAGTGCGGACTGGACGGCGCGTTCGGATTCGGTGTCGAGCGCGCTGGTGGCCTCGTCTAGCACCAGAATCGGCGCGTTCTTCAAAACGGCGCGGGCGATGGCGAGCCGCTGTCGCTGTCCACCGGAAAGCGAAACCCCCTTTTCCCCGATGACGGCATCGAGGCCTTCCGGTTTTTGCGTGATGAATTCATAGGCGTGAGCGTGTTTGGCGGCGGCGACAATTTCCTCGTTGGCCGCGCCGAGGCGGCCTAGCTCGATGTTCCGGCGGATGGTGTCGTTAAATAAAATATTTTCCTGTGCGACGACGGCAATCTGGTTTCGCAGGTCGCGCGTGGAAACATCGCGCAAATCCACGCCGCCGATTTTTACCGTGCCGCGCACCGGGTCGTAAAAACGCAGGAGTAGATTGGCCAGCGTGGTTTTGCCGGAGCCGCTGGCCCCGACCAGTGCGACGAGCTGGCCGGCCTTGACGGTAAGGTTGATGTTGCGCAGCACCGGTTTTTCGCCGTAGTTGAAATCGAGGTTTTGAATTTCAATGTCGGCGTTGGACGCGTGCAGCATTTTCGGCGCGGCGGGTTCCGGCACGGAATTTTTTATGGTCAGCAGCTCGAAGACGCGTTCGCTGGCGGCGCGGGCTTGGTGCACCTGGTTGTGCAGACGCGTGAACGCCTTGACCGGCGGATAGATCATCACAATGGTCAGAACGAAGGTGAGAAAATCCGATTCCTTGGGCTGCAATTCCTTCGGCAGGTTGAGGACATAAAAGAAAACAATGGCGATGCCCAGTGCGCCGAAAACTTCCATGAGTTGGCTGGGAATTTCGTTGGCGCGGACGACGCGCATCAACTGACCGACGTATTTTTTGGTGGTGGCGCGGAACTCGCCGCTGACAGTTTCTTCCAGGTTGTATGCCTTGATAACGCGGTTGCCGGTGAAGGATTCGTGCATCAGGTTCGTCAGCTCGGCGTTGTAGGTCTGCACGGCGCGGGCGGACTTGCGGACTTTGCGGCCGAAAATCACGATCGGCACGATGCAAGCGGGAAATACCACGATGGAGATGAGCGTCAGCGTGGTGTTCGTTGCGAGTTGGTAACCCAGCAGGCAGAAAATGGTGATCGGATCCTTGACGGCGGAGGCAAACGAATTGCCAACGATGCCGTAAAGCACCTGCGTGTCGTTGGTGATGCGTGCAATCAAATCGCCGGTGCTGGCGCGGTTGAAAAAGCCTAGTGAGAGATTTTGCAGGTGGCTGAACAGTTTTGTGCGGATGTCGGCGATGGCGTGCATGGCCGACCAGTTCGTCAGGTAGATGCTCAAATATTGCAGCAGGTTCCGTAGCAGCATGATCGCGGGGATTGCGCTGATGATCAGCAGCCAGTGCCCGGTGTCGCTTGGCGACGGTGCATGGATTTCGGGCACCAGCCCGGTCAACCGGTGCGCTAGCGGATGAATCCATTTGGGCGCGTTTTCCAGCTGCTGGTGCAAATTAGCTCCGCCTTCAAACACCAGTTTGACGACCAGATTGACGGTGGCGATGAGCAGGCCGTTGACCAGCCCGTAAAAAATGCCGCACAGCAGGCCGAGAAAAAACCGCCCGCGATACGGGTGGACAAATCCCCAGAGTTGGCGCAAAAAATTAACCATGCGGGAAATGATTTTTTAGCAGGTAGCGCCGGAAAGCGAGTGTTTATTTTCAAGGAACGGATCCCAAGCTTTTGGCAAAGAAACCATTTCCTCCGTAATTGGAGAATAGCGCACGAGTTGGAGAAAACCTGAAAACCGCGTTTTGCTCATCTCGTATTTTGCATTTTTAATCATCGGGCTGTTGCCACTGCCGCCTCAAGCCGCACTGGGCCAAGCAAGCCCGAGGGCAGGGGTTGGATCAGGTCGAGGTTTTGCGGTTGGAAGCGGTTGCCGAATTGCCGGGTTAATTCCTTGTAGTTGTAATTTGGCAGCTTGATTCCGGCCATGTAGTTGACGGCGAGGTTGGCGGCTTCAATGCGGATTTTGTTTTCGCCCGCCTTTAGTTTGCCGGTTACCTCAATCAAATATGGCGGGCACCATACCGCGCCGGCGCGCTGGCCGTTGATGTATAGAATCGCGGCTTCGCGGACCGGAGCGTCCAGATTGGCGCAATAACTTGGGCCGATGTGTTGTTCTGGCACGGGCTGTTCCGGCGCTGGTGTCGCCGGGCCAAAATCAAATGACACGGATAAACCATTCTGTAACATTTCTGGCGCGACGGTGATGGTTTTTTCATAGGTCGCCACGCCTGAAAAATTAATTTTGTTCGTGAACGTCGTCCAGGATGCGAGCCGGTCCATCGCCACCGGTTGGCCGTCTTTGCCGAAACGGACCGTCCAGCCGGTGCTCAAATCCACTGGCGGCGGCGTGTTAACCATCTCGAGAGCGGTTTGGGCAGGTAGGCTGCGTTTCGTGAAGGCGATAATCGTTGAAGCATAAGGTGCCAGGCTCATTTTAACGGTGGTCGTGCCGGCGGATTGTCCGGTGATGGTCATTGGGCTGACGCTGCCATCCATGGCGTTCCAGATTTCCGGCTGCATTCCTTTCACGCGAAACGTCGCCTGCACATTTTTCGGCTCGTTGCCCGTGTTGGCGACGAAATAGATCTCGCCGGCGGCGGTGTGGCGATGCACCGCGCCGATTTCGGTGGCCGGCGGCGATATGGCCACATCCGGCGGCAAGTGTTTGGCCAGTGCCGCGCCCAGCTGGTTTTCGTCCGCGATGAAAATGCCGGCTGCGTTCCTATCCTTGAAGAGATGCTGGACGATGTCGCGCACGGCCTGGGTGTCAGCGGCGGGCGTTTTGTAGCCCGGAGCCAGATCCGGCAGCCGCCGTGTGGCGACGACCATTCCACCGGCGCGGGCGAATTTCTCCAACGTCTTCATCGTGGCAAGCGGAATGCGTTCAACGCCCGGCAGCACAACGGCGCGATAACGCACCTCGCCAAATGCCAGCGTGCCGCCGGAGATTTTGCCGCGCCTGGCGAGCATCTGGTCGTCAAAGAAATCGAGGTCGTAACCCGCATCGGTGATTGCCCGGACAAGCTTGCCAACTCTTGGGTGAAGCGCGGCGACCATGCTGAACTCGCGGCCGAGATTCGCCCACGCGTCGCTGTTCGGCAGGAACAGCGCGACGTCATTGACGGGCGTTCCCTGGCGGAGCAGGTGGCTGACGCGCTGGAGATATTTCGTGATGTCGGGCATCACGATCCACCACGGATTTTTTTCGTCAAAAACTCCCGCCGCGTAAAAACTCCAGCCCGGATACGCCACGCCCGCCGCCGTGTAAGGCCAGCCGTGGCAGATGAGCTGGTTGATGCCGCACAGAAAATGCAGGTCAGCCTCCGCCTTCATGTCCAGCGGCGTTGCGCGGAACACGGGCGAGTGCAGCCAGGTGAAGGCTTCCGAGGAAATCACCGGTTTGCCAAGCAGGTGGCCGGCCGAGGCCGCCCAGCGCGTGGCGGTGAAACTTTTCCACTGGCAGCCTTCGCCTTCCGGCAGGTCGCTGAAGGCATAGCTGAACAGCGCGGCGGGCGGCGTGCCGTAGTTTTGGATGCGGAACCGGGTGTGGTGGTCATGCGCAAATTTCGTGAATGCGCCGTTGAAGTAATCGTTGAAAATCTCCGTTACCGTCTGGCCCCAGTCCTGCCGTATGTCCGGCGTCTTCGGGCCGAAATCATTGAACAACGCGGGTAGCAACGGTTTCAAATCGTAGCCGCGGCGTTTTTGGAATTCTGCGAGCAGATTGGGCGTCCAGTTCTCGCCGGCCACTTCCAGGCTGTCGCAAAAAATCGCGTAAGGCGGATTTGTCCCGCACGCCGCGAGTTCGGGTGCGGCAATTTCCTTGATGAATTTGCCGATGGCGGCCGGGCTGTAATGATCCATGATGAAGCCTTCGCCGCCCAGCGCCGGGCGCTTCACTTTGACCAGTTCCGGCAGTCCGAGCGTGTAGAACGTCACCTGCGCTGCGCCGCGCCCATCGGCCGGCAGCCGCGCCGTGTTCCCGCGAACTTCCAGTGGCAGGTAATAACTTTCGCCGGCTGACGCGTTGGTCACCGGCCCGAGCAGCGCCGCGACAATCTCCCCATCGCTTTTGCTGTTGTGGCCGCCCGTCGGCAGCACCGCGTCCGTCTGCCCCGGCGCAATCTTGACCGGCGCGGAGGCGTGCAACGCGCCGACCGCCTCGCTGCGCGAAAATTGCGGTCCGCCGTATGGCCAGCCGCTGCCCAGCGTCAGATCCATGCGCAGGCCAAGCTCCTTGGCTTTGGCGGCCGTGAATTTCAACGCGTCCAGATGTTCCGGCGACAGCAGCGGCAGATTCGTCACCCCCGGCAATTCGCCATCAAGTACTAGCGGATATGTTGGCGTTGCCTCAAAACCGCCGAAGCCGCCTTCCTTCATCATTCTCATTTCCCGTTCCAGTTCCGGCTTGGTGACCGCTGGCCCGAACCACCACCAGCGTGTCATGATTCGCGCGTCGTCGGGCGGCCATTCAAAACTGCGCTGCAGGGCCGCGATGTCTTCCCCGGCGGACCATGAGCCGGCGGCGGAGATGGCCGTGGCGAACACGACTGCCGCCCAGGATTTTAAACGTGGATTCATAAAAAATCTAAACCATCGGTCGGCGTTTTTGTCGGCAAAAACTTTGAATTTTAAAAGGAAATTTTCCTTCGGTACGGAGGCTGGTCCCGCTGTAAGGTAACCTTCCGCCTTGGTGGACCGGCATCAAATGTTTATTTTCTGATTTCCGCGCTTTTGCCGTGCGCGCCGAGGCCTTCCAGTTCGGCGAATTTTTGCACGCCTTTCAGTGCCTTCTTGAGCGCGCCGCGATCATATTCTACCACGCTCGTGCGGCGCTGAAATTGGTCCACCGTGAGCCCGGCAAACGACGCGCCCGCGCCGTCGGTCGGCAGCACATGGCTTGGCCCGGCGATATAATCACCCAATACCGTCGGTGAATAATTGCCGAGAAAAATCGCGCCCGCCGTCACGATGCCGCCGCTGACCTTGCGCGCCTCGCGCGTGATGACTTCGCAATGTTCTGGCGCAATCTGGTTCGCCAGTGCCACGCCGTCGGCGATGGACTTGACTTGGATGAGCCACACATTGCGGTCGAGTACGCGCTGGATGAGCGCGCGCCGCGAAAGCTTGCGTAACTGTTTGGTAATTTCCATTTCCACCGAGCGCAGAATTTTCGCAGAGGTCGTCACGAGCCAGACGCGCTCGTGGCCGGAGCCGTGCTCAGCTTGAGCCAGCATGTCGGCCGCGGCGAATTTCGGATTGGCCGTGTCGTCGGCCAGTACCAGCAAATCGCTCGGCCCGGCGAGCAGGTCTATCGCCACCCGCCCGACGAGCAGCCGTTTGGCCATGCTGACGTAGGCGTTGCCCGGTCCGAAGATTTTCTGCACGCGGCGGATGGTTGCTGTGCCGTAAGCCAGCGCCGCAATCGCCTGCGCGCCGCCGACGCGGTAAATCTCCGTTGCGCCCGCCGTCCGCGCGGCGAACAGAATCGCCGGATTGATGGAGCCATTCTTGCCGCACGGCGTTGTTACGACGATTTCCTTGCAGCCCGCGACCTTGGCGAGCGTGATGGTCATTAGCGCCGTCGAGACGAGCGGCGCGGTTCCGCCGGGAATGTAAACCCCGACGCGCTGGAACGGATCGAATTTTTCGCCGACGCTCGCGCCATGGGAATTTTTCGCCGACCAGCCTTTGCGCAAAGATTTCTTGGCGAATTCGGAGATGTTCTTTTCCGCTTCCGCCACCGCCGCGCGTAGCGATTCATCGGCGGCCAGCGCGGCGTTGAACAATTCCGCCGGCGTCACCGCCAGCTGCTCGGCGGTAAGTGTTGCGCCGTCGAACTTTTCTGTGAACTCCCGCACCGCGTCGTCGCCTCGCCCGAAGACTTCGTGCAGGATTTCCTTGGCGCGCGATTCGATCTCCGCGTCGAATAGGCTGGCGCCGGTGGCCAGTTCGCGGAGCCGGGTGGCGAAATTCTTGTCGGTGTGACGGGCTGTTTTCATGTTCACAGGTTAGAAAAAATCTTTTACCAAGTCAAAATTCGCAGATGCGCTTTTCAGCGATCTGTGTTTATCTGTGTGCATCTGTGGCTATTAAAAATCCCATTATCGTTGCGCTCGACGTGCCTTCGGCCGAATCGGCATTGAAACTTGCGGAACAGGTCGCGCCCGCCGTCGGCGCATTCAAAATCGGCAAGGAACTGTTCGTCTCCGCCGGACCGGACATCGTGAAGCGCGTGCGTGCGACCGGCGCCAGCGTGTTTCTCGATTTAAAATTTCACGATATCCCCAATACAGTCGCCAGGGCGGTCGCTGCAGCTGTGCGGCTTGACGTCCAGATGTTGACCATTCACACCAGCGGCGGCGGCGAGATGATGCGCGCAGCGGAAAAATCCGCACAAGACATCGCGAAAGCGCTCGGCTCGCCCGCGCCGCTCGTGCTCGGGGTGACGGTGCTGACCAGTTCGGATGCGAACACGCTCGCGGAAATCGGCTGCGAAACCAATGTCGGCCATCAGGTCAAACGGCTGGCGGCGCTGGCGGTGAAATCAGGTTTGCGCGGGCTGGTCTGCTCGCCGTTGGAAATCGCCGATTTGCGGCAGGTTTTACCGCCGCACATTCAACTTGTGACGCCCGGCATTCGCACCGGCGCGGAAAAGGCGGATGACCAGAAACGCACGCTCTCGCCGCGCGAGGCGATTCAGGCGGGTGCCAGCTGGCTTGTCATTGGCCGGCCGATTTATGCGGCGGAAAACCCCCGCGCGGCGGCGGAAAAGATTTTGGAATCCATTTTCTAAACGCAGATTTTTATGAGCTCAAAATCCATTACTGTTGTTGCCACGTTTCAGGCCAAGCCCGGCAAAGCGGCCGAATTAAAACAAGCTTTGATTGGGCTCCTCGCACCAACGCGCCGGGAGGCGGGCTGTATCAACTACGATTTGCATGTTTTGCCGGAAGACCCGGCGAAATTTCTCTTCCATGAAAACTGGACGAGCAAGGCGCATCTCGACGCGCATTTGCAGTCGGCGCACCTCAAGGCGTTGCTGCCGCGCGTTCCTGAACTGGCTGTGGCCATGCCGGAAATCACGATTTGGGAACGGATCGCCTGAATGGTATCTTTTCTGAAAAAAAACTCCCTCTCGCTATTTGACGGCGAAAGGGAGTTTTTTGTGAAGCCGGAATTTAGGCGGCAAATTTCTTCGCCGCGATGCTCGAGTTGTGGCCGCCGAAGCCGAACGAATTGTTAATGACGACATTCACCGGTATCTGGCGCGCGGTGTTGGGCACATAATCCAAATCGCATTCGGGATCGGGCGTTTGCAAATTGATCGTGGGCGGGACGACGCCGTGCTTGATGGCGAGCGTGCAGACGGTCATTTCCACTGCGCCGGCCGCGCCGAGCATGTGGCCGGTTGCGCCTTTGGTGGAATTGACGACAAGCTTGCGCGCGTGGTCGCCAAAAACGGTTTTGACGGCCTGCGTTTCGCAGACGTCGCCCTGCGGCGTGGAGGTGCCATGGGCATTGATGTAGGAGATGTCCGTGGTGTTGAGGCCGCCGGTGCGGAGCGCCATCCTCATGCAGCGCGCCGCGCCTTCGCCGCCGGGTGAAGGTGAGGTGAGGTGATGCGCGTCGGCGGTATTGCCGTAGCCGGCGATTTCGCAGTATATCTGCGCGCCGCGTTTCTTGGCGTGTTCCAGTTCTTCTAAAACCAGAATTCCCGCGCCTTCGCCCATGACAAAGCCATCGCGGTCCTTGTCGAACGGACGCGAGGCGCGTTTGGGGTCGTCATTGCGCGTGCTCATGGCGCGCATCGCGCAGAAGCCGCCGATGCCGATCGGAATCACCGCTGCCTCGGAACCGCCGGCAAACATCACCTGCGCGTCGCCGGCCTTGATGGTGCGCCAGGCCTCGCCGATGGCGTGGTTCGCCGTCGCGCAGGCGGAGCAGGTGGCGAAGTTCGGCCCGCGCAGATTGAAATACATCGATATGAGGCCGGACGCCATGTTGCCGATGAGCATCGGGATGGTGAATGGCGACATGCGGCCGGGCCCGCGCTGGAGCAGGATGTTGTGCTGTTCGGTCGTGGTGGCCAGGCCGCCGATGCCGGAGCCGACCATCGCGCCGATTTCGTCGCAATTTTCCTTGGCGAGATCGAGGCCGGAATCTTTTAGCGCGCTCCACGCGGCGTAGACGGCAAATTGGGAATAGCGGTCGGTGCGGCGGATTTCCTTGGGTGAGGGAAACGCCGGTGCCGGGTCAAAATTTTTCACTTCGCCGGCGATCTGCGTGTCAAATGCCGCTGCGTCAAACGCCGCGATTTTATCAATACCGCATTGGCCGGCGACCAGATTTTGCCAGAAGGTGTTGAGATCGTGGCCTAGCGGCGTGACGACTCCCAGGCCGGTGATGACCACGCGACGGTCGGAATAATTGTTTGCCATGACAAAATCAAACGGGGCAGTTCGGGCCGTGTCGAGCCTAAACTGCCCCGCCGGTTCAAGTTTCAATTACTTTTGGGCTTCTTCGACGTATTTCAAAACGTCGCCGACGCTCTGGAGCTTTTCGGCCTGTTCATCCGGCACTTCGATGCCGAATTCCTCCTCCAGCGCCATGACTAGCTCGACGGTGTCGAGCGAGTCCGCCCCGAGGTCTTCAATAAACTTGGCCGTGGGTACGACCTGCTCCGGCTTGACGCCGAGCTGTTCAACGATGATGTCCTTTACACGCTGGTCAATAGGTTTGTCTGACATAATTTTGACTCTCTATCTAGCTTGCAACCGCCCAAACCGTCAAGCCTCGATTTCAAATTTATTTTGCAAAAAAATAAAATTCTTGTTGCCACGTCCGCCGCCGGCCCCGGCGAAACAAATGAACTGTTCGCGGACAACGACTTTCACATCACCATTCCGCCGTCCACTGTCAGTACCTGGCCGGTGACGTAGCGTGCCGCCGGACTGGCCAGATAAAGCGCCGCACCCGCAATGTCTTCGGATTGGCCGAGGCAGCCGAGCGGAATCTGCTTCAGCAACGCTTCTTTCATTTCCGGCTTCAACTCGGCCGTCATGTCCGTTTCAATGAAACCCGGCGCGATGGCGTTCACCGTGATGCCGCGCCCGGCCAGTTCCTTCGCGCACGACTGTGTGAAGCCGATGAGTCCGGCTTTGCTCGCTGCGTAATTGCACTGGCCCGCGTTGCCGATCAGGCCGATGACTGACGAAATGTTGATGATACGCCCGCTGCGCGCTTTGATCATCGCGCGGCTGAAAGCTTTGGTGACGAGAAACGCGCCCTTCAAATTTGTGTTCAAGACCGTGTCCCAGTCCGCGTCGCTCATGCGCATCAGCAAACCGTCGCGCGTCACGCCGGCGTTGTTCACGAGGATGTCCACCTTGCCAGCCTCGGCGAGAATTTTCTCGGCGGCGCCGTTCACGGCGGCGGTGTCCGCCACATCCACGGCGTGCGCCCACGCCTTGCGGCCGAGTGCGCGGATTTCTGCCGCGACCTTCTCGGAATTTTCCTGCGTGCGCGAGACGACGGCGACATCCGCGCCTTCATTGGCGAATTTCAACGCGATGGCGCGGCCGATTCCGCGGCCCGCCCCGGTGACGACGGCAGTTTGATTGGCAAGTAGGCTCATAAATAAAAAGTTTCAGCCACAGATGAAACACGGATTGAACCCGGATTCAAAGAAACAATTTCCGGAATCTGTCCAAGTCGTGGGGCGAGCTTCCTCGCGAGCCGGTTTTATCCGTGTTTCATCTGTGAAAATCTGTGGCTAACCCGAAAGTGTCTTCCCGGCGGCTTCCAAACTGGCTGTGTCCGCGACGTTCACCATCGTCGCCGTTTTATCAATGCGCTTCATGAATCCGCTCAGGGCTGTGCCGGGACCGAGTTCGATGAACCGCGTAAAACCTTGTGCCAGCAACGCGCGCATGGAAGTCTCCCACAACACCGCCGCGCAGACCTGCTCGACGAGCTTCGCGGCAATGTCTGCCGGCGTTCCATGCGCCTGCGCCGTGACGTTGGAAATCACCGGCATGGCCGGCGCGGAAATTTTTGCTGTCGCCAGTTCCGCCGCCAGTTTCGGCTGCGCGCTGGCCATGAGCGGCGAGTGATACGCGCCCGCCACCGGCAGCGGCAGCGCGCGTTTCGCGCCCTTCGCCTTGGCGAGTTCGCACGCCTTCGCGATTTTTTCCGACGCGCCGGAAATCACGAGCTGGCCGGGGCAGTTCAAGTTTGCCAGCACCACGCCGGCTTCCGCGCAAACTTCGCGCGTCGGCGCTTCGTCGAGGCCGATGATTGCGGCCATGCCGCCTTGGGTCACGTCGCAGGCTTCCTGCATGAATTTTCCGCGCTGCCGCACCACGCGTAATCCGTCCTCAAAACTCATCGCGCCCGCTGCCGTCAGCGCCGTGAATTCGCCGAGCGATAAACCGGCGGTGGCGTCGAATTTCAGGTTCGGCACCTGTTCCTTGAGCAGTTGCAGGCAAACCCAGCTCACGAGAAAAATTCCGGGCTGCGCGTTTTCCGTCTTGGTCAAATCGGCTTCCGGCCCGTTGAAACCGATGCCGGCGAGATCGTAGCCCAGCGCGGCGTTGGCGCGTTCGAACCACGCCTTTGCCGACGGAAATTTTTCAGCGAGGTCTTTGCCCATGCCAACGACTTGCGCGCCTTGACCTGCAAATAAGAGTGCGGTTTTGCTCATTGGGAAAAAATTAAACCACAAAGGTCCGAGGGCATGAAGCAGAAATTTTTCTTTGTGTCTTGGTGTCTTGGTGGTTCAATTAAACATCATGTTATCGCACATTGTTGTTTTCTGGACCGATCCTGCGCAGCCGAACGCCGTCGAGGAACTCGTCGCCGGCGCCAACCAATATCTCAAGGATATCCCCGGCGTGCTGCAATTTCATGTGGGTAAGATGTCGCCCAGTCCCCGCGCCGTTGTGGACCAGAGCTATCAGGTGGCCTTGAATCTTGTATTCCCCGGCAAGGCGGCGGAGCAGGCTTATCAGTCGCATCCGCGGCACCTCGAGTTTGTGGAAAAAGTTTTCAAGCGCGTTTGTCAAAAGGTTGTGATTTACGACTTTGAATGAAATTTTCGCCGGTGGCCGGGCGGGGATAATCTGGTTCCCGATTAAATTCTCGTCGTGACAGCGCGGCGGCGCGTGGCTTAATCTGCGCGGATGCAGCAAACGACGTTGACTCTTGGCCATTCGCCCGACCCGGACGACGCCTTCATGTTTTACGCGTTGGCGAAGGATTTGATCCCCACGCACGGCTTTCGCTTTCAGCACATTTTGCAGGACATCCAGACGCTCAATGAGCGCGCCACGCGCGGCGAATTGGACATCACCGCCGTCAGCATTCATGCCTACGCCTACGTTTCTGATAAATATGCGCTGCTGCCCAGTGGCGCGAGCATGGGCGACGGCTATGGCCCGATGCTTGTGGCGAAACGGAAATTTACCCGCGCAGAAATCCTGAGCAAAAAAATTGCCGTGCCTGGAACCATGACCAGCGCGTTTCTGGCGTTGCAACTCTGGCTGGAAAGACCGGCGAAAGAATTCAATTTTGTCGTCGTGCCCTTTGATCAGATTTTCGCCGCCGTGAAAAATCGCGTGGCCGAAATCGGCCTCATCATCCACGAAGGCCAGTTGACCTATCAAAACGAAGGGCTGGTTGTGTGCGAAGACCTTGGCGTCTGGTGGGGCCGGCAAAATCAAGGCCTGCCGCTGCCGCTCGGCGGGAATGTGATCCATAAAAAATTCGCGCCGGCGACGCGCCGGAAAATTTCTGACACGCTCACAGCCAGCATTCAATTTAGTCTGGACCATCGCCCTGAGGCGGTGCGGCACGCGTTGCAATACGCCCGCGACATGGGCCATGACCTGGCGGACAAGTTTGTCGGGATGTATGTGAACCACTGGACGCTTGATTATGGGGACAAAGGGCGCGAATCCATCCGCCGCTTCCTTGGTCAGGCTTTTGCGCGCGGGCTGATTCCCCACCGGCAGGAACTGGAATTCGTCGTCTGAAGCAAAAATGGCAGACGGGCCTTTCGGTTGGGGCCTTTTTAATGGTTAATGCATGTGCGAACTTGACGATTTATTGAAGCGATATATTATCACGTGATAAATATGAATACGACCAAATCTTCCCGTCGTGACTTTCTGAAGGCTTCTGCCTTGGCCGGGTTGGGGGCATCTCTGGCTGGTTGTGCCACCGCTGCCAAGGTTCAAAGCCAACCAGGTGCGGTGACTTTGCCCGCCGGCCTCGTCCTCCAGCCGGATATCGGCAACACTCGGCCTCGTCCGGCGGGGCAGAAGCCCGTGCATGATCTCACCACGCCGCCGCAGGCGAAGATCCGGGTGGCGGTCATCGGCCTGAATCGTGGTCTGACCCATGTTTCATCCTGTCTCGGCATTGAATTCGCCGAGGTGGTGGCTGTTTGTGATTTGCGCGAGGACCGGGCCCGGCATGCGGCGGAGGTTTGTGAGAAAAAAGGACGCAAACGCCCGGCCATTTACAGCGGCACGGAAAACATCTGGGAGAAAATGGTCGCGCGCGAAGATATCGATGTGGTTTATATCGCCACGCCCTGGGCCTGGCATGTGCCGATGGCGCTGAAGACCATGGCACAGGGCAAACACGCCTTTATCGAAGTGTCGGCCGCGGTGACGGTGGACGAATGCTGGCAACTCGTGGATACCAGTGAGCGTACGCAAAAGCATTGTCTCATCCTGGAGAATTGCTGCTACGGCGAGAATGAATTGTTCGTTTTGAATCTGGCGCGCCAAGGCGTTTTCGGCCAGTTGACCCATGCCGAGTGCGCCTATCTCCATGACCTGCGCGGCGTCCTTTTTTCCCTCGGCACGGAAGGTGATTGGCGGCGTGATTACCACCGGCAATATGATGGCAATCTGTATCCGACTCACGGCCTCGGACCGGTCGCCCAATATCTTGGGGTTGGTCGCGGCGACCAGTTCAAATTTCTCGTCTCGATGAGTTCGCCCGAACTGGGATTGCGCCAGTATCGTGATGAGCGGAAACCCAACGGCGGCCGGCACGCGGCTGAAAAATATATCTGCGGCGACATGAACACCTCGATCATCAAGACCGAACGGGGCCGCACGATCATGATCCAGCACGATGTCGTCAGCCCGCGACCCTATAGCCGTATCAACGCCCTTTACGGTACCGGCGGCACCTTTTTTGATTACCCTGCGCGGCTCGCGCTGAACGAGCCGAAACAATTCGGCCTGAAAGCGGATGGCGCGCACGAATGGCTCAACGAAGCGGACTTGAAAATGATGCGGGAGAAGTTTAGCCATCCCCTTTGGCTGAAACTTCAGGTGCGCGCCAAGGGCGGCGGCCACGGGGGCATGGATTATGTGATGTGCTATCGCCATCTGGATTGCCTTCGCCAGGGTATCACTCCCGATACCGTGGTGTATGACGCGGCGGCTTGGAGCAGCATCATAGAGATCTCGTCGCTTTCCGTTGCCACCGGCAGCAAGCCCGTGGCCCTTCCCGATTTTTCTCGCGGCCTATGGCCGGGACTGTCACCGCTCGGCATATCCGTTTGAGTCCGCTGATTTCCTGCCGGCGGGAATTAGGGTGTGTCGGCTCAATCAGAATCTCGTGGCGCAGCCCTTCGGGCTGCATTTCTCTCCAAGTTAAAATTTGCGCTTTGAATTTAGATGTGGCACTATCTTGCTATCGAAATGACAATTTATGCAAACCTATGAGCAAGCCTAAGATTATCGCCTATTTGAAGCCCTCCTGCGGCTGGAGCAATGGTGTGCGCGCCATCCTCAAGAAATACGACCTGCCCTATGAAGACCGCGACATTATTAACAACCCGGCGCAACGGGCGGAAATGATCGAGAAAAGCAACCAGATGTTGAGCCCGTGTGTGGAAATCAACGGCCATATGCTCCCCGACGTGAGTGGTGACGAGGTCGAGGCGTGGATGTTGGCGAACAATATTGTGCGGCCGAACGACCGCGTGCCCGATGCGCCGACTAACGAGTCGTGCAGCAAACACACGCATCTCTATGCCGGGACTTGAGTGAATTTTGGGTGGGGGACAAAACGCCGCATCGGAAACTCCGCTGCGGCGTTTTTATTTCGTGAATTTGCCGGCAACTTCGATTAAACAGAGTCCATGCGAATTGTTCCGACCGTTGCCGCGATGCAAAAACTGGCGCTGCGCTGGCGGCGCGCCGGTGTGAAAATCGGCTTCGTGCCGACGATGGGTTATCTGCACGCCGGCCACCTGAGCCTCGTGCGTGAGGCGCGTCGGCGCGTCGGTAAAAACGGCGTCGTGGTCGTGAGCATCTACGTCAATCCCACTCAGTTCGCGCCGACCGAAGACCTTTCCCGATATCCGCGCGACTTGCGGCGCGATCTGAAAATGTGCCGCGCGGAAAAAGCGGACGTTGTTTTTACGCCAACCGATGCCGGGATGTATCCGGGGCGGCAAAATCGGCGATCTTTCAGTACTTACGTCGTCGAGGAAAATCTGGGGCGCGTGATGGAAGGCGCGGCGCGACCGGTCCATTTCCGTGGCGTGACGACGGTGGTGGCAAAACTGTTCAACCTCGTCTTGCCGGACGTGGCGGTGTTCGGGCAAAAAGATTTTCAGCAGGCGGCCATCATTAAACGCATGGTGGCGGATTTGAATTTTCCGGTGAAAATCATCGTCGCGCCGACGTTGCGCGAAAAAGACGGCCTGGCGATGAGTTCGCGTAACAAATTTCTCGATGCTGAACAGCGCGCGCAGTCCGTGATTTTATTCCACGCGTTGCAGGCGGCAAAAGCGGCGGTGGCAAAAAAATCCGTATCCGCTGCCAGGTTGAAAAAGGATTTCCAGCAGTTCCTTACTGCTGCGCCGCTGGCTCGACTGGATTACGTCGAGTTTTTTGACCCGGAAACCTTGCAGCCGGTTTCGCCGGTGAAACGCGGCGCGCACATGGCGCTGGCCGTTTATTTTGGCAAGACACGGCTGATTGACAACGCTTGCGTATGAATTTAGCTGCAATCGTTGGTGAAACGGTGGTGAAATATAAATTGACAAAAATAATAATTCTGTGTTATTTGGCCAAATGAATCTGCAAAGTATCTCTATTGCTGTTGCTTGTGCGTGCATGATTGCAGCGACGGGTTGCCAAACTAGATTGGCCGATTGCACCGTAGCCAGCACGAAAAACGTCAAGCTTTCCAAAATTGATGTCGATTCCTTGCCTAGAACAAAAGGGGTCGAAGGAATCAGCACGCAAACCACGTTCCTGTTTATCCCTTTATCGGGACCGCCTAATGTTAAGGATGCTTTGGATGATGCCCTTGCGAAAGGCAATGGCGATTTGATGATTGATGCCGTGTTCTACCAGGGTGGCTGGTGGTTTATTGTTGGTCAAAACACAATCTCGGTTAAAGGGGAAGTGGTCAAAACTCGTTAGACAAACTGATTAAGCATTAAGGATGAAAATGAAAAAAATACTTCACGAGATAAGCTGTTTGGTCATTTTGTTGAATTTGATTTCCGGTTGTTCGACCACTAGCGATTGCACAGTCCTTTCCAGTAAGGTGGTTCGATTAAATGAATTTGAATTAGATAAGGCTGATCGCAAGCAGGCCCACGGTGAATCCATTGTTCATACATTTTTGTTTATTCCTGACAAAGCGCAACCCAATCTAAAAGAGGCATTGGATAATGCTTTGGAAGCTGGTGGTGGTGATGTTATGACCGATGCGCGCCTGACCTGGCGTAGCTGGTGGTTTATTTATGGTGAAACCGGGTGGAGTGTTGATGGCAACGTGTCAAAGACAAGGAAGTAATCTCGGATTTTTCCCGTTTGTATAATGAAATGGCGGGTGTGTCAAAAGACACTCCCGCCATTTGTTTTGCATAAAAAAATGGTAATCTGCCTCAAACTCGGCACAAAGCAAAAAGCTGAATTTCAATTGAAAGCAATACTTGATTCGACAAAACCTGCTCTCTGTGTTGAGTTGGCGGCTGAATGAAACAGTTCGACTATCTCATCCTCGGCAGCGGCATCGCGGGACTGACGTTCGCGCTCCGGGTCGCGCCGCGCGGACGCGTGGCCATTGTCACGAAAAAAGACCGCGCGGAGTCAAACACCAATTACGCGCAGGGCGGCATCGCGTCGGTGACGAGCAAGGAGGATTCGTTTGAATCCCATGTGCGCGACACGCTCACGGCGGGCGCGGGCTTGTGCAAGGAAATCGTCGTTCGCACCATTGTCGAGGAAGGCCCGGCGCGGATCGCGGAGCTGATTGAGCTGGGCATGAAATTTTCCGAGCGCGAGATTCCGGCGACGCCGGGCGCGCACGAGCTCGACCTTGGCAAGGAGGGTGGCCATTCCAAGCGCCGGATTTTGCACGCCAAAGATGTCACCGGCCGCGAGATTGAGCGCGCGTTGCTGGACGCCATTTCCCGCCAGCCGAACATCGAAATTTTCGAGAATCACCTGGCGATTGATTTGATCACGAGCCAGAAGCTCGGCTACGTCGGCGAAAACCGCTGTCTTGGCGCCTATGTTTTCGACAAAAAGGCGAATCACGTGATGGCTTTTTCCGCGCCGGTGACGGTGCTGGCGACGGGCGGCTGTGGCAAGGTTTATCTCTACACGACCAATCCCGACATCGCGACCGGCGACGGCGTGGCGATGGCGTATCGCGCCGGTGCGGGCATTGCGAACATGGAGTTCGTGCAGTTCCATCCGACGTGCCTGTTTCATCCCAAGGCGAAATCGTTTTTGATTTCCGAGGCCGTGCGCGGCGAGGGCGGCGTGTTGAAAAATCTTGCGGGCTTGGAATTCATGGAAGCCGTGCATCCGTTGAAATCGCTGGCCCCGCGCGACATCGTGGCGCGGGCGATTGACAGCGAGATGAAGAAATCCGGCGCGGACTGCGTGCATTTGGATATCACGCACAAGCCGGCGCGGTTTATCATCGAGCGGTTTCCGAACATCTACCAGACCTGCTTGCGCTACGGCATTGACATCACCAAGGAGCCGATTCCCGTGGTGCCGGCGGCGCATTATCAGTGCGGCGGGGTGGTGACGAACGTGGACGGCGGAACGGACATTGACGGGCTGTTCGCCGTCGGCGAGGTGGCCTGCACCGGCCTGCACGGCGCGAACCGGCTGGCGAGCAATTCGCTGCTGGAGGCGCTCGTGTGCGCGCATCGTGCAGCGGAGAAAATTCTTTCCGCGCCGTTGCCGGAATCCGATTTCAAAATTCCGGTGTGGCAATCCGGCAACGCGACCAACGCGGATGAGCTGGTGGTCGTCGCGCACAATTGGGACGAGATCCGGCGCCTGATGTGGGATTACGTGGGTATCGTGCGCACGAACAAGCGGCTGCAGCGCGCGCAATCGCGGCTGGCGAATTTGCAGCAGGAAATCCAGGAGTATTACTGGAATTTCATCGTGACCGCGGACCTGCTGGAACTGCGCAACATCGCGACGGTGGCGGAACTCATCGTGCGCTGTGCGCTGATGCGGCCGGAGAGCCGCGGGCTGAATTACAACCTGGATTTCCCGGATTTGAATCCCGACTGGGCGCAGCGCGACAGCGTGGTGCGGCGGGGGAATTGAGGCGAAACTTCGCGGTTCGCTTGCAGATTACTGTTGTTAGGTGGCAACCGGCTATTTCCAACTTTTGTCATCATCTCTCAATTCAAGAACCGCTCGCTCGGTGAGCGCCTTGCCAAAAGTAAAACATTGTCCCACGTCTGGGTCGGACTCTGACAAAGCCCACATCACCGCCTCGTATGGCAAACCGTGGTCGCGTCGCAAACTCCTAACCGTCTCAGCAAGCTCGTGTGACATTGGCTGAATAAAATATATAACCTCGCTCAAATAAGAGACTGGAAATCTCTTCGTCACAACTCCGGTTTGAAAGCGTTTCTGTGTCAATACGCTCAACGCCAGCGCAAACTTACTCCCATAATTTTTCCGGATAATCGCCCTTGGCAATCAGCTGGCGGATGTTTTCGACGACGACCGGACGGTCTTCGCGGTAGGTCACGCCAAACCACGAGTCGGCGGAGCGGAGCACTTTGCACTTGGCTTTGCCGCTGGTCACCAGGTCGCCCACGGTCGCGGGAATCAGGCATTCCGATTTCTGCTCGCCGCCGCTTTTTTTCATGAAGTTTTCAAACGCCACGTTGAGCTGCGGAAACAGCGTGGGCGTGAAGCCCCAGAAATTCATCGAGACCGCCTCGTCGCCGGTGAGCTTGGTGACGCTGCCGTCCGCGCCGGTGTTTTTCGCGCCGCCGCCGTCGCGCTCGATCTTCACCATCTCGACGATGTGTGTGAGATAATTGTTCGCGTCCACGCGCGAAACGCCGCGCGCCACGCTGCCGTGGTCGGACAAGGTGTTTTTCAAAATGAAACCGACCATCGCATAGTCCGGCGTGCCGGAGGTGAGATGTTGCGCGAGGATTTTATAGGCGTGCTGGCCGTAAAAATCGTCGGCGTTGATGGCGGCGAACGGTTCGTTGATTGTGCCTTGCGCCATCAAAATCGCGTGCGTGGTGCCCCATGGTTTGGTGCGGCCTTCGGGCACCGCGTAACCGGCGGGCAGTTTGTTTAACTCCTGAAAAACATATTCCACGGCGATGCGTTTTTCGAACCGCGCACCGATGACTTCGCGGAAGGTCTGCTCGATGTCCTTGCGGATGACGAAGACGAGCTTGCCGAAACCGGCGCGCAGTGCATCGTAAATGGAGTAGTCAATGATGGTTTCGCCGTTGGGGCCGACGGGATCAATTTGTTTGAGACCGCCGTAGCGGCTGCCCATGCCGGCGGCAAGAACGAGCAAGGTCGGTTTAGTCATGCGTCAAGATTCTAATTTTCTTCCGGTGGCTGTCGAGAAAATGTGTGGAAATGAGGCGGATAATCAGGCCGTTATGGTTCGGATGTAACGTGAACGTAACAACGGTGTCGGGATGAATCTGTTTTAATTCTTGAAACGGGTTGACGGGTGGGTGATAATCCATGGATAACATAATCTGAAGTCGAAATAAGTCTTTTGATGCGCCTGCAAGAAAAAGTAAACATGATGAAGCTGACAATGCTGGCCCTGCTGGGCTTGGGGTTGTTTTTCAGCGGCAGCGTGCGCGGACAATCCTTCACGAACAATGCCAATACGGTGATTCCCGATGGCAATCCGGTCGGGTTTGTTTCGACTCTCACGGTTTCGGGGCTTACCAACGTCAGCAGCATTCAGGTGACGCTTGACATCACCGGCGGGTTTAACGGCGATTTGTATGCCTATTTGGTGGGGCCGCAAGGCCAGTTGGCGGTGTTGCTAAACCGCGTCGGCCTGGGCAGCGCCAATCCTTTTACCTATGGCGATGCCGGCTTCAACATCACCTTGACGTCCGGTGCCCTCAACATTCACAACTATCAGGATTACGTCATTCCCACCGGTCAATTGACGGGAACCTGGTCGCCGGACGGACGCAATATCAGCCCGAATTCGGCTCCCAGCGTGTTTGACACGGCGGCGACCACGGCCAATTTAGACCTCTTCGCCGGCACCGTTCCGAACGGCACTTGGACTTTATTTATCGCCGATCTGGCGTCAGGTGGCGGCCAGGCCACGTTGGTAAGCTGGGGATTGACCATTGTCACCGTGCCGGAACCGCAGACTTGGATGCTGGTGGCCGGCGGCTTTGGCGCCATGCTGGCCCTCCGCCGGTTCCGCAAATAGTTTTCCCTCCGTATTACCTCAATCTGCATCCGTAGAAAATTACGGCCGGTTTTACCGGCTCTGGTTTTTACGGCAATCTGACTCGGAATTCCCCGCAAGCCTTGGCCACGTTCGGCGCGTTGAGTATGGCGGAGACGACGCAGATTCTTTTTGCCCCGGCCGCAAGGACGGCCTCCAGCGTTTCGAGATTGATCCCGCCGATGGCGAACCACGGCACGGTCACCTGCGCCGCTGCCCAGTGGACATAGTCCAGCGTCACGGGCTTGGCGGTGGGCTTGGTGCCGGTGGCGTAAATCGGTCCGATGGCGATGTAGTCCGCCCCGGCGTCCAATGCGCGCCGCGCCTGTTCTGGTGCGTGGGTGGAAAGGCCGATACGGAGTTCGGAGTTTGGAGTTCGGAGTTCAGAAACGGATTTGTGGCCGGCGTCAAAAAAATCTTCCTGGCCGAGGTGGCAGATGTCTGCCCCCGCCTGTCGCGCGATGTTCGGATGGTCGTTGATGACCAGGCCGACATTGGCGCGGCGCGTCACGGGCAGGATTTTTTCCGCCAGCGCCCGGATTTCGTCCGGCGAGGAATTCTTGGCGCGCAATTGGATCAAATCGCTGCCGCCGTCGCAGAGTTGTTGGGCGACAAGTTCGGGCGCGCGGCCATGCAGATAGGCCGTATCCACAAAGGTGTATAGTTTGCAGTCTGCGAGCGGTTTCATTTCCCGAAAATTGAACAACAAAGCAAAGCCGAAACAAAGCGAAACCATTTTTGGAACTTCGTTCCTTTGTTGTTCAAAAACTTTCAGCGCGTGTGCTCGAACGCCATCCGCCAGAACCAGTCGTTGCGGGCGGCCAGCGCGGCGAGCGGGTTTTGCAGCGCCGGCGTGAGGACGAGCCGTTGCAGCCATTTGGCCCAGGCGAGCCGGCGGGCAAAGGCGGCATCGCAATCGCAAGCGATTTTCTGGCGGGCGGCACTCCACGATATTTCATCCCGGCTCCACGCGGTCAGCGATGCCACGGCCAGTTCTGCCGACTCAAATGCCATGGACATGCCGTTGCCGGTGATGGGCGGAATCATGGTGATGGCATCGCCGACGCAAAGCCCGGAACGCGCGGCGGCCTGCTCCGGCCGCAACGAAAGCCCGGCCACGGCGCAAAAGGAATCCTCATCAAATGTTGCGCCGGCCAGCCGCTCGCGCAATGGCGAACCGGGCTGGCCGAGCAGGCGGTCGCGTCCGTTTTCGGAATTGTCATGGTTGCCGGCGCGTTTGCGGAACAGGCCGCAGACATTCACCTCGCCGCCGTTGATTTTGCACAGGCCGACATAGCCGTTCGCCGAAACGTGCATCTCCAGATCGGCGGCGAGCGCGACGTTGCGCGCATGGATTTTCAGGCCGAACCAGCGTGAGTCGCCCGGTTCCACCTGCGCGCGGCGGCCCGTGGCGTGGACCAGATCTTCGCCGATTTTTTCCGCCGCCACGCGTTCACCTTCCAGCAGTTTGCCGCCGAGGGCGCGTAATTTTTTTGCCAGCGCTACGTCGAGGTCAAATCGCGAAAGGCAGATGGCCGGTGACGGCAACAGATGCGGCGCTGATGATTTGGTTGCCGTAAAAAACGCCGCCGTCCGTGCGCTGACCGCACCGGCTTGGTCGAGCAGTTCGCGCAGGCCGAGGCGAGCGAGCGAGTCTTGGCCGCGTCCGCTGATGAATTCGCCGCAGACGCGGTGGCGCGGGTAGTGGCCCGCCTCATGGATTGTCACCGGCACGCCATGTTGCCGCAAGCCGATGCCCAGCGTCAGCCCGGCCAGGCCGCCGCCGACAATCGTGATGGGTTTGGCTCCGGCCATGATTCAGTCGATTTTCCGCGCGGTGAAAAGGTGGCTGAACCGTCCGGCGGATCGTTCTGTCAGTTGCCAGTTGTTTTTGTCCGGCCAGAGCGGAGCGAGTTCGTGGCCGGTAAATCCGGCGCGCACGCTCACCACGGCGTCGTGGCGCGTGACGTCGTTGCAGCCGATTGCCCACAGCTGGCGGCTGCAAAATAGCGGCCACGGCGCCCGGCGCGGCTCCAGGGCGATGAACAGTTTTGCGCGCCGGGAAATCAACCGAAACAGTTCCGCGAGCTGGGCCGCTTCAAAATGATGCAAAAACAAATTGGCGATGACGACTTCACCTGCCGCCGGCGGCCAGTTGAATACATCCGTAACGACCATTTCCGCCCGCCAGCCGAGCCTGACGAAAGCGGCCTGCGTTTCCGCCGGAACATTGTTTTGCAGATCAAGCAGCGTGACGTTTATAGCCGGCCAGCGCGCCGCCATTTTTTTTCCTACGCCGAGCAGAAAATTGCCGTCACCGGCGCCCAGGTCGGTGATTTGCCGGGGCGCGTCACCGTTCCAATTTTTCTCCAGCGCTCTTGCCATGATGACGTGATGGCGCATCCAGATGTTGATCCGGCGCAAATCACGGCGGGAGCGCGCGGCGCGCGGGTCATCCGGCGGCAGCGAGTCGAGCAATTCGGGTTGGACGATGCGGTTCACTTGCTGACTTCAAGCAGCGCGCCGTGGCAACTGAAGCCCGCGCCAAACGCGGACATCCACCAGAGGCCGTCGGGCACGGAATCATTCAGGGCGGCCTGCAGCACAAAATAAACGGTGGGGCTGCTGATGTTGCCGAACTCGCGCAACACGGCGGAGCTGTGGCGCACGTCGGACGCGGTCAATTTCAGCCGGTCGCGCAGGGCCAGAATCACGTCGCGTCCGCCGGTGTGCAGGATCCAGCCGGTGATTTGCTCGCGCCGGATGCCGGCCTCCGTGAGCGATTCGTTAAACAGTTTCCCGGCAATCTCGCTGGCGATTTGTGGAACTTGCGGCTGCAGGATGTTCCGGAGCATTCCGTTTTTGTGGCTGAAACGGAGCATTTCTCGTTCGGCGGTGACGAGCCGTGAGGCGGCAAATTTCCATTCGATCCGGCGGCGGTTCGGCCGGGGTTCGCTGGCCAAAACCGCCGCGCCCGCGCCGTCGCCGAACAGGCACGCGCTGATCAGCACGCCGGGGTCGTCGTCAATGAAGAAGGCCGCGCTGCAAACCTCGACGCAGATGGACAGGATTTTTTTTGCGCGCCCGGCGGCCAGGATGGCCTCGCTGTTCCGCAGGTTTGGCAATGCTGCGCCGCAACCTTGGCCGACCAGGTCAAGCGCGAAGATGTCGGGCCGCAGGCCGAGCTGTTCGCTGACGTAGCTCGTGAGTCCGGGGCATAAATAGCCGGTGCAGGTGCTGATGAGAATCGCGTCCATCTCCTCCGGCGCACACCCTGCCTCCTGCAATGCCCGGCGGGCGGCTTCAGTGGCCAGCGCCGGCGCGTGCCGTTCAAAGCGGGCCTGCAAGGCGTCGGGCGTCTGATTGAAAACTTCGGCGAGCGGTTCGAGCGCCAGGTGGCGCGTATCAATCCCGTTGTCGCCGCAAAGAACTTTTTTGAGGATGGCGTGGGAACGCGGTTTGAGCTCTGAAAACCGGGGCCAGTTGCGCAAGGCCTCCCAGGACTCCCGCTGGGCATAACATTGTGACGGCGCCGCCGTGCCGAGACCGATGATGAACATGGCGGACTTTAGCGCAGATCGGCCGGTTGCGCGAATTTATTGCAGGAAAAACGGCGGCGGGAAATTTCCCGCCGCCGCCCGCAATTGAATTGATTTTACTTCAGGCCGGCGAGATAGCCAAAGCGGGCCTTGAATTGGTCCGGCGTCATCTTGACGACGGCGCCGAGTTTCGCCAGCTGCTTGGCGTCCTCGAAATCCTCGCGCTCGAGGCGGATCATGTAGGCCTGCGCGCATTCGAAAGCCTCGCCGTCCACGTTGACTTTGCGGTTCTGCATGCGGCCCGTCTTGGGATCGAGCATTTTTTCGAACGGCAGCGGGTTCATCTTGCCGTCCACGAAGCTGATGATGGCGCCGTATTTCTCGGCTTCGGCCGAGCGGAGGAACTTCACCGCCGCATAGCCGAGGTCGCGGGTGTATTCGGCGTCGAACGGGATCGGGTCGGCGCAGCGCAGTTCGTAGCCGAGATCCTTGTCGATGAACGCCATTTTGATGCCGAGTTTTTCGAGGCGCACGGTCAGCAGCTCCTTCATCAGGCGGCCAAAATCGATTTCGCCGAGGCGCAGGTGGCCGTGGTCGTCGCGGATGACTTTGCCGAAGCGTTCGAGCTGGCCATCCGGCAGCGCGGCTACCAGGCCTTTTTCCCCGAGCGATTCAATCAGGCCTTCGGCGAGCACGACGAGCCCGTAGCGCGAGCCTTCCGCGGTGCGCTTGATGATGGAGCCGATGATGATGTCGCAGACTTCGTCCACCGTCACGGGGCGGCCGCGAAATTCCTCGGAGATGATCGAGAGCGTGGCGGCGGACGCCTTGGCGATGCCCAGCGCGAGATGCCCGGCCGCGCGGCCCATGCTGATGATGAGATACCAGCGGGACGTGGTGCGCGCGTCTTCAATCAGGTTGCGGACGATCTGCACGCCGTAGTGGCGCGCGGTTTCATAGCCGAACGTCGGCGCGGTGCCCGGCAGCGGCAGGTCGTTGTCAATCGTCTTGGGCACGTGCGCGACCTTGATTTTGCCTTTGCTGTATTTGGCGACGTAGCTGGCGGAGAACGCCGTGTCGTCGCCGCCGATGCTGACGAGCGCGGTGATGCCGAGCTTTTCGAACACGGTGAAAATATTGTTCATCTGCTCCTGCGACTTGGTCGGGTTTGTGCGCGCGGTGCCCAGGATGGAGCCGCCCTTGAGGTGGATGTCCTTCACGTCCCGGATGGACAACGGCTTGATCTGCGTCGTGTCGCCCTGCGCGATGTATTTGAAGCCGTCCCGGAAGCCGATGACTTCATAACCTTGATTGATGCCTTCGATGGTGGCCGCCGAGATGACGCCGTTCAAACCCGGTGCCGGCCCGCCGCCCACCAAAATTCCCAGTCTGCCTTTTGTGCTCATGTGATTTAATGTGGTTTTTCTTTGCCGATGTAATGACAGGGCATTCTGCCCGTCCGGGTGAAAAATTCAATTTCATTCTCGCCGCAAACATCCCACAATTTGTCCGCATCATGAACCGCGCTGTGTTTCTCGACCGCGATGGCACGCTCATCGTCGAAAAAAACTATCTGCATAAACCGGAAGAAGTTGAAATTTTCCCCGGCGCCGGTGCCGCGTTGAAAAGACTTTCCGCCGCCGGCTTCCGGCTCATCATCGTCACCAACCAGTCCGGCATCGGGCGCGGCTATTACACGCTGGCCGACGCCGAGCGCGTGAACGGCCACCTTTGTCGCGAACTCGCGCGCGCCGGCGTGGGCTTTGACAAAGTTTACATCGCGCCCGAGGCGCCCGACCAGCCCAGCCGCGTTCGCAAGCCCTCGCCGCAGTTTTTGTTCGACGCGCGGGATGAATTCAATTTGAACCTCGCAGAGAGCTTCATGGTCGGGGACAAGCTGATCGACCTGGAATGCGGCTGGAATGCCGGCGTAAAAGCGAGCATACTCGTCCGCACCGGCTACGGCGCGGAGTTGGAACGGCAGTCGGCGGCGGAACTGACGCGGGCCATCGTGGTCGACGGCCTGAGCGAAATGGCGGACTGGGTTCTGCGCCCCGAACTCGGGGCACAAAATTTAAAACTTTAAAAATATCATGTGCGGCATCATCGGCTACGTCGGCGCAAAATCAGCCTCGCCCATCCTGCTCGCCGGCTTGCGGCGGCTGGAATATCGCGGCTATGACAGCGCGGGCGTGGCGGTGCTGGATCGCGCGGGCATCCATGTTCGCAAAACCGTCGGCAAGATCGACGAAGGCATTGCGCGGCGGTTGCGGGTCGAGCCGGTCGCCGGCCATCTGGGCATTGCCCATACGCGGTGGGCCACCCATGGGGCGCCGTCCAACAAAAATTCCCATCCGCATCTCGACGCCTCCGGCCGGATTGCCGTCGTCCATAACGGCGTCATCGAAAACTACGACCTCCTCAAGCAAAGGCTGCTGGCCGCCGGGCATAAATTCAAATCCGACACGGACACGGAAGTCTTGGCGCATTTGATCGGCGACTATTACCAGCAGATCAAAGGCGGAAAGCGGCCGGCCGAAGGCGGCAATGCGCTCACTGCGGCCGTCTGCGCCGCGCTCCGCGAAGTCATCGGCACCTACGGCCTGGCGGTGCTCTGCGCGGATTTTCCGGACACCCTCATCGGCGCGCGGCGCGGCTCGCCGCTCATCATCGGCCTCGGCCAGGGGGAAAACTTTCTGGCCAGCGACGCCAATGCCATCGTCTCCCATACCAAAAAAGTCGTTTACCTGAACGACTATGACGTGGCGACCATCACCCCGGAACGGTTCGACGTTTTGAATCTCGGCGCCGACACGGCCAATGTTCAAATCAGCAATTTGGAGTTTTCGCAGGAGGACGCGGCGCGCGGCAAACACGCGCACTTCATGCTCAAGGAGATTTATGAGCAGCCGCAGACCGTCCGGAACGCCCTGCGCGGGCGGCTCGATTTTGAAGGCGCCACGGCCCGGTTCGGCGGCTTGAACCTGACCGCGGCCGGGCTGCGCGGCATCGACCGGATCATCATTGCGGCGAGCGGCACGAGCTGGCACGCGGCCCTCGTCGGCGAGTATTTGATCGAGGAACTGGCGCAAATCCCGGTGGAGGTTGAGTTCGCGCATGAATTTTGTTACCGCAACTGTCCGCTGGAAAAAAATACCGTGCTGCTGGTGCTGTCGCAGTCCGGCGAGACGGCGGACACGCTCGCCGCCCTGCGCGAAGCCCAGCGGCGCGGCCATCGCGCGCTGGCCATTGTCAACGTCGTCGGCAGCACCATCGCGCGGGAAGCCGACGGCGGCATTTACCTGCACGCCGGCCCGGAAATCGGCGTGGCCTCGACCAAGGCGTTTGTTTCCACGCTGGCGGTGCTGACGCTGCTGGCGGTTCACCTGGGCCGGCTGCGCCAGCTTTCGGCCAATCGCGCCAAGGAAATTCTGGTAGGGCTGGAAGCATTGCCCGGGCAGATCGAAAAAATTCTCGCGCAAAACGACGCGCTGAAAAAGCTCGCCAGAAAATACGCGTCCGCCGAGGACTTTTTCTTTTTAAGCCGCGGCTACACGTTCCCGATTGCGCTGGAAGGCGCGCTGAAGCTCAAGGAGATTTCCTACATCCACGCCGAAGGCTATTCGGCGGCGGAAATGAAGCACGGGCCGATCGCGCTAATCGACGCCCAGACGCCGACGGTATTTCTCGTGCCGCAGGACGCGATGTATGAAAAGACCATGGCGAACCTCGCCATGATCCGCGCCCGCAAAGGTCCGATCATCGCGCTGGCCACCGAAGGCGACCGGGCCACCAAAAAGGTCGCGGACGATGTGTTTTACCTGCCCAAGACCCTTGACCTGTTGAACCCGATCCTCGCCAGCGTACCGCTGCAACTGTTCGCCTATCACATTGCCGTCGCGCGCGGCTGCGATGTGGACAAGCCGCGCAATCTGGCCAAAAGCGTGACCGTGGAGTAGCGATTCGGTTTTCTAGGGCTTTTTTTTATGACGAATGATCAAGCGAACTGTGGCCGTCTGTTAAGATCGCCAGAACATTGAAATCATGAATATCATAAAGTTTCTCCTGCCGCTGCTGGTTCTGCCGGCGTTGGCCCAAGCCCAAGCCGCGGCCAGCGCCGTCGCCAGCAACGTTCGCGTTTGGGCCCTGCCGGCCGGCGAGCCGGTTTCCCGCGATTTCAAGGTGGAGGCGGAGGGGCAGCCGGTGTTGGTCGGCATCACGCATGTGGCCCCGGCCGATGACAAGCTGCGCTGGAAGGCGATGGATGACAAGGCGCATACGGCGGATTATTTCGCCCTGGCCTCCTTTGCCAGCCTGGATTTGCGCGGGCCGGTGAAAAATATCTGCGTGACCTTTCGCGACGAGGTGAAGCAGGTAAAGATTCTGCCCTCCTCCTATGGCATCGTCCCGCGCATCAACGGTCGTCAGGTCTGTTTCCCGCTGGAGCATCCCGCCAATCTGACCATTGAAATCAACGGCGACACGACGTCTTCGCTGCATCTCTTAGCCAATCCGTGGGAGACCAATATTCCCGACGTCAAGGATCCCAACACGATTTATTTCGGTCCGGGGATTCATGAAGTTAAAGACACCATCAAGGTGGGGTCCGGTCAGACGCTTTATCTGGCCGGGGGCGCTGTGTTGCGCGGGGTGCCCGGCCACGGTCCGATTGTGGCAATGAACGGCAGCCATGTGGCCCTGCGCGGGCGCGGCATCATTGATGGCAGCCTGTGCCCCCGGCAAACCGGCCGGAATCTTCTCTTTATCCATGCCGATGACGTCACCGTGGAAGGCGTGATCCTGCGCGATTCCGGCACCTGGACCGTGCCCATCCGCCGCAGTCACGGGGTGACGTTCACCAACGTGAAGGTCTTTGGCTGCCGCGCCAATTCCGACGGCTTTGACATCTGCAACTGCACGGACGTGACGGTGACCGGCTGTTTTCTGCGCACGCTCGACGACTTGATTGTGATCAAGAGCGACCAGGGGCAGGGCAGGGTGCAGCACGTCGTGGTGAAAGATTGCGTGCTCTGGAACCAGGTGGCGCACGCGCTGTCCGTCGGCGCGGAATTGCGCGAGGACGTGGACGATGTGCTGTTCACCAACTGCGATGTCATCCACGACATCGGCCGGGAATGGACGCTGCGCGTTTACCACTGCGATGCGGCCACCATCAGCAATGTCTGGTTCGAGAACATCCGCGTGGAGGAGTCGCGCCGGCTGATTTCCCTGTGGATCAACAAGGCCGTCTGGTCGCGCGACCTGGAGCGCGGCCACATCCGGGGTGTCACCTTCAAAAACATTCAAGCCGTCACGTCCGTCCCGTCGCGGCGCGCGGAGCTGAAGGGCTTTGACGCCGGACATGTCATTGACGGCGTGACCTTTGATCAGGTCGTCGTGAATGGCCGGCCGCTGACGGCAGGCGATATCTCGGCCAACGAATTCGTGCGGCAGGTCACCGTGAAACCCTGAAGCCGGATGCCCGAGGCCTCGCCCGTGGTAATTCTGTGTCCGCAGTGACGGACTTGACGGACTTGAACCAGAAAGTTGCCATTTTGGTTTGATGCCTGTTGACAATTTTTTGAAACGGGCTTTTAATCAGTTTGCCCGCGGCCGAAATGCCTTGGGCATGGTTCCTCAAACCTTCCTGCGCCGCTCGTGTGAGCGCGCGTTGCCATGCTGTCGTGATGCGTCCCTGAACCAGTCTTTTTGATTTTTCGGCGCGTCATGGCCAAACCAAACAACAAATCCCGCCCGCGAAGAGCGGAGCGACACGAATTATGGCTGCTGAAATGACCGGGTGGTTGGTGTTCAAATTGGCATTTGTCTTCGCGTTCCCTCCTGCCCTTTGCAGGCTCATCGAAATGACCTGCCATGAACCTCATTGTCTCCCGTATTCTGGGCCGCGCCAGCGACCTGGTCCAAGTTGAACCCACCATCGCCCTGTTTGTCGGGGCCGCCCTGCTTGCGGTATTCCTGACCGCCTTGCTGCCCGCCAAAGCCGCCGCTGAATCCGGCGGCGGCTCCGGTCTGCTCTGGACGCTTTACCGGAACTTGCTGCGGCTGACGTGGGCGCTGCTGCTCGTGGCGCTGCTCGCCGGCGCGATTTCCGTGTTGCGCTCCTATCTCCAGCACAGCCTGGCGAATTTTCAGCGGTCACACGGCCGCATCACCCAGGCGAATTATGATGCCGTGCAAACCATCTGGGGCGCGGAGCAGGTGCAGGGGGAACTGAAAGTGGATATCTATCACACCGAGGAAATCACGGAACGCATCGAATCCGAGGATCCGGCCAAGCCCGCGCTATTGAAGAAGAAAACGGTTCGCAAAACCGTCACCGACAACCCGTTTGTCAATGTCCGGCATCAGGTCACGCTGCGCCAGAATCCGCGCAAGAAAGGTTCGGCCTTCTACGACGGTTACGAGACCGATTGCGCCTTCACCTGGAAATTAAGAAACCCCTCCGATGCCGCCCAGAAAATCACGCTCACCTTCCCCTTGCCGGCCCAGGGCGCGATGTATGACGGTCTCGTGGCAACGCTGAACGGCCGGGATGTCCTGCCCGAAATGCAGATCAAGGATGCCAGCCTCGTGTTGGAACGGCCGGTGACGCCGGCCGAAGCGATGGATTTCCGGGTCGCCTTCAAGAGCCGTGGTTTGTCCTGCTGGAATTTTCAGGTTCGTGAAGCCCGGGAGATCCGCGACTTTATGCTCACGTTGACCCTGCCGGATCTCGCCAAGGCCAGATTGAATTATCCGGATGGCTGCATGCCGCCCAACGACATCAAGCCCACCAAGGATAATTTAGGCAGTGTCCTGACCTATCGCCTTGACCATGCGCTCACCGACAAAGGGATGGGCATCGCGCTGCCGCAACTGGCCCAGCCCGGTGAAACCACGCGGGCGGTTCTCAATCAAACGGAAAATGCGTGGCTGCTGGTGTTCGCGGCGCTGGCCCTGGCCTTGACCATCGCCGGTGTGCGCCAGGCCGTGCTGCTGACCATCCTGTTCGTGACCGGGACGGCGTTTGCTTATGGCTTGCTGGCAGACTTCAGTGATTTGTTATTCGGGTTTTGGGGAACTTTCGTTTTGGTTTTGCTGCCCTTGTTCATCCTTTCCGCCGGGCTGCTCGCGCGGGTTGCTCCAGCGGCCGGCCAGGGGCTGGTTTGGCAATTCATTTTGCTCGGCGTGGCGTATCCGTGCGTTGCTGGATTGGACCCCAACCATCAGCCGCTCTATCTTAACCTCTGCGCCCTGGGGTTGCTGTTGTTCACTGCCTGGTTGCTCCGGCAACGGCTGGCGGATGACAAGGCCCAGGGTCAAGCGCCGGTTGCCACCCTGCCACCTGCTTAGGAAAAATGCCCAACCCTTCCCACATCATTGCCGGCGTCGAGATCGGCACATCCAAGATCTGCGTCGTGATCGGCGAGCAGAAGGCGGACGGTTCGCTGAACATCATCGGCGTGGGTCAGACCCCCTCCAACGGCGTGCGCAAGGGCGAGATCGTCAATCCCAAGCTGGTCGAAGAGGAACTCCGGGAGGCTCTGGCTGAAGCCGAGCAGATGGCGGATGTGGAAATCCGCAGCATCTTCTTGGGAGTCACCGGCAACCATATCCGCGGATTCATCAGCCGCGGCGTGCATCAGGTGATGTCCGATCAGCACGAAATCGGGCCGGAGGATGTGACCGACGTGGTCGACAACGCGAAAGCCATCAACGTGCCGGCCGATCACAGCGTCATCCACACCATGCGGCAGTTCTTTGTCGTGGACGACGAGGATGGCATCATTGATCCGGTGGGCATGCACGGAGCCAGATTGGAAGTGGATCTGCATGTCGTCCACGGCAAGACCACCCGCATTCAAAACTCCATCCGCGCCATCCAAACCACCTCGCTGCGGGTGGAGGAAGTGGTCTTCAGCGGCGTGGCTTCCGCCCTGGTGCTGCTGTCCCCGGAGCAGAAGGAGTTGGGCGCGCTGGTCATTGATTTGGGTGCCGGCACGACGGAATACGCGGTTTATTCCGAGGGCATCATCCGGCACACCGGCGTGCTGGTGGTCGGCATGGACCACGTCACCAATGATCTGGCCTTTGGCTTGAAAGTGTCGTTGTCGCGGGCGAACAAACTGATGGTGCAACACGGATCAGCCGTCGTTATCGAGGAGGGTCAGGATGCGATGATCAGCGTGGTTGACCAGCACGGGTTTGAGTTGAAACAAGTGAAGGCCGGTCATCTGCACGCCATCATGGCCCCGCGGCTGGAGGAGATCTTCGAGATCATTCGGGAAGATGTCGACCGGGCTCAGCTTACCCGGTTTCTGCGGGCGGGCGTAGTTCTTGGCGGGGGCGGTTCACGGGTAAGGGGAATCGTGGCGTTGGCCGAAAGTGTCTTTCAAATGAATGCCAGCATCGGTCACGTCAGCCAGATGAGCGGGCTATCCCAGGCGCTGGATCAGCCGGAATTCGCCACCGCCATCGGCCTCGTCAAATGTGGCGCCCTCTCTCAGCGCCAGCCGGCGGCCCGCCTTTCCTGGTGGGCTCAACTCAGGCAGTTCGTCAAAAAACTGGTAAGCTTTGTGCGGTAGGCGGGATGGTCAGCGGCATGGTCCTAGGTTAAAGCGGAGAAGCTGACCGTTCGCGCCGATTGAAAAGGAACAAATGGATTTAATCTCCAACTAAATAGAAGCCCACAATAATCAAGCCACCCATTGCAACACCTGAGAGGAACAGTTTGATCAAGCGGCTGGAGGTCATCTTGATGCCTTGGCCGGCATTGCCTTGGGCGAACAACCAGCCGAAGAGCGCAAATATCCCAAGGATGATGACGCTATGAGTGATCCAATGATGGCCGGTAAGTTTTTGCATCCCGGACTGGATGGCGGGCGATTTTTCCTTGGCCACCACCAGCAGGCCGTTGACCACGCTTGCCAGGGCCAGGGATAATCCAAAGGAAATGGTGTATTTCGAAACGCCGTTATTTTCTGGGTTCATGCTCATGGAAATCAAGATCTGCGGTTATTTTGCCAACAAGCCGACTTTTACCCCCATGGCGATGATGCCGCCTTCGCCCTCCATCGTCAGGGCAAGCAGGATGATGATGCCAGCCACCCAAAGCACCACGCGCCGCGCTCCTTGGTTGACCCACAAATTGCCCGCCGCGGCAATCGGCAGATAAGTCGCCAGCATCAGCAGCATGATGACCAGATGTTCCTTGGTCTCCATGAAGAAATTGTGCGCGAAGGGCCACGGCCCTTTCAAAATGATCGCCTTGTCGGTCTTGTAGAATAAAACATAAAAGTAGCCGGCAACCACAAATGCCAGCCACATGAATACGGCGGCGGCGCGGCTCGCCCGGCGAATCCGGGCTTGATTGGCCTCGGAAGCGTTCAGCGCTTCCACAAAAACCCAGACGGTTGAGACGAGGCAGGCCACCCCGAAAAACACATGAGCCATCATTATCACTTCATTCATTTGGATGATAAAAGTATTGCCCCCCATGGCGAGGTTTGCAAAATTAAAAACAACAATGGTTTATAATGGTCATGCGAATTTATAAAAGGTTCACCCATCTCCATTTCAAAATCATCGCGCTGGCCGGTTGCCTGATTTTGGTTTTAGCCGCCCGCCCCTTCGCCGGCCCGCCGTTTTTGACCGATGATCCCGAGCCGGTAGAATATCAGCATTGGGAAGCCTACCTGTTTGCCAACGGCGATCACACCGGTGGCGGTTATGCCGTCAACGGCCCGGCCGTCGAAGTGAATTATGGCGTGCTGCCCGACACGCAACTGCATTTGATGGCGCCCATGATTACGGTTGGCGGGGATGGGGTGCCGACCGTTTCCGGTCTGGGCGACACGGAGTTCGGCATCAAATACCGGTTTCTCCATGAAACCAACGGCTGGCCGGAAATCGGAATCTTTCCGATGGCTGAATTGCCAACCGGGAATTCCAGTCGCGGTTTGGGCAATGGGCAGACCTGGTTCCGCTTGCCGTTGTGGGTGCAAAAAAGTTGGGGGCCGTGGACAACTTACGGCGGCGGCGGTGCGGCCTTGAATTCTGCGCCCGGACAGCGGGACTATCCTTTCGGCGGCTGGCTTCTGCAACGCAACTTTGGGTCGCACCTTACCCTTGGAGGTGAATTATTCGCGCAAGGCCAAGCCACCGACAATGACCGGGGTTATGCCGCGCTGAATTTCGGCGGCTCCTGCAACCTCAACGAACACTTCAGTTTGCTTTTTAGCGCCGGACACAGTGTTGCTGGCGATAGCCACACGCTTTGGTATTTCGGACTTTACTGGACCTGGTGACCGCCGGGTTGTGAACCTTTCGATACTTCATAAAACCTCCAGTGGTCTGTAGGGAGTTTAAGCATTCGGGAAGTCTGGTCATCCTGACGAAGTGAAAAATCACAATAATTTCACATTCTGCCAATGACCGGTTTTATTTCGATGAATAAGCCACCATCACGAATCCCAACGGCTTTAGTTCCAGTGAAAGTTTTCCAAGGCGGATGTCCTGGGTCCCTTGTTTTCCCCAGTGCGGATTTCGATCCTGCGGGCCGGTGCCCGTGAAACCCCAGAGTTCTGCCGCCTGGTTGCCGGAGTCGCCGGCAATTGTGACTGAAACCGGTTTGGCGGTTTTCCCCTGGTTCGCGAGAAATATTGTCAATGCCGGGTTTTGCGGGTCGCGGGTGGCGAAGACCTGAATCTCCTTGTCACTGGATTCAACTTTTACCATCTGGCTTTTAAGATGATCGTTCCAAATTGCCAGCACCTGTCCCATGGGCAGGAGGTCGCCATCCATTGTGAAGGCGTTTTTGCCGCTTTGCCGGCTGCAGTCGGCGGCGCGATCGGTCCAGAAGTGCATATACTTGACGCGCGGCGAATAGAGGTTGAGTCCCATGCGGATGAAATTTCGGGTCGCCTCTTCCAAGTCGTTGTTCACGGGCTGGCCGGGATGATAAGAGCTGGTCTCGGTTAAACACAACGGCCATCGCTTCTTAACCGCATCGGGAATGGCGGCCTGATCCAGGGCGGCGTTGGCGCGCACGATCGCATAATTATTCGATGGCCAGTAGGCGTGCGCGACTAAGAAATCAATATCGTGCCAGACCAAAGGAATGACGCGGCCGAACCAGTCCTTGGTGAAGCCGCCATTGATGCCGATTTTTGCTTCCGGATATTCCGCTTTGATTGCCCGTGAAATACGAACGGCTACTTCGGCGTATTGTTCTGGTTCCCATTTGCGCAGCTTCAATTTCTGGCTGTCGTTTAGATCGTTTTCGTTTCCAATCTCGAACCAGACATTCAACCCCCTCTGTTTGCACCAGCGCGCTTGGGCCGCCGCGCCGGCCACGATCGTTTCTAGCGGTTTGGGAATGATCCACTGCCATTCACCCGGCAGCGCGTTGATGGCATCAATGCCGATGATGTAAAAAAACTCGGTGATGCCGGCGGCCTGCCCGGTCTGGATATATTCACCGAAATCCATGGCTTTTTGATAGGTGCCGTCCGGATTAAAAAAGCTGTTCAGATAACCCCGGCCCGGTTGATAACAGGTCAGGTGCGGGGCGGGCACCGAATAGGGAGGCATGGCCCAAATCATGTAGTCACCAGTGTCGCCTTCCATGCCTCGAACCGTTTTGCCCCCGATCATTTTTAAGGACTCAGCTTGGGAATGTCGCCGGTTGGGATAGGCCTTGTCCGAGGAAAAAAACAAATTTTCCGAAACTCCAATGGGTCTGGCCGGCAGTCCGGCTTTGACAACCTCTTCCGGATGAATGGTGATCCGTGCCGGATCAAACTTGCCGGCCGCCGGCGGCAACGGGTTCTCGGCCGAACGAACCATCCATGCGGACAGCCCCAGCGACAGTGCGGTTATCGCAAGCATTTTGTTGTTCATATTAATATGACGGATTAAGTGTGCGGCTGGTGTCATTTGCCCATCTGACCGCGCGTTACGCCGAGCTGGTTGAACAATTTCAATTCGCGCCAGAGCTGGGTGCCGGAAATTTCACCGCGCAGCAACTGCCGGTATTTGGCAATCGTCCGCTCCACTTCCTCCGGCGGCTCGTTCAGGAATTCCACGCGGAAATTCTGGACGCCGAGCGCGAGGAGCCGTTCCACAAATTCCGCGCCGGTCTGCGCCTGTGAATTGAACACGGTGTTGCGGCAGCCGGCGTCGGCCTTGAGCGGATGCTCCGCGCCCACGCGGTCGCGCAGCCGCACGTCATGCGTGTCACACGGGCGGCCGCAATCGCGGAAATCCTTGCCGCTGGAAAGGAATGCGCAGAACACGCAGTGCTCCATGTGAAACATCGGCATGTGCTGGTGGATCGTGATCTCGAACCATTCCGGCGGCGCGGCCTGTAGCAGTGCGTCGAGCTGCGTGACGTTTAAATCATAGCTGGCGGTGACGCGTTCCAGGCCGGAATGATTTTTGAAATAGTCCGCCGTGATGCGGTTCGCCACGTTCAGCGAAAAATCTCCGACGCGCCGCGTGTCCGCGAAATATTTCAGGTGGTCATGGTTGCGGACGAGATAGCCGTCGGCGTTGCAGGAGCGGACCTGTTTCAGAATCCAGTCGTCGCCCGTTTTGAAAATGCGCGGCGGAGCGACGAAAATTGCCGGTGGCGGATTGTGGGGTGCGGATTCACAACCCCGCGCGCTGTGGAACCTCGTCACCGCCTCGCGATATTTCTTCGGATCTTCAAACTCACAGTAGATTGTGGTCTGGCCGCACTTCAGCGCGGCTTCGAGTTGCGCGAGGTTCCGGACGAGAACGATCAATTCCGGACTTGCCGCCGCTGTGGGGAAGCCCCGGCCGGTTTCAATAGGAGTCTCTTCACCTTGGCGGTTATCGTCATTGAGCGTCCATTCTTTCGGCTGCTCTCGCTGCTTCACCAGCTCCAGCACAACCTCGCGGCGCAGGCGGTTCAACTCGCTCACCGGCACCAGCACGTCGTCCGGCAGGAAATTTTTAAGCTCGCCGAGCTTGAACGGTGTGCCGCCCAGGCGGCCGAGCTGTGACCGCAATTTTTCTTTCGTGAGCGGCAGTTTCTCCGCCTTGGCCAGCCGCATCGCGGATTCGGCTTTCGCCATGTTGCCCGCCTCATCGCGGATGATCAGTGTCAGCGGTTCGCCGACCGCCCCGTAAACTTCAATGGTGACCGGGCGCTGAAAGCGGATGGCATCGCCTTCAAAGCTTTGGCGCAAACGCTTGTCCAGTTCGGGGTCGCTCGTCTTCCAAATCTTGTCGCCGACGTGAACCCGCAAAAAGTTGATGTCACCGTAGCCAAAGCGCAGCTCGGTCAGCTTCTGGCCGGAAATCTTGAAGCGCGGTTCCTGGATTTCATAAATCCGTCCGCCTTCCTCTTTTTCATCCGGCCGTCCCGCGTCGAAAACAATCCCGTCGCCGAGTTTGACGGGCGCGGCGAGATTCACGATGACGCCGTCGCGGACGATCTTGATGATTTCGCCGAGATAGACGCCGCGCTTTTTTCCAAAACGCGCATGGACGAGTTTTTGATTGTCCGTGCCGCCAAACCAGCCGGTGAACAGCCCCCGCGAAAACGTCATCTCCATTTCGTAGCGGTCGGAGCTTGAGCCGCCGGGACTCGCAGGCGCCAAGTGCGGAGTGTTTTCACTTTGTGTCCCGGTGTCTTGGTGGTTAAACAGTTTGTCCAGCGCGGCGCGATAAATGCGTGTGATGCTGGCGACATATTCGGGCGCCTTGAGGCGGCCTTCAATTTTTAGCGAGGCGACTCCCGCGCGAACTAGTTCCGGCAGGATGTCCACTCCGGCCAGATCCTGCGGACTGAGTAAATATTTTTTGTCGCCGAGCGGCACCAGTTTGCCGTCGCTGACCAGGTCGTAGGGCATGCGGCACGCCTGCGCGCATTCGCCGCGATTGGCGGATCGCCCGCCGAGCGATTCGCTGGTGAGGCATTGGCCGGAGTAAGCGACGCATAATGCCCCGTGGACAAACACTTCGAGCGGCATGGCGGGGCGGGCGTCCCCGCGAGCCGTTTCGTCGGTGGCAACCCCGGCTTGCTCGGGCGCTTGCCTTGTTGGATTGATCTTTCCAATTTCACCAATCGAACATTCCCGCGCCAGCACGACGAGATTGCAGCCGAGGGCGCGCGCGAAATCCACGCCCGCCGGGCTGGTGATGGTCATTTGCGTGGAGGCGTGAATGGGAAAATCCGGCGAAAGGTCGCGAATGATCCGGCAGACACCCACGTCTTGCACGATGGCCGCATCCACCCCCGCCGCGATGATGGTGCGCAGAAACTGTTTTGCCTCGGGGATTTCGTTCTGAAAAACCAGCGTGTTGAAAGTGATATAACCTTTCACGCCCCGGCGATGGAGATATTGCATCAGCCGCCGCAAATCGCCCTCGGTAAAATTGTTCGCCCGCATCCGGGCATTGAATTTTTCCAGGCCGAAATAGATGGCGTCGGCTCCGTTTTCCACGGCGGCCCGGGCGCACGCCCAGTCGCCGGCGGGTGCGAGCAGTTCCGGCCGGCGCGGTTGGCGGACGGCGGCGGGCGGATTTTCCGGGGTGGCGGCGGTGCCGGTCATGACGACTTAATTAAACCACGAAGCCTCCCAGGCACAAAGTTTCTTCGTGACCGAATCCCAAATGATTTTCAATTGTCGCGCCTGGCTGGATGCGCTGTTCGGGCCGTGAAATGCCAGGGGTTCGACCGCGTAACCAATCGTACCCCGTCAGCGTCCATGTCAGCACTCATGTTCGCCCTGCCCGCGCTGGTGCTGTGCCGGCCGGAGCCGGGTTTTGCTGTAAACAAATCTTGGCAAGATGCCGGGGTGAGTAGAAAACGTTTTATAAAATGAAAATCAAAACCGCCTGCTCGCTAATGATTATTTCGTTAATGCTCAGTGCCCTGGCCAGCCCGCTCCCGGCGGTGGATAATCCGGTAAAAAAGGTCGCGCCGCCCGCGCCGGCCGGACCGAAATTCGGCCCGTTGATGAGCGACGTGGAATTGTTCGCCAACCTGAACTTGGATTTGCCGTCCATGGCGGAGGTCAAGCGGGCGGTGTCCGCCGGCGACTATGCGGCGGCGAAAAAAGCGCTCGCGGCGAATTTTCGCAACCGCCCGTCTCCGGTGTGGTTGGTGGACTGGCGGCAACCGGAGTTTCTCACCTCCAAACGCAAGCCTGCCAGCGACCCGCGCGCGGAAAAAATCTTGCAGCACAAGTTTGATTTTACCAAGGGGCCGGGACTGGTGGGCACGCTGGATTTCGGCCCGAAGATTGACTGGACGGCCAACCCGACCACGGGCGAGGCGAAGACGCACCTTTGGAACGAGAGCCTGAACCGGCATTTTCATTTTCGGACGCTGGCGGACGCCTATTGGCGCACCGGTCAGGAAAAGTATGCCCAGGAAATTGCCGATGAAATCATGGATTGGATCGCCGCGAATCCGCCGGTGCTGGGCGTCAACGGCAACAGCATGAAAAACGGCTGCGAAGCCTGGCAGACGCTGACGACGAGCATCCGTTTGCACAATGTCTGGCCCAATTCGATTTATCGTTGTTTGCGTTCGCCGGCCTTCACCGACGAAGTCATCTGCGCGATTTACAAGTCGGTCTGTCAGCAGGCGCGTCATTTGATGCGCTGGCCCAGCGGCGGCAACTGGCTGACCTCGGAATCCAACGGTCTGTTCATCGGCGGCATGTTGTTCCCGGAATTCAAGGAAGCCCCGGAATGGCGGCGCACCGGTCTGGCACGTTTGTATAAGCAGCTGGATGACGAGGTCTATCCCGACGGTGAGGAATATGAATTGGCCGCCGGCTACAACGACTGGGTGGTGGCCGAGTTCGCCGGCATCGTTGAGCAGGCCGACCGCAACGGTCTGCGCGCCGAAATCCCCGCCGACTTCCTGGCGAAGATGGAAAAGATGTTCAATTATCTCTGCCTGGCCGCGATGCCCAACGACGCCATCCCCGGCCTGAACGATTCCGGTAACGATGACGTGCGCCAGCTGCTGGAGACGGGTTTCAAACTTTTCCCCAAGCGGACGGACTTCCAGTTCATTGCCACCGGCGGCAAGGCCGGCCGCCCGCCGGCGGAGACCTCGCACGCGTTTCCCTGGTGCGGCCATTACGTGATGCGTTCCGGCTGGGACAAGGACGCGACCTATCTGTTGTTCGACGCCGGCCCGTTCGGCTACGGCCACCAGCACGAGGACAAGCTGCATTTTGTCCTTTGGAGCAACGGGCACCAGCTGGTGCTGGACCCCGGCAGTTTTTCCTACGACCAGTCGCGCTGGCGGCAATATGTCATCGGCACGGCCGGCCACAACACCGTGATGGTGGATGGCCAGGGCCAGCAGCGCCGGGGCAAAAAGGAAACCTATTTCTGGCCGCGCCCGTGGACCACGCCCGCGCCGCCGCAAAACGACGCGCTCTGGAAATCCACCGCGGATTTTGATTACGCGGCCGGCATTTATAAAAACGGTTATGGCGCGCACAACGAAATCGCTGTCATCCACCGGCGGCAAATCCTGTTCCTCAAGCCGGAAAAGCTCTTTGTCATCTACGACACGCTGACGCCGCCGGATCAGCGCGAACACCGCTACGAGGCACTGTTCCATCTCGATGCGCCGGACGCGGTGATGGATCCGGCGACCAAGATCATCCAGAGCGCCAACACCAACTCGGCCAATGTCGCCGTCATTCCCGCGACCGGCGGCGGACTGGATGCCAGCATCGTCAAAGGTAAGACCGATGAACCCGTGCAAGGCTGGTCGAGCGGTCCCTGGCGGGCGATCCCGACGGCTATTTTCCACCAGACCGCCACCGGCGTGGCTCATTTTTGCTTTGCTCTCGAACCGGTCGCGACGGGTGCCGCTGCGCGGGTTGCCGGTGTCGAGCCGATTGAGGGCGGCGTGCGCCTCAAATTTTCCGACCACCGCCGCATAGATGTCATGTTTGGGGCGGAGCCGGTCATCCAGCGCTTTTCGGCGCGCTGATGGCAAACCTTTCAAATTCATTTTAACCCCGAAGATGCCAGCAGCTTTGCCCCGGGAAAAAATCAGTTTGAATCTTCGTTTATCTGTGTGAATCTGTGACAAAATGATTCATCCAACCGCTGTCATCCATCCGCAGGCGAAACTGGGCGTCAATGTCCGCGTCGGGCCGTGCGCCGTGATTGAGGCGGGCGTGGTGGTTGGCGACGACTGCATTATCGGGCCGCAGGTTTGTCTGATGGGCGTGACAACCATCGGCAAGGGCAATCGGTTCCACGCGGGCTGTGTCATCGGCGACGCGCCGGTGGACGTGAAATATCAGGGCGATCCGACGCGGCTCCGCATTGGTGACCACAATATTTTTCGCGAACACGTCACGGTGAATTGCTCGAACACCCTGGCGGAAGACACGGTCATCGGCTCGCATAATTTCCTGACGCCGCACGCGCACGTCGGTCACAATGTTGTCATCGGTAACCACGTCATTCTTGGCGGTGGCTGTTTCATCGCGGGCCATGTGGTGGTTCAGGATCGCGCCTTCATTTCCGGCTGCTGTCTGGTTCACCAGTTCTGCCGCATCGGCACGCTGGCGATGATGCAGGGCGGGGCGGCTATCAGCAAAGATTTGCCACCCTTCACGGTTGCGCACCGGATTAATGAGCTTTGCGGATTAAATGTGGTCGGTCTGCGTCGCGCGGGATATTCGCCGGCGGAAAGGATGGAAATCAAACGTCTTTACCGCGAATTGTTCCGCAGCGGGAAAAATTTAAGTGAAACCGTGGCCGGGGCGGGGGAAAAGTTTTCCTCGCCCGGTGCCAGGCTTATGCTGGATTTCGTTGCCTCCGCCAAGCGCGGCGTTTGCACCGATCCCGGCGCGGCTGATGACCACCACGCGGAGGAAGCATGATTGTGGTTCCTGGTTACTTGGTGATGGGCGAAGACGGCAAGGAATATGGCCCGGCCAGTCCCAAAGAAATTCGGCAATGGGTGGCCGAAGGCCGCATGAATCGCCAGACGCCGTTGAAAAACACCGAGGCCGGGGACTGGATTTTTCTCGGTGAAGTTGCGGAGTTCAAGGATTTGTTTGCGCCGCCGCCCATATCTCCCCCGGCTAGGCACGGGACGCGGCGGGAGGTGGTTATCGCCGCGATTTTTATCACGCTGCTGGTCGGACTGTATTTCCTCCTGAAAAATTTCAGCCATCACTGAACATGTATAAAATCATCGGCAACGACGGTAAAACCTACGGCCCCGTCGGCGTGGAAAAAATCCGCGAATGGATCGCGCAAGGCCGGGTGGACAGCCGCACGGCGGTTATTGCGGACGGCGGCGAATGGACGTTTCTCGGCCTGCTGCCAGAATTTGCCCGCGAACTGGTGGGCACACCGCCGGTTATGTCACCGCCGAGAATCAGCGGCGTTTCCCCGCGGAACTCGAACGGCTTTGCGACGGCGGGATTTGTCTGCGGGCTGGTTTCGCTGACGTGTTGCTGTGGCTGCCCGTTCAATCTTCTTGGTTTGGTTTTCTCCCTCATCGCGTTGCTGCAAATCAACGGGCAGGTGCAAAAGCAGGACGGCTGGGGGCTAGCGCTCGCGGGGTTGATCTGCTCGGCGGTGAGCCTGCTCGCGACTTTCGGGCTGGGAATCCTGCAACTGGCCCTGCATCCGGCCAATTTGAGCTGGCACTTCGGCTCCCTTTGAATGACGCCGGCGCCGCCTAAAATCAATTCGCCGGGCACGCGTCTGCCGTTCCTCGTGCTGGCGGGAACACTGGCGGGAATCGCAGTGGTGGTTTTTTTCTTCAATCCGTCAACGGCCAAAATTTATCCCGCCTGCCAGTTCCACCGGCTCACCGGTTTGAATTGTCCCGGCTGCGGCATGACGCGGGCGGCCTATGCGCTGCTGCATGGTGAATTTCTGCCCGCGCTGCATGACAACGCCTTGTTCGTCTTTGCCCTGGCCGGCCTGATGGTTCGCGGCGGCTGGTTTGGCTGGAATCAATTTCGGGGCCGGGCGAACGGCGGGTTTTTCCCGGTGAAATTTCTCTGGCCGTTGTTGGTGCTGGCGCTGGTGTTTACCGTGCTGCGGAACCTGCCGGCCTTCGCGTTTCTCTCGCCGTGAGCAATGGCAAACTCACGGAATCTAGGGAGCCGTTAAAGTTTCTCCATGCCACGCAAACTCAGAGTGGAGTATGAAGGGGCGGTTTGTGAAGAATCGCGGGAAATGCCGACGGTTCAGCGCTTTACACGCCTTCCATCTTAGCCGTTTCCCTGTCCGCCTCCGTGTCCATCTGTGTTCATCCGTGGTTGAACTTTATCGTTCCGGCTTAGTTTCTTTGTTGTAAAGCCGATCTCCAGTTCCGGTCGCTGGTGTTACCGTGGCGACGTCTCGGTCGAGCGTCGCCATTGGATGTACGGCTTTGAATGTGGAATGTTCCCCAATTGAGCTTTGCGCCTTTGCGTCTTAGTGTGAAAAATCCTGGGTTTCAGCGTTTCCCGCGTCGCATATTCCAGCCGGGGGCCCACACCGGAAACATTTCAGCGGTCAATGTCAGCGATTCCTGGTCAGCCTTCTTCGGGTCGTCCCGGAACCCATAAGTGCGCGCCACACTCGGTTGCTTGACGGCTTCCTCCCGCCATTGCCTGTAAGTCTTGGTCAGCGGAACCGGATGTTTCCGCGTCTCCAGTTCCGCGTCAATGTGCTGGAGCAGTCCAAAATTCTCCTCCGTCTGCCGGCACCATTGCACAAAGGAATCCACCACCGCCGGCAGCGGCAGCGTCTTGCCGGCTGCGCCCGCCCTCGCCGCCGCCCGGAAAAGTAGTTCCAGCGCATCGGTGCAGCGGCCCGCCTCTCGCGCCGCGCTGGCCTGGTCCGAATTGCCCCAGAAATGCTTCCGGTGATGATCGTAATCCTCCCGCGTGAAGGTCTTTTTGGGCTGGGAATACGCCACCCACAGCGGCCCCTGTTTCATCAGCGATAGCTCGTCGGCGCCCGTTGCCCGCGAAATCCGCCGGGCAAAACTTTTCGACAGCGGATTGCGTCCGTTCTCCCAGCTGACCACCGCGTCATGCGACACGCCCACGGCTTGGGCAAATTCCGACTGCGTCAGGTCAAGGATGTGTCTCAGGGTCCGGATGTTGGTGGGCGGATATTTATTCATGATATTGTATTCTTAAGAAAATAATACAAAAACTGCTTGCGCCGGCAATGATAAAATCCTAGTCTGTATTAAATGTCATTAAATACAAAAAACGGCGGCCGGGTGGCCGGGCGGCTTTTGTGTGGCCGACCTTGATCGCCGCTCGCGCGGCGCGACCCGGGGTAGGATCATATGCACAACGATAAAACCGTTCAGCGCTTCATGGAACTGCGCGTTCAAGGCTGGGTGTTCGCCCGCATTGCCGCCGAACTCAATGTCGCCAAAAACACCCTCATTGACTGGAGTCGGCGGCACCAGCACACCATCGCCAACCTCATCGCCATCGAGTATGCAAATGCTTGGCGAACAGCTCCGCGCGGCCGAAGCCGAACTCGCCAAACGCCGACCTCACCACCCTGTCTACCTGAAAATATGCCTCTCCACGGTCCAGAAACGGTCCGGTTTTGGATGTACTATCAAGGACTTACAACAATTGCCTCCTCCAGCCCGGTAAAGGATCCACCCTCTGATTTTCGCTGTTTCCGGTCTGGTTTGGTCCGGTTTGGTCCGGTTTGGTCTGGTCGTGTCCCGCCCTTTCACGTCTTTCCATGAAAAGAATCCGAATTATATTTCGGGAGGGCGCGTCACTTTGTGCGCGCCGTCCGCCGTTTGCCCTCCAAATGATCATAGGGCGGTCACCGGTGTTCGTTCCTTACGCCGTGAGATTTGGCTTTTGCCGGCGTGCGTCGTCGTGTTCAATCAATGGCTTATGAGTCTGACCCATCCTTTGACGACGACGGCGTTTGAATTGCCGGGTTATTGCATCACCAAATCTTTTGGCGTGGTGCGCGGCATCATGGTGCGTTCGCGCTCGGTGGTCGGCAATTTCGGCGCGAGTATCCAGTCCATTTTCGGCGGGAATATCTCCATTTATACCAATCTTTGCGAACGCACGCGCGAGGACACGTTCAACCTCATGCTCACCCACGCGGGCGAACTGGGCGCCAATGCAGTCGTGGGCGTGCGTTATGACGCGACGGAAATCGCGCCGGGCATCACGGAAGTTTTGTGCTACGGCACGGCGGTGTTTGTGGAAAAAGCGGGCTGACGGGCGATGAAGGCGTTGAGCAAAGACAGTTTTCTGGCGCGACTGCTGGGCCGGCTGGCGGCGGCGGTCATGCGTTATCCGCATTGGTTCTTCTGGCCGCAGGTCGGGCTGTTTGTCGCGTGCGTGATCTACACCGTCTTGTTTCTGAAGGCGGACATGAACCGGGACAACCTGGTGGGACCGAACCAGAAATATCACCAGAACTACCTCGCGTTTCAGAGGGAATTTCCCCAGCCGGACGATCTGGTGGTGGTCGTGGAAAGCGACAATATCGAGAAAAACCGGCAATTCGTTGAGCGTATCGCCGCGCGGATGCAGGTGGAGACGAATTTGTTCCGCGATGTGTTTTTTCAGCAGAATCTGGCCATGATGGGCCGCAAGGCGTTGCGATTCGCCTCGGAAACCAACCTCGTGCAGATGCGCGACATGCTGCACACGGCGCAACCGTTCATCAAGCAGTTCACGCAGACGACCAATCTGGTTTCGCTGTTTGACCAGGTCAACCAGGCCTTTCGCAGCGCCAAGCGTGAGGAAAATGCCGAGAACATATCGCTGGCGAAATCGCTGCCCTCGCTCCGGCGCATCGTGACGCAGGCGGCTGACGCCCTCCGGCGTCCGGGGGCGCCGCCGTCGCCCAACATCGCCACGCTGCTGGACGACAGCAACGATGCGTTGCTGGAAAGCTACCTCACGTTTGCGAAGGGACGATTGTTTGTGGTGACGACGCACGCGCCGAATGACGACCTGACCGGCGCGGCGGTGGAGCGGTTGCGCGAGTTGGTGAGGCTGACGGAGGCGGAGGTGCCGGGCGTGAACGTCGGCATCACGGGCGAGCCGGTGCTGGATTACGACGAGATGATGCAGTCGCAGAAGGACACGACCCTGGCGAGCGTGGTGGCGATGGTGTTGTGCGCGCTGATTTTCATCTACGGCTACCACGAAACCGGCCGGCCGGTGAAGGCGACGATCTGCCTGGTGGTCGGGCTGGGTTACACCATGGCGTTCACGACGCTGGTGGTGGGGCATCTGAATATTTTGACCATCACGTTTGTGCCGATGCTCATCGGGCTGGCGATTGATTTTGGCGTGCATCTCATCACGCGCTACGAGGAGGAATTGCACCACGGCAAAACGGAGTCGGAGGCCATCACCAAGGCAATGATGTTCACCGGCCAGGGGATTTTCACCGGCGCGCTGACGACGGCGGGTGCTTTTCTGGCGATGGCGCTGACGAACTTCAAGGGCATTCAGGAAATGGGCATCATCTGCGGTGGCGGTCTGATGGTGTGTTTGATTCCGATGATGACGATGCTGCCGGTGCTGCTGCTGCGCGGCCGGCAGAATGTTTTGGATCATCAGATCCACGAGGTCAGCACGCGGACGCGGATTGAAAAAATCTGGCTGGAAAGACCGGTGATCGTTCTGGCCGTCACGGCGAGCCTGTGTGTGGCGGCGGTGGTGGCGGGGCGCAGGGTGTATTTTGATTATAATTTGATCGAAATGCAAAGCCCGACGCTGTCGTCGGTGGTGTTCGAGCATAAACTTTTGGACTCGGCGGAAAAATCGCTCTTATACAGCGCGGTGGTGGCGGACTCGCTGACCAACGCGGTGGCGCTTCAGGAAAAAATCGAGAAGCTCCCGACGGTGGCGGAAACCCAGCCGCCGTTTTACCGGGATTTTCTGGACCCGAATCCGGCGGAAAAATTGCGGCTGATCGGCAAAATCAAGGACGAGGTTGCTCCGCTGAAATTTAATGCGCCGGATTTGCAGCCGGTGGATGTGCTGGCGTTGAGCCGTACGCTTTATTCTTTGTCCGGTTACGTCGGCCTGGCCCGGGAGGAGGTCGGGACGACCGAGCCGGCGTTGGCGAAGGAATTTGTGTCACTGCAAGCAGCCATCCAGAATCTGCGCAAGTCCATGTTGCATGGCGACGCGGCGGAGCAGGGGGAACACGCCGCCAAGCTGGCGCGTTTCCAGCAGGCGCTCCTGGCCGATTTGCGAGATACTTTTCAGTTGTTACAGGATCAGGACAATCTCACGCCGTTGCGAACTGCGGATCTGCCGCCGGCGTTGGCGCACCGGTTCATTGGGGTGAATGGGAAATTTTTGATTCAAGTTTATCCCAAGGAGGATGTCTGGCAACGCGCGCCGCAGGAACGATTCGTCCATGATTTGCGCTCCGTGGATTCCGATGTCACCGGCACACCGGTTCAGTTGCTGGAATACGAGACGCTGCTGAAGGACAGCTACGTGCAGGCGGCGTGGTATTCGCTCGCTGCCATCGCGCTCATGGTGCTGTTCCATTTCCGCAGTATCAGCGCGGTGGTGTTGGCCTTGATTCCGGTGGGTGTCGGCACGCTTTGGCTCGGCGGTCTGATGGGCTGGGCTGGTGTGCCCTTGAACTTGGCGAACATCATGACGCTGCCGTTGGTCATCGGTATCGGCGTAACGAACGGCATCCACATCCTGAATCGCTATGCCGAGGAAGGCACGCCGGGAATTCTGTCGCGCAGCACCGGCAAGGCCGTGCTCGTGTCGGGTTTGACGGCCATCGCGGGATTCGGCAGTCTGGTGCTCGCGGAACATCGCGGCATTCGTAGCCTCGGAATCATCATGGCCACCGGCATTGCGACGTGCATGATTGCGGGATTGACTATTTTGCCGGCCTTGCTGAACTTGATCGCTCGCTGGTGTTCGCTGATTAAAAAACCCAGTGCCGACAAAATGCCGACACCGGGTCAGGAGGAACCGAGGTGAAAAACCTCAATTGAAGACAGATTAAAACAAAATATGCGAAAGTCAATGTCATTGTTAAACCAAGCCGTTAGGCCCTAGGAATGCCATTTAAAAAACAACCGGTATCGTTAATGTCGCATGTGCTGATTTCGGCGCGACGGCTTTTGCTGTTTGTTTTCGGCGGGTTTGCCCTTTTTCTGTTCGTTCAGCTTGGTAAATCAGCTGACTGTGGATTTGCTTATGATCACTTTTCTTTGACCTTGGAAGATGGCTGGCGCACGGAAGCGGCTGGGCCGTTTTACTATTCGCAGCAAACCGAAATGGCGACGACTTGGGCCATCCCGCCCTTTTTTTCCCGCGACAAAAATCCTGCGGTCGAGTCGCGCGAAGATGATTTTTTGTATCCGTTGCTGACAAGTCTCCGCTATGGCAAGGAGCGGCGCTGGCAGTTTTTTCAGCTCATCAGCACCTTTGGTGGTCAGGAACAAGGCGGCGTGGAAAAAAAACAACTCACGCTCTTCCCGTTTTATTTCGAGCAGCGGTCGCCGGACACCAATTTGAACTACACTGCGGTCCTGCCGTTTTACGGTCAGCTCCAAAACCGTCTCTTCCGCGATGAGATCAGCTTCGTCATGTTTCCGTTCTATGTTGAAACTCGGAAACGTGATGTCGTCACGGATAATTATTTCTTCCCGTTCGGTCATATTCGGCGCGGCGATGGCTTGCGCGGCTGGCAGGTCTGGCCGTTTGCCGGCAGCGAACACAAGGACGTGACCACGCACACCAACGGCTTCGGTGATGTTGAAACCAGCGGCGGCTACGTCAAATCATTTTATCTCTGGCCGCTGCATCTCAAGCAGGACACCGGCCTAGGCACCACCAACGTGGAAAAGTTCCGCGCCTCAATCCCGCTTTACGCCTATACCCGTTCGCCCAAGCTTGATTCAACGACCGTCATCTGGCCGCTTTTCACCTGGATGGAGAATCGCGAGAAAAAATACCGCGAATGGCAGATGCCTTGGCCCATCGTGATATTCGCGCGCGGCGAAGGCAAAACCACCGATCGCGTTTTTCCGTTGTTCAGCCGGTCGCACAATCAGGAAATGGAAAGCGATTCTTATCTCTGGCCGGTTTACCAGCATCGCCGCCTGCAAGCCGCGCCGCTGGATCAGGACCGCACCCGCGTTCTGCTTTATCTTTATTCAAAGGTGGTGGAAAAAAACACGGAAACCCGCGCGGTGAAAAAACGTCTGGATATGTGGCCGTTTTTCTCCTGGCACCGCGATTTCAACGGCAATGAACGCCTGCAGGTTCTCGCGCCCGTCGAACCTGTCTTGCCGGGCAATCGCGGCATTGAACGCAACTGGTCGCCGCTCTGGTCGCTTTGGCGCGCGGAGGACAGCGCCAAAACCGGGGCGACCAGCCGCTCGCTCCTGTGGAATTTGTATCGCCGCGAAACCGCGCCGGCCCATAAAAAAGTCTCGCTCCTGTTCGGCCTTTTCCGGTATCAATGCGACGGGAAAAGTAGCCTGACTCAATGGTTTTACCTTTACAACATTTTGGGAAAGCCGGTGGCTCCGTGAAATTTTTAAATCATGTTTGAAAACATCGGCCAAGTCATCTCGCTGTTCTGGCGTACGCTGCTCGCGCTGCCGCACGCGTGGCGTCATCGGCAGAAGGTGTTTGACCAGTTTTTTGAGATTGGCAACGCCAGCCTGCTGATGGTCTGCGTGCTGTCGTTTTTCATCGGCGCGGTCATTGCGCTGCAAACCGGCCCGGTGCTGGTGGAACGCAGTCTGGCCAGCGCTGTCGGTGGTGTGGTCGGCATCGCCATCGCCAAGGAACTTGCCCCGGTGATGATGGCCATTCTGATTGCCGGCCGCATCGGCTCCGCGATGGCGGCGGAAATTGGTTCCATGCGCGTCTATCAGGAAATTGACGCGTTGCGGACGATGAACATCAACCCGATCCATTATCTTGTCCTGCCGCGTGTTCTGGCCATCGCGCTGGCGCTGCCGATGTTGGTGGTTTTTTCCGTGCTCGTCGCCTGGTTCGGCGGCGCGGTGGTGGCCAACTCCAATCACCTCATCGAGATTCCGGCGCGCGTTTTCTTTTCCGACTTGCGGGACATCGTTGAGTTGAAAGACGTGGCGAACGGCGTGTTCAAGAGCTACTGCTTCGCCATCATTATTGGCGTGGTGTCGTGTCATCAGGGATTGACAACCATCGGCGGCCCGCGCGGCATCGGGCGGTCGGTCACGAAGGCCGTGGTCAACTCCATCGTGCTCGTTGTGATTTTTGACTATATCCTCACCCGCTTCCTTTTAAAATGAACGGTCCGAACGACAACCACCATTCCTCCGGCGTCGGCCTCGTCGTGCGCGGTCTGCAGAAAAGTTTTGACGGACAGGAAGTGCTTTGTGGCATTGATTTCGAGGTTCGGCCTGGCGAGGTTTTCGTCATCATGGGGCCGAGCGGCAGTGGTAAAAGTGTTTTGCTCAAGCACCTCATCGGCCTGGAAGCCCCGGATGCCGGGGAGATTCTTATCAACGGCGAACCCATCACTGCGCCGGAAATTGCCGCGAAATACCGCATGGCCCTCGTTTTCCAGTCCGGCGCGCTGTTGAGTTCCCTGACCGTCGGCGAAAATGTCGGCCTTTATTTGACCGAACACCGCCTTCAGCCGCCGGCGGAGATCGAAAAAATTGTCGCCGAAAAACTTGCTGACGTCGGCCTCAAGGATGTCATGCAAAAGATGCCGTCCGAGCTTTCCGGCGGCATGAAAAAGCGCGCCGCCATCGCCCGTGCGCTGGTCATCGAGCCGCAGTTGATTCTTTACGATGAACCGACGAGCGAGTTGGATCCCGTGTCCGCCGTCGTCATCGGCAACGAGATTGTCGAACTCCAACGCCGCATCGGCGTCACGTCGCTGGTCGTGTCGCACGACCGGAATCTGGCATTTGGTGTGGCCGACCGCATCGCCGTCATGTCCGAAGGGCGCATTCTTACCATCGGCACGCCCGCCGAGATTAAAGATTTCAAGGATCCGCAGGTGCAAAACTTTTTGAACGCTGATTTTAAACGTGAAAAATAAACTGTTCCTCCTATGAGAAATTCACTCGAAACCAAACTGGGCATTTTTGTGGTGCTGACCATTTTTGCCGCCGTGTTCATCATTGAAGTGCTCGGCAGCGCCGACATGTTTACCCACGGCTACCGTGTCACCGCGCTGTTCGACACTGCGCAGGATTTGAAAGTCGGCGACCATGTGAAAATGGCCGGCGTCGAAATCGGCCGTGTGGACAAGATCTCGCTTGCCGACGGCAAGGTCATGGTGACGATGAAGCTGCATTCCGACGCCGTCGTGAAAATCGACAGCAAGGCCACCATTAAATTCACCGGCCTGATGGGGCAGAATTACGTCAACGTCGCCTTCGGTTCCACCGGTGCGCCCAAAGCTGTGGATGGCGCGCTATTGGCGTCCACCGAGCAGCCGGATTTGAGCGCCATCATGGCCAAACTGGATAACGCCGCCGCCGGCATCGAAAATGTAACTAAAACTTTTTCTGGCGACACGCTTGACAATATTTTTGGACCCATCACGCATTTCATGACTGATTTGAACAAAGGTGGCGGCCCGACCAATCTGGCTGAATCCATTGCCAATGTCAGAAAGATTTCTGGCGAAATCGCCGCCGGCAAAGGAACCATCGGAAAGTTGATTTTTGAGGACTCGCTTTATAATTCGGCGTTGACGACTGTGAGCAACCTGCAGGACGCGGCTGCCTCGGCAAAGGTTGTTATTGAGTCCGCCAAGCTGGTGATGAACGATGTCCGCGCCGGCAAGGGCACCATCGGCAAGCTGGTGACCGACGACACGCTTTACCAGTCGGCCACCAGTTCGATGACGAACCTGAACTCCATCTTGCAGAAGGTGAACCAGGGCGACGGCACCATCGGCAAGCTGGTCAACGACCAGGAATTTTACAAGAACGCCAAGCTCTCACTGCAAAAGCTCGACAAGGCCGCCGACAGCTTGGAAGACACCGGGCCGTTGAGCGTCATCGGCACCATGGCGCAACAATTTGGTTTGTAAAAACCGCCGCCTTTTCAGCCCGCCGCCAGTTGCCGCAGCCGGTCAAACTGTGCGGGCGTCACCGGCGTCACCGACAGGCGCGATTGCCTGACGAGCGCCATGTCCTTCAGCCCGCCGTCAGCCTTGATGGTTTCCAGCGGGACGGGATTGGCAAAAGTTTTTTCCGGCACCAAATCCACGCACGACCAGTCGCCCTCCTTCGCCGTGGCATCGGGATAAAACTCCCGGACCACCGTTGCCAGGCCGACCACTTCCTTGCCCGTGACGCTGTGGTAAAACAGAACGGAGTCGCCTTTTTTCATCGCTCGCAGATTGTTTCGCGCCTGAAAATTCCTCACGCCCGTCCACGCCGTACATCCATCTTTGAGCAATTGCGGCCACGCGTAGGCCGCCGGTTCCGATTTCACCAGCCAGTAATTCATGGGAAAAGTCTAATGGCCGGGCGGAAAAATTGCCGCAACAAAAAAGGCGTCCGTTGTCGGACGCCTTGAGAATGATCAATTGAACTTTAAACCGCCGTTTCGCCAACCTGGAAACGGACAAACCGGCGGATGGTGATGTCATCGCCGAGCTGCTTGCCGATCTGTGCGACGTGCTCCTTGACGCTGACTTCGGAGTTGCGCTTCACAAAGCCCTGGTCCACGAGGCAGTAGGTCTGGAAGAACTTTTCCAGCACGCCGGCGAGGATCTTCTCCATGGCGGCGGCGGGCTTGCCCTTCAAACGGTCGGATTGCGCGGCGATCTCGCGTTCCTTGGCGATGACCTCGGGCGCGACGGCTTCGCGGGCAACCACCTGCGGGAAACCGGCGGCGATCTGGAGGGTGATGTCCTTCACGAGCTGCTTGAACTCGTCCTTGCCGGCGGTCTCGGCCTTGCCGCAACCGACTTCGACCAGCACGCCGACTTTGGCGCCGGTGTGGATGTAGGCGGCCACGAGGCCGTTGCCGGAGACTTCCAGCTTGGCGTTGCGGGCGATCTTGATGTTTTCGCCCATCTTGCCGACGGCGGCCTGCCGGTCGGCTTCGAGATCGGCGGCGGGATGGGTGGCGACTTTTTTCGCGAGCTCGTCGGCGAAGGCGCGGAACGCCTCGTTGCGCGCGACGAAGTCGGTTTCGCAATTGACTTCGAGCAGCAGGCCGGCCTGGCCGCCGGGCGCGACGTATTGGGCGATGACACCTTCGTTCGCGGCGCGCGTCGCCTTCTTGGCGGCGCTGGCGGCGCCGGACTTGCGGAGCAAATCCACGGCGCCGTCAATATTACCCTGTGCCTCGACGAGGGCTTTTTTGCATTCCATCATGCCAACGCCCGTCATTTCGCGGAGCTTGGCGACATTTGCAGCAGTAATTTCAGCCATATCAAATAGTTTTTAATTGTTGGTGCTTAATTTTTAGTTTCAATTTTTGCTTGAGCCGTTTTTCAACTCAAAACTAAATATTGAAAACTAAAAACTGGTTCAGGCGGCTACCGGAGCCTCTGCCGGAGCGGCGGGTACTGCGGGTGCGGCTTCTTCGTTTGGCCGGCGGGATTTCTTGGATTCAAATTCCGCGCGGGCCTGCGTGATGGCCTGCGACACCGCGCCGAGAATCAGCCGCACCGAGCGGATGGCGTCGTCGTTTGCGGCGATGGGGTATTGCGCATCCTCGGGATCGCAGTTCGTGTCCACGAGGGCGACGATCGGGATGCCGAGCGTCTTGGCTTCGGCCACAGCGTTGTGTTCGCGTTTCACATCCACCACAAACAGCGCGGCGGGCATTTTGTCGAGTTCGCGGAGGCCGTCGAAATATTTGTGCAGCCGCGCGCCTTCGCGGTGAATGACGGCCTGCTCCTGTTTGACGTAGTCGTTGATGGAACCGTCGGCGTCCATCTTCTCAATTTCTTTGAGGCGCTTGATGGAGGTCTTGACGGTGGCGTAATTGGTCAGCGTGCCGCCGAGCCAGCGTTCGGTGACAAACATCTGGCCGGTTTCCTTGGCGGTTTCCTTGACGCATTGCTGCGCCTGTTTCTTGGTGCCGACAAACAAAATCTTGCCGCCTTTGCGGACGGTGGCGGTGAGGTAGTCGAGGGCGGCGTTTAATTGCGCCTCGGTTTTGCTTAAATCAATGATATGAATGCCGTTTCGCGCGTCGAAAATGAACGGCTTCATTTTGGGGTTCCAGCGTTTGGTTTGATGGCCGAAATGAACGCCGGCGTCCAACAGTTCTTTTATTCCAATAGTGCTCACAATTTTCCTTTGGTTAAGACCTCGAATCAATTCGAGGCATCCCGCGGAACACGGGATTAGGTTTGATGTTGTTGTGGCCGCCCGCCTTCACGCGAAGGCGGATTTTAGGCCGTTTTTCCCTGCGGCTGTCGCCAGTCGCAAAGAGCCCTGAATAATATCGGAGAAAAGAGGCGTGGCAATCCCAATTTTAAGGCGCTTTGGCCCTCCATTTAACGCGGCCGAAGCGCGGCGGAACTGCTCAAGTCGGGCGAACACCACGTCACCGAGGCCGCGCTTGAAATGGGCTGCAACCGCCTGAGTCATTTCAGCGCGGCGTTGCCTGATACGTTTGGCTGCTGTCCCGGTTTGTATCTGGTCAGGACCTCGCGCAGAAGTCGCGTCGACGGCTGACGGACAAATCATTGTTTGATCCGCGCCTAATCGCTGGCGGAATTTTTTTTGCGTTGCGCCAAAATTTTCTCCGACGGTTTATAGCCGGCAATGAAGTCACGATGATATTCCGCAAATGTCCCGGCGGCGAGATGCGCGCGGGCGTTGGCCATCGTCTGGAGGTACATGTGCGTGTTGTGGACGCTTAACATTCGCAGACCGAGAATTTCATTTACGTTTAGCAGATGCCGGAGATAGGCGCGGGTAAAATGTTTGCACGCAAAGCAATCACAACCTTCCTCAATGGGGGAAAAATCCGCCTTGAACTGGCCGCCCTTGATGCCAATCGCGCCGCGCCGCGTGTAGGCGGTGCCATTACGGGCAACGCGCGTCGGCAGTACGCAGTCGAACATGTCCACGCCGCGTGCGATGAGTTCGAGCATCTGGGCCGGCGTGCCGAGTCCCATGGCATAGCGCGCCTTGTGCGCCGGTAGATGCGGCACGGTGAATTCAATCGCCTGCAACATCTCCGGCTCCGGTTCGCCGACGCTCACGCCGCCGATGGCGTAGCCGTCGAAATCCATCGGCACAATCGCTTTGGCGCATTCTTCGCGCAGCGCGGCGTTGTTGCCGCCTTGCACGATGCCGAAAACTTTCTGTCCCGCGGCGCGCGGCTGTTCGCGGCATTCGCGCGCCCAGCGGATGGTGCGTTCGACGGCGTGGCGCTGTTCTTTGGCGGGCGCGTTGTGCGGGGGACACTCGTCAAAACACATTGCGATGTCCGAGCCGAGCACGCGCTGGATCTCCATGGATTCCTTCGGCCCGATGAACAGCGTCGAGCCGTCGAGATGCGAACGGAATTCGACGCCGTGCGGTTTGATTTTTCGAATCTTTGCGAGACTGAAAACCTGGAAGCCGCCGCTGTCGGTGAGGATGGGCAGATTCCAGTTCATGAACTTATGCAGCCCTCCGGCGGCGGTGATGATTTCCAGGCCGGGACGGATGTTCAGGTGATAGGTGTTGCCGAGGATGATCTGCGTGCCGCACTCGATCAGCTCGCGCGGATCCATTGCCTTGACGCTGGCCTGTGTGCCGACGGGCATGTAAACCGGCGTGTCCACGACGCCGTGCGCGGTGGTCAGGCGGCCGAGCCGCGCTTTCGTCACCGTGTCGGTTTTAAGTAGTTCAAACATCGCGCGAAGAATAAATCAAAACGGCGCGGGTGAAGATGAAAATTATTTGCCAGCCAGCTCCGCAAAAGAAACATCCACGAGCAGATCGGCGGCGATTTTTTCCAGGTCTTTTTTCAAGGCGGTAAGGTCGCAGTGCTCCGGCAAGTGGATTCGGGCCGTGGCTTTGAACAGAGTTTCGCCGGACATCGGCGCGCTGACTACTTCGCTGGAAAATTCTTCGACGTTCACGCCGGCGCGGGCGAGCGCGGCGGTGATTTCGCGGACAATGCCCGGTCGGTCGCTGCCGACGATTTCCAGTTTTGTCTGCCGGCCGGAAGTTGTGGCGGAAACCAGCTGGTCGGTGCGAACGAGGATTTGCAGCCCTGTCGTCTGAAGCTTTTGCAGCGCGTCAAGCAAGGCGGGTTTTTTCTGCGCCGGAATTTCGATGCGCAATATGCCGGCAAATTCGCCGCCGAGCCGGCACATGCGGCTTTCCAGCCAGTTGCCGCCGTGTTCGGCCACGACCCGGGCGACAGATTCCACCAGGCCCGTGCGGTCCGGGCTGATGATGGTCATGACGAGGGGGATTTGCATGACGGGTGGGAAATCAGGCCTGGCTGGTGATTTTGCGCCAGTCCACGCCCTGTTTGCCGGCATAGATGGCGAAGGATGTTTCGTTCTGGATCAGCACGGCGCGCACGACGCTGGAGTCGTCCGCGCGGCCTAAATCCAGAACCGCGCCCGGAATCATGCTGGTCTTTTTGTGTGCGTAAATCAGCGCAAAGACCGCCTGGGCCACGGCGCCATAGGGCAGCTCCTTGTAGGCACCTTCGATGGCGTCTTCGACGGCGTCGGCCAGGAATTCAAGCTGGTCTACGAGGTGGGGGAATTTCGGCGCGCTGATCTGCGTGAACTCCAGTTTCCACTGCGGCAACTGGCGCAAGACTTTTTCCGCGAGGGCCGGCGTGATGGTGGCGGCGCCGCTGTTCACAAATTTGGCAATCTCTGGCATGACGGCAATCTAGTGAATGTCCCGCCGGTGTAAATGGCAAACTCACCGCCGTCCGCCGCCGTTTTTGAGCTGCCGGCAAAACAATTCTTTTCCCAATCCGCCGCGCACCTGCTAAAAATTCGGTGTGCAAGATTTGATCGCCAAAGCGGCTACGCTCATGGAAGCGCTGCCCTACATCCAGAAATTCAGCGGGGAAACCTTCGTCGTGAAATACGGCGGCTCGTTTATGGACTCGCCCGATGCCAATGTCCGCACGGGCGTCGCCCGCGACATCGTGTTTCTCGAAGCCGTCGAGATTAATCCCGTCGTCGTCCACGGCGGCGGCAAGGCCATCACCCGCGCGATGGAAAAGGCCGGGCTGAAGGCTGATTTTATTCAGGGTCAGCGCGTCACGGACGAAGCCACGGCAAAAATCGTAGATGACGTTTTATCCCGCGAGATCAATCCTGAAGTCGTCAAGACCATCAACGCGCTCGGCGGCCAGGCCGTCGGTTTTGCCGGTCCGGACATTTTCAAATGCAAGAAGCTTTATCTCGATGACAAGGAAAATCCCGGCCGGAAAATTGACATTGGCTACGTTGGCGAAGTCATTGAAGTCAACGTCGCGCCGCTGAAAGAATCCATCTGGTGCGGCCATACCCCGGTCATCAGCCCGACCGCGCGCGGCGAGGATGGGAAAATTTACAACTGTAATGCCGATGTTGCCGCCGCGATGGTCGCCATTGCGCTCAATGCCAAGCGGCTTGTCTTCATGTCCGACGTGCCCGGTCTAATGCTCGATCCGAAAGATCCATCCACCGTTATCGCCCACCTCCATACGGCCGAAGTACCCGGCCTCAAAGCCGCCGGCATCGTGGACAAAGGCATGATACCGAAGGTGGATAGCGCCGTGGCCGCCATCGAATCCGGCGTGGAAAAGGTTTCCTTTGTGGACGGCCGCACGCCGCATTCCGTCATGCTCGAAATCTTCACCGACAAGGGTGTGGGTACGGAAGTCGTGTTGTGATTTTGATCACAGAGGGGATATTCATGAAGTTTGGCGGCCGCTCAATGATCCGGCTGGGCGGCGGCATAGCGAATTCCACCGAGAATATGTTGTAAAAAAAGGGGCTCGTTATAATTGCTTTTCGTATGGCCCATGGCCGTACACCACATCCGCCCTTTGCCGACCGGCCGACACCAGGCAATCGGATGGTCCGCGCCCATCGTGCCACCATGATAGGTGGCTTCATCCACGGCGGCCAGGATATGGGCGCAACCGCGCGGTGTGCCGGTGAAATTATACCACTCGTCCGTGTGCTGCCACCGGTCCGGCAGGCCAACGGTGGAGGGATGCCGGGCGTCCTCGATGTTCACGACAGCCGGCTGGATGGACGAATGATTGGTGAACGCGCAGCAGAACATATCGCCGTACCATGCCCATTGATCTTCGCAGGCCTTCGGGCCGAACAGCGCGCCGTGAATGGCCGCGAATCCGCCGCCGCCGGCGATGTAATTTTTCAAGGCGTCTTCTTGGTCGTGGTTCAATACGTTGCCGGTCGCGCTCAAGAACACAATGGCGCGATAGCGGGCCAGATTGGTGGCGGTCAATGTGGCTGAATCCTCGGTTGCGTCCACGGCAAAGCCATTTTCCCGGCCCAGATTACTGATGGCCTCGATGCCGTTGGTGATGGAGTCGTGCCGGAAGCCCAGCGTCTTGGAGAAGACCAGCACCCGGAAAGCGGCGGCGGGGTTGGTATACGCCGCCAGAGCATTGAATGGCGCGAGGCTCCAGGTTATCAGCGCCGCTGCCAGGGCGGGAATATTGATGAGGGAATACATCGGCAGAACGATGGTGTTGATTCAAGCCAAAGTCACAGATGCCACGGCTTCCGCATCGGACGGGCTTTGAGCCGTTGATTCGCCTCGTCATCGTTCACGAAACGCTCATGCTTTAAATCAAACGTCAGCTTGCGACCCAGGCGGCAGGCGATGTCGGCGATGTGGCAGAGCGCGTCGCCGGCGACGGCGGCGTCAATCGGGCTGACGGTTTCCGCGCGGCTCTTCACGCAATCCAGGAAGTTGCGGGCTTGGTTTTTGCTCTGGATCAGCTTGGTGCGGAAACTGTCCTCACTGACGCGATTCATCTCCGCCTGTTGCAGGTTGAGATTGGCCCGATCCACATGAACCCAGCCGTCCGCGCCCTCGAACGCCGTGCCGTGGTTGGTGGTCTGGCCGTAACGCTGCCTCCACTCGTCCTGATAGAGGGACGGATCGCCGGTCGGCTTTCCGCGATTTTCGCCGTTGGGCACGCCGACGAATTTCAGCGTCACGCCGCTGGCGAAAGTGTAGTCCACGTCCCAGATGGTGGCAGTGTCGCAGATGCCTTCAGCCGCCCGATAGTTGGCTCGTCCTTCCACGGCGACCGAGCCGCTGAGCAAGTCGCCACCGCCCCACAGCGCGATGTCCATCGGATGAATGCCCCAGCCGGCGATGAAACCGAGCGCATACTGCGAATCAAACCACCAGGTCTTGAGATGGCTTTCGGCGGTGCAGCGGTTTTCCGTGTGCGGGCGGAACGCCGCCGGGCCGAGCCACAAGTCGTAGTCCATCCCTTCCGGCGGCGGCACTTCCTGGCGCGAGCCGCCCGGCGAGCTGCCATATGACCAGACGTTGATGTGTTTTAATTTGCCGATGCCCTCATTGCGCGCCAGTTCCGCCGCGAACCGGAAATTTCGCGAGGACCGCTGCTGTGTGCCGAATTGGAAAACGCGTTTCTTGCGATGAACCGCCGCGCGGAGCGTCTGGCCTTCTTCCAGCGATAGGCCAAGTGGCTTTTCCGTGTATAGGTCCTTGCCTGCGTTCACCGCCAGCAACGAGGCCGGCACATGCCAGTGATCCGGCGTGGCGATAAGGCAGGCGTCAATGTCCTGCCGCGCAAGCAGGTCGCGAAAGTCGTGGTAAGTCCGGCAGTCCTGGTATTGGTAGGTCTTGTCCACCGCCGCCTTTGCCAGCCCCAACTGGTCGGGTTTCACGTCGCACACGGCCACGATCTGGCAATCCTTCTGGTTAAGAAAACTTTGCAGGTCGCCGCGCCCTTGCGGGCCGCAGCCGATGACGCCCACCGTAATCCGGTTGCCGGGCGCGACCGCGCCGTCTTTGCCCAGGGCGGACGAAGGAATGATGGCGGGAAATGCCGTCGCCGCCAGTGCCAAGGCGCCAGTGCCGAGAAACTCGCGGCGGGTGAGAAATGAACCGACCGGTTTTTGAGATGTCGAGGTGTTGGTTTTTGACATAGTGGAATTCCTGTCAGTCTTGTCTTTTGCTTGCTTCAGGCAAGTTGTTTTTTTAGCGCTTTATCGAGCAAGGCAAGTCAGCGTCCATCTTCAGATGTAATTTTTTGCGGACGAAAGCACAGGCCTGGAAGTAGTCTTGTGATTTTCGATTTTCGATTTACGATTGGCGCGCGGCTTCCGAGTATTTCCGCAACTCGTAAATCGCAGATCCAAAATCGTAAATGAAAGAAATTGTTCCAGTGCCGCCGGCCATTGTGCGGAACGACTACGAGTCCATCCGCGAACTGTTCGCGAAAAACGTCGTGCCCAGCTACGGCCGGTTTGAACTCGTCTTGAGCCACGGCCACGGCAGCTATGTTTTCGACGTTGCCGGCAAACGCTATCTCGATCTAGGCAGCGGCATCGCTGTGTGTTGTCTCGGCCACGCGCATCCGGCCATCACCGAGGCGCTTGTCGAGCAATCCAAAAAGCTGATCCACGTCTCCAATCTCTATTTTACCGAACCGCAAGGCCGGCTCGCCGCTGAACTCGTCAAACGCATCGGTCCCGGCAAGGTGTTCTTTTGCAACAGCGGGGCGGAGGCGAACGAAGGTCTGTTCAAGCTCGCGCGAAAATTCGGCCATGACGAAGGCCGGTTTGAAATTCTAACCGCGACCAATTCCTTTCATGGCCGCACGCTCGCCGGCATCGCCGCCACCGGTCAGGACAAGGTGAAAAAAGGTTTTGAACCGGCCGTGCCCGGTTTCCGGCACATCCCGTTCAACGATTTGGCAGCCGCGCGGGACGCGATTTCGCCCGCGACCATCGCCATTTTGATCGAAGGCGTGCAAGGCGAAGGCGGCGTCACGCCTGCCACGCCGGAATATCTGCTCGGTCTGCGGCAATTGTGCGACGAGAAAAAAATGCTGTTGCTCATGGACGGCGTGCAATGCGGCCATTATCGCACCGGAAAATTCCAGAGCTTTCAGCGGATTCTCGAAGGTATCCCCGGCGGAGACAAGTTTCTGGCGGACGGCATTTCCATGGCCAAGTCGCTTGGTGGTGGCTTTCCCATCGGCGCGTTCTGGGTGCGCGCGCCGTATGCCGATTTGCTCAGCGCCGGCACCCACGGCACGACTTACGGCGGCACACCGCTCGCCTGTGCCGTGGCGTTGAAAATTCTTGAAGTCGTCGAGCGGGAAAAGCTCGACGAACAGGCGCGCAAACTTGGCGCGTGGCTGAAATCGGAAATCGAACGGCTTGCCACAACTTATCCCACCGTCGTGAAATCGGCGCGTGGCATGGCTTTCATGCTCGGCCTCGAACTGGCCGAGAATATTCCCGCATTCGTTCCGGGCGACAAGACGCCGGCGTTGCAATTCGTCAACCGGCTGCACGCGGCGGGCGTGTTGACCGTTCCTGCCGGCACACAAATTATCCGCCTGCTGCCGCCGCTGAATTTGAAGCCGCAGGAAGCCGGCGAAGGTATTTCCAAAATCGAGGAAGTCGTGAAGTCGCTGGTTTGATTCACGATGAAAGCCGCCGCATTGAAGCATCTCTCCGCCGTTGATCCCGTCATGCGGCGACTCATTGCCGAGCACGGCATGTGCAAGCTGAAGCACGAGCCGTGGCGGTCGCCGTTTCAATCGCTCGTGCAGGCGGTAGCGCACCAGCAACTTAATGGCACGGCGGCGGACACAATTTTAACGCGGTTCAAAAATTTGTTTCCTCGCCGCCGGTTTCCGAAGCCGGAGGACTTGGCGAAAGTGACTGACGAACAAATCCGCGCTTGCGGCTTTTCATTCGCCAAAATTGCGGCCATCCGTGATATCGCGGCAAAAACCCTGGATGGAACCATTCCGTCGTCGCGGCAGTTTGAAAAACTGGGCGACGGGGAAATCATCGAGCGGCTGACCGGGGCGCGCGGCGTCGGGCGCTGGACGGTCGAGATGCTGCTGATTTTCCAGCTTGGCCGCAAAGATGTCTTGCCCGTGGATGATTTTGGCGTGCGCAATGGTTTTCGCCTCGCCTATAAAAAGCGCGAAATGCCTAAACCGAAAGAACTCCTCAAGTTCGGGCAATGCTGGCGACCGCACGGTACGACGGCGGCGTGGTATCTCTGGCAGGCCGCCAATGCCGCGCGCAAAAAGAAGTGACTCCAAGCCCCGATTCGGGTAAATAATATCCTTTGGGCGGTATCTCCCAAAAGCATTGCAGTCATGAAACATTTGTTGAAATTGGAAACTTTGCCGCGCGCGGATTTTGACCAAATCCTGAGCGAAACTGCGGTTTTCAAGCGAGGGCGCGGCCAGCACAAACAGCAGCCGCTTGCCGGCCAGACCTGGGCGCTGATGTTTTCCAAGCAGTCCACGCGCACGCGGCTGTCGTTCGAGGTCGGCATCCGCGAACTCGGCGGCATGCCGATGTTTTTGAGCGCGGTGGACATCCAGCTTGGGCGTGGCGAGCCGATCAAGGATACCGCGCGCGTCATGGGCCGGATGGTTCACGGCGCGGTTATCCGCACGTACGCGCAGCACGATGTCGAGGAATTCGCGAGATTTTCCGGTATCCCGACCATCAATGCGCTGACCGACGACGAGCATCCCTGCCAGATTCTCGCGGACATTTTCACTTTTCAGGAAAAGCGCGGTTCCATCGGGGGCAAAACCGTTGCCTTCATTGGCGACGGTGCGTGCAATGTGGCGAACTCGTGGATCTGGGCCGCGGCGAAATTCAATTTTGAACTGCGCATCGCGTCACCGGAAAAATTCCAGCCCTCGCCGGAATTGCTGAAGCGCGCCGGCGGAAGAATTTCGGTCACCAGCGACATCAAAGCCGTCGCTGACGGCGCGGATTTGCTTTACACCGACGTTTGGGTTTCCATGGGTAAGGAAACCGAGGCGAAGGAGCGAATTCAGATTTTGACCGGCTATCAAATCAATGCCGCGCTGGTAAAGTTGGCGAAACCGGGCGCGCTGGTGATGCACTGCCTGCCGGCGTATCGCGGCAAGGAAATTGACGAGGAAACGCTGGAAGCCCACGCCGGCACGATCTTCGAGGAAGCCGAAAACCGGCTCCATGTGCAGAAGGCGATTTTGAATTGGGCGGTGAGTTGAACCACGCAATAAGCCAAACACAAGAAAGCGGATACCGTATGTATCTTTTTCGTGTTGTTCGTGTGTGTCGTGGTTGAAAAATAAATAAACTGGCGCAGGTGAAAAATTGGTAGGTTCGGGCTGATCTACAATTAAATCAATAGCTTGCGGCGCAGTTTTGATGGGCGCATCGGTGGGAATGAAGCGTGCGGGTTTTAGATCCTCTTTCCAGAAGAGATGACAGGTGAGGGCAAACGTCAAAAGCAATCATTCTATTTGCTTTGTTTTTAGCTGCCGGCAAGCGGGCGAATAATTTTTTTGGATGATCAAATGGGTTGACCCTATTCCTCACGGCCCGACGTTCACGCCTACCCCAATCTTTTGGCTGTCGCCGCCGGCGCGCAAACCTTCGTTGGCAGCTATGGTGCGGGCGAAAGTGTCCACCATTGCCTGCAACGCTTCCCGCCAGATCGCCAGCGGTTTGTCGGGCACATAGACGATGTCGCGCGGTTGCAACGGTACTTCCGGCGCACGTCCCTTTAGGATGTCGAGGAAGTTTACCACCGCGTAATGCGGTTTGGTGAGCGAACCGCGAATAATGACCACCTCGCGCAACCAGGCGTTCGGCAAGGTGCCGCGGCAGTTGGCAATCGCGGAACTCAACGTGACCTGATCTTTGAACGAAACGGTTCGCGGCTCCGTCACGGCGCCGAGGACATAAACTTCCGTGGACAGGGCCGATGGTAGATAAATGAAATCGTCCGGCTCCAGATAAATATTTTGTAACATGTCACCTTCATGAATGAGCTTGTTGAAATCCACCGGCAAGAATTTTCCATGTCGCAGCAGAAAGCTGTGGCGCAGATCGGCCAGTTCCTCGGTGGTGCCGGTGAATTGCGCGGTGTAAAGACCGCCCGCCCGCGTGATGGCATCCACCACCGTCATCGGCTGTTCCAAAGGATAGATGCCTGGCGTGTTGAGCCGGCCCAACACCCAGATCCGGCTGTTGTGGACTTCGTGCAAGGTCACGGAGACGCGTGGATTGGTGAGGTAGCGGCGCATTTCCCGCTCCAGCACATCGCGTGTCTGGGTGGGTGTCATGCCCCAGACCTCGATGCCGCGAAGCAGATCAAAATAAATTTTTCCATCCGGTCCAACCAGCGCTGGTTGCGGTCCCAGGCCGTTGCCGATCAATTCGACATCAATGCGATCACCGGGACCGAGGCGGAACTCATTGGTTGAAGGCTTCAACCAGGCTGGATCAATCTGGTTGGTCGGCGCAGTGTCGCGGAAGCCGGCTGGGTCATTTGGATTCCGCGGATCAAACGTCGGGCCGTGAAGCGCATTAGCACAACCACAGACCGCCAGTGCGAGGGTTAGAAAAAAAAATGGCAGCGAGGAAAACATTGGTGTTCCTAAAACAAAGGCTGCGTTGTGAGCGGGCGGATGTGGTTCCCGACCGTCGCCGTTGTGAACGCCTGCACATAGGAATTGATGGCCAGTTTGAGCAGGTTTTCCACGGGCTCCCAGGGCTTTTCAGATACGTAAATGATATCTTTCGGCTGCAAAATAAAATCCTTTTGCCGCCCTGCCAGAATGGCCGCTGCGTTCACGACGAACTTCTGCGGATTTTGCAGGGAGCCCCGGACCACCAACACCCGTTCCCTGAAGGCCGTCGGCAAAAACCCGCCGCGCACCGTTAACACACCCAGCAGGGTGTTTTCCGCCGTCAGACCCAGCGGCCCCGGGTTCGCCACTGCGCCGAGCAGATAAATCTCATTAACCGTGCCTGACGGGAAATAAATATAATCCGCCGGTTCCACCAGAATGTTTTGCGAAAGGTCGCCGTGGTTGAACAGCGCGTCGAAATCCACCGGCAGCCGCTGATTTTTGCGCACAATGAAGGCGTGTTTCATGTCGGCCAATTCCACCGTGTTATGTTCGTAAAGCCCGGTGCCGATGCCGCGCGCCCGCGCCACCGCCTCGATAATGGTCAGCGGTCGGTCAAGGCTGTAAGCGCCGCGATCCACTACCGCACCGAGCAAATAATATTTTTTGCTGCGCCATTCCATTGGCGTCACAATGGTGCGCGCGTTCCGGTAATATTTCCCCAGCTCCGCGTCCAGCCGCTCGCGCATCTCATCCACGGTCAATCCCGCGACCGGCAGGCTTTGCGCTTCCAAAAAACTAATGCGGCCATCCGGCCCGACCGGCACATAGGTGCGGATGGAATCGGTCCGGCCGTAAATCCGGAAATTAAAAATGTCGCCCGGTCCGATGGTGAACCGCTTCTGCCAATCCGCCAGCATTGGCGTCGATGACGAACCGGAAAAACTTTCCAAAACGGATTTTGTCTCCGCTGCCTTTGCGGTCGTGCCGCAGAAAACCAAAATTGTCAGCGCCAGTGGTAGGATTTTTTCCAACCACGCCAGACGTGAAAAATCAGCCGGTTCGCGATTTAACGCCGCCGCCGCGAGGGTCGCCTCGCCCGCCGCGACAGTTTCCAACATTTCTGCCAGCTCATTTTGTTGCAGGCTCCCGCTGGCGGCGACCCAGATTAGCGCCGGCATCAACTCAGCCGCCAGTACCGTGTCCAAAGCGGTCATCGCCGGCAGTTCCACGAGCAAAACCAGTGTCGGAATCGGTTGCCATAATTCCAAGGCGCGCTGCCAGCGGGCGCGGTTATCCAGATTCCAAATCCAGCCGGCATCCGCGCGCAATTCCAGCGGCACGCCCGGCTGGTCGCGCAGGTGCCGCGTCACCAAATCCGGTGTGGCTAGGACTTCTGCTAGGGAAATCGCCTTCAGATTCGCGTCGTCCGTCGGTGTGTTCGTCACCGTCACCACCGGCAGGCGACGGTCGTGCGCCGCGTCGCGCAGGTGTCGGATGAGCGTGGATTTGCCCTCAGCCGGCTGCGCCGAGGTGAAGGCCAGGATTACCCGCGGCTCGCCTTGCAATTTCAATTGTCGCAGGAGCTGCGACCACGCCCGGAAACGCCACTGCGCCAGTTCCATGGCGGAAAGATTCGTTGTGTCCGGCAGCCGTGCCACCACTGGCACCCCCGTCGCCCGGCGCAAATCGCCTGCCGATATCACGCGCATATCCATTAGTTCGCGTCCGCAGAGGCCGGCCAGCGCGCCGCCGGCGCCGAGAATCAGCGCGGCGATGACCGCAATTATGATTTTCTTCCAGCGGCTGCCCACGCCCACGCCATCCTCGGTGGCTGGCGAAAACAGCCGGTATAGCCCCGGTGAATTCTGTTCGTAAACCTGCGCTTCATGCTGGCGGCCCGCCAGCAGGTCGCGTGTGGCTTGCAGCGTCTGTTGCCGCGCGGTGATCTCGGCGAACCGCTGGCTTTTTTCCGGGATCTTGCCAAGCTTCTGTTGCACGCTGTCACGCCGTTCGGCGAATTGCACGACGTGCTTGGTCAAGCCCTCGCGTTGGCTGCGCAAATTAAGCAGTTGCAAGTAAAGGTCGTTGGCTACGTTGTTGTCACTGAACTGGAAGGCTGGAAGATTGGTGCCGGCGGTGGCTTCCGCCAGTTCCTTTTTTAAAGCCGCGACCTTGTCTTGTGCATCCTTCACGATGGGGTTGTCGGCAGTATAGGTTGTGCGTAAATTGTTTAAACCCTGTCGGGCTTGGTTCAACTGCGTGGCCAGCGGATTTTGCTGGATGAGCTCGTGTTCGATGCTGCCAATCCGGAATTCCACCGTCTGCAAATCTGTCTTGGCCGTTTGCAACTGCATGTCCGCGTCGCCCAGTTCGCGCAGATAAGCCTCCACCTCGCGGTCCGCGCCATAAAATTCGCTGGTGCGGCTGAACTCCAATAATTCCTTGTTAACCACTTCCAGTCCGGCATCGGCGCGCGTGATCTGGTCGCGCAAAAACTTGTCCAGTTCCGCTGCTTCATCCGATTGCATCTGCGAGGTCAGCGCCACAACTTCGTTCGCGTAACTGTTTACCAGTTCCGCCGTCACCTTTGCGTTGCTCGTCCCGTTTAGCGTGACATTGATGAGGTCCGTGTCGCGCTCCGGCTTGATGACCAGCCGGCTCAACAAGGCGGAGCCGGACATCGGCGGATGCGCCTGCGCGCCGACTTTTTCCAGCAGCTTCGGCGATTGCATCACGCTCACGACCGTGCCGACCGTCACTTGCCGCGGTTTGAACGCGTCCCCGAGCTGCGACGCCCGGATGGTCGTGGAAACCTCGCTGCGGATGAGCTGCACCGTGACCGGATAGCTCGTTTGAAACTTGAAGATGCCCAGCACCAAAACCGGCAAGGCCAGCGCCACGCCGGCCAGTGGCAAAAAAATCCACTTCCGCAAAACCGCCATCGCCAGCCGCAGCGGATCAAATGGCAGACCGCCTTTGCCGCCAGCCGCCGCCGAAGTTTCCAGCTTGCCCATTAGGCGGGGACGGTTCGGTGCCGCGATGGCTGGCGTCGCCGGCGGAGTTGCGGAAGATTGCTCACGCTTTTTTTGCACGGCGCTGACGCTGAAATTTTCCGGTTCGTTCATGCGGGCAATAACTGATGTCGTTCCAAATCGCGGACGACGGCGGTGACGGCGGACGCCTCGACTTTCGCGGCATCGCCGACCCAAGCGTGTTCGAGCGCGAGCTTGGCGAGGCGGTTCACCTCGCGCGGAATGCCGTGTGTGGCGTTAAAAATCTCCAGCGCCGCCGTTGGCGAAAAAAGGTTGCCCGTGGCGTGTCCGGCCACGCGCAGCCGGTGGCGCAGATAATGTTCCATGTCATCCGCGCGTAGGGGCTTCAGGTGAAATCGCAGGCTAACGCGCTGGTTGATAGCCGCGTCGCCGACAATCATCTTCCGCAATTCCGGCTGGCCGATGAGGATGAGCGTAAGCAGCGCCGCGCCGCCGCCGTTGAAATTCGTGAGCCAGCGCAGTTCGTGAATCGTCTCCGGCGTCATGTCCTGCGCCTCGTCAAGCAACAAGACCAGATGGCGGCCGCCGGCGTTTACTTTGCGGACGAGCTGCTCGAATATTTCGCAGCGCGCGAGCTTGCCTTCGCCGTTCAAGTGGATTTGCGGATCCAGCCGGCGCAAAATCGAGCCCAGCAGTTCGTCGAGCTGGAAGCCGGAGTTTTCCACGGTGAGAACGTGAAAACGCGTCGCGTCAATGCGCCCGGCAAAAACCGCGCGGGTTAAGGTTTTCCCGCTGCCAATTTCGCCTGTGAGTAGGCCGAGGTTCATCGTCTTCTCGCTGACGAGGTAAAGCAGCCGGCTTAACGCCTCCTCGTGATCCGGCCCGGCGTAAAAAAAACGAGTTTCCCACGTCGCTTCAAAAGGACGTTCACTTAAATTCCAATGCCGCAGCAAATCCATTAGTTGAAAAATTAGCAAACCGGTGTAGGTCGGTCATTATTTTCCGCGCTGAGAATCGCCCGTTCATAAATCGCCAAAGTCTGCGTGGCGTTTTCGTTCCAGTCGAACCGCTTTGCGTTGGTAAAACCATTCGCGCGCCAGCGGTTGCGCTCGTCGGCGCTTCCAGACATTTTGGCGAGCGCGCCGGCGATGTCTGCGACATTTTCCGGCTCGACCGTCAGCGCGGCGTTGGCCACGACTTCGCGCAGCGCGCCGCGTGTGGAGCTGATGACCGGCACGCCGCTGGCCATCGCTTCGATGGGCGGAAAACCGAAGCCTTCAAACAGCGATGGATAAACAAAAACGTCCGTGGCGTGGTAGAGTTCCGGCAGTGCGGCGTCGCTGACGAAACCGAGAAAGCGGATGTCTTCCGCGAACGGTGAAATTTTGGCCGCTGCGTAAATCGCCGCCGCGCCGTGCCAGTCGCTGCCGCCGAGCGCGAGCAGCCAGTCGGATTTCGTCGCGGTCTTGAACTGGTTAAATGCCTCGATAAGCCGGACGTGATTTTTGCCGGGATGTTCGAGGCGCGAGACGAAAAGGAAAAATGGACGATCCAATTTCCATTTTGCCGCCGCTGATTTTTTTGCCGCCGCCACCTCGCCCGGCTGGAAGCGCTGGTGGTCAATGCCGTTCCAGACCACGTTCACGCGGTCGCGGCCGAGGCTGAAAAAAAAATTCAGGTCCCGCGCGGTGTTTTCGCTGACGGCGATGATTTCGTCCTGCCGCCGCGCGAGCCGCTTGACGATGACACGCCCGTAAATCATGCGCTTCCAGTCGTATTTGCCGGTGATATGGAACGGCGCGAGGTCGTGGATGGTGGCGACAAGCGGGCAGGATGCCCGCCAGAGCATCCGGCGATAACTGGGAATGTGTAGCACATCCAGGCCGAGTTTTTTGGCAAGTTTGGGCAGTTTGGTCTGGTGCCAGAGGACGTTTTTCACCGCCGGCCGGAATTTTTCGGCGATGGGTATGAACTTCATTTTGCCCTTTGCAAAATCGAACATCGGCAAATCCTCCTCTAGGATGAAAAGGTTGAATTCATTTTTGTCCGCGTGCGGCAACATTGCGCGCAGCAGGGCAAAAACATACTGGGCCACTCCGGTTTTACCGCGCTGGATGACGGAGGTGGAGAAGCCGATTTTCATTATTTCTTGCCGAGTAGGTATTCTTCTAGCCGCGCATACCGGAGGACATTGCGGACAGGCTCGGCTGGATTGGCAAAGGTAAGTTCAATGTTGCGCCGCTGGAGGTTTTTTTTGAAACGCAGCATCAGGCCGACGCCCGAGCTGTCCACAAACATCACGCGTGACAGGTCGATTACCACGCTCATGCTGGGCATGCTTTGCGCGAGCTCGGATTCGGTGAGCGCGCCCAATTCCACTGCGTTGAGGGCGGTCACATCGCCTCGCCATTGGAGTTGGAGGGCGTTTTGATTTATGGAGCTGTTCACCGGCGAGGCTTGGGCGGCGCTTTCGATTAGCAGCCGGGCGCTGACGGTGGAGTTCTGGATGGAGAAAAATTCCTCCAGCTTCATCATGTGGAGGATGGATTCGATTGGGGGCCGGGGTGCGATGAGGACAAATTGATGGCCCAGTTCGCGGGCCCGCTTGCGCAGTCGGATGAGCACCCCGATGCCGGTGCTGTCGGCAAAAACCGTGTCACTCAGGTCAAACATGACGTTGCCGCTTTCCACGGCGCGGCGCCATTCGGCGCTGGCGGATTGCGCTTCCGTCGCGCCCAGGCGGTTGGGTGCCCGGATCAGGAGATTGCCGGACGGGTCGGGCAGGACATCGGCCGCCGGGCCCGGCGGCGGTGTGCGTTGTATGCTCAACCGCCACCATTGGTTCAAGATGACGCGGCTGAAAACCCACAGGTCCTTGCCGTAGCGTTTGACGAGCCGCTTGGGCTCTTGCAACATTCGGAATATCCACTCCGTGCCGGTCTTTTGCATCCAGCTGGGCGCGCGTTTGAACGTGCCCGCCAGAAAATCTATCGTGGCCCCGACGCCGATGCTGAACGGCACGCCCGTCTCCCGGTAATTCATGTTGATCCACTTTTCCTGCTTCGGGCAGCCGAAGGCGACGAGCAAGATGTCCGGCCGGACTTCGCGGATGCGGCGCAGGATGTCCGCGTGATCCATTTCGAGTAACGGCTTGAACGGGGGTGAATAGGCTCCAACCAGTTTCAGTTTGGGATGTTTGGCCCGGGTTTTCTCGGCGGCCAGAGCGACGCTCTTTTCTGTGCCGCCCAGAAAGAAAACCTTCCATCCCCGTTCTTGGGCCAAGGCCAGCAATTGCGGGATCATGCCCGAGCCGGTCACCCGTTCCGGCAGCGGATTGCCCAGAAACTTTGAAACCCAGACGATCGGCATGCCGTCCGCCAGCACCAAATGTGCGTCCAGTAAAATGCGTCGCAGTTCGACGTCCTCCTGCGCCTGCACAATGAAATCAACGTTGGCCGTGGCGGCATAATGCGGTTCGCCGGAGGCGATCATTTCCCCGACCAACGTCAGGGTGTCGGCGGTCGTGATGTTGTCAAAAGGCACTCCGAGAACCGCAATGGGATTGCGTTGATTGGCATTCACTGGGGTTGAAGGCGGCATCAATGTCCCTTTGTTACCAAGATGCCGGACAAATTCCAAGCCTGGAACATACCGTGGGCGGATTTTGTTTCTTCCGCGTCGCGCGTTTGGCGGTTAGACTTCAAGCATTGGCGACTGTTGACCTCATCAAGCTTGCGATTGTCGGCCCGCTGTTTTTCATGCTCGCGCCGCTGTTCGGGCTTTGGTTGAAGGGTAAACCAAAGTGGCAGCTTGGCGTTTTTGGTTTGATGTGTTTCATGACCATCAACGGTCTGCTGGCACCTGGCAATTGGGGATTGACCCTCGCTTCGATTGAAAGTTATCGCGGTCATACCAAGGGCTACCACTTCTATTTCAACCACGCCCTTGCCATCGCGCTCATCCTTGCCAAATGGCGCGAGGACCGGAAATCCTTCCGCTGGCTGCCGCCGGGACTTGGCTGGTATCTGCTTTATTGCGCCGTTTCGGTGTTATCCATCGTCAATTCGCCGGATAAAAATTTCACCATCATGGCCGCGCATAAAAGTATTTTTGCCGCGCTGCTGACGGTTGCCACGTTCAACACGCTGCGCACGGAGGAGGATTTTAAATTTTTCCTGCGCGTCATGTTTTACACCGTGTTGTGGGAACTTTACGTCTGCCTGAAGATGAAATATCTCGACCACATGTATCAGGTGCACGGCACGTTCGAGCACCAGAACCCGCTCGCCATGTATGCCGTGCTTATCGGCATGGTGTTTTTGGCGGTCGGCTTCGGACCGTTATTCAAGGACTCCCGCAAAATGCTGCTGGGCTTCGCCGTCTGTGCGGTCGTCGTCGAATGCACGCTTTCGCGTGGCGCTCTGGTCATGTTCGGACTGGGAACCGTTGGCGTGATCGCCGTTAGCCTCGCTGAAAAAATTACGCCGCGCCGATTGATTATCACTTCCGTCCTTGGTGTCATCGGTTCGGTTGGCCTGCTGCTAGCGATTGATACCATCATCGGCCGCTTCCACGACCAAGGCAACGAGGCCAGCAGCCAGCTGCGCGAAGTCATGAAGGATGCCTGCCGCGAAATGGTCCACGACCACGCCCTCGGCGTCGGCTGGAATAACTATGCGCTCGCCGTCAACCCGCCTTATCGTTATGCCGAAATTTATTATAACTGGACGCGGAGCCGCAACATGAAGGTCAACTACGACGAGCCGAATGCCGTCGTCGAAAGCCATTACTACCTGTTGCTTGCCGAAAACGGTTACGCCGGCCTGCTGGCGTGGCTGGCCGTGATATTCATGGCGTTGTGGCGCAATTTCCGCGCCTTCCTGTTTTTTGAACATTCCTTTTTGCGTTGCCTCGCGCTGGGTATCGCCGCCGGATGTACGCTGAATTATTTGCAAAGCACACTGGAACGCGTTCTCGTTCAGCCGCGCAACCTTATGCTCTGGCTGATTCTCCTCGGTATCACCGCGCGCCTCGAAGTCATGCGCCGCGAAGCCAGGCAATAAAATCGCGTTCCAAAAAACAATGAATAAACAAACCCCCTGTCCGTGGTGGCTTCGCAAAAGAATATTGTTACCGCTCGCGCTGCTCGTCGGCCTTGCCGTGGCCGGCGTCATTGCTTTTGAAAATTCTGACACCTCGTTGATTATAATTTACAATGAGACCGGCCATCCGTTGCCGCCGCTGCTCGTCCGCGCTTGCGATCAGACGCGGACGTTTGCCACGCTTGCCGATCAGGAATCCATTCGCATCGGGCTTGCGCCGCGCGGCGACGAAGGCGCCGTGCATGTCGAACTCGGCACCGAACCGCCGTGGCGCTGGGACGGACCGCTCGTCAAACCGAGTGGTGGCGGCCGTGTGACCGTCCGCTTGCTGCCGGGCGGACAGGCCGAGGCGTTTGAAGATATTTCCTGGTGGCGGCGGGTTTGGGATTAACCGGCGGACAGTGCCGCTCGGATCTTTTCCAGCACCACGCGCACGTCAAAGTCCCGGACCGCCTTTTCGCGCGCGGCCTTGCCGTGTGCCGCCAGCAGCACCGGCGACGCTAGATATTGTTTCAAGGCCGCTGTCAAATGTTCCACGGTCGGCTGCTTCAACAGAAGTCCGCTTACACCGTCCTCGACTAAATCCGGAATTCCAGCCATGCGCGTGACGATGGTCGGCACGCCGCAAGCCGCCGCCTCCAACGTGGCAATGGAACTGCAATCCGCGCGCGTCGGCAGCACCAGCACGTCGCTGTTTTGCACTAAATTTCGCAGCCCTTCGGCGTCGGAATTGAAATCGGTGTAACAGGTGACGTTTGCCGTTTTGGCTTGCGGCGGGCTTTTGGTCACCAGGTGCCATTCCACCTCTGAAAATTCCGCCAGCGCGGCCGCCTGCATTAGCACGTCCCCGCCCTTGCGCATAAAATCTGCGCCAATAAAAACCACGCGCAGCGGGCCGGGCTTGCGTTCGCCGGATTTTGGCAGCCAGTAGCTGGTGTCCACCGAAGGCGGAATGATGGTGATTTGCTCCGGCCGAACGCCGTGTTCACGTTGCAGCGCCTCGGCATACCAGCGGCTCATGCAAAAAAAACGGTGTCCGGCCTGTGCCTGCCGCCGGACGCCGCGACCGTAAATAAATTTTGCCATCCGCGAAATATCCTTCTGCTGGTGGCTGTAACCGAGGTTCGCGAGCTGCCGCATCGTCGCGTCGGAAAAAATAAAGTATCGCACGCCTCGTTTTTGCGGCAGCCACGGGCAATTGTGATAGGTGCCAAAAATTATGCTGGTCGCCCCGGATCGGATAGCCGCGCGGGCGGCGGCGCGACCGGAAAAAACATCGTGAATCATATGGAACTTACCAAGCCACTTTGTCAGCGCGCCGATGCGCTGACCATAATCTTCCAGGTGATAAAAAGACCAATTGCCGCCCACGACTTGAGGTAGGAATTTTTCCAACCGCAGCCGTATGGATTTCCAACCGGCGCGGTCTACCAGACAAAAGGCATATTGGGCGGATGCTGATTTGTTTTTCATTTCTATTTTTTGATTTTAAAAATCCGCAAAACATTTCCGCCGGCGGAACGGCATTGTGCCTTGGTTTCAATCAGCAACGCCTTCAGATAAGCCGGTCCGCGGTTTTTCTTCTCAAAGCTCCACGGAATCAGGGGCGTCCGATAACCCGATGATTTTGCCCAGTCTAGCAGGCTCATGATGTGCGCGTGGCAATACCACAGCCGCCACCGCCATTGTGTCCACGGTTTCGGGTTCGCGCCGAAATGCGCGACGTGCGCCTGCGGGTCGCGATCCAGCAGAAATTCTCCCGGTGTCGGCGCGATGTTCGAGAATGCCAGCAGCGATGTCATCACCGATTCGTCCGTCATGAAATAGGCCGGGTTGCGGTTGTCCACCACGCCTGCGTGCGTCGGCGGAATCACTTTCGCGATCTGCGATTTCCATTGTCGCACAAAATCCAGATGGCGTTTGTGCAGCACGAAACAATTCGTTACGCACGCCGAATCCACTAGCGGCTTATCGCGCTGCCCGACATCCGTGCGCCACTTTTCCAGCACCGGTTTTGGCAAGCCGCCGCGCGGTTCGCCGGGTGCGTAATGATTTCGCCAAACCCAAGCGTTCTCGGCGGCGGCGCGCATGCGAATTTGAAACTCCCCGTTCTTTGGAATCAAATACGGCGAGATGTCGCCGATGATCATGCAGTCCGCGTCCAGCCACGCGACAAATTCCGTGTCTGCGCTCAACAGCGCCTCGGACTTGCGGTTTGCGACGTTGCGTGGATCGTTATCGGGCAGCGGCAGCACCTTGACCGTTGGGAATTGTTCCAGCAGCGTCTTGTCATCGGCGGTGAAGCCGGTCTGTAAAATATGAACCGGCGTTTGTGGCGAAAATCGCGCCGAACTGGCAGCCAGCAGATACGCGCCCCAGAGAAAATTCCGGTCGCAGGCGGACACGATGGTGATGTTTTTCATGACAAATCAGTTGAACCGTTTCCAAAGGTTTTCGTAAGCGGATACTAAACCGGCAAAATCCGTTGCGTCGGTTTGCAACTCTGACCGGACTCTTTCAAGTTTATTTCGTTCCCACAACAGCAGTGCCAGCGCGCGGAACAGTCGCTCGCGCGGATAGCGCACGCACGCCAGACCGCCCGCGCCAAACGCGCGGAAATTCACCAGCCGGTTCCGCAGCGCGGAAGTTTCCGGGCAAAGATTCTGTTCGCTAAATGCGTAATCACGCGGCGATGCAAAATATGTTTTAAGCCGCTTGGTTTCCAGCCATAGCCAAAGTTGTTTTCCAAGCTCTAAAAGCTCCGTGTGCCGCGCTGCCAGTGTTTCGCGTGATTCTGTCGTGCGCTTCGGATGCAATTTGAATTCTAACCCGCTCGCGTGCTGCCAGATCAATTTTGTCATCGGCAAACCTTCCCAGCAAACAAGTCGGGTCAGTCGTGCGTGCCGCTCACGGCAGCTCCAATGGTATTGGCCGTTCGCGGCGAGCAGCACATCGCCAAACGCAAGTTGTGATTTAGCTAGATTACGCCCGACAAAATCCTTCTCGCCCTCACCGAAGTTTGTTTTCGCCAGGCGCTCGGCGGCATACAGTAGGCCGGAACAGCGGTTCATCAGCAGCCGCGTCGCTTCGTGCAGCGGAATCATGCTTGCGTCACGATGATGTTCGCAGCCCACGAGCAAAGCGTCGGTGCCAAGTTGCCATCGGTGACCGGCGACGAGGTCGTAGTAAAACATGGACGGCGCGCTGCAGCGCAGCTTGTCTAGCGTCAGCACCTTGAATTCCACTTCCAACCCGGCTTCCGGTGACAATCTTTCGCCAAGTTCGTGTAGCGGTTGACGGAATTTTCTTTCGGCGAGAATCGCGCTGCCGCGAATGAAAACGTAAAATTCCAAATCGTTGTAAGGTTGATCACCAGCTGTTGTTTTCAAAACGCCACCTTCGCCGCGACCGTAACCGCCGCCGAGCAAAAGTCCTTCGAATCTTTCTGCAGGCACGAGCGTTGTTACGCCGGCTAAAACCCGTGCGCACGTCGCCGCCAGATGCGATTCCAGCGCGTCGCTGCCGTCAAGGGTGAAATGCTGGCTCATGTTGGATGCGCCTCCTGCCAGCCATGCCGGAAACCGGCGAGCTTGCCTCGGCGTTGCTGCCAGCGGATGCGCGCGGCGTGTGCGACCTCGCTAAGGCGTTTTTCCCGGGCGCAGAATTTGACATCATGCCGCACGTCGCTGACCCAACCGAGCAAAACCGTTTTTATAAAATTATATTCGCCTGGCAAACCGCTCCACGCTTTGCCGATGGCACGGGCATCGCCGAAACTGCGCTTGTGGCTCTGCTCCGGCGTGTAATTGTGCGAGTGCATCGCTATCGACTCCGGCACATACGGAACCGCGTACCCCTGCGTTTTGCACCAGCGCGTGTATTCATCATCCTCGGCGTATTGCAAATCCTCCCGGAAACCGCGCTGGCTCCACACATCTTTGCGCAAGCCGCTGCTGACCATGCTGAAAAAATGCTCCCACTTCGCCGATTCGCGGTTTGGGCCGAAGCAGCGGTCGTAGTCATTCGCAAACACCGCCTGGCAATCGGGACGCGGAATCTGCCGGCCAAAACACGCTGCCGTTTTCGGGTTCTGCAAAGCATTGACGAGCGGACGCAGCCAGTTCGTTCCCTGCGGCGTGGCGTCGGCGTTGATAAAAACTCCAAATTCAGATTTCGCCAGTTTCATGCCTTGATTCATCACACGGCTGGGATTGTATTCCTGCGGCGTGATCTGGACAAAGTGCGCGGGCTGCATGGCACGGATCAATTCCTGCGAACCGTCGGTCGAACCGGAATCAATCACGATGAGTTCCCAGTTCTTGAAATTCTGAGCCGCGAGCGCGGGCAGCGTGCCTTTTAGCGCCCACGCCTCGTTGAACGAACGCATGATGATGCTGACAAACGGATCGCTCATTGCGTGCCGCCTTTCTTGCGCTGCAAAAACCGTTCCAGTTTCGTGCTCAGATCGACGGTCACATTGCCGGCGGCGTAAAGTGCGGTGCTGCGCTGTCGTAAACGGGCACCGGATTCGTCCGCCGCGGCTGGGTTGGCAAGCAAATGCCGCGTGTGCGCGGCCAAATCCTGCGCGGTGTCGCCGATCAAGACCGTGTCGCCGAGATTAAGCCCTTCTGCTCCGATGGTCGTGGTGACCACGGCGCGCCCGACGGCGGCGGCTTCCAAAATCCGCGTGCGCGTGCCGGATGCGATGCGCAACGGTAGCAAAATAAATTGCGATTCCGCGATGGCGCGCTCGATGGATTCCACCGGGCCGACCAGCTGCACCCGATCTGTGCCGATGGCGCTCAGCCGTTCAGCGAACGCGGCGGGCGGATTTTTCCCGGCAATGCGGATTTTGACATTGTGCCGCTTTAAGTCCGCCTCGATTTGCGGCAACACTTCGTCCACGAGAAAATGAAAGCCGTCCACATTCGCGGAGGAATCCAGGCTGCCGAAAAAAAGAATCATCGGCTGGCGCTCAACCGCCGGCTCGGTGGCACGCGGCATGATGTTCGGTAGCAGTATAAATTCGCCGGGCGCGGGACACGGCACGATACCGTCGCGCACGTCGGCCAGTTCCGTGGAGTTGGTGAACAGAAACAGCCACGGTTTGCAGAACAGCCGCCGTTCGAAGCGTTGCAGCTTCCATTTCTCGAATAGGAACCAGCGTTTTTTGAACGACGGATTGGCCGCCCACGTCAGCGCTACCAGCCGCGACGACACCATGTCCACGTCCACCACCACGGCGGTTTCGGGCGCTGTCTGCTGGACGAGTTCGAGCAGCTCCCAACCAATGGTGAACCGGCAGAAAACGGCGTCGTAATTTTTCTCGCGTAAAAGCAAAATAAAAACTTCGCGGTCCGCTGGCGTGAACGCCGGCGTGGAAGCCGGTCGCGGAAATGGCGCAGCCTGGGGCGTAAACATCGTGATCGGTTTGAAATTCGTCCACGCTGATTTGGCTGAAGCGCCTTCGCGGCCAATCAGCAACAAATCCACGTCGAAACTTTCGCGCAGTGCCTGAAACAAAAACCGGCTGCGGTTTTTGTCGCCGCCGGATTCGTTCTCAAACGGTGCGTCGAGGTAAAGGATTTGCGCGCGGCTCATGTGGCGGTTCCCTTCATTTTTCCGCCGAGCTTGCGGCGGATTTTGCTGGCGTAATTTTCCCGTTCCGCCGCGTTAAATGTAACAAACCAGACGCCCAAAAAGCCGATGCTGCCGACAAACGCTCCTTCGGTGAGCGTGAGAATCGTGTTGCCGCCGCTGGCCCAGAAGGTTTGATAACGCAACGCAGCCGCTACGGCGATCATCGGCAAACATCCGCGCCACGACGGCAGGATTACCCGGCGAAAAAGTCCCCGGCGGGACATTTGCGCTTCGCGTGCCGCCCAGCCCCAGATGAGTCCCCAGCCGAACAGAAAGGTCGGAACGACCGAGCCAAGCGCGACGCCGAGGATGCCCCATTCGACGCCGAGCACATGCCTTAGCCAGAACGTAAGGCCGAGGCTTAAGGCAAGATTGATTGCGGCTTCGCTCACTCCTTGGATCATCATGCGTTTTTCCTGACCGGCCATCATGAACATATTTTTGAAAACCGAGTGTGTCAGTACCAGCGAGTAATACCAGAACAGCAACAGTTCGCCGGACCACCACATCGGTGCGGTTGGATGCTTTACGCCGGTCAGGATGCGGATGACGCCCTCCATGTAGGCGGCGGTCACAACGTAAAGCGGCGTCGCGGCGATGATGCTGAAACGCATGGAGCTTAGCAAAATGTCGCGCAGCCCGGCGGTGTCGCCCTTGGCGTGCAAATGCGCCGCCGTCGGTGCCAGCACGCACGCAAGCTGGCTGGTCATCATGCTGAACATTTCGCCGACCTTGCTGCCGGCTTGATAAGGCGTCACCTGCGCGACCCCCAGTACGGTGCTGATGATCGGTTGGTCGGTTTTGTTGCGGAGGATATTGCCCAGCGTGTTGGCGTAGGCGTAGAGGCTGAAGCGGCTGGTTTCCACAATCGTTTTCCGACAGAACAGCGCAGGATGAATTCTGACTTCCGGCAAATGTCGCAGCGACAGGCGGGCGGCCGTGAAATACGGCAGCAAAAAACTCAGTACCGACAAAATCACCAGTACCAAAAAGCCCCAATGAAACAAAACCGTCGCCACGATGACGACCGCATTCATGACCGCACCGGTAATGACGACGTTGTTCCATGTGGCGATTCGTTGTTGTCCTTGTAACACCTCCGGAAAAATGCCGAAGGGAAACGCCACGCCGATGCCCGCCAGAAACACCAGCATGATGCGGCGGTATTCCTCACGGTGACCGATACTCACCTTGAACATATCAATCAGCGGGCCGGAAAAAACAACGCCCAGCAAAAACGCCGCGGTCGCGGCGATAACGTAGAAAAAGAATATCGTGCTTAAAACCCGGCTTAATTCCACCCAATCTCGTTTCACCGAAAGCTCGGCGACGCGTTTTTGCGCGGAATAGCCGAAGCCAAAATCCAGCAGAATGCCGTAGCCGAACACCGCCCACAGCAGCGACCAAAAACCAAACTCCTCGGAGGTTAGATTTTGATAGAGTAGCCGGAACGTTATCAGACCAAGCCCCATTCGCACGACGATGCGCAGGTAGCTCGTTAACGCGCTGTTGATAACGTTTTTTTTGACTTGGTCGTGTGTCATTTTCGTTTCGCCCAGTTTTCCTCCGCGCGCTGGTAAAGGGTTTCAAGCTGCTGGCCGATTTGTGCCCAGTCGTATTTTGACTTTGCTTCGCGCCGGCCAGCTTCGCCGATTGTGTTCTTCAATTCCGGCTCGTCGGCAAAACGGTTTAGTTTTGCGGCCAAATCGGTCGCGGCAGCGCTGGAATTTGGATCAATGAACAAACCCGTTTCGCCATCTTGTACCAACGACTGCAAACCGCCGACGCGGCTGGCGATGACCGGCTTGCCGGAACTCCAGGCCTCCAGCACGACAATGCCGAACGGTTCGTGCATCGAGGGCAATACAAAAACATCGCACGCGTGAAAGGCTTGAATGAGTTCGGGATCGTCGTTTCGCATCCCCGGCAGGATTTTCACCCGGTCGCCAAGATGGTTGGCGGTGATGAAACCGCGCAGTTTCTTCGCGTAATCCGGTTGAGTTTCCGGACCGATGAGTATAAGAAACGCTACCGGCTGTAGTGCGCGAAATTTGGCGAAAGCTTCCAGCGCCAGCATCTGATTTTTCTGCGCGTCAATGCGACTGATGTTCAGTGCGAGAAAGGCACCAGACGGAATTGCATGTTTCGCGCGGAACGACGCGCCATCGCCGGTCGTGAACTTTGCACAGTCCACGCCGTTGGGCAGATACGCGATACGATCGTGCGTGAGCTGTTTCTTTGCTTTGTCCATCTCGCTCTGGCCAACACAAATCACAAAGTCCGCGTCGTCCAAAACGCGGCGCGAGCCGAACAGCGCGCCGAACGGCTTGCCCCACTCGGTCTTGTTTTCAATGGGCTTGAGCATCATGTCCAACTCGGCGGTCGGCACGTCGAAAACGCCACCATGCAGCGAAACCACAAACGGCTTTTTCTGCCACCGTGCCGCTGTGCGGACTTCGCCGCCGAGCCGCTTGAGCGCGTGGGCATGAAATAGCCGGACGTTTTTCTCGCAGCGCAGCGCGTTGAAGAGCGATAGCGAAAGTAAATTACCGCCTTTTTTGTCGAGCGCGGCTTTGTCGGCGGCACTCAAGCCGAAGAACGGATAGCAATACGGAAAGCGTTTTATTGGCACGCCGCCGATGGTCTCGTCGCGCTGTTTCGCCAGCGCCATCGAAGTGTAAATTTCTGGCTGCCAGCCGTTGCGCTGCTGCTGGCGCGAAATTTCGAGGATGACGGTTTCCGTGCCGCCCCATTCCTTTGCTACGAACCGGCGCGGGACGTGGATGATTCTTTTGGCGGCGGAATTCATTTTGCGGCGGAGTTTTTCGCTTTAGCGAGCAACGCCGATTTTTTCATGAGGCGGCAGATGTGCGGGATATGTGTTACGTCGTCCGGAATCGCCGGTTGGTTGGTGCAGAGCGTGGCGTAGCTTTGTGGGTCGGTCGGATGATAACCGTGCATCGCGCGGATGGGCCGCTCGCCCATGTGGCTGGGCACGATGAGCACACCTTCGCGCATGAGGAAAATCGTCTCGCCAAACTGCCGGTCATCGAACAGCGCTCGGTAACGGTGGAGCTCTTCGTCGGGCATGATGCGGCCTTCGGGAACTGTTCCTAGTGCCTCGTGAATGAGTTTGCGCGCGGTGTCGTTAAAAAACCAGAACCGCGCCATCGTGGAATCATAGACCACGGCGTAATCGTTTTCCATCCGCACCGGTAGCTTGTCAATCTTCGCCTTCAAATCCACCAGCTTGTCGCAGTTCGCCATGCCGTGGTCGCTGAAAATGTAGAGTTGAACTTCGGAATAATGATCTTTTGCGGCGGCGAGAATTTGCTCAATCCACTGTTCGTAAATCCGTAGCTTGGCGGGAACTTCCGGCGATTTATTCCCGACCATGTGGAGCAAGCCGTCAAGGCCGGCCCAGTATTGAAAAACAAAATCCACGCGCTCGGCTTCGATGTCGGCGATGATGTCATCGCGGTTCTGCTCTTCGGATTTTGTGGTGTCCGTGACAAAATACGGAATCTTGTTTTCGGCAAGAAAATCAAAGATGTTCGGTCCGCGATTCATGCCTTTCGGCTGTAGTGGGCTTTTTTTCTCCGTGAAATCGAACAGGTGGATGAACTTGAATGGAATATTGTAGAGGTCAAAGTAGCCGCGAAACTTGAGCTGCACTTTGACGAACTTAGTCAGGTAACGGCGAAAAATCCGGCGGCTCGTCACCGCCGTCGGCAGCCAGCGCATCCAGCGCAGCGAGCGGAACGGTGAGTTTTTGGGGTCATAGACGAAGTAGCACCAGTTGTGATGCTCGTCTGGCCAACGGCCCGAAAGGATTGATGGCACGCAAGTCGAGCTGTAACCGAAAACGGATTCCAGCTTCTTGCGGTTTGGCGCAAAGCCTTTGCCGAACGTATCGGCGCGCAAGATTTCCCAACCCATCGCGTCGATCATGATGAACAGCGGCAAAATCGGCTTCATATTTTATCTCCCAGCCGTTTGAAAATCTCCGGCAGAAATTGTTTTTTGCGCGAGACGCAGCCGGCCCAGACTTCGCCGCTCACGCCGAGTTGCTGCGCCAGCTCGACGCTTCTGGTGTCGAATAACACCAGGCTGTCACCTCGGAAAATGTCAGTGACCAGCAGCACCGCGAAATCCCAGCCGCCGCGTTCGCGACGGTGCCGCAGTGCGGCGGTGAACTTTTTCAGGTGGCTGGCGGTCAATCGGGTGCGGTCAACCGTTTCAATTTGCGCGACGACGAATTTTGCACCGCCGCCGGCAAACACCTTCAAATCTTTTTCCACCAGCTCCGCCGGTGAACGCGCCAGCGTCTCGTCGTTGCGGACCAAAACTTCGCGACCGAATTTTTTTAAATCCACCTTCGCGCGGCGAGCGAGCGCGGCGGCCTGTTGGCGGTCAATTTCCATGGTTGTCGGCGAAGTGAGCAGCAGCGTGTCGGCGACAATTGCACCAAGCAGTAGTTTCGCTTGTGCGGGGGAAGGTTTTTTGCCGTGTTCGGTAAATTTACACGCGATGATGGTAGCCGTGCTGCCGACCGGTCGGCAGTCCACGCGGATGGGCAATGCGGTTTCCAGCGTCCCGACGCGGTGATGATCCACGATTTCGATGATGTCCACGTCGGCGATGCCTTCGGGTGCCTGGTGCTGCTCGAAATGGTCTACCAGCACGACGTGGCCGCGCGGAAAATTGATGACTTCGGTGCGCGACAGGATTCCGAACAGCGTGCCGTCGGGATTCATCACCGGCAGCGCGAATTGCGCCTGCCGCAGCGCGGCCTGCGCCTCGTGGATGGTCTGGTCAGGCGTGAGCTTCGGAAAATTATCCGACTGCATCAGCCGCGTGGCGGGAATCGCCAGTGGCAGTTGCGTGGCGAGTGCCATGAGCGAACCGCGGTAATGCAACACGCCGAGGCCAGGACAGTCGCGCATTGCTGTTTTCCACGCGGCGGTTTTGGCCGGCGTGCAGGTGATGACGATGGCCGCACCGGCGTCACGGCAGCGCGCGAGCAATTCCGGTTGGTCGCCCAGCAGGGCCAGCGAGCCGGGCGAAAGCCGGCTTAAATCGAGGACGATGTGTCCGTCCGCCTCGGTCTTCGGTTTCTGCCAGCGCGTGAGCTTGAGAAACTTTTCCAGGTCGGCGACGGAAAATAAGACACCGAGAAAATCCTCGGCGTTGGCGTGGTAGAAATAATTGGCCATCGGCATCCGGTCGCTCAAGAGGCCGAGTAATTTTCGTTTGGCGTCCAGCACCGGCACGACACCGATGCGTCGGCGCATGATGAGTTCCAGCGCTTCGCCTAGCGCAGCGTCCGGGCCGACGGAGAGAACCTCGCGTCGCGCGACGTCGCGCACGCAGGCGTGGAGATGGTTGATGGCGCGGGGCAAGGGGATTTTCGCCTCGGCAAAAAGCCACTGCGTCTGTTTGGAAAGTTCGCCGAGAACGACACCTTCATATTTTTCGGCGGGCGAAATGGAATTGAGCAATGCCGCGTAAACCACCGCCGACACGGCGGAATCCGTGTCCGGCCGCCGGTGGCCAACCACAAAAGCCGGGCGGTGATGGGCAACAGCTTTCATGCGGCGGGCGGATTAAGGATTTTTTTGATCTCGCCGAGGAGCTGGTTTGGGCTGAAAGGCTTGGTGAAGAACATTGCGGCACCGGCCAGTTCAGCCTCGACTTTGGTGAGTGCATGGCCCTTGGCGGAGAGCACGACGACGGGGATGTCTTTCGTCGCCAGATTTTCCTTCAACTGCCGGAGCGCACCAAGGCCGTCAAGGCCGGGCATCATCACATCCAGCACGATGAGCTGCGGTCGCGCAGTGGCGGCGGTGGCGAGCGCCTCCTGGCCATCACGGCAACTGACGATCTCGTAGCCGCCTTTCTTGAACGTCAGTTCGAGCAGGCGGACCATATAGACTTCGTCGTCGGCAATCAGGATTTTGGCCGGGCTGGTGGGGTTCATGCAAGGTGGCGGATAAAAATCAACGTCTGGTCGTCGGTCGGCGGTGTGTGGTCGCAAAAATCCGCTAGCCGTCCAAGTAGAAAATGTTTTCCCGCGTGTGCATCGCAAGTCTGGGCGGCGGCTTGGGCGAGCAACTGGAATAACATTTTCTCGCCGAGCATTTCCCCCGCGGCGTTGCGTGTTTCGCTCAGGCCATCCGTGTAAAGCAAGGCCGCTGCCCCGGGCGGCAGGGGCGTGACCGTCTGCGCATATTTGACGGCTGGCTCGATGCCCAGCGGAAAACCGGACTGGCCGGGTGCATTGGCCTGCACCGCGCCAGACTGCCACACGAGCAGGGGACAATGACCGGCACTGGCGGAAATGATTTCCTGCCGTCGCGGGTTGAGATATGCGACCTTTGCCGTGGCAAACATATCTACGCGCGACAGGTCGGAATATAGCGTGCGGTTGGCCGCGCCAAGCAGTTCGCCGGGCTGGGAAAACAACTGGGGCATCGAACGGATAGTGCTCCGCAGTACCGCTGCGAACAGCGCCGCCGGTACGCCTTTGCCCATCACGTCGGCAATGACCAGCAATACCGCGCCGTCGCCGGCGGGAATGAAGTCGTAAAAATCGCCGCCCACCTGTAACGCGCTCTGGCACGCTGCCGCCAGCTCGAATGGCAGACAGGCGGGAACCGTTTCCGGCAGTAGTGAGTGCTGGATTTCAGCGGCGATTTCCAGTTCGCGCCGCGTTACGCGCGTGGTGGTGCGTTCGTTGAGGAGGCGGGCATTGACGATTTGAATCGCCAAAAAATCAATGAAGGTATGCAGCAGGTTTACCTGCGCGGCGGTGAACGGCTTGTCTGCCGCGAACCGGCCCAACGCCGCCGTGCCGACAAGCTGGTCTGCTACCACAAAGGCGTGGCAGATGCCATTGCCCACCGGCATGACGGTACGGAGCGGATCGTCCTTGTCCAGCGGCTCTGCGGAATCAAACCAAATGTCCTGACGGTTGCGCGCCGCGCCGACTTCCACGGAGGATAAACCTTCCGTCAAAGTGACTGGCGGTAAAGTTATCCGACCCTGCTCCGGCAGCACCAGCAACGTTTCCAGCCTTTTGCCATCGGCGGAAAGCAGCCGCAATACGGCAGAATCAGCCTCGGCAATTTGCATCAGATCGCGCAGCAGCCGCTGCGAAAAATCCTTCACGTCCGTGTGTGCGCCAAGTTCCGCGCTATAACGGAACATCGCCACTAGGCTTTCGTAACTCGACGCCAGTTCGGCGGTCATGTCGTTCAACGCCGCCTCCGCCTCGGCTAGCCGGGCCTGCAACCGGTCGACATCCGGCAATGATTCCTTTTTCGCCGCCGGCCGCGCCCGGTGCAGCACCATGACATTCTGGCTGGCATGACGCAGGTAAGTGACTCTGTCGGTCAGCGATTTGATGAGAAACAGCCCGCGGCCACTTTCCGATTCTATGTCCGGCAACTCGATTTCTCTGGGCCAGTTAAAACCCGGCGTGTGGTCGGTGATGCGTGCCTCGATCTCGCGTTCGCCGCAGGAAATTTCCATCCCCACCGGCAGTTGGCGCGCGCCGGCGTCGGCATATTTCACCGCGTTGTTCCCGGCCTCGACGAGCGCCAGTTCCCACGCCCCGAGTTCGGCTTCGGGCAAACCTTTCCCCGCGAGCCAATCGCGCAGCTGCAGCGTGGCGTTGCGGATGGCAGTGAATTCGCAGGGTGATTCAATCCGGAGTGAACTCCGGAAATCTTGGTGCAGGGCGCTGGTGGAATTGGAATTCAAGGCGCGAGTTCAAAGATTTCGTCAAGGTGCAGTCGCTCGAGCAATTGGCGCACCAACTCTGACGGCTGTTGCAACCGTACCTTGCCGTCATGCGGCGTGACCCATTTGTGGATGCAAATCAATGCGCCGAGTCCGTCGCTGTCAAGGAAACGGATTGGCGCGCAGTCTATTTCCACTACTCGGCAAGCCGCTGTAAGATGTAGCTTGATGAGTTGTTTGAATTCCACGGAGTTGCCGGCGCTTAAACGTTCCAAACCGGTCACGCGCACATGGTCGTTGTCCACAAAAACATTCATCAGGAAATAATTTCAAAAACGCGGTGCAGCCGGGTTAATTCCAATATCTGCTGGATGTTGGCCGCCGGCTTGATGAGCCGCACCGTGCCGTTGCGCGAGCGTAGCGTTTTGTGCAGCGAAATCAGTGCGCCCAGCCCGCTGCTGTCCAGAAAGCTCAACGACGACAGGTCAAGATCTAAGTTGATGCAGGTTGGCGGCAGCGCGGCGCGAATCTCGTCGCGCACCTGCGCGGCGTTGGCGGCAACCAGTTCCTGCATGCCGGTCACGACGGTGGTTTGGGAGTCTTTGTTTTGAATGTTCATATTTAACCCATGTTATTCCGATTTATATTTTTTGGGAAGAACGCAGCAATATCCGATATAAAATATTGCGATTAAGCCGGCCACTGGCGCGCACCGCATAAAAACTGGAATGCGCCCGCGTTTCGTCGTCAAAAGCATCGCCGTTGCCGAATACGTCCGCCAGCGAAAAAAAACCGATGGGCGCCGCCAGCCAGAGTTGCTCGAATTCCGTCTCCAGTTGCCTCGCCTGCACCCGCGTCAGCGGTCGGTTGCCGACCCAGGTGAAATCGCCGTGGGCGATGCTCCAGAGTTGTGGCCAGCGCCGGCACCTGCCGCGAAAGCAGCTCAGTTCAAAGTAACCCATCTCCCGCAGCGATTGCGTGCCAGTCACCGCTGTGGGCACTACCGCGCGCATTTTCACCAACAAATTTTTTGAGCCGCCATTTTTAAACCAGGCGAAAACCAGCAGTGGACTGGTTAACACCAGGAGCAATAGCGCCGCCAGCTGGCCATACCAGGGGCTGCTTCGCTCAAAGCCGTGTTTGCCTTGCAAATCACCCAGCAAAAAGGCGTCCACGATTTCCGTGAACGATTCGTTCGTGTGGTTCAGCAAACCATCCGCCCACGCAAAGGAATTTCGCACTTGCGTCAGCGCGCCGACGTAAGTGCGCTGGCCGATCCAGCCAGCGGTAATCTCCGCGTCGTTGTCCACCATCGCCGTGTCCTCGATAAATGCGTCCGGCCCGACGGTTGCGCCGTTACGCACCCAGACATTTTCGCCGAGCCAGCATGGTGCGATAATTTTTGCCGAAGCTTCAATCTTGCAGCCCAAGCCTGCCCAGACGCCTGGCGCAATTTCTCGCACGCCTACCCGCGCCTTGCCGGCGTGCGGCAGCCATGCCTTCAAGGCGTTAAAAAATCCGGCATGGTTTTCAAACAATGGTTTTTCCGGCAGCACCGGCAAACGGTCGGCCACCACGACATTTTCCAGGCCGAATCGTTTTTGCGCCTCGGCCACGGATAATTCCCGCGCCTCGGCCAGTACTTCAATTTTCAGGCCCCAGCGTTCGCCGCGTCCGACCGCGGCTCGAACTTGATCCGGACGGTCGGAGGCCATGATTACAACTTCCTTCACGCCGCGTTCCGCCAGCGCCGTAAGCCAGTGCGCCAGCACTGAAGGCCCCAGTACCGGCACCAGCGCGAGCGGTGTCTTCCGCGCGAGGAAAGTCACTTCTCTGCGGCGGTCGGGACAGATGACGATCGCTTTCATGCGCCCTTGCCAAAGAGAATTGCCGGAACGGTTTTCAGCAACAGCCACAAATCCTTCCGGAACGACTGGCTCTCGATGTAGCGCACGTCCAAATCCACCTGTTCCTCGAAATCAATCGAGTTGCGGTCGCCGATTTCAAACAGCCCGCCCTCGCGTTCACCGACCTGCCAAAGACAGGTGATGCCGGGCTTGACGTTGAATCGCCGGCGGTGCCGCTGCTCGTAAAGCTCCACCTCGCGCCGGATTGGTGGTCGTGGTCCGACGATGGACATCTCGCCTTTCAGCACGTTCCAAAACTGCGGCAGTTCATCGAGCGAAGACTTGCGGATGATTTTCCCGATTTTCGTGATGCGCGGATCGTCTTTCATCTTGAATGTCACACCTTCCTTCTTTTCGTTTTTTGCTAGTAAATCTTTCAGCTTCGCCTCTGCGTCAACACACATGGAGCGGAATTTAAGCATTCCAAATTCACACCCGTGCAGGCCATAACGTGTCTGCCGGAAAAAAATCGGCCCGCCGTCCAGCTTCACCGCGATGGCGATACCGATAAAAACCGGCGCCAGCAAAATTATCGCGATGACGCTGATCACGATGTCAAATACCCGTTTAAGAAAAAGGGCGATGCCCGTGGTGAAATTCCAGGCAGTACGCTTCCATTTGACATAGGCGTTCAGCCGCGCCCGGCCCCACGGGGTTTGCGCCGCGAGGAGGCGGCTGGTCATCTGTTCGCGAATTTCCGATTCGTTCATGGCTTAAGTCTTCTGGTTGCTTTCGACCCGCAAAAAAAACATTTTTTGCACCAAAAAATCAAAATCTGTCGGTCCCAATGGCGAAGTCACAACCCGCTGTGCTTTGGCCCGCTGTGGCTCCACGAATCTTTCGTGCATGGGTTGGACGTGCTCGAAAAACTGACAGCGCACCGACTCAAAACTGCGGCCGCGCTCGCTTGCGTCACGTTCGCTCCGGCGTAGAAAACGCTCCTCCACGCCGCAATCCACAAAAATCGTCAGCGCAAATCGTTCACGTAGTTCATCGTGATGGAGTAGCCACAGGCCGTCCCAGACAATCAATGGCGGCGGCAGAAAAATGCGCGCCGATTTTTTTCGGGTATGCGTGGTAAAATCGTATGCGGGCAAATCCAGTATTTCTCCGACGCGCATTGTGTGGATGATGGTGTGGAATTTTTCCCAGTCAATCGCCGCCGGGTCATCGAAATTGACGCGGGCGCGTTCCGCCGGAGGCAGGGGCGACAAATCGCGGTAAAAATCATCGAGGCTGATGCGCGCGGCACGCGGCGCGAGCGCGGCGGTGAGTTTTTCCGCCAGCCAGGTTTTGCCCGAGCCGCTGCCTCCGACCACCGCGACTTGAATTGGCGATTTCATTTCAAAAAGTTTCCCTATCGAAATTTAACGCGACTAGATAGGTTAACCTTGCATTTATCATCACCCAAATGCAATTTTAATCACCGTTTCAAATAAAAGGAAAAAACGGGGCTTTCGGCGTTGATGCGATCAGAAGTAAATAGCCAATGCCTGGTTAAATTTAGTAATTGCGATTCTATGTTCGGATTGATTTTGTAAACCGGTTGTAAAACCAATTTTATGTATGGCATGGTTAACAAAGCGGTTGAGGACATGGTCGTCATGCATCATGGCGAATCCGTATGGGAACAGATCAAAATCAAGGCTGGCGTGGATGTGGATGTTTTCATGAGCAACGAGAGCTACTCGGATGACGTTACCTACAATCTTGTCGGTGCGGCGAGCGAGGTGCTCAAAGTGCCGGCGGAACAAATTTTGATCAGCTTCGGTGAACACTGGGTGTTACACACGGCGGCGGAAGGTTATGGCGGATTGATGAAGGCGGCTGGCAAAACCCTGCCGGATTTTATGCGGAACCTGCCGAACTTTCATTCGCGGGTCACCATGATTTTCCCCAAGCTGCAGCCGCCTCATTTCAAATGCACGGACATCACTGATCGCTCGTTGAGGCTGCATTATTTTTCCCACCGGAAAGGGCTGGCGCCGTTCGTGGTCGGCTTGATGCAGGGCTTGGGCAAGCATTTTAAAACTCCGGTCACGGTACGGCAGACGGCGGCTAAAGAACTCGGCTTGGACCACGATGAGTTCCAAATCGACTGGACTCCCGCGCCATCAAAATGAGTTCTCCTCGCCAACCTGTGTCATGGATGATCGGCTTGCCGCCGGAACAATTTGCCGCCGCTTTTCCATTTCACTTTGCTTTGGACGCAAAACTGAAGTTTTGTCAGGTTGGCGCGACGCTGGGCCGCATTTGTCCGGATATCCGGCTGGGAGCGGAATTGAATCAAATTTTCCAGGCCATCCGGCCGCAGGGACAGGTTTCTTTGGAATGGATTGAGCAAAACCGGTCGCATTTTTTTCTGCTGGAGCATCAAGCCAGCCACCTGCTCCTGCGCGGCGAGTTCATGCTGTTGCCGGACACGGATATTTTATTGTTTCTCGGTTCACCGTGGTTCACCGATCCTCAGGAGATTGTCGCGCATGGTCTGCGCTTTGAAGATTTTGCCATCCACGATCCGGCGGTGGACCTGCTCCAGGTCTTTCAGGCTAACAAGATCAGTCTGGAAGATGCCAAGCGGTTGGCCGATAAACTGAAAAAACAACGCGCGGAATTACGGGCGGTCAACGAGCGGCTGCGGCAACAGGAGGCGGAAACCAAAAAACTTGCGATCATCGCCGAACGCACCGATAACTGCGTTGTGCTCACGGATGCCGCCGGCAAAATTGTCTGGGTGAACGCGGGTTTCACTCGGCTGACTGGCTACGAACTCAGCGAATTGTTGGGTAAGACCCCCGGCTCGGTTTTGCAGGGGCCGGAAACCGACCCGGTCACCGTGTCGCACATGCATCAGCAGCTTTCCAAGGGTGAAGGGTTCAAAGTGGAGATCATCAATTACTCGAAAACCGGTCGCAAATACTGGTTGGCGAGTGAAATCCAGCCTATTTTTGATGATTCTGGCCGGCTCACGAATTTCATGGCAATTCAGAGCGATATTACTGAGCGCAAAAATTCGGAAAATCTCCTGCGCACGACCAGCGCCTTGCAGCGGGCCATGCTGGAAGGTGCCGGCTACGCGATCATCGCCACCGACACCGCCGGAATCATTCAACTTTTCAATCCGGCTGCCGAGCGGATGCTGGGTTATTCGGCAGAAGAGATGGTGAAACAAAAGACGCCGGCGGTTTTTCATTTGGCCGGCGAAGTTGCCGTGCGCGCAAGGGAGCTCACAGTCGAACTGGGGCGCGCAGTGAAGCCGGGATTTGAGGCGTTCGTTGCCAAATCCGAGCTGGGCCAACCCGATCAGCGCGAATGGACTTATGTTCGCAAGGATGGCTCACGGTTTCCGGTGCTGTTGTCCGTCACCACCCTCCACGACGAACATGGCAAAATTACTGGCTATCTTGGTGTGGCGTCGGATCTCACCGAGCGCAAGCGCGACGAGGAAAAACTTCGCGCCACGCTTTCGGAACTGGAGCGATTCAATCGCGTAATGCTGAACCGCGAGGAACGTGTGCTTGAACTGAAACGGGAAATTAATCAGATGCGGGCCGCTTCCGGACTGCCGCCCGCCTATCCTTCCGCTGCGGAGATCGCCGGAACCCAAACCCAAAGCTTTTGATTTCATGCAAACCACCACCTGTCGCTGGACTAAGGAAACCGGTTGGGACTTGCCCGTCGGGTTCGCTGGCGCACCGCAGCTTGTTCTCTATTTTGGCGCTACTGCGCAACTCGACGCCGGTGCGCCGGCGGTGCGCGAACTGGGCGCTCGATTTCCGCAGGCCGTGATTTGCGGTTGCAGCACGGCCGGCGAAATTCTCGGTGGCTGCATCTTTGATGACTCGGTCGTTGCGGCAATTGTGCAATTCAAATCCACTCAAGTCCGCGCTGTGGTCGAGTTCACCGGCGCCCACGCCGATAGCTCAACGGTCGGACAGCGTGCCGCGGAAAAGTTGCTGGCACCGGGCCTCCGGCATGTGCTCATTTTATCTGACGGACTGTCTGTGAACGGCACGGCGTTGATTTCGGGCTTGGCGGAAAATTTGCCGTCGAACGTTGCGATTACCGGCGGACTTGCCGGCGATGGGGCCCGTTTCGGGAAGACATTGGTGGGACTGGGCGATGCGCCAAAGCGTGATCAGGTGGTCGCAATCGGATTTTACGGGCCGGATTTTTTCGCTGGCTACGGCTCGCGTGGCGGCTGGGAGTGCTTCGGTCCGCGTCGCCTCATCACGCGTTCCCGTGGCAACACTTTGCTGGAACTCGACGGTCAACCGGCGCTGGCCCTCTACAAACGTTATCTTGGCGACCGCGCTGCGGGGCTGCCGGCCACCGGCCTGCTATTTCCCTTGGAATTGACCAAAAACGCCACGGATACGTCTGGCTTGGTCCGCACGATTCTGGCGGTGGATGAAGCGGGACAATCCCTTACGTTTGCCGGCGACATGCCGGAAGGCTGGTATGCACGCTTGATGAAGGCCAATGGCGATCAATTGGTGGATGGTGCCGCGCATGCCAGTAGCGCCGCCGCCTTGAATTACTCTTTTGGCAGTTCATCGCTGGCCATCTTGGTCAGTTGTGTCGGCCGCCGGCTCGTGCTGGGTCAGCGCGTTGAGGAGGAATTGGAGGCGGTTGTTCAGACCTTGCCGGCGGCGACCAAGGCCATTGGTTTTTATTCATATGGCGAAGCCTGTCCGTCGCTCGGCAGCGGCGTGAGCGAGTTGCACAACCAGACCATGACCATCACCCTCATCGGTGAAAAAGCTTGAGATGAACCTGCTCCTTCAACGCCAGTTGCGCAAGCATTTTGCTGGAACGCCGCCGGCGGACTCGCGTTGGCAGGCGCTGCTCGCGGATATCAGCCGCACCTATGAGGAGTTGGAGAAAGATAAACAGTTCCAGTCGCACACGCTCGAAGTCGTCTCGCAGGAGTTAACCGAGGCCAACGAGCGGCTCCGGCGGGAAGCTGAGAGCCAGGTTCGTCGGATCAGTGATTACTATGAGCAGACGCTCGCGCTCCAGCCGAGTGTGATTTTTCGGTGCAAAAAGAACAACACCGGCTTTCTGGTGGTCCTGGCCCGCGGTGGCCTGCTGCAACGGCTCGGATTGTCGGTGTCGCAAGTCGAGCATGCCGGTGTTGAATTGTTGGTGGCGGACGCGGCCAGGGGAATTTTTTTTGAGCGGGCCTGGCAGGGTTCGGCCCAGCATTTTGAAATGCAGATCCGCTCCGTCAACCTGATTTGTCAGGTGCATTTGCATCCGCTCCTGGAAGCCGGATCGGTAATTGAACTCATCGGCATCATCACCGATATCTCGGCCCAGAAAATCGCCGAGGACAACCTGCGAAAAACTTCCGATGACCTCGCCGGATTCGTGCGGGAATTGGAGCAAAACCGCCGCGTCATGTTGAGCATGATTGAGGACTTGGAGCAATATCGGTCGAATCTGGAGCAAGAAAAGAATCGTGCTACCATGCTGGCTGACGAAGCGGGTGTTGCTAACCGTGCCAAGAGCGAATTTCTAGCGATGATGAGCCACGAGATTCGCACGCCGATGAATGCGATGTTGGGGATGACAAACCTTTTGCTGCAAACGCCGCTGGATGCGAAGCAGACGGAATTTGCCCGCATGGCGGTCCGGGGCGGCGAATCGCTTCTGGAAATCATCAACGATATCCTCGATTTCTCGAAGATTGAGGCGGGGGAACATTTCCAATTGGAGAAGGAAAATTTCCGGCTGCCGCCTCTCGTGGAGGAATTGATCCAGTTGCTCCGGCCACGCGCCGAAGCTAGCGGGCTTGAGTTGCGGTTGGAACTGGCTCCGGATCTTCCATCCGGGCTGAACAGCGACGCCGGCCGGTTGCGGCAGGTATTGATGAACCTGATTAGCAACGGTATCAAGTTTACCAAAAAGGGTGCTGTCACGGTGCGGGTGCAGCCGTTGCGGCTGGAGGCGAATCGGGCGCGACTGCGGTTCGAAGTTCTCGACACGGGAATGGGCATGACCCCGGGAGAAATATCCCGCCTGTTTCAACCGTTCACTCAGGTCGGTGATGGCACCGCGCGCCGTGGCGGCACTGGGTTGGGGCTGGCCATTTCAAAGCGGATTGTGGAATTGATGGGCGGAATAATTGGCGTTGAAAGCTCACCGGGGCATGGTTCCTTGTTCTGGTTTGAGCTTGAAATGGAAGTGGTCAAGGAGTTGCCGGCCGCTGCAAATCCAGTTTCTGCGAAAATGGATTTTTCCTCCGCCAGCCTCACCGGCCAACCGTTGCGCATTCTGGTGGCCGAGGACAACGAGACCAACCGGCGGCTGGTGATGTTCATGCTGGAGAATCTGAATTGCCACGCGGATTTTGCGGTGAACGGCCAGGAAGCGGTGATGGCTTGGGAGCGGTCGAATTACCAGGTCATTCTGATGGATTGCCAGATGCCCGAAATGGATGGCTTCGCCGCCACGCGCGAAATTCGCCGTCTGGAATCTGCTGCCCGCATTCCGGCCGCAAACCGTGTCCGGATTGTTGCGCTGACTGCGAATGCGTTAAAAGGGGAGCGCGAACGCTGTCTGGCCGCCGGGATGGATGATTTCGTCAGCAAGCCATTTACATTTGCTCAAATCAGTAAAGTGCTCAACAGCGTTCCATCCTCCAAAACCAAATCGGGCACCGGCAAGCACCCAAAACCGGGGGGCGATAAATCGAAGAAAATCATTTGTGATTCACGCAAACTCAATGAACTGGTGAAAACGATTGGTTCCAAACCAACCCGAATTGTCGTTGCCGACCTCGTTAAAGATTTGCCGGCGCAGTCAAAAAAAATCGCCAGGCTGATTAAAATTGGTGAAAACCGGCAGTTGCCTCCGCTCGCTCACAAATTCCGCGGCATCTCCGCCTCGCTTGGCCTTGAATCCTACGTTGAATGTCTCAAGAACATCGAGGCAGCAGCGGCAAACGATGCTGGAAAACTCGGCTCGCTGGTCCCCAGTCTAACCCTGGAGACGCAAAATGCCATGGAGTATCTAATCCGCTGGCAGGCAAAAAATATCACGACCAAAAAACGAGCCAAATGAAACCGATAATTCTGATTGTTGATGATGAGCCGCACATGCGCCAGCTCATCACCTTCTGCCTGAAAAAGGGCGGTTACCGCATTTTAACCGCTAGCAGCGGCAGCGAAGCCATTGGAATTGCCTGCCGGGAAAAACCTGCGTTGATTGTCATGGATTTAGTGATGGAAGGCATGGATGGAGTTGCCGCTTTGAAAAAGCTTCGCGAACAAAACGACATGGCCGCAACTCCTGTCATTATTGTCACGACCCAAAGCCTGACCGCTCCCCAAACTGTAGGAAAGGATATCCAGGCAACCACATTCCTTACCAAACCATTCAGTCCTAATTTTCTCCTGGCAGAAGTAAATCGCTTGTTGAAACCGGGGCCAGTGAAGCAGCCATAAATTGTAATGGGCTTTCCGCGCTTCATGGCCCTGCCAATACTCCGACAAAGCAGCCTTATTTTACTTTTTGCGCAATCACGTTCTGGAACATCTTTTCCAGGTCGCCGATGTAGGTTTCAAAATCGTAGCGCTCGCTGACGAGTTTTAGTCCGGCCTCGCCGAGTTTTTTGGCGAGAGGCTTGTCGTTCAAAAGCTGGTCAATGCGCGCGGCAAATTTGGTCCGGTCTATCCAAGGCACCAGAAACCCGTTCTGGCCGTCGAGCAGCCAGTCCTTGATGCCGCCGGCGTCGAACGCCACGACCGGCAGCGCGTAGCGCATGACTTCGAGGCCGATGGTCGCAATCGGTTCCGGCCAGAGCGAGCTCAACGCGACGACGCTGCATTCGCGGTAATAATTTTTTAATTCCTCCTGCGGCACAAAACCCTTGAATGTGACGCGGTCAGCGAGGTTGAGTTTTTTGGAAAGCTCCTCACAGAACGCCTTGTGGTTGCCGTCGCCGAGAATCACACACTCGAATTTCGTCTTCACCTGCGCGAGCGCTTCGAGCAACACGTCCACGCCCTTGCCGCGGATGATCTGGCCGGCGTAGATGATGAGGTTGCGGTCGCTGAAGCTGCTGCGCAAATTCGGGTCGCCCATGCGCGGCACGGGTGCGTGGATCTCGATGCGCTTGGCGTCGAAGCCGTTGTTCAGTAGCTCGTCGCGCATGTAAGTCGTGACGACGACCATGCGGTCGAACCGGCGGTTGAGCGCGATTTCGCGTTTCTTCTCTGAATAACTGACCCATTTGAGCGGAAAACCGCCGCCGGATTTTTTAACAACCGACGCGAGGCACGGGAAGATGCAATGCGGTGTCGCGGGTCGCGTGCAGATTGCGCGGGTGAAGTAATTATATTTGTAGCTCCGCATGCAATAGATGTCGTGGTCGTGAACCATGCGGAGCAGTGGCACCCCGCTCTCGACGAGCGTTTGAATGACCGATAAATCGGCCATCTTGTGGACGTAAACGGCGTCGGGCGAAAAATCAGCGAGAGCTTTTTTGACAATGGCGGAGTTGTCGCCTTCGCCGAGCGGCGCGCGAAAGGGAAACGTGGTTTGCCAGCCGGCTTCATTTTTGCCGGTGGCTGGCCCGTGCAAAATGCCGATGTCATGACCGCGTTTGCCGAGTTCGGTGGCGGTGATATGAGCGTTGGCTTCCGCGCCGGCGAGCGCGCCAAACCGTTCGTGAACATAAAGTAGTTTCATTTTAGGCTTCTACGTCGATTCACCAAAATATTGGCAACAAAATCTTTGCCAGTCTGATCGGAAGAGAGCCGCACCCGCAAGTTTGCTATTCTTTTTTTTTAACCGATCATGGACCCGTCCATCACAAGCTGCACCTGCTGGCAGAGGCCATTCATCGTGATATGCATGTCCGAGTCAATCCGGCTTTATCCGTTAACATTTCATCCTCCCAAATCAATCAAAAACTGAGCCCGGATAAATAAAACAAAGTAATAGCTGCCGGGGTGCAGAGCGCGCAGCGAAAATTCTAAAACTCGGTGGCTTCGGTGTTTTGGCGGCCAAAACCCGTCGCGTAAAGCCGCAGATATTTCACCGCGACGCGCAAATCCTTCGGCCACTCGCTTTTGATGATTATGGTTTCGCCGGTGACCGGATGTACCAGGCTCAATTCTTCCGCGTGCAGCGCGGTGCGGGAAATCAGCGGGCGTTCTTCTTTGCCCGGTTTCAGGCGGAAATCCCGTTTCAGTCGCGAGAGCCAGAGGTTTTTGCCGCCGTAAATTTCATCGCCAACCACCGGAAACCCCGCGTGCTTCAGGTGAATCCGGATCTGGTGCGTGCGGTCGGTGAGCGGCGCGCAGCGCAGCAGCGTCCAGTCGGAGAATTGTTCCAGCACTTCAAAAACGGTCTTCGACTTTTTACCGTCCCTCAGGTCCACCCGCATCTGGCTGGTTTTCAGCGGATGCGGTGCGAGTTTGGCGTCCACCTCGAAATTTTTCGCCGGCGGTGTGCCCCACGCCAGGGCGACGTATTTTTTCAACGGTTTTTCCGAGCCGAATAGGTTCGCCACCGCGACAAGCGTCGGTTTGTCTTTTGCGAATAGCAGCACCCCGCTGGTTTCAAGATCGAGCCGGTGGGCGTTATTTAAATATTCCAGGTTTCGTTCCCGCGCCCAAGGTTTTTTGTCCGCGATGCCGGCGTGGAGCAACGCCATCAGGCTGGGACGCTCCGGGGTCAGATGATCCGGCGACAGCAGCAGACCGCTGGGTTTGTCGAGCGCGAGCAGATGTTTGTCCTCGAAGAGGACAGGGATTTCCCAGAACTCGCGCGTGGCGGGAGATGAGAGTTTGATGGCCGCGCTCACGGCTGGCGTTTCTGGCCACCCATGAGTTCGGCGTAGACCGGCGTGTTGCGCAATTCGCGGTTGGCCTCGGCCTGCAGCCAGCGGTTGAACGCCTCGTTCTCGCGGCCGCGGCGGACTTGTGCGGTGAACTGCGGCAGTTCCGCCGTTTTCTTCTGTTGTTCCACCGGCAGCAGAGATTGGACGAACAGCACAAAGCCGCCGTCCGTGGTCGTCACAAAATTGGCGATGTGGCCGGGCGTCGTGGTGAACGCGGCGCGCTTGAGCTGGCCGATTTCGGCGCGGTCGCCCGCTTCCGGCACGTCCTGCGAACTCAGGGAAAAGGGCGTTAGGATTTGCGGGGCCTGGCCGGCGGCCACGGCCGCCTGGGCAAAGGTTTTTCCAAGTGACATCTGTATCGTGGCAGTGATGACGAAATTGGTTCCGGCGCGTTGGGCGAGCGCGGCGGCTTCGCGGTTTTGGAAATCCTGCGTGACGCGGGCGCGAATTTGGTCGAGCGCCGGTATCGCGCTGGGCAGACTGTTGGCGAGCGCGATGACATAGCTGGCATCCGTCCCCGTGATCGGTCCGGCGAGTGGCTCATCCGCGTTCAGCTTGAAAGCGGCCTTGGTGAAAGCCGCCGGCACATTGAGGTTCTCCGGCCCATACGCGGCGCTGAACGGCGCGGTGGTGCGGACGGCCAGCTTCTTTTGCTTGGCGAGCACGGCGAGATTTTCGGGCTTGGCCGGATCAATGGCGAACAGCGTGGTGGCAAACTCCTTGGCCTGCTGGCTGGCGTCGGTGAGCGCGCGGTTGCGGATGAGGACCTCACGGATTTTCGCCTTGGCCTCGTCGGGCGTCTTGGCGTTGGCAAATTCCGTCGCGCCGTATTGGGCATAGGCCGCGTCCACGGTTTCCGCAAAATTCGTCTTGGCCCATTCCGCCTTGGCTTGCGCCAGGAAATTGCTTGCCTCAAACGCGACATAGCTCACCTGGACGCGGTCGGGCTCGCGATAGGCGGCCATGTTTTTCTGGTAGAAATCGGCGACGACCGCCGGCGTGACCGCGACCTGCGCCAGATAGTTCGACGCGGAAAAGAAAACGGCCTGGGCGGAAACCTCCTGATATTCGCGGTCGTAAAGCTGGCTGACTTCCTGCGGGGTGATGAGCGCGCCGGACAAGCCCAGCGTCTGGATCAGCTGCTGGATGGCCAGATCATCGCGGAGAAATTTCTGGAGATCGCCGGCGGTGAGGTTTTCCGGCGCCAGCACGCGGCCGACAAATTGTTCCATCGGCACCATCTGACCGTTGCGGCCGACGGACCGCAGCAGCTCCACCGCCGCCGTCTTGACCAGGTCATCGCTGACGTGGATGCCGAGGGCTTCCGCCTTGCGGATGAGCAGCAGGCGGACGTAGGTTTCGCGATTCAGGTCTTCGCGCTTGAAACTCACGCTTTTCTCCGGCCATTCGCCGTTGTGCAGCCAGTAATAAATCAGAAACTCCCGCTGCGCGGTCATGAACTCCCCGGCGTTAATCTCCTTGGCGTAGATCGTGCCGTAACCGCTGCCGGTGCGCGAGAAGCCGCCGCCGTTTTTCCCCGGTCCCTGACCCATGAACCAGACAAAGGAGATAATCGTCAGGCCGGCGATGAGCCACCACAGCCAGGCGGAATGTTTGCGAATTGATCCAATCATAATGAAAAATGAACGCGAAGCCTAACTGGCACGGCGAAACATGGCAAACGCAAAAGCAGACTGACCGGAACTAAATTTGATCGCAGCGGATTAACTTTTCAGCCACTTCGCCGCATCCATCGCCGCGTAGGTGATGAGGATGTCCGCGCCCGCGCGGCGCATGGCCAGCAGACTTTCCAGCGTCACCGCGCGCTCGTCGATCCAGCCGTTCGTCGCCGCCGCCTTGATCATCGCGTGCTCGCCGCTTACCGCGTAGGCGGCGGTGGGCAGGCCGAATTCCGTCTTCACGCGGCGGATGATGTCCAGATACGCCAGCGCCGGCTTGACCATCACCAGATCTGCGCCCTCCTGGATGTCCAGCGCCACCTCGCGGATGGCTTCGTCGCCGTTCGCGGCGTCCATCTGGTAACTGCGGCGGTCGCCGAACGCCGGGGCGGATTCCGCCACCTCGCGGAACGGGCCGTAAAAGGCGGACGCAAACTTCGCCGCGTAGCTCATGATGGGCGTGTCGAAAAATCCGTCGTTGTCCAGCTCCGCGCGGATGGCGCGCACGCGGCCATCCATCATGTCGCTCGGCGCCACGATGTCCGCGCCGGCCTCCGCGTGGCTGGCGGCCGTGCGCGCGAGCAAGCGCAGCGAGGGATCGTTCAGGATTTTGCCGCTGTGCACGATGCCGCAATGGCCGTGCGCCATGTATTCGCACAGGCAGACGTCCGTGATGACCAGCAGCGACGGCAGCTCCTTTTTGAGCAAACGGGTGACCTGCTGGACGATGCCGTTCTTGGCGTAAGCGCCGGAAGCCCTGTCATCCTTCTTGTCGGGAATGCCGAAAAGCAAGACGGCGGGAATGCCGAGCGCATGGGCCGTGGCGGCCTCGCGCACAATCTCATCCGGCGAAAGTTGGAACACGCCGGGCATGGCCGCGATGGGACGGCGCAATTTCTTGCCGCTGCGCGCGAACAGCGGGAGGACGAACTGCGAAACATTCAGGGACGTTTCGGCGACGAGGCGGCGCAGGGCGGGCGACGTGCGCAGCCGGCGCGGGCGGACCACGGGAAATCCGGGCGAATTCATGGGCGCAGTCTAGGTTTTGCCGGGCGCGGGCAAAAGCCGAAAGTGAGCGGTCAAAAAAGCCGGCGCGACGCGGCCGGGGACTTTTAGCGGCCTGACGGGCGGCTGGAGCGAGGCAGCTGTTTTTGCCAGACATGGGAACCTCCCCTCATCGGCCACCAACCTCACCTGGTGGCGAACGAACCTCACTTGCCCGTCCGCGAACATCACATCCTGGCCAATGAACCTCACTTCGAGGCCGATGAAGATGACATTGTTTGAAATGAACATCACTTCACGGCCAACGAAGATGTCTTCATTTGAAACGAACATCACTTCCCTGCCGACGAACATCACTTCGTTGGCCACGAACATCACTTCATTTCAAATGAACATCACTTCGTTTGCCAATCTGACATGGTGGAACGTCAAAAAAACATGGTTTTTACGTTAAAACCCCACTTTTTGACGAAAAGTGGTCAAAAAGAGACAGTTGGCGGGGGGGGGGAGGCAACCATGGGCCACGCTTTAAGGGGAGCGGCCGTTGATGGGACACGCGGGCGGCGGCGAAAGTGATGCGGGAGATGTAACTTTCTAATTATGATTGCGTCTGACTGTTTACCCGCCACCAACCAAAACCGGCGGTTCACTAACAAACCAAGGATAAATATGAAAATGACCAAAACCCTCGCATTCGCGACGCTGGTGGCCGGCAGTCTGTTCGCCGGCAGCCTCGCGCTCCCCGCGCAAGACGCGCCAAAGACCCCGCCGGCTGGTGCCGGTCCGGCTGCGCATGCCCGCCTGAACGGCGATCAGATCGCCAAGGACCTCGGGCTCACCGACGACCAAAAGGCCAAGCTCAAAGCGGCCTTGGAAGACATGGAAACCAAGGTGAAGGCCCTCCGCCAAGACACCGGCCTGTCGCCGGAAGATCGCCGGGCCAAGCTCAAGGAAATCCGCGAAGACCTCGTGAACAAGCTGAAGGAATTCCTGACCCCCGACCAGCTGGAGAAATTCAAACAAATGCATCGCAGCCACCAGCCAGCAGGTGGTGCCGGCGGCCAAAAGCCCCAGACTCCGCCTGCCAAACAATAAGCATTTTCCGTCAGCGGTAAAACTTCACCGGACGGCTCCCCAGCCGTCCGTTTTTCTTTGGTGGTTGGGCGATTCAAAATTGTGAAATCAGGTTGAGACGGCAAAGGCCGGCCCGGGCCAAGAGCCAGTGAATGGCGGAGGGAAGAGGCAGTTAGAACCGATTGGTGTAGCCTATCCTCTTTTTTGCCGCGTCACTCGATAACAAACATACAAAGAACCATAAATAATTAAACTCAAAGTTCCTGGTTCTGGAGCCGGTGAAGTTGAAAACTGGATATTATCGAGCATTGCCGTGGTTTGCCAAGGAGCCGTAAACAGTAACAGCCCTGTCTGTCCGGCATAAGCCGAAATGTCTGCAACCCAAACCGAGAAAGTTGGGGCGTTGCTCATAGCGTTGAAAGTGAGCGGCTGTCCGTTGAAAGTAACCTGAAGTGCTCCACCCCAGTAAGTAATCGATTCAGCGGATGATGGAACTTGACCGGTCTGGCCAATCGAAGCGTAACTCGAGCTGGAAACAAATTGACTACCACCCTGAAGCAAAATGGAATACCGGCCTCTTAATGCTTGAAATCCAGTTGGGTCATTTGTTCCGTGGAGAGTTACGCCAGATGAATCAAGTGTTATGTCATTGAACGCTACAGTAGTATTCGGATCACTGTAGCCTGCGTTCGCATGGGGGGACCAATCCCACCCAGGAATTGTCGCATTGGTATCATAATAACCGCTATCAGAGTTAACCAGAACACCCGTCAGGGTTGTATTCTCAAACCCCAGATTCATGAAACCTTGCCCGGATGCAATCTCACCCCAGAGAATCATCAAAGCTAACGACAAACATTTGTGTGGCATTTTCATGAAGCGCACAATAGTGGCCCAACCTCTAGGCCGAACAACTTGGTAGTTGTTGGCCTATCGGGTTCAAGGTTGAAAACTATTCTGGTCGCCCGGGGTTGTCCAACCTAATTGCCCATGAAATCAGGCTGGCATTTGGCCAGCGTTGGCTCAACGCGGCGTGGGTTCCACGTCCACGGACACGGCCAGGACCTGACGGCTGCCGGTGCCGTTGCCGTTGTAGGTGAAGATCACCCATTGGCCGGTGGGGTCGAAATGCACATTGGGTTCCAGCCGGTAATCCTGTTTCTGCATGTTGAAGAGCCGTTCGGGCTTGAGCTGGTCGCCTTCGCGGCGAAAGAGCCAGATCCACTGCGGCCGGCCCTTTTCCTTTTCGATCAGGCTGTGAAAGCCGCCGTCGCCGCAGAAGAGCGAGCCGTCGCGATTGATGTTGTAATGGATGGATTTCGCCTCGTCGGGGATCAGGTAGCGCCGGGTGTTGCCGGTGTTCACATCCACGCCCGCGATGAAAAAGCGGTGGTCGGGGGTGTTGGTGCGGAGGGTCAGTTCAAACCAGACCACGGGCTGCTGCGGGTCCCAGTATTCGTGCGTGACGGTTTCCCGGCCGGGGGTCTGCGGGAACAGGCGTTTCAGGCCGGTGCCGTCGTCGCGGATGAACCACATGCGGTCCTTGACCGGGTCGGTCAGGGCGGAGATCTCGCGGCAGAATTCGATGAGGTGCGGGTCGCGCGGGCTGAACTGGACATGGCCGAGCCAGGCGTTGGTGGTGTGGATGTCGCGGATCACGCCGTCGTCGATGCCGATGGTGAGGATGTGATTGGTGAGGGCCAGCCGGGCAAAGGCGTCCCAGCGCTGGTTGCGGGTGTAGCGGTTGAAATAGGTGCCGATGTCGTCGGCATAGGCGGTGGCCAGCAGGGTTTCGTCGGCGTTGATGGTGAGGTTGACGCCGTAAAGTTCGTGGTAGGGCAGGCGGTCGGTGATGAGGCGGTGTTCGTGCGTGCGCAGGTTCAGGGCAAAGATGGCGCCGCGGTTGGTGCCCAGTTTTGAGAAGTAAAACACCTCCTGCCGGCGCTGGCCGATGACTTCGTAATGTTCGGTCTCGCGGTCCGAGATCTGGCGGGGAAGGCCGTCGGGCACGGTCACTTGATACAGGAAAGAGCCGCGCTCGTCGGCCGATTTGAACAGGAGGTTGCTGGCGTCAATGAACGGCCATTGGTGAAAATAAAATCCGGTGCTGTTGTGCAGGCCGTAGGAAAGGTTCACCACGCGATGACCCGTGGCGGGGTCGATCCAGGTGCGGGGATTGCTGGTGGAGCCCGCCGGCGGCTGGGTTGCGGTCGCGGCGGCGCAGATCTGGCCGGCGCAGGGCAATACGATAAACAGGAGCTGCTTGAGGCGGGTGATCATGCGGAGAGGTTTCTTTGGGCAAGTGCCGCGGTTGATTTACGGGAAAAACTATTCTGGTCGCCCGTGGTTGTCCAACCTTATTGCCAATGAACCTTGGAATGGCAAAGCAGGGGAATTCAACGCCAAGGCGCAAAGAAGCAATGACGCAAGGTCAAGAAATCTCTGCGCCTTCGGGTCTTGGCGCCTTGGCGTTAAATGGCTGGCTGGCCCCGAGCAAGGAGCAGGGGAATGGCGGATGGAAGAGGCAACTAGATACTATCGGTGCAGCCTGTTGCCGGATTTGGCCACTGGTCATCTATTCTGAATGTTAACATTTATAGTCGGGTCTTTTGTTGAATTAAAATCGCCCACTCTTCCATAGCTATCCACCTTGCCGTCTATCAATTTTACAAAATAATCCTGTGACTCCGGCGCAATGCCGTGGCGTGCAAGATAAATGGTGGCAATGGTGGATGAGAAATCATAGCGAAGTATCTCAACTCTATTTCCAGGTGCGGCGGTGCTGGCTGGCTCACCCATCGCTGCAATAACCTCTTTCTTGGTCATGCCAATGCTCAACCGATTCATTTTTGATGTGGGGCTTGCACAACCGGCAAGAATCATCACCGATGCAAGTAACAGCATGTGTAATATTTTCATAAAGCATGTGAAGTGGTCTAACATCGAGGTCGCCAAATTGGTTTAGTTTGTTTATGGTCTAGCTAGTTGGTGGGGAAAAACATTTTCGGCTTGGCCAGCCCCAGCTTGGCCAGGCGGAATTGGCTGCCGACGCTGAGGCAGCCGAAGCCGTATTTGCAACTGCGCCGGAAGTTGATGGACGAGGCTTCCTTGAAATATTTGGTCGGGCAGCTCACTTCGCCGATGGTGAAGCCGTGCCAGAGTATTTGCGCGAGCATCTGGTTGTCGAACACGAAGTCGTCGGAATTGCCGACGAGGTCGGGCTGGAGTTTCAGCAGCAGTTCGCGCGAGAACGCCCGGTAGCCGGTGTGGTATTCGGAAAGCTTGGCGCCGAGCAGCAGGTTTTCCACCGCTGTCAGAAAACGGTTGGCCACATATTTCCACGTGGGCATGCCGCCCTGCAGCGAATAGCCGCCGAGAATACGGCTGGCCAGCACGCACTGGTGCAGGTCGTGGGCGATGATGGAGGCCAGCGCGGGAATCAGCTTCGGCGTGTATTGATAATCCGGATGCACCATGATGACGATGTCGGCGCCAGCCTCGAGCGCGAGCCGGTAGCAGGTCTTCTGGTTGCCGCCGTAGCCGGTGTTTTTCTCATGCACATGCACCGTCACGCCGGGCAGCGCGGACGCCACCCGTACCGTGTCGTCGCGGCTGCGGTCGTCCACCAGGATGATGTTGTCCACGATGCCGTGCTGCTGGACTTCCGCCACGGTCTGGGTGACGGTTTTGGCCGCGTTGTAGGCGGGCATGACCACGACGATCTTTTTCCCTAAATACATAGTCTGATTTCGCGCCATCCTGCCGCAACGCCGCAAGGGCTGAAAGTGAAAAAACCTTCCGCCCGCCGCCGGTTTAAATCATTTAGCCAGCAGCCGGCGCAGGTTTTGCAGTTCCTTCAACCGCTGTTTGTCCGGGGCGGGGTAGCTCATCTTGAGATTCTTCAGCGTGTCCAGGATGACCTGCGAGATGATGAGTCTGGCGTTCAGCTTATCGTCGGCGGGCACGACAAACCACGGCGCGTGTTCGGTGCTGGTGGCGGCCATGCAATCCTCGTAGGCGGTTTGGTATTCCTTCCAGAAGCCGCGTTCCACCAGATCGAACTTGCTGAATTTCCAGTTGCGCGTCGGGTCTTCCAGGCGCCGCAGGAAGCGCTTGCGCTGTTCCTCCTTGGACACGTGCAGGAAAAATTTGATGACGCGCGTGCCGTTGCGGTAAAGATGTTTTTCCAGGTCGTTGATGGAACGATGGCGTTTGTCCCAGAAATTTTTGTCGTCCACCAATTCCGGCGGCAGCTCCTGACCTTTCAAAATCTCCGGATGGACGCGCACGACGAGGACTTCCTCGTAATAGGAACGGTTGAAGATGCCGATGTGGCCGCGCTCCGGCAGGCAGTGGGTTGTGCGCCAGAGAAAATCATGCTCCAGCTCCTCCGCGCTCGGACGCTTGAAGCTGAACACCTGGCAGCCCTGTGGATTGATGCCGGACATGACGTGCTTGATCGCGCCGTCCTTGCCGGCCGCGTCCATCGCCTGAAAAATCAGCAGCAACGAATACTGGTTGTGCGCGTAAAGCAGGGCCTGGCGTTCGCTTAATCCCTTGATGTGCGTGGCGAGCAGTTCCTTGTAATGCTCGTCCGATTGGTAAAACGGCTTGACCCGGGTCGGCAGTTTCTTGAGGCGAACCTTCCCGCCTTCGCGGACGCGGAATTCCTTCGTGGAGATATTCATGACCCGAATCTATGCCCATTTGCTCGGGAAATAAAAGAATAATAGCAGTGCCTGGCAATCGGCCGGATCGTGCGACGCCTGCGAACCGGTCAATTACGCCGGCTTGATCTTCATGATCAAATCCTTGCTTTCCAACGTGTCGCCGTTCTGCACGCAAATTTCGTCCACCACGCCATCAAACGATCCGTAAAGCGTCGTCTGCATCTTCATCGCTTCGAGCGTGAGGAGCTTGTCGCCCTTGGCCACTTTTGCGCCGACGCTCACGGCTAGCGCCGTGACCAGGCCGGGAATCGGCGCGCTGATTTCCGCCGGCTTGGCAGGATCGGCTTTGACGCGCGCCTTCACCATGGGCTTCACGGAACGATCCACGATGGCCAATTGCCGCGCCATGCCGTTCAATTCAAAGTTCACCGTGCGCTTGCCCTCGGGGTCCACCGCGCCGATGTTGACGAGCCGGATGAACAGGGTTTTGCCCGGTTCGATCTCCACGGTGATTTCCTGGCCGACTTTCATGCCGTAGAAAAATGCCGGCGTCGGCAGCGCAAACAGTTCGCCATGCTCGCGCGTGGACTTGGCATAGCCGGCGAATACTTCGGGATACATGATGTGGCTGAACACGTCGTCCAATGTCGCGTCGGGTTTCACCTTGGCGGCGAGTTCGGCTTCGAGCTTTTTGAAATTGAGCGGTTTCAACCCCGCGCCCGGGCGCCCGCTCAACGGTTTGCGGTCGCCGAGAATGACATGCTGTAATTTCTTCGGCCAGCCGCCCTTCGGCTGACCGAGTCCGCCTGCCAGCATATCAATCACCGATTCCGGGAACGGCGTGCCGCCCGGCTCCAGATTCAAGACATCGGCGGGCTTGATGCCGCGCGTGACCAGAAACATCGTCATGTCGCCCACAACCTTGCTGCTGGGCGTGACTTTTACGATGTCGCCGAAAAGCTGGTTCACCTCGGCGTAAGTGCGCGCAATCTCCGGCCACCGTTGCGCGAGCCCCATTGAAGCCGCCTGCTCCTTGAGGTTCGTGAACTGCCCGCCGGGCATTTCGTGCATGTAAACCTCGGCGCTGCCCGCCCGCGGCGAGGAATCAAACGGCGCGTAAAACGCGCGCACGTGTTCCCAGTAATCCGCCAATTCGTTCAGCGCGTCCAAATCCAGGCCGGTGTCGCGCTTGGTGAATTGCAGCGCGGCGACGATGGAGTTCAGGTTTGGCTGGCTGGTCGAGCCGCTCATCGAAGCGGTGGCGAGATCGGCGATGTCCACCCCCGCTTCCGCCGCGCTCAACACGCTCGCGGCGGCAATGCCGCTGGTGTCATGCGTGTGAAAATGGATCGGGATGCCAATCTCCTGCTTGAGCGCCTTCACCAGGGCGCTCGCGGCGGCGGGTTTGCATAAGCCGGCCATGTCCTTGATGGCGAGGATATGGGCGCCCATTTTCTCCAGTTCCTTCGCCAGTTTGAGGTAATATTTCAACGAATATTTGTCGCGCGCCGGGTCCAGGATGTTGCCGGTGTAACAGATCGCGCCTTCGCAGACCGCGTGCGTTTCGTTCACGGCTTCCATCGCGACTTTCAAATTCGGCAGATAATTCAGCGAGTCGAAGATGCGGAAAATATCCATGCCCGCCGCCGCGGCGTGCTTCACAAAACCGGCGACGGCGTTGTCGGGATAATTGGAATAGCCCACGGCGTTCGAGCCGCGAAAGAGCATCTGAAAACAGATGTTCGGAATGCGCTCGCGCAGCAGGCGCAGTCTTTGCCAGGGGTCTTCGTGGAGAAAGCGCAGCGCGGTGTCAAACGTAGCGCCCCCCCACATTTCCAGGCTGAACAGATCCGGCGTGCGCCGCGCCACGGCGTCCGCCACCGCCAGCATGTCGTAAGTGCGCAGCCGCGTGGCGAACAGCGACTGATGCGCGTCCCGCAGCGTCGTGTCGGTGATGAGCAATTGCTTTTGCTTGAGCGTCCATTCGGCGAATTTCTTCGGGCCGAGTTCGAGCAGCAGTTGCCGCGTGCCTTTCGGTGGCGCGAGTTTCCGGTCAAACGCCGGCACGCGCGCGGCGGTGAAAATTTCCTTGGGCTGAAAACCTTTCACGAGCGGATGGCCGTTGACCGTGATGTCACCCAGATATTTCAACAGCTTCGTCGCGCGGTCGCGGCGCGGCTTGAAATTGAACAGCTCCGGCGTGGTGTCGATCAGCGTCGTTGTGGCGAGACCTTTTTTGAACGTGTCGTTGTGGATGACGTTTTCCAGAAACGGAATGTTCGTCTTCACGCCGCGGATGCGGAATTCCCGCAGCGCGCGGTCCATGCGCTGCAGCGCACTGTCGAACGTCTGCGCGGACACCGTGAGCTTCACCAGCAGCGAATCGTAAAACGGCGTCACCACCGCGCCGCCGTAACCCATGCCGCCGTCGAGCCGCACCCCGAAGCCGCCCGCCGAGCGGTAAGTGAGGATGCGCCCGTAGTCGGGCTGGAATTTATTTTCCGGATCTTCGGTCGTGATGCGGCATTGCACGGCGTAACCGTTGCGCGGCATATCTTCCTGTTCCGGAATGCCGACTTCGGGGCTGTGCATCGGCTTGCCGTCGGCGATGAGAATTTGCGAGCGCACCAGGTCAAGGCCGGTGATGACTTCCGTGACCGTGTGCTCCACCTGGATGCGCGGGTTCATCTCGATGAAGAACCATTCCTGCGTGTCGAGGTCGTAGAGAAATTCAACCGTGCCGGCGTTGTCGTATTTGATTTCGTGGCACAGCCGCACTGCCGCCTCGCACAATTCGGCGCGGACGCGCTTTTCGATGTCCACGCTGGGCGCGATCTCGATGACCTTCTGATGCCGGCGCTGCACCGAGCAATCGCGCTCGTGCAAATGAACCACGCGACCATGCTTGTCGCCGAGAATCTGAACCTCGATGTGTTTCGCGCGCGGAATATAGCGCTCCAAGAAAACCGCCGGATTGCCAAACGCTCGGCCCGCCTCGCCCTGTGCCTCGTCGAGCAAATCCGCCAAATCGCCCGGCTTGTGGACGACGCGCATCCCGCGTCCGCCACCGCCGAAAGCCGCCTTGATGATGAGCGGAAAACCGATTTCCTTGGCGACCTTGAGTGCCTTGTCCCGATCTTCGATGGCGTCTTCCGTTCCCGGCAGCACCGGCACGCCGACTTTTTGCGCCAAGGCGCGCGCGGCGGTTTTGTCGCCCATCATGCGCAGCAACTCAACGCGCGGCCCGACGAACGTGATGCCCGCTTCTTCGCAGGCCTTGGCAAACTCCGCGTTCTCCGACAGAAAGCCGTAGCCGGGATGGATGAAGTCCACGCCCTTTTCCTTGGCGAGCGCGACGATGCCGGGAATGTCCAGATACGCGCCGACCGGGCCTTTGCCTTCGCCGACGACGTAAGCCTCGTCGGCTTTGAAGCGATGAATCGCAAGCCGGTCCTCCGCCGCGTAAATGGCGACGGTGCGCAACCCAAGTTCGGTGGCCGCCCGAAAGACGCGGATGGCGATCTCGCTGCGGTTGGCAACCAGCAATTTTCTCTGGCGATCAGGTTTGGCAATTAAAGTCATAAGCTACGGCGCAATAAGACACCAAAGCCCCGCCCGCAAAGCAATCAGAGAAATTATAAGATTAAAAAATTTACCAGTTCTGCTTGGCAAGTGCCCGATTCACCGTTTAGCTAACCGCATGCAACCGGTTCTCGATTATTTGAAACAACACCAGGCCCGTTTCGTCGCCGAGCTTTGTGATTACCTGCGCTTCGCCAGTGTTTCCGCCCAGCCGCAGCACAATAAAGATTTGCTCGCCTGCGCCCGCTGGCTGGTCGCGCATTGCATAAAAATCGGCCTCGACGCGCGGATCTGCCCGACCGGGGGGCATCCCATCGTCATCGCCAAGACACGGCGCGTGAAAAACTCCGGCAAGCCCCACTATCTGGTTTATGGCCATTACGACGTGCAGCCGCCGGAACCGTTGGAGCTTTGGACCACGCCGCCGTTCGCGCCGCGCATCAAGGGCCGGAATATCTTTGCGCGCGGTTCCACCGACAACAAAGGCCAGAACTTCGCCCATCTCAAGGCCGTCGAGGCTTACCTGAAAACCGGTACGCCGCTGCCCTGCGATCTGACCTTTGTGCTGGAAGGCGAGGAGGAGGTCGGCAGCAAAAGCCTTTCCGGGTTTCTCAAAAGAAACCGCCGCGAACTGGCGTGTGATGCCATCGTGGTTTCCGATACCGGGATGCCCGCGCCCAACCAGCCGGCGCTGACCTACGCGTTGCGCGGCATCATCGCCTTTGAGGTCACGCTGCATGGCCCGGCGCGGGATTTGCATTCCGGCATTTTCGGCGGCGTGGTGGAGAATCCCGCGATGGCGCTCGCGCAACTCCTCGCCAAAGTTCGCGACCAAAATGGCCGTGTGAAAATCCCCGGCTTCTATGAAGGTGTGATGCCGCTCTCGAAATACGAGCGCGACCAGATCGAACGCTATCCGCTTTCTGATGCCGAACTGAAAAAGCTTTTGGGTGCACCGCAGTTGTTCGGCGAGCGCGGCTACACCGCCACGGAACAGCGGAGTTCCCGGCCGACCTTTGAAATCAACGGCCTCACCAGCGGCTATCAGGGCGAAGGCAGCAAGACCATCGTGCCCTCGTGGGCGCGGGCCAAAATCACCTGCCGGCTTGTGCCCAGCCAAAACCCCGCCCACGTTCGCCAAGTCGTCTGCGACTGGCTCCGGAAAAATTGTCCGCCGACCGTGCGGCTGGAAATCACCGCTGGTCACGGTGCGGAGGCGTATCTCGTTTCGCCCACCAGCGCTCCGGCGCAAGCCGCGTTGCGCGCGCTGGAAAAAGCCTTCGGGGCAAAGCCGATGCTCATGCGCGAAGGCGGCTCGATTCCCATCGTGAACGAGTTCAAAAAAATCCTCGGTGCGGACACGCTGTTGCTCGGCATCGGTTTGCCGGATGACAACGCCCATTCACCCAACGAAAAGTTCAGCCTCGACTGTTTTGAGCAAGGCCAGCGCATGAGCGCGCACCTGTGGCAGGAATTGTCCGCCACCGATAGCCATTGATGAAAATTTGGATCTAGCTCATATGATGAAAACAATCTGCCAATTGCTTTGTATTGTGCTTGTGCTTGCTTTGCTGGGGTGCAGGTCGAGTCATTCCGGCAATAATGCATCTTTGGTGAAATGGGTACCGGCGGGATTGCCAGTCATACCAACCAACGGGCCGGCCTTATGTATGGGGTCTTATCTCCAGCCGGCGCAAGGCAAGGCTGTCCTCGATGCGGCGCTGGCAGAATTTCCTGAACAAGCCTCTTGGGATGCCTATGCCCGACTGTTGCGCGAACGCATCCAGGAAGGCGCCGGTCTTGCGCCGTGGCCGCAGCGCACACCCTTGAATGCGGTTATCCGCCAGCGGCGCGTTCATGACGGTTACACTGTCGAGAATGTGGCGTTTGAGTCGGTGCCTGGATATTATGTTACGGGGAACTTGTATCGACCGTTAAAGCCCAAGGCTCCTTGTGCCGTTATTCTAGCAACCCACGGACATTGGAAAGAAATACCCGGGCGCTTCTCTGCGGATATGCAATATCGCTGTGCCGCGCTGGCGCGGATGGGGGCAATTGTATTTTCGATTGATATGTTTGGTCATGGTGATTCGATTCTGCAGGTGGGAGCCGAGGCACATGCGCATCCATTTTCCATGACCATCCAATTGTGGGATAATATGCGCGCGCTGGATTTTTTACTTTCGCTGCCAGGTGCAGATCCAAAACGGGTTGCCGTCACCGGCGAATCTGGCGGCGGAACGCAAAGCTTCCTCCTGACGGCGCTTGATTCGCGGGTGAAATTATCGGTGCCGGTGGTGATGGTGTCTTCGTATTTCTTCGGTGGTTGTCCGTGTGAAAGTGGATTGCCCATTCACCGCAGCGAAGATCATTTTGCCAACAATGCGATGATTGCCGCGTTGGCGGCGCCGCGACCGATGCTGCTGGTGTCGGATGGGGCGGATTGGACCAGGGACACTCCTGTCAGCGAGTTTCCTTTCCTGCAAAAAATCTATGGTTATTACCACGCGATCACGAATGTGGCCAATGTTCATCTGCCGAATGAAAAACACGATTACGGTCCCTCCAAGCGCGAAGCGATGTATCGGTTCGTCAGCGAACGGTTCCATCTGAATCTGACGGCTATTCAGAACCCCAATGGAGCAATTGATGAATCGCATATCACCATGGAAGAACCGGATTCTTTGCACGTTTTTGACCAAGCTTTTCCACTTCCCGCAAATACTTTGCGTAGCGCTGCGGCGGTGGAAAACACATTGAAAAAACTGCAAACTAAGTAGAGAGATTGACTGCCGCTCAAGGATGTCGGTCTGACATCCGGATAAGTGGCAAGTTTTCCTTGCAACCTTCGGGCTACAATTTCCCCTTGGTGCTCGGCAATTGACCGGCAATACGCGGATCGTGCTGGCGCGCGGCGTCTACGGCTCGGGCAAACGCCTTGAATAGCGCCTCGACGATGTGATGCGGCTCGTCGCCGTAGAGCAATTCCAAGTGCAGGTTGCAGAGCGCTTCGTTGGCGAAGCCCTGGAAAAATTCCCGCGCGAGGCCGAAACGAAACCTGCTGGAGACGTCCTGATGCTTTTCCGCATCGGTGATTTTCTGGGAGAATTTGTCCAGCCCGCGCCAGATGAGGAATGGCCGGCCGCTGAAATCCACGACGCAGCGGGCGAGGCATTCGTCCATCGGCACATAGGCTTCGCCGGTGAATGGGTTTTTCGGGTGGAAACCGTGGCCATAGCGGCGGATGCCGCGCTTGTCGCCGAGGGCGGTGGTGACGGCCTGCCCGAGCGCGATACCGCAGTCCTCGACGGTGTGGTGCGCGTCCACTTCAAGGTCGCCGTCGCAGCGCAAATCCAAGTCCACCGTCGCGTGCTTGGCGAACAGCGTAAGCATGTGGTCGAAGAACGGAATGCCGGTCTTGATTTTGGATTTGCCCTTGCCGTCGAGGTTGAGGCGGACGGCAATCCGGGTTTCCTTCGTGTGCCGTTTGATTTGAGACGTGCGCGCTTTCACGCGGAAATTAAAGCAGAGCGGCGGCGGAAAGACCAAGCGGAATTACGCGGTCAATAAAGCTTGGCTGGCGCCACGGGCAGCAGCGCGGCCATCTTTTTCTGGATGGCGTCGATCTGTTTTTGCAGCCCGGTTGGGTTAGGCGAGAGTTTTAGCGCGGTCTGAAGCCAGTGGATGGCGGTGCCGTAGTTGCCCGCTTCATCTTCCAGATGTGCGAGGTTGACGACAATTTCTTCGAAGACAAGTTTGTTGTCTTTTTGCTGATCGAGTGGTTGGGCGAGAAATTTTCTCACGCCGAGTTCCCATACGTTCCGGGCGCGGTCGGCGTCATGGGAGCTTTCGCGGTAAAGCCGGCCCAGCTCGAACAGGATTTCATAACTGTCGGGATTGTTTCGCAGGCCTTCGCGGAGAAAGGTCTCGGCCTGGTCGGGGCGATTGAGGTGTTCGCGCAGGAAAAACGCGCCGACGGTGTAAGTCTCGACTTTTTGCGGGTCGAGATCGGCGGCGAGGCGGAGCCACGGGAGGATTTCGCGCTCATTGCCGTGTTCAAGGTGCGTGTGCTGCGCGATCTTGAAATTTCGGCCAAAGGCGTCAATCCAGTCCCTCGGTTTGCCCAGGAAATCCTCGTTCTTTTCGTCCTCCTCGGTTTCCTTGCGGCCGTGGCTGGCGGAAATGATTTCCTTCTGCTCCCCGGAATTTTTGTCGAAGATGGACGGATAATAGCCGCTGTGAAAATAGACGTCGGCCATGGTGAAGAACTGGTTGGCGAACAGCTTGCGGCCGTCGCCGAACATCAGGGCAAAGACATTGTCCGATTTGCCGCGCCGGCTCCAGCCGGCCGCATCCGGCGCCAGCCCCAGCGCCAGCGTGATCGCCAGCGCCAACAGCGCGGTGAGCGCGAGGAGCGGGGAAATCTTCATCAGGTCGTCAGATTTTTGCGGCGGAAGCCGAGCCACGCGAGCAGCAGGAGGATTTCCGTCCATACCGCGGCGTAAACCGAGGCCTCGGCGATTTTCAGCAGCGGCACCCGGCCAAAGTCATAGATCACGAAATCGCTTAAATAAAACCACTCCAGATGCGGCATGAGATAATAAACAAATGTCAGCACGGTCTGCATCGGCTCCGGCTGCTGGAGGGCGATGACGTGAAGATGGCCGCCGACGAGCAAAATGCCGGCCACCACGATGAATGAAATGGTGGAGGTGGACGATGGCGCGGCAAAATAAATCGAGCCGAGCAGCACCAGCGCGATGACGATGGCGAGCAGGCACCATTGCATCCACGCGGCTTCGAGATAAGTCAGCACTGGCCAGGTTTGCTCCTTGGAACCGGTGATCACGGCAAAGAAAAAATAAAACACCACCAGCGCGATGCCGGTGGCGAACCAGCAGCCGAGGAATTTGCCGGCAATCACCTGGCCGCGCGATACCGGCTTGGCGAGCAGCGGAAAAATGGTCCGCGCCTCGCGCTCGGCGGGAATCTGCCGCGCGGCGGTGACGATGGTGATGACGAGCGAGGAAATCCAGATGAGCAGCAGGCAGATGTCCTTGACGTAACGGACGATTTTTTCGTCGCGGAAAAAATTCACCGCGCCCGCCGCCAGCGTGAGCACAGCGGTGAGGACGAACAGGACGTAGAAATCCTTGCGGCGGTAGAGTTCCTTGATGACGACGCCGGCGAGCGTAAAAATTTTGTTCATGGCGAGATGATGGATTGGTAGCCGACGATTCTCAGGAAAGCCTTTTCGAGATTTTCGTGGCCGGTGGAAATGTCGGCGACCGTGCCGACGGCCTTGAGTTCGCCCTGATGGATGATGGCCACGCGGTCGCAGACGGTCTCGACTTCGCCGAGTTCATGGGAGGCGAAGAACACCGTTTTGCCCTCGTTTTTCAGGCGCTGGATGATTTCGCGGACCTTCATGCGGCCGAGCGGGTCGAGGCCGCTGGTGGGTTCGTCTAGAATCAGCAGATCGGGATTGTTGATGAGCGCCTGCGCGAGGCCGACGCGCTGCTGCATGCCTTTGGAATACGATTTGATTGGGCGTTTGCGGGCGGATTCGAGTTCCACCAGCTTCAGCAACTGGTCAATGCGCCGGTCCGCTTCCGTCCGGGCGATGCCGAAAATCTTCGCGTAAAAGCGCAGCAGCTCCTCGGCGGTGAGAAACTTATAGTAATAGGTCAGCTCCGGCAGGTAGCCGATGCGCTGGCGGGCGATGGGCTGGCGCACGTCAATGCCGAACAGGCTCGCCCCGCCGCTGGTCGGCGGCACGAAACCGAGCAGAACGTTCATCGTGGTGGTCTTGCCCGCGCCGTTCGGGCCGAGAAAGCCGAAGACTTCGCCGGCGTGAACTTCCAGGTCGAGGCCGGTCAGCGCGACTTTGACCGGCTGGCGCAGCTCGCGGCTGCGGTATTCGACGCGCAACTTTTGGGTTTGCAGAATTACGCTCATGGCTGGCCGGATAACGGTTTAAGCACGGATGTTTTTAATTCAATTTTTCCGTCAAGTCAACCGTCCCGGTGTCGGAGTGGTTTCCTGATCATAATCGTAATCCTAGTCTTTATCGGCTTAAAACGATGATTAGGATTTAGCGGTTCTTGGCAATATTGGGAGGGACAGGCGCGGCACTCCGTGCGCGCCGTCTTAGTGAACCAGATAGTGTTTCTTGTCAATGGGGTTGCCGGCAAAGACCGGCGGGCAGAAGCCACCCTATCCAAAAAAATATGCCAATTTTGAGTTTAAACTGTTATAGGATAAGGACACTGTCGGCACCGGGGTTGTCCCCAAATTGCAACCATTACTGCGCGAAAAATTATTCTCATCCTAGTTCTTCGGTTAATCCCAGCTTTTGTGAAGATGAGAACGGGTATGCCGGCCAGGAATTAAAAAACGGCGCAGGAAAAATTCCTGCGCCGGTGAAAGAAGCGGTTTTTTACGGCTGCAAATGGCCGGGGGACACTGTGCTGCCAATGGAGCACAATGCGGAGGGAACGGTACCCACCGAGGTCAGGCTGTAGGTGCCGCCCGCCGGACACGTCGGAATGGATCCAGCCTTGGTCAGCTTGATGTAAGGCGTCAGGTCATCCGGATAGTTGATGACGTCGCCTACGTGTTTGCCGGCCGCTACCGAGAACTGTTGCACCGCGGAGTCGATTTGCCGGAGGTTGTTGATGCAGGCGGAGGCTTGGGATTTCCCGACTGCCCTTAATAGATTGGGTATGGCAATCGCCGCCAGCAAGGCGATGATGGCAATCACAATCATGATTTCCACTAGCGTGAATCCGCGCGCTCTGCTTGCCCGGATGATTTTCATAGGTTTTCTGCGCGGTGTGAACTCCCAACCAGCTGGTTTAATAATAATAACATTTTCGTTCACAAATTGCTGGTTGGAACCGCTTGTCTTTCAAATTAGCACAATCAATGCCATTTTCAAAGTTAAATAAACTCATGGTCATTTGGAAAACAAAAAGCCCCGGAGCTTGCGCCCTGGGGCTTGAGGGAATCAATTAAGATTACGGCATCAAGTGCGGCGGCGTAACCGAGCTGCCGAGATTGCAGGTGATGGACGGCAAGGTGCCAATCAAAGCATAGCTGTAAACACCACCGGCCGGACACGGCGGCAGGCTGTTGGCCGCGTTCAGCTTGATGTAGGGCGTCACATCCGCCGTGGTGGGCTGATAGCCGGTCGTCTTCTTGTTTTCCAAGGCGAACTGGTTAACGGCCGCGTCCAACTGGCGCATGTTGTTGATGCAGGCGTTGGCCTGCGAGGTGGCGCGTGCTTTCACGAAGTTCGGAATGGCGATCGCCGCCAAGAGGCCGATAATGGCCACGACGATCATAATTTCGACGAGCGTGAAGCCCGCTTTACGGGTGATTTTGGTCTGTTTCATAGTTTAGTTGTTTGCTTTCCTAATGCGGTGTGAACAACACGGCAGACGGGTTAGATGATTACAACTTCGTTCACTTGATTGCCTGCCGCAACCGCAACGGACAAAATCTAGCACACTCAATGCCAAAGTCCACAATAAAAATCAATGGTGTTCATTATTAGCACGTTACACAAATCCAACAGTCAGTTTTTACCGCTCAAAACCTGATTTTTTAAAAATAATGGGACAGTGTCCTATACCCAAGCTGGGACAGTTTCAGGAAAATTCATGAAAAGCTGGTCGTTAAGGAATCCCATAATCTGAAACCGAAGAGCTGGCGGCAAAGCGCAGCCACGAGCGGAAAATCAGCGTCAGTTTTTGGGGTTTGCCCAGTTTCACCGTCTGTGGGCCAAAGCCATCAAACCGGTTTGCCTCCAGCTTTTGTAGTAGCCGCCAATATACAGAGCCCATTAGTTCTGCGGCGACCATGGCCCGGCGATCCTCGGCGGGCAGGGTTTTTCGTGCGAGCTGGTAGAAATTACGGGCGCGGCCGGCTATGCTGGCCGCCAGCGCGAAGTAGCGCTCGGAATATTTGGAATCAAAAATCTCACCTTCGCTGACATTGAATTTCTGAAGCTCGCTTTGCGGCAGATAAATCCGTCCGCGGGCAGCATCAGCCTTCACATCGCGCAAAATATTGGTCAGCTGAAGCGCTTTGCCGAGGTAAATGGCATAATCGCGGCACGCGGGATTCCGGTAGCCGAAAATCTCAATGCTCAGAAGCCCCACGACGGAGGCGACCCGGTGGCAATATAGTTCCAGCGACTCCCAATCCGCGTGGCGCTGGGTGTCCAAGTCCATTTCACAACCTTTGATCAATTCATCCAGCAGCGCGAAGGGCAGCTTGAATTGCCGGATGACGGGTTGGAATTCCTGGTTGAGGACGAACTCCGGTTTTTGATTTTCGCAGACGCGGCGGATGTCCTCGCGCCAGGCGGTGAGCTGGGTGCGGCGGGTTTCCGTGGGCACGGAATCTTCGTCGGCCACGTCATCCACGGCGCGGCAGAAGCCGTAAAGCGCGGACATGGCGTCGCGTTTTTCGCGCGGCAGGAGGACGAAGGCGAGCGCGAGGTTGGAGGCGCTTTTTTGAGTGAGCGCGCGGCTGTGCTGCATGGTCACGTTCCGTGCGGTGGCTCGCCCGGCCCGCGCAACGGCGGCAGGCCGTCGGTCTGGGCTAGCGTGGGGTTGATCGGGCGATGCTTCCGGCGCCGGGATGATTTGCGGTGATGAGGCTTGCCCTTTTTAAAGTACATTAGCCACAGGACAAAACCACCGACGATGAGCGCAACCGGTATCAAAATGGCCAGAAATACCAGCCAGTCCGACGAAACGCCCGGATTTGATAAATCAAAGGAAGTATCCATCTGTCAATGTGTCTTTGATTTGGCCGCCGCTGGTTTCATGTGAAATATTTTGTCTGATACTTGATGAATGTCACATCAGCATAAGTGTTTTGGCGGCGATTGTCAGGCCGAAACTATTTTGACTGGGTGCCGGCGGCCCTTGCTTTAATCGAAACTCGCGGTGAGTGTTCATGAAAACTTAACGGAGAATTTTTTGCCCGCGCTCCGCGATCTTCTCCACCGGCCACAAGCGGCCAACGCCTTCGTAACCGCAAGAAAGCATTCCCTCGTCCGGTCCGATGAATTCTACGCCGCGCTTTTTCAGTGTTTTCACGTTTTCCTGCGTTGCCGCGTGCTGCCACATTTTCCCGTTCATCGCCGGCGCAATCAGGATTTTCGCCTGCGGATTCAGCGCCAGCGCGATGCACGTCAGCGCGTCGTCCGCGAGACCGTGCGCGAGCTTGGCGATCAAATTCGCCGTCGCTGGCGCGATGATCAGCAGATCTGCCGCGTCCGCCAGCTCGATATGCGTCGGTTTCCATCCCTCGTCCTCGTCGTATAGATTCGTCACCACCGGATTGCGTGTGAGCGTCTTGAAGGGTAGCGGCGTGATGAACCGCTGCGCGTCTGCCGTCATCACCACGCGCACGTCGCACTTGGCCTTCGTCAATAGCGACGCCAGATCCGCCGCCTTGTGCGCAGCGATGGAGCCGGTCACGCCGAGAATGATTTTTTTTGAGGCGCTCATTGCTTGAATTTGAACTTTAATTCGCAATCCGCAATCGGAAATCCGCAATATTAACACTCCGGTGCCGACGAACGCTCCGCGCGCATCTTCTCTGCCTCCACTATCGCCAGCGCGCGCCGCAAATCTTCCTGTTTGCTCGTGCTGATGATCAGGTAGCCAAAATTTTTCCACTGAGAGATTTCCTGTTTAGCCACCGCCAGCCGTTTCTTGATTACCTCTGGCGCGTCGGAATTCCGCTTTTTTAGGCGGGCCTCAAGAATTTCCAGCGAAGCCGGCGTGAGAAACACCGTGACCAGCGCCGTGCGCAGCTCCGGCTCCGCCAGCGCTGCCCCGCGGATCGTCGCCGCGCCTTGCACATCCACATTCAGCAGCACATCTTTGCCCGCCCGCAGCTTGCCGAGCAGTTCCGACTTCAACAGCCCATAGCTGTTGCCATAGACCGTGGCGTGTTCGAGAAAATTTCCCGCCTGCACGCGCTTTAGAAAATCGGCGGCGGCCAGAAAATAATAGTCCACACCGTCCTTTTCGCCCGGGCGCGGCGTCCGCGTCGTGCAGGTGATGGCGCGCGTCATTTGCGGCTGCGACTTCAGCAGCAAATCGCACAGCGTGGTCTTCCCGCCGCCCGACGGCGCGGAGATGAGGATGAGCAGCGGCGCGGAATTTCTCTTCGTCGCCGGCTTCGGCTCCTGGCTTCCGGCTCCTGACTTCTGGCTTCGGGTTTTCATTCTACGTTCATCGCCTGTTCGCGGAAGCGTTCCAGCTCCGCCTTTAGTGTCACCACCTCGCGTGAGATGACGGCGTCGTTTGCCTTTGAGCCGATGGTGTTGATTTCGCGGTTCATTTCCTGCGCGAGAAAATCCAGCGTGCGCCCGACCGGCTCCTTCGATTTGCCGCAGTCGGCAAACTGGACGAAATGGCTTTGCAGCCGTGTCAATTCCTCCGTGATGTCCGAGCGGTCGGCGAACAATACAATTTCCTTCAGCAGCCGCTCGTCATCCGGGGCCATGTTCTCGATCCCGGCCGCTTTGACGCGTTCGAGCAGATTCTGCCGGTAATTCTCCCTGGTCGTTGGCGCCTGTTTCTGGACTTTGTTGACCGCCGCGTGCATCACGCCAATGCGCGATGATAAATCTTTCGCCAGATGCGCGCCTTCGCGCTCGCGCATCTTCACCAGTGCGGCGAGCGCCTGGGTCAAGGCCTTTTCCACCGCCGGCCACAGGTCTTCCGACTCCGCCAGTTGCTCGTCCGTCTGGAAAACCCCCGGCGCGCGCAGCACCTGGTCGAGCGTGACCTCACTGGAAATTTTCAGCGCCTTGGCCAGCCGCGCAAACTCGGCGGCGTAATCCTTCGCCAGCGCGGCGTTGATGTGCTTGCGCACGGAAATCTTGCCCTCGGTGGCGTGAAGCGAAATGCGGGCGTTGACGCGGCCGCGCGCGATGTGGCGATTGATGGCGTCGCGGATCTGCGCTTCGAGCAGGTCCAGCTCGCGCGGTAGCGTGACCGACACCTCGGCCTGCTTGCGGTTGACCGAGCTTAATTCGACCGTGATCTTGAAGCCGTCCTGCGCGCATTCGCCGCGACCGTAACCCGTCATGGATTTCATCGGCGGGAATATGCAAGAACGGCCGGTGCCGTGCGAACAAATTTTGCGGCTGTTTCGGAGGCCGAACCTTGCAAGTCCCAAACCACAAAGGAATTTTGGACTCGTCCCTGCAATTTATTTGCTGCGCAGAAATTTCAGCGCCTGCTTGAAATCCGCCGGCAGTGGCGCTTCAAATTTCACTCTCTTCCCGGTGCGCGGATGGACGAATGCCAGTTGGTGCGCGTGCAATAAAACTCGCGGTGCGGTGTAGCCGGTAAGTTCGAAAAATCTTATATTCGGCTTCGCCCCGTAAGTTTCATCCCCCACAATCGGATGGCCAAGGTGCTGGAAATGTACGCGGATCTGGTGCGTGCGGCCGGTGTGGATCTCCGCCTCGGCAAGCGTCGCGTGCGTGAATCGCTCGATCACGCGGTAGCTGGTGTGCGCGGCGCGGCCGTCGCCGTCCTCGTGGACCGCCATGCGCTTGCGGTGCGTGGGATGGCGTGCGATGGCGGCATGGATTTCGCCGGCGTCGCGCACGAGCACGCCGATGACGAGCGCGTCGTAAAGTTTTTCCACGGTGCGTCCGGCGAATTGCCGGGACAGTACGAGGTGCGTTTCGTCGTTCTTGGCGACGACAAGGCAGCCGCTGGTTTCCTTGTCGAGCCGGTGGACGATGCCGGGACGCGCGATCCCGCCGATGCCGCTCAACGACCCTTGGCAATGGTGCAGCAGTGCGTTGACAAGCGTGTGTTCCTCGTGGCCGGCGGCGGGGTGCACGACGAGGCCGGCGGGTTTGTTGACCACCAGCAGTGATTTATCCTCGAACAAAATATCAAGCGGAATGTCTTCCGGCTGCGCCTCGGCCGGGCGGGCGTCGGGCCAGGCAATTTCGATTTTTTCGCCGGCGCGCGGCGTGTGTGTGGGTTTGATGGTTTTGCCGTTGACCCGGACATGCCCCTGTTCAATGAGCCGCTGCATCGTGCCCCGCGAGGCGGCGGGAAATTTTTCGCGCAGAAAAATATCAAGTCGTTCACCGGGCAGCGACGTTTCGATGGTGAATTTTTCCGTGCGGTCGGTCATGGAGTTTAATCCGCCGACGGTTTGGGCGAATGCTCGTCGCGCCAGGTGATGAGGAAAATCAGGCCGACGCCGGTGCAGATGGCAGTGTCGGCAATATTGAAGGCGGGGAAACCGATTTCACCGCCGCCGCGCTGTTGCATGTAAAAATAAATGAAATCAATGACCTCGTGGCGGCCGGGCAGCAGGCGGTCGGTGAGGTTGCCGGCGATGCCGCCGAAGATCAGGCCGAAGGCGATCTGGCCGGACAGCGTGTGGGAATTGAAATGATGCCGCGTGAGGAACAGCGCGACAAACGCCAGTAGCGCGACGAAGGCGAGCGCGCCGTTGTTGCCGCGAAACATGCTCCACGCCGCGCCGGTGTTGCCCCAGTGGACAAATTTGAAGAAGCCGGGGATGATGATTTTCTCGTCGCCTTTTTCGAGCAGGTTCAAAACGAGCCATTTGGTGAACTGGTCGAGGATGAACACCCCCGCCGCGATGACGGCGATGGCGCGGTTGGAATGGCTGGGTTTTTCGACCATGCGAATCGGGCGGACATTAAACCGCACTAGGGGTCAGGCTTTCAATCGTAATGAGTAATTATTTAAGCGGCGTGAATCGCTGCTGATACGCCGCCGGCACAAGCTCCTTGATGAGGGTTACGCTGTCGGCGCCCGCGGCGGAAGCGCCTGCGGGCATCGGCTTGCCGTTGATGAGACAGTTTTCATATTTCACTTCGCCCAGCGTGGTCAAGATCGTGTTTTTCAGAGTCACCCGTGTCGCGGTCAGTTTCGTGTCTTTCTGAGCCAATGCCGGTTCAGGCTTGCCCGTGCGAAGGATGAAAACATTGTCAAGAATCAGCTCCGTGTGTTCGCCTTTGTCCGCCTTGATCGTCAGCGGGTGCTCGGACGAGGACAGCACCACTGAGTTTTCTACCTTGTAGCGACCATTGTTCATAAAAAACAGATCGTAGGCGTGGCAGCCGGCGATGAAGACGTGGTTGTAACTTGTGTGGGCGGACAATATGTCGGTGATGCCGGTGCTGTTGCCGATGCTGACCAGCCCATCCACATAAACCTCGGCCGATTCGTGCGAGCTGATGCCGTCGTCGCCGCACTCGAAGGCGCGGATGTTTTTGAACCGGATGTCGCGGCAATCGCCGTGGATGTTGAAGCCGTCATTGTGGGGATGGGTGGCGGTTATGTTCTTGATAACGAGATGGGCGTTATTCCCTCCCAGTTGAACTCCATTTAGACGCACCGGCGCGGCGATGTTTGCCTCCGCCAGCTTTTGCCCGGGAGGCAGCTTGAGAAAGAAAGTGCCGCAGATTTCCGATGACCCCGGTTTTTCGAGCGCGGGATTGCGGATGAAGGTCCACTCGTCGGGTTGCAAGTCCGCCGCCTTCTTGAACGGCGCTTTGATGCCCTTCGAGGTGCGGCCCATGTGATTCATCTTGCCGTCCCATAGGAAAAACCAGCGGATGATCGCCGCGTCGTTCAATTCACGCGGCGGAAGCAGTTCATCGTTCGCAAAAAGTCCGGGTGACACTTCCTTCCACTTCGCCGGCTCAAGCGGATCGGCGCCTTCCAGCGTCGCCCCGTGGCCATCAAGTGTGATCGGTTTGCCCGGTTCGCCTTGCTTGCTCTGGAAGATAACCGTGTCGTGATACACGATGGGTTGCAGGTGGATCGTGTCGCCCGGCTGCGCGAGTTTGATGGCCTCGCGAATCGTTTTTACATCCGTGCCGACCCGGATGTCGCGGCCTGGCGGCGAAACCGGTGCCGCCTTTCCCGCTGCGGGCGGTGATATGGCCAAACAAACCAGCAGCCAGACGGAAAATATTGGAAGGGCGCGTTTCATTCAATTAGAGGATCGGACAAGGTTGGCGACCGGCAGGTTACATGAGGTTTTTCAAACAAACAACCGGTTCCGGCTCTGCCTCGCCTGAATTTTGCATCCGCGCGGCCGGGATTTTTATCTTCTGGCAATCTGTTGGCCGTTGTAGGCTGCTCTCATGGCGCTGGTTCGTATATTAATCGACGGATTCTCCCTGCTCCATAGCTGGCCGGAGTTGGCGGAGGGCGCGCCGCGTTATTCCGAAACGGCGCGCGATGCCTTGGTGGAAATGCTCACGCAGTATCAGGACGCCTGCGGTACGCCGGTGACGGTTTTTTTCGACGGTCGTGGCCGCCGCAAGACGAAGCCGGAAAACCAGTCGGGCAAATCGGTGGAAGTCCTTTTTTCGAGCGCGGGACAGACGGCGGATGATTTGATTGAGCGCGCAGCGCACCGGTTTCAGCCATATGGCGAGGTGCTGGTGGTGACGGATGATTTTGCGGAGCGCGATACGGTAAGCGGCTTTGGTGGTTCGGTGGCGAGCTGCGGAAATTTCATCGCCATGATCCAGAATGCGCTGGCGAATCTCGCGGAAAACCTGAACAATCACAACCGTTCCGAGCGGAGCCGTTTTCTCCGCTCGAAATAAAAATCACCGATGAAACCATCTTCTCCCTCAAAGATCGCAGCCGTGTCGCGCTGGTTTTTTGCGGGCGTGGCGGCGGTGCTTTTATTTTCGCCGCCATCCGGGCGGGCTGCGTTGGAGGAACGCTGGCTGTTGATTTTCGATACTTCCGCGGCGATGAAAAAACGGCTGCCGGCGGTCGAGGTCGCCGTCGAAAACTTTTTTACCACGGGCGGCGGTGGACAGTTGCACACCGGCGATAGCGTGGGCGTGTGGACGTTTGACCAGCAACTGCGCACCGGCCAGTTTCCACTGATTCACTGGCCGCCGGTAAATGTCGGTGAAACAGCCTCAAATCTGGTGGCGTTCGTCCGCCGGCAGCATTTCACCGGCAAGACGGGTTTTGCCGCGTTGCAACCTTTGCTCGGCGAGGTCATCAACCATTCCGAGCGGCTGACTGTGATTGTTTATTGTGACGGCCAGGATGTGATTGGCTGGACGCCCTATGCCGAAGGCATTAACCGGACTTTCGGGCAAAATCAGGACGAGCGTAAAAGTGCGCGCCAGCCGTTTGCGCTGCTGTTACGGACGCAGCAGGGAAAATTTACCGGTTGCGCGGTAAATTTTCCACCGGGTACGTTCAGCATTCCCCCCTTTCCATCGCTTCCGGCACCGCCGGTGGTTAAAACCAATCTTTCGTCCGTGCCCACAACGATCACGTCCAAACCGACGCCGATGGTGGTGCCGTCGCTGGTCATTGTCGGCACCAACGTCGGCACCAATCTGGCGGATATGCTTTTGCCCACCAATGCCGGATCACCCAAAAATTTTCCGCCAACCAACCATCTCGAAGCGACCAATATTTTCAAGCCAACCAGCCATCATGCATCAGCGGCGGTCAGATTGAACCCGTCGTTGATGAAAGTTGCTAGCCTGACGAATATTAGTGCGGTGCCCGCCACCATATCTGATGAAGCCGGCCAGCGCGGGCTGCTGGTGCTGGGCGGCGGGTTGCTGGTCGCGTTTTTACTGCTGGTTTTTCTCGTGGTTAGCTCCCGCCGCCGTGAACACGGCAGCCTCATCACTGCTTCGATGGAGCAAAACCGCCGGCCGCCGGAACAAAATTGATTTAATTCCGCGCGTGACTTTTGCCCGCACCTGTGAAAAATTTTGCGGCCATGAAAACCATATCTTTTCTCTGTGTGCTGGGACTGTTTGCGGTCGCCGCAACCCGCGCTGAAGACGCCAAGACCAACGCGCCCGCCGTTGCACCGGCTAAGGCTGCCGCTGAAGCCGCCATCATCAAGACCAGCGAAGGCACGATGGTGGTGGAATTTTATCCGGAGGTTGCGCCGAACCACGTCGCGAATTTCAAGAAGCTCGCGCGTCAGGGGTTTTATGACGGTCAGTGTTTTCACCGCGTCATCCGGGGATTCATGATTCAGGGCGGCGACCCGAATACCAAGGATGAATCCAAGAAGGATTTGTGGGGTCAGGGCGGTCCGGGCTACACCATCAACGCGGAGTTCAATTCCAAACACCACGCGCGCGGCATCCTCTCGATGGCGCGCACGCCGGACCCGAATTCCGCCGGCTCGCAATTTTTCATTTGCCACGGCGATTGCGGTCAGCTCGACGGCCAATATACCGTGTTTGGCAACCTCATCAAAGGCGACGAAGTTCTGGAAAAAATCGCCACCGCGCCCACCGAAGGCTCGGACCGGCCGGTGAAACGCGTGAATATTGAAAGCGTCAAAATTGTTCCCGCCGCAAGCGTGAAATAATTTAACTGCAAAAATTCAAAAAATTATTTTATGAACGAAACTGCCATCCTTACCACCAGCGCCGGTGAAATGGTCCTCGAATTCTGGCCGGACGTCGCGCCGGGCCACGTCAAAAACTTCATTGACTTGGCGAAGAAAGGTTTCTATGACGGCACCTGTTTTCACCGTGTCATCAAGGGTTTCATGATCCAGGGCGGCGACCCGACCTCCAGGGACGACGCCAAGCAGCATCTCTGGGGCACCGGCGGTCCGGGTCATCAGATCAAAGCCGAGTTCAACACCAAGCCGCACGTCCGCGGCGTGCTTTCCATGGCGCGCTCGAATGATCCTAATTCCGCCGGCTCGCAGTTTTTCATCTGTCACGGCGACCCGCGTTTTCTTGACCGCCAATACACCGCGTTTGGTAGGCTCATCAAGGGTGATGACGTGCTGGAAAAGATCGCCACCACACCTACGCATCCCGGTGATCGGCCCGTCACCAAGCAAACGCTGATTAGTGTTAAAATCGTTTCCGCCGCCGCGCCGAAATAATTTTCGCGGCTTACAAGCGCGCACTGGCTCTGGTAATTTCCACAACGCGGCTTTTCCGCCGCGTTTTTTTTCGTGATTGGTCTGTCGGAGTCTGCCGCTTTTTTGGGGGAGCTTGAAAAAAGAAAAACGCCCGGTGGAAGCCGGGCGTTTGGGTTTGCGGCGGAAATTTATTTTTTTAAAGCGGCGGCCAGGCGGGATTTCTTGCGGTTGGCGGTCGCGCGGGCGATGGCTTTGACCTTCACAGCCTTGTCGTAGGCGGAAAAGACGCCAGGCAGCAGCTTGGCGGCCTCATCTTTTTTTCCGGCGGTGATGGCGGCGCGGAATTGTTTTTCCACGCGGCGCAGTTTGGATTTGACGGCGCTGTTCTGCAGGTTCTTGCGGGCGCTGTTGCGCATCCGGCGTTCGGCTGACTTCGTATTCGGCATAAATTCTTTTGTTTTTGCTAAAGAGCCGGAGAAACTATCTCAACGCGCCCGAATGTCAACGCCGAAAAATCCGCTCCGCGCTTTACTTTTGGGTGGCGGACTGTTTTTTTAAGCCCAATATTTTTGCCCGATGATTGATTCTGCGCCCACGCCTCCGCCACTCCGCATCCTGCTGTTGGAGGATAATTCAGATGACGTTCTGCTGGTGCGCGATTTGCTGGCCCAGGACGGGATTAAAGCTGATATCCACCATGTGGTTAATCGCGCTGATTTCACCCATGCGCTGATGGCGGGCGACTGGAATCTTATTGTTGCCGATTACCACTTGCCCGATTTCAATGGGTTGGAGGCATTGAAGTTGGCGCGCGAGAAAATCCCGCTGGTGCCCTTCATTCTCATGTCCGGCACCATCGGTGAACAGGCCGCCATCGAGAGTCTCAAGGCCGGCGCCACGGATTACGTCCTGAAGCAGTACCGCGACCGGCTGCCTTCGGCCATTCGTCGTGCTGTTGCCGAGGCCGACGAGCGTGGCCGGCGGCGGGCGGCGGAACTGGATCTGCGCAAAAGCGAAAAGCAATACCGCCTCCTGTTCCAGGACAACCCGCATCCAATGTGGGTTTTCGACTTTGAAAGTCTGGCCCTGCTCGAAGTCAATAACGCCGCCATTCATCATTACGGTTTTTCCCGCGAGGAATTTCTGGGCATGACCCTGAATGACCTGCGCGCGCCCGGTCACCACCCGCGCGGCCATCTGCCGATTTGGGATGAGATGGAGCAAACCCTGGTTTGGCGGCATCGGCGCAAGGATGGCGGCGCGATGGACATGGAGATCAACTGGTCACCGATGGAATTTCGTGGCCGGCTTGCGGCGCTTACCATGGCCACGGATGTGACCGCCCGCCGCCGGATGGCGCATCACAATTATATTTTCGGCCGGTTGAGCCACCACCTGAGCGCGGTGGATTCGGCGGCGGCGGCGGCGGGGTTCATTTGCGAGGCGGCGGATGATTTGTTCAAGTGGGATGATTTTGCGCTGGATTTGTTTGTGGCGGAACGGAACGAGGTGTTTTCGCTGTTGACCATCACCACCGTTGAGGGAAAACGGGTGAAGCTGCCCGCTTCGCCGCAGCCCAAGGTTGCCAACGCGCTCGTCCAGCGCGTAATGGCGCGTGGCGCGGAGTTGATTTCAGCGGCGGAGTCCGAGGATCGTCCGGGCACGACGATGGTGGCGCCCATCCATGCCGGCGGGGTGGTCATCGGCATGATGTTTGTGCAAAGTCGCTCCTCCGTGCGCAGCTACACGGAGCGGGATTTGAAGACGTTGCAAACTCTGGCGGAACATTGCGGCGGCGCGTTAAAGCGCGTGCGGGCCGAGGAGGAACTCCGTCAGAGCCAGCGGCGCTTTCGCGACCTGTTTGAGAACTCGCCGGACGCCATCTTCGTGGAGGACCTGCAGGGTAATGTGCTGGACGTTAACCCGAGCGCCTGTGCTTTGCATGGGCTGAAGCGGGAGAAATTGATCGGCAAAAACGCGATCGAAGATCTCGTTCCGTCCACCCGGCGCGAGGCCGTGCGCGCGGATTTTCAACAGCTGGCCACCGGTGAACTTTTCTGGCTTGAGAGCGAAAGCCTGCGCGCGGATGGCCGGGTGGTGCCGGTAGAGATTCGCGCGGTTCGCGTGGAATACAACGGCCAGCCGGCGCTGCTATTTCACGTGCGCGACATCGCCGAGCGGCGCGCGGCGGAAATGGCGCTGCGCAGTTCGGAGACGCTCTTCCGTTCCGTCTGGGAAAACTCCGTGGATGGCATGCGCCTGACGGATGAGCGGGGACACGTCATTGCGGTCAACGGCGCCTTTTGCAAGCTGGTTGGCCTGACGGCCGAGCAGTTGGAAGACAAACCGTTCACCGTTATTTATTCCCCGAATTTGGACTGGGGACAAATGCTCGCCCGCCACCGTGATTGCTTCGTCAGCGGGACGCTGCCGGTGCGGGAGAAAAAAAACTATCTACTCCACGATAGCCGTGCGGTGGATTTTGAAATCCTGGACTCCTACGTGGTCAGCGAAGGCAAACCGCGCCTGTTGTTGAGCCTTTTTCGCGACGTCACCAATAACCGGCGGCTGGAGGATCAATTGCGCCAGTCGCAAAAGATGGATGCGGTCGGCCAGCTCGCCGGCGGCATCGCTCATGATTTTAACAATATTCTTACCATCATTCTCGGTCACGCCACGCTGCTATCCATGGGCGCGCTGGAACCGAAGGCGTTGGTTTCCGCCAAGCAGATCAAGCAGGCCGCTGAGCGCGCCGCCGGCCTGACCCGCCAGTTGCTCGCGTTCGGGCGCAAACAGATTTTCAATCCCCGCCCGCTCGACCTGAATGTCGTGGTCAATAAAATGGCGGAAATGCTGGGCCGCCTGCTGGGCGAGGATATAGCGTTGCAGATGAATTTTTGCGCCGTCCCGGCGATGATCGAGGCCGACACCAGCATGATAGAGCAGGTGATGTTGAACCTCTCGGTCAACTCCCGCGACGCCATGCCGCGCGGCGGCCAGCTCGCCATCCGCATCAGCGTTCGCGATGTGGATGCAGAGCATGCCCGGCAGTTCGCCGAGGCGCGGCCCGGGAAATTTGTCTGCTTGAGCCATGCGGACACCGGTTGTGGCATTCCGCCGGAAAATATTTCGCGTATTTTTGAGCCGTTTTTCACCACCAAGGAACTTGGCAAAGGCACCGGCCTCGGCCTCGCCACCGTTTTTGGCATCGTCAAGCAACACCACGGCTGGATTGAGGTTGAAAGCGAACTGGGCAAGGGCACAACGTTCGATGTTTATTTTCCGTTCACCACCGCGCCAGCCGTCGAATTGGTGGAGTTCGACACGCAGTTCCGCTCGCGCGGCGGCAACGAAACCATCCTCGTTGTGGAAGACGAACGCGACCTGCGCGAAATTATCACTCGCACGCTTAACCGCCACGGCTACCGCGTCTTTCAAGCCGCTGACGGCCTGGGCGCGTTGCAGATCTGGGAGCAATACCAGCAGGAGATCAATCTGGTGTTCACCGACGTCATCATGCCCGGCGGCTTGAACGGCCGGGAACTCGCCGAGAAACTGTGGTCTGAAAAACCGGATTTGAAAGTCATTTTTTCCAGCGGCTACGGCGCGGATGCGCTGGGCAAGGATTTCCGGCTCGACCAGGATTTGAATTATCTTCAAAAGCCTTACCTGCCGCAGGCGCTGGTCCGCATTATTCGCAAATGCCTCGACACCAAGCCCGTTTAATTTTTAATTTCCGGACTCAAAATTCAGAATCAAGCATCAAAAAACCAAATGATCATCGCGCCGTCACTGCTCGCCTCTGATTTTTCCCGCTTCGGCCACGAAGCCGCGCGCGCCGCTAAGTCCGGTGCCGACTGGCTGCACCTTGACATTATGGACGGCCAGTTCGTGCCGAACATTTCTTTCGGTCCGGCCGTCGTCGCCGCCGTCCGTCCCCATGCCAAGAAGCTCTTCTTCGACGTCCACCTTATGTGCGGCAAGCCGGAAATCCTCCTTGAACCCTTTGTCGCGGCCGGTGCCGACCTTATCACCGTTCACGTCGAGCTTGCGGAAAAAGTCCCGCAACTGCTGTGGAAGATAAAATCCCTCGGCAAAAAAGTCGGCCTCGCCGTCAACCCGCCCACTGCCATCACCGCCGCCCGGCCGTATCTCGACAAAATTGATTTGCTCCTCGTGATGACCGTCAATCCCGGTTTTGGCGGCCAGAGTTTCATCCACGAATGTCTGCCGAAAATCCAGCAGGCCGACGCCTGGCGGCGCGGCCAGAAATTAAATTACCACCTCGAAGTGGATGGCGGCATCAATTTCCAGACCGCCGCCGAGTGTGCTCGTGCGGGGGCCGACACCTTTGTCGCCGGCACCAGCTTGTTCGGCGCGCGCAGCTTGAAAACCGCCGTCACCAGGATGCGCAAGATCGCCTGTGCCAACGACCCCGCGCTCGCCGACCTCTCCGTGCCTGCCGTGGCCGACCCGACGCTGCAGTTGTGAGCGAGATTCCTTCTGTCTCGCATCGGTTTTTGTTGCCTCTTTGCATCGGGACTTGATTCTTCAGCGTTTGCGTGCAAATTGTCCGCGTGGTTGCGCTTCCCAAACAAGGAGGCTGTCAAAGTGAGCGCAATCCAAGGAGACCAATCCATTATCATGAAGACATTCCATGAACTTCCTTTGGAGGATCGCATCAAAATTTCGCATCTGCATCTTGAGCGGATGCGCCGGCCGAACGGCGGCTATATCGCCAGTCCGTATTCTGCCGAGGACGGTTCGGGCGACGCCTACAATGTCTTTTGGATTCGCGACATCATGTTTGCCACCTACGCCAACGAGTATCTCGGCTGCTTCGACAAGATGGTCGAGAGCTTCCGCCTCGTGCTGGACATTTTCAAGCGCTACCACGCGCGCATCATTCAGGCATCCATCATTAAGCCCGACGTGCGGCATCAGACCGGCCAGTTCATGCCGGCGCGCGTGCATCCGACGACGCTAGACACCATCACGGATGCGTGGGGGCACCATCAGCTGGATGTCTATGGCCTGTTCATGTATAAAATGGGCGACCTGATTAAAAAGGGCTACGGCTTTCGTTTCAAGCAGGAGGATTTCTTTCTGTTGAGCCACATCCGCAATTACATCTTCAACATGGGCTTCGAGGCGGATTACGGGATGTGGGAGGAAGGTCCCGAGGAACACGCCAGCAGCTTCGGCGCGGTGCTCGGCGGTCTGATGATGTGGTTCGATCAGGGCTTCTACGATTACAAATACCGGCACAAGATTGACATCAGCCACTATGTGCCCATCAGCGAACGCATGATTGCCGACGGCAAAAAATCCCTGGCGCGCGTGCTCCCGCGCGAATCCGAGAGCCGCCCCTTCGACCTGGCGCAGTTGAGCCTGATCTGGCCTTACAACATCGTGGATTACCACACCAAGAAAGTCATCCTCCACCACATCGAAACGCACCTCGTCGGCAAGCGCGGCGTGTGCCGCTATCCCGGCGACGTGTATTGCGGCAAGGGCCTCGTGCCCGGCGAGAACCAGACGGCGGAATGGCCGCTCGGCTTCGCGTGGCTCGCGATCTGTTACGCCAAGCTTGCCGAGCACGGGCAGGATTTTGACGAACACCGCCGGCCCATCCACTTCGACTGGGCGCAGCGCCGGGCTTGCTTCCACAAGTCCGTCCATTATTTCCAGTTGCTCGAAAAAAACATGACGCCCAACGGCTGCGTGCCGGAAATGTATCTGGGCGACCAGTCCGGCCACAATACGCCGCTCGCGTGGGCGCAGAGCTTCCACATCATCTCCGGCCAGATGCTCACCAATCTGTCCGCCGCGCATCCGCGCGAGTTCAGATTGCCGCCGGAAATCCGGCACCGCTCCGAAACGGAACTGGTCGCCGCGTGAACCCTTGGCCGCCGCTGGCCTTTGGTTCAAAATTCTCCGAGGCTAATCCGTCTTGGCGCGAAACCGGTGCCGTGCCTCTACGCCGAAGCCAAATTTAAATTGCTGCCCGTGTTCGTGAGATCATCGTGGATGTGCCCGTTGCCAACCTGACTTCAGCGAGGACGCCGGTTTCAACTTGGGCTGGGGATGGCCATATTGATGGCCGGCTCGAAAAAATCGGTGTTTCATCTGTGTTTCATCTGTGGCTAAAATGATTCCGCAATGGAATACGAAGCCGTCATCGGTCTGGAAACGCACGTCCAGCTCAAAACCAAATCCAAAATGTGGTGCGGTTGCGCGAACCAATACGGTTCCGAGCCGAACACCAACGTCTGCCCCGTCTGCCTCGGGATGCCCGGCGTGCTGCCCGTGCCGAACGAGGAAGCGCTGCGCAAAACCGTCCTGACCGGCTACCTGCTCAACTGCGAGATTCCGCGCTACGCCAAGTTCGACCGGAAAAATTATTTCTATCCCGACGCCTCCAAGAATTACCAGCTCACGCAATACGACAAGCCCAGCACGGCCAACGGCTTTGTGGAATTTGAATTCAACGGCCCTGGCTCCGCCAACGGCCTGGGCAAAGTCCGCATCACCCGCGCGCATCTCGAAGAAGACGTCGGCAAGCTCACGCACTTTGACCGCACCAGCGGCGTGGATTTCAACCGCGCCGGCGTGCCGCTGCTCGAAATCGTTTCCGAGCCGGACATCACCGGCGCCGACATGGCCTACGCCTACCTCAACGCGCTCACCGAGATTTTGCATCAGGGCGGCGTCAGCGACTGCGACATGGAAAAAGGCATGGTGCGCTGCGACGTGAACATCTCCGTGCGGCCCGTCGGCACCAAGGAACTTGGCGCGAAGATCGAGATCAAGAACATGAACAGCTTTTCCGGCGTGCGCCGCGCGGCGGAATACGAAATCCAGCGCCAGATCGGGGTTTTGCAAAGCGGCGGCCAGCTCATCCAATCCACGCGCCGCTGGGACGACGCGGCGGGCATCACCGAGGAAATGCGGACGAAGGAAAACGCGCACGACTACCGCTATTTCCCCGAACCCGACATGATGCCGCTCGCGCCGACCGACGCGTGGCTTGCCGAGGTGAAATCCCGCGTCATCGAACTGCCGCTGGCGCGCAAGCAGCGGTTCATGCGCGATTACCAGCTGCCCGCCGGCGATGCCGAGGTGTTCAAGAGCAACGTCGCGCTGGGAAATTATTTTGAAGGCCTCGCCCGGCAGTCGAAGAATCCCAAAGCCGTCGCCAACTGGATCATCAACAACCTGCTCGCCAAACTTTCCGAGGCGAACGAGGCCGAAGCGGAGGAGCAGGCCGCGCTCGGCGTCGAGCCGGCCGATCTGAAACTCTCCACGCTGGCGGACCTGAAGTTCAAGCCGGAGGCGCTGCTGGAGCTCGTCGCGCTGGTCGAGGGCAGGACCATCAGCAGTTCCGCCGCGCAACAGGTGTTTGCCGAAATGTTCGCCACCGGCAAAGCGCCCGCCGCCATCGTGCAGGAAAAAGGCCTGGCGCAAGTCAGCGACACGGGCGCGATTGAAAAGTTCTGCGACGAAGCCATCGCCGCTAATCCCGCGCCCGTGGCCGACTACCAGGCCGGCAAGGTGGCCGCGCTCAATTCACTCAAGGGGCAGGTGATGAAACTCTCCAAGGGCAAGGCCAACCCCGCCCTCGTCGGCAAAATCTTGGAACGAAAGCTTATGGGGTGACCGCCACGGATTCTTTTCCCAATGTATGTTTTCGAAACATACTTCCGCTAAAGCGTTCGATCGGTATGTTGGCGGAAAATGTTTACGGTTTGGGCGCGGCGCTTTGAAACCAAGAGCCGGTTAGAACTCTCAGGGCATCAATTTTCCCCGTCGAAACGGACCACCAATTGTTTTCGTTTCAAATCTTCCGCCAGACAGGAGAACCGGCTGAGCAGGAATTTCTCCACCGATTTCCGGGCGCTGTCCCGGGCCATTTCCGAGTTGGCATATTTGGCGGCGTTGAGCTTCAAATTGGGAGTGATCAATTCCTGCAACCGTTTTTGCGCCTCGGCGGTGAGGCCGGGATAGATGCTGCCATCCGTGTATAGCTGGGCGGCACTCATGTCCGGCGCCGGCGGCTGCGAGGCGTGAATGGAGGGGGCGGTGACCAGCAGGGAATCGCCGCGCTCCCGGATGCGCCATTTTTCAGAAAGCAATATGTGAAACCGGTAGGTGACGGGAACGTGGATGGAAACTTTGGTGTTGAAGGGGATATTGACGCCGGGCAGGAGGGTGAAATCAATTTTTTCCTCTTGGGACAAGCTGGCGGCGGAATTCAAGGTGCCGACCTCCAGGACATTGCCGGCGTTGCTTTTTACGGAAATCAACTCTTCGATAAATCTTTGCTCAATGGTTTTATGTTTGATCAAGGCCGCCACCTCAAACAGAACCAACACCGATATGACGGCTATAAACAGCAGCGTCAGTATTTTCTTCATGACGGATGTATAGCAACCAGCGCGCCATATCACCAAGCAAACTTTGCGGCTGGCGACATTGACGATCTATCGCGGCGTGATGTTTTCGCGGGAGATAAAATCCGCCCACTTCACCGGCATCGGCGGCGTGATGACGGTTTTCATCGCCGCGATGCCGGACAGTGGCTTGGCCGATGCCGGTTCAAAAGACCGACTGGAATTGATAAGTGCCGGAGCCAATGTTGATGACGGCGACCCCGTTTTCCACGCGCAGGAGATTTACCCCGGAGACCTTGGCCAGCGGCTGGCCGCTTTCGGTGATGGTTTCAGCCTTGGCGGCCGGGAGATAAACGGTGGCTGTGGTGTTGGCCGGGATGGTTGCCGCCAACTCGAAATGGCCGGCCGACCGCCGCCAGTTGCTTTCGATGCGGCCATGGATGGAGTCGTAGTGCGCCTTGACCCAGTCGAAGCCGATTCCCGGTTTCACAATCTCCGGGCGGATGCGGATGTGATTAAAGGCCGGTCCGTCGGTGTCGATGCCCGCCGCCTGAGTGATGAGCCATTCACTGATGCAGCCGAGCCAGTAGTGGTTGAAGGAGTTCATGCCGGCGTCCTGGAAACCTTTGGCCGGGGTCCAGCCGTCCCAGCGTTCCCACATGGTGGTGGAACCCCAAAGGACTTGTTGCAGCCAGGAGGGAAAGGTCTTGTTCAAGACGAGCTTGTAGGCGAGTTCGGGATGGCCCGCCGATTGCAGCGCGAAGAGGATGAAGGGCGTGCCCAGAAATCCCGTGGCGATGTGGTCGTTCTGCTGGCGCAGCGAGGCGACAAACTGATCGGCGACTTTCGTCTTCATTTCGTCCGGCACCAGGCCCAGGCCAAAGGCAAGGGCGTAGAACGTCTGGCCGGTTTCGTTTTTGGCATCCAGGATCCGGCCGTCGTCCTTGAGATAATTCTTCACGAACACGGCGCGGATGGCGTCCGCCAATTGGCGATATTTTTCCGCGTCGTCGGATTCGCCCAGGGCGGCGGCGATTTTGGCCATCACCTGCGCGGTGTAGCCATAATACGCGGTGCCGATGGCGTCCGATTTTTGCGGGCCGGCCAGCCGCAGCCAGTCGCCGTAGGCGCGGGTGCCGCGCACCAGGTTGGTGCTCGTGCCGGCCATGAACTCCATGTGGCGCAGCAAGGCGGGATAATGTTTGCGGAGCACGCGGGTGTCGCCATACATCTCGAACATCCGCCAGTTGCAGATGGGGCCGGCATCCGACCAGCCGGTGTTGCCGGAACCCACCATGCTGAGATAGGGCGCAACATCGGTGAACGCGCCGTTGGTGCGTTGGGCATCGGTGCACAGGTCATCCAGCCATTTGGTGTAAAAGGCCGCCGCATCCATGTTCAGGCACGCCGTCTTCATGAACACCTGCGCGTCGCCGGTCCAGCCGGCGCGTTCGTCGCGCTGCGGGCAATCGGTGGGGACATCCAGAAAATTGCCCTTCTGCCCCCAGAGCGAATTTAAAACCAGCTTGTTGACCAGCGGTTCGGAACATTCAAACGCGGCGGCGTGCCGCAGATCCGAATGCAGCACGATGCCCGTCATCTCCTTGGGCTGCGGCCGGTAATTCAAGCCGGTGACTTCGACATAGCGGAAGCCGTGAAAGGTAAAGCTGGGCTCGTAGGCGCGCTTGGACGTTCCGGCCAGGTAATAAGTGTCGGTGGCCCGGGCCGAACGCAGGTTGGTGGTGTAAATCGTGCCATCGGGGTTCAGCATCTCCGCGTAGCGTACGACGACCTTCTGTCCGGCGGCGCCTTTGAGCTTGAGCCGCGCCCAGCCCACCAGGTTCTGGCCGAGGTCGAAGACATACACGCCCGGCTTGGGCGCGGTGACTTTCGCGGCGGGAATTTCCTCGATGCGCCGGATGGGTTCGCCGGGATGCGCCACCAGATTAGCCGCCACGCTGGCATCCACTTGGGCCAGATGCCAGTTGCGGTCGTCGAAGCCGTCCTTGTCCCAGCCGGTTAACTCTTTGCGGGCGTCATAAACACAGCCCATGAGCAGGTCGGCTTCGCGAATCGGTCCTTCGCTGGCCTGCCAGGAATCATCGGTGCCGATGATTTTTTTGGTGCCGTCCTGATACTCGATCTGCAACTGCACGAGCAGCCGGCAATCGCCGCCGTAATAATGCCGCTTGCCGGTGAACGCCAAAAAGCTGGCGAACCAGCCGTCGCCCAGAATCGCGCCCACCACATTTTCGCCGGGATGAAGCTGCGCGGTGACATCGTAGCTGAAGTAATGCACGCGCTTGCTGAAATCCGTCCAGCCCGGTGAAAGCACATCGGTGTCCACCGGCCGGCCGTTCAGATGCAATTCATACGCCCCCAGCGCCGAGGCAAAGGCCGTGGCCCGTTTGACGGGCTTGTCCACGATGAAGCCTTTGCGAAAATACGGCGCGACCCGCAGCGCGTAGCTGTTGGTTTTCTTGCCGCTAACGCCGTTGATTTCAGAATTGGTCGGCGTCGAAAAACCGATCCATTTGGCCTGCCAGTCCGTCGCGTTCAACAGTCCCATCGTCCACGCCGCCGGCTGGCTCCAAGCAGAAGCCTGGCCGGCGCGATCCCACGCCCGCACTTTCCAATAACAGGCCTGGCCCGAAGCTAAAGTCTTTCCGGCATAGGCCAGTTGAATGGTTTGATCGGAACCGACCTTGCCGCTGTCCCACAAATCGCCCTGATTTTTTTTCAGCAATTCAAGGCGGCTGGCGACGATCACCTGGTAAGCCGTCTGTCGCTGGCCGCGTTCGGGAGATTCCAACTGCCAGCTCAGGCGCGGTTGCGCCATGTCAATGCCTAGGGGGGTGACGCGGTATTCGCAGCGCAAGTCCGCCGGCAGCAGCGTGGCGTGGACGGTGAAGGCGAGCAGGCCGCCGGCGAGGAGGAGGGGAATGCGTTTCAGGTTTTTCATTGTGAAGTTGTTCATATTATTTGGGAGCCGAAATGGTCGTTCTGGTTTCGATCAACACCCGGTTGGACACCTTTTCATCCAGCGTCCACCGCTGGCCGTGGCGTTGGGCGCGGGCCGGTTTGCCGTCCTTAAAAACGGTGGAATTTTCACCGGCGGAAATTTCTACCTGCGCGCTCATGCCGGGAGGCAGTTTCAGTGCGAGCTTGAAAGCGTCATTTTTCTCCCAGTGAACCAGCACCGGGCCGAGCGGGGTGGGGACTTTTCCTTCCGCGTATTTCAATCCGCCGGGATTGGGCTGGACCAGCACGCTGCTCCAGCCGGGGACGAGCGGGCGGACGCCCAGGACAAATCGCGGCAGCAGGTTGGCGGGTGCCGCGCCCCACGCATGGTTCCAATCCTGATTGGGTTTGTAATGCTGGTCCCAAGCTTCCCAAGTAATCGTTGTGCCGCTGTCCACCATGTGTTTCCAACTGCGGTCGCCGGGGGCGGTAATCAGTGCCAGCGCTTGAGCGGCGGAATCATTTTCAAACAATCCTTCCAGCAGATATTGAGCGGCGTAAACAGAACATTTCATGCCGCGTTCACCCAGCCATTGGGTAACGCGCCCGCGTTCCTCGTTCGGCACCAAGCCGAAGGCTAGCGGGAAAAGGTTGGCGTGCAGGGAGGCATGATTGGTGTTTTCTCCGTCGCGATAGAGGTGGCGCACCGGGTCAAAGAGCTTTTCTTGGAACGCCGCCCGGGCGGCTTGTTCGCGCTTCGTATAATCAGCCGCGTCGGCGTCCTGGTGCAGCGCGCGGGCGAGTACCGCCATGAGCGTGAGGCTCCGCAGGTGGAACGCATTCACCACGGTGTTGATCGGCGTGAAGCCGTAGCCATCACGTTCGCCGGTGGGCCAGTCCACCAGGTCGCCTTTTTTAATTTGTGCGGCGATGCTGACCATCAGACCGTCGGCGCGGACCCGGTCGTCGAGCAGTTTCGCTTTCAATCCGGTGTAGCGCGGAGCCAGCCAATTGGTGTCGCCCGTCTGCATCCAGTCGGCGTGCGCCATGAAAATCATGTGCGCGGCCCACTCGGTTGGCCAGGTGGGATGCGTCATCAACCGGTCAAAAGTGTCCCGCGCCATTTGCACGTCGTGATCGGTATAATATTGACTGAGTTGGGTGAGATAGGCATCCGCTTCGTAGGAGATGCGTTCGCGGTCACCGTCCACATATACGCCGGCGAAGGTCGTAGCTTTGATGGAATAGCGGCAGAGTTCCCAGATGCGGTTGAGTGTTTCATCCGATGAACAAAAGGCCGCCGCCTGATCATCCCAGGTACCGGCAAAGGCCGCCCGCCGCCGGATTTGCTCCGGTCGCAATTCGCCCGGCCAGCCTTCGATTTCAACCCAGCGAAACGGCAGCACGACGCCCCATTCCGGTGGAGTCAGCACTGCAGGCTGCGTGGTGTTGCGCTTGTCAGCCATCGGCGCAATGACCAGCGGTTTGGCTCCAGCTAATCTGGCTTCCACTTGGGCATAACGGACGCTGCCGGGTGGTTTGCGATTAATTCGTCCATCAGCAAAGGCTTCACCAAAATGAATCGTGACTGTGTTCGTGGAATTCGTTGCTGGATTGAGCTGAAGATTGCCAAAGGCAACGCGGCCAAAATCCACAAGGATAACGCTCGGCGCAATATTCGTAATGCTTGCCGGCGGCTGCTCCACGAGTTGTACAGATGCGCCCCAGACGGGCGATATGGCTGCCGAAGCCAGAACTATCAAGGCGGTCAGGTGTGTCCAACGGTGCAAAAATAATTTTCGAGCCAGTTGCTTAATATTTTTTTTTAATTCTGCCATAATGTTAAGCACATGTCTTTCGAGGATGATTCTGAAAAATTACCAAGAGAATCAAATTGTGTCCTTAACAATAACGCCAAAAACCAGCACGATTTAGCCACTTTATTCCCCTGTCATTTCAGGGGTGCCAGCCTCGCTGGCTAAATAACCTAGCACTAATGTAACGGTGGGATTGGATAAGTTAAAAAACAAAATGGCGAAACCGATTTGGTTCGCCGTTTTTTATTGAATCCTGTTTTATTTCATCTGCGCCAAGATCTGGTCGGTGATGGCTTTCACCGCCGCTTCGGCTTCGGGGTCGAGGCCGATGGTGGGTTCGTTGGACGTCGTGGCCTGGCTGGTCGCGCCGGGACGCCATTCGCCGCTGTCGCAGAGTTCACATTCCTTCATGCCGAGGCGCGGATCCACGAATCCGAGGCTCTGCTTGATGTTAAGAATTTCCTTCATCTGCGGGCCGGTGAAGGTGTTGATCGGTTTGCCGAGTTGGCACGCGACCACGATGGTGCGGCAGTAGGCCTCAATGATCTCCATGCGCCAGTAAGCTTCCTCGATGTTGTTGTGGCTCCACGTCACGACGCCGTGATTGGCCATGAGGATGGTATTGTAATCGTCGGTCATGTCGGCGACGAGCTTGCCCATTTCCGCTGAACCGGGCGTGCGATACGGCGCTACGCCGACGGAACAGAAAACTTCGTATTCCGGCAACATGCAGGTGGGCGGCGCCTGCCCGACGACGGCGAACGCCGTGGCGTAAGGAGGATGACAATGGCAGGTGGCGACCGCCTTGGGCTGCTTCTTCATCATCTGAAGATGCATGAGGATTTCGCTGGTGCGCTTTTTGGTGCCGCAAAGCTGGTTGCCCTCGAAATCTACAAGGCACATGTCGGACGGCTTGAGTGAACCTTTGCTGACGAGCGTGGGCGTGCAGATGGCGATGTCCTCGCCGACGCGGATGGCCATGTTGCCGCCGTTGCCGTCCACATAGGCGCGCTTCCAAAGACGATGGCCCATTTCGCAAATTTGCTCCTTCAGGCTGTGCGCATAGGGCGAAGCGAAGAAGGCATCGAGCTCTGATTTGGACGACTTGGAGTTGAGCTTTTTGGTCGGCGGGGAAAGCTTGTCGCTGCCGGCAGTCCCGGCGGCGGCGACGGTGGTGATGGCGCGGGCGCCGTTAGTCTCAATGTCCTGCAACAGCTCGCGCGCCGACGGCGTGACGATGGCGTCATCGGGGATGTTGACGCCCTGACCACTGCGGATCATTTCCTGGATGTCTCGGACACTGATAACTTGGCTCATATAAATTATTGGTTAACCCTTCCATGGGTCATAAAACATTTCATCTACCAGCGCGCAATTGATTGCGTCAATCGGCGGCGGCTCATCGAATGGCTGCGCCGCCTCCGCACCTTCCTCATAGCCGATCACGTCGCCCACGCCGCCGCCGATATCGTCATAAACGACGAGGCTCGGATCGGTGCCCATGCCCGACTTGGCGTTGATGGCTTTGGCAAATTGTTCGCGGTTGAACGGACTGACCACCAAGAAACGTCCGCCCTTCAGCAAATCCACCGACTTGCTCAACGTGACACGGCCGATGACGGTTCCGAGTTTCAAAATTTAAATTCGTTTTCCTGGCTCGTGTTCATCCACGATGCCGGTGACGAGCCAGCGCACGGGACTCTTGTCCACGCCCACGGCTTTGCGCGCCGCTTTGCCGTCCGACGAAATTACCACTTGCTGATGCATGCCTGCGCCCTGCGAATCAATCGCGATTAACGGCGCGCCTTCGGCTTCGCCGCTCTTGCCAATCGGCTGGCAGATTACCAGGCGCCACGCGTCGTAACTCGGATGTTTCCGGGTCGCCACAATGTTGCCTTCGACGCGAGCTAAAAGCATGGCTTAATAAATTCTCAGGTTGTCCACCATCACGCAGCGCCGGACGCGCGTAAATGTGCGGGGATTTGTGATGCCTTCGCCCGTGGGCGTGGCGATCGAGAAACTCAGATAACCTTCGCCGCCAAGCCCGAGGCCGCAAGGAGACGCGCCGTTCTTGACAAACAGGGTTGTGTCCAGCGCCCGCGCCATCGCGGTGATGTTTTCCACGTCGTGCGAATGGATGATGGCGGTATGCTTGTAATTGTGTTCGGATTGCAGTGAGCGTTCGATGCCTTCCTCGACGCTCTTGACGCGCACGATGGGTATCATCGGCATCATCTGTTCTTCCTGCACGAACGGATGCATCGCATCCGTTTCGCCGAACAGCAGCTGTGTCCCGGACGGGAGGTTGATCCCGGCGGCCTGCGCCAGAAAGGATGGATCTTTGCCGATATAATCTTTGTTGGTGTGCGCCTGCGCGCAACCGCCGCCTTGGCCTTCTTTGATCGTGAATGCCGCCTTGGTGAGCTTTTCCAACTGCGTCGGATTCAATTTCACCGCGCCGTTCTCGGACATCTTTTGCATTAATTTGTCCGCGACGTGATCCAGCACGAAAACCTGTTTCTCACCGATGCACAACAGATTGTTGTCAAACGCCGCTCCGGAGATGATCGCCTTGGCCGCGCGCGTCGGGCAGCAGGTATCGTCGACAAACACGGGTGGATTGCCGGGGCCGGCGCAGATGGCGCGCTTGCCGGTCTGCATTGCCGCTTTCACAACCATCGGTCCGCCGGTGACGAGCAATAGACGGGTGAATTCGTTTTTGCAAAGTGCGTTGAAAGAATCCAGCGACGGCTTCTCGATGATGCACGCGATGTTTTCGATGCCGGTCTCGCGGTAAATCGCCTCATTGTAGGCGCGCACGGCTATGGCGGCGCAACGAGCCGCACTCGGGTGGGCGTTGAACACTACGGAATTTCCGGCGGCGCAGATATTGACGATATTCCCGCTCAATGTGGGAATCGAATGCGTGCTGGGCGTGATCGCTCCGACGACGCCAAACGGCGTGTATTCTTCCAGCGTGATGCCGTTGTCGCCGCTGCGTGCGTCGGGGCGGAGCCAATCCACCCCCGGCACCAGTTTGATCAAGCCCAGTTTTGCGATCTTGTGATCCAGCCGTCCGATCTTGGTCTCATCAAATTCAATTTTGCCCCAGGCTTCGGCGTTTTTTTCGGCGAGCGCCTTGACGATTTCCTCAATCTTGCGGCGGGCGGCGACGCCTTTTTCCTTCAACTGCAAGAAAGCTTCCTGTGCCGCTGCGCAGGCTTCTTCCGCCGTGGCAAACACGCCGAATTTGCCGCGCAAGGCTGGAGCTTTTGACGTTTTAATCGCGCTGCAACCGCACGCATCCGATTTTGGTGCGGGCGCGGACGGAGCCGGGGACAGTTTGGTGGTCGTGGTGGTGCCGCCGAGTTTGCTCAGCACTTCGGCCACCACGTCACGGATCAAAGTTTCATTCACGGCGCTCATAATTCAATTAACGGGTCTTTGCGCTAAAAATCTCTTTGCCGAAAACATCCACGCTGTCCACGAGGCCGATAACGACGGCGTCCACCGGCGCTTCCTTCATGCCCGGCGCGAGTCGCGCGCTGCTGCCCTGGCAGAACAAAACCATTTCGCCTTCGCCGGCGCCGAGGTTGTCCACGGCCACGATGGTGTTGGTCCCCGGACGGAATTTTGTCGGGTCTTTTTCATCCACGAGCTGCGGGCGGAGCAGCAGCAGTTTGCGGCCCGACATGTTCGGGTCTTTCTTGGTGGCGACCACCTGGCCTTCGACTTTGGCGAGGAACATAAAGTTTAGCAGTTAGGCGTTGGTAGTTGGGAGTTAGGAATGGCAGCGGGGTTCACCTCATCTGCCATCTCTCGGCTTCCATCTGCTAAATCACTTCTTCTTCGGCAACACCGCTTCCACATCCGCGTGCGGGCGGGCGATGACATGCACGCTGACCAATTCGCCTTTGATGGCTTTGATGGCCTGCGCGCCGGCATCGGTCGCGGCTTTCACGGCGGCGACATCGCCGACGACACACGCGGTGACGAGGGCGTTGCCGACCTGCGTCATGGGACCGACGAGTTCGACGTTGGCGGCTTTGAGCATCGCGTCTGTGCCTTCAACGAGGGCAACGAGTCCGCGGGTTTCGATCATTCCAATGGCTTGTGGCATAATTTTATTTGTTTGATGGTTGAGAGTTGTCGGTAAATTTAGTTCTTCTTCGTCTCCAAATATCGTTTGGCTTCGCGCGCCACGACGAGCTCTTCGTTCGTGGGAATCACCAGAATCTTCACGGTGGAATTCGCGGCGCTGATGCTGGCCTCGGTGGCGCGCGTTGAATTATTTTTCTCTGTATCAATCTTGATGCCGAGGTTTTCCAGGTTCGCGCAAATGGCGGCGCGCAATTCCGCGCGGTTCTCGCCGGTGCCGGCGGTGAACACAATGGCATCTGCGCCGTTCAGCTGCAAAAAGTAGCTGCCAATCCAGTGCCGCGCGCTGGCGACGAAAACCTCGAGCGCGAGTTTCGCCTTTGCGTTGCCTTTGCCGGCGGCATCGGCGATGTCACGCACATCGTTGGAAACACCGCTGACACCAAGCAAACCACCTTGCTTGGTTAATTGTTTCTGTGCTTCTTCAACGCTGATGTCCAACGTCTTCAACGCGTAAGGCAATGCCTCGGCGTCGAGATCGCCGACGCGGTTGTTCTGCGGCAAACCGGATTGCGGGCTCATGCCCATGCTCGTTCCGATGGATGCGCCGTTCAAAATGCCGGTTACACTGGAGCTGCCGCCGAGGTGGCAGGAAATCACGCGCAGCGGCGCCCCGGAGATTTTTGCAGCGCCGTTGTTGACGTAAAGTTGGCGGGCGCGTTCAGCCACGTCCGGCCGGCAGAGTAATTCCGCCGAGCGCTCCGCGATGAACTTGTGGCTCGCGCCGTGGAACCCCCAGCGGCGCACGCCGATGTTAAACCACGATTCCGACACCGCGTAACGTTGTGAAGCTTCGGGCGCGAACTGGTGAAACGCTGTTTCAAATAAAGCGATGAGCGGCACCTTTGGCATCCGTTGCGCGAACAGTTTGATGCCGGTGATGTAAGGCGGATTGTGTGCGGGCGCGAGGCCGTTGTAGTCGGTCATCGCCTGCAGCACGCGCTCGTCAAGCCGCACGCAACCGGTGACGTTTTTGGCGATGACGGTCTTGAAACCGACGGCGCTCAGTTCGCTTTCGCTTGCGATGGCGTTCGCTTGCTTTAACTCGGCGAGGCAATTCTCAATCGCCTGCGAATAATCGGTGACGCGCTCAAAACCACCTTTGTGTAAAAGGTATTCGGCGTTGTTTGAAAAATCAAACAACCGCCACTTGAGCGAGGTCGAACCGATATTGGCGACAAGAATTTTCACCGTGTGAACAAGGGATTATTCGAGCCACTTGCCGAGTCCGCTCAATCCGTCATGCGGACGCGGGATCACCTGGACGCTGACAACCGCGCCAACCTGCGCGGCGGCAGCGGCACCGGCATCGGTCGCGGCTTTCACGGCGGCGACATCGCCCCGGAAAAACACCGTGACATAGCCACTGCCGACTTTTTCCCAGCCGGTGATGTGGACGTTCGCGGACTTGAGCGCGGCATCGGCGGATTCCACGGCGGCGCAGAAGCCTTTGCATTCAATCATTCCAACAGCTTGTTTTGACATATTCGTTAAAAGTTAAAATTTTGGCTGGTTGAATTATTTCTTGGCAACGCCGTTGCCGAGAAAGGCGGCGAGTAGTTCTTCATGGGGGCGCGCGATGATGTGCGAGCCGACGAGTTCGCCGACTTTGGCGGCGGCTTTGGCGCCGGCGTCCACGGCGGCCTTGACGCTGCCGATGTCGCCTTGGGCGATGACGGTGATGAGCCCGCCGCCGATGGCGATGGTTTTGACCAACGTGACGTTGGCCGCTTTGACCATGGCGTCGCTGGCTTCCACGCTGCCGACGTAGCCCTTGGTTTCAATCATTCCTATTGCTTCGTTCATAATTTGTTTGTGTTGATGGTTGAGAGTTGCGAGAAATTATTTTGGAAAATCATTTAATCAATTCGACCGGCGTGTGCGGTTCCAGATTGCACGCGTTGCCTTCGTCGGTGTCAATGTGCACTTCCAGTTTGAAACTTGGATCCACACGCACCAGCAATTGGTCAAGCGTGATGCCACACGGGCCGCCGATTTTTAATTTCATGTGGTCACCGGCTTTGACGCCGTAAAATTCCGCATCCGTCGGATGCATGTGAACATGGCGCTTGGCGCGGATGACGCCTTGTGGCATTTCAAAAAATCCTGCCGGCCCCATCAACATGCAGCCGGGTGTGTCTTTGATGTCGCCGGAACTGCGCAGCGGAATTTCAAAGCCCAGCGCGACGGCATCGGTGTAGGCCAGTTCAACTTGGTTGAGATTCCGGCACGGGCCGAGAATCCGCAGATTGGAAATCACGCGGCTGCGCGGGCCGATCAGAGTGACGGTTTCCTTCGCGGCAAACTGCCCGTCCATGTAGAGCCATTTGTGAACGGAAAGCTTCGCGCCCTTTCCAAAAAGAATTTCGACCGCTTCCGGCGTAAGATGGCAGTGACGCGCGCTGACATTGACGACGAGCGGACTTTGCCCGCTGGCAATGCGTGGCAAAGGTTTGCCAAGTTTGGCGTAAACCGCCTGCCGAACCATGTGTTCGACGACAGCGCGATGTGGTGCAGCTACAGCCATAAGATATGAATTACTTTGCCAGTTTTTAGATTAAAGTCAACATTTATCTTGCAAAAAATTCCAAATTCTATCAAATTGGAGGAAGCATGACCGCAGAAGAGCGTAAACATCGCATTGAAACCTATCTTCAGCGCGTGGAATTTGCGTCGCTGGAAGAACTCTCCCAGCACGTCGAAGCGTCGGTTTCCACGGTACGACGCGATTTGACGACGCTCGAAGCGGCGGGAAATTTGCGGCGCACGCACGGCGGCGCCCGCATCGTCACTCCGAAGTCGGATGAATTTGCGTTTTCCGCACGCGATGCACATCAGTTTTCCGAGAAAGAGGCGATTGGCAAAGCTTGCGCCGAACTCATTGGCGGAAATCAAAGCGTGATCCTCGATGCCGGCACGACGGTCTATCACGTCGCGCGGCATCTCGAAGAAAAATCGCCGCAGATCGTGACGAACTCTTTGCCGGTGGCGAATCATTTTGCTTCGGCGAACAAAGTGGAAGTAATTTTGGCGGGCGGTGTGATTTATCCGCGCCTCGGCGTGTTGGTCGGGCCGATGACGGTCGAGGCTTTTTCAAAAATGCGCGCTGACGTGGCGATCATGAGCGCGGGCGGCATCACGCTCGAAGGCGTGACGAATTCCCACGCTCTGCTGATTGACATCCAGCGCGCAATGCTGAAGGCCGCGCAGAAAATTATTTTCTGCCTCGACCACTCGAAGTTTGGCCGGCAATCCGTTTCGCCCCTGTGCGGACTCGACCTGGTGGATACGATTGTCACCGACAGCCGCGCGCCGCATGAACTGGTCGCCGCGCTGCGTGCGCACGGAGTTGAGGTGGTTGTCGCGCCGGTCGCACATGAAAATGGTGCCGTGGTGAATTAATAATTTTTTAACCAAAAATAAAATGAATCTTGCAGAAAAAGTTCGGCAGGCGGGTGTGGTTGGCGCGGGCGGCGGCGGGTTTCCGACGCACGTCAAGCTCAACGCCAAGGCCGAAACCGTCATTGCCAACGGCGCGGAATGCGAACCATTGTTGCACAAAGATGCCGTGACGATGGAAGAAAGCGCCGCCGAACTCGTGCGCGGTATGCAACTCGCCATCGCCGCGGTCGGCGCGAAGGAAGGCGTCATCGGCGTCAAAGGTAAAAAAAAACACGCCGTTGAAGCGGTGCAAGCTGCGAGCAAAGGCACGAATGTCCGCGTCCAGTTGCTGGGTGATTATTACCCGGCGGGCGACGAATATGATCTGGTTTACAACGTCACCGGCAAATTGATTCCGCCCGGCGGTATTCCCATCGCGGTTGGCGTGGTCGTCAACAACGTTGAGACGTTTGTGAACATCGCCGCCGCGCACAACGGCAAGCCGTTGACGCACAAAACACTCACCATTGCCGGCGCGGTGAAATCGCCGGCGACCCTGCGCGTGCCGATTGGCATGACATTTCGCGAGTGCATCGAATATGCTGGTGGACTAGATACGAACGACCCTGTGCTTTGCCTCGGCGGCTTGATGATGGGCACGACGACCGATGACCTCGACACGCCCGTCACCAAAACCTCCACCGGGGTCGTGATTTTGCCGCGCACCCATCATACCATCGAACGCAAAATCAAACCGGCCAAGATGCAGGCCAAGATCGGTAAGTCCGCGTGCGACCAATGCCGTTACTGCACGGAATATTGTCCGCGCTTTTTGCTCGGATACGCCGTCGAGCCGCATCAAGTCATGCGCACGCTGGCGTTCAGCGGCACTGGCGAAGATTATTTCAATCAATGGGCAGCGATGTGCTGCTCCTGCGGACTTTGCACGCTATATTCCTGCCCGGAAGAATTATTTCCCAAGGAAGCCTGCGACGACGCTAAATCCATGATGCGTGCCAAGCAGATGAAGTGGACCGGCCCAATGGATCCCAAGCCTCACGCGATGATGGATGGCCGCCGCGTGCCGATCAAATCGCTGGCTAAAAAATTGCACGTGCTCGATTACGATTTGCCTGCGCCGCTCGTGCGTCAGGAAATTTCCTCGAGCCGGCTAATCCTGCCGCTCAAACAAAGCGCCGGAACGCCCTGTATTTCCAAGGTTAAAGTTGGCGACCGTGTGAGTTTCGGACAAATCATCGGCGAACCCGCGCCGAACGCGCTGGGTGCGATCTTGCACGCACCGATGGCCGGTACCGTGCGCGAGGCAAATGACAAAGTAATTATTTTAGAGAAATAATTTTATGGCTGAAAAATCTGTTGGATTAATTGAACTTTCGAGCATCGCCGCCGGCTTCCAGGTGGCGGACACGATGCTCAAAGCCGGCAACGTGCGGCTGATTCTGTCACGCTCCATCTGCTCCGGCAAATACATGGTGCTCATCGGCGGCGAAACTGCCGGCGTGACCGCCGCCGTCGAAGCCGGTTGTGAAGCGGCGGGTGGCTGCCTGATTGACAGCTTTGTCATCGCCAATTTGCATCCCGATGTTTTTGTCGCGCTTGGTCGCACGCAGCCGGCGGAAACAAGCGGTGCGCTCGGCATCGTTGAATCTTTCAACGTCGCCACGCTCATCCAGGCGGCCGACACCGTCGCGAAAACTTCTGATGTCCAACTGCTCGAAGTTCGGCTCGCGATGGCGATGGGCGGCAAAGCATTTTGCACGATGACCGGCGATGTTTCGTCGGTTCAAGCCGGCGTCGCCGCTGGCCGCGCCGTTCTCGCCGAGGCCGGCGTGCTTGTAAACGCGGTAGTGATTTCGCGCCCGCACCCGGATGTGTATCGCGAAGTGGTTTGAAAACCCTTGCCCAGTTCTGTGGGGTTCAGTCGAGGTGAAAAATTTCGGGCAGTGGTTTGGTGACCGGCGCGTTGTCGGGCTGAACCTCCATCAGCGGGGCCATGTGATTCCACCACTTGCGGACTACGGTGGAATCGGGCAGTTCGGCGGCGGAATTGTTATCCTCCAGTTTTTGCACGGCGAACAGCGTGAGGGTTTCTTCGTCGAGGAAGATTGAGTAATCGGAAATTCCTGCCGCCCGCAGCATCGCCGCCAGTTCCGGCCAGATTTCGTCGTGGCGTTTTTTGTATTCCGCCACGACGCCCGGCTTCAACTTCATTTTGAACGCATGACGTTTCATCCTATGACTGGCCCAGCAGCAGCTTGAGAATGTCGTGGCAGGATCGGCCGCCATTCATGGCTGTGCCCAGACCGATCACCGCGGTCGAAAGCACGAGCGTGGCGATGCCGCCGCCGATGAGCAGATGCGCCTTTTTGCTGGAACCTTTCCATTCGTGGAAAATCCAGCCCCACATTGTGGCGAAGATGATGATGCTGGCCATGTGCAGCGTCCACGAGGCGAAATCATATTGCCCCATCTGCGTCGCGCCCATGGTGTAAAAGAAAAACTGGAAATACCAGGTCGTGCCCGCGAGTGCGGAAAACAGATAATTGCCCAGTACGGGAATTTTCAAATCCTTGACCGGACCGCCCGCCACGACATCGGCCGGGCCGTGTTCGCCGCTGCCGGTGCCGCCGTGGTGCGCGTGTTCCGGTTTGACGTGAGCGGCCAGATATTGGTAGCCCGAACCGTTCTTGAAGTTCAACAGTACGCACCAGATGAAATTGGTGGTGAAACCGCCGAGGAGCAGCACGGGGAGCGCGGGCAGGCCGGTCCAGATTTTATTGGTGCCGGCGGCGAGCGAGGCGGCGTTGATGTCCTTGCCGGCTTGCAGCGCGAAGGCAAAACACGCGCTCATGATGCCGCAAAAAGTTGCGACTAAAATACCCTTTTTAAAACTGAATTCTTTGATGGCGGTCTTTTTTTGTTCCGCCGGCATCTGGGCTTCTTTTGTGTAACCCGCCAGCGCCGCGATGGCGATGCCCACCAAGCAAATGCCCACGCCGGCGAGGGTGACTTGCCCGGATGTGGATTTGACGATTTCAATGATGCTGGCTCCGCCCGAGAAAACCGTAAAATTTGGCGTGAGCCATTTGAACACCGGTGGCACCAGCGTGCCGAACGCGGCGCAGTAGCCCAGCGCCACACCTGTGCCGAGTGATAGGCCCAGAAAACGCATCGTCAACCCGTAGGTCAGCCCGCCGAAGCCCCACAACAGGCCGAAGAAATAAGTCCAAAAGAGCGTGCCGGCGGATTGCTGCTTCAAAACGCCGAAGAGGTCGTTGGTCATGAAATAAGCAAAAGCCCAGGGACAGATGATCCACGAGAAGCAGCCGCCGACGAGCCAGTAGGTTTCCCAAGACCACTTTTTCACGCCCTTGTAGGGCACATAAAAACTGCCGGATGCTAGGCCGCCGAGCCAATGAAATAATACGCCGAGAAATGGATTTGCCATATTTGTTGTTTGATTTATTTGCGTTTGCTCAGGACATTTTTCTCGTAGTTTTTAACTTCCGTCAACCAATGTTCGCCGATGGGGACACCCTGGGTCTCGCAGTAGTAATCCCAGACCGCGCCGAAGGGCAGCGTCTTGGCCTCTTCCTGCAAGGCCAGTCGCGTGGTGAAATCGCCGCTCGCTTCCGCCGTGCGGACGAGCGGCGTTTCCAGCAGCGCGATAAGTAGCGCGCGGATCATGTTGCGCGTGCCAATCGTCCACGCTGCGACGCGGTTGATGCTCGCGTCGAAATAATCCAGCCCGATGTGAACGCGTTTCTCAAATCCGTTTACCGCGATTTCTCGGGCGATGGAGAGCAAATCGTCGTTGAGAATCACCACGTGGTCGCTGTCCCAGCGGACGCCGCGGCTGACGTGCAGCAAAATTTCCGGCATGAATTGCAGCACGCTGGAAATCTTGTCCGAAATACTTTCTGTCGGATGATAATGGCCGGCGTCGAGCGTCAGCATTTTTTTACGGCTGACAGTGTAGCCCAGGTAAAATTCATGCGAGCCGACGACGTAGCTTTCGCTGCCGATGCCGAAGAGTTTTGGTTCGACGGCGTCCAAGTTGAGTTTTGGTGAAATAGCTTTTTTGAAAACCGCATCCAGCGATTCCGCGAGGCGTGCACGCGGCGCGACTCGGTCGGCGGGCGTGTCTTTCATGCCGTCGGGAATCCACACGTTCGTCACGCAGGTTTTGCCGAGCGCCTTGCCCATCGCCGCGCCGATTTCACGGCTGCGGATGCAATGTTCGATCCAGAACTTCCGGATGTTCTTGTCCGCGTGCGAGAGCGTAAAGCCGTCGGCGGATTTTGAATGCGAGAAACACGTCGGGTTGAAGTCGAGGCCGAGGTCGTTCTGCTTCGCCCACGCAATCCAGTTGGCGAAATGCTTAGGCTCGATGACGTCGCGATCCACTTTCTTGCCGCCAAACTCGCCGTAGAACGCGTGCAGGTTCAGCCGGTGTTTGCCGGGAATCAGCGACAATGTTGTTTCGAGGTCGGCGCGAAGTTCATCCGGCGTGCGGGCTTTGCCGGGATAATTTCCGGTCGCCATGATGCCGCCGGTCAGCGCGCCGCCGAAATTTTCAAAGCCGCCCACGTCGTCGCCCTGCCAGCAGTGCAGCGAGATGGGGATTTGTACAAGGGTTTTCAGCGCGTGGTCCACGTCTACGCCGAGCGCGGCGTAGCGGTCTTTGGACCGCTCGTAGGCGGCCTGAAGGTTTTGTTTTGAATGGGGCATATCAATTGCCGGCCAATAATTGGCCAAGGGTATTTCTCAACACATTACTGATGAAACCGAACCGTGTCCTTGACAATAATGCCAAAGATTAGCATTTTCTGGCCAAACCCATTTCTTCGCTGTAGTCGTGGTTTTGCCGTCCGTCATGCCGCACCAAATACTCAAGCGCAAAGACTGGTTCCGGCCGGATGGATTTCCCATCGCGGTTGAGCGCCGTGATCCGCAGGAGCCGTTTGGGCTCCATGCCCATGAGTTTGCTGAAATTGTCATTATCACCGCCGGACACGGGATTCATGTCACCGGCAAGGAATCGTATCTCCTGAATCCGGGAGATGTTTTTGTGATTGGCGGTTCGCGGCCGCACGATTATCACAGCATGAAACGGCTCTGTCTGGTGAATATTCTTTTTCAACCGGAAAAACTGAACCTGCGCAATCAGGATCTGCACATGCTCCCCGGTTATCACGCGCTATTCATCCTGGAGCCGGCCTGGCGGCAACGGCATCAATTCAACAGCCGGTTGCGGCTGATGCCGCAGGAGTTAAGCCTCTTGATGGGGCTGGTGGATACGTTGGACAAGGAGTTGAAAAACCGGTCGGATGGATTTAGATTTATGGCGACGGCTTCGTTTATGCAGATTGTGGGCTACCTGTCGCGGTGTTTTGCCCGGGCGATGAATTCAGATTCCCGCGCCTTGCTCCGGATTGGGGAAGCCATCAGCCATTTGGAGGCGAACTATCATGAGCCGGTGGACTTGGAACGGTTGGCAAAGATTGCGCATATGTCGAAGCGGAATTTTATGCGGACCTTTCTTGCGGCCATGGGGAGTTCTCCCATCGCTCACCTGATCCAACTGCGGGTGAACCATGCCGCGTCATTGCTTCGGCGCACCGATTATGGCGTGACGGAAATCGCCTATCAGGTTGGATTCGGCGACAGTAATTATTTTGCGCGCCAGTTCCGGCGGATTCTCGGCGTCACGCCCAGCGACTATCGCCGGCAGCACGCCCGGTTGGGCTGAATAATGGATGACGCCGGCGAAGTCGCCATCATGCAAGCCCTGCTTATCAAAAATGAAACCGGCGGATTTTAATCATGATTAAACCAGACATTCAAACTCGTCCGTCCCTGGCCACCGGCCAGGATCAAGTGCGGCGGGTCCTGAATCGGCGGCGGCCCGACCGAATTGTCTATGCGCCAAATTACTGGCAATGGTTCGCGCACCACCAGCACCACGGCCGGTTGCCGCCGGAACTCGCGCACTGCCGCACGCAGCTCGACTTCATCCGCCATCTGGGACTGGATGTTTTCAGCCGCAACATTTATTCCGACCAGCAGCATGGCTGGTTCGGCGGTCTGGCCGAGGAAGTCTGGGACGGCGTGGAGGCGCGTGAGGAAATTCGCACCGAAGGCCGCGACCGGGTCATCACTCGGACCTACGCCACGCGGCATCACGGCACGGTGACTGAACGGCAACGCTACATCTTCGCCGACTCCACGCTGGTGCAGGAAAAATTCACGCTCGACGACACGGCGGATCCGCTCGGAGTGTTGGAGGAATTGCTGCGGGCGCGTCGCTGGCGTTTCCTTCCGGAGCGTTACGCGCTGGAACAGGCGCGCGTCGGCAACGACGGTTTGGTGGTGGCCGGCGAGTTGTTCAGCCCGCTCAAGGCGTTGCATCTGCTCGCCGGCGCGGTCAACACCACCTATCTGATTGATGACGACGAACCGCGCGTTCGCGAATTGCTCGCGTTGCACGAGGTGGCGCAACTTGAGCTGGTGCGCCAGATCGCCGCCGCCGGCGTGCCGGCGATGATGGCGATGGACAATCTTGACGCCGCGTTCCATACGCCGACTTATCTGGAAAAATTCTCTGCGGCGTTTTATGAACAGGCCAGCCGCATTGCGCATGAACACGGCAGCACGTTCTGGATTCACGCCTGCGGCCGCCAAAAAATCAATCTTAGGCTGATGGATTCGCTCGGCGTGGACGGCCTCGAAGGCGTGGCGTTCCCGCCGCTCGGCGACGTCCAGCTCGACGAGGCCATGCGGCTGACTAGCGACCGGTTTTTGATCACCGGCGGCATCAGCGCGATGGAGACGGAAAAATTTCAGAGCGCCGACGAGGTGCGGCGTTACGTCGGGGAGTTGTTTGGCCGGCTGCGGCCCTACACGCACCGGTTCATGCTGGCGGCGAGCTGCAACACCTCCATTCGCACGCCGTGGAAAGTCCTCCTGTGGTTTCGTGACGCGTGGCGGGAATTTGACCGGTGAGTTCAACTTTCATGGAAAAATTATGAACGCAGGTTTTGCAAGTTCAGCGTTTTGCTCCTTTTCATCATGCCGTGCGTCGTCAGCCTGCCGACGGCTTGGAGCGAGGTTGGTCACAGCGGAATTGAAATCACCCAGCCGCTGACACTGACTCTTGGTCCGATTATGGCCGGGGCAATCGCGGCTGGGAAAAATCGTGGCGGCGGGCGGTTATCGTCTGCACTTGCTGCTGCACGATCCGGGTGCCACCGCCGCCGTGTGACCTGGCGCTTCAAAGAAATCAGCGGGCCGGCAACTAAACCCGGTGCCATCGCGCCGCCGGCCATCTCCGCTTGGCCGCGTTTGAGAAACAACTTGGAGCCTTCCATCATCCGCGAATCGGACGCTTGCGTTCGTCGCGGAACTTCTGGTATGTTGCTGACCGGTGCAGACGCTGGCTGCCAACCTGAAGCGCGACGATGGGAGAACTGGGGACGTCGTGGCAGTGGCTTGAATGGCCTTTCATCAGGTACCAGCATCAAAAGCAGCCCGGTGTCAATTGGGGCAGGTTTTCCTTGCCGAATTTGTTGACAATCAAGGTTGCCCACGTGGCGGAATTGGCAGACGCGCTAGATTCAGGTTCTAGTGAGTAACATCATACAGGTTCAAGTCCTGTCGTGGGCACCACTTTAGAATTGCTTCAAGAAGGTCAATATTCCTTGGAAATATGCGTAAATAAAGGGGAATTTGTTTATCCTACCGACTGCCAACTGCGGCCAACTTCGGTCAGCTTTTTCCCGTTTTTGAGGCACCAAAAGGCACTGAAAGGCACCAAAGGGCACCAGCCTAAAACTCCACATCCCGGCTTTTTATCTAGCGCATTGAAATTGAAATCATTCTGGCATCAAACGCCATTCTCGCCGATTTCTGCCAGTGCTTTGGCAAGCCGGGCGCGGCGGGTTGCCATGCCTAAATAAGACGCAATTCCCGTCATTGCCATTCCGACTGCCAGCCCGCGCTCCCATTCGTGAGGCGCGATTAAAAAAGAGGCAGCAGCCAAACCTAACAAAACAGCCAGCTCATATTTGATACCCCATAGTTGACCGAGCACGGTTGGCTTCTGGCATTGGGCAGCTTGCATAGTCCGCAGCACGGTGATTTGATTTTTGGTGATATTCATAGGATTTTATTGTTTCAAGATGGCTGCGGTTTGATCGGGGCAATCTTCCAGAATTTCACGCGGCACAAGATTTGCCACGGCAAAACGGAAAGCTTCTGCTGGCGTGAGCCGGGCAGCGGGCGCAGTGAAATTTTCATCAAACATTTCGCCCTTATAATCCCAAGGCCAGACGCGCAAGTAATAGCCCCGCCCCTTTGACCCGCGAAGTAGTTGGTAATCCCATTCTTCATTCTCGGTGCAGAGGCACAGTAGGGATTTGCTACCGGGCGGAATTTTGGCGTGTTGGGGAACCATCAGTGTGCGAGGCCAAAAGCCATTGGCGAAGACAATGGCTTTCCAGTTTTTGGGCTTGGTTTTGCGAAATACAATTTGCTTTTCGTCGCCCGCAGTCTGCGACGGCTGCTTATCCCGGTTAATACGCCTCGCTTTAGACGAATCAAAGTAATCCGATACATCCTCGCCCGCGTCAAACTTTGCTTCAAGATTTTTGGCGGTGGTTTTGCCAAAGCTGCGGTTCGGCTTTTTCGTTTTGGCCTTGCTCATATCATTTTCTCTTTTTGGCGCGGTATTGCCGGACATCATCGGCAATTTTTTGATCCACTTCCTGCAAAACTAGCAGGCGCATTGCTTCAATGGGATTCAAGGTGATGCAGTCAAAATCTGTGGTGCAGCGGCTTGCCGACGATGAAATCCGCTTCCGGCCATGGTGCCGGGCGCGGGTTGGCGTAGGTGAGCAACGGCACGCGCTTGGATTCGTCCGGCACTTCGCGCCCCGTCACCGTGTCCGTTTTCACGCTGCGCCGATCCCAGCCAACGAGCGCGCCGCCATCGCCTACCACCTTGAACGGCTGAAAGCGCTCGGCTGGACGCTTGCCAAAGCTGTTGATTTTATTGAGAAGCACGGCAAGGCCGCGCCGTCATTACCTTTGGGCACGGTGGGCGATGATTTTCTCACCGCAAAGGAAACGGGCGGATTACGCCCGCGCTATCTGAAAACCCTCAAAGCCTCAATTAAGCGCTTCATGCTTGGCAGACGGCAAAAGTTAATTTCGGACATCACTCCGGCGGAAATTCAGGAATACCGAGCAAGAACAATGGGCCAAACGCATTCGCGCCGAACTCCCGGCTTTTGCCCATTGGCTTTTGCAATTTGAAATGCCTGCCATTCGTTGCGTCATATCGGATCGGACACGTTTGCCCGTTTTCCAGCATCCCGGCATTGTGTCCGCCCTTTACGATTTGCAGCCCGAAATGCGCTTGCTGGAATTGATTGATCTATTTGGTTTGGTTGGCAGTCAGCCTCACTGGGAAGGCTTTGCAACCGACTTTGAACAGTCCATGCGTTCACACGACGAAAAGCATTTGCTGGATAGAATTTTTGTCAGTGGCACGACGGCGGGCAAGATGTTGACCGAACTTTCGCGGATGTGTCCCAATAGGGTGACAACCACCCCACGCGGCGGAAAATCATTTTACCGGATTTTCCCTGCACAAGAAACCGACTCTACAAAACCAACATAAAAATACACTCCCTAACCCTAACTAACCCCACCTAAATTTAGTGGGGGAAAGGTAGGGTGAGTTAGGGAATTAAAAAATCCTCAATCCCATAAACAACCTATGAATCCAAAACAAGCCGTTCCCCTAGCTGTAACTTTTGCTCCGTTACTTGCCGCCGCGCCCCCCGTGCTGATTATTGGCGGAATTGTCGCGTTAGCCGCATGGGTTTTATCAGACGATAAGAAAAACAAGCCGGATGCTGCCCCGGATGCGGAAAATAGCCGGAAACCAGCGGAAACGCCCATATTACGCGAAATTCCGGCTATTCTGCCGGTAATAATTCCGCGTCCTGTTCATTCCATTCTCGCCGATTCCGCTTCTATTCCGCCCGGAAAATTGTCCGCCAAGTCCAAAAAACCCATTACCCGTGCCGATATGGTGAAGATTTTCAAAAATGGGCAGTTATCTTTGACGCGAATGGACGCCGTTTCCGCTCTCAAGCAGCTAGGCTACGGAAAAACAGCGGCCTATTCCGCGACAGCCCCGGACGGACGATTTTCCGAATGGTTGATTTTCGGATCAGACGGAATTATTTCTTGGGCGGAATAAAACGGAATATTGGATATTTCTGACGCAATTAACCGGAATATCGCGGAATTATTTTGCAAATAATTATTTCGGCTGCTACCGTTTTTTTATAAATAAATAATTATTTGAGGTCGGAAAACCTTTTTCAAATATTCCTTGAAAAATAATTTTGTCGGCAGCAGTAATTGAACGGTTTTTTGAGAAAAACATTTTATAACTATTCGCCCAAAGGCACTAAAAAGACACTGCGTTTAAGAGACCCTAAGTTGTTGAGGTTTAGATGGTTTTTGGCAGTCCTTCAAGTCCTGTCGTGGGCACCACTTATATTTTCAATGACATCAATCCTAATGCTGCTCACATGAGCCGGGTCACAAAACTGTTGCACACGCGTTACCGCGTGAATGATTTGGAGCGCACGGTGAAGTTTTACCGCGACGTTCTTGGTCTGGAGGAGATCAAGCGGCACAAATCGCCGCGCGGCTCGGAACTCGTTTTTCTCAAAACCCCCGGTAGCGAGGAGTTGATCGAAATCACTTTTTATCCGGGCAGCGGTTCGGTGCAGGTGCAGCCTGACCTCACACACCTGGCGTTCGAGGTGGACAACCTAGAGGCATTCGCCAAACACCTCTCGAGGCACGGCTTGAAATTTTCCGATGGCCCGACGACTAGTTCGAGCGGAACTACGTTCGCCTTTATTGACGCGCCCGAAGGCTACGAAATTGAACTGATCCAGAAGAAATAATCTGTAGCGGCGGTCTGTGACCGTCGTCGGCACCGGGCGAATGCCGCCACAACTAAAAATTTAAAACTCAAAACTAAAAATTAAATCAGCATGAGCGTTCTCATTGTCGGTTCCACCGCCCTCGATTCCATCAAGACCCCCACCCGGGAAAATCCGCGTCTGCTTGGCGGTTCCGCCAGCCATGCTGCCGTCGCCGCGAGTTTTTTCTCGCCGGTAAAACTCATTGGCGTCGTCGGCGAGGATTTCCCCAAAAAGTATATCCAGCTTTACCAGCGGCACAAAATTGACTTGAGCGGCCTCCAGATTCTGCCCGGCAAAACCTTCCACTGGTCGGGTGAATATGAAGTGAACATGAACAACCGCCGCACGCTCGCGACGGAGCTCGGCGTGTTTGAGACTTTTAATCCCACGCTGCCAAAAATGCATCAGTCCGCGCGGTTTGTCCTGCTCGCCAACATCGCGCCGGCGCTCCAGCACCATGTTCTGGACCAGATGCGCAAGCCAAAGTTCGTCGTCGCGGACACGATGGATTTATGGCTCAACCTCGCGCTGAAGGATTTGCTGAAGCTGTTGCCGCGCGTGGACGGTTTTGTGTTGAACGACAGCGAAGCGGAGCAGTTGACAAAGGAAGACAATCTTTTCCGCGCGCTGAAAAAAATTCACCGCCTCGGCCCGAAATACGTCATCATCAAAAAAGGTTCGCACGGTTCGATTCTCTCCGGTCCGAAAGGTGTTTTCATCTGCCCCGCATATCCGTTGCGCACGGTCGAGGACCCGACCGGCGCCGGCGATTCATTCGTCGGCGGCATGATGGGCTATCTCGCCACGGCGAAGGGCTCGGTTGACGCGAACATCCGTCGCGCGATGGTTTATGGCAGTGTCACCGCGTCGTTCTGCTGCGAAGGATTTGGCCTCACCGCTACGACCAAAACCACGCGCGCCGATATTGAAAAGCGCGTGAGGGAGCTGGAAAAGCTGACCCAATTCTGATTGGCGGTTTACGCCACGAACTTCGGCTTGAACACCGGGCCGAGGTTGTGTTTGCTGAGCAGTTCGGAGAATTTCGCAATGGCGCGCTTCTCGTCCTCGCCGAGGTGGAAGTGGATGTGCCACTCAAAATAATCGCGCCGGAAATCCACGTCGAACTCCTCGCGGGTCTCGATGATTGTGTCTAGCGTTTTGATCCCCCAATTTTTGGCCTCGCGCAACTCGCGGCGCAGTTCCCGGTTTTCGATGCCGCGGCGCAACGCCCAGACCGCAAAAACGAAGGGTAGGTTCGTCAACTCTTGCCAAGCCGCGCCCAGGTCAAGAATTTCGTGTTCGTGCGGCGCGCGTTGGAATTCAATCGCCCGGTCGCCGATGAGCAGAACGAAATCTTTTTCCGCCGCCGCCGCGTAGCTTTCCAGCGGCTTGAATTCCGGTTTTAACCCGCGTTCGGCCAGTAGTACTTTCAGCAGGTTGACGCTGGTGAGCGACGCGGTGTCGCAGAAAATTTTCTTCGCCTCCGCCAGTGGTTTTCTATGGGCCAGCAGCACGCTGTAAACTTCGCCGAGCGATGCGATGGCGATGCCGTCGAGTATGTCATAACGGTCATTCAGCAGCACTTCGGTGATGCTGACGAGGGCGGCGTCCAATTCATCGCGCCGGATCATTTCGGCGAGCCGGGCTGGCGTGGTGAAAAAGATTTTACTCTCCATGCCGCGCGTGAGCGGGGCGGCGTTGAGATATTTTACCGACCCGATGCGGAACGGCGCGGCCTCGCGCGGGCGCGAAACCGTCTCGGCGGATTCCGGCGCGGTTAGGCGGAGTTTGGGCAGGTCGTCTGACATACGCGCCGATTTTACCGCATGGAGACGAAGAGGCAAAGTCGCAAAGGCCACGGTTTAGGCGTGGCACATTTTTCGACGCCGAATCGTGAAGGCGTAATCGTTCTGCCTGTGGGATGATGTTTGCGACGGGGAATTCAACCTCACAGCTTGGAATAATCAGGATATTCTGGCTTGAACATCTGCGCTTGGATGAAGGCGGTCAGATCTGCCGGACGCGGCTGGGTGGCCAGCTTGCTCTGGTAGGCTTCCTCGGCCACGGCCACGGCGATCTTGAGCGAAACTTCATGGATGCGCTTGAGCGACGGGTAAATGCGGCCTTCGGCGAGTTCTTCCACGCGCAGGAGCGAGGCGAGCGCTTTGGCGGCCGTGACAAACATGGCGTCGGTGACGCGGGTGGCGCCGGTGGCCACCACGCCGAGGCCCACGCCGGGGAAAATGTAGGCGTTGTTGCCCTGGCCGGGAACGTATGTCTTGCCCTTGTAGGTGACGGGGGCGAACGGACTGCCGCTGGCAAAAATCGCGCGGCCTTCAGTCCAGGTATAGGCTTCCTCGGCGGTGCATTCGGCCTTGGAGGTCGGATTGGACAGCGCAAAGATTACCGGGCGGGCATTGTAGCTGCCCACGAACTTGACGATTTCCTCCGTGAAGGTGCGAGGCTGGCCGGACACGCCGATGAGCATGGTGGGTTTGATGGCTTTGACGGCGGACAGCAGGTCGGCACACGGCGCATGGTCGTGCGCGTAGTGTAGTTTGTGTTCGACCAGGCCGGCGCGGCCTTTGACGATGAGGCCCTTGGAATCCACGAACCAGATGCGCTTGCGGGCCTCGGCGAGGGATAAGCCTTCTTCCATCAAGACGGCGCATATATTGTCGGCGATGCCCATGCCGGCTTCGCCCGCGCCCGACATCAACACGCGATGATCGCTCATCCTGCCGCCCGTCAGGCGCAGGGCCGAAAGCACGCCCGCCAGCGCCACGGAGCCGGTGCCCTGAATGTCGTCGTTGAACGTGCACAGCTGGTTGCGATAGGTTTCCAGCAGGCGGAAGGCGTTGCCGTTGCCAAAATCTTCAAACTGGAGCAGGACGCCGGGGAACACCGTCTTCACGGCCGTGATGAACTCTTCCATGACGGCATCAAAGGGCTCGCCGCTGATGCGTTTTTCGCGCAGGCCGATGTAGAGCGGGTCTTTGAGAAAGGCTTCGTTGTTGGTGCCCATGTCAATGGTGATGGGTAGGCACTGCGTGGGGTTGATCCCGGCGCACGCGGTGTAGAGCGAAAGCTTGCCGATGGGGATGCCCATCCCGGAAACGCCCAGGTCGCCGAGGCCGAGGATGCGTTCGCCATCAGTGACCACGATGACCTTCACATCGCGCGTGGGCCAGTTTTCCAGGACTTTCTTGATATGTCCCTTATCCTTCATCGAGACATACATGCCGCGCGAGCGGCGGAAAATATGGCCGAATTCCTGGCAGGCCTTGCCGACGGTCGGAGTGTAGATGATGGGCATCATTTCTTCCAGATTGTCCATGACGATGCGGTAAAACAGCGTCTCATTGCGGTCCTGCAAACCGACCAGCTGGATGTAGCGTTCGATGTCGCTGGTCTTGTTGCGGTAATTGGTCATCACGCGCTGCACCTGTTCGTCCATGGTCTGGACGTGTGGCGGCAGCAACCCGCGCAGGCCGAGCGCATCGCGTTCCGCCGCGGTGAAGGCGGTGCCTTTGTTGAAGACGGGGTTGTGCAGCCATTCCACCCCTTTGCCGGGCAGGGCGCGGTTGTGACGGGGGAGATTCGTGTTTTTTTTGGCGGTCATAGATTTAAAATGGTTGTCGTTGAAATCTTATTAGCAACTTGTCTTACAACATAAACTGATACCAAAGCGGGTTAACATACGCTGAACTTTATTTGGCAAAGCTGACGTTTTTATTGCAAAGCCCGATTGCCGGCCAATGTGCCGGTGGAACCGGCGGTCAGGCTGGTTGCTGAAAAAAAGTGCCAACGCCGGCGGCAGCGCATAAACTTTCCGGGTGACGCCCGCCGAAGCCCATAAACGCCACGCCGAACTTTCCGGTGAAATCCGCCGGCACGACCGCGCCTATTATGTCGAGGGCCGCCAACTCATCACCGACCGCGAATATGATGCGCTGTTCGCCGGGTTGCAGGCGCTGGAGAAGAGTTTTCCGGAACTCATCACACCCGGATCGCCCACCCAGCGCGTCGGCGGTGCGCCCAGCGAGAAATTTGCCCGCGTCAAACATCTCGTGCCGATGCTCTCGCTCGACAAGGTTCAAGCCAGCGATTCGCCGGCCAAGGACGAGGAACCTGACCGCGACCGGCGCAATCGCGCGCAGGATGAAAATACTTTGGCCGAACTCCGCGCCTTTGACACAACCATCCGCAAGCATCTGGGCCGTGAGAAAATCCAATACATCATCGAGCCGAAAGTGGACGGCGTTTCGCTCAGTGTCCATTACCGGAACGGCAAATTTGATCTCGGCGTCACGCGCGGCGACGGCACGGAAGGCGACGATATCACCGCCAATCTCAAGACCGTGCGCGGCATCCCGCTGGAATTAAATCTGAAAAATCCGCCCGCGCTGCTCGAAGTGCGCGGTGAGGCTTACATTGCCATCAAGGATTTCGACGCGCTCAACGCCAGATTCGCCGCCGCCGGTGAAAAAGCCTTTCCCAACGCCCGCAACGCCACCGCCGGCACGCTCAAGCAGCTCGACCCCAAGCTCGTCGCGCAGCGCCCGATCCGCGCCGTGTTTTACGCCGTCGGCGCGGTGGACGGCATCGCATTCAAGACACATTCCGAAATGCTCGAAGCGCTCGCCAGGTTTGGCCTGCCCACGCAAAAGCTGTGGTGGGTGTGCGACGGCATTGAGGAAGTGCTGAAAGTTTACCGCGAGAAGATTGTCGCGCAATACGACGAGGAAAAAGATTTGCGCCGGCAGCTGCCTTACGAGATTGACGGCATCGTGCTCAAGGTCAACACGCTCGCCGACTGGGCGAAAATTCCCGGCCGCAGCCGCGCGCCGGGCTACGCGATTGTCCACAAGCCGGTGCCGTGGATCACGCCGGCGGAAACGGTTTTGAAAGCCATCACCGTGCAGGTAGGCCGCACCGGCGTGCTCACGCCGGTGGCCGAACTGGAGCCGGTCTTCGTGCAAGGCTCCACCGTCGCGCGTGCGACGCTGCACAACGAGGATGAAATCCGCCGCAAAGACATCCGCATCGGCGACACCGTGGTCGTGCGCAAGGCCGGCATGGTCATCCCGGAAATTTTCGAGGTGGTCAAAACCAAGCGCCCGCCCGGCGCGCCGGAATTTGATTTGTTTAAACACGTCGGCGGCCAATGCCCCGCGTGCGGCGGCCCGATTGCGAAAGAGAAAATGTCCGGCGGCGAAACCGACGAAGTCGCGTGGCGCTGCCAGAACATCGCGGGCTGCCCGGCGCAGCTTACGCGGCGCGTCGAATATTTCGCGCAACGCAAGGCACTCGACCTTGAATCGCTCGGCGGCATCGTGGCGGAGAAGCTCGTGGAGCGCGGCCTCGTCAAGGAGCCGCTCGACCTGTTCGATCTGAAAATGGAGGTGCTCGGCAAATTGAATCTCGGCACGGACGACGAGCCGCGCACGCTCGGCGAGAAGAACGCTAAGAAGATTCTCGACGCGCTCCAGCGCGCCAAGACCGCGCCGCTGTCCCGCTGGATTCACGCGCTGGCGATTGCCGACGTGGGCGAAGCCACCGCCAAACAACTCGCCGCCACCCACGAATCGCTGGCCGCGCTGGCCGGTTCCGAAGTCCTGCGCGACATCCGCGACCTCGGTGCGAAGGAAAGCGAACGCTCTGAAATCAGCCCGCGCTCGCGCAAGAATCCGCCGAAGGATGAAGCTGAAAAAGCCGCGCGCCAGCAGCGGGATGAAGCATTAAAAGCCGAGATTGCCGCGATTGAATCACGGTTGGAAACCGGCGGTTTGAAAGCGAAACTGGTGGAAGTTGGTCCGGTGGCGGCGGCAAGCGTGCTGGACTTCTTCGCTTCAACTGCCGGCAAGAAAGTTCTCGCCCGCATCCGCGAATTGGGAATCAATCCCGCGAGCGAGAAAGCCGCGATTGCTGCAACAGCGAAAGGCGTCTTCTCTGGCAAGACTTTTGTGCTGACCGGTACGCTGCCGACGCTGTCGCGCGAAGAAGCCACGGCGAAGATCGAAGCCGCTGGCGGTAAAGTGACCGGCAGCGTGAGCAAGAAAACGGATTTCGTGCTGGCCGGTGCCGAAGCCGGTTCCAAGCTAACCAAGGCGCAGGAACTGGGCGTGAGAATTTTGGGCGAGGCGGGATTTCTAAAAATGTTTTGATGCCGTGGCCATTTCCCAGTCAAACAAAAATAAATTTGCCCTTCAAAAACTGAAGGGAAAAATTCTTTTGCACAAAAATTTCTGGATTTTTCCAGACCAAGGATTGATTAAAGGCTTTATGGGCACCGCCCCGATTTTTATTGTTGGCGACCAGCCTTCAACAGACGAATGGCCGCCTGAACATCCACATCGCAAGGTGTTTTATGAAACTCTTCAAAAAGTTGGGTTGGCCAATGCCCATTTAACCGACCTTTACAAAAAACGTGGCTACAGCAATTCTCTGAAAAACGGATTGCCGGTTGATTTCGAAAAGCATTTGATTTTGTTCCGAAAAGAAATCGAAATCTTGCAACCTAAATTAATCGTGGCTTTGGGGCAGCTCGCTCAAAGATTGCTGATTCAAAACTTACGAGACTGGCGACCGGCGATTCCGAGGATTTGGCATTTTTCTTATGTTGTCCGGGCGTGCAAAGAATCGGAATATGCAGCTAATATGCGAGAGATAATTTGGGGAAATTGAAAAATTATGAACCATCCACCAGTTGCTTCGATCCATGTTGAATACGCAGACGGCAGCATGGATGAGATGAAATTTATCCAGCAAGGTGCATGTCCGCTTTTTAGTTGGAAACGGCAGCAAGCAAACGGCGAAGTGCAGACATCGGGTGCCTACACAGCTGGAGCTATCGCCATCATTCTTCTTCGCACGGCAGCTTTGACTCAACGAACAGATTATCCTTTCAAGGATCCAAAACTTATTGCCGCCCTCAAGCCGTGGTTTGAAGAATTGTCGTCACAACAGGCGCGTGAAAACAGTTAGACATCGCCGCTTTGCGCCCTAGCGCCTTTGCGTTGAAAAATCTCACAGCGTCGGCAGGCCGTTGGCGTCGGGCAGGCTCAGGAGGCAGTGGCCAAAATCCAGATGATGCTTGGCGGTGCCGGCGAGATAGTGCGTGAGCACCGAATTCAAGCCGGCGGATCAACTTCTCCAGCCCACGACTCCAGAAACCCCGTTTTTAACCATTTTCAGTGGGTTTTAGCCTAACTCGTTCATTTTCATTAGGTTTTATTCCTTGTTCTCTTCGCGAACAAGATTGCGGACGACGTTTGCAAGGTTGTTTATTAAGTTTTCAATGTAGTATTTTCAATTTTCAAGGTTGTCCACGAAGTTTTCATGCTTGAGGACGTTGAATGATTAAATGTCCGCGTGGTTCGCATCAATGCGGACGGCGTGGAATTCAATGTTTTCGTCATCCGCATCCATGCGCCCGTCGGAAGCATCTTTGTGGGTGGCATGAACATTTAATTTCTCATGGCGGGCATTGTTGCGCGCATTACGGGCAGGGATGTTTGTTTGGCGGGATTAAATGTCCGTGTTGCCTGATTCAATGCGCACGACGTGGGATTAAATGTTTTCGTTGTCCGCAAGCTTGCGGATGTGGCGGACTTGCTTGTAAACGTCGTTCGCCAGTGGCTGCCAATTATGCCCCGGTTTGGAGCAGGCGTGGCCAGGAGGACGGTGGTTAAATGCCAGTGTGATTAGGGCGGCAATCGGTGACTGCCGGTCGTTGGCTGGATTCAATTTCCCGCTTTTTGCGCCGGTGCCACGCAGGCGATTTCTTTCGCTGACAACGCCCGCCATTGGCCCGGCGGCAGATCGCCCAGCCAGAAATTGCCGATTCGCACGCGCAGCAGCCGCAGGGTCGGATGCCCGATGGCCGCGGTCATGCGCCGCACCTGCCGGTTTTTCCCCTCGACGAGTTCCAAGCCGATCCAGCAGTCGGGAACGCTTTTGCGGAAGCGGATCGGCGGATTGCGAGGATGAAGGGTGGGGCAATTGCCAGTCCGGCTCGGACCGTCCTCGCGAGCCGGTGAAAAAAGGTGGCCGTCCGCAAGGACCGGTTGTGGTTCCAGCAGCCAGGCGCGGCACGGCAAAGTTTTATGGCCTTGAATCACCAGTCCCTTCGCCAGTTGGAGCAGGCTTTCCGGCGTCGGGATTTTTTCCACCTGCGCCCAATACTCGCGTTCGTGGGCGTGGCGCGGATGGAGGAGTTTTTCATTCCAGTGCGCCTCGTCGCTCAACAGCAGCAGGCCTTCGGAATCCGCATCGAGCCGGCCGATGGGATAGACATTTTTCGGGAAACCGAATTCCGCGAGCGGGCGGTTGGGCGAGCCGTCGCCGGTGAACTGCGAGAGCACGCCGTAGGGTTTGTGGAATGCAATGAGCATGACCGTAAAATCTTTAACCGCAAAAGAACGCAAAAGACACAACGAAATTTCTGTGTAAAAAGTTTTCGTGTGTTTCGCGGGTTTCGTGGTTAAATCTTTTGCGTGATCCGCAACATCATCTTCGACTGGTCGGGGACTCTCGTGGACGACCTGCCCGCCGTCTTGAAGGCGTCCAACCATGTCCTCACACAGTCGGGCCGGCCGGCGATGTCTCTGGATAAGTTCCGCGCGGAGTTCGCCCTGCCGTTCACAAAATTTTACGACCGCCACACGCCCGGGTTGCCGATGGATCAACTGGAGGCATGGTTTCACGCGGAATTCCGCGTGGTGCAGGATTCGGTCGTGGAACTGCCGCACGCGCGGAAGTTTCTGGAGTTTTGCCGCGAAAGAAACATTCGCACCTTTCTGTTGAGCACGGTTCTCGGCGAATATTATGAGACGCAATGCCGCGTGCTCGGTTTCGACGCGTTTCTCGACAAGGCCTATACCGATGTCTGGGACAAGCGCGAAAAAATCCACGAAATTCTCCGCGAAAACGACCTGAAGCCGGACGAAACGCTGTTCATCGGCGATATGGAGCACGACATTGAAACCGCGCGGCACGGCGGCATTCATTCGTGCGCGGTGCTGACTGGCTACAACACGCTGGAGCAGTTGCGCGCGGTCGGGCCGGATTTGATCGTCGAGCATCTTTCGGAACTGCGCGCCGTGCTGGAAAAGAATAATTTCCGGCTCAAGCCGCTGAAAACAGAAGAAAATGCCGAGCCGCCGCTTGCCACCGTTGGCGCGCTGATCTTCAATGCCAAAAATGAAGCGCTGATGATCCGCACGCACAAATGGTCGGGCAAATGGGGCATTCCCGGCGGCAAGATCAAGCGCGGTGAAACCGCGCTGGCCGCGCTGCGCCGCGAGATCAAGGAGGAGACCAATCTCGCGGTGAAGGACATCGAATTTGTCCTGGTGCAGGATTGCATCAGCTCGAAGGAGTTTTACCGCGACGCGCATTTCGTGCTGCTGAACTATGTCTGCCGTGCCGCCGGAAAAAAGCTGGATGTGGTTTTGAATGACGAGGGTTTTGAGTTTCGCTGGGTGCCGCTGGCGGCGGTGAAAAAACTCAAGCTGAACAAGCCGACAAAAATTTTGATTGAAGCCGTTTTGGAATCAAAAAATAAACGTCGCAAATCGTAAATGTCACAAATTTCCATCGTTGACCTCGAAGTGTATTACCGCATCGGCGTGCCGGATGCGGAACGCGCGCAGCCGCAGCGTTTGTTGCTGACGGTGGTCTTGGAATCGGATTTTTCCGCCGCGGCCAAATCCGATGCGGTTGGCGACACAATTGATTATTTTGCCGTCACCCAGCGGCTCTTGAAATTTGGCGAAGGCCGCGAGTGGAAGCTGATTGAGAAACTCGCCGCCAACATCGCGGAGTCAATTCTGGCCGAGTTCAAGCCGAAAAGCGTCACGGTTGAAGTGAAGAAATTTATCATCCCCCAGGCGCGATATGTTTCTGTGCGGCTTGAAAAACCTTAAATCACAAGTCGGAATTAAATTCCCATGACTGCCAAGATCAAAACCGCCTTGTTGCTGGCCGGCCTGTTTTTTTGTATCGTCGCGGCCACGGCGTCTGAACTTCCCAAGTTGATGCTGCCGGCCGGCGTTGGCGTGAACATTCACTTCATTGAGGGCCATGAACGCGATCTGGATATGATCGCGGCGGCCGGTTTCAAATACATCCGCATGGATTTCAAGTGGGTTGTGACCGAGCCGAAGCCGGGAATCTATGACTGGTCAGCCTACGACAAATTGACCCAAAACCTGGAGCGGCGCGGCCTGCGCGCCTACTATATTTTCGATTACTCCAATCCGCTCCATGAGGAAATGGTGGTCGAAAAAGACCACTTCACCAAGCGTGAACAGAAAGTCGCGGTGTCGCCGCAGCATCCGGGGAGCGTGGCCGCGTTCGCGCGCTGGGCGGCGGCGGCGGCAAGCCATTTTCAAGGCCGCTCGGTGGTGTGGGAGATATGGAACGAGCCGAACATTTTCTTTTGGAAGCCGCAGCCGGACGTGAATCAATACACCGCGCTGGCCCTCGCGACGATGAAAGCCATTCGTGCCGCCGATCCGCAGGCGACCATTTTCGCCCCGGCGTCGTCGGAATTTCCGTGGCCGTTTCTGGAGAGTTTCTTCAAGGCCGGGGCGCTGGAATATTTGGACGGGGTCAGTGTGCATCCCTATCGCCCGGTGAAACGGCCGCCGGAAACGGTGGAAAAAGATTATCAAAAACTGCGCGAGCTCATGGCCCGATATACGCCGCCGACGCGGCGCGAGCCCGTTGCGATCATCAGCGGCGAATGGGGATATCCGACCCATGTAAAAGGGGTGTCGTTGGAAACTCAGGCCTGCTTTATTGTGCGCCAGCAGCTTGCAAATCTGATGAGCGGCGTGCCGATTTCGATTTGGTATGATTGGAAAAACGACGGCAACGATCCGAACGAAAAAGAGCATAATTTTGGCACGGTCAGCCCGAACCTCACTCCCAAGCCGGCCTATTTCGCCATTAAAACCCTGACGCACGAACTGGCCGGCTTCGCTCTCCGCAACCGGCCGTTGACCGGAAGCACCAACGATTATGTGCTCGTTTTGACGAATGCCGTTGGAACCGCCAAGCTGGCGGCTTGGACCTTGGGCGCGCCACATTCCCTCACGCTTCCGCTTCAGGCGTTGTCGGCGAAAGCGCTTTCCGTGGTGGATGGCGGTGGGGTTGCCGGCAGTCTTGAAATCAAGGACAATGGCGTGACGGTGCCGGTCAGCGGCCTGCCGCGCTACGTCACTCTGGGGCCGGCGCAGTTGCGGTAATCGCGTGTGGCGGCGTCCAACTGGAAGCGGTTTCTACCGGCTGCCAAAATGTTGTCCGTCCATCGCCTGTAAATTCCACCCGTGTTTGTCCGTCATGATTTTCACCGCGCCGGCGGTGCGGGTGTAAATCACCGGGGTTTTGGCGTGCTCCAATCTTTCTTTCAAGCCGCGGCTTGCCCGGCGCGTTGCGGGAAATTCGGAATCGGCAACGATGATGACTTTCGGCTGGCTGGCCGCGATCAGTGCGTCGCACAACGGTTCGCCTTCCGTCGGCAGGCCGGTGACGACAATGTCGGCGCGCAAATCATTGGTGCCCGCCAGCAGTGCGCTTTGACCGGCGCGGCTCAAGTCGGCGAGCAGCAAAATCCGGGTGCCGTGGAAATTTCCGAGTAGTACCAGCGGCGCATCGTCCGCCTTGGAAAATTTGACTGCTGCCGGCGGATATAACACCTGCCAGCAACCGACTGTGTCGCCAGCCTTAAATATTTTGTGACGTGCCGGCGGCTTCTCAAATTCCGCCACGGCGTCGCGGTAGGCGGCGGAGCGGAATTTTACGTCGCTTGTCCACAATTCGCCGACGCGAAAAAGTTCATCCATCCGGCTAGCCCCGCCGCCGTTTTTTAAATCGCCTTCGGTCAGGACGAGGCGGGGAAGTGAATTCACGCCCTGCGCGCGCAGAAAGTTTTTCACTGTGAATTCCACCGCGTTTTCGTTGCCGCAGTTGATGAGCCAGTCGTTTTTCCGGCCGGCGGCGTCAACGTGGACAGCGTGGCCGCCGTTGAGCGGCAGGATGGTCAAGCTGGTTTCCGCGTGGGATGACTGCCATTGCCAGAAATAAAATCCGCTGATTAATAACAGGCTGGCCCCGCCGGAAATAATCCGCCGCCGCGTCGAAAACCAGCCGCTGAACGTGGCGAGGAGCCCGGCGTAATAAATGGTTATCGTGGCCAGCGACGGTTCGGGTACGTAAAAATATGCGCCGGGCAGTTTGGCGGCGGCGACGCTCACCCATGTCATCGCTACCATGAAAAACCACGCGGCGTGGTTGAAGAGTTCCGTGAACCACGGCAGCCAATGGCCGCAGATGAGCGCGCCGAGATTGGCCATGAGCGCGAAGGTGCCCAGCGGCACGGCGACTAGGTTGGCGGGCGTCGAAACCGGGCTGAAGAGGTGAAAGTATTTTGCCGCGAGCGGAATGGAGCCCAGCCACGCCGCGAGCGATAGTCCGCCATAACGGGCGAACCGCCGCGAAAGCCCAAGCAAAACTTTTTTCCAGCCGGCCACCAGTTCTTCTGGCACCAGGGAATCGTGCCTGAGCCACCGGTCAAAGAATTCGTTCAACGGCGGCAGCATCACTGCGATGACGAGCACGACGAAAAAGGAAAGCTGGAAGCTGGCTTCAAAGAGCTGGTTGGGATTCCCGATGAGGATGATCAGGGCGGCGGCGGCTAGCGAGTTCAGCAAGTCGCCTGGCCGTTTTAGCGCCCAGCCGCCGAGTACGATGGTCATCATCACCGACGCGCGGACGGCGGACGGCTCCCAGCCGGTCGCCGCGGTGTAAAACCAAATCGTGGGCACGGCAATCGCGCCGCACCACGCGCGCGACAGGCGCAGCCCGCGCAGGAGCGTGACGATGATGCCGGAAAGCAGCGCGATGCGGAGGCCGTCTATCGCAAACATGTGCATGGTGCCGGCGCGAAGGAAGGGTTCGCCGATGTCGCCCGTGAACGCCGTTCGCCAGCCGAGCGTCATCGCCCAGAGCAGGCGTAAAGGCTCGTCTTCCTCGGGTAAACCGAGCGCCAGCGTTTTTTGGGACCAGTTCAAAAAACGGTCGGTGAGTGGCGGTCGGGGGGTGCCGGGCGCGAGCAGTTTCCAGTCGTTGGTGGAATCGGTTTTAAGCAGGTAATAGATGCCGCGCCGAGTCAGATAATTTTCAAAGTTGAAAAGCCCTTCCGCCAGCGGTGGCGGGGGTCGCGAGATGACGCCCGCGATCTCCACGGACTGCCCGGCAAAGAAATTTGTGCCGGGAATTCCCGGCGTGGTCACCAGGATCTCGCCGGTGGCGGGAAGAAAAACTTCTTCGCGCCGGATTTCAGTGACGCGGACGCGGGCGACATGGCGCCAGGTTTCCTGTTCATTGCGGATGAATATTTTCAGTCGCGGCGTCTCGGCGAGTTTGCCGTGGACCGTGACGAGCGCGGCTTCGTCGCCTAATTGTGGGCGCAGATCGTATGGCGAGATGACGGCGGTGCGGGCGGCGAAATTAGTCCAGCCGGCGAGCGCGAGCAGCAGCCAAAGCAGTGGCTGGCGAAAGTTTTTGACGGTGAGGGCGAGGATGAGAACGGAGAAGGCGGCGGCGAACAGCGCGACCAGCGGCGGCTGGCAGAATGGGGCGAACCACAGGCCGGCGGCGTAGGCGAGAACGACGCTGACGAGCGGACGATTCATGCTACCAGCGTTTGAAAATTTTGCCGGTCAGCCACAGCAGCAGCAGGCCGGTCGCGCCGCCGCTGGTGTCAATGATCACGTCCGAGACGAGCGCGCTGCGGCCGTTCACGAAAATCTGGTGAAACTCGTCGCTGGCGGCGTAAAGAAAAACGATGGTCAGCGCGAGGCCGGCCTCGTCCCAGCGCCACGGGCGTTGGTCATCTGTTTGCGGCTGCCGGATGGCGCGCCAGAGGAGCAGGGCGAGCACGGCGAATTCGGTCAGGTGGCCGCATTTGCGGAAGAGATGGTGAATGGCGTCAATCAGTTCTGGTGACATCCAGGGAAACAGCCAGTGGAGCAGGGGGACAAACAGCGAGGATGAATGGTGATAGGAATTTGCGTCCGCCGAGGCGGAAAAAATCAGAACCATCCACAGCGCCGCCGGCAGCCAGTATTTTACCAACTTCTCGAATTTGGGCACGCCTGATGAAAGCGGGATTCCTGCGTCGCGGCAATCCGAAATTGCCAAGCTGAGCCAGTCGATCGGGTCTCGACATTCGCGAGGGTGTCTGGAGTGTGCCCGCTTGAGTGGTGCTTTGGTTTTTCCGCCGCATGGGCGGGAGTCATCATTAGGTCGCGGTTTGTCGCCGGAAAATCAAGGTTGGCTTTGGTAATTGCATTTGCCAATGCCAGCCGTTTTTGGCAAATCAATGCACCCGATGAAAAAGGTAATCACGATTTTGATGCTGGTGCTGGCGGCGGCTGGAGTTCGCGCGGCGCTGTCGTCGCCGGACTTGATCGCGCAAATCCATTTTGCCGGCGCGCAAAAAATATCTGCCGCCGGTAATTCCGCCGCGTTCACCAATGAATTTTGTTCCGCCGAGGCGCTGGTCTTGCGGAAACAGACGGCGGACAAGCTTTCCGCGTGGCTCGCTGGCTGGTTGCAACAAAATGTCGGTGCCGTCGTGGCGGATGGCGCGGCAAAACTGCGGCCGCTGCTGGACGATTTGCCGGCGGCGGAATGGTTTCTGGAGGTGCGTGCCACGGCGAATGGCAAAGCGGAATTGGCCGTCGCCATCCGGCTTGATGGCGACCGCGCCCGGCTTTGGCAGGCGAATTTGAAACCGTTTTTCGGGTCGGCTATGTTCAAGCAGGCGGGCGGCTGGCTGTTTTTTGAATCGGGCACCGGTGCGGGAAAACTGGCCGATGGGCTGGCGCAAAAGATTGCCGCTGGCGACAACGCCTGGCTTTCGCTGGATATCAACTGGCCGCGCCTCGGGGCCTGGTTTCCCCGGCTGAAAGAGCTGGGTTTGCCGGAGACGCAGTTCGCCGTCACCGCGCCGGATGACAACCTGCGGGTCAGCGGCAAATTTTCATTTCCCGAAAATCTTTCGCTGAATCTGGAGCCGTGGCGGTTGCCGGCGACCGCGCTGCATCCGCCGTTCGTCAGTTTTACCGCCGTGCGCGGGTTTGCGGCGTGGCTCCAGTCGCAGCCGTGGGCGCTGCCTTACAAAATCCTGCCGGTGCCGAATCAGGCGCTGGTCTGGGCGCTGCCGCAGATTCCGTATCAGACCTTTGCTGCCGCGCCGTTTGCGGACGCGGCGGACGCGCTGGCGCAGGCTTACGCGCGGTTGCAGCCGGTTTTTGACCGGCAAAAGTCGCCGGCAAATTTCCTGATGCCGCTGACGTTGCAAGCGACGAACGGCATTATCTCCTTGATCGGCGCGCCGTTCATCGCGCCTTATCTCAAGACGATCCGCGATCCGGCGGGGCAGTATCTTTTAGTCGGCGCGTTTCCGAACCCGCCGCGTCCCAAGCCGCTGCCGGCGGAATTGCTGCAGCGGCTGGCCGAAAAAAATCTGGTGTTTTACCATTGGGAAATCACCGCCGACCGCCTGCCGCAGGCGTTGAATTTGAGCCAGCTCGGCTTGCTTTTGACCGTGCACCGGCAGTTGGGCGGTGCCTCGGCATCGCTGAAATGGATTCAAAAGATTGCGCCCAAGCTCGGCAACTCGGTCACCGAAATCTTCCAGACCGGCCCGGCGGAAATGACCTTCACGCGCAAGGCCCCCGGGATTTTCACGGCGGTGGAACTGCTCGCGCTGGGCAACTGGCTGGAAGCGCCGGATTTTCCCCATTGTGATTTGCAACTGCCGCCGCGCCCGAAAAATCTGAGGCGCTTGCATCCCCTGTCGCCGGTGCTGCCGACGCCGGCATCCGCGCCCGCGAAATAATTTCATGCTCAAACTCGGTGTCAATATTGACCACGTCGCCACCATCCGCGAGGCGCGTTATCGCGGCCTCGGCCATGGCGAACCCTGTCCGGTGGCGGCGGCGCTGGCTGCCGAGGCGGCGGGCGCGCACGGCATCACTGCGCATCTGCGCGAGGATCGCCGGCACATTCAGGACCGCGATGTCTGGGCGCTGCGCGAAAAAATTAAGACGCGGCTGAACCTCGAAATGGCGAACGCGCCGGAGATTATCGCTATCGCGCTGAAGTTGAAGCCGGAAATCGTCTGTCTCGTCCCGGAGCGGCGGCTGGAAGTGACCACGGAAGGCGGACTCGATGTGGTCGCCGCCGAAAAATCGCTGACCGGGACGTGCCGGAAAATGACCGCCGCCGGCATCGAGGTGAGCCTGTTCATCGCGCCGGATGAAAAGCAGATTGTGGCCAGCGCCCGGACTGGCGCGCAGTTCGTCGAGCTGCACACCGGCCGGTTTGCGGAGGAATTTTATCAGGCGGAAAGCGGAAAACCGAAGGAGGAATTGGAGCGCCTGGTTGCCGGCGCGAAACAGGCGCATGCCCTCGGCTTGCAGGTCAACGCCGGCCACGGATTGAGTTGCGAAAACCTGCCGGCGCTGTTCGCCGTGCCGCATCTGGTGGAGTTGAACATCGGCCACACTCTCGTCAGCCGCGCGGTGTCTGTTGGGATGGCCGCCGCCGTGCGCGAAATGCTGGCGCTGATGAAAAATTACCGCGCATGATTCTCGGCACCGGCATTGACTTCATCGAGGTGGCGCGCATCGCGTCATCGTTTGAAAAATTTGGCGAGCGGTTCGTGAACCGGATTTTGCTGCCGGATGAAATCACCTATTGCCTCTCGCACCAGAAGCCCGCGCCCTTCCTGGCGGTGCGGTTCGCGGCCAAAGAGGCGGTCTCCAAGGCGTTCGGCACCGGCATCGGCGCGCAGTTGGGCTGGCAGGACATGGAAATCCGCCGCCGGGAATCCGGCGAACCGTTCGTGGTCCTGCACGGCAGGGGCGCAGAACTGTTGGCGGCGCGCGGGGCGCGGCGGCTGCACGTCAGCCTAACCCACACGGAAAATTACGCGGCGGCCACGGCGATTTTGGAAGGGTGAGGCGCGCGGCGACGCAAATAATATTTCGCATAAATAAATCTGCGGCTTGCTTCGGGGCAGTCATCGGCGTTAAAATTTACACGAATCCAACCAAGCTTTTATTTTATGTCACAAACGGGCCGGCAATCTATCAACATCAGCAAGGTGCTCTGTGTCATCATGGGGGGCGGCCAGGGCTCGCGCCTGTTCCCGCTCACGAAGGACCGCGCCAAGCCTGCGGTGCCGCTCGCCGGCAAATACCGCATCGTGGACATCCCGATCTCGAACTGCATCAACTCCCACTTCCGCCGCATCTATATTTTGACGCAGTTCAATTCCACCTCGCTGCACAGCCACATTTCGCGGACCTACAAGTTCGACCAGTTCTCGGCTGGCTTCGTGGAGATCCTCGCGGCGCAGCAGACACTCAACAACAACTCCTGGTATGAAGGCACGGCCGACGCGGTGCGCAAGAACCTCGTCCACTTCCTGAACCACGATTTCGACTATCTGCTGATCCTCAGCGGCGATCAGATGTACCGGATGGATTTTCAGGACGTCATCGAGCAGCACCGCGCGACGGGCGCCGACATCACCATCGCCACGCTGCCGGTCGCGCGCGACGAGGCTGGCGCGCTGGGCATCATGCAGATTGACGGTGAGAAGCGCATCACGCGCTTCGTGGAAAAGCCGAAGGATCCTGCCGTGCTGGATTCGCTCAAGATCACCCCCGAGATGAACGCCGAGCTGGCCATCCCCGGCGGCCGCGAATCGTATCTGGCCTCGATGGGCATCTACGTTTTCAACCGCAACGTCGTCACCGATCTGCTGGACAATCCGCTGTCCGACTTCGGCAAGCACATCATCCCGCACGCCATCAACACGCACCGCGTGTTCTCCTACGTCTACCAGGGCTACTGGGCGGACATCGGCACCATCCGTAACTTCTTCGAGGCCAACCTTGACCTCGTCACCGAGCTGCCGCGCTTCAATTTCTTCGACATGAGCGCGCCCATCTTCTCGCGCCCGCGCTATCTGCCCGGCTCCAAGATCAACGGGGCACAGATCGACCACGCCGTTATTTCCGACGGCTGCATCATCAACCGCGCCCGCATCAACCAGAGCATCGTCGGCCTGCGCACCATTATCGGCGACGGCACGGAGCTCAACCGCGTCGTCATTCTCGGCAGCGACTATTACGAATCGCAGGAATCCGTCGAGCGCCACGAGCGCGAAGGCTTGCCGCGCGTGGGCATCGGCGCCCATTGCCGGATTGACAACGCGATCGTGGACAAAAACGCCCGCATCGGGAACAACGTCGTCATTTCGCCCGTCGGCAAGCCGGAGAATTCCGACCACGAACACTACTTCATCCGCGACGGCATTGTTATCATCCCCAAAGACGCGGTGATACCGCACGGCACGGTTATTTGAACCGGCAGAAAGAGCAACCCGGCGGGGAATTGCGATAGTGTGGATTTCCACAACCTGACCGTCGGCAGCTCCATCCCATGCAGTCCGATGTGAGGCCATTGCCGGCAAGATTGATGAAGTCCTCTGCGCGGCCAAGCGGCAGTGAGCGGTGCCGTCGTCCAAATTGTGGAGACGAGGTGGCGAATCTCATTTTAAGGCCGGGGTTGATTTTTAAATGGAATCTCCTTACGTCGGTTCGTGCCGCCAGGACGGCGCGGGCGTTTATGTGGTAATGAGTTTAACCCTCAACGCCGGTCATGGCGTGCGATAATCCTTGATGCTAATTCCCAAGTCCGCTTTCATTAGCTCATCAACCCAGCCACTGATGGAAAAATCAGCCACGCCCAGCGTTGGGAGAGACGCTCTCGTGCTTAATAAATACTGTTAGGTGTTATTGATCAATAAACAGCGATGAAACAGGCGATAATCAAAATGATCTCCAGAAAATCCTTGCTGATGCTTGCTGGGTTTCCTGTTTTCATTGTAGTCGTCAGTGTGGCGCGCAATCTATTTTTTCCCGTGATGGAACCCTTCGGCTATGGCGGTATTCCCAAATCTAAGCTGGTATTCGGTGTTCCGACATTCTTTGTTCCACACGATTTCTCCGGCTGTATTGTTTATGGCCCACGTTTTTACCCGTTTGCCCTCGCAGTTAATATCGGCATATATTCAGTCCTGCTAGCCGTCGTAGCACGACTTGGACTATTCCGCAACCAGCATGTGCTGCATGACCCCTAACCATCCGCTGTCGCCAAGGGTCCTTGCGGTCGGCCAAGACTGCGGTTCAATTTCTTTATGTTAACCCCCATCATGAAAACCCTGCTGGTTCTGCTCCTGTGCGTCGCCGCCCGGTCGGAGGCGGCTACCGTCGTCCGCGATTTTAAAATGGATGAACTGGTCAAGTGGACCGGCGGTTTCGTTTCTGCCAAGCACGTGGAGAATGGCGTGCTCTCCGTGGAAACGGTGAAGGGCAATTCAATGCTGATCAGCGCGGTCTTCAATGCCTTTCCGGCCACGCCTTCGCAGCATATCGAGCTGGAACTGCAAAGCGACGTGGCGGGCGTGGGCTCGTTTTTCTGGGCGGGCAACACCAACACGATCTACGGCGGTTTCGCCGGGACCAAGCGCACGCCGTTCGCCATCTCCCCGGGTTTGCAGACTTACCGGGTGGAACCGTTCTGGCAGGGGGAAAAAAGGATCATCCGCCTGCGTCTCGATTTTCCCGAGCAGCCGGGCGGGCATTATCTCATCAAGGCGCTGCGGGTCGTGGAAGATCTGCCGGGCGCGGCGGTGGCCTTGCCGCTGCATGAGGTGAAGCTGGAGGCGGGCGCCTGGCGCGGTCGCCTGAACTGGCCGGCCAGCCGGGGCGCCATCCTGTCGGTGCGCCTGAAGACCGCCGATGGTGCGAAGGGCGAATGCCGGGTCAGTTTTGCCAGCGACGCCACCAACGGGATTTATCAAGTGACTTTTCCCCTCCGTACCGACGGTCGGGCGCATACCTACAATATTGCTCTCGATGACCATGCGGCTTGGCGCGGCCAGATCATTGAGTTGCGCGTGATGGCGGAGGGAACCAAACAAATTGAACTGCTGGCGTTGGGGGAGGATCCGCAAGGTCCCGCCGACGTGGAAGTGACCAGCTTCGGCCTGGTCGATGGCATTGTCCGCTCGGGCAAGCCGGTGCAACTGGAAGCCACGGTGGTCAACCGCGGCGGCGAGACGGCGCGCAATTTGATGCCGCAATTGCATTTGAAAGGCGCGCGCCCGATCAGCGCCGGCGCGGTGCCGGCGGCGCTGGAGTTTGATTCCCCCGAGAAACTTTCCTGGACGGTGCAGGCGGATCAACCCGGCGCCGCCGAGGCCACGCTATCAATTGATGGCGCGGCGCCCGTTTACGCCAAGCTCGATTTTCGCGCGCCGCTGAACCTGCCTCCGGCTGACTATGTGCCGGTGCCGCATCCCTTGAAGACGGATTATCTGATCGGCGCCTATTATTATCCCGGCTGGGACACGGCGGCCCGCTGGTCGAAGATTCAACCTTTCCCCGAACGCCGGCCGCTGCTGGGCTGGTATCGCGAAGGCGACCCGGAAGTCGCCGACTGGCAGATCAAATGGGCGCTGGAATCGGGCATCAACTTTTTTCTCTACGACTGGTATTGGGACCGGGGCCGGCAGCACAACGAGCAGGGTCTGGATGCGCTGTTCAAGTCGCGCTACGGCAGCATGATGAATTTCTGCCTGCTGTATGCCAACCACAACCAGCCCGGTTCGCACTCCGCCAGGGATTTTGAGAACATGACCGCTTTTTGGATCAGCAATTATTTCAAGCGCCCCAATTATGTGAAAGTGGATGGCAAGCCGGTGGTGGTCATGTTTGCGCCCCGGAATCCCGTCAAGGATATGGGCCTCGAGGCGGTGAAGGCGGCCTTTGAGAAAATGCGCGCCATGTGCCGCGAGGCCGGCTTGAACGGCCTCTACCTGGTGGCCTGCAATAATGACAGCCCCGAATATCTTCCGCAGTTGAAGGCCATGGGTTACGACGCCATTTCCTGCTACAACTGGCCGCACTTGAATATGAGTCCGGAAGAGTTGGTCGCCCACCGGGCTTCCTACGAAAAAAATATCGAGGGATATAAGAATGCCTGGGAAAAACTCGCCGCCGCCAATGTGCTGAAGCTGATCCCGCCGGTGGCCGCCGGCTGGGATGACCGCCCATGGGCCGGCTCCCGCGCCTTCGTGCGCTTTGGTCGTACGCCCGAATTGTTCAAGCGCCATCTGGAGGACGCCAGGAAGTTTCTGGATGTCCGGGAATCGGATCCGAAATTGAAAATGCTTTTCGTCGAGGCTTGGAACGAATTGGGCGAGGGCAGCTACATCGAACCCCACCGCGAATTTGGCTTTGGCTATCTGGACGCCATTCGTCAGGTCTTCTCGCCGTCATCGCCCAAGCCGGTGGAGATTGTCCCCGCCGATGTCGGCCGCGGACCTTACGATGTCCCTGTCGCGCCGCCGGCGGCCCAATGGGACTTCACCAGCGCCGCCAACCCGCTCGGCTGGACCGGCAACATGGATAATTTGCGCATTGAGAACGGCGCCATGTGTCTCACCACGCGCGGTCGCGACCCCATTCTCCAAAGCCCGCCGCTCACGCTCCGCTCCGCGCAATATCCCGGCTTGGTGATCCGCCTCAAAGCCAGCCGCGACATTGACGGGCAGTTATTCTGGGTCACCAAAACCGCGCCGGTGAGTGAAGCCAGCAGCAAACATTTTGCCATTCGCGGCGACGGCCTGTTTCACGAAATCACCGTGCCGCTGGCCGACCATCCGCGCTGGCACGGCCTGATCACGGGTTTGCGGTTTGATCCCGGCAGCCTCGATGGCGTCAACGTGGCCATTGAATCCATCCGGCTCAAGCCTGCCCTGTAAGCTTCTGACCGGATTATGCGCCCGGCGCCAACCGCGGCCGGCAGGGCTGTGGCCGGCAAGGTGGCGGACATTCGGTCGGTGCCGTGATTTGAACTGGCGTGGTTCAGATTGGCATCCGTTTTTCTTGCATCATTTACTTTCCGCCGGTTCGCTGCTAAAACTTCCGCGTGCTCAATTCCGCTGCCATTTGGAAAAATCTCAATGCGCCGAACCGGCTCTTCCTCCTCGCCGGACCGTGCGTGATTGAAAATGACAAGCTCTGCCGCGCCGTCGCCGCGTCGCTGACGAAAACCTGCCGGCAGTTGGGAATTTTTTACGTCTTTAAGGCCAGCTTCGACAAGGCCAACCGCACGTCCGGCAAGTCGTTTCGCGGGCCGGGCATCCAAGCCGGATTGAAAACGCTCGCCGCCATCCGCGAGGAATTTGGCGTGCCGGTGCTGACGGATGTCCACACGGAAGAACAGGCTAGGCTCGCGGGCGAAGTGGTGGACATTTTGCAGATTCCGGCGTTCCTCTGCCGCCAGACGGATTTGATTGAAGCCGCTGTGGCCACCGGCAAAATCGTGAACCTGAAGAAAGGTCAGTTTCTTTCGCCGGCCGAAATGGGTCGTGTTGCCGAAAAGGCGGAAAAGTTTTGGAATGAAAAAAATCAAGATTCAAGTTCGGGCAACTCAAAACTCAAAACTAAAAACTTAAAACTCCTTCTGACCGAGCGTGGCACGACGTTCGGCTACAATAATCTCGTGGCCGACATGCGCTCGATCCCGATCATGAAATCGTTCGGCTTTCCGGTGGTGTTCGATGCGACGCATTCCGTGCAGTTGCCCGGTGGTGGCGGCGACAAGTCCGCCGGCCAGCGCGAATTCGCGCCGGTGCTGGCCAGCGCGGCGCTCGCCGTCGGCGCGAACGGACTGTTCATTGAGACGCATCCCCGGCCGGACGAAGCCCTGAGCGACGGGCCGAACATGATTCCGCTCGCGCAAATGCACGCGACGCTGAGGCAACTTCTGAAAATCTTTAAAGCCGTCCGCTGAAATGGCCCAACCGATTTCATCCTCGCTGAAGGCGAAACTGAAGCGCGTCAGATTGTTTTTGTGCGACGTGGACGGCGTGCTGACGGATGGCTCGATCTTTGTCGGTGGCGAACGCGAGTTCAAACGGTTCAACATCCGCGACGGCCTCGGCCTCGTGCTGGCGCGGCGCGCGGGATTGAAAGTCGGCTGGGTTTCGGCGCGGCCCTCGCTGGCGACGAAGCTGCGGGCGGAGGAATTGAAGATTGATTTTCTCGTCCAGCAGGGCGACAACTTGAGCAAGACCGCCGCCATCGAAAATCTGCTCGCGCAGGAAAAATTGAACTGGAGCGACGCTTGCTTTGTCGGAGATGACATCATTGACCTCGGGCCGCTGACGCGCGCCGGTCTGGCGGTGGCGGTGGGCGACGCCATGCCGGAAGCGAAGGCGGCGGCGCATCTGGTGACCAAGGCGGTCGGCGGCCGGGGCGCGGTGCGCGAGGCGATTGAGCTGATTTTGCGGACGCAGGAAAAATGGCAGCCGTTCGTGAAATTTTATTCCGCATGAGCCGGTGTGCCGCAAAAATTTATCTGGCGGCGGGCGTGGTGTTTTTATTCATCGCCGCCGCGCCCGGTCAGGTGCAGCCGCTGCCGGCGGGGCGCGCCACGGATTTCACCTCGGATTCCTATTTTGAGCCGCCGCACGAACAGCAGGTCAAGGTCCGGTTGTCGGGCGCGGAGGCGTCGCCGTTGCCGGGCGGACTGCTGGATGTGAAAAAACTGAAGGTGGAGACGTTTAATACCGCCGGGCGGACGGAATTGGTGGTGCGCGCGCCGCAATGCACTTATGCGCCGCTGGATGGCGTGGCCAGCTCGGCGGGCCATCTGGAATTGCGGTCGGGCGACGGCCGGTTCCGGGTGGACGGCGACGGTTTTTTGTGGCGGCAGAACGAGTCGTCGCTCACCATTTCCAACCGGGTGCGGACGGTGATCGAGACGCCGAGATGAATTTTGGTTTATGAAAACGCTGATTTTACTTATATCCCTCGCGCTGTGTGGCGCGGCACAGGCGCAGACGAACGTGGTGAAAAAAGCGCCGCCCGCGCCGACGGAAATCGATTCCGATACGGCGGACTTTGACTTGAACGCGCGGTTGGCGGTGTATCGCGGCCATGTGGTGGTGGTGGATCCGCAGATGAAATTGCGGTGCGACCAACTGGTGGTCTTTATTCCGCCCTCCGGCGAGCGGCTGAACCACATTGAGGCGCAGACGAACGTGGTGATTGATTTTGCCGACAGCCACGGCCAGACGACGCATGCGATCGCCGACCTGGCGGTGTACCGTTTTCTGGTGCAGAACGGGGCGACCAATGAAACCGTGACGTTGACGGGCAATCCGCAGGTGGAGAACGTGCAGGGCACGCTGACCGGCGACCAGATCAATTGGGACCGGGCCAACGGCCGCCTCACCGCCACGAACCCGCACATGAAATCCAAACAAAACTTTGAGGGCGCCACGAACGCGGCGCCGCTGAAACTTTTTTGAAATGGAATCGGTCGCAATGGATAACGGATTGCTGCTCGCCACGGAACACCTGGCGAAGGAATATCGCGGACGCCGCGTGGTCAACGGCGTGTCCGTCAGCGTTGGCGCGGGCGAAATCGTCGGTCTGCTCGGCCCGAACGGCGCGGGCAAGACGACGACGTTTAACATGGTGGTCGGCGTGGTGAAGCCGGACGAAGGCCGTGTCAGCTTTCAGCAGCACGACATCACTGGCCTGCCGATGCACCTGCGGGCGCGGCTCGGCATCGGCTATCTCACGCAGGAACCCTCGGTGTTCCGCAAGCTGACGGTGGAGGAAAACATCCTGGCGATTTTGGAGACCTGCAAATTTTCGCGCGCGGAGCGCGCGGTGCGGCTGAAATATCTGCTGGAGGAGCTGGATTTGACGCCCATCCGTCGGAGCAAGGCGTATCAGTTGAGCGGTGGCGAAAAGCGGCGGCTGGAGATCACCCGCGCGCTGGTGACGAGCCCGAAACTGCTGCTGCTGGACGAGCCGTTCAGCGGCATTGATCCCATTGCGGTTTACGAGGTGCAGAAAATCGTCCGCCGGCTCAAGGATCGCGGCCTCGGGATTTTGATCACCGACCACAACGTGCGTGAAACCTTGAAGCTGATTGACCGCGGCTACATTATCCACAAGGGGCAGGTGCTGGTGGCGGGCAGCGCGGAATTTCTGGCGAACGACCCCAGGGCGCGCGAGCTTTATCTGGGGCCGGAATTCAACCTTTGAACTTTATGGAACACCAAACTGTCACGGTCGAACAGTTCTTGAAGGAACACGCCCTGACGTTGCAGATGAAAGTCATCGGCGGCTCGGCCAATCTGGCGCGCATCATTCGCGAGCCCACGGTCAACCGTCCCGGTCTGGCGTTGAGCGGGTTCACGCGCTACTTCGCCTACAAACGCATCCAGGTGATGGGCCACGCGGAGGTTTATTATCTGCGGTCGCTGCGGCGCGAGGAGCGCGTGGCGCGTTATGCCTATCTGTTCGCCTACCGGATTCCGTGCGTGGTCTTCAGCCGCGCGCTCAAGCCGGACAAGGAGTTTCTCGCGGCGGCGGAGCAGTCGGGCGTGCCGATTTTTCAGACGCCGCTGGTGACGATGAAATTCATCAACCTCGCCACCCTCGCGCTGGAATCGATGTTTGCCCCGCGCGGTTCCGAACTGGGCAGCATGGTGGACATCCTTGGTATCGGCGCCATCATCCGGGGCGAAAGCGGCATCGGCAAAAGCGAGGCCGTTCTGGCGCTCGTCGAACGCGGCTATAGCCTGGTGGCGGATGATGTTGTCAAAGTATCTCTCATGGACGGGCGCAACGTGCTGTGCACCAGCGCGGAGCTGACGCGCGACCATATGGAAGTGCGCGGCATTGGCATCATTAATGTGGCGCAGATGTTCGGGGTCAAAGCCATCCGCAAGAAAAAGAAACTCGACCTCATCGTCACGCTCAAGACCTGGAGCGAGCTGGTCGACGTGGACCGGCTCGGCATGGAGCAGGAATTTGTTAAGGTGCTGGGCGTGGATATCCCGCACGTCACCATTCCTGTGCGGCCCGGCCGCGACATTGCGCGGCTTATCGAAGTCGCCGCGTTCCAGACCAAGCTCCGCAAATCCGGCTACAACGCTGCCGAAGCGCTGAATCAGCGGTTGCTCGCGCAGATGGCCGAATCAGCCCCCATCCCGCCGCCGGTGCCGGAAAAGTAAAATTACGGTTGGCGAAAGCCCTTGCCCGGATTAAACTCGAAGGAAGCAAAGCATGAGCGCCAAAAAAGCCGATGACGCCGGGTTTCTCACCAAGGAACTCACCATTGTAAACAAGTCGGGCATCCACGCCCGGCCGGCGGCCATGTTTGTCAAGATTGCCAACCGTTTCGGCAGCGACATCTTCGTGGAAAAGGACGGCGAAAAAATCAACGGCAAGAGCATCATGGGCTTGATGATGCTGGCCGCCGGCCCCGGCAGCAAAGTGACGCTCTATGTCAGGGGCGTCGATGCCGCCGCCGCCCTGGTCGAGCTGGAAGCGCTCGTCCAGCGCAAGTTTGATGAGGAGTGATCCCGCCCGCCCTGACTTTGGGCTTTCAACTTCCGGCTGGGAACTTTAAATTTCGCCCATGGCATCCGCTGAAATTGATGTGAAATATGTCGCGCATCTCGCGCGGCTCGCGCTCACGCCCGAAGAGGAAAAGCAGCTCGGCGCGCAGCTCGGCAACATCCTCGGCTACATCGAAAAATTGCGCGAACTCGATGTCTCCCGCGTCGAACCGACCGCCCACGCCGTGCCGCTGGTCAATGTGACCCGCGCCGATGAAATTCGTCCCTCCCTGTCGCCCGCGGCTGCGCTTCGCAACGCGCCCAAACAAGGCGGCGGCCTTTTTGTGGTTCCCAAAATCGTCGAATGAATTTAAGTCGCAGATTATCACCGATGCCCCCGGATTTGGAAAAAGCTTCCGCGCGTCGCCCGATTGATTTTATCTGTGTTTCATCTGTGCTCGTCTGTGGCTATTAAACCGATGCTCAACCAGCTCACCCTTTCCGAACTCACCGCCAAACTCGCCAACCGCGAAGTCTCCGCGCGCGCGGCGATGCAGGCGTGCCTTGATCAGATCGCCCGCGTGGACGGCAAAATCCACGCCTTCATCAGTCACGATGCCGCCGACGCGCTGGCGCAGGCGGATGTCGCCGACCGGGAGTTGGCTCAAGGTGGTCGCACCGCTAGGTGCCTGCTCGGCGTGCCGGTTGCGGTGAAGGACGTGCTCTGCGTCAAAAACCAGCCGCTGAACTGCGCGTCAAAAATTCTCGGCAATTTTATTTCGCCTTACGACGCGACGGTGATCGAAAAACTCAAGGCGGCGGGCGCGATTGTCTTTGGCCGCCTGAACATGGATGAATTCGCGATGGGCAGTTCCACGGAAAACTCTGCGTTCGGTGCCACGAAAAACCCGTGGGACCTCACGCGCATCCCCGGCGGCTCGTCCGGCGGTTCGGCGGCGGCGGTGGCGGCGGACGAGTGCATCGCCTCGCTCGGCTCGGACACTGGCGGTTCCATCCGCCAGCCGGCGGCCTTGTGCGGCTGTGTCGGACTGAAGCCGACTTACGGCCGCATCTCGCGTTACGGCCTGGTGGCGTTTGCGAGTTCGCTGGATCAAATCGGCCCGTTCACCAAGGACGTGCGCGACGCGGCGACGCTGCTGGGCGTCATGAGCGGTGTGGACCCGCGCGATTCGACGAGCGTGCCGCAGCCGGTGCCCGATTACCCCGCTGCGTTGACCGGCGACATCAAAGGGCTGAAGCTTGGCCTGCCGAAGGAATACCTGATTGGCGGCCTCGACGCGGAGGTGAAGGCCGCCGTGGACGCCGCCGTGCAAAAATTCACCGGGCTGGGCGCGGAGATTGTCGAGATTTCGCTGCCGCATACGGATTACGCCGTGGCGACGTATTATATCATCGCCACCGCCGAGGCGTCGGCAAACTTGGCGCGGTTCGACGGCATCCGCTATGGCGCCCGCGTGGATGGCGCGGATCCGATTGCGCTTTATTCCAGAACGCGCGGCGCGGGTTTTGGTCCGGAGGTGAAGCGGCGAATCATCCTGGGCACCTATGTTTTAAGCAGCGGTTACCACGACGCGTATTATTTGCACGCGCAAAAAGTCCGCACGCTCATCCGCCGCGATTTTCTGCAGGCGTTTGAACAATGCGACGCCATCGTGACCCCCACCACGCCGACGGCGGCGTTCAAGATCGGCGAGAAGTCGGCTGACCCGCTGCAGATGTATTTGAGCGATATCTTCACGATTTCGTGCAACCTTGCCGGCATTCCCGGCATCAGCGTGCCGTGCGGCTTCACGAAGAATCCGAGGTTGCCCGTCGGTTTGCAGCTGCTGGGCCGCCCGTTTGGCGAGGAATCGCTTTTGAAAATCGCGCACGCCTACGAGCAGGCGACGCCGTGGCATAAAGAAAAAGCTGCAATTTGAACCGTTATCGGTTAACTTGCCTCACGCATGCTGCCGACCTCGAAACATAAAAAAATCCTGTTCTGGCTGGGGTTGTCGTTGCCCATGCTGGCGCTGCTGGCGATGACCTGGCTGGTGCATCAATCCAGCGGGCAGTTCAGCGATTCCTACAACTGGGTCATGCGGAATTACAAGGTGCTCGATCTGTTTGAGCAGGCGCAGTTGCACATCGTGGACGCCGAGGCCAACCAGCGCGGCTTTCTGCTGACCGGGCGCGCTGAATATCTGGAGCCGTATCGCGCGGCGATGCAGGACATCCGCGACAACCTCGCGGAATTGAAAAAATTTACGCGCCGCGACCCGGCGCAGCAGGCCAATGTTTTATCGCTCGAAAAAATGGTGGCTGCTGAGCTGGTCTTTGATCCGGCCAGCGTCGTTTTTTCCGGTTCGAACCCGGCCAGCAATTCCGTGGTGCTCCTGACCCAGCGCGGAAAGGCCAAGCTGGATCAAATGCGGCGGGTCTTGTTCGCGGCTCACGAAGAGCAGGAGCAGGCCCTGGGCCGGCAGCAGGAGCGGGCCGAGGCGGATGTCTTTTATACCCAGATCATGTCGGTGGTGTTGATTGTTGCCGTGTCCCTGGCCCTGGCTCTGGTGCTGGTCATATTGCTGCGCCTGGAGAAGCTGCAGGAATTTGTCACCATCTGCGCGTGGACCGGGCAGGTCAAATTTCAGGGCCGCTGGCTGCGGCTGGATGAATATCTCAAGCAGCAGTTTGGTATCTCCGTTTCGCACAGCCTCTCGCAGGATGCGGCGGACAAGATGATGCGCGAAATCGAGGAGATGAACCGTCCCGGCTCGCCGCCCGCCGCCTGACGCTTCGGGCTTGCCGGCAAGTAACTTTTCAGTTACTTAATGGCTGCCATGTCCAATAAACCGGAAACCGTGCGCGCCCCGGCGCGCACGCGCGCCCGTATCCTAGCGGCGGCCTTCACCGAATTTGCCGCCCGGGGCTTCGCCGGCGCGCGGGTGGATGCCATCGCTCGCCGCGCGGGTAGCAACAAGCGGATGCTCTACCACTACTTCAAGGACAAGGCGGGCTTGTTCCGCGCCGTGCTCCACTGGAAAATCAGCGATCGCATGGAGCTTTTCCATTCCAGCTCGTCCGACTTTGTGGGGGGGGTGCGGGTGCGCTTCGCCCAGAATTGTCGGGATCATGAATGGATCCGGTTGCTGGCGTGGGAATCCCTCCAGTCCGCTGGCGGCCGCGTGCACAACGAGCCGGAGCGCCGCCGGTTGGCCGCCGGGCTCCGCGAGTTGATCCGCCGGCAGCAGGCGGCCGGCCTGTTGCCGCCCGGGGTCAAGCCGGAGTATCTTCAGCTCGCCATGACTTCGTTGGCGATGTTCCCGCTGGCCCTGCCGCAGCTGGCCCGGATTATCACCGGCTGTCCTCCGCGCGATCCGGTATTCCAGCGGGAATATGCGGAATTTCTTGAAACCATCGCGCCCGGATTCCGTCCGGTCAGGGCGGCGGCGAAACTTAACAAATCAAAGTGATTGTGAAAAAAATAATTTATCCTTGCGCCGCGTTTTTTCTCCTGCTGCTGGCGGCTGGTTGCTCCCGTGGCAACCCCGCCAAAACCACGCCCGCCGTGCCGGTGCTGGTGGCGCCGGCGGTCGCCAAAACCATGCCGGTGATCATCAGTCCCCCGCCGGTCGGGCACGTCATGCCCGTTCTCACCGTGACCATCCGTCCGCAGATCGGCGGCACCATCGCCAAGGTGGCTTTCCAGGAGGGGCAGGAAGTCAAAACCGGCGACCTCTTGTTCACTATCGACCCGCGCCCGGCGCAGGCGGCGCTGACGCTCGCCCGGGGGAATTTGCAGCGCGATCTGGCGCAGTTGGAAAATTCCCGCATCCAGTTCCTCCGCGAGCAGAAATTGTTCGGGCAAAAATTGATTTCGCAGGATGAATTTGACACCAGCCGGGCCGGCTTGGATGCGTTGACGGGCACGGTGGCCGCCGATGGCGCGGCGGTGACGAATGCGGAGCTGAACCTGCAATACTGCGAGATCCGCGCGCCGATTGACGGCCGCACCGGCGGCTTGCAGTTCCACGCGGGCAACGTGGTCAAGGCGCCGGACGACGTGCTGCTGACCATCAACCAGATTCATCCCATCTATGCGGCGTTCGCCGTGGCGGAGCGGTATTTGCCGGAAATCCAGAAGCAGCTGCGCGGCCGCGCGCTCACCGTGGCGGCCAGCTATGAAAATCTCGAAGGCGAGCCGCCGTCGGGCGCACTGACGTTCGTGGACAATGCCGTGGACGCGATGACGGGGACGATTTTGCTCAAGGCCACGTTTCCGAACCTGAATGGAAAATTATGGCCGGGGCAATTTGTCCAGCTGGCGCTCCGGCTGGACGAGTTGACCAACGCCATTGTCGTGCCCTCCCAGTCGGTGCAGGCCGGGCAGAACGGGCAGTTCGTTTTTGTCGTGAAGGCGGATAAAACCGTCGAGCCGCGCGTGGTGAAAACGTCCGTGTCGGTGAATGGCGAAACCGTCATCGCCTCCGGCTTGAACGCCGGTGAAATCGTGGTGACGGACGGACAGCTTCGCCTTGCGCCCGGGGTAGCGGTCAGCTTCAAAAACGAATGAAAAAACCTTCAGCCTCGGACCTTCAACCTTCAACGCCCCATGGGCCGGCGGCGGCGGTTATGAAATTAGGCTGGGCGAAAGCCGGGCTGGCCCCGGTTTTTATTTTGCCATGAGCGTCTCGGAAATTTTCATCCGCCGGCCCGTGATGACCACGCTGGTCATGGCGGCGATTTTGCTGTTTGGCATTTTCAGTTTCCGCCTGCTGCCGGTCAGCGATCTGCCGAGCGTGGATTTTCCGACGATTCAGGTCAGCGCCAGCCTGCCCGGCGCCAGCCCGTCCACGATGGCTTCTTCCGTGGCGACGCCGCTGGAAAAACAATTCTCCACCATCGCCGGCGTGGATTCGATGACGTCCATCAGTGCCCTCGGTGTTTCGCAGATCACGATTCAATTTGCCCTCGACCGCAACATTGACGGCGCGGCGCAGGACGTGCAGGCGGCGATCACCCGGGCGGCCAAGCAGCTGCCGCCGAATATGCCGACGCCGCCGACGTATCAGAAGGTCAACCCCGCTGACTTCCCGGTGTTGTTCCTGGCGATGTCGTCGGCCACGTTGCCGCTTTCGGCGGTGGACGATTACGCGGAAAATCTTTTTGCGCAGCGCATCTCCATGGTGGAGGGCGTCGCGCAGGTTGGCATTTTCGGCCCGCAGCAGTACGCCGTCCATGTGCAGGTGGATCCCAACAAGCTCGCCGCCTACCGGCTTGGCATTGACACCGTGGCGCAGGCCGTGGCGGCCGCCAACGTGAACCAGCCGCTCGGCACGCTCTATGGCCCGCACCAGGCGTTCACCATCCAGGCGAACGGCCAGTTGAAAAATGCCGCCGCCTATCGTCCGCTCATCGTCGCGTATCGCAACGGCAACCCCGTGCGCCTGCAGGAAGTCGCCCGGGTCATTGACAGCGTGCAGAACGAAAAGGTCGCCGCGTGGTTCAAGGGCACGCGCGGCGTCATCCTGGCCGTGCAGCGCCAGCCCGGCGTGAATACCGTGGCCGTCGTCGATGCGATCAAGCGGCAGCTGCCGATGCTGCGGTCGCAAATTCCGGCGGCGGTCAGCATTGACGAGCTGTTCGACCGTTCCCAGGGCATCCGCCGGTCCGTGACCGACGTGGAACGGACCTTGATGCTCACGGTGTGCCTGGTGGTGATGGTGATTTTTGTTTTTCTCCGGAACATTTCCGCGACGGTCATTCCCAGTCTCGCGCTGCCGCTGTCCATTGTCGGCACGTTCGCGGCGATGAAAATCGCCGGCTTCAGCCTCGACAACCTTTCCCTGATGGCGCTCACCCTGTCCGTCGGCTTCGTGGTGGACGACGCCATCGTGATGCTCGAAAATATTGTCCGGCACATGGAAAACGGCGAGCCGCCGCTGGCCGCCGCTTTGTGCGGCGCCAGGGAAATCGGCTTCACCATCATCTCGATGACGCTGTCGCTCTCGGCGGTTTTTATTCCCGTGCTGTTCATGAGCGGCTTGCTGGGGCGTCTGCTGCACGAGTTTGCCGTCACCATCATCTGTGCCGTGCTGATTTCTGGATTTGTGTCCCTTTCGTTGACGCCGATGATGTGCAGCCGGTTCGTGCATTCGGTGCGCGGGGAGAAGCACGGCGGGCTTTACAACGCGTTTGAAAGATTTTTCGAGCGCGTCCGCTCGCTTTACGAGCGTACCCTGCGCGTGGCGATGCATTACCGTCGCATTACGCTGGCCGTGGCGCTGGCCACGTTCGTCGCCACGGTGTTTTTGTTCTACCTGATTCCCAAGGGCTTTTTCCCCGACGAGGATACCAACCAGATTTTCTGCATCACCGAGGGCGCGCAGGACATTTCGTTCGAGGCGATGAAGGCGCACCAGCAGCAGGCGGCGAAAATTGTCGCGGCCAACACCAATGTCGCCGCGTTCATGTCGGCGGTGGGTCTCGGCGGCTCGACCATCAGCGGCAACAACGGCCGCATCTTTATGCGCCTGAAGGAGCGTTCGGCGCGCCGGCAGAGCGCCGGGGAAATCATGCAGGATTTGCGCCGGGAGTTTGCCGCGATTCCCGGTTTCAAAGTCAACCCTCAGATCCCGCCGCTGATCCGTGTTGGCGGCATGCTCACCAAGGCCGCGTATCAGTTCAGCTTGCAGGACACCGACACCCAGGAGTTGTTTCAGTGGGCGCCCGTCCTGCGCGATAAAATTGCGGAACATGAGGATGTTTTCCAGGATGTCTCCACCGATTTGCAGATCGCCAGCCCGCAGGTCGTGGTGACCATTGACCGCGACAAGGCCGCTGCCCTTGGTGTGACTGCGCAGCAGATTGAGACGGGTCTTTACGATGCGTTCGGCTCCGGCCAGATTTCGACCATTTACGGCGACCTCGCGGAATACTGGGTCGTGTTCGAGGTTCTGCCCGAATTCCAGCGGGATCCGGATGCGCTCGGGCGGCTCTATCTCACCAGCGCGTTCACTGACGCGAACAACCAGCCCCGGCTCGTGCCGTTGAGCGCCGTGGCAAAACTGTCGCGCGGCGTCGCGCCGATGACCATTTCGCACGTCGGCCAGTTGCCCTCCGTCACCGTGTCCTTCAACCTTGCCCCCGGCGTCGCGCTCGGTACGGCGGTGGACAAAATCCACGAGCTGCAGGGCGAATTGCATCTGCCCGCGACCATCAGCGCGAGCTTTCAGGGCTCGGCGGCGGTGTTTCAATCGTCGCTGGCCGGGCTCGGTTTTCTCCTCCTCATGTCCATTCTGGTCATTTACATCATCCTGGGAATCCTCTACGAAAGTTTCATCCATCCGCTGACCATTTTGTCCGGCCTGCCCTCGGCGGGCTTTGGCGCTTTGATCACGCTGATGCTGTTTCATCTCGACCTGAACATCTACGGTTTCGTCGGCCTTATCATGCTCGTGGGCATCGTGAAGAAAAACGCCATCATGATGATTGACTTCGCCATCGAGGCGCAGCATCACGGCCAACCGCCTTATGAGGCGATTTTCGAGGGGTGTCTCCTGCGCTTCCGGCCCATCATGATGACCACGATGTGCGCGCTGATGGCGTCGCTGCCCATTTCGCTCGGCCTCGGTGCCGGCGGTGAATCTCGCCGCGCGCTCGGTCTCGCCGTGACCGGCGGCTTGGTCGTCTCCCAGCTGCTCACGCTCTACATCACGCCGGTGATCTATCTTTACCTGGAACAATTTCAGCAGCGCTTCTCCCGCAAAACCAATCCTCTCGGCCCGCCGCCGGTCGCTAGTCCGCATTGACTTTTGGAACGGTAAATGAAAATCTTCCCGCCAGCGCACCCCCGAATTTAACCGTCAGCGGTGCGCCAAAAAAATTCGTGGCTGAAAAAGACGATTATTTATTGGACCTGCTGGTTGACCTCGGCTTCACCGATGCCGAACGGGTCGCCCGGGCCCGTGAGGAAGCCGGTGCCGCCGGCGTGGGCGTGGTGGATTTGCTGGTGGCCAACAAGGTCATCCGGCCCAGTGACGTCACCCAGGCCAAGTCGGCGCAGTTTGGCGCGGAGGTGGTGCATCTGGCCAATCTCAAAATTGACGATGAGGTGATTGCTGCGGTGCCCCGTGAGATCGCCAAAAAATACCGCGTCATTCCCGTTTTCAAATCCGAGGGCAAGGTCGCCCTGGCCATCGCTGACCCGTCCGACCTGAATACCATTGATTCGCTGGCGCATCTGCTGCGGGCGGAGATTGAGGTGCGCGTGGCGTCGGAGCCGGATATCGAGGCCGCCTTGACCAGATATTACGGCGGGGAGAAAAAAGCGCGGGACGCGGGCATCTTCCAGGATGTCATCAAGGAGCTCACCGACGAGAATATCGGGGTTGCCGAGGTGGAGGTGGGCGCGGCGCCGGAGGACGCTCCGCTGATCCGGCTGGTGGATCAGATTATCGTGGACGCTTTCAAGCTGCGCGCCTCGGACATCCATCTGGAGCCGCTCGCCAAGAAATTCCGCCTGCGCTACCGCGTGGACGGTGTGTTGCAGGAGATGCGTCCGCCGCCCAAGCGCCTCCAGGCGCCGGTCATCGCGCGCCTGAAGATCCAGTCGGGCATGGTCATCTCGGAGCACCGCGTGCCGCAGGACGGCCGCATCCAGTCCAAGGTCGGAAACAAGCTGATTGATCTGCGCGTTTCCTGCCTGCCGACCAACCACGGCGAAAGCATCGTGATGCGTATTTTGGACAAGGAGGGCCTGCGGCTCGGCTTGCCGGAACTGGGATTCTTGAGTGACGACCAGGCGACCTTCGAGCGCATCATTGGCCTTCCGGACGGCATTCTGCTCGTCACCGGCCCGACGGGTTCCGGCAAGACCACCACGCTGTATTCCTGCCTGAATTTCATCAACCGCCCCGACCGGAAAATCATCACCGTCGAGGATCCGGTGGAATATGTTTTGGGCGGCATCAATCAGGTGCAGGTCAATGAAATCGTCGGTTTTACTTTTGCTATGGCCCTGCGCGCCATCCTGCGCCAGGCGCCGAACGTGGTGATGATCGGCGAAATTCGCGACATCGAAACGGCGTCCATCGCCATCAATGCGTCGCTTACCGGTCATTTGGTTTTCTCCACGCTGCACACCAACGACGCGCCTGGCGCGGTCACGCGTTTGATTGACATCGGGGTGAAACCCTTTTTGGTCGCGTCTTCCACGCGCTGCCTGATGGCGCAGCGGCTTGTCCGCAAAATCTGCAAAAAGTGCGTCGCCCCCTACCAGCCGACGGACGCCGAATTGACTGCCCTCGGGCTCCGGCCCGAAGAGGTGAAAAACGCGAATGTCCAAAAAGGCCGTGGCTGCTCGAATTGCAATAACACCGGCCATCGCGGGCGCATGGGCATCTTTGAAATTTTCGTGGTGGACGACGATGCGCGGAAATTGATTTACGACCGCGTGCCCACGAACGTGCTCCGCGCCCGCGCCCGCGAGATGGGCATGCGGACATTGCGCGAGGACGGCATCCGCAAGGTGCTCGCCGGCATGACCACGCCGGAGGAAGTCATCCGCGCGACGGTGGGCGATGAAGTTTGATTGGCCGGGAGGAATGGCAGATGAAACCTGAACCGGTGATTTTTTTTGCGGGGCCGATCGGGGTTTCTGCCGTCCTGATTTGATTTTTTATGTCATATTTAATGTCCGATTTATTGCAGTTGGTGGTGTCGGAAGGCGCCTCTGACTTGCACATCCGTGTTGGCACGTCGCCGACGATCCGTGTCCATGGTATTTTGCACCGGGTCGAAGGCCCGGCGCTCACGGCCGAAAGTGCCGAGGAGCTGATGCGCAGCATCACTTCCGAGGAGCACATCCAGCAGGTTCGCGAGCGCGGCGGCGCGGACTTTGCGTTCGCGTTTGGCGACGCGGCTCGGTTCCGGGTGAGCGTGTTCAAGGAGAAGGGGTTTTTCGGTCTCGTGCTCCGGCAGATCCCCAGCAAGATGCTCACCTACGAACAAATCGGCCTCCCGGAATCCGTGAAAGAGCTGTTGTTCAAGCCGCGCGGATTGATTCTCGTCACCGGCCCCACGGGTTCCGGCAAGACCACCACCCTGGCGTCCTTGCTGAACATCGTCAACGAGACCCGCGAGGAGGTTCATCTCATCACGATTGAGGATCCCATCGAGTATTATCACAAGCAGAAGAAGGCGCTCATCACGCAGCGCGAAGTGCATGTGGACGTGCCGAATTTCGCCGAGGCTTTGCGCCGCGCGCTGCGTCAGGACCCGGACATGATTCTGGTCGGTGAAATGCGCGACTTGGAAACGATTGAGGCCGCGATCACCGCGGCGGAGACCGGCCACTTGGTCTTTGGCACGCTGCACACGACCGGCGCGGCCAAGACCATTGACCGTCTGACCAATGCGTTTCCCACCAACCAGCAGGAAATGGTGCGCATCCAGCTTTCCACGGTGCTGCAGGCGGTGATTTCGCAGTTGCTCATTCCGCGCATTGACAAGCCGGGCCGCATCGCGGCGTTTGAGATCATGATCAACACGCCGTCCATCGCCGCGCTCATCCGCGACAACAAAACCTTCCGCATCCAGTCGGACATCCAGACCGGCATGAAATACGGCATGGTGACCCTCGACTCGTTCCTGATTGATAAATACATGGCCGGCCAGATCGCCCGCGAGGAGGTTATCAACAAGTCGCAGGATCCCACCACCATCATGGCCAAGCTGCAGGAGCTGGATCTCGCCGCGCTCGGCGGCAAGGGTGGCGGCTCGAAAAAATAAATTTTCATGTCCGGAGAAATTTCCAATCCATTGTTGTCGCTCATCCGCGGGCAGGGTCTCATGGACGACCTGCAATACGAGGAGGTGGCGGCCGAGCTGCGGCGCAATGCGGCCCCCGCCATCCAGGTGTTGCAGGACTTCGGCATCATGAAGCTGGATGAGATTCTGCACGCCATGGCGACGGCGCTGGATACGCGAGTGGTGAGGCTCAAGGGCTTGGAAATCTCGCCGGACGTGCTGAAGCGGATTCCCGCCAAGGTGGCGCAGATGTATCAATGCCTGCCGGTGGCGCTGGAAAACGGCGTGCTGCAGGTGGCGCTGGCCGAGCCGCTGGATCCCGCCAAGGCGGATGAGATCCAGTTTGCCGCCAAGTGCGATGTGCAGATTGTCGTGGCCGACCCAGCGGAAGTGGTGGGCGGTATTGAGCGTCTTTACGGGCAGGAGGAGAGCGAGAATTTCTCCGACATTCTCAAGGAGTTGAGCGGCGACGGGGACATTGCGCGTGAAGCCAGCGCGGCCGGCGAGGATGCCAAGGCCGCCGAGGATTTGGCGAACCAGATGCCCATCGTCAAGTTCGTCAATCTGGTGATCCAGCAGGCGATCATCGACCGTGCGAGCGACATTCATTTTGAGCCCTTCGAGACGGAATTTCGCATCCGGTACCGGGTGGACGGCGCGCTTTACGAAATGTCGCCGCCGCCCAAGCAGCTGGCCTTGGCGATTATCTCGCGCATCAAGGTCATGGCGAATCTGAACATCTCGGAGCGCCGCCTGCCCCAGGACGGCCGCATCAGCATGCGGCTCAATAACCGGGGGGTGGACTTGCGCGTGAGCACCTTGCCCACGGCGTTCGGTGAATCGGTGGTGCTCCGCGTGCTCGACCGCTCGTCGGTGAATTTGGAGTTGGAATCGCTCGGCTTTCCCAAATACGTTTTCGATTTCGTCACGGAGGTTATTCTGCGGCCCAACGGCATTTTCGTCGTGACCGGCCCCACCGGTTCCGGCAAGACCACCACGCTGTATTCCTGTTTGTCGCGGGTGAACACCATTGACTCCAAGCTGCTCACGGCGGAAGACCCGGTGGAATTCGACATTGATGGCATCATGCAGGTGGCTGTGAACGATGCGATGGGCATGACCTTCGGCAAGGCGCTCCGCTCGTTCCTGCGCCAGGACCCGGACATCATCATGGTCGGGGAAATGCGCGACTTGGAGACGGCGCAGATTTCCATTCAGGCCTCGCTGACCGGTCACCTGGTCTTGAGCACGCTGCACACGAACGATTCGCCCGGCGCGGTCACCCGCCTGGTGGATATGGGGGTGGAGCCGTTTCTGATTTCCTCCACGCTGATGGCCGTGCTCGGCCAGCGCCTCGTGCGCACGAGTTGCAAAAATTGCCGCACTCCGTTCGAGCCCACGGAGCAGCAGCTGGCGCTGCTCGGCCTTTCGCCCCATGACCTGGGCGACAAGGTTTTTAATTACGGCCGCGGCTGCTCCACCTGCAATGACACGGGCTACAAGGGGCGCAAAGGCATCTATGAGCTGCTGGTGATTTCCGACCCCATCCGCACCCTCATCAACGAGCGCGCGCCCACCGTGGTGGTGCGGCAGAAAGCGGTGGAATTGGGCATGGTCACGCTGCGTGAAGACGGCTTGCGCAGCATCTTTGAGGGTGATACAACCATTGAGGAAGTCGTCAAATATACCTGATCCATCATGCCGAAATATAATTATTTAGCGCTCGACGCTCGCGGTAACGAAACCAAGGGTACCATCGAAGTCGGCAGCCAGAACGAGGCCATCGGTCGCGTGAAGGAGATGGGTTTGTTCCCCACCAAAATCACCGAGGCGGACAAGGAGGAAAAGGCGGTTGCCGGGAAAAAGGGTAAGGCCGCCGCCAAGTCCCGCCCGGGCGGCAAAAAAAAAGGCGGGCTCGATATCAACATCAAGATTCCCGGTCTCGGCGGCGGGGTGAAGCCGAAGGTGCTGACGACCTTCACCCGTCAGCTGGCCACGCTGGTGGACGCCGGTCTGCCGCTGCTGCGCGGCTTGCGCGTGCTGGAGAAGCAGGAGCGCAACCGGAACTTGAAAGGTATCCTCGGCGATCTGGCTGCTTCGATCGAAGGCGGCAGCACCTTTTCCGAGGCGCTGGCGCAGCATCCCAAGGTTTTCAATCGCCTGTTCATCAACATGGTCAAGGCCGGCGAGCTCGGCGGCGTGCTGGAAGTGGTGTTGAAGCGGCTTGCGGAGTTTTCCGAAAAGGCGCAGAAGATCAAGGGCAAGGTCAAGGCCGCGCTGTTTTATCCCGTCGCCGTTTTGTTCGTCGCCGTGGGTATCATGGTGTTGCTGATGTGTTTCGTGGTGCCGAAATTCAAGGACGTTTTCGCCGGCATGGGCGTCACTATGCCCGGCTTCACCCTGTTCGTGCTGGCGGTCAGCGACGTCATCAAGAACAACATCCTTGTGACCTTGGGCGCGGTTGCCGTGGTGGTGGTTTTGTTTTTGCTGTTCATCAAGACGAAATTTGGCCGCCGGATCTGGGACAAGCTCAAGCTGATCATGCCCGCCGTCGGGCCCGTCATCAGCAAGGTTTCCATTTCGCGGTTTGCGCGCACGCTCGGCACGCTCGTCAGCAGCGGCGTGCCCATTTTGCAGGCCCTGAACATTGTCAAGGAAACCGCTGGCAATGTCGTCATCGCCAACGCCGTTGCCCAGGTTTACGACGCGGTCAAGGAGGGCGAAACCATCACCGCCACGCTCGAAAGCTCCAATGTGTTTCCTCCGATGGTCGTCAGCATGGTGGATGTCGGCGAACAGACCGGTGCGCTGCCCGAAATGTTGCTCCGTATCGCCGACGGTTATGACGAAGAGGTGGACAATGCCGTCGCCGCCATGACTTCGCTGTTGGAACCGATCATGATTATTTTTCTGGCTGTCCTCGTGGGCAGCATCGTTATCGCGATGTTCCTGCCGCTGATTGAAATGATCAAAAACTTGAGCGGTGGTGATAGTAAGTAGTGGTGGGCGCTAAAGATAATCATTAGCCGGCTATCTTTTTAGGGCGAAAACTTGACAAAAACACCCTCCATGTGTAAATACATTGTATTCACATTGCGTTGGCGGATTATTTACCACTGACCCGTTATGGAGTTCGATTGGAATAACCCGCCTTTTGAGCATGGTTCTTTGACCCAACGGGAAATAGAAGAGTCGTTTGAAGATCCGTTTGCCGTCCGGCTGTTGCCGGACACGCCCCGGTTTGGTGTGCAGGCGCGGTTTTTCAATCTCGGGATGTCCGTCGGTGGCTTGGGCATTTACAGTGTTTACCGCACCAACGGGCGTCAGGTGCGCGTGCTCTTGGCGCGGCCGTTTGAGCCGGAGGAACGCTTCTTCTATCAGCGGAAAATGGACCAGACCCTGGCTTGAATCGCTGCCCCGGTAAAATCCGGTGAAACCAAATCAGACTGAATTTTAGCCGTGCAAATTTTTGTCAACTGGGAAGATGTGCCGCTGTTCGACAGCGAGGGTTCCGAGGCGGTCTTTTGGGCGGAAAACCGCCCGGCCCTGCGCCTCATGGAGGCGTCTGTTTCGGATAGTTCCGAATCGACGGAATCGGTCACCGTCACGCTCCGGTTCGACCCCCGGATGCTGGCGCGCATCAAGCGGCTGGCCCGGGCGCGGTATCTGAATTACCAGAGCATGATCAAGCAGTGGTTGAGCGAGCGGATGGAACAGGAATTGAAATGAAAATTATCGGAAACCAGGATTCGGAAATCAAAAATCTCCGGGCGTTCACCCTGATTGAACTGCTCGTCGTCATTTCCGTCATCGCCCTCATCGCGGCCTTTACGGTTCCCGTGTTGAAATCCGCCAAGCGCATGCAATTTCTGAAGGCGGCCGGCGGCGAACTCGAACAGCTCCAGGCCGCGCTGGACAATTACAAGGCCAGGTATGGTTTCTACCCGCCGGCTAATACGAATAATTTATTGCTGCCGCCGCTTTACTATGAGTTGTGCGGCACAACCAACAACGGATCCAGCTATGTGACACTAGACGGCGGTTCTGCGATTTTCATCGCCACGGTGACTAATACTTTCTTGGTGGGTGGTTTTGTCAATTGCACCAAAGGTAGTGGCGAGGATGCGGTTTTGGCCAACAATTTTCTTTCCGGCTTGAAGCAGAATCGCATCGGCACCAATGCCGCCGGCGTTAATGTGCTCATCACCTCTGTGCGCGGGCCGGATGCTGACTATTCCCCGTTGAATGTGGCGAATGTCAACCCGTTCCGTTACCTGTATCCCGGCGTTCACAATCCGGCCACCTACGACTTGTGGATTCAGCTGGTCATCAGCGGCAAGACCAACCTCATTTGCAACTGGAACCGCCAGGTGCAGATCAACAACAGCTCGGTGCCATGATTTTTGACTGGCTATGTTTGACCATTCCGCCAACGGCCCGGACTGCTGGAAATGCTCGCTCTCCATCGAGTGGCATGACTGTTCGTTCTGTCCGGCCATCCGCCTGCGGCAGGGTTTGGAAGTCCGCCGGGGCGCGGCCGCCCGGCCGTTGCCCGAAGCCGCCCTTTTGCCCCATCCTCTCCGCCGCCAAAACCTCGCCCAACCCATGAAAAAAATCGGAAACCGGAAATCGCCCGTTCGTCCTTCCTCCGCCTTCACCCTGATTGAGCTGCTCGTCGTCATTTCCATCATCGGCCTGCTTGCCGCCATGCTCCTGCCGGCCGTGGGCCGGGCGAAGGTTGCCGCCCAAAAAATGAAGGCCAAGACGGAAATCAGCGGCCTAGTCGCCGCCATTGAGGGTTATGACCAAGATTACGGCCGGTTTCCCATGACACAGGCGGAGCAGACTTGGGCGGGAACGAATGATTTCACCACCGGCCTGATGTTTGGTTCCATGTCCGGTTTTTGTTTTGGCAACAACAGCAATGTGGTTGCCATTCTCATGGACCTGCAGGCCTTCGGCAACGGCGTGACCACGATGAACGCCAATCATGTCTACAATCCCAAGCAGGTGCATTATCTCACCGCCACGGTGGTTTCCGATCCCACGCTGCCCGGAGTCGGTCCGGATGGCGTCTATCGTGACCCGTGGGGCAATCCGTATGTCATTACTATGAACGCCAGCTTTAACGAGCAGGGCACCAAAGACATTTTATATTCGCTCGCCAGTGTTTCGAAGCAAAATGGATCGAGTGGTTACAATGGACTCTTTAATCCCACCGGCACCGGAGACAATTATCTCTATCACGGCAAAGTCATGGTCTGGTCCGCCGGCCCGGATGGAAAATATGACGCCGGCCCGGCCAGTGGGCCGAATGTCGGAGCCAACAAAGACAACGTCTTAAGCTGGCAGTAAAATGAAGATGAAGTTACAAGTTATAAGTTGTCGGTTGCAAGGTATCCACCGGCATCAGCCGGCGGGTAAAACCTTCAACCTGCAGCTTTCAACCTTCAATTCGCGCCGCGCCTTCACGCTGCTGGAACTGCTCGTCGTCATCGCCATCATCGGCCTGCTCGCCGGCTTGACCGTGCCGGCGATCAAAAACCTCGGCAAATCCAACCTGCAGGTCGGTGCCGCGCGCCAGTTGCTCGATGATGTGGGTCGCGCCCGCCAGCTCGCCCTCAGCCAGCGCACCACCGTGTATATGGTTTTTGTGCCGCCGGTGACCAATTGGTGGAGCTATTTGCCTGTGGCGCAAAAGGCAGCCGGCACCAATCTTTTGGACAAGCAATGCTCCGGCTACACGTTTGTCTCGCTACGTTCCGTGGGCGACCAGCCGGGGCAGGGCGTGGCGCATTATCTTGCCGAATGGAAATCGCTGCCGGACGGCGCCTTCATTGCCACCAATAAGTTCAATTCTTTTAGTTATACCTATCCCAACTATTATCCTATCGTGGATTACTCACTTACGCCGTATGGGGTTTATCCCGTTTCTGCCTTCAACTGCGTTACCAACCTCCTGCCGTTTCCGACCGAGACTAATGTTTCTTCCATTGTGCTACCCTATATCGCCTTCAATTATCTCGGCCAGTTGACAGTGGACGGGCAGAACCTTGCGCCGGTTGACCAATATATTCCGCTGGCTCAGGGCTCGGTTGGCTACGCGATGGATCTAAACAAGAATCTTGTCCCCGGTCCGGCGGATTTTGCCGAGAACCCGCCCGGCAATAGCACCAACTCTATGTTCAGCGTCATCCGGGTGGATCGCCTCACCGGCCGCGCCACCTTGCGGCAGCAAAAAGTTCAATGAAATTTCCAATTTCCATGGTCCCGTCGCGAAGTCTTGGGTGTGAGGCTCGCGGCGGCTTTTCCCCGCGCCCCGGGCCCCGCGTCCCGGGCCCCGCCGCCGCTTTCACGATGATTGAGATTGCCATCTGCCTCGCCATCGTCGGCTTTGCGCTGGTGGCCATCATCGGCGTGCTGCCCATCGGCATGAACACCCAGCGCGACAACCGCGAGGAGACCATCATCAATCAGGACGCCCTCCTGCTCATCAATGCCGTCCGCACCGGCGCGCGCGGCGTGGATGATTTGACGAATTACGTTTATGGTGTCGCTGCCTATTCGGCGATTAATAATTACTTAAAGCCTGTCAGCGGCGCTCAAATCATCGGTTTATTGAGTACGCCGGGATCCACCAACTATGCCAAGGTTCACTCCATCAACGGGTTGGCGGCGGAAAAGTGGTCGGGTAGTCTCGTGTCCTTCGATTATCAAGTGGTGTGTGAGAATGTTCCAGTGCCAATCTTTAATGCCACCGCCAAGTTTGGCCACCAGCTTACGAATTGCCAGTCTGAATTGCGGTTGCGGTTTTTATGGCCGTTGTTGCCGAACGGCAATGTGGGCGGCGGCCGCCAGAGCTTTCGCGCCACCATTGCCGGCCAGCTGGTGTCCTCCAATTCCGGCGTGGCGACCCTTTATTTTTACCAGCCGCAGTCGTTCACCAACGCGCCATGAAATTTTCCATGCCTCATTTCAAGTTTCCGCTGGCCGGCGGCGGCGGGTGCTTTTCCCGGCGTAAAGATTCCGGCTTCACCCTCATCGAAATCATGGTGGTGGTGTCGCTGCTGTCGCTCATCGTGCTGGCTTTGATGGCGGTGTTCAGCAGCACCCAGCGCGCCTTTCGTTCCGGGGTCACCCAGACGGACGTGCTGGAAGGCGGCCGCGCGGCGGTGGATTTGATTGCCTCCGATTTGCACGGGATCACGCCTTCGGGCGGAACCAATACGCCTTCGGGCTGGACCGTTTATGGGGCGGTCAATTTTGGGGTGGCCAACAATGCTGGTTATTCCACGCCGCTGGTGCAGTCGCTTCCCGGGTGCACGCTTTCCCGGACGAATCTGTTGCAGGAGGTTTTTATTTTGAACCGGCAGAACACCAAATGGTGGGGCGTGGGCTATGCGGTGGCGAGCAATTCGGTGGACGGCCTGTTTGCGCTTTACCGGATGGAATATCCCACCACCAACGGCATCGGCACCAATAGTCCCGTCGGCGTTTTTTCGGCTTTCAACAATTTCTTTTCCAACCCGCCTACCGTGGGCAGCCATCTCCTCAATGGCGTGGTGAATTTTTCGGTTCGCGCCTATGACCAGAACGGCTATTGGATCAATGCCGTTAATGCCGGTTATCCCGCTTACACCAACTTTACCCAGGCCACCAATGCGACAATTTTTCCGATTTCAGGGGGTGAGGCGGGATTGCTCATGTATAGCAACGTGGTTCCCGCCGCCGTGGAGCTGAATCTGGCCGTGGTGGAGGATCGCGCCCTCGCGCGCGCCCAATCTTTCCCCGTGTTTGCCAGTCAGGTCAACTACCTTTCGCAGCAGGCCGGCGCGGTCCATGTGTTCCGCCAGCGCGTGATCATTCCGAATGTTGACCGCACGGCCTATTACTCGACCAATCAATGAAAATCAACCTTGCAGCCGTCAGCCGCCAGACTTCGCTTCCCGGCCCTCCGCCTTCCCGGCGCGGCATGGCGCTGGTCATCACGCTCATCCTGCTCTCGGTCACCCTGGTCATGGCGGTGGCGTTTCTGGCCATGTCCCGGCGCGAGCGCGGCGCGGTGACCACCGCCACGGACACCACCCTGGCGCGGCTCGCGGCGGATTCCGCGCTCGCGGCGGCGCAGGCGCAAATTGTCGCCAACGTGCTTACGACCAACACCGGCATGTACGATTTTCATCTGCTCTCGTCCACCAATTACCTGCCGCCGGGTTATAATAACCCGGCGGGTAACAACATTGACAATATCCTTCCCCGGCCGGTGGTTATGATGACCAATCTCACTTTAAAATCGAATGAAAGCCGGTTTTATCTCGACCTGAACCGCAATGGCCGGGACGACCCCGGCACTGCTTCGGTGGCAGGCGACCCGGAATGGATTGGCGTGCTGGAGCGGCCGGATTTGATTCCCGTCCCCAACAACCGGTTCGTGGCTCGCTATGCGTTTTTTGCCCAGCCCATCGGCAATGCGCTCGACTTGAATTACATTCATAATCAAGTTTTGGATGAAAAAAATGTCAACCCGACAATCTATCCAAACCTCGCTGATGCTTTTTTTCGCAACCAAGGTGCTGGGTCGTGGGAGTTGAATCTTGCGGCATTTCTAGCTGATTTAAATACAAACGAATGGGGACAAGTTGTCAACAATCCAGCAAACAATAATTATTATCTATACCAGAACACTGACGGGTTTAACTACGGGATATCTTTTTATGATGCTCAAGCGCTTCTGGCTTGGCGTTATGGCAACAATTACAACTTGCTGGCAACCGCCAACAGTTATTTTACCACCAACTTCGCTAATTATCCTTATGGCATAGACGTCTATAGCGACGGGCCTTTGCAAATCACCGTGAATACCAACATATCCGCATTCGCTGACCTTACTGGGCAGCCTTGGGCCGGTACGGACAACACCAACCGTTTCTTCGCGCTGCCATCCGAGTTGTTTGATGCGTCAAGATCCTCCACCAACTTTGTCAGCCACCTGACGAACGCCATTAATTCTGATTCTTACACTTTTTACCGGCTGCTGGACCAGATGGGCACGGATACCACGGCGGACGATCCTCGGATGAATTTGAACTACGACAATCTGGATACTAACGGTGTGGTGATTCCCGGCGCGGAGACGAATCTTATCGCGTGGACGCCGCTGCGGTTTTTCACCAATGCCGCGAACCGGCTGCTGACGAATTATACGGCCCGTTGGCTGGCCGCCAATTCCAACCTTTATACGGGAACGTTCGGCACCAATGCGATGTTTGGGGTGACGCATATTCCCGTGCTGGTCAGCAACCGGTTTGTTTATTCACCGGCGGTGAACCGGCTTCTCCAGCTCGCCGCGAACATCTATGACGCCTCGACCAACAACGCGCCGGCGCTTGGGAAAAATTATCCCTCGGTGTTCCGGCCGACATTTTGGGTTACCAACGAAAACAATTCCACCAATGTTTATATCAATGGCTACACCTATGTTTCCACGGTGGGCGGGTCGGGCGACCTAAATTATTTTTCCCAGCCGCAGGAGGCGTCGGCGGTTGCGGCGGCGGTTGTCGGTCCGGTTGCCCAGAACGTCAATATCTTTGACGTCCCATGGATCATCGGGGCGAAGAAAGGGTTTCCCAATTTCAACCAGTTTTCCATGGCCAACATCATTACCGTTACCCGCAAGTTGCAGGTTGTCAGAAATCAAAATGGAACAATAAAAACAGCAGATGGTGTAACAAGACCAGCGTTCACTTACCCGACGGCCACCAACCAGATGTATATTTTCTGTATCAGCAATGTCCTGGGCTGCTCGTTGTGGAATTCTTACACGAATGATTACACCGGCAATATCACCGTTTTTGCCCAAAATAATGTGACTGGACATTTGACCAATGACGACACTTCAGGTGGATCGCTTAGTTCTTTGGGTTTATCAATAATTAACACCAATCTTGCTGTCACCAATTTCACCGTCTGGAAAGGGGCTGATTTGAAGGCTGGGCCGCTGAATGGCCCGGATGCCACCATGCCGTCGGACATTACCAATTCATTTGTGGTTGCGTTTAATACGAATGATGTGTTGTTGACCAATGCAATTTATCGGTATGGCTATTCCGGATATGGTTCTGCCAACCCCCATTTTACGGATGGAGATATGTCTGGCTGGCAGAATAACATCAGCACGCCGCCGCTGCCCCAATTTTACCTGAAACTGACCAATCAGTTGCAGGTGTTCATCCTCGATCAGAGTCCTGGGAGTGGCATTCATGTGATTGATTATGTCAACTTTACTCAATCCGCGACCAACGAGACGATTAATCAAATCCTGGCGGATCCGGATTCTAATAACGGCCAGCCACATTATATGTGGAGTACTAATTTGGTTGGTGGTGTTCCTTCAGGTGTGTTGAATCAACTTCTTGTATCCGGTTCCCAAACATTATATCCCGCCACCCCTCCTGCGCCTGAACCCAACATTCCAAATTTCTGGGTGGCTCCCCCGAATATGCCGAATACGCTGGGGAATTCGCCGGAGGCTGAGTGGTCGTTTTTTAGTGGTGCGTTTCGAGGACCTCAAGGTGGGCGTTATAGTTATAAAGGCACCACCTATTACAATTCCGAGCTTACAAATCAGGCTCCTTACACGCCAACGAGAATATTGTATAATCTAGCTGTTTGGCAGGCCAACGATCCGCTCGTGCATTATCTCGCCAGCGACTTGAAATTTACCGTTCCTGGCAAAGTCGGTTGGCAAAAAGTAGACCAGCCATATGAGGGACTTCAAGGGGTGGTTCCGTTGAATCTGAACCGGGATCCCACTGTTCCCATAATTTTCAAGCAATGGCACTATGCCCCTTGGGGAGACAATGCCTGGCTGACCACATATCCGGATACCGTGGATAAAAATCCAACCAACTTGGTATACAAAGATCCCCAGATGTGGCGGTCTGATTACTGGAATTTTCCGACAAATAAATTCCCCACGCCCGGCTGGCTGGGGCGCGTCCATCGTGGCACGCCGTGGCAGACGGTTTATCTCAAATCTTCCGATGTGCGTGATCTGACCAATGCCAACAATCGTATCGGTGACAACACGTGGGTGCAATGGACCGGAAACACCAACGGATTCGGGTTTGACGCCACCAACTCTGTGCCGGTCTCAGATTATTACCTGTTTGATTTGTTTACCACCAAAATCAACGATAACGGCCGTCGCGGCACGCTGCCGGTCAACGTGGGTTCCGGTACGGACTGGGATCGCGGCCTTGCCGCGTGGTCTGCGCTGTTTAGCGGCATGGTGGCTTTGAGCAACCAACCTGCCGGGAGCGTTCCGCCCATTATTCCGGTCAATATTTCACCCGCAGGCGCGGGCGGGCTGAATTCACCGGTAGGCCTGATGGTCAGCAATATCAATTATGTGCGGACTAATATGGTCAATGCGGACGGCGTGAAAGGTGTCTTTGAGCATATCGGCGACATTTTGCGCGCTGAACTGCTCACAGAACATTCGCCATTCCTTAATACGAACGCCACCACCGGCATCAGCGACGAGCTTTACGAGTGGTTGCCGCAGCAATCGCTCGGCCTGTTGCGCCTTGCCACCCAGCCGCGCTATGTGATTTATTGCTACGGTCAGGCGCTGCGCCCTGCGCCTAATTCGGTAAACCTTGTCGGCGGTGCCAATTTTGGAATGGTCACGAATTATCAGGTCGTGGCCGAGAGCGCCGCCCGCGCCGTCCTCCGAGTGAACCAGAATGTGTTTACGAATGCCGCGGGCGCCGCGATTGGTACGAATTATTCCACGACGATTGAAAGTTACAACGTGCTGGGCCCGGATTGACCGGTAAAGATCGGCACTATCTGGTAAAGAAAAAGTAAAGAAAAGGTAAAGAACGAAGGCTGAATGAAGCATGAAAAATTGAGAAACTGCTGGCTTTAAGCCGATGGCTTTTTGCAGAAAAAGTGAGATATTATGAAAATGCGCCGGATAATTTTAATTTTGAGCCTGCTGGTCTTGGCGGTGGCGTGGCTATGCTGGCCGCGCGGTGAGCGCGCCGTTTCACCGGTGGCAAAATCCACCGCGCCCGCGTCGCGCGCCGTTGCCGCGTCTGCCCCCACGTCGCCTTTGGCGACGAACCAAACCGTCGCCGCCGTGAAATTTAATTCGTCGTCGACTTCCGCTACGAATCCGTTTCCTTTCCGGCTCGCCAACACGGCTAAAACCATTGGTCAACTGACTGGCACCGCCCACGCCATTCTGTTGGAGAACGCGCTGGTGGACACGGATGCCAAAGTGGATTTGTCCATTCCCCAACACTTGCAGGCCGGCGGCGAGCCGGGGGCGTTCATCGTGCAGGCACGCGGCGTGACCGGCGCGGCATTCCGTGCGGCGCTGGCCGCCGCTGGTGCGGAGATTGTTTCCTACATTCCGAACAACGCATATCTCGTTCGGCTTTCGGCAGCGGGCGCGGCGAAGTTGTCTGCCAATCCGCAGGTGCAGGCGGTGCTGCCCTATGCGCCGTATTTCAAACTCTCGTCAGCGCCACTGACGATGTCTCAACCAAAACCGGCTTCCTGGTCGCCGTTCCAAAATAATCCCATGGTGTCAAAGTTGACTCTGCTGGGCTTGGCGGTGAAGCAAATGCCGTTGCCGGCCGGCATGGATTTGACCCTCGGCTTGTTTGCCAATGGCGCGCCGGCCACCAAAGTGGCGATTGAAAAACTTGGCGGCACGATTGTTTCCACCGACCGCTCGCCGTTCGGTCAAGTGGTCCAGGTGCATCCGCCGACCAACTGGATTGCGCTGGCGCAGTTGCCGGGCGTGCATCGGGTGGAACCGGCCCGCGAACGCAAACTGGCGAATGATTTGGCGCGCGTGACCCTGGGCATTGCGACCGATACCATTACGACGGCCAATTATCTGAATCTCACCGGTTCTAACGTGGTGGTGGAAGTGAACGACACCGGCGTGGACATCAACCATCCGGATTTTCTGGGCCGCGTGGCTTATGACAATCTGGGCAGTGTTAATGACACGGATGGTCACGGCACCCATGTGGCGGGCATTATTGCCGGGAGCGGTTTGGAATCCCCCACCGTGACCTTTGCCGGTGGTTCCCTCAATCCCGGCTCGCCATTTCAATACCGGGGCAAGGCCCCGGCGGCACAATTGTATTCCGTGGGTTTCCTTGGCAATGATCCGCTGGCGATAACGGATAGTTATTTGCAGGAGCAGCCGGCGAAGAACCACGCACTGATCTCCAACAACAGTTGGGGCTATTTTGATTGGGCTTATGATCTCCATGCGGCCAGCTTTGACGCAGCGGTGCGCGATGCGGTGCCGGAGAGCACCGGGCCGCAGCCGGTGTTGTTCGTGTTTGCGGCTGGAAATGAGGGTGGGGGCAACAATGATGGCTCGGGCGGATATTACGATTCGGTTCGGTCGCCGGGCACGGCCAAGAATGTCATCACTGTTGGCGCGTTGGAGCAGTATCGTAACATCACTAATGTGGTTACTAACGTGGATAACACCACCGTTCAACCGTGGCTGGGAATGACGGATTCAGGAACCCAAGTGGCTTCATTTTCATCGCGGGGCAATGTGGGCGTGGGCACGGAAGGGGCTAATGGTCGGTTTAAACCGGATGTGGTCGCGCCGGGGACGATGGTGGTTTCAACTCGATCGTCGACCTGGGATACCAACGCTTATTACTATTCGGGCCCGTTTTATCATAACTACTATGCCGAATTTTTAGTGGATACGAATGTTGACAATTCCGCGTCTTTTTATGTAGCGCCCAACGTGATGAATATCACCCTGAACATTGCGCCCAATGTTTTTTCACCGACCCCGTTTCCGACTTTGCAGATCTATGTTTCGGCGACAAGTCCCAATATTAATCCGGCCGATCCGGCCACCTATGACTTCACTTCCATTAACAACACCGTGAACATTCCGCCGGCTGGCGGTGCCAATTATCTCCAGACCATCGCGGCCAACGGCGGGTATTTGTATCTGCTCGTCACCGATTACACCAACACCATTCCGGTGGATTATGATATTTACATAACCACCACCACGACCAACGATAATGGAAATTACAATCAGGTCTTGGAGGGCTTGAACAACCAGTTGGGGCCATATTACCGCTATGAAAGCGGCACCAGCATGGCCACGCCGGCGGTGTCTGGTACGCTGGCTTTGATGCAGGATTTCTTCACGAATACCTTGCATCTCACGCCGAGTCCGGCGTTGCTCAAGGCGATGCTCATCAACGGGGCGCGGGTAACGGGCGGCAACGTTTTCGCCGTGAATCAGGCGTTTAATTATCAGGGCTGGGGTTTGCCATACTTGCCCAATTCGATTCCGCAAAATCTGACGAACGCCGCTTCATCGCTGTATTTTCTGGATCAAAGCCCGACCAATGTGCTGGCGACCGGCGACAGCCGGACCTTCATCGTGGCTCCGGGCAGCACGACTCAGCCGCTTCGCATCACGCTCGCTTGGACCGACCCGCCCGGCAATCCCGCCGCCGCTGTCAAACTCGTCAACAATCTTGGCTTGGTCGTCACCAATCTGACCACCGGCCAGATTTATTACGGCAATAATTTTGCCGCCAACGGCAATCCGCCTTATTGTTTGCCGTCTTCGACCAATGACGCGCCGCTATGGGATGTCATCAACAATGTGGAGAATGTTTTCATCCAGCCGTCACTCGGCGCTAGCTATTCCGTCACCGTCATTGGCCGCAGTGTCAATGTCAACGCCGTTACCACGGTGGCGACCAACATCGTGCAGGACTTCGCGTTGGTGATGTCTCTGGGTGATAATTCCGGCAGCAGTCTTTCCGTTGCCCCTGCGACCGCTGCGCCGGTGTCGTCCGCCGCGCCGCAAGTCATGTATTTGACTGGGACATTAAATGAGTTTGACGATCAGATGATCGGGGCCAATGACCCCTTGTTGAGCACGAACATTATTTCTTTTGGCACAAATTCCGGCTATGCCACCAACGCCGTGCTTTACATCGGCCAGACCAATCAATGGCGTTTCTATGTTGTCAGCAATACGACTCCTTATACCAACTTTGGGTTCGTTACCTATTACCCCAACACGCTGTCCGTTCCGCGCATGGGCGTGTTTTCCACCGCTAATTACACCCTGCCGGAACCGAACCTGGATATCTATGTGGCCACTTATCCTAGCGACCCGGATGCTGCCAGCCTGACCAACTTGAATCCAGTAGTGATTTCCAATTGTGTCTGCGGTCTCAATGGTGATAAAGCCGCCTTGAGCCGTGGTGGACAAAAATTTGTCACCTTTCACGATTCGACCAATGGTTATGTTTATTACATCGGCGTAAAATGTGAGGACCAGACCGGCGGGGAATATAATTTATTTTCGGCCATCAGCGCGACGCCCTTCAGCATGTTGGATCAATACGGCAATCAATATGTCCTTGGCGTGGGACTGCCGATAGCCATCACGAATGGCTATGCCAATGGCGACAATGCGCACCCCGGTTATGGCAATGTCATGGGGTTGGCGGAGTTTCCGATGAAAGTGAAGCGTGTCGTGGTGACCAACACCATATCGACCGAAAACTACGGTGATTTATATGGTTTTCTGGACCACAATGAAGTCAATGTGTTCCTCAATATGCACGATGGCTTGGGTTCTGGGGATATTACCCAATCTTACGATGATAGCGGTTTTGGTGATGGGGTTGGTAGACACACGGATGGGCCCGGGGCGACGTTGACCAATTACATGGGAATGGATGCGGTTGGTCCGTGGCCGATGACCCAAATTGATGACAACTACATGCAATATGGCAGCGTTTCCGGTTATGTGCTGAAAATTGAGCCTCACCAGCCCACGAATACCTTGAACCAGTATTATGTCGGAGCTCAAAGCTGGGTTTATGATTATATAGAAGTGCCGGCCGGTTATACCAATCTCACCATTGTTGGCATTGATGAAGATGGCTATAATGGTTTTGAAATGTATGAAAGATTTAATGCGCTGCCTACGCAGACAATTTATGACAATCATGTGACCATCAATGTGCCGTTTGGTCCCGGTTGGTTTAGCAACAGCATTTCCATAGGTCCGCCGTTGGCGCCGGGAATATATTGGGTCGGGATCTACAATCCCGATACCGTTGGCCATACCATCTATATGGGGGGCTACCTTAGCTATCCCCCATGGGCGGTGACAAATGTGAATTTTACTTCCACTGGGCCGGTGGCTTTGCTGGATGACGCAGTGACGACCGGTACCATTAACGTGACGGACACCGATCCCATTGGCGCCCTCAGTGTCGGCCTGAGGGTGGATCACCCGCGCATTTCCGATTTGGTGTTCCATCTCGTCAGTCCGAACGGCACGCGTTATCTATTGATGGAAAATCGCGGCAATACCAGCACCAACGGCTGTGGTCTGACGACCTATGTGACCAATACGATTCCGGTTACCAGCAGCGGATCGGCGGCTCCCCAATCACAAACGATTGATACGGGCGCAACTTCGGGAAACCTCACGATTAACTATCAAATGTATACGATTCCTGATGAGATGACGGTCTATTATCAGGGGGTAAAAATATTTGATTCGGGATATATCAGTTTTGGCGGCACCTTCATCATCCCCTATGGTCCCGGCGCTTCTACGTTGGTGACTATCGTTATGAATGAGCACACCAATCCGAACCCTTCTACGGCATGGACTTATACGGTTTTTGCCCGACAGGCGTTATATGACTACCTGACGTTCACGGAAAACACTAACCTGACGACAACGCCTATCAAGTATGCCCCGACTCCATTTGTACCGGCTTTGGGCACCAACCTTTATTATCAGGCTGAACAGTCGTTGGCCAATCTTTCCGGTTATAGCGCCTATGGCACCTGGCAGTTGGAGGTGTTGGATAACCGCACCGGTGCGACCAATCCTGTGCCCGAGTTGTTAGGCTGGCAACTGGGATTGAGCTATATCAAGGCCTATCCCTATCTTCTTGGTTTCAACGGGCAGGGAGGCCAAGTTGCCGCCAACGACACTGTTTGGTATGAAATATTTGTTCCATCCCTGGCCAATTTTGCCACGAACCTTCTGGTTTCCGCCACCGGGCCGGTGAACCTCTGGTTTAGCACCAACACGCCGCCGACCACCCCGCCAAGCGCCAATGACACGGAATTGCTCGCCAGTTCGACCACGGGGTCAATTATGTTGAGCACCAACACGGCGCCGGTTTTGGTGCCGGGTGGTTTGTACTTTCTCGGCGTTCAAAACAAAAATGCTGGCGCGGTCACCTATCAGTTGGAAGTGGACTTTGACCACGGCAATCCCATCGGGAGCGGTGGCCCGGCTAGCGTCAAATTCAAAAATATTCAGATCAATGCCAAAGGCGCACTGCTACAGTGGACTCCGGCCGCAGGTTCCCATTATCAGGTGCAGTGGAAGGATAACCTCATTGATTCGTGGAATACGATTAGCAATCCGCCCACGACCATGAGCAACGGCGTTGCGACCTTCAGCGATACGGATCCATCGGTCACCGCGCCCATGGGCAAACAGCGTTTCTACCGGCTCGTGTGGGTGCCGTGATTTGGGATTGTTCTTTGACAACCTGGAAAGGTACGGCGCACCACCTAGCCGCCCGATTATTCGTGCCAATTCGTGTTAATTCGTGTCTGGATTTTCCCCACATTATTTTCTGGAAAATTTTTTTGACAGTCGGCGCTGATCGGCGTAAATGGATTCTTGTTAAATCCATTGCACTGCGATGGCTTTTGGCCGTAAAAACCGTCTGAACCGGATTATAACCAGAGTAGTTCTTTGACAACCTTGGAACGGGTAGGGCGCGCCACTCAGTGCTGGGGAGATGCCCCTCGCCCATCGGATGGGAGAGGGTGGCCCGAAGGGATGGGTGAGGGCGAGCCGAGTTTCATGGTGAGGCGGAGTCCGGAAAGACAAAAGCGGTAAAGAAAGGGTAAAGAAACCGTGGCACCCTGTTCCCGCATCCAGCAACGAGCAACCAGCAACCAATCTGGCCCTTAGTTTTTAATTTTGGTGCGGTTTGGTTCGTTTCTCAGATTTCAGGTTTCAGGTCTCAGATTTCAAGTTTGTGGTCTCAAGTCTCAGCATCCGGTCCGGTTTGGTCTGGTTTGGTCTGGTTTGGTCCGGTCGTGCCCCGTCCCTTCGCGACCTTTACGCAACCATCTCCCATTTGCCATCAGCCAGCATCTAGCAACCCGCAACCCGCATCTAGCATCTAGTGACCAGCAACCAGCATCCCGCGCCTCGAGCCTCGTCACGGCCCGTTTTTGCTTTGTTCCTTGGTTGTTAAATCTGGATTTATGTCCCGTCGTTTGGATGTTCGGCGTTGAATGTTGAATGTTCCCCCTTTGCGCTCTTTGTGCCTTGGTGGTAAAAAATCAAATCCTTCGCCGCCATGGCGGCCCGTCGGCAAACTCCGGCTTTGCTTTCCGCGCCGCTTGGCGTAGTGTGATTTTCCGTTTGGACGGGAAATTCACAGCATGAGCAAGGAATTCATCAAAATCGGCGGCGCGCGCGAGCACAACCTCAAAAACCTCACGCTCTCGATTCCCCGCGACAAACTGGTGGTCGTCACCGGTCTGAGCGGCAGCGGCAAATCGTCGCTCGCCTTCGACACGATTTATGCCGAGGGCCAGCGCAAATATGTCGAATCGCTTTCCGCCTACGCGCGCCAGTTCCTCGACCAGTTGCAAAAGCCGGATGTGGATTTCATCGAAGGCCTGTCGCCGGCGATCGCGATTGAGCAGCGCAGTTCCGGCAGCAGCCCGCGCTCCATCATTGCCACCACCACGGAGATTTACGATTACCTGCGCCTGCTTTATGCGCACATCGGCAAGGCGCACTGCCCGGAATCCGGCGTGCCGATTTCCACGCAAAGCACCAGCGACATCGTGGATAAAATCCTCGCCCTGCCGCCGAAGACCAAGGTGATGCTCCTCGCGCCGGTCGTGCGCCGGCAGAAGGGCGAGTTCCGCGACGTGTTCGAGCGCCTCGGCCGCGAAGGTTTTGTCCGGGTGCGCGTGGATGGCGAAATCATGGAGCTGGGCGAGAATATCGCCCGCATCAAGCTCGACAAAAAGAAATTCCACAACCTCGAGGCGGTGGTGGACCGCCTGGTGATTGATGAAAAAATCCGCGTCCGCCTCGGCGACTCTGTCCAGACCGCGCTGCGCTTGGGTGAAGGCGTGATGTTCACGTTGCATCAATCGGCCGATGGTGGGGCGGGCGTCCCCGCGAGCCGTCAGGATTGGATCGAAACGCTCCACTCGAACAAGATGTGTTCGCCCGCGACGGGCAAGAGCTACGACCCGCCGACGCCGAAGCATTTTTCCTTCAACGCGCCCGCCGGTGCGTGTCCGGTCTGCCACGGCCTTGGCCAGAAGATGGTGTTCGACGAGGCGCTGGTCGTGCCGAATTTTGATGAGCCGCTCGAAAGCGCCATTCAGCCGTGGCGGCGGGCGGGCAAGCGGATGAACATTTATTACAAGGCCATGCTGCGCAGCGTGGCCGGGCATTTCAACGTGGACTTGCAGACGCCCTGGAAGGATTTGCCGGAGGATTTCAAAAAAGTTTTGCTGTACGGCTCCGGCGAGGACAACGTGGAATTTAAATTCTGGCGCGGAGGCAAAGTCAGCAGCATTGACCGCCCGTTTGAAGGTGTGCTGGTGAATTTGGAACGGCTGGCGACCGAGAGCGAAAGCGAATTCATGCGCAACCGCCTCAAGGCTTACATGACCCCGCAGTTTTGTGACGTGTGCAAAGGCAAGCGCTTGAAGCCGGAAATTCTGGCCGTCACCTTGGGCGGGGAACAATTTGTTTCCCAGCTTAAAACTAAAACCTCAAAATCCAAAACTCTTAAAATCCCCGGCCAGTCCATCATGGACGTCTGCGGTCTGTCCGTGGAAAAGGCGGATGAATTTTTTACCGCGCTCAAGCTGACGGAGTTCGAGCAGAAAATCGCCGCCGAGGTCATCAAGGAAATCCGCGCCCGGTTGGGCTTCCTGAAGAACGTCGGTCTCGGCTATCTCACGCTGGACCGCGAGAGCGGCACGTTGAGCGGCGGCGAGGCGCAGCGCATCCGGCTCGCCACGCAGATTGGCGCGGCGCTCGTCGGCGTGCTTTATGTTTTGGACGAGCCCAGCATCGGCCTGCACCAGCGCGACAACGACCGGCTCCTCGCCACGCTGAAAGGCCTGCGCGACTTGGGCAACACTGTGCTCGTCGTGGAGCATGACGCCGACACGATCCGCGCGGCGGATTACATTTTGGATTTGGGGCCGGGCGCGGGCATTCATGGCGGTGAACTCGTGGCGGCGGGCACCTTGCCGGATATTCTTGCCGCCAAAAAATCACTCACCGGCCAATACCTGACCGGCGAGCTGGCCATTCCGGTTCCGAAGAAAAGAATTTCGCCGACGGAGGAAAAAGGCTGGCTGGAAGTGCTCGGCGCGACGGAAAATAATTTGCAGGACATTGACGTGCGGATTCCGCTCGGCACGTTCACCTGCGTCACCGGCGTGAGCGGCTCCGGCAAAAGCACGCTGGTCAGCGATATTTTGCAGCGCGCGCTGTTCCGCAAATTTTACGGCTCCAAGGAGCGGCCTGGCGAGCACAGGGCATTGCGCGGTTTTGAAAGTCTCGACAAGGTCATCGTGATTGACCAGTCGCCGATTGGCCGCACGCCGCGCAGCAATCCGGCGACCTATACCGGCATGTTCAACCACATCCGTGATTTGTTCGCCAGATTGCCGGCGGCCAAGGTGCGCGGCTACGAGCCGGGGCGGTTCAGTTTTAATGTCAAAGGCGGTCGCTGCGAAAAATGCGAGGGCGACGGTGTGCTGAAGATCGAGATGAATTTCCTGCCGGCGGTTTATGTGACGTGCGAGGCGTGCAACGGCAAGCGCTACAACCGCGAGACGCTGGAGATTTCCTACAAGGGCAAAAATATCGCCGACGTGCTGGACCTGACCGTGGACGAGGCGGTGGATTTCTTCCGCGTGGTGCCGAAGATTGCCGATCCCCTGCAAACCCTGGCGGAAGTCGGTCTCGGCTATATTCATCTCGGTCAGCAGGCGACGACGTTGAGCGGCGGCGAGGCGCAGCGCGTGAAACTGGCGACGGAGCTGGCGCGCAAGGCGACGGGCCGGACGTTTTATATTTTGGACGAGCCGACGACCGGCCTGCATTTTCACGATGTGGCGAAGCTGCTGGAAGTGCTGTTCAAACTCCGCGACGCGGGCAATACGCTGCTCGTCATCGAACACAATCTGGACGTGATCAAAACGGCGGACTGGATCATTGACCTCGGCCCGGAAGGCGGTTCCGGCGGCGGCAAAATCATCGCCGAAGGTCCGCCGGAAAAAATCATTCACTGCGCCGCAAGCTTCACGGGTCATTATTTGCAAAGCGTGTTGGCCTGATTTTTTGTTGCGCTGAAAAAGTTTTGACAATTCCGGCAGCGGGCGCAGAATCGCGCTTATGAAAACCCTTCCCGCGATTCTCCTCGTTGCCGCCTTGACGTTTTCAGCCTCAATCCAAGCCGCGCCACCGTCGGATCAGTCCGTCGAAAAACTGCTGGAATTGACCCAGGCCGGCAAGATGATGGATTCCGCCTTTGCCCAAATGGACGGCCTTATGAAGGCGAGCATGAAGCAGGTGACCAAAGGCAAGCCGGCGGGCGCGGAGGAACAAGCCATCATGGACCGGCAGCAATCCAAAATGATCGCCATCATGAAGGAGGAATTTTGCTGGGAGAAAATGAAGGACTCGTTCATGAAGGTTTATAGCCAGACATTCACGCAGGAGGAAATTGACGGTTTGATTGCGTTTTATCAGTCGCCTGCCGGAAAAGCTTTTGTGGCCAAACAGCCGGAGTTGATGAAACAGACCATGACCATGATGCAGGAGCGGATGGGGCCGCTGATGAAAAAAATTCAACAGATGACTGAGGAAACCACCAAGGAAGTCAAAGCGCTTAAAGCCGCCAAGACAAATCAATAGCGTTCTCGATTCTTTCCGCTTTTGTCACTGCGCCGGGTCGTTTAGATTCGGCGCATGATTTTTCTCCGGCGCTGGCTGCTGCTTACGTGCGCGCTCGTTTTGGGCGGCGGTCAGCTTCTCGCCGCCTCCCGCGAGGAGCGGGCATTTGCCGCCGCTTCCGCGGCCTTTCAGGACAAGATCTGGGATCGTGCGGAAACGCAGCTCGCCCAGTTTGTGGGAAATTACCGGCGCTCCACCAATGCGCCGCTGGCGGTGCTCATGCTGGCGCAGGCGGAATTCAACCAGGGCCGGTTTACCGAGGCCGGCGCGCTGCTGGCGGCAAATCTCTCGACCGCTGGAAATTTAGCCGATCAATATATCCGATGGCAGGGTGAGGCGCAGTTTGCCCGGGGGGATTATTCGGCGGCGGCCGGGACCTTTGCCGGGCTGGTTGGAAAATTTCCGGAGTCGCCGTTGTGCCTCGGCGCGGTGGTCGCGGCGGCGGCGGCGCGCGAAAAACTAAGTGAGTGGTCGCGGCTGGATGAATTGCTGGTTGCCACCAACGGCGTTTTTGCGCGCACGGCGCGGCTTGATCCGGATAATCAACTGGTGGCGAGTGGACGACTGCTGTTGGCCCAGTCGAAATTTTCACAGCAGGACTTCGCGGGGGCGGCCGCCGTTTTAAGTTTGTTGAATCCGCGGACGCTTTCGCCGGCCCAGGACTACCAGCGTCTGCACCTGCTGTGCCGGGTGAAACTGGCGGTGAACGACCTCGACGCGGCGCTCGCGGCCGCGTCGGATTTGCGGCAGGTGGCGCGCCGGCAGAAAAACCCGGCGTGGCAGGCCGAGGGCGTGGCGTTGAAGGGGCGCGTGCTTGGCGAGAAAAAACTTTTCTCCGAAGCCATCGCCGTGTGGACGGAAAACCTCACCAACGCCGTGCCGCCGGAAAAACAGCAGGAAGCCGTCTTGAAAATTTCCGCGCTGGCGGCGGCGCAGACGAATCTGGCGGCCGCTACGGCGGCGCTGGACAAGTTTGTCGCGCAATTTCCCAAGTCGCCGGCGGCGGGGCTGGCGTTGCTGACGGCGGGCGAATTATACCTGAAAAACTTTGTGGCTGAGCCGGCGGCGACCAATCTATTGGCGGCGGCGCAGTCGCGGTTTGAGGCGTCTACGAACAGTCCGCTGGCGGGGCGTGCGTTTCTGGGGCTGGGCTGGTGCCGCTGGCTGGCGGGAGCCACGAACGACAGCCTGGCGGATTTCCAGATGGCGGCGCAGTTGCTGCCGCCTTCGGAGGATTTGGCGGTGGCAAAATTCAAGCTGGGCGATGCGCAGTATTTCATGGGGGATTTTTCCGGGGCGCGGAAAAATTACGAGGCCGTGCTCGACGATTTCGGCGGTTTTCCCGTCGTGTTGGCGTCGCTGGGCGACCGCGCGCTTTATCAGGTATTGCGGACGTGTTTGGAATTGCACGATGAGACGGGTGCGGCGCTCGCTTTGCGGCGGCTGTTGGCAGATTTCCCCAAAAGCGATCTGATGGACAACAGCTTGTTGCTGGCAGGGGAGGCGCTGTCAGATTTTGGCAAGCCGGCCAATGCCCGCGATGTGTTCCGGCGGTTTAAAACCCAATTTTCCGATTCGTCTTTGAAGCCGGAGGTGGAATTTGCGGAGGCCCGGACATTTGAACCGGAGCAAAACTGGCGCACCGCGGTCGCCGGTTACGGGCAATGGCTGAAAAATTATCCCACGAATGATTTGCAGCCGAAGGTGAAGTTCGCGCTGGCGCAGGCGGATTTTCATGCCGGGGACGAAGCCGGTGCGTTCCGGCTGTTCACCGCGTTTGTCGCGCGGTTTCCAACGAACGACCTCGCGCCGCTGGCGCAGTGGTGGGTGGCGGATTATTATTTCCGGGCCACCAATTTTGCCGGCGTGGAAAATTATTTCGCGGCGGAGACCAATTACGAGAACATCTTCCAGAATCCGGTGTGGAAAACGTCGGCGCTGGTTTATCCCGCGCGGCTCATGGCCGGGCGGTCGGCGATGGGCCGGCAGGGATATTCCGACGCGGGCCGTTATTTTACCAGCCTGATCAACGATACGAACTGCCCGCCGGAACTGGCGGATTTAAAGGTGCAGGCGCGATTCGCCTACGCCGACGCCCTGCGGCAAACCGCTACGTCGGACACGAACAACGCCAGCCTGCAACTGGCGCTCAATCTCTTCAGCCAGATATGCCAGTTGTATCCGACGAACGAAACCGGGGCGCTGGCTTGGAGCGAAACCGGCGACTGTAACCTGCAAATGGGCGACTTTGACGCGGCGACCAACGCTTATGCGCAGGTGCTGAATTTGCCGGCGGCGGGTCCCGGATTGCGGGGCCGGGCCCAGGTCGGTCTGGGTCTGGTGCTGGAGAAAAAGGCTGCGCTTTTGCCGCCGGCGGGTCGAACGGCGCTGCTCCAGCAGGCGCTCGAAAATTATTTGGACCTGTTTTACACCGACGAAGCGACGGATGCCTTCTGGCAAAAAAAGGCGGGCTTGCAGGCGTTGACGTTGATGGCCACGGTCGGTGATTGGAATCCCGAAGCCTTGGACAAATTTTTTGACCGTCTGGAAAAATGGCTGCCGCAGTTAAAGAACGTCCTTGAAAAGAAAAAGGCCGCCCTGGTCGCGTTGAAAAACTGACGATTTTATGATTTGGCGGCATATTGCCGAAATCGTTTGCCAATGAATCCAGCCGGTCGCCATTAACGCGGTGCGCAACCGCCGATGACCCGCGAGCTCGATCAATATCAAATGCTTCACGGAATGTTGTCTGATTTAAAAAAACACACCGGCACGACGCTTGTCTTGGTGTTATTGATCGTCGGGAACTTGGCGCCTGCCGGGGCGCGGCTCGACGTGATTGAATTTTCCAGCCGGACGCTGCAAAGCAATCCTCTGCACGATCCCGCGGACCGCCGCGTCGCGGTTTTTGTTCCGGATCAAATCACAAACCACGCCGGTCTTCCGGTGGTCTACTATCTTCCCGGCTTTGGAGCTTCTTCGGAAAATTTCATCAAGGATGACGAGAAATGGCGTGCGTTCACGCAACAACTGGCCGATGAGGTTGTCCCCGTGCTGCTCGTGGTGGTGGATGGCCGCAATCGTTGGGGCGGCAGCCAGTATCTCAACTCCCCGGCCCAGGGAAACTACGCCGACTATATCTGCGACGAGATCGTCCCCATGATCGAGGCGCGCTATCCGGCGGCCGCCAACCAGCCCCTGCGCATCATTGCCGGTCACTCCAGCGGTGGCTATGGGGCGCTGCGGTTGGGCATGTTGCGTCCCAAACTTTTCGCCGGCGTCGTTGCGTTGAGTCCTGACTCCGATTTTCCCTTGTCGCACCTGCCGTTGGTGAAAATGTCCGGCGTCACGAATGTTCTGCTGGAGCAGATAAAGTCCTGCATGGCGGCCGAAATGAACACGCCGGTGCCCACCAATGGCTCTCTGAAATATGTGATGGGTCTTTCGGCCGCCTACGCTCCGGTTGGCCGCTGGCATCCGGGCCAATTCGAATGGCTGTTCGATGACCGGGGCCGCTTCCGTGAACCCGTCTGGCAACGCTGGCTCGACAACGACCCGCTCACGCTCGTCCGACGCGACCCCCATGCGTTCCGTCCTGACCAGGCGATCTATCTTGACGGCGCGGCGCAGGATGCTTTCAAGGCGAATATCGGCGCGCGGAAAATTTACGAGGCGCTGGCCGGGCGTCCGGCGCGTTGCGTCTTCTATGAGCCGCCCGGCAAACACGGCGATCACCTGCCGGAGCGGTTGGAGCGCGGCCTGGCCTGGTTTTTCCACCGGCCCACGCTGGAAATCAAATAAGTCCCGCGCTTGCACGTATTTGGCTTATCGGCTACTGTAACCCCGTTCGGGGAGCCAAATCACCTGTGAGTGACGCTGAGAGTTTGACGCGCGAGCGCCAATGACCCGTGAACTTGAACCGGATAATGCCGGCGCAAGGATTTCTCTCTCTCCGGCTTTCCTTCCAAAATTATGATCGCGACCAAAGAATCGTTCGAGCCGCACAGCAGCGAGCAGTTGCCCAACAGCAAGCGCGTCTATGTTCCCGGCCAGCTGCATGCCGACGTGCGCGTGCCGATGCGCGAGATCAAGCTGACGCCCACCACGGTCAGCGAATGCGACGTGCGCCCGAACAAGCCCGTGCGCGTCTATGACTGTTCCGGCCCGTGGGGCGATCCCGCGTTCACCGGCAAATCCGAGGAAGGCCTGCCCGCGCTGCGCCGGGACTGGATTCTCCAGCGCGGCGATGTGGAGGAATACGCCGGCCGCGAAGTGAAGCCGATGGACAACGGCTATCTCTCCGGCAAACACGCCGAGTTCGCCAGCGCGGCGGAAAAGAATCGTCTGGTTGAATTTCCCGGCCTGCTCGGCCAGCGCCGCCAGCCGCTCCGCGCGAAGGCGGGCAAGATTGTCACGCAGTTGCAATACGCCCGCGCCGGCCTCATCACGCCGGAGATGGAGTTTATCGCCATCCGCGAGAACATGGGCCGCGCCCGCATCTCGGACCTGGCGAACGACATCGTCCGCAACCAGCTCGACAAGCAGCACGCCGGTTCCCAGCAGCTCGCCGGCAGCGAATTCACGCCGTCCGTCTTCAAGAATTTTCCGCAACGCATCCCCAAGGAGATCACGCCGGAGTTCGTGCGCGACGAAGTCGCCGCCGGCCGCGCCATTATTCCGGTGAACATCAACCACCCCGAGTCCGAGCCGATGATCATCGGCCGCAACTTCCTCGTGAAGATCAACTCGAACATCGGCAACAGCGCCGTGGCGTCGAGCATCGAGGAGGAAGTCGAGAAGATGCGCTGGTCCATCAAGTGGGGCGCGGACACCGTCATGGATCTCTCCACCGGCAAGAACATCCACGCCACGCGCGAATGGATCCTGCGCAACTCGCCCGTGCCCATCGGCACCGTGCCGATCTATCAGGCGCTCGAAAAGGTCAACGGCCGCGCCGAGGACCTCACGTGGGAGCTCTTCCGCGACACGCTCATCGAGCAGGCGGAGCAGGGGGTGGATTACTTCACCATCCACGCCGGCGTGCTGCTGCGCTTCGTGCCGATGACCGCGAACCGCATGACCGGCATCGTTTCGCGCGGCGGCAGCATCATGGCCAAGTGGTGCCTCTCGCATCATCAGGAAAACTTTCTCTACACGCACTGGGACGACATCTGCGATATCATGGCCGCCTATGACGTTTCGTTCTCCATCGGCGACGGTTTGCGCCCCGGCTCGATTGCCGATGCGAACGACCGCGCGCAGTTCGGCGAACTCGAGACGCAGGGCGAACTCACCAAGCGTGCGTGGGCCAAGGGCGTGCAGGTGATGAACGAAGGCCCCGGCCACGTGCCGCTCCACCTCATCGAGGAGAACATGCACAAGCAGCTCGAATGGTGCGGCGAAGCGCCGTTCTACACGCTCGGGCCGCTCACTACCGACATCGCGCCCGGCTACGACCACATTACCAGCGGCATCGGCGCGGCGATGATCGGCTGGTATGGCTGCGCCATGCTCTGCTACGTCACGCCCAAGGAACACCTCGGCCTGCCGAACAAGAAGGACGTGAAGGACGGCGTTATCACCTACAAGATCGCGGCGCACGCGGCGGACCTGGCCAAGGGCCATCCCGGCGCGCAATACCGCGACAACGCCATCTCCAAGGCGCGCTTCGAATTCCGCTGGGAAGACCAGTTCAACCTCGGGCTCGACCCTGTGACCGCGCGGGAGTTCCACGACGCCACGCTGCCGCAGGACGGCGCCAAGACCGCGCACTTCTGCTCCATGTGCGGCCCGCATTTCTGCTCCATGAAGATCACCGAAGACGTCCGCAAATACGCCGCCGAACAAGGTTTCGCCGAGGAAGAAGCGCTAAAGAAAGGCATGGAAGCCAAGTCGAAGGAGTTTGTGGAGAAGGGCGCGGAAGTTTACGCGAAGGCGTAGCATCATAACCATGAAGCCCCCGCGATTATTGTGGCTCTCGGTTACGGTAACAACTTTTCTGGTGGCGGGGATTGTCGCCGGAGGCGAAACTTCAAAATCAGCCACTAACGATGCGTTCGTCAAACGCGGGCAATACCTCGCCGAACAGGTGGCGATATGTGCGGATTGCCATACGGCGCGCGATTGGAAGGGAACACCCAACCGCACCAGCTGGTTGCAGGGCGCGAAGCTGGACTTTAAGCCGACCCGCTCCATGCCGTGGGCGGAATTCGCGCCCGCCATCGCCGGACTTCCGGGTTTCAGCACGGACGAGCAGGGGTTGAAGTATTTTGAGACCGGGGTCAACGCGACCGGCAAGCGGTCATCCCCGCCGATGCCTCAATATCGCTTCGCACGGGAGGATGCTCTGGCCATCGTGGCTTATCTGCGCTCCTTGCCGCCGCTGAAGAAATAGTTTTGATTTCCAAAGGTCGCTCTTGGAACAGGCAGGCTTCTTGAATATCATTCTTTCGCTTGAGCAAATCCAACCCGTCTCCAAAACACATCGTCATCGTCGGTGCCGGCCCGGGCGGTCTGACCACCGCCATGCTGCTGGCTGCGCGCGGTTTCAAAGTCACCGTTGTTGAGAAAGAACATCACGTCGGCGGGCGCAACGCCGCCATCGTCCGCAACGGCTACAAGTTCGACACCGGCCCGACCTTCCTGATGATGAAGTTCATCCTCGACGAGGTGTTCGAGGAGGCGGGGCGGCGCATCGAAGACTATCTGAAATGCGTGAAGCTCGAGCCGATGTATCGGCTGCAGTTCACGGACAAGCGTCTCGAGCCGACGACTAACCGCGAGGCGATGCTGCAGCAGTTGGAGATGAATTTTCCCGGCAGCAGCCGCGGCTACGACAAGTTCATGGCAGTCGAAAAGGAGCGCTTCCACCGCATGTATCCTTGCCTGCAAAAGGACTACGGTTCGTTCGCGCAATATTTTTCGAAAGGCATGCGGCACGCGCTGCCGAAGCTTTCCCTCGGCCGCTCGCTGTTCAGCGTGCTCGGCGACTACTTCGGCAACGACGAAAAGCTCAAACTCTCGTTCACCTTCCAGGCGAAATATCTCGGCATGTCGGCGTGGGATTGTCCCGGCGCGTTCGCCATCCTGCCTTATGTCGAGCACGCGTTCGGCGTCTATCATGTGCAGGGCGGCCTCAGCGAAATCTCCGAGGCCATGGCCCGGGTCTGCCGCGAGCTCGGCGTGGACCTCCGCCTCGGTGCGCCGGTGAAGCAGCTTCTGCTCGAAGGCCGCAGCGTGCGCGGCGTGGAACTCGCGGGCGGCGAAAAGATTTCCGCCGATGAGACCGTGATCAACGCCGACTTCGGCTACGCCATGAAACATCTCGTGCCGCCCGGCGTCTTGAAGAAATACAGCCCCGCGAAGGTGGACGCCCGCGAGTATTCCTGCTCCACGTTCATGCTCTATCTCGGCCTAGACAAGGTTTACGACCTGCCGCACCACACGATTTTCTTCGCCGGCGACTACCGCCGGAACATCAGCGACATCTTCCAGACCAAGGTGCTGTCCGACGACCTCTCCATTTACGTCCGCAACGCCAGCGTCACCGATCCGTCGCTCGCCCCGGCGGGCCATTCCGCGATCTACGTCCTCGTGCCCGTGCCGAATCGCACCGCGAAGATCGATTGGGCGAAGGAGCAAAAGGCTTTCCGCAACCGCGTCATCGCCGCGATGGAAACGCGCGGCGGTATGACGGATTTGTCGCAGCACATCCGCGAAGAGATCGTTTATACCCCGCAGACGTGGCAGGACATGAACATCCAGTTCGGCGCGACCTTCAACCTCGCGCATTCGCTCAGCCAGATGCTCTATTTCCGCCCGCGCAACCAATTCGAGGAACTGGACCACTGCTATCTCGCCGGCGGCGGCACGCATCCCGGCAGCGGCTTGCCGACCATCTACGAATCCGGCCGCATCGCCGCCAATCTCATCTCGCGCCGCTACGACGTCGAGTTCGTCTCCAAGAACACCGAAGTCTGACCTTGCGCGTCTGCTCCATGAAGATCACCTAAGTCGTTGGCAATTACGTGCCGAACAGGGCCTCGCCGGGGAAGCGGCGCTGAAGCAGGAGATGGCAGCGAAGCCGAAAGAGGTCGTGGAAAAGGGTGCGGAGGTTTGCGGCGGTTGATCCCCGGGTTTGGCCGAGCTTGAAGTTATCGGAACAACCTTTGACGCAGACAATCAAAAAAAAGGGGGTGCGGAGGCGACACTCCTGATGCCGTAATCAGGAGTGTCGGCGAAACATCAGGATTATTTCTTCTTGCCGGCGGCGGATTTGGCGGCGATGGCCGCGTTCTTCTGTTTGCTTGCGCTGTTGGCCTTGGACAGTTTCTGGCCGGATTTCTTCTGGTTGGCTTTCGGGGATTTATCGCCCATAACTTTTTTATGTTGGTTCTGCGGTTGACTGGCCTGCGGCATGGAAGTTTCTCCGGAGGGCATTAAAGGGTGCGGGACGGGGCGATGATTGTAAATAACCGACACAAAACATCACGCGGCACGCGGGAGCTATTCCGGTGTGCCGGATTGGTAACGAACGGGGAAGGGACCGGATCAGGCCCAGGCGGCCAGAATGGCTTCCGCTTTCACGACTTGTTCGGGGGAACCGGTGAACGCGAATTTGTATTTGCCGGCGCGGCGGGTGACCAAAACCTCGATGGTGTCCAGGCCGTTGTTCTTCATCGCGAAACAGAGTTGTTTGTTGATTTCGCGGAATCCGTGCTGTTGGAGGCTTTTGCTCATGCTCCAGCTTCAGCGCGGGCCGGTCACATAGCAATGTAATACGCCGGTTATATTTGGGGTGGCGCCGGAGGTTCGAGGTTCAAGCTAGGCAGTAAGACTGCCAGCGGCTGGCAATATCACTTGCCAATTTCGTCATCGGGGCGATTGATTGGGGCGGTATGGCCGTTGACCGGTCAGGATAAACCAAGGGCTGGTGGTTCAGCCCGCCAAGGAGATTACACCATGATCAAACCCCGCATTCTCGCATTCGGCGGCAGCCTGCGCCGCGATTCGTTCAACCAGAAACTTGCCGCCATCGCCGCGGCCGGCGCCCGGGAGGCGGGCGCGGAAGTGACGCTCATCGCCCTGCGCGATTTTCCGCTGCCGGTCTTTGACCAGGATTTGGAAGATGCGGTGGGGCTGCCGGCGGCGGCAAAGGAACTGAAACAGCTGTTCCGCGAGCATCACGGTCTGCTCATCGCCGCGCCGGAATACAACAGCAGCATCACCGCCGCGTTGAAGAACGCCATCGACTGGGTCTCGCGGGCGGAGAGCGATGATGAACCGTCGCTGGTGGCGTTCACCTGCAAGACGGCGGTGTTGTGCGCGGCTTCGCCGGGGGCGCTGGGCGGGTTGCGCGGGCTCGTGACGGTGCGGTCCATCCTCGGCAACATCGGTGTCACCGTGCTGCCGGACCAGGTGGCGGTGAGCAAGGCGCATGAGGCTTTTAAGGCCGACGGCTCGCTGGCGGATGAGAAACAGGCTACCCGCGTGAAGAAGCTCGGCACCCAGCTCGCGCAGCATCTGGCCAAACTGCTGGCCTGACGTTGAGGCTATCGATCCAGGTTTAAGCCGGCCGCTTCGGGTCGGCCAGAATCTGTTGTTCCGCAGCGATGAGCGCGGCGCGCATGGCTTCGGCATCGGGTGCGTCGCGAAGTTGGTCCAGCACCTTGGTCTTCGTCGCCAGCAGGCACAACCGGGCCAGCGTGTGCAGATGCAGGCGGTCATCCTGGCAGCAAATCAGGAAGAACAGTTGCGTCGGCTTGCCGTCGGGCGCGCCAAAATGGATTTCCTGCACCGGCCGGCCGACCACGACGAACGAGGTTTCGAACAGGTAAGGTTCCTGGGTGCGCAGATGCGGCACCGCGAAGCCGCCCGGCATGCCGGTGGAGCACAATGCTTCCCGTGCTTCCAGGCTGTCCAGCAAAGTTTTGGGATCGTTGAGCTGGCCGGTCTTTTCGGCGAGCGCCACGAGGTCGCGCAGGACGGACGCCTTGGTCTTGGACTTCATGGCGGAGTCCACGGCGCCGGCGGCCAGCATTTCCGGCAGGATGGTTTCTTGCGGCAGAATCGCGCGCGTATGGCGCGTGGATTTTTCGTGATAGGCTGCCAGCCGGTCGCTGGAAAACCCCATGATGCGCCGCGAGGCCCATTCGTCGATTTCGCCCTTACGGAAAACCAGGCGGCTGCCGCGTTTTTCAAAGGGGATCTCGCCTTCCTTCACGCGTTGTTCAATGTCCGCCGGCGTGAGGCTCAGATAATCCGCCACGGTCTCCACATTGAATAATCGGAACAACATAAACATAGTTTTCGTTCAGGCGGACGATCAAAGAACGATTGCCCATTCAACTGAGGTTCTCATTGAAATAGACCATACGCCTGAGCCCCGAAGAAATAAATCAAAATGACAGTGGGACCTCCGTCCGCGCGGAAGCTGGGATTACGCGGGGGTGATTTTGGCCCGCTCGTTGCCGCTGGGGTCGCGGAAATCGCTGAGGCGGCCTTTTTTCACGGAGCCGTCCGGCAGCTTCAACGCGATCTGCGGCGGCCAGCCGGCCTGGGCTTGGGTCACGCTGTCCACCACGCCCACAGCGCGGGAAAGTTTGTGGACCATGGTTTCGCCGAGAAAGCCTTCGCCGTTGGCGGGATTTTTAGATTTGCCCATGCGATGAGCGTACTAAAAAAATCCAGTCGTTCAAATCTTAACCGCGAAAGACGCGAAACCAGTCGCGCGACCGGTTGGCGGGAGATTCGGATTTTGGAATAAGCTTAAATGAAGAACCCGCTGGATTGCCTGCGGCAACTCCAGCGGGTTCTGGTTCTGGTGGCCGTCCGCCATTCCGCTTTATCGCGGCCGGGCGGAGAGCCGAACAACAGGCCGGTTACTTCTTCTTGCCGACGACCTTTTTCTTGGGCGCGGGTTTTTTGGCGGCGGGTTTCTTCGCTTTGGTTTTGGTAGCCATGTTTTTTTAGGTGGTTGACCGAGTTGACTCGCCGACAGAATGAATGTTTCTCTGGCGGCGCGTCATCATGTGCCGGAAAACAGCGGTTGTAAATAACGGTTGCGGCTTTTTTCAGCGGCTGGTTAATGCGTGCTATCGCCTTCGCACCTGCTATCATGGGTCTTTATGTCATTCAGCGTTCTTGGCCTAGATGCCAAAATCCTGCGGGCGGTCACGGAAGCCGGTTACACCGAGCCGACGCCGATCCAGTCCGCCGCCATCCCGGCGATTCTCGCGGGCAACGACCTCATCGGCATCGCGCAGACGGGCACGGGCAAGACGGCGGCGTTCACGCTGCCGATTCTCACCAAGCTTGCGGCTTTACCGAGCCAGCGGCGGGGAACCAAAGTGCTGGTCGTCGCGCCGACGCGCGAACTGGTGGTGCAGATCGAGGAAAACATCCGGGCTTACGCGAAGCACCTGCCGCTGTCGGTGGCGACGGTGTTTGGCGGGGTCGGGGAACAGCCGCAGCTCCGTGCCCTGCGGTCGGGCACGGACGTGGTCGTGGCGTGCCCCGGCCGGCTGCTGGATTTGATGGGGCAGCGCGCCGCCGATTTTTCGCAGTTAAAATATCTCGTGCTCGACGAGGCGGACCGGATGCTGGACATGGGCTTCCTCCCTGATATCCGGCGCATCGTGCAGGCCTTGCCGAAGCAGCGGCAGACGCTGATGTTCTCGGCGACCTTGTCGAAGGAGATCGAATCGCTGACGCATGAGTTTCAGCATGCGCCGAAAATCATTCAGATCGGCCGCCGCGCGAATCCCGCCGAGACGGTGACGCAGCTCGTCTATGAGGTGCCGAAGCATTTGAAGACGGCGCTGCTGCTGCACCTGCTGCAAGACCCGCAGATGGACATGGTGCTGATCTTCTCGCGCATGAAGCACGCCGCCGACCGGCTGGCGCGGCAACTGGAGCAGAAGGGTGTGCGCTGTGCGACGCTGCATTCCAACCGCTCGCAGAACCAGCGGTTGCGGGCATTGAAGGATTTCAAGGATGGCGTGGTGCGGGTGCTGGTGGCGACGGATATCGCGGCGCGCGGCATTGACGTGGACGGCATCTCGCACGTGGTGAACTACGATTTTCCGATGCACGTGGAGGATTACGTCCACCGCATCGGCCGCACCGGTCGCGCGAATCAAATTGGCGACGCCATCAGTTTCGTGACGAACGATGATCATGGCGAACTGCGCGCGCTGGAAAAATTTATCGGCCGCGGAATCGTGCGGAAGAAGGCGGAGGGGTTTAATTACACCGCCGCCGCGCCGCCTTACAATCCGATGGAAGAAGGACGCCATTTTCCGCGCGGGCAGAATCAGAATCGCCAGCAACGACAGCGTCAACCGCAGCGTCCGCCGGGACACAGCGGACAACCGCGTCCGCAACCCCAGCATCCATCGGGACATGGCGGGCAATCGCGTCCGCAGCCACAGCGTCCGCAGCCGCAGCCGGCGAGCGGCAATCGCGAGGGCGGCAACGAGCGCCACTTTCCCAGTACCTCACCGCGTTCAGGCCGTTCGCGCTGGGGACGGTGAGGTTTTTTCCGGCGGTAGCGGTGAAATGAGCGTCGCGCCCTTGAGCAGCCGGCAGAAATCTTTTTTGCTCGTGTGCTGATGTTCGCCGTCGGTGAACTTCGGGTTTGTTGCGGACTTGTAGCCGACTTCGAGGCGTTCGAGGTGGACGATGCGGACAAATTTTTCACCGCATTGCCAAACCTGGCCTTGTAGCAGTTTCATGGCGCTTTCAGATTTGCGAGGCGGCGGTGCGTTTGAGGATGGCCTTGATGGCGGTGGTCATGTTGTCCTTGTATTGCGGGTCGGCCTGCAATTGTTTCCAGACGGGCGCGGCGCCGAATTTTTTCCAGTGTTCCTTGTGTGCGTCCATGTTTTCGCCGCAGGTCATGTAAACGAGGCAGGGCATCACAGGCCCGGTGAGGGTGCGTCCGTAAAAGATGGGCGCGAGGCCGACTTCCTTCATTACGTCAATCTCGCCGCTTTCGAACATGTGGATTTTGTTCAGGCCTTTCGCTTCGCTGGGGCTGACGTAGGTGCGGAGTTCAAAAACGGTCGGCTTTTTGTCCGGCGGCGGCACGACGAGCTGCTTCATGCCGTCGAACGCCACGAGCAGCGAGGTTTGAAAACCTTCATAGGCGGCGTTGGTCTTGGGCGCGTTGAGAAAATCGGCGGCGGCTTTTTGGAATTCGCCATCGGCGGCGAGTTTTGCGGGCGCGGCGGCAAAGACTTCAACTGATGCGTGCGGGATGAAGACGTAGATTTTATTCGTCTCGGAATCCTGCGATTCAGTGAACACGCCGATGGGCTGGCTGCCGAGGCGGTTGTAGGCGGGCACGGCGGCATTTTGCCAATAGTCGTTGATGCGCTGTTGCTGCGCCCCGGATTTGGTGGTGTATACGCGGAGTTCGTAATACTGCGGCTTGTTGTTATCGGCCGCCAGGGTGTTAACAGGAAGGCTGTTGGCAACCAGGGAAAGAACCAGGATGCCGGCGGCGCGAATGGCAAAACGTGAATTCATCCGCAAAGTCTGGTCTGCTTTCCACCGGCAGACGAGAATTATTTTGAAATGAAGGTGCGCCTTGATGACCAGCCTTTTTCACGAAACCCGTCTTGAGGCTTCCGGAAACTCCGTCCACCTTGCCGTCAATTTCATGGTCGCCATTGTCCAGGTGAATGGATATAACTCGACGACCACATTTTATCGCAAACTTAATGAACATCCGCATTCCTCTAATTATTTTATTTCTCGTCACGGCGTCAGCTATTGCCGCCGACCTGCCCGTTATTCCGACGGAGGCGATTGCCCAGAAGAAGGAATTGCTGTTCGCCGATGACTTTCAAGGCACCAACCATGATGCGCGCTGGCATCGGGTCGTGGACACGTTTGTTTTTGAGAACGGCGCGTTGAAGGGCACGCAGACGCGGGAGAAGGACATGCCGTCCAAGGATGGCAAATCAGTCATCAAGGCGCACGCGGCGGTCTATGGGCTGGAACTACCGACCAAGGACAGTGTTGTCGAAGTGAAGATCAAGTTTGACGGCAATACCCGGATGGATGTCGAGTTCGACGACCGTAAATTCACCGGCTCACATTATGGACATCTTTCCCGGGCCATTGTCAGCCTCGACAAGGTCACCATTCTGGACGAGCGCGACGGCTCCCAGAGCACCAACCTTATCGAGCTGCGCAAGGACGCGGCAAAAAACAAGGATGAGATCAATAAGCTGCTTGCCACCCACAGCGTGAACTTTCCCGCCAAGCTCGAAGCCGGGAAATGGTATGTGCTCGTCGTGGAAACGGTTGGTGATGAAATGCGGGTCACGCTTGACGGTAAGCCCGCGGGTTACCTCAAATCTCCCGGTATCAGCCACGCCACCAAGTCAAAGATCGAACTGGGCGTTGCCGGTCAGAGCGGATGGTTTGACGATATCAAAGTGTGGAACGCTGAACCGGTGAAATAGCCGGGCAGCATCCCAACGCCGGTGTCATGCTTCGCTGCGCCAAGTGTCTTTAAAAAGGTTAGTGTATTTTGGGGTGGCGCCGCTTCTGGTTTTTCCGGTGGCGATACGAATCAATGACCAACAAGAAAAAAATAATTATTCCGCCGATTAACAGCACAATGATCATGGGCTGATGCTGCCAGATTTCTCGCATGAAATTGGTTAAATCATCATACATACCACTTTAATTTACACCGGTTCCAGCCATTGCCAAATATTTCTGGATGGATGGTGGCATCTCATTCAGGCCGCCAGTCCTGCTCTCCATTTAGCCTGGGTGTCGAAATTATTTGATGCAGGTATGTGCAGCTTCTCGAAAAGGCGGCGCCAGGAAACATAATTCCGGTTTAAACCATTAAATAAAACACCCGCGCCTTTGCCGGGCGCGGGTGTTTTGTTTAATGGTGTGATGGCCGAAGGCTTACCGAGCCAGTTGCAGTGCGATTTCTTTTTCCAGCTCATGCACGAGGTCAAGATCGCGCGTGCCCCATTTGGTGCGGGCCTGCACGTCCACCTGCGTGGTCTTGGGATCCACGGCTTCGACGCGCACCCAGACGCTGCGGTCGCTCACGCGGCCCTGCAGGGAGCGAACGGCGTTGGTGTTGTCGTGCGGGATATATTCCTGGATGAGGACGCCGTCGTCGGTAATGACCTTCACAGAGGCGGCGTAAACCTGGTCAATGGTACGCTGGTAGCGGCCGCCCACGGTGTCCTTGCCGTAGGTGATGGCAAAGGTGTGGGTGTCGCTGACGGTGCTGACGCAACCGGTGGTGATAATGGCGGCTCCCGCGAGAATGGCGAAAATAGTCTTATTCATAACGACTCAATCCAATCAGAAATGCCGTCCGCGTCAAGCACGATTCGCGGAAGGTTATTTGAAACTTTCGGTGGGCGTCGGTTTTGGATACAAGTAGTCATGCCGCAGTTTTCCTACAAGGCCCGCAAACGTTCCGGCGAACTCGTCGAGGGCGTGGTGGAGGTGCCCGACCGTGCCGCCGCGCTGGCGCAAATCCAGCGTTCCGGCTTGTTCCCCGTTTCCGTGGTTGACGCCAAGGCGGGCGCGGTGGCGGATGGCAAGCCGGCCGCCAAGGGGATCAATTTGGTTTCCTTTCTGCCGCCGTCCATGCAGGCGCAGATGTCGCAGCAGCGAAAACCGAAATTACAGGAACTCGCCACGTTCACCACGCAGCTCGCCAATCTGCTGCAATCGGGCATGCCGCTCACGGTGGCGTTGAACAGCATGACGCATCTCCAGACGAAGGGCATTCCGGCTGAGGTCAGCCGCGAGTTGAAGCAGGAGGTCACGGAAGGCCGTTCGCTGTCGGACGCGATGCTGCGGCAGCCGCGGATTTTCTCGGATTTGTATGTGAACATGGTGCGCGCCGGCGAGACGAGCGGTTCGCTGGTGGCGGTGCTGCGGCGGATGTCGCATCATTTCCAGCAATTCGCCGATGTGCAGGCGAAATTCAAGTCGGCGATGATTTATCCGGTGATGGTGATCATCGTGGGCATCCTGTTGGTCATGTTTTTCATGATGGTGATGATGCCGAAGTTCATCGAGATCTTTAACGGCTTCAACATTGAGCTGCCGCTGCCGACGCGGATATTGATCGGCATCAGTAATTGTTTCACGAATTTTTGGTATATGGTGGTCGTGGGCATGGTGTTGCTGGTGCTGTTCATCCTGTTCAAACGCTTTCAATCCAGCACGGCGGGCGCGCGGAAGCTGGATGAATGGCGGATGAAGGCGCCGATTTTTGGCGAGGTGATAAAAATAAATCTGTTCGGCCAGTTCGCGCGGACGCTGGGTACGCTGCTGCAAAACGGCGTGCCGGTGCTGACCGCGCTGAAAATCACCGAGCAGGTCATGTCCAACTCACTCATCAAGGAGGCCATTGCCAAGACGCGCGAGGCGGTGACGGATGGCAAGACGCTGGCGCAGCCGCTGGCGCAGAGCAAATTGTTTCCTCAGCTGATGGTGGATCTCGTTCGCATCGGCGAGGAGACCGGCGATGTGCCCGGCGCATTGAACAATCTGGCGGACACTTACGAGGGCGAGCTGGCCATCGCGCTGCGTGTGATGAGCGATTTGATCGGGCCGGTGCTGATTATCGTGATGTCCATCGTGGTGGGTTTTTTGCTGCTGAGCATTTTCCTGCCGCTGTTCCGGCTTATCTCGTCCATTCACTGATGAAATTGCGAACGGCAAATTTCAGATGCCGGATGTCCACCGCCGGTGCTTTCACCCTCATGGAAGTCATGATTGTCGTGGCCATCATCGGGCTTATCGCGGCGATGGGCATGCCGTCCATCATGAAGGTGCTGCAAAAGGAGGGCATGAGAAAAGCCGAGAGCGATGTGCTGGATGTCTGCGCGGCGGCGCGGGCCAAGGCGATTTTTTCCGGCCAGACCGTGGCGGTGACGTTTCATCCGGGGGTGAAAAGTTTTGAGACGGAAGGCGGCTCGCCGGGCAGCGGCTCCACCTACGTCACCTCGTCCACGCTGCCGGCCGGCGTGGAGATCGCGATGCTCGACATCAACCAGCAGGATTTTGGCGCTTCGGAATGGGCGAAGGTGCGGTTTTTTAGGAACGGCACGAGCGACGAGCTGACGCTGGTGCTGCATGACCGGGAACACTGGCGCAAAATCACTCTGGAATTTTCCACCGGCCTCGCGTCGGTGACGGATGTGGACCGATGAAATTATTTTCTCCAACCGGCGCGCGGCGGGCGTTTACACTTTTGGAAGTGATGATCGCCATCGGCATTTTTTTTATCGCCACGTTTGCGATTCTCGGCCTGATTTCCAGTTCGCTCGCCAATGCCCGCCGGTTGCAGCGCCCCTGTGTGGACGCCAGCGCGCTGCTTTCGCAACTGTCGCTCACCAACCAATTCGTCGAGGGATCATTCTCCGGCAATCTCGGCGACGTGCTCGGCAAGGCCTATCAGGATTACCGCTATCGCGGTGAAATCATCGAGGTGGCCTCGAACAAACTGTTTCAGGCTGATTTTATCATCCAGTCCGCGCGTGGCGGCCGGGATGTGATCTCGCGCAACACCTCCTTGTTTTACCGTCCGCAGTCCAAGCCTGGCAGTCTCGACGGTGGCAACTTCATTCACCGATGAAATTCCCCAGCTCCAATTCGCGCCGCGCTTTCACGCTGATTGAGATCATGATGGCCATCATCATTTTCAGTCTGGTGGTTGCGGCGATTTATTCGACCTTGATGCTGGTCATGCGCGCCACGCGGGTCGGACAGGACGCCGCCGCGCAGGCGCAACGACAGCGCATCGTGCTTCGTACCATCGAGGATTCGCTGATGTGCATCCAGTCGTTCCAGGCGTCGCAGAAATACTATTGGTTTGGCGTGGAAAACGGCATGGCGCCGATGTTGAGTTTTGCGTCGCGCGTGCCGACAGAAGGCTTTCCGCGCAATGGCAAGTTTGGCGACTTCAATCTGCGCCGGCTTACCTTCACGTTGGAAGCCGCGCCGGAGGGCGGGAACAATCTCGTGTTGCGCCAGAACCCGGTTTTGATGGATATGGACGAAGACGAAAAAAAATTCCCCGTCATCCTCGCGCACAACGTGAAGGCCTTCATGATTGAATGTTGGGACAAGACCAGGCTGGAATGGACCGACAAATGGTTGACTACCAACGCCATCCCGCCGATGGTGCGCGTGGGCCTCGTGTTGGGAGCCAGTGTCTCCGGGGGCGGCGGCGCGCCGGATTTTGCCGTGACGCGGGCGTATTCGATGCCCTCGGCCATGATGCCGCCGGCGGTGCAGGGCGTTGGTGGTGCCGGTGCACCGGGCGCGGGCTTTCCCGGCATTAACCTAACGCCGCCACCCGGAGGAACTCCGCCTAAACCGCAATGAAATTTTCCGGCGCCAAAAAAAAATGCGGTTTCGCCGTCATCATCGCGCTGGTGGCGATCACGGTCTTGTCGTTGCTGGCGGCGGCGTTTGCGTATTCGATGAAGGTCGAGACGCGGCTTGCGTCAAATTCGGACAATGACGAGCAGATGCTCTGGCTGGGCCGCGCCGGCGTGGAGCGCGCCCGCTGGATTCTGGCGTTGGAGGGTTCGCAGCCGTTCAGTTCCAAAAATCAAATCTGGGCCGGCGGCTCCGGCGTGGGGCCGGAGACGAACGGCCCGCTCGCGGGAATTTCATTGAACGATTTTCAAGTCGGCGATGGCACGGTGTCGTTGAAATTCATCGAACTGGAGAGCAAGCTCAACATCAACACCGCCAACGCGCCGCTCATCCAGCAGGTGCTTACGACGATGGGCGTGGATGCCAGCCAAATCTCCGTGGTTTCGGATTCGGTGCTGGATTGGATTGATGCCGACGACAATACCCGGCCGGCTGGCGCGGAGAGCGATTATTATCAGGGACTCAACCCGCCGTATTACGCCAAGAACGCGCCGCTGGACGACATTTCCGAACTGTTGCTCGTCAAGGGCGTGACGCTGCCAATATATAAGGGCGGCAGTGTGACGAACGCCATCGGCGCGGCGTTCCAGCATCATCATCTTGGCTTCGGCTACGCGCCGGGGGAAATTCCCAATTATCCGTTCGGCCTGCAGGATGTTTTCTCGCCGTTCTCCTCCGGGCAGGTGAATTTGAATACCGCTGACGATAATGTTTTGTCCTCGTTGCCCGGCATGGACACCGTGAGTCTGCAAAACCTCCTGAAATATCGTTCCGAATTCGATGGCTCGCAGGGGGGGGCGCCGTTCATGAATGTGAACCAGCTTGGCATTGCCGGTGTGAATCAGCAGGCCATCGCGCTAATGAGCAGCTACTGCACCACGCGCGGCAACACCTACGAGGTTCATGTGACTGCGAAGATCGGCGATTACAGCCGTGAATATATCGCCGTCCTGTTCCGCAGCGGCAACGACGTCAGCGTCTTCAGCTTCTATTGGAAATGAGTTGAAATCACGCCGCCGCCCGCTATCGTTTTGACATGCGCCGGTTGATCATAGCTTGTTTGATTATTGGTTCCTTTACCGCCTTGGCCGCCGATGCCGTCACCGGCCGCATCGTCAAAGTGCTGCCGCTTTTTCTGGATGCGCAGGGCCGCGACGCCACCTCGCCCAGCCTGTTTGACCGCGACGCCTACCAGTTTTTTTTGCGCGACCATGCCAGCCAAATTTCCGCCATCCGCTACGATGTGCAGTGGAAGGCGGCGAAATCCGGCGGGAATATAAAACTCCGCGTCGAGCTTCGCGGCATCGGCGACGGTGGTGTGCCGAAATTAAAAACGCTGGAAGCCGAAGTGACGCCCGGAACTTTCAGCCAGTGGACCAGCCTCATGCTCGGCGGCGAGGAATATAAAAAATTTGGCTCCGCCGTCGCCTGGCGCGCGAGTTTGTGGGCTGGTGATCGCCAGATTGGTGAGCAAAAATCCTTTCTTTGGTAATTTTTACCGGTTGTCTTTAATCCGCTGAATGGCTGGTTGAAGCGTTTTTTCTCCTTTTTTTGCCACGGAACTGGGGGAACCAGTTAAAACCCCTCATTTACGCCGGGAAAACACGGTGAACAACTCGCCCTTAAACTGATTAATGGACTGAAGTTGAAATTCTTCCGCATCCGCCAACCGTTGAAATCCAACTCCTTCCGCCAACGTCGGCGCAGTCCGGCCACCGAAGATTTTCGGGCAGATCGTCAGATGAATTTCGTCCACCAAGCCGGCACGTATTAGCGCGTCGTTCAATTCTCCGCCACCTTCGCATAAAAGCCGTTTTACCTTCCATTTGGTTTGCAACCAGCGGAGCGTGGCTCGGAAATTGATTTTCGTTTTACCGCAGAACATCACCTCGTCCGCCAGTTTGTGCAATTGTGCCAGTTTTTTGGCCGGGGCGCGTCGGGTGGTCAGAATGATGATGGGCGAAAACCGTTGCTGGAAAATGTTTGCCGCCGGATCAATCGAGCCGCTGCCGCTCACGATGACGCGCGATGGATATTCTGCCAGTCCGCATGTTAGCCGGACTTTCCGGAATTTTTCGCCGCCGTTGCCCAGCCCGGCATCGGAAATTTCCACCGTCCGCGCACCGCACATCACGGCGTCCGCCGTGGTGCGCAATTTGTAAAGATGCTCCAGGTCTCGCGGGCTGCCGAATGAGTGAACTGCGCGGTTGGCTGTCGCGATTTTGCCGTCCGCCGTCATCGCCATGTTCACAAAGACAAATGGCAGTTCCGGCTTCTGAATCCTGTTTTTTGAATTCATAAAATGAGCATCGCATCGCCGTAGCTGAAAAAACGGTAGCGCTCGCGGATGGCTTCGGCGTAGGTTTTCAATATCAACTCGCGACCGCCAAATTTTTTGCCTGGCGCGGCGCAGGCGCTGACCAGCATCAGCAGCGTGGATTCCGGCAGATGAAAGTTCGTCAGCAGCGCGTCCACAATTTGAAACTCCGCCGGTGGAAACAGGAAGATGTCGGTTTTCCCCTTGTAAACATTGAGTATTCCCTTGTTCAGTCGTGCGACGCTCTCCAGCGTGCGCGTCACCGTGGTACCGACGGCGATCACGCGATGGCCGGATTTCTTTGCCGCATTGACGGCGGAAACCGTATCCTTGCCGATTTCAAAATGCTCGGTGTGCATCCTGTGTTCGGCGACATTTTCGGCCTTCACCGGCAGGAAGGTTCCGGCGCCGACGTGCAGCGTGACGAAGCAGATCTTGACACCGAGCGCGCGGATTTTTTCGAGCAACTCCGGCGTGAAATGCAAACCGGCGGTTGGTGCGGCGATAGACCCGGCGGTTTGCGCGAAAACGGTCTGGTAGCGATCTTTGTCGTCGGCTTTTTCGGCGGTTCGCTCAATGTAAGGTGGCAGCGGCATTTCACCGATTTTATCTAGATCGCCGAAAATGTTTTTAGTTCCGGAAAATTTAAGCCGGCGGTGGCCTTCTTCATTGATCTCAATGACCGTGGCCATGATTTTTCCGGATTCGGAGTTCTGACTTCTAACTTCTATTTCCGTCCCGATTTTGGCGCGTTTGCCTGGTCGCATCATCACCCACCAGTCGTTCAACGCGTTTTCTTCCAGCAGCAGGATTTCAAATTTACCACCGGTTTTCTCGTTTTCGCCGTGCAGGCGCGCTGGGATGACGCGCGAATTGTTTAGCACCAGAACCTCGCCGGGTTTCAGAAATTCCAGCAGGTCGGGAAATTGGTGATGCGTGATTTTTCCACTTTTCCGGTCTAAAACCAGCAGGCGCGAGCCGTCGCGTCGCGCGGAGGGCTGCTGTGCAATCAGTTCCGGCGGTAGATCAAAATGGAAATCAGCGGTTCGCACTGCCAAGAGCGTAGCGGAGCGGAACGGAGGCTGACAATTCACAATGCCGGAAAATTGTGAATAACTTCTGAATAAATAACGATTTCGGTTCAAAAAACCATTGACAGAAGTGGGGTGTTGTGGGTAATAATGGGGCGTTGTGGGTGATTCTGGTCGTTTTAGGAATCGTGGTGAATAAAATGAACACCGTCAAAACAGCTCCGCCAAAGGTTTACAATTCGTGCTACCGGCACGGAATTGATGAGAAGCGGCGCATCCAAATCCCGGCCAAGTGGCGGCCGGAAGAGGAGAGCACGGAACTGACGATGATACCCTGGCCGAAGCACAACGTGGGCATTTGCCTGCGTGTGTTGCCACCGGCACAGATGGCGCAGTTGATGGCTGACATTGACGCGATGCCAAAAGGGGACGAAAAAAAAATTTATTTGAAGCGGTTTATCGGCAGCGAGTCCGCCCAAGTGACGCTTGACAGGGTTGGCCGCATTTGTGTGCCCGACGAAATGGCGCGCAAGGCGGACATCAAGGATGAGGCGGTGCTCTCCGGCCTGCTGGACTGTTTTGAGATTTGGAATCCGGTTCGTTTTGAGAAAGCCAAGGCAGCGGATGCGGTGCTCGCGCACGAAGCCTTCAAATTTATGGAGTGAATATGAATCTTGGAAAATTGCTGGGTGCGGGAAAAACTTTTTTTGGCGGCAGCGGAAACATCGCCTACCGCGAGAAAAAGGGCGTCTATCTGCCTAAGTTTAATTCGGGGAAAAATCCTTTTGCGCCCAAGCCTGCCGATGTTGTGCCTGCCACCGCTCCGGAGGGAAAAAAAGTTTCCACGCCCGTCGCGGCCAAGACTCAGAAAATTCCGGTATTGGCTGCGCCATCGCCGAAAACGGCAATGCCGGCGCGAACCGTGAGCTGGAAAAATAAATTGAATCCGTTCCGCGCGCCATCGCCGGTTGCGCCGCCGCTGGCGAGAGTGGTGCAGGTGGAGCTTTCGCTCGAATCTGTGAAAGTCGTCCACAACGACCTTGCCGACGCTGATATCGAAATTGTTCCAGTTAAGTCGCGCACCATTGCGACGCCGGAAGCGCCCATGCTGCCGCCCGCGCGGCAGGCTTGGGAATTTATGGGCGAGCGTCTGCTCCAGAACGATTAAAATGCGCAGTGCCAGAATTCATTCACCAACCAGTGATGGCGGCGGAGGTGCTGGCCGCGCTGAAGCCGCACCTGAACGGCCGTTACGCCGACGGGACACTCGGTGGAGCTGGTCACGCAGTGAGCATTCTAGCCGCGAGTTCACCGACTGGATGGCTGTCTGGGTGCGATCGCGATGGCGTCGCGGTTGAAGCCGCGAAGGCGCGATTGGCGGAGAAATTTGTGGGACGTTTTGAAATTCGTCGTGGAAATTTTGCGGAACTGGCGGACTGGGTTGCTGAAAAAAGTTGTGACGGCGTTCTGTTGGACTTAGGCGTGAGTTCACCGCAATTGGATGTCGCGGAACGCGGGTTCAGTTTCATGCAGGACGGTCCGCTGGATATGCGGATGGATGACCGGCAACCGGTGATGGCGGCCAATTTGGTGAACGGCGAGGACGCCGAAACGCTGGCGAATATTTTTTGGGAATATGGTGGCGAGCGCGATTCCCGGCGGTTTGCGAAGGCGATTGTTCACGACCGCGCGCTGCGAAAATTTGAGACGACGAAGCAGTTGGCGGATTTGATCGAGCGACTCGCGCCGCGCCGCGGCAAAAAGTCGCATCCGGCGACAAAAGTGTTTCAGGCGCTGCGCATCGCGGTGAACGACGAGATCGGGTCGCTGAAGCGCGGGTTGGGCGCGGCGGTGGAAATTCTAAAGCCGGGTGGGCGGTTGGCGGTGATCACGTTTCACTCGCTCGAAGACCGCGTGGTAAAAGAATTTGGCCGCGAGAAGACGCGCGACTATACCTACATCGGCGCGGTGGATGTGCCGGAGTTGCGGACGCCGCGCGTGCCGGAGTTGAAATGGGTTTCGCGCAAGGCGATTTTGCCGGGCGACAAAGAGCTGAAAGATAATCCGCGGGCGCGGAGCGCGCAGTTGCGGGTGCTGGAGAAAATTTAAGATGGCAAAGAATCGAAAAAATCAGGCGGCGGCAATCCGGTTTGGCCCGGCGCTGAAGGCGTCTTTTTTATGCCTGCTCATCGGCGGCTCGGCGATCGGGTATGTCTGGCAGAAAAGTGAGATTGGTCGGCTGGGTCAGCAGATATTGGAGCGTGAAAAACATCTGACGCAAACGCAGAACGAGAACAAGCGGCTGGGCGACCAGATTGCCATTTTACATTCACCGGTGATGCTCGATCGCCGGGCGAAGGAACTGAACCTTGGCTTGGTGCCGGCGCAGCCGCTGCAGGTGGTGCGGATCATGGAGGCGGTACCGGTGCTGGAAAAAAAAGGATCGCGTCAGTTTGCCCAGCGCCTGGTGACCCGGTTGACACCGTAAATATTTTTTGGCCGCCGCTCGTGACGCCGTTGGTTGAGGAACCGATCGCCACGGGCGGCTGGCCGTTTTTTAGATGACCAACAAACAACAAATCCGCCGCGCGCTTTTCCTGCTTGCGCTGCTTTTGTTGGTGTTCGCCGGGCTGGGCGCGTGGCTGGTGAACCTTCAAGTATTGCGGCACGAGGAGTTGAGCGCCAAGGCGGAGCAGAATACGCAGCGCGAATTCTGGCAGGCACCGCGCCGGGGCGACATTCTTGACGCGAACGGTAATGTTCTGGCCACGAGTGTTCTGGTGAAGCGGATTTGTGCCGATCCGTCGCTGGTGGGGAACCAATCGGCGGTCGCGGCCCGCGTTCTCGCGCCGTTGTTGCAACTGAACGAAGCCGAGCTTGCGCAGAAATTGACGCCGCGCGTGACCGTCAAAAAAAACCAATATGGCCGGCCGGTCACGAATGAATTGAAATATGTCCGGCTTGCCGCCCGCGTTCCCGAGGAAACGTGGCAGCGTGTGGTGGCGACGATGACAAACCTCACGTTTGGCGTCGACGAGAAGCATTTGACGCGGACCAATCGCGCCTTTTTCCGCAATCTGCGGCAGAGCGCGATTTTTGCCGAGCCGGACCAGATGCGGGTTTATCCCAATGGTGCGCTGGCGTCGCAGGTGATTGGGTTTCCTTCCGTGGAGGAGTCGAACATCAGCGGCCACCTGCTTTCGCAAATCACCGGCCGCGACGGTATCGAGCTTGCCATGGACAAGCAGTTGGACGGCGTGGTTGGCTGGCGGGTGACGGAAACAGACCGGGCGCAGCGCGAACTGGTGGCCTTGCGCGATGAGGATGTTCACGCGCGCGACGGCTTGAGCGTAGTGCTGACGATTGATTCGGCGGTGCAGCACATCGTCGAGGTGGCGCTGGCCGACGCGCTGCAAAAACACACGCCGCGCAGCATCACCGGCATTGTCATGCGCCCGAAGACCGGAGAGATATTGGCGATGGCGTCGCTGCCGAATTACGACCCGAATCAGCCGAACACGATCACGCCGGAAACGCGCAACCGCGTCATCACCGATGTTTTTGAACCCGGCTCGACTTTCAAAATTGTGGTTGTCTCTGGCGCGTTGAACAGCGGCACGGTGAAATTGAACGACGAATTCAATTGCGAGCACGGCCATTTTGCCTTTGCCGGAAAAATTCTACACGACCACGACTCGCAGGGGATTTTGAAGACGTGGGAGATTATTGAACATTCGTCCAACATCGGCGCGGCGAAAATTGGTATCAAGCTCGGCGAGCAAGGACTTTACGATTACGCGTGGAACTACGGCTTTGGCCGCAAGACGGGGATTCCCTTGCCGGGCGAGGCGCGCGGTTTTCTGTATCCGGTGAAGCAATGGAGCAAGGTTTCCATCGCGCAAATTCCGATGGGCCACGGCGTCGCGGTGACGCGGTTGCAGATACTTTTTGCGATGGCGGCGATCGCCAATCACGGCTGGCTGATGCGGCCGATGCTCGTTAGCCGCCTGCAGGCGCGCGATGGCGGCGTGGTGCAGCGTTACCTGCCGGAACGTGTGCGTCAGGTCATCGGTGAAAAAGCGGATGTCGACATAATCGAGGCGTTGAAAACCGTGCCGACGAAAAACGGCACCGCGCCGGATGCGGCGATGAAAAATTATGTTGTCGCCGGTAAAACCGGCACCGCGCAAAAAGCTGAAGGCGGCGTTTATGTCTCCGGTAAATTTGTTTCGTCGTTCATCGGATTTTTCCCTGCGGACAATCCGGAGCTGTGCATTTCCGTCGTGATGGACGAGCCAAAGGAAGGTTATTATGGCGGCAAAATCTGCGGACCGGTGTTTCGTGATATTGCCGAGCGTTGCGCGAGCTACCTGAACATTCCACCGGACGCAAAGCTGATGACCAATAATCCATCCGCCCTCATTGTGGAAAATGCCGCGCGCAAACTTTGATTTTTATGAATGAATCCCGTCCGCAACTTTTTGGCATGCTCGCCGGCCTATTTCTGGCCGCCGGCTTGGTGCTGTCCGCGATGCTCGGCACGAGCGCGTGGATGAAAATTAAAAATTCGCAATTCATCACTGTCAAAGGCTCGGTGCAGAAAAAAATCGAGTCCGACCTGGCCATCTGGTCTGGCAGCTTTCAGGTCGAGGCGGAAACACTGCTCGACGCGCAGCACAAAATCCAAGCGAACCGCGCGCTGGTGGCAAAATTTCTCGACGCCGCCGGCGTGGCAAATTTAAATTTTGCCCCCATCAACATCCAGGAATTGAAGGCCACGCAAAAGGCGCCGGATGGATTTGTGGCGCAGCGCACGACGGGTTTCCGGCTGTCGCAGTCCGTTTCTGTGGAATCCAGTGAAGTGGATCGGCTGGACAAGCTCGACAGCACGCCGCTGGTGGAGCAGGGCGTTATATTTACCGTGTCGCCGCCACAGTTCATCTACACCAAATCCGGCGAAACCAAGATTGAGATGCTCGCCGCCGCGACCAAGGATGCCCGCGCCCGGGCCGAGCAAATCGCGTTGCAAGGAGGCCGCAACCTCGCGCGGTTGCAAAGCGCTGATCAGGGGATTTTTCAGATCACGCCGGTGCATAGCGTCGCGACGAGCTGGCAGGGTGAGAGCGACACCAGCTCGCGCCAGAAAACGATCACCGCTGTGGTGACCGCGACCTTTTTACTGAAATGAATTTTGTTCCGGATATTGCCGCGCCGGTTTTGGAATGTGGAGCATCAGCTCAGCTAGTTGTAAAACTGGCGGGTTCGTACCGAGCAATGCTCGGCGTTCCGGTGGAAGAATAAAACGTTGTGGAAACACGCTCGTTGAAATTGATTGCCAAAGCCTGCGGTGCCGTAATCCTCGGCGGCGCGACGGACGCAGAAGTGAAAGCCATCTGCACCGATTCGCGGACGGCGAAGGCGGGCGATTTGTTCTTTGCCATCAAGGGTGACAAATTTGACGGCCATGATTTCGTTGCCGAAGTCGCGGTGAAGGGGGTCGCGGCCATAATCGTTGAAAGCAAAAAGGTGCCGACGGTCGGGTTGAATTGTCCATTGCTTGGAGTAAAAAGTGTCCGCGCGGCGCTGGGTAAACTGGCGGCGGCTTACCGGCAAGAATTTGTATTGCCGGTTATCGCGGTCGGCGGCTCGAACGGCAAGACAACGGTGAAAGAGCTGATCGCGTCCGTGCTGCGCCAGAAATTTTCGACTCTGGCAAGCGAGGCGAGTTTCAACAATGACATTGGCGTGCCGATGACCCTGCTGGGGTTGAAAAAAACACATCAGGCAGCGGTGCTGGAAGCGGGTACGAATCATCCGGGCGAACTGGCGCCGCTGGTGAATATGATCGCGCCGAAGGTTGGCGTCATCACGAGTATCGGGCGCGAGCATCTGGAATTTTTCGGTGATGTCGCGGGCGTGGCGCAGGAAGAAGGCTGGCTCGCGGAACTGTTGCCGGCGAACGGAAAATTATTTTTGAACGGTGATGGCGAGTGGTCGGACAAAATTGCGGTGCGGACGAAGTCACAGGTTATCCGCGTCGGCTTTGGTGGGGAGAATAACTGGTGCGCGAAGAAAGTTCGCCTCGATAAAAATGGCGTGTCGTTCCAAGTGACTGCGCCAAAGGATGAATTTTGTGGCGAGTATCGCGTGAATTTGCTGGGACGTCATCAGGCCGTGAATTCGCTGTTCGCCATTGCTATCGGCGCGGAACTAGGTTTGACTCGCGCAGAAATCCTGCGCGGGCTGGCCGAATGTCAGCCGGTAAAAATGCGCCTGAATTTTTGGGAGGCGAACGGCTTGCGCGTGCTGGACGATAGCTACAACGCCAACGCGGATTCAACCATCGTAGCGCTGGAGACTTTGTGCGGTCTGCCGTTACAGGGCCGGCGCGTGGCGGTGCTCGGCGACATGGCGGAACTCGGCGCGTACGGCGCGGCGGCGCACGCGGAGATTGGGCGGCGTGCGGCGGAACTGGAGGTCAGTCAGTTGTTTGCGGTCGGCAAGATGGCGGCGGTCACGGCGCAGGCGGCGCGCGATGCCGGACTGACGCGCGTTTTTGAATTTGCGGAAGTCGAGGCGGCGATGAACGTGGTGCGCAGTTTTTTGAAGCCGGGCGACGTGGTTTTGTTGAAGGCGTCACGTTCAGCGCGGCTGGAGCGGATCGCAGAAATGTTGAAGAAGGAAAAACTTAATTAGAAAATGCTCTATCTTTTGAGCCAATACATTTTGGACTGGGCGCACGGCACCGAATGGGAATCGCGGCTGGCGTTTTTGCGTTTGTTCAAATACATCACGGTGCGCAGCGCCGGCGCGGCGATCACATCGCTCGTGCTCAGTTGGTGGCTCGGGCCGGGCGTCATTCGCTGGCTGAAGGCGCAGCGGTTCGGCCAGGAATACGCAGACAAGGCGCAGGCGGCGGGCTTGCAGCATGTTGTGGACAAAAAAGGCACACCGACGATGGGCGGCATCCTGATCGTCCTGTCGCTGGTGCTTTCGACAATGCTGTGGGCACATTGGAACGCGCAGGTGGAGCTGACGATATTGTCCGTGCTGGTGCTGGCTGGGCTGGGTTTTTACGACGACTACGCGAAAATCTTAAAGCAGAGCGGCGGCGGCACGCCACCACGCGTAAAGTTGATCACGCAGTTTGTGTTGGCGGCGTTTGTGGGAATTTATCTTTGGAATCTGCCGGCGATGAGCGAACTGACTTTGCCTAAGAGTAAAATGATTTTTGCGGTCTATCATACGAATCTCGTCTCGACGCTGATGCTGCCGTTTTACAAATATCCGCTGCACATCGGAGCGGTAGCCGGCGTGATCATTGTGGCGCTGGCGATTGTCGGCAGCTCGAACGCGGTGAATTTAACGGATGGCCTCGATGGATTGGCGACGGGCTGTACCCTGATTGTAGGATTTGTATTTTTGTTTTTCACCTACCTCGCCGGCAACATCAAGGCGGCGGCGTATCTGCAAATTCCCTACGTCGCGGGCGCGGGTGAGTTGACGGTGTTTTGCGCTGCTTTGCTCGGCGCAGGGTTGGGGTTTTTGTGGTTCAACTGCCACCCGGCGCAGGTGTTCATGGGGGACACGGGTTCGCTGGCGCTTGGCGGCGCGTTTGGCATCGTGGCGGTGCTGATCCATCAGCCGTTCGTGCTGGTCATTGCCGGCGGCGTGTTTGTGGCGGAGGCAGTGTCGGTGATGTTGCAAAAAGGCTGGTTCAAGTTTACGCGCATTAGAACCGGCACTGGGCAACGGATTTTTTTAATGGCACCGCTGCATCATCATTTTCAGAAAAAAGGCTGGCATGAATCGCAGGTCGTGATGCGGTTTTTCATTTTGTGCCTTCTGTGCGCGGTGGTCGCGCTGGCGACGCTGAAACTCCGGTGAAATGAAAACTATGAACCACCAAAATAACATTGAGAAATCGCGCTTTGTTGCTTGCGAAAAGGTGGTCCGGTTGCTAAAAATTTCTGTCAGAGCGGCAGGGCGCATGCCGGTCAGCAAGAGTGTTTCATCAGGTCATCTTTCTGCCGGTCGTTGTTATCACGGTAAATTGTTGTCCGGCTCCCAAAATAATAAAATAAATTTAACGCGTTGCGAAATTTTTCGAGGGAAAGTTTTGCCGCGCTAAACTCAAAAATAAACATACCTCGAACCTAAACGCCATCGCACCAAACTTATGAATAATCCGAATCCATTCGTCCCGAAAGGCTCGCTGCTCGAACAACAAAGCCAGCGTCGTTCCCGGCTCAAACTCGCGGTGTTCTGCGTGCTCGCCGTGAGCGTCACCGGCCTCGTCGCCATGCTCATCCAGGGCTGCAAGCGGGAGAAGCCGACGGACGAATTGAATCCGCCAACGGTCGACACAAACGCTGTGGCGGCGGACACGAATTTGCCGGCGATGTCGGTTTCCAATCCGCCGGTGGTGTTGCCGCCGGTGACGACGAATCCGCCAGTGGTACTGCCGCCGGTTGCTTCAGTTGAGGCGCCGGCCGTGGGTGGTTCGGATTATGTCGTGGTCAAAGGCGATTCGCTCGCCAAGATTGCCAAGAAAAATGGCGTGACCCTCAAGGCGCTCCAAGCTGCGAACCCTGGCGTGGTCCCGACCAAGTTGAAAGTCGGCCAGAAGCTCGTGATTCCTGCCGGTGGCAAGCCGGCGGTTGCTGGCAACGCCGCTGCCGCTGCTCCGGTCAATTCCGTGGGTGCCGTGGCTGATGCTGGTCAAGGCTACACGGTCAAATCCGGTGACACGCTGACCAAGATTGCGAAAAAGAACGGCACGACCGTCAAGGCGATTGAAGCCGCGAATGGTTTGAGCACGACCAAGATCAAGGTCGGCCAAAAATTGAAGATTCCGGCGAAGGGCGAAGCCGCCGCTACGGCTGCGTCCGCCGCGCCGGTCGTGGACAACACGGCAGCGCCCGCACTGCCGCCGGTTTCCGCTCCGGCTACAACGACTCCGGCTCCTGCTCCGGCTAAGTAAGCCGCGGGTGAACGCGGCTGGATTTTTGAAGCACGGAAATGAAGGTCGCCGTCACTACTCTGGCATTTTGCGTCACCAGCCTCCTCGCGTTGGGGCTGGTGATGCTTTATAGCTCCAGCATGACGCAGGTGGGCGCTCATTACCTGATGATGCAGCTCATCTGGTGCGTGTTTGGCTTCGGTTTCTGCGCCGCTGCTGCCGCGCTCGATTACCAGCTTCTTAAAAAATACGCGTGGCTGCTGTTCGGTCTCGCCGTGTTCCTGCTGCTGCTGGTGCTCGTGCCGCACATCGGCCGCAAAATTAACGGCGCGCGCCGCTGGTTCGATGTTCACGGCGTCCGCTTCCAACCGTCTGAACTTGGCAAAATAGCCCTCCTTATCGCGCTCGCCTGGTATAGCGACCGCTTCCAACGCCGGATGGCGACCTTCAAATGGGGCATCATTTTTCCAGTCGCCATCATTGGCGCGATTCTTGGTCTGATTTTCGTAGAACCGGATCGTGGCACCACCATCTTGCTTGCGGTGGTCAGTCTAGGAATGCTGCTGATTGCCGGCGCGGACTGGAAAAAAATGCTGTTGCCGGTGCCACTGGCATTGGCCGGGCTGGTTTATTCTATCTGGCGTGATCCGATGCGCATGAAGCGAATTTTCAGCTGGTGGAACCTGGAACAAAATAAGGACGGTGTCGGTTATCAGGCGTATCAGGCGATGATCGCGCTTGGTTCCGGCGGCTGGGACGGCCTCGGCCTCGGCAACGGCCGTCAGAAACTCGGCTTCGTGCCCGAGCATCACACGGATTTTATTTTTTCCATCATCGGCGAGGAACTCGGCCTGATCGCCACGCTGCTCGTTATTCTGTCGTTTGTCATCATCGCGATTTGCGGACTTTACATCGCGCTGCGTGCCCGTGACACGTTCGGCACTTTGCTCGCCACCGGCATCACGCTGCTCATCAGCTTGCAGGCCGCGATTAACATCGGCGTCGTTACCAGCGCGCTGCCGAACAAGGGCCTGCCGCTGCCGTTCATCAGTTATGGCGGCTCGAACCTGCTGGCGATGCTGACGTGCGTTGGCATTTTGTTGAGCATCGCGCGACAGGCCATGCCAGTCAAAAATTCCGCCTCGGACTTCGTCTCCAAGTCCAACGATAATCCCTTTGCCGTCAAGGCCACATGAATTCAACGCCGCCAACGCCCCTGGTCGCCATCGCGTGTGGCGGCACGGGCGGACACCTCTTTCCCGGCCTCGCCGTCGCCGGCGAATTGCAACGGCGTGGCTGTGATATTGCGCTGCTGATCTCGCCCAAGGAAGTGGATCAACAGGCCGTGAAAACCGCGACTGGAGTGAAAGTTTTCACCTTGCCCGCCGTCGGCTTGCAGAATAAAAATTATCTGCCGTTCGCTGCCAGCTTTGGTAAATCGCTGTTCGCTGCCTGGAAAATATTTCATCATCGCCGTCCCGCCGCCGTGCTGGCGATGGGTGGATTCACCAGCGCGCCGCCAATTTTCGCCGGCAAAGACCTCGGTGCAAAAACATTTTTGCACGAGTCTAACACCATTCCCGGCAAGGCGAATCGCTTCCTTTCGCGCTTTGTGAATTCGGCGTTCATCGGCTTTCCTGAAGCCGCCGCGCGGTTGAAAACCCAAAAAACATCCGTAACCGGCACGCCTGTGCGGGTGCAGTTTTTACCAGAATCCCGTATCCATAATCCCGAATCCAGTTGCCGGAAGACGCTCGGCCTCGACCTAAATTTACCGGTGGTGCTCGTCGTCGGCGGTAGCCAGGGTGCGCGCGGCTTGAACAACCTAGTCTTGTCTGCGTTGCCGCTGTTGGCGCAAAAAAACTGGCAATGGCTGCACCTCACCGGCGCGGCGGATTTTGAAAGAGTCCAGTCCGCCTACGCCAGTCTCGGTCTCAAGGCTGTGGTAAAACCGTTCCTTGCCGAAATGCACCTGGCGCTCGGTGCCGCCACCGCCTGTGTCAGCCGCGCCGGCGCGTCGTCGCTCGCGGAAATGGCTGCAATGCGTCTGCCATCCGTGCTTGTGCCGTTGCCGACCGCGGCGGACAACCATCAGTTTTTCAACGCCGACGCCTTCTGGAAAACCGGCGCGGCAAAACTGCTCGACCAGAAAAACTCCCCGCCTGAAAAAGTGGCTGCCGCCATTTTCGAACTTGCTGAAAACGAATTGGTTCGATTGCAGATCCAAACCGCGCTGGCGCAATGGCACGCTCCTGGCGCCGCTGCGCAAATTGCCGAAAAAATATTGAAGGCAATTGGTCCCGAATTTCGTGCTGAATCAAACCTTGCTTCCGGCGGCAAATTGGAGCAGAAGGCGATGGCTTGACCATGCTTGAATGTCCCTCCATCGCCGGGGAACTTGCCGGGCACGTTTCGCCGGCGACTGTCATCAAGCGTGACGAGCCGATGGCGGGACGCACCACGCTGCGTGTCGGCGGTCGGGCTGATTTTTACATTGAACCGGCGAACGAAGTTGATTTGGCGGCGGTTTTGAAATATTGCAGCGGAAGCCGCGTGAAGTTTTTCATTCTCGGTCGCGGCTCAAACTTGATTGTCCGCGACGGTGGTTTTCGTGGCGTGGTGATTTGCCTGTCGGCACCGGAATTTTCGCGGATTGAAATTGACGGCACGCGTATCCGCGCTGGAGCGGGCGCGAAGCAGAAAACCGTCGCCGTCGAGGCTAGGCGCGCCGGATTGAGCGGCGTGGAATTTTTAGAAGGCATTCCCGGAAGCATCGGCGGCGCTTTACGGATGAACGCCGGCGCGATGGGTGGCGAGACATTCAACGCTGTCGAAACCGTCCGGGTCATGGATTTTGCCGGTAACGTCCGCGAATTGACGCCAAAAGAAATGTCCGCGAGCTATCGCAATTGTGCGATGTTGAAAAATCACGTCGCCTTGAGCGCAGTTTTTCGCTGCCTATCTTCACCGCGCGAGGAAATTGAAGCGCGGATGAAGGCGTTCAGCGAAAAGCGCTGGAGTTCACAGCCTGCCGCACCGAGCGCCGGCTGTATGTTCAAAAATCCGGTGACGATTTCGGCGGGAAGGCTGATTGATGAGCTTGGCTTGAAAGGCGCGAAGGTTGGCGGCGCGCGGGTTTCGCTGGAGCATGGCAATTTTCTGGTGAACGATGGTAACGCGACGGCGAAGGACGTGCTGGAGCTGATTGAATCTTTGCAGGCAAAGGCGAAGGCGGAGCGGGGGATTGAGTTGCAGCCGGAAGTCGAGATAGTCGGCGAAGATTAATTGACAACCAAAATGGTTCCATTATGGTTGCACTATGATAACGATCACCATCAAAGGCCTTTCAAAAGAGACGCATCAAGCGCTGAAAAAACGCGCGGCGACGCATGGGCGGAGCCTGAACATGGAGGCAATTTCGGTGTTGGAATCCAGCTTGCGCAGCATGCCGGTGGACGCCCAGCGATTGATAGAGCGGGCGCGGGCGGTACGGGCCACTATGAAGTTCAAAGGCAAGCCGCTGGACATCGTAAAACTCATCCGCCAAGACCGTGATAGTCGCTGACGCCAGCTTGATCAGTTATTTTGCCGTTCGGGATGAGCGGCAATCAGAACTGGCGGACGCGGTTTGCGTTGCGGACGCCGCGTGGGCGTCGCCATGGTTGTGGCGCTCGGAAGTCCGCAGCACGTTGATGAAGTATGTCAATTATTCCGGCATGAGTTTGGAAATGGCGCTGTTGGCCTTTAACACGGCTGAAGAAATAATAGCCGGACGCGAGTATCGGGTTTCTTCTGAAAAAGTTTTTGAACTGACGGTGCGGTCAAAATGCACGGCCTATGATTGTGAATATGTGGCGCTGGCCGAGGAACTGGGCGTGCCGCTGGTGACGGCGGATCAACAGCTTTTGAAGGCGTTTCCGAAAACTGCCGTGTCATTGGAACATTTTGCAAAGAAGAAAAAATGAGCCGGAAGTTGAACATTACCGTGATGCTGGGCGGGCCAAGCGCTGAGCGCGAAGTCTCACTGCGCTCCGGCGCGGCGGTGGCGAAGGCGCTGCGTTTGCTCGGCCATGACGCCACCGAACTTGACCCGCGCACGCCGGATTGGAACCTGCCGGCGGGGACGGATGTGGTTTTTCTGGCGTTGCACGGAACTTATGGCGAGGACGGCACGGTGCAAAAGCAGCTGGATTTACTGGGCGTGCCTTACACCGGCTGTGGCGCCGAGGCGAGCCGCATCGCGTTTGACAAGGTGCTGACGAAGCAAAGCTGCATTCAAGCCGGCGTGCCGACGGCGAAATTTGTGGCATTGCACTTGGCGGCGGAGCCGTTTCCGCCGATTTTTTCCGCGCCGCTGGTGGTGAAGCCGTCGCGGCAGGGATCGAGCGTCGGGTTGGAATTTGTTGAGCGCGTGGAAGACTGGCCGGCGGCGCTGGCGTCGGCATTGAAATTTGACTCGGAAGTTCTGGTCGAGGAAAAAATCATCGGGCGCGAGACGACGGTGGGAATTCTAGGCAAGAAAGTTTTGCCGGTGGTCGAGGTGCGGCCCAAGGTGGGTAGCTACGACTACCAGAACAAATACACGCCCGGCAACACGGAGTATTTTTGTCCGGCGGATTTCGACGCGGCTACAACCCGGCGCATTCAGGACGCCGCCCTTGGCGCCTTCAAGGCGATTGGCGGGCGCGATTATGCGCGGGTGGACGTGATGGTGCGCGCGGATGGTGCGCCGGTGGTGCTGGAAGTAAACACGCTGCCGGGGATGACCGAGACAAGTTTATTGCCGAAAGCGGCGGCCGCGGCAGGTTTGAATTACGCGGAGCTTTGCCAGCGCATGATCGACCTGGCGCTGGTACGAAAAACCGGGGCGAAAGCGAAGGAACAAGAATCGTCCGCCGCCGCGCTTTAATAATGTGTCCCATGTGGTTTAAACGCGAACAAAACAAGAACCGCCGCCTTTACCGGCACAACGTGCTGGACGTGAAGCTGCGTTCCGATCAGGTGCGCGCCTCGCGGCTGCGGCTTGCGCTGTTTTTGTTTCTTGCAGTCATCGGCCCGTTCTTTGGTCTTTACCTGCTTTGGCGCGTTGGCGAGGTGGCGCTAAATGCGTTTGTTTACAAGAATAGCGATTTTGCCCTCCAGCAGATTGATGTAAAGACTGACGGCGTCATCGCACCGGATCAGCTGCGCCGCTGGACCGGCGTGAAGCCGGGCGCAAACCTCATCGCGCTCGACCTCGCGGCGGTGAAACGCAATCTGGAACTCGTCTCGGTGATTGATTCGGTGTCCGTTGAACGCGTGCTGCCGCGCACGCTGAAAATCCGCGTGACCGAGCGGGAGCCGATTGCCCAGGTGAACGTGCCGCGAGCGGACGCGAACGGCGGCATCGCCATCTCCGTTTTTCAGCTCGATGCCGCCGGCATGGTGATGCAACTGCTGGATCCGCGCCTGTGCACGGTGCCGCTGACGCAGATGAAGACGGATTTGCCGGTGATTTCCGGCATGAACGCGTTTCAGATGCAGCCGGGTCGGCGTGTGGAATTGCCGGCGGTGCAGGCAGCGCTGAAATTGGTTGCCGCGTTTGCCAGTTCGCCGATGGCCGGGCTGGTGGATCTGCGTCGCGTGGATGTTTCCGCGCCGGGCGTGGTGGTGGCGACGACGGGACAGGGCAGTGAAATAACCTTTGGCCTAGACAATTTCGACCAGCAATTACGGCGCTGGCGGCAGATTTATGATTTTGGTTTTAGCCAGCAGAAATCCATTGCGGCGGCGGATCTGGCAGTGGTGAATAACGTGCCGGTGCGCTGGATGATGGCCAGCACCGCGCCGGTGACCGTAATGCCCAAGGCGGTGAAACCAGCAAAAATCCGGAGAAAAAATGTTTGACGATTCCAACATCATTGCCGGCCTCGAAATCGGCACATCAAAGATTTGTGTCGTGGTCGGCGAACAGAATGCCGATGGCGCGCTGAATATAATTGGCCTCGGTCAGTCGCGCTCAAACGGCGTGCGCAAGGGCGAGATTATCAATCCCGAACAGGTCGAGGAGGATTTGCGCCATGCTGTTTTCGAGGCTGAGCAGATGGCCGATGTGGAAATCCGTAGCGTCTATCTTGGCGTGAGCGGTGGGCATATTCGCGGCTTCAACAATCGCGGTGTGCATCCGGTCGTTTCCGCCGACCGCGAAATTTCACAGGACGATGTCGAGGACGTGGTTAAGAATGCCAAGGCTATTAATCTTCCCGCTGAGAACACGATCATCAACCATGTGCGTCAGCATTTTTTTGTGGACGGCCAGGACGGCGTGACCAACCCGGTCGGGATGCTTGGCGCGCGTTTGGAGGTGGATATGCACGTCATCCACGGCAATGCCAATCGCCTGCAAAATGCCGTCCGCCTTGTTCGCGCTACGTCGTTGGAAGTGGAAGACGTCGTGTTCAATGGGATTGCCATGTCGCTTGCGCTGCTAACCAACGAGCAGAAAGAACTGGGTGCGCTGGTGATTGATATCGGCGGCGGCACAACGGAATACGTTGCCTACTCCGACGGCATCATCCGGCATTCCGGCGTGCTGGCGGTCGGCGGCGATCATATATCCAGCGACCTCGCGATTGGACTGAAGGTGTCATTGACTCGTGCCCATAAATTAAAATTGGAACATGGCACCGCTCTGCCGACCGAGGCGGCGAAGAGTCAGACCCTGAGCCTCACCAATGAACTCGGCCTCGAACTCAAACGCGTCAACGTCGGGCATCTTCAGCGCATCATGGCGCTGCGGCTGGAGGAGATTTTCCAACTCATCGCGCAGGATTTGGAGTCAGCTGGCCTCACCGACTATTTGCGCGCCGGGGTTTTTCTCTGCGGCGGCACCTCGCGTGTGCCGGGCATCGTGTCAATGGCGGAAAATGTCTTCCAGATGAACGTGACTCCCGGTCGCACCACGGCCATCAGCGGTCTGACTGCCGCGCTCGACCAGCCCGAATTCGCCACCGGCATCGGCCTATTAAAATATGGTTCGCTCCGGCAGCGCAAGCATCTGTCGCGTCCCACGTTGGTTTCGGGAATCAAAGGCGTATTTGGAAAATTTCTGCCGCGTTCTTGAAAGACTGACCATGCAAACTGAAAATCAACCCCCTCTATTAGAAACGTCTGCAGTCGCCGGCAAGCCGTCCGTGCGCATTATCGCTGTCGGTAACGCCGGTGATGCAGTGCTTGGCGCCCTTAATGCAGCGGAATTCGCCGGCGCGGAGTTCGTCGCCATCAATACCGATGCCGCCGCGCTCGCCGCGTCGGTTGCCCCGGTAAAGATGCTTTTGGAAAATAAATTGTTTCGCGGCCTCGGCTCCGGCGGCGATCCTGAACGCGGACGCGCGTTGGCCGAGGAACAGTTCTCCACGCTCAAGTCTGCCTGCGAGGGCTCAAACGTTGTTTTCATCCTCGCCGGCTTGGGCGGCGGCGCAGGCAGCGGCATCAGCCCGATACTCGCGAAAGCCGCGCATGAGGCCGGCGCGCTGGTGCTGGCGTTTGTCACGCTTCCGTTCGAATGCGAGGGTAACCGGCGCGAGACGCAGGCGCAGACCGCGCTGGAACAGTTGAAGGCCGCCGCCGATGGGGTTATATGTTTGCCGAGTCAGAAAATATTCAAGCTCATTGACGAAAATTCCACGCTCGTCGAAACTTTCCGCGTCACCGGTGGATTTCTCATCGAGGGCGTGCGCGGTGTGTGGTCGCTGCTCAAGCGCCCTGGCCTCATCCAGGTTCACTTCGGCGATTTGTGCGGGCTCATCCGTGACCGACATGCCGAGAATGCTTTTGCGTTTGTGGAAGCCTCCGGGCCGGGCCGGGCGCGCGAGGTCGCCGAAAAAATCCTGAACCACCCGCTGCTTGACGAGGGCCGCGTGCTGGCGGAATCCGACGCTGTGCTGGTGAGTCTGACGGCCGGGAAAGATTTGACGATGGCCGAGATCAACCGTGTGATGGAACAAGTCAAACATCAGTGTGTCCACGCGCAGGTCATCATGGGCGCGGCTGCAGACGCTGGCTTGATGGAAAAACTCTGCGTGACCATTATCGCCGCAAAATCGTCCGCACCGCCATCTCAGGTGATGCCGCGTGCGGAAAGCCACAGCCTGGCACCCGCCGTAACTCAACATCATCGCGAGCCGGCGTTGTCGCGCCAGCGCAAGCGCGGGACAGGAACTAAGCCGGTGCAGGGGCAGTTGCCGCTGACAATTATTTCCAAGGGCCGGTTCGATAAGAGCGAGCCGACACTGCATCGCGGCGAGGATCTGGATGTGCCGACCTTCATCCGCCGCGGCATTGCGCTGAATTAAATTACTTCCCGTCAGTGGCGAATCCGGCTGTGATGGGGCGGTGGTCGGAGCCGGTGCCCCAATTCGGAATGGTTGGAATAAAGGTCTCGTTCGCAAGCCAGAGTTGCTTCATGGCGGGACTCGCCAAAATGTAATCAATGCGCTGGTACGTGTCGTTTTTGCCGTAGAAGTAGGTCCACGCGATATTGCGAGCCTCGAAATACGGCGGTTCGCTCTGCGCCGTGTCGCCGTTACGCTCGGTGGGACGCGTATCCGTAAGTTTTGATTTTCCGCGACCGATAATTGCCTTGATCACGGCGGAATCTTTTTCGTCGTTGAAATCGCCGAGGACGATGAGCTTCGCGCCGGGATTCTTGGCAAGTCGCGCTTCAATGATGTCGCGCAAGACTTTCGCCTCGCCGAGACGTTCCTCGGCTTCGTCGGCTTCGGGCGTCGTGAGATGAGATTTTAGATGCGCGGCAATAAGCGTGAAGGTGAAGTTGGTGGCAGCCTGGATGTCCACTTCCGCAAAGCCGCGTTTAACCTGCAAGCGCCGGCCGTCCAGTAGGAAAAGTTCATTTGTATGCGGACGGCGCGCGACGATGGGCAGTTTGCTCAACACAGCGACATGGATGTTGGTGTCAAAACTCTGCACATGTTCCCAAAACGGAAATTCGCAGCCGTCGGCCTTGAGCGCGGTACGGAGTTCGAGCAGCGCGTTGGTCGTGCCCATTTCTTCGATCGCAAGCACGTCGGGATTCATGGCGCGGATGCTCTCGCGTATTTTAACCTTGGCCGCGTCGGATTTGACGTGGTGGCGGGATTCCGTTCGCTCATCGAGATAATTTTCGACGTTGTAGGTCGCGACGCGGACAGTGCCTGCAAAAATATTGAGGCCGAAAAGTAAAAAAATTCCCGGCGCGCGAAGGCATTTAGATTTCATTCGGTGGCCGCAGGCTGGCAAAGTCACCGGAATTTTCAAGCGAACACTTTTGCCAAATCGGGCAAAACTGCTACTTTAAACTCATGTCTCGAACCAGAAAAACTAAAAAGGCGGCGATGATATTGGACGACAAGCAGAGTGAGCGCGATCATCGCGAACTGCGGATTGATAAGGTAGGCGTGCGCGGGCTGCGCTTCCCCATCCAGGTGCGCGACCGGGCGCGCAGTGTGCAGGATACGGTGGCGACAATTGGGATGTTCGTGGACTTGCCGAAGGAATTCAAGGGCACACATATGAGCCGGTTCGTGGAGGTGCTTAATGCTCACGGCAATGTCATCCACGTAGAAAATCTCACGGATATTTTGCGCGAATTGCAAAAGAAGCTGCATTCGGCTACCTCACATTTGGAAATCGAGTTTCCGTATTTCATGAGTAAGCGGTCGCCGGTGTCGCGGCGTGAGAGCCTGATGGATTATATTGCACGATTCGACGCGGCGGCGTGCGGCGAGGAAACGGACTTTGTGCTGACGGTGAAGGTGAATGTAACGACACTCTGCCCGTGTTCCAAGGCGATTGCAAAATATGGGGCGCACAACCAGCGCGGCGAGGTGACGGTGGCGCTGCGTACGCGCAAAATTGTCTGGATCGAGGAAGTCATCGAGATGATTGAGGCCTCGGCTAGCTCGGAACTTTACGCGTTGCTCAAGCGGCAGGATGAAAAAGCCGTGACCGAGCGTGCCTACCAAAACCCGGTGTTCGTCGAGGATTTAGTCCGTAATGTGGCGTTGCGCCTTAACGCTCATCCCCAGGTGACGTGGTATAAGGTCGAGGCGGAAAACTACGAAAGCATTCATAATCACAATGCCTATGCGTCTATTGAGAGCCGGCCGGAGATCCATATTCGGATGGTCAGGCCGCCGGCGGGCAGGTCGTGATTGCAGCCCGTGCCGAAAGGGTGAAAATTTTAGTGGATTATTTACCGCGCTTTGCTACATTCCCGCCCCTTTGAAGCATTGGCCAGTCCGTTGGGATGCAACCAAATTTTGTTTGTAATCGTGAAGAAAAAAATAATTAAGAAAACCGCGCCGCGTGGGAAGTTAAAATCCGTTGCCACTTCGGCGGCGATTCTGGGACGGCCCGTGGCAAAAAAAACCGCCGGCTTGGATCTTAAAAAGGTCAAACCGGAATGGCAGAAGTTCTGCCTGCACCTGCTTGAGCTGCGCGACCAGTTGACCAAGCAGATGAACGGTTTGGCTCAGGAGTCGGCTCAGGAGATGGCTGGCTACAGCCTTCACATGGCAGATTCTGGTACTGATAATTTTGACCGTGATTTTGCGTTGAGCCTGTTATCGTCCGACCAGGACGCGGTCTACGAAATCGAAGAAGCGCTCAAGCGCATTGAGCGGAAAACCTATGGAATTTGCGAATTGACCGGCAAAGCGATACCCAAGGCGCGGCTGGAGGCGATTCCGTGGACGCGGTTCACCGTGGACGCGCAGGCGCAACTTGAACGTGACGGCGCCCTGAAATCCCGCCGGCTGGGCGCGCTGGGAACGATTGATTCCGTTGGGGCGACTGCGGATACTGAAGGCGATGAGGATGAACACTCCGACGAATCGCCGAAACCAAACAAGGAAAAAGAATAATATTTATGGCTCGCGAAACCATCACCATCGAATGCACCGAGGCGCGCAAGGAAGGCAAGTCGCCTTCGCGCTACACCACCAGCCGCAATAAGAAATTGCAGACGGAAAAGCTGGAGGTAAAGAAATACAACCCCGCGCTCCGCCGCCACACCTTGCACAAGGAGATTAAATAATTTATGCCCCGCAAGACCAATACCGACAAGAAAACCGACAAGCGCGGCAAGAGCACCCGCGAAGCCCGCACGCCGCGCCCGAAGCCAAAGTGTGACTTCACCATTGACGCCCTTGACTACAAGAACACGAACCTGCTCCGCACCTTCGTGACCGACCAGGGCCGCATCCTGCCGCGCAAATATACCGGTCTGCCTGCGCCTTATCAGCGCCGCATGACCGCCGCCATCAAGCGCGCGCGCCAGATGCTGCTGATGAAGTAGTTTTTCTACCGCCCTGTTTAGCCAGCGCAAGACCGGGCGGTTTTTTTGTGGAAGTTAATTGCAAATGGTTTGCAAATAAAGCAAATTGTTTCTGTCGCCATGGACTATCTAGTTCTGCTTTCCAGCATCGCGCTCGGTGCTGGCACCGTTTTCTGGCTGCGCCTGACCGATGCCAAGCGCGTGAAGGTGCTAAACGCCTTCACCGGCGCGTATCTGCTTACACTAGTGATGCTGCATTTGCTGCCGGATTTGTACGAGCCGGATGCCGGCATCGCGCTCAAGCCGTTGGTCATCGGCGGCTTCATCCTGTTCGGCTTCTTTCTGCAAATCGCGATGGACTCTATTTCCATGGGCATCGAGCATGGTCATGCGCACGAAATCCACGGGCGGATGGCGTTTGGCATTCTTGCCGGCCTGTGCATCCACGCCTTCGTCGAGGCGCTGGCGCTCGGTAAATCGCCGGAACATCAGACCGTCCACGACTTGGCGGCGCATCACTTTCTGCTCGTGAGTGTTGTCGTGCACAATTATCCCATCTCCATCGCGTTGCTTGGAATGCTGCTGCAAAGCGGCATGAAAAAATCCTCCGCGCTCCTGTGCCTCGGCCTGTTCGCCGTCATGGCACCCATTGGCATGTTCACGAGCAGCTTTACCGGCCTCGCCGTTTATTCGCGCTACCTGATGGCGATTGTAATTGGCATTTTCATGCATATTTCGACGACGATTCTATTCGAGAGCGAAGATCACCACCGCTTTCCCGTCGGAAAAATGGTGGCGGTCATTGTCGGCCTGATTTTGGGAATTGCCTGCGTAATTTTTGAAGCGTGAAAACAACCTGCGAACACCGGCATCCGGAGAAAAAACAGGAACTCGCCTCGCTGACCGGCCGGCTGCGCCGTGAATCGCACCGGATCACTGGCCCGCGCTCAGCAATTCTTGAAGTTTTAAGGCATCATCCGCATCCGCTGACAAACAAGGAGATTTTTGCCGGCCTGCCGAAAAACCAATGCGACCTCGCCACGATTTACCGGGCGATGCAGTTACTGGAAAAGCTGGGGATGGTGAAGCGATTTGATTTTGGCGACGGCGTGGCGCGGTTTGAACTGGTCGGCGAAGGCGACGACGGCCACCACCATCATCTCATCTGCACCCGCTGCGCCGGTGTGGTGGAGATTGACGAATGTTTCCCCGAGGAGATCGAGGGCCGTATTGCGAGAGTGAACGGATTTGCCGGTGTGACTCATCGGCTCGAATTTTTTGGTGTCTGCCCCGACTGCCAGAAATGAAAACGGCGGCGATTGTTCGCCGCCGGCATTTCAAGCTGCTTCCTCGGACAACCAGTCGCCGAGCTGGAGATACTCCCTGATTTTACGCCGTTCGTGGCGGTTCTTGTGGGATTTTTTGGTATGATGTTCGGTTTTGCGGAACGGATGTTTTGGATTGCGAATGGCTTCGCCCATTACTTCTAATGTTTTCATCATAGCGGTTACTGTTCCTTTCATTGGCTTGACAGCGTAAACAATGCCAACCGCCGTCATTCCAAAACTGCTGTTATTCTTCACTTTCTTTGACGGTGCCTGCCATGAAAGTGTTCAATTTTTTTCAGGCAAAACAAAAAGCGCCAGAACACCATTCGTTTTCCACGCGTTTGGCGGTGAGCTTTAAACCTAATTTTTCAAAAGCCCCCTGCACTTCGCCAAATTCCACCGCCAAAATTCCAGCCAAAACCAAAGTGCCGCCCTGCTTCAGCCGGTTCACAATCCGCCGCTTTTCCGCAATAAGCAAATTGGAAATTAAATTGGCACAGATCAGGTCGTATTCGAATCGCTGTGCCGGCTTCAGTGGCAGCTTGGTCACATCACCGCGTGTCATTTTGAGTTTGGCGTCAATCCGGTTTTTTCTGGCGTTTTGACGGGCCACGCGGACGGACTCCGGGTCGAAATCAAAGGCGCGAACCGGCTGATAACCCAGTTTCGCCGCTGCAATCGCCAGAATGCCGGAGCCGGTGCCTATGTCCAGAAATGACTGCCGTGTCCCACTTTGGCGGTTGTGGACCAGTTCATTAAGGCAAAAAGAAGTGGTCGGATGTTGGCCGGTGCCGAAGCTTAAGCCGGGATCAAGGATGACCACCGCCTGATTTTTGCGTGGACGTTTTTTGCTCCAGCTTGGCTTGATTAGCAAAGTATTGCCGAATTCTAGCGGATGAAAATGCCGTTTCCACGATTCCGCCCAATCTTCGCGCTTCACTTTGGCGATTTCGATGTTGCCCGCTCCGATTTTTAATCCGCAGTCTCGAATCCGCCGGAGGCTGGCGGCAATTTTCGCGCGAATCTTCCGCGAATCCGGTTTCTGATCGCGGAAAATGCTAATGGTGCAGACGCCGGTTTCCAGATTGAAATAAGATGCCGTAGTCGTGTCGAGCAATTCGCTGAGCATTTCGGCTACGGCATCTTCGGCGTCCAGCGAGGTTGCCACGGACACGCGCCAAAGGGGTTTGGTTGATCTCATTATCTAGCCTACGAGGTCGCGCCACGGCGTGAAATTGAGTAATTCTATTTCTGCCATGTGCGGGTGCAGTGCGACCTGCGTGATGCTGGCGTATTCGACTTCGAAAGAATTCGTCTTCGGCAGTGGCAGTTCCAGCAGGATGGACAGCAGCATTCGTATGACGCCGCCGTGGCAGAAAACCGCCACGTTTTCGCCGGGATGCCGGCGGACAATCTCGCGTAGGCACGGCTCCACGCGGGCGCGAAACGTCCGTCCGTTTTCGCCGTTGGGCGCTCCGGGTTTTTGGATTTGCTCCAGCCATTCGTGGACGGCGAAATCATACCGGTCGCGCACGGTTTCCCAGTTCAGGCCGGTCCAGTCGCCAAAATCCACTTCGCGCAGGCCGGGATAAATTTTCTGTTCACGTCCGCTTTGCTTCAATGTCGGCGCGAGCGTCTGCTGGACGCGTTTCATCGGGCTGGCATAGACGGCGTCAATCGTTTTGGTTTGCAGATAGCCGGCGAGAATTTTGGCCTGCCGTTTGCCGCGCGGCGAGAGGCTCATATCAATGCGTCCGCCGAAAATCCCCTGATAACGCGCCTCGACTTCGCCGTGGCGGATTAGCAGCAGACGTGTGGCAGGTGGGTGCGGCTGGATTTTTTTTTGGCGCGGAGTCTTCTTTGCCATGTTCAGCCTTGGGAAATCGCTGCCTGCTGCGCGGCGAGCAAATCACGGATGCCGACCTTGCCGAGCGCGAGCAAGTCCACGAGTTGCGTGTCAGTGAAAGTTGCTTCTTCGCCGGTGCCTTGCAGTTCAATGAATTCGCCGCGGGAATTCATCACCAGATTCATATCCACGGCGGCGGCCACGTCTTCGGTATAGCACAAATCCAGCAACGCTCCGCCGTTCACGATGCCGACGCTCACGGCGGCGATGCCGGAAAGAATCGGGCTGGTGAAAATCTTTTTCTCGGCGATGAGTTTGTTGACCGCCAGCGCCAGCGCGACAAATGAGCCGGTGATGGCCGCCGTGCGCGTGCCGCCGTCCGCCTGCAACACGTCGCAGTCCACGCAAATGGTTCGCGCTCCGATTTTTTCCAAATCGATTGCCGCGCGGATGGAACGGCCGATGAGCCGCTGGATTTCCGACGAGCGTCCGTCGAGTCGGCCCTTGGAAATGTCGCGCGGCTTGCGCGTCAACGTGGAGTAGGGGAGCATCGAGTATTCGGCGGTGATCCAGCCGCCTTCGACCTTTTGTTCCTTCATCCAGCGCGGGACAGTTTCCTCAATGGTGACGCCGCAGATAACACGAGTGTGGCCCCATTCAATGAGCGTGGAGCCGGCGGCGTGCGGCGCGATGTGGTTTTGAAAGCGGAGCGGACGGATTTGGTTGGCGGTGCGGCCGTCGGTGCGGATGATGTCAGACATGGGCGGCAGGTTACAGGTAATGGGCGGCATCGTAAATTGTGAATCGTTGCAGCAAGACGATTGGCAGGGCAACGATACGGCACCGGTTCAGTCACGGGCATCCAAGACGGACCGGACTTTGTGCAGAATCGCCTCAATGGAAAAGGGTTTGGCTAGGAAGTTTGGATCCTGGCGCAGGGATCGGCCGTCGTTCAGCTTTTCGGAGTTGTAACCACTGACGTAAATGACTTTCAGGTCCGGCTTAATCGTCTTGAGGTGTCGGGCTAGTTGTTGTCCATTAATGTCGCCGGGCATGACCATGTCGGTAATTAACAACCGGATACTGACTTGATTTTCTGTCCATACTTTTATCGCCGCCTCGCCGGTTTCCGCTGACAACACCCGGTAGCCATGCTGTTCCAATATGCTCCGTGTCGTGATACTTACGGCGGGATCATCCTCTGCCAGCAAGATGGTTTCCGTGCCTCCCGGCTCTGGCGCGTGATATGTTGGAATTGTCGGTGCGTTCATTTTTGTGGCCAACTGCGGCAGGTAAATCTGGAAGGTTGTGCCCGCACCGACCTGGCTTTTCACCTCGATCCAGCCTTTGTGCTGCTCAATGATGCCGAACACCATCGCGAGTCCCAGCCCGGTACCTTTGCCGACCTTTTTGGTGGTGAAGAACGGTTCAAAAATGTGCTGCAGGTTCTCCGGCGAGATGCCGCAACCATTGTCGCTCACGCTTAACCGGATAAAATCCCCCGGGCGCGCTTTCAGCCGGTCGCGAACCGAGGATTCACCTAGGTTAATATTTTCGGTTTGAATGGTGATTTGTCCGTTGGCAGGCGGAAGGGCATCGCGGGCATTGACGACCAGATTCATCACCACCTGTTCCAGCGTGCCCGGGTCGGCATGCACCAGTGTGCTGCCGCTGGTGTAACGCGTCGTCAGTGCGATGTTTTCCCCGATAAGGCTGTGCAGCATTTTTGAGAAGTTGGCAATCGTTTCATTCAAGTCCAGATTTTGCAACTGCAGGCTTTGCCGGCGGCTGAACAGGAGCAATTGGCGGGCGAGGCCGGCGGCGCGTTCCGCTGAATTGGAAATATGGGCCAGCGCCTCGGCTTGTTTCCCGGCCGGCAACATGCCCATTTTAAGGAGCGAAACATTACCCATGATCACGGTCAGGATATTGTTGAAATCATGGGCGACGCCGGCCGCGAGCTGGCCGATGGCCTGCATCTTTTGGACCTGGCGGAGTTCTTCTTCCAGATGTTTGCGCGTCGTTATGTCCTCTTTGATTGCCAAAAAGTGGGTGATTTTTCCCGCCGTATTGAAAATGGGCGAGATGGCGGCGGTTTCCCAATAATACTCGCCGTTTTTCTTCTTGTTGTGAAACTCGCCGTGCCAGTCGCGACCGGCGGTGATGGTGTTCCACAGTTCCTTGTAAATGGCGGTTTGATTGAGCGACATCTCGCCGGATTTCAGGATGCGCGGGTTTTTCCCCAGCGCCTCCGCGAGGGAATAGCCGGTGACTTGCGTGAACTTGGGGTTGACGTATTCGATGTTGCCCTGCGTATTGGTGATGACGATGGATACCGGGCTTTGCTCGACGGCACGGGACAGCTGGCGGGCTTTCGCTTGCGTGGCCAGGTTATCGAGGGCAAAAGAGATGCTTTTGGCGATTTCCTCCACCAAGGCCACGTCCTGTGCCGCGAAGCAATCCACCTCGTCGTTGTAAATCATCAGGGCGCCGACGATCTTACCGCCCCGGCAAAACGGTGTTGAAACGGAAGCCTGGAGGTGGTGTGTCCGCGCCAATTCTTGCCACGGCGCGGTGCAGGGATCTTTCAAATAATCATTGCTGACATACGTCTGACCGGTGCGGATGCAGATGCCGGTGGGGCCGCGACCGCCGGGGCGTTCATCGGCGTAAATTTGCAGCAGCTTCACATAATCCGTCGCTTCCCCCACTATGGCCGCGGGCAGCACCTGCTTGGTTTCCTCATTAATCAAGCCAATCCAAGCCAGTTTGAAATCACCTTGCTTGATTGCCGCGTCGCACACGCCTTGAAATAACTCACGGTCGTACCGGCTATGGATGATGAGTTCATTGACGCGGCTCAAAAGGGAATAGAGTCGGTTGAGCAGGCGCAGAGATTGTTCCGCCTTTTTACGTTCCGTGATGTCCAGAATGGTTCCGGTCATCGAAATGACCTCGCCGGCGTCGTTGAAACCCAATTCCCCGAGGCCATGCATCCAGCGGGTTTCGCCGTCTAATGGGCGAAGAATTCGGTATTCCTTGTCGAACCGCTGGTGCTTTCCGATGACTTCCTTCAGCAAATATTGCTCCATCATCGCCCGTTGATCTGGATGAATGATTTCCAGCCAGCCTTCAATATTTTTGGCGTGGCTTGCGTCAATGCCGAGTATTTGATCCAAGATTTCGGACGAAACCCAGATGTTGGTGATGAAATCACATTTGTAGGAACCGATTCTCGCCGCCCGTTGCGATTCTTTGAAAAAGAACTCGCTCTCCCGCAGGGCAGACTCCGCTTCCTTGCGCTCGGTGATATCGCGGAGCACGCCGTAGGTGCATTGCAGACCTCCCTCGAAATAAACCGGCAGCCAGAAATCTTCGATGAATTTCAGGCTGCCGTTCTTGCAGCGCCACCAGGCCTGCCATCGCGGGGTGCTATCGGTCTGAACTTCCTGCAATTTGCGGAACACGGCGCGCTGAATATCAAACTGCCCGCCTTGAATCACTTCGGCGAGAAATTTTTCACGGCCGCCCAGATGGGTGACATCGTCCAGCGTGTAGCCCAGCATCCGTTCGAAAACGGGGCTCATAAAATTAAACTCAGAGTTTTCGCTGCTCACCCCATACAACACGTCCTCGATGCTGGCCGCTATCTGCCGGAAGCGCGCCTCGCTGGCGCGCAGCGCTTTTTCCGTCTCTTTGCGCTTGGTAATGTCGCGCACGATAACCTGGATTTCTTCCCGTCCCGGTGAAGTCACCAGGCTGGCACCCGCCTCCACCGCCACCACGGAACCGTCCAGCCGGATGAATTTCATCTCCGCCACCGGAACCGGCTGGCCGGCGAAAAGCACCTTCCAGCGCTCGCGCACTAGGGCATGGAAATCAGGATGGATGATTTCCAGCACGGAGCGGCCAATCAGTTCGGTGGCATGCCTGGCCCCGAGCAGTTGGCACATGGCGGGATTGGCGAACGTGACGCGCTCTTTTTCGTGCAGGTAAATGGCGTCAGGTGAATGGACGGCCAGTTGCTGGTAACGTTCCTCGCTCGCCTGCAATTCCGCATCGGATTGGCTCACGCGGGCAAACCATTTTCGGATGAGGAGAAACAGCATCCCGCCGGTGGCCACCACAAAAAAGAGGCCCTTGAAGATAGCGATTCTTTCCGTCAAGTTCGCATCGGTGGTTATCCAGCGCAGGAGCATGTCGCTGAACAAAATCCACATCCCGCCCACGAGCAGGTAAATCAGGACGATTTTTGATGCCGGGCAACGCCAATTGTCAGCTACTTGTCCCGCCTGATTGGGCAATGGATTTTTCATGTCGCCGACTTTTCCGTTATCACGCAGACAATCACCTTGTCGGCGGGTGTGGGCAAAGCAAGTGGTGACCAAGCTTAAGCAGGTTGTTGTCCGGTGGCAAAAGGAAAAATTGCCGGGTTGCCAGCCCTTCCGCGGCACGCGTCAACGCCCTTTGTCCGCTTCGATCTCGGCAAACAGGCTTTCCAGATTGTTGAACGGCGTCTCGTGTTTTGCGTTGAGCGCCTGACGGAGAAATTCCACGCCGTCCTCCACCGTCCGCACCGACTTCGGCAGGATGGCGCCGGCGGCGTTCGCGTGGCCGCCGCCCTGAAACTTCATCGCCATTTTCAGCGCGTCGCCGTTGCGGCTGCGGAAGCTGGCGAATACCGAGTTGGACCGGCGGAACAGCGTCACCAGCACCGGATATTTCGTCGCGCCGCGTTCGAGCAGTTGATGCACGACGGCATTGGTGTTGCCGATGATGGTGTCTACGTGGCCGAGCGCGGGCGAGATTTCTGCGATGTTTTTATTGCTCCACTCGTAGCCGATCGGATCCTCTACGCGGCGTTTCACCGCCATGACCTCGAGCAGCGGATGGTCGAGCAGATTTTCCAGCTCGCCGCCGACGAGCGTGTATAAATTCCAGAACGTATAAGTCTTCACCAGTCCGGCGTAATCCCCGGCCAGATCAAAATCCGGATCGCTTTCCAAAAACAGGTCCGCCACGTTGTTCAATTGCACCAGCCGGTCGAGCGCGGGCGTGGCGAGGCCGTGCTGCCGGCAGAGCTCGTAGCAGAGCAGGCCGGCGGACTTGGTTACGTCGTGGTGCAGGTGCGCGTTTTTGGCCGGGGTGCCGGTGACATGGTGATCCACGACCAGCCAGTCCATCTTGTCGAGGCGCGGTTCGAACGTGAAATCCGTCACCCACGCCGCGCGTTCGCGCAGGTCGCGCTGCTTCCAGAAATTGTAATGGTAGGCTTGGAGCGGGACGGTTTCGCCGTAGAGCAGTTTCGCGAGCCGTTGCAGCAGTAGGCCGGCGACAAACCCGTCCAGGTCGCTTTCGTGGGTGAGAATGACTTCCGGCTTGGGCAGCGTCAGCATAACTACCATTTTAATTCAACCTTGGCGACATGGCGAGCGGTGAATTTCCCGCAAAAAAAACTTTGATTACTCCGGCGGTTGGCTCCAAGCTGGCGCGCAACTGCATAACAATTTCATGTCCAAACCCGCTGAAGCCCAGCCATTGGATCCGCTGGCGCAACTGATCCAGAAAAACCAGTTTGTCGGCTGGCTTTGCCACGTCGACTACGAGCAGGCGCTGGTCCTGACGCGCGACGACTGGAAGCTCCGCGCCCATGGCGTGCCGGCGAATTCGTTTCTGATCGCCGCCGCTTCCGAAAAAGCGCCGGCGGAAATCATTCTGCTGCGCGTCACCGGCGCGGCGCCGCTGCCGTCGAACGAGGCGGCGGACGGCTTGAAGGTGGAAAAGCTCAAGCAACGTCCGGCGGAAGCTGCTGCGGGCGGTGCATTCACCGATCTGGCCGCAGAGCAGTTTCAGTTGGGCGGTCTGCAATGCCGCGTGTTGGGGCAGTTTTATTTGTCGGATGGTCGGCTGCGGCTGGGCTGCGATGTCGAATCCTACTCGAGCGCGGCGGGGCTGGCGGTTTACCGTCCCGAAGGCGTGGCATTGGAGGCGATTGTCAATTACGTCAGCCCGGAACGGCTTGCGTCGTCGCGCGAAGAAGCCAAGCGCCTGGGTTTGGCCGGCGGCCTGCCGCGTTTTCCCATCGGTACGGTGCGCTTTTCTTCCACTGACCGGCTGCATCGCGGCGAGGCCACGAGCCGCGCGGTCTTCAACTTGAACGCTGTGGATTTTCTCGCGCGGCGTACGGCGGTGTTTGGCATGACGCGCACGGGAAAATCCAACACGGTCAAGCAGCTCGTCTCGGTGGTGAAGCACACGAGCAGTGAGTTCAACCTGAAAATCGGCCAGATCATCTACGATTTGAACGGTGAATACGCCAACGCCAACCAGCAGGACAAGGGTTCTATCGCCGAGGTTTTTCCGGGCGACACCATTCGTTACCGCATGATTTCCACGCCGGGTTTCGAGCTGATCCTGAATAATTTTTTCCAGCAGATTGCCGAGGGCCATAGCACGTTGCGCGGGTTGATCGAAGGCAGCAAGATTCCCCGTTCTGCCGATTTGGAGGCGTTTTTGAGCATGGATTTTGATGCGCCGCGCAAGGAGGACTGCAGCAGCGACTATGATTTTCAGCGGCAGACGGCGATGTATCAGCTAAAAATCGCCGCGTATCAGGCTGTGCTGGCGCGTGCCGGTTATGAACTGCCCGCCGGCTTCAAATTCACCTTCGAGGTCAATCCTGGCGTCCGCAACAAGGTGAATCCCGCCGTGGATCCCGCCAACGGCATGACCGCGCAGCAGACGTTCGAATGGTTTCAACTCGTGCGGCAGATTCAGGACGAACTCATCACCGGCACCGGTTCGGCGTGGATCGAACCGGACACGAATGTCCTGATCAACATGCTGCTCCAGAAAAACGACCAGGGCGGCTACACTCCCGGCTTTCGGCTGCTCCAGCCGTTCAAGGATTACCACGCGCCAAACCGCAGCACCGATGTCTGCGACGAGATTTACAACCATCTTCTTGCCGGCAAAATCGTTATTCTTGACCTCTCCGTCGGCGATCCGGTGCAGCGGGAACGCTTGAGCAAGCGCATCGCCCGCCATGTTCTGCGCAGCTCGATGGCCACCTTCAACGCTGGTCAGCACGCGCCGCACATCGTCATTTACGTCGAAGAAGCGCACAACATCATCGGCCGCCATGAGTCGCTCACGGAGATCTGGCCGACCATCGCCAAGGAAGGTGCCAAGGCGCGGCTCGCCATCGTTTACGCCACGCAGGAAGTCTCGACCATTCACCCGAACATTCTTGCGAACACCGAAAATATCATTGTCTCGCATCTCAATAATCAGCACGAGATCGGTGAACTCGCCAAATACTACGACTTCGGCGACTTCGCCAGTTCGCTCATCCGCGCGCAGGACGTTGGCTTCGCCCGCATCAAGACATTGTCTAATCCGTTCGTGATTCCGGTCCAAATTGACCGGTTTGATCCCGAACGCGAAAAACGGCGCGGTGCCGGCGGCAAGTCGCATTGACTGGCGGCGGCAAAATTTCCCTTTGAAATCCGTCGTGCGAGCAGCCACAATGCCCGTTCACTTTGGATTCTGAATTCTTAATTCTGACTCCTGAATTCTGTTTTACATGAAACGCACGCATCATTGCAACGAACTGCGCCCGGCGCACATCGGGCAGACCGTCACGCTGTCCGGCTGGGTTCACTCCCGCCGCGACCTCGGCGGTCTCATTTTCATCGACATCCGCGACCGCGAAGGCCGCACGCAGACGGTTTTCGACCCGTCGGATTTGACGCCGGAACTGTTCACGCAGGCCGCGTCGCTGCGCAGCGAATGTGTCGTGAGCATCACCGGCAAGGTCCGGCAACGCCCCGCCGGCACGAACAACGCCAAGATTCCCACCGGCGAAGTCGAAGTCGGCGTTACTGCGCTCGAAGTCTTGAATATGGCGGAAGTCCTGCCGTTCCCGGTGGATGATCCTGAAGTCGCCAATAAGGTGAATGAAGAATTGCGCCTGCAATATCGCTATCTCGACCTGCGCCGCCCGGAAATGGCGCGCAATTTGAAAGTGCGCAGCAAAGTTGCCATCGCCACGCGCAGCTACATGGATGAACAGGGCTTTCTCGAAGTCGAGACGCCGACGCTGTTCAAGTCCACGCCGGAAGGCGCGCGCGAATTTCTCGTGCCGAATCGCCGCGAAGCCGGGACGTTCTACGCGCTGCCGCAATCGCCGCAGCAGTTCAAACAGATATTGATGGTCGCCGGCGTGGAAAAATATTTTCAGCTCGCGCGCTGCTATCGCGATGAGGATTTGCGCGCCGACCGCCAGCCGGAGTTTACCCAGGTGGACATCGAGATGAGCTTTATTGACCGCGAAGACATTTACGCGCTCATCGAAGGTCTGCTCAAACGTGTCTGGAAAACGGCGCTGAACATTGACATCCCCACGCCATTCAAGCGCATCAGCTTCGAGGAAGCGTTGAACCGCTACGGCATTGATAAGCCCGACACGCGCTTCGCGTTGGAGCTGGTGGACCTGACGGAAGATTTCCGCGCCAGCACGTTCAAGGTTTTCAGCGGTACCATCGCCAACGGCGGCGTGGTGAAGGCGCTCAATGCGAAAGGCATGGCGGGCGCGACGCAAGGCCAGATCGAGACGATGACCGAATACGCCAAAAGCTTTGGCGCGAAAGGCCTCGCCTTCATCAAGGTCGAAAATGGCGAGTGGAAATCGCCCATCGTGAAATTTTTTAATGAGGCGGAGAAAGCTGCGCTCACGCAGAAGCTTGCGATTCAGGAAGGCGACTTGATTCTATTCGCCGCCGACCAATGGCTGAACGCTTGTGAAATCCTCGGCAAGATCCGTTTATATTGCGCCGATGTGTTGAAAGCGCAGGGGAAACTGAACATTCCCGCCGACCAGTTCAATTTCCTCTGGGTCATCGAATTTCCGCTGCTCGGCTTTGATCGCGAGAATAACCGCTGGTATTCCAGCCATCATCCGTTCACTGCGCCGGTGCGCGAAGATATCCCGCTGCTCAAGACCGACCCGAAAAAAGTCCGCGGCCAGCATTACGATGTCGTCGTGAACGGCGTGGAACTCGGCGGCGGCTCGATTCGTATTCATCAGCCCGACGTGCAAAAAACCATTTTCGAGGAACTGCTCGCCATTCCGCCGGAAGAAACCAAGCTGCGTTTCGGCTATATGCTCGAGGCGTTCCGCTACGGCGCGCCGCCGCACGGCGGCATCGCGCTGGGCTTCGACCGCTTGATCGCGATTCTCTGTGGCACGCCGAGCATCCGCGATGTCATTGCCTTCCCAAAAACCGCAAAAGGCACCTGCCTGATGACTGATTCACCTAGCCAGGTTTCGCCGAAACAACTGCGTGACCTTTACATCGAGGTGAAGGGCAAAAAGCCGGAAACGCCGGCGGCACCGGCGAAGCCGCAGTAACGCTGGCGTGATCATGTTGGACTGGAAAAAACTCCACCGGTCTTCCATTCGCGTGCTGCAACTGTTCATCATCGCATATTTATTGGTCCTTCTGGTGGCGCTGATATTTCAACGCCGCCTGATTTATATTCCGACGAAGATTCCAGCGGATATTATTGAATCTGTCGCCGCCGGTCACGGCTTTACCCCGTGGAAAAATTCTGCCGGTGAAATTATTGGCTGGAAAATGCCGGCGAAAACGACGGGTGTCACCGCCAGCGTGCTCATCGTCCACGGCAACGCCGGTTGCGCCCTGGGCCGCGATTACATCGCCCAGCCAATTCACGACGCGGCGTCAGTTGACGTTTTCGTTTTGGAATATCCCGGCTACGGTGCGCGCGGCGGTTCGCCGAGCAAGGAGAGCATGGTTGCCGCCGCCGAGGAAGCGTTTCAACTGCAGCCGAAAAATCTGCCGCGCTATGTCGTCAGCGAATCCATTGGCACTGGTGTGGCGTGTGAACTGGCAAAAAATCATCCGGGAGAAATCGCCGGTCTCGCGCTGTTGGTGCCGTATCACAATCTCGCGGTGGTGGCTCAGCGGAAAATGTGGTTTTTGCCCGCGTATTTTTTGCTGTTCGACCGCTTTAATCCCGAGGAATGCCTGAAGTCCTATCACCACCCGGTGAAGTTTGTCGTGGCTGGCGCGGACGAGATTATTGGAGCGGCATCCGGCATCCGGCTGGCCAGCGGTTGCCATGGGCCAAAAGATTTGCAGATTATCGCGGGGGCGCACCACAATGATATTTCCGGCCAGCCGACTGGTTGGTGGAAAGACGTGTTTTCGTTCTGGCAGAAAAAGTGAAGGAAATGCCCATTGCAAAAAATCCTCACAAACAATTTCTGATTTTTTTCTCCGTTTTTTGAATATCCGCCAGCGTGCCGGTCTGAAACCAGCAGCCATGATGCGGCACGCAAAACAGGCGGTATTGCGCCATCGCGCGGAGCCAAAGTACTTTTACGGAAAATTTTCCTTCCGGCGCGTCCCGTAACACGCGCGGATGAAAAATGCCGATGCCGGAAATAATGTAAGGCGCGGCAGCGGGATCCCAATTGCAGGTGTTTTCCGGTTTGATGAACAAATGGTCTTCGCCCTTGTCATGGCCGACGGCGCGCGCTTTTGATTGTGCCAGCAAAAGAAAATCCATCTTTGCATCGTCCCACTGTTGCGTCAGTCGGTTCAGCGCCGTGTCACCGTCGTCCGTCCAGAGAATGTCGCTGTTGATGGCGAAGACCGGTTCGTCGCCAAGAAAAGGCTCGGCATTTTTCAGGCCGCCGCCGGTTTCGAGCGGTTCGGCTTCTTCGGAAATCGTGACGCGAAGATTTGTTTTAGTTGCGAAATAGTCCACCAGTTGCGCCTTGAGGTGGGAGACGTTGATGATGATTTCCTCGATACCGTAGGCGCGCAGCTTGTCCAGCGCGTATTCAATCATCGGCCGGCCTGCGACCGGCACCAGCGGTTTGGGCGTGCGGTCGGTCAGCGGCTTGAGCCGCGTGCCATAACCGGCGGCCAGCAGCATGGCTTTATTAATCCGTGATTGCATGTCGATCCATCCAGTTTTTCACCTCGGCGAGCATGGGGTGGCGCAGCGCCTTTTGCAACAGCCGCCCGACGCGCGGCGAGTGCTGCCGGCGATAGTCCAGCTTGCCCTCATTTCGCGCCAGCCGCTCAAAAATGCCCAGCACGCGCGTGTGTCGTTGCGCCGCGAGAATGGCCAGCGATGTTTCAAATGTCTCGCGGTCGAGCGTGGGAAAGGCGGCGAGGTAGCGCGTCAGTAGTGTTTTCTGCAAGGCTTCCGGCACGTCGTGGCGGGCGTCTTCGAGTAGCGAAACTAAATCATAAGTCACCGGCCCGCGATAGGCGTCCTGAAAGTCCAGCAGCCCGGCCTGCCGCACACCCGTGCGTTCCGGGAGCAGCATGAGATTGGCGACATGGTAATCCCGCAGTAGCAGTGTCGCTGGTACCCGATGAGCCAGCGGCAGCACTGTGCGCCACGCGGTGCGGAAATCTTCCTTTTCCAGCGCAGTGACATTCGGTGTGCGCCATTGCACGAACAGCTCGACGTCCTCCAGCATTTTTTCCGGTTGATACTCGCGCAAATTTTCGGGAACGGCATGCGGATGCCGGTGCAACGCGATCAACACATCGGTCGCGAGCGTGAAAAGCTTTTTCGCAGCGTCCGGATTTTCCAGCAACTTCGCAAACGTGTCGTTGCCGAAATCTTCTAACAGTAGCAGGCTGTTGGCCTTGTCTTGTAAATAAAGTTTCGGGGTGCTGAAACCGATTTTTCGGAGATGCTTGGCGATGCGGACAAAGGGCGCGACGGAATCAGGCACCTGCGAGGCGTCCATCAAAATGGCGGTCTGTTTTTCCGTGCGCAGGCGGAAATATTTGCGCGCCGAGGCGTCGCCGGTGAGCGGTTCGCACGCGGCGGTTTTCCAGGGCGCGAAGCCGGGCAATGCGCGGGATTCGGACACGGTCAGGCGTGATTGCCGAGCTGCAGTCGCGCATCAGATTCCAGCAGGACTTTCAAGTTCGCCCAGCCGGCGGTGTTCATGTCGTTGAATGCATTCAGATAGACCGCGACGGTTTCGTGCGGATACTTGCCGAGTAGGATTTCCACAGCGGTCTTCAATTTCGCGTCGTCCACGCTGGTGGGCAGATCTTCCACGACCCCGTTTTCGTTTTTGATTTCCAATGCATTGAGGAAATCCACGAGCATCGCGGTGTGCTTTTTTACCAGCCACGCACGGATGAACGCGGCGGCGGCGGGATCCAGATTTGGCTTGGTCAGCGCGCTGAGCATCGCGGCGTGGCGTTGGTCGCGCGGCTGGCGTTCAAGGAAAATTGGGCGGACGTGTTTGGCCTCGGCCACGGCGGCGAGCGTGGCGCGATAGGCTGGTTTGTCGGATTCGAAGATGAAGGACAAAATGTCGTTTGCCAGAGCAGGCGACATGAAACCGAGAAGTTCGTGGGATTTTAACATGGTTGGGCGATGGGAGTTAGGAAATCGTTGTTACGGAAATTTTGTTTTTCTTCGCGAGTTCTTCGCAGGCTTCTCGTTCGAGGAGGAGCGACTTGCCGGATTCCAAAGCGAGAACGGAAATCTTTGCGGCGGAGCATACCTCAAAGGTTTTTGCGCCGATGCAGGGGATGTCAAAGCGCATATCGTGGTTCCGCTTGGCGACTTTCACGGCGATGGCACCCCCGCTTTTGCCGCCGAGTTCGCCGCCGCGGGCAAGGCATTGGTCCGTGCCTTCAAATCCTTCGACGGCCAGCACCGTGCCGTTTTTCACGACGACCAGCTGGCCGATTTCCAGCCGCGAAATCTCCTTGGCGATCCGGAAGCCAAATTCCACGTCCGCCTTTTGTTCGTCGGAAAGTTTCGGACCTAGCGCAAAGCCGGTTTGCGGCATGAGCGGCGCGAGCCACGGCGAAGCGTCAATCAGTTCGACGCCTTCTTTTTTAAGCTCGCCGGCGATCGCGCCGAAAATGGAGTGTGCGTTTTTTTCCTTTAGCCGCAGCAGCACACCCATTGCGCGGAGGTCGGGGCGCAGATCAAAAAGATTTTTCGGTGCGACCTGGCCGGCCATGACGCATTGTTTGACGCCGCGACTGGTGAACGTCGAAATCATTTTGTTGAGCTGGCCGACGTTGAGCCAGACGATGTCGTCCACTAGTGCCGCGAGGGCGGGGTCGGTTTCGCCTTCGACGGCGGTGCAGACGATCCGCTTGACTCCGGCGGCGCGGGCCAGGCGCGCAAAATCGAGCGGCAGCGAGCGGCTGCCGGCGATAAGGCCGATGGATTCGGGCGCGAGATTCATGCGATTCGGAAGGCGCAGTCTAGTGATTATGCCGGGAGAATCCAGCGGGGAATTATTGCCTAATTTTCTGGCGGTGTGTCAAATTGATGGGCTGGACTAGGTGGGAATCGGGTTGTTTCTAGGGAAAAGCCGGTTGGCAAGCTATCTGCTGGAAGAATCGCCAATGTCATCCTTGGAAAATATTTACAATAAAATGGCGCCGGCAATCGAACCGGCGACTTTGGCGCATCTGCCTCCCGTGCCGCCGCCCGGCGACATTCAAAAACAAATCGGCCGTGAAGTGGCTCACGAATTAAATAATATTCTGACTATCATTCGTGGCTATGCCGACCGGATGCTCCTCAAGCACGGTGAAAATCCGGCCTTGCGCCCGGAATTGCAGTTGATTGCCGAGAATGCCGCCCGCGCCATTTCTGTCGTCCGTCACGCCACGCCGCACAGTTCTTCCACCGCCGGCCTGATCGGCTGAAGGCTCCCGGATTAGGTTCCCGTTTCGCTTTGACGCTGCGCGCTCTGTCGCGTAGCGTATTCGTTCATTTTTAACCTGATTACTGAAAGATAACTGTGAATTTTTTTAAAGCGATTTTTGGTTCCAAAAACGACCGGGATGTGAAGAAAATCCGGCCGGTCGTCGCCCGCATCAATGCGATTGAAGCCAGCCTGCAAAAATTGTCGGATGACGAACTTCGCGCCAAGACTGTCGCGTGGAAGGCCGAGTTGGCCGAAATCGAGGACGATGCCGAACTCGCCCGCAAGCTGGAAGAAATTCTGCCTGAAGCGTTCGCTGTGGTGAAAAACACTTGTCGCCGGCTGTGCGGGCAGGATGTGATCGTGCGCGAACATCCTATCCGCTGGGAGATGGTGCCGTTCGACGTGCAACTCATCGGTGGCTACTCGTTGCATCACGGCCACATCGCGGAAATGGCCACCGGCGAAGGCAAGACGCTCGTCAGCACCATGCCGGTTTATCTTAACGCGCTCACTGGCCGCGGCGTCCATGTTGTGACGGTCAACGATTATCTCGCTGCGCGTGATGCGGAATGGATGGGCGCGGTTTATAAATTTCTTGGCCTGACCGTCGGTGTGATTTTACACGCCCAGCCGCCCAGCGTCCGCCGTGAGCAGTATTTTTGCGACATCACTTACGGCACCAATTCGGAATTTGGTTTTGACTATCTGCGCGACAACGGCATGGCGCTCCGCAAGGAGGAGCAGGTGCAGCGCGGCCATTACTTTGCCATCGTGGACGAGGTGGACTCGATTCTCATTGATGAGGCGCGCACCCCGCTCATCATCAGCGGTCCGGCGGTGCACACGTTTGACGAGCAATACGCGCAATGGAAGCCTACGGTGGACGGTCTCGTTCGTGCGCAGCAACAGCTTTGCAATCGCTTCCTGAAGGAAGCTGAGGAACTCATTAAGAAATTGCATCCGTCTGATGGCTCCAATGTCACCGATGCTGAGGCGCTCGAAAAACAAATCGGCCTGTTGCTATTTCGTGTGAAAACCGGCCAGCCGCGCTCCGAGGGCCTGATGAAACTTTTGGAAGTTCCCGAAAACGCCGGCATGATGAACCGCGCGGAACTGGAGTTGCACAAGGATCAGAAAAAAGTGGATTTGTATCGCGAAAAGGAAGAATTGATTTTCGCGATGGACGAGAAAAGCCACGAGGCCGATCTTACTGAGAAGGGTCGCAATTTCATCAGCCCGCAGGATCCGGATGCGTTTGTGCTGCCGGATTTGACCACGATGTTGCATGACGTGGACGCCGGACCGGAAACCGACGCGCGCAAGCGCTTGGAGACCAAGGCCAAGATGCAATCCGACTTCGAGTCGAAGGCGCAGAAGATTCACGCGATCTCGCAGTTGCTCAAGGCTTATTCGCTTTACCAGCTTGATGTGGAATACGTCGTCCAAGACAACAAGGTTATCATCGTGGATCAGCACACCGGTCGCCTCATGCCGGGGCGCCGTTGGAGCGATGGTTTGCACCAGGCTGTTGAGGCGAAAGAGGGCGTGCAAATCGAACGCGAGACACAAACGCTCGCGACCATCACCATCCAAAATTATTTTCGTCTCTACCAAAAACTGGCGGGCATGACCGGCACGGCGGAAACTGAGGCGTCGGAATTTTTCGACATCTACAAACTCGGCGTGATGACGATTCCGACGAACAAGCCGAATATCCGCAAGGATTCGGATGATTCGGTTTACAAAACACGCCGCGAAAAATTCAACGCTGTCGTCAGTGAAATCAAAGCGCTTCATACGCAAGGCCGGCCGGTGCTCGTCGGCACCATTTCCGTCGAGACCAGCGAAATGCTGTCGCGGATGCTGAAGAAGGAGGGGCTGATTCACTCCGTTCTCAACGCCAAATATCACCAGCAGGAAGCGGAAATCGTTTCCCGTGCCGGCCAGCGCGGTGCCATCACCATCGCTACGAACATGGCGGGTCGTGGCACCGACATCAAGCTGGGCGAAGGGGTCCCTGCTGTCGGCGGTTTGCATGTGCTCGGCACCGAGCGCCACGAGTCGCGGCGCATTGACCGGCAGTTGCGCGGTCGTTGCTCGCGCCAGGGCGATCCCGGCAGTTCGCACTTTTTCATTTCGCTCGAAGACGATTTGATGCGCCTTTTCGGCAGCGATCGCATTGTGAAATTGATGGAGCGCATGGGGCTCGAAGAGGGCGAAGAGTTGAAGCACGGTTTGCTGAACCGCTCCATCCAGCAGGCGCAGAAGCGTGTTGAAGGCCACAATTTCCAGCAGCGCAAACGCACTCTCGAATACGACGACGTGATGAACAAGCAGCGTGAAGTCATCTATGGCTTCCGCAACGAAATCATCAACAGCGACGACGTCCGCGACCGGCTCATGGATATCATTGAGGAAGTTGTGATCCTCAAGATCGAGGAATTCACTTCTGCCGAAACCGAGCCGGCTGAATGGCGTGTGCGCCCGCTCGCCGACTGGGTGAATCTGAATTTTCCGCTGGGATTGCCGGAAGGCGAAATCGCCAAGGCCGCCGCCGCCGGCAAGGAAGAGCCGGTAAAGGATTCTATTTACGCGGGATTGAGCCCGGCGCAGTTTGCCGTGTGCAATTTCATCAGCGACAGCATCCGCAAGGCTTACGAACTTAAAGTCAGCTTCGAGGAACCGGACAAGCTGGCGACCGTCGAGCGCTACACGATTTTGCAGGCCATTGACAAGCTCTGGCAGGAACATCTTTACGAGATGGATAGTCTGCGTCACAGCATCGGTCTGCGTGCCCACGGCCAGCGTGATCCGCTGCTGGAATACAAGGCTGAGGCGTTCAAAATTTTCGACGAGCTGATGGTCAATGTGAAGACCGAGATTTGCCACAACGTCTTCCGCAGTGCGTCCAGCCTGCTGGCGTTTGAAAATTTTCTGCGCAATGCGCCGCAGCAGACGCTCCACACGAATACTAGCGCGTTTGGCGGTACCGGTACCGGCGCCGGTGAGGCCAAGGCCAGTGACGTCGTCAGTGAGGCGGCGAACGCCGCCGAAGTCGCGGCCAAGGCCAAGCCCGTCCGCACCGGCCCGAAGGTCGGCCGCAACGACCCGTGTCCTTGCGGCAGCGGCAAGAAATACAAGCAGTGCTGTGGCAGATAGACTCTAGGCCAGCTGTATCAAAACTCTTGCCTTGGCACTCTGGCCACGGTGAATGGTGTGCCGGTGGATTTTGCTTACAAATTTTTACCGTGATGCATCTCGCCGTGGACTTTCACCACGGCCTTGAGCAGTGCATCCCAGTCGGCTTCCGTCGTTTCCCAGCCGGCGCTCATCCGGACCGCGCGCACGGCGTGGGCGGATTTGTAACCCATGGCGGACAAAACGTGCGACGGCTCTTCCTTGCCCGTTGTGCAGGCGGAACCGGTCGAGACGGCGAAGCCTGCCTTGTCTAGCCGGATGACCCATTGCAGCTTGCGGTCGCCGTCCGGCATTAACGCGGAAACCGTGTTCCACAAGCGCGGTTGGTTTTGGCCGATGACCGTCGCGCTGGGCATCGCGCGGAGAAATTGCGCCTCAAAATTGTCGCGCCAGACTTTGCGGAGCAGGTGTTCGGTCCGGAGGATTTGTTTTTCGCGCCCTTCCAATGCGGCCATCATCGCGGCAATGATGGCGACGTTTTCCGTGCCGGCGCGCCGGCCGCCTTCCTGTTTGCCGCCGTGCAGCAACGGCGTGATGGCGCTGCGATGAGGAATTTTTAGAAAGCCGACGCCGCGCGGTCCTCCGAATTTGTGCGCTGCGCCGCTGACAAAATCACATTCGCCGAGTCCGGTCATCGGCATTTTGCCGATGAACTGCACCGCGTCGGTGAAAAACGGAACTTTGTATTGATGGCAGATCGCGCGCGCCTCGCGCCACGGCTGGATGATGCCGGTCTCGTTGTTCGCCGCCATCACCGCAACGAGAGCCGGACGTGAATCGGCCAGTTCCGTCGTGAGCCAGTCCATGTCAATCACGCCTTCGTGCGTGACGGGAATGAGTTTCGCCCGCTTGCCAAAATAATGATGTGCGGAATCAAACACGCACGGATGCTCAATGGCGGAGATCCACACTTCGCCGGTCGTGCCGAGCCTCTTGGCGAAATGATGCATGACCATGTTATTCGCCTCGGTCGCGCCGCTCGTCCAGATGAGATCAAGTGGATGGCAACCGAGCATCTCCGCGAGCTTTTCGCGCGCGTCGGCGAGCGCGATGCTGGCGCGTGTGCCGGCCTGGTGCATGGACGACGGGTTGCCGCCGATCTTCTCGGTGACATTCAACCAAGCTTCGCGCGCCTCGCGCATGACGGGCGCGGTGGCGTTGTAATCGAAGTAAATCATCGGTCGGACAGGATACTTTTCGCGGCCGCGCTGGCGAGTTTTTTGTGGGCGCTGGCAAAGGCGAGCGAATCAAATTCTTTCGGCGCGAGCCAGCGGCCGGTCTTTTTCGCCGGCCGTTTCGCCAATGAAACTGAAAATGCCCCCAGCGTGATGCGATATCGCGTGATGGAATGTTTCACCGTGCACAACGGCTGAATTATCTTCGGCTTCACGCCATATAGTTTTTGGAACGTCGTCGCCGCGTCCGGCTTAGTGTCAGTGACTTCTACATTTGGAAATTCCCAGAGAAGTGCATTCACCACGCCGGCTGGCCTTTGCCGGACGAGGAATTTGTCTTTGTACTCAATTATAAACGCGGTGAAATGTCTTGCGGTGGCGGTTTCGCGTTTGCCGAGATAAGGTAACGCCTCAACGCAGTTTTCCTTGAACGCCCCGCAGAGTTTTTTCACCGGGCAAATGAGGCACTGCGGATTGCGCGGCGTGCAGACCAGCGCGCCGAGTTCCATCAGCGACTGGTTCAGGTGCGAGCAGGCGGGCCATGCTGGATGCTTAATGCTGAATGCTTGGCGAACCAATTTCTCTGCCAGTTCCCACAGCCGCGTGTTGGTTTTCTTTTCCTTGGGGTTTTCGGCGATGCCGAAGAGGCGCGTCAGCACGCGGATGACATTGCCGTCGAGAATCGGTGTCGGCTGGTTGAAGGCGATGCTGCCAATGGCGCCTGCCGTGTACCGCCCGATGCCCGGCAGCGCCAAAACGTCTTCAAATCTTTCGGGAAATTTGCCGCCGTGTTTTTCCAGAATCACCAGCGCGGCCTTTTGCAGATTGCGGACGCGGGTGTAATAGCCCAATCCTTCCCACAGTTTGTGAATTTTGGCCGAGGGTGCTTTCGCGGTGGCGGCGATGGTCGGCAGCTCGTGCATCCAGCGTTCCCAAAACGGGATCACCGCCTTTACCTGCGTTTGCTGCAACATGATCTCGCTCACCCAAATCGCGTAAGGATCGCGCGTGCGCCGCCACGGCAGGTCGCGCGCGTGCGCGGCGAACCAGTCCAGTAAAAGAGGGACGAGCTTTTGTGGTTTTGAATTTCGAATATTTAGCTTTAAGTCGGTGCGCACGGCAATTTCGTGTGGCGAGGCTACCGACGAGCCGCCGCTGGAGCAAAGGTTTTTCATCGGTGGCATGTGGAAAAGCTCGCCGGGTTGGTTTTCCTTCGTGTTTCAAAACCTTTGTGCCTTTGTGCCTTTGTGGTTAAATTTTCCGCGTGAAGCCGCTGACCATCCATACTTGCAAGCTCACTGACGAACAGGCTTCGGCGCTGCTGGCCGCTTTGCAGGCGCGCAACTGGAAACCGCGCACGGTGCCGTATGCGCGGTTCGCGTTTGAATCCGACAAGACAAACATCGTTTTTTACGAGAGTGGCAAGCTGGTGGTGCAGGGCAGGGGCACGCAGGAGTTCGTCGAGTTTCTGCTGGAGCCGGAAATCCTCAAGCAGGTGAAGCTCGGCTACGAAACCATTCTGAATCCCGACCTGCTCCTGCCGCGTTTCGGCGTGGATGAAAGTGGCAAGGGTGATTTCTTCGGCCCGCTGTGCATCGCGGGTGTTTATGTGAACGAGGCGGTGATCAATTCATGGAAAGACCTCGGCATCCGCGATTCCAAAAATATTTCCAGCGACAAGAAGATTGCCGAGTTGGCCGAGAAAATCCGCAAGACGCCCGGCTGCGTGGTGGACACCGTGACGGTGGGCAATGAAGCCTATAATCGGCTGTATTTGAAATTGAAAAGCGTGAATTCGTTGCTGGCGTGGGGCCATGCGCGCGTGATCGAGAATCTCATGGGCAAGCGCTACCAGATGAATCCGCCGCCGGTGAAGGCTATCAGCGACCAGTTCGCCGCGAGCAAGAGCGTCATCGAAAAGGCGTTGATGACGCAGGGCAAGGAAATCCAGCTTGTTCAGCGCCACAAGGCGGAAGAAGACATCGCCGTCGCCGCCGCGTCCATTCTGGCGCGGGATGAATTTGTGAAGGGCATCGCGAAACTGGAGCACCAGTTCCAAATGAAATTTCCTAAAGGCGCGGGCGATCTCGTGGACAAGGCGGCGAAGGAATTTGTCGGGTTGCGTGGGGCGGGCGTGTTGCAGAAAGTCTCCAAGCTGCATTTCCGCACGGCGCTGCGGGCGCAGGGTTTGCCGGAGCCGCCGAAGACGGAATGGCGAAGGAAATAGCCGGGCGGGTGTCAATTTTCAATCAATGCCACCGTTCGCTAGGGCTGCGGCCCGAACATACGGTTTGCGAAACCGTTTTTTTTAAATAACATCCCTCCACCGCCTATGAAAAAAGTCATTAACCTTATCGCTGGTGTCATCATTTGCGCCTTTGCTAGCGGCGCGGAAACGTCGCTGGTGTCGCTGGTCAATCCGTTGCAGGGCACGGACGATCCCGCCAACTTTTCCCACGGCAATTCGTTTCCCGCCATTGCACTGCCGTTTCCCATGAACGTCTGGACGCCTTACACGGAGCCGGAAAATAATTTTCTGTTTTATCAGTATCGTCACGATCAAATCCGCGGCTTGCGCCAGTCACATGAGCCAAGCCGGTGGATTGGCGACTACGCCAATTTTTCGCTGATGCCGGTCTCCGGAAAACTGGTCGTTACGGAAAATGAACGCGCTTCCAACTTCCGCCACGAAGCCGAAGTTGCCCGGCCTAATTACTACAAAGTTTATCTCGACACTTGGAACGCCACGGCGGAAATCACGCCGACCGAGCGCGCCGCGCGGCTGCGCTTCACCTATGAGCAGCGGGCGGATTCATATGTCGTGGTGGACGTCTTTGGCACCAAGCGGATTTCGTCGGTAAAAATCATGCCAGCTGAGAACAAAGTCGTTGGCGTGGCGCGCAATTATCACAACCGTCCCGGCGTCGGCATACCGGATAATTTCGCCAATTATTTTGTCATTGTGTTCGACCGCCCGTTTTCTGCCGGCGGCGTCTGGGCGACGAATTCCATCCAGCCGGGTGTGTTGGAACTCGAAAGTCCGAAGACCCTGGGCGCGTATTTGAAATTTGATACCCGCAAGAATCATGTCGTTGGCTGCAAAGTGGCCTCGTCGTTCATCAGCTTGGAACAGGCGGAACGAAATCTTGAGCGCGAAATCGGTGGCGCGGATTTTGACACCATTCGTCAGCGTGGGGAAGCGCGCTGGAATGAAATTCTCGGTCGCGCCAAAGTCACCGGCGGCACGGACGACCAGCGCCGGACGTTTTACAGCGCCCTTTACCGCAGCACGGTTTATCCGCATCGTTTTTACGAATTGGACAAGGATGGCCGGCCTGTCTATTTCAGCCCTTACGATGGCAAGGTTCATTCCGGTCACCTTTATACTGACAGCGGGTTTTGGGATACTTTCCGCTCCGCTCATCCGCTGCTTAATTTATTGTATCCCGAAATCGCCGGAGAGATTCTCGAAGGTCTCATCAACGGATATAACGACAGCGGCTGGTTGCCCGAATGGCCCGGTCCGGGGCATCTGAATTGCATGATCGGCAACCACGCATTTTCGCTTCTGGCCGACGGCTGGATGAAAGGCATTCGCACTTTTGATGCGGAACGGGCCGTGGCGGCGATGGTTCACGATGCAAACACTCAAGGGCCTACTAACTGCGGTGCGATTGGCCGCGACGGCGCTGAGTTTTACAATTCGCTCGGCTATGTTCCTTATTCTAATGATCGTTCGGACAAAACGAGTTTCCGCGAAGGCGGTTCCAAAACACTGGAATTTGCCTACGACGACTTCTGCGCTGCGCAGCTTGCCCACGCCATTGGGAAAAATACCGCGGCGGGAATTTTTGCGCGTCACGCGATGAATTATACGAATCTGTTTGATGCCACCATCGGCTTCATGCGCGGGCGCAAGGCCGATGGTTCATGGAATGAGCCGTTTTATGCCGATGAATGGGGCGGTTCGTTCACCGAGGGCAATTCTTGGCAATGGACTTGGAGCGTGCAACAGGATGCGCCCGGCCTGATAAAATTAATGGGAGGTGAGCAAGCCGCCGCTGACAAACTCGATGCGGTTTTTTCCAGTGCGCCGACGGTTCATGTCGGCACTTACAAGACGATGCAACATGAAATGCTTGAGATGATTGCCGCCGACATGGGGCAATACGCCCACGGCAACGAGCCGGTGCATCATGTGATCTATCTTTACGATTACCTCGGCCAGCCGTGGAAGGCTCAGTCGCGCGCCCGGCAGACGATGTCATTGCTGTATCACGCCACCCCCGACGGCATTTGTGGTGACGAAGACACCGGCCAGATGTCGGCGTGGTATGTTTTCAGCGCGCTCGGGTTTTATCCTGAGTGTCCTGGCGACCCGAATTACTTCATTGGTAGCCCGCTGTTTGATCAGGCGGTTTTGACCTTTCCGAACCAAACGACTTTTACTATCACGGCCAAAAACAACGGCCCGCAGCAGCGCTATATTCAAAGTGCAAACTTGAATGGCAATGACTTCGATCAAGTCGTCATCAGCCACCAGACGCTTGTCAGCGGTGGCCGGTTGGTCTTTCAGATGGATGCCGCGCCAAATTATCACTGGGGCGTCTCACCCGAAAGTCGTCCGGTTTCGCCACTCCAAACCTTGTTTAAAGACATTGCCAAATGATTGTTAGGCATTTGAGAGGTCATTCTTTAAGCCCAATGGCTTTGAAACGACAGTTGCGAGTTCGATGTGGAAAAATATTTAGGTTTATCATTCTTGCTGCGTGGATGTTGGCCTTTTCAGCCAACTGCGCAAAGTCAGATGGCAACCTGATTTCAGATAAACCGGATACGGTGTTTCGGGAAATGGTCCCGGCGCTGAATCAACTCGACAAGTTGGCCCAGCGGTTCGATGCCGACCACGACCAGTCTCTTGCATCGCAAGAGCAGGAGGCGATGATTGCGTTTGTCGCCGGAAAAAATGGCGAGCCGTGGGCCGAACGGCTGAAAAGGTTTCTTCGTGTCGCCGACCTCAACCACGACGGCAATGTAGATTTGGCGGAATGGACTCACGCCGTCGCCCAGATCAGGCAGGCTGCCAAGACGGTCGCCAATCTCACAACGGCCAAAACAGTTCGGATTGCCATGAGCGACGATGTTCATCTGGCAACGGATATTTATCTGCCTGCGGGCGACGGGCCGTTTCCGGTTGTGTTTTCGCGCACGCCCTATGGCCGCGTGAAAGCGAACGAAGGCGCGGCGAATTTTGCCGCCGCTGGCTACGTCGCTGTGGTGCAGGATATGCGCGGTCGGTTTGATTCCGAGGGCGAGAATCTGCCGTTCATCGGTTGTGGTTGGAATGAACATCAAGACGGCGTGGAGACGATTGAATGGATCAAGAAACAAAAGTGGTGTGACGGCCATATCGGTACCATCGGCGGCTCGGCGGGCGGGATCACTCAAAACCTGCTTGCGGGTGCGGCTCCGGATGGGCTGAAGGCGCAATACATTTCGGTGGCGGCGGCGAGTTTATATTCAGACGTGTCCTATATTGGCGGCGCATTTCGCAAGGCGGACATCGAGAATTGGCTGACCAATAACAAGTTTGATCCGCGCGCCTTGGAAATCAATCGCGCGCATCCGGCCTACGATGATTATTGGCGGAAGTCCGATACCACGCTGAAGTTTGCCCAGATGAACGTGCCCGCCGTGCATATCGGCGGCTGGTTCGACATGTTTGCGCAGGCGACGATCAACGAGTTTGTCGGACGCCAGCATGCCGGTGCTCATGGCGCGCGCGGCGCGCAAAAGCTCATCATGGGGCCGTGGACTCATGGCATCGGGAAAATGCCGGCGGGCGAAATGACTTTTCCCCAGGCCAACAAGGTTCCTGAACAATACAGTTCGGGCCGTTGGTTTGAGCACTATTTGAGCGGCACAGTCAATGGCGTCGAAAAAGAGCCGGCCGTTGCCTATTATGTCATGGGCGACACGAGCACGCTGGGAGCCCCCGGCAATGAATGGCGTTACGCCGCTGACTGGCCCATTCCCGCCAAAGAAACAGCGGCTTTTTTTACGTGTGACGGAAAACTCACCTTTGAGAAGCCATCCGCCAGCGACGACTCACGCGTCAAGTTTGCGTTCGATCCTGCGAATCCCTGTCCCACTGTCGGTGGCAATAATCTTACCATTGCGCGTGGCCCGATGAACCAAAATAAAATTGAGGCGCGGAGCGACGTTGTCCTGTTCACCAGCGCGCCGCTCACCGAGCCGGTTGAGGTAACTGGTCGCGTGAAGGCAAAAGTATTTGTCGCCTCCACTGCTGTGGATACCGATCTCTCGGTTCGCCTGTGCGACGTGTATCCTGACGGAAAAAGCTATCTCATCGCCGAAGGTATCCTCCGCCTGCGCTATCGCAATTCATTTGAAAAGCCAGAATTGCTCAAGCCCGGAAAAATTGAGGGGGTGACCGTGGATTGCTGGTCAACGAGTATTATTTTTAACCGGGGACATTGCATCCGTGCCACCATTACCTCCAGCAACTATCCGCGCTTTGATGTGAATCCCGGCACCGGTCAGCCGTGGGTCGACTCTGGCACAAAGGTGTTGCAAAAGAACGCCATTTATTGTGACGCGATGCACGCTTCATGCCTGTTGCTTCCGGTGGTGGCAATGGGCAAATAGATTCAGCCTCGAAGTGTAACCTTGTTTTAAAGGAATATTAAATTATGAAATGCTCCACCGGGGTCAGTCGGCGCTCCTTCTTTCACACCGCTTTGGCCGGAGCCGCTGGGGCAGCGATTGTGCCCCGGCTGGCGATCAGTAAAGAAACTCCTGTCGCCAGCGGTGCAAACCGATTTCTTGAAGCGGCACACGAGTTGCCGTTGCATACCGATGCTGATGTGATTATCTGTGGTGCCGGTCCGGCGGGTTGTGCGGCGGCGGTTGCGGCGGCACGCGCCGGTGCGCGCACCCGATTATTCGAAGTGCATGGTTGTCTCGGCGGCGTCTGGACGGCTGGACTGCTTACCTACGTTTTCGATTTTAATCACCCCGGGCTGACGCAGGAATTGATCCGCGAATTGGATGCGCGCGATGCCCGTCGGAGCGCAAATCCCCAGCGGTTTGTCTACGAGCCGGAAGCGATGAAGCTGTTGTTGGAGGAAGTGTGTTGTGCCGCTGGTGTGAAGATGCAATTACATACCCGGGTTGCCGCTGCCGGGTGTGATGGCCGGCGGTTGTCCACCATTATCACGGAATCTAAGTCCGGCCGGGAGGCCTGGCGTGCACCGGTCTTCATCGACGCAACCGGCGATGGTGACCTTGGGGCGCAGGCAGGCTGCGGCTGGGATAATTGGTGAGGGCAGGGAGCAAAACTGCGGTTGTCAACCAATGACGTTGAATGCGCTCGCCGTGGTGCGCGACGCTGAAGCATTGAACAAATATGTTTCATTTTTCAGGGGCGACGGCTGGGATCAGCATCTGCTGGCGGTGGAAGCTTTCAAAGGTGAATTGCGCCGGGCTGGACTTAAAGCCTCCTATGGGAGTCCGACCTTGTTCCGGGTGCGTGATAATTTGCTGCTCGTAATGATTAACCATGAATATGGCGTCAAACCTTACAACGCGGCGGAGATGACGGCCGCTACGCTGGAAGGGCGGGCGGAAGTGTTCCGCATTGTGCGTGGTCTTAATAAACTGGGCGGTCCTTGGGCGGGCATTCAAGTTGCCGCCACAGCTGAGCAAATTGGTGTCCGTGATGGTCGCAGAATTCATGGTCGTTATACCATTACCCGCGAGGATCTTGTCAATGGGTCACGCCATTCAGATGCTGTGACCCGGGTCTTTTTTGGTGCGGATATTCACGCCACGACCAGGGGAAAAAATGAAGTGGAGGCCATTGGCCATGGTGGTTTTAAGACCCAGCCCTACGATATTCCATTGCGGGCGCTAATTGCCAAGGATGTGGATGGTCTGTTGATGGCGGGTCGTTGCATTAGTGGGGACTTTACTGCCCACGCCAGCTATCGCGTTACCGGTGATGCCGTTGCGATGGGTGAAGCTGCCGGCAAGGTTGCCGCCTTTGCCGCCCGGACGCATCGCCTGCCGCATGAAATAAACTGGTCGGAAATCGCTGGCTAATCACCCGCTTGACTGGCCGTGAAAGTTAATTGCTCTGTGGCCCGGTTTTCATGCGGAGACCGGTCTGGCTAAGGTCAATGGGTTGGAAACCCAGTGCGAAGGCGGGTGATTCAGGTTTGAGCGTGAAATCACCTTGTTCCGGGGCAACGAACAGCGGATCGGCATAACGCGAGTGCGCATCTTTGCCGCGCTTGCGCCATTCGGACCAGTTGGCGTCTTTGGTGAGCTTCACTTCCTCAAGCTTCTGGCTAGGATTGAAATAAAGATTCCAATCGCAGTCGAAAGTGCTGGTCACGGTGTTCGTGCCTTTCTGTTTGCCCTTGGGCGGAGTGGCGTAGAAGGTGTAAGGCGCATCTTTCCAGTTCTTGCTGAATAACTCGCCTTCGCGCCAATAGACAATGTTGTTTTCAAAGTAAACGCTTTTGTGCGGCTCGACGCGGCCACGGCTCACTTGTTCCAACTTGCCCAGGGCAAAGATATTGTTGCGCACGGTGGCTTCCTTCGCGAAGTGAATGTTGAAGGGGGCAAACTTGGTATGATAAACCACGTTGTTTTCCACCAGCAGATGCGTGGAGCCTTCGTCGAGGTAGATGCCCCAGCCACCGTAATTGTTGGCGTCCACATCATGGATCAGGTTGTTGCGGATGATAGTGCCGGGCGAAACGCCGAGGGTGTAGATGCCGCCCATGTCCGAAAGCACGCCGCCGATATGATGAATATGATTGAATTCAATCAGGTTGTTCTGGCTTACGCTGCGGGTATAACCATACACCAGGCCCACGGAAATCCCTGTGTAACCGCCATGGTCAATTTGATTGTGGGACACCGTGTTGCCCTCGGTGTTCAATAGGAACATGCCGACGGCCGACGGATAATCCAGTCCGTAGTGGTGCAGCCAGTTGTCGGTGATGCGATTGTTGAGGGTGCGCTCCCACGGTGGAGCTTTTTCGGTGCCGCCGTTGACGCGGATTCCGCCGGCCGCGACCTGGGAGATTTCATTGCCGACAAATTGATTGTCCGAACAGCCGCCCATCACATCAAACGCGAAAGTGCCGAGATTGAACAGGCGGCATTGCTCAAACGCGCAAGCGCGGGCACCGCGCAGTTTGATGGCGGCGGCGACCGCGGCGGAACCCTGCCGGCCATTTGAGTCGCCGGGGGGAAGTTCAAACCGGCAATAGGCAAAGGAAAGGTTCCGGAAACGAAGATGCTCGACGTAACGACGCTCGGCGGGAACGCCCTCCAGATTCAGAAACGCGGGCGCAAATGGCGCGACGACCTCGATCTTCGCCATGTCTTCGCCGGGCTTTGGATAGTAAAAAAGCTGGCCGGTGCGACGGTTCAGATACCACTCGCCCGGCGCGTCCAATCCTTCAAACACATTCTCCACGATGTATCGGGCGCCATCCTCGGTGAAGTCATCGGTGAACGTCTTGTCCGCCTTGTGGGCGAAGGTGACAAGATTGGACGCAGTGTTCACGTTCTGGATGGGCAGATGCGAATCGGTCCAGAAATGATAGACAATGACCTCGACATCCTGAAGGTTGGTCCAGTCCGCCCGGATGTCGCCCGGCTTGAACTGAAAACTCTGGCACGCCTTGTGATAGTCGGCCGTCTTGGGCGTGCCTTCCGGGCAACCGGCCACGCGCAGGAATCCCTCGTTCGGTGTGCGGGCGCGGACGCGCTGCTGACCGTTTACATAAAGCTGGCGGAACCGCCATTGGCTGCTGATCACTTCCGGTAAGGTGGTGACCCACAATTTGGCGTCATGCTGCTTCCAGCCGGTGATGCGGCGGCCGCCATCCAAAACCGCCGGCCCCGTTCCCGCCGCCGTGTAAGTAATGGGACAGGCCACCGTGCCGGAATCCTCCGGACCGAACCTCACTTCTCGTCCCAAGGGATAAGTTCCGCCCAGCAGCCGCACGTTCACCGGCTCTTTGAGCGGGCCGGATTTTTTTAACTCACGGATGGCATCGCGCGTGCGCTCCAGCGTGGCGAAGGGTTTGGCTTGAGTGCCGGGATTCACGTCGCTGCCATTGGGCGCGATGTATAAATCAGTGGCCGAGGCAACTGCGGTGACAAGTGTCAGCACGCTTATGGCCATCCGGTGAAGGCTTGAATTCATAACTCGCCTCATTGTCACCGGTTTTACTTTGTATTCAAGACAATCACCGACACCCTTGGGTCACCCGGTATGCAGCCTGATAAATCGACTGTGAATCCGTCTTTGCCGGGCTGGGTAAAACCGGGCGTTCCGCGGCCGTTCATCACCGTGGCGTCTTCAGTTGATTTCACTGGGATATTCGGGACTTCGATTCGTCCATCCGCCGGCCATTGGGTGATATGCAGGTAAACTTTGCGGTTGTCCTTTGAATGTGTGATGCGGCCCCATTTGGGTTGTTCTGCAAGCTTGTAGGCCCGGGTATTGTAGATGGCCTCGCCATGCTTCTTAAGCCAGTCGCCAAGGTTGTTAATCGCGTGAAGTTGTCTGCCCGGAATTTCCCCGGTGCCGGTCGGTGACACGATCAGAAGCAGATTTCCACCGCGCCCAATGATGTCAACAACCAGATCAATGCAATCCTTGTCGCTCAGGATGGCGGTGGGGTCAGATTCCTCGGTCCAGTTATAGCCGAAGTTATGGCTGAAAGACCGGCATTCCTCCCACGCGGCATCCAAGGTGGAAGCGCCCGCGCCGAATTCACTGGTCGTGAAATCGGATTTGCCAACAATAACTTTCCCGTCACGGTAATCGGAACCCGAGCGGTCATTGATGCACACCTCCCGCTGGTCGCGCAGGGCGGTGTTGTAATAATAGGCATTAAGATTTCGGGTGAGGTAAAAATCAGAAGTGTTCTTCCATGCCCCGTCATACCAAATAAGATCTGGCTTGGTCTTGTCAATGAGTTCCTTGGTGGCAGGAATGAGGTAGTCCTTGGCATAGTCTTTCACCGGAATTTTGCCCGATAAAAAGAAACAATCGTTGAGATTGTTGGTTTGTCTCAATTTTGCGTCAAATCCGAAAGAACCGATTTGGCCATCGGGCAGAATGGCGGGGTAATCCCATTCGCCGACGGAAACATAAGCGCCAAATTTCAAACCTTCCTGTCTGCATGCCTTGCTCAATTCCGTGGCAAAATCGCGATGGAATGCCCAATCCATTGCATCCCGGCGGGTGAAGGAACTGTCCCACAGGCAAAATCCGCCGTGATGTTTGAGGAATGGGACGACATACCGGAACCCGCATGCCTTTGCCAGCTTGGCGAAGCTGCGAGAGTCGAATCGGCTGTCGCTTAATAAGTTGATAAGATCGTCATTGCCAATGTCAGCACCCCAGGTTTGAGCATGATATTGTTTCATTTGCTCATTATCATGGATGCGCTTTTCATACCAGTCCGGGTAAGATGCCTTGCTGTTGGTGATGGAATAAGCGCCGACGGACCATGGACCCCAGTCAATGAACATGCCAACCTTCGCATCCTTGAACCATTCGGGGCATTGATGCGTGGCCAGCGATTCGCGCGTGCTATTGTATGTTCCCCGGCCATTGACCTGCTCAATGTCTATCCAGGCCGCTTTCGTTAGCTTCTCCATGGCCGGACCGTCTTTGGCCAGAAGTTCCTGCGCGGACAGGGGATACTTGTATGGCATGTAACCCGCCGGCCGCTTGGGTTGGATGCCCGCCGGCGGATGAGCTTCCGGATACGGATCGTTAGCTGCTTGGGTTGGTTGTGCGTAGCTCGCCAGCACGCCAGTCAGCAAAATTGGTAGAAAAATGGTTTTCATTGTCGGGTTTATTTATTAGTTGATTGGATAGATTAGTTATATCGCAAATTAAGCATTCTGGTTCATCGGCACCCGGCTATATGTTGTGAAACCAAATTCGGCGCCCAATTCCAGACATTTTTGCAGAGGCCTGATGCTTCCGGTGCAGGTGGGGTCAAAAAGCGTGCTGGCCGCGGCGCAGGCCGCCATCTTTAGGCAATCCGTAATATCGTGGCCATCATGCAGGCCATAAAGCGCGCCGGCCGCAAACGCGTCGCCGGCGCCAGCGGTTCCGGCGACCTTGTCTCGCGGCACGCGCACGCTGCCGATATGCGCCTCGGCGCCGGCCCGGTTGCGCGCCAAACCGCCCTGTGCAAAATGGATGATGACCCATTCGCGAACTCCCTTCGTGAAAATGGCCCGGGCCGCTTCGGAGAGCCGGGCTGGGTTGATCGCGCCGGCTTCGTAAACATCAATGCCGCTGATCTTGGAGGCCTCGAATTCATTGATGATCAGGTAATCAACAAACGGGAGCGTCGGGGTCACGATTTTGGCAAAGCGGTCGCTGTTTTCGCTGACGACGTCAACGGATGTTTTGAATCCCAGCTCGCAAGCCTGCTTGAGCAGTCGTGAAGCGCCGGTGGTGCCGTCTTCCGACACCGTGTCAAGCGCATCCAGTAACAATAAATAACCCAGTTGGAAAATCCGGGCCCGGGAGGCCGTTAGGTTGAAATGAGATTCATTGAGAAGGCCGTTTGCCCCGCGCATATGGAAAAAGGTGCGTTTGCCGGTTGGCCGGACTGTTATCACATCGGTAAAGGAAGTTGGTGCCTCTTTTGTGATATGCACCTGCGACATGTCAATGCCGTGTTGCTTGCCGTCATGTATGATGGAATTTCCGTTCTCATCGTCACCCACCAGGCCGACCCCTGCCAGCGGGAATCCGGCCCCCAGTTTCGCCAGGTCAATCAACACGTTATAGGGAGCTCCGCCAGTTCCCCGGTATTGATCCAAGATGCTGGCCAGGGTTTCCTCTGCCGGAAACGTGTCAACGATCTTAACGTGATCCACGATCCAGTTTCCGCCGGAAAGAATCCCGCGGCGCTCGCCTGTTTGATTTTTATTGGGCTGCACGCTTTTGTTTAGGCTGCGTCCTGCGTCAGATCCGGATTTTCGGGGCCGAAATGTTTCAGCATCACCATCGGCTCGGTTTTGGAGTTGTTCACGATTTTAACTCCGGCCTTGGCGGCGTCTTCACTCACGAAGAATTCGTCGCTGGTAAGTTCTCCAAATCGTATCAGGCTTGGAGTCTCAATATCCCACACCCCCATCCGGCCATGTCCCTGCATCATGATCATGCCATAGGCGGCCGCATCTTTGATGGTCACGGTGGCTCCGGGCAGAACCGTCAACTCTTTGGCGCTGAAGGCATCCGATTTGTAGCAGATCCAGTTTTCAATGTAACCCTCAGCTTTCATTTCTTTTACGGCTTTTACCGGTCGCGGGGCCATGAACCGGTTCTGCCGGATGTTGGGATCTACATTCAACTCCCAGTCCAGCACCTCCATCAGCCAGTCGATGTCATACATGCGGTTTTTGGGCGTGTCTTTCCATAGCAGTTCTTTCGGGACAATCTGGTCACCGGTCAGGGATTGATACATGGAAAACACGTCCGAAGCTTTCTGTGGTTCGTAGGTGCACAAGCTGCCGGGCGCATGCAGCAGGCCTGGGGGCACATCCCATCCAGTTCCGGGATCTAGACGATAAGCTTGCGAGATGCTGGTGATTTTATTATCGCCCCGGGTAAATGCCTCTAGGCAGCTGCGGACTTCTTTTTTTGTTATTCCGGGGGAAAAACCGAAAAATGTATAGGGAAAGTTCCCGCCATGATTGTTGACTTGGGGCGGAAAATAATAAGCCTCCGGCTTGCCTTGCTTGCCGGTCAATGCCGCGTGTTTATCGCGATGGTGAACGTGATGTGGGAGCGCGCCCTTATTGTCAAAAAACTTGGAATACATCGGCCAGGACTGGTGTTTTTTCCAGAGTCGGTCCCCAAGTAGAGCGCCTTTCAATTCCTTGACGGCATCGCGCAAAAGGACGCGTCCTTTCTCGTTCCCCTGTTCAAACACAATGAAGCTGAGCCCCTCGTTCTCGGATGTCAGCGGCCCATTGTCCGCCGGGGTGGTCGAGGAAAACCACCGCTCGTCAATGCCGCCTCGTACCCCGCCAAACGCATAATAGTCGTCCGGATGAAGCTTGATTCGCCGGCCCGGCACGCAGAACGACCGTGGCACCCAGGTGGGTGCCAGGCGGACAATCCCTAATCCTTGCTCAAATGCATTCTTGATGATTCTTGTCTTTGTCATATGTGTGTTTCCTTTAATCCGTCTGGATATTATTCGTGGATTCAATTTCGCTTGCCGATAAGATCCCTCTCGATTTGTTCGAGCGATTTGCCCTTTGTCTCAGGCAGTGCAAAACACAGGATGATGAACGCCACCAATAGGAACGCCGAATAAATCCAGAAAGTCTTGGCCGTCCCCATCGTGTTGTGCATGATGGGAAACGTGTAAGTTAGGATCAGATAGGCGACCCAACAGGTTACGACGGAAATCCCCAGGGCGAGCCCCCTTACCCGGTTTGGGAAAAGTTCGGAAAGCAGAACCCACATGATCGGGGCGAGCGTCATGGAATAGACTGCGATGGCCAGTATCACCAGAATCACCACCATGATGCCGGTCTTATGAAAGTGAAAACTTAGGCCGATGAGCAGATGGATAATGGATATGCCAAGCGTGCCGATGAGCATTAGTTTTTTGCGCCCGACCAGATCGACCACGAACATGGCCACGATGCAGAAAACCAGTAGCGTTACGCCCTGAAACACCAGGGACAGCATCGCCCCCGACACCCCGAAACCGGCTTCCTTAAAAATCTGGTGTGAATATGCGAAAATGCTGTTTAGGCCGCTCCATTGCTGGACCAGCGTTAGAAACATGCCGAGCAGGATGATCTTGAAGAGCTTGGGCTCGAACAGTTCCCTGAAATTTACCCGCCCCACTTCGGCGTCCGAGATGGTGGAGGATATGTCCGCCGACTCGGCTTTGGCATAAGTTTCACCACCGATCTTGGCGAGCACAGCCTCGGCTTCGTGTTTGCGCCCCTTTTTGATTAGCCATCTGGGACTTTCCGGCAAGATGAAAACTAGTGAAAAAAAGCCCGCGGCTGGAATTGCCATGGCCCCAAACATCCAGCGCCAGCCCGATGTTTCATTCCAAGTCAGACCGGATGAGGTCAGGCCAATTTTCTCGCCGTGCTGCTGGATGCATAAATTCACGACTTGTGAAATCAAGATGCCAATCATGATGGTTAATTGGTTGGTGGTGACCACCCGTCCGCGGTAGCTTGTGGGGGAGATTTCCGCGATATACATGGGGGACAGGTTTGCGGCCAGCCCGATGCCCATTCCGCCAATGATGCGGAATATATTGAAGGTCACAAAACTCCAGGCCGCCGCCGTCCCCACGGCCGAGATGCCGAACAGCACCGCTGACAGAATCAGCAGTTTTTTTCGCCCGTAAAGGTCGGAAAAGAACATTGAGAAAATTGCGCCCAGCACGCAGCCGATGGGCGCGGAGGCCACGCTGAATCCCAGCAGATCGGGCCGCCCCACCAGGTCAAAGCACTTCTCATAAAAGATCGTCGCGCCGCCAATGACCATGAAATCATACCCGAATAGCAGGCCCCCCATGGCGGCAATAAATGCCACCTTCCAGACGAAGCGGCTGTTGATATGCGACTCGTCAATTCGAGAATTCGCCACCGGTGGCGGCTCTGCTGGTATTGGCATGGTGATTATTGGTTGCGGAAGCCTACCGCATCGTCTTTTTCATTATGCGTCTTTCTTTTGACTTTTTGCGACATTGGCAGTATGAACCGAACCCACCATGAAGCGTCGGCTGCACATTCCGCACATCCTGCTTTTGATAGAAACCTCGCGGGCCTATGGCCGGCAGCTCGTCAAGGGCATTGGCCGCTATGCCCGTGAGCGCGGCCCTTGGTCATTCCGTTTTGAGGAGCGTGGAGTCCACGATTTATCCGTGCAGCAGCTCGACTTGCAGCAAATCGATGGCGTTATCTCGCGGGTTCGGGATCCGGTGGTCGCACGCCGCCTGCGGGCGACGGGCCTCCCCTTGGTCGAATTGCACGGTAATTCGGCCACCCGGGAAATCGACATCACCATTGACGAAGCGGTGCTGGCCGTTCTGGCGGCCGATCATCTAATGAGCCGGGGACTTGCTAGCTTTGGATTTTTTGCCCAGCGTGATGACTGGTGGCTGCAATCTCGTCGCCAGGCATTTGTCGCGGAGATTCACCGCCGCAAACACTTTTGCGACAGCTTTCAGCCGGCTCGTCCACTGCCGGCTGGTGGCGGAATTCCCGCCGCTTTTCCAGCGGGAATCCTTTCCTGGTTGAACTCCTTGCCTAAGCCGTGCGGGATACTCTGCGCCACGGATTTAGACGCGCAGCTTCTGCTAGAGATCTGCCGCCAGAATGAATTGGGCGTTCCGGATCAAATTGCAGTGCTGGGCGTTGACAACGACTCCGTCATCTGCTCGGTCACTTGGCCGCAGCTTTCGAGTATTGACCTGGACGCGCAACGGGTTGGTTACGAAGCTGCCTCTTTGCTGGCGCGGATGATGGCCGGTCGGAGGAAGCCCCGGAAGCCTCAGCTGATTCCGCCCAGCCGGGTTGCGGTGCGGGCATCAACGGATGTGCTGGCGATCGCGGATCCTCTTGTCGTCCAAGTGGCGCGCTTCATCCGCCTGTTTGCCTGCAAGGGTATCAATGTGGGGCACATCGCGGATCATCTCGTTCTTTCCCGGCGTACGCTGGAGCGTCGTTTCCGGGCCAGCCTGAACCGCACGTTGAACGAGGAAATCCTGCGCGTTAAAATCGACCATGCCAAAATGCTGTTGACCCGGAACAATTATCCCACGAAGCGGATCAGCAGTTTGAGTGGCTTCGGCTCTTTGCCGTACTTCGCCCGTGCCTTCGCCCGCATCACCGGTGAAACTCCCGGCCAGTATCGTTTGCGGACACGTCACACCTTTGGAATATCTGGCCAATAGTCGCCTTGCCCGGTCACGTCGGGTTGCACGCACCTCAGCTTCCAATTGTTGACCGCGGTGTCCTATGCTGTCATTGACATGCCCCCTCGTCTGAGGCGACACTCGGCTAATCATCATGGCCCTTCGCGTTTTACTACCGCTCGTTCTTGCGACCGCCATCATCGCGGCTCCGTTGGATGACCAATATGTTCTAGGTCCCGATTCGCTGCCAAAGGAAGGTGTGCCGCATGGCAAGGTGATTGCAATGGAACCGTGGCACTCGAAGATTTTTGTCGGCACGGTGCGCGACTGGTGGATTTATGTGCCGGCACAGTATGAAGCGTCCAAGCCCGCTGCCGTCATGGTTTTTCAGGACGGTGGCAGGGCGAAACCGGAGGATAAGAATTTCGCGGGGCCGAACAATGCGGTGTTCGTCTTTGACAATCTGATTCATGCCCGGCAGATGCCGGTGACGATTGGTATCTTCATCAGTCCGGGGGTTTTCCCCGCTGCCGATCCCAAGACCTCGCCGCGCCGTAATCGCAGCATCGAGTATGACACGCCGAATGACACCTACGCGCGCTTTTTGCTGGAGGAAATTCTTCCCGAAGTGGGCAAGAACTATAAGCTCACCGACGACCCTGGGCAGCGCGCGATCTGCGGCGGCAGCAGCGGCGGTATCTGTGCCTTCACCGTGGCCTGGGAGCGACCGGATGCCTTCCGCAAGGTGGTGAGCCACATCGGCAGCTTTACCAATATCCGCGGCGGTTACGGTTATCCCCCGGCGATCCGCCAGACGAAATGGGAGAACTCCGGTGAAATCTACAACACGCCCGACTTGAAAAAGCTGCTGGCGTCGCGCCGGAAAATCCGCGTGTTTTTACAGGATGGAAAGAACGACCTCGACAACCAGTTCGGCAACTGGCCGCTCGCCAATCAGGAAATGGCTGCCGCGCTGAAGTTTGCCGGCTGGGATTACGATTTCAAATTTGGGGAAGGCACACATAACCCGAAGCATGGGGCGTCAATCTTTCCCGACACGATGCGCTGGCTCTGGCGCGTCAGTGGTGAAAAGTGAATTAAAACGCCCACAAACTTTTCGTGGCTTTCGTGAGTTCTGAAACAAGGCAAAGGCGGCAACTGTGACATCGGGACAGAGCAACGAATATCGTCCCAAATATGGTAGGCAATGATTTACGCTGTTCCCATGGGAATTGTTTGGAAATCAAAGCGTTCCGATGATTCTAATAATTTGATTTGGCATTTTGGAAGGCATAGTGCGTTAAAACATACAACTTCTGGTATTGATTTTTGGCCTTAAATAAAAAGAAATTACATTATTTGCGTCGGAATATCTCCGCTAAGTGCGGCGGAATTACCCTGTATTTCAAACGATAGCGCTTTGGTAAAGGATTTCGGCTTGCGTTTCACCTGCCGCGCGGAAAAACTATTGATTCTATATGCAAACAAATGACGCACCGGCGGAACTGTTGATCAAACTTTGGCCCTGGCTGGAGGCTAACCAAAAACGGCTCATTGCGGTGATCGTGGCCTTGCTCGCGCTCTGGGGCATTTATTTCTTCGTAACCACGCAGCATGAGCAGAAGGAAATTGCCGCCGGCCAGGCGCTGACGCAATTGCTGATGACGCCGGTGGCTGGTGCCAATCCCGGCCAGATTGCCGATTCCTTCGCGCAGCTGGCCGCCAAATATTCCGGCACGGCGGCGGGACAGCGGGCGCTGTTGCAGGCGGCGACGGCGATGTTTAGTGCCGGTCGCTATGCCGACGCGCAGGCGCAGTTCCAAAAATTTCTCGCCGCCGCTCCCGACGGGCCGCTGGCGGCTACCGCGCAATTTGGCTGTGCCGCCAGTCTGGAGGCGCAGAACAAACCCGAGGCCGCCGCCGCGTATCAACAGGTTGTCTCTAAATTTCCCGGCGCGCCTGCGGCGGAATCCGCCAAGCAGGCCTTGAGCCGTTTGGTGAAGCCCTCGACCAAGTCTTGAAATGAAGCTCTCCATCATTGGCACCGGTTACGTCGGCTTGGTCACCGGAACCTGCTTTGCCGAAGTTGGCCATCAGGTCATCTGCGTGGACAACGACGCGGCCAAGGTGAAAATGCTCCAAGCCGGTGGCATCCCGATTTACGAGCCGGGACTCGAAGCGCTTGTCAAAAAAAATGTCGCCGCCGGCCGGCTCCAGTTCACCGCCAGCATCGCCGAGGGCGTGCGGAATTCTGACGTGATTTTCATTGCCGTGCCCACGCCGCCCCAACCGGATGGCTCCGTGGACCTGAGCTACATCGAACGTGTGGCCCGCGATATTGCCGGGGCCATGACCAGCTATAAAATTGTCGTGGACAAAAGCACCGTGCCGGTGAAGACCGGCGAAAAGGTGGCCGAGACCATCAAGCGCTACTGCGCGGCCAAAGTGGAGTTCGACGTCGTCAGTAACCCGGAATTTTTGCGCGAAGGTTTTGCCGTCGGCGATTTGATGAAGCCGGATCGCGTGGTTATTGGCGTCGCTTCGCCGCGTCCGGCGCCGGCAATGCGGGAGATTTACACGCCGTTCAACGCGCCGATTATCGTCACGGACATCAATTCCGCCGAACTCATCAAGCACGCGGCGAATTCCTTTCTCGCGCTTAAGATTTCTTATATCAATGCCATCGCCACCGTCTGCGAGGCCGCTGGCGCGAACGTCCAGGAAGTCGCCAACGGCATTGGCTTGGACGAGCGCATTGGCCGGCGTTTCCTCAATGCCGGCATCGGTTTCGGCGGCAGTTGTTTTCCCAAGGACCTGAGCGCGTTCATCAAGATTGCCGAGCAGATCGGCTATGATTTTAAATTATTGAAAGAAGTCCAGCGCATCAACGCCGATCAGATGGAGCGTTTCGTCAAAAAAATCACCGACACGCTCTGGGTGCTGAAGGATAAGAAAATTGGCGTGCTCGGTTTGGCGTTCAAACAGAACACCGATGACGTGCGGTCCTCGCCCGCGATTGACCTTTGCCAGCGCCTTTTGAAAGAAGGCGCGACGCTGCGCGTCCACGATCCCAAAGGCATGGACAAGGCGAAAGCGCTGTTGCCGGATGTCACCTATGTGGACGATATGAATGGCGTGGCCGAAGGCTGTGACGCGCTCGTGGTGGCCACGGAATGGGACGAATTCAAGCAGCTTGATCTGGCTCGTGCGAAAAAGGGGCTGACGCATCCGATCATGTTTGACGGGCGCAATCTCTTTGACCCGGCGGAAATGGAGTCGCTCGGCTGGATTTACAAAAGTGTCGGCCGGTAAGAAAATCACCGGGGTCAGCGCCGCGCTCATTTTTCGCGCGGGCAAGCTGCTCATCACGCAGCGCTATCTGAAATCCCATCTTGGTGGGCTTTGGGAATTTCCCGGTGGCAAACGCGAAGCCGGCGAAACTTGCGAGCAATGCCTGGTCCGCGAAATCCGCGAGGAACTCGGTGTGGAAATTTCCGTTGGCGAACTGTTTGCGGAAATTGCGCACGATTATCCGGAGAAATCCGTTCACTTGAAATTTTTTTGTTGCCGGCTTCTTTCGGGTGAACCGCAGCCGCTCGATTGTGCCGCCGTGAAATGGGTGACGAAAACGGAGCTCGCCGATTTTGAATTTCCCGCCGCCGACGCGCAATTGCTTCAAAAACTGAAAATCCGGGGCTTTTTGACCGCCGAACCACCAAGGTGCAAAGTTTAACTTCTTCGTGCCTTGGTGTCTTGGTGGTTAAATCTTTCCGAAGGCTTCCTCGATCACCTGCTTGAAGTTGTTTTCGCCGGGCTTGACGATGCCGAATTCGCGCTTGGCGTTTTCCGCCGAGTCGCTGGCATGCGCGGCGTTGACCATGATGGTGGAGCCGAATTCGCGGCGGATGGAGCCGGGCGGCGCCTTGGAGGGGTCGGTCGGTCCCAGCACGTCGCGGATTTTGCTGACAGCGTTGACGCCTTCATAGACCAGCGCGATGCATTTCTCGGTGCCGGGCTTGGACCAGTCGGCCTCCGGAATCTCTTCGGGGGCATGGCCGGACATGAAGCGCACAATGTTGCCGAACTGCGAGTCGCCCTGAATCGGGCCGAGGATTTCGCCGAGCGCTTTCTGGTCGGCGGCGGGAACCTTGAAGCCGAATTCCTTTTCCAAAATGTCCTTGGCCTTAGCGCTGACGCCGTCCTTGAGTTTGGCGCGGAGGAATTCTCGGACCGGGCCGTAGAATTCCATCGCTTGGGCGGTGCTCATGCGGAACACGCGCGCGCCGACGATATAGAGACCGGTGCGCGAGAAGAAATCGATGACGTTGCCGGGGCGGCCGGTGGGGAAGCGGAAGTTGTCCGGCTTGATGAGGACGAGGGTGCGTTCGGGTAGTTCACCGGGGCCGTAGGCAATGGTGTTGTCCACGATGCCGCCGTCTTTTTCCGAGTGTCGCGCCCAGATTTTTAATTTGGATTCCGCTTCCTCGGCCGTTGGCGCGGCTAGCACGGCGGGCTCAAAGTAACGAACAATGCCGTTGTCGTCGGTGATAAGGTCGCTGTAAGTGTCGCGGATGGTTTCACCGCCGCGGCGGTTTGGGCTCAGGTTGCCGACGACGGAACGAACCTTGCGTACGGCATCGTCGCCGCGGAACAACAGCACCATGACCCGGCGGTGCCGGCCGGTCTTGGGGTCGGGCGAGAAATTTTCAAGGACATAGCTCTTCAGGAGTTCCTGAATTTTACGGTCCTGCGGATCGTTGGCGGAAATGATGATTTCGGCGTATTCCTTGACCAGTTCGGCGCTGGGCGCGAACATTCGGATGCCTGCAAGGTCAAGCCCGGTGCGGGTGATGAGGCGTGTCAGGATGCCGCCGGTGCGGGATTTGTGAAGCGAGTAGGGGGTGACAATGACGTAGGCGATCTGTTGAGACATAATTAAACGGTCGGTGGATTAGGATTGGCAGGCGCCGGCGTGGTGGCGGCCTTGCCGAGGATTTTGAACATGACCGTGCCGCAGGTCGGGCATTTGCCTTTGATGGCTTTACGGCCATTTTTCATCGTTTCCTCAAGGCCATCAGAAATTTCTTTCTTGGCCTTGCATTTGACGCAATATCCTTCAGCCATAAAATATTTTTACCGTCCGCGCTCCATGCCCGAACGGTCAAACATAATACCGATAGCTCAAGCAGCCGTCAATTCCAAATGTAAAACCATGAAAATCAGGGGTTTTTGAAGTTGCCGGACGCTTTTTTGGAGGGGGTGATGATGGCGCCTTGGAACCGAAAAGCCCGGATTCGGCTCCAGTTATTGCGCCGCCCCTTCGCCTGTCTTTTCAATGAGAAAAACGCGGGCTGATTTCTGGCGCAAGGCCGATTCGGCTTGGAGCAGGGAGGGATAATCCTTCGGGCTGATAATGGCTGGCCAGGTTTCCAATTCGTGCGTGATGACGCATTGCGTGTCGTGACGGTTGATTAGGGTGGTTTTTGCCGAGCCGCCGGCGGTTTTTAGTGTGATGTTTTTTGGCGCAATGGTCGTCCGGCGGAATCCCGGCGGCAGATTAATTTCCGTTTTCACCGTCGTTTGGCTGCTTTGTGAAATGAACAGTGGTAGCACACGCTGGTCGGCTCCGGCGGGGAACAGCGACGGCGCGACCGGCAGATCGAAGTAGAAATATTTTCCATCCGCCACCGCGTAGTTGTCGATTTCCACGGTGTATTCCTCCGTGCCGGGATAAGTGTCGAACCGCGTGGTCAAACCGCCCACGGGTCGCGCGCCTTGTGACACCTGTGCCACGATTTCCTGAAAATACCGGCGCCGTTCCTCCGGCGGCAACTCGGAGAAATAGCGGTTTTTGCCGTTGAAACTGGTGCCGAAATAACACTGTTTTATGCCGAGGTGCGCCCGGCCGTTGTCCGCCAGCGAAAGGGTGCAAAAAGTTTCCGTGCGGTTGCCGCCGTCCTTCGTCGCGTGGAGGGTTTCCAGGTGGCGGCGGTCGAGCGCGATGCCCAGCCTGCCGTCGTGTGCCGTTGTGCCGGGCTGCGCGTATTGGTCGGTGTCGTTCAAATAATAAGTTTCGCCATCCACCCTGACGCGGACGAGCGGCGACTGGAAGTATTGCGGCAGCGGAAATTTCTTCGCCACGTCTGTGATTTCCTTGAGCGGCGGCAAATCAGATGCCAGCACAAACTCCGGTTTGAAACCGGCTGCCTTCAGCATGGCGTGTAACAGGATGGCGCGGTCCGCCAGATGGCCGTAGCCGTCGGCCAGCGTCGTGTCGGCGGTGGAAAGCTCGTCCAGTGGCAGCTCCGTAAACGAAGGGCCGGCGGCGCGGATGGCTTTGGCCGCGAAATCGCGGATGGCCTTCACTGTTTCCAGCCGGTTTTTTGACGCGGCGGCGAGTTGGTGTGCCAGTTCGGCGGCCTTGGTGCTTTTCTGCGAACGATCGAGCAGCGTGTCGCGGAGCTTCTTGAAATAATCGTCTGCGTTGCCGATGAAATAGCCGGCGGCGGCATTGTAAGTCCACTCTGGTGGCAGCTGGGGTTCCGCTGGTCGTGCGGCGACAGCTTCCGCCTGCCAGCGCCGGGTTTTTTTGCCGCCGGCCGTTTGGGTCTCCTCCGTGATGATGTTTTTTGCGCCGCTGGTGAAGGTTTGAACCTCCAGGGTTTCCGGTGCGGTCAGTTCAAATGTCTTGTGCGCCAGTTCGTCCGGCAGCTGGCTGGGTTCGAACCCGGCGAGGAAGGGTTTGCCGGCGGAGCGGATTTCGAATTCCACCTCGAGGGTCGAGCCGATTTCCACGTCCGGCAGGTTGGCGACGAGGATTTTCCCCCCCGTGTAGCGCTTGGCGGAGGCGTTCCAGCCTGCGTCCATCACGTTGATTTCACCGCTGGAAATTTCCTTCCGCTCGCCGGTCTTGGAAATCACGGTGGCGCGGATAAGCTTCGCGTTTTGGCAGGAGGGGTTGTAATCAATCTTTAGTTCCGCCTCCCGTTTCTTGCCTTCGTAGCTCAAGATTTGCTTGGAATATTTTACGCGGAAAACGGCCGTGTGCGCGTCGGTCACCTCAAGCCGCTTTGTGACGTTTAGGATTTTCGCGTCCGACTGCACGGCCGCTTCCGCGTTGGCGGTTCCGGCCGGCCGCGGCTTAACCGCGCCGTCCTTGGCCACGGCCAGCACCGGGTTTTTGCGGCCGTCGTATTCCAGATTTTTTAGCGTTTGCTTCAGTTCGAGGTATTGCGCGGGACTGAACTCGACGACTTTCAACTTGAGTTGGCGCGAGCAATGGAGCGTTTGGTTGGTGAAAACAAAAAACTGCCGGCTGGTCAGGCATTCGTCCTCCACCGGCTGGCAGTGCGGCATCGAAATGACTCCGGCAAAATCGGCGGCCAGCTTGAGTGAAACCGTTTCTTCCAGGCCGCAGGTTACCTGCGTCTGCATCGGATACTTCCGTTTTTCCAGCCCGGTGTCGCGCAGGATGAAGTTCACCACCCCCAACCCGCGGCCAATCCACGGGATCGTGACAATGGACTTGCCGTGGCCGGTGGCGGTCATGCCGTCGGCGGAAAATTCCAGTTCCGCGCGGACGTTTGCAGCCATGTCGAGCAGGTTCTCCGGCTGTAATTTTAGGGATTTCAATTTTGCCCCCGGAACCGCCTGTTTCAGGTCGCGCTCAAAAAAACGGCGGAGGTCGTCGGGCTTCATCTTCACAAAGGCATTGCGGTAGGCGTCGTCGTTGACGCCTTCAAAGGACAAATCCGACTTCACTTCGAGTCGCCCGGTCGCGCTCAACGTTCCGGTGGTCTTGATGCGCATCAGGTGATGTTCCGGCGATTCCACCGGGCTGGTCAGCAGCTTTTCACCTTCGGGCCGGCACACGAGAAAACTTTGATTGCGGTCATACGCGGGCAGCAAATCGCGCGTGTTCTCGTCGGTTGGGTCCATCAGCTGGTAGCTTCCCTTTTCCAGTTCGACGCCGACGATGGCGTGGTTGAAATCCGGATCCGGCACGTCCGCGTCGCGTTTGCAGCCGACATTGATGAGCACCGGATAAGCCGGCAAGCCCGCTTCTCGCAGCATCGCCACGAGCAGCGCGGCCTTGTCCCGGCAGACGCCGTAATTCTTTTCGAACGTCAGACACACGTCATGCGGCTCGAAGCCGGGCCGGTCTTTTTCCGGCGTGAGCCCCATGTAACGGATGTTTTTTGAGACGTGGTAAAACACCGCTTTTATTTTATCCATGTCCGTTTTCGCGCCGGCGATGAGTCCGGCCACCGTTTTTTTCATTTCCGGCGTGGTGGCTTCGAGGTGTGGTTTGCTCAAATCCCAATACCATTTCGACACCGCTTCCCAGTCGGGCAGGGTGCTTGCATACAGGCGCTGCAACACCATGTCGCCTGGCGGCATGGCCGGCTCCTCGAACATGCGCGGCACGTTTGCCGCTTCCCAGTGATGCGTCACCATCCCGTCGGCGTTGGTCGTGGCGAGGTAGGTGACGGTTCCGGCAATTTCTCCGCGCAGCTTGATGCGCTGCAATGGCCGATCCGCCGGCGCCTGGATTTCGTAGGATAAATGCTGGATATGGCCGCTGCTTTCAAAAACATTTTCCTCCGCAAACGCGCCGGGAATGTACGGTCGTTCCGTCGTCTGGCGTGTGATGGAGTGGACGACGTCGCCGATCTCTACCTTGGGGAGGTTGACTTGCAGAATCCGGCTGTTCGGGTCGTAAATGTTCATGGCCATCTGCCCTTCATCAATGCTGTCCTTGGAATTGGCCGCCACATCCACCGGCAGCGTCGTGCCGTCCGGCTTCAGTAGCTCCAGCTTGACCACTTTCACCGTCGAATACGGCAGCATGTAGCTCAACGCCAGCGTGCGGTTGGCGCGTTTGCCTTTTTCCGTGAGCACCTTGACGAAGGTTTCGTCCTGGCTTTCCCCCGTGCCGTCGGACCGGTACACGCGCATCAACTTTTCCTCGACCGTCGCCGTGTCGGAATCGGGATACTTTTCCAGTGTGACGGTGGTCGCCGCCGCCAGAACTTTTTGGGAATCACAAAACGTCCAGGCGCTGCCGGTGTAACGGTTGGTGTCGCTGCCGCCGTGAACCGGCGTCACTGCCAGCAGCAGCGCGCCGAGAAAATACCAGCCGCAGTTGGATAAACGGAATTTATTCATGGTGTGAAAATCAAAAATGAAACGTCATCATGCCGGAAACTCTTCCGCCAGCCAGAAAATTTGGTTGGCGGGCTTTCGGCGTTTGAACCTCTGACCGGTCCGGCTTCCTCCGCATTCAAATTTGAAAGGAGGTTTTTTACCGGTTTGTGAAACGATAAATAAAAAGGCGAGGCCGGAGCCTCGCCTTGAAAGTTGACGGTATGAATTATTTCGCGGCCGCCGCGGTCTTGGTGTCCAGTTCCTTGACCAGCGTCGCGCCCTTGCCGATGCGCTTGCGGAGGTAGGTGAGCTTGGCGCGGCGCACATCGCCCTGGCGCTCGACTTCGATTTTTTCCACGCGCGGCGAGTGCAGTGGGAAAATGCGCTCCACGCCTTCGCCGTAGCTGATGCGGCGGACGGTGAACGTTTCGTTGATGCCGCCCCCGCGCTTGCCGATGACAACGCCGGAGAAAATCTGGATGCGTTCCTTGTCGCCTTCGACGACTTTGGTGTGCACGCGGACGCTGTCGCCCACGTTGAACTTCGCGTCGTCCTTGCGAAACTGTGCCGATTCAATTTTGAGTTGTAATGCCTGGTTCATAACTTTTTAAATTTTCTATTTCAACAAATCTGGTCTCTGTGCTTTCGTTCGAAACTTCGCCTGCTCGCGCCGCCATTTCTCGATCTCGGCGTGGTTGCCGTTCAGCAGCACTTCCGGGACTTTCATTCCCCGGAATTCCGCCGGCCGCGTGTATTGCGGATATTCCAGCAATCCGTGGCTGAACGACTCGTCGCTCGAACTGGCGTCATCGCCCAAAACTCCGGGCAGCAGCCGTGCCACCGCATCAATCACCACCATTGCGGGTAGCGCGCCGTTCGTCAGCACATAATCGCCGATGGACAGCTCGTCGTCCGCCAGCCCTTCCCGCACCCGCTCGTCAAAGCCTTCGTAATGGCCGGTGACCAGCAGTAAATCTTTTTCCTGCGCCAGCTCCCGAGCGATCGGTTGGCTGAACTTTCGCCCCGCCGGCGAAAGTAAAATCACTTTCGTTCCCTCGCGCTTCAAGCTCTCCACCGCTTCAAACAGCGGTTCCGGTTTCATCAGCATCCCCGGCCCGCCGCCGAACGGTTTGTCGTCCACCGTCTTGTGCCGGTCGTGTGTCCAGTCGCGCAACTGGTGGATCTTCAGATCCAATAAACCCTTTTTGCGCGCCCGCATGATGATGCTCTCATCCAGCGGCCCGGCGAACATCGCCGGAAACAGGGTCAGCACGTCAATTTTCATGCGTGCCCCAATTATTAATCACCTCGCCGGTTTGTCTTCCACGATCTCCACCGAGCAACGGATCCCTTTTTGCGCGCTGCCGGCGAGCAGCAACGAGCGGATGGCATTGATCGTCACGCCCTGGCGCCCGATGATTTTGCCGACATCGGACGGTTCGAGGCGCAGTTCATAAACGGTCGCCCCCGCGCGCTCCACCGGGGTGACGCTCACGGCGTCCGGGTGTTGCACGAGCCCTTTGACCACGTATTCGAGGAACTCCTGCATCGCGCTGAAAAGTGGTTAAGCCGCCGCCGGAGCCGGAGCCGCCTTGGCCGCCTTCTTGATGAAGCTGGCCACGGTGTCGCTGGGCTGCGCGCCTTTGCTGACCCAGTATTGGGCGCGGTCGAGCTTGAGCGTGAAATTTTCACCCTGCTTGAGCGGTTGGTAGGTGCCGATTTCCTCGATGCACTTGCCGTCGCGCGGACTGCGGCTGTCGGCCACCACGATGCGATACACCGGGGTGTTTTTCGTGCCGACCCGTTTCATGCGAATTTTTACAGACATAAATATATCAAAAGAGCGTGGAAACTATCGAAGCCGGGACGGCTTTGCAAGTCTTGTTTTGGAGAAAAATCGGTTGTCCGATGTCCCGTGCAAGGCAAAATTCCAAACTTGCAACTTTCAATCTTCAACTTGAAACTAAACCCATGAGCCGGCCTTACGAGGAAATCCTGAATGGCGGGACCTTGCCGCGTTCCGCGCCCGGCGATCGCCACGAAATCATCTGCGCCCGGCTCCATCGCGAAATGGCCGCCAGCGTCGCCGGACTGACCGGCGTGCAGCTCCTCGCGCCGCGCACGCAGGTGGCGCTCTCCCGCACCACGGCGTTTTGCCCCGACCTCGCGCTGGTCATGACGGCCACCGGCAAGTTGTTCCTCGCCGCCGAAATCATCAGCCGCGACGATCACCACGCCGACACGGTCGCCAAGAAGGAGCTTTATGAGCAGCACCGGGTGCCGCGCTTGTGGATGGTGGATCCGCGCTACGACAACGTGGAGGTGTATCACAGCTTTGAATTCGGCCTCAAGCTCCACGGCATTTTGGCCGGTCGCGAAGTGTTGGCCGAGAAGCTGATTCCCCAATTCCAGGTGGCCGTGGCCGGGTTGTTTGCCGTCTGACGGCATTATTTTGGTTGAACAAAACCATTATTTGCGCTGTCATAGCCCTTGTAGCTAATTAAACCAATAAACATCAAACCTATGAAAAAATTGAAACTCACTCTTGCCCTGCTGGCCGGTCTCGCGATTGCGGGCGCGGCGATGAGCGTCCAGGCGGCCGACGGCAAGGAAACTACCATCACCGGCAACATGGTCTGCGGCAAATGCAAGCTGCATGAAACCGAGAAATGCCAGAACGTCGTTCAGGTCACGGAAAACGGCGCCACGGTCAACTACTACCTGAAGCAAAACGAAGTCAGCAAGGCCCAGCACGAGGCGGTCTGCCACGGCGACACCGAAAAAGTCACCGTCACCGGTACCGTCAAGGAAAAGGAAGGCAAGAAGACGCTGACGCCGAGCAAGATTGAAGTGATCAAGTAACTATAACCCTTCTACAAATCCAACCGCCGCCGGATTCACTTCGGGCGGCGGTTTTTTTGATGACCAGAGGTGCTGACAACTACGGTCGCATCGCAGTTTGAGCCGGATTTTCCGATACAATTGGTTGATTGCCGGTCGTTTTCGTCAGCGGCGGGTTCCAGATTCGGCGGAGATTCCATAGTCCCACGACAACTGGCCCGCCTAAAATCCACAGCCTGAATATGCCCCATGAGCGGTCCGTTGCCTCGGACGCGATACTCATCAGAATGGCTCCCGTGGTGACGAATCCGCAACCGAGCAAAATGGTGGCCGGCACGCGCAGCCATTGCCGCCGGTGATAGCTGCCCGGCGGCAGGAAAATCGAGACGATTAAGCCGAGGATTCCCAGCCACCCTAATAGAAATGCGAAATCCTTGGTGTCCATATGTATCTGTCCGTGCAACAACCTGCCGATGCCGCCAATTCCCATCATCACGGCGAACGGAAAGTAAATAAACATCGGTCCGACCAACCCCAGCTGAACTAAAATCCGGATTGTCAGTTGGATTTGTTCGGTTATCTTCATGACGGATATTCGGGCAACCGGTGAAATTTTACCGGGAGTTGAATTTCACGCAGTCCTCATACTTCACGCCGTTGCCGCCGAAGATGTCCAGTGCGGAACCGATGGTCAGGTCCACTTTTCCCTGCCCCAGCTGCGTGACTGTTTCCAAATCGGCGAGCGAGTTCGCGCCGCCGGCGTAGGTCGTCGGAATCGGCGTGGACCGGCCGAGCAGCGCGACCAGTTCCCCGTCAATGCCGCGGCACCAGCCTTCCACATCCACGGCGTGGATCAGAAACTCTGCGCAATAGCCTGAAAATTTTTGCAACGAAGCGGCGTCCACCTCCAGGTCGGTGAATTTTTGCCAGCGGTCGGTGACCACAAAATATTTCCCGTCCCGCTTCCGGCAGCTTAAATCCAAGACAAGCTTTTCTTTGCCGATGGCTTTGACCAGTTCGTCCAGCCGCGCCCAGTCCGCGCGGCCTTCGCGGAATACCCAGCTGGTGACGATGACGTGCGACGCGCCGACGTCCAGCCAGCCGCGGGCGTTGGCCGCGTTCACGCCGCCGCCGAGGTGCAGTCCGCCGGGATAGGCCGCGAGCGCGGCGCGGGCCTCGGTTTCGTTGCCGCTGCCGAGCTGGATGACGTGGCCGCCCCGCAAAGCATCGCGTCGGTAGAGTTCGGCGAACCACGCCGCCGGTTTCTCGGAGACAAAATTGATTCGTGCGCCGGTGGCGTTGAGTGTGCCCCCGACGATTTGCTTTACCTTGCCTTCATGCAGGTCAATGCACGGACGAAACATGCGCGCAGGCTAAAGTCCCAAGTCCCAAGTTCAAAGTCCAAACTTCGCCCGGCCCGTGGGAATATTTTTTGTCTGAAACTGCACTGATGTTTTGAACCGCCAAGGAGCCGGAACCCGAAGTTGAAATCTTTGTGCCTTGGTGTCTTGGTGTTTGCATCCACCTTCCCGCCTCGACAATTCGCCGCAATTTTCTAAATTGTTTCCGATGTCGTTCAAACCTTTGGTCATCGCCGGACGTGAGTTCGGTTCGCGGCTGATTCTCGGCACCGGCAAATTTCCGTCGCCGGAAGCCATGCGCGATGCGCTTGCTGCCAGCGGCACGGAAATGGTCACCGTCGCCCTGCGTCGCGCCGATTTGTCCGGAAAAAAAGATCCGTTCGCCAACATCCTCGAATTCATTGACCCGAAGAAATATTTGCTGCTGCCCAACACCAGCGGCGCGATGAACGCCGGGGAAGCCGTCCGCCTCGCGCGCCTCGCCGTCGCCGCCGGCCTGCCGAAATGGGTGAAGCTCGAAATTCATCCCGACCCGCGCTACCTGCTGCCCGACCCGATTGAGACATTCAAGGCGGCGGAGATTCTGGTGAAGGAAGGTTTCACCGTGCTGCCCTACATCAACGCCGATCCGGTGCTGGCCAAGCGCTTGCAGGACGTCGGTTGCGCCACGGTGATGCCGCTCGGTTCGCCCATCGGCTCGAATCGCGGCGTCCAGACGCGCGACCAGATCCGCATCATCATCGAGCAGGCCACGGTGCCGGTGGTGGTGGATGCCGGCCTCGGTGCGCCGAGCCAGGCCGCGGAGGCGATGGAAATGGGCGCGGACGCCGTGCTGGTGAATACCGCCATCGCCGTGGCGAACGACCCGAACCGCATGGGCATCGCGTTCAAGCTGGCCGTGGAAGCCGGCCGCAGCGCGTTTGAAATCGGCCTGGGCGCGCCCAGTGAAACCGCGAGCGCCACGAGCCCGCTGACGGCGTTTCTGAATTGATTTTGGGGCCACGGATTCTTGCCGATGAAACCGAGATAAACTTAAGCCAAATGTTTTTGTTTTCATCTGTGTTCAATCTGTGTTTTATCTGTGACTGAAATAAAATGAGTGCAAACAATCTTTCCGCTTCGCGCGCCCGGCAGATTCTGGTCGCTGCGCAATCGACCCGCGTCCTCGTCGTCGGCGACGTGATGCTCGACCAGTTCATCTGGGGCGGCGTGTCGCGCATTTCGCCCGAAGCGCCGGTGCCGGTGCTGGATTTCGACCGCGAGAGCTTCATGCCCGGCGGCGCGGCCAATGTCGCCCGTAATCTGGTCTGCCTCAATACCCCGGCGGAACTGTTTGGCGCCATCGGCCACGACGACGCCGCGCGCAAGCTGTTGAAACTTCTGGGCGAGCAAAACATCGGTTGCGCCGGCCTCGTGAAAAGCTCCGCCCGGCACACCAGCATCAAAACGCGCATCGTCGCGCACCAGCAGCAGGTCGTGCGCATTGACCGCGAGACCCGCGGCGCACTCGACCCCCAAACCACCGCGAAACTGCTCGCCGGATTCAAAACGAAACTGGCCGGGGCCGACGCCGTCATTGTGGGCGACTACGGCAAGGGGGTGGTCACCCAGTTGTTGCTGAACGAAATAAAATCCCTCTGCCGCGCGCGCGGCGTGTGGTTGAGCCTCGACCCCAAGCCGGTGCATCATCTGAACTTGAGCAGCCTTTCGCTCATCACTCCCAACCGCAAGGAGGCGTTTGAGCTGGCGGATTTGCCGGACGAAACCAAAAACGAGAATCCGTTTGCGGACAAAAACTTGATGCGCGTGGCGGAACGCCTGCTGCAGGAATTGAATCCGGCGCTGCTCCTCATCACGCTGGGTGAATTCGGAATGTTGTTGTGCCAGCGCGGGCAGAAGCCGTTTCACATTCCCACGGTGGCGCAGGAAGTCTTCGACGTTTCCGGCGCGGGCGACACGGTCATCGCTACTTTCACGCTGGCGATTGCGGCCGGCGCGTCGCCGATCGAGGCGGCGATTCTATCCAATCATGCCGCCGGCATCGTCGTTGGTAAAGTCGGCACGGCGACCACCGCGCCGGCAGAATTGGTAAATAGTTTTGGCCGCTAATGAGTTCCTCCAAGGTCACCGTTGAGACGGTCCGTGCGATGAAAAGTCGCGGCGCGAAGATTGCCGCGCTTACGGCGTATGATTTTCCGATGGCGAAGTTGCTCGACGCGGCGGGCGTGCCGCTGCTGCTCGTCGGCGATTCCGTCGGCATGGTGGTGCTTGGCTATCCCGACACGACCCATGTGACGATGGCGGAAATGGAGCATCACGTCCGCGCCGCTGCCCGCGCGCAGCCGGATGCGCTGCTCGGCGGCGATCTGCCGTTCAAAAGTTACGAGACGGTTGAAGCCGCGGTGGCGAACGCCCAACGCCTTGTCGCCGCCGGCGCGGAATTTGTGAAGGCCGAGGGTGGCCGCGAAATTCTGCCGCAAGTCAAAGCCATCCTCGCCGCCGGAATTCCCTTTTGCGGTCATCTGGGAATGCTGCCGCAGCACGTTTTGGAAGAGGGCGGTTATCATATCAAAGGCCGGCCGGAAGCCGAACACCGGCGTTTGCTCGATGATGCCAAAGCTTTGGCCGACGCCGGCGCGTTTGCCATCGTGCTGGAACTGGTGACGCCGCCGGTGGCGAAGGAAATTTCCCGGAGCCTTTCGATTCCGGCCATCGGCATCGGCAGCGGGCCGGATTGCGATGGGCAGATTCTGGTGACGCATGATTTGACGGGCAGTTTCCCGTGGTTCACTCCGCGTTTTGTAAAACCGAAGGCCAGTTGCGCGGCGGACATCAAATCGGCTGTGGCGGCGTGGAAAAACGAAATCGGTGCATGATGAAGATCGGGCTGGTCATTTTGCTGTTTGCCTTCGTTGCGGCTGGTTGCACCACGCAATCAAAGGCGCGGCTGAAGGAGCGGAATGCATTTCTCGTCGGCCAGAACACCGCTTTGCAGCAGCAGCAGACCCCCGCCGCGGGCGTGACGGTGTTGGGTGCCGTGCAAAATTCCGCCGTGCCGTGGGTGGCGGGGTTGACGCTGGCACAGGCGGTCGCGACGGCGAACTACCTCGGGCTGCACGAACCGCGCCGGATTATTCTCACGCGGCAGGGGGAAAGCGCGGTGCTGGAAGCGAAAGTTTTGCTGAACGGCGCGGTGATTCCATTGGAGCCGGGCGATCTGATTGAGCTTCGTTAAATCGTTTGGCGTGGCATCGGTTTCGTTTTGGCGGTTTTTTCTCCCCGCAAAATAACTTCAATTATTTTTAGGGTTGGACAGCCTGTGTCCAACCTGCTTTGCCAAGATGTCGTCGAAAGAAAGGTAAATTATGACGACCAATGAACAACTCGAACTCGGATTCAACGGGACGCAAGCTCGCATTTTGGGCCGCCGGCGCGAGATGCGCGTGGCGCGGGCGCAATGGTGGTTCGCCCGGATGCGCGAGGCGGTGGCAACCGCCTGGCCGGAACAGTCGCCGCCGCGGCCGGAACAGATTGTTTTCTCGGGCGTGAGCCGTGGCCTGAAGGTGTGATTCCGGGAAGGCCGCCGGAAGAATTGAGTCTGGAGAAATTAAATTTGCGCGCGGTGCGCAAATGTTAATTGATTCATCCTGCTTTCAGCTTTCTTCATTTCTCACCATAGCCACTGCGGACGAAATCGCGGATGATGGTGATTTCTTCTTCGCCGTGGATGGTGTGTTCCTTGGGGAATTCGTGCCAGGCGATGTTCAGGCCGGCGGCTTTCAGCTTGCGGGCCTGCTCGCGCGCCTCGGCGAAGGGCAGCAGCGGGTCGAAATGGCCGTGGGTGATGAGGAGGCGTTGTGATTTTGCAACCGGTGTGAGGTCGCGGATCAACTTCTCGATTTCAAACACCCAGCCGCTGATGCCAACGATGCCGGCAAGCCGGTGCGGGTAATGCAGGCCGGTTTCAATCGCCATGAGGCAGCCTTGCGAGAAACCGCCAAGCGTGATCTGGTCGGCGGGAAAATCTTTCGCGCGTAAATCATCCAGCAGTTCAAACAGCGATTGGCGGCTGCGGTGGATGCCGGGCGCGATGTCGCCGGGATAATCAAACCACGAATAGCCGCCGTAATATTCGTCGGGCGCGTTGACGAGCAGATAGTTCAATCCGGGCAGATTGAGCGCGTCGGGAAGCCAGCGCCACCCTTCGATGGAATCTCCGAGCCCGTGCAGGACCACAAAGAGGCGGCGGGAGCTTTTATCGGCGGCGGGAATGAATTCATGGTGCAGCATCGGCTATTGGTTGGTCGCGGCGGTGTGAAGTTTGGTGGCGGCGGCGGTCGTCCAGTCCAGGATTTCCTTGCGCTGACCCTCGGTGAGGCGGGCATCCGTGTGGATGAGCGTGTATTTTTTTGGCGGCATTTCGCGGTAATCAAGGACTTCGTTGATGCGGTCCAGTTTTTTTGCGGCCCGCTCGGGTTCCGTCGGCCACTCGGAAAAGTTCAGATGAGCGCGGCCTCCGCTCACATCGCTGGCGATGAGCCACGAGATTGGGGCGGTGCGGGCGTAAAACGGCCAGCGGGTTTCATGCGAGTGGCAGTCGTAACACGCGGCCCGGAGGCTGGCGGCGATGGCGGCGGCCGGTTTGGCGGCGGCCAGAAAATCATTTTTCACCGGCGGATTGGTGCTCGCCGGATTGAACCACTGCAGCGCGGCAAAAATTCCGAGCGCGGCCGCCAAAATTAATTTCCATTTTTTCACGGCGGTGCGGTTGTCCTACCGCGGCGGGCGCTGGAGCTTGGCGCGCAGGACGTGGATGAGCGCCTTGACGGTGAGTTCGATGAACAGGAACGGTTTGCCGATGAAGTCGTTGCCGCCGGCCATGGTGGAACTGGTGCGGGCTTCGAAATCGTTGAGGCTGGTGACGAAAACCACGGGGGTTTTTTTGTGGTGGGGCAGGGCGCGGAGCTTGGCGCAAAGTTCGTAGCCGGTCATGCCGGGCATGTCCACGTCGAGGAAGACAAGGTCAAAATCATTTTCGGCCAGCAACTGCAGCGCCTGGGCCGGGTCTTCGACATTGGTGGATTTGAGTTGCGCTTTTTCAAGGGCATAGACGATGGCGCGGCGGGAAATGGCCTCGTCGTCCACCACCAGAATCTTCGAGGTGGGTATCGCCTGCTGTTCCGGCAGCGTGCCCCGGTCAAACAGGAGGCTCAAGAAATCCACGGCCGCCGCGATGGTGCGGAGGGTGGAGGCATTGATGTTTTTGGGTTTTTCGTAAATCTCCTTGAGCAAGGCCTCGAAGGCGGAGGCCATGTGCGCGATTTGAACCAGCCCGGCGATGCCGGCGTTCCCGTTGAGCGCGTGGATCTGGCGGTAAATCTCATGAACCTGCTTGAGCCGGGTCATTTCATTTTCGGACTTGATCAGGGCCTGGAGTCCGGCCCGGATGGTGTAGAGCGTAACCGGCAGATGTTCGATGAAGGTCTTCCGCAGATCGGACTGGAATTCCGCATCATTGGCGGCGGCCAGTTCGGCGGTGGCGGCGATGGCGGATTCTTTCTTGATGGCGGGCTGGGTTTGGTTCATCGCCCCGCTGTCACCGATGCTGTGGCGCACGACTTCAATGACATCCTTGGGGGTGCAGTTGGCCTTGGATAGGCATTTGTTTGCGCCCGCCCGCCAGGCTTCCTGAATCAGGTTGGTCAGGTAGGTGTTGGAAAAAACAATGATGGGGATTTTTGAAAAATCCGCTTCGCTGCGGATTTCCCGGATGACGTCCACGCCGGAAATGCCGGGCAGAATCAGGTCGAGCACGATCAAATCTGGACGGAACGTTCGCATGATTTTCAGGCCGTTCTCGCCGTCGGACGCCACCTCGGCTTGATAGCCTTCCACCGCAAATTTATTGCGGTAAACATTGGCCACGATCTGGTCGTCTTCGATGATTAGGATTTTTTTCATGCGGTCTCGAAATTGGTCACACAGGCGGTCAATTCCGGTTGCGCCTTCAAAAATTCTCGGATGCGGCTGAATTCGCTGGCGGCATCTTCACAAATCCGTCCGGCGTCCGTCAAGGTGCCGGCCGCGCCAAGTTTCTCCAGCTCGCGGAGCTTGGGCACCAGCCGGGTCATCCCCAGCGTGGCGCTGGCGCCGGCGCAACTGTGCGCCACGCGCCGGACCGTGTCGGCGTTGCTTTCGCCGATCGCGGTCTCGATTTGGCTAAACTGTTTGTGGGTCTGTTTCAAAAACATTTCCACCAGCTCCCGCAAATTGTCCTTGTTTCCGTCGGTCAAATCATTCATCCGGTCCATGTCCACGGGCGGTTCGTCGCTGGGTAGGCAAGGGGCCACCGGGGTTGGCGGTTTAATCTCCTGCATAATTTTTCCGGCCCAGCGCTCGATCATGTCGCGAACCTCGTTGGGTCGTACCGGCTTGGGCAGATAATCATCCATGCCGGCGGCGAGGCATTTCTCGCGGTCGCCTTGCATGGCATGGGCGGTCATGGCTACCACGACAATGCGTGATGGATAATGGGTTTGTTGGCCGGTCATCTGCCGTTTCCGCAACAGTCGGGTCGCCTCCAGTCCGTCCATTTCCGGCATCATCACGTCCATGAAAATAAGGTCAACCGGCTTGCGGTCCAGCGCTTCCATCGCCTCGCGGCCATTGGTGGCCGTATCCGGTTCATAGCCGATTTGCTGTAAAATACGGACGGCTACCTTCAGGTTGATGGCGTTATCGTCTACCACAAGGATTCGCAGGGGCAGCTTCGCTGCTAGCGTGGTCTCGACCTTGGGCGGTTCCGGCAGCTTGGTGGGGATGCGCGGGCTCAACAGGGCCCGTTCCAGCACGGCGCACAATTGCGCGGGCTTTACCGGCTTGCTGACGGTGTGGGCGAAAATCACCCGGGTCGCATCGGAGTTGTGGTTTTTGCCCAGCGGCATCATGAGCACGATGGGCAGCATGGCGGAGCTGGGAATCTTTTGCATCTCGGCGGCCACCGCGAGCCCGTCCTTGCCGGGTAGTTCCAAATCTACCACGGCCAGGTCAAAGGCCGCGCCTTTGCGGAGCAGCTCCAGCGCCTGCCCGGCATTTTCCACCGACTTGGGCTGCATGCCCCAGCGGTGGCATAGTTCGAATAGCGCGTTTCGGTAGGTCGCATTGTCGTCCAGGATCAAAATTTTCAAACCGGTCAGCCGTGGCATTCGCAGTGCGTGGGGCGGTGGCAGGGCGAGTGGTGAAGCCGTCACGTTCACCGTGAAATGAAACGTCGAGCCGGCGCTCGGCACGCTTTCCGCCCACATGCGTCCGCCCATCATCTCCACCAGCCGCCGGCTGATGGCCAGACCAAGGCCGGTGCCGCCGTATTGGCGCGAGGTGGAGACGTCCGCCTGTGTGAACGCCCGGAACAACCGCGCCAGTCGGTCCGGTTCAATGCCGATGCCGGTGTCGCGCACGATGAAATGCAGCCGTAGGCTGGCGGAGTTTTCCGGTTCGCTCGCCGGTTGGCTCAGTTTTTCCACCTTGATGAAAACATCGCCGCTCTCGGTGAATTTTAGCGCGTTGCTGAGCAGATTCACCAGCACCTGCCGCAGCCGCTGGGCGTCGCCTTCAATCATGGTTGGGATGGCCGGATCTAGCTCATAGCCCATATCTAGTTTTTTTTCAGCCGCCCGCGCCGCCAGCAGGTCTAGTGATTCTTCAATGTTGGCGCTCAGGTTGAACTCGCGCCGCTCCAATTCCATCTTGCCGGCCTCGATTTTGGAAAAATCCAGGATGTCGTTGATGATTTTTAACAGCGACTCGCTGCTGCCATGAATGGTTTCCAGATAGCCGCGCTGTTCCGGGTTCAACGGCGTCTCCATCATCAGGGCGGTCATGGCCACGACGCCGTTCATCGGCGTGCGGATTTCGTGGCTCATCGTCGCGAGAAAATCCGATTTGGCCCGCGAGTTGGCCTCGGCTACGCGGCAGGCCTCGGTCAGTTCCTGCTGGCGGCGGACCAATTCCTCCAGCCGTCGCTTGAGTTGCACCGCCACCCGCAATCGTGCCCGGAACAGGGAGCTTTCAAAGGGGGTTTGGATGAATTCATTCAAGCCCAGGTCAAACGCCCGCAATATCGCCGTATTGTCGCCGCTCGAAGCCAGCATGAGGGTGTAAGCTGGCAGCGCGGGGGGGACATTTTTAAGATGGCGGAGCAGGTTGAGGCTTTCCGCTTCGGCGGTTTTCACGTCCAGCAGGATCAAGTCCGGCGGATGGTTCTGCACAAACTTCAACGCCTCGGCGCAAGTCGTGACCAGGCCGGCGGTGCCTCCATCCAGCCGGATGAGCAGGGACAGCGTCTCGGTCAGCTTGACGTCGGTGCCCAGCAGCAGGACTTGGAATTTTAGTTGGCTCATGGCGTCGCGTTTTAAAATTAACCTGCCGTGAGGGATGTAAATAGCGAATTTCTCCGCGTGCCGCCAGACGTTTTTTTCTTCAATCGCCGAAAGAATCGTTGCCGCTCCGTGTTCCTGGCGATAAACTTTCCCCATGCTGCAAACCGTCTCCGAGCCTCGCACCGTTGGCGCGGCGCAACTCGCCGCCTACCGCTTCATGCTGCGGGCGCGGCTGTTGGATGACAAATTTGCCGCGCTTTACCGCGCCGGGAAAATCCACGGCGGCGTCTTTCTGGGCCGCGGGCAGGAAGCCTTGAGCGCCGCTATCGGCGTGTCCCTCAACCAATCCGATGTCTTCGCGCCGCTCATCCGCGACGCCGCCGGCCGGCTGGCCTTTGGCGAACCTGTTATTGACGCCGTCCGCACCTATCTCGGTTCCGCGCTCGGCCCCATGCGCGGGCGCGACGGCAATGTGCATCGCGGCCGGCCCCGGGAAGGTTACCTGCCCATGATCAGCCATCTCGGTGCGATGGTTTCCGTTGTGAACGGCGTTTTGTTCGCGCGGCGGATGAAGGGAATTTCCGGCATCGTCGGCGCGGCGTGTCTCGGCGAAGGCGCGACTTCCACCGGTTCTTTTCACGAATCGCTGAATCAAGCCGCCGTCGAAAAACTGCCGCTCGTCCTCGTCGTCGCCAATAATCAATACGCTTACTCCACGCCGAACGCCCGCCAGTTCGCCTGTGGCGATCTCGCCGACAAAGCGGCTGGCTACGGCGTTGAATCGTTTTCCGTGACGGGCAACGATCTTGTCGCGTGTCTCGAAGTTGTGGGCGCCGCCGTCGCCCGCGCCCGCGCCGGTCACGGCCCGCAGCTGGTCATCGCCAATCTGCTGCGGCTTTGCGGTCACGGCGAACACGACGATGCCGGTTATATCGCGCCCGAATTGAAAAATTCCCCGCTCGGTCGCGATTGCTTGAAGCTGGCCGAGGATTTTTTGCTCGGGAAAAAAATCGCCGATGCCGCGCAGTTGGCTGTCTGGCGCAGCGAAGCCATCCGCGAAATCGAGGAAGCCGTTGCGCAGGCGCAGCGCGAGCCCGCGCCCGATCCGTTCGCTGAAAATTGGACCGCCTTGTCCTCGGCATCGCTCGTTGAAGGCCGTGAATAAAATTTTGAAAACCTTTAACCCTCAACCTTCCCCGCCGGACCTCCTGGGGTTGGCGGCTTGGGGTGTTTCGCTGTTCAATGTTGAATGTTCAATGTTGGATGTTTTCCCCGCTTTTTCCGCATGAGCCTCACCTATCTCGAAGCCATCCGCGAAGCGCAGGCCCATGCGCTGCGCGATGATCCGCGCGTGTTCATCTACGGGCAGGATGTCGGCGCCTTCGGCGGCGCCTTCAAGGCCACCAAAAATTTGCAGAAGGAATTTCCCGGTCGCGTGCTGGATGCGCCCATCAGTGAGGACGCGATGATTGGCCTTGCCGTCGGCGCGGCGATTGAGGGCCTGCGGCCGATCGTCGAAATGCAGTTCGCTGATTTTTCCACTGTCGGCTTCAATCAAGTGGTCAATCAGGCCGCGACGTTGTTCTGGCGCACGCAGGTTTCCTGTCCCATCACCGTGCGGCTGCCGTTCGGCGGCACGTCGGGCAGCGGGCCGTTTCACAGCCAGTGTGTCGAGGCGATTTACGCGCATTATCCCGGCCTCGTCGTGCTGACGCCGGCGACGGTCGAGGACGCTTATTCCATGTTGCTCGCCGCCGTGGCGATTGATGACCCGGTGATTTTCTGCGAACACAAGCTGCTTTATTACCATCTCAAAGCCGGGAAATTACCGAGCGAGGCGCTGCCCATCGGTAAGGCGCGTATTGCCCGCGAAGGCCGTGACCTGACCATTGTGACTTACAGCGCAATGGTTCATGAGGCGCTCTCCGCCGCGACCGAACTGGCCACCGAAGGCTGGGAGATCGAGGTCGTGGATCTGCGCTCCGTGAAACCGCTCGACACCGACACCGTCGTCGCCAGCGTGGCGCGCACCGGTCGTTTGCTCTGTGTCGGCGAAGCGTGGCCGTGGGGCGGCGTGACGGCGGAAGTCATCGCCCGCGTCTCGGCCGAAAGCTACGGCCTGCTCGACGCGCCGCCGCAACGCCTCAACGCCAAGGACACGCCCGTGCCGTATCATCCCAACCTCTGGGCGGCGCATCGCCCGACCGCCCGCAGCGTGGCCGCCGCCGCCAGAAACCTTTTGCGCCAATGATTTTTTAATTATGCCTTCCATCCCCATTATCATGCCCCAGCTTGGCGAGTCCATCGCCGAGGCGGCCATCATCAACTTCCTCGTCCAGCCCGGCGACCAGGTCGAGGGTGGCCAGGATTTGATCGAGGTTGAAACCAACAAGGCCACCATGACCGTCACCGCGCCCTGCGGCGGGCGGATGGAAAGTTTTTCCGCGCAGCTCAACGAAAGTTACGCCGTCGGCGACGTGCTCGGAAAAATTGAGGTTACCGCCGAGGAAGCCAGGCGCTTCGGTCTCGACGTGCCCGTCCCGGCCAAGACCGGCGACACCGAAATGCTGGCCAAGCAGCAGCCGGTCGGCAAAAGCTCGCGCGTGGAGCCGATCATTCGTGGTCTGCCCGTTCCCGCCAACGCCACCGGCGCCAGCTATATGTCGCCGCGTCTCAAGGCGCGGATGCACGAACTCGGTTTGAGTGCCGCCGACCTCGCGGGCATCGCCGGCAGCGGCGCGGCGGGACGCGTGACCATCGATGACTTTGAGAAATTCATGGCGAACTTGGAGCAGCAAAAGCTGACCAAGGCATCGTCCATGCGCGTCGCCGTGGCGGACGCCATGCGCCGGAGCTGGACGCGCCCCATCGCCACCGTGGGGCTGCCGGTGGTGATTGACGCCTTGCTCGCCCACCGCAAAGCGTGCGATCCCAAACCCGGCCCCGCGCTTTACGCCTTGCGTGCTTTGGCGCTTGCGCTCGCGGAAAATTCCGCCGTGGCCGGCCGGCTCGTGGGCACCAACATTGTTCATCCCTCCTCGATTGACGTGGGGTTTGCCGTGGAAGCCGAGGATGGCGTGCTCGTTCCGGTCATTCGCGGTGCGGACAAAAAAACGTTGAAGGATCTGGTCGTGCGCTACGACGAGCTCGTGGAGTTGGCGCGGCAGCGAAAATTGCCGGCGGACGCCACCGGTGGTTCCGTCGCCACCGTGACAAATTTTGGCACGTTCGGGCTGGTCTGGGCCACGCCGATTCCGCTGCCGGAACAGACGCTGGTGCTGGGTTTTGGTGCGGGCCGCAAAATGCCGCATTGGGACGAGGCGAAAGGCCAGTTCGTACCGGTCATGGAAGCCTATCTCACCTTGAGCTTCGACCATCGCGTGCTCGACGGCGGCGCGGCGGGACGCCTGCTGCAGCGCATCGCTGCGTTGATGAAACAGCCGGAGAAGTTGTAGGATTGGCCGCGTCTGGTTTTTCCGGTGGGACGGGTTCCTTGGTGTCTTGGTGCCTTGGGGTTAGAATCTGTGTTTCATCTGTGGGCAGCTGTGGCAAACGCTCACACTTCCTTGCGCGGAAACAGCGGAGCCGGTTCGCCAATCGTTTGGCCCGCCTGCAATCCGCCCCACGCCGCCGCGTCCAGCTTGTCCGGCGAGCCGGTCAAACCGAGCTGCGCATAAATCTTCGCCGCCGTTCCCGGCAAAAACGGATTGAGCAAAACGGCCAGCACGCGGCACGTCTCGGCGAGATTGTATAAAACCTCGTCCAGCCGCTGCGCCTGTGCCGGATCCTTCGCCAGCTTGAACGGCGCGGTTTCATCCACGAATTTGTTCGCGCGGTTCACCAGTCCCCAGATGCTTTGCAGCGCGGACTGAAGCTGGCTTTGCTTGAACAGCGCGCGGGTTTCATCGGCCGCCTTCGCCGCGTCCGCCGCGAGTTCGTTCGAGCGCGCCGGCACCACGCCGTTGCGGTAACGCTTGAGCATCGCGAGCGAGCGGTTGACGAGATTGCCCAGGCCATTCGCCAGTTCGGCTTGGTAGCGCGAGCGGAAGCCGGTGTCCGTCCAGTTGCCGTCCGGGCCGATGTCGAGTTCGCGCAGCACGTAAAAGCGAAAGGCGTCCAGTCCCCATTCGTTGATGACCGCAATCGGGTCCACGACATTGCCGGTGCTTTTGCTGATTTTCGCGCCGTCCTTCTGCCACCAGCCGTGAACCAGAATTTGTTTCGGCAGCGGCAGGCCCATCGCCTTGAGCATGATCGGCCAATAGACCGCGTGAAATTTTACGATGTCCTTGCCGATGACTTGGATGTCCGCCGGCCAGAGGCCGGGTGCGGGATGCGCGGCGGCGATGCTGGCGTAATTTACCAGCGCGTCGAACCAGACATAGGTGACAAACTCCGGGTCAAAGGGAATCGGAATGCCCCAGTTCAGCCGCGCCAGCGGACGCGAGATGCACAAATCTTCGAGCTTGTTGTTTTTGAGGAAGCCGAGGACTTCATTGCGGCGATACGCCGGCGCAATGAAATCAGGGTTCGCCTCGATATATTCAATCAGCCATTGCTGCTGCGCGCCGAGCTTGAAGTAATAATTGTCCTCTTTGAGTTCGGCGACTTCGCCGTAGCTCGCATCGAACTGGCCGTCCGGCAAACGATCCTTTTCGGTGAGAAACGTCTCTTCTTTCGCGGAATAAAAACCGGTGTAGGTCGCCTTGTAAAAATGGCCGGCGGCATTCAGCTTCGACAAGGTCGCCTGCACGAACTTCTTGTGGCGCGGCTGTGTGGTGCGGACGAAATCGTCGTTGGTCAGCTCCAGTTTTTTGGCGAACGCCTGCCAGTCCGCCGCCAGCGCGTCGCAGTAAGCTTGCGGTGTTTTTCCCTCGGTGATGGCCGCCTGCTGCACTTTCTGGCCGTGCTCGTCCAGGCCGGTCAGAAAAAAAACTTCCTGCCCCAGGCTGCGCCGCGCGCGGGCGATGACGTCGGCGATGATTTTTTCGTAGGCATGGCCGAGGTGCGGCTGGCCGTTGACGTAGTCAATCGCCGTGGTGATGTAAAACCGTTTGCTCATTTTTCGAACAGCCAGTCTGGCTGACAATCGTCCTGATGGCAAACGGGAATCCGGTTGCCATCCTCCCTCTGTGGCTGGGGGTTGTTAATCCGCCCCATGGTTCCTGCTGTTTTGCGCTTTGCGGTTTTGGTGGTTCAAATATCTGTCCTCAACTTTTTCTCCCTCTGTGCATTGATTCGCCGTCCGTTTATTCGTGCCAATTCGTGTTGATTCGTGTCTGAATTTTCCCGGCATTATTTTCTGAAAAATCTTTTTGACAGCCGTTGGTGGGCGGCGTAAAAAGTTTATTGTCAACTCCATCGCGGGGCGGTGGGTGTTGGCCGGCAAAGACAGTTTCAACCGCTGGCGGGGCTGGCGGGATTCAGGAGCGGGGCTTCTGGATTGGGGCTGTGGCTGCTTCCAAAGCTTGCTTTGGTCCTTCACCGGGGGTGAGGGGTGTGAGTCAGGCGCGCAATGCGTGTGCCTTGACTGTGACCTTTAACCATGAATCGTCCGCCCGACCACCAAAGGGCGGATTCGACTATTCCGTGAAATAGCAGAATGGCGTGAAAGGACTAATATGCACGACGAGAACACCGTCCAGCGTTTCATCGAACTGCGCGCGCAGGGCTGGAGCTATGCGCGGCTAACGACCGAACTCAACGTCACCAAGCCCACGCTGATTGCCTGGAGCCGCAAGCACCAGTTCCAGCTTCATAACCTCAAGGCCATCGAACTGGAAGCCCTCAGGGAAAAATGGCTGGCCTCCACCGCTGACCGCGTCAACAGGCTGGGTGAACAACTCCGCCGGGTGGAAGGGGAGTTGTCCCAGCGTAATCTGGGCGATCTGACCACGCCGCAGCTCTACGCCTTGGCCCGGAGCCTGCGCCGGGAGATTGAGCAGGCCACCGGCCCGACCGGTTTCACCGTGCCGTTGAATGAAATCCCGGCGGCGGAATACCATGAACAGGTTCAGGACTGGCAGGGGTAGCAACGATCCTCCGTCCTTGTTGCCCCTCTGGAAGGACAAAGGTGGTAAAGGAAGGGTAAAGTTTTAGATGCTCTATCAACGACTTACAACAAATCACCCCGGGGGTGGTAAAGAAACCGGTAAAGAAGTTGGCACCCTGTTCCTGCATCCAGCATCCAGCAACTAGCATCCAGTTCCCGCTTTGCGTCTTTGTTGTAAAAAATGCTTCATTATCGTAAAACGACGCGCACCACCCTGCGCGGACTCTGCCGTAATCGCAATCGCCGTTGCGTGCGGGGTCGCCGCCGTGGCCCGGATGACTTCGCTCAGGCGCTTACCGCCTTCCGGCGCGCCATCCGCGCCCATCGGCGGCTGGCCCGTCTGGCGCCCTCCTTCTTCGATGCCTCAGTGGTCAATCGCGAACGGGAAAACCGCGTCGAACAGCGTCGGTGGATGGCATTATGGGAACCGGTGATCGCCAGGGCTTACGGCGTGGCGCCCGCGCCCGCCGCGCCGGTCAGCGACTTGCCGCCGCTGCCCCCGCCGCGCATCCAGCGGGCCGTGGATTGTGCCTTGGCCGATCTCCAGTTGTGGCTGGAAGCGGGCCGGGTTGCCATGGATCTCTATAAACTTAAGCATCCGCACGCGCTTCTGAGCTGGACCCGCATGGCCCGTTACTTGGATCTGGCGTTCGACCTCAAAAAACTGGCCCTGGGGCTGGACTCTCCCAACCCTCTGCCCGAAAAGATCAGCTACGATTATGAGTTCACTGATCTCAAACGCGCCTATGGCCATCTGCTTGTTGATACCGCTCCCGCCGCCGCGGCGTCCGCTTCTCCGCCCCGATCGGATGCCGCAGCTTCGCCGGTCGTCACCCCGACGATGAACTCGGAGAGCTTGGTGCTCGGCGGTTTGCCGTCGCCTTCGCCGCCGGTTCCACCGCGTTGCGACGCCTGGAGTCGTTGGGCTCGCCAATTGCGCCAAATCAAAGGATGACCTCCGCCAATGACCTTTGCCTCGCTCAATCACCTTGCCGAATCGGGTCTCCATGCTAATATGCTGGCTGGCTGTCGCGGAAAACCAGCCACGAACAAACACCGCATGAACAAAGAACTTTCCAGCTTCGCCGCGCGCCTGCGCGGGTTGATCGCCAATCCCCGATCCGTAATTTCCCATCCGCATTATTGCGAACTGGCGCTGGAACTGTTTGCGCTTCAATTTAAACATAATCCCGCCTACCGCAAAATCTGCGAGGCCCGCAGGCTGTCGCCGGAAATCGTTACGCACTGGACGCAAATCCCTGCCGTCCCGACCGGTGCGTTCAAAGAGCTTGAACTCACCAGTATTCCGCCGGCAGAACGCACTGCCGTTTTCCATTCCAGCGGCACAACCGGGCAAAATCCCAGCCGCCACTTTCATTCGCCGGAGTCACTGTCGGTTTATGAGGCGTCGCTGTGGACGTGGTTTGAACAAAACCTGTATTCTAACTCAAAACTCATTTGCCTCACGCCGCCGCCGGCACAGGCACCGCAGTCGTCCCTCGTCCACATGTTTGAAACCGTGCGGCAGCACTTTGATGGTGGGGCGGGCGTCCTCGCGGGCCGTCGCGAATTTTTAGGCAAGCTTGATTCCGACGGCGCGTGGATACTGGATTTCGCGGCGACGCTCGAAGTGCTTTTCCCTCGCACCCCGCGCCCTGCGCCTCACGCCTTGCTTTTGCTCGGCACGGCCTTTTCCTTCGTGCATCTGCTGGATTATTTGGTGGAGCGAGACCTGCGGGTCGAGCTTCCGCCCGGCTCTCGCGTCATGGAAACCGGCGGCTACAAAAACCGTTCCCGCGTGCTGCCCAGGGCGGAACTGCACGCGCTCATCACCGAACGGCTCGGTGTTCCGCGCGAAAACATCATCTGCGAATACGGCATGAGTGAGTTGAGTTCGCAGGCCTACGACACCCCGCGCCCCGCGCCTGGCGCCCCGCGCCTCTTTTGCTTCCCGCCGTGGGCGCGCGTTCAAATCATTTCGCCCGAAACCGGCCATGAGGTGGCGGAAGGCGAAACCGGCCTCATCCGCATTTTTGACCTGGCGAATGTTTTTTCCGTCGCCGCCATTCAGACCGAGGATTTGGGCGTTCGCCGGGGCGACGGCTTTGAACTGATTGGTCGCGCGCAACTCGCCGAGCCGCGCGGCTGTTCCCTGATGACCGCATGAACCTGCCAGCCTATTTTCTCGCCGACCTGCCGCCGGAAGCGACGTTGTCGCCGAAGATGATTGTCGAGGCGTGTCACACGCTGAAGCGCAACCGCGAGAAGTATCTGCTGTCCCGCACCACCGACGACTTGGTGACGATTCTTTGCGAAGTCGCGGCGGAATGGCTCCAGCCCGCAAACAAATTCCGCCGGCTCGCGCTGGAGCTTGGCCCGGCGGAAACGGGATTTTCCAAAGCTGTTTTGGAAACCGGTTTGGACGCATTTTTTCGTCGGTTCACGCCGGAGAATTTTCGAGTGCTGTTGGAACAAGATTTGGGTGAAGCGGTCGCCGCGACCGACACTAAAATCCCCGCGCCCCGTGCCCCGCGCCTCACTCCTCATTTTTGGCGCGGCCCGCAATTGTTGGTCCACATCGCGGCCGGCAATCTTCCCAACCCGGCGCTGATGAGTCTGGCGCTCGGTTTGCTCACGCGCTCGTCGCAGTTCATGAAATGCGCCAGCGGCGCGGCGTTTCTACCGCGAATGTTTGCGCATTCGATTTATGAGCTGGATCGCAAGCTGGGCGCGTGCCTGGAGCTGGCCGAATGGCGCGGCGGCCAGCCCGAATTGGAAAGCGTGTTGTTCGCCGGGGCTGATTGTGTGACGGCGACCGGCAGCGACGCAACGCTTGCCGCCATCCGTGCGCACTTGCCGGAAAAGGTCCGCTTCCTCGGCTACGGCCGGCGGGTGAGCTTCGGTTTTGTGGGGCGCGAGGTTTTGCGCGAGGAGACGATCGCTGAAATCATTTCGCGCGCCGCTGACGATGTGGTGGCGTGGGATCAGAACGGCTGCCTCTCGCCGCACGTCTTTTATGTCGAGGAACGCGGCGCGGTGGAAACGGATAAATTTGCCGCGCTGCTCGCGGCCGAACTGATGCGGCGCGAAGCGGGTGAACCGCGCGGAAAAATTTCCGTGGCAGAATCCGCCGCCATCGCCTCCAGCCGCTCGATTTATGAATCGCTCGCGGCGCATCGCGGGGATGTGAAACTTTGGGCGAGTCCGGATTCAACGGCCTGGACCGTGGTGTTTGAACACGAAACGCGCTTCCGGTTTTCGCCGCTGAACCGGTTCATCTTTGTCAAGCCCGTGCCGGATTCGGCGGCGGTGCTGCCGGGCGTGGATGAAATCCATGGGAAAGTTTCCACCGTGGGCATTGCCGCGCCGCCGGAGAAAATGAAAGACCTGGCGCTGCAATTTGCCCGCTGGGGCGCGCCGCGGATTTGCCCGCTCGGGCAGATGCAATGCCCGCCGCTGACGTGGCGGCACGATGGCCGGCCGGCCTTGGGCGATATCGTCCTTTGGACGGATGTTGAGGCTTGAAGTTTGAGGAAAAAACTATGAATGAACATGGCTATCGAAGTTTAGTGGTTTGGCAAAAAGCCAAAGTCTTGACGGTGGAAATCTACCGGCTGACCAAAGCTGAGTCGATCCGGCATGATTTTTCCTTGATTGATCAGGTGCGCCGAAGCGCCGTGAGCGTCCCGAGCAATATCGCGGAAGGTGACGAGCGAAAATCGGACAAGGAATCTGTCCGCTTTTTTCACATCGCCAAAGGCTCGCTGGCTGAACTCTCCACCCAGCTGGAAATTGCCCGCGATGTCGGCTATTTCACGTCGGCACAAGTCGAGCCGTTGATTGCTCAATGCGCAGAGCTTGGCAAGATGCTCGGTGCCTTGATTCGCTCGCGTAACAAATCTTCACCTCGCGCTCAAAGCCAACCGCCTCGGGCCTGATTTATTTTATGAAAATGGAATTACGAAAAACGTTTCAGTTTGAGGCGGCGCATCTGTTGCCGCATTTGCCGAAGTCGCATAAATGCCGGCGGCTGCACGGCCACAGCTTCAGCGTGGAAATTGTCGTCGCCGGCGAGTGCGACCCCAACCTCGGCTGGCTGATGGATTACGCCGACATCACGGCGGCCTTCAAGCCGGTCTGGGAAAAGCTCGACCATCATTATCTCAACGAGATTCCCGGCCTGGATAATCCCACGAGCGAAGTCGTTGCCGTGTGGATTTGGAAAAAGCTCAAGCCCAAGCTGCCGCTGCTCACGGAAGTCGTCGTGGCTGAGACCTGCACGGCGCGGGCGGTTTATCGCGGGGGCTGACGCGAGTGCGCGATTGTTTTCTTTCGCTGAAAACCCCATTCTTCCCCCTGAATTCGACCATGTATCGCATCGGCATAGACCTTGGCGGCACAAAGATTGAAGGCGTGGTGCTCGACGCCGCTGGCAGGGAGCTTTTTCGCAAGCGCTTTCCCACGGAACGCGAACGCGGCTACCGGCACATTCTTAGCCGTATTAAATCTTTGCACGATGAACTCCTCGCCACCGTGCCCGGCCAGCCGACGACGTTTGGCATCGGCACGCCCGGCGCGATTTCTCCGCGCACCGGTCTGCTGAAAAATTCCAACACCGTCTGCTTGAACGGCCAGCCGGTGAAGGCCGACCTGGAAAAACTGCTCGGCCGCAAAATCGAAATCCAGAACGATGCGAATTGTTTTGCGCTGGCCGAGGCGCTGCTGGGCGCGGGCAGGGGAAAGAAACTTGTGTTTGGCGTCATCATGGGCACCGGCTGCGGTGGCGGCATTGTCCATAAGGGCGAGGTGCTCACCGGGGCGCAGGCCATCGCCGGCGAATGGGGCCACATGAGCATTGATCCGCTCGGGCCGGCGTGTTACTGCGGCAACAAAGGCTGCGTGGAGACGTTCATCAGCGGCGGCGGATTGGAAAAACTTTACGCCGGCAAGTTTGGTGTTCACCAGCCGCTCCGGGAGATTGAGCGCGAGTATTTTGCCGGCGAGCCCAGGGCGGTGGCGTTCATGCGGGAATTCTTCGACCGCTTTGGCCGCGCGCTGGCCAATCTGATTGACATCCTTGATCCCGATGTCGTGGTGCTCGGCGGCGGCGTCTCGAACTTCCAGGCGCTTTACACCGAAGGCGTCGCGGCCGTGCGGAAGTATGTTTTTACCGACGAACTGCAGACGCCCATCGTGAAGCATCAGCTGGGCGATTCCGCCGGTGTGCTGGGTGCGGCGCTGGTGGGGATTTGAGCGGGTAAAGAAAGTTTCTTGATTCTGCCGCCGTTGCGGTAAAATGTTTCAATCATGTCTTCGGAAACCAATTTGAAATCCGCCGCGCGGCCGCCGCTGGACCTCGCCGCGCTGATGAAGGCCAACGAGGGTAAAAATTACGAGCTGCAGGCCGAGCACATCAACCCCGCCAACGTCCGCACCTTGAAGACCATCGGCTTCGACCGCTGTTACACGCGCGCCGAGGGGCCGTATCTCTGGGATGTGAAGGGCGAGAAGTATCTTGATTTGCTCTCCGGCTACGGCGTGTTCGGCCTCGGCCGCAATCATCCCGAAGTTCGCCGCGTCCTCAAGGAATTTCTCGACACCGATTATCCCAGCCTCGTGAAGATGGAGGCGCCGCTGCTCTCCGGCCTGCTCGCCGCCGAACTGAAGAAGCGCATGCCGAACCAGTTGGACATGGTGTTCTTCACCAACTCCGGCGCGGAAGGCGTGGAGACGGCCATCAAATACGCCAAGTGCGCCACCGGCAAACCCGCGCTCATCCATTGCAAAAAATCCTTCCACGGCCTGACCAGCGGCGCGCTCGGCGTGAACGGCGACGACAGTTTCCGCGACGGCTTCGCGCCGTTCCTGCCGGATTGCCGCGCGATTCCGTTCAACGATTTGGACGCGCTGGAAAAAGAATTGAAGAAAGGCGATGTCGCCGCGTTCATCGTGGAGCCGATTCAGGGCAAAGGCGTGAACTTGCCCGCGCCCGGCTATCTGCTGGCGGCGCAACAACTCTGCCGCAAGCACGGCGCGCTGTTCATTGACGATGAAGTGCAATCCGGCATGGGCCGCACCGGCAAATTTCTCGCCATCGAACACGAAGGCGCGGTGGACCCGGACATCGTGATCCTCGCCAAGACGCTTTCCGGCGGCTTCGTGCCGGTGGGCGCGGTGCTGTGCAAGAAGTGGATCCACGAAAAGGTGTTTTCCTCCATGTCGCGCTCCGTGGTGCACAGCTCCACGTTCAGCCAGGGCAGCTTTGCCATGGCCGCCGGCCTCGCCGCGCTGGACGTGCTCGACCGCGAAAACCTCATTGCCAACGCCGCGAAGATGGGCGACCTCATCGGCCAGGGCGTGCAGGCAATGATCTCGCGTTTTGAATTCATGAAGGAAGTCCGTTGGCGCGGGTTGATGGTCGGCATCGAGTTCGGCTCGCCCAAATCCCTCTCCCTGAAAATCGCGTGGACCACCTGCCACACCCTCGACAAGAGTTTGTTCCCGCAGGCGGCGGTCATTCCGCTGCTGGACAAGCATCACATCATCACGCAGGTCGCCGGCCACGGCGTGGACGTGGTCAAGCTGCTGCCGCCGCTCGTCATCAACGAGGCCGACGTGAAATATTTCCTGACCGCGTTCGAGGACGTGATGGTGCAGATGCACAAATTCCCCGGACCGGCGTGGGATGTGTTGATGGGCATCGGTAAGATGGCCCTGACGCAGCGCGCCCGCTGATTATCTCTTGTAAGTAAAACGGCGGTGGTCGTGATGACCACCGCCGTTCGTGATTTCGGAATTGATTACATGTGGGCGATGATGTTGTCGCCGAACGCGGAGCATTTGATCTCCGTCGCGCCGGTCATCTGCCGCGCGAAATCGTAGGTGACTTTCTTGGAGCCGATGGCGCCGTTCAAGCCTTTGAGGATGAGGTCGGCCGCCTCGTTCCAGCCGAGGTAGCGGAACATCATTTCGCCGGAGAGGACGACGCTGCCGGGATTCACGACGTCTTTGTTCGCGTATTTGGGTGCGGTGCCGTGCGTGGCTTCGAAGATCGCGTGGCCGGAAACATTGTTGATGTTGCCGCCGGGCGCGATGCCGATGCCGCCGACCTGCGCGGCGAGCGCGTCGGAAAGATAATCACCGTTGAGATTGAGGGTGGCGATGACTTCGAATTCGTTCGGGCGCGTGAGCACCTGTTGCAGCGTGATGTCGGCGATGCTGTCCTTGAACATGAGGCCGGCGCCGCGCTTGCCTTCGGGGATTTTGCACCATGGGCCGCCGTCCACGAGTTCCGCGCCGTATTCTTCGCGCGCGAGCTGGTAGCCCCATTGCATGAACGCGCCTTCGGTGTATTTCATGATGTTGCCCTTGTGGACGAACGTCACGGATTTCTTTTTCTGTTCGATGGCGTATTCGATGGCGGAGCGGACCAGGCGCTGTGTGCCGGTCTTGGAAACCGGCTTGATGCCGATGCCGACGACCTCGGGCGTTTCGCCGAAGCGGATTTTTTTGAATTCCTTCGGGAAATTCGTCTTGATGAATTCCAGCGTCTTCATCGCCATCTCCTTGCCGGCTTCGAAATCGATGCCCGCGTAGATGTCCTCGGTGTTTTCGCGGAAGATGACCATGTTGACCTTTTCCGGATGTTTCACGGGCGAGGGGACGCCGGTGAACCATTGCACGGGGCGCAGGCAGACGTAGAGGTCGAGCATCTGGCGGAGTGCGACGTTGAGCGAGCTGATGCCGCCGCCGGTGGGCGTGGTCAGCGGGCCTTTGATGCCCACGAGAAATTCCTTGAACGCCTCGACAGTGTCGTCCGGCAGCCAGTTGTTGAACTTCTTGAACGATTCTTCGCCCGCGAAGACTTCCATCCACGCGATCTTGCGCTGGCCGCCGTAGGCCTTGGCCACCGCCGCGTCAAACACGCGCACGCTGGACGCCCAGATGTCCGGGCCGGTGCCGTCGCCGCGGATGAACGGGACGATGGGATTGTTCGGGACGGTGAGCTTGCCGTTGGCGATGGAGATTTTTCCGCCGGCGGGCACGGTGCAGGTGGTGTAGGCCATATAAATTAATGAGTTTCGATTTGCGATTAACGAATTTAAGCTGTGAATGAAACCGCCTAATGCGCGGAAAATCAAGGACAGAAACTCACCGTCCCTTATCCGATTTTAAACAATTATTGCCCGCCCTTACGGCCTATCCAAGGCTGTGGCCGCGCGTTGGCACGCCGGCGCGGTATTACGCCCCGCCGATAAGCTTCGTCGCGGAAGTCGTGTCGCCGAAATGCGTCTTCACCTTGGCGACGGTGTTCGCGACGGACAGGCCGTATTTGTTGCGGAGTTCATCCTGCGTGGTGGCGTGCTCAATGAATTGATCCGGCCAGCCGATGCGCACGACGGCCGTTTTCACGGCCTGTTCGCTGAAGAGTTCCAGCGCCGCCGAGCCGTAGCCGCCGATGAGTACATGGTCTTCCAGCGTCACGATCAAATCGGCCTCGCGCCCGAACTGCTCGTGCACTGCCGCGTCAATCGGCTTGGTGAAACGCGGGTTGATGACCGCCACGTCGTAACCGTCCGTCGCGAGCTGCGCGGCGGCTTTCTTGGCGATGGCGTTCATCGGCCCCAGGCCGAACAGCGCGACTTTGCGCCCGCCGTTGTTGGCAAAGTTTTGCTGCACGACCGCCTTGCCGACTTCGATCAGCGCCGGTTCATCCTTCACCGGCACGCCTTCGGCCGCGCCGCGCGGGTAGCGGATGAAGGTGGGATGATTCACGGTCGTGGCGGTGAACATCATGTCCGCAAGCTCGTCCTCGTTCGCCGGCGCCATCGCGATGACGTTCGGAAAACACCGCAGATAGGAGATGTCGAAGATGCCGTGATGCGTCGGGCCGTCGTTGGCGGAAAGACCGGCGCGATCCATGCAGAAAATCACCGGCAAATCCTGCAGGCAGACGTCGTGATGGATGCAGTCGTAGGCGCGCTGGAGGAAGCTGGAATAAATCGCCACGATGGGACGCAAGCCCATCGTCGCCATGCCGGCGGCAAAGATGACGCCGTGTTCCTCGGCGATGCCGACGTCGTAGTAGCGCTCGGGCATCGCTTTTTCCAAATGCTTCATACCCGTGCCGCTGGGCATTGCGGCGGTGAGGCCGACGACGGTCTCGTTTTTCCGCGCAAGCTTCACGCAGGTCTGGCCCATGACGTCCTGATACATCGGCGGCGTGCCGGGCTTGGCGGGAGCCGTTTCACCGGTGGCGGCGTTGTAAGGCCCGAGGCCGTGGAATTTCTCCGGCTGCTTGAGTGCGGCTTCATAGCCCTTGCCCTTCTGCGTCAAAATGTGAATGACGATCGGATGATCGCACGTCTTGGCAAATTCCAGCGTGCTGATGAGCAATGGCAGATCGTGGCCGTCAATCGGCCCGAGATACCTTAGCCCCATTTCTTCAAAGAGAACCGGCGAGCCATGGCCGCCGCGCCCGTCGGATTCGACCAGGCTGGTGGTCGGCTTCAGGCCCACGCCGGTGAGCGCGCCTTTGAAACCGCCTTCGGCGCGGTGCGCGAGCTTGAGCGCGAGTTCGCCCTTGGGTAGGCGCCGGACGAAATTTTCAAAATCCTTCGCGAGCTGGTTGTAGCGCGGGTTGGTGATGAGCTTGTTGAGGTAGCCGGAAATCGCGCCGACGTTCTTGGCGATGCTCCACTCGTTGTCGTTGAGGATGCCGATGAATTTCTTTGTCGTGTGTGCGACGTTGTTCATCGCCTCGAAGGAAATGCCGTTGGTCAGCGCCGCGTCGCCGAAGATGGCGACGACGTTCTCATCCGTGCCCCGCTTGTCGCGCGCCGCCGCCATGCCGAGCGCAGCCGAAAGCGCCGTGCCGGCGTGACCCGCGCCGAAGCTGTCGTGCTCGCTTTCCGTGCGGAGCGCAAAGCCGTTCAGGCCGTCCGTCTGGCGGATGGTGCGGAAGCGGCTTTTCCGGCCGGTCAAAAGCTTGTGGACATAGACCTGATGGCTGACGTCCCAGACAAATTTATCCTTCGGCGTGGTGAAGACCTTGTGCAGCGCGATGGACAGCTCGACGACGCCGAGGTTGGGGCCGAGGTGGCCGCCGCCCTTGGCAAGGCCCTCGATCAGCTCGGTGCGGATTTCGCCGGCGAGTTCCTGTAATTGCGGCACCGTGAGTTTTTTGACGTGCTCCGGTCCGTCCACCATGTCGAGATAACGGCTCATGTTTTTAAATTAAAATCTTTGATTGGTTGAACCGAAAACCGTCATCCGGCTTTCGTAGCTTGGCTTCAGCGGTTCAGGCTTCCGCGTCGGTTTCAAACGGCTTGAGCTTCAGCTCCCCCGCCGCGGTCTTTTCGAGCTGCTGGATTTTTACTTCCGCCTCGGCGAGTTTTTCCTGGCAGATCTTTACCAGCCGCGCGCCTTCCTCATAGCGGGCGAGCAAAGTTTCGAGCGGTATATCATCCGCCTCCATGGCGTCCACGACGCCCTCAAGTTTTTTGAGGGCCTCTTCAAACGGCACGCTGCCCTTGGCCGTATCCCCGGCCTTGGCTGGTTTTGACATGGGGAAAAAATAGGGAAAAACCCTAGCCGCGTCCAGTTTGGAGTCGAGATTAAATTCCCTTGACTCCGGGATGATTAAATCAATAATCGAACCACCCTCGTTGAATTTAAATTTTTTGTGATGACAAGGGGGAGGAACTAAATTTATGGCTATTAAACCTTCTCGCCAAAATCTTTTCGCGGCAATCTCCTGCCTGTCCCTCCCTTGGTTCGGCGTCGGCTGCGCCAATACGGAATACGGCCACACCAGCCCGTATCACCCCGGTCCCGTGGTCGGAACGGCGGTCGGCAATGCGGCGGGCGTGGTGGCTGGTAATGCTGTCGGCGTCGGTGTCGGCGCAGTCGAAGGGACGGCAGCGGGCTTGGCCGCTCCCTTTGACCCCAGTTATCATATGGTGCGCCAGTGGAAGACGGAAACGACTTCGGACGGACGCACGATTCAGGTGCCGGTGGATATCCTCGTGGATAAATATGGTCGCCCGGTCGGGGTGCCGGCGCCCACGGGAAATTCCCCCGTGTCCCCACCTGCAGCCGCAATAAAATAGTTCCCCGCCCATTTCCCGAGAAATCTTATGAAAAAATTCATCCATGCCAGTCTGCTTGCCGTCTTGACGGGCGTTTTGCCTGGCGCCATTCAAGCGCAAAATAATTCTGCAATCGAAACGGACGCGAACCTCAAGGACACCACCACGCACGTTGTCGTGGAGCGTAAGGTAATTGAGACAACCAAGACCTATCAGCAGGACACGATGCGCGAGGGTCAGCGCAAGATTGCCATTATCGTTCAAAATCGTGCCTCCGCCGGATTGAACGACAAAGTCGCCGTGCTGGAAGACCTCGTGGCCAGTCGCGTGGCTGGCAAGGGTCTTTCCGTGATTTCGCGCGACGACGTCACCCGGTCGCTGAAAGATTATTCCGACGGAAAAAATCCGAACGGCAAACTGACCGCACTGGATCGTTCGCTGGAAGACAACAGCTCCGCGCTGCGCCTCGCGCAAAACCTCGGCGCGGATTATATTCTGGTGCCGTCCATCGTCAGCCTTGGCACGGAAAAGAAGAATTACAACGGCAACGGTATTAGCACGCTCAATATCACGCACCGGCTGCGCGTGAGCTACAAAATCGTCGAAGGCAACGGCGGCGGCGCGGTACGTGGCGGCGCGTTCACCTCGGAGAAGAATGTCCGGCAGACGGGCGATTTGCAGACCGAAAGCAGCGACATCGTGAACGAATTGCTCGACGATGCGGCGGACCAACTGGCTGACGCCATCGTTCAAAGCGCCAAGTCGCTGCCGGTGGAAGTGGCGAAGGCCGCGCTGGTGAATTTCAAGGTGGCCTGCACCATGACTGACCCGCGTCAGCAGCCGATCCTGATTTCCGCGCTCGGCATCACCGCTGACAATCACGTGGTCGTGACCAATCAGCCAGTGGCGTTGCAGGCGCTGGATGTGACGGTGGAACTGGATGGCGTGGCGCTCGGTTCCGCCCCCGGTGCGTTTCAGGCGCGGCCCGGCTTGCACAAAATCCGCCTGTCGCGCGAAGGCTTTGATGCCTGGGACCGGACGATCAACATTTACGATGGCCAGAACTTGCGGGTGGCCCTGCAGATGAGCAACGAAGGCTATGCGCGCTGGGCGGACACGACCGGGTTTCTGGCCACGCTTGACGCCAACCGGAAGCTGACCGATGCGGAAGTGAAACGCATTGAGGGTATCGCCGAGTTTTTCAAGAACAGCCATTACCGTGTGGACACCAAGGAAAACGTTCACGTCACCTATAAAAGCCTATTTTGATTCTTAACCAGCCGACCATCATCTATCGCCATGAAAATCATGTCTCTTCGCAAAACCGGGATTGTTCTGTTGAGCGCCGCGCTGTTGCCGCTGCTGGCGGCGGCACAGGAAAAGGCCACCATCGCCGTTTCCTCCATCAAGCCCACGCCGTCGCTGGCCACGTCGGTAAAGCCGGACAAGAAGTCGTCCCTCGACCGCATCGTCGAGTCGCTGGACAGCCAGTTGATTGACCGCATCAACGCGACGCGGAAGTTCGACGTGGTCGGGCGCAGCGATCTGAACGTTATTATCAAGGAACAGGATTTGGGCGCGTCCGGCAACGTGGACGCCAAGACCGCCGCCAAGGCCGGCAAGCTAACCGGCGCAAAATACCTGATCGTGGCGACGGTGGATGACTTTCAGGATTACGTCGAGCGGGCCGCCTTCGAAGGCACCGGCCGCACGGCTACCAAGCGGGTTTTCCGCTTGTCCATCCTCGGGAAAATCTACGACTCCACTACCGGCAAGCTGCTGGAGTCGGCGAATTTTCAAACCGGCAACGACGCGTTCAAGCAAATCCAGCAGGAGCGCAACTACTCAGTGAAGGACGGCGAGTTGAGCGATGAAATGATGGTGGCGGTTTCGCGGACTTTGGCAGAAAAAATCGCCAACCGCGTGGCTGACGTGATTTTTCCCGCCAAGGTAATCGCCAAGCGCGACAACGTCGTCACCATCAACCGCGGCGAGGGTGCGGGGGTGATGGTTGGGGATGTGTACAACGTCTTTGCACTCGGCGAGATGATGATTGACCCTGATACCAAGGAGAAACTCGGGGCCGAGGAAGTGAAGGTAGGCAAAGTGAAAATTTCCGACATAACACCGAAATTTTCCAAGGCGGAAACTTTGGAAGACACGGGCATCGCCACCGGCGCCATTTTGCGCAAGGTTCAGTGACAATTGTAAAATATGTATAATTGGAAACCGCAAACCAACTTACGCATGAAATTTAAAAAATATTTTGCGCCGCTGGTGCTGGCTGGCGTTGCCAGCCTGTTCGCCACGGGTTGCCAGACCTATCAGCAGCAGAACAAGGTGGTTCAATTTTGGCGGCTGGGCAGCCTGACTAATGCCGTGGCCGAGGCCACCAAGCAGGCGGATCATAATGCCAATAACAAGGACGCCATCATCTGGCGGCTGGAGCAGGGCGCGGTGCTGCGCGCCGTCGGCCAATACGCCGACAGCAACGAAGCGTTTGACAAGGCTCAGTTGAAGATTGACGACTACGCGCAGAAGGCCAAGTTGCGGGTCGGGCAGGAAGCTGGCGCCCTGCTGTCCAACCAGGCTGAGCTGGATTACGAGGGCCGTTCCTACGACGGCATCCTGATTAACACCTACAAGGCATTGAATTACCTCACGCTGGGCGAGATGGACAAGGCTCGTCCGGAATTGATCCGCGCCTACCAACGCCAGCAGGACGCCGTGGACGCCAATAAGAAGCGTATCGAACAGATGCAGGCGGCGGCGGAAAAGCAAAAAAACAAGGCCGCGATTGAAAAGGCGCAGAATGATACCAAGCTGCAAACCCAGTTGTCCGGTGCCACCGCTAATCTAGACGGCGTCAAGGTCTATGCCGATTACATCAATCCGTTCACCGTGTATCTCGACGGCTTGTATTTTCTGGCCAATGCTGCCGATGCGTCTGATCTAGAGCGCGCCCACAAGTCGTTTGAGCGCGTGACTGCCTTTGTGCCGGATAACGACTATGTGAAACAGGACCTCGCCGCCGCCGATGCGGCGATCGCCGGCCAACCATTGCCGCCGGTGACTTATTTGATTTTTGAAACCGGTTGCGCGCCGGAACGTGGCCAGATCCGCATTGATATTCCAATCATTGTTTCGAAGGTCTCCTACGTTGGTGCGGCGTTTCCGACCTTGAAATTGCAGGACAATTTCACGCCCAACCTGACCATGACGACCGCCGAAACCAACGCCACCACAATGCTCGTTGCCAGCGTGGACGGTGTCGTGGCGACGGATTTTAAGAACGATTTGCCCGTGGTCGTAACCAAGACCATTGCCTCGACCGTCATCAAGGCGGTTGCCGCTTACGCCGCCAACGAAGCGGCTCGTCAGGCCGGCGGTGATATGGCTGGGCTGTTTTCACAGATTGCCACGGCCGCTTTACAGATTGCCGTAAACATCGCCGATACGCGCACTTGGACGACGCTGCCGAAGGAATTTCAAGTGGCTCGCCTCCCGACGCCGGCGGATCGGAAAATTGATTTGTCCACTTCGAACGGCATGAAGGCATCCGTCACCCTTGCCGACGGCAAGGTCAATGTCGTCTATGTCAAATCCATCACCGCCGGTACGCCGTTGCTGGTGTCACAATTCAAACTCAAATGAAAACCGCAAAATTGTTATTCCCCGTCCTGGCCGCGGGCGCGTTCGCGCTCGCCGGCTGCGGCACCACCGTCAACAGTGTTGAAAACGCCCAAAAGGACGGTCAGCGAAACATGGTTTCTGACCAGCGCGTGATTACGTCGCCGGGCCTCAACCGCAGGGTCGCCATTGTCGGCGTCAACACCGCCATGACGCCCGGTGGCCTGCTCAAAGTGCAGGTGGAACTGGAAAACCATACCCGCTCGCCCCAGCGCTTCCTCTACCGCTTTGAGTGGTTCGACCTCAACGGTATGCAGGTCAACAACATCCTTTCTGCCTCCGTTCCCGAACAGATCGAAGGCAAGGAAAGCAAATTCATCTTCGGCATCGCTCCCACTCCGGCTTGCCGCGATTTCCGTGTAAAATTCATCGAAGCCGACTGATTTCAACTTTGTAATCATTCATCAATAACAATCACTATGAAAAACAAAATCATTCTACCGCTCCTTGCCGCCGCCAGCCCGGTGTTCTTCACCGGCTGCGCCACCGACGCGCATTATGTCCAAACCGGCGATAAGGAACAAATTATCAGCGTTGGGCAAATCAACATTCAGGACTATGCCAACGCCGCCAATAACGCCGTTACGGATCTGTTGCAATCCGGTGCGCTGGACAAGGTGCCCAATCCGCCGGCGTTGCTAGAGTTAAGCCGCATCGTCAACAGCACTAGCCAGCAGGTGGACACCGACCTGCTGACCAAGAAAATTAGCATCGCCCTCCTGCAAAGCGGCAAGGCACAGACCAAGACCGTGGATCGCAAGGCCACCGGCTATCAGCAGGAGAGCGAGTTTATGAACGACCAGAAGGCTACTCGGATGCCGGACTTCACACTTTCGGGAAAAATCATCGAGACCGTGGATCGCGCCGGCAATACGCGTCGCACCACCTATAGCTTCCAGCTTTCGCTGAACGACACCAAGGCGGGTGTCCAAGTGTGGGAAGGCGAAAAGGAAATCGGCAAGCAGGGTACCCGGTCCGCCGTGGGCTTCTGATCGGGTTTGTGTTTGGAAAAGCGCGGTGGAATTTCATTCCGCCGCGCTTTTGATTTCCCCTAGCGCCAGCCGCGTCTTTAATTTCTGTCCCGGCTTCACCGTCGCCGCGTTGCGCAATACTTTTCCCGTCGCCGCGTCGGTCGTGATGGAATAGCCGCGTGCCAGCACCTGCGCCGGGCCGAGCGAATGCAGGCGCTTTTCCAACTGATGCAAAGTTTCCCGCCGTGACTTCAAAATTAGCGACGGCTTTGCTCGCGAAAACCTGCCGGCGAGGTTATCAAAAAACAGCCGGTGCGAACGCGCCGAGTTTTTCAAGCCGCGCAACAGTCCGGATTGCAGATCATCTAGCCGCTGCAATGAGTCGTTCAGCTTCCGTCGCGGATGCAACCGCGACAATCGTCCGGCCACCGAAATGATGTTTTCAATTTTGCGGTCTAGCTTCCGCCGTGCCGAGCGTTGCAGCAAGGATGCTGCTTCGTTGACAAATTCGCGGCTGGCAAACACGCCTTCCGTGATGATTTCCGCCGCCGCGCTGGGCGTGGCCGCGCGTGCGTCCGCCACAAAATCGGCAATCGTGAAATCAATCTCGTGCCCGACTGCCGACATGACGGGAATTTGCGATTCAAAAATCGCCCGCGCCACCAGCTCCTCGTTGAATGCCCACAAATCCTCCAGCGACCCGCCGCCGCGCGTTACCAGGATAAGTTCCAAGTTGCTGGTTGCTGGTTGCTGGTTAAATTCGTTGAGGGTGCGGATGGCTTCCGCAATTTCCCTCGCCGCGCCGTCGCCTTGCACGCGGCAGGGCACGAGGATGATTTCCAAGCCCGGATGCCGCCGCCGTATGACGTGCAGCACGTCGCGGATGGCTGCGCCCGTCGGCGAGGTGACGAGTCCGATGCGCTGCGTATAGCGGGGCAGGGCGCGCTTGCGTTCTTGCGCGAATAAACCTTCCGCCGCGAGCTTTTGCTTCAGCTTTTCAAATTGGATTTGCAACGCACCAACACCTTGCAGTTCCACTTCTCGGACGATGAGCTGGTATTGTCCGCGCGCCTCGTAAACCGTCACGTCGCCTTGCAGTAAAACTTTTTGCCCGTCCGTCAGTAGGCTGCGCTGCTCCGCCGTCGTGCCGCGAAACAGCACGCAGCTCAATTGCGCGGCAACATCCTTGAGCGTGAAATAAACATGGCCTGAGCTTTGCGCCCGCAAGTTGGTGATCTCGCCGCTGACCCAGACGGAGCCGACTGATTTTTCCAGCAGCCGCTTGATGTCCGCCGTGAGTTCCCAGACGGACAGGATCTTGCGGTTCTGTTCCGCCGGAAACAGTTCGCCGAAGTCCCACTGCGATTTGGCCGGTTTACTCATTTAACAAAGTCTATCGCAGCTCCGACCGCCGTGACCAGCACGTTGACGCGCGTTGCGAGCGGAAAATCCGACGGTGCTTCGAGCGTGTAGCCCCGCCGCGCCTTTTGGGTGATAAGGTGAAATGCCTCCGGCCAGTCTGGGCGTTCGTGCGGTGAAATGTTTGGCCGCACGATACCGCCCTTGGCCGCGCGGCCTTCGATGCTTTCCGACAAATCAATCGGACAAACTTTTTTCACAGCCTCGATCATTATTTCCGCCAGCGAAATCTTGTTGTCCGGATTTTGCTCGTAAAGATAAAAGCCGTGCGACTCCCAGTCCTCATGCAGGCAGAGATACAAATCAAACTGCGGTTGCCGCTCCAGCCAGATGATGTGGGCGCGGGCCTCTGCGGATTTTGAATTGCGATAATCGCGGTTCAAATCAATGCCGCTGGCGTTCTCTCGCTGGTTCAAGGTGAAGCCGATGGGGTTCAGGCACGGCAGTAGAAAAATCTCCGCGTTTTCCGGCCAGCGGTTTTCCTGAATCAATCGCAATGCCGCGAGCGGTCCGGCGGGTTCGTCACCGTGAATCCCGGCAGAAACATAGATTCTCGTTGCGGGTTGCTGCTTGTTGTTTGCTGGCTGGCGGTGCAGCGCAAACCATTTAAAACCGCCATGCTCGTGAAAAACTTCCGTCACCCAGCCGTGCGGCTGCGCGATGGTTTCGACCTCACGCAGCACGGCGCGGACATCAATCGTCTCGCCGTGGTAGCCGCCTTGGTTTTTACCAAGCTTTTGCACGCGGAGAATTTCACGCAAAGACGTCCGGACGCAAAGAAGTATTTTTACTTGGCGGCTTTGCGCCTTGGCGTGAGGTTAGGCTGCCACCGCTTCCGTTTTACAGCTTTCATTCCCGCAGCCGCAGCCGGTTTCTTCCTGATCGCTGAAATCGTGGCTGTCCCAGTTCGGATCGAGGCCGAGGTCTTTGAGCATCTGGAGATCTTTTTCGACGGGCTGGTTCAGCGTGGTGAGATAGTTGCCCACCATCAGCGCGCTTGCGCCAGCCATGAAGATCATGCTCTGCGCGTCGCGCAGATTCACGGTACGACCGCCGGCGATCATGATTTCCTGCCGCGGCAGAATAAAACGGAAGCACGCGATGGTCTTTAGGATTTCCATGACGGGCAGCGGCTCGTTCTTGGCAAACGGCGTGCCGGGAATCGGATTGAGGATGTTGACGGGCACCACGTTCGCGCCGATGGCCTTCAATTCAAACGCGAGATCGCAGCGGTCGGCGCGCGTCTCGCCCATGCCGATGATGCCGCCGGAACAAATCTTGATGCCGGCCTTTTTCAGATAGCCGATGGTTTCCAGCCGGTCGTCGAAAGTGTGCGTCGTGCAGGTCTGCGGGAAAAAGCGGCGCGAGCTTTCGAGGTTGTGACCGTAGCACTCCACGCCGGCTTCCTTGAGGCGGTCGGCAATCGACTGTTTTTTAATGATGCCGAGCGAAACATCCGGGCGCGTCTTGCCTTGCGCTTTCATCTCGCGGACGCGGTCGCAGATTTCGTCGAGCAGCGGCCCTTCGTTCAAGCCTTTCCACGCGGCGACGAGGCCGACGGCGGTGACGGAATTTTTATTCGCTTCGTCAGCGGCTTCGGCGACGGGTTCCGGATCCACAAAACCATATTTCGGCGAGCCGGTCTGGTAATGCGATGACTGCGAACAGAAACTGCAATTCTCCGAGCACGCGCCGGCCTTGGCGTTGACGATGGAACAGAGGTGAATCTTGTTGCCCTTGAACTGCTCGCGGATGCGGTTGGCCCAGGACAGCAAATCGAGGATGTCGGCGGACGTTTCGAGATTGAAGAGCCAGAGCGCTTCGTCGCGGGAAAGTTGGCCGCCGCCCCAAACCCGCTGGCCGAGTTCGGAGATTTTACCGTGATTATTCACGTCAACCTGCTTTGTTGTCATGGTTGACAGGATAGCGGGCGTTCAAAAATCTGCAAGCGGACTTCACTTGGCCGTTGGCGGCGGGATTTTGGACGGATGAATCGCGTTGAGATACGCGGCGAGCGAGGCGATCTGCAAGTCGTTCAGGGGCCCGCCCTGCGAAGTGGCGAACGCCGGCATGAGCGAGCCGGCCTTGCCGGCGGTGATCCACGCGCGCCAGAATTCCTCGTTGGTCGGCACTTGGAGGTTGGCGAGGTTGGGCACCATCGAAGCGCGATTTTTTGTCTCATGGCAGACGGCGCAGAGCGCGTCAAAAAGCAGCTGGCCATATTTGCCCTCGATTCTTTTAAGGTGACAGTTGGCGCAGTCGCCTTTGAAAACGGCCTGCCGGTCAATCTTTGCGGCGGCGACGCCGGCGGCGCGCTGCGCCTCGGTCATTTCGGGCATGGGCGGTGGTGGCAGGATGTTGATGCGCAACATCAGGTTTTTATTGCCCCGGTCGGTCGTGACATTGACGGATTTGAACAGCGTGCCGATTTTGCCTTGGAGGTTGACGCTTAATTTGATTTCACCGGTGGCGCTGGCGGGAATCAGCCACGGCACCGGCGGCAGTTCGGCGGTGGTGCAACCGCATGACGGATGCACCGTCAGCACCGTGACATCGCTGCTGGTAATGTTGGTGAAACTGAAAGTAAACCGGGCAAACTCCTGCTCATTCGTGGCGTCCACCGACTTTGTCAACGCCTCCCAGACCAGCACACCGTCCGGCAGCGGCTCCCCGGCGTGCGTGGTGTCCGGCACCGGCGCAGTCGTCACGGTGTTGGCCGGCTGAGCGGCGGCGAGAAGAATTCCGGCGGCCAAGGCCAAAATCGTCGCAGCGGTAATCCGAGCTTGGCGCAGTGTCATTTGAATTTGGAATCTAGCAATTCATCCGAATTTGGCGAGCGGGATTTAGTACGTGCCAGTTTCACAGCCGGTTCAGCGCGCTCAACACCGCGCGCACCGAGGCCAGTTCGATGTTGGTGTCCACGCCCGCGCCCCAGCGCGACTTGCTATCGGTCGTTTTGATCTGGATGTAGGAAATGGCCGCCGCTGTTTCTCCGGAACTCAAGGCATGCTCGCTGTAATTGGTGATTTCAAATTTCGGAATGCCAACCGTGCTGAAACCATGGACCAGCGCGGCCAGCGGGCCGTTGCCTTCGCCTTTGAACTCGAGAGCTTTATCTTCGTGTAATAATTTCGCGCGGCATTTCACGACGCCGTTTTTGCTTTCGGTTTCAAAGCCGGACAATTGCCATGGCGTGCTGCGCTCGACGTATTCTTTCCAGAACATCGCCTTGAGTTCCGCGCCGGAAACTTCGCGGCCCAGCTGGTCCACCGCGTTGTTGGCAATCGGGCCGAACTCGCGCTGCATGTCCTTCGGCAGCTCGATGCCGAACTCGCTTTCGAGCAGATACGCCACGCCGCCCTTGCCGGACTGCGAGTTGACGCGGATGACCTCGCGGTATTCGCGCCCGATGTCCGCCGGGTCAATCGTGAGATAAGGCACGTCCCAATGCGCGCCGGGAGTTTTTTCCCTCTCGGCCAAACCCTTCTTGATCGCGTCCTGGTGCGAGCCGCTGAACGCGGTGAAAACGAGTTCGCCCGCGTAAGGCTGGCGCGCGGGAACCGTCATGCCCGTGCAACGCTCGTAAACATCAATGATCGAATGGAGATTCGAGAAATCCAACATCGGAGCTATGCCGTGCATGTAAAGATTCAAGGCTACGGTGACGATGTCCAAATTGCCGGTGCGTTCGCCGTTGCCGAACAACGTTCCCTCGACGCGGTCCGCGCCGGCGAGCAGGCCGAGTTCCGTCGCGGCCACGCCGGTGCTGCGGTCGTTGTGCGCGTGCAGACTGATGATGAGCGAATCACGGTTCTTGATGTTTTTGCAAATCCACTCGATTTGATCCGCATAAATATTGGGCATTGCGACTTCTACGGTGTCCGGCAGATTCAAAATCATTTTGTGCTGCGGTGTCGGCTGCCACACGTCCATGACCGCTTCGGAAACTTCCTTGGCATATTCCACTTCCGTTGCCGAAAAACTTTCCGGCGAATACTGGAGCATGATTTCCGTGCCTTTGAGTCGGTACAAACGCTCCTTGATCATCTGCGCGCCCTTGACGGCGATGGCTTTGATCTCGTCCTTCGACTTGCCGAACACGACGCGCCGCTGCGCTGGCGAGGTCGAATTATACATGTGGATGATGACCTTTTTCGCGCCGACGAGCGACTCGATGGTGCGCTCGATTAAATCCTCGCGCGCCTGCACGAGCACCTGGAGCCAAACGTCGTCCGGCGCGCGTTTTTCCTCAATGAGGCGGCGATTGAAGGTGAACTCCGTGTTGGACGCGGATGGAAAGCCGACTTCGATTTCCTTGAAGCCGATTTTTACGAGCGTCTGAAATAATTCCAATTTCTGCGATACGTTCATCGGCACGGCGAGGGCTTGGTTGCCGTCGCGCAAGTCCACGCTGCACCAGCGCGGCGGGGTGGTGAGCACGCGGTTGGGCCACTGCCGGTCGGGCAAGTGAATCGGCGGAAACGCACGGTATTTTTTTGACGGGTCTTGGTGCATGGTCTTTTGACTTTCTTATTATTGCCGTCCGGCGGTCAGGTTAAAACAAAAAACCCACCGCCAGTCGGCAGTGGGTTGATAAATTTCGTGAACGAATCAAAACCCGACTGCCGCGCTGTTCAGCAGCGCGTTTGTAAGCAGCAGGCTCAGGTTGCGACTCATATTGTCAAACTAATGGCATCATCCGCCGGGGTCAACGGTTTTTCGTGCCGGCTGGCGCCGTAAACGGTTGGTCTTGGAAAAAATAAACTTGGCACAACGGCCTCAACCGCTTAAACGATGACTCAGCTATGAATAAATTTTGCAAAACTGCCGATCAGGCGTTGCAAGCCATGAAGCAGCGCGCGCTGGAACTCAACATGAAGGGCGTGGCCATGGTGGCCGCCAGCGAAGGTGACCGTATCCAATCATGGACCTCGAAAATGTTGGTGGTGGGCTCCTTAAAAAAGGCCGCCTCGGCCGATGATCCGGAGATGAATGTGCTGGCCGTGGCCTATTCCAAGGCGGCGGAAATGGCGGACACTTTGCAGGTCAGCGGCAGCGGCGTGCGTCCGCCGTTGAAGGGGGAATTTGGCTGGCCGGGCGGCGTGGTGGCCCGGGGTAAAACCGGCTTTTTATTCGCCGCCTTCAGTGGCGGCGCTGGCGTAGATGACGTAAGGGTCTCGCAAGCCGGCCTCGCGGTGTTGACTTCCAAATTATAATCGCAATACCCGTTAGCCAATGAACGCCGCGTGGACGGCCTTCACTGCCTGCTCGCCTTTTGCCAGATCAATGACGACGGAAATCTTGATTTCGCTGGTGGAAATCATGTCAATGTTGATGCCTTCCTTGGCGAGCGTTTCGAACAGTTTGCCGGCCACGCCGGTGTGCGACTTCATGCCGACGCCGACGATGGACAGCTTGCCGACTTTCTCGGCGGTGATGACGTCGCGGTAGCCGACTTCGCCCTTCAGGCCCTCAATCACCTTCTGTGCCTTGAGCAAATCCGGCTTGTCGGCGGTGAAGGAAATGTCGGTGGCGGGTGAACTGGTGCCGTGGCTGATATTCTGGATGATCATGTCCACGTTTACGGTCGCATCGCCCAGCGCCTTGAAAATTTTCGCGGCCACGCCGGGTTTGTCCGGCACGCCGACGAGCGTGACCTTGGCCTGGTTTTTGTCGAGCGCGACGCCGCGGACGACGATGCCTTCCATGCTTTTCGTTTCTTCTTTCACAATGGTTCCGGGGTTTTCGTTTAAGCTACTGCGGACTTCAAATACCACGCCAAATTTTTTGGCAAATTCCACCGAACGGCTTTGCATCACCTTCGCGCCGAGACTGGCGAGTTCCAGCATTTCATCGTAGGAAATCTCCTGAAGCTTCTTCGCCGTCGGCACGATGCGTGGATCGGTGGTGTAAACGCCGTCCACGTCCGTGTAAATTTGGCAAAGGTCTGCCTTGAGCGCCGCCGCGAGCGCAATGGCCGTCAAATCCGAACCGCCGCGGCCGAGCGTGGTGATTTGGCCCGCCGCCGTTTCGCCCTGGAAACCGGCGACGATGACGACCTTGCCCGCGTTCAGATGTTCGTGAACCTGTTTCGGCGTGATGTTGTGGATTTTCGCCTTGGTGTGGACGCCGTCGGTGACGATGCCCGCCTGCGCGCCGGTCATGGAAACCGCCGGCACGCCGATGGTGTGCAGCGCGATGGCCGTGAGCGCGATGGTCTGCTGTTCGCCGGTGGCGAGCAGCATGTCCATCTCCCGTTCGCTCGGCAGCGGCGCGATGTCCTTCGCCAGCTTGATAAGGCCATCAGTAACGCCGCTCATCGCCGAGACGACGACGACAATCTTGTCGCCTTGCGCGTGGTATTTCGCCACGCGGGCAGCGACGTTCTTGATGCGGTCGGTGTTGCCGACCGACGTGCCGCCGTATTTCTGAACAATCAATGCCATACAAAAGGAATGATAGTATAGGCAGGTGCGCGCCGTTTGAAAAGTTGGAACTGACGCGCGCCGCCGCGGATGGCAATTATTTTGGCTGACCGAGCGGCAGCACGGTGCGGCCGTATAATTCATTCAGCACTTGGGCGAGGCCGGTGTAGATCGCCGAGAGGCCGCAGAGGATGCCTTCGTAGCCGGTGAAATGTTCCAGCGCGGGATTTTCGCCGAGCTTTACGGCAACCAGCAGGAAAAACAGTACGGTCAGCGAGCCAAAAACGAATTGCAGCGCGCGGCTTAACTTGAGCGTGCCCACAAACATTACGGCGGTGAAGATGCCCCACATCGCCAGAAACGCGGCCATGGCCTCCGGCTTGGCGGGAACGATGCCGGTCACGATTTTCGGCAGCACCATGAGCGCCACGAACGTCAGCCAGAAAAAGCCGTAGGAAATGAAGGCAGTGGTGGCAAAGGTGTTTTTCTTCTTCCACTCCATGATGCCGGCGATGACCTGCGCGATGCCGCCGTAAAAAATCCCCATGCCGAGAATCATGCTGTTGAGCTCGTAAAAACCGGCATTGTGCAGGTTGAGCAAGACGGTGGTCATGCCAAAACCGAGCAAGCCAAGTGGCGCCGGGTTGGCGGTGGTGTCTTTGATTTCAATGGCGGTTTCGTTCATGGCAATGACAGGCTATTGGTTCAATGAAAGGCTGATTTCCTGACAAGTTTGCAATCAGCTATGCTTCTTGACCAGATAATTTTTGAACAGCTCGTAGTCCGCGCCCATGCGGTCGTAGTCTTCCGGCAACTGGATCGCGGTGGCCATTGCGGGCGGAACATCCGGTGGCCAGCCCACGACTTTTTCAACTTCATCCGGAAACTTCGCCGGGTTCGCGGTTTCCACGATGACGGCGGGCGCATGGCCGAGCGGTTCAACCGCGTTCCAATCGAGGAAACCCTGCCATGCCACTGCGCCGTGCGGTTCGAGCAGCAGTTGAAACTTATTCCAGAAATCCCGGATGCCCGCGACCGTGCGTTCGTCGGAAACTGATGTGGAGAAAATATCGCGGCGCATTGCGGCGAGGTCGGGCTGTTTGTGAATCTGGCCAGTCTCGTCCATCTGGCCGCCGTAAACCGCCACCAGCCGCGCGAGGTTGCTCGGGTGGCCGACGTTCATCGCGTTGGACAGCGAATTGCGCGACGGGCAGATTTTTTGATAAATGCCGCTGGCGAGAAATTTCGGGAAGGCGTCATTGTCATTGACCGAGGCCACGATCTTTTTCACCGGCAAACCCATTTCGCGGGCGACCACCGCGCCCATCATGTCGCCAAAATTACCGCTGGGCACGGAGAAAACCATGGGCTCGCCCGCCTGCGCCAGCCGTGACGCGGCGTAGAAATAATAAACGCTCTGTGGCAGCAGCCGGCCAATGTTGATCGAGTTGGCCGAGGACAGCGCGATGTGCGCTAAATCGGGATCGGCGAAGGCGCGCTTCACCATCGCCTGACAGTCGTCGAACTTGCCGTCAATCGCGATGGCGCGGACATTGTCCTTCAGCGTGGTCATCAGCTTGCGCTGGCTCTCGCTGACTTCCGCGATGGGAAACAGCACGATAACCTGGATGCCGGGAATTTTGTGGAACGCGTGGGCCACCGCCGCGCCGGTGTCGCCGCTCGTCGCGGTGAGGATGGTCAATTTTTTGCCGTCCTCATCGAGGAACCGACCAAATAACCGTGCCATCATCTGCGCGGCAAAATCTTTGAACGACGCCGTCGGGCCTTGGTCGAGCCGCATCAGATGGACGCGGTCGTAAATCTTCTCCAGCGGGATGCTGAAGTTGTAAGCCTCGCGGCACATCGCGGCTAGCGCGTCATCGGGGATGATGTCGCGGGTGTATTTTGCCAGCACGCGGAAGGCGATTTCGTGGTATGGCAGTTGGGCAAACGCCGCGATTTCGTCCGGCGTCAGGCGGGGAAACCTTTCGGGGAAATAAAGCCCGCGATCCGGTGCCTGACCGGCGAGCAACGCCTCGCGCAGGTTGACAGCGGGCGACTGGCGGTTGGTGCTGGAGAAAAGAATTACGGACATCACTCAAAACTTTCCACCCGGAACATGACCGGTTTGCCTTTGACGGCGGGCAATCTGGAAATTTTTTCCAGCGCCTGGCGCATCGCGGCGTTGGGCGCGTCGTGGATCATGAAAATCAACGGCACGCTTTCGCCTTCGTGGCCTTCCGGCTGGATGACGGATGAGATGCCGATTTTCGCCGCCGCGAAAATGGCGGAAATCTTTGCCAGCACGCCCGGCTTGTCCACCACGCTGAAACGGACATAGTAGCGTGAGACGATTTCATCCATCGGCATGACGCGGCCGGCCTTGGCGTGCGCGACGAACGGCACGATGCGGACTTTTCCGCCGTTCTTCAAATCGAGCGCGGCATCGGCCACGTCGCTCAGCACGGCGCTGGCCGTCGCGTCTTTGCCTGCGCCGCGGCCGTAGAACAGCGTGTCACCGACGACATCGCCGCGCACGAAGCACGCGTTGAACACGCCGTTGACGCTGGCCAGCACGTGCGCGTTGGGGATGAGCGTCGGATAGACGGAAACCTGCACGCCGGATTTTTTGCCGGAAATCTGCTTGGCGATGCCGAGCAGCTTGATGTTGTAGCCGAGCTTCTCGGCAAACTGCATGTCAATCTTCGACACGTCGCGGATGCCTTCGGTGTGAATCTCATGATGATCCACCCAGAAGCCGTGCGCGAGCGAGGCGAGGATGCCGATCTTGTGCTGCGCGTCGTGGCCGTCAATGTCCAGATCCGGCGGCGTCTCGGCGTAACCAAGCTTCTGCGCGTCGGCGAGGACGGCGCCAAAATCCGCGCCTTCCGCCTTCATGCGCGACAAAATATAATTGCAGGTGCCGTTGACGATGCCGTAGATGGCGGGAAACTGGTTGGCGACAAAACCCTCGCGCAGCGACTTGATGATAGGAATGCCGCCGCAAACGCTGGCCTCGTAATAAAGATTTGCGCCGGATTTTGCGGCGGCGGCGAACAATTCCTTGCCGTGCGCGGAGAGTAGCGCCTTGTTGGCGGTGACCACGGTTTTGCCTTGCGCTAGCGCGGCGAGGACCATGGTTTTGGCGATGCCGGTGCCGCCGACGAGTTCGATGACGACGTGGATTTGCGGGTCGTTGACGACTTCCTGCCAGTCGGTCGTCATCAGTTCGCGGGCGATGGGATACGGGCGCGGTTCGTCAAACGCCTTTACGGCGACCTTGCGGAAAACGATTTTGACGCCGAGGCGCGCGGCCATGAGGCCGCCGTTTTTCTGCCACGCGTGGAAGACGCCGCTGCCGACCGTTCCGCCGCCGATCATTCCGAGGTTCACTTGCTGCATAAGAACGCAAAGTTTGCCGCGAAAGGTAACAGGGGACAATTCAATTTTGAAATTGTCCGGGAGGTTTCGGCGACGGATTAGCGGCTCACGCTTCGCCGGGAACCGGCACGATATTATCTTTTGGCGCGATGACGATGCCGCCTTCAAAGTCGGCGGGCGCGGGTTTGTAGGCGAGGTTATACCACGGCGACTTGGTGTTGGTCATGAGGTCGCTCCAGCGGACCAACTGGCCGGTGTAGGCGGAGATGCGTCCCATGATGCCGGTCATGGTGGATTCGGCCACGTCTTTCGCGCCATTCAGCGGCTGGCCTTTGGCGATGGCAGTGAGCAGGTCGATGTGTTCCTGCACCTGGCCGTTGGCGTGGGTGGGGAATTCCGGAACCTGGAGGCCGGCGAGCTTGGCCGACTGCATTTTGCCCGCGCCGAAGGTCGTACCTTCGGTGCCGATGTAAAATTCGCCGACGTTGTCGTAGCAGCCTTTCACCTGCCGGCACATGCTGTGGATGTGGCAGTCGTCGCCGTAGTTGAAATCCACGCTGAAGAAATCGAACTGGTTTCCCGTCTGCCGGCGGGCGCGGCCGCCGAAACCGATGGCAGATACCGGCGGGCGTCCCAGAAACCAATTGGTGACGTCGAGCTGGTGGACATGTTGTTCGACAATATGATCGCCGGACATTTCCACGAAGTTGATCCAATCGCGCACCAGATAGCTGGCATCGCTTTCATCCGGGTTGCGGTTCTTAAATCCCAGGCTGTTCTGGCACCAGCTGACGGTGCCGCCGGTGATTTTGCCGATGGCGCCCTGGGCGATGGCGTATTGGTTGCGCAGATAGCTGCTCATGTGGCGGCGCTGGGTGCCGGCGACGATGCACAGTTTTTTTTTCTTCGCCTCTTCGCCGAGGGCGATGACCTTGCGCGCGCCGACGGGGTCAACGGCCACGGGCTTTTCAATGAAGCAATGCTTGCCGGCGGCAAGGGCGGCTTCGAGATGCTGCGGACGGAAAACCGGCGGCGTGGCGAGCAGGACGAGTTCAATTTCCTTTTCCGCCATGACCTTGAGATAGGCGTCCGCGCCGGCGAACGCGCGGCAGCCGGGGAATTTCTGGGCGAGCTTGTCGGCTTTTTCCTGGAAGAAATCGGCGACGGCCACCACTTCGATTTCGTATCCGAGCGCCTTGGCGGCTTCGATGATGTTGTTTAACGCCCCGGTGCCGCGCCCGCCACAGCCAACCGAACCGATCTTGAATTTCCGGCCGGCTCCGGCGGCCCGGACATTGAACAGTGGCAGCGTGGAAACGACCGCGCCAGCAAGGGCGGCGTTTTTGATAAAGCTGCGACGGGTGATGATGGGAGTTGGGTTCATCGGGGTGATCGGGGAATTGAGCTGATTAACCGTTCAGCGTCCAGCCGTCGCGATAGGTGCGGCTCAACAGGGCATTGGCTTCGGAACTGTTCGTCACCTTGCCGTTCGCGCTGTCGTATTCAAGTTTTTTGCCGACGCGGTAGGCGACGAGGCCAAGCAGCAACTGCTCGATCATGTTGCCGCTGTATTCGAAGTCGCAGGCGGTCTTGAGGCTGGGGTTCTTGCAGGCGTCGAACCATTGCTTTTGGAAATGGCCGAGCGGCGGCAGCACTTCGCTCTTGGGGCGCGGCTTGTAATACGTCAGGTCCGCTTCATCGCCAAACGGAATGAGGATGCGGTTTTCAAAGCCGGCAATGAGAAAGCCCTTCGTGCCTTTGAACATGACGCCGTGATCAATCTTGCTAAGGTCAATATAACTTCTCGGCGAGGATGGCATGGCGCCGCCTTGATACCAGCCCACGCGGACCGGCCCGCGCCAATCATTGGCGGGATGCTCGAAGTGGGATTCGCATTTGATGGGCGTGATGGCGTCATTGAAGGGATCGCCCTTGGCTTCCACTGCGGTCGGCAATTTGGCGTCAATGGCGTTCCAAAGCAGGTCCATGGTGTGGCTGCCCATGTCGCCGATCTGCCCAGCCCCGAAATCCCAAAACATATTCCACGACAGGCAGTTTGCGCCCGGGCCGAGGGCGAAATAGCCGGGGTTGTAGGGATGGTAGTGCGACGGCCCGATCCACAGGTCGTAATTGAGCCCCTTGGGCGGTGCGCCGGCGTCCGGCAAATAGCCGGCCTTTATGGGCGTGCCGTCCTGGCCTTTGAAGCTGACGATGCCTTTTTCCTGATCGTAACTGCAACCCGCCGGTTTGACCTGGCGGTTGCCCCACGCGTAAGCGGTGGTGAGTTCGCCGATGGAGCCGTCGCGGATAAGTTCGCGGACGCGGTTGAAATTCTGAAACGCATGGCGCTGCATGCCGACCTGGGTGGCGAGCTTGGTTTTCCGCGACAGCCAGTTGGCGCGCACTATCCGCGCTTCCTCGACGCTGACGGCGAGAGGTTTCTCGCAATAGACATGCAGGCCACGGTTCAGCGCCCAGTTCGAAATAAAGGCGTGCGTGTGGTCCGCGGTGCAGATGACAATGCCGTCAAGGCCAAGTGTCTTGTGGTCATCGAGCAGCTTACGCCAGTCCACGTAGGTTTTGGCGTTTGGAAATTTTTTCAGGCCGAACGCCAAATGATCTTCGTTCACGTCGCACAGCGCGACGACGTTTTGTGTGGCGAGCGAGTCAAAGTGCGCCGCACCGCGGCCCCATGAGCCGATGAGAGCGAGGTTGAGCTTGTTGCTCGGCGCGTCGGCTCCGAAAAGTTTGAAGTTGGTCAGAACGAGCGGTGCAGCGGCGGCGAGGGTGGTGGATTTAATGAAGTTTCGACGATTCATGGTGGTTTGTTGTGTTAAAGGTTTGACGGGGAAATTTATTAAAGGTTACACATCACAGATCTGGATGGCTTGCCGGAGGGCGGCGATGCGGTCGGGTTTTATTGCGTTGAATTCCTGCGCGACATAGCCTTTGTGTCCGCTTTCCACGATGGCGCGCATGATGCGCGGATAGTTCAACTCCTGCGAGTCGTCAATTTCATGCCGACCCGGCACACCGGCGGTGTGGTAATGGTCGAAGTATTGGTGGTTTTCCTTGATGGTGTCGCAGATATCGCCCTCCATGATCTGCATGTGGAAGATGTCGTAGAGCAGTTTGAATCGCTCTGAACTGATGCGTTTTACCAGTTCCGCGCCCCAAACCACATGGTCGCACTGATAATCCTTGTGCGTGCGCTTGCTGTTGAGCAATTCCATACAGACCGTCACCTTGAGCTTTTCGGCGAGTGGCATGAGGCGCTTCAGGCCGATGGCGCAATTCTCCAGACCTTTTTCGTCATCCAGTCCGTCGCGGTTGCCGGAAAGGCAGATGATGCGTTCAAAGCCGGCGTCCGCCGTTTCCTGGAGCCGTTGCTCGTAGGCGGGAACCAGCTTTTCGTGATGTTCCACACGGTTGAAAGATTTGGCGATGCCGCCCAACCCATCAACCAGGGGATTTGAAACCATCGAACAGACCAAGCCGTGTTTTTTGAGCGTGTCGAAATCCGCCGGTGCGACTAGGTCAATGCCTTTAAGCCCCAGCGTTTTTCCAACGGCGCAGGCTTCCTCAAACGGAATCTTGCCAAAGGCGCCGCGGCAGGCGCAGTGGTTGATATTGCCCTTGAGCTTCATGACCACGGCTTCCTCGGCGGCAAGGCGGGCGGTGAAAGAAGAACTGAGCACCACCGGCGCAGCGGCGGTGATGGTGGCGGTTTTGAGAAAATTACGGCGGTTCATAGGATGAGGATTTGATTGGTTTGGTGATTACACGTCGCAGATTTGCACGGCCTGCCGCAGCGACGCAATCGGGTCGGGCCGTTTGGGGATGAACTCCTGCGCGACGTAGCCCTTGAAACCCGTGTCGACAATCGCCTGCATGATCCGCGGCCAGTGCAATTCCTGCGTCGCGTCAATCTCGGCGCGGCCCGGCACGCCGCCGGTGTGGTAGTGGCCGAAATATTGGTGGTTCTCCTTGATGGTGTCGCACACATCGCCATCCATGATTTGCATGTGGTAGATGTCGTAAAGCAGTTTGAAATTCTCCGAGCCGATGCGCTTTACCAATTCGGCGCCCCACGCGACATGATCGCACTGGTAGTCTTTATGGTTGCGTTTGCTGTTGAGCAATTCCATGCACAGTGTCACCTTGAGTTTTTCCGCCAGCGGCAAAATCTTTTTCAAGCCTTCCGCGCAATTCGCCAGGCCTTTTTCGTCGTCCAATCCGGCGCGATTGCCGGAAAAGCAGATCAACCGCTCGAAGCCGGCGTCCGCTGTTTCCTTGAGCCGCTGTTCGTAGGCGGTCACCAGCTTGTCGTGATGCTCGCCGCGGTTCCACGCTTTCGCAATCCCGCCCAGGCCGTCAATCGTCGGGTTGGAAACCATCGAGCAGACGAGGCCGTATTTTTTGACCGTGGCAAAATCGGAGGGATTCAACAAGTCAACCGCGACCAAGCCCAGTTCCTTGCCGGCGGCGCAGAAATCGTCGAGCTTGATGTTTTTGTAGCACCATTTGCAGGCGCTGTGGTTGATGTTGCCTTTTAATTTCGTGGCGGCGGCTTCGGCGTGCGCCAACTTGGGCAGGAAGGCCGGGGCGGCGACGGCGATGGCGGAAAGGCTGGCGGCGCGGCGGATGGCGGCGCGACGGGAAATGGGGGATTTCATCCTGTTTGTTTAACCGAAGACCGCAGCCAAACAAGAAAAAAATCTGGGAAGGAAAAATTATTTTGTCTCGCCGGCGCGGTAATGCAGCACTTTCACCTTTTCCAGCGTCACGAGGCCGCCGCCCATCATCTTTTCCAGTGTCGGCAGGAAGGCGTTGATTTTTTCCTCGCTGTCCACGATCTCGATGACCAGCGGCAAATCCACCGAGAGCCGCAAAATTTTCGCGGTGTGCAGCCGGCTGGCTTTGCCAAAGCCCATCGGCCCGCGCAGCACCGTCGCGCCGGCCAGATGCTGTTCGCGCGCGGCCAGCACGATGGCCTCGTAAAGCGGCCGGTGTTCCCAGCGGTCGCTTTCGCCCAGGAAAATCCGGAGTTGCACGGCGTCGGATGGAATTTGCATAAATTTATTTAAGCCGCAGAGGCACGGAGTCGCAGGGATTGAATTTTTCCCTGTGACGCTGCGTCTCTGTGGCAGGTTTGTTCATTTCGCGGAATTGAAAACTGCGCCCAGCAGCCAGCCGAGCCACACGACGATCAGGCACAGCACGATGGACAGCACCACATTGCTGCCGGCGTAGAGCCATTCGCGCTCGCGCAGCAGGTTTAGCGTCTGCAGGCTGAAAGAGGAAAATGTCGTGTAGCCGCCGCAAACGCCGATCATTAGAAATTGTGTGGCGAAGACGCGCGAGGGCGTGTCCAGCCGGCCTTCGGGAATCGCCAGCGCGCCGATGATGCCGATGATGAACGAGCCAATGACGTTGATGACGAGCGTACCCCACGGGAAGGTCGCGCCGAATTTTTCCGAGACGAGGCCGTTGACCCAGAAGCGTGCCACGCTGCCGAGCGCGCCGCCGAGGCCGACCCAAAGATAGGCGAGGTTCATGATGTTCCTGCGAATGTTGGTTTATTCGTAGGAGTCATCAGCACTGAAATATCAGGCGGTTTTCCCATGCGGGACGGCAAACTCCATTGCCGATCAAATTCTCGGCGAGCCGCCGCCGCCGCGCAACTCCAAACTGTGCGGTTAATACTGCATTTCACTTCCGGTTAAAACTGCGGGAGCGGCCAGCGATTTCTTGACTCGCCGCGTTTGGATTCTATGATTTCACCTTTGAAATTTACGGTTTAACCAATGGTTTAAAAAAATTTAAATATGACACAAATCACGAACATCCAGGCGCGCGAAGTCCTCGACTCGCGCGGCAATCCCACCGTCGAAGTTGATGTGACGCTCGCGTGCGGCGCGGCCGGCCGCGCGGCCGTCCCCAGCGGCGCCAGCACCGGCGAACACGAAGCCATCGAACTTCGCGACGGCGACAAGAAACGCTATTGCGGCAAGGGCGTCAGCAAGGCTGTGGCCAACGCCAACACCAAGATCAAGGCCGCGCTCATCGGCGTGGACGCGCTCGACCAGCTCACCGTGGACGCCACGATGATCAAGCTCGACGGCACCGAAACCAAGAGCAAGCTTGGCGCCAACGCCATCCTTGCCGTCTCGCTCGCCAACGCGAAAGCTGCCAGCGCCGCGATCGGCCAGCCGCTGTTCAAATACCTCGGCGGACCCAACGCCAAGGTTCTCCCCGTGCCGATGGCCAATGTCATCAACGGCGGTGCGCACTCCGACGCCCCCATCGATTTCCAGGAATTCATGATCCAGCCGCACGGCTTTGACACCTTCAGCGAAGGTTTGCAGGCCATCACGGAAACCTTTCACGCGCTCAAGGGCGTGTTGAAGAAGCGCGGTTTGTCCACGGCTGTCGGCGACGAAGGCGGTTTCGCGCCGAAGCTCGACAGCGTGGAAGATGCGATTGAATCCATTCTCGAAGCCATCAAGAACGCCGGCTACAAGGCGGGCAAGCAAATCAATCTCGCGCTCGACGTGGCCGCCTCCGAATTCTACAACCACGATGGCACCTACACCTTCAAGAAATCCACCGGCAAGACCGTTAGCGGGGTTGAACTCGTGGACTTCTATGCGAAGCTCGTCGCCAAATATCCGATTGTGTCCATCGAAGACGGCTGCGCCGAAGGCGACTGGAAACACTGGAAACAGCTCACCGACAAAATCGGCGACAAGGTCCAGCTCGTCGGCGACGATCTGTTCGTCACGAACGTCAAGTTTTTGCAAAAGGGCATTGATACCGGCACGGCCAACTCGATTCTCGTGAAAGTGAACCAGATCGGTTCACTCACCGAGACGCTCGACGCCGTGCAACTAGCACAGTTCCACGCCTACACCGCCGTCCTCTCGCACCGTTCCGGCGAAACCGAAGACGCCACCATCGCGGACATCGCGGTGGCCACGAACTGCGGCCAGATTAAGACCGGTTCGCTCAGCCGTTCCGACCGTCTGGCGAAATACAACCAGCTCCTGCGCATCGAGCAGTTGCTCGGCAAGAACGCGGTTTACGCGGGCTTGAGTGCGCTGAAGAAGAGCAAGTAAGGTCCTTGCGAACGGCCACCAGCGGTACTCATAGCGTGCCGCGCAAAATTCCAAACTGGAAGCTGGGCAACTGGCTTCCGGTTTTTCTTTGCACAAAGACTTGACCAACTATCGGAATAGAATTAAGTAATGTCTGTTAAAAAACACCAACCAAAAATAATAATGAAAAAAATCCTTCTCCCTGTATCTGTGGCCTCATTGATGATGTTGGCCACTGGCTGCGTTGCTCCCAATGGGCCGCTTGGCGGTACCATGGCGGCTATTTACACTGATGTATCTGGCCCTGTTGCCGTAACTGGTAACAGTGGTTGCTCCAAAATTGGCACGGCGGTGTCCAAAGGTGTCATCTGTGTTGCTTGGGGTGACTCCAGCATTAAAGCCGCTTGCCAGAATGGCGGCATCAGCAAAATTCAACATGTTGATTACCATGTGACGAGTGTGCTCGGTATTTATACCGAGATGACTACCACGGTTTACGGCGAATAATTCGTTTAATTGCATTGAATTCAAAACCGGAAGCCGCGAGGTTTCCGGTTTTTTTATTTCAATAACCAAGCTTCAGCAGCCAATAGACAAGCCCCATCGCCGCCAGACTGCTGAACGTCATCGGCAGCGCCGGCAGAAAGAAAGAAAAGACTGTGATCGCCGCGCCGCCGGCAAATGGTATTGCCGCCCGCTGCTTCCAGCCGTAAAGCAGATACCCGCTGCCGACCGCGCCCCAGAGGAGCGAAGCCCACAGGAAACTTTCATTCATCAAGTCCACGTCCACAATCTGCCGCAACTTCCTACGGCTTGCCATGAAAATTGGCTATGATAAATTCCTGTTGTGCCTAGTTTTTTTCGTTCCAATATCGGACGCCAGGGACGTCTTGCGCGTGGCGTTATTGGCACGCTTTGCCTGATTGCGGGAATCGTCCTCGTGGATTATAACCTCTGGCTTGGCTTGGTTTTCGTCGTGGCGGGACTCTTCGCCATATATGAAGCGCTTGCCGGCTGGTGTCTTGCCCGCGCCTGTGGTATCAAGACGAAAATTTAAAGAAGAACCAAATGCTGGGAGGTTAAAACTCTCCAACCCTGAATCTCGGATATGGAAGGCTTAAATTCAAATGCAATTTCTGTTGATTATTAATAAACAGCGCCCTTAGGTGACATCGCTTTTCCTACGACTTGACTTGTTAGCCTAAGCGGTGTTCCCGGTAGCGGGTGGCGCGGAAATAAAAAAACCGCCGGGTGTCCGGATGGTTCCTTGTATAACCTCCTTTTTGGGAGGAAAGTGAGAATACTTGTCATAGTCATTATCCTGTTTTTTTACGAAAGCGGCTCATCGCGCCATAGGTGGTGCTGGTCGGTAGCCAGTGGTGGTTTTTAGGAATCTTCATTTTAGCTTAAAGCCGCCCTGAAAAATCACTTCCACCGCCACCATGATGAGAAAAATGATTCCCACCAGGGCGTTCAAACGGAAGAAGGCGAGGTTGATCCAGCCCAGGCTCCGCCGGCGGGCAATCCAATGTTCCATCACTAGGCAGGCTAGGATGAGCAGCCAGCCGATGAGATAGGCGAACCGGAAACCGCACAGCATCCCAAAGCCAAATAGCAGTCCGCACATGATCATGTGCGCGAGAAACGCCGCCACTAGCGCGTTTTTCGGCCCCCAGGCCACGACGAGCGAGCGCAGCCCGTGCGACTTGTCGAATTCGTAGTCTTGTAGCGCATAAATGATGTCAAACCCGACAAGCCACAGAATCACGACGGCGGCCAGCACGGTCATCTGGAAAATTTCGAGCGGCGGAATACCTGCGCCTTTCACCGCCAGCCACGCGCCGACCGGTGCCAGTGCCAGCGCGATGCCGAGAAAGACGTGCGTGTAATCCGTAAATCGTTTTGTCAGCGAATAAAAACAAACCGCCACCAGTGCCACCGGCGATAGATAAAAACAAAGCGGGTTCAGAAAACAGCTGGCGGCAATCAGTCCCGCCGCCGAGAGAACCCAAAGCGAAACAGCGCTGATCAGCGAAATGGTTCCGGCGGGCAGGTGCCGATTCTTCGTGCGCGGGTTTAACGCGTCGAATTTGCGGTCCACGATGCGGTTAAAGGCCATCGCGCAGGTCCGCGCGCAGACCATCGCCGCGAGAATCAGCAGAAAAGTTTTCCCGCCCGGCCAGCCGCGATGGTCGCGCGCCGCCACGAGCATGGCCGCCAGCGCGAATGGCAGTGCAAAGACCGTGTGCGAAAAGCGCACGAACGAAGCCCATTTTTGAATGACAGAAATCATTCTTTTTCTTCCGTCCAGCGTGGTGCGAGTTGGTTCGGCAGGCCGATGTGGTCGAGCACACGCGCGACGACCGTGTCGGCGAGTTCAACGGCAGTGTTCGCGCCGGAATAAAAACTGGGGTTCGCCGGTAAAATCGTGGCGCCCGCAAGCAACAGCAGTTCCATATTCTTGACATGAATAAGACTCAACGGCGTTTCGCGCGGTACGAGAATCAATTTTCGTTTTTCTTTCAGTACCACATCGGCGGCGCGCAAAAGGACGTCCTCGCTGTAACCATGCGCGATGCGCCCCATCGTGCCCATCGTGCAGGGGATGATGACCATGACATCCGGCGGATTTGAGCCGCTGGCGAATGGCGCGTTCATGCTTTTCAGGCCGTGCGGCCTTACGCCGTCGGGTAGGCGCAGTCCGCCGGGCAGTTCCTCGGCGATGACCTGCTGCGCATAATTGCTCAATACGACGTGGATTTCGTGTTCGCGCGGATTCAAATTGTCAAGCAACCGTTGCGCATAAAGCGCGCCGCTGGCCCCGGTGATGGCGACAAGGATTTTCACTGCCCGCATCATGCCGTAATCCCGCGTGGCAGACAAGCGGCGCAAAATCATACCGGTCTGCCCGAAACAGCTTGAGTCCGGATTCGCGTTCCGCAAAATGGGCGCGTGTTCAAATTTGCGGGAATCTTTTTTTGCAGCGTTCTGCTGCTTTTGACCGGCTGTAACACCGTGCCTAGCGACAATGCCGAAGGGATGCCGCGTGAGTGGGTGGCCACCAACGCCGTTTCCTCGCCCGCCGCTGTGAAAAATCTTCGTCCGGTAAAGCCTCCGGGCAAAGCCGCCGTGCCGTCGGCGGTTCACCCCAACTTGCCGGCGCAAAAAATTTCCCGGCCCGCGCCCATTTTGGCGTGGACTTCGCTCAATCGCTGGGCGGCGGAAAATAAGATCGCGGCGCCGCGCAAGCTTGCCGGTTTGCCGGTGGCCAGTTACGCCGTCACTTCGGCTCGGGGCACGATGATTCTGGAAATTGGCAGCCGTGAAGCGACTTGGCGTGGGCTGGAAATGCACCTCGGCTTCGCGCCGGAAATCATTGATGACCAGGTTTTTATTTACGGCCTCGATTTGCAGAAAAATCTGGAACCGCTGCTGCTAGGCGAACCGCTCGCTTTCGGTGCCGGCCGCGTGCTCGTCCTCGACCCTGGTCACGGCGGGGTCAACGTCGGCACGCATAGCCTGGTGGATGGACGGTTTGAAAAGGAATTCACGCTCGACTGGGCGCGGCGCGTCAAATCCCTGCTGGCCACAAACGGCTGGACGGTTTTTCTCACGCGCACAAATGATTCGGAAGTTTCCCTGTCCAACCGCGTCGCTTTCGCGGAAGCGCATCATGCCGATTTGTTCATCAGTCTGCATTTCAATTCCGCCGCGCCGGACAAACGGCAGAACGGCCTCGAAACCTACTGTCTGACCCCGAAGGGCATGCCCTCGACACTGACGCGCAACTTCAGCGATTTGTGGACGGAACGTTTTCCAAACAATGCCTTTGACGCGGAGAACCTGCAACTCGCCGTCCGCCTGCACGCGGCGCTGCTGCGCGGCAGCGGCGAGGAAGACCGCGGCATCCGGCGCGCGCGGTTCATGGGCGTGCTGGTTGGCCAGAAACGTCCGGCGATTTTAATCGAAGGCGGCTACCTTTCAAACCCGCGCGAAGCGGAAAGAATTGAAAGCGTCGTATTCCGCGAGAAACTGGCGGAAGCGATTGCCGGCGCGCTCAAATGAAAGATGGGAAGCCGCCGCCGCACGCGGTAATTCCCGCCGCTAGATTTTGATGCCTTCGCGCTTAAGCAGGCTTCGTTTCCGCTCCAATCCGCCGGAGAAGCCGCCGAGTTTTTGGTTCGCGGCCAGCACGCGGTGGCACGGTACCAAAACCGGAATTGGATTCGCCCCGCACGCGCCGCCCACGGCGCGCGCGCCTTTCGGTCTGCCAATCGCCCGGGCAATTTCACCGTAGCTTTTTGTTTTTCCAATAGTGATTTTCAGCAGCGCCCGCCAGACGGATTTTTTAAATTCAGATTTGCCGGTCCAATCCAGCGGCGGCAGTTTTTGGAAGGCGCGACCGGCAAGAACTTTTTTCAACGCCGCTTCTGTCAGCCGGTGCCAGCCTGAAACTTTTGCTCGTCGGAGACGAGGTGTGGAGTTTCTGAAGGAATCTTGAGTTAGATGCTCGTCATCTCGTCTCCAACGATTTGAGTTTGGAAAATCCAGTTCCGCCAGCCCTTTTTCCGAATAACGGGCAATGAAGTTGCCGTCGGCCGTGGCGACCGGAAGTTTGACGAACTGAATAGCCGCCTTCATGTTCAACGCCTCGGCACCAGGATGTAGAACAGTCCGAACAGCACGATGGAAACAATGATGACGAGCCAGATGAAGCGGTTGCGCGCGACGCGTTTTTCGTAGCGGAGCGGACGCAAACCGTGGACGCCGCCGGCCGCAAGATAGTTTACGAGGCGCGGGTTGCTTGTCGTTGGCCCGCGCAGGTGGTTGCGCAGACGGTTGAACAGCCCGGGTAGGTCGTATTTGCGGACACCGAGTTCGTTGAACAGTTCCGGCACCTCGGTTTCGGTGCCCGCAGCCAGCCGGCTCCCGGCGACTTTTTCAAAAACCGGTTCGCTAACTTTCGGGGACGGCGGCGGTATTTTTTCAACTGGGCTGGAACTCGTTTCGCCCGGCGGCATGGTGGTGGAGCGGAATTTCGGCTCGGTTGAACGCGCGAGTTGGGAATCAAGTTTTTTGATCTCGGCTTCGAGCGCGGCGATTTCTGCGTTCAGCGCGCGCGCCTTGTCGGTAATGGGGTCGGGATTTTTTTTTAGCAAGCCCATGCGGTCTCACTTTCGCGCAAGGATGGCGATGAAAATTCCCAGCGCGCCGAGCGCCACGAGCAGCAGCGGCCAGGTCAGCGCCAGGCCGATTTTGCAAAGCTGGCCGAAGCCCAGGTCCGCCAGCGACGGCGCGGCAGCGGGCGCGGCATTTTTGTCCAGCGGCGCGGCGGCGTTTTTCGTCTCGCCCGCCAGCGCGGAGATTTTCAGCCGGGCGGAATTCCATTCCATCCGCGCGTTTTCAATCGTCGTCAATGCCCGCGTGAGTTCCACCTGAAAATCTTCCTTCGTCCACGTCGCGTCGTTGACAGCCTGCACCTTGGCCAGCGCGGCGCGGAAATCGCCGACGGTTTTGACCATCTGCTCGGCGTCGCGGCGCGCGACAAATTCCGCCTCCTCCAGCAGGCCGAGGCCGCGCGTGAGATTTTGGATGACCTCGTCGCGGCCGGTCTGGAATTCATTCTGCCGGCGGCGCAATTCCTCCAGGCCGGCGCGTTCGCGCTCCAGTTCCTCTTGGGCGCGCTTGAGTTCGACCAGTTTCTGCTGCGCCTCGACGACCTTGCGGTTCACGTCGTCCGGCGACGGCGCGCGGCCCTGGCCGGACGCGGGCATGGCGGCGGGTGATTTTTGCGCGAGAAAATCGGTGTCAATAAATTCCGTGGAATCGTATTCGCCAGCCATGAGGCGATTCTAGCCTCGCACCCAGAAGAGTAAAGCGGCTTTACGCTTGAATTCCGGCGCGTGATGGCCGAAATATGGGACATGATTGAATTGATTCAATTCACTTGGAGCCCGTTCTGCATACCCCAGCGTCGCCTGCTCGAATTCTCCGGCGCGCGCTTCAAAATCACCAATATTCCGCCGCAGGACCGCGCGCTGGTCTGGAAACTGACGAGACATCAGTATTACGGCGTACCCATCATCCGCGACGGCGCAAAAGTCGTTTTCGACGACACCGACGACCAGCAGATCGTCGCCAAATACCTGGACGCGAAATTGAAGCTTGGCCTCTTTCCCGCCGACCGGGAAGGCGTGCAGTCGCTGCTCTGGCGCCACATTGAGAGCGAAGTCGAGGGCGCGACCTTCCGGCTCAACGACAGCCAGTATCGCGACTTCGTCAAGCCCGCCGACCAACTGCAATACCAGCGCTTCAAGGAGCGCAAGTTCGGGCGCGGCTGCATTGACCAGTGGCGCGCCGATCGGAAAATCTGGCTGAACAAGCTGGAAGCCGCCCTCGCGCCGTATGAGCAGATGCTCGCGCACTCGGGATTTCTCCTCGATGAATGCCCGTTGTTCGTGGACTTCGACCTGTTCGGCATGCTGGAAAATTTCCTTTTCTCCGGTGTTTACACGCTGCCGAAATCGCTGCCCAACCTGCGCGAATGGCATCTTTGCATGAAGACCATCCGCCTCGTGCGCTGAAAAACAACCGACTTTATCTTAATCTTGATCCGTTCAAAACGATCGGGATCAAGAATCAGTTTGGAATTGGGAACCCCGCCGGTCAAAAGGAAATTCGACGAATCCCGCCGGCCGTGGCAAGCTGGTACTGCGAACCAATGACCTCGCCCGCCACAACCGAACTGCGCGTCACCGGCATGACATGCAACAACTGCGCCCGCAAAGTCACCGACGCCGCGCAGGTCGTACCCGGCGTCCACAGCGTCAGCGTCAGCGTCGCGGCCGAGCTCGCCACCGTGCGTTGGAACCCGGCGGCGGCAGCCGACCTCCCCGCCTTGTTGTCGGCGATTTCAAAAGCCGGGTTTGTGGCCAAAGAAATGCCCGCCGTCGCTGTCGGCTCCCGGCAAAGCCGCTGGCAATGGAATTTGATCGCCGGTCTCGCCGTCACCGCCGTGCTGATGGCCGGCGAATGGGTTTTTCACCTGATGATGGCGGATTGGTTCCGCTGGCTGTCGTTTGTTCTGGCCGGGTTCGTCCAGATTTTTTGCGGCGCGCAGTTTTATCGCGGCGCGTGGCGGCAAATTAAGGCCGGCCAGTCCAACATGGACGCGCTCGTCGCGCTCGGCTCCACGACCGCGTTCGGCTTCAGTTGCTGGGTTTTGCTTGGCGGCGCGGGGGGCCACATCTATTTCATGGAGGCCGCCGCCATCATTTCACTCATCAGCTTCGGCCATTGGATCGAAGCCCGCGTCAGCGACCGGGCTGGCGGCGCTTTGAAATCGCTTTTAAATCTCGCGCCGCCGACCGCGCGGCGGATTCAGAATTCAGAGTTAAGAAGTCAGAAATCAGAATTTGATTTGCGAACCGTTTCATTTTCCCAATCGGCCATCGGCGATCGGCCATCGGCAATTGAAACCGAGGTGCCGGTGGCGGATTTAAAAATCGGCGACCGCATCGCGCTGCGCCCCGGCGACCGCGTGCCGGTGGACGGCGTGGTGGTTGCCGGCGAATCCGCCGTGGACGAGGCCATGCTCACCGGCGAATCCCTTCCCGCCGACAAAAAAACCGGCAGCGAACTTTTCGCCGGCACGGTGAATCTCAACAGCCGTCTCGTCCTGCGCGTCACCGCCACCGGCGGGGCGACGGCACTGGCGCACATCATCGCCGCCGTGCAGCGCGCCCAGACCAGCCGCGCCGACATCCAGCGACTTGGCGACCGCATCAGCAACGTCTTCGTGCCGGTCATCGTCGCCCTCGCGCTCGCCGCCGGAATTTTTTGGTTCGCTTATTCCGGCGCGGAAAAGGCGTTTGTCATCGCGGCCGGAATCTTGATTGTCGCCTGTCCGTGCGCGATGGGCCTGGCCACACCCGCCGCGATCATGGCCAGCGCCAACGCCGCCGCGCGGCGTGGCATCCTCATCCGCGATGGTGTTGCGCTCGAAAAAGCCGGCCAAATCACGGCGGTGATCTTTGATAAGACCGGCACGCTGACGGTGGGGAAACCGGAAGTGGCGGCGGAACAAGAATTCAGAATTCAGAATTCAGAATTCAGAAGCTTGGCGGCGGCGCTGGCGAAACATTCCACGCATCCCGTCAGCCAGGCCATCGCCAAAGTTTCAAACGAAACGGTCGCGGTTTCCGACTGGAAGGAAATTCGCGGCTGCGGCCTCGAAGCCCAAGCGGCGACTGGCTGTCGGCCATCGGCAATTCTTCGCCTCGGCTCGCTCCGCTGGCTCCAGGAATCCGGCGCGGACCTTGCGGCGGGGAAAATATTTGTCGCCGAATGGTCGCAGCAAGGCGCGACGATTGTCGGGCTGGCCACCGACAAGGATTTGCTCGGCCTGTTCGCCATCCGCGATTTGTTGAAAACCAATGCCGCCAAAGTCGTCGCCCGGCTTCAGGCGCAAGGCCTCAAAACTTTTCTGCTGACCGGCGACAATCCGTTGACGGCGGCCAGCATCGCCAAACAGGCCGGCATCGCGCCGGAAAATGTGTTTGCCGAAGTGCGACCGGAGCAGAAGGCGGAGTTTGTGAAGCGGCTTCAGGCGCGCGGCGAGCGCGTGGCGTTCGTCGGCGACGGCATCAACGACGCTCCGGCGCTCACGCAGGCTAACCTCGGCATCGCCGTGAGCCGCGCGAGCGATGTGGCGCGCGAGGCGGCGGACATCATCCTGCTGAAATCAGAAATCGAAGCCGTGCCGGAAGCGCTCGGCCTGGCGCGGGCGACGCTGCGGACGATCAAGCAGAATTTGTTCTGGGCGTTTTTTTACAACGTGCTCGGCTTGCCGCTGGCGGCGTGCGGCGTCATCAGCCCGATTTTCTGCGCGGCGGCGATGGGCGTCTCTGATTTGGTTGTCATCGGCAACGCGCTGCGGCTGCAGCGCTGGCGGCAGCGATGAAATTCATTTTCCCCGCGGGGGATTTCGCTAGACTCCGCGCATGAATTTGCTGCCATTCGGAAAATTGCCACCCGCCAAGCCGCGTTCGTTCGTCCCGCCCGCCATTGATCTCGGCGAGTGGCCGCAGATCGCGCCGCTGTTCGATCAGTTGGGGCGGCAAGGTGCCGCCGCCAATGATGTGCAAAAGTTTGAACGCTGGCTGCTGGACTGGAGCGAGCTTTCCGCCGCGCTGGACGAGGAGGCCGCGCGCCGCAACATCGCGATGACCTGCCACACGGACAATGCCGAGGCGGAGCGGGCGTATCTGCATTTCGTCGAACAGGTCGAGCCGCAGCTTAAGCCGCGCCAGTTCGCGCTGGAGCAGCTTTACGCCGCGCATCCGCAGCGGGAAAATTTGACAAAAGCTCGTTATGAAGTTTTCGACCGCGACGTGGCGAATCACGTCCAGCTGTTCTGCCCGGAAAACGTGGCGTTGGAAACCGAGGAGGCCAAGCTCGGCCAGCATTACCAGAAGCTCATCGGCGCGCAGACGGTGAACTTTCGCGGCGAAGAAAAGACGCTGGTGCAGATGAGCCGCTATCTCGAAGAGCCGGACCGCGCGCTGCGGCAGGAAGCGTGGCAGCTGGTCGCCCAGCGGCGTTTGCAGGACGTGGATAAATGCGAGGCCATCTTCGACGAGCTGGTCAATTTGCGGAACCAAATTGCGAGGAATGCAGGCTTTGACAATTATCTCGAGTTCATTTTCCGCCAGAAAGGCCGGTTCGATTACACGCCGGCAGATTGCGTGAAGTTCCACGACGCCATCGAAAGCGAGATCATGCCCGTCGTCCGCGAAATCCAGAACGAGCGCCGGCGGAAATTGAATTTGGAAAAACTACGGCCTTGGGACCTGGCGGTGGACTTGCTGAACCGCGCGCCGTTGAAGCCGTTTGCCGACGTCGGCGATATGGTGGCGCGGACGCAGAAGATTTTCAATTCGCTCGACGCGGAGCTGGCGGCGAATTTTCGGGAGATGCAGGACAAGCGGCTGCTCGACCTCGACAACCGCAAAGGCAAGGCGCCCGGCGGCTACCAGTCCACGCTGGCGGAGGCGCGCGTGCCGTTCATCTTCATGAACGCCGTCGGCGTGCAGCGCGACGTGGAGACGATTTTGCACGAGGCCGGCCACGCGTTCCATGCGCAAGCGACGCGCGGCGAGGATTTGTATCCGTATCGCAGCGCGCCGATTGAATTTTGCGAGGTCGCTTCGATGGCGATGGAATTGATCGGCAACGAGTTTATCGAGGAATTTTACGCGCCGGCCGAAGCGGCGCGCGCGCGCAAGACTCACCTTGAAGGCATCATTGGATTTTTTCCGTGGATGGCAGTGGTGGACGGGTTCCAACATTGGATCTACACGCATCCCGGCCACACGCGCGCGGAGCGCAAGGCGGCGTATCTGCGGCTGATGGACCGCTTCAGCGGGGATGTGGATTACTCCGGTTTTGAGGAGGTTCGGGCACACTCGTGGCACCGGCAGTTGCACATCTTTCTGTATCCATTTTATTACGTCGAATACGGCATCGCGCAGCTTGGCGCGTTGCAGGTGTGGGCGAATTCCAAGGCGAACAAGTCGAAGGCGCTGAACGACTACAAAAAATCCCTGACGCTCGGCGGCTCGAGACCGTTGCCGGAACTGTTTGCGGCGGCCGGCTGCAAGCTTGAGTTTAGCGCCCAGACCATCCGCCCTTTGATCCAACTGGCGAGCAGTGAAACGCAGAAGCTGTGATGAGGGTTCCCATCATTGCGCAGAACGGCTGCTGCGCAAGGGGTTTGCTTTAGAAAACGGCGTCGCCTTGACATTCTTAACATTCAACCAGGATGCGTATTTGACACCGCGGTCACCGGCAGTGCCGTAATCGCGCAATCGCACCGGCATGTCGGCAGTATCTTTAAATTCCAACAGTAACAAGGCCGGCGCAAGCTCGCCATTGGCGGGCACGATTTTTTCCTGCATCATGGCGGCATCGAGCTCCGGCTTCATCTGGTCACCCTTGCGAGGAAATTCATAAACCAACAAAAGTGGACCGCGGTAGATGGAGGTCTTGCCCGCGCATTCCTTTTCGCCCGCCCAGTAACGTAGAGACATGTCCATGTTCATCTCGATGGTGTCGCCGGCTTTCCATTCGCGGTCCAAAACAAGATAGGTGCCGGGTTTAACCTCGGAAACTGGCTGGCCATTAACCAGCACACGGCTTTGGACCGACCAGTGAGGAATGCGCAGTTTCAGCGGGAACTTCATAACGTGCTCGGGTGAAACATGGAACACAATCCGACCGTTACGCGGATAATCGGTTTCTTGATGGATTGTCACCGTCGAGCCGTTCAGCTTGGCGCTTATGGTGGACGGGCCATACCAGTTCAACACCAGACCTTGTCCATCGGTCATCAAGGCCCAGTCGCTGATCAGGCCGAAGCCTCGCGGCGCATTCGCACTGCAGCAGTTGATTTCCTCGCTGCCCGGGCGAATCTGAAAGGCAATGTCTTTTATGCTGGGGATTCGCGCCCCGTCCATGGGAGTATTGTAAGTGCACCACTTGCCGGAACGATGCTGGTAGCCCAGCACCTGATTGAGGGTGGAAAGTTCCAATTCATCCGCCACAACCGGGTTGCCAGTCAACCGCAGCATATCCACCCCCAGCGCGATCCAGGCGACGGTGCAGCAGGTTTCAATCGGTTTGGGGTCATATGGATTTCCTTGAGCTTGCTCGCCTGATGAAAAACCGCCGTTATTGTGGCGGTCGAATTTCACGATGCTCCACCAGATTTGCTCAAAGGCCTTGCGGTAATCTTGATTGCCGGTGATCCGATATAATTCCGCCAGCCCCTGGATTGAGTGCAAACTTTCCCAGCGCGGCTTTGGCCCCTGATAGAATTCCTTGCCCGCCAGCGCTTGACGCAGGTAATCGCCAGCGCGCGGATCTTGAAATTCTTTATCGGCAATCTGCCGCGCCAACTCTAGATAAGCCGGCGTCTTGGTGGTTTTATAGAGCAGGCACAATGAATGAACCGCCGAGTGGTTCATCTCCACACTGCCGACATCCACAATGCGTTTATTGGCCTGGAGGAACTTTCGGCAGAGCAGATCGCCAATCTTCGTGGCACATTCAAGCGCCTTCAGGTCGCCGGTTTCCTCATGCCAGAGCAACAATCCCAGCATGACATGATAATGTCCCCAAACATCCCACCTCCACTGCAGGCGCTCGTTTTTCGCAAACGGTCCAAGATAACCGTCTTCAGCCTGTAATTCTACCAGTTCCGCGACGAATTTGGCAAGGCAGTCTTTTAACTTTTGGTCGTGTGTGAGCCTGAATACCTGGGTGCCGCCGGTAAGATACTTGCCGGCAAACTCACCTGACCAAGGCAGAAGATCGCGATGCGGCTGCTGGTCGCGTTCGGCAAACATCTGCAAAACTGCCGGGCTTCTTTGTGGCAGCGGCAAGATCCAGTCTTCAGTGATGCCGCTAATGTATTCCTGAAAAACTCCATTCAACTCATAGCGCGTGTCGGGAATACGGCCGAGTTTATCAACCGGAGCTATTGGTTGATCGGCGCCGGCTTGCCCGGCAATGGTCAAAAATAGAAGGGCGCTTAAAATCGTCTTGTTGAGTATTAAGGAGGCTGGCATTCGCAGATTCACTTTATTATTTGAACTAAACGCTTACCTTGTGTCACCAATTATTTCGGAGAGGTCTTCCACCGTCCAGTTCGTGCGGGTTGCTGACAATTGATCCGCCGCCGCCCCGTGCTGCCAGACGGCGTAGCGTAGGGTTTTTTCCACGTCCGTCTGCAACGCCGGTTGTGCCAGTAGCCCGGCGATGAAGCCCGCCAGCAAATCGCCGCTGCCGCCTTGCGCAAGCTGTGCGTTGCCGGACGGATTTACAAAAATATTCCCTTCGCTGCGGCCGATTAGCGTCTGGTGGCCTTTCAAGACCACCCAGCAACCGCCGAATTTTTTTGACAACTCGCGCAGCGCCGCCGGGCGGTTCGCCTGTACTTTTTGTGGCGGGGAATTCAACAGACGCGCCGCTTCGCCCGGATGCGGTGTCAGCACGCGGATGAAATTTTTCTGGAACGGTTCCGCCGCCAGAAAATCCAGTGCGCTGGCATCGATTATGAATGGGGTCTTCAGGTCGCGCCACCAGTGCCGCACGGCCTTGCGCAGTTCGTCCGGCAGGTTCGGCGCAGCCAGCCCCGGCCCGACCAGCACGGCGGAGGTTTTTTCTGGCAACTTGGTATTCGGTTTCCAAAGGTTCACCATCGCGGACTGCAACTGCGCGGCGACCGGATGATAAATATCTTCCTGCGTGAACACCGTCACCAGTCCCGGTTGCGCCCGTTGCGCGCCGTGCACGGCCAGCACCGCCGCGCCGTGAAAACCAAAGCTCCCTGCGACAATCGCAACGTGGCCGAAATCACCTTTGTTTCCAGCTACTGGGCGCCCTGGCGGAAAATGTTCAAAATCCTCCGGCTGCGTCCAGTTCAGTTCCGCCGCGAGCGGGCAGGGCACAAGGCCGACGTCTTCCGTCACTTCCAGTTTGCCGACGAATGGCCACGCGGCGGGCTCGAGCAGACCGGTTTTTGGCGCGCCGACGGTGATTGTAACTCTTGCTGCTATGGCTGCACCGAAGGTGCCGCCGGTATCGGCGTTCAGTCCGGACGGCACGTCAATCGCGAGTACGGGAATTTTGCTGGCGTTGATGGTGGCGATGATTTTCTGCCATGCCTCGGAGAGCGGCCGGTTTAGGCCGAGTCCGAACAGTCCGTCCACAATGAGCGCGGGTTTTTCCTGCAGCGTGGATTCGAGCGGCATCAGGTCGGTGTCCGGCAAAAATATTTCCAGCACCTCGGCGCGGCGGCCTTCGAGCTGCTTGGCGGCGGCGCGGGCGTCATCGCCGTTGTGCCCCTTGCCGACGAGGAAAAGAATCGTCTCGCCGGCGCGGGTGAGCTTGCGAGCGCGGCGGGCGACGCGTTTGCCGACGCGGCGGATGACCTCGGCCTCGGTCTGGCCGTTGGCCCAGGTGGCGGCTTCCCATTCGCGCATCTGCGTGACGCTGATGACGGCTATCGGCATTTGGCAAGCGTTGCAAATTTTCCGGGTCGGCAAAACACAAAAATGTCGCGTGACTATTCGCATCGTCACCCAATCGTCACACGGTTGTCACTGGAATGAAATTGTGTGACCGATTGCGGCGTGTCAGACTGCAAGCGTGAAACTGCGAATTTTGGTGGTGGATGACGAGCCGGATATCATCGAGCTCGTCGAGTTTAATTTGAAGCAGGCCGGTTACGCTGTCAGCACGGCGACCGACGGTGCGGAGGCGCTGAAGAAAGCCCGCACACAAACGCCCGACCTCATCATCCTCGACGTGATGTTGCCGGAGATGGACGGCTTCGAGATCTGCAAGACGTTGCGGTTGGATCCGGTCACGGCCAAACTGCCCATCATCATGCTCACTGCCAAGGCGGCAGAGATTGACCGCGTGCTCGGACTGGAACTCGGCGCGGATGATTACCTGACCAAGCCGTTCAGCCCGCGCGAACTGCTTCTGCGCGTGAAAAAAATTCTTTCGCGTTCTCAAGCCGAGGAAAAACCTAAGGAACAATTGCGTTACGGTGATTTGCTGATTGATCTGCCGCGCCACATCGCGAGTTGGAGGAACAAGCCGATTGAATTGACCGCGACGGAGTTTAAGCTGCTTACCGTGCTGGCGCAGCGCGCTGGCCGGGTGCAATCGCGGGACCAGCTTTTGCGCGACGTGTGGGAATACGACAGCCTGATTGACACCCGCACGGTGGACACGCACATGCGGCGGCTCCGTGAAAAGGTTGGTCCGGCGGCGAAGCATCTGGATACGGTACGCGGCGTAGGCTATCGCTTCGTCGAATAATTTTTTCTTTGGCCTCAGATTTTTACAGATGGATACAACTGGAGGGAAAAGGCTTTGTGTTGGTTTGAAAAATCTGTATTTCATCTGTGGCTAAATAACTCCTGTGTGGTTGTTTCTGTTTATCCTCGCGCTCGCGGCGCTCGCCGGCCACCATTTCCGGTGGTGGGCGAAATTTAATGCGCTGCAAAGCCGGCACGCGGCGGAAATGGAGGCTTCCCAACGCCGCCAACAGCAGACCTCCGTGGCCGCCCAATCACAGCAGAAAACCTTGTTTGATTCGATGCTGGAAGGATTGCTGCTGCTCGACCGCGGCCGGAAAATTCACCTCGCCAACCGCGCGTTCAAAAATCTGTTTGATGTTAAAATCGAGTTGCGGGGCAAAACCGTCGTTGAGGCGCTGCGCTTGCATGAGTTGGATGAATTGCTTCAGCGCGCGGAGACCGAGAAAAAGGTGCTGGACTACGAAATTAAACTGCCGGGGTTAAGTGAGCGCTGGTTGCAGGTCAACGCCGCCGCCATCACGAATGCCGCCGGCGAGCGCGAGGGGACGATTTTGGTTTTTCACGATCTAACGCGGTTGAAGCAGCTTGAACGGCAGCGCGAGGAGTTCGTCGCCAACGTCAGCCACGAACTGCGCACGCCGCTTTCGCTCATCAAGGGGTACGTCGAGACGCTGCTGGACGGCGCGCGCGATAATCCCGAAGTGGCCGAGCGTTTTTTGAAGATCATCGAGCGCAACGCGAACCGGCTGGACTTGCTCATCCAGGATTTGCTCACGATCTCCGCGCTGGAATCCGGCCGGATGAAGCTGGAATTGCAGTCGGTGGATTTGCGTGCGCTGACGAATAAAGTCCTGAGTTTTCTGCAGGGCAAGGCGGAAAACAAAAGCGTCACTTTGGTCAGCGATTTGCCGGAACTCACGGCGAACGCCGACGCGAACCGGCTCGACCAGGCGCTTGCCAACCTAGTGGACAACGCGATCAAATATGGCCGGGTTGCCGGCTCCGTCACGGTTGGCGGGAAAAAGCTGGATGATGGCAGGCTCGAGATTTTTGTGCGTGACGACGGTCCGGGTATTCCGCCGGAGGCGCTGGACCGTGTGTTCGAGCGGTTTTACCGCGTGGACAAGGCGCGTTCCCGCGACCAGGGTGGCACCGGTCTTGGTCTGGCGATTGTGAAACACATCGTGCAGGCCCACGGCGGCGAGGTGCGCGTGGAAAGCGAACTCGGCAAAGGTGCCGCATTTTTCTTCACCTTGCCGGCGACGGCAAATTCAGCCGCAGATGGACACAGATGAATTCAGATAAAAAAACTGTTGGCATTAAGCTTGCAGGTTTGAGATTTAAATTTGTGTTTCCTCTTTGTTAATCTGTGGCTAATAGTTTGTGAAATTTCTTTTTTAGTCGGCGTGGAGTTTTTATAGTTCAGACATGGTTCACGTTGGCATCGGCTATGATGTTCATCAACTGGTCGCCGGACGCAAGTGTGTCCTCGGCGGCGTGGAAATTCCGCACCCGAAAGGCCTCGACGGCCATTCGGACGCCGATGCGCTGATGCACGCCATCTGCGACGCCGTCCTCGGCGCGTTGGGCGAGGAGGACATCGGCCATTTCTTCCCGAATACCGACCCGCGCTGGAAAGGCGTGCCGAGCAAAATATTTCTAGAGGAAGCAGCTAAACAGGCCGTTAGGCGTGGCGCAAAAATTGTGAACATTGACGCCACGGTTATCGCGCAGGCGCCGAAAATTTATCCGCATATCGCGGCGATGAAGAAATGCATCGCCGCCGCGCTCGGCATTGCCGAAAAACAGGTCGGGGTGAAGGCTACGACGAACGAGCTGATGGGTTTCATCGGCCGCGAGGAAGGCATCGCCGCGATGGCCGTCGCCAGTGTAAACCTGCCGGAATAAAAATTCATGCCCAAAGCCGAAATTGCATGGAAACGCGTCACCGAGGACGGTGAGAAACTTCAGGTCTATGCCCAGCACGTTGGGCGCGAGTATCATTTTTTTCACCGCGCCAAGCGGTTCGATGTCTGGCAGCGCATCAAGGAGCCGCCGCTGGAGGATTGGCTGGAGCTGCTCGATGCCGTGCAGCGGCTCGTCAACCGCCGCCGTTACCAGCCCGACGACGAGCAGCGGCTGCGTGCACAAATTCGTGAGCGTTTTCCCGAGGTGGATATTTGACGGGTTTTTAACTGGATAATTTTCAAGAAGCATTATATTCCGCGCATGTCAAAGCGACCGCTGATTTTGGTTTCGCCTAGCATCGAAAAACGTGGTGTGGAGTTTCACGACTTGTCCGCCAGTCTCTCGGTTAAATATGATTTCGCCGTGTTACAATCCGGCGGCATTCCGTTGACGATGCCGGCTACGACCGACCGAAATGTGATCGCCGAATGTGTCCGCCGTGTTGACGGAGTGTTGCTCACCGGCGGCGATGACATCAATCCTGACCTCTATGACGACAAGCTACCGGCCAAGATCAAAAAGACCGTGGGGCAGACGCCCGACGGCGGTGCGCGCGATTTGCGGGAACTGATTCTAATTGAGGAGATTTTCCGGCAACGTAAACCGTTACTGGCGATTTGCCGCGGTCATCAGCTACTCAACATCGCGTTTGGCGGGCGGTTGGTGGCGGACATCCGGCAGCAGGTGCCGCGGGCGTTGAACCACCAGCGGCTGGATAAGGCCTGTGAATTGGTGCATGAAGCGGCGTTGACACATGGTTCGCTGCTCGCCAGAATCTGCCGGACGCGGGTTTTGGGCGTCAACAGTTCCCATCATCAGGCAGTGCTGGAGCTGGCGGAACCGTTTGTGGCCACGGCACGCAGCCGGGATGGCATCGTCGAGGCGATGGAGTTGCGGCCTGGAGCGGCATCAAAGATGCCGTTTTTATTGAGCGTGCAGTTTCATCCGGAGCGGCTCGTTCAGCGTCACGCCCGGCATCGGGCAATTTTTAGTAAGTTTGTCGCAATTTGCGCGAACGAGTAGGAGAATAATCAAAATGAAAGGCAAAATTCTCATTGTGGACGACGAAACGGACTTGTGCGCCTTGCTCAAGTCCGTGCTGGAATCCGATTATGACGTGGCCGTGGCAGGGAGCGGCGCGGCGCTCCAAAAATGTTTTTCGCACGAAGTCCCTGATCTCGTGCTGCTGGATTTGAAACTGCCGGACGCCAACGGCCTTGACCTGCTGCCGCAAATCAAACAGCACTGGCCGGCTACCGAGATCATCGTACTGACTGGCGAGGCCACGTTTGAGGCCGCCGTGGAGGCCACCAAGCGCGGTGCGTATCATTTCATCAACAAGCCTTTTGACACGCACGTTTTGCAGCTCACCATTGGTCGCGCGTTGGAAAACAAGCAGCAGAAGGAGGAGAACAACTCGCTCCGCCGGGCCATCTCCACGATGAGCGGTGCCGCCGCACCTATTTTTCAAAGCCAGCAGATGCAGGTTGTCGTTCGCACGGTCGAACGTATTGCCCCGAGTGATGTAACGGTGCTGATCACTGGCGAAAGCGGCACCGGTAAGGAAGTCATCGCCGACCTGATCCACACTTTGAGTCCCCGCGCCAAAAATCGTAACATCAAGGTCAACTGCGCCGCGCTGCCCCGCGAATTGATCGAGAGCGAACTTTTCGGCTCCGTCAAGGGTGCGTTCACCGGCGCGCACGCCGACCGCGAGGGTTTGTTCCGCCAGGCCGAGGGCGGCACCCTTTTGCTGGATGAGATTTCTGAGATGCCGATTGACACGCAGAGCAAGCTGCTCCGCGTGTTGCAAGACCAGAAAGTCCGGCCGGTCGGCGGCAAATCTGATTACCAGACCAACTGCCGCATCATTGCCTCCACCAATCGCAAACCCGAGGATGCCATCAAGGAAGGCAAGTTGCGCGAGGATTTATTTTACCGCATCAGCGCCATTTCTGTCCATCTGCCGCCGTTGCGCGAGCGCCGTGATGACATCATGCCGCTGGCCAACGCCTTTCTGAAACGCTTCGCCGCGCAGGCCAACCGCACCCTGATTGAGTTCACCCCGCACGCCGTCGAGCGGTTGACCGGTTTTGACTGGCCCGGTAACATCCGCCAGCTCCAGAACGAGATTCAGCGCGCCGTTTTGCTCTCCGAAGGCCCGGCGGTCAATGTCACCGACCTTTCTATCAGCGAAATTAAGTTTATTCCCACCGAAGGCCACGATACCGGTTTCACGCTGCTCGAAGGCGTCGAACGCAACGCCATCATCCAGACGCTCAAGGAAACTGGCGGCAACAAACTGGAAACGGCGAAACGCCTCGGTATTGGTCGCCAGACGCTCTACAACAAAATTAAGGCCTACGGTATTGAAACGTAGGTCGTGATTTATTTTGAAGGCTGGAATCAATCCGCGGCTTTTGCTGTGCCGGCGGATTGTTTCAATTCCAGTCTTTTTAAGCCAATGGTGGCATGGGTACCGGATTGGTGTGGTTGGGCATCGTTGGATAATCGGGTTGCTTGAGCCTAGGAACCAAGTCAGCGATAACCACAGTTTCGCCGGTCCGGAAGGAATGATTGGCGGCGATTCCCGTCAGGATGGAAGCTGCGCCGCCGCGCTGGTCCGATCCGTGCAGATATTTGTCCGCTTGTTTGGTCGGCGAAAACAAGTCAGCCAGCATGATGTCGTCGCCGCCGCCGTGTGCGCCTTTGCCAGTCCAAATTGGAATTGAGTATGCCGGCGCCCGCAGCGGGTAAATACGGATGTAGGTGCCTTCGTCCTTGAGGGCGCCCGGCACGGAGCCGTCGCCATTCACCGAGACTTTTTCTTGAGTGACATGTTCCAACCGGCCTTTGGTGCCGTTGAAACAAATAGAATAACCCTCCCAGGCATTAAAAGCGTTCAGCGAATAACTCATGGTTACGCCGGTGTCATATTTGACAATCACGTTCATCGTGTCTTCGATGTCAATGTCCGGGCGGAATACGCAGCGGTCGCGGAAGTAGCCGTCGTGTTTTTCCTGATCGAGATAAAGTTCCTTGAGTTCACGGTTCTTCTCAATGTCCAGAACAAAGGTGCACTTGGCGCTTTCCGGGCAGGTGTGGCAGCGTTCGTGGTGGCTTTGCAGGCCCAGTCGCTTCGCCATTTGCGGAGTGTAAAAATCACGCTTGCCATTGGCCTGCACCGTCACCGGCGAAGCGGAAAGCCACCAGTTTACGAGGTCAAAATGATGCGTGGCCTTGTGGACCATCAACCCGCCAGAGTTCGCCTTGTGGCTGTGCCAGCGCCGGAAGTAATCCGCGCCGTGAAAGGTGTCCAGCATCCAGTGGAAATCCACGGACAACACGTCGCCGATGATGCCACTCATCAACAAATCCTTCACCTGAGTGCGCGGTGGAGAGTAGCGGTAATTGAAGGTCACGATGATCTTGCGGCCGGTCAGGTGCTGCGCCTCAAGGATGGCGCGGCATTTTTTCTCGTCCGTGGTCATCGGCTTCTCCGTCATGACATCGCAGCCGAGTTCCATCGCGCGGATGATGTAGATGCTGTGCGTCGCGTCCTTGGTCGTCACGATGACGACTTCCGGCTTGGTTTCGCGGATCATGCGGTCGAAATCTTTCGCGTCATAAATCGGCACCTCAACGCCGGCGATTTCGTGCGCCTTGCGCTGGGCGAGTTTGAGCCGGCCTTCATTCACATCACAGAAGCCAACCAATTGGTTGTGCTCCGCGTAGGTCTTGAGAATCGCGGTGCGATACATGTTGGAACGCGAGCCGACGCCGACGAGTGCGTAGCGTTTGCGGTTGTCGGTGGTTCCTGCCTGTGCCAGCGTCGTTGCCCCGACGAGTAGGCTGGTGCCGGCGACCGTGGTGGTGGTGATGAATTTACGGCGCGAAATGCCGTCCTCGGAGGGATGAGTTTGCGTGTTCATGGAAACTGTTTTGAAGACTACCAACCTGACTTGCTCACTCAAGCCGTTTCTTTCTGAAGCCCATTCCGGCGTTGAGGTTTGGTTTTGCCGCTTGCGCCGTTCGTTGCCGTCTTTAACCTGTGCGAATGGCTTGGTTCACTGACCGGCATTGTTTTTTGCTTGCCGTGACTTTTTACGGTTTGAGCACGATTTATTCAGTTTTCCTTTGGCGCAAAGGTTTTCGCCGTGACGACTGGGTAAATTATATTCTGCTCGCTGGCGGCGTGGCGTTGCACACGCTGGCGATGGCCAAGCGCGGCATGACGCTGCACAGTTGTCCGGTCAACAATCTTTACGAGGCCACCACGTTCCTGCTCTGGGCGCTTGGTTTGGCGAGTTTGGTCTATGCGTTGCTGCCGCGCTTCAAATTCCTCTGCGCCTTCACCTCGCCGGTGCTTTTCACTGTCGGCGTGTTTGCGTTGATGCCGTCGCTCGATCCGCATGGGGCGAAACCGGAATTTTCCGGCGCGCTCCGCAGCTTGCATGCGGCGACTATTCTTCAAGCCTATGGCGCTTTCGGTCTTGCGGCGGTGGCGGCGGCAATGTTTCTGGTGGAGCAGCACGATTTGAAATTTCACAAGATCCGCGCCGTTCTCTCACAGCTGCCCTCGATTCAGCGCCTTGAGATGATCACTGCGCGGCTGATATTTGTCGGTTTCATGCTGCTTACCATCGGGCTTGCCGCCGGACAACAATTGCCGCGTCACGAGGGTGTTCCATATTTTTCCGACATCAAAGTTATCTGGTCCGCGCTGCTCTGGCTCGTCTATCTCGAAATGCTCGTGGCGCGTAGATATTTCGGACGTTCGCCGCGTCGGTTTGCCGCCGCCGCCATCGCGGCGTTTTTGGTTCTGCTCCTAACTTTCTGGTTCACGAATCTGTTTTCCGCCATCCACCATCAATGAGCGTCGTCGTCATCGGTTTGAGCCACCGTTCGGCCCCCGTCGAATTGCGGGAGCGTTTTGCCTTTGTGGAGACAAATATTCCTGACGCTTTGAAACAGCTCCGCGAATCCGGCCTCGTCACCGAAGGCGTCGTGCTTTCGACCTGCAACCGCGTGGAAATCTACGCCGCCACTGCGCTTGTGCCGGACGATCAGTTTTTTGCGCGCGTCAAAAAGTTCTTCACCGAGCATCATGCCTACGACGGCGAATTGGGCGATGAACTTTACACCTTTGCCGAGCCGCATAGTTTGCATCATCTCTTCAAGGTCGCCGCCGGCCTTGATTCCATGGTCATCGGCGAAACGGAAATTTTCGGCCAGCTCAAAAAAGCCTACGAGCTCGCCTTCCAGCAAAAGCATACCGGTGTACGGTTGAACAAGGCGTTTCAGCGTGCCTTTAACGTCGCTAAGCAAATCCGTACCGAAACAAACATTCAGCGCGGCAGTGTCTCCGTGATGTCCGCCGCCGTGGAGTTGGCGGAAAAAATTTTCATTTCGCTCGCCGAACACGAAGTCCTCATCATCGGCGCCGGCGAAACCAGCGAGAAAACGGCGCGCGCCCTGCAATCGCGCGGCGTTAAAAAAATCACTGTCACCAACCGTTCGCTGGAACGTGCCCAATCTCTCGCCGCGGAACTCGGCGGTCGGGCCGTGCTGTTCGAGCAGTGGCCGGACGAATTTGAGCGCATTGATATTGCCATCAGCAGCACCGCCGCGCCGCATCACATTCTTGATCGTGCGAAGCTGGAGCCGCTGATGAAGCGCCGTCGGCACCGTCCGCTTCTTCTGATTGACATCGCCGTGCCGCGCGACATTGATCCGGCCGTGAACGAGTTGGATAATGTTTATCTTTACAACGTGGACGACCTGCAAAGCATCGCCAGCGACTACCTCAAGCAGCGGCAGGATGAGGTCGCCCGCTGCGAACAAATCATCGCCGGGAAAGTCTCGGCACTGCTGGAGGCGAACAAATTTGCAAATCCGGCCGTTCGGGGATGAACCCGAACGAGTCAAGCCGGTCTAATTTATCATGACCATAAAGATAAACTTTTTGTTTTCGTTGATTTGTGCCTCAACTTTCACTGCTTTGGCCGACGGCTTGGCGACCGCGCCGAAGATTCCGTGTTTCTCCACTAATTATCTGGATCGCTCGGTGAGTCCGGCGACGGATTTTTACGGTTTTGCCTGCGGGCAGTGGCGGAAAAACAATCCGATTCCGGCGGACAAATCGCGCTGGGGTGGGTTTTCCGAACTGGCGGAACGCAACTGGTTTTCCATCCACCAAATCCTCAACGAAACTTTGGGCGCGTCGTCGTCGCCGAGTTCACCGCGCCGGCAGGTCGCGGATTTTTACACCTCGGCGATGGATGCCAACCGTATCGAACAGCTCGGCCTCAAGCCGATTCAGTCCGACTTGAAACGCATAGATGGCGTGAACGATTTGCGCTCACTGTTCAAGCTTTTGGGGGAGTTTCACAACCAGGGTTGCGGCGGAATGTTCGGTATGGGTTTCGGACCCGACGAAAAAAACAGCGGTGTTTACGCCGTGGAACTGGGGCAGGGCGGATTGTCGCTGCCGGACCGCGATTATTATCTGAAGGACAGCTTTGCGGAGATTCGTGGAAAATACCGGCGGCACGTTGAGAAAATGTTCTCGTTCCTTGGTGATAAACCGGGCGCCGCCGCCGCGTATGCCGAAACCGTGGTCGCGTTGGAAACGGAGCTGGCCCAGGCCAGCCGCACTCGCGTGGAATTGCGCGATGCCTATAAAAACTACAACCGGTTCACCAACGCCGAATTCGCGGCGAAATTTCCGGAGCTGCCATGGTCGGTTTATTTTGCGGCGAGAAACATTGCGGTGCCGGAATATGAAGTCGTCGGCCAGCCGGAATTTTTCATAGTGCTGAACCGGCTTGTACATGAACGGCCGCTGGCGGACTGGAAAATCTATTTGCGCTGGCATCTATTGTCGTCGTCCGCCGCGTTTATGCCGGCGGTGTTTGAACAGGAGAATTTCGCCTTTTTTGGCAAAACCCTGAGCGGCCAGCCGGAACCGGAACCCCGCTGGAAACGCGCCGCGCACGTCATTGACGGCTGTCTTGGTGAGGCGCTTGGACAGCTTTATGTGGAAAAATATTTTCCCTCCGAAGCCCGCGCGCGGATGCTCGAATTGGTCGGAAATCTCAAGGCCGTTTATCGTGATCGGCTGGCGGCGGTGCCGTGGATGAGCGACGCGACGCGCGCGAAAGCATTGGCCAAATTCGACCGTTTCACCGCGAAAATCGGCCACCCGGACAAGTTCCGTGATTACTCGTCTGTTGACATCCGACTCGACGATTACCTCGGCAACGTTCGCCGCGCGGCACAGTTCGGTTCGCGCCGCGAAATCGCCCGCATCGGCAGGGCGGTGGACCGCAGCGAATGGCACATGACGCCGGAAACGGTTAACGCCTATTTCAATTCCTCCATGAACGAAATTGTTTTTCCCGCTGGGATTTTGCAGCCGCCGTTTTTTGACCTCACCTTGGACGACGCGGTGAATTACGGCGCGATCGGCGTGGTTATTGGTCACGAGATGACGCACGGCTATGACGACCAAGGTCGCAAGTATGACGCCGAGGGCAACCTCAATGATTGGTGGACGGAGGCCGATGCGAAGGCGTTTGAGGAGCGCGCGCGAAAGCTGGTGGGGGAATTCAACGGCTTTGAAGCGCTGCCCGGCCTGCGTGTCAACGGCCAGCTCACGCTTGGCGAAAATTTGGCCGATCTCGGCGGCGTGAGTATTGCCTACGAAGCTCTGGAACGGGCGCTGGCCAAGGAACCGGCCAAGCGGAAGACCATTGACGGTTTCACCCCGGAGCAGCGATTTTTCCTTTCATATGCGCAGGTCTGGCGCATCAACATTCGCGATGTGGAAGCGCGGCGGCTGGTCACGGTGGATCCGCATTCGCCTGGTAGATTTCGCGCCAACGGCACGCTGATGAACATACCGGAATTTTATTTCGCCTTTGGCATCTCTTCCGGTTCGCCGATGTGGTTGCCGCCGGAACAGCGCACGAAAATCTGGTGAATTTTTTTTGCCGGTGTAAATGTTGTTTGCTTTCCATCAGCATTCATCTGTGAAAACCTGTTCTAAGATTTATGGCTGAAAAACCAATTATCATCTGCACGCGGGGCAGTGCGCTGGCGCTGGCGCAGTCGAATATGATTGCCGCGCTGTGCCGCGCTGCGTTTCCGCTGCTGCGCTTCGATTTGAAAATCGTCAAGACCACCGGCGATAAATTGCAGAAAGCCTCGATGGCCAAGACCGACCCCAGCCTGCCGAAAGGGCTTTTCACCAAGGAACTCGAAGTGGCGCTCATCAAAGGCCACGCCGATCTTGCGGTTCACAGCCTGAAAGATTTGCCCACCGACCTGCCGCCCGGCCTGATTCTCGCCGCCACGCCCAAGCGTGAGGACGTGCGCGACGTGTTGCTTTATCGCGACGCGGCCTACCTGGAAAAATTAAAACTTAATACTAAAAATTCAAAACTCGAAGCCTGGTTGCCGGGACAATCGGCATTGCGCGGATTTAAACCGCACCTGAAAATGAAAGATTTTCCGAAGGGCGCGACGATTGCCACCAGCAGCACGCGCCGGAAACAATCTCTGCTCGCGCTGCGACCGGATTTAAAGATTGTGGAAATTCGCGGTAATGTTTCCACGCGGATGCAAAAAGTGGCCGAGCGAGGCGAACTGGACGCCACTATCCTCGCGCTGGCGGGCATGAAGCGGCTCAATTTCAACCTTAACGCCGACGGCACCATCAGCGGCGACGCCGTGCCGGACGGTTTACTGGCGACGGTTTTGGACCTGGACGTGATGCTGCCTTGCGTCGGTCAGGGCGCGATTGGCATTGAAATCCGGTCAGACGATGAGCGCATCGGGAAGATTGTCGAGCGGTTGAATCATGGTGCTACTTTTCACGCCGTGACTGCCGAGCGCGCGTTTCTGCGCGGTATGGGTGGCGGCTGCCAGAGTCCGGTCGGTGCCTACGCGGAGATTGCCGGTGACCAAGTCTCCCTCAAGGCGATTTCTTTTCGCGATGAAACCGTGAAACGCGGCGAAGGCAAAAAACCGATTGCCGAGGCGGCGGCGCTGGGCGAGCAGATTGCGGCGGAGCTAAAATGACCGGCGGAATGCAATCTTGCCAAACGGCCTTGTATTTTATTCAATCTGCGCGTGCTTAATCAGCAGACTCTCAATCGACCTGCCAGTTTTTCCGGCATTGGCCTCCACAGCGGGAACCGTGTCAACATGACGATTCTGCCCGCACCCGCCAACAGCGGCGTGCGGTTCCGCCGCGTGGATCTTGACGGCAAGCCGGAAATTGAGGCGCGTGTGGAAAATGTCTCCGAGACAAACCGTTCCACGACGCTCGCGAAGGGCAATGTCAAAGTTCACACCGTCGAACACGTTCTCGCCACGCTGGCGGGCTACGGCATTGACAATGCGGTGATCGAGCTGGATGCCAATGAGCCGCCGATTGCCGACGGTAGCTCGCGCGAGTTTTGCAAAATCATCTCGGCCGCGGGTATCGTGCTGCAGCCGGAGAAGAAGGAGTTTTTCACGCCGACGGAACCGATTGAAATCCGGCTGGGGGAGACAGTGATGACGCTGTTTCCTGACGAAAACTTCAAGATCACCTGTACGAGCGCGGACAAGCAGGGGCGGTTCACGCAGTTTTATTCCACCGAGGTCACTCCCAAGATCTGGGAAAAGGAACTGGCGCACGCACGGACGTTTTGTTTTTACGAGGAGATTGAATTTTTGTTCAAAAACGGCCTCATCAGGGGTGGCAGCCTCGAAAACGCCGTCGTCATCCGTGACGACGCGGTGCTGACGACCGAGCCGCTGCGCTACCGCGAGGAATTTGTGCGGCACAAGATGCTGGACATCGTCGGCGACCTGTCGCTGCTGGGCAAACCGATCCGCGGCCACATTATCGCCGTTCGGCCCGGACATGCGGCTAACGCCGTGCTGGTCAGAAAAATTGTCGAGCAGATCAACCAACCCATCCGCGCGCAGCAGACCTTCGCTCCGCCGCCTAATGACGTGCCGATGCCGGTGCCCGCTGCCGAGGGCTCGATGGATATTGAGGAGTTGATGAAATTTCTCCCGCACCGCCCGCCATTCCTGCTGGTGGACCGGATTCTGAAAATTGATGGCATGAAAATCACTGGCATTAAATGCGTGACGATGAACGAACCGTTTTTCGTCGGCCATTTTCCAGGTCATCCGATCATGCCGGGCGTGTTGCAACTGGAAGCGATGGCGCAAGTCGCCGGGGTTTTGCTGCTGAAAATCATCAAGGCGGCCAATCAGGTGGCGTATTTCATGGCTGCCGACAATGTGAAATGGCGCCGGCCGGTTGGTCCGGGCGATGTGCTGGTCATGGAAATGGAATTAACCAAGGCGCGCGGCAAAATCGGCAAGGCCAAGGGCGTCTGCAAGGTGGATGGCGAGATCGTTAGCGAAGCCGAAATCACTTTCATGCTCCGCGACGCATGATTCATCCAACCGCCATCATTCATACCCAGGCGCAGATCGGTTCCGGCTGCGAAATCGGGCCGTATTGCGTCATTGGCGAGCACGTCACACTTGGTGATAATTGCAAATTGCATTCGCATGTCGTTATTGATGGTCACGCGGTGCTCGGCAGGGAGAATGAACTTTTCCCGTTTGCTGCCATCGGTCACAAGACGCAGGACCTGAAATGGAAGGGCGGTGTCACCCACGTCCGGATCGGTGACAAAAATGTTTTCCGCGAAGGCGTCACGGTGCATTCCGCGACCAACGCCGGCGATACGACCGTCATTGGTTCAAACAATTTGTTTTTGATACAGGCGCATGTGGCGCATGACTGCATTCTCGGTGATCACATTATCATGTCGGGTTTTGCCGGGCTGGCCGGGCATGTGGTGGTGGAGGATTACGCCATTCTGTCCGGTTACGTCGCGGTTCATCAATTCTGTCGCATTGGTAAACTGTCCATCATGGGTGGTTGCACCAAAGTGGTGCAGGATGTGCCGCCGTTCATGATTGTGGACGGCAATCCTGGCGTGACCCGTGCCATCAACAAGATCGGACTCGAGCGCAATGGCGTTTCCGCCGAGGCTCAATCTGCGCTCAAGCAGGCTTACAAGATTTATTTCCGCGACGAACTAGGCGGCACCGACGCGCTTGCCAAAATTGAAAAGGAAGTGCCGGCGCTTCCGGAAGTAAACCATCTTGTCGGTTTCATTCGCGCCAGTGAACGTGGTGTTAGTAAGTGAAATGCGGCTCTGGACCCTGCATCCAAAATATCTCGACGCCAAAGGACTGGTCGCGCTTTGGCGCGAGGCGTTGCTGGCGCAGAAAGTCTTGAACGGCGGCACGCGCGGCTACAAACATCACCCGCAGCTTCTTCGTTTCGCCCAGACCAAAAATCCGCCCGCCTCCCTCGCAGCTTATTTAAAGGCCGTCTACGATGAATCGATCCAGCGCGGCTACCATTTTGACGGATCAAAAATCGGTGGCGTCCGCTCCCGCCAAAAAATCAGGGAGACGCGCGGCCAGTTGCTTTATGAATGGCTCCATTTGAAACGGAAGTTAAAAAAGCGGGATCCGGTACGGCTGCGCAAAGTGGCGGCGCTGAAACTTCCCGTAGTGCATCCGCTGTTCAAAATCATTTCCGGCCAGGTGCGCGAATGGGAAAGGGTGAAATGACGCTCACCGCAGGTTCCACTCGTTCAGCAAAGTTCTAGGGATCTCGGAAAGAAAGCGCGACGGCGATTGGTAGGTGTCCACGCCGGAAGCCCCAAAACCGCCGCGTATCAGTGGATAGCACAGGTAAAGTTCATTCTTCGCCCGCGTGATGGAAACGTAGAACAGCCGCCGTTCCTCCTCCTCGCCGTCGTTGCTCTCGGTGGAGCGCGCGGATGGAAACAGACCGTCGCAGAGCATGATGACAAACACGATCTCGAACTCCAAGCCCTTAGCCTGATGGATGGTCGAGAGCTTGATCTTCTCCGTATCGTCTGCCGGATCGTCCTCGGCCTCGACGTTCGTTAGCAGGGCCAGCTGCGTGAGAAATTCCTCCACGCTGCCGAATTGAAACGCAAACTCCGCGAGCTGCTGGATTTCATCCAGCCGCCGCTCGTAGTTGTCGTAAGTCTCTTTTAGGTAATCATCGTAGCCCGCGTCCATGACTAGGCGCAGCATCTTCGCCGCGTTCCGGCGCGTGGTCTCGGCTTCGAGATGTGAAATGGTCGTGACGAATTGCGTCCACGCCACGGTGGCTTTCTTGGGCACGGTCTTGGTGCAGGATTGGAGGGCAGTTGCTAGATGTTGGACGCTGGATGCTGGATGTTCGCTGATGGGTGCTGCCGGTTTTTTATCCAGCATCGCGTGACCAGCGTCCAGCATCACGCGATTTGCCAGAAAAATCTGATAAATCTTTTCCGCGCCCTTGCCGCCGATGCCAGGAATCAATTGCACCAGCCGTTTGAAGGAAACTTCGTCCTTCGGGTTGGCGACAAACTTGAGATACGCCGTCGCGTCCTTGATGTGCGCCTGCTCGAAGAAACGGATGCCACTGGTGATGGAGAAGGGGATTTGCTGCCGCGTCAATTCCAATTGCAATTCCAGCGCGTGAAAATGCGAGCGATACAGCACGGCGATTTGGTTCAGGCTCACGCCTTCCTCGCGCAGTTCCAATGCCCGCTGGGCGATGAAGGCGGCTTGTTGGCCCGCGTCGTGACATTGCACGAGCGCGGGTTTCACGCCGGATTTACGCGCCGGTGCGAGTTCTTTTGCAAATTGGTTCACGTTCGCGACGATGGCGGCATTCGCGACGTTGAGGATTTCCGGTGTGCTGCGGTAATTCGTTTCAATCTTGAAAACTTTCGCGCCGGGATAGCGTTTAGGGAAATCCAGGATGTTTGCGAAGTTCGCGCCGCGCCACGCGTAGATGCTTTGCGCGTCGTCGCCCACGACGGTGACGTTGTGATGCCGCGTGGCGAGCAGGTCGATTAGGTCGCCTTGCAGCTTGTTCGTGTCCTGATACTCGTCCACGAGGATGAACTGAAACCGTCGCTGATAATGTTCGCGGATGTCCGCGTGTTCCTGTAGCAGCTTAAGCCAGAGCGCGAGCAGGTCGTCAAAGTCCATGCCGTTCGTCGCGCGCTTGCGGGCGTGATAGTGCTGCTGCTGGTTGGCGATCTCGGCGGCGAACTGCGAGAAATAGCTGAACTTCCCGTCCACCAGTTCCGCGACCGTCTGGTGCGTGTTGGCCGCGAGTGAAAATATTTCGTTCAGCACGTCGGGCTTGGGGAAGTGCTTGTCTTTCTTGTCGATCTTCGCATCCGCCATGCCGGCCTTGATCAAATCCTTCGCGTCATCGCGGTCGAGGATGGTGAAATCCTTCTGGTAGCCGAGCGTGTCCGCGTGCAGCCGCAAAATCCGCGCGCCAATGGAGTGAAACGTCCCGCCCCAGAGCGCACGCAATTCGTGGCCAAGCAGATCGCTGACGCGCCGCATCATTTCGCCGGCGGCCTTGTTAGTGAACGTGAGCAGCAGAATCCTTTCCGGCGGAATGCCCTGTTCGATCAGGTACGCCACGCGATACGTCAGCGTGCGGGTCTTGCCGGAACCCGCACCGGCGATGACCAGCGCCGGGCCGGGCGGTGCGGTGACGGCGGCGAGCTGCTGCCCGTTCAGTTCGCGCGGATAGTCGATGTTCAGCCGGATCTCCGGCGTGAACGGTTTCAAGACGTATTCGTGCGACATGGGCGCAAATTGAACGGGTAAACAGCGATTGACAAAAGAAAAAAAGCGGGCAGACAATCTCTTCATGCATAAGAATAAAATATAGCTCGCGTTTCTGGACGATGTTTATGAAGACCTGGAGCTGTGGTATCCGAAACTGCGATTGGAAGAAGCCAGCTACGCGCTGAAATGTGCCGCGCCGGAAATCAAGACCTACACCGACAAGTACGCGTGTAGCGAGGGCTTTTGCGGCCTGCTCGTGCCGGGCGGCTTCATGCCGGACAAGTTGCGCCGCGACGCGAAGGTGCTGTCGCTCACGTGCGAGTTTTTCGAGCAGGGCAAACTCGTCGCCTTCATTTGTCACGGCGGATGGATTCCCATTTCCGCAAAAATACTCCAAGGTAAACGCGTCACGGGTTCACTCGGTATCAAGGACGATCTGGAAAACGCCGGCGGCATCTGGGTGAACGAGCCGGTGGGGGTGGACAGCAATCTGGTTTCCAGCCGCACGCCGCGCGACCTCGCGCCGTTCGGTGCGGCGATGGTGAAATTTCTTGATGCCAACGTGAAGTGAGCCTTTTTCGGCATTGAGTTTTTTCCGCCAGTTCCTAAACTTTCCCACATGGAAAGTTCGCACCCATCGCAGTTGGCGCAATACGTCCCCGTTTTGATTTTGCTCGCCGTGGCGGTCGGTTTCGCCGGCGGCACGCTGCTGGCGTCGTTGCTGCTCGGCAAATTCGCCCCGCACACCAAGGCTAAGGATACCGCCTACGAATGTGGCAAGGACCCCATCGGCAGCAATCAGGCGCGGTTTTCGGTGAAGTTTTACCTCGTGGCGATGATGTTCATCCTCTTCGACATCGAAGTGGTTTTCATGTATCCGTGGGCTGTCGTTTATCGCGACATGCTGGCCGAGCATGCCACGCGCTATCTGATTCTCGGCTCGATGATTTCCTTCCTCGGTATTTTGTTCGCCGGCTACATTTACGCGGTGCAGAAAAAGGCGTTCGACTGGAAACAATAATTTCAGAAGAAACAAAAAGCGCTGAAGCAAACTTTGCCTCAGCGCTTTTTGCTTTTCCAGTAACGGTTATTTGCTCGCGAGCGATGCAGTCACAATCGCCTGGGCTTCGGCGATGATGGTATCGAGGTGCGCTTCGCTTTTGAAGCTCTCGGCATAGACCTTGTAAATATTTTCCGTGCCGGACGGTCGCGCGGCGAACCACCCGTTCGCTGTGCAGACCTTCAGGCCGCCGATGTCGGCGTTGTTTCCCGGCGCGCGCGTGAGCTTTTGCGTGATGGCGTCGTCGGCAAGCGTCTTGGCGGTCACGGCTTCGGGGGTGAGTTTCTTGAACGCCTGCTTTTGTTCCAGTGTGGCCGGCGCGTCAACGCGCTTGTAGCTGGGTGCGCCAAACTTCGCGGTGAGTTCCGCGTAATGCTGGCCGGGGTCTTTGCCGGTCGTCGCGCAGATCTCCGCCGCGAGCAGGCCGGGGATCAAGCCATCTTTGTCCGTGCTCCACACGCTGCCGTCGCGCCGCAGAAAGCTCGCGCCGGCGCTTTCTTCGCCGCCAAAGCACACCGAGCCGTCCGCGAGTCCGGGCGCGAACCATTTGAAACCCACCGGCACTTCCATGAGCATGCGGCCAAGCGATGCAACCACGCGGTCAATCATGCTGCTGCTCACAAGCGTTTTGCCGACGGCGGCATTTTTGTTCCACTGCGGGCGATGCGTGAGCAGATAATTGATGGCTACAGCAAGATAGTGATTGGGGTTCAGCAAGCCCGCCGACGGCGTGACGATGCCGTGGCGGTCGGCGTCCGGATCGTTGCCGAACGCGACGCTGAATTTGTCCTTCAACCCGACGAGGCTTGCCATTGCGTAGGGACTGGAACAGTCCATGCGGATTTTCCCGTCGTGATCCAGCGTCATGAAGCCGAACTGCGGGTCAACCTTGGTGTTCACGATGGTGATATCCAGGCCGTAGCGATCCTTGATGGGCTGCCAGTAGGGCAACGACGCGCCGCCGAGCGGATCAATGCCGATGCGCACGCCGGCGGCCTTGATGGCCGCCATGTCAATCACCTCGCCGAGCGTGGCAACGTAAGGGGTGATGAAATCGTGCAGGCGCGTATGGCGGGCTTTCAGCGCCGCTTCGTAGGCGAGCCGCTTCACCTCTTTGTTGCCGCCCCGTAGGATTTCGTTGGCGCGATTCTGGACCCAGTTGGTGATGTCCGTGTCCGCCGGGCCGCCGTTCGGTGGATTGTATTTGAAGCCGCCGTCCGAAGGCGGATTGTGCGAAGGCGTGATGATGATGCCGTCTGCCAGGCCGATGGTGCGGCCGCGATTGTAAGTGAGGATGGCGTGTGAAATCGAAGGCGTGGGCGTAAAACCGTCGCCGCGCTGGATGAACGTCTCGATGCCGTTGGCGGCGAGCACTTCCAATGCGGTGCGTTGCGCGGGCGCGGAAGCGGCGTGCGTATCCTTGCCCATGAACAGCGGGCCGTTGATGCCCTTGCCTTTGCGAAATTCGCAGATGGCCTGCGTGGTCGCGAGGATGTGCGCCTCGGTGAACGTGCCGTTGAACGGCGTGCCGCGATGGCCGCTCGTGCCGAAGCTGACGAGCTGGTTGGGATTCGACAGGTCGGGCTTTCGTTCGTAGTAATCGCGTTCCAGTTTGCTGACATCCATCAGCAGTTCCGCCGGGGCGGGTTTTCCGGCCAGTTTGTGCAAGCTCATGTGAATTAAAAAAGACTCCGCCCTCATTTTGGGCCAGACGCCGCTTCCGCGCAAGGTGGGTTTTGCCGCCGCACGCGGGAGTGTTCAAAGATAGGGTGAAAACAACCGGGCGGTGGCGTCGCGCAATTTGGCCGGCAGCGAACGTCCGTCCGCTTCGGCCAGCGTGACTTCGCGGGCGGCGGAAATTTTCCGTTCAATGACCCGCTGCATTTCCCGCGCGAAATCGCGGCCGTAACATTCCACATTCAATTCGAAATTCAGCCGCAGGCTGCGCGCGTCCCAGTTGGCCGAACCGAGGAAAACCCAGTGGCCGTCCACAATCATCAGCTTGGAGTGGTCAAAGGGCGGCGGCGAGAGCCAGATTTTGCAGCCGCGTTCTAGCACCTGCCACCACATCGCCCGCGATGCCCAGTGGACGACCGGCAGGTTGTTCTTCGCCGGCAGGAGGATGTCCACGCGCACGCCGCGCAGCGCGGCGAGATTGAGCGCGGCGATCAGCGTGGGGTCCGGCAGGAAATAAGGCGTGAGAATCTGCACGGACGTTTGCGCCTCGGCGAGCGCGGCGAGCAGCGTCAGGCGGGCTTTGTCAAAATCGGCGTCCGGTCCGTCCGGGATGACCCGCGCGATGACGTTGCCGCCGTCCAGCACCTCGGGGAACCATTTTTCGCCGTCAAGAATTTCGCCGGTGGCAAACGCCCAGTCGTTGGCGAAGGTTTCCTGAAGCTGCGTGACGACGGGGCCGGCGACGCGGAACTGCAAATCCTGCACGAAATATTTTGCCGGGCCGGGTGCCGACGCCCTCGCTCCGTTCAAGCGGGAGGCAGCCGGTGCGCCGAGGATATTGCCGTGGCGGATGTTCATGCCGCCGCTAAAGGCGAGGTTGCCGTCCACGACCAGCGCCTTGCGATGGTTGCGGAGATTGATGGTGGCCACGCGCCACGGCGTGAAGGGCGAGGCGCGCAGAAATCTGGCAAAAGGCACCCGCGCGCGCTTCAGCCGCCAGGTGATGGGTGGCCAGGAATAGCGCGTGCCGGCGGCGTCCACCAGCACGCGTACGGCCACGCCGCGTTGCCTGGCGCGGGCGAGCGCGTCGACAAATTGTCTGCCGCTCGCGTCGTTGTCGAAAATGTAGCTGGAGAGCGAGACGGAGATTTTAGCCGCGTCAATCGCGTCCAGCATGGCGGGAAACGCTTCGTCGCCGTTGACCAGCGGCTCGATCTTATTGCCGGTCACGAGCGGCTGGCTGGTGATGCGGCTGACGACGCGCGCGAGCAACTTCAGTTGGGCCGCGCCGTCGTGTTCCGGTTCGCCGAGGTTTTCGGGAACGGGGCGGGGCAGGGCGCTGTGGACGCCCAGCGCGACGGCGCGCCGGCGGATGCGGTTGACGCCGAGCACGAGATAAAACAGCGCGCCGAACCCGGGCAGGAACCAGATGAAGCCCAGCCAGAGCGCCGCGGCGCGGGAATCGCGTTTGTGGAGCAGGGCATGGACAGAGGCGAGCAGCGCGGCGATAAAATCAAAGCCGGCGGCCAGATGCGGCCAGAACCGGGAAAGCTGATCAAGCCAGTTCATCGCAGTGAAGGTAATTCAAAGCCGTCAGCTTGCGAACTGAATTCTTCCTGCGAGTGCGGTGTCAAAGCTGTTTGAGCGGTCGCTGGCAAATTCATTCTCGCCAAAATGCGCGGTTTCGCTATTTTTCAGGCTGGATTCAATCATGTTCACCGGCACTTACACTGCGATTGTCACCCCGTTCAAGAATGGACGGCTCGATGAAACTGCCCTGGCGCGGTTGGTCAAGCTGCAAGTCAAGGGCGGCGTGGACGGTATCGTGCCCGTGGGCACCACCGGCGAATCGCCCACGGTGGATTATGACGAGCACATCCGCCTCGTCGAGCTGTCGGTGAAATTTGCCGCAGGCAAAATCACGGTGCTCGCCGGCACCGGCGCAAATTCCACCAGCGAGGCGATCTTTCTCACGCAGGCAGCCGAACGCGTCGGCGCGAACGGCTCGTTGCAGGTCGCGCCGTATTACAACAAGCCCTCGCAGGAAGGGCTGTACCAGCATTTCAAGGCCATCGCCAAGGAGACGAGGCTGCCCATCGTCCTTTACAGCATTCCGGGCCGCTGCGGCATCGAGATCGCCGTGGATACGGTCAAGCGCCTCGCCGCCGATTGCAAAAACATTGTCGGCATCAAGGAGGCGGGCGGAAGCTGCGATCGCGTGTCCCAATTGCGCGCCGCGCTGGGACCGAAGTTCGAAATTTTGTCCGGGGACGATTCGCTGACGTTGTCGTTCATGGCCGTCGGGGCGCAGGGCGTCATCAGCGTGGCGTCCAACGTGATTCCGCGCCAAGTGGCCGCGATGGTCGGGGCCTTTGCCGCCGGCGACGTGAAAAAAGCCATGGCGCTGCACGCGAAGTATTATCCGGTGTTCAAGGATTTGTTTATCGAGACGAATCCCGTTCCCGTCAAGGCCGCGCTGGCGATGCTCGGCGTGGTCGGGGAGGAATATCGCCTGCCGCTCGTGTCGATGGCCGCCGCCAACCGCGCAAAGCTCCAGGCCACGCTCAAGGCGTGCGGGATTTTGAAATAAGCAGACAGCAGATTGAAGATGGGAGTTGAGACCCCGTCTGCCATCTGCCAACTTCCATCTCCTATGACCAAAGTCATCATCAACGGATACAAAGGCCGCATGGGTCAGGCGCTGGTGCATTGCCTGCCGCAACATCAGGAACTGGAACTCGCCGGCAAGCTGGACGCGGGCGACAATCTCGCCGCCGTCATCGACCAGTGCGACGTGCTGATTGACTTCAGCGCGCATACCGCGACCGTCAGCGTCGCCGCGCTGTGCGCGCAGCACAAAAAGGCGTTGGTCATCGGCACCACCGGCCAGAGCGACACCGAGACATTTGAAATCCGTAAGCTGGCGAAAGAAATCCCGATGGTTTGGGCGTCGAATTTCTCCACCGGCGTTAACACGCTGTTCTGGCTCACGCGCAAGGCGGCGGAAATTCTCGGCCCCGACTTCGATCTCGAAGTCGTCGAGATGCATCATCGGCTGAAGAAGGACGCGCCGAGTGGCACGGCGAAATCATTGGCGGAAATCCTGGCGGAAGTGCGCAAGCTGCGCCTGGCCGAGGTGGCGCGGCATGGTCGCGTGGGTATCGTCGGCGCGCGTACGCTGAGCGAAATTGGCATCCACTCGATTCGCGGCGGCGATGTGGTCGGCGACCACACGGTCATTTTTGCGAACAATGGCGAGCGCGTGGAGCTGACCCACAAGGCGTCCAGCCGTGACACGTTTGCCAATGGTGCGTTGCGCGCCGCGCAATGGGTCGTGGCGCAAAAGCCCGCCATCTACGACATGCAGGACGTGCTGGGATTAAAATAGTTTTTATTTTTTAATTCTTAATTTTGAGTTGTCACCCGAATCGTCTGTTTGAACTCAAAACTCAAAACTAAAAATTCAAAACTTGCCTTCATTGCGCTCGGTTCCAATCTCGGTGATTCGCGGCAAATCATTTTGGCCGCCATGGCGCGGATGCAAAGCCTTTCCGATTCGCCAAACCTGAAATCTTCCCTTTGGCGGACGACGCCGGTGGATTGCCCGCCGAACTCGCCAAAATTCGTGAACGCGGTGGTCGGTCTGGTTCCGCCGGAAAAGGAAACGCCGGAGTCGCTGCTGAAACAACTGCGCGGGCTGGAAAAGGAATTTGGCCGCGCCCCCAAATCGGTATTAAACGAACCGCGCCCACTGGATTTGGATTTGATTGCGTTCGGCAACGAAACGCGGAATTCACCGGAATTGACCTTGCCGCACCCGCGCGCGCAGGGGCGGCGCTTTGTGCTTCAGCCTTTGAGCGAGATTGCGCCGGAATTGATTTTGCCGGGACAGCTGAAAACGGTTTCGCAACTGCTCGCGGAACTGCCGCCGGACGAAACGGTCAGGCGAACTTGAGTTTGTCGCCGAAATACTTCCGGTGTTCGGCGATGGCAAAACGGTCGGTCATGCCGGCGATGTAATCGCACACGGCGCGGTGTTTGCCGGACTTGCGGATTTGCTTGCGCGCCTGATCGCCGAGGTTTTGCGGGTGCCGGAAAAAATAATCGAACAATTCCTTTAAAAGCTGCTTCGCGCGGAGGTGCGGTTCGTTGATGGCTTGGTTGTAATACAGATTTTTGTAGAGGTAGCGGCGCAGTTCGCGGTTTAGTTCGCGCCGGGCTGGGCTGTATTGGACCAGTGGTTTCGCGAACCGGCGCACATCGTCGGCGGACTGGACGCCGGCGGTTTGGATCAGCCGCTCGCTGGTGGTGACAACGTCATTGATTTGCTGGTCAATGATGGTGCGGATGGTGAAGTAGCGGCGGCATTCGTCGGGCAGCGCACCGTGTTCCTTTTTTACTCGGCGTGCGGCGTGTGCCCAGACGCTGACATTGGCGGCGAGATCCTTTTCCGAAAGCAGGCTGGAATCAAGGCCGTCATCGAGGTCGTGGCTGTAATAGGTGATCTCATCCGCGAGGTTGGCAATCTGCGCCTCGAGCGACGGGTTTTTGGCGACAAAACCTTTTTTTACGCCAGGCCGGTCAAAGGCGGTTTGATGTTTTGCCAGACCTTCGAGGACTTCCCATGAAAGATTCAGGCCGGGGAAATCCGGATATTTTTGCTCCAGTTCCTCGACGAGGCGCAGGCTATGGTGGTTGTGTTCAAAGCCGCCGTGGCCGCGCATCAACGCGTCCAGGACTTTTTCGCCCTTGTGCCCGAACGGTGAATGGCCGAGGTCGTGCGCGAGCGCGATGGTCTCCGCCAAATCCTCGTTCAGCTTCAGCGCGCTGGAAAGGTTGCGGGCGATGGCGGCGACCTCAATGGTGTGGGTCAACCGCGTGCGGAGATGATCGCCGCTGCCGTTGAGAAAAACCTGCGTCTTGTATTCGAGCCGGCGGAAGGCGCGGGAGTGGATGACGCGGTCGCGGTCGCGCTGGTATTGCGTGCGCCAGCTGGGCGGCGGCTCGGAAAAATTGCGGCCGCGCGTGTCGCCGCTGAACTGGGCATAGGGCGCAAGGATCTGGCGTTCGAGCTGTTCGAGTTCCTGGCGGGTGCGGGGCATGGCCTACTTTTTTAATAATTCCTGCACGGAAATGCCGCGCAGTTCGAACAGTCGGCGGAGGGTGTCTTCGATCAGGTTGTTCGGGCAGCTTGCGCCGGCGGTGATGCCAACGACGATGTTGCCGGACGGCAGCCAATTCTGCGTCTCCACCTCTTCTTTTTTGTGCTGGTTGTAGTGGCGGATGAGCGCGGTGGATTCCATCTTGGCGGCGTTTTTGATGAAATACGTCGGCAGTTTGGACTCGCCCATTTCCGCGAGATGCGAGGTGTTTGAGGAATTGTAGCCGCCGACGACGATCAGCAGATTCATCGGTTCCAGTAGCATTTTTTCCAGCGCGTCCTGACGCTCCTGCGTGGCGCCGCAAATCGTATCAAAGAAACGGAAATGCTGGGCGATTTGTTCCGGGCCGTATTTCTTTTCCATGATGGCGCGGAACCGGCGCTGCACCTCCTCGGTTTCCCCGCGCAGCATCGTGGTCTGGTTCGCCACGCCGACGGCCTGCAAATGCAAATCGGGATCAAAGCCGGCGGAATAGGCCCCTTCAAATTTTTTCAAAAAATCCTGCTTGTCGCCGCCTTGCAGGATGTAATTGCAGACGTAATCCGTTTCCGCCAGGTTGAACACCACGAGGTAATGCCCGCTGCCATAGGCGCGCGCCTGCGACGTGGTGGCCTTGGTTTCCTCGTGCTTGGCTTTGCCGTGGATGATGCTGGTGACGTGCTCCTTCGAATATTGGCGGACGCGCTTCCAGACACTCATCACGTCGCCGCAGGTCGTGTCCACCAGCACGCAGCCCTTGGCCTCGAGTTTCTTGCGGGTGCTGACCTCGGTGCCGAACGCGGGGATGATGACCACGTCGCCGGATTCCAACTGTGCGACTTCCTCCTCGGCCGGCTTAGGTGAAATGATTTTGATGCCCATGTTGCGGATCTGATCATTTACTTCCGGGTTGTGGATGATTTCGCCGAGCAGGTAAATCGGCGTGTTTGGCGCCACATCGGAAAAATATTTCCGCGCGGCATAGGCTAGGTCAATCGCGCGTTCGACGCCGTAGCAGAAGCCGAATTCCTTTGCCAGCTTCACGGTGAGGCCGTCGGCGGAAAGGACGCCGCCGTTGGCGCGAATGCTCTCCACAATCTCGCTGCGGTAATGCGACAACACCTGGGCTGAGACGGCCTCCATGACATCGGGACGGCGGAGGTTGATTTTGCCGGGGGTGACAGGCGCTTCCTTTGACATGGTGGAAAATTAACCGTGAATGGCGGCATCGTCGAGCAGAACTTGGCCGGGAATTTCATTGCGCGGCGGCAGAAACGGGGCCTGCTTTGAATCAACCTTTCAGGGCGACAGGATTGGTGTATGTTTCAGTGATGAACCGGATGGCGTCACCAATTATTACCCCTAGTTCCGGCTGTCGCCGGATCAATTTCGTCATCAAACTTCATGAGCCTTACCGAGCGGGATTTGGTTTTAGGATGCGGCGAATCAACTTGCCATTCACGTGGGAGTGGTCAAAATAGGCTTGCGATGGTTCGTAACGGACTAAATTTTTTCAAGGCGTCGTTTGCTAGTCAGAAATAGGCTCTGACCGGTGACGGGTCGGTTCAATGCAAACTGTATCAGACTGCAACAACCGATCGAACTACACATCGCAATGTATTGTATTTGTTGGTTCGGAGCGTAGCTCAGCCTGGCTAGAGCGCGTGGTTTGGGTCCACGAAGTCGCAGGTTCGAATCCTGTCGCTCCGACCATTTCCACACTTCTGACACTCTCTTTGTGACTTCAATTGAAAACGGACGGCTTTAACCCGCCTTGGGGAATTTTAAAGAGGTAAGCCATTCATCTGGACGGCTAGCCGGATTAATTGGCTGGAGTTTTTTACCTTGAGCTTTTGCCGGATGTTGGAGTTGTGAACGGCAACCGTCAGGACACTCATGGATAACTGGTGGGCAATTTCCTTGGCCGACTTGCCCTCGCCCAGCAATTGAAAGACTTCAAATTCACGATCAGTGAGGACTTCTGCCGGCGGTCGCGTTTTTAATGGATCTTTAACTAGTCGTTTTAAAACAGTTTCATAAATCGTACGGTTCACATAAATGTTTCCCGCCAAAACCTGCCGGATGGCTTTGAGCAACTCATCGGGCGGCTCATGCTTGCTGATATAACCCATGGCGCCGGCGCGCAGCATCCGCTCCGCGTAGAGGGATTCATCGTGCATGGAGATGGCCAGGATGGCCAAGGCCGGACTTAGGGCCTTGAAATCCTTGACGAATTCCAGCCCGTTTCTTTTGGGTAGCGTGATGTCCATGAGCACCAGATCGGGGGGCGTATTTTGAATAATCTCCATCGCTTCACAACCGTCGTCGGTTTCATGGCAGACAATCAAGTCCGGCTCCCGGTTGATGATGCTGCGCAAGCCTTCCCGCATCGTGGGATGATCTTCCACGATCAGGATTTTTCTTTTTGCAGCCACTACGCCGCCTTTTGCCGCGCGCGGCGATAAATCATCTTTTCCCATGGTAATCCTTTTTGCCCTTTTTTCTTAATTCAATTCCTCTGAAACCGGCACGATGCATTCCACGGTGGTGCCGCTGACAGAATTATTCTGAATCGTCAGCAACCCGCCGATGATTCCAGCCCGATAACGCATGATATTCATGCCCATGCCCGTTTTTTTCTGACGCTGGCTGGACAGGCCCAAGCCGTCGTCTTTGACCGTAAGAGTGATTTGCTTCGGTGTCTGCGTCAAGCGGATCAAAATGCGCTTCGCCTATGCGGAACATTTTTGAGGTGGATGAGATGAGCTGAGAATATCCCCGTTCCGAACGCGCCGTTTTTCCTTCTAAACTGGAATTCTATGCCCGTCACTTTCCTTTGGGCATTCAGTTGCCTTACTGCCCGGGCGCGTATCTTTGGCTCAACCCATATGCCCAATTTCTTGATGTTGGAGTGGATCACTTCTTTACGCGTATACCCGGTGGTCGCCAGAAAGGCATCATTAGCGTCCACAATTCGTCCATCATCAATCCGGCTGATGTTCATGGGAGTGGGAGAGTATTTAAATGCCACGGAAAACTTCGCCTCACTCTCCTTGATCGTCTCCTCCGTCAGCTTGCGTTTGGTGACATTGCGAAAATACCCGATAAGCCCGTCAACCTGGCCCGCCGCGTTCCGCCTAGGAATGAAGTCGCCTTCAAAAGACTCCGGCTTGCCTTTCGAATTGGGAAGCGATGTTTCCAAGTGAAATGGTTTGCCTGTAGCCAAAACTTTCTTTTTTATCGAGGTCAGACGTTTGGCGTCCGCTGGCTTAAGCAAATCCCCATCCGTTTTTCCAAGCATGTCCGCCTCGGTTAAGCCGAGCTGCGGATTGATGGCCAGCCGGTAGCGTAATTTAGCATCCTGGATGAAGATGAGATCCGGGGTGTAGGCGGCAATGGCGCGAAACTTCTCCTCGCTTTTCTGCAAGGCGAGATTGGTTTGGTTTAGCTTATCCGTGCGCTCGGCCACGCGCTGCTCGAGCGTTTCATTGAGTTGGTGCGCCGCCGCCTCTGCCCGCTTGAGGTCCGTGATGTCCACGTTGGTTCCCAGCATGCGCAACTGCTTGCCGCGGCCATCGCGGAACACCTGGCCGCGCGCGGAAATCCACCGCAGCTCGCCGTGGCGCAGATAGCGATATTCCCACTGCGCCTTGTTCCTATTGGACTTCAGCCAGCGGTCAAACATTGTCTCGAGGCGCGGCAGATCCTCCGGGTAAACGCGCTTGCGCCAGCCCTCGTAGCGTTTTTCAAATCCGCCGCTCGGCAGGCCGAATATCTTCTCGAGTTCCGGCGTCCACACCGCCTCGTTGGTCTTCAGGTTCCAATCAAAGACACCAACATGGCCGGCCTGCTGGGCCAGCGACAAGCGCTCGGTGGTTTCGCGCAATTCCACTTCGGTCTGCTTGCGCGCGGTGATGTCGCGCGAGATCGCGATGATGCCGTTGATATGCGGATTGGCGAGTTCGTTGGTGCCGAAAGCCTCCATCCATTTGTAAAAGCCGTCGGCATTGCGGTAGCGATACTGGACTTCCACCGTCCTGTGCGGTTTTTTGATGAGATGGCCAAAGGCTTCAGCGACGCGAAGGCGATCATCCGGGTGGATGAAGTCAAAGGTCGAACGGCCCTCCAGATCCGCGGGTTGGTATCCGTGAATTTTAGCGGCGGCCGCGGAGTTGAAAACGAGGCGTCCTTCGCCATCGAATATGCTGATGATGTCGGGTGAAAAATTTGTGAGGGCACGGAAGCGTTCCTCGCTCTTGCGCAGCGCCTCCTCCACTTGCTTGCGCGTGGTGATGTCGCGCAAGATGGAACGGCTGTGCAGGATGCGGCCTTGCGCATCGCGAACGGCGCTGGCGTTAAGTAAGATCGGCAGCGCGCTGCCATTCTTGCGCCTCAGGGTCATCTCCAAGTTCTGCAAACGACCGCTGGAGAGGAAATCTTTAAAAGCCTGACGAGCAATCGGTTGGGATTCGGGCTGATATATTTCAGTAACCGGCCGCCCGATGATCTCGTTGCGGGTGTAGCCAGTGGCATTTAAATAGGTTTGGTTGCACCGGATCACGCGGCCGGTGGCGGAGTCCGTCGAGAGATACATATCCGGTGCGTTTTCGTAGAGGTCGTGGTATCGGGCCTCTAAATCTTTCAGCGCCTCGTCCTGCGAGTGTCTGGTGATGTCGGCGATCCGAATCTTCGGTCGCGCGACGCTGGCGGACCTCGATGGGTTTCCTCTGGCTGCCATTTTTCTTCCGGTCATAGGCACAAGTGAGGGCCGGATTTTAGTTCGGGCTCCGCTTCAGAGCAACGCTTTGATTAAGTAATAGCCGCCGATCAAAAATCCGAAACCCGGCAGGAGTTGCAGGGAATATACCACCCGGGAAAGATGGTTGTTTTTGGATGCCGCCAGAATTACCACCAGTGATTCGATGACCAGAAACAGGCCCAAGCTCAATAGAATAATCTTAAAACTGCACCAGGCGGCGGCGAACTCGAGCCACTTGCCCCAAGATGATGAAGTGGCCACATCAAAAAAAGAACCAGTCCGGTGTCCGGCAGCATCAGGCCCGAAAAAGGCGAGACTGACTAGAGAAATTCCCGTCAGGAATAAAGTGCTGCCGGGCTTGAAAATCTTCTCTTCAATCATGCTAAATGCGGATTGGTGGTGGATTTCCCCTAAAAGAGTTCAATTGCGAGCGGTTGGCAGATGATTGAAAAGCCATAGCAAACCCATCGATAAAAAAACCAGCAAGATTCCAAAAAAGATGGTGAAAAAACGGATTCGTTTCTCATGAAAAGTGGGTTTGCGCTTCATTCAAATAGAGATTGATCTATCCATGCCTAATTGCCGGTGATGATTTTCACCAGCAAAACCACCCCGGAGCATACGGTCGCTAGGATTAAAACAAAGAGCTTGTCCGCCTGCGCCGGATCCGTCTTATCCAATCGGGTTATAATAATATCGGGTTCGTCTTGCTGGTTATTCATGGCAGATTATTCTGGCCTTCGGGTGTACACGGGGCTGCAGCTTGAGTGCGGCAATCCAGTTCCATCTGGAATAAATCAAGGCAGGCTTCGCGCGGCATTTTATTGACCACGTTGGTCAACGAACCGTAGGAAAGGCTGCTCATAATAAAAAATGGGCACTGAAAATGTTTTTGTTTTGCCGGACAGGCCTGGGAAAACTCGATGATTAGCTTTCTGAGTTCCTCCAGCGACTCCTGCCCGGTGATCAACGACAACGGTTTTCCTTGGGCATCCTTTTTAAGCAACCGGGCTTGGATTTGATCAACATGGCTGCCCATATAATTTCATTTATAGAAAATCAACCCCGCCTTCCCCGCCTCGGTAACCCTTAATCCGACCCATGAAGGCGGAGCTGATAGTTGAATTTATCCCTTGAACATGATGCAGAACAAATAGTTAATTATTTATCCCCATCTAAATAATTTAACTAGTTGGCACCCCTAAACCTTTCCTGCCCGCGAAGCATATTGTCCGGTTCGGGAAGGTTGCCTTAGCGAAATAACGCAACTTTCCCGTGCCGGGCACTGTGACCTTCACGGACGAAATCCTAACCTTCTATGCGTGGGAAAGTTGGTTTCCGATGAAAATAAATTAAATTTCCGCTCTCACATAAATCCTTTTTCTCCTTTCAGAGATGAGAGGGAGAAATACTGGTCAAAGGCACAATCCAGCCAAACTTTGGCCGGTTGACGAAGTTCCTAGGTCTCGTAGGAGCCTATTCCGAAATCTTCCATGGCAAACTCTCGTGGTTGCCATCGGTTCAGTGATTTACTTGTAGACAGCCTTCGGCTTCTTGGAAAGAATGAGGAACTTGCACCCCGGCATGAACTCCACTCCTCCACCGGAAGGCTCGCGGGACCGCATTGCGAGAATTTGTTTCGCAACAGCCGGGGGTGTCTCTTTGCTGGTCTTGCTCACGTGGCTGGCAGGTTATTGGCGGATTACCCCGTTGGATAATGAGGAAAACATCCCCATGGCTCCGGGGGCCGCGGTGTTGATGCTCGGCCTGGTCAGCGCAATTTTGGTGCGCCAGGGTTGGCCGGATTCCGTGGTCACGAAATGGTTGAGCCGCGTGATGGGGGCCGGCGTGTTGGTGATGAGCTTTTTGATATTTGGGAAAGTTATTTTTGATTTTCAATTTCCGGTGGAGGAGTGGCTTACGCGCACCACCAATGCCAACGGCCAGTTGATACCCCAGGGACACATTTCCCCGCTGACCGCCGCCGCCATCCTGTTGACCAGTTTGGTCTTGTTGTTTGCCTTCCCCATGCGCTTTGCTCGCAGATCGTTGCGGCAGGTGGTGGCACTGGGAGGGCTGGCGATGTGGTTGGTCGGTCTGTTGGTTTTCTTGAGCGATGTCATGCAAGTCCAGTTGTGTTATAGTGGCACGGTTACCAATCTTATGGCCACGCAGACCGCGGAGGTGGTTGGTTTGGTCGGGCTGGGCCTGCTGCTGATTGCGGGCAATGATATTTGGCCGCTGATCTTTTTCTCCAATTCCAGCTTGGAGGGTCCATCGTCTGGCCTGAGGCTTTTCTGGGGTTTATTGGCGCTCGTACTGCTGTTCACGTCACTCATTGGAACTATGGGCTGGTTCTATTTCAAGCAACAAGAAGGCGAAGCTCGTCTTGCCGCCCAGAAAGAGCTGCAGAGCATCGGGAATTTCAAGATCAAGCAGATTTCCGAATGGATGGATGAACGGCGCGCTGACGCCGAGCAGGTCTTCAACTCCAAACAACTGCCTAATCTGTTCCTGGCCGATCCTCAAAATGCCGCCTTGCGAAAGGATTTGAATCAATGGATGTCGGCTTACCAGCTGGCGTTCAGCTACGACATGGTTGCCTTGTTCGACTCGAACGGAATTGTCCGTTTGGTGACACCAGCCAATGCCACCCGGAAAAATATATGCAGTGTCGATCGTATTCGGGCCGCCTTGCGCTCCCGGAAAGTGATGATCACCGACCTTCATCGCGACCAGTCCAATCAGCCGATCCATTTAAATATTTTGATCCCCATCGGAGTGAAACCGCAGGCGAACCAATTGGCGGAAGGAGTGTTGCTGTTTGATATTGATCCGTTCCGTTTTCTTTATCCGCTGGTGCAAAGCTGGCCTACCGCCAGCCGCACGGCAGAGACGGTGCTGTTCCGGCGTGAAGGTAATGATGCGCTTTATTTGAATGAATTACGGTATCAGAGCCAAGCCGCGCTTAGGTTTCGAGTGCCGTTGAGTTCATTCAACACCCCGTCGGTGCAGGCCGTTCTCGGCAAGAACGGGGTGTTTGAGGGGGTGGATTATCGTGGGGTTCCGGTTCTGGCCATGACAGATAGAATTCCGCGCACGCCGTGGTTCATGGAGGCCAAAGTGGATTTGGATGAGGTTTATGCCCCGTTGCGTCAGCAAGCCAAGATGACCGGATTGTTTTTTACCGTTCTGATGCTGGTGTCCCTGCTGGTCGTCGGCCTGCTGCGGCATCAGCAACAATTGTTGTTTGCGCGACGAGAATTGGTCCAGCGCCAGCAGGCTGATTTGGCACTCCGTGAAACCGCCGAGAAATTGAACGGCCTTTTTTACCTCTCGCCGCTGGGTATTGCCTTGTGCGACATGCAGGGCCACTACTTGGAATTCAACCAGGCGTTTCAGGATATCTGCGGTTATTCCGCCGAGGAATTAAAACACCTTGATTACTGGAAGCTGACGCCGAGAGAATACGAACCACAAGAGGCGCTGCAACTGGCGGCCATGCAGGAGACCGGCCGCTACGGGCCTTATGAAAAGGAATATCTTCGCAAGGACGGCCGCCGGATTCCTTTGTGTTTTAACGGCATGTTGATCACCGGCCGAGACGGGCAAACTTACATCTGGTCGTTGGTGGAGGATATTACCCAACGCCGGCAGGCCGAAGTGGCTCTGGCGCAGGAGCGGAATCTCTTGAACAGTCTGGTCATCAATATCCCGGATTACATTGTCTTCAAGGACCGGGCGAGTCGTTTTATCAAGATCAACACGGCCCTGGCCAAAGCCTTTGGATTGCGCGACCCCGCCGAGGCGGTGGGACGGAGCGACGCGGATTATTTTGATGCCGCGTCAGCCCGTGAATTTTATGACGACGAACAAAGGATAATGGCCTCCGGTGAACCGCTAGTGGACAAAGAGGAAAATAAAATCTGGAAGGCGACCGGGCGGGAGACGTGGACTTCCACCACCAAGGTGCCGCTGCGGGACGCCGATGGGAAAATCATTGGATTGATCGGCGTAGCGCGTGACATCACGGCGCATAAGCTGCTGGAAGCGGAATTTCGCCAGGTGCAAAAAATGCAGGCCATCGGCCAGCTCGCGGCGGGCGTCGCCCATGATTTCAACAATCTTCTGACGGTGATCATGGGTAATACTTCGATGTTGCAGGACGGACATTTGGACGCCAAAAAACAGGCGGAAGCGCTGGCCCAGATTTCCAAGTCAGCCGACCGGGCGGCGGATCTCACGCGCCAGTTGCTCACGTTCAGCCGCCGTCAGCCCATGCAGTTGGAACATTTGGATCTGAATGAAGTCATCATCAACGTCAGCAAATTGGTCCGCAGCCTCATCGGTGAACATATTGTGCTGCAGACGCAGTTCGGCAACGGCAGCGCGCCGGTGCACGCCGACGAGGGGATGATGGAGCAGATATTGATGAATCTTGTGGTCAATGCCCGCGATGCCATGTCGGCAAAAGGCGGACGGATCGTCATTCAAACGGAACGTGTCTGTTTTGACGCGCATACCGCCGGCGCCAGACCCGGGGCGCGAGCGGGGGATTTTATCCATGTCAGCGTGGGCGACAATGGCTGTGGCATACCGCCGGAGAATTTTCATCGCATTTTTGAGCCGTTCTTCACCACCAAGGAAGTTGGCAAAGGCACCGGGCTGGGACTGGCGACCGTCTTCGGCATTGCCCAGCAACATCAGGGTTGGGTCGAGGTGGAAAGCCAGGTCCGTGTTGGCACAACTTTCCATGTTTATCTGCCCCGCATCGAATCTTCGGCCAAAGGGTCCGTGGCTTCGCCGGCGAAAACCAGCGGCCCCGGCGGCACGGAAACCATCCTCCTAGTGGAAGATGAACTGTCGCTGCGCAAAATCGCCCAGGTCATCCTGGAGCAGCAAGGCTACCGGGTATTGGAAGCGGAATCCGGCGCGGAGGCGCTGAAGATCTGGATGGAAAGCAACCGCGATATCCGGTTGTTAATCACCGACGTGGTCATGCCCGGCAGCATCAACGGCCGGGACCTCGCTCGGCAACTTCAGGCGGAAAAGCCGGAGTTGCAGGTCATCTATATCAGCGGTTACGACACTGAAATGCACGGCGAAGGCTTGCCGCTGAAACAATATCCCAACTTTCTGAAAAAACCCCTGGTGATTCCGGTGCTGCTGAACAAGGTTCGTGCCTGTCTGGACAACCGCGCTTGAAACCGCCAAAGGCGGACGTTTGGGCGCTGACGAAAAATTCTTCCCGTGGATAAAAAGCTTCAGTTGGAACCTTTCTTTTGCTGTTCAAAAAGATTCATTGCTCACCATCCGGCCTGAAAATAAGGGATTATGCATTCCGCCGCCGGCGGTTTGCAGGTTGGCATCGCCATTGCTTAAGGAGGCAGGAGCCAATATGTCGTTGGCTGGACTAAGGCAATTAAAACACAACCAAAATGAAAAAAATCGAAGCAATCATCAAACCGTTTAAACTCGAGGAGGTCAAGGACGCCCTCAGCGAAATCGGCATCGAGGGTATGACCGTAAGCGAAGTCAAGGGGTTTGGCCGTCAGAAGGGCCATACCGAAATCTACCGCGGCAGCGAATACACCGTGGATTTCCTGCCCAAGATCAAAATCGAACTCATCATTGCCGACGGTCAAAAAGACGCGGCCATCGCCGCCATCGTGAAGGCGGCCAAAACCGGTAAAATCGGCGACGGCAAGGTCTTTGTTTCCAGCGTGGAAGAAGCCACCCGCATTCGCACCGAAGAAAAAGGTGATTCGGCCCTCTAACCAACCCCAACGAACTAACTCGATACAAACATGAAAAAATATCTTTTGACCCTGGCTTTGATTGCCGGCACCACTCTGGGCGCGATTTCATTGCGCGCCGACACCGCCACCAACGCGGTCGCGGCGGTTGCCGCTGCCGCCCCAGCCACCACCAATCTGCCGGCCGCTTCCATTGACCAGCGCTTGTCGGTGGTTGAGGCTTACATCGCCAACACCGACCCGACCGCCGCGCTCAAGGACACGAACGGCAACCTGACCGTCACCGCGCCCGCGACCATCGGCAATCCCGGCCCCGGCCACAACGCATGGCTGCTCACCAGCACGGCGTTCGTGCTGTTCATGACCCTGCCCGGCCTGGCGCTGTTCTACGGCGGCATGGTGCGCCGCAAGAACGTCCTGTCCGTACTCGCGCAATGTTTCCTGATCACCGGCCTCGTGACCATCCTTTGGGTGTTCGTCGGCTACGGCATGATCTTCGGCGGCACCGGCGCATCGGCCAAGGAAGACGTGATTGCCGGCTGGGTCGGCAGCCCGACGATTGATTGGATGTTGAAAGGTGTCACCTCGGCACCGAATTCCAATTACTCCTATTGGGTCTCGGAAAACGTGTTCGCCATGTTCCAATTGATGTTCGCCATCATCACCCCGGCGCTCATCATTGGCGCCATCGCTGAACGCATGAAGTTCAAGGCCATCCTGGTGTTCATGACCCTGTGGATGATCATTGTTTACTTCACCCAGGGCCACGCGGTTTGGGGCATCAACGGCATCATGAACGGCGTATGGAACGCCAACGCCAAGATCAAGGCAATTGACTTCGCCGGCGGCACGGTGGTGCACATGACGTCCGGTTGGTCGGCGCTCGTGCTCTGCTTGATCCTCGGCAAGCGCAAAGGCTTCGGCAAGGAGAACTTCGCGCCGCACAGCCTCGTGCTCACCTACATCGGCACCGGCATGCTGTGGGTCGGCTGGTACGGTTTCAACTCCGGTTCAGCGGTCGCCGCTGACGTGGTTGCGGCCAACGCCTTCACTACCACCACCATCGCCACCGCCATCGCGTCCTTTGTCTGGCCGATGTGGGAGTGGATCGTCAAGGGCAAGCCGAGCGTGCTCGGTTTCTGCTCCGGCGCCGTTGCCGGCCTGGTCGTCATTACGCCCGCTTGCGGTTTCGTGACGCCCCAAGGTTCTATCTACATCGGTCTCGCGGCCGGCACCATCTGCTGGTTCATGTGCTACAAGGTCAAGGCCTGGTTGGGTTATGACGACGCGCTGGACACGTTCGGCGTGCACGCCATCGGCGGAACGACCGGTGCCATCATGACCGGCATGCTCGCCCGTAACTCGGTCAACGGCAATCTGGCCACGAACCTCAAGGCCTACGTTACCGACAGCTGGTTCCAACCGCTCGTCAAGGAACAGCTCAAGGCCGTGGTCATCACCATCATCCTGAGCGTGGTCGCCACCGTGATCATCGCCTACATCACCAAATTGCTCGTGGGTCTGCGCCCGACGGAAGAAGTCGAAATCACCGGTCTCGACGAATCCGAACACGGCGAACTCGGTTACCACGACTGAGCTTAGTCCAAGGAGGAGGAGCAGGGGAACATCCGGCGGGCAACGCAAGTTGCCCGCCGGTTTTCTTTTCGAGTAACCCACCGGCCTAGCCTGCAGCCTGTCCGCGTTTGCCTCTCATCCTGACCTTCTCCACAAGCCTTGTACGTTTGTCGGTCGCCCTGTCCGGGCTTCAATTTGTGAAATTCGTGCAATTCTTGTCAGAGCTTTGTGCCTTTGTGTAAGATGAACAGGTGCGGCCAGACCCGGTGTTTCAAACGACTTTGATGACGAGGGCGGTGGTGTTGTCGCGGCCGTCGTTCTTGACGGCGTGGGAAACCAGGGCCTGGGCGGGGTTGTAATCCTTCCCTTGGCCGCGCAGCAAGTCCACGGTCTGATGTTCATACAGGCCCTCGCTCAGGCCGTCGGAACAGATCAGGAAGGTGTCGCCCGGGCCGCATTCCACGGCGCCGGTTTGCGGGACCACAAACTGGTTTTCGCCGCCGAGCGCCTTTTGCAGGACGTTCCGGCGCGGATGGGTGCGGGCTTCGTAGTCCTTGATTTTTCCGTTCCGCAACAGCCAGGCGACATGGGTGTCGTCCTCGGTGAGCTGGAGCAGTTTGCTGTCATTCTTGGCCAGGCGAAAGATACGCGTGTCGCCGACGTGGCCGAAATACAGCCAGCCCGGCGTGAACCACGTCAGACTCATGGTGGTCTGCATGCCGTGGCATTCGTCGTAGCTGCGACCGAGATAGACGAGCGCGCGGTGGATCTGCTCGTAAAGCTCGGCCAGCACGTCGGCAAAGCTGGCGTTGCGGCTGCGCTGGGCGTGGTCAAAAGAGCGGGGGAGCAGGGTGGTGATCTTTTCCACGGCAATGTTGCTGGCGAATTCGCCGGCCTTGGCGCCGCCCATGCCGTCGCACACGGCAAACGTGAAATCGTGCTCCGCGAGCGAGGCTTCGCCGAATTTGCCGAGCCGGTGGACTTCCTGCGCATCGAAGATGAGGCCGAGAAAGGCATCCTCGTTGTTCCGGCGCACCCTGCCGATGTCCGAGCAGCCGAACCATTGCAAGGTGAGTGGAGTTGATTGTTTGACAGGTGTTTTCTTTTTCATCGAGCTGGAATGATTCAGTCGGAAATCAACGCCAAGGCGCAAAGTCGCCAGGACGCAAAGTTAAGGCAACAAAACTCAAATGAGGGTGAACGCCGGTCACGATTCATCCAATGGCAGCAGCCGAGACTGCCAGCAAAAGATTTTTCATCCTTTGCCTCTTTGCGCCTTTGCGCCTTTGCGTTGAAAGCCGGCTTCATGCAGATTCCTTTTTGTCCTCCGGCAAAATGGTGGCGAACTCGAAATCAATCACGCAAAAACGACCATCGGAGAAGCGATACGTCACGTTGCGCACGTCCGGGTCGTCGTGGCGCACGCCAAACTTCTCCAGTTCGGCAAAGATCTCCGCGCGGCGCTTTTCGTCCAGCTGCTCCACGCGGGTGCCGCAGTTGGTGGTGACGATGCGCAATTTTTCGCGGTCGGCTTCCAGCAGGCGCGGCACGAAGTCGCAGCCTTTGGCCTTGAGATGCCGCAGCACGCGCACTTCGTTGTCAAAGCGTTCCGCCGCCTTCGGGCCGTGATAGACCTTGAAAACCCTGCCGTCAAAACTCAAGTGGACGGTCGCGCGCAATGTGTCTTTGACTTTGATCATCCTGCAAGGCGAATATGAAGCATCCCGGCGGCGATGCAAAGCGGCATTGCGCTGAAAATGAGATATTTTAAGCAAGCTGGCCAAAACCGAACAGGAAACTTCTGCTCCGGCGCGCGGCCGCCGGACCGGACCAAATTATTCCAACCGCGCAAACCCGTTGGCGTACGTGGCTAAAGGAGTTTTTCGCGGTTGACCGAGCAAAAATCTTGCGGACTGGCACTCGCCCTGCTAATCATTTTGCACACAGGTTCAGCCCTCGCTTATGGTGCGAACGGGCACAATGAACCGTTCCATACTGACAACATAAAGTTAAGCACATGCCAAAATACAAACTCGAATACCTCTGGCTCGACGGCTATGAACCCGTCGCCAACATCCGCGGCAAAACGCAGGTCAAAGAATTCAAGGCTTTCCCGAAGCTCGAAGAACTCCCGATGTGGGGCTTCGACGGCAGCTCGACCCGCCAGGCCGAAGGCCGCACCTCTGATTGCATGCTCAAGCCGGTTGCCGTCTATCCCGACACGACCAAGAAAAACGGCGTGATTGTCATGTGCGAAGTCATGATGCCGGACTGCAAAACGCCGCATCCGTCCAACGGTCGCGCGACCATTCCGGATGATCCCGGTGCCTGGTTCGGTTTCGAGCAGGAATATTTTCTCTACAAGGACGGCAAGCCGTTGGGCTTCCCGCAGGGTGGCGGTTTTCCGTATCCGCAGGGCGAATATTACACCGGTGTCGGTTACAAGAACGTGGGCTGCATCGCCCGCGAGATTGTGGACACGCACCTCGACCTCTGTCTGGACGCCGGCATCAACCACGAAGGTATCAACGCCGAAGTGGCCAAGGGCCAGTGGGAATTCCAGATCTTCGGCAAAGGCTCCAAGAACGCCGCCGATCAGGTCTGGGTCGCCCGCTACCTCCTGATGCGCCTCTGTGAAAAATACGGCGTGGATGTGGAATGGCATTGCAAGCCGCTCGGCAAGGACGTGGATTGGAACGGTTCCGGCATGCACTCCAACTTCTCCACCACCTATATGCGCGAAGTCGGCGGCAAAGAATACTTCGAGGCGCTTATGGCCGCGTTCGACAAATACAAGAATGAGCACATTGCCGTTTATGGTCCCGACAATCATCTGCGCCTCACCGGCCTGCATGAAACGCAGTCCATTGACAAGTTCAACTACGGCCTGGCCAACCGCGGCGCGTCTGTGCGGGTCCCGCACAGCTTTGTCAATAACGGCTATAAAGGTTACCTCGAAGACCGCCGTCCGAACTCCCAGGGCGACCCCTACAAGATTGCGGGCCGCATCCTGCAGACAATCGCCACCGTTCCGACCAAGGGCGGCAAGAAGAAATAATCTGGCCAACCGCTAATAAACCGAACGGCGCGGACTGAAAAGTTTGCGCCGTTTTTCTTTGATAAAATCGATTCAACGTTGAAGCCGGTAGGCTTTCTAGCCGATTCGGCGAACGACAATCAAACATGATTCTAGGAAACCTCAGGTGACTGGTCAGGCCTGTTTCATAAATATTTAATTGAATCAGCGCTGATATAATTATGGCTATTTGAAACCTCAGGATTATGATGTATTCGCATTTCCAAATGAAACGATACGCCGTAATCGCAAGCCTATTCCTGCCGCTCCTTCTGCTGGCGAAGGATGTTGAACCTTATCTTCTGGATCTCGAAGGATTTTCCCAGGACGCCTTGGGCGGCCAGATTCAAAAAGCACTTAAAGCTCCGATTGTAAGCATCGTGGACAAGCCAAGCCCTTCTCCGACTGGAGATGCCCACGACTATATCAGTTACGGCCGATACTATTGGCCAAATCCATCAAAACCTGATGGGCTGCCTTATATATCGAAAGATGGTCATCCTAACCAGAAACAAATCGAACTCGGCGATGAAAAAAGACTCAATGGTTTTATCAATCATGTTGAGTCCCTCGCGTTGGGATGGGCGTGCTTGCATCGGGAGGATTGTGCGCGGCGGGCGGGAGAATGGTTGCGCGCATGGTTGGTGAGTCCAGCCACAAAAATCAACCCCGCATTTGAATATGCGCAAATTCGCTTGGGGCGTGATAATAATCATGGTTCCTCCAGCGGTTTGATCGACACGCGTAACCTGATCCGTTTGGTTGATGCCCTGCGGCTTTTGCATGATTCGCCGGGGTTGAGTAGTGATGACGAAAAAATCGCCAAGGCGTGGTTTGCTGATTATTTGCGCTGGCTGACGACCAGCCCCAACGGTCGGAAGGAACATGAAGCCAGAAACAATCACGGTACCTGGTATCTGGCTCAGGTAATCGCCATCGCCCGAATGTTGGGGCTGGATGAGGAAGCAAAGAAATATGCCCGGGAGGACTTTGATCGAATCAGTTGGCAAATTCAGCCGGATGGGCGACAACCCTTGGAGACAACTCGCGTGGATGGCCTTAGTTACAGTATTTTTAACCTGCAAGCGCAATTAAGCTGTGCGCGGTTAGCCGCTCCCTTGGGCATCGACTTGTGGAATTTTACCACGCCAACCGGAGGCAGCATCAAGCAGGCGCTGGAATATCTCAAGCCGTACGATTCGTCACCGGATAAGTGGCCGAATAATCAGCTCGCCAAACAGAAGCCGGGTTTCCTTAAATCGTCGTTGGATATGGCCGCCAAATTGGATGCGAAAGCAAGCACCGGTAAAAGGTGACAACCTCAGTCCGGCCACAAACGGCCGGCGGAAATTATATTTTTCGCTTGCGGGATTGAACGAAACCGGTTTGCCTCCGTCGAACTGTAAGAATTATTCGCCATGAAGCTAAAAATCCTATTTCTGGTGTTGGCGGTGGCGGCGCCGGCTTTTGCCGGCCAGGAGCCGACCGCGTTTCAGCTTGCCAAGGCGGGCAACCGCTTCGTCGGCGAGCCGAGCTGGGACAAGGTGTTGGAAATCATTTCCGAAAAATCTATCGCCAATCTCACGCCCAGCATCTGGCGCGTGGCGTATTTCGACTCCGACGCGCGGAGCAAGATCGTGGAGATCAAGTTCGGCTCCGGGTTGAAGCTGGGCGTGAACCGGCCGTGGAAAATATTTGGCGGCGGCAAGGAGGCTGATGTGATCGACCTGAAAAAACTCAAGGTGGATTCCGACGAGGCGTTGAGAATTGCTACGATGCAGAAACTGCTTCAGCCGTTCACGCTCAAGTATTCCCAGCTATGGCTTCAGCGCGGCGAAGTCGGGTTGACATGGAGAGTACGGCTCTGGGCCGCCAAGCTGGGCAAGCCCGACGTGATCATGGAAATCGGCGACCTCTTCATTTCGCCGGAGGACGGCAAAATCATCCGCGCCGACCTGCATATCGAGCGGTTGAATTGAGTTTGGTTTGACCGGCGGGCTTTGGGTTGCTAAAAGATTCGTGTGACTTCTCCCATCCCCTCATTTTTTTTATGATCAAAAACAAGCGTCCCCAATTTTCCCGCGTGCTTCTCAAGTTGAGCGGCGAAGTGCTCGGCGGTGAAACGGGCAGCGGCATCTCCGCCGAGGCGGTCCGCAGCATGGCCGGACAAATCTGCGAAGTCCGCGAACTGGGCGTGCAGGTGGTGGTCGTCATTGGCGGCGGCAACATCTTTCGCGGCTTGAGCGGCAGCGAGCGCGGCATCGAACGAGCCACCGGCGATTACATGGGGATGCTGGCGACGATTATCAATTCCCTCGCGTTGCAGGATGCGCTGGAAAAACTGGGGGCGCCGACGCGTGTGCAAAGCGCCATCGCCATGTCGCAAATCGCCGAGCCGTTTATCCGCCGCCGCGCCGTGCGGCATCTGGAGAAGGGCAGGGTGGTGATTTTTGGCGGCGGTACGGGCAACCCCTATTTTTCCACCGACACCGCCGCCGCGCTGCGCGCCAATGAAATCGGCGCGGAAGTGGTCTTGAAGGCGACCAAGGTGGATGGGATTTACGACAGCGATCCCAAGAAAAACCCCAAGGCGGTGCGTTACGAGAAAATATCCTACATTGAGGCGTTGCAGCGTCGGCTCCAAGTGATGGACTCCACGGCGTTTTCGTTGTGCATGGACAACAAGATGCCCATCATCGTTTTTGACTTCTTCAAGCCGCACAACATGAAGCGCGTCGTCATGGGCGAAAAAGTCGGCACGTTGGTGACCGGTTGAAATGCCAGAACTTCCGGAAGTCGAAGTGCTCGTGCGCCATCTGCGTCCGTTGCTGTGTGGGATGACCATCCGTGCCGTCCAAGTCCGCCGGGCGAAAGTGGTGGCACCCGATTCCCCGCGTGACCTGGCCCGCATGCTCACCGGTGCGAAGTTCAAAAGCGTGAGGCGGCGCGGAAAGTATCTCTTGTTCGGGCTTTATTCCCGGCCGCTGCGAAAGAAGGTTTTATTGCTGGGCCACCTTGGCATGACCGGCCGCATGTATCTGGCGCACAAAGGCGGCCCGTTGCCAAAACACGCAGCGGTGGTTTTAATGCTGGGTTGCTGGAATTTCATCTATGAGGACACGCGGTATTTTGGCCGGCTTACGCTGGACATCTCAGCGGTGGAAAAACTGGGGCCGGAACCGCTGAAAACAAATTTTTCGACCGCAACCTTTTTCCGGCAGTTGAATAAATCGCGCCAGTCTATTAAGGTGAAACTACTCGACCAGTCTCTCGTTGCTGGTATTGGCAACATTTACGCGAGCGAGGCGCTGTTCCGGGCGGGGATTTCCCCGCGCCGGCCGGCGAACCGGCTGACGATCCGAGAGGCGGAAAGATTACGGGCGGCCATACGACAAGTTTTGACTGAGGCAATCCGCTGTGGCAGCACGATCCCGTTGAATTTCGCGCCGGGAAAAACCGACGGGTTGTTTTATTTCGGCCGCGCGGCTGGCGGACCGGATTATTATCAGGAACGCCTGTTGGTTTATGACCGGGCCGGCAAGGCGTGTCCCCAATGCGGTTCCGACATCCGGCGGATAGTTCAGGCGTCCCGGAGTACATTTTTCTGTCCGCGGTGCCAGAAAACCTGACGAATGAAATTGACGCTGCGGTCAGGGGTTTGTAAATTGCGCGCCCGTTTGCGTTCCAGAGTAGCTCAATGGTAGAGCACGCGGCTGTTAACCGTGTGGTTGTAGGTTCGAGTCCTACCTCTGGAGCCAATTTACACCGTAAATTTAAGGTAAATCACCTTCAAATACTCCGCCTCTTTGAATCCGGCCGGATGATCCGGCGGATGCCGTAAAGTTTTTAACTCCATAAACTTCCGGCCCGAATTCATTGCCGCCCGGCGCACGGTATCAAAAAATGCCGCCGCCGAAACATGGGCGGAACAAGAGCCGGCAACGAGAATTCCGTCGCGTGAGAGAAGATTGATGCCAAGCGCATTCAAACGTTCATAGGCGCGTATCGCGCCTTCGCGTTCGGTGGCGCGTTTGGCCAACGACGGCGGGTCGAGCACGATCAGGTCGAATCTTTCCGTCGTTTTCTCGATCCATTCAAATGCGTCCGCCTGTACGGTTTCGTGCCGGCACGCGGATACGCCGGGAAAACTTTGGTTCAGCGCAAAATTACGCCTGGCGGATTCCAGGGCGTGTGCGCTGATGTCGAGGTCGGTCACGGATTTCGCGCTGCCGCGCGCGGCATAGACCGAGAAGCCGCCGGAAAAACTGAACGCGTTCAGCACGCGGCGTCCGCGCGCCAGCGCCTCCACTTCGCGGCGGTTCTCGCGCTGGTCGAGAAAGAACCCGGTTTTCTGCCCGCGCAGCACGTCGGCTTCAAAGCGGATGCCGTTCTCGGAAAAAATCACCGCGCCGTCCGGCGAGGCCCCATAAAGTAGGTGTCCATCCTCTCGCTGAAATCTTTCTTTCGCAATCGGCTGAATGTTCCGGCTCAAACGCAGAATGATCCGGTCATCGGGAATTTTCTCCTGAAGCAGCGCGAGGATTTCATCCAGTCGCGGCAGCCAGGCGGCGGTGTAAAGTTTCAGCACGAGCGTCGTGTCATAGCGGTCCAGCACCAGTCCGGGCCAACCGTCGCTTTCTCCGTGGATGAGCCGGTAGCCGGTGGTGGTAGCGTCCAAAAGCCCGTTGCGCCGTGCGAGCGTCTGCGCGAGGTGTGCCCGCCACCACGCGGCGTCAATCGCCTGCGGCTTGCCGGTGTGCAAAATGCGGACGCGGATGGGCGAGCCGGGATCGAATAGGCCGACGGCGAGAAACGTGTCCTTGCGGTCGTAGATGACGGCGAGTTCGCCGGGCGATCCTTCCCGATTCTGGTCGCGGATGCTGTCGGCAAAAAGCCACGGATGGCCGGAGCGAACGATGGTTTCCGCCGTGGCGGTGAGGCGCAGACGGAGACGGGCCGCGGTTTGAATTGCGGCGGGCCGGCTCATTCCAATCCGCTGGCTTTGCGGGCGCGCTTCAGAACCTTTTGTGCCACCGTGCGCGCCTTCGTGGCACCATCGGTGAGGATGCCGTTGACGTAATCCAGATTGGCCGTTAACTCGGCGCGCTGCTTGCGCGCATCGGCGAAGTGATTCCAGTAATGCTCGAACAGCGCCTTTTTCAAATCGCCGTAGCCGAGGCCGCCGGCGCTAAGACGATTCTCAAAATCTGCCGCAACGTCGGCAGGGGCGACGAGCTTAAGCAACTGGATGGCAAGGTTTTTTTCCGCATCCGGCTTGGGCTCCGCTGGCGGGCGAGAATCCATCTTGATACCCATAATCTTTTTGCGGATGATTTTTTCGTCGCCGAATATCTCAATCGTGTTGCCGTAGCTCTTGCTCATTTTCTGGCCATCGGTGCCGGGGACGACGGCGACTTCCGCGCGGATCTGCGGCTCGGGAATCACGAACGTCTCGCCGTATTGCTCGTTAAATTTGATGGCAATGTCGCGCGTAACTTCAACATGCTGCTTTTGATCGCGGCCGACCGGTACGACGTTGGCATCGTAAATTAAAATGTCTGCCGCCATCAACACCGGATAGGCGAAGAGCCCGTGGTTCACGGGAATGCCCTTGGCGGACTTGTCTTTGAACGAATGACATTTTTCCAGCAGGCTCATCGGCGTGAGCGTCGAGAGAATCCAGGCCAGCTCGGTGTGTTCCGGTAGGTCGGACTGGCGGAAGAAGACGGATTTCTTCGGGTCGAGGCCGCACGCCAGAAAGTCCAGCGCTACGTCTAGGGTGTTTTGGCGGCGTTGTTCGGCGTCGAACAGCGACGTCATGGAGTGGTAATCCGCAATGAAATAAAACGCCTCGCCTTTCGCCTGTAGTTCGATGGCGGGCAGCATCATCCCGAAATAATTTCCGAGATGCAGCGAGCCGCTGGGCTGGATGCCTGACAAAATTCGCATGAAACAAATTTAATAAGGAAAGCAGGAGGGTAGGAAGCTGAATCTCAAAAAAAACAATTCCTAGTTGCCTGCATTCCATATTGTTTACGCACCGCTCCACTTCTCACCTCCCAGCGCTGCAAATCCTTGCCCAGCTCGCTCGGCCAGTTTTCCTCGGTGCAGGTCATGAACACCTGACCGGTGGCTTTGCGCGTCGATTCTAGCAGCGGCAGAAAGCCGCTGCGCCGTTTCACATCCAGCTCGCCCATGACGTCGTCGATCAGGAGGATTGGCGGCGAGCCGTGGATACCGGTGAAAAATTCCGCCTGCGCCATTTTCAGGGCGATGGCCAGCGTGCGCTTCTGGCCCTCGCTGCCAAACTGCGCGGCGGATTTTTCGTTCTGCAGCAGCAGCAGATCATCGCGGTGCGGGCCGACGAGCGTGGCGCGAAAAGTCCGTTCCCGGGCCCGTGACGCCGCGAGTTCCACGGCGAAATCCTGTTTCACGCCCGGCTGATATTCGATGCGCAGTTCTTCCGCGTCGCGGGAGATACGGCGATAGGCGAGGCGGGCGAGCGGGGAAAACTTTGGCACCAGTTCGCGGCGGGCGCGGATGAGGTTGTTGCCGAGCTTGACGAGTTCGGCGGAAAAACTATCCAGCGCGGCCTCGTCCACGGTGCGCTGCTTGAGCAGCGCATTGCGGGCGCGAACGGTGTGCATGTAGCGCTGGAGCACCGGCAGGTAGCCCGGCAGCGTCTGCGCCAGCAGCAGGTCGATGAACCGGCGCCGCGCGCGGGCAGTGCCCTTGATGAGCTGTAAATCTTCCGTGCAAAAAATCACCGTCCGCAGCGCGCCGAGGTAGTCCGCCAGCTTTTTCACCGGCTGGCCGTCGAGGGCGAGTTTCCGCTCGCGCGCCGACCAATACATCTTGATTTCATGCTCGCCCTGGCCGACGACGGTGCCGCCGGCGAAATAGCCTTTCGCGCCGTGCCGGATCATTTGCGCGCCGCCGACGCCGCGAAAGGAGCGCAGTGTGGCCATGAGATAAACGGCTTCGAGAATGTTAGTCTTGCCCTGCGCGTTGTCACCGAGCAGCAGGTGGAAGCCGGGCGCAAAATCCACGTCCAGCCGCGCGTAGTTGCGGAAGTCACGGAGTCGCAGATGGGCCAGATGCACCCGCGAAAAATACCTGCTAGACGCGTGGCCGCGAAGTTTTTTGTGGTAATTCCACCGCGGCTGCCCTCCGGAGAATTAATTTTACGGTTTAGCCTTTGGCTGGCGCTGACGACCTAGTCAGCAAACCGCCGCCGCCATGTATTCCTTCAAAATCCGCACATAGAGCCGGTATTCTTCTAGCGAAACGCCAGGCGGCGTCTGATGATCCACGCTCGGAATAAAGCCACCGCGCTTCATCAAGGGCACGAGCCGCTCAAACTCGGCGCGGATCGCTGCCTCACCCTGATGCATCACCAGCTTATTGAAATGCCCGATCATCCGCAGGTTCGGATAAAGCTGCCGCAGCCGGCTGCCATCCACCCCAGCCTGGCGTTCCAGCGGCAGCACGCCGTCCACGCCCACCGCCTGCAGCCACGGCACGAGCATCGTCACCTCGCCGTCGGTATCCACGATGGTGAGCAGATTCAATTCCTTGGCGCGGGCCAGCAGCTGCCGGTAATACGGCGCAAGGAATTCCTCGAACGTCTTTTTCGAGATCATCGGACCGTTGTTGTAAGACATGTCTTCGGCAATGGTCATGAAGGTCGGCACACATGCCGAGGCGATTTGCTCCAGCAGGCGCAAATTGAAATCAAGCAGATCCTGATTGATCCGATGTATTAGTTCCGGCTCGTCGTAATAGGCGTAGCTCAACCGCTCGAAATCCATCAGCGTTCGCGGAAACCAGAAAAAACCTTCCAGCGTGACCCACACCACCGCCTCGCCGCGCGCCTGCCGCGCCGACCACGGGCGCATCCCCGCGATGGCCGACGAATGATCCGGGTAGAGTTTGGGCCGGATTCGCAGGTAATCATCCATGCCGCCGACCATGCCCTCGGTGTGATGCTGCGTGGCCTCGATGGTCGCCTGTGTGGTGCTGAACCAGAATTGCTGATACGGATCGAGGCCGAAATATTGAGCGAGCTCGAAAACCTGGCCAAACTTCAGTTGGCGCGGCAAACCTTCGACGTGCCAGCGTGCGATGGTCTTGTCCCACCACATCGCCCACTCCCAGACCGGCAGGCGATCCACCGGCTGAAAATTCATCACCGCCCTGAATCTTTCAACATGATTCATCTTATCAAACGTTTTTTTGTCCGGATGCAGGCATACAAATCGTGGCGGTAATAATCAAGCCGCTAAAAAGTGGTCGTGGCATCGTCTGGAGCACCGGGCCTTGACCGGCATGGTTTAGCGAAAACAAATATTCTCGACACCGCGTTTCAGCAGGAAACCGAATCACGGCAAAAATGAGGCCGCCATTTTTCCGCACTTTCCTTCGGGCGGCGAAAAATGTTTTCATGGCGCATGGTCCCGTGCGTAATTTTTGAGGACGAGCATCTGCTGGTGGTGGCCAAACCCGCCGGCTGGAACACGCACGCGCCATCGCCCTACGCCGGCGAAGGCATCTACGACTGGCTGCGCCACCGTGAGCTGCACTGGTCGTCGCTCGCTATTTTGCACCGGCTTGATAAGGAAACCAGCGGTGTGCTCGTCTTCGGCAAAACGCCGTGCGCCAACAAATCGCTCACGGAACAGTTCGCCGCCCGCCGCATCCGCAAAAAATATCTTCTGCTCACCGACCGAGAAGTGCCGGAAAAAGAATTCACGGCAAAATCAAAACTCGTTCGTTTCGGCGAAAAATACGCAAGCGGCGCGACCGGCGAAATAGCGGAAACAAAATTTCAGCTATTCGCGGAATCCGAACTCAACGCTAAAAACTCAACCCTAAAAACTGTGCTGTCTGAACCGTTCACCGGTCGCACCCATCAGATCCGTGTCCACGCGGCGGAAAACGGGTTCCCCATTCTCGGCGACACGCTTTACGGCGGCACCGCGTCATCGCGCGTGTTTCTTCACGCCAGCGAAATTGAGTTTCTGCATCCGGCGACCAGCGAGCCGGTTAAATTTCTCGCGCCGGTGGATTTCGACGTTGAACCTCGTTGCGTGTTGCGAACCGCCATTGTTGAGCCGGCGGCGACGAATGCTTTTCGCATCCTAAACGGCGCGAGCGACGGTTGGCCGGGCTGGTTTGTGGATAAGCTCGGTGATTTTCTGCTTTCACAGGCCGAAGCCGCGCTGGACGACAGTCAAAGTGAGGAGTTATCGCGCCTCGCAAAAGTTTTCGTCACCCGTGGCGCGTATCACAAAACTTTGTCACGCCAAGTTCGTCGCTCGACGACCACCGAAGTCTCGCCGCAACTCATCTACGGCGAAGCCGCGCCGGCACGATTTGAGATTTTAGAAAACGGCATTCGCTACGAAATGAGTTTTGATGAGGGCTATTCCGTCGGCCTTTTTTTCGACCAGCGTGACAACCGCCGCCGGCTTTTGACCGGCTACGTCGCGGCTGATTTCGCCCGACTTCCGACTTCCGACTTCCGACTTCTAAACTGCTTCGCCTACACCTGCGGTTTTTCCGTCTGCGCCGCGAAAGCCGGCGCGCGGACGACGAGCTTGGACCTCTCGAAAAAATACCTCGAATGGGGCCGGCGCAACTTCTCGCTGAACGGCCTCGACCCGACGGCGCATGATTTTATCTACGGCGACACGTTTGACTGGCTGCGGCGGTTGGCAAAGAAAGGTCGTGCGTTCGACGCCATCGTGCTCGACCCGCCGACGTTTTCGCAGTCGAAGGAAACCGGTGTATTTCGGGTGGAGAAAAACTTTGGCGACCTGATCTCCGCCGCGCTGTCGGTGCTGGAGCCCGGCGGCGTACTGCTTGCCTCAACGAACGCGGCGGATTGGCCTCCTGAAAAATTCCTGGCCAGCATGGAATTTGCAGTAGGGGCGGCGCGGCGAAAAATTCTGAAGCAACATTACGTTCCGCAACCGCCGGATTTTCCCATCAGCCGCGCCGAACCGGCGTATTTAAAAACAGTGTGGGTGAAAATTAATTAGCCCCGATGCTGTTATCTGGCGCGAATTCAGCGCGTGTGTTGCAAAAACCAGGCGAACAATTCCGGGTTTGCGTAAGTTTGCGTCCAGCAGTCGTGCTGCGCCTCAGGATAGACGGTGAACTTCACTTCCTTGACGCCGATCTTTTTCATGTAGCCGACCAAGCGTTCCGATTCTGCCAGTGGCACGGTGGGATCTTTGGCACCGTGAAACGCCCACATCGGCAGCCTGACCAGTTCGGATTTGTCCGCGAGCAACGGGGTGATGAGATCGCCGCCACCGCAAATCGGAGCGATGGCCGCAAAGCGTTCGGGATGGCTCAAGCCGAGGCTCCACGTACCGAAGCCACCCATGCTGATGCCGGTCAGATAAACGCGTCGGGTGTCCACGGCATATTCGGTTTCCACCTCGTCGAGCAGCGCGAGCAGCAGGTCGTTCGACCAGATTTTGCCCTTGGGACATTGGGGCGCGACGACGATGAAAGGAAAGCCGGCCTGCTGCGTGTCAATTTTCGGCACACCATGTTTGGTGACGAGCCAGACATTGCTGCCGCGTTCGCCCGCACCATGCAGAAATAATATCAGCGGCCAGCGCTTCGCCGCATCCATGCCGTAGCCTGCCGGCAAAAATAAAAGGTAATCGGCGGAGAAAACCTGTTTGCGTTCGAGGGAAAACTTCTGGGCGGTCTGGCCGGGTTTCATGGCGGAAGAATTTTTTTCAGGCTGCCACAGGCGCCCAGTCCGAACAGCAGCGGCAGCGACAAAAGCGGACTCAAAACTTTCATGCGGTCACATGATTTTCAGCTTCGGCAGATCCTGTGAATCCACCAAGCCGACCGGCTCGCGCTTGGTGTTCACGACGATGAGGTCGTCAATGTTCCGCTCGTTGAAGATTTTCAGCGCCTCGGCGGCCAGCGCGTCGTCGCGCACACAAATCGGGTTGCGCGTCATCACGCTTTTGAGCGGCTGCGACAGGAGGTTTTCATTGGTCGCCATGTGGCGGCGGAAATCGCCGTCGGTGAAAATACCGGCGAGTTTGCCGCGCGTGTCCACGACCGCGAGACTGCCGGATTTGGCATGGGTCATCACCATCAAGGCTTCTTTTACGGAAAGATTTTCACGGGCGATGGCGTTCCGTTCGCCGCTGCGCATGATTTCGCCAACCTTCAGCAACATTGCCCGGCCAATCGCGCCGCTCGGATGATACTTGGCAAAGTCGCTTTGCTTGAAGCCGCGCGCCTGCAATACCGACATGGCCAGCGCGTCGCCGAGCACGAGCATGGCCGTGGTGCTGCTCGTCGGCGCGAGGTTGAACGGACACGCTTCCTTTGGCACTTTGACATTGAGCGAAAGGTCGCTGTGTCGCGCGAGGGAGGATTTTTGATTGCCGGTGAGCGCAATGATTTTGACGGAAAATCGCTTCAGCGCGGGCAGGAGATTTAACAGTTCGTCCGATTCTCCGGAATAGCTCAAGGCGAGAAGCACATCGCCATCATTGACAATGCCCACGTCGCCGTGCAACGCGTCCACGCTGTTCAATACGACGGCGGTGGAACCAGTGCTGGTGAGCGTGGCGGCGATTTTAGCTCCGACGTTGCCCGATTTGCCGATGCCGACGATGACGATCTTGCCACGTTGTTTTAGCGCGGCGATGATAAACTCAACGGCGCGGTCAAAGGATTTGTCCAGCTGCGCGCGAACAGATTTGAGCGCGGCGAGTTCGATGTCGAACACTTCACGGGCTTTGGCGAGGTGGCTCATAATTCACTCCACGTTCGGATACGAGCCAAGGATTTTGACAAAGTTGCAGTGTTTGCCGAGATGCTGGATAGCCCTGGCCACCTTGGCATCCTGATAATGTCCGGCACAGTCAATGAAGAAGAAATATTCCCACGCCTTGCGCTTGCTGGGGCGTGATTCAATCTTCGTCATGTTGATCTTGAATTTACGGAACACGGCGATGGCATCGTGCAGCGTGCCAGCCCGGTCGGCCAGGCTGATCATCAGGCTCGTCCGGTCGTCGCCGGTGGGCGGACTGCACTGACGTCCGAGGACGATGAAGCGCGTGACGTTGACGGAATTATCCTGGATGTCCTGCGCCAGAATTTTCAAATCGTATTTTTCCGCCGCCAAAATTCCGCCGAGGGCGGCGGAGAATTTCTCCTGCGCGGCGAGTTCCGCTGAGCGCGCGTTGGAGGAGGTTTCGATGATCTCCGCCCGCGGCAGATTTTTTGCCAGCCAGCCGCGGCATTGCGCCAGCGACTGCGGATGGACGTAAAGTTTTTTGATTTTTGCGCGCGGCGAATTGCTCATCAAGCATTGCTGAATCTCCAGGAGCACCTGCGAAACAATTTTCAAATCGCTGTCCACGAACATGTCAAGCGTGTGCGTGACAACGCCCTCGGTGGAATTTTCCACCGGTACCACGCCGTAGTCGGCGGATTTTTTAGCGACCTCGGTGAACACGTCGCCGATGGTTTTCTGGGCGGAATAATGCAGGCTGGCGCCGAATTTCTGAATCGCCGCCTGATGCGTGAATGTCGCCTCCGGCCCGAAATACGCAATCGTCATGCTTTTTTCCAGCGCAAGCGAGGCGGACATGATTTCACGGTATATCGCGTGGAGCTGTTCGTCGGTGATCGGCCCGGCGTTCGATTTGCAGATGCGGTCGAACACCGCGCGCTCGCGGTGCGGTGCGTAGATTTCCTCGCCGGCGGCCAGCTTGATTTCGCCGATGGCGAGCACGTGGCGCGTGCGGTCGTTGAGCAGTCGGACGATCTGTGCGTCCAGCTTGTCGATCACCTGGCGATGTTCGGAAAGGCTCATTTCAAGGAAGAATGGAGAAATATATATGAAGAATCAATCCGTTCCTGCGCTTTAATTCATTGACTTTCCGGGACAAAAACCTAAGCTCCCCTTTCCTAAATTTTGCGGGAACTGCCTCGTGGCAAGTTTTTACCCGCCCCCCGAAAGGAAGTGAGTGCAATGACAGAGATTAAACTGAAAAAAGGCGAACCGGTGGATCGTGCTTTGCGTCGGCTGAAGAAAAAAGTCGACCGCGAAGGCACGCTCAAGAACGTGCGCATGCGCCGGCAATTTGAAAAGCCGAGCGCCGTCCGCCGTCGCAAGGAAAAAGTCGCCCGTTTCTCCGCCATGCTTGCCGCGCGCCATGCTGATGATTAGGCCGTGATTTGCATTTCCCACGCCGGGCGTGTCCGCTAGGATGCGCCCGGTTTTTGTTTATCCAAAGCCCGGAGCCTAAATCCCATAGTCTAAAAAATGTATTCGTTTTCTACCTGCTGGAATTCCGCCCGCCACACTGATGGCCGCGCTATGCTGCGCGAGATCCGCGAACTTGGCTTTGAGTACGCCGAATTGAGCCACGGCATCCGTATCAGCCTGCTGCCGGGCATCTATGAGGCGTTGAAGGCCGCCGAGATCAAGATTTCCAGCGTGCATAATTTTTGCCCGCTGCCGGTGGGGGTGGACAAGCCGTCGCCGAACCTCTACGAATTTTCCTCCGACCGCGAGCGGGACCGCCAGCTTGCCATCAAGCACACCGTCAACACGTTAGAATTCGCGGTGAAAGTCGGCGCGCCGCTGGTGGTGCTGCATTTCGGCAGAATGGACTTGAAGGATTACACGGGGAAACTCAAGGGACTGCTTGAACGCGGCGAACGCGGCTCGCCAAAATTTAAAAAGCTCGTTTCCGAGGCCGATGCCGCGCGCGAGGTGAAGAAGAAAAAATCTTACGATCACTCCCGCGAAACTTTGCGGCATCTTTTGGCCGAAGCAAAATTTCGCCGGCTTAAATTAGGCATCGAGATCCGCGAGGCCGTCGAGGAATTGCCGGTGGAATCCGACTTTCAACCGTTGCTGGAGGAATTTCCAGCGCCGCATGTTTATTACTGGCACGATGTGGGCCACGCGCAGATCAAGGCTGACCTTGGCTTTATTGACCACGCGAAGTTTTTGGCCGAACGCGCCAGCCGGCTAGCGGGCTTTCACATTCACGATGTTAAGTTTCCCGCGCGCGACCATTTCCCGCCTGGCGGCGGCGACATTGATTTTGCCGCGCTCGCGCCGTTTGTGAAACCGGAGCACATCAAGGTTTTTGAATTAAGCCCGAAAGTTCCGACCGAATCTGTCCAGCGGGGCGTCGCGCATCTGAAACGTATCTGGGGCGAGGAGTAATTTCATCCTACGCACAGCCGGAAAGCAATTTTCCTTTGCGCCTTTGCGTCTTTGCGTGAGAATGGTTTTGTGAATCGGTCGCCGCGCGAAATTGCCGCTGAAATTATTCGCTGTCTGCAAGCGGCGGGCTTTGCCGCGTTCTGGGTCGGCGGCTGTGTTCGTGATTTTCTGCTCGGCCGCGAGCCGCAGGATTTTGACATCGCCACGGATGCCAGGCCGGAGCAGGTGGAAAAGCTTTTCCGCAAAACCATTCCCGTCGGCAAAAAATTTGGCGTCATCATCGTCGTCGAAGAGCGGCGGCAATTTCAGGTGGCCACGTTCCGCGCCGAGGCGGATTACCAGGATGGTCGCCGCCCGGGAAAAATTGAATTTGCCAACGCGGAGGCCGATGCGTTGCGCCGCGACTTCACGGTGAACGGACTTTTCTACGACCCGCTGACGGAAAAGATATATGACTGGGTCGGCGGGGGGAAAGATCTGCGCGCAAAAATCATCCGCACCATCGGCGCGCCGGAGGAACGCTTCGGCGAGGATCATCTACGGATGCTGCGCGCCGTGCGTTTCGCCGCGCAACTTGGTTTTGAAATCGAGCCAAAAACTTTTTCCGCCATCCAAACTCTTGCGTCAAAAATCAAACTTATCAGCGCTGAGCGTGTGCGGGATGAACTGCTAAAATTATTTCGTCCGCCACACGCCGCGTGCGGTTTGGTCTTGTTGCGCGATAGCGGCTTGCTGGAATATATTTCGCCAGAGTTGGCGGCGACGTTGCATTGCGAGCAGTCGCCGGATTTCCATCCCGAAGGCAGCGTATTCAATCACCTTCGGCTGATGCTGGAAAAACTGCCGCCAGACGCCGACCCGCTGTTGCCGTGGGCGGTGTTACTGCACGACATCGCCAAGCCGGTGACAGCGGAAAAGGATTTTGGAACGGGCAAAATCCATTTTTACGGCCACGAAAAAGTCGGCGCGGACATGGCGGAAGACATTTTGCGGCGGCTGAAATTTTCCAGCGACGAAATCGCGGTGGTGGTCGCGGCGGTGCGGCATCACATGCAGTTCAAGGACGTGCAGCTGATGCGCAAGGCGACGTTGCGGCGGATGCTGCTGCGCGCGACGTTTTCACTGGAACTGGCGCTGCACCGGCTGGATTCGCTTGGCTCGCACGGCGATTTGGGGCATCACGATTTTTGCGTGGCGGCGGCGGAAGAATTGAAGCTCCAGCCGGAAATCCTGCCGCCGCTGCTGACCGGCGATGATTTACAGGCGCTGGGGATTCCGCGTGGAAAAAAGATTGGTGAGCTGCTGCACGAACTGCGTGACCGGCAACTGGCGGAGGAAATCAAAACGCCGGACGAGGCGCGGGCGTGGATAAAAAAATTACTTTAACTGATCCAAAAACATTCTTCGGATTTCGATGTCGCCGCCTTCGCTTTGGATGCCGATGAAGCCGGAGGAAATGGTGCATTCGGTGATTTCATTCAGCAGTTTGCCGTTGATGATGGCTTTGACTTTGTTGCCCGCGCAGATGGTGACGTTCGTGTTCCACTCGCCGACGGGTTTTTCATTCGCTTCGCCTCGCAGGGGGACCGGCGTGTTGGCGTCCTTGCCCAAGGCCAGATGTTCCTTGCATTCCGCACCGGCCATGACGAACAAATCACCCTGCCGGCCGAACTTACCCTGATTCTGCACGCACTGCGGCCAGACCTTGTCCGGCGACTGGATGTGGACGAGCACGCCGGAATTGTCCGCCTTGGGCGCGACCTTGACAAAGCGCCATTCGACGGTGACGACGCAATCGCGATAGCTTTGAGTCGTCCGTAGATAGCCGACCGGTTTGCCGGTGCAATGGATTACGCCGTTGCCGACGTTCCAGATTTTTAGCGGGTCAGCGTTGTCTTTCATGCAAAAGGTAAACCCGGAAAAATCCTTGCCGTTAAACAGATCAATGCGGCTGGCGGGCGTGATGACATCGGCGGCAAAACCAAGCGAGGCGGCGAACAGAAAGATGAGCATGATGGATTTCATGCCTAGAAATTAACCACGAAGACACCAAGACACAAAGAATTTCAGGCTGGCAAACCTAATTGTTTCTGGACGCGCGCAAAAACCATCGCCGGTGAAAGCGCGTTGAGGCATTCGTTTGGTTTTTCAAAAGTGCAGCGAGACGATAGGCAGGGCGAGCAGCGGAGTTCGAGGCGCAGGACATTTTCGAGCTGGCCGTAGGGGCCGGTGCGGCGCGGTTCGGTGGGACCGAGGAGTGCGACGAGCGGTTTGCCCAGCGCGCCGGCAACGTGCATCGGTCCGGTGTCATTCGTAATCATCAGATCGCTGAGGCGAATCCACTCGATCATTTCGGGTAGCGAAGTCGCGCCACACAGATTCAGGCAGTGCGTCGGCGCGGCCTGTGAAATGATTTCGCCCAGCGGCTGGTCGCCTTGGTCGCCAAGGATGGCAAAATGGGCGCCCGGAAATCTTTGAACGACCGCGCAGACGAGTTCGGCAAAATGATTTGCCGGCCAGCGCTTGTTTTTCCAGCGCGCGCCAGGCTGGAGCAGAATCAATTTAGGAGTTGGGAGCTGGGAGTTGGAAGTTGGGAAAGCCTCCGGCCATTTGCGTTTCACTTCGGCGGAAATTTCCGGGCGTTCGGGTAGACAGATAAAATTCTTGTGGACGGGCACGCCGAGCGGCGGTAGCACGGACAAATACCAGTCCACGGCGTGTGTGTGAAAACTTTTGCGCGGCACGGCGATATCATAAAAACCGCGCGCGCCTTCGCGGACTTCGTCGAGGCCGACAAGGTGCTTTCCGCGAGCGAGCCAGGCGAAAGCGGCGCTGCGGGCAAGGCATTGCAGGTCAATGACAAGGTCGAAGTTGTGTTCGCGCAGCCGGCGGATGCTGCGGAGCATTTCCAGCCAGTGCTGCGGTTTGCCCCAGCGTTTGCGCTCGAAACGGACGATGCCGGTCAAATCAGGATCGCTTTCAACGAGCGGCGCGAGCGAAGAATCAATCCACCAGAAAATCTCCGCATCGCCGAAATGCAGCTTCAACAAACGCAATACCGGTAGCGCCTGAATGACGTCGCCGAGCGAACTGGGTTTGAGGATGAGGATTTTCAATCGGTTTCAGCCACACATGCACACAGAGGAAACACAAATTAAAAAATCAGGGATTCGGAGATTCAGACCATCTGTGGAAATCTGTGTGAATCTGTGGCCGGAAAAATTCATCTGCCAAACGCCAGACGTTCGGCGAGGCGTTCGGGCAGGCCGGCGTCGCGGATTTTTTTCTGGGCGGCGGCAATGTCGTAATCCAGCCGGCGGAGTTCAATCGTCTGGGCGTCCATGTCGTAAATAACGTAGGCAGCCTTGGGATTATTGTCGCGGGGCTGGCCGATGGCGCCGACGTTGATGAAATATTTTTTTGTCGGGTCCACCTTGAACTTGGAATAGGTTCCGCCGCGGACGACGCTATCGCGCATGAAGGCGACGGGGACGTGCGTATGGCCGAAGAAACAAAGCTGGGTGTTTTGATAGGGAAAGTTGGCGGCGGCGGCAAGCTTGTCCAAGACGTAGCCCCAGCGTTGGGGCGCGTCAAGGGTGGCATGAACCATGGTGAAGTTGGCGGCCAGGCGGGTGTATTTGAGTTCGCTCAGCCAGAGTTTGTCATCGTCGCTCAACTGCTCGCGGGTCCAGTGCACGGCGTCGGCGGCGTGGGGGTTGAAGCCTTCGAGATGATTGTCGGTGGAGCAGTATTCGTCGTGGTTGCCCTTGACGCAGGGGATGTTCATCTCGCGCACGATTTGGAGACATTCCCTGGGGTTGGCGTTGTAGCCGACAACATCGCCGAGACAGACGATGTGGTCAGTCTTTTGGGCGCGGATGTCTTCAAGCACAACCTGAAAGGCTTCCAGGTTGCCGTGGATGTCAGCGATGATGGCGTATTTCATTTCTAGCGAACAATTTCAAATCCCCGCAATTCATTTTTCGCGGGAGCCCAAGTTACCTGTTCGTCGCGGATAAATCCAGCAAGACCTGCGTCGAGGATGGCGGTGCGAAAATCCGCCAACTCCTTGCGGCTGCCTTCGGCGACGAGTTCGACGCGGCCGTCGGGCAGGTTGCGGATGCTGCCGGTGACTTCGAAGCCGGTGGCAACGGTCTTGGTGGTGTAGCGGAAGCCGACGCCTTGGACTTTGCCGGAGTAAAGAACGGTCATCCGTTGGCGGGTGGGGGTGTTGGCGGACGATGGCACGGACGGATGAAGCCAAAGGCGCGGCGGGGATGCAATATTTTTTGGACGTGGGACAAATAATTTTTTGGTTTATATTTGACCGGGACGCCGAATTGCCCTAATCAATTCGCGCTGCCATTGATGAATAATTTAAAAATTTCGTCGCGGGCGGCGTTGTCGCATACAACATGCTGAATACCAAATCATTTTTGACCGTTGATTTCGGGGCGGGAAGCCTCAAGCTCGCGGAGTTTGAAGCCCATGAAACCGGTGGTTTGCAACTCAAGAATTTCGTAATCAAGCCGCTTGGCTTAGAGGGTTCGCAGGAAGGCACGCGGGAAGCCACCATCCTGCACGCCTTGCAGGAGGTGCTCGCTGAAAAAGCCATCACCGCCAAAAACGTCAACGTGTGCGCTCCGGGCTTTCATGTTTTTTCCAAGTTTGTCAAGCTGCCGCCGGTGGACTCGGGCAAGGTGGAGCAGATCATCCAATACGAGGCGCAGCAAAACGTGCCGTTCCCGCTGTCCGAGGTGGTTTGGGATTATCAGATTCTTGGCTCCGCTCCGAGCGGCGAACTGGAAGTGCTGCTGGTCGCCATCAAGGCGGATATTGTCGAGGGGCTTTTCCGCGTGGTGGAAACGGCCAAGCTGAATTTGCAACTGTGCGACGCCGCGCCCGCCGCGTTGTGCAACGCGTTCCGGTATAACTACGGCGAACTGGAAGACTGCACGATGCTGCTCGACATCGGGGCCAAGACGAGCAGCCTGCTCTTTTTTGAAAAAGGAAAAGTCTTCTCGCGGGGCATCAATCTGGGCGCGAACACCATCACTCAGGATTTTGCGAACGAGGCCAAGCTAAGTTTTAATGACGCGGAGAAAATCAAGATTGCCGAGGGTTTTGTCAGCCTTGGCGGCGCTTACGAAGAGCCGGAAAATCCGCATCAGGCGGCCATTTCCAAGATTGCCCGGCAGTTCATGACCAAGCTGCACATCCAGATCAATCAGACCCTCCAGTTTTATCGTGGTCAGCACGGGGGCTCGGCACCTCAAAGATTGTTTCTTTCCGGCGGTGCGTCAATCATGCCTTATACCGCCCAGTTTTTTGCGGAAAAATTGAGTGTGCCGGTGGAATACTTCAATCCGTTCCGCAATGTCCAGATCAGCCCGGAAGTGAACCTGGAAGAATTGGCGCGCGTGGCCCACTCGTTCGGCGAAGTCGTCGGGCTTGGCTTGCGCAACATGGCCAACTGTCCGGTGGAAATGAACCTGATGCCGGACAGCACGCTGCGCTGGCAGTCGTTCAACCGGAAAAAACCCTACCTCATGGCCAGCGTGTTTTTCCTTTTGCTGGTGGCTTTCGCGGTGGGATATTTGTTCCAGAAACTGGCCGTCAACAAGGAATTAGAAGTCAAAAATCTTGAGCCGCAGGTGCAGGAGAAAAATCGTCAGTCGGGAAAGTTTGATCAAGCCTACGCCAAGCTTCAACAATCGCAGAAGGACGCGGCCCAGATTGCCGCCTGGATTCAGCAGCGATATTACTGGGCGGATTTTCTGGCCGAGATGCGCCGTGCGCTTGTTCGTTCCGAGGAAAGCGTCAAGGTGCAATTTTCGCAAAAAAAGCCGGGCATCGAGGCGGGCATTTGGATTGAGCAAATGAACATGGCCTCCAGTTCTGCGCCAACCGGCTCCGTGTTCGGCCAGCCTGTCGCCAGTTCGGCCAATCCGAAGTCCATTACGCTGGTCTGCCGGGCCGTGGATTTGACCAAGGTGAGCGGCGACCCCTCGGCCAGCACCCTCATTGCCTCGGCGGCGGCAAATGCCATAAAAAGCTCTCCGTTCGTGGATCCTAACGCCACCGCGCTGGCCGGCCAGGCCACCCCGGATGAGGCCAACAACACTTTTACGTTCATCGTGAACGTGACGCCGCTCAACCCGCCGACTTTCTGATATGAGCTGGATCAAGAGAAATTTATTTTTTGTGCTGGGGGGGGTGCTCGCTCTGGGATTGCTTGGGGCGGCAAGCTTTTATATTTACCAGAGCTGGTCGCATAATACCGAGGCCAAACAGAAGCTCAACGAAATCTATGGCACGCTTCAGGCTTTGGCGCAGAAAAAACTCACACCCGGCAATGAAGAAATCAACAACATTACCATCGCTGCCGACCAGGAGCGACAAGTGCGCGAGTGGATCACTCAGGCGCGGAAGCATTTTCTGCCGGTTCCCGAAATCGCCACGAATATCACCACCAGTGAGGTCTTTGTCGGCGTGCTGCAGCGCACCATCGACCAGTTGCAGCACGAGGCGTCCGATGCCGGGGTGATGTTGCCGCCGAAATATTATTTTTCGTTTACGGCGCAAAAAAGCAATTTTGATTTGGATAAAAATAGTTTGGGGGCGCTGGCCACCAAATTGTCCGAAGTAAAGACCATTGTGGAAATTCTTTTCGCCGCGCACATTAATGCGCTTGATGGGTTGCAGCGCGTCCGGGTCGCAGTCAGCGACAACGGCGGTTCGTCGTCGGATTATACGGATCAGCATCCGGTGGTAAATGAACTGGCTGAAATTATTCCTTACACCGTTACCTTCCGTTGTTTTTCGCCGGAACTGGCCCGGGTCATCACCAGCTTTTCGACTTCGTCGAACGGGTTTGTCATCAAATCCATAAACCTTCAGCCTGCCGGTGCCAATATGGCAATTGTGCCGAACGCGGCACCCGTACCCGCACCCGCTGCCGGCCCGGAGGGGTCGCCCGGTGCCACGCCAGCGGCGCTACCGGTTGCCGCCCGGGGCGGACTGCCGGTCGTCTTGAAGGAGCAATTGCTCCGGGTCACGCTGGAAGTGAAGCTGGTGAAACTATTGCCCAAGAGTTAAGATGGAATTTCTCAAAAAAAATTACGAAAAGATTTTGCTCGGCTTTGTGCTGGCTGGGCTGATTGCCGTGCTGGCGCTCATGCTGTTCTACATTTCCTGGGACAAAGATGAAATGGATCAGACCCGAAAAGACTTGATCAATCCGCAGGTGAAGGCTTTGCCGGCTTTGGACTTGTCGATGCAAAGCAACGTAGTGGCGCAGTTGCAGAACTTCGTCAATCTGGACCTGGAAAACGACCACAAGTTGTTTAATCCGCTGGAATGGCAGCGGGGGTTGGATGGCGTCCCGATCAAGGCCGTCACGGCAACCGGACTGAAAGTGGTCGTGGTTACCGGCATTACTCCGTTGTATCTGAACATCACCTTCGATTCGGTGTTTACGAATTCATCGGGCGCCACTTATGCGGTTGGCGTGGAAAAACAGGCGGATCCGATTCCGCTCAAGCGTCGCAAGCAGATGTATTACGTCTCGGCGGCGGAAAAGCCGAAAGATTCTTTCGTGTTGGCCGAGGTCAAGGGGGCGCCGGAGAATCCGGACTCCCTATCGCTGAAACTGCTGGATACCGGAGAAGTCATCTCCATTTCGCGCAGCAAGCCATATCACCGGGTGGATGGCTATCTGGCGGATTTTCGTTATGACCCGGAGAAGCGGGTATTTACCGCCCGCCGCGTTGGCGACAAGGTTTCCTTTGGTGGTGGTGATTATGTTGTTTTTGAAATCAAACAAAACGAGCTGATTTTGTCAGATCAATCCAACCAGAAAAAAACTCCATTGCCATACAAGCCTTGACTGATAACAATGCGTCATTCACACTAAACCGCATCCATTGCCCAAGAACCTGATTTTGCCATGATTAAAGCCATCCTCCTCACCCTCGGACTCGCCGCGCTGTTGAGCCTACCTGCCGCCGCGCCCGCACAGGACAATTCCACCTCGCTGGCCGTGAACGAAGCCGTGTTGCGCCAGTCCCAAACCATTGAGCTTCGCCAGAAGCTGATCAATGCCAAAACGATTCTCGAGCATGGCGATCTCGTCAAAGCCGCCAAGCTGTATCAGGATTCCTGCAGTCTGGCCACCGGGATCGGTTCCGGGATTGATGCGGAGGCCGCTCAGGCAGTTGCGGGGCTGACCCGCACGCGGCTGGCGCTGGCGCGCGATGCCCAGAGCCGGGGTGATTTGCACGAGGCGGATTTGCAGGTTCAGCAGGTATTGAGAACGGAAAAGGATTTGAAGGTTAGCAACGGCAATGCCGCCCGCGACTTCAAGGAACAGAACGATCAGATGATTGCCTCCATGAAAGGCCGGATACCCAGCCCGGCCACGCTCGAGCAGGTGCCGAAAATCGTGGACCAAAAAGTCCAGTCCGGTACGCTGGCGCAGGACGGCAAACTCCTTTATGAAATGGGCAAGCTGCCCGAGGCCGAGGCCAAGTTCAACGAGGCCATCCAGCTGAATCCCGACAATGCCGGTGCCATTTACTATTTGAACCTGATTGAGCAGTTCAAAACCGGTCGCGAATTTGACCAGCACACGTTGAGTGACCAGGTTCGCATGGAACAGGTGGAAAAAGCGTGGGTGTTGCCCAAATCCAATATTCCGTTTCCGAACAGTTACGCCACCAACAATCTGGTCTTCACCGGCCCCGGCCGACAGGCGATTATCGCCAAGCTTAACAATATCCGGCTCGACAACTTCTCCACCGGTGAGGGAATGCCGTTGAGTGTGGTGCTGCGCACCATTTCCGATGCTGCCAAGAAATTTGATCCCGAACACAAAGGCTTCAATATTCTGATTCATAATACCTCAGACTCCGGCTCGGCGGGTGCCCCGGCGGCCGCCGTGGATCCCGCCACCGGTCTGGCCGTGGCTCCGGCTGGCGGCATTGGCGGCGGCGGGGAAATTGGCAGCTATATGATCCGGATTCCCAGTCTTACCGACGTGCGATTATCCGAGTTGCTGGACGCCATTTGTCTGGTGTCGGATCATCCGTTGAAATATTCCTTTCAGGATTATGCCTTGGTCTTTGAATCCAGAGGTGCTGAGCCCGCCGAACTGGCCATGCGCACTTTCCGGGTGGATCCGAACACCTTTGCCTCTGGTCTGACCAATGTAGGGATGAACGTTTTTTCTGGTGCTAACCAGAATGGCAGCAGTGGCGGCGGCGGCGGTGGCGGTGGCGGTGGCGGCGGCGGCGGCGGTCAAAATGGCCAGCAAACTGTCGCTGGGGTTGGCATTGTAACCCCCTTTGGTCCCGCAGTTGGCGGTGCTGGCGGCGGCGGTGGTGGTGGCGGTGGTGCTAAAACGGGTTTGGCATTTGTAACCGAAACGGCTAGCGGCGAATCGCCCAGCATGCGGGCGATGGCCTTTTTTGCAGCTTTGGGCATAGATTTGAAGGCTCCCGCCGGTCAGACCCTGTTTTTCAATGACAAGCTTGGCTTGCTTTTTGTCAAGGCCTCGTTGGCCAATTTGGACATGATTGAGCGTGCTATACAGACATTGAATCAGGTTGCGCCGCAGATTCACATCAAGACTCGGTTTGTTGAGATTGAACAGGATGACAATAAACAGTTGGGCTTTGACTGGTATCTTGGCCAGTTTAATATGGGTGGAAACAACAACGTAGTGGGTCAGGCTGGGACTGGTGCAGTTCCCCAAGGCAACCCCATTTTAAACCCTGTTAACGGCCGTTCCGTTCCTTCCGTCGGGGATCTCACCAGCGGTTTGGGTTACGTCAATAATGTGAACAATGTTGCCACCATCACTGGCATCATGACCCAGCCTAATTTCCAAGTTGTGCTTCATGCGCTCCAGCAGCGTTATGGCGCGGAAACGCTGGCAGAACCGGAGGTGACCACCACCAGCGGACGTCAGACCGAGATGCGGGCCACAAAAATTCTGACGATCATCACTGGCGTGGATGCTAATACATCCTCGTCTAGCACCGGTGGTACTGGCGGCACCGGCGGGACGGGCACTTCTCTTTCAACGGTTACTTATAACACGTCGCCGCTGGAGACGGGGCCGATTCTCGATGTGGTGCCTTATCTTTTGGCCGACGGTTATACGATCAATATGGCGCTAATCCCCTCGCTTACGGATTTTCTTGGCTATGGTCAAGTTCCGAGTTTGACTATTGCTTCTTCCACCACCGGTCAGAACATCGGTTATGTGCAGGTCCTTCCGGTCCTGCCCCAATTTGCCATCCGGCAGGTCGTCACCACCGTGAATGTCTGGGATAATCAAACCGTGGTGCTCGGCGGACTGATCAACTCCACCATCAATTCTGAAAATGACAAGGTGCCGATGATCGGTGAGTTACCGTTGATTGGACGTCTGTTTCAAAGCCAGAGCAAGACGTCCATAAAAAAGAATCTGATGATTTTTGTGACTCCCACCGTGGTGGATCCTGCTGGTAACCGGGTGCATTCGGATAACGATTTACCGTTTACGCAGACCGCCGTCCCACCGCAGCCACTGGGTGCCGGTAAGGCAACCGAGACGGTCAGGCCCGTCAGCCTTTCCGAATTAAAGCCGCAGCAGTGAGCCGGTTGCTCATTGTTGACGGCCTCGCCTACGCCTATCGGGCGTTTCACGCCATCCGCGAATTGCGCGGGCCGGAGGGCCGGCCCACCAACGCCATTTACGGCTTTGTCAAAATGCTCAAAAAAATGGCCTCGGCCTTGGCGCCGTCCCATTTGATTGTCGTCTGGGATGGCGGACTTGATGCCGGGCGCATCGCTGCCCATCCCGAATACAAATCCCAACGGCCAAAAATGCCGGATGATTTGCGCCCGCAATTGGACGAGCTGGTGGATTATCTGTCCGCCGCCGGCATCGCCAGTTTTCGCGGCGACGGGGTTGAGGCGGATGACTATATCGCCTGTCTCGCGCGGCGCGCAGCGGCGGCGGGCTGGGAGGTGGTGATCGCCAGTGCCGACAAGGATTTCATGCAGCTGGTCACCCCGCAGATCGGGTTGTTGAACCCCGGCGACAAACTCGGCACGGTTTGGACGCGCGAACAGGTGGTGGCCAAAACCGGCATCGAGCCGGAACAGGTGGCCGACTGGCTGGCGCTCATGGGCGACGCGGTGGACAACATCCCCGGCGTGCCCGGCGTGGGGCCGAAAACCGCCGCTGAACTCCTGAAACAATTTGGCTCGGCCGCCGCTCTGCTGGCGCGGCTGGACGAGGTGAAGTCGGAAAAACTGCGGGCCGCCCTGCGAAATTCGACGGCCATCGTGCAGCGAAATTTGGAACTGGTACGGCTGCGCGAGGTGGCGTGCGAATTTTCCCCGGAACAACTGGCTCCGAAACCGGCCGACCGTAACCGGTTGGGCGGACTGTTTCAGCAATGGGGGTTCAAGGGAATGTTGGCGGAACTGCAATCACAGCCGGTGGAACGGCAGGCGGAACTCATTTGATACGCCATGAAACTTCTTGGTTTGACCGGCGGCGTGGGGATGGGCAAATCCACCGCCGCCGCTTTTCTTTTGCAGCAGGGCGCGCGGGTCGTGGATACGGACGAACTCGCCCGTGACCTCGTCCAGCCCGGTCAGCCGGCGCTCGCCAAAATCCGCCACGAGTTTGGCGGCGCGGTTTTTCTGCCCGACGGTTTGCTTAACCGCGCTGCGCTCGCCGCAATAGTTTTTTCCGCCGACAGCCTGCGGAAAAAGCTCGAAGCCATCTTGCACCCGCGCATTCGCGAACGCTGGCTGGCGCAGGTCGAAGGGTGGCGCCGGGAAAATTGCCCGCTCGCCGTTGTCATCATTCCGCTGCTGTTCGAGACGCAGGCCGAGGCGGCGTTTGACAAAATCCTCTGTGTCGCCTGTTCGTCTTCATCCCAGCGCGAACGCCTGCAGGCGCGTGGTTGGTCGGATGAAGAAATTTCCCGTCGCGTCGCGGCCCAGATACCGGTGGAACAAAAAATGGCGCGTTCCCATTTTGTCGTCTGGTCCGAAGGCCGCCCGGAAGTTCACCGCCGCCAAATCGCCCAAATCCTCAAAAACCTCTGAGGTTTTCCTGTCCCCAGCGTGTAACCACAACTGGGGACAAGCCAAAATCCGCCGGTGTGTTATGCTCTTGACGTTGGAAGTAGTGACTCCAACGAAAAATTTAGTGTGTTGTGGAAGAGGCCGGAGTAGTGTCCGGCCTCTTTTCTTTTTCTGAACCGCCTCCAGCCGCCCCCCAATCCGCCGGTTCGCGCAATTCTTTATCGTGCCTTGCGGGGAACACTTTGCTAGAGTCGCGGCATGATTCTGACGCCCGACGAACTTCGCAGTCTCGTTGACCTGACCCATCAATCGCCGCACTCGCTGCTCGGAATGCAGCCGCTCGGCAGTCAAGCCGGCCTTGTGGTCCGCGCGCTTCTGCCCGACGCCCAGAAGGTTCAAGTCCAGCCCGTCCACGAAAAAAACAAGCCGAAGTTCGAACTTCAGCGGATTCCCAACACCGATATTTTTGAAGGCGTCACCCAGGCGGCGGACCAAGTTTATGCCTACGACCTGGTCATCACGGACAAAGCCGGGCAGACGCGCCGCACGCGCGACGCCTATTCCTTTCTGCCGACGCTCGGCAAGTCGGATTTGTTCCTTTTCGGCAAGGGCGACGAGCGGAAGATTTTTGACAAGCTGGGGGCGCAGCTCCGCACGATTGACGGGGTTCCCGGCACGAGCTTCGCGGTCTGGGCGCCAAACGCGCAGCGCGTCAGCGTGGTGGGCGATTTCAACGGCTGGGACGGGCGTTTTCACGCGATGCGGATGCTGGGTGCGTCCGGCGTGTGGGAGATTTTCATTCCCGGCGTGGGGCAGGGCGCGCATTACAAATTCGAGATCCGCGACGCGCACGGCCATGTCAAGCTGAACACCGATCCGTTTGGATTTTTCTTCGAGGTCGCGCCGAAACAGGCGGCGATTGTCTGGGACACCAAGAAATTCAAGTGGAACGATTCCGCGTGGCTGAAAAAGCGCCGTGAACGCGACGCCCTGCGTTTGCCATTGAGCGTCTATGAAGTGCATGTCGGCTCGTGGCAAAAAAAGAACGCGACCGAATCGTGGAGCTACCGCGAGCTGGCCGCGCCGCTCGTCGAATATGTCACCCGGATGGGCTTCACACACGTCGAGTTTCTGCCCGTCGCGGAGCACGCGTTTTATCCGTCGTGGGGCTATCAGGTCACCGGCTTTTACGCGCCGACCAGCCGGTTCGGCACCCCGGACGATTTTCAATTTCTTGTCAACGCCTTGCACGAGGCCGGCATCGGCGTCATCGTGGACTGGGTGCCCGCGCATTTCCCGCGCGATGAATGGGCGCTGGCCAAGTTCGACGGCACGGCGTTGTTCGAGCACGAAGACCCGCGCAAGGGTGCGCACCAGGACTGGGGTACGTTGATCTTTAACTTTGGCCGGCACGAGGTCGTGAACTTTCTCGTCGCCAACGCGCTTTACTGGTGCGAACGCTTTCACGTTGACGGCCTGCGCGTGGACGCCGTCGCCTCGATGCTTTACCTCGACTATTCGCGCAAGGAAGGACAGTGGATCCCCAACCAATACGGCGGGCGCGAAAATCTGGAGGCCATTGAGTTTCTCAAAAAGTTCAACCACATCACGCACGTGGAATTTCCGGGCGTGATGACGATCGCCGAGGAATCCACCGCCTGGCCGCAGGTGACACGCCCGCCCTACCTTGGCGGCCTCGGCTTCTCCTTCAAGTGGAACATGGGCTGGATGCACGACACGCTCGGCTATTTCATGCGCGAGCCGGTCCACCGCAAATACCATCAGAACGATCTCACGTTCGCGATGCTGTATCATTATAACGAAAATTTCGTGCTGCCGCTGTCGCACGACGAGGTGGTCCACGGCAAGGGTTCGCTCATCGGCCGGATGCCCGGCGACGACTGGCAGAAGTTCGCCAACCTCCGTGCGCTGCTCGGCTATCAATGGCTGTTCCCCGGCAAGAAGCTGTTGTTCATGGGCGGTGAGTTTGGCCAGCGCGCCGAGTGGAATGAAAATGCGCAGCTCGACTGGTGGCTGCTGGGCGCGGGGCCGTTTCACCTCGGCGCTCAGAAGTTTGTCGCGGACTTGAACCGGCTTTACCAGAATTCCCCGGCATTGTGGCAGGCGGACTACGACCACGCGGGTTTCCAGTGGATTGATTGCAACGACCGCGAGAACAGCGTGCTGTCTTTCCTGCGCCAGACGGCCGACGGCCGGAATCATACGGTCGTCATCCTCAATCTCACGCCGGTTCAACGGCCGGATTATCGCCTCGGCGTGCCTTTGGCCGGCCACTGGAAGGAAGTCCTGAACAGCGACGCGGGACTCTACGCCGGCAGCAACGCGGGCAATTGCGGCGGTGTGACGGCGCAGCCAATGCCGATGCACGGCCAGTCACATTCGGCGGCGTTTTTCCTGCCGCCGTTGAGCGTCACCGTTTTTCAGGCGGCATGAAACTGATTTCCTGGAACGTCAACGGCCTGCGCGCCGTGCTGAAGAAAAACTTCCTCGAGTTTCTCGACGCCGAAAAGCCGGACATCCTCTGCTTGCAGGAGACCAAATGCACTCCCGACCAGGTGGAGCAGCTCTGGCCTGCCAGCTACACGACGTTCTGGAATTGTGCGGAAAAAAAAGGTTATTCCGGCACGGCGATTTTCACGAAGGAGCGCCCCCTCAAAGTCACGCCGCATCTCGGCCTTGCCGAACACGATCGGGAGGGCCGCGTGCTCACCGCGGAATACCCCGGCTTTTTTCTGGTGAACGTCTATACGCCCAACTCCAAGCGCGAACTGGAGCGCCTGCCTTACCGTCAGGTCTGGGACGCGGACTTTCTTACCCACTTGAAAAAGCTGGAAAAGAAAAAGCCCGTGATCTTCTGTGGCGACCTGAATGTGGCGCACACGGAGATTGACCTCGCCAATCCCAAGGCGAATGTCCGCAACCACGGTTTCACCATCGAAGAGCGAAACGGTTTCACCGCGATCGTGAACGCCGGGTTTGTGGACACCTTCCGCGAGTTTGAGCCGGGCGGGGGGCATTACACCTGGTGGAGCCCGATGTCCGGCGCGCGGTCAAGGAACGTCGGGTGGCGCATTGATTACTTCCTGCTTTCGGCCCAGCTGCGCCCGCGCCTGAAAAAGGCCTTCATCCGTCCCGAAGTCATGGGCAGCGACCATTGCCCAGTGGGCATTGAAATTGCCTGAATGTGAGCGGATTCAAGGAGGGCCGTTCGCTAGGACCGGCGGCGGAGCCACGCCTCGCCCAATTCGGCCAATGTCTTGGTCTTGAGGACCTTTTCGGCCATCGGAAACACGATGCGCTCTTCCTTGTCGAAATGGCTGCGGCAGGCGAGCACTGCGCCTTGTAGATGTTTTTTTGCCGTCTTCAGGTCGCGCGCCTTCTGGATTTTTGCCAGCAGCGCGTCAATCTGCTTGTGCTCCTCGTGAAATAGTTCGTTCTGGCCGATTTGGTCGAAGTAATGTTCCAGCGGCTCGATGAACAGATCGTCCTCCGTCTTGGCATGCGGCTCCAGCAGCTTATCCGCGACTTTCGCCAGCGACTTCACCTCGGCCAGGCTTTTGGTCTGCGGCAAAACAGCTTCGATGTGGTCGAAGAGGTTGTGGAACACCGCGTGTTCGGCGCGGAGAACGTCGGTTATCTTCATGGCATCAACTTGGGTGAGCTTCCCGGCCAACGCAAGCGCAAATCCATTTGCCGCCGTGCCGATTAGTCGGTAAAACACCGGCCATGAGCGCGCCAAAAGAGGATTTGCTCCGGGCGATTGAGCTGGCCCTGGCCGGTGAGTGGGCCGCCGCGCATCAAGTCGTCCAGCAACGTGAAGCCGACACCACCGCCGCTTGGATTCATGCCGTGCTGCACAAGATCGAGGGCGATTTGGGCAACGCCCGCTATGGGTATCGCCGCGCCAACCAGCTCGCCCACATCGCCGATGAGCCGCGCGCGGAACTTGCTGCCATCCAGACGGAACTTTGTTCAAAGCCCTGATTGATTGAATATGAAAAAAATCATTCCATTTCTATGCGCTCTGCTTTTGTTTGCCGGAACAGCCATGTCTGCTGACAGCAATTCTTTTCCGGTCACCATCACCGTGGATGCCAGCCGGTCGCCCGGCCCGGTGAAACCCATCTGGCGGTTCTTCGGTGCGGACGAGCCGAACTACGCCTATATGCCCGACGGGCAGAAGTTGCTTGGTGAACTTGGCGATATCGGACGCGAACATCACCGCCAGATTTTCTTTCGCGCGCATCATCTGCTGACCAGCGGCGACGGCGCTTACGCCCTTAAGTTCGGTTCCACCAGCGCTTACAAGGAAGACGCCAGCGGTCGGCCGGTTTATGACTGGAGTATCAATGACCGGATTTTCGACGCGTATCTGGCGCACGGCATTAAACCTTATGTGCAGCTTGGTTTTATGCCGGAAGCCTTGACCACGCATCCGCAGGATTATCCGCACCATCCGCCCGTGAACGAACCCGCGCCGACCGGCCGCGGACAGTCATATCCGCCCAAAGATTATGTCAAGTGGGGCGACCTCGACTGTGCCTGGGCGAAGCATTGCGAGACGAAATATGGCCGGGAAGAAGTTGCGCAATGGTATTGGGAAGTCTGGAACGAGCCGAACATCCACTACTGGCACGGGGCACACGAGGATTATTTCAAGCTATATGATTATGCCGTGGACGGCGTCCGCCGCGCCCTGCCCGGGGCGAAGGTCGGCGGACCGGAAACCGCCGGCGGACCGGGTGGAAAATTCCTTGCCGAGTTTCTCGAACATTGTGCGCGGGGCACCAACTATGTCACCGGCAAAACAGGCGCGCCGCTGGACTTCATTTCGTTCCACGCCAAAGGCTCGCCGGTGTTCACCAACGGCCATGTCCGCATGGCCATGGCTAACCAGTTGCGCAACATGGATGACGCGTTTACCGTGATCACCTCGTTTCCTGAGTTCAAGCAACTGCCCGTCGTCATTGGTGAATCGGATCCGGAAGGCTGCGCCGCGTGCCGCTCACCGCGCGACGCCTATCGGAATGGCACGATGTATTCCAGCTATACGGCGGCGAGTTTTCCGCGGGCGCTGGAACTGGCGGAAAAATACGGCGTGAACCTCGAAGGCGCGCTGACGTGGGCGTTTGAATTCGAGAACCAGCCGCCGTTCGCCGGTTTCCGCCAGCTCGCGAGCGCGGGGCTGGACTTGCCGGTGCTGAACGTCTTCCGCATGTTTGGCAAGATGTCCGGAAAACAGGTTTCCGTCACAAGCAGCGCCGGTCTCAACGCCGAAATCATCCGCACCCAAAATGTCCGCAGCCAGCCGGACGTTGCCGCGCAGGCGAGCCTGGACCAACACCGCCTCGCCGTGCTCGTCTGGCACTATCACGACGATGATGTGCCGGGGCCGGACGCGGCGATTGACCTGCAGTTGAGCGGCATTCCCTTGGCGGATGGCGTGGCGACACTGACGCACTACCGCATTGATGCCGACCACAGCAATTCCTATACGGCGTGGATACGCATGGGCACGCCGCTGCCGTTGTCACCGGCACAGCGCGCACAACTCGAAAACGCCGGCCAGCTTGTCCAACTCGGCGGCGCGGACAAGATTTCGGTGAAAGCCGGCACGGCAAAGGTCCATTTCAATCTGCCGCGTCAAGGCGTTTTCTTGCTTCTGGTGGAATGGCCTTGAGAAACAGCCCGACAACATAGCTCGCAAACGCGCACAAGATCGGCTGCCCTCCAAGATCAAGGAATCCGCTTCTGGATTACGAATAATTCTCCATGCCCGCGCAGGAGCAGACCGGGTTGCGGTCGCCGAAGACATTGTCCACGCGGCTGACGTGCGGCCAGAATTTGTAGTCGTGCAAATCCTTCGCCGGGAACGCCGCCTGCTCGCGTGAATACGGATGGGTCCAACTATCACTGGCGATCTGGTCCGCCGTGTGCGGCGCGTTTTTGAGCAGATTGTTCTTCGCGTCGGCGGTGCCGTTCTCCACGGCGGTCATTTCCGCGTGGATGGCGATCATCGCGTCGCAAAAGCGGTCGAGTTCGTATTTGGATTCGCTTTCGGTCGGCTCCACCATGAGCGTGCCGGCGACCGGAAATGAGAGCGTGGGCGCGTGAAAGCCGTAATCCATCAGGCGCTTCGCCACGTCCTCGGCGGTGGTGGCGTGGAACGGGCGCAGGTCGAGGATGCATTCGTGCGCGACGAGCCCGTGGTTTTTGTAGAGCGTCGGGAAATAATTTTCCAGCCGCTTGGAAATATAGTTCGCGTTGAGGATGGCGTATTTCGTCGCCTCGGTCAGGCCGTCGGCGCCCATCATCGCGATATACATCCAAGAGATCGGCAGGATGCTCGCGCTGCCCCACGGCGCGGCGCTCACCGGGCCGATGTGTTTCTTGGAATGGTCAACCTCTTCAAGCCGCGACGTGAACACCGGATGGCTTGGCAGGAAGGGAACCAGATGTTTCGCCACGCCAATCGGCCCCACGCCCGGCCCTCCGCCGCCGTGCGGAATGCAAAACGTCTTGTGCAGGTTCAAATGGCAAACATCCGCGCCGATGAAGCCCGGCGAGGTGAGGCCGACCTGCGCGTTCATGTTCGCGCCGTCCATGTAAACCTGCCCGCCGTTTGCGTGAACGATGTCGCAGATTTCGCGGATGGTTTCCTCGAACACGCCGTGCGTGCTGGGATATGTCACCATGAGGCAGGACAAATCGCTCTGGTGCGCCTCGGCCTTGGTGCGGAGGTCGGCCACGTCAATGTTGCCGTTGGTGTCGCACGCCACGGCGACGATTTTCATACCCGCCATCGCCGCGCTGGCGGGATTCGTGCCGTGCGCGGAAGTCGGGATGAGACAGACGTTGCGGTGCTGGTCGCCGCGCGCTTCGTGATAGGCGCGGATGACGAGCAGACCGGCGTATTCGCCCTGCGAACCGGCGTTAGGCTGCAACGAAATGCCGGCGAATCCCGTGCATTCCTCCAGCCAGTCTTCCAGATTCTGGAACATGATCTGGTAGCCGCGCGCCTGCGCCAGCGGCGCAAAGGGATGGATTTTCGCGAACTCCGGCCACGATACCGGAAACATCTCCGCCGCCGCATTGAGCTTCATCGTGCAGGAGCCGAGCGGAATCATCGAGGCTGTGAGCGAGAGGTCGCGCGCTTCGAGCCGCTTGATGTAGCGGAGCATCTCGGTCTCGCTGTGGTAGCGGTTGAAAATCTTGTGCAAGAGAAATGACGAGGTGCGAGGCGTGAAGCTGGTGGCGCGAGGCGCCAAATCTTCAAGAGTGAAATTCACCGGCTTGTCGCCGTTGAAAATTTGCCAGATTTCGGCAACGTCGTTGGCATTGCCCGTTTCGCCAAATGAAATGCCAATGGTCGATTCGTCCAGGGCGCGGAAGTTGATTTCGTGTCCTTCGGCGAGTTTCAAAATTTCGGCGGACGATTTCACCTCGACGCGCAGCGTGTCGAAGAAATTTTTCGCAGCGACTTTATGGCCGAGTTTTTCCAAGCCGGCGGCGAGCATCTGCGTCAGCGAATGGATCTGCGTGGCAATCTGCTTCAACCCTTCCGGCCCGTGATAGCAGGCGTAGAGCGACGCCATGTTCGCGAGCAACGCCTGCGCGGTGCAGATGTTGCTCGTGGCTTTCTCGCGGCGGATATGCTGCTCGCGCGTGCCGAGCGCGAGGCGCAACGCCGGTTTGCCGCGCGAATCTTTGGACACCCCGACGATGCGCCCGGGCATCTGGCGCTTGAATTCATCCTTCGTGGCGAAAAATGCCGCCTGCGGCCCGCCGTAACCCAGCGGCACGCCAAAACGCTGCGCGCTGCCTACCGCGATGTCCGCGCCGAATTCCCCCGGTGGCTGGATGAGCGTGAGCGCCAGTAAATCTGTCGCAACGGTGAGCATCGCGCCGGCGGCGTGAACCTTTTCCGCCAAGCCGGTATGATTCTCTATCGCACCGAAGGTGTCGGGATATTGCACCAGCGCACCGAAAACCTTGTCGCTGAAAGCAAAGGTTTCGTGGTTGCCTACGACGATTTCCACGCCCAGCGCTTTGCCGCGCGTGCGGACGACTTCGATGTTTTGCGGATGACAACGTTCCGAGACAAAAAAAACATTCCGCCCGTCAGCGGCTTTGAGGCGGTGGCTCATCATCATCGCCTCGGCGGCCGCGGTGGCTTCGTCGAGCATTGAGGCGTTGGCGATGTCGAGCGCGGTGAGGTTGGTGACCATCGTTTGAAAATTCAGCAGCGCTTCGAGCCGGCCTTGGGAAATTTCGGCCTGATACGGCGTGTATTGGGTATACCAGCCGGGATTTTCCAGCACATTGCGCTGAATCACCGGCGGCGTGATGCAGTCATAATAGCCCTGGCCGATGAATGAGCGAAACACCTTGTTTTCATTGGCGATTCGGCGCAGTTCGGCCAGCGCTTCATATTCACTTTTGGCGGCGGGCAGTATTAATTTCTTATTGAGCTGGATTTTCTTCGGCACGGCCGCATCGATGAGTTGGCCCATGTTTTCGAAGCCCAGCCACGAGAGCATTTTGCTGGTTTCCGCGCCGTTCGGGCCGATGTGGCGGCGGACAAATGGGTCGGGTTGTTGAAACAAACTTGCATTCAAATCCATTCGGCGAAAATAAAGTTCGCGCCGGCAAAAAGCGAGTTGGATTTGCTCCCAATAACAGAGGATAAGTTGTATTGCGCGCCTCCGCCGGTCAATTTGCGTCGCTTTGTTGCAGCGCCGCCCGGATAAACCGGCATTCGTCATAGCTGTATTTACCGCCCAGCGACTCAACCACGAGGCCGAGGCTTCCCCGGCCGCGCTGCTTGAAAGCCGCCCTGATTTCAAGTTGTGCGTCTTTGGCTATTACCGCGTTCACGTCAATCGCCTCGCCGGCGAGCAGGGCTTCTTCCAGATGGGCGTAAATCGTGCCGTCCTTCAGGCCGCGAATATTTGAAATTTCGGAAATCGGTTTGCCCTGTCGGAAAAAATGCAGCGTCTCGCGCACGGTGTCGGTTAGGCGCGACCGGCGCGGCTCCGGCGCGGGTGGGGCGGTGAACGAATCATCGGCAAAGATCTGGCGGACGCTGGTTTGCAAATGCGCGGCGACCTCGCTCAGGAAATGATCGCCGAATTCACGCCGCTTCTTCTCCCCGACGCCGCTGATGCGGGAAAACTGCGCGTCGCTTGCCGGATAAAACCGCGCCATCTGCCGCAGCGACACGTCGGAGAAAATGATGTAAGGCGGCACGCCGCGTTCATCGGCCAGCTGTTTGCGCAAGGTTCGTAATTTTTCGAACAGCGCCTCGTCGCAGGCGATTTCGCCGGCGCGCTGCTTCTCCGGTTCGGTCGGCGCAACGGGCCTGGTGAGCGTGATTTTCTGCCTCGCTTTCAACGCGGCGCGGCCGGCGTCGGTCAGTTCGACGATGTTGAATCTCTCCGCGTTTTGAAAAAGGAATCCCCGCCGCACCAGTTCGCGCCCGATCGCCCCCCACTCGGCGCGCGTGTGTTCCCCGCCGATGTTAAAGGTGGAAAGATTTTGATGGCCGAATTTGCGGATTTTTTCCGTCTCCGCGCCGCGCAGCACTTCCACCACGTGCTGGATGCCCACGCCAAAACCGCCGGTTTCCCGGATGCGATAAACACAGGAGAGAAACTTTTGCGCGGCGAGCGTGCCATCCCACGTCGCGCGCGGGACGAGGCAGTTGTCACAGCCGGCGCAATTTTCACCCGTGGCAGCTGACGTAAGGAGGCTTTGGTCATTTCCCCCCTTTTCGGTTTGTGCCGTCTCCCGTCGGCTGCGGCTAAACTTTTCGCCAAAATAACCCAGTAAAAATTCCCGGCGGCACGTTGCGATTTCGGCGTAGTGGATCATCTGTTCCAGTTGCGCGCGGGCGATTTCGCGTTCCTGCGGATTGGGTTTCTCGTCAATGAACCGCATCTGCTTCACGCGGTCGCCGGAGCTGAACATCAACAGGCATTCGCTCGGCAGTCCATCGCGGCCCGCGCGCCCGGTTTCCTGGTAATAACCTTCAATGTTCTTCGGCAAATCGTGGTGAATCACGAAGCGGACGTTCGGCTTGTTGATGCCCATGCCGAACGCAATCGTCGCACAAATCACATTGACCTCGTCGCGCAGAAACTTTTCCTGGTTGCGCGAACGCTCGTCACTGGCGAGTCCGGCGTGATAAGGCAAAGCCCTGATGCCGTCCTCCGAAAGTTTGCGCGCGACGTCTTCGGTGGTTTTGCGGGCCTGGCAATAAACGATGCCGCCCTCGCCCTTGCGGGCGCGGATAAAAGCCAGGATTTGCTCGTAAGCGCCTGATTTTGCCGCGACACGGTAGGTCAGGTTTGGCCGGTTGAAACTCGCGACGTAGCGCGCGGGGGCTTTCAGGTGCAGTTGGCGGACGATATCGCCGCGCACGCGCTCGGTGGCGGTGGCGGTGAGCGCCATCACCGGCACGTCGGGTAAAATTTCGCGCAGCGACAACAGCTGCCGGTATTCCGGGCGGAAGTCGTGTCCCCATTCGCTGATGCAATGCGCCTCGTCAATCGCGAATAAATTCACGTTCCATTTTTTCAAATCGTCGAGAAAACCGGACAGCAATAGCCGCTCCGGCGCGACGTAAAGCAGGCGGAATTCGCCGTTGTGCAGTCCGCGCAGCCGTTGCCGCGATTCGCCGGCGGCGAGCGAAGAATTCAAAAACGTCGCGGCGACGCCGGCGGCTTGCAGCGCGTCCACCTGGTCTTTCATGAGCGCGATGAGCGGTGAGACGACCACCGTGAGTCCGGGCCGTACGAGTGCGGGCAGTTGGAAGCAGAGCGATTTGCCGCCGCCGGTCGGCAGCACGGCGAACACATCCTTGTCGGCGAGCGCGTCGCGGATGATTTCTTCCTGCAGCGGGCGGAAGGAACTGAAGCCGAAAAATTGTTTCAGCGGCGCGAGAAGTTGGTTGCGATGCAAACTCACGCGCGAAGAGTAAAGTGACGAAGGGAGACTGGCAAAATAATAGCCGCAAAAATATGATGCAACATGGGTTTTTGAGTTTGCGAACACCTTTTGTTTGAAATTTTCAAACTACTACATATCCGGCTGGCAAGCTAAAAGCGCCACAACTAATGGTGTTTTTAGCCTAAAAAACCCGCAGTTTCGCATTGTGGAAATGGGCGTTTTTTTATACTTTATCAGTATTCGTTGCCGCACCAAATTTTACCCGGAGTTGCACCATAATTATGTCGAGTATTTCTGATTTGCCCGAAGAAAAAATCGCGTCGCCGGACAAGATTGCCGATGGCAATTATGACGCCTCCAAGCTGTCCCAGCTTAAGGGGTTGGAGGCGGTGCGCAAGAAGCCCGGCATGTATATCGGCGGCACGGATGAGCGGGCGCTGCATCATTGCGTGAGCGAGGTGCTGGATAATTCCGTGGACGAGCATCTCGCCGGCCACTGCGATCGCATCGAGGTGACGATCCATGTCGATGGCTCGATTTCCATCCGCGACAACGGCCGCGGTATTCCGGTGGACCTCAACAAGGATTCCGGTTTGCCCGGCGTGGAACTGGTGCTGACGACGCTGCATTCCGGGGGCAAGTACGGTCAGGGTGGCTATAAGTTTTCCGGCGGCACCCACGGCGTCGGGGCAAAGTGCGTCAATGCCGTCAGCGAATGGTTCGAGGTGGAGGTCTCGCGCAATGATCAGGTGTATCACATGGAGTTTGAGCGCGGCAAAACGACCAGGAAGCTGGAGGTCATCGGCAAGTCGAAGAGCACGGGCACGCACATCACCTTCAAGCCGGATGCGGAAATCTTCCGCGAGACGGTGGAGTTCAAGTCGGAAATCATCGCGCAGCGTCTGCGCGAGCTGGCGTTTTTGAATTCCGGTCTGGAGATTGTTTTTGCCGACGAGCGCAAATCCGCCGCCGAGCCGGAACGGTTTTATTACAAGAACGGCGTCGAGGAGTTCGTCAAGCAGCTCAACAAGAGCAAGGAGCCGTTGCATCCCAAGCCGATTTCCTTCCGCAAGGAAATGAAGGAGCAGCTGGATGACAAAACCATTGAGGTTCACGTCGAGGTTGTGATGCAATACAACGACAGCTACAACGATCAGGTGCTGTGCTACACCAACACGATTCACAACCCCGATGGCGGCACGCATCTTTCCGGTTTTCGCAGCGCGGTCACGCGCGCCATCAATCAATACGCCAAGGCCAATGAGATCCTGAAGGAAAAAGACCCGCAGATCACCGGCGACGACGTGCGCGAAGGTTTGACCGCGGTAATCTCCGTGAAGCACAGCGACCCGAAGTTCGAATCGCAGACCAAGGTGAAGCTGCTTTCGCCGGAAGTGGAGCGGATTGTCGGTTCCATCAGCTACGAAGGTTTGATGAGCTATTTCGACGCGAATCCGCCGATTGCCAAACGCATCATCGAAAAAGGTCTCACGGCCGCCCGCGCCCGCGAGGCCGCGCGCAAGGCGCGCGAAGCTGTCCGCAAATCCGCGCTGACCGGTGGCGGTTTGCCGGGCAAGCTGGCGGATTGTTCCGACCGCGACCCGGAAAACACCGAGCTTTACATCGTCGAAGGTGACTCCGCCGGTGGCTCGGCCAAGCAGGGGCGCGACCGGAAATTTCAGGCGATTCTGCCGATTCGCGGCAAACTCATCAACGTGGAGAAGGCGCGGCTGGACAAGGTGCTTCAGAATAACGAAATCCGCACGATGATCACCGCCATCGGCACGGGCATCGGCGACGGCGAGGGTGAAGGCGCGTTCAATCTGGAAAAGCTGCGCTATCACAAAATCATCATCATGACGGACGCCGACGTGGATGGTTCGCACATCCGCACGCTGTTGCTGACGTTTTTCTACCGCCAGATGCCGCAGCTCGTGAAGCAGGGTTTTGTCTATATCGCGCAGCCGCCGCTCTATTCCATCACGCGCAAGAAGAAGACCGATTACATTGATGACGACGTGCAGCTTAATCGCATCCTGCTGCAAAACGGCGTGGAGGAAGTGAGATTGAAAAATCTCGCCGACGGCCGCGAGTTCACGCCGAAGCAGTTGGAGGAAATTCTCGCGCTGCTCGAATCGCTCGATAAACACGCGACCTACATTAAGCGGCTTGGCGGCGAATTTGCCGATTACGTTGAGAAGCGCGCCAAGGACGGCACGCTGCCGCAGTTCATGGTCAAGGTGCGCGACGGCAATAATGACACCGTGCATTATTTTATCGCGAACGGGGAACTGGAGGAATTCAAGCTGGCCAACGGCGACCTGTTCAACGGCGATACCGAGGTGCGCAAGAAGGACGGCCCGACACGCCGCGCGAAGATTTCTAGCCTGCATCTCGAAGGCAAGGCTATCGCGGATCTGCTCGGCAAACTTTCCAAGAAGGGGCTCGCGGTGGCTCATTACGCCGCGCAGGACCAGCCGCTGTTTGAGCTGACCGAGGGCGAAGGCGAGCGCGCGTCGGTGACGCCGCTGTTCTCCATTCCTGAAATCCTGGCTGGCGTGAAAAACGTCGGCAAGAAGGGCATCCAGATGTATCGCTTCAAGGGTCTCGGCGAAATGGACGCGAAGGAGCTTTTCGAGACGACGATGAATCCGGTCAACCGCAAGCTGCTGCGCATCGAACTCACCGACGCGATTGAGGCGGAGGAAATGTTCGTGCGGCTCATGGGCGACGAAGTCGAGCCGCGCCGCCAGTTCATTGAGGACAACGCGCTGAACGTCCGCAACCTCGACGTTTAATCATCCCGCAACCCATTTTCCAGAATCCGCATCATGCCAGACGAAATTGAACCGAATCAGCCGCCCCAATCGCCGGAGCCAAAACCGAGCGGCGGCGCTTACACTCAGGGCGAAAAGATTTCCAAGATCAACGTCGCCGACGAGATCAAGAACTCGTTCCTCGACTACTCGATGTCCGTCATCATCTCGCGCGCGCTGCCCGATGTGCGCGACGGCCTCAAGCCGTCGCAACGGCGCATTCTCTATGCGATGGAGAACCTGTCGCTGTTCCCGGGGCGCAAGCACATCAAGTGCGCCAAGATCTGCGGCGACACCTCCGGCAACTACCATCCGCACGGCGAAGCGGTGATTTATCCGACGCTCGTCCACATGGCGCAGCCCTGGGCGATGCGCGAGAAGCTCGTGGACGGCAAGGGCAATTTTGGTTCCGTCGAAAACGATCCGCCGGCGGCGATGCGTTACACCGAGGCGCGGCTGACGCATCTCGGCGCGGCGCTGATGCAGGACATGGAGAAGGACACGGTGGATTTCGTCCCGAATTACGACGAGCGCCTCACCGAGCCGAAGGTTTTTCCGGCGGCGTTTCCCAATCTGCTCGTCAACGGCGGCACCGGCATCGCGGTCGGCATGGCCACCAACATGGCCCCCCATAATCTCGGCGAAGTCGTGGATGGCATTTGCGCGCAGATTGACCGGCCGGACATCACGATTCCGGAACTGATGAAATTCATCAAGGGGCCGGATTTCCCGACGGGCGGTTTCCTCTGCGGCGTCGAGGGCATCAAAAACTATTTCACCACCGGCAAGGGCAGCCTCAAGCTGCGCGGGCGCATCGGGGTGGAGGAGATGAAGGGCAACCGCGAGCAGCTGGTCATCACGGAAATTCCGTTCAACGTCAACCGCGCCGCGCTCGAAGAACAGATTGCGAATCTCGTCAACGAGAAGATCATCACGGAAATTTCCGCGATGCGCAACGAGTCGGATGAGCATTGCCGCCTCGTCATCGAGCTGAAGCGCGACGGCACGCCCAAGGTTGTCATCGCCAAACTGTTTCAGCACACCCAGCTGGAGGTTTCGTTCAGCGTCAATTCGCTGGCAATCGATCATGGCCGGCCGAAGACCCTCAATCTCAAGGAAATCATCCAATGCTACATCGAGCACCGCCGCGAAGTGATTTTGCGCCGCACGCGCTTTGAATTAAAGAAGGCCGAGGAGCGCGCCGAGCTGCTCGAAGGGTATCTCATCGCGCTGTCAAACCTTGACGAGTTCATTCACATCATCCGCTCCAGCAAAACGCGTGATGAGGCGCGGGTGAAGCTACTGGCGTTCGAATGGGCTCGCGCGCAGGTCGAAAAATGGGGCATTTTGATCCGCAGCGAAGCGCGCCTGGAGGCCGGTCGCTATGCGCTGACTGAACGTCAGGTGGATGCGATTTTGGAACTGCGCCTGTATCAGTTGACCGGGTTGGAAATTGACAAGATTGACCGGGAATACAAGGCGTTGATTGAAATCATCAAGGATCTCCTCGACATTTTGGCGAGGGAATCGCGCGTGATGGCCATCATCAAAGCCGAACTTCAGGCGATCAAGGAAAAACACGCGACGCCGCGTAAAACGGAAATCGTGCCGGACGAAGGCGAAATCGCCATCGAAGACCTGATTGCCAACGAGGGCGTCATCATCACGCTCACGCACAACGGCCTGCTCAAGCGCACGAATGTCAGCCAGTATCGCGCGCAGCGGCGCGGCGGCAAGGGCGTCATCGGCATGACGACCAAGGAAGGCGAGACGGAGGCGGACAATGATTTTGTCGAGCATCTGTTCACGGCCAGCACGCACGACTACCTGATGTTTTTCACGAATTCCGGGCGGGTTTATGTCGAGCGCGTGCATGAGATTCCCGACATGGGCCGCGCCGCCAAAGGCCGGAGCATCGCGAACCTTTTGGAGCTCAAGGCCGATGAAAAAGTCGCCGCGCTCATCCGCATCTTGTCCAAGACCGGCGCGGACAAGGAGGACGTGACGTGGTCGCAGTCCGGGGAGCTTTTCTTCGCGACGCGGCAGGGCACGGTTAAGAAAACGTCGCTCAATGAATTTTCCAATGTGCGCAAGGGCGGCATCATCGCCATCGGCATTGAGCCGGGCGACACGTTGATTGACGTGAAGCTGACGCGCGGCAGCACGGGCGAAAGCGATCCCGGTGACGATGTCGTGCTAATCACCAAGGACGGCATGAGCATCCGCTTCCACGAATCCGATGTGCGCTCGATGGGCCGCTCCGCCGGTGGCGTGCGCGGTATCAGTTTGGAATCGGGCGATGCGCTCGTGGCGGCGGCCATCGTGGTGCCGGATGCGGCCTTGCTGGTCGCCGGTGAGAACGGCATTGGCAAGCGCACGGGGTTTGATGCATACCGCGTTCAATCGCGCGGCGGCAAGGGCATCATCACCATGAAGACCGGCGACAAGACCGGCGGCGTCATTGGCGCGCTCACCGTGCGTGATGCCGACGAGATCATGCTTATCACCGTCGGCGGCCAGATGGTGCGCATCCCGGTTGGCGGTATCCGCGAAGCCGGTCGCAACACGATGGGCGTGAAACTTGTGAATCTCGATGCCGGCGACAAGTTGCAGGCGATTGCGCCCGTTATCAGTGAAGATGGCGAAGGCGCTGCCGCTGATGTTCCGGCGGCGGCGTGATTCAGGCTTTTTTTGTCGGGAAATCCCGCCCCTCGCGCCTGATTATTATGAACGCATTGAAAACGAATGTTCTGGCCGCCGCCGTTTTTTTGGCGTGCCTTTTGAATTCCCCGGCCCAAACCCGGGTCGTCACCGTCACCAATTTCGTGACCGTCGTGATTACCAATGTGGTGACAGTCACCAATGTCGTTTCCGCCATGCCCGCCGCTCCGGCGGGCGTATCTGCTTCCATGCCGGCCAAGCCGCTCGTGGCCATGCCGGAACCGCCGAAGTTTCCGTGGAAAAACTCCGTATCCGCCGGATTGACACTGGCGCGGGGCAACAAAAACGCGACCATGTTGACGGCGGATTTTCAGACGCAGAAAAAAAACCCTTTCGACGAGTATCGCCTCGGCCTGGGTGCGGCTTATGGCGAACAAAACTCGGTCGAGACCGTCAACAATTACAAGGCGTTTGGCCAGTGGAACCGCTTGTTTACCCCGCGATTTTTCGGTTACCTTCGTACGGAGGGTTTGCACGACTCGATTGCCAATTTGGATTATCGGCTGACGCTCGGTCCCGGGGTTGGTTATTATTTGATTCAGGGGTCAAACACCACGCTGGCGGTGGAAGCGGGCGGTGCGTATGAATTTCAGCGGCTGGGCGGTGTGGACCAGATGTTTGTTACCGCGCGTCTGGCCGAGCGGTTTGAGCACAAGATCAACAACCACGCCCGGCTGTGGCAGTCTGCGGAAATCCAGCCGCAGGTGGACAGATTGGAAAACTACGTCGTTAATTTTGAAATCGGCGCGGAAGCCGCCATTACCAAATCCTTCAGCCTGAAAACGTATCTCGACGACACCTACGCCAACCGTCCGGCGGCCGGCCATTTGAAAAATGACGCCAAACTCGTTGCCGGCGTGAGCTGTAAATTCTGATTTGGAATAATCAAACGCCGGCTTTGGAGGACGGGGAAGCCGTCGTCTCGTCCGCTGGAATTTTACGGCGCCAGCCGCTCGGTTTTCCACCCGCCATCGGGTTGGCGCGAATAGCTGAAGCGGTCGTGCAGCCGGCTCGGACGGCCCTGCCAGAATTCGATCCGCTCCGGCTGCAAAACGTAGCCGCCCCAGTGTGGCGGCGGCGGGATTTCACCTGGAAATTTCCGCTCCAGCTCGCGCCATTTGGCTTCGAGCACGGCGCGGTCGGCAATGACTTCGCTTTGGTTGGAAGCCCACGCCGCGAACTGGCTGCCGCGCGGACGGCTTCTGAAATACGCCTCGGATTCCGCCCGCGGCAATTTCGTGATTGTGCCCGCCACGCAGACCTGCCGTTCCAGTTCCGACCAGAAAAAAGTCAGCGCGGCGTTGGGATTTTCCGCGAGTTCACGGCCCTTGCGGCTGTCGTAATTGGTGAAAAAGACAAAGCCGCGTTCATCCACCGATTTGAGCAGCACCGTTCGCGCTGAAGGCCGGCCGTCCTTGTCCGCCGTGGCGAGCGTCATCGCGTTGCTGTCTGGCGGCCGGTGGTTGCAAATGGCGCTCCACAATTTGTAAAGCGCGATGCCGATTTTGCGCCAGCGGCTTTGTGACTGTTCGCCCGCGGCGGCGCGGAACCAGGATTCAAACTGTGAAATCGGATCCGCCGCCAGCGCCGCCCGGTCGAGCGCGCCGCGCCGGTAATCTTCGCGGAAATCGCCGAGATTCATGTTACATCGAGCGGAAAACGGTCAGGCCGAGAATCAGTATGAAAACCGCAAACGCCAGCCGCAGCGTGCTGCCGATCCGGACGCGGGTTTCATTCGCCGTCGCAAATTCCAGCAGGTCGCGCAGCTTCCACGGCGTGACGGTGAACCAGATTCCGGCCACCACGAGGACGTAGGCCCAGACTTGGATGACCAGCACGAACGGCGACTGGTCCAGGTGCGGCCGGCCCGTGTCCGCCATCAGTTTGGCCAGCAGCAGCAGCAGCACCGCCAGCCCGCGCACGGCGAGAAAATCCTTCACAAAAATGCAGGCGCCCACGCCGACCGCCGTGAAGCCCGCCATCATGTAGGGCTTGAACGTGGAAAAGTCCGCGATGGGCTCGATGTTCACGTTCCACACAAACCACCCCGTGCCGAGCAGCATCAGGATGACGCCGGTGGCGAAATGGCGCGGCAATTTGCGCGCGGCGGCGGCAAATTCTTTGGGCCGTGCAAGGCCGTAAATCTGCGGCACGCTCATGCCGGCACCGAGCAAAATGGACAGAAGCGACAGTTTCATGTGCGGAAATTAAACCACGAATTCACCGGAATAGACACGAAGAAAAGCGCTCCGTTCACTCCAGAATCGCCGGATCGCCGTAGAGCGTGAAGGAGCCGGTGCGCTCAATCTTCACGTCCATGAGCTGACCCTGATGGCGGGCGCTGCCGTCGAACAGCACGATCCGGTTGCAGCGCGTGCGCCCGGTGTAGCGCGCCGCGTTCTTCTTGCTCGGTCCTTCCACGAGAATCTGCACCTGCCGCCCGATGAAGGCGTCGTATTTTCTCGCGGCGATTTCATTCACCAGATTCAGCAGCCGTTCGTTGCGTTCTTCGCGGGTGGCTTGGGGCAATTGGTCTGGCATGGTTGCCGCCGGCGTGTCGCGGCGCGCGGAATATTTGAAGATGTAGGCGTTGTCGAACTGCGCTTCGCGGCAGAGCGACAGCGTCTGCTCGAAGTCCTCTTCCGTCTCGCCGGGAAAGCCGACGATGATGTCCGTGTAAATGCCGATACCCGGCTTCGCCTGCCGCAATTTCTGGATGATGCCGAGAAATTTCTGCCGCGTGTAGCCGCGGTGCATCAGCTTCAAGATGCGGTCGCTGCCGCTTTGCAGCGGGATGTGCGCGCTCTCGCAGAGCTTCGGCAGCCGCGCGTAGGCGTCCACCAGATCGTCGCCGTAGCCTTTCGGATGCGGCGAGGTGAAACGGATGCGTTCCAAGCCTTCGATCTCGTGGACGGCGTCGAGCAGTTGGACAAAGGCGGATTTGTCTTCCAGTGACGGATAGTCGCGTTTTCCGAAGCTCGTCACAATCTGGCCGAGCAGGGTGATTTCCTTCACGCCGCGCGCCGCAAGTTCCCGGCATTCGGCGACAATGTCGGGGATGGTCCGGCTGCGTTCTTCGCCGCGCGTGGCCGGCACGATGCAAAAGGTGCAATGCTGGTTGCAGCCTTGCATGATGCTGACGAACGCGGACACGGAAGTCTTGGCGCTGCCGTTGAGCAGATGTTCGCGGATGGTCGCCTCGCTCTTGGCCTCGGCGGCGACGTCCACGATTTTTTTGCGCGTGCCGGCCAGCAGCTCGTCCAGATATTCCGCCGCGCGATGAAATTTCTGCGTGCCGAGCACCAAATCCACGTCCGGCAGTTTGTCGATCAGTTCCTGGCCGCGGCTCTGCGCCATGCACCCCATAAAACCGACGATCTGGTCGCGCTTCTCGCTGCGCGCGGTGCCCACAACGTTGCGCATTTTGTTGATGGCCTTTTGTTCGGCAAAATCGCGCACGCTGCAGGTGTTCAGCAGCACCACGTCGGCGGCGGCTTCGGACTTGGCGAGCGAATAGCCCTTGGCCACGAGTTGCGCGGCGACGGCTTCGCTGTCGCGCTCGTTCATCTGGCACCCGTAGGTTTTTATGTAAACGCTCGGCATGGGTCGAGAGTTCGCCATTTTAATTCATCCGGGCGTGGTTGGAAAGGCGGCAGTGCGGCGGATCTGGATTAAATTAGTTCAAAATAGGGCTGGAAATTTTAGCCGGCCTGCGCTTAATTGGCGTTGGTCATGAGCCCAGAACCGACAGCGCAACGACCACCCGGCCGCGCCTATCTCCGGCGTTGCCGGTCAACCTTCAACCGGAGGACATCCCATGGACCTGCATCACCCGTTCGTTAAAGAGTTCCCCGCGCACCGCGAAACCATCCGCTCGCTCAAGCTGGCCGATGCTAAATTCCGCGCGGCGTTCGAGGAGTATCACCAGTTGGACGACGAAATCTGCCGCATCGAGGAGGACGTGGAATACGCCAGCGACCAGCAGATTGACGAAATGAAATTCAAACGCGCGAAGCTGAAAGACGCGCTCTTTGCTGCCGTGAAAAAGCACGAGGCTGCTTTGGTTCACTGAAATCTCCGGGGCGAAACCGCCGCGCCGAAAGCGACCGTGGGTCGCGCGGGGGATTTTTCCCCTCGGCGTGTAGACCATTCACTCGGTTGCGAATGGAAAACGCCGCCGGGTGAATGGTTTTAGTGCGAATTGTGGCTGTCGTGGTTCGCCTTGCGCTTGGCGGCTTCGGCGATGACTTTATCCGCCGCCTCGCGCGGCATTTCCTCGTAGTGGCTGAATGCCTCGGTGTGGACGCCCGCCCCGCCGGTCAGCGAACGCAGCGTGCTGGAGTAATGATACAGTTCCGCTGTCGGCACGCTGGCCTTGATCACTTGGAACGCGCCTGCGGCCTCGATGCCGAGAATTTTTCCGCGCCGTGAGGACAGGTCGCCCATGACCTTGCCCATGAAAGCTTCCGGCACCTGGATTTCAACGGTTTCAATCGGCTCCAGCAACAGCGGCTTGGCGGCGGTGAACGCCTCCTTGAACGCAAAATAGCCGGCGATCTGGAACGCGATGTCCTTGGAATCCACCGGGTGCATCTTGCCGTCGTAAAAATCAATCTTCACGTCGGTCACGCGGCAGCCGGCGAGGACGCCCTCGTTGCAAACTTGCGCCACGCCTTTCTCGACGGACGGCACAAAGTTGCGGTCCACGTTCTGGCCGACGAGCGACTGGGTGAATTCCACGCCGCTGTCGCGCGGCCTGGGTTCGATGCGCATCCAGACTTCGGCAAACTGTCCCGCGCCGCCGGTCTGTTTTTTGTGGCGGTATTTGGAATCGCCTTTGCCGCGGATGGTTTCGCGGTATTTGACGCGCGGCGCGTCGAGGTCCACGTGGACATTGTGCCGCCGGCGCAACCGGTCGGCGATGACTTCCAGGTGCAGTTCGCCCTGCGCCGAAAGAATCGTCTGGTGCAGTTCGCCGTCCACGACGTAGAGGAACGTCGGGTCCTCCTCGTGCAGCGCGGCGAGGCCGGTGGCGATTTTTTCCTCTTCGCCTTTCACCTTCGCGACGAGTGCGGCGTGGATGTTCGGCTTGGGATAAACGACTTTTGTCAGCGTGAGTGGATGTTTCGGCGAGCAGAGCGTGTTGCCGGTGTGCGTGTCCTTGAGCTTTACCACGGCGCCGATGTCACCGGCGCCGAGCGACGGGACGTTCTCGCGGTTCTGGCCGTTGAGCAGGAAAATCTGGCCGACGCGTTCGGTGATCTTGCGGTCGCTGTTGAACAGATCCGTGCCGCTGCGGAACTCGCCCGAATAGACGCGGAAGAAGGACAGCTCGCCGAAGTGCGCCTCGGACATCGTCTTGAAAATATAGGCGACCGTTTCGCTGCCATCGAGCTTCACTTCGGTTTCGTTGCCGCTGGCGTCCAGGGCGGGGACATTTTTGCGGTCCACCGGCGATGAGCCGTATTTGGCGATGAAATCCATGAGGCGCGCGACGCCGATGTTCTTTTCCGCCGCGGTGCAGAAGAGCGGGATGAACAGTTCCTTCTGCACCGCCGAATGGATGCCGGCGCGGAACTCCTCCTCCGACAAGCCGCCCTGCTCGAAATATTTGTTCATCAGGCCGTCGTCCGATTCGGCGATGTGCTCGATGAGTTCGTTGTGCAGTTGCTTCACGCGCTCGCCGAGCTCGCCGGTGGCGGGTTCCTCGGTGTATTTGCCGGAACCGTCGGTGGCGTAGGTGACGACCTCGTTGCGCAGCACGTCGAGCGTGCGGTTGAAGCCGGGGCCGGCGTTCACCGGCACGCTCAACGGAAAAACGTGCCGCCCGAAATGTTCCTGCGCGGATTTCAGCACGTCGTCGAACCGGCCGGTCTCCTTGTCCGCGCCGTTGACGACGATCATTTTCGGGAGGCCGTAGCTGTGGGCGTATTCCCACACGCGGTCGGTGCCCACGCCGAGGCCGTGGTGCGCGTCAATGACGACGAGCGCAAAATCTCCGACGCGCAGCGCGCCCAGGCCTTCGCTGATGAAGTCGAGGTAGCCGGGCGTGTCGATGATGTTGAACTTCTTGCCGGCCCATTCGAGGTGCAGCAGCGAGGCGGAGACGGAGATCTGCCGCTGCTTTTCACTGACGTGGTAATCGGAAACGGTCGAGCCGTCGGCGATTTTGCCCATCCGGTTGATGACGCCGGCGCAGCGGAGCATGGCTTCGGCGAGCACGGTTTTGCCGCACGAGGCGTGACCGACGATGGCGAAGTTGCGGATTTCAGCGGGGGGGTGGTTTTTCATAAGCGGGTTTCACATGGGGCTATAATTTTCCAAGCGGGCTTTATGACTGGTGGCATTTCAAACCCAACCGCCCTCGTTTGGCAAGCGCAATTTTATACCGGCCTCCGCAACGCGCTTGCGGGCGGGCGATAAAGTTGTATTTTTCCCCTATCCGACCGGCATGGCAGACACCCCATTGAAAATATTGCTGATCAGCGGCGACGAAACCGTTTCGCACCGCATCCGCGACCTGTTGCTGGATGCCTCCCATGAAATGGCCGTGACGGTGGAGCCGACCGCCGATGCCGGCCTGGCGCTGATGGCGACGTGTCATTTCAACGTCATCCTGTTCGCGATTCCGCAGACGAACACCGCCGCGTTGTTCCAGATCACCCGGCTCACGGTCAAGGCGCCGCAATTGCCGGTGATTGTCATTGGGCCTGACGAGGACGAAAACTTTCTGGCGGAGGCGGTTTTTAGCGGCGCCCAGGAATATCTTGGCGGCGGCCAGCTCAACGCCCGGGAGTTGTCGCACGCCATTTGCTGCTCCATTGCGCGCCAGCAGGAACACCTGTCGCTGGCGGAGGAAAAGGAAAATTACTATGGTATTTTCGACCACCTCGTCGAGGGTATTTTCCGCACGACGGTGGACGGCCATTACCTGCTGGCCAACGTCGCGCTCGCCCGTATTTATGGCTATGACTCGCCGCTGGAGCTGATGGCGCAGATCAAGGACATCAGCCGCCGCCTGTACGTGGAGCCGGGCCGCCGTGAGGAGTTTGTGCGGCTGATGTCGGAGCACGACACCTTGAACGGCTTCGAGTCGCAGATCTACCGCAAGGACGGCAGCATCATTTGGATTGAGGAGAACTGCCGCGCCGTGCGCGACGGGCAGGGGAAGCTGCTCTATTTCGAAGGTACCGTCGAGGACATCACGCAGCATCGGGAGATGGCGGAGGCGCTGAAACATTCCGAGACGCTCTATCATTCGCTGGTGGAGTCGATGCCGCAGGGTGTGTTCCGCCGCGATCTGCAGGGGCGGTTCACCTTCGCCAACCGGACCTATTGCCAATACGTCAACCGGAAGCTCGAAGACCTGCTGGGCAAGTCGGACTTTGACCTGCATCCCCGCGAGCTGGCGGAAAAATACTGGCGCGATGATTTGGCCATTATGGAAAATGGCGTGACGATGGAGATTACCGAGGAATCCCAGCCGAAGGGCTCCGCTGAAAAGGTGTATCACCATGTCATCAAGACGCCCCTGCGCGACGAGGCCGGGAAGGTCATCGGCCTGCAGGGGATGTTCTGGGACATCACCGAGAAAATCCGCGCCGAGGAGCAGATCCGCCGCACCACCGCCGAGCTGGCTCGCAGCCGCGAGGAATTGCGCGCCAAGAATTCGGTGATGCAGGAAAATCTCCGCACCGCGCGCGAAATCCAGCTCGCCACGCTGCCGCAGCAATATCCCGGTTTTCCGCCCACGGTCCCGCCCGAACAGAGCGCCTTCCAGTTTGTCCACCGCTACGAGCCGGCGGAATCCGTTAGCGGCGATTTCTTCAGCATCACCGCCATTTCGGACACGGAAGTCGGCGTGTTCATCTGCGACGTGGCCGGCCACGGCGTCCGGGCCGCGCTCGTCACCGCCATGATCCGCGCGCTGGCCGAGGAGTTGAAGCCGCTGGCGCGCGAGCCGGGAAATTTCCTGCGCAAGTTGAACGGCGACCTCTGCGCCATCCTCAAGAACACCGGCTCGCCGATGCTCACCACCGCGTTTTATGCCGTGGCCGATTATCGCACCGGCGTGCTGCGGTATGCCAACGCCGGCCATCCCAAGCCGCTGCTCATCCGGCATTCGCTCGGCCAGGTGGAAACCCTGGCCAACTCCATCGGCCGCAGCCAGCCCGCGCTGGGCCTGTTTGAAGACCCGCCGTATCAGACGTCGGAAACCACGATCGTGCCCGGCGATTTCCTCATGCTCTTCACCGACGGCCTTTACGAGGTGCAGGGCCATGACGAGGAACTTTATTCGCAGGAGCGCCTGGTGCTGGACGTGAAAAATCTGCTGCACCATCCGCCGGGGATGCTCTTCGACTCACTGCTCGAAGTCATCCGCACCTTTGCGGTGGACCGGGCCTTTGACGATGACGTCTGTCTCGTCGGCATGGACTTCGTCGGCCTGCCGGCCGTCAAATCCTGAACCGTTCGCCCTGCTTCCCCAAAGCGCCAGAGGACTGGCGCACTCCCAGATGCTTCGCGCCTGCGGTTGCTCTCGGTCAGCGCGCCAGCGTTTTGGAGTGCGGCGGCCCTCCGCCGCTTTTTTTTTTGACCGTTTTGTATCCGTTTTTCATCTGTGTAAATTTGTGGTTTAAAATATTTTTTAGAAAAAACAAAATTGCCGCTGCTTTCTCAGCAGCGTGGACACAGACAATGTAACGGCAAAATCGGCGGGCAACCGGGCTGGATGAATCCTGCCGGGGGGAAATAAAAAAATCCCCGTCCGCGAAGGACGGGGACTTTTGAAAGGGCCGCAGTTTATTCCTGCACGAACTTGATGGCGCGGGATTTCTCCGTGCGCTTGCGCCGGGTTTCGTCCAGCTCTTTTTTGCGGAGCCGCAGGTTTTTCGGCGTGGCCTCCACGTATTCGTCCACGTCGATGTATTCCAGCGCGCGTTCCAGCGAGAGCTTCATGGGCGGCGAGAGGGAGATGCCTTTGCCGTCGCCCTGGGAGCGCATGTTGGTCAGGCGTTTCTCCTTCACCGGATTCACCGGGATGTCGTTCTCGCGGGCGTTCTCGCCCACGATCATGCCGATGTAAATCATGTCGCCGGGCTCCACCATCAGCCGGCCGCGCGTCTGCACCATGTTGAGCGCGTAGCTGGTGGCTTCGCCGTTGTCCATGCTGACGAGCGAGCCGTTCTTGCGCGCGGCGATCTCGCCGCAGTCCGGGCCGTATTCATGGAAGAGATGGCTCATTACGCCCATGCCCTTGGTGGAGTTGACGAGGTCGGTCTCAAAACCGATGAGGCCGCGCATGGGGATGAGCGCCTCGACGGACACCTGGTTGCCCACATGGTTCATGTTCGTGATCTGCGCCTTCCGGCCGGAAAGGTTCTCCATGATGGTGCCGAGACAGTCGTTGGGGATTTCCACGAACAGCTTTTCAATCGGCTCCAGCGGATTGCCGTTTTTATCCTTCTTCCAAAGCACTTCCGGGCGCGAGACGAGCACTTCATGGCCTTCGCGGCGCATCTGCTCGACAAGAATGGCGATTTGCATTTCGCCGCGGCCGCTGACCGCGAAAATTTTCGGGTCGCTGGTCTGGGCGATGCGGAGGGCGACGTTGGTGCGGATTTCCTTCACCAGCCGGTCCCAGATGTGGCGCGCGGTGACGAGCTTGCCGTCCATGCCGGCGAGCGGGCCGTCGTTGACGGCGAATTCCATCTGGATCGTCGGCGGATCAATCGGGATGTAGGGCAGGGCAGGGCGGAGTTCGCTGTCGGTGATGGATTCGCCGATGAACACGTCCTCGAAGCCGCAGATGCCGATGATGTCGCCGGCGTGGGCTTCCTGTACCTCGATGCGCTTCATGCCCTCGAAATGATAGAGCATGGTGACTTTGCTCTTGGATACATTCCCGTTGCCGTGGCGGCAGATGGCGGCGTCGCCGACCTTGATCTTGCCCTCGTAAATCTTGCCGAATGCGATGCGCCCGAGGTAATCGCTGTAGTCCAGATTCGCCACGAGCACTTGAAAACCGTCGCCAGCCTTCGCGCGCGGCGGCGGGATGTGCTTCACGATGGCGTCGAAAAGCGGTTCCATGGTGCCGGTGACGTGTTCCAGCTCCACCTTGGCGTAACCTTCCTTGGCCGAGCAATAGATGAAGGGAAAGTCGAGCTGCTCATCCGTGGCGTTGAGCGACATGAAGAGTTCGAACACCTGGTCGAGCACCTTCTTGGGATTGGCGTTCTCGCGGTCGATCTTGTTGATGACCACGATGGGCTTGGCGCCGGCTTCCAGCGCTTTGCGGAGCACGAAGCGCGTCTGCGCCTGCGGGCCTTCGGCGCTGTCCACCACGAGCAGCACGCCGTCGATCATGTTCATGATGCGCTCCACTTCGCCGCCGAAATCCGCGTGGCCGGGGGTGTCCACGATGTTGATGTGGAAATTCTTGTATTTGAAGGCGGCGTTCTTGGCGCGGATGGTGATGCCTTTTTCCTTTTCCAGGTCCATCGAGTCCATCAGGCGTTCCTCGGAGGATTCGTGCTGGTTGGCGCGGAAGGTGCCGGACTGCTTCAGGAGGCAGTCCACCAAAGTCGTTTTGCCATGATCAACGTGCGCGATGATGGCGATGTTGCGGATGTGTTGCATATCGTAAATGTTCGGTTTGCTCACGTCGCTCAATATACCAGACGTGACCAGAGGCACGAACGGGAAAGCGGCGGAATTGCCGGGCTGCGTATAATGGAGATTTGCGGCCAAAGGTCAAGCAAACCATGCGGCTATTATGGATGTTTCACCGGGCCGGGGCCGGGCGCAGAAAAAAAACGCGGTTGGGCGGCTGGTTAAGCGACCCGCATCACTTGCAGCGGACGAAGATGCGCAGATGTTTGGTTTTGTAGCTGCCGGCGTTGGCGGCAAAGGTCCAGTCCGGGTTGCCGCTGGGCGCGTTGCCGATGCCGAGGTCGGCGTGCTGGCCTTCGCGCCAGTGATTCAGGGCGAACACCGTCTGTTTGGCCTGGTGGTTATGCACTTGCATGGAGCCGTATCCGTCGGCCGGATCCGTCACCTCGTCACCAAAGTCAAAAAGTGTGGCCGAGGCGTTTGGCACCGCGGCCGAATTGTTGGGTCCGTAATTGTTCGGCCAAAACTCGATGTTGCCGCCGTCGAGGTTGGTGCCGGTCGCGAGGTTTTCCACGTCGGAGTAAATGTTCAGGTGCGCGACATTTTGCTGGAAACGGGCGCCGGATTGAAACGTCGGCACGCCGATCTTGTCGAGCGAATCGGTGAAGGCGTCCGTCGAAACATACACCTTGCGCGAGGCGCCCTGGGCGTCTTCCAGTTCAAGGCAATAGGCGATGCGGTCAAACGGTCCTTTGATTTGGCTGCGATTATCTGTGCCCCACCGGATGTCCGGGCCGAGTTTCGCCAGGTCGAGGTCATAAACCAGCTGGTAGCTTTTTGCCTCCGGCACGTGCATTCCCAGCCAATCGCGGACCGGGATGTTTCCGGCCCGGAACGCCCCTGCCGGCAGTCCGGCACCGTTCACCAGATTGGGTTCGGCCACCTGGCTCCAGGCAAAGCGCATGGCCGCTGGATGATGAACTTCCGGGCTTGATAGCACCACCGAAGCTCCCTCGATCCGCGCGGCGGCTTTGACAAATCCGCCTTCGTCGGCATCCATGATCTCAAACCAATTCAGCGGCTGGCCATCGCGGCTGGTCAAACCGCCGTCGGCATGATCAAACCGGACGCGCAGGGTGTCGCCTTCAATGGCCAGGGTTTGGAAGGTCGGGCCGGAATAAATCACCTCGCGTTGTTCATAGGTCCGGGCCAGGGCCAGCAGGGCCAGCCGGCGGCCGACCTCTTGCTTGTTCTTGGGATGGATGTCCTTCAGGTTGCCGATGTCGTTGATGACCGCCATGCCGGCGTTCGGGATTTCCCTGGCCGCGCACGTCTGCGCTTCCCAAAGCTCACTCAGTTGTTCCGGGCGGCTGCCATAATTATACGGCGCGATTTGGGCGAAAAAAAACGGGAAATCGCCTTCGCCCCACCGCTTCCGCCACCCGCCGACCAGCGCTTTCATTTTCTCCGCATAGAGCATGCCTTCGCCGTTGTTCGATTCGCCCTGATACCAGATCGCGCCGCGAATGCCAAAAGTCTCCACGGGATGAATCATGCCGTTGTAGAGGGCTGTCGGATTCTGGAGTTCGTGTGGCGGCAGGAGTTCCGAGGGATAAGTCGGCATGGTTGGCACGATGACGGAGTTGTTCAAGGCGGTGCGGGCCGAGGCCAGCCATTGCTCCGTTTCACCTAGGAACCGTTCCAGCTTCTGCTTGTGCGCGGCGGTGCGGGGATCGCTCAGTTGGACGGCGGCGTTCAAATAGCCCAGCGCCGGCACCGCGGCGAAGCCTTCCGGCGGCGTCCAGGATTCGATGCGCGTGCCGCCCCAGTCCGCGTCAATCAATCCGACGGGCACCTTTAGCTTGCGCTGCAGCTCGCGGCCGAAAAAATAGCCGGCGGCGGAAAAGCCTTTCCAGCCGCCCGCAGCGATATTCTCCGGTGTGCACACTTTCCAGGTGCCCGCCATGTCAGCCATCGGCTCGGGTTTCCAAAGATTGGGAACCATCATGAGGCGGAGGTTGGGAAAATTGGCGGCGGCGGTTTCTTTGGCCCCGTCCTGCACCATGCCGATGCCCATCTCCATGTTGGATTGTCCGGAGCAAAGCCACACTTCGCCGATGAGCACGTCCTGGATTTCTCGCCGGGTGGAGCCGGAAATCGTGAGCGTCTGGGGCGTGGCGTTGGCGGGCAGCGGCGCGAGTTTCACCGTCCATTTTCCGTCCTCGCCGGCGGTCGCCGAATGGTTTTGGCCGGCAAAGGAAATCGTGATCTTGGTGCCGGGCGTATCCCAACCCCACACCGGATTGGACTGCTGTTGCTGCAGTACCATGTGATCGCCAAAGATGGCGGGCAGTCTCAGTTCAGCCTGCAGGTTGGAGACCAGCACCAGACAGGACGCGAGACCTAAGCCGAGTTTTCGCAGGGGATTCATGGGGCTGAATTTATCTAAAAGGAAACGGGGGAAAAGATATTTCTGCCGGCATCAGGCCCATGCCGGCTCGACTGGATATGCCGCCGGTGGTAGCATTTCCCGGCATGATTCGTCTTTTTATCAAACCTTACTGCCCGTGGTGCCACCAAGCCGTGGCTTGGCTGAACGAGCAGGGCGTCCAATACGAGACGCTCGACGTGATTTCCGACAGCAAGGCGTATACGGAAATGGTCAACCTTTCCGGCCAGACCTATGCGCCGGTGATTGATGTGGATGGCAAAATCCTCGCCGACTTCGGCCCGGACGAGCTGGCCAAGTTTTGGAAGAAGATTTCAACGGCCGGTTAAAATCAATTTTCCCATTCGGCCTTTCCGGTGTAGTCTGTGGTTCTGTAAATTTGTGACAACGACTGAATTAAAGCCCCGCCCGCGTCTGCCGGAATGGCTGCGGATGCCGCTGCCGACGACGGACACCTTTGGCCGCACGCGCGGATTGCTCGGCGAACTCAAGCTCCATACGGTCTGCGAAAGCGCGAAGTGCCCGAATCATTGGGAATGCTGGAGCAAAGGGACGGCTACGTTCATGATCGCCGGCGACCGGTGCACGCGGGCCTGCGGGTTTTGCGCCGTGGCCACTGCCAAACCGCTGCCGCTCGAAGCGGATGAACCGCTGCGTGTGGCCGAGGCGACGCGCCGGTTGCAGCTGAAGCACGTCGTCATCACCGCCGTGGCCCGCGATGACATCGCCGATGGCGGCGCGGAACATTTTCGCCGGACGATTGAAGCGGTGAGTAAACTCAATCCGGGCATCGTCATCGAGGTGCTCGTGCCGGATTTCAACGACAGTGACGCGGCGATTGAAAGCGTCTTGGCTGCGAACCCGAACATCTTCAATCACAATCTTGAAACCGTCCGCCGCCTGACGCCGGCGGTTCGCCACCGCGCGACTTACGACCGTTCGTTGAGCGTGCTGAAAAAGGTGAAGGACCAGCGCGGCCGGGCGGTTTACACTAAGTCCGGTATGATGCTCGGTCTGGGCGAGACGGAGGCGGAAGTGTTGACCGGCATGGAGGATTTGCGGCGGGTGGGTTGCGACCTGCTCACGCTGGGGCAGTATTTGCCGCCCTCAACGAAACATCTGCCGCTGGTGGCATACATTTCACCGAAGCAGTTCGTGGATTACGCCCGCGCGGCGCGCGCTATGGGTTTTGTCCATGTCGCCAGCGGGCCGCTGGTGCGGAGTTCGTATCACGCCGCTGAGTTTCAGGCGCCGCCGGCGGATAGTTGATTTTTCAATCTCATCGTCACTATTATTTTTAAACGGAATATTTAAATTATGAACAATCCCAACAGCCAATCACTTCTGTCAGCCTTGGAATGGCGCTATGCCACGAAAATCTTTGACGCGACCCGGAAAATCCCCGCCGATGTCTGGGCGGTGCTGGAAAAAGCGCTGGTCCTGACGCCCACGAGTTACGGTTTGCAGCCGTATCAATTTCTGGTCGTGCAGGACGCGGAAAAGCGCGCGGCGTTGCTGTCCCATTCGTGGGGGCAGAAACAGGTCGTGGACTGCTCGCATTTTGTCGTGTTTTTGGCCCGGACGGAAATGACGGTGGCGGATGTGGAAAAGCTGATTTTGCATACGTCCAAAATCCGCAGCCTGCCGGCCGGCGCGTTGAATTTTTACCGGGATATGATGTTGGGCGACATTGTGAACGGCCCGCGCGGCCAGGCGGCGCACGAGTGGGCGGCGCGGCAGTGCTACATTGCCCTCGGCAGTTTGATGACCTGCGCGGCGGTGCTCGGCGTGGATGCGTGCCCGATGGAGGGAATGGTTCCGGCGGAATACGACCGGATTCTCAACTTGGCCGGCAGCGGCTATAAAACCGTGGTGGCGCTCGCGCTGGGCTATCGCGCCGAGGGCGATAAATATGCGAAGCTGGCAAAAGTCCGTTACGACCGGGCTGAGCTGGTGCGCTTTATTTAGGCGGCTTTGGCTTGTCAGAAAATCACAGCCGTGCATTCATTTTTTTTGCCACAAGTTTTAATTTTATTTCTGGCCTTTAAAGCGGGTTATGGCTAATGTTCTCTCATGTTCAAAAAGCTATTTATCCCCTCGGACGACTCGGATTTGACGAGCATGGCGTTGCTGGTGGCCCGGTTGTGGTTTGGCCTGGCGATGCTGTTCAACAACGGTTTTGAGAAGCTGGTCCATTTTCATGACAAGGCGGGCACGTTTCCCGATCCGCTGGGTTTCGGGCCGGAGGCCAGCCTGATTCTCGTCATTTTCGCCGAGGTGGGGGCCGCGCTTTTTTTAGCGGTTGGTTTTATGACGCGCATTGCCGCGGCGATTCTCGTCGTCGACATGTTCGTCGCCTTTTTGATGGTCCATAAAACCGTGATGGGCGACCATGGCATGGGCGAGCTGGCGTTTGTTTATCTCGCCGGCTACATCACCTTGTTGATTGCGGGCGGCGGGTTGTTTTCTTTGGACACCGTGGTATTTACGAAGCCTGAGCGCAGCAGCATTCAAAAGGCGGACTAGCAAATCCAGAAAGCCGGGTGATTTCAGCGGGGTAGGGCGATGCCTCCGCCTTTTAAAACGTCGGCCGGTTTACCGGCGTTCAACCTAGGTGATTCGCCGCCCCGGCCACGCCGGTGACGATTTCGTTGCGCGTCTTGGCATTGCGAATCCTCACATATTCATCGTTCTCCAGTTTTGCGGTGTAAGCCGTCTTGAGTTCCTGCGCGCGCTTGAACTGTTTGTCCGGCTTCGCCGGCGTGAGCGGATATTCCACCGCATAACCCGCCGCGCGCAAATTGTGCACCAGCTTGAGTGAAATCGGGCGCAACGCCTCATCCTCGATCAGCACAAAAACATCCATCGGGGCATCGAATTTCGGCAGCAGGCCGCGCGCCTTGAGAATTTCCAGCAGCACCACGTCGCCCATGCCAAAGCCCAGCGCGGGCAAATCCACCTTGCCGCCGCTGATGAGCTTCACGAGGTTGTTGTAGCGGCCGCCGCCGGCGATGGCGCGGAATTCGCCCTTGCGGTCAAACGCCTCGAACACCACGCCCGTGTAATACGCCAGGCCGCGGATGACCTGGTAATCAATCTTCACAAAATCCTTCAGTCCGCGCGCCGCGAGATTTTGCAGGATGCTTTCCAGTTCCGCGGTCGGCTTGCCGGCCTCGATGAATTCGTTCACTTTCGTTAGCGTGAACCCCATCGCGGACAACTTTTGTTCCGTCTCCGGTGCCGGCGTGCGCTCCAGCTTGTCAATGATCTGGAAAAACTCGTATTCGTGCGCGGGGTCGCCGCCGCCGTGCTTGAAGAAATCCTGCCATGCGTTGCGGCTGCTCAGGCGGATGACAAAATCCTCCGCTGTTAAGCCGAACGCCCGCAGCGAGTCAACCAGCAGCGCGATCAATTCCGCGTCCGCCGCCGGGTCGGTTTCGCCGATCAGGTCGGCGTTGAACTGGAAATGCTCGCGCAGGCGGCCTTTCTGCTGGCGTTCGTAGCGGAACAACTGTGGGATGGCGAACCACTTGATGGGCTTTTTGTAATTGCGCTCGTGCGCGGCGACCATGCGCGCCAAAGTTGGCGTCATCTCTGGGCGCAGGGAGATTTCGCGGCCGCCCTTGTCCTGAAAATTGTAGAGCTGCCCGACGATTTCCTCGCCGGATTTGGTGGTGAACAGCTCCAGCGGTTCGAGTGGCGGGCCGTCATATTCACGAAAGCCGTAGCGTTTGGCCATCTTGCGCCACTGGTCGAAGATGTATTGGCGCGCGTCGGCGCTCCACACGTCGGTGTGCGGGAGCGGTTCAGGATAAAAATCGCGGAATCCGGGCAGTCGTTCCATCTCTGAAGATTATGGGAAAAAGCGGAAGGCGGAAAGCGCAAAGCGGAAACTGAACCGCAATAAAGGCGCAGGTGACACGATTGGGGAATGGAAGTTAAGCAATGTAGATAGGTTTTGCCCATCTCCCAACTGCCATCTTCCATCTACTATTACGCCTTCGGCGTAAGCTTTAAAACCTCGGCGCGCATTTCCTTGCCGGCCTTGAACTTCACCATCGCGCGCGCGGGAATCGGTACGTCCGTCTCCGGCCGGTTCGGGTTGCGCCCGACGCGGGCCTTGCGGATCTTCACGTCGAACACTCCGAAATTGCGCAGCTCCACCTTGTCGCCCTTGGCGAGCGCTTCGGCGATCTGGTCGAGGGTTTTCTGCACCACCTCGAAGACCTGAGATTGAATCATCCCGGTTTCCTCGCTGATTCGCACCACGATATCTCGTTTGGTCAGGGTCATAGGCTTGATTTGGTTCTAATGTCCATCAACCGCCTTTTTACATAAAATGTCCAGAAAAAAATCACGCCTGCCCGCTCTACTCGGTAACCCGGTATGGTTGCAAAATTGGCCGGTAGTCAGCCGGCGAACTCGTTCTATCCGTTGGTAATTCGGTGAATGGTCAATGGCAATGGCTTGGGTGGAATAACGGCTGCAGCGGGGTTTTTATCGGAGTGTTTTATGATTGTAAGAATATGTGAACCTGCCTGTAAACCAATTGGTTATGACGTGATGGCAGGAGCCGGAATTGAACCGGCAGCACAAGGCTGCCTTGATTGAACTGTTCCCGCTGAATGTTCTGGTTGTCTGGACTGACGCCATCAACGCCCTTGTCTTCTGAACGCCGGACGAGGCCACCAGGAAATCACTCGCCGCCATTATTGATTGGTTAAAATAACGATCATGAAAACACGGCTTGGCGTTTGTTGGAAATATTTTCCCTAAAACATAATCTATTTTTGACAATAGATTAAAGCCTTTTGAATACCCGCCTTAAATTTAATCGACGGATAAAAACCTAGTAATTTTTGAAAAGCCGTGTCGCCCCCGCGGGCAAACACACCAGCGGGTTTGTCAGACATGCCCACGACTTCCGGATCGTAACCCACCTGTTGCGCTGCCATCTTGGCAAATTGCTTGAAGCTGGTGTAAATGCCGGTAGAAAGATTAACAGCCCTGGCATCATCTATTTTGTCCATGGTGGCAATCACCCCGGCGACACAATCACTGATATGGATGAAATCACGCATTTGATTGCCGGTTCCCCAAACAGTCAACACGTTGGCGCCATGATGCGCCAATACCCGCTTGCATATGCTTGGAAAGGGATAGGCATCATCCTGATCCTCGCCGTAGCCGGAAAATGGACGGTATATGACTGACTTGATGCCATGATTTTGCCAAGCAAGTCTTGCGAGGTATTCATGCGTTAGTTTGGCCCATCCGTAGGACATATCAGGCATACCGATGTCATCTCCAAGGCCAATCATGTCCTCAGTCAAAAGTTGATAATTGTTTTCACGCTGAAACTTAATGGGATAGGCCGCACTCGAACTGAAGCAAATCGTTTTGGCAGGACGCGTTTCCTTGGCCCAGCGCCAGTAATCTGCATCAATCGCAAGATCTTCCGCTACCGCAAGAGGGTTTCGTTCAATCATTTCGCGGCCGCCAACCATCGCAGCAAGGTGAATTGTGTAATCAAAATCACTGTCCTTGGCGCGCCGGAAATAATCACGGCAGTCCTCGCGGTAAAAGTGAAAATTCTGAAAACTTCGCGGATCGAATAATGGCCAGCCATTATCGGGATCAATGCCGCCGGTCAGCGGCACAATACTATCCACCGCGTGTACCTCGTCGCCTGCCAGTAAAAAATGTCGGGTAAAATGCCGTCCTACAAAACCAGCCGCTCCGGTAATCAGGATTTTTTTCATTTGGCAAAATGTTTGCGGTAAAGCCTGAAAGCCTCAACTGATCGTCCTGGCAGGTATTGGACAATGGAGTCGGGATCGGCAGCAATTTTGTTCACGAGCTCCAGATTGTTTTCATAGCCGCAATACTCGGCTATCATGTCCCGCACGGGGTTGTGAACATTTCGTTCCTGAAATACCGAGGCTTTGGCCCAGACCACTTTTGCCCCCAGCGCCTGCACATAATATGCCGCCCAGATGTCGTCCATTCTCCCGACATGAGGAAACAGGAAGTAATCTTTTAACAGTTTTCCGCTGAGGAACGTGTTTTGCGAATTGAACGGCCCCATTTTATTCGCGGCAATTGGGAAGCAGGACGGATTAAAATCGCATACGGGCGCGTGCTCCATCCGGCACACGGCGTCAATGTCCGGATCGCCGTTCCAGAAATCCGCCTGCACATCCACTTTGATTTTGCGACGGCTCTTGCGTGAATAATCACGTTTTGGGAGCAGTTGCAATGGATAACCGCGATGCCAGATTTTCGAATGGTTGGTCGCACCCACCGGATCGAACGCGGGCAGATCGGTTTCGAAGTAATTCACCTCGACTTCGCGCCCAACCAGCAGATCTTCGCCCCAACTGGGTTGTGGAATGTTGTCATCGTCCACTACAGCGACAATGTCCGCGCCCATGTCGTGCGCCCATAACATTCCGAAGATGCGACGTTGAATGCAGTTCCAGCCGATGGCATCTGAAAGTTTCCGGTCATATTTTTCCTGCACTTCGGGAGTTATATATTGGCCCCGTTCAAGTTTATAATCAGCTGGTGTTTTTTTATCGCCGATGACTACAAGCTCCCATTCTTTCATGCCTTGAAATCGCCGAATCGCTTCGGTTGGCGGGTTGATTGTAGTGGTGACTATGATTTTTTTCATATTCTTAATCAGCGTTCGATGTCTTGACGGGTAGTGACGCAGCTAGTGCATCGGGGGTGAGGATTTTCTCTAGCGGAGCAAATCTCGTCCGCCATCCAATCCTGAAATACTCAAAATTTCTAAAAAAAGTGTTTTGCGATTCTCCTTCAACCCGCGCCCGCCAAGCGGACGGAATTTCAATCACGGGCACGCCAAGTCGCAACGGTTTGACAAGGGTTTCAAATAGAAATGAATGTCGCAGATCTTCCCATTGAATAATTTTAACCAGCGGTGTGGGAAACAACCGGTAGGCAAATGTAAGGTCGCTTAGCTTGGTCGCGTATAGCAGCGCAAACAATTTTTGAAACACCCAGTTGCAAGCCAGCTTGATTTTTGAATAACCTAGGAACTGAATCCCGTCTTGCCAGCGTGATGCGGTGATAATGGCTGAAGGATTTTTTTTTGAGGCGGCGATCATAGTGCCAACCTCTTTGGGATCGGTTTCCAAATCGCTCGCCATCATGATGACATGGCTGCCGCGGGCTAATTTGAAGGCTTCGCGCATCGCTCCCCCAAGAAATGGCAATTGCTGTTGATGCGTGACTGTAAGGTCGCCCAAATCACTCTTAATCTGGTTGATCGTTGCCATTGCTTCCGGCGTGGTCTTTTTGCAGACAATAATCAAAAATTCTTTAAGGTCTCCTTGCTTAATATCTCGCAAAATAATCTCCACGGTTTGCTTAAGCGATGAGGTTTCATTGACCACAGGTAATATGACTGTCACTGATTCAAATTGATTTGACTGAAAAAAGTTTCTCATTGGTATTCAGGATTATTGGCGATAAATGTTTAGTTTCTCATGCGGAACAATTCCAAACTAATTGGGTTGCTTTTGTTGGCTTTTCAAAAATATTTCCGCATCATCAAGTTCCTTCTTGGTCATCGTGCTGGCTAGTGCTTTCAAAAAATTCACCGCCTCTTGGTCTCCAGTGTGTGCAGCGATCTTAAACCATTTATATGCCTCTAATTTATTTGTTTTCACTCCAATTCCATTTTGATAAAGATTTCCCAGGTTTTTTTGCGCCGGACAACTTCCCCCGGCAGCAGACCGCTCAAGCCAGTTTAACGCGCCGACTCCGTCATGCTGCGTCATCGCCAGCAACGTTCCTAAATCATTTTGTGCTCCAATCTGTCCTCGTTCAGCTGCCCGTTGCAACCAGATAATGGCATTAATTTCGTCTTTTACATTATGATAGGCTAAACCCAGGCTATATTGGGCATCGAGATTACCGCCCAGTGCCATTGGAGTAAGCTGCTGAATGTTGAGTTGGTTTTGAACATGACTATCTGCTAAGGCTAGCTCATCTTTTGTCAACGCGGAAGCACACTCAATTAATTCAGATTCAGTGGATTTATCCCCTTCTAAATTAACAGTCTTAAACCATTTGTACGCTTCGAGCTTATCTGTCTTCACACCGTTACCTGTAGCATACATTTTTCCCAGTTTAATTTGTGATTGTTTCTGTCCTTGTCGTGCAGCCTTGGTAAAAAGTTCTAGCGCTTGATTCATATCTTGTGGCACCCCGACTCCGTTCATTAAAATATATCCAAGGTTGAATTGGGCGGAGGCATTGCCTAAAGCAGCAGCCTTATTTAACCAGTATATTGCTCTGCCATTATCGCGGTGCGTCGCCATCAGTAGCGTGCCTAAATTATTTTGTGCGTCAGAATGACCGGACAGGGCTGCTCTCTGAAACCATATAATTGCGTTTTCGTAATCATTCCCCTGTTGATAAGCTAGACCCAAATTATTTTGAGCATCCAGATTGCCTGTCTGTGCGGCTGCTGTTAATTGCTGAATTATAAGCTGATTCCGGTTTGCAATCTGTGGTTTATTTGATTTTATTTCTTTTACATATAATAGCCCAACCAAAGCTGCCACAGATAAGATGCTAATAATTAACCAATGACTTCCTCTTATTATTGCCTTTAACAGGACTTGATTGTCAGGGGCCTGTTGGATGGATTTTGCATGTTTACTTGTTTTTCTTACATGGGGCGATGCAGTAGTTAAAACAAGGCCCGCGGATGAAGTTGTGCTACATCGCGTTTTGTTCTGCATGAATTCGCTGATGAGAACCCAACACAACGGCATAATCTCATACCAAATTCTAAACTCGTTGATAACGCCGTATAAAAACTGACCTGCTATAAATGCAAAAAATACTACCTTATAAGCTAGATCACGAGTGCAGCTCCATGGAATTAATGATACAAGGAAAATCCCGCCAGCATTTACAAACAAAACGTGGTTTAGGCTGGGAGTGTAAAGCAGCTTCAAATTATCCAATAAAAACTCGGTAACAAAAAAGCCGGAACCATTTTGGGCGTTACCCATGCTCAATGATTGACTGTGAATCCCGTAATGAATGATAAGTATCTTGTTTATAACCATTCTTAATCCAATAGTTAAAACAAACGCCATCGCTTTCCTCCATACTTTCCACCCTTCTATGAAAAAAATTAAAAAACCGCAAACAAGAGTGGTCTCTTTGAAGAGACCACCCAAGCAAACCGCAAGTATTAGCAGCCAGGTATGCTGCTTTTCATATAATAGAATAGCTGCCGTGAAGAAAAACAGCGAAGGCATATCCCAAGGATAACAGTAGGTCGGCTCTATGAAGTTAAACATCAAACCACAAAATACTCCCAGCATAATGAATAAGGCATCTCTTCTGAAATATATGATGATTAGAAATGTTAGAATTAGCCATGAAGCATTGTATAATCCGAAAACCTGTTGAAAATCTACAGATTCAAATGCAAGACTCTTGTTTGTTATTTTATCATAAAACCACGCTGACAGAACCTGCGATATCACCCGACTTTTCCAAGTGGGTCCAACTTGATCCCACGCCTTTTCAGGGTTCGTATGCGATAGGTGTGAAAACAAAAAACCAGAAAACTGGTTGCCGTCTTTTTTGGGTATACACTCTGGCTTAATTAAGCAATAGAAAATTGCAAAGAGTGATAAAGCAACAAAGAGTTCAACACCCAAAAGAGCAATATTCTTAGAAAGTCGGCGTGAAACCCAGCCTGCTAATTGCGGCAACCGACAACCATTAGCTGCCGCAAGAACAAGCCTTTCGGTTTTTTGATAACCTATTCCAACATGATTTAAATATCTAATTAATATGCTTGCCATATTACATCCCAACTAGCGCGCAGTCTTTATGCACTGTTTTTTTTAGATTGTAAAATAAATCCAAAATGGAGAAAGGTAAACGTTGTATTATCTCCCGCATATAGTTCGTCGTATTTGCACAATATTTCGTAAATATTGTAGCTGACGCCAACCGGCGTTGGTGGAGCGGGCGTGGATTGCGCTTCCAAACGAACTTGCTCGCTAGACTACCCCATTCAGCTAGCAAGCGAAGCGCGCAGTTCGTTAAACCAATTATTCCCCTCTGGAGCGAAGCGTGAAGAGTCGCGAAATTTGGGGTGCTTTGGATCAAACCCGGACGCCCATTTCAGCCAATAGAATCAGGGCGAGCATCCAACTAGGTTCACCGAAGTTCATCGAAGAAACCCCTTCCGCCATATCTTACTGCATGTCTTACTTTAGGCTCTCAACAATCCGATAAATAAAAAAGCCCTTGATAATCAAGGGCTTAAAGACGTGGTGGCAGGAGCCGGAATTGAACCGGCGACACAAGGATTTTCAGTCCTCTGCTCTACCAACTGAGCTATCCTGCCGACCAACGGGAGCTGAATTAAACCAGAATTATTCCCGCTGGCAAGTCGCAATCCTGCCTCACACAATCTGCGGCTGCCCCATTTCGGGATCCACGCCTAAATCCTTGATCGCCTGCGCGACGACCTTGCGGTCAATCAGTTTCTTCTCCGCCAGCGCGTAGAGCGTGCCGATCACGGTGCTTTCCACGTCCACGCCGAAGAACCGGCGCAAACGCCCGCGCGTGTCGCTGCGGCCGAAGCCGTCCGTGCCCAGCGTGAACAAGCCGCCGGGAACCCATGGCGCAATCTGGTCCGGCACCGTGCGGATGTTGTCCGACACGGCCACGAAGGCTCCTGGTTCTTTCGCGAGCAGGGACTCGATGTAATTTGCCTTTGCCGGCTGTGTCGGGTGCAGCATGTTCCAGCGCTGGCAGCGGATCGCGTCGGTGCGCAGCAGCTTGTAGCTCGTCGCGCTCCAGACATCGGCGCTCACGCCGTATTTCTCGGCGAGTATCGCCTGCGCCTTCAAGGCGGATTGCATGATGGAGCCGCTGCCGAAAATGTGCGCCTTGATTTTGGCGCCATCGTATCCCCGCTTGAATTTATAGAGGCCCTTCACGATGCCGTCCTCGACGCCGGCGGGCATCGGCGGCATCGGATGATTTTCGTTGTAGAGCGAGAGGTAATAATAAATGTCCTCGTTCTCCACAAACATCCGGCGCATGCCGTCGGCGATGATGACCGCCAGCTCAAAGCCGAATGCCGGATCATACGGCAAACACGTCGGAATGGTGCTCGCGTGCAGCAGGCTGTGGCCGTCCTGGTGCTGCAGGCCTTCGCCGTTGAGCGTGGTGCGGCCGGCGGTGGCGCCCAGCACAAAACCGCGCGCCCGGATGTCGCCGGCCAGCCAGAACAAATCGCCGACGCGCTGCAGGCCGAACATCGAATAGTAGGTGTAGAACGGAATCATCGGCACGCCGTGCGAGGCGTAGCTCGTGGCGGCGGCGATGAACGACGACATCGCGCCGGCTTCGCTGATGCCTTCCTCCAAAATCTGGCCGTCCTTCTTTTCGAGATAGTAGAGCAGCGATTTTTTATCCACCGGCTCGTAAAGCTGGCCCTTCGGCGAATAGATGCCGACGTCCTTGAACAGCGCGTCCATGCCGAACGTGCGCGCCTCGTCGGGGATGATCGGCACCACGTTTTTGCCCACGCCTTTGTGGCGCAGCATCAGCGTCAGCAGCCGCACGAACGCCATCGTGGTCGAGGCTTCGGCGGTGGTGCCTTTGAAAAATTCGGCGAAGTAATCCGCCTTCGGCACGTCGAGCGTCGCCGGCTTCACGAGGCGCGCCGGTATGAATCCGCCGAGTTTTTGGCGGCGCGCGAGCAGGTATTTTGTCTCCTCGCTGTCCGGCGCGGGCCGGAAGAACGGCGTGTCTGCGATCACATCGTCGCTGATGGGGATGTCAAACCGCCGCCGGAACTCGCGGAGCTCCTTCTCGTTCATCTTTTTCTGCTGGTGCGAGATGTTTTTGCCTTCGCCCGCCTCGCCGAGGCCGTAGCCCTTGACGGTCTTCGCGAGAATCACCGTCGGCTGGCCCTGGTGGCCGCTGGCCGCCTTGTAGGCCGCATACATTTTGCGCACATCGTGGCCCCCGCGCAGCAGCTTGGATATCTGCTCGTCGCTCAGATGCGTCACGAGTTCGAGCAATTCGGGATATTTGCCGAAGAAATGTTTGCGCGTGTAGCTGCCCGGCTCGACGACGTATTTCTGATAGTCGCCGTCCACGCATTCTTCCATGCGCTTGAGCAGCAAGCCCGATTTGTCGCGCTTGATGATGTCGTCCCACTCGCCGCCCCAGATCACCTTGATGACATTCCAGCCCGCGCCGGTGAACAGGCCTTCGAGTTCCTGGATGATTTTCCCGTTGCCGCGCACCGGACCGTCGAGCCGCTGCAAATTGCAGTTCACCACCCAGATGAGGTTGTCGAGATTTTCGCGGGCCGCGAGCGTGATGGCGCCGAGCGATTCGGGTTCGTCCGATTCGCCGTCGCCGAGGAAGGCCCAGACTTTCGGCTCGCTTTTCCAGTTCGTCAGTCCGCGCGCCTGCAGGTAGCGATTGAACCGCGCCTGATACAGCGACAGGATTGGGCCGAGGCCCATCGAGACCGTCGGAAACTGCCAGAACTCCGGCATCAGATAAGGATGCGGATACGACGACAGTCCGCCGCCCTCGACGAGTTCCTGCCGGAAATTCTGCAGATCCTTGTCATCCAGCCGCCCTTCCATGTAGGCGCGGGCATACATGCCGGGCGCGGCGTGGCCCTGGAAATAGACCTGATCGCCGGGGAAATTTTCCGTGGCCCCGCGGAAAAAATGATTCTGCGCCACCTCGTAGAGCGTGGCCGACGACGCGAACGAAGCGATGTGCCCGCCGACGTTCGTCGTCGAGTTCGCCTTCACCACCATCGCCATCGCGTTCCAGCGCATGATGCTCTTGATGCGCCGCTCGATGTTGCGGTCGCCGGGATATTCGGGCTGCTCCTCCGCCGGAATGGTGTTGGCGTAAGGCGTCGTGACGCCGCCGGCGGGGCGCGGTGCGGAACGCAGCTCCTGCGCGAGCTTTTCCAGCATTTGCGCCGTGCGCTCGGTGCCCTGGCTGTCGAGCGCCAGTTCAAAAACCGATTTGAGTGTCGCGGAAATCTTGTCGCCGCCGGCGCCGTAAATATCTTTTTTGGATGCTTTCACTTGGATAAACTCGTTTCACGAACACGGAAACGAAGCTCGCATATTAAACGAAATTTGTCTCCGTATCGCCAGCGAAATCAAAACGCAAAATATGCAACGTCTCGAAATCACGCTCCCTTCGCCTGCCGAACAACTCGCGGCGGATGAGGCGTTGCTCGACGCCTGCGAGGCGGGGGGTGGCGACGAAACGCTGCTGTTTTGGGAGCCGCGCGAAACTTTTGTCGTCGTCGGCTACGCGAACCGGGTGGCGGCCGAGGTGAACGTCGCCGCGTGCGAGGCGGAAGGAATTCCGATTTTTCGCCGTTGCTCCGGCGGCGGCACCGTTGTCCAGCTGCCCGGCGGGTTGAACTACGGTTTGCTGCTGCGCATCGCCGAAACCGGCCCGACGCGGAACATCACCACCGCCAACCGGTTCATCATGGAGCAAAATCGCGCCGCGCTGGCATCGCTTTTCCCCAACTCCCAACTTCCAACTCCCAACTCCCGAATTTCCGTCCGCGGTCACACGGATCTTTGCCTCGGTGAAAAGAAGTTCGCCGGCAACTCCCAGCGCCGCCGCAAAAACTTTCTCCTCTTTCATGGCACCCTGCTGTTGAACTGTGATTTGAAACGCATCGGCGAACTGCTGTTGATGCCCTCGCTCGAACCGGATTATCGCGCGCATCGTCCGCACGCGGAATTTGTTGGCAACCTGAATTTGTCCGCCGGTATGGTGAAGGCTGCCCTTGCCGCTGCGTGGGGCGCGAACGTGCCGTTTTCAAACCCGCCGCTCGCAGCGATCGAAAAACTCGCGTCGGCGAAATATTCGGCGCGCGATTGGAATTATAAATTTTAGCCCGATTTGGCCTGTCCGCGGGCGTTTTTAAAACTTGGAATCGCAATCTTTTTTTTGGAAAACCAAAAAAACTTGTTCACCGCCGCCTTCGGTGGAATTTCTTCCTGTGAATAACGCGCGCCCCTGAACGGCAAAACCCCATGATCTTATTGACGTTTTTTTCTTGTTCACGCGTTGTTCACCAGCCGGATTCGGTGAACAACCGGTGCATATCAATTGGTGGGCAGAAATGAAATATCTGCTAGACTGTCTTCAGTTCATTGAAAGAACGAAGCGGGCAGTGGCGGGTAACAGCAAAGCTGTTCGTTTCAGGATAATCCCAGGCGACTGGGGAAAAGTCAGGTCAGGCTGGTTGATCTGGCTCCTCTGAACCGGAGCGCAAGTTCCGGCGAGGCAGAATTCACCGGTTCCTCTGGCGATGTTCGCACATCGTCAAATGCGAATGAGGGACTTGGCGGCAAGCCGCGATAAGAAGCCGCGGCGGGCTGAGTCAAGTAGGTCAGGTCGGTTTCGGGCCTGATTGAATCGCAGTCACCCAGAGGGTGAATAGTTGCTACTGTGCATCAGCACGGTGCGGACGGCTCTGGCGGGTTTGAATAAAATTGAAACCGCCCGAAGAAAAACGCCGAAAGGCGGACAAAAGGAGCGGCCGCATCGGGAAGAACACGGGAACTCGGCAGGTTCCGTGAAAAACTTCCAAGCGCCGGCGATGTTAAAAACGACACCGCTGGACTGTGAGATAAAAAGCAGCTTGAGAGAGAAGAGGCGAGACCCGTGGCTAAGGGCGAACGCACCGCCATCAGCGGTGGCTGACCCGGAGCCAGTGGTTAAGACGCGAATGAAATTCGCAGGCGTGTCTTGACCTGGTTTGCAGGCCGGTGGCGCAACCACCAGCTGAAGCGAGCTGAAAAGCCTCACTCGAAATCCGCGCGGCGCAAGCCGTCGGACGGCCCTGCTACGAGGCCGATAACTCCGCTTGCCGTGGAGAATGGCGTCGGGAAGCCGGCAGCCCCGCAAGGGCGCGCCTAATGCCGGTTCGGGAAAGAGAGCATGGCGAACTCCCATCCCCCATTTGTCCCGGTTCGACCGCAAGGTTGGACCGGGACTTATTGTTTTCTGGTTCCCTGCGTTCAATTTGCGACCCGACCATGCCGCAGGGTTGACTGGCCTCGACTTTTCGGCTTATGTCCGGATTATGAAACTCATCTGGCTCGGACTCATTCCCATCCTCTTGGCTCCGGCGGCGATTGCTTTGGCGCAATCGAACCTTGGCAATCCCTTGAGCAGTCTGGAGACGCTCAAGGATTTTCAGACCATGCGGGCCTCTTCATCCGACCCGAATTGGCCGAACGGCAATGCGGATTCCCGTCCCATTGCGCCCGGCGAAACGCTGACGCTCGCCGAACTCAGCGGACCGGGAAGAATTGTGCATTTCTGGTGCACGATTTCGGATCGCGAGCCTTTCTATTCCCGTCTTTTGACCTTGCGGATTTATTGGGATGGCGAAAAAGCGCCGAGCGTGGAATGCCCGATTGGGGATTTTTTCGGCATTGGCCATGGCGTTGATCAATCCTTCACTTCGTTGCCCGTTCGCGTGACTTCCAATGGTCGGGGTCGCAACTGCTACTGGCCGATGCCGTTCAAAAAATCCGCGCGCATCACCGTTACCAACGAGGGTGACCAGCACTGCCATGCCTTTTATGACTACATTGACTGGCAAAAGCTACCCTCCCTGCCCGGGGACAGCGCCTATTTCCACGCGATGTATCGGCAGGAATTTCCCTGTGTCATGGGGCGCAATTACCTCATCGCGGACATCCAGGGCCGCGGCCAATACGTTGGCACGGTTTTAAGCGTTTACCATGCTTCGCCCGGCTGGTTCGGCGAGGGCGACGACTTTTTCTTCATTGACGGCGACAAGGAACCCGGCCTGCGCGGCACCGGCACCGAAGACTATTTTTGCGACGGCTGGGGGTTTCGCCAGCAGGACGGGCCGTTTTATGGCACGCCGCTCTGGGAAGGCGGTGATACCGGCGACCGGGGCAGCGCCTACCGGTGGCACATTCCCGATCCGGTGACGTTCCGGAAATCGCTCCGCGTGGAAATCGAGCACAAGGGTTCGCAGGTTTTTCCGGATGGCACCAAGTCGGGCTTTATTGAGCGGGACGATTTGTTTTCCAGCGTGGCCTTCTGGTATCAGACCGAGCCGCATAAATCCTGGCCGGAACTGCCTCCCGGCCCGGCTCGCTTGCCGTTTTATGACCGACTCTTGCTCAAAGGGTATGCTGCGGTCAGCGCGGCCAAACACTCGGACGCCCCGCTGTCAGTGCAGCTATTGGGCGGGGTAACCGATGGCAAACAGCTTTGGTTCAAGCCGGATACCGACAATGGCTGGATGGAGGTTTCTTTCCAAACCGGGCCGGAGCCGGCGGCGGATTTGATTCTGAAAACGGTTCATTCCTGGAATTACGGCATTTATCGGGTCAAGCTCGACGGAAAACAGATCGCGCAGCTCGACCTCTACTCGCCCGATGTCAAACCCGTCGCCGACAAATTGGGTCGGCACCAGTTGGATGTCGGAACGCACACGCTGCGCTTCGAGTGCGTCGGCAAATCCCCGGCCTCGACGGGCTATTTTCTGGGGTTTGACGCCCTGGCCATGCGGATTCCCGCCTACAGCCGGGCTGCGAGCGTTGATTTACGGACATTACAGAAGTTGAATCCATAGGCAATCATCCGGTGGCGCGGAAAGAATCCCGAAATTTGAATCGAATCCGGATTGCGATGAAGATCGGGCCTGGAAATCTAGGTTGCGAAATAATGCTTGCCCGTTTGTTTCTTTCCTTTCAATCTTGAATCACAAGATTTATTAACCAGGCTTTGAAACAAATTTTATGGGACACATTTACAACAACATCATCGAGACTGTCGGTCGCACGCCGCTGGTCAAGCTGAACAAGGTCACCGCCGGCGTGGACGCCACCATCCTGCTCAAGTGCGAATTCTTTAATCCGCTCGGCAGCGTCAAGGATCGTATCGGCATGGCGATGATTGAGGACGCCGAGAAGCGTGGCATCCTTAAAAAAGACACCGTCATCATCGAGCCGACCAGCGGCAACACCGGTATCGCCCTGGCGTTTGTCGCGGCGGCCAAAGGTTACCAGCTCATCCTCACGATGCCCGAAACGATGTCGCTCGAACGCCGCACCTTGCTGGCGATGCTTGGCGCCAAACTCGTCTTGACGCCCGGCGCGGAAGGCATGAAGGGCGCGATTGCCCGCGCCGAGGCGCTGGCCAGGGAAACGCCGAACTCCTGGATTCCGCAGCAGTTTGAAAACCCGGCGAACCCGGCGATTCACTCCCGGACCACGGCGGTCGAGCTTTGGGATGACACTGACGGCAAGATTGATATTCTGGTCGCCGCGGTCGGCACCGGTGGCACCATCACCGGCGTCACCGAAGTCATCAAGCCCCAAAAGCCGTCCTTTCAGGCCATCGCGGTGGAGCCGAAAGATTCACCGGTCATTACCCAGACGCTCGCCGGTCAGCCGGTGAAGCCCGGTCCGCACAAGATTCAGGGCACCGGCGCGGGTTTCGTTCCGAAAAATCTTCACCTCAAGGACAGCGCCGGCAATGCGCAGATTGTCGAGGCCGTTCAGGTTTCCAACGACGACGCCTTTGCGATGGCTCGCCGGCTGGCGAAGGAAGAAGGGATTCTCGTCGGCATCTCCACCGGCGCGAATGTCATCGCCGCCATCGAAGTGGCCAAACGCCCGGAAAACAAGGGCAAAGTTATCGTGACCATCGCCTGCTCGACCGGCGAACGTTATTTGAGCACCGCGCTGGCGGCGGAAGCCCGCGCCGAAGTCGGCGGCTGATTCAAATACAAGGTTTTCCGGCGCGCAATTTCTTTGAATTTGCGCGCCTTTTGCTTTGGATTGCTCAAAATAATTGTTGCCTTTCAAAGTGTTTCGGTTTAAATATTCACGCGTCGAAGGTTTCCATTGGCCGCTTTGGTGCGGCTGAATTTTCCAAGTTCACTTTTCCAGCAAATTTCCGGAAGGGTTTCAGCCTTTAGACACACATACAACATTTTATGAGCGAAACACAGGCGAACGGCGATAAGGCCGTCAATCCCAACTACGGTTCCGGCTATCTCGAAATTTCCGAGAAGGGCTTTGGTTTCCTGCGCACGTCGCAAAACCATTTTCATCCCAAGCCGACCGACATTTTTGTCACGCCGGACACCATTCGCCGTAGCTTTTTGCGCGAAGGCAGCTATGTCGAGGGTGCCACCCAGCCGCCGCATCGCGGCACGAGTCCGCAACTCAAGACCGTGGACAAGGTCAACGACATGACCTTTCAGGATTACACCAAGGCCGTGCGCTTTGAAAACCTGACCTCGATCGACCCGATTGAAAAATTCAAGCTGGAGACGACGCCGGATCAGATGGAAACGCGGGTGATTGACCTCGTCACGCCCATTGGCAAAGGCACGCGCGGCATCATCGTCGCCCCGCCGCGCACGGGCAAGACCACCATCCTCAAGCAGATCTGCAATGCCATCACCACAAACCACCCGGAAGTTCACGTCATGGTGTTGCTGATTGACGAGCGCCCGGAGGAAGTCACCGATTTCCAGCGCTCGGTGAAGGCGGAAGTCGTCGCCTCCTCAAACGATATGGAGATTGACACGCATGTCCGCCTCTCGCGCTTTATGATCGAGCGCTGCCGCCGCATCGTGGAATCGGGCAAGGACGTCTTTGTGCTGATGGATTCGCTCACGCGCATCGCCCGCGCCTACAACTCCGCCCACGGCGGTTCCGGCCGCACGATGTCCGGCGGCGTGGACGCCCGCGCTTTGGAGATTCCGCGCAAGATGTTCGCCTCCGCGCGCAAGATCGAAAACGGCGGCTCGCTCACCATCATCGCCACCGCGCTGGTGGACACCGGCAGCCGCATGGACGAGCTGATTTTCCAGGAGTTCAAAGGCACCGGTAACATGGAGTTGATCCTGGATCGCAAACTGTCGGATCGCCGCCTGTATCCCGCGATTGACATTCCCAAGTCCGGCACGCGCAAGGAGGAAAAGCTGTTCCCTGCGAAAAATCTCGAGGCCATCCGCAAGCTGCGCCGCACCATGGTGGACTTGAACCCCATCGAGGCGATGGAGACGCTTACCGCCGCGCTCAAAAAATTCAAGACCAACGACGAGTTTCTGGCCAAGATGTCCGTCGGTTCGTGAGTTCGTGAATCGTTGAACCGAAACCGATGCCCCGGAGCAACGTTTCAGCGAAGTCCGGTTTCCCCAGTTCCCGTCCGCCGCTGGAGCGGATGCTCCGCCTCCATCAGGCCTTGCAGGCCGGCGGATTTCCCAATGTCCGCCGGCTTGCGCGCGAAGCCGGAGTTTCCCCCAAGACCATCCACCGCGACATCGAGTTCATGCGCGACCGGCTGAACCTGCCGGTCGCGTTCGCCGCCGCCCGCAACGGCTATTTTTACGACGGCGAAGTCGGCGCGTTTCCCACGATGCAGATCACCGAGGGCGAGATCTTCGCGCTCGTCGTCGCGGAAAAAGCCTTGCAGCAATATCGCGGCACGAGCTTCGAGCAACCGCTCCTGAGCGCCATCAAAAAAATGGAGCAGGCGCTGCCCGACACCATTTCGCTCAATCTGGCCGATATCGGGCGCACCATTTCCTTCCGCACGCGCGCCGAGCCGATCCTCAACTTGGAAATCTTCGACGTGCTTGCCCGGGCCGTCGCGCAGCGGCAGCAACTGGAACTGCATTACCGCAAGCCCGGCCACTCCGTCGAGAAACGAATCGTGGACGCCTGCCATCTGGCGAACATCAACGGCGAATGGTATCTTTTCGCCTATGACCACGCGCGCCAGGATCTCCGCACCTTCGTTCCGGCGCGCATCCGGTCCGTCAAGCCGACGGGCAAAACCTTTGAGCGTTCGCAGAGATTTTCGCTGGAGCAACGCCTGCGCGACAGCTTCGGCGTTCACGCCGGCGAAGGTGAATTTAATGTCATCATCCGCTTCAATGCCCGTGCCGCCGACTATATCCGCGAAAAGAAATGGCATTCCTCGCAGACGGTGCGCGATTTGAAGGCTGGCGGCGTGGAGTTGAAAATGAAGCTCTCCAGTCTCGCCGAAGTGCAACGCTGGGTCTTGAGTTGGGGTGGTGACGCGAAGGTTTTGCAGCCGAAGGAATTGGTCGAATCCGTCCGCGCCGCGGCAAAAAAAATTCTTCATCCGACGGCGTAGCGGCTTTCGGCAGAAAGCCGGATTGTTTATGCGCCTGATAATTGTGGCGCTCTGCCGGGCCGCCGCTATACAAACTTCCCCGGATTCAAAATGTTGTGCGGGTCGAGCGCGGTTTTCACCAGGCGGTGCAGCTCGCGGGAATTTTCGGAAACCGCCTGCGGCCACCAGCGTTTTTTGGCGAGGCCGATGCCGTGCTCGCCGGTGATGCTCCCGCCCGATGCGATGACCCAGCGGAATAATTCATCCAGGCATCTCTCCGAACGCTTCTTCGCGCCGGGCTGCGTGTAATCCACCATGACATTGGTGTGGATGTTGCCGTCGCCGGCATGGCCGAAGCAGGCGAGTTGCAGACCGTGCTTTTTTTGCAACGTCGCGGCAAATTTGAAAAGCGGTTCCAATTTTCCGCGCGGCACCACGATATCCTCGTTCAATTTGGTCAGGCCGGTGTCGCGGAGCGCGTAGGAAAATTCCCGGCGGATTTGCCAGACGGCTTCACATTCCGTCGCCCCAAAACCACGCTCGACGAACAAAGGTTTCTGCCGCCGCACAATCTTTTCCACGGCGGCAATTTCCTGGCGCACGGATTTTTTCTGCCCGTCCAGCTCCACGATCAGATGAGCCTTGCACCCTAGCAATCGTTTGCTGCCGGTTCGTTTCGCGGCGGCGGCGAGCGTGAATTCATCCGCCAGCTCCGCCGCGCACGGCAGATAGCCGGCGGCGAAAATGGATTGCAGCGCGCGCACCGCCGAATTCATGGAACCAAATCCCACGGCCAGATTCGCGCGGAATGGCGGGAGTGGAATCAGCTTCAGTGTCGCCTCGGTGATGACGCCGAGCAGGCCTTCCGAGCCGACGAAGAGCCGGTGCAGTTCAAAGCCGGTTTTATTTTTGTGCGTGCGGCCGCCGAGCCGGCAGATTTTTCCGTCCGCCAAAACGACTTCCAAACCGAGGACATAATCGCGGGTGACGCCGTATTTCAGGCAGCGCGGCCCGCCGGCGTTGGTGGCGATGTTGCCGCCGAGGGAATTATCCTTGCGGCTGGCCGGGTCGGGCGGATAAAAGCGGCCGAGTTTTTCCACGGCGGCTTGAAACGCGGCGGTGTTGACCGCCGGCTGGACGACGGCGACGAAATCGGCCGGATTGATCTCCAGAATTTTCCCCATGCGCTCGGTGGAGAGCGCGATGCCGCCGTGCACGGGCACGCAGCCGCCGACGTAGCCGTGGCCCGCGCCGCGCGGCGTGACCGGAATGTTATGCTTGTGTGCGAACGCCAGGATTTTGCTGACGGATTGGGTGGAGCGGGGCCGGGCAACGGCGTCGGGTTGTTGGGTGGCGAACCATTTATCGCCGGAATATTTTGTGAGCGTGGCGGGTTCGAGAAAGATTTCGCCGGGCAGAAGCTTTTTCAACTGCCGGAGTGGGCGTGAGAATTTCATGCGGCGGGCAAGTCTAAAAATTCCCCAACCTCGGCGGCTTCGGCTTCGGGCACCTGCACGCGGATGCCGCCGACGGCTAGGGCGTAGCCTTCCATCCCCAAGGCCGCTGCTTCATCGGCCACAAACGGATGAAAGCCGGCGGCTTCCAGTCGTGAATATACGAGTTGCGCGTCGGCCGGATTGAGCGCTTTGTAAACGGTGGTTGGATTCATTGGCCGTGTTCCGGTTTGATCTCGGCAAAGACCAGGACGCCGGCGCCGGTCTGGACCGAGCTGACAATCTGGGCCCCGACGGTTTGGCCCACGTGGGAATGGCCGTTGTTGACCACCATCATGGTGCCGTCGGGCAGGTAGCCGATGCCCTGGCCTTTGTCGCGGCCTTCGCGGACGATTTTGATCTGCACGGTTTCGCCGGGAATCAGCGCGGTTTTCATAAGCCGGCTGATTTCATGGAGGTTTACGCAATTGACCCCTTGCAGGCCGGCGACTTTGGTGAGGTTGAAATCGTTGGTGTAGAGCCTGGCGTTGAGGCCGCGCGCGAGCCGGACCAGCTTGGCATCCACCCCTTTTTCCTCCGGAAAATCGCCGTCGTGGATGCGCACCTCGATTTTATTGTTGTGCTGAAGGCGGTGCAGTATTTCAAAGCCGCGTCGGCCCCGGGCGCGTTTGATGTCGTCGGCGGAATCGGCGATTTGCTGTAGTTCCAGCAGCACAAAGCGCGGCACCACCACGAGACCTTCGATGAAGCCGATTTCAATCAGGTCGGCGATGCGGCCGTCTATGATGATGCTGGTGTCGAGCAGCAGGAGATTGTCGGGTTTGTTTTGCGGCGAAAAACGGACGTAGGGAATGATCAATGAAAAATCCTCCTTGTTGCTGCGCATGGCCAGCACGATGCCGATGTAGCCGAAGCTCAAAAACAGGCAGAGGCGCACCAGCCAGCGGACTTTTTCCTCCGTGTTTTCAAACAGTCCGGAGCGGTCGATCAGCAACGCCACCAGCGAGCCCAGCAGCAAGCCGAAGGTGGTCGCCGAAAAGGCGCGCAGCGAAAAACCTTTCAGCATCTCATCCACCGCGATAAGCAGGCCGCCGAAGCCGAAGCCGATGAAGAGACCGACAATGGCGCCGTGCTCCTGGCCGACGTATTCGGGGCGCACCTGGCTGATGGCGAAACCCGCGAGGATGCAAAGCCCCAGAAATAAAATGCGGATGACCCAGAGTGGTTTCATTTGCGTGTTGGTTTGGGGCTGGTGTTGGTGTAGGTGGTTGGCGGTGGGTGCGACCACAGGATGCCCCAAAGTCCGATGCGGTTCAAGTTGCTGCTGGTGACCGCGAGGTTGGCGGCGATGGCTTGGACGTTGGTGGCGAGTTGGGGGTTTTGGAGCACCGTCCCGGCCAGCCCCTTGCCGGCCTGCATATCGTTGATGAGCTCTTTGATGCTGTTCATGGATCCGGCCAGATCCTTGGTCGCCTGGTTAATGTTGCTGCTGTTGGTGGCGAGAATCTGCTTGGCTGAATCGCCCAGGTCGGTCAGGCCGGCGGAGAACTTCACTACGTTGCTGACCGCGATGCCAACCTGCGCGCTGTTGGTGTTCAGGAGATTGTTGACCTCTTGCACCGCCCCCAGCGCCTGTTCGGTGAAGAGCCTTAAGTTGGTGATGGACGTGCCGAAGTTGGCGAGCGTCTGCGCGTTCAAAACCTGCGCCCGCAGGTCGGTTACCGAGGCGTCGAGTTTTTTTGCCGTTTCATCAATGCGTTCAATGAAGCCTGCGGCGTCGCGTGCCACCTGTTGCAGATTGAAAGGCGAAAGGCATTTTGCGGTGGCCTCATCGGTGAATTTTGCCGCCTCGGTCATGGCCACCACGTTCGTTGCGGGAATGATGGAGACGAATTGGTCGCCCAGAAAGCCGGCGGATTCGATGACAAATGTCGAGTTGGTGTAGACCGGGAACTCTTTGTAGATCTTCAGGTCGATGGTGACGCTCTTGCCGTCCGGCGCGAGGCGGATGCCGGCGACGCTGCCGACCTGCACGCCGGCGAGCAGCACGCTCGCGTGCGGCTTGATGCCGCCGACGTTCACCGCTTGCAGGTGCAGTGTGTAGGCGCCGCGCCAGAGGCTGGTGCTCTTGCTGAACTGCAGCAGGAGCGCGGCGAGCAGCGCCAGGCCGATGAAGACAAACAGTCCGACTTTGGTTTCCAATCGCGATTTTTCCATGGTCAAAAGTTATTCGTCCGCCACGCCGTCCACAAACTGCCGCACCACCGGGTCGGTCGAGGCGAACAGTTTTTCCGGCGTGCAGTTCGCGTAAATTCTTTTCTCGTGCAGCATGAGCACATGGTTGCCCACGCGCCGCGCGCTGCGCATGTCGTGCGTGACGACGATGCTTGTCACCTTCAAATGGTCGCGCACGCGGATGATCAGCTTGTCAATGCTGTCGGACACGATCGGGTCCAGCCCGGTTGTCGGCTCATCGTAGAGCAGAATCTGCGGTTCGTAAACAATCGCCCGCGCCAGCCCCACGCGCTTCCGCATGCCGCCGGACAGCTCCGCCGGCTTCTTCTTTTCCGTGCCCGGCAAATCCACCAGCTCCAGCACGCCCGCCACGCGCTTGGCGATTTCGCCCGGCGTAAACTGGTGCTTCCGCTCCAGCGGAAACGCCACGTTTTCCGCCACCGTCATCGAGTCGAACAGCGCCGCGCCCTGGAACACCATCCCGAACTTGGAACGCACCCGCAGCAGCTGGCGCTCGCTCATGTGGGTGATGTTTTCGCCGTCCACAAAAACTTCGCCCGCGTCCGGTTGCAGCAGGCCGATGATGTGTTTTAGGAGAACGCTTTTGCCGCCGCCGCTGCGGCCGATGATCACCGCCGATTCACCGTTTTCAATCCGCAGATCCATGTCCTCAAGAATCAGTTGCGGGCCGAAGCTTTTTCTCAATTGGCGCACTTCGATCATGATAACCAGAACAACACATACAGCCGCTGGAGCAGCAGCGTCAGGAAAAAGTTGGTGATGAGGATGGTGATGGATGAAAACACCACCGCCTCCGTCGTGGCGCGGCCCACGCCTTCCGCGCCCATGCCGCAGGTCATGCCCTTGTAACAGCCGATGAGCGCGATGATGCCGCCATAGACAAACGATTTCACCAGGCCGAACACCACGTCGATGTCGCCCGTGTATTTCAGCATGTTGAAATAAAGATAAGTCGGGTCGATGCCCATCAGTTGCGTGCCGACGAAGTAGCCGGAACCGATGCCGAGCACGATGGACTCGATCGTCAATAGCGGCAGCGCGATCATCGAGGCCAGCAGCCGGGGCACGACGAGATAATCGATCGGGTGCGTCGCCAGCGTCCGCAGCGCGTCAATCTGCTCCGTCACGCGCATGGTGCCGATTTCCGCCGCGATGGCGGCGCCAACCCGGCCGGCGACCATCAGCGCCGTCAGCACCGGGCCGAGTTCGTCGCACATGGATACGCCCACCACCGCGAGCGTGGCGGTGTCCATCTTGACCTTGTGAAATTGGAAATAAGTTTGCGCCGTCAGCACCATGCCGGTGAAGGCGCCGGTGACCAGCACCACCGCCTGCGATTTGATGCCGATGAAATAAATCTGGTAGAGCAAATCGCGCCGCGAAGCCTTGAAGGTGAGGCAGGACGCAACCGTGTCCCGCGTCAGCACGGCGAGGCGGCCCAGTCCGGTGAGCCATTCGCCAACCCATGTGCGCGCGAGAAAATTCATTGCGGGTTTAGCTTAACCAACCGCCGGCTCTTTTGCCAGCGCGGGAATGAGCCTCTCCCCATTGGTTGGTTTGCGCTTCAGCCGTCTCGCCGGGCGGGCCGGACCGCGAATTTCACGGCTTGCGCGTCGGTTGGAAGCGGTTTTAAATCTGGGCTATTCATGGGTCGCCGATTAAAAGCCAAACTTGTCCGCAACTGCGACTCGCCGGATGGGGATAAACCAGGCGGTAAAAACTTTCCGCCGGAAAACCGTTTGCATCCTCGCTGGCTGAGAATCATGGTTTGCATCTTTCTCGCCGCTGCCGTGTGGGTTGTGTTTGGCCAGACCCGGCTTCATGAGTTTGTCAATTATGACGATAATGATTATGTTTTCGACAATCCGGTTGTCGCTCAGGGTCTCAGCTGGAACGGAATCGTTTGGGCGTTCACCCACCGGCATGCTGGCAATTGGCATCCTCTGACCACCCTGTCTCATATGCTGGATTGCCAGATCTACGGTTTGCATCCGGCTGGACATCATCTGACCAATGTCTTGCTTCATACCGTGACGGTCATCCTCTTGTTCCTGATGCTGGGAAACCTGACCGGCGCGTTTTGGCGGAGTGCCTTTGTGGCCGCGGTGTTTGCCATCCATCCGTTGCGGGTGGAATCGGTGGCTTGGGTGGCGGAACGGAAGGATGTGTTGAGCGGATTATTCTTTGTTCTGACCCTGTGGGCGTATGGGCGCTATGTGCAATATTTTAAAGATAAAAATTCCAAGTCCAAAGTTTGGTATGGACTGGCATTGGGGTTGTTTGTGCTGGGATTGATGAGCAAGCCAATGTTGGTGACGCTGCCGTTCATCCTGCTGTTGCTGGATTACTGGCCTTTGAAACGGATTGAAAACTGCGGGTTTGGGATTGCCGCTTGGCGGCGGCTGGTTGTGGAAAAGCTGCCTTTCTTTTTATTGGCTGCGGTTGACTGTGGCGTCACTATGCTCGCCCAAAATAAAGCCGCCTGGTCTTATCAAGCCATTGATTTTCCATCGCGAATTGGAAATGCCCTGATTTCTTATGCCGACTATCTTGGTCAGATGTTTCTCCCGGTCAATCAGGCTGTGCTCTATCCGCACCCGGGAAACCACCTCTACTTTGGAAAGGTTGCCGTCTCTCTGCTGGTTTTGCTTTTCATTTCTGCGGGTGTTTTGGCCGGGCGTCATCGGCAACCCTGTCTGCTGGTGGGGTGGTTGTGGTACTTGGGTATGTTGGTGCCCGTCATCGGTCTCGTGCAGGTGGGAACGCAGGCGCGGGCGGATCGCTATACTTACCTGCCGCAAATGGGATTGTATTTACTGCTGGCGTGGGGTGGGGTGGCGCTTTGCCGCAAGTGGCCTTGCCGGCGCGCCGTGTTGGGAACCGCGGCTGCGGTGATTCTGGCCGGCTTGATGAGGGTGGCGCATGTTCAGACGCGGTATTGGAAAGACAGTATTAACCTCTGGACCCACGCCCTCGTTTGCACGTCGAAAAATTATACGGCCTATAATAATTTGGGTATTGCGCTGGCCGCCCGGGGAAAATCGGCTGAAGCCATTCAATGTTACCGGCAGGCAATCCAACTCAAGCCGGATTACGCTGATGCTCAAAGGAATTTAGGTGCCGGATTGATCTTGCAAGGTAACTTGGACGAAGCCGTTCAACATCTTGATCGGGCGCTCCTACTCAAGCCGGATTTTGCCGAGGCTCACAACGATTTAGGTGTGATATTGGCTCAACTAGGGAAGTTGGATGAGGCGGTTCAACATTTCGGGCGGGCACTCCAGCTCAATCCCAATTATGCCCCTAGCCACAGAAATTTGGGTTCGCTATTGATGATGCAAGGCCGGCTGGACGAGTCGGCTCAACATCTTAATCGGGCGCTCCAATTGAAGCCGGATTTTGCCGAGGCTTGCAATGATCTGGGGGCCACGCTGGCCGCCCAGGGAAAGTTAAACGATGCCCTGTCCCGTTTCCAACAAGCTTTGAATCTGGCTCAAGCCCAAAATAATATTGCTTTGGTGGCGAACATCTTGACCCGGCTCAAACCGGTTAATTCAAACTTGCCTCAGCCTGAAAAGCGTTAATTCTTTAAGCGGCCGATTATCACGCTTGCAAGAAATTCCGCCCGCTCTACGCTTGACCGCGTTTGCGCACGATTTTAAAACTTGTCTTCCGCATGGTTGCCCTCGGTTTTCTGCTGCTGGTGCTGCTGGCGGCCGTTGCTTGTTTCTATCCGGAAAAATTAATCTGCGTGGACAGCGGCCGGGTTTCGGCGGATGTCATTGTTGTTCTCGGTGGCGGCCAGCATGAACGGCCGTTGCGGGCGGCGGAATTATTTCAACAGCGCGCCGCGCCGCGCATTCTCATTTCCGGTGCGGGCGACGACGAGATCAACCGGCGGCTTTTGATCCAAGCCGGCGTGCCGGCGGCGGCCATTGAGATCGAATCCCAGTCCGCCACGACGCGTGAGAATGCGGAGGCTGCGCTCAAACTGTTGCGCGCGGAAAAAGTGCGGAGCGTGATTTTGGTGACCTCGTGGTATCACTCGCGGCGGGCTTTGCTGACGTTTGTACATTTTGCGCCGGAGTTGAAATTTTATTCGCGCCCGTCGTATTTTGGTTTTGCGCGGGAAGAATGGAAGCGCACCGGCCTGGGGCAGCGAATGCGGCTGGAGTTCTTGAAGTTACCGGGCTATTGGGTGTGGTATGGTGTAAATCCTTTTTAATAAACTTGCCCTGCGCGGCGGCGGCGGATAAGTTACCCGTCGCGGGGTGGAGCAGCCCGGTAGCTCGTCAGGCTCATAACCTGAAGGTCGTTGGTTCAAATCCAGCCCCCGCAACCAATTTCCGGCGACATAATTGTCTATGTGTTTAAGGCTTGTGCCGTCTCAATCAAGACGGCGTTTTTTCTGCCCTAATTAAGTTCCTTCCGGACTTTCAAAATCACGCAAAAAACACGGCGACAATGGGGCGAATGCCTTCAAAAATAAAATTCGTTCGGTCTGATCCCGCTTGGTCACACCCCACCTGTTCCCCTATTTCGCAGGTGATAGTCTCGCCAATCCGCATTTTTCATCTGATTGGGCGGGATCCGATGGCCACTTCGGATCGGGTTTGGCTCCGCCCCAAAAGTTTAAGCTGGGTTCTTTGTCCTTGTTGCTGGTTATACCGTCAAATTTCAGTTGCTGGTAATCAAAGCCTTCATCAATCCAGATGTTTGCAGCATTTGATCCAGCCGCTTGGGCGAAACCGGCACGGTGGTACCCAGTTCCTGCGCGAACAGCGAGACTTTGTATTCCTCCACCAGCCAGCGGAATTCCTCCACCCGCATCCAGGCCTCGTTGAATTTTGGCGGATTGTCCTGCAGCAATTTTAACTTCGCCAAGTAGGGTGCGATGATTTGGGCTCGCTCCTTATCCTTCAAGGGGTTCAACTTCGCCCGCTCCCGGCGCGTGACGAGTGCCTTGAGATACCGTGGAACGTGCACGAGCCGCGCCCAGGGTATGACGGCCAAAAAATTTCGCGGCAGCAGGGCGTCCAGTTCCTCCACCCAAATGTCCGTCTGCTTTGCGGTAGCGCGCGTGGCAAGGTTCAACTGGCTCAAATCGGAAAGGGTCTTTGCCCTAGATAAGGCGGGCGAAGTTTCACTGCGCGACAAAATCTCATGCCGCGCCCGGAGAATGATGCCGATCTGATCCACCAGCTTCAGGGCGAGGCCGGGTATCGCCAGGCGGGTTTGTTGCACGGCGGCTAGAAAGTTTTCCTCGTTCAAAGTGGAAAAAACTTCGCCCGGCAACACATGGCGCTTCAGGTTCTCAAAGGCCGTCGCTTGCAATTCAGCCATCGGACAGAAGTCGGTCACCAGCGCATCAAACTGCTTCAACTCTCGCAGATCCCGGTGCAGCCACGCGAAATCTTTAGCCAGCGCCCGCTCAACGAGTTTTTGAATACCGCCCAGTGTCGCCAGCCGCGCCAACTCTTCCGTGCGAAACAGCCGCAGGCTCACATCCTCATTTTCAACCGGCAATCCGGGCCACGCATACGTTGGCACCGGGTCGGCTTCGCTGACCGTGATTCGTGCCGGCAGGGTGCCGAAATTCCAAGTGGTGATACCGGCGCGTTCCCATTGCTGCGCTACGTGCGACCAGGCGGAGTCGTCCGGCGCAGGTTTGGCCTGTACCTGCTCCAGCTTTTGACGGAGCACGCCGAGGTCGCGGCTGGTGCCGAGGATTTTCTGGTCGTTGCCGAGGACTTCGATGCGCGGTCGCAGGTGGGCGGGAATCGCTCCGTTAGGCCACGCGTCCAGCGGGATGACCACGCCATAGCGCTGGCGAATAAACCTCGCCAGATCCGCCTGCAACGACTCGCCGGTCGCCTCGAGTTCGCTGACGATTTCCTGAATCTTGGGCGAGAACGGCTGCAATTCGCGGCGGATGGCCTTTGGCAGCGCCCGCAACAGTTCGTTCACCAGCCCTTCGCGGAGTCCGGGTACCGACCATTCCACACAGGCTTGCGAAACGGTTTGTGCCAGCCCGAAGCCGAGTTTTACCGTCACGCCATCCTGTTCTTCCCCGGGCGAATAAGCATAAGTAAGCGCAACGGGCTGGCCACCGAGTGGCACAGCATCCGGAAACGCGTCGCCGTCGAAGCTCAAGACCTGCCCGCCGATTAGATCCGCTTCGGTTATGCGGAGGAAATCCGGGCCGCCGCCATCACGAATGAGCCGGTTCAGTTCGTGCACCGATGAGACGTTCTGAATCTTTTGGGCGTAAAACTCGCCCAGCTTCTCGTCCAGATTGCCGAGGTCATGACGGCGAACCCGCGTTTGCCACGTCTCAATTTTCTGCCGTACCTGGCGATTATGTTTAAGAAATGAATACTGCGGCGGCAAGGACTGCGCTCGGCTAACAGCCCGGAAAATGCGCGTGCTGTCCTCGTCGACTTCCTCGTCTGTAACGTTCCGGCGGGTTGGCAGAAGATTATCTTCGACCAGCGCGGCCCGAATAAATATTTCCGTGGCCTCCTCGGGATTGATGTTGCCGTACGAGACTTTCACCTTCCGCACTTCCAGGCCGTAAAACGTGGTGCGTTCCTCGACGAGCATATTGCCCGCCGTAACGCTCCAGTGCGGATTCTGATGCGTGGTTTTGCACAGATGCGGCGCGAGTTGAACAATCCACAGCGGATCAATGCCGGCCACGGTTCGCGCAAACAAATGCGACGTCTCGACAATTTCGCCTGCGACCAGCCACGGCGGTTGCGCCGTGGGTTTCGGTGGCGGCTGATTTGCCTTGCGCGCAGCGGAGTTCGCCGGGCGCTCATTGCGGTCGAAAAGAGCCGAGCCGGGGAACAGTGCGAGCTGACGGTTGCCGCTGCCCTGATACTGGTTGCGTTCCTTGCGCAGTGCGACGTGGCCGAGCAGGCCGGTCAAAATCGAACGGTGGATCGCCGCGTAATCGGCGTTGCTTTCGTTCAGTTTGAATCGACCCAAATCCTCCAGCGCGCCGTGCAGTTGGGCGTGCAAATCCTGCCACTCGCGCATGCGTAGGTAGGAGAGAAAGTTCGCCTTGCAGAATTTCCGCCGCTGGCCTTGCGAACGTAGCCGCTCCCACTGGTCGTGGACGGCGTCCCAGATTTTTAGCAGTGAAAGAAAATCCGATGAGGGATCTGTGAATCGTTTATGAGCCGCGGCGGCAGCCTCTTTGCGGTCGAGCGGACGTTCGCGCGGGTCCTGAATGCTCAAGCCGGCGGCGATAATGAGTAGTTCGCGCGTGGCGTGTTCGTGCTGCGACTGGAGCAGCATCCGGCCCAGCGTCGGGTCAATTGGCAGGCGCGAGAGATCGTGCCCGAGTTGCGTGAGTTCACGCTGTTCATCGAGCGCGCCGAGTTCCTGTAATAGTAGTAAGCCGCCTTGGATCGCGGATGGCGGCGGCGGATTCACAAACGGGAATGTCTCGATGTCGCCTAGCCGATACGCCTTCATCCGCAAAATGACTTCGGCCAGATTCGCGCGCTGGATTTCCGGCTGCGTGTATTGCGGGCGCTCCGCAAAATCCTCTTCGCTATACAGCCGGATGCACACGCCATCCTGCACGCGGCCGCTGCGGCCTTTGCGCTGGTTGGCGCTGCTCTGTGAAATGGCTTCAACTGGCAGCCGCTTGGTGCGCGTACGCGGATTATAGCGGCTCATGCGCGCCAGCCCGGAATCAATGACGTAGCGGATGCCGGGAATGGTTAGCGACGTTTCTGCGATGTTGGTGGCGACCACAATCTTCCGTCGGTTCAGCGGGGCAAAAACGCGCTGCTGATCTGCTGCGCTCAACAAGCCAAAAAGAGGGATGATCTCCGCCTTGCGTCCGAAACGGCCGTCCAGCAAATCGCAGGTCTCGCGGATGTCGCGCTCGCCGGGCATGAAAATCAGGATGTCGCCATTGCCTGGTTCGCACAAAGCTGTTTCCGCCGCACGCACGGCTGCCTCAACGTATGTGATGTCGCCACGTTCTTCGGAATCGGCGTCGAACGGCGCATAGATTATTTCCACCGGATACAGTCGCCCGGAGACTTCGATGATCGGCGCGTCGTTAAAGGCTTTGGAAAAGGTCGCCGTGTCAATTGTGGCCGAAGTGATGATGAGCTTGAGATCGCTGCGCTGGGCGAGCAGTCCCTTCAGATAGCCCAGCAGAAAATCAATGTTTAGGCTGCGCTCATGCGCCTCGTCAATAATGATGCAGTTGTATTCCGAAAGTAGCGGGTCGCCCTGCGTCTCGGCGAGCAGGATGCCGTCGGTCATCAGCTTGATGTAAGTCTGCGCGCTGCTACGATCGTCAAATCGAATTGTGCAGCCAACTTCCCGTCCCCAATTAACCTTCAATTCTTCGGCTATGCGCCGTGAGATAGAGAGCGCCGCCACGCGGCGCGGCTGCGTGCAACCGATTTTCGCCTCGATGCCCAAGCCAGCTTCGAGACACATCTTGGGAATCTGGGTGGTTTTACCGGAACCCGTTTCGCCAGCGATAACGACGATTTGATTCGCGCGGATTGCGGCGACAATATCGTCTTTGCGCGCTGTGATCGGCAGGTCCGGCGGGTAGATAATTTTCGGAACATTAAGCCGCCGTTGCTCTCGCAAGGCCACGGAAGCACGAACTTGGGCGAGCAGCCGGTTCAAGACCGCGTCGTGCTGGTACGGATGCAGTCGGTCGCGCAAAAGCCGGACCATCCGGCCCCCGAGATGCACCCAGTCGGGGAGCATGGCTTGGGGCAAGAGTTGTCGAATCTCGTCAACGCGGGTATTCTTCACTTCCGAGCCATCAAGTATAACCAATCCAAATTTGCAGGCAAATCCTCATGTGGGTTCGCTTCTCTCAATTAGGGACTTAATCGAACCTGAATTCACTATCTCCGGACGTTGCTGGTGACGTTGAAGGTTTGCATGGGAACACCTTGCAAGATTCCAAGGCCGGATGTCGCTTGCTTTTTATAACACGCGTGAGTAAGTGGACACACTGGTGTTGGCGTTGCGTTCGTTGAAGCGTAATTGACCGGTCGGGCCGCCGGTTTAGAGGACGGGTTGAGCGGGATGGCGTTTGACCCATTGGTAGCACTTGACCGAATTGCGCCAGAAATATTTTTCCGCCGCCAGCTGGCCCCGGCCCAGGAAATAGTCCCGGACCAGCTGGAAGCCCGCGGCGACCGGCAGCCAATGGTTGCTGTTGGGCCAGTCGCTGCCATATATCACGCGGTCGGGGCCGAAGACTTCCAGGATTTCATCCAGCCGGGGCCGGTAATATTCCGGGTCGGTGGGGATCTGCCCGTTGGTCCGGCGCAACACTTCCGATAGCTTCACATACACTTGCGGCCGTTCCCGCAAGGCTTTCAGGCTGGCATCGTAGGACGCCCGCTCCGCCGGCTGGGCGGGCGGCAGCATTTGCGGCAGATGGTCGATGACCACGCGCAAGTGCGGCACCCGTTCGCTGACGCGCACGACATCGGCCAGCAGGGTCACGCTGGGATTGGCGGTGTCCAATACCAGATTCGCATCGGCCAGGGCCTGGAGATCGGCGATGAATTCCGGGCGGGTCAGTTCCCGGCCGGATTGCCGGCCCAAGCCGTAGCGGATGCCGCGGAACAGTGGGTTTTTGCGCAAGCGTTCCAGGCTGGGCCGGAACTCCGGCGTGCCGGGCACCAGATGGCCGACGGTTCCCACCATGATGTCGTCTTGGGCCGCGATGTCCAAAACCCATTGGTTGTCTTCGGGCCAGCTGCTGCATTCCACTTCGATCGCGCCCACGATGTTCAGCGGTCGGGCGATGGTGCGATATTGCGCGGGCAGGGAGGTTTGATACAGCGCCGGGTCTTGCTTGGCGGGCCACGGCACGCCTTGGGGACGAAACGGATCGAACAGGTGGATGTGGGTATCGATGACGGGGATGTCCAGGGCGGCGGCCGCCGCCGGGGAAGGGTCCGCCCAGGCGTGAGGCAAAGCGGCCGGCAGCGCCGCCCCGGTCAGGGCGAGGGTGCCGAGGAATTTGCGGCGCGATATTTCCGGGTTCATGATGCTTTCATGGGCTGGTCACAACATGAAGAGGGAGCAGAGATAAATGGCCAGGAACGTGGCCAGCCCCATGATCAACGTGGTGGTGGTATAAACGCGCAGGGTGGGGCCGGATTCAAGCCCGGAAAACTTGGCCACCACCCAGAAATAGGAGTCGTTGGCATGGGACACGACCATGGATCCCGCGCCCATGGCGAGCGTGGCCAGCAACCGGCCCGATTCGGTGTCCAGATGCAATGCGGCCAGCATCGGCGACACAATGGAGGCGGCGGTCATAATGGCCACCGTGGAGGAGCCCTGCGCCGTCTTCAGAAAGGCGGAGATGATGAAGGGGATGCACAAGCCCAGTCCGGTGCCGGCCAGATAGGTTCCGGCCTGTTCGCCGACGCCCGTCGCCTTGATGACGGCTCCGAAGATTCCGCCTGCGCCGGTCAGCACCAGAATCGGCCCGGCCTTTTCGATGGCTTCGTCAAATAATCCGCTCACGAGCTGGGTGTCGATCTTTTCAAACAGGGTGACGGCCAGGCCCACGCCGATGAGCAGGGCGACTTCCGGGCAGCCGAGCAGGCTGATGGTGCTGGCAAAGACGCCGTTCGCCACCGGCTGTTTCACCAGGATGAAAGATTTTGCGGCCAGCAACATCAGCGGAACCAAGATCGGCAGGAAGGAGCGAAACGTGGAGGGCAGCACCCGTTCAGCGGCCGGCAGTTTTTCATCGGATGACGTATCGGCTTGGGCATGCGGCTCGTGCCGGCACATGAAGCGGGCCCAGGCAAATCCGGCGATGGCGCCGGGGATGGCAATGACGATGCCGAGCACGATCAGATGGCCGATGTTCGGTTTCATCAAACTGACGGCGGCCATGGCTCCCGGATGCGGCGGGATGAGACAGTGAATCGAATACAGCCCCGCCGCCAGCATCGTGGCCATGTAGATCATCGGTTTGCCGGAACGCTGCACCAGTGAATTGTTCAAGCCATTGAGCATGATGAAGCCGGAATTACAAAAGATGGGAATGCCGGTGATGATGCCGGTGATGCCGATCGCCAGCCCGGCCTTGTCTTTTCCCGTCCGCCGCAGGATCACCGTGGCCATGCTCAAGGTGGCGCCGGTTTTTTCGAGCAGCACGCCGATCATGATCCCCAGCAGGATGATCACCCCGATGGATTTCATGGTGTCGCCAAAGCCCTGGGTGATGATGGACACCACATCTTTGGCGGGAAGCACGATGATCCCCAGCAGCAGGGAGACGATGAACATCGAAAGGAAGGTGTTGTGCTTGAGCAGGGAAGTCAGCAGCACGATCAGCGCGATGCTCACCAGCACCAGCGAGAGAACGACGGGGAAGCTCATGGTCTCAGATGATTTTTTATTTCAATTTCAGGGCGATGAGATGGCCGACTTGTTCTGCGCAGCGTTCCAGCATGCCCGGACCGTGCCTGGGCAAATCCGCCTCCGCCACGGATTCCTCGATCGCTGAAAAAAAGGCGGCGATCCCAATTGCCCGCACCTTGTTGGCATCCGGGCTTAACGAACCGCAGATCGCGATGACCGGGATGCTCAGTTTGCGCGCGACCATGGCCACGCCCGCCGGCGCCTTGCCGAATGCGGTCTGTCCATCCAATCGTCCCTCGCCCGTGACCACGAGATCGCAACCCGCCAGCTTCTTCTCGAGGCCGATGGCATCGCTGACGATCTCCACGCCCGGGCGCATTCGCGCATTCAAAAAGGCGACGAGTCCCGCCCCCAATCCTCCCGCCGCGCCGGCGCCCGGCAGTTTATCGACTTTGAGGCCCAGATCTTTTTTGATGACCATCGCCAGCCGCTTCAGTCCGGCGTCCAGCTGGTTCACCATGGCTGGGGTTGCGCCTTTTTGCGGACCGTAAACGCGGGCGGCGCCGCGCAGTCCGCACAGGGGATTATCCACATCGCACGCCACCAGGACTTTTGTGTCTTTCAATCTTTTATCCAGCCCGGAAATGTCGATGCGGGACAGCTTGGCCAGGGCGCCGCCGTGGTCGGCCAGTTCGCGGTTCTTTTCGTCAAGGAACCTGACGCCCAGTGCGCGGGCCATGCCCGTGCCGCCGTCATTGGTGGCGCTGCCGCCAATGCCGACGAGAATCTCTTTCACCTTCAGATCCAAGGCGGCGCGGATCAATTCGCCGGTGCCCCGCGAACTGGTGAGCAGCGGATTGCGTTCGCCGGATTTGAGTAGGGCGAGGCCGCTGGCGGAAGCCATTTCGATCACGGCCGTTTGTCCATCGCCGGAAACGCCGAAGCTGGATCGAATCTTGCGGCCGAGCGGATCGCCAACGAAACATTTCACCTGTCGCCCGCCGGTCGCTGCCACAATGGCAAGCACGGTGCCGTCGCCGCCATCCGCCATGGGAATCTTTACCGTGCAAACATCGGGCAACGCTTTTCTAAAACCGCGCTCGATGCAGCCGGCGGCTTGGGCGGCAGTGAGACTGCCTTTGAAGGCGTTCGGGACAATGGCGATTTTCATAAACGGTTTTACGTTCGCATGCCTGAACCGCGACCGCACGCGAAATCAAAGCGGAGTCCGGTTCACCTTGGTCGCGGGAGAAAAGGCGCCGAAAGCATGGAGTTTGATCACGCGCTTCCAGACTTTGTCGCCGCTGAAGGCGAACAGCGTGTTCTGGCCGGACCCGCCCAGACAAACCCCCGTCACCCGGCTGCGATCGGGCAGGGGCAGGATGACTTGGGTCGGACCGTCGTCGGCGCAGACTTGTATGCCGATGCGCGTGGCCACGAACATCTGGCCCTCTTTGGCAAAGCAGACGGATCTGGCGCCGGCTTCGTCATCTCCGTCCGCAATGTGCAGCCAGAAGAAGCGTTCTTTGTTAGTGAGCGTGCCATCCGGCATAATCTGGTAGCTATACACCCACTTTGACAGGCCGTCGGCGACGGAGAGCAGCCATTGGTCGGGGCGGCAGGCAATTCCCGTGGCATATTTCAGGCCGGTATCCACCAGGGTTTTCCGACCATCCTTCACCAGCCAGACCTGTCCGGTGCCTCCGGCCTTTTCTTCCGTCGTGGTGACATAGAGACTGCCGTCGGGCCGGGCGAGAATTTCGTTGCCGTGAATGCCATCCGCCACAACGCGGCCTTGGCCGGAACGGTCGTAGCCCATGATTTTGCCGCTGCGACGAGACACCGTGTATAGCTCGTCCTGGGGTCCAATGCACAGGCCATTGGCCTGGCCCGCGTTGGCCAGGAATACTCCCACCTTGCCGTCGAGACCGAGGCGGTAAATCTTGTCGGTGGCGGTGTCGGCAAAAAACACCTCGCCGGCCGAGTTGCCGGCCGGACTGCCGGCTTCGTGATATCCTTGCGCCGCCAATTCCCATTTCTCATCCGCCTGGAGCACATCGCGCACCCGGGGTGCGCTCTGACCCGCTGGAACGGGTTCCGGCCAGCCTTTCCAGAGATACCGCATGGCTGCGGGAAAATGCTCCTTCCAGCCGGCGCCATGGCCGCCGCTGATGATTTGGAAGAGGTGATCGTAGCCGGAAAAGGTGAGAGCCTTGTCCATCTCCTGATCCAACAGATACCAATCACCTGCGCAATTGACCATGTCGTTGGTGCCGGTGGTCAGATAGGCGCGGATGGGCTTGGCCTCGTACTTGCGGATCAGCGTCGGGAATTCGTGCCCGCCGCGAAACGCCACGAAACTGCCGCTGCAGGCATAGACGCGGGAAAAGGCATCGGGCCGTTCCCACACGACGTTGAAGGCGGCAATGCCGCCGCTGCTGACGCCGGCGATGCAGCGGTCATTGCCGCTGCTTGAGAGTTTCAGGTCGAACTTTTTGGCCGCATAGGGCAGGAGTTCCTCGGTGAGGAAGCGGACGTAATTGTCCCCGACGCCGTCATATTCAAAACAGCGGTTGCGCCGGCTGGCGGCATTTTTGACCGGCGACGGCAGGTCGCCCGGCTTGATGAATATGCCGATGGTCACCGGCATATCCTTGGCGGCAATGAGCCGCTCCAGCATTTCTTTTTCGTTGCCGCGGTAGCCGTCCTGCTGGACATAAACGCAGGCTGGTTTGGAACCGTCGTATTGCGCCGGAATGAACACTGTGACGGCCCGGCGGGTGCCGGGGAAAATGGTGCTTTCTTCAAAAGTGAATTCCTTGATGACACCTTTGGGAATATCCAGAAGGCTGCCATATCCGACGGGAACCTTGGCTCCGGCCAGGGGCTTGAACACCCATTGCAAATGTTCATCCGACGGGTTGTAATTCCAGAGATCCTGTTTGGCCCCGACGTTTTTGCGGCCGCCAAAATCATCGAGCCCTTTCGCCGGAGCATGTTTCGGCACCAGGCTGCAGGACCCGTTGTCGTTCTGCCGGATGGACCACAACTGCCAGGGCTTGCCATTCTCCGTTTCCAGAACGACGGTCGCGCCGTTGTTGGTATTTCCTCCGCTCACGGCCAGCACCAGCGCCGCGCTGTAGGCGGGCCTGACAAAATAAAAGCCATCGCCTTTGGGCGTGATGATCCAGGTCTGGTTCGGGGCCGAGGAAGGATGACCCAGCGACACCGCGGTGCCATCGGTTGTGCCGGTGCCAACGCCTTCCAAAACCATCTCCGGTGCGCTGACCGGAATGATGGTGAAGGAACCTTCCCAGTCTTGAGCGTAAATATTCCGGCCGGCTAAAAGTCCAAGCAGAAGCAGGGTTTTAAACAGCCATTGCAAGCGAAAGCCGCCGGTTGCGGGGATGGGAACCACGAATAGTTTCATAAATTGTAAGAGTCTTTCCTGATTTAGTGGTTTAAACACTGCCGAACGGGTTGATAAAGACCGGGCGGAATTTGCGATTCCCATCGGCTTTGTCAATTACGGCGCGAACTGTTGGTGCAAACCGTTGGCCAAGTCTATTTGATGATGGTGCGTCTCAAAAATTCATTTGAAAGCCGATTGCCGGTCCCGCCTGGTCAATGTCAGAGCCAGACGATGCTGCTTACCAACGGCTGCCGGCAAAATCAAAACCAATCAAACGGTGGGTTTCCAACCCGGAGCGTATTCGCGCGTCCACAGCGCCGCGGCCTTGTGGTCGCCGATAATGTGGCCGTTGGCGGGATCCGTATGCAGGCTGCGTCCGGTGCGTTGCGAGATATTGCCGAGTTGTCCCAACAGGGTGCTGATGTGTCCCTGCTCGATGGGTGCGTTCAACTTCGCGTTGCCCCGGATGGATTCGACAAAGTTCAACGCGTGGGTGTCATTGAGCCCCGGATCGGCGCCGTTGGTTAAATCGGCTTTTTTGCCGGAATTTTCCCCGACTTTTTTAACCGGCTTGTTATCGAGGTCATAGACGGTGTAGGTGCCGCTGCCGTCGTAATCAACCGTTCCCTTGTTGCCGTAAAACATGATGCCATTGGCCTTGTAGCCGGGCGCGCCATAGGTGCTGCAGGAACGTCCGAACCAGGAGATGCCACGGCCGGGGCCGAATTCCAGTTGAATCTCCTGCGTGTCCGGGGTTTCCCAATCGTCCAGGCCCACATCGTGCCAGCGACCGCCAAAGGAATTGACCTTGGTCGGAAAGGTCACGCCCATCGCCCAGCGCGCCACGTCGAGCAGATGCACGCCGTTGTTGAGCGCCTCGCCGGTACCCCAGCGCCAGAACCAATGCCAGTTGTAGGGATGGATGTTGTCGCGGTATTCCGTGCGCGGCGCCGGGCCTTGCCACAAATCCCAGTCCAGTGACGGTGGCGGTGTGGCCACCTTGCCGAAGCCGATGGGTGCGCGGCGCCGGGAATAAAAACATTGGGCGAGAAACACATTTCCGATCAGGCCTTCATGCATGTCATTGACCATCTGCTGGGTATTGGCGATGGAGCGGCGCTGGCTGCCCATTTGCACGAGCCGCTTATATTTCTTGGCGACCTCAACGAGAATCTCTCCTTCGTTGGGATTGTGGCTGCATGGTTTTTCGACGTAGACATGCTTGCCCGCCTTGGCGGCCAGGATCGCCATCGGCGCGTGCCAGTGATCCGGCGTTGCGATGATCAAACCGTCCACGTCCTTGTCTTCCAGCGCGCGCCGGAAATCCGTCACTTGCTGCGGCGCCTTGCCCTGCTTCTTTTCCGCGACGGCGGCGGCGGCGACGAGCGAGTGCTGGTCCACGTCAATCACATATTTGAACTCGACGCCGGGCAACGTGGTGAATTTGTTGATATGTTCCAGCCCGCGGCCGGAGCTGCCGGGTTTGCCAACGCGAACGCCTGCAATAGCCAGCACAATCTTGTTGCCGGGTGATTCCGCCGCCCGCAAAAAAGTGCGGGGCATCAGTGCCGCGGCGGCACCAACCGTTAGCGATGAGGCGACGAACTGGCGTCGGGAAATATTTTGATTCATAGTTTGATTTGTTTCGGGGTGGAACTGAATGCCGGTTTCGACGATTTGCTTCTTTTATTTTACATCCGCCGCCAATTCATCGCAGGTGGCGTTGAAATATTTCACGCACTGGGCGATTTCCGGCAGGGAATTGTCCCAGTGATATTCATATTCGATGCAAAAGGCGCCATGAAATTTCTGGCGCTTCAATTCTTCCATCATGGCGCGAATCTGGTTGATGCCGGTGCCCCAGGGAACATCGTGGGCTTTCGGGCCCGGTTCGTTGAGATCCTTGAAATGCAGGCAGATGACACGGCCATCCAGTTTTTTGAGACATTCCACCGGGTTCAATCCCGAGCGCGTCCAATGGCCGACATCCGCGCAGGCTCCCATCAACGGTGTCCGCCCCTTGATCGCCGCCAGCACGACGTCGGGGTTCCAATAATGGCTCGGCTTCGGATGATCGTGAATGGCCACCTTGATGTTGTATTCCTTGCAAAGTTTTTCCACGGTGTCCAGCGTGGCAGGTTCCGGTTCGGCGACGAGTGTGTCGATGCCGTATTTCTTCGCGAACTCAAATACCTTCCGGCTCTCGGCTTCGTCCGGTGGCAGTTTTACCACACCCATGTTGACGAACTTGGGGGTGATGCCGTTGGCCTTAAGCTTGGCCAGAATGGCCTGCTGGTCTTTTTCGGAAAGGCTGGTGGTGGGGATTTTGTTGGTGCCATCCAGGCTGACCGAGCCGGAAATGCTCATGTAATGCAATCCCGCGGCGGCGGTCTTGTCGATGGCTTCAAAAATCGAGAAGTTTTTGAACGTGTAAGAATGAACCGCCAGCTGCCAGCCGAGTTTGCCGGCGGAATCGGGTGTGGTGGTGGGCTGCGCCGGTGTGCCGATGGCGAGCAAGGCGGTCGCGGCCAGTATAAATATTTTTTTCATGGTGTGGTTTTGTGAAGCGTGAATGGAGATATAAAATTTTAGTAGTTGGCCTGATTTTTGGAAGGCAAAACTTTTGGCCATGTTGGCAGGGGTGACGCGAGCCGCCGCCCGGATTCACATTCCGCCGGCGGAATTGTGCTGGCTGGCTGGCAAAAGTTGGCGGATGGCGTGTGCGGCCCTTCCGGCTAGAGCAGCCGGTTTTCCTGGATGACCTTTTGATACCAGCGGAAGCTCTGTTTCGGCGTGCGCTGCTGGGTCGCATAGTCAACGTGAGTGATGCCGAAGCGGCGGGTGTAGCCCCAGGACCATTCGAAGTTATCCAGCAAGCTCCAGTGGAAATAGCCCTTCAGCGGATAACCTTCGCTGACGGCGCGATGCGCGTTCCGCAGATAGGAGCGCAGATACATCACGCGGCTTAAATCAAATACTTCGCCTTTGGCCGTCACGTCATCTTCGGTGGCGCAGCCGTTTTCGGTGATGAGGATCGGCAAATCCTTTTTGCCCAGCGCGTCGGAAATCATCCGCACGCCCCAGTAAAGCGATTCGGGCACGAAGTTGAGCCACGGCATGTGCATCTGCGGATATTCACGGGGCAGGGGCAGGATTTCATAGCCGCGCGCATTGCCGGCGGCGCGAACATAGGAGCCGGTGTAAATGTTGTAGCCGAGCACATCCAGCGGTTGCGCGATGGTTTTCATGTCGCCCGGTTGAATATCCGGCGCACTGGCCCCCAATGCTTCCAGCGCTTGGGGATTGTAGGCACCCGTGAGGGCCGGCACGAGCACGGTGCCGTTGTGTTGCTCGGCTACGAACGCGCGCTTGGCGGCCTCGATGTTCTCCGGCGTTTCAATGACGGGAATATACGAGTCGTAATTCACGACGAGCGACACGCTGGCCGGTTTCGGGGTTGCCGCGCGAATGGCCTGGCAGCCCAGGCCGTGCGCGAGCAGGGCGTGGTGAACCGTCTGCTGCACTTCCTTTTGCGACTGAACCACCGTGCCGGGCGCGTGCTGCGTCACCTTGCCGACGCCGTAGCCCATGTAAGTGAAACAATAGATTTCGTTGATCGTCATCCAATTGGTGATGCGGTCGCCAAGTCGTTTGACGGTCTGGCTGCAATATTCCGCGAAGTCGTTGGCCATCTCGCGGCTGCGCCACGAACCATAACGATCTTCCAGCGCCTGCGGGCTGTCCCAATGGAACAGCGTGGCGTGCGGCGTGATGCCGTGATCGAGCAGCGTATCGGTGAGGCGGCGGTAAAAATCCACGCCCTTTTCATTCACCGCGCCGCGGCCGTCAGGGATGATGCGCGGCCAGGAAATGCTGAAGCGATAATGCTTGATGCCCAGTTCGGCCATGAGCTTCACATCGTCCTTGAAGCGGTGATAGTGGTCGCAGGCCACATCGCCGGTGTCTCCGTTCTTCACATGGCCGGGAACCCGGCTGAACGTGTCCCAGACACTGGGCTTGCGCCCGTCCTCGCTGGCCGCGCCTTCGATTTGATAGGCGGCCGTTGCCGCTCCCCACCAAAAATCCGGCGGGAAAGCAAAATTATCCGGCGAAAACTTTTTCGATTTGCCCGGCTTGGCGCTGGCGATTGAAATGGGCATTCCCGCGGCCGCAACCACGGCCGCCAGCCCGGCGGTTTTGGAAATAAAATTACGCCGGCTTGTTACTGGGGTTTGGTTCATTTTTTTTATCTTTCATTTAGAGCTTTTGGAAAATGCGATGAGGCACGCCAAAAAGGGTGAAAATACTATGTTCAGGTGATGAGCTTTTTTAAAGACATATCCGGCCGCTGACAAGTGAAATGTTTTTCTGCTCCCATGCGTGCCGGTGTATGACGAAATATGCGGCGCGTGTCGCCGTTAAGTTTTCTTGCCGTCCGATCGGGCGTTGATCTGGCCGCCGCAAATATCGTGGTCGCACCACCAGCCCCTGTGCAGTGCGGAAACTTTTCGGCCGGCCGATTTTTCCGGGCTTGGACTTTTATCCGATTGTTGATAAAACCAAGTTGTTTCATGCAGGCACCGTCGTCATCCCAACCCGCCACCCGCGTCCCGCTCGCGATTCTGGGCGTGCCGTTTGACAACGTCACGACCGGTGAGGCGCTGGAACTCATTGGCGAGATGGTCGCCGCCGGCCAGCCGCACTATGGCGCGATCGTTAGCGTCGATTTCATCGTTCAGGTGGTGAAAGACGTGGAATTGCGCCGGATTTTATTTGACGCCCACCTTGTGCTGGCGAACGGAAAGCCGATTGTCTGGGCCTCAAAATTATTGGGTAATCCGTTGCCGGAGCGCGTTGCCGGTTCCGCCATGATTCCGCCATTGCTCGCGCTCGCGGAACGGAAGGGCTGGAAAGTTTTTTTCCTTGGCGGCACGGAACCAAGCCTCGCCGCTGCCGCCGAAAAAGCCCGCCTCCGGTATCCGCAGCTCCGGCTGGTTGGCGCTTATGCCCCGCCGGTCAAGCCGCTGTTGGAAATGAACCATGCCGACATCCTGCGCCGCATCCGCGAGGTGAAACCGGATGTCCTGCTGGTTGCCTTGGGCTGCCCCCAGCAGGAAAAATGGATTAATATGCACTATCGCGACACCGGCGTGCCTTTCAGCCTCGGTGTCGGGGAGACGATTGATGTTCAGGATGGTACTTTCAAGCAGAGGACAGAATGGCGGTTTGGCCGCTGTACCAGAAGTTTTTGCGCATTCATTTTTCCCGTTTTGAAACAATGGTGGTGGTTGCGAACAAATAAGTCCGCGCTTTTAGAAATTGAAGCTGGGGTGATGCCTGATGCATCCGGTAATTTTTCCATCCAGGTACCCGTCCGCTTGGGTGCGACGGAGGCCCAGTCGGTTCGCGCAGAATGGCTGCGCACGGTGGAGAATGGCCACGTCATGCTGGACTTGAGCCAGACGCTTTTTACTGACAGCACCGGCATCGGTTTGCTCATCCGTTTGCGCAAACGCGCCCGTGAACTGGGCTACCAGTTTTTCCTGATTGCGCCCACGCCGCCGGTCGAGGCGGCGCTGAAAATGATGAAGCTGGATGAGTTTTTTTCCATTCAAACCAGCGAGGCTGGCGCGCGCTTCCTGATTGAAAATCTGGCCCGCGCGCCATTGGTGGCCAGCAGCGTGCAGGAACAAGAATTGCACATCCGCTGGAATGGCGAAGTCACCGCGCTGAATGCCATCGAGGTGGGCGCCTATACGGAATCCGAATTGACGCAGGCCGCGCCGGGCTCGACCGTCGTCATTGATTTGTCGCGCGTGGGTTTTATGGACAGTACCGGCATCGGCCTGCTGCTGCGTTTTAAAAAGAATTTCAAGCGCCGCGACATCACGCTGAAAGTGGTCAGACCCATCGACTCCGTCCGCAATGTGCTCCGGCACACGCGGCTTGAAGAATATCTTCTCGGAGATGCGAAATGAACCCGCTTCCTTCTTCCTTTGGTGAACGTCTGGCGGTTTGCAGTTGGTCCTTGGAAGCCACCAGTCCCGCCGAACTCGCTGGGAAAATTCTCGGCACCGGCATCCGCCGGGTGCAACTCGCTCTGGACCCGCTCCGGGAGGCGCCCGAAATCTGGTCGCCAACCGCCGGCGAATTCCAGCGAAACGGCATCGCGATTGTTTCCGGCATGTTCGGTTGTGTTGGCGAAGATTATTCGACGCTCGAAACCATCCGCCTGACTGGCGGCATCGCGCCGGATGCCACCTGGCCGCAGAATTTGAAGAATATCCGGGCGACGGCATCGCTCGCCGAATCGCTCGGATTGAAGCTGGTGACCTTTCATGCCGGCTTTCTGCCGCATGACCACGGTGATCCCGATTTCGGCAAGCTGGCGGAGCGGCTGGCATTGGCGGCGGATATCTTTGCCGCGCGAAAAATCGGACTGGCTCTGGAAACCGGACAGGAGTCCGCCCGGGAATTGGCGGTGATGCTGCGCCAGGTCAACCGCCCCAATCTTGGCGTCAATTTTGATTCCGCCAATATCATCCTTTATGGTCGGGATGATGTCCCCGGCGCGTTGCAGGTGCTGGCACCGTGGATCCGCCAGGTTCACATCAAAGACGCCCGCCGCACGAAAACGCCGGGAACCTGGGGCGAAGAAGTTGTCGTCGGCACCGGCGACGTGGATTGGCGCGCTTTCTTTGCGGCGCTCCAGACTGCTCATTTCAGCGGCCACGTGGTCATCGAACGCGAGGCCGGCACGAACCGCATCGCCGACATCCGCGCCGCCAAGGAAATCATCAGTCAATTTGCTTGAACGGTCATCCCATTATGCCAAATGCCGCGCCGCCAAAACCCCTGCCGAAGAAAGTGAACGTTGCCGTGGTCGGGCTTGGCTTCATGGGCCTCACGCATCTGCGGGCTTATCTGGAAAATCCGTCCGCTCGCATCGCGGCGGTTTGCGACCCGATGCGTCGGCCGGTCAACGGCGTCATTCCCGGCATCGCCGGCAATGTCAAAAATACCGGGGACATCCATCTCGGCGCGGACGTGAAAACCTTCAGCCAGCTGGAGGAATTACTGGCCCAGCTGGAGGTTGATCTGGTGGACATTTGCACGCCGACGCCGATGCATCCGCCGCAAGTCATCGCGGCGCTTCGGGCCGGACGGCATGTGCTGTGCGAGAAACCCCTGGCGCGTACCTCGGCGGCGGCGCGGGAGATTGCGGCGGTGGCGGAAAGTTCGCCGGGGATGTTGATGCCCGCCATGTGCATGCGCTTCTGGCCGGGCTGGGCGTGGCTCAAGTCGGTCGTGGCGGAAAAAACTTTCGGCCGGGTTCTGGCTGCGCGCTTCCGGCGGGTTTCCGAGCTGCCGGCCTGGGGTCGGCCCGGCACCTATGCCGGCGCGGGCAGCGACCTGGGCGGCGCGCTGTTCGATCTTCATATCCACGACACCGACTTCGTGAATTTTCTTTTTGGCCGGCCGCAGGCGGTTTATTCCTCCGGCGTCGTGGCCACCGGCGGTGCCATCAACCACGTGGTGACGCAATATCATTTCCCCGCCGGCCTGGCGGTTCATGCCGAGGGCAGTTGGCTGTTGACGCAGGGTTTTAATATGGCTTACACGCTGCACTGCGAGCGGGCCACGCTGGATTTTGATCTGGCGCGCGGTCCGGCGGAAGCTTTGATCGTGACCGAAGCCGGCCAGCCGCCACGCCCAGTTTCGTGTGCCGGCCCGGACGGCTACGCGGCCGAAACGCAGTATCTGATCGACTGCATCGCCAGCCGCCGGCCCTGTTCGGTGGTGACAGCCCGCGATGGCGTGGCCGCGCTCGAAATCTGCGAGGCGGAGGAAACTTCCCTCCGCACCCGTTCAGTCGTGAACCTTTGACCGCTGCCGTCGTTGAATTGAACCTTATGAACCAATCCTGCCGCTTCCGCCTGTTTGTGATGATGGTGCTCGAGTTTTTCATCTGGGGCGCCTGGCTGCCGCTGATCTTCGGCTATCTGCCCAGCCTGAATTTCTCGCCGGTCCAGCAGGCGTGGATCTTGAACGCGTTTCCCATCGCGGCGATCGTGGGGATGTTTTTCAGTAACCAGTTCTGCGACCGGAATTTTGCGGCGGAGAAATTTCTCGCGTTCAGCCATTTCACCGGCGGCCTGGCGATGCTGGCGCTGGCCTTCACGAAAAGCTTCGCGCCGTTCTTCGGGCTGATGCTGGTGCATTGCCTGCTGTATGTGCCGACGCTTTCCATCGTCAACTCTATCGCGTTCGCCCACATGAAGGATCCGCAGAAGGAATTCGGCCTGGTGCGCATGGGGGGCACCATCGGCTGGATACTGGCGGCCTGGCCGTTCACTTTCATTCTGGTGGACTGGGACAAAGTCCAGTCGGCCCATGCCACCGGCTTGATTGACTGGCTGGGCACGGTGTTCGCCGCCGGGCTGACGGGTGACAAACTCAAGGCGGCCACCGTCTGGACCTTCATCGTGGCGGGCCTCGCGTCGCTGGCGTTGGCGGGTTTCAGTTTTCTGCTGCCGGCCACACCGCCGAACAAGGCCGGCAAAGGCGCGGAAGGGCTGGCATGGCTGGAGGCCGTGAAACTCCTCAAACATCCTTTCGTGCTCGTGCTGTGGGCGGTGACGCTGGTGGATGCGTTTGTGCAGAACTGTTATTTCAATTGGACGGGCATGTTTCTGGGCACGGCCACCAGCGCCGGGGGCGTGGGCATTCCGGGCAACTGGATCATGCCCGTGATGAGCCTCGGCCAAGTGGCGGAAATCCTGACCATGCTCGTCCTCGGCGCGACGCTCAAGGTGCTGGGCTGGCGCGCGACGCTGATCCTCGGCATTCTCGGCCAGGCGGCGCGGTTTGCGGTCTACGCCTGGTTTCCGCAGCACCGCGAACTCATCATCCTGGCGCAGATCCTGCACGGCATCTGCTACGCATTTTTCTTCGCCACGGTTTACATCTTTGTGGACGCCTATTTTCCCAAGGACGCTCGCGCCAGCGCGCAGGGGCTGTTCAACATGATGATCTTGGGCGTCGGCGCGCTGGCGGCGAACTCGCTCTGTCCGTTTCTGGGCCAGAAAATCTTCACCCACGATGGCCTGGTCCATTTCCATGGCTTGTTCCTGGTGCCGATGATCTGCTCGCTCGCGGCGGCGATGGGCTTGGCGCTGTTCTTTCGTCCGCCGAAAACGCCCGCGGTCGCGATCGGAGGAGGATAATCTGCCAAGACGCCAGGGCCGCCAAGATTTGTAAACCGTCTTTGTGTTCTTGGCGTCTTAACAGTTTTCCTAAAAATAATTCAAAATAATTGTCTTCATTCCACTACTGGCGGACAGTGAAAATGCCCCTTGAACCCCTGTATCGTCAGCGCTAAATTGCCTCTGTTAATCAGAAGTATGCAGGCAGGTGGCCGTTGAAGGTCGCGTTCGCGAAAACGACTCTGGCTTCCAGTTTTTGAAGCTTGTGCATCAATCGCTTACTAGGCGGCAGCTAGTCAGTGCCAATGTAAGTGTGGTTGTGATTGTTTGATTAATAAATTTGAGACGGGTTGCGTTGCGGTGGATTGGCTTTTTCCTATTGAGGACAATAGCCTGAAAAAAATTACAAAACTTGAGAAACGATACCGTTTCATTTTTTATGTCAAAAACGCGTCACCTTGGAAAACACCTTCTGCTCGTGTGCGCCAGCTGCCTGGCTTTGTCAATATTTAGCGTCACCGTGCGCGCGCAAAACTCCACCCTGAGGCCGGTTGATCTCCATCGCGCGGAAGTGGAATACCGCGCCATGCGCGATCGAAACGAGAAGGGTGTTATTCCAAATAATGCGCTGCCCCAAGCTGCGCAGCAGGCGCAGCAGATGAAATTCGATCCGTCCGCCTGGCCCGGCACTGCGTCTTCAAAGGCTAATGGCATGAAGACTACCGTGGCTGGGATTGATACCAACCTATGGACTTGGATGGGGCCGGGCAACATCGGCGGACGGATCCGCGCCATTCTGATTCATCCCACCGCGACGAACATCATGTGGATTGGCGGCGTGGATGGCGGCATCTGGAAAACGACCAATAGCGGCACGAGCTGGTTCCCGCTGAATGATTTCATGGCGAACCTCGCGGTGGTAACGCTGGTCATGGATCCTACGAACCCTAATGTGATTTATGCAGGCACGGGTGAAGGCACTTTCAATATCGATGCTGTCCGCGGCGCGGGCGTTTTCAAGACGACCGACGGCGGGTCCACTTGGGGGCAATTGTCGGCCACGGCCAACTCTTCATTTTACTATGTCAACAGGTTGTCCATCTGCCCGACAAATAATTTGATCATCCTGGCGGCGACCGGTAGCGGCATCTGGCGCAGCACCGACGGCGGGGCCACCTGGAGCCAGCGGAACAGTTCTTCCAACATGGAGGATATCATGTTTGATCCGTCCGGCGCCAATGCAATTGCGTCGGGCAATTCGGGGCAGTTGATTTATTCCACCGACAGCGGCGTCACGTGGAATAACGCCAGCGGCATCTCCACTTCGCAGCGCATTGAAGTGGCATACGCGGCGTCGAGCCCCAACATCGTTTATGCTTCGGCCAATATCAGCTCCGGCCAGATCTTCGTCTCCTCGGATGGCGGCCAGACTTACAGCCTGGTCAGCACGCCCGCGCATTTGAGCTCCCAGGGCTGGTATGACAACTGCATCTGGGTGGACCCGACCAATCCCAATCTCATCGTCTTCGGCGGCACGGATGTGTATCGCAGCACGAACGGCGGCACCAACTACACGGATATTGGCGGCTATGCCGGGAGCATACATCCTGACCAGCATGCCATTGTGGGCATCCCGGGCTACAATGGATCGTCCGTCGCCACGGTTTTCATCGGCAATGACGGCGGAATATTTCGCGCTGCCAACATCACTACCGTCTCCGCCAGCAGTGGATGGACCACGCTGAACAACAATCTGGGCATCACGCAATATTACGGCGCCGCGGGTAATAACAACAGCGGCACCATCGTCGGCGGCACGCAGGACAACGGCACCTTGCGCGTCCTAGGCACCGGCAGCACCGGCTCGTTTACTTCGATGTTTGGCGGTGACGGCGGTTTTTGCGCGGCAGACCAGTCCGACACGAATTATTTCTACGGCGAGTATGTTTATTTGCAAATTCACCGCAGCAACAACGGGGGTGTTTCTTCGAGTTACATCACCGGCGGCTTGGGTGACGCCGGCTTGCCGGATTCCAACGGCGTATTCCAAGTGTTCTTTCCGCCCGATGACAAGACTCCGCCGGCGGATGATCCCGATGGCGGTGGCGGCACCCCGCCGCCCGATCCGGATTCAGCGGCCAATTTCATCGCGCCCTTCATTCTGGATCCCAACAATTTTAATACGATGCTCGCTGGCGGCAGCAACCTCTGGCGCAGCGTCAACGTGAAGGCAGCCACGCCCACGTGGAGCAACATCAAGCCGGGCCTCGCCAGCGGCTCGTTTATTAACGCGGTCGCCGTCGCGCCGGGAAATTCAGACGTCATTTGGGTGGGACACAACAGCGGTGCCGTGTATTACACCAGCAATGGCACGGCGGCCAGTCCCACGTGGACGCAAAGTGGTTCGGGCACCCTGCCTGGGCGCACCTGCACCCGCCTGGCCATAGACCCGAACAATTACAATAACGTGTATGCCACCTTCGGCGGGTACAGCTCGGGCAATGTGTATCGCAGCACCAATGGCGGTGCCACCTGGTCCAACATCGGTGCGGCCCTGCCCAGCGCGCCGGCCAATTCCATCGTCATCGCGCCATTCAACAGCAGCTTTCTTTACGTGGGCATGAACGTCGGCGTATTTGCCAGCACCGATGGCGGCACGACTTGGTCCACCGCCAATCTCGGCGCGGCCAATGTGGCCGTGGATGAACTGTTTTGGATGAACAACACGCTGGTGGCCGCCACGCACGGTCGCGGGCTATTTAAAGTTGCGGTCATTCCCGATGCGTTGCAGGTCACGACTTCCGGCGGGTTCGCTGCCACGGGTTATGTTGGCGGACCGTTCAGCAACACAAACCAGATTTACGTCCTCACCAATGTCGGCGTCAGTTCGTTGAATTGGAGCCTCGCGAACACTTCCGCCTGGCTCCAGGTTTCGCTCGCCAGCGGCACGCTGACGCCCGGCGGGGTGTCCGCCTCGGTTACGGTCAACCTCTCGGCCGCCGCCGCCAGTCTCGGCGTCGGCAGCTACGCCGCAACCATCTTCTTCACCAACACCAGTGATGGCTATGTCACCAGCCGGCCGTTTACTTTGCAGGTGCAGCCGCCGCCGGATGCTCTGGTGGTTGGTCCCGCCGCCGGCCTGACTTTCTCCGGTGTGCCCGGCAACCTCTCGGGCGCGAGTCTGAGTTTCAATTTGACGAATATCGGCGCGCCCTCGCTCAATTGGAGTTTGCGCAACACCTCCGTCTGGTTCAACGCCTCCTCCGCCGCCGGCACGCTCGCCGGCGGCGGCGGCACCACGGCGGTCAATGTGACGTTGACGGCCGCCGCCAACTTGCTCGCCACGGGCAGTTATACGAATACGGTGTGGTTTACCAACCGGAACAATAGCGTGGTCCAGCCCCGTTCCGTGGTGCTGGTCGTTCAGCCGCTCGTGAGCAACGGCGGCTTTGAGCTGGGCAGTTTTACCTATTGGACTACCAGCGGAAATTTCCAATACAGCTCGGTCAGCAGCAGCGCTACCTATGTCCACTCCGGTACTTGGGGCGCGGAGATGGGCCCGTCCGGCAGTTTGGGCTATTTATCTCAAACCATTAGCACCACGCCGGGCAGTATTTATTCGCTTTCCTTCTGGCTGGTTAATCCAGCGGCCGGGACGCCCAACGAATTCACGGCCGCGTGGAATGGCACCAACGTGGTTGACCTGGTGAATCTTGGCGCGACGGGCTGGGTCAATTATCAATATTTTGTCACCGCCACCTCCGGCAGCACCGTGATTCAATTCGGCTTCCGGCACGATCCGTATTATTTGGGCTTCGACGACGTGACGGTCACGCCGGTTCCGGCTCCGACTTTCCAAAGCGTGACGCAGCAGACTGGCACCAACTACATCCTCTCCTGGGGCACGCAAGCGGGGTTGGTTTATCAAATGCAATACACGACCAATCTGGCTCCGGCCAATTGGATCAATCTGGGCGGCGCCGTCACCGCCGCCGGCAGTACTTTGACCGCTACGGATCTTAACGCCGTCGCCACCTCGCCGAGGCGCTTCTATCGACTCCTGATGCTGCCCTGACGCGGGCGACCGGTGCGGTTTTCCAGGAGCATTCGGATAATTTGGCGAGGTTTTCCTGTCCATCGCTGCCTGGCCGAACGTATATTGAACGCCGCTTTAAGCTGGAATTGATAAAATTATGAAACGATTAAAACTCACGACCCAGGGCCCGGAATTTTCAAGGATGGTTTATGGCACATGGCGGCTGCTCGACACCAAGCCGACCGCGCAGGAAATTAACCGGCGGCTCCACGCCTGCCTCGAGCTTGGCATCACCACGATAGACACGGCCGAGATTTACGGCCTTTATGCCGTGGAAGAACAGCTCGGCGCCGCGCTCGCCCTGTCGCCGAAATTGCGCGACCAGCTGGAAATCGTGACCAAGGCCGGCATTTATGTTCCCTGTCCGCATCATCCCGACCGCCGCACGGCGCACTACAATGCCACCGGCCCGCGCCTCATCAAGAGCCTGGAAAAGTCGTTGCGCCTGCTGGGCACCGACCACGTCGAACTGTTCCTCGTCCATCGTCCGGACTGGCTCACCCGCGCCGACGACACGGCGGCCGGCTTGAATCAACTGTTGCGCTCCGGAAAAATCCGCGCCGCCGGCGTCTCCAACTACAGCGCCGCGCAATTTGCCCTGCTGAATGCGCGGATGGAACAGCCGCTGGCGACGAACCAGATCGAGTTTCACCTGTTGAACCCGGAACCGATCCACGACGGCACGCTGCAGCAATGCGAGCAGCTGGGCGTGCTGCCGATGGCGTGGAGCCCGCTGGCCGGCGGCCGGATATTTGATCTGACCAATCCCGCCGCCGTGCGACTGGCGGCCGCGGCGAAAAGCATGGCGTCCCGCTACCACGGCGCGACGCTCGAACAACTCGCCTACGCCTGGATCATGGCGCACCCGAGCCATCCGCTGCCCGTCATTGGCACCAACAAACTGGAACGCATCCAATCCGCCGCCAAAGCCGACGACATCGTGCTGGAACGGGAAGATTGGTATGCCCTGTGGGAAGCCGCCCAAGGCCGCAAGATTCCTTGATTAATAACCCCGGCCCCGATTCCCGGAGCCGGGCGGCTTTTTGCTTGTGCAACGGTCCTGACCGGAGTATTTCCAACGAAACTCAAACCATTTATGGGAACTATACTTTTCGGCTGTGTCATTGGTTTCATCGCCTGGTTTCTCGTCCGCTATCTCGCCGCCGGCTTTTACACCGTCAACCAGAACGAGCGCGCCGTGAAAACCAGCTTCGGCCGCGCCGAGCGCGTGGGCGATGCCACCACCGGTCAGGACCCCATCGCCGAGGCCTTGAACGCCGAGGAAAAGGAGCGCTATAATTATCCGCAGGTGCGCGTCATCCCGCCGGGCGGGCCGTATTTCAAGTGGCCGTGGGAAAAAGTCTATATCATTTCCGTCGCCACGCAGACGATGAACATGGCGGTGGATCCCGAAAATTCCTCCGCCAATTACCAGGGCACCATGCTCGAGGCCGTCACCAAGGACCAGCTCAACACCGGCCTCAAGGGCCAGATCCGCTGGCACATCTCCGAGCGCAACCTCTACGCCTACCTCTTCGGTGTGAAACATCCCATCGTCCACGTCATGGGCTATTTCGTTTCCGTGCTGCGCGAACGCATCGCCAACTTCGAGGCGCCCGCCGGGGCCAGGACCGGCGACCCCAACGCCCTCCACAACCTCGCCGCCACCGCCGTCACCGGCATCTCCATCAACGACCTCCGCAAAAACCTTTCCGACATCAACGACCACATGGACAAGGAATGCGCCGGGTCCGCCGCGCGCTACGGCATCGCGCTGGATGCGTCGCTCATCACCGGCATCGACCCGCCGCCGGAGGTCGAGTCGGCCCTCGCCGCCATCAACACCGCTTACAACGAGGTCTCCTCCAGCATCAGCCTCGCGCAGGCGAGCGCCGACCAGAAGATTGTCCAGTCCAAGCGCGCCGTGGAGATTGAGACGCTCAAGGCGCAGGCCGAAGTCCAGCCCATCGTCGCGCTGGCCGACCAGTTGAGCGAACTGAAACAGAACGGGGCCGGCGCCCTCGACGCCTACGTGCGCAACGTCCGCCTGAAACTCTTCAGCGAAGCCAAGACCGTAATTATGGAGGCGAGTCATGAATAATCCACTTGCCCACATCTTCGTCGCGGCCGTCGTCACGTTCGTCGCCATGTTCATTCTCGTGCCGGCGTTCTTCGGCTTCGTGCGGCTGTTCGGCTTTTACACCATCGTCCAGGAACGGACGTGCAAGGTCTATATGCTCTTCGGCAAGGTCGTGGCCGTCATTGACGAGCCGGGGCTGCACCTGCTCATCTTCAAGCTCGGCCTCAAGGCGCCGCTCGTGAACTTCCTCGGCAAATGCCACACCCTCGACCTGCGGCTGGATCAGGAGTATATCCGCAGCACCCCCGTCAATTCCGAGGAAGGCGCGCCCATGGGCATCGGCATCTGGTATGAGATGGTCGTGAGCGACCCCGTGGCCTACCTGTTCAAGAACGCCGACCCGCGCGGTTCGCTGGCCGCCAACGTGGGCAACTCCACCGTCCGCTGCCTCAGCAACATGAAGCTCGCCGACATGCTGCAGGACCGGCATCCCATGAGCCTGACCGTGCGCAAGGAAGTCTCGCCGCTCTCGCAGGAATGGGGTTACAGCCTCGGCTCCGTCTATATCCGCAAAGTGCACTTCCGCGACACCGGCATGATCAAGCAGATCGAGGAAAAGGTCGTGAACCGGCTGCGGCAGGTCACCTCCGCCATCAAGCAGGACGGCACCAACCAGGTGAACATCATCGCCAGCACCGCCGAACAGCAGGCCGCCATCGAGTTTGCCAAGGCCGCCGCCATGCGCCCGCAGATCGTGGGACTGGCGTTGAAAAAGATCTCGCAGGACCCGGACATCGCCCGCGCGCTGTTCAGCGTGCTGGAAACGCAGAACATCATTGCCGGCGAAGCCAGCATCACCCTCATCCCGCGCAACGCCGAACTGCTCGGCCAACTCGTCGCCGCCACGCAAGCGCCGAAGGGGGCAACTGTGCGGTAATCTGCAAAATTTTATGTTTGCTCGGTGGCTTAAAATGAGCGTATTGTAATTACAATTAAATTTATGGCTGAATTATCTATTCCAGATGAGGAATTTCCGGTTTTGTCCAAGCTTGTTGATCTGGATGATGCTTCCTTTTCTGAATTTTCAAAAGCGCTATCGGAAACCATGCCCCCGCTTGGGCGGGATAAATATGTTTCGTTGCTGACCTCGAAGCTGCCAAGACTTAATGGCCGCGATCTTTCAAGATTGCTCCATACTATTATTGCTCTATATCGTGTTAAAGAAAAGATTGGTTTGTCGCCGATTAAGATGGCTTCTCTGATTAAAGAATCCGCCGAAGAATCTCAAGAACACGGAAGTCTTTTCCAAAATAATAGAGGTGATACTTTGGAAAATCGTTTGGCAAACCTATTGTCATTTAACAACACTCTAGGTCTTGGAACGAAGTGTGTTTTAGCGATGTTGGACAATGACAGAGTTTGTGTTGATGCTGAAATATCAACTGATATAAGACCTGTTTTTGATGAAGCAAAGGAGACATTTATAGCTGGGGCTATAAACCACGAACTGCAGATCACCCTGCATGGTGAAAATCAATCTGATTTGCACATAACTTTGGATGACAATGACCTTCAGGAGCTAAAGGAAGAGATTGAAAAGGCTCAGAAACGAAGTGTTAAATTGAAAGCGTTTCTAAAACAGTCAAATATATTCCACCTTGAATAAAAAGTATGTTGGGAACGGGACGCATACCTCTCGAAGCAAATCCACGGAAACATCCATTCCGCAAAGAAGTAACATCTTGCGATGATTGGATTACCGCCCATGCTGAGAGCGCATCTGCCGACTGGTTAACCAAACAACTTTCACCAAATGAATTAGCTGAGAAATATATTATATTGTTGGAAACCCATCACACACACACACACCTTCATGTCCAGCATAGTGTTTTGCAATCACCTTCTATTGAAACAGCTAAAACAAAGGATTTAGAAAAATTAGAGAAAGAATTCGCCGAACGCGCTGACAGATGGGAAAAAGAAAGCTCAATACACTCATCGCCCGGGGAAAAGTTTATCCATCGAGATTACCTCCGCATTATCGGAAAAGGAGAACAAGTTGTGCCATTAATTATCAAGCGACAAGAAAGTTCTAATAAAGACTGGTTATTTGCGCTGGAAAACATCATCCCCGAAGATGAAAATCCGGCTAAAGGAATTGAGAGCTTCAAAGATGCTGTAGAGGCTTGGATTAGTTGGGGAAAGAAAAAATATCAAGCACTTGCATGAGGTGTTTAGAAATTGAGGATTTTTTGGAGAATCTTGGTCCGCATGATTATGACCAAGAAGACACAAGTCCGCAAACTGAAGAATACAATTGCATCGCCTATGCAATTGTTGGAGTAACTAAAAAGCCTTGGTGGCCATCAGCCCGCTGGAAAAATGATTACGAATGGCCAAGCCATCTTCCAAGAGAGGAATATCTAAAAGAAACTTTGGATAATTTTATTCAAGCCTTTGAAACCAAAGGCTACAGGGTTTGCAGTAATGGAAAGCTCAAGAAGGGGATAGAAAAGGTGGCAATTTACACAATCGCTGGTGTCCCTAAACACGCAGCTCGTCAGTTGGAAACCGGAGTGTGGGTGAGTAAGTGTGGTGATTACGAAGATATTAAACATTACACCCTGCCGCCAACCGAGGGGAAAAATTATGGAAAGGTTACTACTTTTCTTCACCGGCGCAGAGACGGGAAGCCATTTTTGAAAGATAGAATTCTTTCAATCATAAACAAATTGCGACGCAAGTTTCTGCGATGAACTTGTTTGGCCAAACGCCTCAGCGACAAGATTCTTTGCTCCGCCATTCCCCAGCTCCTTGCGGCGGGCCAGCTTTTACCACACATTCTTCGCCACGGACTTCATTGCTTGATTGTCTCTATTTCCCCGCCGAGGCTTTCAGGTAGGCGGCAAAGGCAAACGCCGGCTGGCCCACGCGGCACGGCTTGCGGCATTCACAGGCCCGGCCGCAATGCGTCATCTGCCGTTCGGCGTCCGCCAGCAATTCCTGCCAGGTCCGCCGCCATGGCGCCGCCGCTTTCGGCGGTCGCCACGGGGCGGTGAGTTCCGCCGTCACCGCCGCCTGCAAGCCGGCCAGTTGCCGTCGCGTGGGGCAGGCAGGCGGGGTCGGTTTGGGTTCCGTGGTTTTTCCCCCGGCTGGCGGCAGGGTGAACTGGCCGCCCAACCGTTCCGCGATCCAGTCCAGCAACCGCCGGTCGCGGGTCTGCCGGTATATGCTCACGATGTGTTCCAGCGGATTGAGCCGGTGCTGGTCGCCCGTCTCCGCCCATTTATACAGCGCGGAGGGCGAGAGCCCCGCCGACGCGGCGAGTTGTTTGACGCTGTGCGCGTGGAAGATTTCCGCGAGCAGTTCATGTGCTTCCATAATCAGGCCTTTCTCAGGTGGTTGATGAAACCGTTATTCGCCTGACTTTAGCGGAGGGGGTTGGACATAGGCTGTCCATCCCCAAAGATTGTTTTGGCCGGCGCGGAATGGTTTTAAGCGGGAAAATTGCGGATTTAAGCGTTTTTTGGCCGTTTACGCTCAAAACCGCCGTCCGGATGACTCCCAAAATCATTTTGGTGATTACCAAAATCACGGCGGTAGTTACCAAAACCATTTTGGGAGTCACCAAAACTCCTGCGGTAGTCACCACAGGAACGGCGGTAGTCACCAAAACTTCTGTGGTAATTACCGCAATCATTTTGGGAGTTACCAAAACTTCTGTGGTAATTACCGTAATCATTTTAGTAGTCACCAAAACTCCTGTGGTAGTCACCAAAACTCCTGCGGTAGTCACCACGGGAACGGCGGTAGTCACCAAAACCTTTGGGGTAATCACCAAAACGATTTCGGGAGTCACGGAAATGCCGGCGGTGACGGCGGGAATGGCAGGCCGGCTCGTCCCGGAAAGACCGGTGGTGGCCGTGAAGGCGTCAAGTCCAATCGCATTTGGTGATTGGACAAGCCAATGGACGGCGGTTGCATCTAGAGTGGCGCTGTTCACTCCGGCGGGTGCCGGGCGGTGAACGGAAAACGGAAACCCAAAGAACCAAAGGCAGTTTATGGCCCGCTACGATGATCCGGCGTCCGTCTATGACGGCCCGGTATTTTACGACTCGCCGGACACCGCCTTAACCAACAGTAAAATTATGGCAAAAGTCAAAATGAACCTCGACCGCCTGATGGACGAGCAAGTCATCCAGAAGGCGAAGGACGTGAAGGTCAAGCTCACCGGCAACCCGAACTTCACCACCACCACGCCTTCGCTGACGGATTTCGGTGCGCTCATCACCACGGCGGACACCGCGCTGGCGGCCTCGGATGCGGCCAACGCCACGGCCAAGGAAAAAACCCTGCTGAAAAACAACGCCATGGATGCGCTGCGCAAAAGTTTCGGCCTGCTCGGCACGAACATTGAATCGCTGTCCAGCGGCTCGGCGGACAAGATCCTGTCCGCCGGTTTGGACACCCGGGCGTCCAAGACGCCGTCCGGCATTCCCGCGCAGGTGATGAACCTGGCGGTGACGGCGGGCGACCACGACGGCGAACTCAACGCCCAATGGGACCCGGTGCCCGGCGCCAAAACCTACGAGGTGCAGACCAGCCCCGACCCGTTCACGTCGGCGAGCTGGTCCAAGACCAAGAGCGTCACCAAATCCATGGCGGTGCCGGCGGGGTTCACCAGCGGGGCGCGCATTTGGGTGCGCGTGCGCGCCATCGGCGCGGGCGGCGAAGGGAATTACAGCAGCGAAATCTCGAAGATCGTCCCCTGAGTCCTAGCGGACGGCCACCATGCGTAGGGCCACTACTAGCGTAGGGCCACCAGCCTCCCTCTCCGCCGTGAAACGGGGGAGAGGGTTGGGGTGAGGTGGCGCGGATTTGAAAAGATAAAAACCCCTCACCCTGCCCTCTCCCCGCCTTGCGGGGCGAGGGGAAAAATCATCAACCAATTATTTTTTATGTCATACGATCCTTCCTTGCCCGTGGACCATTCGTCCATCGTGGCGGCGGAATTGCGCAACCAGTTCAACGGCCTCAAGGCGCTCATGGACGCGCAGTCGGCGCAAATCGGCGCGCTCCAGACCCAATCCACCGCGCAGCAGCAGCAACTGGCTGCGCAACAGACCCAGCTTGACGCACAGGCTTGGCTGCTGAACCAGCTCAACGTCCCGAAGTTGAATCACGATAACAGCGGCGCATGGTCGGTGAGTTATATCGGCACGCTGCCGGCGCTCTGGCAGGTGTGGGTGCGTTCGGACCAAAATAATGACTGGAGCAACACGGCGGCTTATGCCCCGGCAAATTTTCCGGTGAACGACATCGGCCTGATGCCTCCCGGCGCGCAATGGTGGCAGATCTATGTTTGCGGCTCGGATAGCAGCAACAACCCGCTCACGCCCTCCAGCAACATCGTCTCCCTCGGCCCGGTGCCGTCGCCATAGGAGATGGGATATGGCTGGACGTTCGCCCTCACCTGTATCCTCTCCCCCGGGGAGAGGATTTTACCGCACACACTTTCCGTTACTTGGGATGCCGTCCGCCAATCCCGTTGCTGTTATTGCCACTGACGCGGGAACCGGTAAGCCCTCTCCTTGGGGAGAGGGTTTGGGTGAGGGAGGACTTTGAACTAACTTTTCGAATCAGAATCCATCGGCCTCGTGTATGCCGGCAACGGATGCGGCGCACGGGCTTGCAACTGCTGGAAAATCGCGTCACGGATGCTTGGAGCATTCTTCCGCAAATGGGAATTCCAGAACCGCAGCGTCTTGATGCCGCGCGATTGCAGAAACTTTTCCCGTTCCAGATCGTGTTTCCGCTGGTCGGGAAAACCGTGCTGGCTGCCGTCCAGTTCTACGTTCAATGCTGCCTCCTCACAGAAGAAATCCAGAGTGTAACTGCCGAGCGGATGCTGGCGGCGGAATTTGTAGCCGCTGAAGCGCCGGTCACGCAGCCAGCGCCACAGGAGTTTTTCCGCCCAGGTTTCATCCTGGCGAAGCTGGCGGGCGCGGGTGATTTCGGCCATGAAGGAAATTTAGGTGATGCCGGGAAGGCGGAAAAGTTTGTTTTGACGCCCGCCCTCACCTGTGTCCTCTCCCCCAGGGAGAGGATTTTACCGCACACACTTTCCGTTACTTGGGATCCGTTCGGCCAAACCCGCTGCTGGTTTTGCCAAAGACGCGGCGAACGTTTCTCCTTCTCCTTGGGGAGAAGGCCGGGATGAGGGAGGACATGAAACCAATGATGATTGACGATCAGGACAGTCCCTTGACCGACCAGCCTGGGCGGTAGTCCCGCCGGATAAAGTGGTTCGCCGCCGCCAGATTGAATTTCAGCTTGCGGCTGTTCCAGTCCAGCGTGGTTTGGGGAAAGCGGGAGGCGATGCCGCCCAGCAAGATGGCTTCGGTGAGCGGGCCGGCGTAGGCAAAGTCGGCGGTCGTCTGGTCTTCGCCGCGGCAGGCGTTGACAAACTGTTCCCAGTGCTTGGCGCCTTTGGTCGGCGGTAGTTTGAACTCTTTGAATTTCACCGATGGAAATAAAAGCGGTCGGGCGTTGTCATGCGGTAACACCATCACGCCTTCGGTGCCGATGAAGATGGAGCCGGCGTCGGGCAGGGCATCGCCTTCCAGCCGGGCGACAACTTCGGCGGGCGGCTGGGCGGCGCCGTCATACCAGGTGATTTGCAAAGTGTCGGCCACCGTCCGCCGGGTGCCGGCAAAGGTGTAGATGACTTTGCCGTCGAGCGCCCAGTTCCATTGGTTGGGTACCGGACCTTCCGAACGGACCGCCACCGGCGCGGCGAGGCCGAGCGATTCAAACACCGGATCAAAGATGTGGCAGCCCATGTCGCCCAGGGTTCCCGTGCCGAAATCGAGCCGCTTGCGCCAGTTGCTTGGATGATAATATCCGTTGCCGATGAACGGCCGGTCCGCGCACACGCCCAGCCAGAGGTTCCAGTCAAAGTCGGCTGGCACGGCATCGGTCCGCTCCGGCTTGGCGGTCAGGTCGCCCCACGATTTCGGACACCAGGAATGGACCTCTTTGATTTTGCCGATGACGCCATCCTGCACCAAACGCACCGCCATGCGATAATAGACGGAGGAGTGCATCTGAATGCCCATCTGCGTGACGAGCTTTTTTTTGTGCGCCAGCTCGGTCATCCGGCGGACCTCGTGAATCTCGTGCGCCAGCGGTTTCTGGCCATAGACGTGTTTGCCAAGCTGCATGGCGCTCACGCCGATGGGCGCGTGCATGTGGTCGGGCGTGGAGACATTCACCGAATCAATATTCTTCGCCTCCTTGTCCAGCAACTCGCGCCAGTCCTGGTAAATCTTTGCATTGGGAAAGCGCTTCCGCGCTGCCAGCGTGCGGTTGAGGTCCACATCACAGACGGCGACGATCTCGACGTTCGGACAGTTGGCGATTTGCGTGAGGTCGGCCCACGCCATGCCGCCGGCGCCGAAACTGGCGTGGCGGATCGTGCGGCTGGGCGGTTGCGCGAGCAGGTGGCGGGAGAAGAACGGTGCCGCGATGGCCGCGGTGCCAAGGGTTTGGAGGAACGCGCGGCGGGAATGGCGGCCGGTTGATGTCATGCGGCAGACGCGGATTCAGTTGACCGGCTTGACGGGAAGGCCGTGCAGGATTTCGTAGGCCTCATCGCCGCCGATTTCGCGGATGAAGAGGTTGCGCCAGCGGATTTCGCCGCCGTGGGTTTGCAACTGGATCGGGCCGCGCGCCGGGATGGATGATTTGCGGTCGTAATAATTTTCCAGCACCGCGCCGTTGACAGTCTGCTTGCCATTCAGCCAGACCCAGACCCAGGTTCCGGCCATGACGACGCGGACGTGATTCCACTGGCCGAACGGTTTGTCGGCCAGCACGAGCGGGTCCTTGCCGGGCGCGCCGGGCGAGTTGTTCCAGAGACCGCCGCTGCCCTTGTCCGCGCCGCGATCCCATTTGCCGCCGGCCTTGGTGTAATCCCAGATCTGCACCTGCGGGCAGCCGCGCAGATAAATCCCGCTGTCGGCCAGCGGCACGGTCTTGTAATCCACGAGCAGTTCAAAATCGCCGTAATATTTGTCGGTGGTGAGGAACAATCCGCGTCCGTCATTCACCAGTTCGCCGTTTTGCACGGACCAATGCTGCTGGATGTCCGCCAGACTGGCGTCATGCTTTTGCTGGAATTTATCGGCCGGCAGCGCCATGTATTTGCGCGGGTCTTCGGTTGTCGCGCCCCACCAGTTGGCGAGGTCGGTGCCGTTGAACAAAGCGCTGAATCCGGCGGGCGGGGTGTTGATGGCGGCCGGTTTGGTCGGCGTATGACAACCGAACAGGGCAGGGGCAAGGAGCAGGAGCAGTCCGGGGAGAATCTGGGGTTTCACGGAAATTAAATTGTAGCGCGAGCCTTCCTATGTAAAGGAAGAATCCCGCAAACCCTCCGGCCGGATTGAAAGCTCGAAGCGCGTGCTTAGAACTTCAGCGGTTCGCCAACGCTGATGAGCGTGAGCTTCGCGGCCCCGCCGGCGGCGGCGTTGAGCTTGATGTGGCTGGGGCCGGCCGGCAGTTGCGGCGCGCGGGCGGCGGGAGGGATGGATTGGAGCAGCTTGCCCTGTTTGTCAAAGACGTGGATATCCGCGCCATCGCGAAACTCGGCGTAATCCTCCGTGCCAAGGTCCACGGGCAAAATAAATTTTTCACCGTTCAACTCCAGCGCGGGCTGTTTGAGCGGCGCATCCAGTTCGGCCAGCGCCTCAATCTGCTTCACCGCGCAAACCAGATTAGTGTGACCGGCGCGCATCCAGCGCAGGTTGAGCGCGATGATGTTGTGATAATCGAAGCCATACATCGCCGCCTTGAACGCGTAATTGGCGTAGGCGGGCCGGAACTCCGGCAGCAACCGTTCCGTGGCCGGTTCCGGCAGAGTGATGGTGCGTTCACCGGTGAAGTCGAGATTCACATAATAGTCGCGGTAAACTTTGCCGCCGGCTTCCAATTGTAAGTTGAGCACCGGCGGCGGCTCGCCGGCGGACGGCGCGTTCGTCACGCAGAGGCGCACGGCCAGCGCGCGGTGATGCAGCAGGTCGAGCGGTTTGCCGGCGGTGCCGCCGCTCGTGGCGGGCGCGGTCTGGCCGACCATGAACCCGCTGAACTGGTCGCCCACCGACTTGGTGAATTCGATGCGGGCCGCGAGGGCGCCGGGCATGGCGGCATGCGCATTCGGCGGCGGCAGGTTGCGCGGCGCGGCGGCGGGCAGCAGCACCCGGTTGGCCGGCGCCCCCAATGGCGCAAGACCGGGCACGCATTGCAGCCGGAATTGCAGCGCCTGCGCGGCTTCGGCATTGGTAATGGCGCAATCATCGCCGGCATTGATCCACGTCACGCCGTAGTGGACGGGCAGGAAAGCGTTGCCAACGCGGTGCCATTCGCCGGCGGCCAGCTTTTCGCGGACGGTTGCGGGCACGGTCCCGTTGAGCCGCAACTGCTCGTAGCCGCCGAGCAGGCGCAGCATTTCCTCCGTGCGCCCGTTCTGCTGGAGCGCGCTCAAATGGGTTTCGAGCGAAACGGTCGAGTCGAGCGCGAGCATTCGCGTGGCATAAAACTCGACCTCGTCGGGCGTCGTCGCCGGCTGGGCGGGCGACCACGAGAGAAATCCCCACCAGCCGAGTTCGGCGGGCATGAAGCTGTCGCGGTAAGAGCTCCACGCGTCGGCGATCTTGTGCCAGTCGAGGTATTGCTTGGGGGCGACGGCGGCGAAGTCGTCACAGCAGCCGCGCGCGTACCAATGCCATGTCCACGGCGTGCTGCCGGAGCCTTGCACCAGCAGCGGGCGGCGCACCCGTTCGCAGATGTCGCGCTGCTGCTGGCTGATCCAATACCAAAACGGTCCGTTGGCGCTGTTACATTCGCCGCCGTCGAAATAAATCATGTCGAATCCGCAACGGTTGATGATGCCGGCGATGCGCTCGCTGACTTCGTTCTTGAGCGTCGTGCGCAGGTCCACCAGGTAGCTGCCGTAGCGCTCGACCAAGTGGTGGATGGGCGTGCCGGCCTGGTGCGGTGCGGCCTTGGTGCCGGCAAAGCCGCGGACGCAGCGGAGCAAGGTATTGGTGCCCGCACCGCCGATGGCGCGGTATTGGATGATTTCGTCATCAATCTGTATGTCGAAGCCAGCCTTCGCGGTGCCATAGACCGCGCCTTCGGTCGGGAAGCTGGTCAATGGCGCAGTGGCAATGATGTCCTGCCCCTTGGCCTCCAGATTCGCCGCGAGCGTGGCGTGATCGTCCTTGAGCAGGCGGGAATCGGGCTTGGGCCGCACGAGTGGATCGTTCTTGCCGACGAAACTGGTCAGCATGTGCATGCCAACCTTGAGGCCGGCGGCGTGGCATTTGTCCACGACGGCCTTCAGGCTTTCCTCGCCGCGCGGAAAATTATTCGTGTTGATGGGATAGGAACCGAGCGAGCGCGACCAGGTGCCGTCGTAAGTCATTATATAGCGAAATCCGCCGAGCCGGGCATGGCGGATGGTCTCGTCGGCGTTTTGCGCGGTCAGGTTGCTGAAGAAGTAGCCGGTGCGCACATCCGGCGATTGCTTGGCCCAGACGCCGCCAAGCTCTGGCGAAGGCAAGCCGCAGGCGTGCTCGACCGCCTGTATCTGCTTCAACAAATTTACCGGCGGAGTCGCGACGAGCGCCACGCCCTGGCCTTCCAGCCCAAATTCGCGATAGACCGTGGCCTTCAGCCGGTTGCCGCCGGTGGTGGTCACATTGACGCAATCGGAAAGGCCGAGCAACGCGACGACAAACCGCTCATCCCACACCGCCCCGAGCCAGCTGCCATTGCGCTTGAACGGCCGCAGCGCCAGATGCGCCAGTTTGAGCGACTCGATGTCCAAGGAACTCAAGCGCACGAGTTGGATGCGGATAAAATCCGGCTGCGCGGATATTTGCAGCTCAGCCGTCACGCCCGCCGTGCCGAACTCGGCCCGCCAGTTTGCGCCGGCGCGCGCCAGCTTGATCACAGGAAAGGTGCCGCCGTTTTTATACAGGGTGAGAAACGGTGCGGTTTTCTCGCTGAGCCACTCCGCGTTATTCGCTGCATCGCGCAGGCTGGTACAGACGCCGCGGTCATCCAGCGTCAGTTGCGCCGTTGCGGTCTTAAAGACGAACTCTTCGGCCGTCGCCGTAGTCAGCAGCGCGAAGCCGCACGCCAGCCATAAGACATAACTTTTCATGGATGGAGTAAGATTGGCGGAATGCATCCATGAATGCCAATCCTTAAAATGGCGTTCGCCCGTCTTTGATAAATTGAACGTGGCCATCCAGAAACACCCGGCCACGACCGCCGGCATGGACCGTATAGCCCTTGAATCCGCTGGGAACCGTGGAAACGGTGTTGGGGAAATAAGGATCCACCACGAGTTCAACCTCGCTCGCGCCGTGGATGATTCCCACGGTCGGGTCATTGGTGGATGCAAGATCAGCCACGGCCCTTGATTGGGATTTGCCCCAGAAATCTTCCAGCGGTACCGGGTCGTCCGGACGGTCGAAGCGCCAGGCCCAATAGCGGCAGAGCGGGGCATTGGTATCGGTGGAAACCGCCTGAGCCGATTGCACAATATTTCCGACGTCAGAATTCACCGCTGCCGGGCAGGACCAAATCGCATAATTCGGATTTTGATTTTGAAAAGTGGTGCCCGCCCAGCCCGCGCGGGGGTCAGACGGCGGCCAAGTTGTCCATGGCCGATAACCACCCGGCAAACTGGACTTTAAAACCCGCTGATCTGGAAATGTGTCTGCGTTATCGCTTAGATACAGAGTGAAAACCAATCCAATCTCTTTGAGATTGGAAAGACAAACCGCTTGCTGGCTTTTCAGCTTGGTACGTGACAGCGCAGGTAACAATAAACCTGCCAAAATGGCGATGATGGCAATGACGACTAAAAGCTCAATCAAAGTAAAGCCGGCGGATAAGTTTCCGCACTTATCTCCTCCGGCGCATTTGTTTTTCACTTTTTGAATTTATCCGGCAGGGCAAAAGCCACATAGGTATCACCGAAACGGTGGTCAAGTTTATTGCCGGCAGCCGGTATGACAATGTATTGACGACCATTGATCTGGTAGGTGGCTGGCGGTGCTGAACCGGTGCAAGGTAGCTGTGCCGCCCAAAGTTCCTGCCCTGTGTTCTTATCAAAGGCGCGGATTTTATCGTCCCTGGTGCCGGCACAAAAAACCAAACCGCCGGCGGTAACGGTGGCTCCCCCATAATTTTCGGTGCCGGTATTTTTAAGGCCTTCGGCGGCCAGCTTGGGGTATTCTCCAAACGGCACTTTCCAGAGCAACTTGCCGGTGTTGAGGTCCAGGCAGTTTAGCGTTCCCCACGGCGGTTTGTTTGCGGGGTATCCTTCGTTGTCAACAAACTTATGGTAGCCGGTGATGTTGTAGCGGGGTCGTTCAGTTTTTTTCAGTGACGGCGGCGGAGTCGGGCGATCACGCAACATCAGATAGTCCACCAAGATTTTCAAATCCGCATCGGACAGATCTTTTTCTTTGAACGCGGGCATGGCGTTTTTTCCGGAGCGGATTTGATCGGTGATATAGCTATCGCTGACGCGGGAGCGCAGCCCGCGCAGCGGCGGCGCCGTGCCGATGCCCATTTTATTCATGCCGTGACAGGTGGCGCAGCTTTTCTCAAAAACCAATTGCCCCGGCGTCTTGGGCGCCGCGGGATCATCCGGCGGATCAGTGTCTCGATAAAGCGATACGAGCCAGCCAATATGTTGGGCGTTGATGTAAATATGACCGGTGTCGGGATCCAAACTCGCACCGGTGTATTCCGCCCCGCCATCCATCCCAAAATAGAGAATGGTCTTTCCGAGAACACCGGGTTCAAACCACCCGGTCAGCGCGCTCTTAAACTGGTTTTTTACATATTCCTCGGTGATTTCGTCCCGCAAAAACAAATCGGCGGCGGTGAACTCCACTTTGGAAAACGATTCCGGCAATTCCGGATCCGGCTGATAGGGCGAAGTGATTTCGCCGGGCACCGTGCTGGTCGGCGCCCGTCGGAGCCGGAAGGGGAAAATGGGTTTGCCCGTTACCCGATCGAGCAGCAAGGTGTTGCCTATCTTGGTGCAGGCCGCCACCACATCCACGCGCTTGCCCTCGCGAACAATCGTCGCCAACAGCGGCGGTCCGGAAACATCCCGATCCCAAAGATCGTGTCGAACTTCCTGAAAGTGCCAGAGGCGCTTGCCGGTTCGCGTATCAATCGCAATGACGCAATCGGCGAACAGATTGTCCCCCAGATGGCCGACACCGATAAAATTTGGCTTGGGACCGCCGGTGGAGACATATGCAATGCCCCGCACCTCATCCAGCGCCATGCCCATCCAGCAATTCGCCCCATAGTTTTCCAACCGGTCCCAAGTGTCATAACCATACTCGCCTGGCTTTGGCACGGTATGGAAAGTCCACATCACTTTGCCTGTCACGACATCAATTCCCCATACGTCTCGTTGAAAACCCGGCACGACAATGGTGTGGTGAAAGATCGCCGGCCCGGCGGTAGCCGCGCCAAAATCCCCCATGACTTCTCCCGGCAGGAGCATCTTCCCATTCTCGCCAAAATCAACAATGGGCAAGCCATTCTTGGGATTGAGGGCGTAAAGATATTTTCCGGCACAAAACATGACCCGTTCTGTCGCTCCATCCTGCTCTGGCCAGTAGATTAAGCCCCGGAATGCCGGCCGTCCTTCGGGCTTGAACCGCCAGAGTTCATCGCCAGTGGCGGCATTTACACCAACAACGCACTTGCCCTGCGTCGGCATAACCATGATATCGCGGACAATAATTGGGCAGCATTCGAGCGTATAGCCGACTTTGCCGGTATTGGTGGGAATGTCTTTTGAGTGGTATGTCCAAACCATCTGCAAATTGGTGACATTCTGGCGATTGATTTGATCCAGCACGGAATAACGCGCTCCTCCGTTGTCGCCATACGAACGATGCCAGGTGAGATAAGTATCCCGTTTAGGATAACCGTTTGCCGGAGTCAGTTCTTCGGGCTTTGCGGCGGGAATAATCTGGTAAAGCGGCAATTTGGCACGCTCCTTGGCATCCTCGACCGTCCAATAGTCATGATTAGACACGGTTGCCGGGCGGTCCACAGACTCAGATGATGTTGGCGGCGATACTTTCTCATCGGCTTGGGAAAAAACTTTGAAGCCGAGGATTATAAAACCAAAGCTCATCACGATTGGACTCCACCGCCGATTGTAAAAGAAAATGCTCATGCAGAACCATTAAATCAAAGGTCCGTTAGTAATGGAAGCCGAAAGCTAATAGATATTCTTACTTGGGCTTACTTTCATAGTCCATTGGCTATAATTGCGCATTGGTTGAGCTATTTGGTTTTCCCCAATCGGTTTCAGTTGTCATTTGCCCATTAAAATATCCCATTCGCGCCTCTGATTTAATATATTTGCCGCGTTGTCTTCAATATTCTAAACCTATGCACATGAGCATCACCCGTCGGAACTTTATTAAGACCGGTATTGCCGCCGCCGTGGCGACCCCGCTGTTGGGTCTGGCTGACGGCGCTCCCAATGTCCTCCCGCTGTCTTCTCCATTCAGCGATGGGCGGCAATGGTGGTTTCAGAGCCGCTTCGGCATGTTTGTACACTGGGGGCTTTATTCCATTCACGGCTGGCATGAGCAGGAGCAATGGCGTCGCCGGGTGCCGCGCGCGGAATATGTGAAGCTGCAGCAGCAGTGGAATCCGGTGAATTTCAATCCCGACCACTGGCTGGATCTCGCCGAGGCTGCCGGGATGAAGTATCTGACTTTCACCACCAAGCATCACGACGGCTTTTGTCTCTGGGACACGAAGCAGACAGATTACAACACGATGAACACGCCCTACGGCAAGGACGTGCTCAAGCTGCTGGCCGAGGCGTGCCATCGCCGGAATTTCCCGCTCTGCCTGTATTATTCCGTTGTGGACTGGCATCAGCCGAATTATCCCAACCAGGGCAGGAGCCACGAGCTGCCGCCGCAGCCCGGCGATGCGCCGGACCGGAACAAATATCTCGCCTTCCTCAAGGCGCAGGTGCGCGAGTTGTGCACCAATTACGGCGAGATCCACGGCATCTGGTGGGACATGAATGTGCCGAAATATCATGATCCGTCCATCAACGCCGTGATCCGCGAACTCCAGCCCAAGGCGATGATCAACAATCGCGGCTTTGACGCCGGCGATTTTGGCACGCCGGAACGCGACTATGACAATTCCGTCAACACCAAGTCCCGGTTCCAAACGCCCGTCGAAGCCTGCCAATCCGTCGGTTACCAGAGCTGGGGCTATCGCGTGGATGAAGATTATTTCACCACGGAATATCTCATCCGCAGCATCCAGAAGGTTCTGGCCAAGGGCGGCAACTATTTGCTCAACGTCGGGCCGCAGCCCGACGGCGTCATCCCCGCCGAATCGGCGGCGATCCTGCGCGGCATCGGTCCTTGGTTCAAGGTGGTGAAGGAATCCTTGCTGGAAGTGGAATCCGCCGCCGAGCTCACCACGAACAAGAACGTGGCCCTGACCCGGCGCGGCAACACGCTCTATGTGCATCTCCTCGTGGAACCGGAAGCGCCGTCGGTCTTTTTGCAACCGCTCACGGAACTGCCCCGCCGCGCCACGTTGTTGAACACCGGCCAGACGTTGGAATGTGATGTAACTGATTTCCCGCGCCTGCATGGCCAGACACCGGACCGTTGTGTGCGTGTGAAACTCCCGCCGGTCAAAGAATGTTCCACCGCCGGCTGGGTGTTGAAGCTCGAATACGAGAAATTTCCCGTCCTTGGCAAAACCGCCGCCAAACGTGAGGAGACCAAGTGAAGGAAGCGGCCTTGCCTGCGATTAAACTTTGCCCGGTTCTGGATATAAAACTGGCGCGTATGAACAAACAAAGAAATTTCCATTGCCATGGTCTGTCAGTTTTTAAAACATAGAGGTTTATGAAAATCCGTCTTCCCTTGCTCTGTCTGGTTGCCGTTGGCGCGGGTCTCGCACAAACCGCGCTGGGTAATATCAAGCTGCCCGCCATTTTCTCCGACCACATGGTCCTCCAGCAAAACAAAAATTGCGCGGTGTGGGGCTGGGCCGATCCCGGCGAGGCGGTGGCGGTAACCATTGGCGATCAAACCCAGTCCACCAAAGCCGGCATGGACGGCAAGTGGATGGTGAAGCTGCCAGCACTTCAGGCGGGCGGCCCGCTCACGCTCAGGGTGAAAGGCAAGAACGAGGTCACCGTGAATGACGTGTTGGTGGGTGAAGTCTGGCTCGGTTCGGGACAGTCGAACATGGGCTTTACGGTTGCGCGGGCGAATGACTTTGAAGGCGAGAAGTCCAAGGCGAATCTCCCGAAACTGCGCATGTTCACCCTGGATCGGGTGGCCACGCCAACCGCGCGGGCGGATTGCAAAGGGACCTGGGTTATTTGTTCCGCCGCCACCGTCGGAGGTTTTTCCGCCGCGCTCTATTTTCATGGGCGTGAATTGCAGGAGAAGCTGGGGGTGCCGATGGGATTGATTAATTCCTCCTGGGGCGGGACGGCGATCGAAGCCTGGACCAGTCAGGAATCGCAAAGCGGTGCGGCGTTTGCCCGCGTTCACGAATATTGGGGCAAGAAGCTGGCCGAGCCGTGGGACGAAGCCAAGGCGATGGCGGCCTATGAAAAGCAGGTTGCCGCTCAAAAAGAATTGGAAAGAAAGGCCAGGCTGACCGGTGCGAAAGCCCCCAACCCGCCGCAAAAGCCCGTGGAACCGCGCTTAAGCCAGAATCGCCCGGCGAATCTTTTCAATGGCATGATTGTGCCTATACTCCCCTATACGATCCGCGGCGCGGTCTGGTATCAGGGCGAACAGAACTCCGGCCTGCCTTATGCCGATCTTTATGGCGCTCAACTCGAGACCTTGATCAAGGACTGGCGCAATCGCTGGCAGGAGGATTTCCCATTTGCCTGGGTGCAGTTGCCGGACTACAAGGCACCGCAACGAGAACCCGTTGAAATCAACGGCTGGGTCACCGTGCGCGAAGAAATGCTTAAGGCACTCAAAGTGAAAAATACCGGCATGGCCGTCACGCTTGGACTGGGTGAGGCCGATAACATTCATCCCACGAAAAAACAGGAAGTCGGCCATCGTCTGGCATTGTGGGCGCTGAGCACGGTTTACGGCCAGAAGAACGCGGTTGCTTCCGGCCCGTTGCCTCAAGGCCACACGATTCGTGGCAGCGAAATTGTGCTTACATTCATCCACACCGATGGCGGACTCAAGGCACGTGGCGGCGAGTTGAAAGGCTTTGCCATCGCGGGCGCGGACAAGAAGTTTGTCTGGGCCAAAGCGCACTTGGATGGCGACCAAGTCATCGTCAGCAGTCCTGAGGTGAAGGAGCCGCAAGCTGTTCGCTACGCTTGGGCGGCGAATCCCGTCTGGAGCCTGGAAAACGGTGCGGGTCTGCCAGCCTCGCCGTTCCGCACGGATGATTGGAAATAATATTAAACAATTGGTCGCTGCCAATCTATCGCGCCGAAGGCAGCACCGAGAAGAAGGTTCGCACGGGATAGAAACGATTTTGACCGGCTGGCTCCCCGGTCGGGCAGATTGTCAGTCGCAGGAGCCGACGCTAATCACGAACCTGGTTCCGTGCATTCGCGGTTGACTGTATCGGCGGTGCGGTTCAGCTTGCTGCGTTAGCCGTATGAAATCTCCCCTAAATCCATTCGATGAAGTTCATGGCGATTGCACACCATGAAGTCCATTGCGCCAATTTGTTCATCGGTCGGTATTCTGATTGCAACCTTCCTGGCATTGCTGGTTCCTGCCGCCAAAGCTGATTATACCAACAATTTGCTGGCGCGGTGGTCGTTCAACAACACCAACAATCCGTTGGTCAGTGACAACGGACAATTTACCCTTGCCACCGGTATGTTCGGAACACCCCCAACCCTGGCCACCAATTCAGACGGCTCGATGAGCCTTGGCGCCGGCATGGAGCTGTTCTGCACGAATCTCAACAGCACGGCTTATCCGCAATTGCTGACCAATGTGACGGTTTGGGCGAGAATGCGGTATGACGGCCTGCAGACGAACACCCCCGGCAATTTTGGGCTGATGGCGGTGACGCCGCCTTACACCAATTCCACAATGTATTCGTTGATTGAACAACAGACTACGGTTCCGGACGAGGTCGCCGTCGGGAACGTGGCGAATACGACGGCCACCAATGCGTTTGGGGCCGCCACCGCGCATCCGCCCACGCCGGCGGTGGGCGTCTATGCCAGTTATGCCCTCGTGTTTCAGCAGACCGATGCCACGCATTATAATTATCAGTTGAACTTGAACGGGTCGAATTTGACCCGCAGCGTCTCCGTGGTTGCGGGCGCACCGGCAACTCTGGCGCCGTTTGCCTGCCTGGCGTTGGGGCGTCTGGCCAACGGCGCAAAGATCCCGATGACCTTTGACGAGGTGCGGGTTTATCAGGCGTCCTTGACGCCCGATCAAATATCGCAAACGGGAATCACCAACATTGCGGCCTATCCCGATTATGCGACAACCCTGTGGAACGCATCGGTGACGGTGAATCCAGTAATCAATGACTATGAACCGAACGGGATGCCGTTGACCGTGGTGAGTGTCAGCCCCACCAATGGGACGGCGAATATCGTGAACGGGACGAATGTGCTGATAACTCCGACGTTGGGAACCAATGGGATGGTCACCGTCGGCTATACCATAACGAATAGCAACGGCGGTTCGGCCAGTTCACTCATCACGGTCACGGTGACGGCGCCGGTGGTTGTGGCACCGGCCGATCAATTGGTTGATTCCATCGGCGTGAATGTCCATATGTGGTTTCAGAGCACGCCCTATCTGAACAGTTACAGCACGGTCAAGGCAAAGATGGTGGCGTCCAAGCTTCGCCATGTTCGTGATATGCTGGCCATTGATCGTCCGACTGCCCCGCCGATGTGGCTGGATTTGGCCACCAACGGCATCAAGACAGGATATATCTTCACCCCGGGCTGGGCGCCTTCGATGTCCGCCTATACGAATTTTCTGTTCACTAATAATTTATTGAAAACCGTGGATTATTTCGAGGGGCCAAATGAATATGACAGCGTCGCGGCCACTGACACCAACTGGGTGGCGGATTTGACGAATTTTCAGGCGAGCCTTTACGCCACCGTGAAAGGCAGTTCCATGATGTCAGCGTATCCGGTGCTGGCGCCGTCATTTCTCATCAATCATGCCGCTGACCGCACGGTCGTCGGCGACATCAGCGAATGGAGTGATTATGGCAACTGCCATCCTTATCCCGGCGGCTATCTGCCTTCGGTCGCCCAGACCACGAATGAAATATCTGCCTGTGCCATTAACACTGTCACTAAGCCGATCTATGTTACTGAAACCGGCTATCATAATGCGACCAACGGTCCTTATGATGGTAATAATCCCGCCTCGGAAGCCGCCACGGCGCTTTATCTGCCGCGGCTGTATTTCGATTCATTCTCCCGCGGGATGGTTCGCACCTACTGGTATGAGTTCGTTGAGAGTCAAACGGACGGTGGAGCCATGAACAACGCCGAAGCGCATTTTGGCTTGGTCCGATATGACTTGAGCGAAAAGCCAGCCTACACCGCGTTGACGAATCTGATCGCCATCATGCAGGATCCCGGATCCGGGTTTGTCATCAGCAATCTCGATTACAGTTTGAGCGGCGCCTCGGTCAAGAGCGTTCTGTTTCAAAAGCGCGACGGCAGTTTTTATCTGGCGCTTTGGCAGGAAGTGTCGGTTTGGAATACGGCCACGCGGACCGACATGGTTCTTACCTCCACCAATGTGACGGTAAGTTTGCCGCACGGTGTATATAATGTTCAATCCTACAGTCCGACCGTGTCGGCTGCGGTCCAGCAAACGTGGACGGGCGTATCGAACGTCACGGTCAGCCTGCAGGGCGAAGTGAAGATACTCAAAATCAGCGGCGGCCCGGTGCAGCCCGTTGCCAATCCCGATACGGCCAGCACGGCCTGGAATGTGCCGGTTTCGGTGGCCGCGTTGAGCAATGACAGCGAGCCAAATGGTTATCCGCTGACATTGCTGGCGGTAAGCCCCACCAATGCGACCGCCGGTATCATCGGCGGGACGAATGTGCTGGTGACGCCGGTGGTGGGCGTGGCGGGAAAGGTGTATGTGGGCTACACCATCACCAACGGAAACGGCGGGGCGGCCAGTTCATTGATCACGGTGACGGTGACGAATCCGCCGACGCCGATCATCACCTCGGCCTTGAAATCGGGGACGAATCTATTTTTCAACGCCAGCAACGGGTCGGCCAACGGGGTTTATCAGATCCTGTTCACGACGAACCTGGCATTGCCGGTGGCCCAGTGGACGACGGTTTACACCAACACCTTTAATACCGGCGGCGGCTTTCGGGTGACCAATATAATTAGTCCAGCCAAGTCAGCTGGCTTTTACCAAATCAAACAGTGACAATTACAACCAACCCATGAAAACCATCATTGCTCTTTTCGCCGCCGTGTTTGTTTCGGCAGTTCTCCACGCCGAGGCGGGAGTTGGCCGGTTTCTCCAGAAGATCAAGCCCTCTTCGGATTTGACCGCCGTGGTTGCCGAGGGGGATTTTGAGGCGCGCTCTATCGGCAGTTATAGTGTGCGCCTGTATTCCTCCGCGAACGCCCAGCCGGGAGATGATACGACATTCTTTGTCGCCGGTGTCATCCGCGAACGGGATGGTTCCATTGAGAAGGTGGAACTGGCGGATATTGATGGCGATGGAAAACCGGAGATTGCGGTGACGGTGCGCTGCGTCGGCACCGGCTCCTATTTGTCCGCCGATGCGTTTGCCTTTGATAAGAAGCGGCTCTGGTTGCGTGCCTCAGTCGATGGTCTGGCAAAGGACGCCGACCCCATCGCGGCCTTGAAGAAAGCCAGATTAAAGAAGAAATGAGCCATCGGCCAAGACTCGCAGCAATTCAGTTTCCTATGCTGCCGACGCTTAAGTATCATCCATGACTCCATTGCCAAGAATAATATAAAAATGAACCAGATCACATCCTTCACTATCACTTCCCTGCTGCTGGTATCGGTGGCGGCGTTGCAAGCCGGTGATCCGATTTTGCCAATGAGCAAGACGACGGCTATCACCGTCAGTAATGAATTAATTCAAGCAACATTTGAACCGGCCCAGAGTGCGTTTGTGATTCGCGACCTGCGCACGGGCCAGACTTGGCGGCAACAGGCGCTCGACGCCGTGTTCCCGGTCACCCGCGCGGCGGAGGTTCAAGATGCGGCGATGGTGGCCGATCTTTTTGACGCGTCGAACAGCCTGGCCTTGAAGATGACTGCCAAGCTTGAACCGCACGCGGCGGAATTGGTTGTGGAACTGACCGCTTCGGGCGCGATGTCCACGCGCCTGAGTTTTCCGTTTGCATTTACACCAATGCGCGGCACGCGGCTCATCGTGCCGGTCAATGAAGGCATCGCCTATCCGGTGGAAGATCCGACGCTGGGAAACAGTAGTTACCCATTCTACAGCGGCATGGGCGTTTGCATGGCTTTCTTCGGTGCGACCGATGGCAATGCCGGCGTCATGACGCTGCTTGAAACCGAGGCCGATGCGGAATTGCAGCTCAAGCATGATGACCAAAAAATGCTGGTCGCGCAGCCGGTCTGGATTTCCGAAAAAGGCCAGTTCGGCTATGCCCGGAAACTGCGTTATATTTTCTTCCAACAAGGTGGCCATGTGGCCATGTGCAAGCGCTATCGCGCCTATGCGGCGGCGCAGGGCCGGCTTAAAACGTTCACGCAGAAGCACGCTGAAAACCCGAATGTGGACCTGCTTGCCGGCGCGGTGAATGTCTGGTTCAGGGACCGCGACTCGCTGGCCATAATCCGGGAAATGCAGGCCAGCGGCATCCACCGGATTCTCTGGAGTAGTTCCGGCAGCAGCGAACAAGTCGCGGCCATGAACCAGATGCCGGGCGTTCTGACTAGCCGCTATGATATTTATCAGGACGCCATGAGCCCGGAAAAATTTCCGCTGCTCCCGAACATTCAAGGCGATTGGACTTCCTCGGCATGGCCCACCGGCATGGTCAAGCGTGCGGACGGCACGTTGGAAAACGGCTGGCAGGTGGTCGCAAAGGATGGTTCACGCATCTCCTGCAATGTGCTCAGCGACAAGCTGGCCCCGGATTTTGCGCGGAAGCGCATCGCCAAGGAACTCCAGACCAAACCTTATCGCTGCCGTTTCCTCGACACCGTTACCGCCTCAAAATGGCGCGAGGATTACGATGCCAATCATCCGATGACCCGCCGCGAATGCCGCACTTACAGGAATGAATTGCTCACCGTCGTCTCCCGCGAATTCAAGCTCGTCTGCGGCACCGAGGATGGTCATGACACGGCGGTGCCCTTTGCCGACTATCTTGAGGGCATGATGAGCCTGATTCCTGGTCGGGTTCACGACTCTGGCCGCAACACGATGCAAAAAATTGACGTTGTCCCAAAGAACGTCGCCAAATATCAGGTGGGCGCGGAATATCGCCTGCCGCTCTGGGAACTGGTCTATCACGACTGCATTGTTTCAACGTGGTATTGGGGGGATTACAACAACAAGCTGCCCGCCATCTGGGATAAACGCGACCTGTTCAACGCGCTCTATGGCACGCCGCCGATGTTCATGTTCAATCGTCAGGAATGGAATCGTGACCGCGACCGCTTTGTGCAGAGCTATCGCGCCACCAGCCCGGTTGCCCACGCCACGTTCTATTCCGAGATGACCGACCATCGCTATTTGAGCGCCGACCGCATGGTGCAGCAGACACATTTTGCTGACGGCACCACCGTCACGGTTAACTTTAGTGCCCAACCGTTCAAATTGCCCGACGGAAGCGCCGTCGGCCCGCTCTCCGCTGACGTAACGCCGCGGCTGAATGATTGATTTAGAATCGATGTTTATGAAAAGGAAAATATTCTTCGCCTGGTGCGCCGGTTTCGCCTTCGCGCTGACGACGCAAAACAGTCCGGCTATTGGCGGGGCGGCGGACGAACTGTCGGCCATCCTCGCCCAGGGCAGACTCCTCAGCGCCATCAATCCCCTCGTGAAGGCGGATCGCGTGGGGCCCGATCGCGACGGACTTCTTCTTTCCGTCATCACCACGGACGACAGCCGTTATCCGAGCGCCACCCGCGCCGACGCCACGCGCACCCGAACCGCACCCTACGGCATGCAGGTCATTGTGCGTCCCAAAGGCGCTTTCCAGAAGGGCGACAAGATTGTGATCACCTGGGTCGCCCGCAACGGCGGCACGCAGAGCGAAAACGGCGAAGTTCCCGCGGAACTCTTGTTGCAGGGGCCGAAAGTTCCTAATTATTACATCCGTTACGCTTTCTCCGCCGGCAAGGAATGGAAGCGTTATTTTGTTTCTTTTGAAGCCAAGGCCCCCGCCGCTGACAACGACCTGAAGCTCGCTTTTTGGATCGGCATGCACCCGATGAAGATTGATCTGGCCCAGGCCGCCATCTATCGCTTTCCGCCCGAAACGCCGCTGGCCACGCTGCCGACGACCGCCATCAGCTATGAAGGCCGCGAGCCGAGCGCGCCCTGGCGCCAGGCGGCTGCCGAACGCATCGAGAAAACCCGCAAAGGCGATTTCACCATCCGCGTGGTGGATCAAGCGGGAAAACCCGTGAACGATGCGGACGTCAACCTCGCCATGCTGCGTCACGCGTTTCCGTTCGGCTGCGTGGCGGAGGAATCCTCCTTGGGCAAAAACGACGCCACCGCGAATCGCATCAAGCTCGAGTTCGGGAAACTGTTCAACTACGCCACCGTGGGCCGCATGACTTGGATCTGCTGGTGGCGGCCCGATGTCGCCTATCAGGCCCGACGCCATTCCACCGTGGGTTGGTTGGAACATAATAACTTCGCCCCGTGGCACGGCGCCCACCTTGTCTGGCCCAGCGCGGAGTATATTCCGCCGCCGGTGGTCGCCAATTATCTCACCGGCTGCAAAACCAACCCCGAAGCGGCCAAAAGGATATTGCAGCAGGCCGTGCGGACGCAGGTTGATCTGGCCACCCGCACCTATGCAGGCCGGGTGGACACTTGGAATGTCATCAACGAACTCTTCGAAAAGCACTGGCTCATCGACCAGGTCGGCTCCAGTGAGATACCCGAGTATTTCCGCATCGCCCGTCGCAATGATCCCAAGGCGCGGCTCATCATCAACGATTACGGCATCCTCTCGCACGGCGGCGGCTGGGTGGAACATCAGGACGCCTATTTCAATCTGGCCAAAACCATACTCGCCTCCGGCGCTCCCATCGACGGCATCGGGTTTCAGGGACACTTCGGCAGCCAGCTCACCGCGCCCGGCAAGCTCCTCGCCATCCTCGACCGCTTTGGGTCGCTCGGCCTGGGGTTGCAGGTCACCGAATTCGACATCGACATCGCCGACGAAGCCGTGCAGGCCGATTACCTGCGCGACTTTCTGACCGTGGCCTTCAGCCATCCCGCCGTCACAGGCATCGAGCAATGGGGATTCTGGGAGGGCGACCATTGGAAACCGGCGGCCGCGCTCTGGCGGAAAGATTGGAGCATCAAGCCCAGCGGCCAGGCCTATCTCGATCTCGTCTTCCGCGACTGGTGGACCAGGGCACAGGGCAAAAGTTCCGTCGCGGGCGATTGCCATCTGCGCGGCTTTTACGGCCAATACCGCATCGTTGCAAGCCGGGGAACGGCCAGCACCCAAGCCGTGGTCACCTTCACCAAGGAGAACCACACCGCCAACATCACCTTGCCCTAATCCATTAGGAAGATATGTAAATCCCAAAAACTATTTCGCCGCCGAAGGTGTTATTGTAAAGACCACGCGGCCTTTAATCTGCGGGCCGGTCAGGTTGATGCCAATCCGCGTCGGATGCGTCTTGTTGTGATTTTCTTCCATGATCACTTCCTGGCTGATCTCAAAGGGAACACCGCCGGTGTCGATCGCCACTTTCACGGCTTCCTGACCTTGATAGATCAATAATTCCCGGGGCGAGAGCCGCTTCCACTGGCCGTAGGTGATCAGCGCTGAACCGAACGTCTGCGCCGCATTGTAGGCAAAATTATCCGTCACCGTCAAAGTGCCTTCGCCGCTGCGGCTATAGACAAAAGTGCGTTGCAAGGTTTGCAGCGCCGGCACCGGGTAGGCGCTGCGCAAATCCATGACGTAGGTGTCCGTTTGATCGGTAAAAGTTTTGGCGATGACGACGCCGCCCGCATCCGCGCCGGGTTGCTGAAGTTTGCCGGCGATCACGGGCACAGGATGGCCATAGGAATTTAATAGCTTGCTCAGATAGCGGTCCTTGCTGAAAGTGCGCGCGGTATAAACTTCGCCGCCGGGATCGAGGATCAAAGGTTCCTTGCCCACCACGACCACGAAGGTGCCCTTGTCATTATGGTTGTGCGGTTCGTTGTTGAAACCTCCCTTGAAGGACACTGCCATACGGCAGGCCGATCCGGGCAGCGGCCGGCAGTTCAACACGCCGCCGTGGGGAAACAGGCTGCGCACTTCATAAAACTCCTTGCCGGCAACCGCCGGACGGGCCGTGGCCGAATTGGGGCAGGAATACATGAGGCTGTTCGCCACGCCGCCCGCGGCCGTGGTGAAGTCGGAAAGGACAAAATCATTCAGCCCCAGTTCGTAGCGGCGGTTGATATAACTCATGAGCTGCATACCCGGCTTGGCTTCCAGCGGACAGTCGGCATAGGCCGGATAGACGCCGTTGAACAACCGGATGCGCACCGGATACAACGCGGCGTCACGGGCACCATTGAGTTTATAAAGATCAATGCCTCCCTTGGTGGCCTGATACACCGATTCGCACAACTGGATGTAATTGCCAAAACCATAATTCCAGTAGCCCATGCCCTCGGCGCAGTAGCCGTCGCCGCCGAACCCTCGCAGAAAATCCACTGAATACTTCTCGGCGGCAGCCACAAAGAAGGCCCGCTCATTGCGGTCGGGGCACACGGCTAGGGCGGCCGCGACGGTTCCGGCGGTGCACACCGAATTCCAGTTCATGTCCGCCGTGATCCACCATTGTTTCATTCCCGTGCCGTCCACGGCCTTGTGGTAAGGATCAAAAATACGCTCGCGCAATTTCGCCATCACCAACTGGCGAGTTTCAGTCGGAAGCCGGTCTCCCAGCAGATACAAACATTCGCCCAGGTTCTCGGCCAAATCCACCGAGCTGAGATCAATGGTGATCTTCTTGCCGTTGTAGTCTTCCAGCTTGTAATCGTGAAAATTATAAATCCACGTCTTCTCCTGGCAAATGGAGCGCAAGGCGGCTTCCAACGGTTTGATGAACCGGCCCTTGTTCTCGATGCACTCGGCTTCGGTAAAATAAGAAACTCGCTCATAGCGGTGCATGCGAGCCTTGCCATATTCTGCCGTGCGCCGCCCGGTCTTCTTGAATTGCATATAAAGCTCCTCCGTCATTTCCGGCATGGGGGTGGCCATAAGTTTCTCGGCACTTTTTACCACGCCGCGATAAGCTGTGGTGGCGGCAAGACGGTTCCAGCCGGCGCGGTCTTCGATTTTCGGGCCAAACGCGAACGGCTTGTCGTCCAACATGGCGGCGATTTGTTGGACGCGCCCGGAATTTACCCCGCCTTCCAGCGGTTCGGCAGACACGGTGGTTTCAGCGTTGAGCGCCAGGGCGATGACGCCGGCAAAGAGGATGGCGAATTTGTTCATGGTCGGGATATTTTTTCAGTATGTTGAAAACAGTGGGATTATCAATCGTTAAACCCGAATAATTCACCGGCGCCGCCGCTGGATGATTTCGGGCGTTTTGAAAATTTCCACGACTGATCCCGGCGTTTAATTCTACCGGTAAAGGGCCGCGCCGAGGCTGCGGCTGGCGGCGATGGTTTCGGCGTAGGGCGTGTCAACGATATCTACGAAACCGATCTGGTAATTTTCTTCGTCGTAGTTGCGGCCGGTGGTGGGCTCGTCCTGATATTGGAACCAGTGCGTGCCGACGAACTGCGGATGGCGCAGGGCGCTGCGGACGTAATCCGTATAAGCCTTGGCGCGATCGCTCTGGCTGGCGACGGGCACCAGGCCGGTATGGAACAGGCCCCGGTCCAGCGCGCCGAAATGAAACTCGCCGATGATCAGCGGCACATCTATGCCGCCGGGGAATTTAAAGCCCGCCAGAGTGCGCTGGTAGCGGTTGTAGCTGACCACGTCGCAGAATTTCGCGGCGGCCATCGCGGCCCGGTCGTTGACCCAGGCAAACCGGCAGCCGAGATAAAGCTGGTTCGGCGCGACAGCCTTGATGATATCGCGGACGGTGTGGAAATATTGCTCGGCGGTGTGGCTGTAAAAAGCCACTAGGTCGGCCTGCGCCTTCTTTAAGTCGGGCGCTACCCGGGACTGGAGCAGGGCATCCCAGGAGGAGTGTGCTGTGCCCCACGCCGCGTTCAGTTTGGCGATGCTGCCGTACTTGGTCCTGAGGTCGGTGACGAACGCCAGCTTGGCGGCCTGATCGGCCGGGGATTTCAGCGCGGCCACGGCCAGCGAGGTGTCGTCGCCCCAGGACATTTCGTTGTCGGAAAAATAACCCAGGCACCACGGGTCGCCGGCCGTCTTGCCTTTCTTCTCCGCCATCGCGCGGCGGAGGCTGTCGGCAAAGCCGGGATCAAACACGTCGGGGAATTTGCCCCAGTACCCTTCGCTGCCTTCAATCTGTTTGACGTTGCGCGAGCTGATGGTGTCTGTGTAGGGCGTGCGGCGCAGCCGGCAGATGCTGTCGTCGGACCAGTTGGCGATGGTGTTCAGGCCCCAGCTGCGTAGCCGTTGCTGGACGAGTTCCGGATAAACCATTTTCCAATCCGGGCCATATTTGCGCATCAAATTGGCGCCCCGGAACGAAAAGCATTCCACGTTCCGCCCCGCGAAATGGCCTTTGAGGCAAACTGATTTGGAGAAGAATTGCTTGAACGCCGGCAGGTCACCGGGGAAATCGGCGAACCAGTCCGCGCGCTCCTCCACTGCCGTGGAATCGCCCATCCGCACCCCAGTGATGCCTTGCGAGAAAAATAAATGGCCATCCGGATCCACCAGCCACCATTTGCCGCGGACCTTTTCCGTGCGGAAAAAGCCGGTGGCCTTGAGCTGCGGGCCGGTCGCCGCGCCGCCGTATTTGTCCCAGTCAGCCGGGCCGGGATGAGCGGCGAGATCGCCGGCTTCCTGTTCGCGCTTGGCGGCCAGGTCGGCCGGCGACTGCGTCTTGCCGGGCCAGTCCTTGTGCTTGTATTGGCCAAAGGTGTCGATGAATGGAAAATACGGGTCGGCGTCCGTGACCCAGGCCGTCGGCGGGGTGTAATTGCCGGTGGCGGCGATGTCCGCGATCTCAAACGTGTGATTGGCGGCGGGCTTGCTGACAAACACCAGCAGCGCGGTGACATTTTTCGGATCAATGGCATTGGAGATGCCGGGAGCCGCGGGATAACCGCGCATCCCGAAAAGTTTGCCGTCCAGCGTGCCGCCGCTGGTGCGTGCCAATGGCACCTTGAGCGTGTCGGACTGGCCGGGCGTCAGCGTGATGGAACTGCTCACGCAATGCCGGGTGCCGTCCGCGCCGGGATTGTCCACGCGGCAGCGGAGGGTGGCCTCGTTTGTGCCGATGTTCTTAACCCGGAGCTTGACCTCGGAGTAAGCCGACAGATCCCAGTGGCCGTCCGGCGTCAGGAGCTGGACGCCCGGCCAGGCTTGCTTGTGGCCGGTGATGATGCGCAGGACCGCGCCGTTGGTGACGGCCTGGGCGTCCGTGGTGGAGATTTTTAAACGGTCAAACTTGCCGAGACTCAGATCGGCGGCCGATGCCGACGCGATGATGGCCATGCCGATGCCGAAGGCGATCAAAAGTGGTTTCATGGCCATGGATGATAATTAAGCCGGGATGAAAAGCCACCAAAAGCAAAAATGAAATGACGGCTGCCATATTTGATTTATAACAAAGGAGCCATTGCCCGACGACGAAAGGCGATGATCATTCAGCGTCGTCCGATGACAATGAAACTTCGTAGGAAGACAATGAAACTTTGTGAGAGAGTCTCAAAACTGGTCAAAAATGCATAAAACCCTGTTTTTTTTGACGATTTAGGCAAAAAATACCTCAATCCGTCCCGGCTGTGAGCCACACAAGCAAGCCGTGAAGCCAAGGCAGGTCATTCTTGCGGATTTGGCAATCCTTTCCCGGGAGCGTTTGCCAGATGAACAGCCACGCTTACTCCAGCGATAACACAATTCAGGATAACTTCATATAATCATGACAATTAATGATTTGGAAAAGACAAGTTCGGGATGGCTTCAAAAATATAAGTCAATCTAGCATTTAAATGGCCTCATAGTGGGCGGGCAGGCTTTTATATGCCGGCAATTTGAATCCAAAAATCATCATGAAGAAACAACTATTCAACTTGTTCATCGCGCTGTTTTTACTGGCCGGCATTGGCCCGGTTGCGGCCCAGGGCACCGCGTTTACCTATCAAGGCCGGGTGTTAGACTACGGCAGTCTGGCCAATGGCACCTACGATTTGCGCTTCACGCTCTACGACGCCGCCAGTCTGGGGAACGTCGTCAGTTCGCCCGTGACCAATTCAGCCCTCGCCGTGAGCAACGGGCTGTTTACTGCAACGCTGGATTTTGGCGCCGTCTTTACCGGCTCCAGCTATTGGCTGGAGATCGGGGTGCGGACGAATGGCGACGAGGCCTTCGGCATCTTGACACAGCGGCAGCCGATCACGCCGACACCTTACGCCATTTATGCCGCCACGGCGGGCACGGCCACCGTGGCGGGTTCTGTGGCGGCGGCCAACATTGTTGGAACCCTCGCGCTGGCGCAACTGCCGGCGAACTTTATCACCAACGGCACTAATGGTATCAATGGGACGAATGGCGTGAACGGCATCAACGGCCTAAACGGAACGAATGGACTCAATGGCGCAACCGGACCGGCGGGGCCGTTACTGCCGAATGTGGCTTTGGTTGACACCAATCAAATCTTCGCCGGCACAAATATTTTTAGCGGCGTGCTGTTGGCCACTAACGCGGCGAATGTCTTTGCTGGGAACGGCGTGGCGTTGACCAATGTGCCGGGCACTCTTACCTGGCAAGCGGTTTCAGGGACGACGCAACAGGCGGTGGCAAATACCGGCTATGTTGTGACCAATGATTCAGCCCTAGTTACAATTACACTGCCGGCTTCGCCCAATGTCGGCGACATCGTGCGTGTTTCTGGGGTGGGCGCAGGTGGGTGGCAAATTTTATTGAACGCTGGTCAGTCAATTCTCGGGATTACTAGTTCATGGCTACCGGCTGGAACTAATAGTTATTGGTATGCTCAAACTAACGCGGGAATTAACCGCAACTGGATGGCAGTCGCTTCGTCATCCGATGGAAGCAAATTGGTCGCCGTGGTCGCCAGCGGCCAGATTTACACCTCTACTGATTCGGGAGCAACTTGGACTCCGCGCGATTCCAGCAGAAGCTGGTTGTTAGTCGCTTCGTCATCCGATGGGAGCAAGCTGGTTGCGGCGGTCAACGGCGGCCAGATTTACACCTCCACTGATTCGGGAGTGACTTGGACGGCGCAAATTTCAGGCAGCAGAAGCTGGATAGCAGTCGCTTCGTCATCCGATGGAAACAAGTTGGTTGCGGCGGTCAACGGTGGTCAGATTTACACCTCCACCGATTCGGGAGTGACTTGGACGGCGCAAATTTCAGGCAGCAGAAACTGGATGGCAGTCGCTTCGTCATCCGATGGGAGCAAATTGGTTGCGGCGGTCGGCAACGGCCAGATTTACACCTCTACTGATTCGGGAGTGACTTGGACGGCGCAAAATTCAGGCAGCGGAAACTGGCGTTCTGTCGCTTCGTCATCCGATGGAAACAAGCTGGTTGCGGTGGTCAACGGCGGCCAGATTTACACCTCTACTGATTCGGGAGTGACTTGGACTCCGCGCGATTCCAGTAGACTCTGGACGGCAGTCGCTTCGTCATCCGATGGGAGCAAACTGGTTGCGGTGGTCAACGGCGGCCAGATTTACACCTCTACTGATTCGGGAGTGACTTGGACTCCGCGCGATTCCAGCAGAAGCTGGTTGTTAGTCGCTTCGTCATCCGATGGGAGCAAACTGGTTGCGGCGGTCAACGGCGGTGGGATTTACACTCAGCCTAATTCCGGAGTAAAGTTTGGATATTACCAAGCGGGACAATTTACTGCCCTTGAACTTCAATATGTGGGTAACAATCAGTTCTTTTTACTCAGTTGGCTTGGAACTGTCACCCTACATTGAGTGGCCATTGATTACCTCGAAGACAAATGATGAAAATCATATTTTTGCTTGGTCTTTTGGTTCCGATGCTCGGCTTTGGCCAAAGCTATTCGGTCAACTGGACCAAGATTGCCGGTGGCGGCGGCACCAGCACCAATGCCCGCTTTGCCGTCAGCGGCACCATCGGCCAGCCGGATGCCAGCGGAGCTTTGACCGGTGGTCGCTACGCCGTGGCCGGCGGTTTCTGGTCGCTCTACGCCGTTCAGACTGCCGGTGCGCCGGTGCTTCGCCTGCAACCACAATTTACCTTTGGCGGCTATGTCACCAATTCGGGAATTAACCGGCACGGAATCGCCTACACCAATGTCGCGGCGGTCTCCAATCTCGTAGTTATGCACTTGAGCTGGCCATCGCCCACCGCGGTTGTCACCGTGCAGCAGAGCAGTGACCTGATCCACTGGTCGGATTATTCCGGTGCGGTGCAGGACGACGGCACCACTCAAAGCATCACCGTCACGCCCACGGCGGGGAGTTTGTTCTTCCGGTTGTGGCGCTAGTTCCGGCAGTCAAATATTTATCTGCAACTCATTGGGTCATAAAGAACCGTCCTTCTCGTTGCCCAATACTTCTGCTTGGGACGCGCTTGTCTTTAAGGCCCGAGAGTGGCCCGGTAATATCGGCGGGGATAATTGGTCGCCAGCAGATCGGTGAAGAGCAGGGTGCCACTGCCGAGGGGATTGGTGAGCAGCGGTATCCAGGTTTGCAGATTGGTGCTGGCGGAAATCACCGCGTTGGAACCGGCCGGGCCGGTGAGCGTGAAGCAAAACCGGTTGCTGCCATAGCCCTGGCCATTATGGCCATTGGTGAAGTTCAAGGTGAAGGGAACCGTCACGGTCAGCACGGCCACGCTGCTGGTGCTGCTGCCGAAGGCGTTGGTGACAATGATAGAGTAATTTCCCGAGTTGGTGATTTGGAGATTGGTCAGGGTCAGGGAAACGTTAGTGGCGCCGGCGCGCGCGGTGCCGTTGAACAGCCATTTGTAAGCCAGCGGCGCGTCGCCGCCGGCGCTGACGGTGAAGGTGGCGGTGCCGCCGGTGAAGGCTGACTGGCTGACAGGTTGATTCGTGATGGCGGGATAGCAGGCCACGAAAGCCGAGGGGAGCAGCAGGGAATAACCGTTCGTGAGTAGATAGCGGACGATTTTCTGATATTCCAGCAGGCTGTTGGTGCCGGCGTTGGTCACAAACGAGGGCGGATGAAATTGCAAGGAGACCGGTCCCTTGGGTCCGCCGGGGTAGCTGTTGGTGAACTTGGTGTAGTTGGGCAGGCCGGTGCCGTCGGATTCGCTGATGATATAGACCGCCGCCACGCGGTTGCTCAAGCCGGCATTCCTGACGGTGTTGACGCTGGAGGCAAAAAACAACCGCATGGCGGGCGTGGCGTTGATGACGGCGGCGGTGTTGGTGTCGAAACCATTGTACGGCGTGCCAAAGGCGATGACGTCGTGCCTGAGCGCATTGGACAAGGCGGCCTGGGATTGTGCCAGATGCTGCTGCATGTAAGCCAGGCCGGACCCCTGGTATTCTTGAACCAGCTGGCCGCCGGTATTGGTCCATTGGGTGTGATCCCATCCGTGATCCCAGAATTCAACATCGCCCACTGCCTCCTGCGCCCGCATCCATTGGGAGATGAGATTGGAGTTGCTGCCAGTGATGTTGGTGCAAATGACGCCCAAGCCCGCCTTGATTCCCAGCACGTGATTGGTCGCGAGAAAATTGGTCCACAGCAAGCCGGAGGATAGCTCGCTGCGGAAATCATCGGCCTTGATGATCGCCACCTTGGCGGGATCCAGCGCCTTGACCGGAGACACCGCGGCGATAAAAAACAAAAGCAGGCCGGCTTGGGCGACCCAGGCCCATGAGCGGGAATGTTTTTTTATCATGTTGCTTGGCATATGGAGGAGGCAACAGAAACCAACCGATGCAGCCAGTCTCCGGATTAAGGCCACAGGGTAAAACGACTCATCACTTCATCACCAGGTTTGAGTGGCGGTTTCGATGGTGATGGCCAGGGTGGCGCGCAGCCAGCTGAACTTCTCTTTCATTAGATCAAAATCCGGGCCGGACTTCTCGAACCGCGCCTTGCCCTTGATTAAGTAACCGGCCCCCATGCCATGTATTCCCAGAACCTTGCTGCTCCCCAAGGTGATCAAGACATTCGGATTGTGGGCGATGTTGGCCTCCGTCTGGTGCATGTAACCGGCGGGGATCAATAGCCGTTCCTCCGGCGACACTTTGAGGTAGCTGTTCCAGGTGTTGACCAGATGAGGGCCAGCCGACCCCAGAGTGGCGATGGCCACCACGCCGTCCTGTTTCATGATGTTCTGCAGCTTGTCCGGGATCATCGGGTATTTTTTTTGGTTGTGGTGTGAATGTGTGATCTGACTCGGTGGAGCGAAGGAAACTATTCCGGACGCCAGGGGATGTCCACCCTTTTCACCGATTACACAGCGTCGGAAATATGCTCTTTCCACAACGCCTCCCGCAATCCGGACCGGCGGCTGATTTTGCGCCGTACGGCGGTGGCAAAGATTTCCGGGTCGGACCAAAGTTCCACCCCGGCGCTGGCCCGGGTCAAGCCGGTGTAAACCAGCTCGCGCGTCAGCACGGCGCTGTCGTCCCGGGGCAGAATCAGCAGCACCCGTTCAAATTCCGAGCCCTGGCTTTTGTGAACGGTCATAGCGTAGGCCGTTTCGTGTTCGGGCAGTTGCAGCGGCATGACTTGAGTTTGCTCCGGCCCGGCAAAGCAGGCGCGGAGTTCCTTTGTGGCGGTCGTCCGGATAATCCCGATATCGCCATTGAAGAGTTTCAGGTTGTAATCGTTGCGGACCACCATCACCGGTCGGCCGGCGTAATAACGTCCCTCGGCATGGATGAGCCCGGCTTCCGTCAGGATTTCCTCGACCAGGCGGTTCAAGTTCTCCACGCCATACGGTCCGCTGCGCAGGGCGCAGAGGATTCGGAACCGGCTAAAAGCTTCAAGGGCGGCGGCGGGATTCGCGGCCTGGAAATAATCCTGGTAGCGGGAAAGGACATGAGTTTTCAAGGCCACTTTGAGCCCGGTGGTCGGCGGCAATGTTTTCCAAACCACTTGGGAGTCCGATGAACTATCGGACGCACGAAGTACTTTGAGGGCATTTTCGGAATCGCCGTCATTCACGGACTGGCTTAGCCGGGAAATGTCGCTGTGATCGCCGAACCGGTAATTTTTCCGCAGCCCGACGATGCAATCGGCTAGTTCGGAAGCAACCCCGCCAACCGAATTGGCGGACAAGGTAAGACGGGTTACTTTCTTCAATTCTTTGATGAATGGATCGGAAAAACGGGCGGGTTCGCCGCCGTTGCATAGATCGGCCAGCACCGCCCCGGCTTCGACGGATGCCAGTTGGTCTTTGTCGCCCAATAAAATGAGCCGGCCCGATTCCGGGATGGCTGCCACCAGTTTGGCCATGAGCGCCAAGTCCACCATGCTGGCTTCATCCACGACGACCGCATCAAATGGCAGCGGGGTTTCGGCGTTGTGACGGAAATGGGCGGAATCAGGAATGGAGCCCAGCAGCCGGTGAAGGGTGCTGGCTGCGTCGGGCAACCGGTTTTTTGTGGCTGGCTCGCAGGGCAGGGTGGCCTTGGCGTTTTTTACGGCTTCCTGCAGGCGGGCCGCCGCCTTGCCCGTCGGAGCCGCCAGGGCAATTCTCATGGCCGGGTGCTGTTCGAGCAGCAGCGCCAGCAGCACCACCACCGTGCGGGTTTTGCCGGTGCCCGGCCCGCCGGAGATGATGCACAGCCTCCGGCGCATGGCGGCGAACGCCGCCACCAGCTGCCAGTCAACTTCCCCGCCGCTGGTTTTAGGGAACAATCGGGCCAATCCCTCTTTTAGTTTTTGTTGATCCTCCGGAAAAACATTTCCTTTCGCCAATCTGATGATGGACCCGGCCAGTTCTGATTCATATTTCCAATAGCGGTGGAGATAAAGGCGGTTCGCCTGATCCAGAATCAGCGGCTTAAAATCACCGGGCTGGCCGACCACGGGAGATTTTTTAAGACGTTTGAGCAAGGTTGCCTGGTCGGGCCAGGCGCCGCAGCCCAAGTCAACAGCCAGCTCCGGCGGCGGCGGTTTGATTTTGTATTCGTCCAGATCCACGCAGATATTTCCGAGTCGCCGGGAATAGCTCGCCAGCGCGGCGGCCAGCTTCACTTCGGGCGAATCGCCGGACAACCGCGACATCAGGCCGGCGAAATGCCGGTCGATGGGAGCCAGCGACTCGACGGATTTTGAGGGTTGAAATTTATTGATATTCATTTGCCTTCAAACAAGGCCGAGAGTTGTTCAACCGCGCTGCGCGATGGGCGATCCCGATACGCTCCGCGTTCCGGATGGGCGGGATCAATTCCGCGCAGGAAAAGATAAATCACCCCGCCGAAGTGCCGGTCGTAATCATAGTCGGGAACCCGGAGGGCCAGATATTTGTGCAAGGCTACCGTGTAAAGGTGATACTGGATAAAATAATATTGCCGCCGCATCTCATCCTTCAGGGCTGCGGACGAGTAATCCTCCATCCGGTTGCCCAGCCAGTTGGATTTCCAGTCAACCAGGTAATAGCGGTCCTCGAACCGGAAAACGAGGTCGATAAATCCCTTGAGAAATCCTTGAACCGGATCGAAGGCCACTCGGTCAAGCTGCGCCGGCACGTCGGTTGACCAGCCTAGGCTTTCAAGCAGCTCTTGCAAACGGGCCGGTATCACGTTCTGGATCGGGAAATAAAATTCCAATTCAGTGAGCCGGTCCGCCGCCGTGAGTTTCGATAGTGTGAAATCCTGTCGCTCCGGGTCGAGCGGGAATCGCACGAGCGCTTCCAACATTCGCCGGACCGCTTCGCTGCGGCCCGGCCCGTCAAGGCCATGTGCTGGCAGCCGCTGATTGACGAGCTTGAGCATGTCTTCGTCCGTGGCATTGAATTGAAGCTGTTCCAAAATTTCATGAAGGCAGGTGCCGGCTTTCGCCCCCCGGGGAAAGGCAAAAAATCCTTGGCTGGGAATTTCTTCTTTTGCCGGGGTCGCAACCCCGTCGCGATCGGGATGTTCTTCAGACAAACCCGCCTTGAAGTAAGTGAAACTGGAGATGACCCAGTCTCGCCGGATGTGTCCTGTGAATTGCCGGCATTCCAAGGTTGCGCTGCTGTCGGCTGGCGGTTGGTAATAGGCGTTTGTCGTTGCGGGCAGGTTCGAAACGATGAGATTTCCCATCGACCGTTCACTCAATGCGACTAAGTCATTTTGCATGGCCTCGTCGCCGAGCGATTTGAAATGCGCCTCAAGGGCATCCAGCGGCGGACCGTCCGTGACCGGCGGCCGATGCAGCAGCCACGCCGGCGCGGAAGTGCCGGCATCCCGCACGCCGCCCCAGGCAAAATAACACCGGTGACTGGCCCGCGTCAGGGCGACGTAAAGCAGGCGCACGTTTTCGGCCAGCCGCTCCTGCCGGGCCTGCTGCCGATGACCGTCGGCGATGTCGGGTCCCAAGTCCCGCACCAGCCGGTTATTCCGGGTCGTGTCATGAAAGAAAACCAGTTCCTCGGAGCCGCGGATGAGGCCCGAATCTTTCCAGGAAAAGAGGCAGAAGGTCACGGGATATTCAAGCCCCTTGCTCTTGTGGGCGGTGACAATCCGCACGGCATTGTCGTCCCGCTCCAGCCGCAACTGATGTTCCTCGGCCGCCTCCTCGTCCTGGCTCATGTGCTCGGCCAGCCATTTCTGGAGGCCGGCCACTCCCAGCCGGCATTCGGTTTCGGCCTGGTGCAAAACCTCGCCGAGGTGAAGGAGGTTGGTGAGCCGGCGTTCGCCGTTCGGGAAGGCCAGCAGCCGCTGTCGCACTTGGTGGCGCTGCAACCAGAGCCGGAACATCCGGAAAAAACCATCCCGGTTCCAGCACTCAAGGTAATCGTGAAAAAGCTGCAACCAGCTGTGCCATTGGTCTTCGGGACATTCCGCCAGCTGGCAGCCGTTCAGGCCGAAGAGATCGGTGGCCAGCGCGGACTTGATTAGTCGCTCATCGCCGGGCAGGGCGATTCCGGCCAGCACCCGGCGAAGCTCGGCCGCTTCATGGGATTCAAACAAGCTGGCCGTGGTGTGGAGCACGCTGGGAATTTTGGCCTGGCTCAAGGCCGCCTGGACCGCCGCCGCCTGCCGGTTGGTCAGCACCAACACGGCGATGTCCTCGGGCTTGAGCCGGCGTCGGCCGATCTTTGTGTTGCCGTTGAGCAGTCGGGCAATCTCGTCCGCCACCACGGGCGGCAGGTTTTTGGCGACGTGAGTTTTTGAAATTTCCTTCGTGCCGGTGCGTGGCAGAAACCAGAAATGGAACGGCGGCTCCGGCGTGTCCGCCACCGTGAGCGGCTCCGCATCGGCCTTGCCCTTGGGCGCCGCTTCCTGAAAAGCGATGCGGTCAAAAACAAAGCTGCCGGGCGCGGCGCTGAAAATTTTGTTCACCGCCGTGACCAGACCGGATTCGGAGCGCCAGTTTTCGCCGAGCGTGTAGTGGTGCGCGGCTTCGCCGGCGGCGGCGAGATAAGTGAAAATATCCGCGCCGCGAAAGCCGTAGATCGCCTGCTTGGGGTCGCCGATCAGGAATAGGAAGGAATTGTCCCCCGCGAAGGCGCGGCGGAATATCGAATACTGGACCGGATCGGTATCCTGGAATTCATCGATCAGAGCGGCGCGGTAGCGGGTTTGCAAATCTTTAGCCAGTGATTCGCCACCCGGCCCCGTGAGCGTGTTGTCCAACCGCGTCAGCAGGTCGTTAAAATATTGTATCTTGCGCTCGGTCTTGCGACGTGGCAGTTCCGTCTTGGCAAACTCCACGAATGCAAGTTGAAGGCCAACCAGCCAGACCTGCTCCGCCTGGCACACTGATTCACAAAGGTTGAAGAATTTGTGGGTTGGAACCGGCGGTGGAACCTTGGATCGTTTGTTCCTCTTTTCCTCCAACTGGCTGGTGCGAAAATCGGCCAAAGCCGACAAGGCTTCGAAGGCGGTGTCGCTTTCAGAGAAACAGGTGTCGAGCTGATCAAACCGGAAAACCATTTCCTCGTCGCTATTGTAGGGTTGATTACCCCACTTAATGGTTGAGCCGAAGCAGGCTTTAATCTGGGCCGCATCCGCGAGCCAGACTTCGCGCACCGCCCGGAAGCTTTGCTCCAACTCTGCCGAGAGCAAATTAAAGGGGCGGCCTTGTGCCGGCGACAAGAACTCGATCTGCGGGTAATTGCTGCAGGTGTTTAACAGGCCGAGAAAGCTTTCCGGGCTGAACCCGTTCTTAAGCGCAAAATTTACCGGAATCGGACCGGCCTCATAGAAGCGCTGGCGCCAGAAGTCGTCGGCGATCTCCTGCAGAAATTCGGACGGGTCGGTGACCAGTTCGGTGTCGAAGAGCAGGCCGCTCTCGAAGGCTCGGTCGCGCAACGTCCGCTGACAAAATCCGTGAATCGTATAAATTGGTGCCTCGTCAAAATCACACAGGGCGTTTTGCAGACGCGCTTCCATCTCCCTTGCTTCCGACTTGAATCTGGCCACCAGCGCCTGTAGATAGGGAACCTTGCTATTGCCGGTGGCAAATGCCTGGGCAGCCTGAACCAGCGACTGGCGCACCCGGTGGCGCAATTCCTCGGTCGCCGCCTCGGTGTAAGTGACTGCGAGAATTTCCCTCACCGAAAGATTTTTCTCCACCATCAGCCGCACAAATAGCGCGGTGATGGCGTAGGTTTTGCCCGTGCCGGCGCTGGCTTCGATGAGGCTGACGCCGCGGGTAAGCGGAGTCATGGTCAGGTTGAATGGCGCTGGCACTTTCATTCCTGAACCTCCTCCGAATTTTCCAGCAGCGGACGGAACACGGTCCGGGCGAGGGTTTCAAAATTTTCGTCCAGCGCATCCGCATTCTTGAAGAACAGGGAGATATATTCGTCCTGGCTCTCGCCGGGCGCCCCGACGAAGTCGTTCCCGTTCCATTTGTTCTCCGCGACCGTAATCGGATCTTTGGCGGATTTACCTTGGGTGCCGATTTCCTTTTTGTAGTCCGCTTCCGCAAAGGCATATGAGCTTTCCGGGAAAAAGTTCAGCGGCTGGGTCAGTCCAGACCAGTAGCCGTCGAGCAACTTTTCCAGCACGGGCAGCGGCTCTGTAACCGGGGCGAATTTCAAGATGGACTCGGTGCCCACGATGATTGTTTCCTTCGGCTCGCCGCCAGGCTGCGTCGCGTTAAAGAGGAGATGCTCCACCCACGCCCGCAAAAGATCCTTGGGCTTGATGCTGGCCAGCCGGTAGAAAAACAAACCGCCTTCAGGGGTTGCATGACTGATGTTTCCGCTCAGCACGAATTCGCCGATGGCCAATTCAAATGGCGAGGGAGATAGGAACTTGTCCGGCTTGAATGGCTGCAGCCGTTTGTTGAAAACTTCTACGTCGCGGCGGACTTGGGCGAAATGGACATCGCCCGCGATGCCGGCCGGCAGCCGGCCCGAAGCCCGGATCAAATCCCCGGAATTTCTCAGGCTAAGGCCGCCCAGTTTTAATTCCAGCAGTTCCTGTTGGAGTTGGTAGCGATCCAAACCCGCGATGGCGAATGCTTCGCGATCATCCATTGCCGCCGCTGCGTCGGGCAGCCGCAGTCCGAGACGTTTCTCCGCCAGAAATTTTGCTGGGTTGCAAAAAAAACCCGCCAGCGTCTGGCCGCTTAGCCGCCGCCATTCCGGCTCGGGACAGGGCAGAGGCCTGGGAACAAAAATTCCCGGAGGCTGACGTTCCGGCGCGATGACCTGGCTGGCCATAAAATTTTCCCAGGAATAGCTGAAGAGCTTGCCTCCTTGAAAATAGGCGGTGCTGAAAGCCTGCAAACGGTGCCGGGTCAGCAGGTGATCAGCGATAATGTCCTTCTGGTCGGGAAGTTCGAATCGCTGGGACACATAGTCGAAAAGCTCGCTGACCAGCACTGAGGGCGGTGATTCACGGTTGTCTTTGATGGACTGGCCGACGTAGCTGATGTAGAGCCGTTCCCGGGCGGAGATGAGCGTCTCCAGAAACAGATAACGGTCATCCGCCCGGCTGGAGCGGTCGCCCAGTTGGGGCTGTTGGAGCATGAGATCAAAACTCAACTGCGGCGAGGTGCGTGGGAAGGAACGGTCATTCATCCCCAGCAGGCAGATCACCTTGGCCGGAATACTCCGCATCGGTTTCAGGGCGCAGAACGTGACGCCCCCGGTCAGATAACCCGATCCGAAATGATCCTCTGATAAATCACGGTTCAACCGCTCAAGCACGACGGCTAGACCGACCGGTTGATTGAAATCGGCGTACGCTACCGCGCCCGCGATTTTTTCAAAGCAGATGTTGAGAACTTGCAATTCCTGGGCCTCCGCTTCGCTGGTTTCAAAAAGCGTTTCGAGAATGTTGTGGAACCGAGCTGACCACTCATCCAGCGGCCGTGGCGTCTTGAGGGAGCCCAAGGCGGCAAAGAGCCGCTCGACAAATTCCGCCAGTCGGCCCAAAACCTCACTGGAGTTGCCCTCGATATCATCGTAGGGAAGGATTTTTCCCAACAGCTGTGTTCCATCCCCGACCATGGCGTAGCCCAGAAGCAACCTATCCAAACCATTACGCCATGTGTTTTCCGACCACGACGGCAGACCCAACCCAGCCCGCTGTTGCTCGTCCTGTCCCCACCGGATGCGTACCTCTTCGACCCAGAGGCGGGCCAATTCAAGATCGTCCTCGTCTAACTCGAACTTCCGGCGCACGGGCGCGGATTCCAGCAATCTGATTACCTGACTGGCTTGGAGACGGGAATCTGACAGGTTGAGCAGGAAGAGGAAGGTGTCAATCAGGCGGCTCTGCGTCCGGGCTGTCCGGTCGGCAACGCTGAAGGGAATGCGGAATGAATCCTGTTCTGGTGAACCGAACACCGCCTGAATGAAGGGCGCATACAACTCAATGTCTGGAATCATCACCAAGATGTCACGTGGTGCGAGTCCGGGATCTCGCTCAAACCAATCCAGCAGATGATCGTAAAGGACCTCGAGCTCCCGCAACGGACTGTGGCAGGAGTGGACTTGGATGGAATCATCTTGGGCGGTGATTATTTTCTTAGAGTCATCGCCAGCCGGATTATCCTCCAAATTCAGAATGTCGGTCTGGAGGCAGGCTAGGAGATTTTTATCGCCCGCCGGGGAAAACCGGGAGGGCTCGGATTCCTGCCAGTCGCCCGCATCCTGCAGGAGCAGCAGGAAGTCCCGGCCCAGTTGGCCCATCGAGGCCAGCAAACGATTGCCCTGCTCCAAGTGAAGCTGATCCGCCTCGGCAGCCCCTTTGCCGGCGCGTTTCAAACTCTTTTCCTGTTCGCGTCCGGAACTGATATAGCCCCAGAATTGCTCGCACGGTTGCAGTAGATAGAGACTGACTTCCACATGGCGGGCCAGTGCCGCGAAGATGCGGAGATAAAACGGCGGCAGCGCCGAGACTCCAAAAATAGCAAACCGTTCAGGCAAGCCTGCAATCGGGCCGCGGTTCTTTTCCAGGTGCTCAATGAGTTTGAATTGCAGCGCTGCCGGATGTTGTTCGCGAAACGGGCCGCAGACCTCGCGCCATAATTTCGCCTGCCAGCCCTGTTCAGTGCCCGTCTCCCATTGCCGGATCAGGTCGGGGCGGAACAGTAGGTATTGGTCGAACACGTTGGCGATCCGGTCGGCGAGTTGATACCGCTTCCGGTCATCGGGTTCCGTCCCTAGATAGTTTTTCACGGCCTCAAACCCGGGTTCTCCCAGAAATGCCGGAATCTTTTTCATGATCTGCCAGATCAGCATGTCCGGGTTGCAAACATCCGCGGCCGGCAGATTACCCAGCACCGTCTTGAAGGCCTCGGTGCTGAAGGCGCGCGGGAAGGGAAACCGATAGTTGCTGCAGATGCCATGCTCTCGGGCCAGTTGCAATTGAAGCCAGCGCGCCATGCCTTGGCTTTGTACCAGAATGGTCTCCGGGTCAAGCGGAGAACGGAGCGGTCGACGGACGCTTTCAGCAAGGGCCTCCGCCAGATTTTCCAGCCGGTTGCTGGTGTATAGTCTCAAATTCGACATTATTGGTTCACCATGATTCCTTTTGGAGTGCGCGCTGATTTTGTGATTAAAGCATCACTTGCGCAAGTGTCTGTGAATGCAGATGCGCTGTATTTTTGGTTGAAGCAATCATCCTGATTCAGGCCACGATCCAAACCACCCAATTCCTCAATCATCGTGCCCCAAACGGTTGGCTGACGTGTCAGTAGCCGCTCCCGTAACCCCAGCGTGATATTCTGCCGAGTCCTGATTGCGCTTAACTACCATTGAAGCAACCGGCTTCGGCTATTGCGCCACCGCAATCACCCTGAAGAATCGGTTGGTGTAGTTGCTCCCGTAGGTTCCCGGCAGACTAGAAACCCAATTAACCAAGTCACTGCTGGATTGCAAAATGATCTGAACGTTGCCCGTTGCGGAAGTTGGAATGACAACACTGTTTGCGGGTGTATAGGTCACGCTGTTGGTTGAAGGCGTCAGGATGGTAAAGGTTGCCATTGATGTTCCGTTGTAGGCTGTCAATGCAACCTTTGTTAATCCGGTGTACGTAATTTGCAGTCCGGTACTACTGTAAGTTTGGGGGTTGTAGGGAACGGATAGTCCACTTGCGCTGGTAAAATAAACGTAGGGATAAACAGAGCCGATTACATTATTCAACGTGACGATCTGATTTGTGGTTAAGTTAAATACATTGCTTGCCCATCCGTTGCCGTTATAGGTAGTACTCAATGTGACAACCTTTGTCTGGAAATTAGTCATGGTTGTTACGGCAGTGGAAGTGGTTTGAGCAAAGGCAGTGCTGTTTAAGAGCAGTGCAACTGACGCCAAAATAACGAGTGATATTTTCATGTTTACAGAACCTTTCAACTGTCTTTGTAGCTTTCGCATGACACCGCGTCAAGCTGTCCCTGCTGCGCTGCGTTGACCGCTGGCGCGTCAGAATGGCTGTTGAGACCAAAACCACACCGCCGTCAGCATCCCGAAGGCTTAAAACGAGTTATGACACGGATGCGCACGTTATCCGATACCGTTACCCTGAAGGTTAAATCATCCGCTCCGATTTGATGGAGCAATTGATTCTATTAGCTATTCCGCGAGTGGCGGAGAGGGGGGGATTCGAACCCCCGATACCTTTTGGGTATTCACGCTTTCCAGGCGTGCGCGTTAAACCACTCTGCCACCTCTCCATCCATTTATTGCAGGCACCATAAATTTCCGACTGCCATTTGATTGAGTGGCGGAGAGAGGGGGATTCGAACCCCCGATACGGCTTTTGACCGTATACCGGTTTAGCAAACCAGCGCCTTCAGCCACTCGGCCATCTCTCCAACCAATTGATTCTATTGAGTGATTGTGTGATTGCTGAAACCGCACAATTTGCTATTGCATACCGCCTTTGCATACCGTAGGGTATTGGTGTTATGACAAGCTCCAACAGCACACAAGCGGCGGTTGCAAATAGCAGCCGGAAACTAACCACAACCAGCGCCGACGGCAAGTGGAAAACCTTTCATGGTTTCCGTGGCCTCATGCAATACGTTCCGAACGGCATGTATTACGCACGCGCAAAGGTGCCCGGCAAGAATGGGAAACCGGTTGTGACCCGTGTCAGCCTCGAAACGGACGTGTTCACCACAGCCAAAGATCGGCTGCGTCTGAAAGTAAATGCGTTACGCAAACCAAAGGCGGAAGTCGGCACCTTTGCCGATGGTCGCGCCAAGTTTGACCAAACCACCAACACACGGCGAGACTTGGCGGAAACCAGCCGCGTTTATCGTCATCGCTGCGTTGATTGCATCGTCCGCTTATGGCCTAGCATTGAGACGCGCCGCGCTGATACCATTACAGTGGCGGAAATGCAGAAATGGGCGAAGGACTACGCCGACAAATACTCCGCGCCGTTTTGCAATGGAACGCTGAATGTTTTTCGTGAAATCCTAGCCTTGGCCGGATTGAAGCATGATGATAACCCAGCCTACAAAATCAAACGGCTGGGCGTGCCGCAAAAAGAGCCGGAACTGCCGACTGCCGACGAGTTTTCCAAAGTCGTTGCTGCCATGCGGAACTCTGGCGCGGCAACGTGCAAGGCCAATGCGGATTTGGCAATGTTCCTTGCCTTGTCTGGTTGCCGTAAAAAAGAGGCTTGGGGCGTGTTGTGGCGCGATGCGGATTTTGAAAAGAATGAAATCGTGATTAGCTGCGCCAAGCGTCGGATAGCCAGCCAAGAGCGCCGGACGCGCCGCGTGCCAATGGTGCCAGCCATGCGTGCTTTCCTTGAACGGGTGAAGGCGGAATTAAATCCCAAGCCAGACGAGCCGATTTGCCGCGTGAAAACGTGTGACGAGGCGTTGACGGCGGCTTGCAAAAAGGTTGGCTGCAAACGATTGACGCATCACGGATTGCGGCACCTGTTTGCCACGTTTTGCATTGAGGCTGGAATTGACATTCCCACCGTGTCGCGCTGGTTGGGACATTCAGACGGCGGAGCGCTCGCCATGCGGGTTTATGGACATCTGCGCCGCGAACATTCACAACTAGCCGCGCAAAAAGTCACGTTCGGCACGTTGCCAGACGCCCCAATTGTCCCGCAGTTGTCAGCACCAATAACGGCGACCGTCATGATCTAATCATCCCACTCACTCCCACGCCCCAGCTTCACCGGCTGGGGTTTCTTTTTGTCCACGTCCCGTTTGTCAGGATTCATCATTGCGCGGTGCTGGCGAAACGCTGCAATGAACAATCAGGAATCAGCAACTTGCGAATGTTCGGCACACGGGCGAGACGTTGCTGCCGGACAAGCTTCCGAATTGTCGGGGGCGAGACGGACAGCCTTTTTGCGGCGGCGTGAATGTCCCATAACAGCGGCGGCGGTTGGTTGGTTTCGGTTTCAGTTTTTATGCTCATATTTTTAGTTGTGTAATTAAATCAGGTTGTCAGGGCATCGGCACTTGTGGTGTAGCTGGACCGAGCGGAATGGCCATTGGCGGCGGCATTGTGGACGCACCACGTCGGCCAGCCTTGCGCGAACCTGGATTCGGCGTTTCGGTCAAGACTTGCCACGATCTAAACAAACGCGAATGACACGCTGAAAGCTTTTGCAGGCTGTCGGGGTCTTTGCAGTTCTCCATCATCCGCTCGACACGCTCGATTTGTAGAGCAAGTCTTTCGCTTTGCGGCGTGGACAACCGGCCTTTGGCTGCATCGGTTTCCAGCTTGGTCTTGCGCTCCCGTCGCGCCTGCCAACTTTTTGCGGCATTTTCGCGGGCGTTCTCTTTGGTGAAGCGGAAGTTTTGCGGGTGGTCGTTGATGTTCATATATTCAATTCTGGTTTCTTTGGGGTGTTGTCATTCATGGACAAATTCTCCGGGCGATGGCGGCGGCGGCGAGCATGATGCGTTGAAGCCATGCGAACTGATGCGGAGTTTTCCCCCAAAGTTTCTCTAGTATCATTCCGTAAGAAAAGTTTGTGGAATTTTTCCGCATAAGGTCGCAATTCATGTCTGTAGCTGGTAGCCAAGCCAGCATTTTGCGTTTTCATGGCCTTGCTTAAATTCCTGCCAACCACGATTTATGAGTTGAACGCCAAGCGCACGTTTGCTCATCGGACATTTAATGCCTTGTAGGTTTGCCCATTGTTGATACGCGGCGAACACGTCGGCCTTCGTGCAATATGAGTCTGCTGCTGCGGTGAAATTCTCCGCGATAAATTCGGCCAGCTTGTCAGAGTTATCCCTAAACGCCGCCGTTGCTGCCCTGCATGACGCTGGCGGGTTCAATCCACAGGCGAGCCAAGCGCGTGTTCCGGCGATGCACCAATTTAGAATTCCCGGCAATTCGGCGGCGAGCTTGTCTTTTAGGGTCGTGTCGCGTTTCTCCTCTGGAATTTGAACTTTCCAGTCCACCAAAAGAAAACGCCGCCAGATTCCATCATCCGTGCCGTCAATTCGCGGTTTGTGATTTCCGACGAGCGCGATTTTGTAGGTAGGCGCGTATTCGACAAAGTTGCCATAATGGAAACGGCCCTTTTGCCGGTCGCCTCCAGTCATGGATTTTAGCAACGCCTCATTTAATTTTCCCGACTCGCTGTTTTCTTCGCCAAGCGCAAACCGCTTGCCGCACAGGTTGGCAAGTTCCAAGTGTGGCAACCTGCCTTTGTCGGAAGCATAAACGAGACTATCCGTTAATTTCGCGCCATAGTCGGCGGTGAGCTTTAACAGCCCATGCTCTAGGAATGTCCCTTTGCCGTTCGCGCCTGATCCGAAGTGAAACGGCAAAACGTGTTCGCGGATTTCGCCAGTCAACGCATAGCCGCATAGCCGTTGCAAAAATTCGCGCATTTCTTTTTCCGGTTGAACCTCGGCCAAAAAATTTTCCCACGTCGGCGCGGTTGCGTTCGCGTCAAAACTCACGGCAAGGCGGCGCGTCACAAGATGTTCGCGGTGGTGAGCTTGGAATGTCCCGTTGGCAAGATTCACCACGCCGTTTTGAACACCGATTAGAAATGGGTCGGCGTCAAGTTGCTCCGCTCGCACCACCACTGCGGGATTGCAAGCCGCAAAAGACAAGGCTGGTTCAATCCGCTTTTTGTTCCCCAACGCCGCCGCGTTTGAAATTATACGCTTTCCGATTTCTGGTTCTTTGGTTGTGGCTTCAATGAGTGCTGCCTTAAAAAGTTCGCGGGCATAAGCTGCCGCCATTGATTTGATCACCGTTCCAGTTTCATCGCGCCGCCAGCCGGTGACATCATCGAACACCAGCCAGATTTTTTCGTCGGCGCAATAACGGATAGATTGAGCATGGCGTTGAACAAAGGCGTCGCCATAGCCGACATCACTTTTGAAATGGTTGGCCGTGGCTGGCGTATCGCTGGCAACGGCTTTGCGGGTCGTGGTTGGCGCAGCCTCGGCTATACCAATCTGCGAGCGCAATTCGTGGTTCACGCCGTCGCGGATTCCCTCGCATGAACCATGAAAGCAATGCAAGGTTGGTGAGCCGTCCAATTTCACTCGGCAATGCTTCGCGTCCGTTGGTGTCGTGTGAAGATGTTCACCGGGACATTTACAAAAGCCGGTTGCGGCGTCCGTCCATTCAATCGCACCAAGAATCTTTTCGGCAATCTGCGAGCGAGTCGAGGTGCAATCGGATTGCGCCTGTGATTTGATACGCTCGGCCTTTGGTTCAACCGGCAGCGGGTCAAACGGCACGGCGTTCGGATTCCATTCGCTTGCGTTGTCAGGCGCGAAGCAGAGCCGCTCGACGTTTTTGCAAGCTGGGTCGAGTTCGATGCAGTAGGTTTCGCGGAAGTATTTTTCCATTGCCGCCACGCTCTGCTTGTGCTGGCTGGCGTTGCCAGTGGTAGGGCAACCAAACTTCACGCCAAAGCCGGATGGACTGACGGAAACAAAAAGGCAATTCCGCGATGCAGACACAGAGATCAAACAAATTGAATTAAACGAAATCCTACGCCCATGAAAGCCGTGGGACTCCTAGACGAATGACGGTCGAAAATCCCCCTCCGGGTGGCAGGGCGTGGGGACGGGTCGCCCCTGTGAGAAAAAAGATTCCTTACCATCCTGCCGGACGCTCGCCACGATGCCCGCTGCCGTGCGCTGGCTTCGATTACAGCCCCTTTGACCGTGCCGCTGGCGTGTTGGTGTTTCTCTCCGACCTAGCCCAAAGGCAGCGGCGAAGTCCTTTGCATACCGTTTTAGATACCGTGGCTGTGTTTGGGTGTCAAACAGTGGCACGAAACATTAAGAACGGCAGTCGGGCAGGTGCCGTTTGTTCAGTGAAATCACGAAAAACCATTGTGTGTTAAGTGATGAAAAAGTCCCCTTTGTATTAGCAAACCAGCGCCTTCAGCCACTCGGCCATCTCTCCACTATTATTCATCTGACATTGCCTTTTAATGATGCTTTTAAAGCTGAACAAAACAACATCCCACTCATCTGGTTCTGAAAAGGAATGACAGAAATGGCGGCCTTCAGACTAATTTCCTATGTACCGCCGAGCGCATATTTTGCAAGACTTCGCGTTTGTGGCAAGCGGATTCGTAAATAGCGTAAAAAGGTTGGACTGAAGTTGCCATTCTGGTTTGTTTCTTCATTTCATCGTTGTTAATTTAACCACATGAATCGGACTCAATCTGACAGGCTGTTTGCAGAGGCGTTAAAATATATCCCCGGTGGCGTTAATTCGCCGGTGCGCGCGTTTCGCGCGGTGGGCGGCAATCCGTTTTTCGTCAACCGGGCCAGCGGCTCCAAGGTTTGGGATGTGGACGGCAATGAGTTGATTGATTATGTGTTGACGTGGGGGCCGGCCATCCTCGGCCACGCGCATCCGAAAATTATTTCCGCCGTCAAGGCCGCCGCCGAATTGGGCACAAGTTTCGGCATCCCGAATCCGCACGAGGTCACGATGGCGAAGCTCATCTGCGAACTGGTGCCGAGCGTAAAAAAAATCCGCATGACGAGCAGCGGCACGGAGGCGTGCATGAGCGCCATCCGGCTGGCGCGCGGGTTTACGCGGCGCGACAAGATCATCAAGTTCGACGGCTGTTACCACGGCCATGTGGATTCGCTGTTGGTGCGTGCGGGTAGTGGTGCGCTGACGTTCGGCCATCCGGACAGCGCGGGCATCCCGGCGGCGTTCACGTCGCACACCATCGTTGCGCCCTACAATGACGTGGACGCGGTGAAAGCCATATTTGTGGCGAATAAAAATGAAATCGCCGGCATTATTGTGGAACCGGTGCCGGGCAACGCCGGTCTGTATCTGCCGAAACCGGGCTACTTGGAATTTTTGCGCGAGATCACGGCGGCGCACGGCGCGCTGTTGATTTTTGACGAAGTGATGACGGGCTTCCGGCTCGCGTGCGGCGGCGCGCAGGAACGCTTTAAGGTAAAGCCGGACTTGAGCACGTTTGGCAAGGTTATCGGCGGCGGGCTGCCAGTGGGCGCGTTTGGTGGGCGAGTGGAGATAATGGATTGCCTCGCACCGCTGGGACCGGTGTATCAGGCGGGGACGTTGAGCGGTAATCCGATTGCGATGGCGGCGGGCATCGCCAATTTGCAGGAATTGCTCGCTGGCAAAGCTTACGAAAAACTCGAACAGCTTGGCGCGCAGCTTGAAGCGGGAATGAAAGACGCGGCGAAAACCGCGAACATCCCGGTGCAGTTCAACCGCTGCGGCTCGATGTTCTGCGGTTACTTTACAAATCAGCCGGTTCACAATGTTGCTGATGCGATGTGCAGTGACCGTGAGCGGTTCAAGAAATTCTTTCACGGCATGCTGGATGCGGGCGTTTACCTAGCGCCGTCGCAATTCGAAGCGGGTTTCCTCTCCACCGCACACACGGCAGCGGACATCGAAAAGACGGTTGGTACGGCGGCAAAAGTGTTGCGGGCACTGTAACCTTTTAAACAAAATTACGTCTGACCACTTATCCGCCACCAAACAAAATCGGCGGTTCACACCTGACAAGCATATAAAAATATGAAAATGACCAAAACAATCGTAATCGCGACGTTCGTGGCCGGCAGCCTGTTCGCTGGAAGCCTCGCGCTTCAAGCTCAGGACACGCCGCAGACTCCTCCATCGGCTGGTGCCGGCTTTGGCGCTCATGCCCGTCCCAATGCTGAACAAATCGCCAAGGACCTCGGTCTAACCGACGACCAAAAGGCCAAGGTAAAAGCCGCCTTGGAAGAACAGCAGGCGGCTATGAAGGCGCTCCACGAAAACACCACTTTGTCGAAAGAGGACAAGCGCACGCAGATGAAGGCGCTCCGTGAAAGTTTCCTCGCCAAGATGAAGGAAATCCTGACGCCTGACCAGTTTGAGAAATGGCAGAAGGCAATGCAGCACAACCGTCCCTCGGGCGGCGGCCAAAAGCCCCAGGCTCCGCCTGCTAATCAATAAGTATTTTCTACACAGGACGGCCTAAAGCCGTCCTTTTTTCTTTCGGCGTTGGGAAATTCAAATTTATGAAATTAGATTTGAGCAAAGACCTTTGCCCCGTTAATGTGTCGCCATTGCGCGCGTAGCTCAATTGGATAGAGCGTCAGCCTCCGAAGCTGAAGGTTGTGGGTTCGACCCCCGCCGCGCGCACCACGATCATGAACGCCAAACGCTGGTTTGCCTGGGTATGCCTCGTCCTCATGCTGGTCGCGGAAATTTTTCTCTACCGTGCCAACCACGAGCGCGATGCCGCGTTGACGGACTGGCGTGATGCGCAGCACCAATTGCGGCAGGTGCAGGCGGAACTGGTCGATCTGAAAAATTCCAACGCCGGCCTGCAGGCGATGGAATACTCCCGGCTCCGCAAGCAGAACGAAATCCTCACCAACAAGCTAGCCGCCGCGCAGGCTACGCTCGCGCAGTTGCAGGCGGACAGCCAGCAGACGACGAAAAGTTTAACCACGGCGCGGACGGCACTGGAATTGCAGCAGCAGCATTTGGAGCAGTTGCAGCAGGAAAAACAGCGCGTGGCCGTCGCCGGCATGGCGGTCATCAATCAGAACGCCTGCATCAATAATTTGCGGCAGATAGATGCTGCCAAACAGCAATGGGCATTGGAAAAAAGCAAGACGGACGAGGTCGTGCCATCCGCGCAGGATTTGCTGCCTTACTTGAAAGGCGGTATTTTCCCCTCCTGTCCTGATGGCGGATTTTATTCCATCAATGCCGTGGGTACATTGCCAACCTGTTCGCTTTCCGGCCACATGCTGCTACAGTGACAGAAACAGGAGTCGTGATCGGGTGCGGGTTCAGAACATGGGTAACAGTTTGCGATTCGACCTCTTGCCACTCCATTTCATTCTTGGCTTTCGCTGTTCGTCAATTATGCTACGGCACTTAAAATTATGATTGAAACGGACATCGAATTATTGAAAGGGATTGCCAACCAGTTGCGCATCCATTCCATTGAGGCCACGACCGCTGCTGGCAGCGGTCATCCAACTTCCTGCCTCTCGGCGGCGGATATTGTCGCGGCATTATTCTTCAGCCATATGAAATATGATGCGAAGAACCCGCATTTCTACAACAACGACCGGTTCATCCTCTCGAAAGGCCATGCCGCGCCGCTGCTTTACGCCGCTTGGGCGGAAAATGGTTTTGTGCCTGTGACGGAACTCGCCAAACTCCGCCAGTTCGGCAACGACCTCGAAGGCCACCCCACGCCGCGTCTCGCGTTCGCCGATGTGGCGACCGGTTCACTCGGCCAGGGCCTCGGTGTCGGCGTCGGCATGGCGCTAGCCGCACGTCAGGACAAGCTGGATTACAACACCTACGTATTGCTTGGCGATGGCGAAATTGCCGAGGGCGCCGTTTGGGAAGCCGCGAACCTCGCGGGCTTTTACAAGCTGAGCAACCTCATCGCAATCGTGGACGCCAACCGCCTTGGCCAGAGTCAGGCAACCATGTTTGGCCATGACATCAACATTTACGTCAAACGTTTTGAGTCCTTCGGCTGGCGCGTCGAAACGCTCGACGACGGCCACGACATGGAAGAGATTATGGAAGTGTTGAGCGGCGTCGGCCTCGACGAACGACCGCTGGCCATCATCGCCAAAACCTACAAAGGCGCCGGCGTTTCCTTCTTGCAGGACAAAGATGCTTGGCACGGCAAACCGCTAAACAAAGAAGAAGCCGCTCAGGCCATCGCCGAACTCGCACCCAGTGCGAAGTCCGGTCTCGGCGTCGTTATTTCCGCGCCCACAGTCCTGGCAGCTCCGAAACTAGTTGCACCCGCTAGCTATCCGGCCATCAGCTACAACCTCGGGGACAAAATCGCCACGCGCGAAGCTTACGGCGCGGCGCTCGTCCGCGTCGGCGAAGCCAATCCGGCCGTCGTTGCGATGGACGGTGACACGAAAAATTCCACGTTCGCGGAAAAGTTCTTCAAGAAATTCCCGGACCGTTTCACCGAATGTTTCATCGCGGAACAGAACCTTGTTGCCGTGGCCGTTGGTTTTGGCACGCGCGGACACGTTCCGTTTGCCTCTACATTTGCGACGTTCTTCACCCGCGCCGCCGATCAGATTCGCGTCGCTGGAATCTCTTCCGCCAATCTGAAGCTCGTTGGCTCCCATGTCGGTATCAGCATCGGCGAAGACGGCCCGTCGCAGATGGCGCTGGAAGACATCGCGTTGTTCCGCGCCGTGCAGGGTAGTTCCGTGCTGTATCCGGCGGACGCGGTGGCCACGGAAAAACTTCTGGAGGAAATGGCTAAGACGCGCGGTATTCAGTTCTTGCGCACCTCGCGTCCGAAGACGCCGGTGATTTACGGCAACGACGAACAATTCCCCATCGGCGGCGCAAAAGTACTGCGTGAAGGCACCAAGGTCACCATCGTCAGCGCCGGCGTGACGCTGTTTGAAGCGTTGAAAGCCGCCGACCAGTTGAAAGCCGAAGGCATCACCGTTACGGTGATTGACGCATATAGCGTAAAGCCGCTCGCCAAAGACGTGATTCTGGCCGCCGCGAAAAAGACCGCCAACACGGTCATTACGGTGGAAGATCATTATCCTGAAGGCGGCCTCGGTGACGCGGTTGCGGGCGAACTGTCCAGCGAAGGCGTTAAGGTTCACAAGCTTGCGGTCAACGGCTTGCCCCGGTCCGGCCACGCGGCGGAACTGATGGCGGCGTTCGGTATTGACGCGGCGGCGATTGTGAAGAAAGTCAAGTCGCTGTAATCGCAAAACTTAATTCAAGAACGCGGAGAAGCAATTCTCCGCGTTTTTCTTTTTTGCCAGCGGCGGAAACTTGAGGCACATTTCCTCCAGCGATGGCTGACAAACGAAAATCTTTGCAAGGGCAACTACTGCTGGACAGCGGGCAGTTGGGCGGCTCGTTTTTTCAGCACACCGTCCTGCTCATTTGCAAGCACGACGCCGAGGGCGCGTTCGGGCTCGTCCTCAACCGCACCGTCGGCAAGACTGTCGGCGACCTTATCATTGCCGACCTGCCCGAAAGGTTGAAGGTCGCACCGCTTTATCTTGGCGGCCCAGTGCAGCCCGGCGCGTTGAGCTACCTGCACACTGACAGCTTCATCCCCGAAGCCGACGTGATGCCAAACCTCGCGCTCGGCCATTCGCTCGACGATTTGCTGGAGATTGGCGAAGGGTATTCTGCAACGAAAAAAGTGCGGATGTTCGCCGGCTATTCCGGCTGGAGTCCTGGCCAGTTGGAAAGAGAAATGAAACAGAAATCATGGATCACTTTCCCCGCGTCGCTGGATCTCGTCTTTGAGACGCCACCGGAACAGCTCTGGCAAAAAATTCTGCAACGCAAGGGCGGCTGGAAAAACAAACTGCTGGCACAATCGCCGGAGGATTTGTCTTGGAATTAAGGAAAACAGCCCGGTTTGTTGCCAGCGGCCACCAACGCTGGTTAGCGGCGCGTGAAGAAATGTGCGGACCGCAGTCTGTGGAAAGGTTGCTGTTGAAATGGATCAAATTGGATTCTTTGGAAAAATCCAGCTTTGGTTCAAAGCCGAAGCAGCCGTTTTGCGGGGACAAAAGGCTGGCGAAAAATTTTCGCCGAAAATTCTCTGGTGATTTCAATTCGCCTCAATGCAGAGAAACGAAGTTTCTGACGCCGCCTTAACTTCGACATTTTTTAAGCACGCGGGAATCAGGCAAAAATCGCCGGATTTCAACTCGGCAACCATCCCGCTGCTATCGTCAGAAACCTTTGCCGCGCCTTTCGTGATGGCGATGATCCGTAGATATTGACCGGCCGGCTTCACGGAGCCGGCGTTTTCAAACACCATTTCCTGCACGTTAAAAAGCGGGTCTTCCACCAATTGTCGGAATTTAAAATTCGGAGCCGCGCGATAATTCGCCGGCACCAGCTTCGGCTCAAAGTCATTGAAATCAATGCTCGCGAGCGATTGCGCGATGTGCAGTTCGCGCGGTTTGCCGTCCAAGCCGACGCGGTTCCAATCGAACACGCGGTAAGTCGTGTCGGAATTCTGCTGGATCTCAAAAATCACCAAGCCGTCGCCGATGGCGTGAACGCGGCCGCTTGGCAGAAACATCGTATCGCCGGCCTTGACCGGAAAGCGATGAAAGCAATCCGCCACGCTGCCATCGGCGATTTTCTGCTCAAACTCCGCGCGCGTCACGCTGCGCTTGAGGCCGACATACAAGCTCGCGTCCGGCGCGGCGTCGGCGACGAACCACAATTCAGTCTTGGGTTCGCCTTTCAATTCCACCGCTTTGCTCGCGGGGGGATGGACTTGCAGCGACAATTTTTCGCGCGCGTCGAGAATTTTGCAGAGCAGTGGAAAGCGTCCGGCCTCTGCCGGTTTGGCGTCGCCGAGGATTTCCGCCGCGTGGTTCTCCATGAGCCAGCGTAAATTTTTTCCCGCAAGCGGACCGTTGGCAATGACGCTGGCATCGCCGGGCCGATCGGAAATTTCCCAGGATTCACCAATGGGCTGGCCGGCGGGAATCTTTTTGCCGTAGAGCCTTACCATTTCGCGTCCGCCCCAGATGCGGTCCTTGAAAATTGATTGAAAAACAAAGGGATAAAGCATAATAAAAAACTAATCGCGCAATGGCCGCGAACTTGGCCGGGAAAAGAATTTTGAAATCAAGGCTTCAATAAATTGTTTTCTTTCCACAGGCCTTCGCGTTCTTCGCGTGATACGGTATTAACTGCCTGCAGTTTCCATCGGTCTTGTCGGTTTCATCTCGTCATTGTCGCCGGCCTGTTCAATGAAATGCCCGTGAGCGCGGAATTTTTCGTAGCGTTTCTTCAGCCGCTCCGGCACTGTCAAGGCAAGGATTTCTTCGAGATGCTTGAGCAGATGCGCTTTCAAGGTCACGGCGGTGGCGTTCATGTCCGTGTGCGCACCGCCGAGCGGTTCGGGGACGACTTCATCCACCAGTTTCAATTCCAGCAAATCTTTCGCGGTGATGCGCAAGGCGGCGGCAGCCTTGGCGGCGTTGGCGCGGTCTTTCCAAAGAATCGCCGCGCAACCTTCGGGGCTGATGACGGAATAATAGGCATTCTCCAGAATTAAAACGCGGTCGGCCACGCCGATCCCGAGCGCGCCGCCGGAACCGCCCTCGCCGATGACGGCGGTGATGATCGGCACTTCGAGCAGGGTCATTTCACGCAGGTTCACGGCTATGGCTTCGGCAATGTGGCGTTCCTCGGCGGCGACGCCGGGATAGGCGCCGGCGGTGTCAATGAGCGTGATGATGGGCAGGCCGAATTTGTTTGCCAGCCGCATTAGTCGCAGCGCCTTGCGGTAGCCTTCGGGATGCGCGGAACCGAAGTTGCGCAGGATGTTTTCCTTGGTGTCGCGGCCTTTTTGCGTGCCAATAACCAGAACCCGGTGTTCGCCTAGCTTGGCAAAGCCACCAACCATCGCGCGATCCTCGGCAAACAGCCGGTCGCCGTGCAATTCCTGAAAACCGGAAAAAGTTTTTTGGATGTAATCGAGCGAGTAAGGCCGGCGCGGATGGCGGGCGAGTTGGACACGCTGCCAAGGGGTGAGGTTCAGGAAGACCTGCCGGCGCGTTTCCTCCAGTTTTTTCTCAATGAGTTGAATTTCCTCCTCGAAACTGATTCCAAGCGAATGTTTGTCCGGATGCGCCCGGAGATCATCCAGCTTATTCTGCAATTCGGTGATGGGCTTTTCAAAATCGAGCTGATGCTTCATGCGTGGGGAATTTTAGAAGCTTTCGGCATGTAATCAATGCGGAATTCCGGCTAAAAATCGAAAGGCCGGACTTGCGTCCGGCCTTCGTGGTGACAAGGTTTATACGCCTTCACCAAGGCGCTCAGAAGTGTGGCGCGACCAACTTGGAAGCGCTGTCCGAGCCGCGCCACGAGCAAAACCTCTCTGCCAACCCTAAAACGGACAGCGAAATCGCATCCAACTGGTTAATCAGACACGCCCTCTGGAAATAAGTTCAAAGATTTAAGTATTATTTTTGCCGGTGTTACTGGTTGTATATTAACAAATTATACGCTTGGTTGTTGTTTAAAACCCGGCCAGGTCGGAAAATATTTTCACCGGTGACAACGGCGGGCGAGACTGGATGACGCGTGCCAGCGGCGTCTGGCCGCCGGCTGCCAGCGAGGCTTGCAAAATCTTTCCTTTGCCGGCACCGGAAGCGAGCACCCAGACCGCTTTTGCGGCCTGAAGCGCGGGGTAGCTCAAGGAAATCCGGCGCGGCGGCGGCTTGGGTGAATTTTCCACAACCAAAAATGAGGCGGTGCCGGCAATAATTTCGGATCCAGCGTTTGGGAAAAGCGAGGCGACGTGGCCATCTTCGCCCATGCCGAGAAATACAATATCAAGAACCGGCTGGTTGACTTTGTCCGCCGGAGCGATGCGGCGGAGTTCCGCTTCCGCAATTTTTACGGCGGATTGAGGCGCATCTTCGCCGCGAATCCGATGAATTTGATTTGCCGGAATGTGCAACGGCACGAATAGAAGCTCATTCGCCAGCTTGAAATTACTGTACGGGTCGGTCGGTGGCGCGCAGCGCTCGTCCGCCCAGAAAAAATGAACAGCGGCGAAGGAGATTTTTCGTATATAATTTTGTTCGACCACCGCCGTGAAAAACTTTTGCGCGATGCGCCCGCCCGAAAGAGCTACGCTATGGGATAGCTTTGCTCGATTGGCGGTTTCGATTTCGTCCAGCCAGGCATTCGCAGCGAAGCGGGCGAGTTCGTCGTCGGTGGCGAAGGAGAGTAGTATAAAGTGAGCCATTGCGAATTTATTATATCACCTGCGGCTCGTGCCAGACGTGGCCGAGTTGCGCGAGCAGATCGTCGGCGGCAATCGGACCCCACGTACCGGCGGCGTAAAATTCGCGATTCGTCAGCGACTTGCCTTCCCAGCCGGCGCGGATGGAGTCCACGATTTGCCATGCCGTTTCCACCTCGTCGCGGCGGATGAAGAGCGTCGCGTCGCCGGCGATGGCTTCGAGCAGCAGCCGTTCGTAGGCTTCCGGCGTATAGGCGCCAAATTCAGAATCGTAGCTGAAGTGCATCCGCACCGGGCGTACGCCGAGGCTCATGCCGGGAACCTTGCCGTTGAAGCGCAGCGAAATGCCTTCGTTCGGCTGGAGCCGGAGTGTGATCGCGTTGGCGTCGAGCTGGTTGCCGCATTGCGCGGCGAACAAAACATTCGGTGTCGGGCGGAATTGGATCCGCACTTCGCTCGCGCTCATCGGGAGATTTTTCCCGGTGCGCAGATAAAACGGCACGCCGCTCCAGCGCCAGTTGTCAATGAGCAGCTTTATGGCGACGTAGGTTTCGACGTTGGAATCCGGCTTTACTTTCGTTTCCTGCCGGTAACCCGGGCGAGCCTCGCCGCCGACGTTGCCGGCGAAGTATTGACCACGCACAATCTGCTTCGCCACGTCATCGGGAGTCAGTGAGCGAATGGATTTGAGCAGCTTCACTTTTTCGTCGCGCACGGTCTCGGCTTCGAGCGACACCGGCGGTTCCATGGCGATGAGCGCGAGGACTTGCAGCATATGATTCTGCACCATATCGCGCAGCGCGCCGGCTTCTTCGTAATAGCCGCCGCGCTCGCCCACGCCGATCTTTTCGCTAACGGTAATCTGGACGTGATCCACGGAATTCCGGTTCCAGAGCTTCTCGAAAATGGAGTTGGAAAAGCGGAACATCAAAATGTTTTGCACCGTTTCCTTGCCGAGATAATGGTCAATGCGGAAAACCTGCTGCTCGTGCGCGTAGCGCGTCAGCTCGCGGTTGAGCGCGTGCGCAGACGCGAGGTCGTGGCCGAATGGTTTTTCGACAACGATGCGCTGCCATGCGGAGCCTTCCCTGTTCAACAGTCCGGTGCGGTGGACCTGCTCGACCACCTCGCCAAATTGGCTGGGCGAAATCGCAAGATAAAACAACAGGTTTTCACGCAACGGCCCGCTGCCGAATCCGGTCAACTGCGCCTCCAACCGCTGGTAAGCCGCATCTTCGGTCAGGTCACCCTGGCAGTAAAAAAGATTTTCCGCAAACGCGTGCCAGGTTTTTTCATCCACCGGCTTGGTGCGGGAAAACTGGTCGAGCGCCGCGCGCAATTCCGTGCGCCACGAAGCGTCGTTCTTTTCGCGCCGGGCGAAGCCGAGGACGCGGAATGCCGCCGGCATCTGCTTTTCCTTGAACAAATGGTAGAACGCCGGAATCAGCTTGCGCGCGGTCAGGTCACCACTGGCGCCGAAGATGACGATGGTGCAGGGCGTAAGATTTTTGCGCTCGGTTCCGATATCGCCGTGGCAAGGTTCGTCCGCCGGTTTCAAACTACTCATGGAGGCAACTTTCGCGCAAATAACGGCGGAATTCAACCTTGCTTATGCGATCAATCAATAGTCGCCCGGTTTTGACCGGGCATCATGCGGCCGGGGAAGTAGATTTTTCCTGAAGGCGGCGGAGTTGGTTTTCCAACTGCGTCACGCGGTTATTGAGGCGTTCCAAGGTTTTACGGGTCTCGGCGGGGACGGTCACGCAATCCTCGCAATGGTGGCGCGTGGCGGCGCTGCCTTTGACGGGATATTCAAATTTCTTGCCGCAGGCGCGGCAGGTGCGGGGGCGTTCTCCGGAAGGCATAAATTATCTTTGCCGTTTTTCCAAATTCGTCACGGCGCTGGTCACACCGCCGTCCATCAGCAGACGGCGTTCTTTGGAGCGCGTTTCACCCACGGCGCTGACGCGGATGGCGGCTTCGTCGGTCACGGGACATTCGTGTTCGCACACGCCGCAGCCGATGCACAGCGCCGGGTCCACATAAGGCCGGCGCAGCGTGATGGGATTGCCGTCGCGCTTGGTGATGGTGACTTCGTGCGAGTAAATCGCTTTGGGCGACACCGGGCAAACTTCCTCGCATACGACGCATGGCGTTTCCATCGCCCACGGCAGGCAGCGGCCGTAATCGTAAAAAGCGGTGCCAAGCTTGATAGGACCTTGCGATGCAAATTTGCCGGTGCCGGTTTTTTCCTCGATGGTGATGCGCTGGATGGCACCGGTGGGGCAGACCTGGCCGCAAAGCGTGCAATTCACGTCGCACGAGCCAAGCTTCATGTTGAGGATCGGCGTCCAGATGCCTTCGATGCCGGATTCCATCAACGCCGGCTGCAGCACATTCGTCGGACAGGTGCGGATGCATTGGTCGCACTTGATGCAGCGGTCGAGAAAATCTTTTTCCTCTACGGAGCCGGGCGGGCGGATGACTTTTTTGTCGTAGTTGCGGTCGCTCGCGCCAGACGTGCGGCCAAAGGCATAAAAGCCCAGACCAATCAACGTGCCGAGAAACGCGCGGCGTCCCGGCACCACGGGCACGGTGACTTCGCGTTTAAGCTGCGGCATGAACTTGAAGGAGATGGCATCTTCGGGGCAATCCTCGATGCAGTTGAAGCAAACGAAACATTCGCTCTTGCGGAGCTGGGTGTGCGGGTCGGACGCGCCTTCGCAGCCTTTCAGGCAAAGGTCGCAGTCCACGCATTTAATCGGGTCGCGGTCAATGCGCCAAAGCGCCACCGAGGATAAAGTGCCGAGGAACGCGCCAAGCGGACACAGCACGCGACAGAAAAAGCGCGGGATGACGACGTTCATGCCGACGAGGAGCAGCAGCATGAAACCAATGATCCACGCACCGACATGGAAGTATTGCCGGACGTAAATGCTCGACGGAACAAACAAGTTGATGAGCGGCAGAATGACCGTACTCATTGAGCGATGAAAGAGGCAGATGGGGTCGAGCCAGCCGATTTGCAGCGTGCCGCCGATGGCCGCCGCGATCATGGCGATGAGGATGACGTATTTCAACGAATACAATTTCTTGTAGCGGTTCGCCTCAATGCGCTCACGTTCCTCCGCGCGGCGTTTGCCCAGTAGCCAGCCGGTGAAGTGATGCAAAATGCCGTAGGGACAAATCCAGTTGCAAAAGATGCGCCCGAACAGCAGTGTCGGGATTATCAGGAGTAAACTCCAGAGCAGTCCCATGTAGACCGTGTGCGTGGTGATGGCTGTGGCGAACGCAACCAGCGGATCAAGTTCGAGGAACAACGAGACCGGATAGCCTTTGAGATAGCGCAGGTCCGTGACGAAGACAAAAAACAAAAACAGGCTGAAGAAAAACACCTGCGCGACGCGGCGAACGTTGCGGAGCTTGAGCAGGTTTTTCATGGCGGAAATTTTCACCTGACTGCCGGGGAATGCAACAAAAACTTGATTTTATATGTTGTAAATATCCCACTCACCTTGGCCTTGATTTTATTGGTGGGCCCGCCCGGATTTGAACCGGGGACCAAGCGATTATGAGTCGCCTGCTCTAACCGCTGAGCTACGGGCCCTTGCCGTTCCTATTTTGCGCAGTGGCGTTGGCGCGACAAGCCAATTCCACCATCAATTCTGAGTCCATTTGCTCGATGTTCAGGAAGCCGTTCAATTGCCGCAGCCGGGTCGGGTGGCGCATTTTACGCAGCGCCTTGGCTTCAATCTGGCGGATGCGCTCGCGCGTGACGCGGAACTGCTGGCCGACTTCCTCGAGTGTCCGTGCGTTGCCGTCGCCAATGCCGAACCGGAGTTCCAGCACATGCCGTTCGCGTTCGGTCAGGCTGCACAGCACGTCGGCCAATTTGTCCTTGAGCAGGCTGAAGCTTGTGCTGTCGAGCGGATTGTCCGCCGTCTTGTCCTCAATGAAATCTCCGAAGCTCAATTCGTCACTGTCGCCGACCGGTGATTGGAGTGAAATTGGCTGCTGCGCCATCTTCAACACCGCCCGCACGCGCGCCACCGGCAACTGCATTTCCTCGGCGATTTCTTCCGGCGCGGCTTCACGGCCGAGTTCCTGAAATAATTTCTTTTGCGCCCGCAGCAGCTTGTTGATGATCTCGATCATGTGGATCGGGATCCGGATGGTGCGCGCCTGGTCGGCGATCGCGCGGGTGACGGCCTGCCGGATCCACCAGGTCGCGTAGGTGGAAAACTTGTAGCCGCGCCGATACTCAAATTTTTCCACAGCCTTCATCAGGCCCATGTTGCCTTCCTGGATCAAATCCAGAAAGGACATACCGCGGTTGGTGTATCTTTTGGCGATGGAGATCACCAGGCGCAGGTTGGCCTCGACCATTTCCGTCTTGGCCTGCAACGCACGGGCGGCGGCGGCGTGCTGCCGGTCGAACGCTTGGGAAAAATCCCGGTGCGGCATCCGCACGAATTCCTCGAGCGCGCGCAATGTCTGTTGCTCGGCTTCCAGTTGGTGTTTTTGCGCGCTGGAGGCGGATTGTTTTTTCGCCTCGGTGATGGCGTGGAGATTGCAGTGGATTTTTTCGTGGATGTTCTCCGCCACCTGCGCCAGCTCCTCGATGACTTGTTGTTTAAAGCAAAATTTGGGGAACGTCGCCTGCAGTTTCTCGTCCAGTTTTTCAAATTCCGCCCGGGCGCGGGCGCTTTTGGCTTTGGGGTGCGCGTCCCTCCAGCGAATAAAATGCCGGTCCACATCCGTGTCTAATTCCCGCACGCGGGCAATGAGCCGTTGCAACGTGCTCAGGTGCGACTCGCGGCTAGCCACCTTTTTGTCTAAAACCACTTGGTCGAAGCGTTCGCGCGGCGGATCGGCCAGCAGTTTTTCGGCAAGCGCAATGTGCTCCTTGGCGGCGAAGCCGAAACGATAGACGATCTTTCGCAGTTCCGTCTCGGCTTCCTCGATGCGTTTGGAAATCTCCACCTCCTGTTCGCGGGTCAGCAGCGGCACTGCGCCCATTTGCTTGAGGTACATTCGCACGGGATCATCCAGCGCGTCCAGCCGGCGCTCGCTGCCGACTTCGTCTTCCGGGTCGGTGGATTTGACGTTGTCCATTTCGGCGGCGTCCACCACTTCGATTTCCAACTCGCGCAACTTGGCGAAAACCTGGTCCAGATACAGCGGCGCAGAAAAAGTCTCCGTCAGAATTTCTCCGACATCGTCGAAAGTCAGTTGTCCCTGTTCGCGGGCGAGTCGGACCAGATCCTTGATTTTTTCAGCCAGCGCGGCGGTCAAGGCCGCCGCTGAAGGCAGAACACATACCGGGGCGGTCTCAGCCACGGGGGACGGTTCCGTTTTGCGGGCCTTAAACTTTGACATAATGGCGTCATGCCTGCGTCTGAAACATCGGCGAGGACGCGAAGCGGGGGGAATATAAAAGCCAGGTTGCTCGCGTCAAGTGGCGAAACGGGCTGCGTCATTTTTTTGGCGCGAAAAAAATGCCGCTGGCCTTCAGGTGCGGCAAAACCATCTCCACCGTGCGCTCGATGGCGCCGAGATTTTCCGCGACCACCGCCCGCGCGTGCCGGCCCAGTTCGTCACGGCGGGCGGGATTGCCGAGCAATTCGCCGAGGACCAGTTCCAGTTCCGCCGGATTTTTCACCATCACCGCGGCGTCCTGCTTCAGAAAACTTCGCGTGATGTCGGTGAAATTTTGCATGTTCGGCCCGAACACGATGGTTTTGCCCTGCGCGCCCGGTTCGATGGGATTCTGCCCGCCGACGGCGGTAAGACTTTTGCCGACGAACACCACTGTGGCCGGCTCATAGAAAAAATTCAATTCACCCGTCGTGTTCACCAGCAGACAGTCCACCCCGCCGGGCGGGAGTTTGGTGTCGGGGATAATTTCATTGCGGAAAATGAACTTCACCCCGCGCGCCCTCAGCTTCTGGCCGACATCCTTGCACCGTTCAAAATGCCGAGGTACCAGGATCAAAAACAGGTTCGGAAACTTTTCGCGCAGCCGCCCAGAGATGTCCGCCAGCAGTAATTCCTCGCCGTCGTGCGTGCTGCCTGCCACGAGCACCGGGGCGTCGTCGGCCACGCCGATCTGCCACAGCAAGGCGCGGACGTTCAGATGGCGTTGTTCCGGCAGTGTGGCCGCATCGAATTTCAAGTTACCCACCACGTGCACTGCTTCTGGACGGCAGCCCACCGCGCGCAGCCGTACGGCATCGCTTTCGTTTTGACAGCCCACGCCGGTGAACGAGGCAAACAGATCGCGGAACAGCCAGCCGTATTTTTGATAGCGCGGATACGAGCGGTCGGACAGCCGGGCGTTGGCGAGGAACACGGGGATGTTCAGGTCGTGGGCGCGCCAGAGAAAATTCGGCCAGATTTCCGCCTCGATCAGAATGATTGCCAGCGGGTTGATGACCGCCAGCGCGCGCTGGACGTATTTGCGGCGGTCCACCGGGTAATAAATCTTGGTTACATGCGTCGGCAGCCGGCGGCGCAGTTCCGCCATGCCGGTGGTGGTGGTGCAGGAGACGACGATTTTGAGGTTGGGCACGCGCGGTTCCAGCGCGTGGATGAGCTGGGTGCAAAGGTTGACCTCGCCGACACTGACGGCGTGCAGCCAGATTACGGAGCGGTTGGTGAGCGCCTGTTTGATGGACGGATCATAATGCGCAAACCGTTGGCCGAATCCCTCCATCCAGTTGCCGCGCCGCCGCAGACGCCAGAAGTAATACGGCGATGACAGCACGAAAAAAATCAGGAACAGGATGTTGTAACAGGTGCGCAAAATGAATCCCTCAAACCGTCATCGCTTCGGGCGGGTGACCGGCGCGGAATTGTTTCAAAAAAGTCACCGGATTTCAACTTCGGAAAAACACCAGCCAGATAATCGCCAGCACTGGCAGCAGGAACGGCAGGGAAAATTTAACGATGAACCCGATGAACGTCGGCATCTTCACGCCGTTTTGCCCGGCGATGGCTTTGACCATGAAGTTCGGGCCGTTGCCAATGTAGGTGGCAGCGCCGAAGAATACCGCGCCGAGGCTGATGGCCAGGACGTGCGCCGCGTGACCGGCCAGCAATTCATCCGCACCCGTCGTGCCGGCCACGCCGTGAAGCGCGCCAAAAAAACCGAGATACGTCGGCGCATTGTCCAGCGCGCTCGACAGCGCACCGGTGCCCCAGTAGAAAATTCCCGGCGACGGATTCTGGCCCAATACCGTCGCCGCGTTTTGGTTCAGCCATGCCAGCGCCGGCATCATGGTGGCAAAAATTCCGGCGAACAGCACCGCGACCTCCTGCACCGGATGGAAATTAAAGCCGTTCGCCGCGTGGACGGATGGCTTGGTGGTGAACCACGAGCCGAGCGCAGCGGCCAGCATCAGGCCTTCGCACAGAAATGGCAGCCGGGGCACGAACACCGCGCCGAGAATCACCGCGAGGAAAAACAGATTGGGCAGGCCATTGATTTTCCAAGTTTCCCGGGCGGTTTCCGGTTCCCGCACCACGCGCGGCGCGGCGAGGAAATTTTTCCGGTCGAGCGCGTAAAAGATAACCAGCAGCAGCCCGGTGGCGAGTAGCCACGCCGGCCAGCAGTTGCGCGCCACCCACCAGAACGGCACGCCTTGCAAGAAGCCGAGGAAGAGCGGGGGATCGCCGATGGGCGTGAGACAGCCGCCGACGTTGGCGACGATGAATATGAAAAACACGATGTGGTGCGCCGTGATGCGGTATTGGTTCATGCGGATCCACGGGTGGATGAGCAGCATCGCCGCACCGGTGGTGCCGAGCACGTTGGCGATAATGGCGCCGATGAGCAGGAACACCACGTTGGCCAGCGGCGTGGCCCCGCCTTTGACGCCGATGTGGATGCCGCCGGACACGACAAAGAGCGAGCCGATCAGCGCAATGAAGCTGAAATATTCGTGCGCCGCCCCGCCCAGACTGTGCCAGTCGTGCAGCGCAAACGCATACCAGCCGGCCGTGACGGCACCGAGGCCGAGCGCGACCTTGGCGTAATGCCGCCGCCACCAGCCCGGCGCGATGACCGGTGCGAGCGCCATGGCGCCGAGCAGCAGCGCGAACGGCAGGATTAAAATGGGATGCGGGACCGCCATCGCCAAATTTTCACGGACGCACGCGGCCGGGTCAATGGAAACCGGCAAGGGCGGGGTGAGGTGGTGAAATCAGCGCAAGCCACGCTAGGGCGAACTGACGCGGTAGAAACGCTGGCCGCCGTTCGTTGGCCCAGTCAGGTGCGGTACCTGGCAATGGTGACGAGACTGCCGCCACTGGGTTCATCAGTCGGGCCAAAGAGGCCATCGCCGACAAGCTTAATAAAGTGATCCGCAATGCCAAGCGGCAGTGAGGACCCCATGGCGCGGGTCCAACCGCCCGGCTTGAATTGGATTGAAATTGCGGGGCTGATTTTGTCTCATGCCCGCTCATGACGCCGCTGGGTATCCGTTCCTCCAGTTTTCATCGCCACGGGATCTGGTGGTTTATGTTGGCCGTGCTGGCGCTCGTGGCCGTGGCGCGGCTGCGGCTGCTGGCTTTTCCGCTGGAGCGCGACGAGGGCGAATACGCCTACGCCGGCCAGCTCATCCTTCAGGGCATCCCGCCTTACGAGCTGGCTTACAACATGAAATTCCCGGGGACGTATCTGGCCTACGCCACCATCATGGCGGTGTTCGGCCAGTCGCCGGCGGGGATCCATCTGGGCCTTTTGCTCATGACCACGGCGACGGCGCTGCTGCTGTTCTGGCTGGGTAAAAAAATATTGGATGAAACCGCCGGGGTGGCCGCCGCAACCAGTTATGCGCTGCTGGCGGCGAGTCCATCCATGCTCGGGTTGGCCGGCCACGCGACGCATTTCTGCGCGTTTTTTGTGACGGCGGGTCTGTGCCTGATGTGGCGGGCGCGGCAGCGGGAGGATTATTTGACGCTTGCGGCGGGCGGCATCTGTTTCGGCCTGGCTGTGCTGATGAAGCAGCACGCGGTGATCATCGCGGCGTGGGCGGGGCTGGCGTTTGCGGTCGGAAAAATTTTACGCGCGAATCAATCCATTGGCAAGCGCTTCGCCGCCGTCTCGGTCTATGGTCTGGCCATGCTGACGCCGCTGGCGCTGTGCTGTCTGTGGCTGTGGCGGGCGGGGGTGTTCGGCAAGTTCAAGTTCTGGACGTTTGACTATGCGCGGCAATACGCCTCGGTGATGCCGCTGGCCTACGCGCCGCAACTGTTCTGGCACAGCTTCTCCTGGGTGATCACGAGCTGCATTTTGCTCTGGCTCGTCGCGTTTGGCGGTCTGGCGCTGGTGGGGCTGGATGCGCGCTGGAAGCATTCGCGCATCTGGTTCCTCGGCTTTGGCGCGGCTTCGGCGCTGGCGGTCTGCCCGGATTTTTATTTCCGGAGACATTATTACCTGATAGCGCTGCCCGCGCTGGCCTTGCTTGCCGGTGCCACGGTGAGCGGTCTGCGGCGGTGGTGGGGCGGGCGGGTGTCCCCGCTGGGCGACTGGCCGGTGTGGGGTTACGCGCTGCTGGTGGCGGCGAGTATTCTGGCCAATGCCGGAGTCTGGTTTGTGCAGCCGGCGTGGCAGATCATCCGGGGAACCAGCGCCACTGACCACGGGCTTTACAGTGTGGATCCGCTGCCGGAGGCGGAAATCGTGGCGCAGTTCATCCGGGAAAATTCCGCGCCCGACGCGCAGATGGCGGTGCTGGGTTCGGAGCCGGAAATATTCTTTCTCGCGCGGCGGCATTCTGCCACGGGCTATCTGTATACTTATGCGCTGATGGAGCCGCAGTTGTTTGCGGTGCAGATGCAGCGTGAAATGATGGGCGAGCTGGAGAAGAACCGGCCGGAGTTCGTTGTATTCGCCGCGAACATTTTGTCTTGGAACCGGCATCCGGAATCGGATGTGACCATTTTTCACTGGTGGGATAATTACCGGACTAACTACACTTTGGTGGGCATGACGGATATCATTTCGGCGACGAACACCATTGTGGCGCTGGGCACGAACTTCGTGGCGCGTTATCCGGAGGCGCACGGGAGCGCGCTGGAAATTTACCAGCGGCGGAAGGCTCCGCCGGCAGCAGGCAAAAACTTTTAGACCGGGATGAACACTTTATTTTCAGAAAAAAACCTGCTGCGGGTGAGCTGGATTCTGGCGCTGGCGGTAACCGGCGCGGCGGTGTTGCTGCATTTATTTTCGTGGTCGGTGGCCGGCGGGTTCTGGCGGGACGAACTGGTGACTCTTAACATCGCCACGCTGCCGACCTGGCGGGACATGTTCGGAGCGGTGGTGAACGATTCTTTTCCAGGCGGTTTCCACGTCGTCGTCCGCATCTGGCTGGCGCTGGGGCTGGGGCAGAGCGATCCGGGGCTGCGGGCGCTGGGATTGTGCGTGGGTTTGTTTTTGCTGGCTTCATTCTGGGCCACCAGCCGGATGATAGGCAAGGAACCGCCGCTGCTGTTGCTGGCGCTGGTGGCATTGAATCCGGTGGTGATCCGCTATGGCGACACCCTGCGCGCTTATGGCCTCGGCACGGCTTTCATCATCCTGACCACCGGCTTGCTGTGGCGGTTTATCGAGAAGCCCGGCTGGCGGCGCGGCTTGCTGGCGGGCGCGGGTGCCGTGGCAAGCGTGCAGACGTTGTATCAAAACTCATTTTTCGTGCTGGCCATTTGTCTGGCCGGCGTGGCGGTCAGCCTGCGTCAGCGCCAATACTGGAAGCCGGTGGGTATTTTGAGCATCGGTTTGGTGGCAGCCTTGTCGCTGACGGCTTTTATCAAACCCATCCTCACCCAGCATGACGAATGGCAGTTGCTCCAATACGGCACCAATTTTTGGAATTGCCTGGGCCGGCTTAACGTAATGGCGGGGAATTTTTTAGGTGTGTGGCTGGTAGTGGCGATCATGGCGGTGATCCTGAGTCTGAGTCGGATTTTTCTAAATAAATTGCCGGCGGAAGGTGCCAAGCAGCCGGATCTGGCATTTTTCGGGGGCATCGCGGTTGTGCTGGGCGTGGTCTGTTTTGCCGTGTTCATAAAATCGAGCGGTCTGCCGACCCAGGTCTGGTATTACGTTCCGGTGCTGGCTTTCACGATGTTGGGTTGTGACTGCGTTTTCCCTCGGGTGCATGCCGGCATAAGGATTGGAGTGCTGGCCATCGTGGTGTTCGCCTTGGGGCTCTCGCCTTCGGTCTATTCGGAATTGCGCTGGCGGCAATCGAATGGAGACTTAATCGCCGCGCAAGTTTCCAAAACAGCCGTGGCCGGCGATTTGATTATCGTCAATACTTGGTATTACGGCGTGACGTTTGCTCACTATTACCACGGCGCGGCCAAATGGACCACCCTGCCAGCCACCGGCAGCTATCAGTTTCAACGCTACGACTTGATCATGGAAAAAATGCAGACGCCTCACGCCATTGCGCCGGTGCTGGAGCAGGCGCGGGCGGCGCTCCAATCCGGGCACCGCGTCTGGATTGTCGGAGAGCTTGCCGCGCCCCCGTTGGGCGCGCCCATGCCGGCGGATCCGCCGATCGCTCCCCACGGCCCCTCCGGCTGGCTCGACGCACCCTATTACGCCATTTGGGAATATCAACTCGGCTGGTATATCCAAAATCATGCCGCCAACGTGACGTTTTATGTCCCCGAGGCGACCAATGCGATCCCGGTGAACGTGTTTGAAAACATGGGGCTGGTTGCGTTTCGGGGTTGGACTACCAACGCCCCGGCCGCCGGCCAATGACTTTTTCCATCCCGGCCGCGTGTGTGCCTTGACGCCTCATTGTTTCATTGAGATTATCGCCCCGTTGGCGCGGAATTCCGCAAAACAAAAGGCTCGTGCAAATGAAAAAAATCAGTGTCATTTCCGGTTGCTACAATGAAGAAGGCAACCTGCAGGAGTTTTATGACCGGCTGAGGGCGGTGTTCCATGAGCTGCCGGGCTATGCCTATGAAATCATCATCGCGGACAACTGCTCAACCGACGGCAGCCGCGAAATCCTGCGCGGCCTCGCGGCGAAAGATCCGCACTTCAAGGTCATCCTGAATTCGAATAATTTCGGCCACATCCGCTCGCCCTTCAACGCGATGTTGCAGGCCACCGGCGACGCCGTGGTGGCGCTCTGCTCGGATTTGCAGGAGCCGCCGGAAAAGATTGGCGAGTTTGTCAGGCAATGGGAAGCCGGATACCAAGTGGTTTGTGGCGTCAAGCCGACGAGCCTCGAAAACCCGTTGATGTTCCAAGTGCGCCGGTTTTACTATTGGTTGATGGCGAGCGTTTCGGAGACGCCGCAAATCCAGAACTTCACCGGGTTTGGCCTTTATGACCGGAAAGTGATTGAGGCCGTTAAAAAATTTAACGAGCCGTATCCTTATTTCCGGGGGCTGATCAGCGAAATCGGTTTCAAGCGAACCGAAGTGCCATTCCAGCAGGCCGCCCGGCGGCACGGCCTGACCAAGAACAACTGGTTCACCCTTTACGACCTGGCCATGACCGGTTTTGTGAACCACACGAAACTGCCCCTGCGCCTGGCGGCGTTCTGCGGCTTTATTTTGGCCTTATTAAGCCTGCTGGTGGCGTTTGGCTATTTTGTTTACAAACTGCTTTACTGGCAAACCTTCAGTCTCGGACTGGCGCCCATCGTAATCGGCTTGTTTTTCTTTTCATCTGTCCAATTGATTTTCATCGGGCTGCTGGGCGAATATATCGGTGCCATCTGGACCCAGGTAAAAAACAAGCCACTGGTCATCGAGGAGGAGCGCATTAATTTCGGTGAATGACATCGGAAATGTTTATGAACAAGATCGCTCTTCCGCCGGTTGCTTACTTGATGCTTCAGAAGTTTGTGCATGGTGAGCATGATAATCTTAAAAATCTTTTATTGGCGGCATATCAGCCATTTGCCGGCAAGCCGGTGTTGGAATTAGGCTGCGGCACTGGAATGCTGTCGCAATTCTTCGAACCGGGTCTCTACACCGGCGTGGATATTGACGAGGCGCGAATCAAGGCAGGGAAGGTATCGTATCCGAACGCCAAATTAGTTCACGCCGACATCCGGATGCTTGCCCCCGATTTTTTTGCTCCCTATGAATTCATGTTTTGCCATGCCTGGTTGCATCATATTGACAACGAAAATTGTAAGGCGATTTTTCACGCCATTCAGAAAGCCTCCGGCCACTCGCAAAAACTGCTCATGGTATACGAGCCGGTGTTGCCTCGCTTTGTGAAGAATCCCATCGGCTATTTGCTTGGCAAATTCGACCGGGGCGATTTCGTTCGGCCACAAGCACAGTTGGAACAGCTTTGTCAGCCGTTTCTTCGTAACAGTAGGCACCATCCTCCCAAATGGCGATGGCCGATCCCAGGAGCCGAACTGTCTTTGGTATTCGGAGCAGCTTAATATCTTGCCCCAAAACTCCCGGTCCCAATCTGCTTGAAAACAAACCCCCTCGCTGCCGATCTTGATCATATCCTGGCGCACACAGCGGGACTCTGGGAAGAACTGCGCGGCCGGCGGATTTTCATCACCGGCGGCACAGGTTTTTTCGGCTGCTGGCTTTTGGAAAGCTTTGCGTGGGCCAACGACCGATTGGGATTAAAAGCTTCTGCGACCGTGCTGACGCGCAATCCAAAATCCTTTGCGGCGAAAATGCCGCGTCTGGCCAAGCGTTCGGACTTGAGTTTTCTCGAGGGCGATGTCCGCGATTTTTCCTTTCCAGCCGGAACATTTGATTTTGTCATCCATGCGGGGACGACCTCCGGTGCGCCGGTGGCGCCGCAAGAAATGTTCGGCACCATCGTGGATGGCACCCGGCGCGTGCTGGAGTTCGCGGCAAAGCACGAAACCCGCAAGTTGCTCTTTATCAGTTCCGGCGCGGTCTATGGCCGCCAGCCGCCCGAGATGACGCACGTCCCCGAAAATTTTACGGGCGCGCCCAACCCGTTCGATCCACCCTCGGCTTACGGCGAAGGCAAGCGTGCGGCCGAACTTTTATGCGCCATGGCGGCAAGCCGGCAAAGTCTGGAAATCAAAGTAGCGCGGTGTTTCGCGTTTGTCGGGCCGCACCTGCCGTTGGACGCTCATTTTGCCATCGGCAATTTCATCCGTGACGGGATGCGCGGCGGGCCAATTCAAGTGCGCGGCGATGGTACACCGCTTCGTTCATATTTATACATGGCTGACTTAACGGTTTGGCTCTGGACCATTTTATTTCGGGGCAGATCCAGCCATCCCTACAACGTCGGATCGGAAGCCGCAGTGAGCATCGCTCAAGTGGCTGATATCGTGGCCAAGGCTTTTGAACCGCGACCGGTGGTTAGGATTTCGGATCCGATTGTTTCAGGAACAACCCTGAATCGCTATGTTCCGAAGACCACCCGAGCTTTCGAAGAATTGGGGCTGCGTCCGCGAATTGATTTGCCAACGGCGGTGGCAAAAACTATTTTCTGGCTTCAGCCAAAGACCCAACACAAATCAAGCTGTTAAATTAAGAAATATGAACGTGGTCAAAATCGGCGGAACGTCTGTCGGGGAAGGTTTTCCATGTTTTTTTATTGGCGAAATTGGCATCAACCACAACGGTGACATTGATCTCGCCAAGAAATTAATTGACGTGGCCGAGGCGGCTGGCTGCAACGCCGTCAAATTTCAGAAGCGCACAGTGGATGTGGTGTATTCCGCTGAGGAACTGGCCAAACCCCGTGAAAATCCATTCGGCCCCACCAATGGCGACTTAAAGCGCGGTCTCGAATTTGGCTCGGAGGAATATCAGGAAATTGACCGATATTGCCGCGAACAGGGGATTCTCTGGCTTGCTTCCTGTTGGGATGAGGCATCGGTTGATTTTATTGATCAGTTCAACGTGCCTGGCTACAAAATTGCTTCAGCCTCACTTACAGACGATGCGCTAATCCGTCACACCAAGATGAGGGCAAAGAATCGCCCGATTCTGCTTTCAACCGGCATGAGCACTTTGGATCAAATTGACCACGCGGTTGAAGTTCTAGGAAAAGAGAACCTGGTCATCCTCCATGCTACCAGCACCTATCCGGCATACTATGAGGAGCTTTCCTTGAAGGTGATTCCCATGCTCAAACAGCGTTACGGTGTTCCTGTGGGTTACTCGGGCCACGAGACCGGGCTGGCTTCTTCAGTGGCCGCCGCCACCCTGGGAGCCTGCATCGTTGAGCGGCATATCACAATCGATCGTTCAATGTGGGGATCCGACCATGCCGCTTCCTTGGAACCTTCGGGTTTGACGCGCCTAATCCGGGATATTCGATTGGTCGAGCAATCCATGGGCGATGGCGTCAAGCGGGTGATTGAACGGGAAGTCCTCGTGATGAAGAAACTTCGTCGGAAATAATTCCCGTGGATGCAATCAAGGCCATTGCCCTAGACGTTGATGGCGTCCTCACGGATGGCACTATTTGGTGGGGACCCAACGGCGAAGAGTGGAAGCGCTTTAGTTTTCGTGACATCATGGGAGTGGCTCGTGCCCGGCGAGCGGGATTGATCATCGCGCTCATTTCAGGTGAAGACAGCCCATTGGTGGACAGATTTGCCAAAAAGTTGGGAATTGAAGATGTGTTCAAAGGATGCAAAAACAAAGCGCTGGCATTTGAGGGATTTGCGCGGCAGCGGGGATTGAAAACGTCGGAAATTGCTTTTATGGGGGATGATGTCAACGACCTCGATGCCATGAAACTCGCCGGCTTGAGCGCCGCACCAGTCGATGCGCATTCATCAGCCCGACAGCAGGCCGGGTTTGTTTCGAAATATGCCGGTGGCAATGGAGCCGTCCGCGAGTTGCTGGATTTCCTTCTCCAAACTCCGCCCGTTTAAGGGATTCAATCAATTTTAATCTATGTCAGAAAAAATGAAATTGTCTGACTATGTGATGAACTTCATGGTCAAGAATGAGGTGAAGCATGTCTTTATGCTCGCGGGTGGCGGTGCGATGCATTTGAATGACTCGCTAGGCCGATGTCAGGGTCTTCGATATGTCTGCAACCTGCATGAACAAGCGTGCGCCATTGCGGCAGAGGCTTATTCGCGCGTGACCAATCAGTTGAGCGCGGCACTGGTGACCACCGGCCCGGGCGGCACCAACACCATCACCGGCGTCGCCGGGGCGTGGCTCGATTCGACCCCGGTGTTGTTCCTGTCTGGCCAGGTCAAACGCGCGGATCTTAAACGCGATTCTGGCGTGCGCATTTTGGGGGTTCAGGAAATTGATATTGTTTCCATCGTCAAAACCATCACCAAGTATGCCGTCACCGTTGAAGATCCGGCGACCATTCGTTATCATCTGGAAAAGGCGGTCTATCTGGCAATGCATGGCCGGCGCGGGCCGGTGTGGTTGGACATTCCCCTTGACGTGCAGGCTGCGCAAATTGACCCGGAAAAGCTTGAAGGTTTCACGCCGCCGGATTCGTCATCTACTCCCACAGAGGGAACACAGTTGTGCGATCAAGTGAGGCAACTGGTTGATATGCTCAAGCAGAGCAAGCGTCCGGTTTTGCTCGCGGGCAACGGCATCCGGATGGCGGGCGCGGAAAAAATCTTTCTGGCGCTCGTGGAAAAACTCGGCATGCCGGTGCTCACGACTTGGCTGGGTTTGGATTTGATCCCAGACAATCACCCGCTCTGTTTTGGCCGGCCCGGTTCGCTGGCCCCGCGCGGTTCAAACTTTACCTTGCAGAACAGTGATTTGCTGCTGATTGTCGGCTCACGGCTGGACTTGGCCATGACGGCTTACGCGCATGACCGGCTGGCGCGTGGCGCGGTGAAAGTCATGGTGGACATTGATGCGGCGGAAATCCGCAAGATGAAGACGCCCATCCGCCTGCCCATAGTGGCTGATGCGCGAATCTTTCTGGACGTACTGGGCCGCCAAACTGGTGGCCTTCCGGTTAACCGCTGGACGGATTGGGTGAAGCGGTCTCAGGATTGGAAAGTTCGGTATCCACTGGTTCTGCCGGAACATCGAACCAGCGACGGACCGTTGAGCATGTATCATTTCTCCGAAGCCTTGAGCGATGAAATGGCGGAGGACGATGTGATTGCTCCCGGTAGCTCCGGTTTTGCCATCGAGATTTTCTTGCTCTGTCTCAAGATCAAACGCGGACAACGCTGCTTTCACAACCGCGGAACCGGCTCCATGGGCTTCGCCCTGCCGGCGGCGATTGGTGCCGCCGTCGCCAGCGGGCAGCGCACGATCTGCGTGGAGGGCGATGGCGGCCTGCAAATGAATGTACAGGAGCTGGCCACCGTGGAACGGCTTAATCTGCCCATTAAAATCTTTATCGCCAACAATGACGGCTATGCGTCCATCCGGGCGTCGCAAAATGGATATTTCAAGCTGCTCACCGGCGCGGACAGGACCAGCGGCATGACCTTGCCGGACTTGGAAGCGGTGACCAAGGCGTATGGCCTGTCTTTCATCAGGATTTCAGACAAGCGCCGGCTCAACGAGCAAATCCGCCAGGTGTTGGAAAGCCAAGGGCCGGTGGTTTGCGAAGTGATGTTGGCTGCGAACGAAGACCGGATTCCGCGCGCTTCCTCTTACATCAAACCGGACGGGTCGATGGGTTCAAAGCCGCTGGAAGATTTGTTCCCCTTCTTGGAGCGGAAAGAGTTTCTGGCCAATATGCTCATCGAGCCAATCGAAGATTAACCCGTTTTCCCAATGAACGTTGAAATTGGCATCATGCAGGGCCGGCTTTCACCTCCGGTGGACGGCAAGTTTCAGGCGTTTCCCAGGGATAGCTGGGCCGAAGAATTTCCGCGCGCCGCCGCGGCGAACTTGCAGGCGATTGAATGGATATACGACCTTGCGGACGCCGAAAGCAATCCGATTGTGAGCGATGGCGGAGTGGGCCGGATGCGAAATTTATCCGACCAACATGGGATTGAAGTGCAGTCCCTGTGCGCTGACTATTTTATGGCCCGCCCGCTCCTGCGTATCTCCAGTGACGCCAAAAAGGAACGCTTGGCAAAGTTGGAATGGCTGCTCCGGCGCTGCCAGCTGGCGGGAATCCGGCGCGTGGTGCTTCCTTTTGTGGACGCCTCGCGCATCGAAAACCAAAAAGACCAAGCCGACGTAATTCAAGTGTTGCAGCAGGTCAGTCCGCTTCTGGATCACTTGGATGTTGAAATCCACCTGGAAACGGCTTTGAACCCGGAAGATTTTTACGCCCTGATCGTCGCCATCAACCACGCTCGTATCAAAGTCAATTATGACTCTGGAAACAGTGCTTCGCTTGGTTATGATCCGCTCATTGAATGGCAAACCTATGGCTCCAAAATCGGCAGTGTTCATATCAAAGACCGCACGCTCGGCGGCGGTACCGTCCCCTTGGGAACCGGAGCCTCAGATTTTGAAAAACTTTTCGCCGGCATAGCCGCCTGCGGCTATCGCGGGCCTTGGATATTGCAGGCTGCCCGCAGTTCCGATGGCGAAGAAGTCGCCTGGGCCCGGCAAAACCGGGCTTTCTTGCAACGCTGGCTGGATCGAATAAAATGACCCAATGAATTTGCAATTGACTGATCGGGTCGCCCTCGTTGCCGGTTCGTCCCGGGGTATCGGATGCGCCATCGCCAAAACTTTACTTCAGGAAGGTGCGCGGGTGGTGATTACCGGACGCACGGCGGACTCACTCGAGGCGACCCGGCTGGCTTTGACAAAATCCACTCATGACGACCGGGTTTTAAGTTTTGTGGGAGATCTGGCCGAAGACTCTGTTCTCGTCGCACTGCGGAAACAGGTGGAGGATTTGTGGGGGCCGGTCGAAATTCTGGTTGCCAATATCGGTTCGGGGCGGGGAACCACCGGCTGGCAGGTGGAGCGCGGAGAATGGGATCGCCTTTTCGAAATGAATTTTTGGATTACGCAGCGGTTGCTCAATGTTTTCCTGCCACCCATGGTCAAAAATGGCCGGGGCAGTGCCGTGCTTATTTCGTCAATTGCCGGCGTGGAAAGCATCCGCGCTCCCATTCCCTATAGTATCGCAAAAACCGGATTAATTATGCTTGCCAAAAACCTAGCGCGCGAACTTGCTCCTAACGGTGTGCGCATCAACGCAGTGGCCCCGGGAAATATCCTTTTTCCCGGAGGCACTTGGGAGCATCATCTGTCCCAACGCAACGCCGAAGTTTTGCAATACATCAAAAATGAGGTTCCCATGAATCGTTTCGGCCGGCCGGAAGAAATCGCCGATGCCGTGGCTTTTCTGGCATCCGACCGGGCGTCGTTCATCACCGGAACTTGCCTCATTGCTGATGGGGGACAGACTCGAATCATCCAATGACTGAAATAATTAAAGATCCCCAAATGCCCCAACTCTTTGACCTGACCGGACGGGTGGCTGTGATTACCGGCGGAACAGGATTGCTAGGTCGTCAACATGCCTTGGCATTGGGGCACGCCGGGGCCAAAGTGGTGCTTCTGGATTTGCCCGGATCAAAACCCAATCTGGTCGCGCAGCAGTTGAGCCAGACTGAACAGTTTGCCGCCATAGGAATTGCCGGGGACATTACGTGCGAGGAAGAAGTGGAAGCCGCCGCCCTAAAGGTTTTGCAGCATTTTGGACGGGTGGATATTTTAATCAACAACGCCGCCAATAACCCCAAAATGGAAGGCACCCTAGGTATCGCCTGGTCGCGGTTGGAAAATTTTCCATTGGCAGTCTGGCAGGCTGACTTGGCCGTGGGTCTCACCGGAGCTTTCTTGTGTAGCCGGGTGTTTGGCCGGGAAATGGCCCGGCAACGCGCCGGTGTGATTCTCAATATCGCCAGCGATCTGGCCTTGATCAGCCCCGATCAACGATTGTATCGCCAGGCCGGCGTACCCGAGGATCAACAGCCTGTAAAACCGGTCACTTATCCGGTGATAAAAAGTGCTTTGCTTGGTTTGACCCGTTATCTGGCCACATACTGGGCGGAAGCAGGGGTGCGCGTTAATTCCATCTCACCCGGTGGGGTTGCTAATGCCCAACCGGAAGACTTTGTTCAAAAGCTGCGGCAACTGATCCCCTTGGCTCGCATGGCACGGATTGACGAATATCAGGGCGCGGTTTTATTTCTATGTTGTGATGCTTCATCCTATATGACCGGGGCCAATCTGGTTATTGACGGCGGGAGGACCTGCTGGTGAGCTTGCAAGCTGAAAAACTGTTCTCGCTGGCGGGCAAAACCGTGGTTTTGACCGGCGCTTCCGGATACTTGGGGCGAACCTTCAGTCGGGCATTGTTGGAAAATGGAGCCCGGTTGGTGGCGCTGGGTCGTAGCGACCGGCTCATGTCGGAGGTTCAAGGTTGGCAACAAGAATTTGGAAAGGACCGGGTGGCGGCCCATCAGATAGACATGTATGACTTGGATAAGCTTGACGCCTTGTTGGACGCCATCACCCAATGTGAACCTCGGATTGACGTAATCATCAATAACGCGCATGAATTGGGACCGCAGACTGGGTTCAATACACCGGCGGGCTCGTTGGAAAATGCCTCCTTTGACCAGTGGAATCGTCATTTTTTAGGCGGTCTTTATTGTCCCACCCGCATCGTTCAGAAGCTGGGTGTAAAAATGAAAGAGGCGAAAATAGGCAGCATCATCAACATTTCAACCATGTATGCCCTGGTCGCGCCTAGTCCGTCTTTGTATGAAGGCACGGAGTTATTGAACCCTCCTGGTTACTCCGCCTCCAAAGCGGCTTTGCTTTCCTATACCAGATACCTCGCGGCGTTTTGGGGTGGGCATGGGATCCGGGCAAACGCCATTTTGCCAGGACCATTTTCGAATGTTGAGGACAGCGGATCGAACAGTGTTGCCAAGGACAATCCCTTTCTGGATCGGTTAAAAAGCCGCACCTGTTTGAAACGGATTGGCCATCCCACCGAATTGGCGGGTTGCCTGCTATATCTTGCTTCCGATGCCTCAACCTACATGACCGGACAAGCCCTGGTGGTGGACGGAGGGTGGACAATTGTTTAATCGTTGAAAGATTTTTGTAATTTGCCGTATATCATTGACGGAATGGGAAAATGGACATTCAATCGCAATGAAAAAAGCTTTAAGATATTTTTACCATAAAATCCGCCCTATCTTGATCCGGCTCGGACCAAACAACGTGTTCATGCGGATTGGGACTATGTTCATCATGAATTTGATGTGCAAAGAATTCGAAACTCGCATCGCTTTCAAAGCGGACGCGCTTGAGATTACTAAAGGCCGACAGGTTGTGAGACTGAACCGTAACCACTGGATCTACAGCCTCACCATTTCGAAGAGTTTTCAAGTCTATTTCGATTGTGTGGAACCCAAGCGAGAGGCGAATAGAGATGTCGTAGACTACTCGTGCATCGCTCTTCAAACATTTCGCATATCTGGCTTGGAATTTGAGGTGTCGGGTTTTCCTGAAGAAGAAAAGGCGGTTCTGGATTATTTTCGATGGCACCGCCCACGGGAGGGGGACACGGTATTCGACTTGGGAGCAAATTGCGGCTTATCTGCCTATTATCTTTCCCAATGCGTCGGGCCCACCGGAAAGGTCTATGCTCTAGAACCCGATCCCGTCAATTTTACGGTTCTGCTACACAACATTCAGCGACACAAACTCGCTAACGTCATTCCAGTGCGTAAAGCCGTCGCGGCGGTAACGGCGAACTTGAAATTCTTAAGCGAAGGTAGCATTGGATCCACGCTCGCTCATCAGTCAAATCGGTCCACCACAGGCACCGTGGAGACTGTTGAGGCGATCAGCCTTGTCGATGCTTGCGCCACATTCGGCATTCCAACTTTTGTTAAAATGGACATCGAAGGCGCAGAGATTGAAGTCATCGCGGCTTCCCAAGTTTTTTTGCGGGAGCATCCGATCCAGTTCGCTATTGACACAAACCACTATAAAAATGGTGAACTGACTAGCGGTGATGTGGAGAAACTTTTTAGAGAGTGTGATTACGAAGTGCTCTCTTCAAATGAGAGCGGTTTTATGACTACATGGGCAAGAAAGGTGGCTTGATTTCGCATTTTTTATATGAATTCCCATATCCCATCATCACGGGCATGCCCGATTTGCTGTGATCGAAAACAACGAGCGCTATTCCGCCAAACGTTCGGAGCACTTTCACAAGGCAGCCTGTTGGCCGGATACGAGTTGGTCGTTTGTGCTGCCTGCGGCGCAGGTTACGCGGATGATATTCCCACCCAGGATGCCTTTGACCGCTACTACGCGGAGATGTCCAAATACGAATATTCGGATCGCGCGGGAGTTCAAACGGAGACGGATTTATGTCGGTTTGTGGAAACGGCCGATCTCGTCACGCCCCACTTGAAAAAAGATCACCGATTGCTTGACATCGGCTGTGCGACTGGGGGATTGCTTGCCGAATTCAAGCGCCGAGGATTCCGGAATCTCTTTGGGGTTGATCCATCTCCCGCCTGCGCCAGACTTATTGGGGAGCTTTACGGCATTCCGGGAAAGGCATTGACGATCGCAACGCTCAACCAGCTTGGCGAAAATTTTAACGCGCTATTTCTCACCGGCGTAATGGAACATCTTCGGGACGTTGACTCCTCGCTCGACAGCGTGAAGACTTGCCTGGGTCAGGATGGATTTGTTTATGTCGAGGTGCCGGATGCGACCCGTTATGACCACCATTTCAGCGCTCCGTTCCAATTCTTCAGCCTGGAGCACGTCAATTATTTTTCACCGAATTCGCTCGCCAATTTGATGGCCCGTCACGGATTCTCGGTGGTTTTCACCAAAAGGTTAATACGGCACTTAAGTCCGCAGGCCATCGAACCAGCCATTGGTGCGTTGTTCCGGTGGGATTCGGCCACCAAAAGCGTCGCCAATCTTGACCGGGACGAAGAGACCGAACCCGCCTTGGGACGCTATATTCAGCAGTCGCGCTACTTGGAAGAAAAGATACAAACAAAAATAGCCGCCTTGGCCGATGCGGCAAAACCTCTGGCCGTATGGGGCACCGGCACCCACACGCTGCGGTTGCTCGAAACCAGCCGCCTGCCTCAGGCCCGGATTGTTTGTTTCATAGATTCCAATATTCACTATCAAGGTAAGACGCTTGCCGGAGCTCCGGTTATAGCTCCTTCCGCTTTTACCGATAAGAATGCTGATATTCTTATCTCTTCTCAAACCGCAGAAGATGAAATTTTCCAAACAATCACGCAAAAGCTACACTGGCCTAATGTGATTCATCGATTATACGCCAGCTAATTGCTCATGTCATTTCTTACGCCCGGTTCGAGTCGCTGAAACAGGAAATATACAAACGCGGCCTGTAAAATCCGGCGCCGCAAATCGGTGCCGCCACTTGACTTCATCGGCTGGCGCTGCGATTTTGCCTGCGCTTGGCGCAAAACGAATTTCCGTCGGCGACAGGCAAATTGTTTGCTGACGTCCTGTTAGTTCCCGTTGTGCAAGCCCTTGCCCGGCGCGTGGAGCAGGGCGGAGTGCCGGTTTTTTCAGGAGTGGCCGGGCCAGCGCGGCCGTTTTTTGCCGCGCTGCTGCAAAGACTTTTTCCACACCGGCCCGTCGTTGTTGTCACGGAAAATCTTAAGTCACAGGAAAGTTTCCAGCAGGATTTGGAGACGTGGCTGGCGGCAGAGTCCATAGTCCAAAGTCAGAGCTCCAAAGGAGAACCAACCCAACTTTCGACTTCTAATTTCCAGCTTCTGTTCTATCCCGCTTGGGAAACCCTGCCGCACGAAGACAAGCTGCCGCACGCTGATGTCATCAGCGACCGGCTGCAAACGTTGGTTGCGCTTGCCGAAAACTTAAAACTCAAAAATCAAAACTCAAAACTGGTTGTCACGAGTATTGCCGCGCTGCTGCAAAAAACTTTTCCGCCGGGCGAAATCCAAAGCCGCACGCGCAGGCTGGAACGCGGTGGCAAAATCGCCCCGCTCAACCTGATTGAATTTCTGGAGGAGCAGGGCTACGAACCGGAGGCGCAGGTTTCGCAAAAAGGTGAAATTGCCCGGCGCGGCGGCATCGTGGACGTTTTTCCGCCGACGAGCCCGTGGCCGGTGCGCTTGGAATTTTTCGGCGACGAACTGGAATCGCTGCGTTTCTTCGACCCGCTTACCCAGATTTCGCGCGAGGAAATTGACCGGGTGACGTTGCCGCCGGCGGGCGAGTTGGGAATTCTTAAAAACAGAAGTCAGAAGGAAACCGCGCTGGCCACACTGCTCGATTATTTACCGCCTGATAGCATTTTTATTATGTGCGACCCGGAATCACTTTCCGTCCACGCCGACACCTACGCGCAACAAGTGCCCGCGGACGATGCGTTTTTTATTTCGTGGCCGGATTTTCTCAACGAATTGAACCGCCGCAATTTCACGGAGGTGGCACTGGCTGAAGACGCTGAATGCGAAGCCAATTCGCAACTTGAAATATGCAATCCAAAATTTATTTCGCTCGAAGCCTTTCGCCCGCTCGCCGAGCGCATGCCGGAACCGCAGATTGCCGAGGCACAGCGGCGCGAATTTTTTGCGCAAATGCACCGCTGGCTGCGGCAGGACTATGCGGTCAATGTTTTTTGCAACAATGACGGCGAACGCCAGCGCTTCGAGGAAATCTGGAAGGAGCACGGTTTTTCGGCGGAAGCAAAGCTGGTTGTTCAAATCGGCTCCCTGGCGCGCGGTTTCCTCTGTGACGAGGCGAAACTGATTGTCGTCACGGATGCGGAGATTTTCGGGCGCTACAAGATCCAGCGGCCGCGCCGGCAGAAATCCGCGCACGCGCTGGCGGCGAGATCCGCGCTCGACATTGATTTCACCGATCTGGAGGACGGCGATTTGGTTGTGCATTTGCAGCACGGCATCGGGCGTTATCTCGGTTTGAAACTGATGCCGGTGGGTAACAGCCGCCACCTTCCGGCCGGCAATCAGGAACCGGCAACCGGCACGGAATGCCTGGTCATCGAGTATGCGCCCGCCAACGCCGGCGAGGAATTGCCGAAGCTTTACGTGCCCGTCAGCGAGGCGCACCTCGTCAGCAAATATGTCGGCGCGGGCAAGGCAAATCCGCCGCTGCACACGCTCGGCGGCTTGCGCTGGCACAAGGCCAAGGAGCAGACGGAAAAAGCCGTGCGGGACATTGCCGCCGAAATGCTCCGCATCCAGGCCGTGCGCGAAACCCAGGCCGGACACGCCTGCAAGCCGGACACGCAATGGCAGCGCGAATTTGAAAGCGCCTTTATTTACGAGGAAACGCGCGACCAGGTCACCGCCATCGCTGACACGAAAGCCGATCAGGAACGCGCGAAGCCGATGGACCGTTTGATTTGCGGCGACGTGGGTTTTGGCAAAACCGAAGTCGCCATCCGTGCCGCTTTCAAGTGCGTGATGGAGGGGAAACAAGTGGCGATTCTGGTGCCGACGACAGTTTTGGCTCAGCAACATTTCAATAATTTCCGCGAACGCATGGCGGATTATCCGATTCGCGTCGAGCTGCTCTCGCGCTTCCGCACCCGGCGCGAGCAGGATAAAATCATCAAAGATCTGGCGAACGGTTCGGTGGACATTGTCATCGGCACACATCGCATCGTGCAGGATGATATTGCCTTCAAAGATCTGGGCCTCGTGGTGATTGATGAGGAGCAGCGCTTCGGCGTGCTGCACAAGGAAAAATTCAAGCGGCTGCGGACGATGGTGGATGTGCTGACCTTGAGCGCCACGCCGATTCCCCGGACGCTTTACCTCGCGCTCACCGGTGCGCGGGACATGAGCACGATTCAGACGCCGCCGCATGACCGGCTGCCGGTGGAAACGATTGCGACGCCTTACGACGAGCGCACCATCCGCGACGCCATCCAGCGCGAACTGGTGCGCGGCGGCCAGGTGTTTTTCCTGCACAACCGGGTGACGACGATTGAAACGATGCGCGCAAAACTGCAATCGCTCGTTCCCGATGCGCGCATTGTTGTGGGCCATGGGCAGCTGAACGCGGACGATCTGGAAACGGTGATGACGCAGTTCGTGAACGGCGAGGCGGACGTGTTGCTCTCCACGACCATCATCGAGAGCGGCCTCGATATTCCGAATGCGAACACCATCATCATTGACCGCGCCGACCGCTTCGGCTTGAGCGAGCTTTACCAGTTGCGCGGCCGCGTCGGGCGCTACAAACACCAGGCTTATGCGTATCTGCTGCTGCCGCGCCACGCGCGCCTGCTCACCGACGTGCGCAAACGCATCAGCGCGATGAAACAATATGCGTCGCTCGGCAGCGGGTTCAAGATCGCCATGCGCGACCTGGAGATTCGCGGCGCGGGCAATCTGCTGGGCGCGGAACAAAGCGGCCACATCACCGCCGTCGGGTTTGAGCTTTATTGCCAGCTGCTCAAGCAAAGCGTCGGCGCGTTGAAAGGCGAGAAAGTAAAGCCGCGCGTCGAAGTGCGCGTGGCGCTGGATTTTCTGGGCGACACCGCCGCGCTGCCGGAAAACTACGTCACCGAGCCGCACCATCGCATCGAGATTTACCGCAAACTGGCGCAGGCCACTGAAAAGCCGGCGCTGGATGCCTTGCAAAAGGAATTGCGCGACCGTTTCGGCCCGCTGCCCGCGCCGGTGGAACTGCTGCTGGCCGTGGGCGAACTGAAAATCCTGGCCAGCGAAAAATCCGTGACCGTCATCGAAGTCGAGGAGGACAAACTGAAACTCACCCGCCACGGTGATTTCATCACGCTCGGTGGCAAGTTTCCGCGGCTCACGAAAAAGGAAGCCCGGGCGCGGCTCAAGGAAATTAAACGCCTGCTGCTGGCGATTTGAGGCTTACCAGTCGAAAACCGTTTCCGCGTCCAGATATTTCCAGGCCTCCCCTTTTTTGACGCGGGGCGTCGTGCGGCCGGTGTAGGAAACGATGCGGTGGTCGCCTTCCTTTTCCACCGTGAAGATGAGCGGGTTCACCACCCGGGTGACAAACGGGTTGGTCGGCTCCATTTTGATTTGAATGTGGGTGTGCCCGTGCATCGTGGTTTGCCCGGCTTTCTCCAGGCGAAAGCCGTAGGCCTTTTTCATTTCCAGGGAAACAAAGTGAAACTTGACGGCATGGCCCTTCATCAACTCATCCCAATGCGCGAGCATGAAAGGATACAGCGTGTCGTCAATCACCAGATTGTCCGGGAGGGTTTGCGCGCCGCCCTTGGGCGGGGTGAGCCCGTTGGTATAGCCGATGAAGAGCTTTTGCCGGGCGGGATTTTTCGGGTCGGGCGCGATCGCGATGGTGCCCGAGACGCCCGCTTGAAACTCCTTCATTTCATACCACGCGAGCTGGCCGGATTCATAGACCACCTGTTCCACGGCGGCCACGGAACCGTCGGGACTGGTGAATTTGCGCTCCACGCGGACGGTGTGGCCGTCCTGCACGGCCGTGCGCTGAAAACGGTAAAGCACTTTTTCCGAACTGGAACCGGTTTCGTAAAGGGTGCCGGTGAGAAGTTTGGGATTGGCAAAATCAAATGGCGCGGATGGAGCAGGGGACGCGATGTCGGCAGCCCGGACTGCCGGGTGGAGGGAAAAGCACAGCCCGACCAGCACCAGCCACGGCGCGGGACGAAAGGAACGAACAAAACACATCCGGTAAGGATGAAATACGGATTAAAACACGCAAGTTACAATTTTCCCAATGGCAAAAGTCTTCCCGTGGCGGAGCAGGGCCGTCTGCCCCTTCCTCTCAACTTCCATCTGCCAACTGCCAACTGCCATCTCCCATGCCTATGGCACCGGTCCGAGGGAGACGGTATTGCTGTTCGGCGTGATGTTGGTGCTGCCGTCCGAGCCGCAAACATAAATCTGCCACCATTGCGCGCCGGGAGGCATCAGGCCGATGTCACTCACCGGAAAACTCGCCGGGGCGTACTGCGTCGTGTTGTTCCAGTCCGTATTGAGGTCTGAACGCGTCCACACCAGCCAGAGCGCGGGCAGCGTGCCGATATAGCTTACCGACCACGCGCCTTCATTGTCATGATTCAACTTCGGGACGTTGAGCTGATTCAGCAGCCAAGCCTGCGCGTCAAGCTGTGACTGCTGCGCGGCGTTTTGGGTCTGGAGCGCGGAGATTTGGGCCGACTGCGCATCAATTTGTTGCTGCTTGGCGGCGAGTTGCTGCTGCTGCGCGTCAATGAACGCCTTGAGGCCGTTGAACTGGTCGCGCATCTGCGCGGCGTCCAAGTCCGTGTTTTCCACCGGCAAGGTCGGATCAAAAGCCATAAACAATCCTTTCGTTTTGGAAATTTAAAAGGCGCGGGACTGTGAAGCCCACCTGCCAGCCCCGCGCCCCACCAAACGGCAACCCATTACATACACATGTGGGTCACCAAATCGCTCCAGTCGGAGCACAGGTTTTTGCCGCCCAAGGCTTGCACGCGGAACTCATAGAGCGTGCCGGGCGTCAGGCCGGGGATCAACATGCCGCGCGAATCGGTGAAGGAGCCCGCCGTGACCCACGCGCCGCTGCTGATGCGATACTGCACCAGATAGGAATGCGCGTGGGGCACCGGATTGATGCGCAGCTTCAATTGCGTGGTGGCCTCGTTGAGAATGGCTTTGATGACCGGTTTGCCCGGCGCGATGGCGGGGTGATGGCCGGGCGAGGTGAAATCGAAATGAAACAGCGTGATGATGTCCACATTGCCCTGGGCCTTGCCTTCCAGCCAGGCGGCGATCTGGCTCAACAGGCCCAGCACCGTTTGGCGGGCGGCATCGCGGGCGAGGGTGGCCGCCGGACCGCCTTGTTCCAGCGCGTTGATCTTGGTGCTGAAATCCTTGTTGGCCGTGTCCAGGGTCGCCGCGGTCACGGGGCAGCCTGTGGCTTGCGCCGCATTGGCCACCAAGGCGTCATGCACCGCCTCGCTGCGGGTCAACAAAGGCGAGTCTTTAAACTCCGCATAGTTGTGAGATACATGGTTCATAATTTTGTTTACTCCGGTTGGGGCCTGGCCGTTCCACGTCAAACCTTTTTGGTTCCACCGATACTTGTTTGACCATGTCAGTTGGCCCATGGAACCGATTAAAGCGCTTTTCCGGATTTTGTCCTGTCCCCAAAGATGGTTACATTTGCTTTGCCATCAGCATGGCAAAATAAGGTAAGATACTTATCAACCAAGGCAATCGCCCCGTTCCGCCACCGGCTTTTCCCGCTTCGGAACTCAACTGCTTCCGTCAGGGAGGCAACTGCCTTTTCCAGACTTGCAACTGCAAGTTTCAGATTTGCTATTGCTTGTTCCAAACTTGCTATAGCAAGTTTGAGGTTTGCTATTCCAAGTTTGAGATTTGGTATAGCAAGTTTGGGATTTGGTATAGCAAGTTTGGGATTTGGTATAGCAAGTTTGAAGTTTGCTATACCAAGTTTGAGATTTGCTATTGCTTCCCTGTATAAAAATAGCCAAAACGAGGGGGAAAGGGGTGGAAATGACCCAAAATTAGACAAAAATGGGGTTTCGCCATTCGGTCAAGAGAATCGGCGGGGCGAAAGACCCGGCTAAGAGCTGGAAGATTATCCTTTAAGCAGTTTTCGCCGAAACTTCTCGCTGGCTCGCATCTGCTGTCGCACCACTTTTATTGTAGGAGGTGGTTGTTGCCGCTGTCGGGCGTTGCTTTCCTTAAGCCATTTCGGCGCGGGTATAATGTTATTTAGGTCGACCATATCGCATTCTTAACGTTCCATCATGGCTTCAAAAATATTTCACATGAACTTTCGTCGTTTGAAAGCCGCAACATCGTTTGCAGTAAGTTCAAACCACTCACCATTTTGTCGATTTGATGCGAAACGTTTATGCCAGTAATCCTCAATACCAGATGGGTCATCGGTGCGAATAACATGGACTGTTGAAGCTTTTTCAGGAAGCTGCAAGGCAATCTCACGTTCTCGCCGGCCAGCAGCATTGGTCTTTCCAATTTTGTAGAATCGTGCAGACTTAATTAGATAAACAAAGCCCACATGCTCTTTTTCGGATTGTGGTTCTTCAGACTCAACTGGATTGCGAAGTGTGTATTCTTCACATAATGCAAGAACGGTTTCGAAACCGGTTTTTCCACGACAGTAACCACCAACTTGTTTTACCAATTCCCTCATTAATCCAAATCGGTTTTCAAATGTGCTTTGGCTTGGGAATTCTTTATTATTTCGTGTTTTGAAGCGTAGATCATTTGACGCCGGAAGCCTGCCAAGTTCTTTTGCAAGTTCGGCATATTTCTGGAGCAACTCGGTCTTGTCGTATGCGCCGGTCAGTTGGTTTGGTTTGAAACCTGCCTCACGCAAGGCATCGCTCCATCGTGGCCAAAGTTTTGCAATCCATTCACTCTGTTTAATTCCCGTTTCTTGCTCAAACTTTCTTGATCCGAGTGGCACGCCACCGTTCGATTCAGCAGTGCGTTTAATTTCTTCAAGGATGAATGCTTTATTCATAACACACTCATTTTTGAATTTGGAGACAGGCTGGAAGCTTGTCCTACGCTGTCGGCGGACTTTTTTGCCATGGGCGGAGATTAGGCAACGACAGTCGTGCCGTCAATTCACAGCTGCACCGTTTCGTTGTTCGGTTCCCGGCAAATGGTCAATCACCGCAAAAATCTAGTTGCCACGAAGGTTTTCTCGCGTATTATCCACGCTCCATTTCATCCAATGATGGCGGAGTTTCGTTAGAAATTTTCCGAAGATCGCAGCAACAACAATAATTTATGTCAGCAGACGCCAAACCTGTCAATTCGCCCAACCGCGAATACACCCTCGAACGCACCCGCAACATCGGCATTGCCGCGCACATCGACGCCGGCAAGACGACGACGACCGAGCGCATTCTTTTTTACACCGGCCTGATCCACAAGATCGGCGACGTGGATGACGGCAACACGGTGACGGACTGGATGGAACAGGAAAAGGAACGCGGCATCACCATCACCTCCGCCGCCGTGACCTGCTTCTGGACGCAGAAAACCGCCAAGGCGGGGGAAGACCAGATTTACAAGGCGTACAACAACGTGCCGCACCGCATCAACATCATTGATACGCCCGGCCACGTGGATTTCACCGCCGAGGTGGAACGCTCCATGCGCGTGCTGGACGGCGCGGTGGCCGTGTTCTGCGGCGTGGCCGGCGTGCAGCCGCAATCGGAAACCGTCTGGCGCCAGGCCACGAAGTATAATGTGCCGCGCATCGCATTCGTCAACAAGATGGACCGCATGGGCGCGAATTTTGAAAACGCGCTGAATGACATGCGCACCAAGCTCAAGGCGTATGCATTCCCGATTTTCCTGCCGCTGGGCCAGGGCCCGGTCGAGGCGGAAGGCCGTCCGGTGGAAGGCGGTTTTGAAGGCGTGATTGACGTGGTCAATCAGAAGACGATTTATTGGGGTCCGGGCGAGGCCAACGAAGGTCTCAATTACGAGATCCGCGATATCGCTCCCGCAGACTTGGATCGCGCCAAGGCCGCGCTCGCCGAGTTGATTGATGCCGTTTCCAACAAGGACGACGCCATCGCGGAACTGGTGCTGGAAGAAAAACCCATCACCCCGCAGGTTTTGAAGGCCGCCATCCGCCGGCTCACCTGCAAGATCGAACTGGTGCCGGTGCTCTGCGGTTCGGCGTTCAAGAAAAAAGGCGTCCAGGTTTTGGTGGATGCGGTCGTGGATTATCTGCCCGGCCCGCTGGACATTCCGGGTGCGGAAGGCCATGAACTCGGCACGGACGTCGTCGTCAAGGTGCCGACGAATGATCACGAGAAATTCTGTTCGCTCGCGTTCAAGCTCTGGACCGATCCCTACGCGGGCAAGCTGGTGTTCTTCCGCGTCTATTCCGGTCACCTCAAAAAGGGCGACACGATTTACAATCCGCGCACGCGCAAACGCGAACGCGTTTCCCGCCTCATGGTCATCCAGGGCAGCGAGCGCAAGGACATCAACGAAGTGTATGCCGGCGACATCGCCGCGCTCGTCGGTCTGCGCAACATCACGACCGGCGACACGCTCTGCGATGAAGATTTCGACGTGACGCTCGAACCGCCGACCTTTCCGGAACCGGTCATCAGCATGGCCGTGGAACCGAAGACCAAGCAGGACCGCGACAAGCTGTCCGAAGGCTTGGCCCGCCTCGCCGAGGAAGACCCGACGTTCCGCTGCTTCACCAACGAGGAGACCGGCCAGCTGATCATCGCGGGCATGGGCGAACTCCATTTGGAAATCATCATTGACCGCCTCAAGCGCGAGTTCAAGGTGGAGGCCAACACCGGGGCGCCGCAGATTGCGTATCGCGAAACGATCACCAAGAACGCCGAGGGCGAAGGCAAGTTCATCCGCCAGTCCGGCGGCAAAGGCCAATACGGCCACGCCTGCATCAAGGTTTATCCGAATGAAAAGGGCAAGGGCATCGAAGTCGTGGACGAAATCGTCGGCGGCGCGATTCCGAAGGAATTCATTCCCAAGGTCATTGACGGCGTCAACGAAGCCATCAAGGGCGGCGTGTATGCCGGCTACGAAGTCATTGATATCAAGGTCGAGGTGGTGGACGGCAGCTTCCACGAAGTGGACTCGAACGAACTCGCGTTCCGCATGGCGGGCATCTTCGCGTTGAAAGACGCCTTCAAGAAAGCCGGCCCGATCCTGCTCGAACCGCTGATGAAAGTCGAATGCACGACGCCCGACGAATATCAGGGCGATCTGCTCGGTGATATCAACCGCCGTCGCGGCACGATCGTCAGCATCGAGGCGAAGAATGGCCAGACCGTGCTGAATGCGCAGGTGCCGCTCGCCGAAATGTTTGGTTATGCGACCGCCATCCGTTCGCTCTCCAAAGGCCGCGCCTCGTATTCGATGGAGCCGCTGACCTTTGCGCAGGTGCCCAACAGCGTCCTCACGACGATTCTGGACGCCGCTGCCAAGAAGCCGGCCGCGCGCACGTAAGCTGAAATTAAAATTCAAAACCGGCGCAGGCGGAAGTCTGCGCCGTTTTTATTTGAAACGATGTCCACCATTATCAACGCCACCGAAGTCACCGTCCGCTACAACGAGCTGGCGATTCTCGACGCCGCGACGCTGGCGATTGACGAAGGCCAGCGCATCGGTATGGTCGGGCGCAATGGCTGCGGCAAGACGACATTTCTAAAACTGCTCGCTGGTTTGCAATCGCCGGATAGCGGCGAACTCACGCGGCGGCGCGATTTGGTGATCAGCTATCTGTCGCAGGATTTCACGCTCGATCCGTCGCTGGATGTGCGCGGCAATGTCCGCGCCGGGGCGCAGGCCGTGCTCGATCTAATCGCGGAATTTGAATCGCTGCCCGCGGATTCGAAACGGCACGAGGAACTGGAGCATCACATCCAGGCGCTCGAAGGTTGGACGCTGGACTCGCGCATCGAAACGGCATTGTCGCATTTGAACTGTCCGCCGGGCGACCGCGCCATCACCAATCTTTCCGGCGGCGAAAAGCGCCGCGTGGCGCTGGCTCGGGCGATTGTGGCCCAGCCGGATTTTCTGATGCTCGACGAACCGACGAACCATCTCGACCCGGAATCGATCGAGTGGCTGGCGGAGTTTCTCGAAGGCTTCGGCGGCACGTTTCTCGTTGTCACGCACGACCGCTATTTTCTCGACCGCGTGGTCAGCCGCATCGTCGAGTTGTGCAATGGAAAATTCTGGTGGCACGACGGCAATTACACCGATTACCTGCTGGATAAAGCCGAACGTCAGGAAGCCGACGCCGTCGTCGAGCACAAGCGGCAGATGTTTCTAAAAAAAGAACTGGCGTGGGTGCGCCAAGGTCCGCGGGCGCAGCGCAGCAAACAGAAAGATCGCTTCGAACGTTATTACGACGAGGCGGCGAAAGACGGTCCGGTCATCGAGGAAGACATGGAACTCGTCATTCCGCCGCCGCCGCAGCTGGGCAACCGCACCGTCGAGGTGATGAATCTGGCGATGACGTTGGGCGAAAAAAAACTGTTTTCCGGCTTCAACTTCACTTTCGAAAACGGCAAACGCATCGGCATTTGCGGGCGAAATGGTCTCGGCAAAACCACGCTGTTGAAAAATATCATCGGCCAGCTGGCGCCGACGGATGGCACGGTGAAGACCGGGCCGCTGACAAAATTCAATTATGTGGATCAAGGCCGGCTGCAGTTGAACGAGACGCGCACCGTGCTGGACGAATGTGCCGACGGCACGGAGTTCGTGATCTGGGGCGATTCGCGGATTTCCGTGCGCTCGTATCTCAAGCGGTTTTTGTTTGCCGACGACCGCATCGTGACGCAGGTGAAAAAACTTTCCGGCGGCGAGCGCAGCCGTTTGCTGCTGGCGAAGATTTTGAAATGCGGCGGCAATTTTCTGATTCTCGACGAGCCGACGAACGACCTGGACTTGCCGACGTTGCGCGTTCTGGAAGAGGCGTTGATCGCGTTTCCCGGCGTCGTGTGCGTCGTCAGCCACGACCGCTACTTTCTAAACCGCGTCTGTACGGACATTCTGGCGTTTGAGGGTGATGGCAAGATCCACCACAGCGTCGGCGACTACGATTATTATCTGGAGAAAAAACAACGAGCGCAGGAAGCCGCGTTAAAACGGGAGGAATTCAAAGCAGTCTCTGCTGCCGCCAAGGCCAAGCCGGCCAAGCCGCGCAAGCTATCCTTCAAGGAGGCGCGCGAGCTTGAAGGCATGGAGGCGCAAATCCACGCGGTTGAGGCGGAGGTGGCGCGTATTGAAAACCTGTTCGCCGATGCGGAATTTTTCCGCAAGCACGCGGCGCAGGTAAATCAGCTCACGGAGGAACTTGCGGCGGCGAAGGGAAAAGTCGCACAACTTTACACGCGCTGGGAGGAATTGGAGGCCGTCCGCGTGGCCGCGCAGATGCCGGCGGAGGATTGAAATCTGCAGACAACCGAAATTTGTGAAAAAAAATATTGCACGGCGGGGTGCAATTGTTATTATTCGCGCCCGCTTTCTAATGTTGGACGGCGGAATGTCCGTTAAACCAAAATCAGACAATTGTTCTTTATATGGCTCAACGAATTAGAATCCGTCTCAAGGCCTATGACTACCGCGTCATAGACCAGTCGGCGCGCGAAATCGCCGACACTGTCAAACGCACCGGTGCCCGCGTGGCCGGTCCGATTCCACTCCCAACGCGTATCGAGCGCTTCACGGTCCAACGCTCCCCGCACTCGGACAAGAAGTCGCAGGAAACTTTCGAACAACGCACCCACAAGCGGCTGATTGACATCCTCGATCCGACCGCCAAGACCGTGGACGAATTGAAGAAGCTCAATTTGCCCGCCGGCGTGGACATCACCATCAAAATCTGAAGAGGACACCACCATGCCACTAGGACTTTTAGGAAAAAAACTCGGTCACACTCGCGTCTATAATTCGCAGGGTGTGTTGATCCCCGTGACGGTCGTGCTCGCCGGCCCCAACCGCGTGCTTCAGGTGAAGACGCAGGCAGGCAAGGACGGATATAATTCCGTCCAGCTTGGCTTCGATGATCAAAAAGAACAGCGCCTGACGAAGGCGTTGGTCGGTCACATTAAGAAGCACAACGGCGTCGCGGTTAAACGCATCAAAGAATTTCGCAACTTCTCGAAGGACGTGAAGCCCGGTGATGTCGTCGGTCCGGCGCTGTTTGCCGTCGGTGATTTCATTGACGCCATCGGCACCACGAAAGGTCGCGGCTTTGAAGGTGTGATGAAACGCCATCATTTCGGCGGCGGTCCCTCGACACACGGTCACAAAGGCTGGCATCGTCGCGGCGGTGCCATCGGCCAGCGCTTGTTTCCCGGTACGGTGTTGCGCGGTTTCAAGATGCCCGGCCACATGGGTCAGGTCAGTCGCACCACGCAAAACCTCGAAGTGATTCAGGTGCTTGAAGCGGACAATCTGTTGCTGATCAAAGGTGCGATTCCCGGCTCCGAAGGCGATTACGTCGTCATCCGCGAATCCAAGAAACGTCCAAAGGGCTGGAAGGCCCCGGTGGCCACCACCGGCAAGAAAAAGGCCGATGCCAAAGCCGCTCCCGCAGCCAAGAAATAATTAACGAGCCATGAAAATTTCCATTAAAAATACCGCCGGCAAAAGCCAGGGCGAACTCGAAGTGAAGTTTGCCGTGGTCGAAAACGGCAAAGGCACACAAGCCGTTCACGACGCCGTGACCGCGTATCGCGCGGCGCAGCGCAGCGGCACCGCCTGCACCAAGACCGTGGGCGATGTGCAAGGTTCCAACAAGAAACCATGGAAGCAAAAAGGCACGGGTCGCGCCCGCGCTGGTTCCTTCCGCTCGCCGTTGTGGGCGGGTGGTGGCGTGGTTTTTGGACCGAAGCCGCGCGATTTCAGCAAGACGATTTCCAAAAAGACCCGCGCGCTCGCGTTGCGCAAGTCTTTGAGCGAACGGCTCAAGCTGGGTGACGTAATCATCGTGGACGATTTGAAATTGGCTTCGGCCAAGACGAAGGATTTCGTCAAGATCATGAACGTGCTGGAATTGACGGGCACCACGCTCTTCATATCCGGCGGCGAAGAAAACGAGAATCTCACGCGGGCCGCGCGCAATATTGTGGGCGTCACGCTGACCACGAGTGATTCGCTAAATACCTACGATGTGCTGCGTCCGGACAAGCTTGTCTTCACCAAGACCGCGTTTGAAAAAGTCGAAGCCCGCCTCAACAAGGAATAACCATGAACTCTTTTGACATCATCAAGACCGTCCGTCTGACGGAAAAAGGCACGCGCCAGAGCGAGAAGTACAACCAATATACGGTTGTGGCCGACCGCCTCGCGACCAAGCCGCAGATCCGGCAGGCCGTGCAGGAATTGTTCAAGGTCAAGGTCGTTGCCATCAACACGCTGAACGTCCGCGGCAAGGCCCGCCGCCAGCGCACCGCCCAGGCCGGCGTCACCAATGCCTGGAAGAAGGCCATCGTCACCTTGAAAGCTGGCGACAAGATTGTTTTGACCTAAACCGGAATTAAAAACAGAAACGGCGCGGAATCTTTCCGCGCCGTTTTTTTTATTTTATGAATTGAAAATCAGGCGGCAGCAACCGCGAAGGCCCGCTTGCGTCGGGCTTTGGGTGTCAGTTTTGGCAGCTCGACTGGTGCGGTTTCCGGCAGGGCCAGATAGCAGCCGCAATTTTCGCAAAGCTGGATATCCCCGCCGTGCATCAGGGTCAGTTCCACGTTGCGCGGCACCTGCACATGGCACGCGCTGCAAACTTGCCGGCGGATGACCGCGATGCCTTTTTTGCCGCGCGCCACCAGCCGGTCGAAATGGGCGAGGATCGGCAACGGGATTTCCGCGCGCAAGGCGGCGATCTGTGGCGATGGCTTGGCGTCCTTCGCGGCGGCGGTTTGGAGGGTTTGAAGTTTCAGAAGATCATCAATCAGTTTTTTCATAGGTGGGTGAATTAAATTTCACCCATGCTTAATAAACTCCTTTTTGTCCCACATAGCTAAACATTTTTTGCTGGAAATTTGCGGCTGACGTCGAGAAGTTACTTGCCCATGTAATTTATTCTGCCATCAATGAACAAATTTCTTGCTGGAAACCAGCCTTGTTTTACGGCAAGCTCACAACTCATTTATGGATGTAAAACTCCCCAAACTCGGTGAAGGTGCCGACTCTGGCGTCGTCGTTGGTATTTTCGTCAACGTCGGTGACACCGTCGCCAAAGATCAGCCGATTCTGGAACTGGAAAATGAAAAGGCCGTGGCCTCGATTCCATCCACTGCTGCCGGCGTCGTGGAAAAAATCCACGTCAAGGCCGGCGACCGCGTGAGTATCGGCCAGAAGCTGATCACATTGGCTGGTGGTGCGGCTCCGGTGGCTGCCGCGCCCGCACCAACCTCGGCAGCAAAAAAGATCGTGGCTAAGCCCGCTCCGGAACCGGTTGTGGAAAATGATGATGCGGACGAGAACGAGGTAAAACAAACCATCGAGGAAGTGCCGAATCCCGTGGCTGCGCCGGTGGCGTCGCCTTCGCTGCGTCGCATGGCGCGCGAACTGGGAATTGATCTGACCAAGGTTCGCGGCAGTGAAGCCGGCGGACGCATCACCACCAGTGACGTGCGTGCCCATCTCGCCAAGCTGGCAAAGGCTGCCGCCAAGCCAGTGCCCGCTTCAGCTGGCGCGGCTCCGGCCAAATCCGCCGGTGTGCAGACGGATTTCTCGCAGTGGGGTCCGATTCTCAAGAAGCCGGTCACGCCGTTGCGCAAGGTCATCGCCCGGCGAATGAGCGAGAGCTGGAATGCCATCGCCCGCGTGACGCAGTTTGACGACATTGATTTCACCAAGCTGGGCGAGCTCCGGAAAAAATACGCGCCGGCTTACGAGGCAAAGGGTATCAAGCTCACGCTCACGCCGTTTGTGCTCAAGGCCGTGACGGCCACGCTGAAAGCTTATCCGATTTTTAATTCCAGCCTCGACGAGGTCGCAAATGAAATCATCATCAAAGAATACATTCACCTCGGCATCGCGGTGGATACTGACCAGGGTTTGATGGTTCCCGTGCTCCGCGACGTGGATAAAAAATCCCTGATCGACTTGGCAAAAGAACTCGAGCAACTCGCTGCGAAGGCGCGTGACCGGAAGATTTCAGCCGACGAGATGAAAGGCGGCACTTTCACCATCTCCAATCAAGGAGCCATCGGTGGCGCGCATTTCACGCCGATCATCAATTTACCCGAAGTCGCCATTCTTGGCCTTGGCCGTGGCGCGATGAAGGCGGTCGTGCGCGACGGCCAGATCGTGGCGCGCTTGATGACGCCGGTGGCGTTGAGCTACGACCACCGCGTGATTGACGGCGGAAGCGCCGCGCGTTTCACGGTGGACTTGGTCAAGGCGTTTGAAAACTTCGACGAAGCGGTGGTGAAGATTTAATTTCTATGGAAACAATCAAAACGGAAATTGTGGTGGTTGGTGCCGGTCCCGGCGGCTATGCCGCCGCGTTTTATGCCGCCGACCTCGGCAAAAAAGTCATTCTTATCGAACGCGAAAAGCGTCTCGGCGGCGTCTGCTTGAACTGCGGCTGCATTCCTTCGAAAGCGTTGCTTTATTCCACGCATCAAATCGTCAACGCCCGCGAATCCGCGCATCGCGGCATCACGTTCACCGAGCCCACGCTTGATTTGGGCAAACTGCGCGCGTGGAAGGAATCCATTCTGGAAAAGCTCGCCGGTGGCGTCGCCACGCTCGCAAAAATGCGCAATGTGACCGTCATCAAAGGCCGCGCGTATTTTGAAGGTTCGCAAAAGCTGCGCGTTGAAACCGAAACCGGTCAGCAGTTCGTGGAATACGACAAGGCGATTCTCGCCGTCGGTTCCAGCGCCGCGATGCCCAAAGCGTTTGACCTCGGCAACCCGCGCGTCATGAACTCCACCGGCGCGCTCGAAATCGAGGATGTGCCGGAGAATTTTCTCGTCGTTGGCGGCGGTTACATCGGCATGGAAATGGGTACCGTCTATGCCGCGCTCGGCAGCAAGGTAACCGTCGTTGAGGCGATGGATAACATCCTTGCCGGTGCCGACCCCGATCTTGCGCGTCCCGTCGTGACCATCGCTAAAAAGGCGTTCAAGGAAATCCGTCTCAAGGCGCGCGTGCTGAAGATGTCCACCGTCGGCAAGCAGATCAAAGTTGAGATGGAATACAACGGCCAGAAGCTCGAGGAACTTTACGACCGCGTGCTCGTGGCCGTGGGCCGCGTGCCGAACAGCGGCGATATCGGCTTGGAAAATACCAGCGTGCAGTTGGACGAAAAAGGTTACGTCAAGGTCAACCACCATCAGTTGACTGACGACCCGAATATTTACGCTATCGGTGACATCGTTGGCGGCGTGCTTCTCGCGCACAAGGCGCACAAGGAAGGCCGCATCGCCGTCGAAAACATAAACGGCGAAAACGTGTTGAACGAAAATATTGTCATCCCCGCCGTCGTGTTCACCGATCCTGAACTCGCGTGGTGCGGTTTGACCGAGGCTGAGGCCAAAGAAAAAGGAATCAAATACGAAGTATGCAAATTCCCATGGAGCGCCTCCGGTCGCGCGTTGAGCTTCGACCGCACGGACGGCTTGACCAAGATGCTGATTGATCCCGACAGCGACCGCGTGTTGGGCGTCGGTATTTGCGGCACGAACGCCGGTGAACTTATCGGCGAGGCGACGCTCGCAATGGAAATGGGCGCGACTGCTGAAGACATCGCTTTGACGGTGCATCCGCACCCGACGCTTTCAGAAACGCTGATGGAATGCGCCGAGGCTTTTTATGGCCACGCGACGCACACCATGGCGAAAAAGAAGTCGACACTATAAAAATCCTCCGGCTAAGGCTTGCCGGCCTTCTCTGGCCAGGAAGGTTTGAAAATATCGTGATCGGGATTAGGCGCGGGCAGCCGGGCGAAGATAAAACATCCGGTGGCGATGATCAGCGTAGTGACTCCGATGAGGATCGCCTGTGTGCCGGGCTGTTTCAGATTGTCCAGAAAATCGTCAATTAAATAGCCCGATTTACCAAAGAACATCCCCATCTGCCGATGTTCAGCGCGGTTGAAGCCCAGCATTGCCGGATTGTCTTGAATTGAGGGCGACCGGGTGCCGTGCCACCAGACCGCACCGGTGATGACGCCGCCCAGCAGCAGCACGCAAACGCCGGCGGTTCTCCATTGTTTAGTCCGCCGCTCCGCCGGTTCAGCGCCAGTCTGGGTGCATTGTTTAGTTATCACTGGGAATCAAGCCTCCGGTGGTGGGGAAGGCGGTGAATCTTCCTGCAAGTTTCGCTTTAGCTGCTCGAATGCTTCCGGCGAGATGCCGTGCGAGACATCCACGTTTAAGTGGGTTTTGAGAAATTCTTCAAAGGTTAGCCATTTCCCGTCTACCCGGATGCGCTTGGTCCACGCGCAAATGACGTGCAGTTGCTCGCGCAGTTTCTCGGTCTGGGCGGCGGATTCTTGGAGTTTATTCAACATGAGCAGGAGTTCCTGCCGCGCCTCCTCTGTTTTTCGCAAATTATCCCGCATGGCATACATCGCCAGTCCAAAAACGAGCAGGGAACTGAAGCTGACTAGCACGTTCCAATACCAGAAAATGGTCTGGGTATAGTGATGGCCGCCGCGAATATCCGCGTAGCCCCATGTCAGCGCGCCGGCAAAGGCCGAGATCACCACGTCCATGCGCCGCAGATACCAGGCGCAGATGGCGATGGGGATAAAATAGAATACGTCCAGGTGCAGTTCGCTGCCGGTGATATAATCGGCATAGCCGATCAGCGCCTGAACCGACAAACTCACTCCCATCACCTTCAGGCGTTTGACGAGTTCAGATCGGTTCATATTGGAAAAATCGCCGGTGCCGGCCTTTCAGGATTTTTGCGCTTCCTTTGCCCAGGTGTCTTTTAAGTTGATGGTGCAGTTGAAAACGAGCTGGTCGGGCTTTGAATCCGGATCCAAGGCAAAGTAGGCGAGGCGTTCAAACTGATAACGCTCATTTGCGTTCGCATCCTTCAAACTCGGTTCGCATTTGGCGGTGAGGACTTCGAGCGAGTGCGGATTGAGGTGTTTTTTGAAATCACCATCCGCATCCGGCTCCGGCACGGTGAACAGCCGGTCGTAAAGCCGCACTTCCGCATCTACCGCGTGCTCGGCGCTCACCCAGTGGATCGTCCCTTTTACTTTGCGTCCAGAAGTCGCGCCGCCCGTCTTGCTGTTGAGGTCGGCTGTGCAGCGCAGTTCGATGATTTGGCCAGCCGCGTCTTTGATGAGTTCATTGCACTTGATGATGTAGGCGTATTTCAAACGCACTTCGCCGCCGGGCTTGAGGCGGAAAAACTTTGGCGGCGGCACCTCGGCAAAATCGTCGCGCTCGATGAACAGCTCGCGGCTGAACGGAATTTTCCGCGTGCCGGTTTCCGGTGCTTCGGGATTGTTGGTGGCGTTCAGTTCCTCGGTCTGGCCGGCGGGATAATTGGTGATGACGACTTTGATCGGGCGCAGCACGGCGAGCCGGCGGAACGAGCGCTTGTTCAAGTCGTCGCGGATGGCAAATTCCAAAACGCTCACGTCCGTGATGCCGTTGTATTTAGTGATGCCGATGTTGTAGGCGAACGACCGCAGCGCGGTGGCAGTAACCCCGCGACGACGGATGCCGCAGATCGTGGGCATGCGCGGGTCGTCCCAGCCGGTGACGAGTTTTTCGTCCACCAACTGCATGAGCTTGCGCTTGCTCATCACGGTATAGCCGAGGGCGAGTCGGGCGAATTCATATTGATGGGGCAGGGGACGAGGCAGTTCGAGGCTTTCGAGAATCCAATCATAAAGCGGCCGGTGCACCTCGAATTCCAAAGTGCAGATGGAATGCGTGATGCCTTCGATGTAATCGCTCAAACAATGCGCGAAATCATACATCGGGTAGATGCACCACTTGCCGCCGGTCTGGTGATGGTCGGCGTGTTTGATGCGGTAGATGAGCGGGTCGCGCAGCCAGATGTTCGGCGCATCAACGGTGATCTTCGCGCGCAGCACGCGCGCGCCGTCGGCGAACTCGCCGTTCTTCATGCGCGTGAACAAATCCAGATTCTCCTCCGCGCTGCGGTCGCGGAACGGCGAGGCTTTGCCAAGCCGGCGATATTCGTCTGTCTGATCGGGCGCCATGTCGCAGACGAACGCCTTGCCCTTCTGGATGAGTGCCACGGCAAATTCATAAATCTGGTCGAAATAATCTGAGGCGTAAAACGGTTCGCCGTCTTTGCTGTTCGTCGGAGCGAGATGATAATCGGTCTTGCCGTTCACCGTCTGCGTGGTCGGCGACTGGCCTTTGCCCTTCAAGCCGATCTTGTCGTCGGCCCAGCCGCCGATGAGCCAGTTCACGTCCGCCTGTATGGATTCGACATACTCAATGTCTTCTTTCGTCGGGTTCGTGTCATCCATCCGCAGATTGCAGATGCCGCCGAATTCGCGGGCGATGCCAAAGTTGAGACAGATGCTTTTGGCGTGGCCGATGTGGAGATAACCATTCGGTTCCGGGGGAAAGCGCGTGTGGATGCGCGGGTATTTGCTTTCGGCAACGTGGGCGGCGACGATGTCGCGGATGAAATCAGATGGGGCGGCAGGCGCAGCGGCTTTGTTTTCCAAGCTCATAATTACCGCGCAGGCTAACAAAGAAAGCCGCGCTTGTCCAAAAATGTCGTGCTCGCTCAGCCGCCCACGCCGGCGTATTCCTCGTCCGTCTTGAGTTCAAGGCCCATGAGGATGTAATCGTGCGTGATGGCCTGCATATCCTTGACGTAATCATCGAGTCGCACCAATTGGTTGAAGCCCAGCAGCGCGAACATCTTCACCGCCGCCTCTTGTTCGGCAATGAAGGCCGCCTCGGCTTTTTCCAGCCCTGCCTCGCGCGCGATACCAAGGATTTCGGTGATGAGTTGGGTCGCCAGCCCGCGCCCGCGATAATCCGGATGAACCAGAACGCTCACCCGGCCGATGTGCCTCTTCCAGCCACCGAGTCGTTGGTGCAGCGTGGCGCAGCCCACAATTTTGCCGTCAATCAAACCGAGCAGCGGCAGGTTGCGGCCCACGTCAATGTTTTTGCACCAGTCGCGGATGACCTTGATATCCTGCACGCGATGCTTGATGAACATCCGTTCCCGTTCGGGAATGTCCAGAAAAAGCTGGTGAAACGCCTTCTCATCGTCGGCCTTGAGCGGGCGCAGCACGGCTTTCTTACCTTCCTTCAATTTGATGTGTTTTGGAAATTTCTGGAGTTCTTGTTCAATACTGAATGACATAAGCTTCCTTTTTGCTTCCGCACTGTGCGCCGGAAACGCCCGCCGTGCAATGAAAAATTTCCAACTAATCCGGTTACTTTGCGTTCACCGTGGTGACGGGGGGACTTTAGCTGGCGCACCCACAGCTGGCCGCCAGCCAGTCGAGGTATTTCCGGTTGCCCGCCGCCAGCGGCAAGACGACAAACTCTGGCGTGTCGTAGGGATGCTTGGCCAGCACCAGCTTCTCCAGTGCCGCCAGCTTGGACTTTTGCGTTTTGAGCAATAGCAACACCTCTGTGCTGGACTCGATTTTATCCTGCCACCAGTAATGGGATTCGATCTTGGGAACCAGATTTGCGCAGGCGATTAGTCTGGTCGACAACGCCGACTTGGCTAGTGAGCGGGCTGTTTTTAAATTCGGGGCGGTTACAAGGACCAGGGCGAAGTGGGTGGCGGGTTTCATATTTTGTTTTTGACCGGGTTAGTTTGTCTTGGCTGGCGGAGACGGTAACAATTTGGCTGGACCGACTCAAACTGCTATTGGCCGACCAGTTCCGTTGGTCACTGGCATTCCTTTTTTCAGCCCTTTCTTTACATTCAGACTCTTTTCATGGAAAACATTGAAGCTAAATGGAACCACTTCAACATCCCGACAATCTTCACCTCCGAGCCGCTCTCGGCTGGTTGGAATTGGGTAATCACCTTGAAGCCAACGAAGAACTGGAGCACATCACGGACGAGCTTCGCGTTCACCCCGATGTTCTGGAAGTTTGCTGGCAAATTAATTCAGCAGCAAAAAAGTGGGAAGCCTGTATAGCCATTGCTGAGGCCATCGTCAAACTCACCTCGGACCAGTCAGCGGGTTGGATCCATCGTTCATTCTCGCTGCATGAATTGAAGCGCACTGAGGAGGCGTATGACTTATTGTTGCCGGCTCGGGAGAAATTCCCGGATCAGTGGGTCATTCCCTACAATCTCGCCTGCTACACTGCTCAACTGGGAAAAATTGAGGAGTGTGCGCAATGGTTCGACATAGCTATGACGATGGATGAGATGACTGTAAAGGAGGCTGCGATGGATGACCCTGACCTTGAACCGTTGTGGAAGAGCAGATGGGGGGCCAGATGGAAGCACAAATAATAAACTTTTTATTGCCGATGCAACTAAACCAAGTTAATTGATATGCCATCGATCGTTTATCTGATATTATAAGGGTTGCCAAATAATGGAATATTTTTTGGATGGCTGGCCTATGGCAAATCGAAAGAGTAAATCAACCAGTACTGAACCGCGCTCCGGTTTTGTCAGGTGGATTCTAATAATCACCGTAGCGGCGAATTTGTTCATCATTGGCCTTATCGGCTTTTCACTGTCCCAAAGCTGGCTGCAAAATGAGGATCACGCCAAAATTACGACGCAGAACCTGTCACGCGTCTTTGCGGGAGATGTTACCGACGTCATCGGCAAAATTGATCTCACCGTGTTCATGATGGCCGAGGAAATCGAGAAGGACCTCGCAGCGGGTGGTGTTGAGTTGCCGACTTTGAATGCATTTATTGCCCGTTCCCAAACCCGGCAGCTGGACATGGACAATGTGGGGGTAATCAATGCCCAAGGAAAATGGGTTTACGGCATCGATATCGTTTCAGGGGCGCATGCCAATATCACGAATCAACCCGGCTATCTTCGCCTGCGCAACAATTCTCAAACCGGTTTGGTCGTATTCCAGCCGGTGCTGGACGGAAAAAGCAAGCAATGGGCCATCATCTGTGCGCGCCGGATCAATCTGCCGGATGGTTCGTTCGCCGGAATAGTTTACAAGTCATTAACGCTGAATCGACTGGTCAAAACTTTCTCGACCCTGAATGTTGGCGCGAAAGGAGCGCTAGCCTTGCGGGATGAGGAACTGAATTTGATTGCCCGTATTCCTGAGCCCAAGGATTTTGGCGCATTTATTGGGAAAATGAATGCCTCCCCTGAATTGCAGGCGGCGGTTCAGGTGCAAAAAGGTGCTGGCACTTTTCATTCTCTTGCTTTCGATAAAACCGAAAGAATCTACTCCTATTGCAAGGTTGCGGATTATCCCCTCTATGCCGTTGCCGGACTGGCTGAGGAAGAATATCGGGCGGCTTGGTGGAATCGAGCGGTCTACGAATTGACCCTGATGCTGGTTTTTTTCATCGGCTCACTCCTTTCAGCTAGGATAATCTATCGTTACTGGTTGAACATCATCAGCGCTGGCCAGGAACTGGCCCGGCAGAAAGAGGCGTTGGCTAACGAACGGGCGCTCTTGCGCACCTTGGTGGATCACTTGCCGGTTTGTGTCTATATCAAAGATAAGGCCGCACGTAAAACTTTGGCAAACCCCGACGAACTTCGGACCCTTGGCATCAACTCGGAAGCGGAGGTCATCGGCAAAATGGATTCTGATTTTTACCCGCCAGTGGAGGCGGCAGGTTTTTATGCGAAAGACCAGCAGGTCATACAGACGGGTCTGCCCTTGCTCAATTACGAGGAGAAAATAACCAGATCCGATGGTTCCACTCGCTGGATCCTGACCTCGAAAGTTCCCCTGACTGACTCCGCCGGCAAGGTTACCGGACTGGCCGGCATTGGTCTCGACATCACCGAGCGCAAAATGATGGAAGCGGCGCTGCGGGAAAGTGAGGATCGATTGCGTTTTGCTTTGGATGAGATTGAAACCGGCGCTTGGGAATTGGACTTGGTTGACCACTCCGCTTACCGGTCTTTGAAACATGACCAAATCTTCGGCTACGAAACCTTGTTGCCCAAGTGGACCTACGAGATGTTTTTGGAGCACATCGTGCCCGAGGATCGCGCGAGGGTAGACCAGAAATTTCAAGAGGCCATAAAAACCAAAGGGGATTGGCATTTTGAGTGCCGGATTATGCGGCGCGATGGAGAAGAACGGTGGATTATGGGTAAAGGCCGGCATCGTTTTGATTCGACCGGCCAGCCTCGCCGGATTGCCGGCATTGTGCAGGATATCACTCAGCGCAAGCAGTTGGAGGAGCAACTGCGTCGATCACAAAAGTTGGAGGTGGTTGGCCAGCTTGCCGGTGGTGTGGCTCATGATTTCAACAATATTTTGGCCGTGATCCAACTGCAGGCGGGCCAGCTCAAGGCGGATCAAAGTCTTTCGGAAGAGCAACGCGGTTTTGCGCGAGATATTGACCGGGCTACTGACCGAGCCGCTAATCTCACCCGCCAATTGCTCCAGTTCAGCCGCAAGCAGGCATTACGGCAAAGCGATCTGGATTTATGCGAAGTCGTCAACAGCGTCTCCAAAATGCTCGGACGGATTCTCGGTGGACAGATTCAAATGCAAGTCAAGTGTTCGGCCGAGCCATTATTCGTTCATGCGGACGAAGGGATGCTGGAACAGGTGCTGATGAACTTGACCGTGAACGCCCGCGATGCCATGCCTCGAGGCGGCCAGCTTGTCATCGAGACTGCCGCGGTTAGTTTTGATGTCAACACGGCCAGGCAATCTGTCCAAGCCCGGCCCGGTGCGTTTGCCTGCCTGAGTGTTACTGACACCGGCTGCGGTATTCCGCCGGATGTAATGCCTAAAATATTTGAACCCTTTTTTACCACCAAGGAAGTCGGGAAAGGCAGCGGCTTGGGGTTGTCTGCGGTTTTGGGTATCGTTCAGGAGCATCGCGGCTGGGTCAATGTCTATAGCGAGGCGGGCCGGGGAACGGCTTTCCGCATTTATCTTCCGCTCCTCGATCGCCCCTCGGACCACAAACCAGTCGCGGCGCTGCCCGCCGCCATTTCCACGGGTGAGGAAACTATTTTACTGGTGGAGGATGACGACGATGTGCGGGCTTCCCTGCGAACCACCTTGAGGCTGCTCGGCTATCAGGTGCTGGAAGCGGTAACCGGCGCGGAAGCCTTGCAAGTCTGGAAACAACACCACGCGAGGATTCATTTAGTGCTGACAGACTTGATGATGCCCGGCGGCATGAACGGTCTGGAACTGGCTCGACAGTTGTTGCAAAAGAACCCAAAACTGAAAGTGGTGTATGCCAGCGGCTACAGTGCGGGCATATCCAGCCAGGACCCGGATTTAACCCTGCAGGAAGGCGTCAACTTTATTGCCAAACCATTTGATTCGCAAAAGCTCGCGAAAATCCTTAGGCATTGTCTGGATGGCTGATGAAATAGATCGGGGCATTTTGATTTATGCATGCCTTCAGCGACATGGTCGGTTTGTTGAATCAGTCGGCGGTAAATTTATCGAGACTGCAAAAACGCTTCGAATTGCCGGCGTTTGAGGGACAGGGATATTCCGAAGCGTATTTGATTCTTCTCCGTAAGCTGACCGCCCTCCGCACCTTTGGCATTTCCGAGGACAAGCTGCTCAAACTCTGGTTGTCGGAAAAGAAATTGATGCAGTTATTGCACGCCGACGCTTTTCATAGCCCCACCTGGTTTCTGGACTGCGGCCCGGCCACGTCCCACCCCAAGCATCGTCTCTTGCTGACGAATTATGATCTGGGCGCGCCGATCCCCGCCCAAGAATTGCAGCTAGGCTTGAATTTCAATGAAACGGCGCCAGAATTGTTTGGCGGTCAGGAAATGGGAGAGGATGCTTTGCGGGTTTTGAATCAATACATCACGTTGTTCGCCAATATCAGGACCGACCTCCAAAAAGAATTGCCCCAGGTCCGGGCGGCCACGAAATGGGTGGCGCATTGGGTTTGAAACAGGCTTTCCGACCGACTCTAGTGGCTTGAAGTCAGGAGGACTGGAAAATCAATCCCGGGCGCCTTTAAATCGCCAAGGCGTAAACCGCTTCATTTACCTCCGAGATTAATATTTTGCCGGCCCCCGCGGCCCCCGTTTTGGCGGCTTGCCCAATGACCTTTACCGCCTGTTCCAGGATTTGTTCCGCCACGACCAAATCAATTCTGACCATGGGCAGAAAACCCACCGTATATTCTTTGCTGCGATAGGTTTCTTTATGCTTGTTCTGCCGGCTAAATCCCCTCACTTCACAGGCGGTCATCCCATCTATGCCAATGCCCTCCAAGGCGTCTTGAACTTCATTCAATTTCGAAAGTGGGATAAGCGCTTCGATCTTCTTCATGGCCATACCACTAGCAACGACGATGCCAGCGGAAATTTACCCCGGGTAAATACCAGAAAAGCCCTGAATTAATTGGTGTTATTTCAGATTGGTTGCGGTTTAGGCGATTCAGATTTTTCAAAGCTGTTGTTTCTTTTTACTCAGTTGAAGAGGTTTTCGACAGTGTCACTTATTAGCGTCACATTGACTCAATAATATACCAAGCAAAGGCGGCCAGGTGTGCTAGGTTGCATTGGGCAGAGGGGCCTTATGAAACAAGTATTAACATTATCGGAGAGCACAGAGTTGGAATTGCTCAAGAACGTGCTGGAGAATGATGGCATTCACTGCGTGCTGAAGAATCAGGAACTTGCCCAAGCCATGCCCATCACGCCTTTCAATCCGGAGCTATGGGTGCTTAATGATGACGACTTGCCGCAGGCTCAGAAACTCTGTCATGACTGGTTCCATCCGGAGCCCGATGACTTGGATGTATGGGATTGCCAAAAGTGTGGTCAAAGGCTGGGGAGTAGATTTGATACTTGTTGGGAATGCGGCACCAAACGGGGAGCGGCAACCAAGTTTACCTGGAAAGGAGTTGTCTTATGAAAACAGCTGCTGGACTGTGGATTGATCATCGGGAGGCGATCATTGTAATGCTCTCCGCCAAGAAACCGGAGACCCTGCGGATTAAATCAAACGTCGAAAAACAACTGCGGCGTGCCGGTGAACCAGCCGAAGGGTCATTTCCAGCTCAGGCAGTTCCGCGTGATGATTCACGGGAACGGGAATATCAGGGAGATCTCGCCCGCTATTATGATGAAGTTCTCTCGCACCTGCGTGCCGCTGATGAAATTCTGATCTTTGGTCCGGGCGAGGCCAAAGCTGAATTGAGGAAGCGGATGGGAAAAGAGAAAGGCAACTCCCGCATTCTCGCGGTGGAAACGGTAGACAAAATGACGGAGCCACAGATTGTGGCCCATGTGCGTGAACATTTTCAACCGCTGGTTCCCCGGATGGGGGCCAAACGCCATGGTGCCCCAATCCTTAACCAAGTCTGAATTATGCTAAAAAAATATTTCATAGATTACATCGCCATGCCCAAGCACAACAAACGGATCTTCACGCATCTGACGGATGATCCAGTCGAAGCCGAGGAGTTTTTGATGCATTTGCTGATCACCAGCGCAGTGATCAAAGCGATCCGGCACGAAGGACTGACCCTGAGCGGGCATCAATTTGATCGGATGATCAAGGTGGCCGTGGAACGGGTCGCTTCTTTGTTGCTCCGGGAATCGCTCGGCCTGGACGCTTCGGAAATAAAGGATCGTTTTGGGTTTGCCGCGTGAAGCTGTTTGTTCAAACCAGCAAACGCGTAACGGGCTGATGGTTGCTGCTTATTTTTTCAGCCCGCTCCGCACCCGCTCCTTTTTCTCCTCCAGCTCCGCCTGGAGTTTCCGGCGCTCGTTAACGAGCTGCGCCCGCAAAGAATCTTCCTTTTCCACATCCTCGGCCGCGTGGGCGATCTCCCCGTTCAACGCCAGCTCCCGTTCCGCGATTTTGGCGGCATAAAGGGAATCCAGCTCGGCCAGCTCTTTTTTCTGTTTGGGAGAGGTTTTGGCGGACGGCGCAGTTTTATTCAAACGCTCCATCGCAAGTTCGTAGGCGGATTTCATGTTTAAAAGACTAAACCACAACCGCAGTTCCATCAACCCCGTGCTTTCCCATCCTCGAAGCTGCCCCGGCTCATCAACTTGCCCGCTTTTCGGAGACGGTTTAACAAATTGTCACCTGATTGTTTCCGTTTCTTTGTTGAATCGGCAGAGAGGCGTGGTTTAAATCACGGTTGGTAGATTGCTGCGGCAGGGTTGGGTTCAAAATTTGATTTAAAATGAATTATGGAAGTTAATCAATCTGAGTCTCGGTTGGAATTCAGCAATAAAATCATCCGGTACGTATCATGGTGCCTCTTCTCAAAATATGATGTCTGGGACCGGCGCAAAAAAATGACGTCACTGATTTGGTCCTTGTCGGTGGGGTTATCCGTCGGCGCATTGATTGCCGGCATCTTGATAGCCACCCAAAATCGTCACTTGTAAAAGCAGGATTGGCCTTTTCTCAATTTCTCCTTTGCTTGACCATTCGCGGGGCGTTAAGGCGATTTTTGGCCTAGTGTCCTAATGGCAAAGGCCACCTTCCATCAGCCGGAGTTTTTTAACTGGCAATTCTTCCAGGGTTATGTAGAAAGCCAGGCATCGTGGTGCGGCGGCTGTTGGACACCTGGCATGTTGGAAAAGCTATTTTGAACGTCAGGGGCTATCCAACCTGATGGCATGGAATTTTAGTTTATTCATCTTCCAGCAAAGGCGAGGCTGGGTTCCGGCCACGGATTCGGGTTTATTTCAAAGCCAATTTCTGTTTAAGTCAGGCCATGGACGCCGCCCAACTGCCGCCGCTCACGCCCAGCACGCTTTACCTCGTCGCCACGCCCATCGGCAACCTCGAGGATGTCACGCTCCGCGCCCTGCGCGTCCTGCGCGAGTGCGACGTGGTCGCCGCCGAGGACACGCGCCGCTCCGGCCAGTTGCTCAAGCATTTTGAGATCTCCAAGCCGCTGTTGAGCTATTTCCAGTTCAACGAGGCCCGGCGCAGCGAGGAAATCATCGAGCGGCTCCGGCGTGGCGAGAAGGTGGCGCTGGTCACGGACGCTGGCAGCCCCGGCATCAGCGATCCGGGCGAACGCGTGGTGAAGGCCGCCATCGCCGCCGGTTACCGTGTGGAAGCGGTGGTCGGCGCGTGCGCGCTCGTCGGCGCGCTCACCGCGAGCGGCTTGCCGACGGAGGAGTTTCATTTCGTCGGTTTTCTCCCGCACAAATCCGGCCAGCGGCGCTATCAATTGGAATCACTTAAAGCCGTTCCCGGCACCTTGGTTTTCTATGAGTCGCCGTATCGCATCGAGAAGCTGCTGGGCGAGCTGAACGAGGTTTATCCCGAACGCGACGTGGTGCTGGCGCGGGAGCTGACGAAGAAGTTTGAGGAGTTTTTGCGGGGCAAACCGGCCGAGCTGCTCGCCATCGCGCAGAAGCGGAGTTTGAAAGGGGAGTTTGTGGTGCTGGTGGCCGGACCGGGTTGAACGGACTATTTCGAAATCCATTCCAAAATCTGCTCCGCCGATGTTTTCGAGGCGGTGCCGAGGACGTTGTGGTCGGCGCGGCCGATGACTTTGTAAGCGCGCAAGGCCGGACAATTTTTCTTTAGCCAGCCCCGCACCAGCGGCCACGACACAATCGGATCCAGCCAGCCGGTGAGGCAATAGACGGGCAGCTGGGTGCTCGCCGCCGTCTGACGCGGGTCGCTTTCCGCGATCAAATGCAGGCGGTGTTGTGCTGCGCGGCGGTCCAGCTCCGTCCGGCGGGCGACAAATTCATCGATGGTGGCCAGTGTTTGCGGCGAATGGCGGTAGCGGTAGCGCGCGATTTTCGCGTAGCTGAACATGACCCACACCATCACGGCCAGCGGGATTGACCCGATCAGGACTTCCATCAGCCGGATGGCTCCATGCAGCGGATGCTTCACAAAGCCGCCGGCGAGCACCACGCCTTGCACTCGAAATTTTCCGCGCGCGATCAGCGGCCACACAATCTGCGAGCCGTAGGATTCGCCGAGCAGCCAGCCGGTGGCAATGCCGTTCTTCTCCAGCGCGGCTTCAATAACCGCCGCGTAATCTTCCAGCGACCATTCCAGCGTGCGGGGATAGGTGAATTCCACAAACCGCACCCGGCCCGCGAGCGCGTGGCGGAATCCGCCAATGATAGTCCAATCGCCATGCAGTCCGGGCGGGTAAATCAAGGTCGGCAGCGTGGCGTCGCCGTGGATGCGGAGTTGTAGTTCTTCCGGCATGAGTTGGTGGTCACAGCTTGGGGAAAAATTCCTGCGCCGTCCGGCAGGTGGCCGTGCTTAACTCGTCGAGCGAACAAAGTTTCACCTGCGCAACGGTCTCGGAGATTTCCTTCACGAACGCCGGCTCGCAGCGTTTGCCGCGATATGGCACCGGCGCGAGATACGGACAATCCGTTTCCAGCATGAATTTCCCCAGCGGTGTCGCGGCCACGGCGTCGCGGATGTTCTGGCCGTTCTTGAACGTCACGATGCCGGTGTAGCTGACGAGCCAGCCGAGGCTTAAGATTTTTTGCAGCCGCTCCACGCTTTCGCCGAAACAGTGGAACACGCCGCGTGTCCGGGCGGCGACCGGCTGGATTTGCGCGAACAAATCGTCAAACGAACTGCGCTGGTGGATGATGCAGTTCAAGCCGGTTTCCGCGGCGACTTCGAGCTGTTGCTGAAAGATTTCCGCCTGCTTGCGCTTGTAAACGGCATCATCCGTTGCGCTGCCGCCATTCCCGCTGGGCAGCCGGTAATAATCCAAACCGCATTCGCCGATGGCAACGGCTTTGGGATGGCGGGCGAGCTCGCGCAACTCCGGGCGGCTGTCGGCGGGTGCTTCGTGCGCGTTGCTGGGATGCCAGCCGACGGCGGCGTAAATCATTGGGTGTGTTTCCGCGAGCGCGAGCGCCCGCCGGCTGCTGTCGAGGTCCGTGGCGATGGCGATGATTTTCGTGATGCCCGCTGCCTGCGCGCGGGCGAGCACGTCGGTGAAATCCGGCTTGTAATCGTCGTAGTCGAGATGCGCGTGCGTGTCGTAGAAAACGGCCATGGCATCAATGGGTTTTGGCGGTGGCAAGTTTTTTTTCCAATGCCTTCAACTTTTCCTCGATGGCTGGCCGGCCCGGATAATCCGGCGCTTCGGCGAGAAGCGCGTAGTAGTTTTCCAAGGCGTTGTTGTCGCGTTGTTGGGAAAGTAATTTTTCGCCGAGCGCCAGCCGGAGGCGGATGCGCTGCTGGGGTGACGGATGCAATTTCAGCGCCGCCTGCCACGCGTAGATGGCGGAGCTGGGTTTGCCAAGCGTGGCATAGAGCTGGCCGAGTTTTTCTGTGAGGACGGTGCTGTTCGGCGTTTGCGGGAGTTCCTGCAGGAACTGCGCGAGTTGCGTTTCGCGCAGGCCGCGGGCGAGATCGAGACAGACGAGCCGGTCGAACGACCACTCGATGAGCGGATTTTTGGTTCGCGCCAGATGCGCGTGCAGTTCCGGTGGCGATTTTTTGAACGGCTGATATAGCGGGTCGCCGATGACGGTGGTTTGCCACGACAAGGCGAATTGGGCCGCCCACGCCGCTTCGCCAAAGGTATAGCCGTTGCCGAACGCCTGCAGGAAGAACGCGATGTTGGGCGTGAACTGGAGATACGGCTCATACACGCAGCCCATCGTGCAGGTGGCACCCTTGGCGAGCAGTGGACCGCACCAGTAGTGGGTTGTGCTGCGCAAGGTGTTGGCGCTGAAGGAATGCAGGTGATAGGCAAACGCGCCGGGCATGAACTCCACCTGCGGCAGCGTGAACGGCCCGGACGCATCGCCGTCATACCAGCCGGCGTAAATGGCAACGTGGCTCATGGGGAACGAAGCTGGCCAGGTTGCGGCGTTGGTGTCCGTCTCGATTTCAAAACCGAGCTGTCGGCAGATTGCCGCGCCGGTCAGAATCCATTGGTCGCCCAGATAATAATTGGTGTCGCTTTTGGCCAGGCCGCGCGCGTCGAAATAAGCGCGGCCCCACAAACCGTCCCGTTCGGCGGCTAGCGCCTTGTCTACGAGCTTGTCGGCGATTTCCGGCGTCGGCCCGTCGAGGCGGGAGACGAGCAGGATACCGTTGGTTGGATTCATCAAGGCGTGGTTGGTGATGGCGTAAAACCGGTTGGGCAGCGGCCCGGTCAGCGGCACCTTCATTTTGATGAGCGGCAACCAGGCGAGTTCTGAATCCACGGCGGCTTCATTGTGTTGAAATTCTTTGCGGGTGCGTGGGGCGGTGGGTTCTTCCACGCTGGCGGCCGCCGCGATTTTCAGCGGCACGCCATAACACAGGACCGCGTAGCGGATTTTGGATTCGATCACGCGGCTTTCCACCAGCGGCGGCCCGCCCTTAACCGGCGAGGGAAAGGTCATTTTTCCAAACTTCCACAATCCGGTTGCCGTGAGTTTTTCAGCCAGCGGCTTTTGTAGTAAATCAGCAAAGTCCGCCCGCGACATCACATCGCCGCTTGGTAAATCAAATCCAAAAATCTGTCCTGGGGGTACTGCCCGCGCCATTGCGTAATGTTCGGCGACCATCTTGGACTCCGGCAACTGCGAATTGTAAACCACCACGACTTCGTTGCCGCCGGCGCGGGCCGGCAGCGGTGCCAGCGCCAGCAGTCCGGCAAACAGGATTAGCCAGTTTGGTTTCATTTTGGTTTGATCGGGCATGCTGGTTGCGTTGTAGTCAACTGGCACTCACTTTCAATCCATCCCAAGCGAGGGTGATGCCGGCCGGCAGTTCCGCCTGCGAATGGTCGTGGTCGTAATCATGCGTGAGGTGCGTGAAATATGTCCGCGCCGCGCCGATGCGCCGCGTCGCCGTCAGCGCCTCGTCGAGGCACATGTGCGTCGGATGCGGCTTGTGACGCAGGGCGTCCAGCACGGCGATCTCCACGCCGCGAATTTTTTCCATCGCCGCATCGGGTATCTCCTTGCAGTCGCTCAAATACGCTAGGCGTTTGATTCCGTTTTGCTCAAACAAAAATCCCGTTGTTGTCATGCGTCCGTGTGGTAGGTCGAAAGGTGTGATTTTCAGGTCGCCGATTTCAAATGGGCCCGTGATGACGCGTTCCTCCGGCATGAAATATCCTTTCGGCCAAGGCCCCTGGTGGAACGCGTAGATGAATATTCGCCGCAGATGCACCATCGTTGTCTCGCTGGCGTAAATCGGCAGCGTGCCGCCACGCAGGTCGCAGAATCGCCGACAGTCGTCCATTCCTAGGATGTGGTCGGCGTGGGCATGCGTGACCAGCACGGCGTCTAGGTGCTTGATTTTTTCGCGCAGGCATTGGAGCCGGAATTCCGGCGGCGTGTCCACCACCAGCTTCACTCTGTCGGTGGCGACGTAGATGGCTGGGCGCATGCGCCAGTTTTTCGGGTTTGCTAAATATTCCGGCGGATAATCAACGCCGATGAGCGGCACGCCCTGCGAAGTGCCGCTGCCCAGAAAGGTAAATTCAAACGACATGTGTTTTTTTCTTTTGCCGAACGGTGCGAACCGCTCAAATATGCGGACGAATGTAGCCATGTTGACGACGCTGCGCATTAAAAACCTTGCCCTCGTGAGCGATCTCACGCTGGAACTCCAGCCCGGCTGCAACGCCATCACCGGCGAAACCGGTGCCGGCAAGTCCATCATCCTCGGCGCGTTGAATCTTGTTCTCGGTGAACGCGCCGACCGCTCGCTGATTCGCAGCGGCGAGGAAAGTTGTTTGGTCGAGGCGGTGTTCGACGTAAGGAATCTCCGGGCGCTGCTGAAAGGTTTCCTGGAGGAGAACGGCCTTGAACCCTGCGAGGAAAATCAGCTTGTTCTCAAGCGCACCTTCACCAACACGGGAACCAACCGCCAGTTTATCAATGGTTCGCCCACGACTTTGAACACGCTCGCCACGCTCGGCGAATGGCTTGTGGATATGCACGGCCCGCACGACCACCAGTCGCTGCTGCATCCTTTAAAACAGCTTTTGATTCTGGATGCATTCGGCGGCTTGGAAAAGGCTCGCCAGTCATTTGGTGAACTGATGCGCCGCCGCTCTCTTCTGGAAAATGAGAAGTCTGTGCTCATCGTGGACGAGAAAACCTATGCGCAGCGGCTTGATCTGTTGCGATTTCAAGTTGATGAAATTTCCGCCGCGCGCCTGCAGCCTGATGAGGATAAATCTGTCGAGGAAGAATACAACCGCGCCAGCAACGCCGCGAAACTGTTGCAGTTGAGCCAGGCTGCGCTCGAGGCCTTGAGTGAAAGTGAAACTTCATTGCTCACCCAGTCTGGTGTCATTGGCCGCGTGCTGGCCGAACTTCAGCGCGTGGATGCCGGCGCCGCCAATCTTGTCGGGTTGCACACGCAATTCGCGGAGCTGTTGCGCGAGTTGCAATCCGCCGTCTCGCACTACGCGGACAAGGTGGACGTTGATCCCGCGCGTTTGGCGGAACTGGAGGAACGGCTGAATCTCCTCCATTCGCTCAAGCGCAAATACGGTGCGACGCTGGCGGAAGTTATCGCCTTTGGTGACGATGCAAAGCAGAAGTTGACGGCTCTCGAAAGCCGCGATGTGGATCTCGCGCGGCTTAACGCGGCGCTGGAAAAACTGAACGCGGAAATCTTAATCGTCGGCAAAAAGCTTTCTAACGCGCGCAAGCAAGTGATTCCGCAACTGGCCAAGGCTGTAAGTAGTCAGCTTAAAGATTTGGGCTTTCGCCAAAGTAAGTTTGACGTGGCGATAGATTCCGCGTCCGAACCTTCGGCGTCAGGTTTGGATGTGGTTGAGTTTCAGTTCGCGCCCAATCCCGGCGAGCCGGCCAAACCGTTGCGCGCCATTGCTTCCTCCGGTGAAATGGCGCGCGTGATGCTGGCGCTCAAAACCGTGCTGGCAGCCGAGGACGAGATTCCGGTTTTGGTTTTTGACGAAGTGGATGCGAACATTGGCGGCGAAACGGCCAATGCCGTTGGCGAAAAGATGAAGCAGATCGCAGCGAACCGGCAGGTGTTTTGTATCACGCATCTGCCGCAGGTCGCTGCGCCGGCGGACGCGCATTATGTCGTGACCAAGCTTGTGGCCGATGGCCGGACAATCTCCGAAATTAAACTGCTGGATAAGAAGTCGCGCGTCACGGAACTGGCGCGGATGCTGGGCGGCCAGAGCGATGTGGCCCGCAGGCACGCCGAGGCCTTGTTGAAATAAAAATCCCCCGCCGGAGCAGGGGATTAGTTATTGGTTGAATTGGTTGTTGATTCAGGCTTTCTTGGCGGCCTTGATTTTGGCCCAGCGGGCCTTCTGCGCGGCGACGATACGGGCGCGGCCGGCGGCGCTCATCTTTTTTCTGGCGATGACCACGGGCTTGGCGGCAACCGTCGCTTTTGCTGCCGAGGAGGATTTGATCTTGGCCCAGCGCGCCTTTTGCGCGGCGGCAATGCGAGCGCGACCGGCGGCGCTGATTGTCTTCTTGGCTTTCGCTTTCACCACGATTTTGGCGGTGGCTTTGGCGGCGGGGGCGGCCTTGGCAACGCTGTTCAATGCCCGGTCAATGGCCGATAGGCGCGTTTCGAGTTTGGATTTCTCCGCGAGTAATGACTGGCGCAGAGCGACATATTGTTTTAGTGGATCTTTCATGGTTATTTCCTATGCTGCATATCCTATAGTAAGTAGTCCGTAGTTGGCAACTCCAAACTTATTGTGAATTAATGACCTTTGGTGTTGTGTCGCCGGAACCAGCCTGACAAATTTATAAAGGTTAATCCAATACAGCTCCAGGCAAACCAATCGCCATGGCGATGGTAATAAGTTGGCGCGCGGCTGGCTGCGAGTGGAATCTCGACCGTCATGGTGCCGCGTCCGTGAATGTTGCCGGCTGGATCGGTGAAAAGCTGACGCACCCGGCCATGTGAATCAATCAAGCAGGTAACGCCGTTATTGGCGCAGCGGATGAGCGGTAGGTTGTTTTCGACGGCGCGGAAAACGGCGGCGGCGGCGTGTTGCCATTGCTCGGAACTCTCGCCAAACCATCCGTCATTGGTCAGGTTAATCAAAAAATCAGTGTCGTCGTCCGCTGCCTCCCGGCCAAGTTTCGCGAACACATCTTCAAAACAGATGAGCGGTGAGGTTTTAACTATCCGGCGTTCTGGCGGTCTGGCAGTTTCGTTGGTTCCAATCAGCGTGATAACTGGATTGGAAGTATCGGCTTCGGCAGTTCTTATCTCAAACTGCACCGCCCGGTCACCCGGCGTCCAGCCGCCGGTGATAGGTGTGAACCATTTCAGGAACGGCAGCCGGTTAGCAAGTGGAACATACTCGCCAAAAATCACCAGTTGGCGTTTGTGGTAACTCTGCCGCCAATGGCCGTCCGGTCCGATGAGAAACGCGGCGTTGAAATAATTCGTTGCGTGCGGAAGTAAAGCCACGTCGTCGGCATTGAGCACGAGCCAGATCTGGTTGGACCGCACGAATTGGTTGATGGCGTGATAAGTGGCGTCATCCATCGGCGGTACGGCGGACTCCGGCCAAAGCAACAGGTCGGCCTTATTGGTAAGCGCGCGTTGCGACAGGGAGAGCAATTCAGCAAAGCGTCGGGTATCCTCGGTTGCCGACCAGATCAAAGTCTGCGGCACGCTGGGTTGAATGGTTGTAACTCGCAATGAAGTTTCCGGCGGCGCTTCGCGGTTCATCCAGAAAAACCCGCCGACATAGCAGCCCACGACGGCGGTCATCGGCAATACAATTTCCGCCTGCCAGGCAAAGCGGCGCGTGGGTTGCGCAAAAACGATTTGCCCGGCGGAAAACAGCGCGAGTGAAAACCACACGACGAGGAACGACACGCCGTGAACGCCGGTGAATTGCGTGATCTGGATAAGCGGAATCAGTTTGAATTGCGAAATACCAAGATAGTTCCATGGAAACCCGCTGAAGAGCCAGCCGCGTAAAAATTCCAGTGCGACCCAGGCCGCTGCGCCCATTAGTGTCCAGAGTGAGCGGCCCGTCCAGTTGGAAGTGTGAAATTTAAAATATGAAACCAGCCATACCCATGCCGCCGGATACAGTGCGAGATAGGCGGCCAGCGAAATCCAGCCGAGCATCGGAAAGCCGGTGACGGGCATTTTCAGCAGCCAGACCAGCGAGGCGAGCCAAAAGGTCAGGCCCGCGACATAGCCAATTCGCAGGCTGTCCGCGCCGATTTTGCCGCGCGCCGCCAACAATATTAGCGCCGGCGCGACCCACGCGAAGCCGGCAATGCTGAAATTTGGAAACGCGCTGGCCAGCATAAGTCCTGCGACGATGGCGGTGAGATACCCGCTGCGCCAAAAAAGTTCGGTGGTGACGCTGCGAGTGACGGCCAGTGCGGAGAAATGTTCGCAGAAGGTCGGGCCCAGTTGCGTGCAGCGGGCGGCTTCGCTCAGCACCCGCCGGCTGGCGTTGACGACGATGGCCTGCCGCGCGCCGCGCCAGACGGCGAAATCGGCGGCGGAATTGCCGGCGTAGTCAAAACCGCGTTCCCCGAATTTATTTGTGAGCGCGCGGAGCTTGTTTTCGCTGCGGAGGTTGGTCTGACCGTCGCTGGCAATAACTTCATCGAAAAGGCCGGTATGATTGGCGATGGGCTGCGCCATCTTTAAATCGGACGCGGTTGCCAAAATGATTCTCCGACCGGATTTCTTTTCCGAGCGGAGCCAGATGAGGAATTTTTTATGGTAGGGCAGGGTGGCGGGATCAATCTGGACCCGGTCGGCGAGCTTTTGTTTTAGCCGCGCCCGGCCGCGGGTCCACCAGAACAGGATTTGAAAGATGGCCAGCGGATTCCGCCGCAGCAGGCGGGCGATGGATTCCCACATCATGTCGGTGCGGATAAGCGTGCCGTCGAGGTCAACGACGAGCGGGATGTTTTGATGGTCGGCCATTTCCCCGGTATGCTGGCGGATTGAGTTGGCCGCTGGCAAGTCTTCTACTAAGCTGTCCGGGTGAAATTAAACTGGCGCAATCCGCTTTGGGCGTTTGGCCTCGTGCTGCTTTGGCGCGTGGCGCTTCTGGTTTTCACCGCGCAGCCGATCCCGGCAAATGACGCATTTTTCTATGACGGCGCCGTGGTGAACTGGCTGCGCCACGGCCATTATTTTAATCCGGCCATCGCCGATCTCTTTCCGATTTCCGGCCGCCAGGTCTTTTCGGCCTACCCGCCGGGGTATCAGGCGGCGGTGCTGGTATGGATGACGGTGTTTGGCACCAGTGTGATTTCGGCCATGGCGTTGCATCTGGCGCTGTTTGCCGTGTCGGGGTTTCTGGCGCTGGTCCTAGTGAAAAAGTATTTTCCGCCCGCCTCCCATCACGCGGTCGTGGTGTTGCTGTTTTTGGGAATGACCTTTGGCGATCGGCCGGAAGATTTGGCCCACGTTTTCGGTCTCGGCTCCCTGCTGCTGGTGATGCGGCACATCGCCGGACCCGGCGCCTGGAAACCGGCGGCTATCGTCGCGCTGCTTTTATTGGTCGCGCTGTTCACCTCGCCCGTCGCCGCCGCATTTTACTTTGGTGTGGAATTTGTCGCGGTGGCGGCGTCCTGGCTGGCGCATCGGCGGCACTTTGTTTTCATGCCGTTCATCGCGGCGGCCGTGATGTTTGGGACTATCGCGTTTGCCATTGCCCGTTTTGAGCCGCTGTGGTGGCAGGGCTTTATGGAAACCGCGCGGCAGCAGTCCGTTGTCACGACCGGCTTTCACCTGCCGCGCGGGCTGGAAACCATCAAGCTTGTCCGCAACGCGCCGGTGTTTCTGCTGGCGCTGGTGTTTGTGCCCTTCGCGCTGGCCCGGCGGAAACATCTTGCCGGCGAACCTTGGCTGCTGCTCACCGCCGGAATCTTTACGGCCGGTTGGGCCTTGCTTGTGGCGTCCGTGACGCTGCTGGCGCCGAACTACGTCGGCTATGTGTTATTCTCGCAGATCATCCTCGGCGCCGGTTTGCTGGCGCTGGGCGGAAAACTTTTTCTCGGGAAAATGCCATGGCTTACGGTTTTGATTTTGGGCTGCGCGGCACTGGTTTCCATCCGCGCCGTGGGTATGACGACGTGGGGCGCGGCCTGCGCATGGAAAAATAGTTATGGGCGGACGCAGGCGATGCTGCGCGCGGAACTGGCGCCGTTCACCCAAACAAATCTGCCGGTCCTCCTGTCATCCCCGTATTTATATAGCGCGGCGGAGTTGGGCGTGCGGCGGCCCGTCTATTCCGATTGGTATTTTAACCACGCCGCCTGGACTAGCGACGCCGAGATCAACGCCTTGGCCCGGCTCAAACCGGCGAAGCTGGTACTGACGCAGTTTGATTATTACCGGTCGTTCGGGCTGGTGCTGGAACGTCTGCGCCAGCATCCCGAACTGGCGGAATTCACGGTGCGGAATCAGGCCGCCGTGCGGACGCCGGATTCGATTCCGTCGCTGCAACGCGTGGTGCAGCACATTTCCTGGGCGCCGGTCATTGTGGATCTGGCTTGGAAAAATCCGCTGGCGCCGGCTGCGAATTCAGCGCCCGTGCGATGAGGTTCTTTTCGTGGTCGCCGTAATTTAATTTCAGCGCCTCGGCGCGGCCGGCCTCGGTCATCTTCTCCCACGACTTGCGGAGGGCGTTGATCATCTTCTCGTCGTCGCTCTTGGCGGCGAGCGCGGCGAACTGGAATTCCAGAAACACGAGGCACAATGCGTCTTCGAGCACGCGGCCCTCGGCGTTGGCGGGGAAATCTTTCTTCAGGTTCAAATTCTGTACACGGCGGATGGTCTCTTCGTCGTAGCCGGTTTCGCGGAGAATCGCGCCGGATTTCTTGGCATGAAACTTCTTGAGATCGGCGCGCCACTTCAAGTAACCGGCGCGAGTGGCCGGGTGGTTTTCGCGCGGGCTTTCCCAGCGGCAGATGTGCTGGCAGCGCGCGGCCAGGCGCAGCGGTTCGGACGCGTCCGGGCGCAGTTTTAAGACCCAGTCCGTCAGCCTTTGTGCGTAGAGCAGTTCGCGCGGCTGGCCGTTTGCCCAATTCGGGTCGCGGGAATTTTCCGCATCGAAGCGGCGGAGGGCGGACCGGAATTTTTCGTTCACGCGCTGATTTTTCCCGAAGTGGTGAAAATTGCAAGCCGCTGGAAAAACCAAGCGCGCCGTGAGCTTCTCACGGCGCGCCGGTCAGACCAGGTTGCCGATGGTCAATGGTCGTGGTGACAGCCGCAGCCGCCGTGGCCGTTGCAGGAACCGCCGCTCAAATCCTCCGCCGTGGGCACGCGGCCGAGCTCGATGGTTTTGCCGACGTGTTTCTGGACGAGGTGCTGGAGCTCATGCATTTCCTCCTGCGCGTCGAGAAAAGCGCTGGCGACGGGGTTTTTCAGCAGCGCGTCGCGTTCTTTTTCAAATGTGGAGATTTCCGTCGGTTCCAGGGTCTGGCCGCCGTGCTGTTTTTCCTGGAGGACCTGGCCTTTGCTCATCAGGCTTTCATATTGGCCGCGCGCGGTGGCGTCGGCGAGGAAGGTGTCAATGCGCTGCTTGATGCCGCCGGTCTGGATGTGATCGATGATGGCTTCGCAAAGTTCGCGTGTTTTGGTTTCAACTTTGATGGACATAATAATTTTTGTGCCGCGCAATAAACCACAACTCCCGGCGAAAAGCAAATGCCAACGGCGGCTCGCGCTGTCTCGGGCTTTGTTTGGGAAACTTACAGCGGAATGAAGTCGTGCCGCAGGCCTTTTTCGTCGAGATACAAAATGGCCACGCTGCGTTCCGCGCCGAACTTGGCCTTGCCGGCATAGCCGGGGTTGAAATAGAAAATGCCGTTCACCGTCTCCGCAAATTTCCGGTGCGTGTGGCCGAAGACGACCGCGTGCGGTGCTTCCCTGGCGATGGCGTCCCCGGCGGCTTTGGTAAGTGCGTAGGGATTGATAATGTGGTGGATGAGGAATTTTTTCTGGGCGAGTTCGACGGTTTCGGTGTGCCGGTAGTTGGGGCTGGTGTCGCAGTTGCCCTGTACGGCAGTTACGGGCGCGATGAACTGGAGTTCCAGGATGAGCATCGGGTTGCCGATGTCGCCGGCGTGAAAAATATGGTTTACGCCCGTAAAAATCTTTTCCACGCGCGGGTCGAGAAAGTCATGCGTGTCGGAGAGGACGCCGATTTTCACGCCTTGGCTTCCTCCGGCTTGGTTTCGGCCTCCGCTTCGGCTTCGGGTTCGCGCGTGCCGGCGGTTTTTTCGGCCGGTGACTCCGTGGTGAGTTTATGCGTGGCGGCGAACAGGGCGGTGAACAGGCCGCCGCTCAACAGGGTGTTGCGAAAAAATTCCAGCGTGGTTGGATAGCCGCCGGTTCCTTTGGTTAGCGCGATGATCCAGCCGGCGAGGTTTTTCGCGTATTCGGGGTTGTGAAACGGGTTGAACAGCCACGATGCGGTGTTGGTGACGAGATAGAACAATATCGCGCCGAGCAGGCCGCCGCCCACGAGTTTTAAAAACGAACGGTGTTGCCTGAAGCCGCGGCCGAGCAAAAACAGCATGGCAAAGGCGGCGTAATTGAACATCTGGTTCTCCACGTCCGGCAAATCCCAGACGCTGACGCCGTGGGCGGAATAATAAACGTTCAGTCCGATGTCCGTGACGAGCATGGCGCCCAGCGGCAGCGCCCACGCCAGCGCGCCGCTGAAAAAGGCGCCGGCGCAAAAGACCATGGCATACGCCGCGCTGAAATTGAGCGGCAGTAATCCCGGAATGCGTGACAGCGCGAACGTCGCCACGAAAATTGCGGGGAGCAGGATTTTGCCTTTCATTGCGGACATTTTAGCGCGGGAAATAAACGGTTCAAGCTTCCGGTTGATCCAGGTGATTGCCCGGTGGCAGGTCGGCGAACTTCTCGAAATGCTCCGGCTTGAGCGGTTCGGAGATGGCGTGCTCGCCGCCGAACCATTTGCCGAGGTCAATGAGCTTGCAGCGGTGCGAGCAGAACGGGCCGTATTTGCCGGCAAACCAGTCGCCGGATTTTTTGCAAGTCGGGCATTTGATTTTCGGCGGCGCCATGGTTCACCGGCTCGTCAGCGTGTTGCTTTTGGACAGCATGGCGATGTAATCCAGCAGGATTCGCTCGGTTTCATCGAGGATCGGGTCGAACGGCGGCGGTGAGTTTTTTCTGGTGAAGTTGTTTTTGGCCGGATTCAAATTGGCATTCAGCAGCTTATGGGCGGTGGTGGTCTGGTTGGTGACTGCTTCCGGCGGCGCTGCCTCGGTCAGCCCCGGTTCGTCGGCGTTCTTGATGGTGATGTCATAGATTTTTATGGCGGGCGCGGGCCGGGCGGCGCGTTCGGCTTCGCGCGCCTTGTTGCGGGCGGCGGCCTGTTCGCGTTCCTGGATGGCGGCGTGTTCGTTGAGGGTGGCGGTTTTGTCGGCCTGCATCTTCTGGAATTGCGCGATGTCCTGCCGGACGTAGGCGAAATCCTGGTTGGTGGCGATGCGCGCCTCGTCGTCGGCGCGGAGTTGCGGGAGATAGGGCTGGACGAGGTTCAGCTTTTCATAATTAACCGGTTGGATGGTGTCCCACGGCAGCGGGTTGTCGAGGGCGCTTTCGCCGATCTGGTCGGAGTAATTCAGCACGTCGGGCAAAATGATGTCGGGCACCACGCCTTTCAGCTGCGTGGATGCGCCGCTGACGCGGTAGAATTTGCGGATGGTGATCTTGATGGCGCCGGGGTCGTTGGTGGCGTTCGCTGTGGTGGGCCGGACGAATGGCCGGAGCGGGTTCAGGTTTTGCACCGTGCCCTTGCCGTGCGTGGAGCTGTCGCCGACGACGAGGGCGCGCCCGTAATCCTGCAATGCCGCCGCTGCGATCTCCGAGGCGGAGGCGCTGAAGCGGTTGACCATCACGACGAGCGGCCCGCCGTAAAGCTGCAGCGAGTCGGCATCGCTGTCCACGGTGACCTGTCCGTCGGGATTCCGGGCGAGCACCACCGGGCCGGCTTTGATGAACAGGCCGGTAAACTTGATGGCTTCCTCCAGCGAGCCGCCGGGATTGCCGCGCAAATCAATGATTATGCCTTCGACTTTTTCTCGTTTCAGCCGTTTGATGAGTTTGGCGACGTCCGCCGAGGTGTATTTGGGTGTGGCGTGGGCCGTGGCCGCCGCCAGATCCACCGGCGCGTAAAACGATGGCAGGTCAATGATGCCAATGCGGTTGGTGCCGCCGTGGTCGTCGGACATTTCCACCAGCTTGGCCTTGGCCTCGGAATCCTCGAGTTTGATTTCGTCGCGGATAAGCGTGACGATTCGCCGGGCCGCGCGGTCGGCGGCGGGGCTGACGGTCAGGCGGACTTCGGTGCCTTTCGCACCGCGGATTTGTTTGACAACTTTTTCGAGATCCATGTCCACCGCGTCCACCGGCGGGGAATTGCTTTGGGCGACGGCCACAATGCGGTCGCCTTCCTGGAGCTGTTTGCTCTTGGCCGCCGGTCCGCCGGCCACCAGCGACTTGATGGTGCAATAGCCGTCATCCTCGTGCAATTGCGCGCCGATGCCGAACAGGCCGAGGTTCATGCTGATGGAAAAATCCTGCGCGTGCGGCGCGGTGAAATAATCCGAGTGCGGATCATAGGCGTGGGCCAGGGCGTTGAGATAGACTTGCAGGACGGCGTCGCTGTCCAGATTGGTCATCATCCGCTGGTTCCAGCGGGAATGCCGCACCAGCGTCGGGGCGATGTCGGCGGCGTTGGTGGCCGAAAGCCTGACCAGCATCGTGCCGTTGGTCTCGGTGATTTCGCGGGCTAGCTTCTCCTGGAGATAATCATAGCGCACATGCTGCCGCCACAGCTGCCGCGCCTCTTCCAAATCTTTCGGGAATGGCGCGTGGCGGCGATCGAGCTGGATTTTTTCATCTGCCGTGAATTTGAAGCGGTCATGCCGCAGTAGTTCGTTCACATAGACGGTGCGCTGTTGAAAGCGTTGGATAAAGCGGTCGTAGATCAAAAACGCCGGTCCCAGGTCGGTCGTGCCGCGGTCGCTGACGGTGAGCGTGTCGAGATGCTCGCGGAAATCGGCGAACTCCGCGAGGTCGGTCTGGAAAAAGTTTTCGTGGCGCGGATCGAGCGAGTCAATGTAGCCGTCGAAAAACTTCTCTGACAATTCGCGGTCCAGCGGGCGTTGCCGGTAATGGTATTCTTCCAGCAGCCGGGCCGTCCAAAAGGCGATGCGCGCGTCGTTCGGGCCGGGTTTGAGGCTGGTGGTAAGTGGCGGCGCGGGCGGCGTCTTTTCCGTCTGGCAGCCCACCCAGAGGGCGAGACCAACAATGACGGCGAGCATCGGCACTAAAATTCTTTTGTAACGCATGACAACGTGGGCCATTTGACCAAGCCTAACCCAGATTGTTCAGCAAGGAAAACAAATTACGGCAGCGTCTCGTTTAAGCATAAATCGGATTGCCTTTTGCCGGGCAATTTAGAAAATGTGCGCCCTGAATTGCATATTATGAACAAAATCACCATCACCTTCCTTTGTCTCGGCGTGGCTCTGCCGATCTTTGCGGCCGACCCTACCGCCTTAACCGACGAAAAATCGCGGGTCAGCTATGCCATCGGCATGATGCTCGGCCACAACTGGCAGCAGCAGGGGCTGGACATTAACGTGGACATCGCCGCAAGCGCCATCAAAGCCGTGCAGTCCAGCAACGCCACTTTGCTCACGCCGGAGCAGGCGCAGGCCACGCTCAAGACCTTCCAGCAGGAATTCCGCGCCAAGCAGCAGGTGAAGCAGGCTGAATTGGGCGTCAAAAACCGCGTCGCCGGCGACGCGTTTCTCTCCGCCAACAAAAAGGTTCCCGGCATCCAGACGCTGCCCGACGGTTTGCAATACCTCGTCCTCACGAAAGGCACCGGCGCGCAGCCCGCCGCCAATGATGTGGTCACCGTGAACTATCGCGGCATGCTGCTGGACGGCACCGAGTTTGACAGTTCCTACAAACGCGGTCAGCCCGCGCAGTTCCCCGTCAATGGCGTCATTCGCGGCTGGACTGAGGCGCTGTTGAACATGCCGATCGGTTCCAAATGGAAGCTGTTCATCCCCTCCGAGCTGGCCTACGGCGAACAGGGCAACCGCGGCATCCCGCCGAATTCCGTTTTGATTTTTGAAGTCGAGCTGCTCGACGCCAAGGCTCCCGCGCCGACTCCGGCTGCAGCCCCGCTCACCAGCGACATCATCAAGGTTCCGAGCGCCGCCGAAATGAAGAATGGGGCGAAGGTCGAGGTTATCAAGGCGGCGGATGCCGCCGCGGCCCAGCCTGCGGCCAAATAACTTGGGTTGAACATTTCTCCGGTAGGCCTGTCAATCGTCTGTATGAAATTGATCTCCCGACCGCTTTCGTTTGTGATGGCCGCCGCGCTGGGCGCGGCCTTGGTGTTGACCGTTTCCCATTTGACCTTGTGGGGCCGTGACAGCCAGCCGGCCTTTGCCGTTTCCACCGCGCCGGTCAACCGCGACGCGCGCCTCGGCACCAGCTTTGCGCCCATCGTCAAGAAAGCCGCGCCAAGCGTCGTCAACATCTTTTCCACCCGCTTCGTCAAGGAACGGGCCGTGCAAAACCCGTTCATGAACGACCCCTTCTTCCGCCAGTTCTTCGGCGACCAAAATCAACGGGGTGGCGACCGCGAACGCACCCGCAAGGAGCAGGCCCTCGGCTCCGGCGTCATCGTTTCCCCCGATGGATACATATTGACGGCCAACCATGTCGTCGCCGAAGCGGATGAGGTTAAAGTTTCCATCGCGGACAACAAAAAGGAATATACCGCCAAGGTCATCGGCAAGGACAAGGCCACCGACATCGCGGTTTTGAAGATCCAGGCCGCCAATCTGCCCGCTGTCACGCTCGCCGACAGCGACAAGATCGAAGTCGGCGATGTCGTGCTCGCGCTGGGCAATCCCTTCGGCGTCGGCCAGACCGTGACCATGGGCATCGTCAGCGCGCTGGGTCGCAGCGGGCTGGGTTTCAACGGCTATGAAAATTTCATCCAGACCGACGCCGCCATCAACCCCGGCAATTCCGGCGGCGCGCTCGTGGACGTGGAAGGCCGGCTCGTCGGCATCAACACCGCCATTATCAGCCGCAGCGGCGGCAACCAGGGTATCGGTTTCGCCGTGCCCATCAACATCGCACGGCACGTCCTGGAAAGTTTTGTCAACGGCGGAAAAGTCACGCGCGGCTACCTCGGCATCGCGCTGCAGGACATCGACGCCAATCTGGCCCGGCAGTTCAATCTGCCCGACCAGAGCGGCGCGCTCGTCGGCGATGTCGTGGCCGACAAGCCCGCCGCCAAGGCCGGCTTGAAATCCGGCGACGTCATCACCGCCGTCAACGGCAAGTCCATCCTCGACGCGCATGATTTGCAGCTCACCATTTCCCAGCTTGCGCCCGGCACAACGGTCCAGCTGAAGCTCATCCGCAACGGATTCAACAAAACTTTCAGCGTCACGCTCGGCGAACTCCCCGACAGCGCCGTCGCCGGCAACGATCAAAATGACAATGCCGACAGCGGCACGGCCAAGGCTGACGCATTGGACGGCGTGACCGTGGCGGACATGGACGCCGACGTGCGCAGCCAGTTGCGCGTGCCCGCCGCCATCCGCGGCGCCATCGTCACCGACGTGGACAGCGACTCCAATTCCGCCGAAGCCGGTCTGCGGCCCAACGACCTCATCGTCGAGATCAACCGCCAGCCCGTGACCAGCGCGCAGGACGCCGTCCGCCTCTGCCGCGCCGCCCGGGGCGAGCAGATCCTCGTCAAGATCTGGCGCCGCTTCAGCGACGGCATGGCCGGCACCCGCTACCTCAGCGTGGACAATACCAAGCGCACCAAGTGATGATTTAGGATTGAGGATTGCCGATTTACGATGGGGAATATCGTTCCCGCCGGGTGCGTTATTGCGATCCCATTCGTAAATCGTAATTCGTAAATCGAAAATCCCCGGTTCTTTACGGCTTTGACAAATGGCTGGGGGCGGGCAAATTCATTCCCGATGTCCGTTCAATACAAAGATTACTACCAGAGTCTCGGCGTGCCGCGCACCGCCAGCGCCGACGAGATCAAAAAATCCTTCCGCAAGCTCGCCCGCGAATTTCATCCCGACGTCGCCAAGGACAAGAAGAAGGCCGAGGAAAAGTTCAAGGAGATCAACGAGGCCTACGAAGTCCTCGGCGACGCCGACAAGCGCAAGAAATACGATGAGCTCGGCGCCAACTGGAAATCCGGTGCGGAGTTCCGCCCGCCCCCCGGCTACGGCGGCTTCGGCGGCGGCCAGACCTTTCGCGGCGGACGCGGTGGCGGCGCGGAGTTTGAATTTGACGGCACCGGCTTCAGCGATTTCTTTGAGCAAATGTTCGGCGCGCGGCGGCGCGGCGGCGGTTTTGGCGGGCAGCCCGGCTTTGCCGATGAGGAGATGCCCGAGCCCAGCCGCGATATCGAGGGCGACATCATGGTCACCCTGGAGGAAGCCAGGCGCGGCTCGCTGCGCACCGTCACCGTCCGGCGCGAGAACCGCACCGACTCCCATCAGGTCAAGATTCCCGCCGGCATCGCCGAGGGGCAGAAGCTCCGCATCGCCGGGCGCGGCGAACACGGCGGCGACCTCTATCTCCGCGTCCGGCTGGCGCGCCATCCCGACTTCGACGTGGACGGCCACAACCTCGTTTACGAACTCGAACTCGCGCCGTGGGAAGCCGCGCTCGGCGCGGAGATCCCGGTGCCCACGCTCGAGGGCAAGGTGAACATCAAGATCCCCGCCGGCACCGCCAGCGGCCAGAAGCTCCGCGTGCGCGGACGCGGCCTCGGCAAGGACGGCGATCTGTTTGTCGTCACCAAGATCGTCGTGCCGGGCAAGCTCACCGACGCCCAGAAGAAAGTGTGGGAGCAGCTCGCCAAAGAATCCAAGTTCAACCCGCGCGATTGAAGGGTCGGGGAGCCGGGCGGGTGGAGCCGCGCCAGGGGGGGGTCACGACCATTTGAGCGCGTGCAGCCCAGTCTTCTTGCTGGCGACTGCCGGTAGACCGCCGGCTCCAAACCAATCTACAACTTATTTTACAGCCCCGCCGGCTGGTATCAATCAATGGCTGCCTTAACCACAGGCATGGTGACGAAAACTGGAAACATTGATACCCACGCCGGAGACGCCAATGCGGAAAGCCGAGACGTCATGAAGGAAGCCCGAGACGTCATGGAGGAAGCCCGAGACGTCATGGAGGAAGTCCGAGACGTCATGGAAGAAGCCCGAGATGTCATGGAAGAAGCCCGAGATGTCATGGAAGAAACCCGAGACGTCAATGGCTGTATAAAAATAGCCAATTCTGATGGTAAATGGGTGGTTTTGCCCAAAAACAGGGCAAAAAAGCGGTTTGGCGGCTTAACCGGCTTGTTGGGAGGGTTGGAACGGTGAATCCGTCCGGCCAAGTGCCTACGGACCGGTGCCGGAAAAATTCAGGAACGGAACTCCGGGCGGAATAGTGGAGGGGGTTGACAACCTCACGTCATAGGAAAAATGACGCGTTGGCGGGTTATAATAGCCATTGGATGGAGGCGGACTAAAACCGTAGGGATTGCGGAACTGGTTGGTGGCGGTCTGGCTGGTCCACAGCCGGGCGCGGCAACCGTTAAGGTAAAGATTCTTGCCCGACCAGTCTTCCAAAAACCGCACCAGATTGTGAACCCCGCCGCTGAAGTTGGTGCTGCTGACACCGGTGGAAGGCATATTGCCGGTGACGATGACGCCGTTTACCGTGTTGGTGTCGGTGGCAGCATAGTTGGCATTGCCGGTGGAATAAGGGCTGGTGAAACTAGCCGAGTCCGACCAATGGGAGGAAAGCACGGTAATGGCGTCGCAAAACAAGGCGGCGGACACGGTGTAAGGCCTGATATTGTAGTGCCCAATCAGATAGAGTGGATTAGGCGTGGCGACGGTGAAGCCCTGTCCGGCGCTGTCAGGCAAGGTGATGCCGTTCACCAGCCGCACCGCAGTCATTTGCAAAGGCAGATGGTTACGCTGGTCGGCCACAAATAGAATGGTGGGATAAACGCCGTAAGCCATGGGCATTTTGCTTTGGACGGTCGAATTGGTTTGGAGCCAGTTCGCCAAAACGCCGATGTCAATCTGAGTAACAAGGTTAGTCTTGTATTCCCGCTGGTCATAGAACTGGTTGGTGAGCGAGAGGAACGGCAGGTTGGCGAGCCATAAGGGCGAAGCGTAGTTGGTTAAAATAAACACCGGAGCGGAATCGGCACCGGGCAGGTTTCCGTTCACGGAAGTTTGAAGAACTAATTTTACGGCCGGGTAGCCGCCAGCGACGGCATTGGTGACCAGCAAAACCAACTGCGCCTGATTGAACAAGCGGGCGTAACCAGGAAACCCGGCGGGATCTTCGCCCGCCGGCGGAACGTCAATCAGCGTGTGGTAATTGTTGGTGGCCTTCCACAAAACCAGCGGTGCGATATTGGTGATGTTGGTGGGCGTGCCGTAAAAATAGGTGTTCCAAGCGGCAGAATTACTCGGCGTCCAACCGAGTGTCAAACCATCCACCAAGGGTGCGGAAATGGAACCTGTGCAAACCACCGGGTTATTGAAAGTGATGCTCTGCGTAGTGCCGACATAAATCGAGCCGTTGGCGTGAACCGGGCCGGTGACAGTCAGGGTCGCGGTCTGGGAAAATTCAAGGAGGCCGTCATAGAAGATGGAAAAGCTGCTCAAGGGCAGAAAGTCAGGCTCCTTCAATCGGAAAAACGTGTTAAACGGGTATTTGGGTTGGTCGAAATAAAATTCGTTGTTGGTCGCGGTAGCAGTCGGAAGCTGATAGAAGGTGCCGGTAAAATAGGAAAAGGCATACATGAGCGGAAACCCGCTGGCAAAGCTATGCCACGGGTTTGTGGTGGTTAGAGTCGTGGCGGTCTGCAACATGTGATAGTAGCCGTTGTTCGACCAGAAGATGCGCGTCATTGGGTTGGTGTTGACGATGCGCAGCACCGGGGCATTGTTTTGCGCGCTGACAAGGTTTCCCATCGTCACCGGCCCGAAGATTGCCGCCAGCAAAAGGATAGCCCTGTAAAAACCGTTGCGCATATAACCCGTGGGCTTTATGTCACAGCCACTGAAAAGAAGCAATGTTTATGATTGGTCAACGGGTTGCGTTTCGGCGTCGCGGCCTTTGGGCGGAACGCCACCGCGCCTTTTCCCGCAGCCAAGCCGTGCTGTTCTTGACCCGTTTGCCGGCGGCCTTTAACTTGGCGCATGGCGAACGCCAAAAAACCTAAACGCAAGGCCGCGCTGCTCGGCCTGGGCCTGGATTCCGACGGTCACAAGCGCGTGACCAAGGGCGATAATTTCCTGCTTGTCGGCGGCTCCAAGGACACGCACGAGGTGATGACCGAGCAGGCCATCAAGATCAATGAGAAGCTCAAGGCGCGCGGCAAGCACCTCGATAACGTCAGCCACGACGAGTTTGATGACATCGCCCACGAGGTGGGCCTGAAGAAGATAGTGCCGCCTTCAAGAAATTAATTTATCCACGGCGGCGCGCGTTTTTTCCGGCGTTTCGTGGAGGATGGCCCGCCAGCCGCGGGCGGCGCCGGCTGCGATGTTTTCCGGCCGGTCATCCAGGTAGATCAAATCCGCGCCGCTTCGGCCGCACATCGCTTCCATGGCTTCGTAGATTCTGGCATGGGGTTTGATCCCGCCCACTTCGTAGGAGAGGATGTAGCCGTCGAAATGCGCAAAGAACGGGAAGTTGCGCCGGACGTGCTCGGTGGCGAGGTCATTGGTGTTGGAGAAGATGTAGGTCCGGTACCCGCGCCGGCGCAGGTCCGCGTGCAGTTCGATCATGGCCGGCAGCTCGGAAAAGATGTCGGCGAAGAAGCCGCCGAACTCCGCGAGGTCGCCTTGAAAACCAATGGCGTCGCGGATGGCCTCGTAAAAATCGCGGCGGCTGAGCTGGCCGGATTCGTATTGGAGGAGCAGGGGGGAGGCGCCCAGAAAGGCGTGCAGATCCGCCGGGGTCCGGGTGCTGCGCGCGGCAATTTTTTTGGCGGCCGGAGTGTAATCAAAATCCACCAGCACCTTGCCGAGGTCGAAGATGAAAACGGGTTTCATGGCTGGGCGAAACGGGAGCGGTGTGGCGGGTGGGTCGTCATTTCAATGCATTTCCCGGCGGCCTTCGAGCGCGCGGTCAAGGGTGAGTTCGTCGGCGAATTCGAGGCCGCTGCCCGCGGGCAGGCCGAAGCCGATGCGGGAGATTTTCAGCCCGGTGCGCGCGAGGCGCTTGGCCAGATAGCTGCTGGTGGCGTCGCCTTCCACGTCCGTGCCCAGCGCGACAATGATTTCCTTGATGGGTTCGGCGGCGAGGCGTTTTTCCAGTTCGCCGATGCGCAGGTCGTCTGGTTCCACGCCGTCGAGCGGCGAAATCTTGCCGCCGAGCACATGGAATTTGCCGCGGAACGAGCCGGACTTTTCGATGCTCAAGGTGTCCACCGCGCGTTCCACCACGCAAACAATCGAGGCATCCCGGCGGTCGTCCGTGCAGGTGGCGCAGGGGGATTTTTCCGTGAGCGCGCCGCAGGTTTCGCAGAAGCGGATGCGCTCGCGTGCGGTCACCATGGTCCCGGCCAGATGTTGCACCTGCGCGGTCTCGGCCTGTACGAGGTGCAGCGCGATGCGTTCGGCGGAGCGCGGCCCGACGCCGGGCAGCTTGGCCAGCGCGGCGGTCAGGGCAATGATGGGTTCGGGCAGGGGCATTTTGGTGGCGGCGGTCGGTGACCGCCGGCTGGCGACGCTCATCGAGCGCCGTAGATATTACATCATTCCCGGCAGGCTGAAGCCGGCGGTGGCCTTGCCCATTTCGGTGTTGGAAATATCCTTGGCCTGCGCGAGCGCTTGATTGGCGGCGGTGAGAATCATGTCCTCGACGATTTGCGCATCGGCGGGATTCAGCGCCTGCGGGTCAATCTTGATGGCGGCGATGGTGCCGTCGCATTTGGCGGTGACCTTGACCGCGCCGCCGCCGCTGGTGGCTTCGACGGTGCGCGTGGCGAGCTGCGCCTGGATCTGTTCCATCTGCTGCTGCATTTTCGCAGCCTGTTTCATGAGTTTGCCGAGAGACATGGTTCGTTTATGGTTGGATGTTTAAAGGGGTGAATCGAAACGGAAAATAAATCAGGCGCGGACTTCGACGATCGTGCCTTTGAAAAGTTCCAGCGCCTTTTTGATGAGCGGGTCATTCTTGAAATCATCCTGGCTGAAAGCGACCGGCACGGACTTCTTTTCGGCGCCGGGCGCGGCACTGGCGGTTTTGGCTGCTGCGGCGGCTGCGGGCTTGGATGCTGACGTTGCCGGCGCGGTCGCGGGCGCGCTGGCGGCGGGGCGTGCCCAGCCGGCGGGCGCCTCGGCCTTGATAAATTTGACCATCGCGTTGTGGTGGCCGAGCTCGGCCAGCTTGGTCGTGAGCATCGTGTGGTTGCGCGAGTTGTCCACGAGGCCCAGATAATCCTCAAACTCCGGGTCGAAACCGATGGTTAAAACATTTTTCTCGAACGAGACGGGATGCGCGTTCAAAAGATAGCTTCGCGTGAAGGTGCTTACGCGGCCCACGGCCTCGACGAGCCGCGACCAAAGTTCCGGCAGATTGCCGGCCGTGACCGATGCGGCGGCGATTGCGGCGGCGGAGTGAGCTGTAGTCGGCGCGGCGACTTTGGGGGCTGGCGGAGTTGGCGCAGCTGGAACTTTCGCCTCACTTAATGAAAAGGCCGGAGCTGGAGCCGGGGGCGTGGCCGCTTTGGTCGGCGCGCTAGGTTGTGGCTGAACCGGCGCGGCGGCGGGCGCCTGGCCGCCAGCCTGGCCGCGCAACTGGTTCAACTGTTTCAGGACGGCGTCGAGCGGCAGGGCTTTGCGCGCTTCGATGGCGCGGAGCAGCGTGACTTCGAGCAGAATCTTTTTGGACGCGGCGTCGCGCAGGCGGAGTTCCGCGTCGGCGAAAACTTCCAGGATGCGGGTGAAGGCGCCGGCGTCGGCGAGCGAAGCCTGTTCCTTCAAGGCGGAAACCTCCGCTTCGGAAACTTCCAGCAGGTTCAAATCGCCTTTGGAAACCTGGTAGATCAGCAAATTGCGGAAATGGTTCAGCAGATCGCCGAGCAGGCGGCCCATATCTTTTCCGCCCTGCGCCAGCTGGTTCAGTTCGGTCAGGGCGGTCTGGATTTCGCCGGCGAGGACGGCGCGGCTCAATTTCAAAATCTGGTTCTGCGCGGCGAGGCCGAACATCGAGAGCACATCCGGCTCCTCGATTTTGTCGCCGCAAAAGCTGATGAGCTGGTCGAGCGTGGACTCGGCGTCGCGCATGCCGCCGTCCGCGCCGCGCGCGATGGCGTGCAGGGCCGGGGCGTCAATCGCGACCTTTTCCTTCGTGGCGATTTCAGCGAGATGCTTCGTGATGAGCGCGGCGGGAATCCGGCGCAGATCAAAGCGCTGGCAGCGGGAGAGAATCGTCGGCAGGACTTTCTCCGGGTCGGTCGTCGCAAACATGAACTTCACGTGCGCCGGTGGCTCCTCCAGGGTTTTCAGCAGCGCGTTGAACGCTGCCGTCGAGAGCATGTGCACTTCGTCAATGATGTAGATTTTGAACGCCGCATTGGCGGGCGCGTATTTGCAGGTTTCGCGCAGTTCGCGCACCTGCTCCACGCCGTTGTTGCTCGCGCCGTCAATTTCCAAAACGTCCAGCGCGCGGCCGTCGGTGATTTCCTGGACGCGGGAATCTTTGTCGTCGAAATCCACTTTGGGTCCGCCGGTGCAGTTGAGGCATTTGGCGAAGATGCGCGCGATGGTGGTCTTGCCGGTGCCGCGCGGTCCGCAGAAAAGATACGCGTGGGCGATGCGCTTCTGCGCGATGGCGTTGGCGAGCGTTTGCGTGACGTGCTCCTGCCCGACGACATCGGCGAAACGCTGCGGCCGGTATTTGCGCGCTATGACTTGGTAGGACACGAAGTTTTAATTTTTAGTTTTCAACTTTAGGTTTTAGGTTGCGGTGGTTTGTAACTCAAAACTAAAAACTCACAACTAAAAACTGAAAAAGATGCCAGGGTGACCACGGCAGATACGGAGCAAACTGCCGTTGCTGCCTTCCGGCCCTGGCGGGGTTCGTAAGTCCACATTCCATGGGCCCTGGCGCAAGCAGGTTGCGTTAATTGGCTGTTCGCTTCAAGGAGAAACGCTTGGGTTGTAGAATTTAGAACAGATTTTGTTAGTGGAAAGCGTCAATGGCCTCATCCGCCAACATTGTTTTAGGCTTCGGCGTCGGCTTCCAGCTCAAATAGTAAATCGTCGCGGCAAACATCGCATTGCGCGGAGATCACGGGCATTTGCTCAAGCCTTTTAGCCGTCAGCCATTCGGCAAAAACCCCGGCGTCGGTTGGATGCCGGAAATAAGCTGTCGCGCGGGTGAAGTTTGTAAAGGTCATTCCGCGTGAGCGGAGAATGGCCTCCACCACTTCCATTGTCAGGTCAATCTGTTTGCGGACGTCGCCCACCCACTCGGTTTTTCCGCCGGGCGCGATGCTCGCTGTGCCGGAGATGAACATCCGCCGTTCGCCGGTGGGCGAGGTCAGTTCCATGGCGCGGCTGAAGGAGCTGCCGTAGGCCGGCGCGGGACATTGCAAGGGCGAGGCGATTTCCTCCGCGCGGGCGCCTTTTTCCAGCGGCCGAAATGCCCAGGCCGCCAGTACGAGTGCGGTGCCGGTGGGGTTTTTGGCGGCGACACCGGTGCTGGCCGGGATGGAGCCGTTGCGGAATTTCATGGCGGAGTAAATTTTGGTACGCGCTTTGTTGAAATCGTCATACCACGCCAGAATGTTTTCCAGATAAAACCAGGTTCGCACGGTGTCGGCCAGTTCCAGGCCGGCCTGCGCCAGCACTGCCTGCAGTTTTTCGAGGGTAAGGCGGGTTTGTTCCGAACGGGAAAGGGTTTTGTCTGCGGGCGAAAGGCCCCCGACGAGGCATTGGCGGGCGCCGCCGGCGGTGAACGCCGAGCCGACCACCCGGCCGTCGATCCGGATGCGGTCCACGTCGCCGGTGAAGGCGTGAACCTGGATGCCCGCAATCGGCAGTCCGTTGCAGTCGGCGCCTTCCACCCATGTCACCGGCCAGCTCACCTGGCCCAAGGCCTTCTCCATCGCCTTCATGCTTGGCGAGCTGGCGCTGGCCGCGCCCAACACCAGCAGGTGGAGCGGGGTGGCCTTCCTTTCGCGCAAGCGCGCCGCCATGCGGGCGCAGATTTTGGAAATTTCCTCGCCCGCTTGCGGTTTGATCGTGAAGGAGAAGACCTCGCCCGGTTGGCTTTCAAAGTTCCGCGCGGTGGCGGTGGGAGCTGTAGTGATGGATGTGGACATTGATTTGACAGACTGAAAAAAGGGTGGCGTGGTTACAAAATGAAATATCAATGTAGTGACGCGGCCAGGTTTGGGGATGGGTTTCCCGGCTGGGCTGCAAAGTGAGGGTTGCGTTCCCGTTGATTTGGCTCTATTTTTTTTGAATCCTTTTGGTAACCGGCAACGTCTATGACTTTGATGAAATCCATGGCGGCAGAGTTGAACACCCAAATCATCCGGCTGCTGGCGTTGCTTTTGCTGACGGTCAGTGTCCATGCCGCCTCGTTGTTTGATAGCTCTGGGTCGCTGACGCCGGCCAATAATAAAATCGACACGCTGGTGTTGGCGCGGTTGCAGGCGTTGAAGCTCACGCCGGCGAATCTTTGTTCCGACGGGGTGTTCGTGCGGCGCGTTTATCTGGATGTGATCGGCACGCTGCCCACGGCGAGCGAGGCGCAGCAGTTCATCCTCGATCAGAGCTCGGGCAAGCGCGCGGCGTTGATCGAACGATTGCTGTCACGGGACGAGTTTGCCGATTATTGGGCCATGAAGTGGGGCGATTTGCTCCGCATTAAGGCGGAATTTCCCATCAACCTCTGGCCGAACGCCGCGCAGGCCTACCATCGCTGGATTCACGACGCTATCCGCAGCAACTGTCCGCTCGACAAACTTGCCCGTGATTTAATCACCGCCAGCGGCAGTAACTTTCAGAATCCGCCGGTGAATTTCTGCCGCGCGATGCAGAGCAAGACGCCGGCGGGTATCGCCCAGACCGTGGCGCTGACGTTTCTCGGCGAGCGGGCGGAAAACTGGGCGTCGAACGATCTCGCCAACCTCGCGGTGTTTTTTGCGAACGTCGGCTACAAGGCCACCGACGAGTGGAAGGAGGAAATCGTATTTTTTAACCTGGCCTCCACGAACCCCGGCGCCTTGAATGGTTCGCCCAGGAAGGCGGTTTTTCCGGACGGTTTAAGGGTGACTATTTCGCCGGACCGCGATCCGCGCGCCGTGTTTGCGGACTGGCTGGTGAAAAATCCCCAGTTCGCGCGTAATTTTGCCAACCGCGCCTGGTCGTGGCTGTTTGGCCTCGGTATTGTGCAGGAAGTGGATGATTTTCGCCCGGATAATCCGCCGTCCAACCCGGAGTTGCTCGCGTATCTGGCTGGGGAACTCGCCGGGTCGGGCTACGATATGAAACAGCTTTTCCGGCTGATTTTGAATTCCAAGACCTATCAACTTTCTTCCGTGTTGCCGGGCAAGAATCCGGCGGCGGCCATGAATTTTGCGGTCTATCCGCTGCGCCGGCTCGACGCGGAAGTGCTGATTGACGCGATTGATCAAATCGCCGGCACGAACGAGAAATATTCCAGCGCGATTCCCGAGCCCTACACGTTTATCCCGGATAATCTGCGATCTATCGCGTTGCCCGACGGCAGCATTACCAGTTCGTTTTTGGATATGTTCGGCCGTCCATCGCGTTCCACCGGGCAGGAATCCGAGCGCAACAACCGGATCAGCGCCGGGCAAAAATTAAACCTGCTCAATTCTGGTGAAATGCAGCGCAAGGTGATGAACAGCCGGATGGTGGAATTCCAGACCACCGGTAACCGCCAGATTCCGGATATCATCAGCGGCGTATATCTTGGCCTACTCTCGCGTTTTCCGACGGCGGAGGAGCAGGAAACCCTGCAGGCCTATTTCAAAAAATTCGGCCCCAGCCGTCGCCAGCCCACCGTGGATCTGGTGTGGGCGTTGATCAACAGCATGGAATTTATTTATCGGCACTAAATCCCACCCCTCAAAACCCCAACCATCAACCACCGTTAAAATTATGAGCGCATTTTATTTTGATATTGAAAAACAGCGCCCCCGCATCAGCCGGCGCGAGGCCATCCGCCGCGCCATGCTCACCGCCAGCGGACTGATGTTGGCCAACCATCTTTCTTTCCGCACGTTTGCCGCCGCGCCGGCCGCCCGCGCCAAGGCCGTCATCCAGATTTGGATGTGGGGCGGGCCGACGCATCTGGATATTTTTGATCCCAAGCCCGAGGCCGGTTACGATTATTGCGGCCCGCTGAAATCGCCGATCGAGACGAATGTCTCCGGCATCCGCATTGGCGAGCTGCTGCCGCTGCTCGCCAAGCAGGCCGACAAATACTCGATTATCCGCAGCATGACCCATGGCAACAACGGCCACGAAACGGCGTCTTACCTCGTGCAGACCGGTCGCCAGCCCGGCGGACGCACCGTGTTTCCCTGCGTCGGCGCGGTGGTGTCGCTGGCCAAAGGCTATGATGCCGGCTATAAGGGGTTGATTCCGCCCTATGTCGTGCTGACCGAGCCGCAGGGGCGGTTTGACGAGGCGGGATTTTTAGGTTCGCGGTTCCGTCCGTTCGCCACCGGCGGCAATCCGGTGCAGACGCCGTTCGCCGTCGAGGGCGTGGTGGCGCCGGGCATCACGGAACAGCGGCAGAAAGATCGCCGCGAATTATTGCACCATCTTGACACGCTGGCGCATGCGCTTCCGGAAAATCCTCAGGTCACTGCTAACACGCAGGCGGAAAACATGGCTTATGACATGATCCTTGGCGACGGGGCGAAGGTGTTTGATCTGTCGCAGGAAAAACCGGAATTGCGCGATCGTTATGGCCGGACGAAATTTGGCCAGTCGTGTCTCGTCGCGCGACGGCTCGTGGAGCGTGGTATTCCGTATATCACCATCAACTACTCCGGCTGGGACAATCACAAGGAAATTTTCCCGGCGATGCGCCGGCAGTTGCCGGAAATGGATAAGGGCTTGTCCACGCTGCTCCAGGATTTGGGCGAACGTGGCCTGCTTGGCAGCACTATTGTTTGGTGGGGCGGTGAATTTGGCCGTACCCCGAAAGTTATGTGGGAAGCTCCGTGGAATGGTGGGCGCGGGCACTATGGAAAAGTTTTTTCGGCGATGCTCGCCGGCGGCGGTTTCAAGGGTGGCCAGGTCATCGGTTCGTCCGACGCGAAAGGCGAGGAAGTGAAAGATCGCCCGGTGTATCCGGTGGATCTCATCGGCAGCATCTATGCGCAAATGGGCATTGATCCGGCGACCAAACTGCCGAATCCCGAAGGCCTGCCGATGTCGGTCATGCCGGTGGCCGCCGATGGCATCAAATCCGGGGGACTGCTCAAGGAAATCATGTCCGCATGAAGAAAATATTTTTTGCCAGTCTCATTCTTTCGCTGGCGGGAACGGTTTTTTCACAGACGCCGCATCTGGCCTACGTCTATCCTGCCGGGGGGAAAGTCGGCACAATGTTTCAAATTGTCGTCGGCGGTCAGTCTTTGATGACGGCGTCCAATGCCTTTATCACCGGGCCGGGCATCACCGCGACGGTGATTGATCACAGCCGGCCGATGGGAAATCAGGAGTTCCAGGCTCTGCGTGACCGGCTGAAGGAGCTTCAGGATAAATTTCAGGCCACGCGCAAGGGTAACAGCGGCACCAATGTCTGGACGACGGCGGACATGAACGAGCGCGAGGAAATTCGCGCCAAAATCTTGAAGAATCCGCCGAACCGCACGGCCAACCCGGCTATGATTGAGACGGCCATCGTCCGCGTTACCATTTCCACCAACGCCTTGCCCGGCGATCATGAAATCCGGCTTGCCTCAGCGAATGCGCTTTCCAACCCGATGAAATTTTGTATCGGCGAGTTGCCGGAAGTCACCAAACTTTCCGCCCGGCCCGCGAATCCGGACTTCGATAAATACCTCGAAAAATTGGGGGGGCGGCCCGCGCTGGTCGGTACGCCGAAATATGAGGCCAAGGTCACCTTGCCCGCAACCATCAACGGCCAGATCATGCCCGGCGGCGTGGACCGTTACCGGTTTTACGCTGCGCACGGCCAGCATCTCATTATTGCCGCCAACGCCCGGACGCTGATTCCCTATCTGGCGGATGCCGTGCCGGGCTGGTTCGAAGCAGTGCTCACCATTCTGGATTCTAAGGGCCGGGAAGTGGCGAGCGCTGAGCGCTACCATTTTCATCCCGACCCCGTCATTCACTTTGAAGCGCCCGCCACCGACGATTACACCGTGGAAATCCACGACTCGATTTTTCGCGGGCGCGAGGACTTTGTCTATCGTCTGACCATCGGCGAGCTGCCGTTTGTCACCGGTGTTTATCCGCTCGGCGGTCGGGCCGGTGAAAAAACTACCGTCACGCTGACCGGTTGGAATTTGCCGGAGAAAAAAATCAGGGTGGACAATTCCGCCGCCGAACCGGGCGTCATTTCGCTTCCCGGAGATTTTTACAACTCGGTTCCTTTTGCCGTGGATGATCTGCCGGAATGTTCCGAGCGCGAACCCAATGATTCACAATCTTCCGCCCAGACTGTCACGCTGCCCGTCATCGTCAATGGGCACATCGGCCAGCCGGGGGAACAGGATGTCTACAAATTTGAGGGCCATGCCGGCCAGAAGATCGTCGCCGAAGTTTTGGCGCGGCGGCTGGATTCGCCGCTCGACTCGTTTTTGCGGCTCACGGATGCGGCCGGGAAGCAGCTCGCCTTCAACGATGATTTTGAGGACAAGGGCGCGGGCTTGGACACCCACCACGCCGATTCCTATATCGCCGCCACGCTGCCGGCGGACGGCGCTTATTTCATCCATATCACCGATACGCAAAGCGCGGGCGGACCGGACTACGCCTATCGTCTTCGTCTTAGCGAGCCGCGGCCGGATTTTGCGCTGCGCGTGGTGCCTTCGAGCCTCAATCTCCGCCCCGGCATGAGCGCGTCGGTCACGGTTTTTGCGCTGCGCCGCGACGGGTTTACCAATGCCATCAATCTGGAATTAAAGGACGCGCCGTGGGGGTTTTCCTTGAGCGGCGCGCGCATCGCGGAAAAACAGGATAAATCACAGTTTACCTTGAAAGCCCCGCCGGAGCCGTCCGCCCGTCCGGTGGACATTGCCATCGAAGGCCGTGCGACGGTCAACGGGCATTCTTTGGTCCGCCCCGCCATGCCGGCGGAAGACATGATGCAGGCGTTCATCTACAAGCATCTGGTGCCGTCCAAGGAACTGGTGGTGAATGTCAGTGGCAAGCCCCAGCCGTTTCTTCGCGATGCTTTCAAGGTCATCGGCGCGACGCCGGTGAAAATTTCCTCCGGCGGCACAGCCCATGTGAAGCTTACCTCCCCGCCGGGCGTGTTTACCGAGCGGTTTAAGCTCCAGTTGGACAACCCGCCGGACGGGCTCTCGTTGCAAAAAGTTTTGCCCCTTGCCGGCGGCTTGGAACTGGTGGTGGCCTGCGATGCCGAGAAAATCAAGCCCGGCGAATCCGGCAATCTGATCCTGAACGTACTGCCCAATTTTCAGGTGGCGGCGAAGAATAACAAATTTGCCCAGCGTCGGACCGCCGCCGTCGCCACGCTGCCGGCGATTCCTTATAAAATTGTTGCCCCCTGAAATTTCCCGCCGTCCCGGATTTTCATTGAATCGAAAGCAACCTTGTCCGATGCTGAAAGCTGCTTTTACCTTATCAAAATGAATAATATTTTTCTGCTCACCGTGTTGCTGGTCGCCTTCTTGGCCCCGGGTTGCGCTTGGCTGAAACCTAAAAGCCCTGCTGCCAAACCTGCGGGGGCCCCGTCGAAAATAGTGGTCACGGCGGATTTGTCATTGGAGGCAAAAGTGGTTTCTGTCAACTCCGTGGGTCGGTTTGTCGTCTTGAGTTTTCCCGCCAGTGATCTATCCAAGGTGCCGCATACGTTGTATCTTTATCGCTCCGGTCTGAAGGTTGCCACCGTCAATATTACAGGTCCCCAACAGGGAAACATCATTGTGGCGGACGTGATTTCCGGGGAGGCGCGCGACGGCGATACCGCGCGTCAACGGTAAAAATCATTTGTCGGGCTTGTTTTTTTTTAACCGCGCTTGCCCGGTGTGGGCTAGCGGCTCCTTTTTATAAGGCGTATGCAGGTTGCTCTGATATTGTTAACTTGCATTCTCTGATGTACGTTATACTGTTGTCGTGTAAATACAACAAAATCAACCTATTCAGTGAAAATTAAGGCATACAGTTACGCACGGTTCAGCACCGGCCAGCAGATGACAGGAAGAAGTCTCGCCCGGCAGCAAGAAGCACCAGAGGTCCAAAATTTTATAAGGCATCACAATCTGGAGGTAGTGAAGCAAATGGTTGATGCAGGTGTTAGCGGGTTCAGTGGGAGAAACTTCTCAAATTCAAAAGCTCTAGGCCAATTCGTTCAACAAATCAGGCGGGGAAATATTGAAAAAGGCTCGGTCTTGATAGTGGAAAATCTGGACAGGTTTAGCAGAGATAATATAACGGACTGCATAGCTAGGTTTACAGAAATTATTAAAGCTGGTGTCTCAATTGGTGTAGTAGCAATGAACATCATTATAGATCTAGATCAGATGAATAATAATAGCATGCTTTGGAATTATGTAAGCAATGAGTTTCAGAGAGCTAGGGCAGAATCTAAACGGAAGAGTAGGTTTACCAACGACATAATACAGGATAAGCTAAATAAAGCAGCCAATGGTGAGCTAGTTCACTTTGCAGCTCAATCACCTAGTTGGATTATCGGAATACAAAACAAGGCGGGCGATAAGATATTAAAGGATACAACTGATAAATCGGCAACCGATTGGATACTTCATGAGCAGCGGGTAGAAACTGTTAAGCGTATATTTTCCCTGTATTTATCGGGCGAGTCATGCAACAACATCGCCAGCATTTTTAACAGGGAATCCATTCCTAGTTTGAAGAACAACAAGCCGGGTAAATGGACGCAAAGTAATATCAAGCAAATCCTTTCCAATAGAAATGTGATAGGTTGGGTTAAGATATTAGATTTCGAAAAAGACGATTACTATAAGAAAATAATATCGCCGAGTGTCTTTGAGAAGGTTCAAATTAGGCTAAAGTTTAACAGCACTACTCGCGGGGGAGCGGTAGATCGTGTCCCTAATATCTTTAGGGGCTTAATATTCTGCTCGTGTGGTGGTGCTATAGATGTAATCACAAACTGGAGCGGAAAGTATAACTACGCCTATTGCCGCCATGCATTCGATGGAACAAACCGGTGCACCTGCAAAACAAGGGTGAAAATGTCCACGCTTGAAATAGCTGTATTTAGCAAGTTTCGACATCCTAGCCAGTTAACGGGTATGCAGTCTCCTAAGAATGAACTGCTTGAAGGTTTAAACAATGAACTGGCTACGGCAGACATGGTCATAAGCCGCTTCGCAGAGTTTCTGGATGATCCAGAGCTATCAGATCTACCAGCGCTTAAAGCCAAGCTTAAACTTGCTGTGGCATCCAGGGAAACCTTAATAAAGAAGATTGAAGCAGAGAAATCAAAGATCGTTCAACTAGCTGAAATGCCGAATGCAGTAGGCAATATGTTTAGTCTGTTCAATGCCGATAAAGCTACAGTGATAATAAACACGCAAGAATGGTTGAATAGTTTCACGTTGTTCATGCAGGAGTTGGCTAATCGCAAAGAACTAAGAAACCTAATGCCTAGTATATTTGATCGTATTGTTGTCAGTCACAAAACAGAAGGCAGCATGGTAACAACAGGCATAAACTCGACTTTAATCAGTGGTAGCGTGATTAATACAATATTAATAAACAATACAAGGACTCGAACATACTCGATTGAATAGGGCTTTGAAATCAATGCCTCTCAAATCGAATCCTAGAGCGTTTCCTGCCCTAGTATACCATTGTTGTAGGTAGTATTATCTGATATTGTATAGATACTATGAAAGTGAGGTTGACCATAATGCGTAGCCTAGTACTAGCTGATAGGCTGTTAATTGACTGCCCACATTGCGGGGCTACTTTAGACACAAACAGTTTAACTATTCTTGCTAATATTGCAGCAGAAAAGAAACCTCTTATGTGGCAATACATGCCTTTTTTTGCGTTACTAGGAGCCGCAGTGACCGGTGCTATAGGTTTCTATCTTGCCAACTTTGTGATGCAGCCAATCCTATTTTATAGGCGAATCAAGCAAGACACGGCGAGCGATTTGATCGTATACGCTAACGCTATAGCACCAGGACCGGGTTCCAACACTGTAGCTTTACATACGCGGGTTGAAGAGCGCAGAAGCGCCCAAAGAAGGCGATCTGCGGAATTGACAGCGGTATACATCACCCTACCCAAACCATATAAAATGATTCTTAAACAACGCGACGAATATCCAGAAGATGCAGCTTCAGAACTACTGGGGCTTTCCAACACTATGAATTATGCTGCAGCAACTGAACGTGTACGAAAGATTCAGACGCTTCTCAAGCTGCCACGAATAGCGGCATAAATATCCTGCATTATAATGAGCAACCACACCTAGCTCAAGTAGTAGAGCACAAATCAGCATTACGCATCCCAAGTCTTGCTCAAGCGGGGGAAAGTTTTAAATTGACGAAAAACGTCAACATGTTCAAACTCCATAAGTATGTCAAATATCATTATTAAATACACTATTTTGACGTTTTTCTTGTTTGCGTTCTTTTTGCCAGAGACATTAATTGGCCAACCTTTTAATATCAATATTGCTACAAATGAGCCAACGGTTGATCAGACGTTTAGTGCCATGAAAGCTCTGGAGGCCAATTTCCCAATTCCTCAACCAGAGACCAACATCACGATAGCCATACTAGATTTGTCTGGGCTTGCTGGATTCAACCAAAACCATACCTGGCGTCCTAAATTAAACTTTCTGATTTCAGCTAAGACAAATGACTATAATCTTGAATTTGGTCCAGATGTCGGTGGTGACAAAAAAGCGCCGCCTGTGCAAACAAAAAAACACATTTACAACATATTGGGCAGTTTAGCACTTGTAAATGTCAGACACCTGAATATAAAGATTGCGATTCATAATTGGGAAGGGACTTCGACTTCTTCAGTTAAGTTTCAATATGGCAAACAGATGATTAGCGTCCCATATGGAACTTCTGAAGTAACAGTATCGAACGTCGATACTGGGGTATTATCATTAACTATATCCGTTCATATTCCAGGTGGAAAGCCTGCCGATGTTTTTGTTCGTGGTCCAATTAATCTCGAAATCGAGAGGAACTTAATCGCCGCTGGAGCGATGGAAATTCCTGTTCTGCCGGTATATATTTATGGTGAGGGGGGGGCTATGGTTGGACGGAAGATCTAGGCTGCCAGACGGCTGACGGCCGGAATTATACCCGCGAACAACAGCCAGTCGCTCGCCCCGTGGATCGGCACGCTTTCACCTAGACGATGGAAGGCGACGAGACGACGCTAATCCAATATTATTTTACTGCCGAAGAACTGATATGTTTCCCTATAAATGCTAACTTACTGACTTTAAGACATTTGAATCAGTTTTCTTGTTTGCAAGATATGCAGAATAGAGGTTGAAATATATTCCGCACAGCGGTCGCGTCTCGTCGCTCTGGCTCAAAATGACGGTGACTTCCTTGTCCAGCGCGATGCCGTGGCGCATTCCCGCCGTCCGGGTTTCGTAGGCTTTGATCGCCTTTTGCAGCAGTGAGTTCAGGGACGCCTCAAATTCATCAGGCGTTTTTCTCAGGCAGATGATATAGCGGTCGTAATTCTTCACGGCCTCGCCCATCTCACTCCTGAATGCATCCACAGTCATAATTTTAACTAAATCCAAATCTCCGGAATGGCGATTGAATTAGTCCGCCGCCCGCGGCATGCGACTCAAACGCTCGCCAAACAAGGCGGTTCCGATCCGCACCATCGTGGCGCCTTCTTCAATGGCGATTTGGAAATCGTCGCTCATGCCCATGCTCAACTGCGGCAGCGGCGCGCCCAGCGCCTGCTCGGCCCGGATTTTCAATTCGCGCAACTTTTGAAAATACGGCCGCGATTTTTCGGCCACTGGCGAAAATGGGGGAATCGCCATCAATCCGTGAATTTCGACGCGCGGCAGCGCGTTCAGCGCGTGCAATTCTGCGAGCAGTTTTTCCGGCGCGTAGCCGAACTTGCTGCCTTCGCCGGCGACGTTCACTTCGAGAAAAACCGGCATGGTTTTGGCCGCCTGTTCGGCGCGCCGGGAGATTTCCTGCGCCACCGCTAGGCTGTCCACGCCCTGGATTAGCTCGAATAATTCCACCGCGTCGCGGACTTTGTTGGATTGCAGATGCCCGATGAACTGCCAGCGCGCCTTGCCGGGGCAGAGAGGGATTTTGGCCTTCGCCTCCTGGACTTTGTTTTCGCCGAAAAGGATTTGCCCGCAGTCCACCATCGCGCGGATGGTTTCCGGTGGATGCGTTTTGGAAACCGCCAGCAGCGTGACGGAATCCTGGCTGCGGTTCGCCCGCGCACACGCGGTGGCGATGCGCTGCCGGATTGAATTTAAGTTTTCTGCGATGTCCATCTGTGGAAAATTACCACCCCGGCACCCGGACACAAAGTTTTCTTCGCTCTTCATCAGCGATTTCGCCACGGACCTCGACAAACTGGTCATCTTGCCGCCCAATCTGCGGATAGCTTTTTTTTGCATTGACAGAAACGTGGTGGCTCTGCGGTTTAAATATAATTTTTAAATTACACTGGCTATATGTGTATTATAATGCTAACGTACAAAAAATCCGGCTGGCTCGGTTTGATTCTGCCTCTCGCCGGATAACGATGTCTCTGGCGCTGCTTTGTTGGTGGCGGGTGGGGTTATCCGTGCGGCGTGCGTGATCGTTCTTTGACATCTGGTTTTTGTCCCGCCGCCCGTTTTGGGTTGCCTGGGTGGAGCGTGTCCGCTTCGCCCGGGAAACCTGAAAACCTTCAAAATTGAATTTTCGGTGCGGTTTGGTGCGGTTTAGTGCGGTTTAGTGCGCTCGGGTACCGCAACCAGCAGCTAGCACAACCTCCTTGTTTCCAACATCCAGCATCGAGCATCCAGTTTCCCCTTTGCGTCTTTGCTTGAAAAACTGGGTGTTTTTGGTCCAGAAACGGTCCAGTATTGGATGCTCTATCAAGAGCTTGCAATAATTGACCCTGAGCTTGGTGAAGAAACCTTGGTCCCTTGTTTCCGCATCACGCAACGAGCAACTAGTATTCCCTTCGCCCAAACCTTTCACCACATTTCCACCGGCCCTTTGGGCACGGCGATTTGCGACGGCACCAGCTCATCTGGTTGCATGAACGAGGCCACGAGCGGCGCGGGCTGGAAACGGATTTGCAGCTCGCCGCGCTCGTCCAGAAATTGTTTCCGCCAGCGGATGTAGTTCTCCAGAATTTCTTGGAACTGTTCCTGCGTGGCTACGCGGACGACGTGTTTGTTGAACTCATGGCACGGACCAAAGCGCTTGGCATACCACGGCGCAATTTTGCGGAACATCCGGCAGCCAAGTTCTTCGCCGAACACCTCAATCATCAGGTCCAAGTGCCGGCACAGCACGCGGACGCGCTCGGCGAAGTTTTCTTCCGGCGATAATTCGCCGGTTTCCAGCAGATGCAGCGTTCGCTTGAAAATCCACGGATCATAAAACGCGCCGCGCCCGATGCTCACGCCGGCACAACCGGTTTCCTCCAGCATTTTTTTTGCGGCCGGCGGCGTCACGATGTCGCCGTTGCCGATCACCGGAATATTTTTCACCGCTTCCACGACTTTGCGGATGCCGGCCAGATTCACCGTGCCGCCGAAACCTTGTTCGCGTGTCCGGCCATGAACAAAAATTGCCGCGACACCGGCAGCTTCCAATGCGCGGGCTAGGTCGGGCGCGGTCAGGTTGTCGTCGTCCCAGCCGAGGCGCATTTTGGCGGTGACGGGGATTTTCACGGCGTTGACCATGCCGCGGACGAGCGCGGCTGTTCTGTCGAGTTCGGTCATCATCGCGGAGCCGCCGCCGATCTTGACGACTTTTTTGACGGGGCAGCCCATGTTGATGTCTACTGAAGCCGCGCCGCGCGCTTCCGCGACGAGCGCGGCATCGCGCATTTCCTCCGGCACGGAGCCGAACAACTGTACCGCCAGCGGCGAATCTTCTTTCCGCGTTTCAATCAGCTTGAATGCCTTCGCGCGTTTTTCCAGCAGCGACCGCGCGTTGACCAGGTCAGTGGTGCAAAGGCCGACGCTGCCGATTTCGCGCAGGACGAGGCGGAAGGGCAGGTTGGTGTAGCCCGCCAGCGGCGAGAGAAACAGGTTGGATGATAGCGTGAGCGGACCGATTTGCACGCGGTGACAATAGGCCAAAGTCGTTCGTTGCGAAAGCCGGAAGGCCATGTTAAGCTGGACAACCAAATGTTAGACGACGATTCCAACTTGAAGGACAAGGGCGGCCAGAAAAAGGCGCCGGGCAAAGGCTTTGACAAGATTCCCGTGTTCACGCTGCTGGCGTGGGCGGGTATCATTGCGGCGACGGTTGTTCTGTTTATGATGAAGAATCATTACACCACGCCGCCCTTGGTGTTGTCACAGTCGGAGTTCCTCAGCAAATTCCAGTCGAACCAGATCGCGCACGCCACCATCAATCTTGGCGGCCAGTCTTCTTTGCTGACGCCGATCACCGGCGCTTTTTACGAGGCCGATAAGGCTGGCAACCTCGTGAAGTCGAACGGCAAGCCGGTGGAGGTGCCGTTCACGGCGCCGAATGCCTATCTCACCCAGAAGATGCTCGATCAGTTGCTGGTCTCCGACAAGATCGAGGCGGGTGCCCCGAATGTGTTGCTGACGAATTTTATTTGGGGTATCGCCCCGTTTCTGGTGCTGGGTCTGCTGTTTTATTTTTTCTTCGTCCGGCAGATCAAAATGGCCGGCAAGGGCGCCATGAGCTTCGGCAAAAGTAAGGCGCGGATTCTCGCCAAGGAGCGCAACAAGACGACGTTCAAGGACGTTGCGGGCGTGGAAGAGGCGATGGAGGAGGTCTCCGAACTGGTGGAATTTTTAAAGGACCCAAAAAAATTCCAGCGCCTCGGCGGTCGCATTCCCAAGGGCGTTTTGATGATCGGCCCGCCTGGCACGGGCAAGACGCTTCTGGCCAAGGCCATCGCCGGCGAGGCGGACGCGGCGTTCTTCAGCATCAGCGGTTCTGACTTCGTGGAGATGTTTGTCGGCGTCGGCGCGAGCCGTGTGCGCGATATGTTTGAGCAGGCGCGCAAGAGCACGCCGTGCCTGATTTTTATTGATGAAATTGACGCCGTGGGCCGCAGCCGCGGTCATGGCCTCGGCGGTGGCAACGACGAGCGCGAACAGACGCTGAACGCGCTGCTCGTTGAGATGGACGGCTTCGACACGCAGGAGGGCATCATCATCATTGCGGCCACCAATCGTCCCGATGTCCTCGATCCCGCGCTGTTGCGGCCCGGACGTTTTGATCGCCAGGTCACGGTGAATCTTCCCGATGTGCGCGGTCGCGAGGCGATTTTGAAGGTTCACGCCAAGAATGTGAAGCTGTCGGCGAATGTGGATCTGTCCGTCATCGCCCGCGGCACGCCCGGTTATTCCGGCGCGGAGCTGGCAAATCTCTTGAACGAAGCCGCCTTGCTCGCCGCCCGCACCGGCAAAAAATCCGTCGAGCAAAAGGAATTGGAAGAAGCCCGCGACAAGGTGCGCTGGGGCCGCGAACGCCGGAGTCTTGCCATGACCGACGAGGAAAAGAAATATACGGCCTGGCATGAGGCTGGCCATGCGCTGGTCAACGTTGTCCTAAAGCACACGCATCCGCTGCACAAGGTGACCATCATTCCGCGCGGGCAGGCGCTCGGCGCGACCATGTTTCTGCCCAAGGACGATGTGTTGAGCCGTCGCCGCAAGGAGATGCTCGATACCATCGCGGTGACGATGGCCGGCCGCATCGCGGAGCAGATTGTTTCCGACGATATTTCCACCGGTGCCGCCGGTGACATCCAGCAGGCCACGAGCATGGCCAAGGCGATGGTCATGCATTATGGCATGAGCGACAAGCTGGGCATGGTGCTTTACGGTGAGGCAAACGAATACGTTTTCCTCGGCCGCGACATGATGCGCGGCAAGGAATACAGCGAGGTCACGGCGCAGCAGATTGATGCGGAGATTAAACGCATCATTGATGAAGGCTACAATACCGCCAAAACCATCATCGAAACTTACCGTGACAAGCTGGAGATTATCGCCGGGGCCTTGCTCGAATTTGAAACGCTCGACGGGGTGCAGGTGGATGAAATCGTTCGCACCGGTAACTTTACGCCGCCGCCAAAACCGCCGGCTAATCTTGAGCCGCTGATCGGTGCCCCGGCGGGAACGCCGCTTCCGGAAACCCCGGCCAAACCCGTGCCACCCAAATTGCCCGGACTGGGTACGCCGGCCCCGGCCCCGGCCGGTTGACATCATTTAAATAACCAAAGCGCCGGTTCTTGGACCGGCGCTTTGGTTATTCCTTTTTTTTGGGGGAGGGATGTTGGGGCGATTTAAGTTGATAGTTTTTTAAACTTGGAAACCGCCGATGCGTATTGAGTTTTTGCAGAATTCCGATTTGTTGTGCGTGGTCTCCGCTTTGCGCCTTTGCGCCTTTGTTGTGAAAACCGTTTTCTGCTTTCCGGTCTCCGGTCTCAAGTTGCAAGTTTCAAAATGACCCTAGGCGGGGTTTTCTAGGTTCTTCAAATCTTCCACCAGAAATTGCGCCACGTCTTTGAAGCGTGCCACATTTTCAGGATTCATGGCCATCAGGGTTTGATGGGCTTCCAGGCTCGTCCGCGTGATTTGTTCGTGCGAGGGGCTGATGGATTCCGGCGTGCTGACTTTCACATCGTCAGGTAATTGCAGCGGACCGCTGGTCAGGTTGAAGAGCTGCGCGGCCCCGAGATTTTCCAGCAGTTCGCTCACCCGCACGGTGGCGTTGTGCAGCTCGATTCCCCGTCCGGCGGGCGTGCCCTGGGGATTCAGTTTCATTCCGAAACCCGCCAGCACGCCCAAAAAGGTGCTGTCCATCAAAACGCATTCGGACAGGTCGATGATGAAATGATTGAAGCCTTTTTGCGCCAGTTCGCTCAGGAGCGTCTTGAAATCCGGGCTGGACGCAAAATTGGCCCGCCCCGCGATCTTTACGCAGGCGAATTTTTTACCGATCAACACGGACAAACTGGCTGATGACATGGTTTTTCTTGATTGAAACTTTCAGGCCGCCGCCGGCGCTGGCGTCACAATTTGCACGAGTGCCTGCTGTAAAACAAGCGTCTCGTCGAGGCCGCTGGATACCAGCCGTTGGTTGCACCGCAGCAAAACGTCCATTGCGTGGACCAGTTCCGCCGGGGAATATTTTTTGACCTGCGGCAGTGCTTTGTAAAGCACATACGGGTTGAGCGCCAGCGGATTGAATTTCCGGTCGGCTGGCAGTTTGTCCGCCGGCACGCCCCCCAGCTGCGCCTTGAACGAGTTGTAATCGCGCGTCTCCTTGATCCAGCCTTCGCGCAGCAACTCTTTCAAAAGCAGCATCGCTCGCACCTTGGAAATCAGCCCGTAGAGCAGCCCGATCTCCGATTTGTCCTTGTCGAATTTCGTCTCCCAAAGCTCTTCGTCCAGCCGTTTCAGCAGGCGAGGTAGATCGCGGTCGCCCAGCGCGTCGCCCAGCGCAAACGCTCGCGCGGACTTGTTGCGGGTGCTGATGGCCTGCACGTCCGTCAATTCAACGGATCTCCGTTCGGCGGCGAACAGGCACAGCTTTTCCACTTCGCTTTCTAGCTGGCGCGGGTTCGGGCCGACGCGGTTGACCAGTTCGGCGAGGGCGTCTTCCGCGATGGGTTTGGCGCGTTGCCTGAATGCGTTCTGCGCCGCCGCCTCCGCGCGCTCGGCCCAGTCCTTGTCGTCCACCGACCAGGCGGAGAAAATTTCTACCGCGCCGGCCTTTTCGATGGTTTTAAAAAATATTTTCCGCTTGTCCACCTTGCCGGCGCTGATGAGCAGCCGGACGTTCTGCCAGGAAAATTTCTTCAGCTCCTCCGCCAGTTCCGCCAGCGTCTCCGTCACCGCGGCGGACGAAGCGGTGCGTTCCTCGCCGAGAAAATTGCAGTCGCGCAACCAGACGGCCTTGCCGCCGCCAAAAAAAGGCAGGGTGTTGAGGGCTTCGCGCAGCTTGCCGATCACGGTCAGGGCGTCGCCGCTGTTGCCCGCGCTAGCCTCGATGATTTCGTGATCCATGCCGCCGAGTTCGGCGGACCAGTCGGCGAAGATTTGGCGGGTCCGTTGCTTGACGGCGAAATCATCGTCGCCGCAGACCAGCGCAAGCGGTTTGGCGGGCGAGGCCATTTCAGTCGGATTCGGCCTCGGTGCCGGACTCGTTCATCTTGTCGAGGACCTCGCTCATATCCTCAACTTGCTCAAACAGCGGCGCGGAAACAAAGATGGGTTTTTTCTGCGCCGCCGCCAGCGCCAGACAATCGCTGGGGCGCGCATCGAGCTCGACGATTTTCCGGGCGAGCTCGTTCTGCTGCTGCAGGATGATGCGGGCGAAATAGGTGGAGTTTTTCAGATCCGTGATAACCACGCGCTCGACGGTGATGCCGAACCCTTGAAAAACTCGGTTGATCAGGTCGTGCGTGAGCGGCCGTTCCTTCGGCGCATCTCGCAGGAACATCCCGATGATCGCGCCCATTTGCGGCTCGACGTTGATAACAAAAACTTTCTCGTCGTTGCCCACAAACAGCGCACAGCCGCTGTTGGCGGGTAAGATGCCGCGAATTTGAACTGGAATCACGTCCTGTTTCATGTCTCGAATCTACGTCAGACCGCGCGAAAAACAAGCCTCGTTCCGTCAGGCCGGCGGGTAGTTCAGCCACGGCCCCAGCCATTTCTCCGTCTCGGTGATGGTGAAATGCTTCCGCTTCGCGTAATCCTTGATCTGATCCTGGCCCAGCTTGCCGACGGCGAAGTATTTTGATTCTGGATGCGCGAAATAGAGGCCGCTCACGCTGCTGCCCGGCCACATCGCAAAGCTTTCCGTGAGCTTGATGCCCGTGTGCGGCTCCGCATCCAGCAAGTCCCAGAGAATCCCTTTTTCCGTATGGTCAGGGCAGGCTGGATAACCCGCCGCCGGCCGGATGCCGCGGTATTTCTCCTGAATCAAATCAGCGGTCGTCAGCTTTTCCAGTTTGCCAAATCCCCATTCGTTGCGCACCCGCTGGTGCAGATATTCGGCAAACGCCTCCGCCAGACGGTCGGCGATGGCCTCGGCCATAATGGCGTTGTAGTCGTCGTGCCTGGCCTTGAAACCTTCAACGATTTCTTTTAATCCGATGCCCGCTGTCACCGCAAACGCGCCGATAAAATCTTCCGCCTCCTTCCTCTTTGCTCCTTCCTCCTTACTTTTGCCACCAGCCTCCTGTTTCGGCGCAATAAAGTCGGCGAGACACCAGTTCGGCGTGCCGTCACCTTTCTCGATTTGCTGCCGCAGAAAATGGAATTTTGTCCGCAGATGCAGGCGTGAGCCGTTGGTGTAGATTTCCACGTCGTCGCCGGTGGAGTTTGCCGGGAACAGACCGTAAGCCGCGCGGAGCAGCAGCGATTTTCTGGCGATGAATTCTGCCAGTAGCTTCTGCGCGTCGGCGAACAGCTTGGTGGCTTCTTCCCCGTGTTTCTCGTGTTGCAGGATTTTCGGGTAAACCCCGCGCAATTCCCACGTGTGAAAGAATGGCGTCCAGTCAATGAACGGCACGACGAGTTCCAGCGAAACCCGGAACGCGCCTGCGTGGCCGTGTGCCGAACCGCAGTCGCACTTGCCGGAATTAAAGCTCCCGGATGACAGCGTGCGGACGCCGGTGAATTCCGGCTTCGGCAAATCATCGTATTTCAGCTTTGGCGCGTTGGCGCGGGCGGCTTCGAGCGAAAGTAGTTTTGTCGTCTGGCTGCCGTGCTGTGCCCGGAGTTTTTCGTAGTCCTCGCGGAGCTGTTTCACGAACGGCGCTTTGCCGCCTTTGCTCAATAAGCTGCTGACGACGGGCACGGCGCGCGAGGCGTCGAGGACGTGCACCACCGGTTCGTGGTAATGTTGGGCCACTTTGACTGCGGTATGCGCCCGGCTGGTCGTCGCGCCGCCGATGAGCAGTGGCACTTTGAAGCCGGTCCGCTCCATCTCGCGGGCGACGTGCACCATTTCATCCAGCGACGGCGTGATCAATCCGCTCAAGCCAATGATGTCGGCCTTCTCCAGCTTGGCGCGTTCGAGAATCTTTTCGCACGGCACCATCACCCCCATGTCAATCACCTCGTAATTATTGCACGCCAGCACGACGCCGACGATGTTCTTGCCGATGTCATGCACGTCGCCCTTCACGGTGGCGAGGATGATTTTGCCCTGCGCCTTCACCACTTCGCCGCGCGCCTCCATCGCCGCTTTTTCGGCTTCCATGAACGGCGTGAGATACGCTACGGACTTTTTCATCACGCGCGCCGATTTCACGACCTGTGGCAGGAACATTTTGCCCGCACCGAACAGATCGCCCACCACGCTCATGCCCGCCATCAGCGGCCCTTCGATGACCGACAGCGGCTTGCCGTATTGCTTCAGCGCTTCCTCGGTGTCGGCCTCAACATGAAGGTCGATGCCCTTCACGAGTGAATGTGCGAGCCGTTCCTCGACCGTGCCTTTGCGCCATTCTTCTTCGATCTTCTGGTCGGCCACGGTGGTGCCTGCGCTGGCGGCTTTGAGTTTGTCGCCGAATATCACGAGGCGTTCGGTCGCGTCGGGACGGCGGTTCAATAGCACGTCCTCCACGAGTTCCTTTAATTCGGGCTCGATCTCTTCGTAAACCTCCAGCATGCCCGCGTTCACGATGGCCATGTCCATGCCGGCTTTAATGGCGTGGAACAGGAACGCGCTGTGCATCGCTTCGCGCACCGGATTGTTGCCGCGAAAACCGAACGAGACATTCGACACGCCGCCGCTGACCTTCGCGTGCGGCAGATTTTGTTTGATCCAGCGCGTCGCTTCGATGAAATCCACGGCGTAGTTGTTGTGCTCCTCTATGCCCGTGCCCACGGTGAGGATGTTCGGATCGAAAATGATGTCCTCCGGCGGAAAGCCGGTTTCGTCCACCAGTATGCGATAGGCGCGTTCGCAAATGCGGATCTTGTCCGCGAGCGTGGCGGCCTGGCCTTGCTCGTCGAATGCCATCACTACGACCGCCGCGCCGTATTTCAAAACTTTGCGCGCGTGCTCGCGGAACTTGGCCTCGCCTTCCTTCATCGAAATCGAGTTCACGATGCCTTTGCCCTGGACGCATTTCAGCCCGGCCTCGATGACTTCCCACTTCGACGAATCCACCATGAACGGCACCTTGGCGACTTCGGGTTCGCTGCCGAGCAGATGCAGGTAGCGCGTCATCGCGGCCACGCCGTCGATCATCCCTTCGTCCATGCAGATGTCGATGATGTTCGCGCCGTTCTCGACCTGCTGCCGGGCGACGGCCACTGCTTCCTCATATTTGTTTTCCTTGATGAGCTTGGCGAACTTCGGCGACCCCGCGACATTCGTGCGTTCGCCGATCATGATGAATTGCCCGATCTGTTGCGTGAACGGCTGCGAGCCCGAAAGTTGGAGCGGACGCGGTGCGATTGGAGTGCCGGGCACCGTCTTGGCACATTGGTAATCCGATTTGAAGCGAGCCGGGCCGGAGGCCGGCGCTCCGAATTCGCGCGGATGCCTTCCTTCCAGCGCTTTCGCTATTGCCGCAATGTGCTCCGGCGTGTTGCCGCAGCAGCCGCCGGCGATGTTGATCAAACCGCTCTGTGCAAACTCGCGCAGAAAATTGCCCATGTCTTCCGGTTTCAAATCAAAGCCGGTGGGCGATAGCGGATTCGGCAGTCCGGCATTGGGATAGCACGAAATTGCCGTGTCCGATTTTTCCGAAAGCTCCTCTAGAAACGGCCGCATCAAATCCGGGCCGAGTGAACAATTAAGTCCGATGGCAATGGGCTTCACATGCTTCATCGCGTTCCAGTAGGCCTCGATGGTCTGCGCGGAAATCATCGTTTCGCCCCCGCGCCCGACGGCGGCGGAAATCATGATCGGCAGAATTTTTTTGTCCTGCTCGAACACTTCCTGGATTGCGACAAGCGCGGCCTTGGCGTTGAGCGAATCGAAAATCGTTTCGACCAGCAAAAGATCCGCGCCACCCGCGATAAGACCGCGAATCTGATGCGTGTAAGCCGTCTTGACCTGGTCGAACGTGCAGATGCGGAAGCCGGCGTCGTCTGCGTCTGGGGAGTTGGACAGCGACACCGTCAGCGGCCCCACCGCGCCGGCGACAAAGCGCGGGCGGCCGATTTTGTTGGCGATGCGGTCCGCCCATTCGCGGCATTGTTTGGCGGATTGTTCGTTGATCTCCCACGCCAGGTCGTTGAGAAATTTGTTTTCGATCACGCCCTGGTAAAACGCCGGGTCTTTGCGGCCGCCGTGTTCGCGCGGGTCGTCCACAAAAAATTCGCTCTGGCCGATGCTCGTGGCGGAAAAGGTGTTGGTCTCGATGATGTCCGCGCCCGCTTCGAGAAAGCGCCGGTGAATATCGCCGATCGTTGCCGCCTGCGTCAGCGAATAGAGGTCGCCGTTGTTCTTTAGGTCTTTCTTCGAGTCCGCAAACCTCTCGCCGCGAATTTCTTTCTCGCCCAGCCCGTAGGCGCGGATGGTCGTGCCCATCGCGCCGTCAATGATGACGATGCGTTCCTTCAGGGCTTTTCGGAGCAGGTCGGCATGGTTCGACATGCCGGCAGGATAGTCAGATAATTTGAGATTTCAACTTTAAAATCAACGCATCCAGATTTGATGATATGTAAATTGTAAATACATTGCAACGTGAGATGGTAGTGACACCCGCGTTTCCGTCGGGCAACCCTGGAGCGCCGAACACCGTCTCGGCTCGTTGAGTTAACCTCCAGTGCCCAATGCCTGATGCTTTGTTCCTTCGTCTTGGTGACCTTGGCGCTTTGGCGGTTTAAATCCGAACGCCGGAGTTGGATTCCCTAACTGGCGGAGTGCGCCCGTCCCCGAGGCAGCCGGGTGCGCGGACATCTAGGCTGGAATTTTCAGACAGACTCTAAGCTTGCGAATGACTGGCCAAGGCATTTGCCTACCGGGTGGACCGGGGGTTCAGGTGGGCGGAGCAGGTGATCCGCGTCGGCGCAGGGCGATGATGGCGGCGACACACGCGGTCCACGTCGGCAATTCGTCCACCACGGGGATGAGTTCCACCACAAAGGTCGGCAGCAGCAAAATGTGAAAACCGAGCAGCCACACCGTCAAAATCATGGCCACCGCATCAATGATTTCGTCGGCGAACGCCCAGCCAAGCGGGCCTAGCAGCAGTTGCAACGCGTCCGCAGCCACGGCAATGGCCAGGGCGAGCAACATCCGGAGGCGGGTAATGACGGGTGTGCGGCAGAGCGAATGGAGTTTTCCCTGCAAATTCATCTGCCGATATTAAACATAATCCGCATGCCGTTTTAAAGGCTGTTTCTTTAGTAATGCGGTTGAAAGTTCAATGCTGATTGTTGAATCGTCCGCGCCCGTGCCGCCTGCTCCAGTGGCTCCAGATCCGCCGCCGCTCCCGCGCTGCGACGTCTGGGGTCGTCTGGCCAGCATCTTCGCCGGCAGCAGGAATTCGACCGCTTGATTCATTGACTCTGCTAGAAGCTTTGATATTTTTAAATCTCGTTTTTAACATGTAAAACTTAACTGGAATCACTCAATTTATGGCTAAAGCTAAATCCAACAAATACGTTTATACCTGGGGCAACAAAAAAGCTGACGGCGACGGCAGCATGAAGCCTCTGCTCGGCGGCAAGGGCGCGAACCTCGCCGAGATGACCCGCATCGGTCTGCCCGTGCCTCCCGGTTTCACCATTACCACCGAGGTCTGCACCTACTTCTACGCGCACAAGAAAACCTACCCGGCGGTGCTGCAGGCGCAGATGGAAGCCGGCGTCGCCAACATGGAAAAGATCATGGGCACGAAGTTCGGCGCCACCAGCGGCATGCCGTTGCTCGTTGCGGTGCGCTCCGGCGCGCGTGATTCCATGCCCGGCATGATGGACACGATTTTGAACCTCGGCTTGAATGACCAGTCGGTCATTGCTTTGGCCGACGCCACTAAGAATCCGCGCTTCGCGTGGGATTGCTACCGCCGCTTCATCCAGATGTATGGCGACGTCGTCATTGGCGTGCAGAAGCGTGCGGGCGAGGATCATGAACCGTTTGAAACGGTCATCCATGAATTCAAGCACGAGAAATATCACAAAGACGTCATTGACAGCGAACTGACCGCCGAAGATCAGGCCGAACTCGTCAAGCGCTTCAAGGCGCTGGTCAAGGAACGCACCGGCAAAGATTTCCCGACAAATCCGTGGGACCAGCTTCGCGGCGCCGCCGGTGCCGTGTTCGGCTCCTGGATGAACGATCGCGCGATTGTCTATCGCCGCAAATATAACATTCCCGCCGAATGGGGCACCGCCGTCAACGTCCAGGCCATGGTGTTCGGCAACACCGGCAACGATTCCGGCTCCGGCGTCGCGTTCACGCGCAACCCGGCCAACGGCACCAACGAATTCTACGGCGAATTCCTCATCAACGCCCAGGGCGAAGACGTCGTCGCCGGCGTCCGCACGCCCGAGCCCGTGCTCAAGCTCAAGGACGAGATGCCCAAGAGCTACGCGGAACTCATGGCCGTGCGCAAGACCCTGGAAAAACATTTCAAGGACGTGCAGGACATCGAATTCACCATCCAGAGCGGCAAACTGTTCATGCTCCAGACCCGCAATGGCAAGCGCACCGCCGCCGCCGCGCTTAAGTTCGCCGCCGACATGGTCAAGGAGAAGTTGATCGATGCCGAGACCGCCGTGATGCGCAATCCGGCCGACCAGCTCGACCAGTTGCTCGCGCCCATCTTTGATCTGTCCGAGGTCAAGAAGGCCACCATCATCGCCAGCGGGTTGCCCGCCGGTCCTGGCGCGGCTTCCGGCAGGATCTATCTCAACGCCGAACGCGCGGTGGAAGCGGAAAAGAAGGGCGAGAAAGTCCTCCTCGTCCGCCTCGAAACCTCCCCGGAAGATTTACGCGGCATGATTGCGGCAGAAGGCATTCTCACCGCCCGCGGTGGTGTCTCTTCCCACGCGGCGCTCGTCGCCCGCCAGATGGGCAAGGTTTGCGTGTGTGGCGCCGCCGCTGTCCATGTGGATTACGACAAGCAGACCGTCACCATCAGCGGCCAGACGTTTAAAGAAGGTGATTTTCTCTCCATCGACGGCACCGCCGGCACCGTTTACGCGGGCGAAGTGAAGACCGCGCCGTCCGAAATCATCGCCGGCCTCATCCACGGCGACAAAGCCGCCCAGGCCACCGAGAAATTTAAGAACTACACGCAGCTCATGAAATGGTGCGCGCAGTTCACCAAGCTGCAGGTCCGCACCAATGCCGACACCCCGGAGCAGACCAGCAACGCCGTCGCCTTCGGCGCCACCGGCATCGGTCTGACCCGCACGGAGCACATGTTCTTCGAGGGCAACCGCATCGACGCCATGCGCGAGATGATTCTCGCCGACACCTTGGAAGCCCGCGAAGCGGCGCTCGCCAAGCTGTTGCCGTATCAGCGCGAGGACTTCTTCGGCATCTTCAAGGCGCTGAAGGGATTCCCAGCCACCATCCGTTTCCTCGACCCGCCGCTCCATGAGTTCCTTCCGAACACCAAGGAAGCGCAGATGGACCTTGCGCGGAAGCTCAACATTCCCGTCGAGAAGATCACGAACCGCGTGCACGAACTGCACGAGTTCAATCCCATGCTCGGCTTTCGCGGCTGCCGCCTCGGCATCAAATATCCCGAGATCACCCGCATGCAATCCCGCGCCGTGTTCGAAGCGGCGGCGGACGCGCAGAAGGCCGGCTTCAAGCCCAAGCCCGAAGTCATGATCCCGCTCGTTGGCTTTAAGAAGGAGCTCGACCTCCAGGTGGCCATCGTTCACGAAGCCGCCGCGCTGGTGATGAAGGAGAAGAAGGTGAAGTTCGCCTACAGCGTCGGCACCATGATCGAAGTCCCGCGCGGTGCGCTCACCGCCGACGAGATCGCGCAGACCGCGGAGTTCTTCAGCTTCGGCACGAACGACCTCACGCAGACCTGCCTCGGCATGAGCCGCGACGACTCCGGCTCCTTCCTCGGCGCCTATACCGAGAACGAGATCATTAAGAAGAACCCGTTCGCCTCGATTGACCAGACCGGCGTTGGCCAGCTCATCGAGATTGCCGCCAGGAAGGGCAATGCGACCCGGCCCGGCATCAAGCTGGGCATCTGCGGCGAACACGGCGGCGACCCCGATTCCGTGAAGTTCTGTCACCGCGCCGGCTTGACCTACGTGAGCTGCTCGCCGTTCCGCGTGCCGGTGGCCCGTCTGGCTGCCGCCCAGGCCGCCATTGAAGAGAAGCGCAAGGCCAAGTCCGCGAAGAAGAAATAGGCACTAGCGTGCCGGCCAATGGGCCGAACCATTCCAAGCCGCTCCGGGCAACCGGGGCGGCTTTTTGTTTGGAAACCATTGCCGCCGATGATTTGTCGACGGTTTACCCGTTTATTTGAGCGCCGAGATCACCAGTATAAAACCGTTCGTGTCAGTGGCTTGGGCTTGCAACCTATGTCGGGGAAAGCCAAAATCCTAAAAACTCCCATCGTTGGTCGCGGCCAAACAATCAAATGGGGAATCCCAGCATAATCCAATCATGAAATATTCTACTTGTCTTATTTCCTTTGTCGGCAGCCTGGCTTTGACGGCTTCCACTGCCGCGGCGGATAATCAGGAGGTCAACGCTCAGCACGCCGGAATCGGGGTCGTGGAAGTTAAGAAAAGCAACCAGCATACCCAGCATCCCGATGCCCAATGGTTTCCGGAGGCCGGGCTGGGCCTTTTCATCCATTTGGATGAAGCTTCCGTTCGCTGTCTGGAAACCTCATGGCCAATGATTGCCGGTGCGCATCTGTCTTGGGCTAACCCGCCGCGCATTATCAGGAATGACCCCGCCGAGTTTGCCCGCGTCATCCGAGAGAAGGATTATGATCTTGAAGGGAAACCGCCGCAGATCACTCCCAACGGATATTGGGCGCTGGCCAAGGAATTCAATCCCGCAGATTACCATCCGGAAATCTGGCTGAAGCAAGCGAAAGATGCCGGATTTGTTTATGCCGTATTGACCACCAAACATCACAACGGTTTTGCCTTGTGGCCTTCGGCCTATGGCGGGTTCAACACCAAGGACTCACCCATGAAGGGGCGGGATCTGGTGAAAGAATATGTCACAGCCTGCCGCGCTGCGGGCTTGAAGGTGGGGCTTTATTTTTCCGGACCGGACTGGCATTTCGACCGCGATTACATGAATTTCATGTATCCCAAAACCGCCAAGAGATATGCCGGCAAATTGCCGGAACTTGGGCCTGACCACGTAGCCCGCCCGCTCCAGCATACGCCCGAAGAAATCAAGGCTCACCAGCAAGCGGTGGCCGAGATGGTGCGCGGCCAGATCACCGAGTTGCTTTCCAACTACGGCAAGATAGATCTGATCTGGTTTGATGGTGGGCCTTCGTGTCCGGAACGGGGTGACGTCATGCCGATCGAGCGCATCCGCCAGCTTCAGCCGGGCATTGTCATCAATCCCCGGTTCCACGGCCACGGCGATTATATCACGCCGGAAGGGAAGTTGCCCGACCATCTTCATTTGAAAGCCGATGAGTGGGGCGAACTTTGCTCCTGTTGGGCGGTCAATTGGTCGTACACTAAAAAACCATATCGTCCGTTGAATAATGTCCTGACCGAGCTTGTGCGCTGCCGTGCCTCCGGCATCAACAACCTGCTGGACATCGGCCCGATGTCCACCGGCGATTTTCCGCCGGAAGCCTATGCCAACCTCAAGGAGTTGTCCGCGTGGATGAAGCTCAATAGCGAATCCATCTACGGCACGCGTGCCTTGCCGGACAGAGAAACTGCCAGTGTCCCGGCCAGTTCCAAGGGGGAAGTCCGTTACCTCTATCTGGTCCCTGGAAAGAAAGGTGATAATAAGTCGCCCGGCAAAAAGGTTTCCATCACGGGATTGCACGGCAACTATCAGGCGCGACTGTTGGGCAATGAGCAGGCTCTCACGGTCACCACTGACAGTGACACCATGACCGTGGCGGTTCCCGCCGATGTTCCTGGCGGAAGCGTTCGGGTGGTCAAGCTGTTCCCTCGAGTTAAATAAGTTCAAATGCTTGATGGGAATAAGTAAAACCATTCATCTATGTCAGCTCAAAAGTGTTTTCTCTCCCTCCTCGCCGTCCTGCTGCTGGTGCCGCTGGCGTTTGCCCAACCGGCCGGCCGGATTCTCGTGGCGGATCCGGTTGAGTTGAATGCCGCCTTAAAAACCAGCAAGCCAGGCGATGTCATCACGCTCAAGAACGGCCGTTGGGTGGACGCCAAGATCACGGTCATCCGGGGTGGCGAACCTGGAAAACCCATTGAACTCCGGGCTGAGACACCGGGCGAAGTGATTCTGGGCGGTTCTTCCTCGCTCATCATCGCTGCGCCCTACGTCACCGTGACGGGCCTGCTTTTCAAGGATGGCAAATTGACCCCCAAGGAGAATGTCATCTGGCTCAAATCGCACCATGGCATTGTCCGGGACACGGCGATTCTCGATTACAATCCTGCCCGCTTTGAGACGAAATATCACTGGGTGGATTTTGCCGGTTCCAGCAATCTCGTGGACCGCTGCCTTTTCCAGGGGAAAAACCACATGGGTCCGCTGGTGCAGAATGACGAGTTCAACTGCCGCCACAACGCGCTGACCGGCTGCTGGTTCAAGGACATCCCGCTCAAGGCCAAAGCCAATGGCCGGGAGAGCGTGAAGATCTCCGGGGCGGGCCATGTGGACGCGGCATCTCCGGACGGGGCGTATTTCACGCTCGAGGGCAACCTTTTCGAGCATGCCGATGGCGAGGGCGTGGAGGTGATCTCCATCAAATCCAACCACAACCAGATTCTTCGCAACACCCTCATCGCCTCGGCCGGTTGCCTGAATATCCGCCGGGGGAGTTACAATGTGGTCTCGGCCAATGTTATTCTCGGCCGGGGCTTGGCGCGCGCCCAAGGCATCCGGATGTCCGGCGAGCACAATCTTGTCTCGGGCAACTTCGTGTCCGGGTGCGAATACGGCATTGCGGTTTCCAGCGGCGAATATTGGGAAAAGGCGCTGACGCCCGGCTATGTGGTGAACGACCGGGACGGCAGCGCCGCGAACAAGGCTCATTATCCGCAGAACCGATACGTCACCATCAGCCGCAACCTGCTGGCCAACAATTCCGGGCCGGACCTGGATATCGGGGTGATGGAATACAAAAAGCACTGGCCCGAAAACCAAAACGTCCTGCTGCCCGAGGAATGCCGGATTGAAAACAATCTTTGCGTGCGCCCCAAAGGCGGGGACTCCGTCATCGGGATGACGCCCGATACCCGGCCGCCCTTGGACCGCTTTACGTTCCAGCCCAACAGCTATGCCGATAATCTTCTCTACGGCGGAAAGAACCGCTGCGCCTCGGCGGCGACTGGATTTGTGGAGCAAGCCATCCCGGCGGATTGGAGCGAGGCCAAAGCCCTCGCTGGTTTCCAGCCGCTCACGCCGGCTGACGTGGGGCCAAACTGGGTTAGGACGAAAGGTCGGTAAAGCTGAACAATTCCCAGCCGCGCCGATCAGTTACGGCCTTTGCTACTGGCGGCCAATCCTTCGGCTCAAATAGAATCTCGACCATAGCCCGGCATTTTAAAGCCGCGGATACCGACATCCTCTGTTCCGCTCACCCCTTGCAATGGCTGGTCATAAGATTTGTCATCAATGCGTTCGCCGTGGTCAACGGATTTCTGGCAAAGTGGTAGGCTGGGGTGAAAATCATTTTTTGGTCGCCAGCCATGAACCACAGGGTGACGGTGCCATGATCGTGATCCATCGGCGTGGCTGTGATTTCAATGTGCCGGACGATACCGTTCTTGGTGGAGGTGGAAGTGCCGGAGAAGGACACGGTTTTACCCTGATTGACCGCCGCCAGCGCCTCATCCGGGATGTTGATGGCCAGCCGACCCCGGTCGCTTTTGAAGAAATACGGGAAGACCTTGACCTTGAAATCGCCGGTGTAGACGCCGTTGGTGCACGTGAGCGGGCCGATGCTGAGCGTGGCCTTAGCTGTGGGCAACGGCATGATGCTGTTATCTAAGATGAGCACCGGGCTGGTGGAGCCGGTTGTCGGCGGCGCCCCTTGCGCCGCACTCCAGCTGGACGCAAGCAGCCACAGGAACAGAAAACTTTTGAACATAGGCCTGCGGAAGATAGTGTCTGGGGGAATTATATCAATGCGGCATTTTATTGGTGGACCTGGCCCGGGCATTCCCCGATCCGCGACTTGTTAATCCATTTTCCTTGCAAGATCCGTCTTGGACTTGGTCAAGGCCTTGAGGGAAGTTCCCCAGGCCGGCAATATTATATTCCTGTACACCGGCAAAAAGTTGTGGGATAAGTGGATTGAGATCAGCCCGATGAAGAAAATCAGGCCGAAGGCGATTTCATGGTCGCCGGCCGGACAATCCATCTGCCATCGCCGATCACTTCGCGGAAGTGAAGGCAAAACCATCAGCAAAACACTCCGCGTCAGGGGCCCTGTAAATCCCGGGTGCGGCCCATGGTTTTGACGAAGCTGCTCGCCCTCGGAGGAGGGGAGCTGTTGTGAATTGCCGCCCCCTGCACATCTTTGAGCACGATTGCCGGTTCGCTTCCCGTTGAATCTACATGGAACCGGTTCAGCTCGACGTTCTGCACGTCATCACAAACCAGCGCCGGGCGGAAATCATGGCTGCGCGCACGCAGCGTTACATTGTTGAACTTGATCCCTTCGGCATGGCGACAGTAAAAGCCCCACGCCGGCAATTCTCCAAACATCCAAAACTCCGGATATTGCGAAGGCAGTTCCGGCACAGAATCAAGCTGGCCCAATAATATGCTGTGCCGCTTGGGAACCCCGCCGCCGGGGTAAATGATCTCGATATTCTCCAGGCGCACATTCTGCACCGGATGTCCGGGCAGCCCGATGATGGATGACGGACAGACATTCTCATCCGGCGCCTTGGAGGGTTTTGCATCCGGTTCCCAACCAAGCAATATGGCCATGCTACGGGTTTTATTGGGGAGCACGGACACGCTGACGTTTTGGATGACAACGTTCCGCAATTGCCCGATCGCCCCGTGTTTATTGCGATGGCCCAGCCGCAGAAAAATGGCGTCGCCGACGTTGGTGCCATGCACATTTTCCACCAGCACATCTTCCAGCACGCCGCCATCCACGCTTTCCAGCGCGATCGCCGACCGGCGGGTATTATCCATTGTCAGGTTCTTCGCGTGAATCTTGCGGAAGCCGCCTTTGCCCGAAGTTCCCAGCTTGAAACCGTTTTCCACCAGGGAACAGACGCGGCAATCGCTGATTTCCACATCCTCACAACCATTGCCGCCCGTCTCCGATTTGAGACAGAGCCCGTCGTCTTCCGACTTGATGTCGCAATTCCTCATTTGCACCCGCTGGCAATCAACTATGTCAATGCCGTCACTATTCTCACTTACGGCACTATCCACCTGCATGCCTTCAATCACCAGATCCTGGCAATTGGCGTAGATTTGGGTCCAGCAGGCGGCATCGCGCACGGTGATGCCGGTCACCTTCACCCGATGACAGTTGCGGAACTCAATGATCGAGGGGCGTTCCTGTTCATTCGGGCTGCCGCTGGGCTTGAGCGGAGTGGTGACTTCGCCGGTGGTGACGCGCCGCGCCACGTCCTTGGCCAGGGCGCGCCCCTGACCATTGATCGTGCCGCTGCCGGAGACCATCAGGTCTTCCTGACCATCCGCCAACAAGAGTGCAAACCGGTCCCCCCTCACATAATCAGATCGCGAGGCGCTGCCCAACAGGGTCGCATCCTTTTCGAGGACAAACTCCACATGACTTTTTAAATGCAAACTCCCGCTGAGATAGGTCCCCGGCGTTAAAACCACCTTGCCGCCGCCGGATTTGCTGGCCTTGTCGATCGCCGACTGGATTGCCACGGTATCAAATGTATTGCCGTCGCCCTTCGCCCCAAAGGCCTTGACGGCATACGCTCTTGGCAAGTCAGCGCCGCCGGCCGGAGCGGCTGATAAGATCACCACTTTCGTTAAATACACCGCCAGAAGCAGCGCATATTGGAATCTTGCGGCGATGTTGTTCATGAATTTGCGACATCATATTCAATTGGTGTCTGGTTTGGGAATGATAAGTTGCCGACGCAGCTATGGATACCCACCCATATACACGCGCGCTTTGAACTCTTTTCCCCGGCCACCTACACTGCCGCTTGGAGGCGCGGAGGATTTCATCAATCTTGTCGGCGGATGGCCTGCATCTGCGCCTGCGTGGGTGGCTTGCTCATCGTCAGGTTCAGGTAAGCCACCGCGCCGCCATTCCCCGCCGCACCGGACGGGATGGCGGGGAAGAGTTCTGACCAAAGCGTGGAATCCCGACTTCAGCCGTCAATCATTACCGTAGTTGACAATCCAGACTCGCCCTGTTAAATCGCCTTATGACAACTGAAAGCTTAAAAATGTTTTGCGATCTCGCGGAATCGCAGAGCTTTACCAAAGCAGCCCAAATCAACGGCGTCACCCAGTCCGCCATCAGCCAGCAAATCACCAACCTGGAGAGAACCTTTAGATCGCTGCTCATCGAGCGCAGCAAAAAGCAATTCCGGCTCACGCGCGAAGGCCAGGTGCTTTACGATTACGCCAGGCAAATCACCCAAACCCACGATTTGCTGCTCGGCAAATTGCAGGCATTGAAAGACCGCATTTCCGGCTCCATCCAAATCGCCACGATTTACTCCATTGGACTTCATGAATTGCCGGCCTACGTCAAGAATTTCATGAAAGTCCACCCCACGGTGAACGTCCACGTCGAGTATCGCAGTTCCCGGCAGGTGTATGAGGACGTGCTCAGCAACGTCGTGGATCTGGGTTTCATTGCTTATCCTGAAAAAAATTCCAAGCTGGAATTTGTCCCCTTTGGCAAAGCCCCGCTGGTCATCATCTGCCAACCTCAGCATCCCTTAGCCGGGCAAACGGTTGTCAAGCTCAAGGCCCTGTCCGGCCAGAATTTCGTCGGTTTCGAAGCCGACATCCCCACGCGCAAGGCCATCGACAAAATTCTGCGCGCCTACCATGTGAGTGTGAATTACGTCGTGGAATTGGACAATATCGAAACCTTGAAACGGGCGGTGGAAATTGACGCCGGCATTGCCATTGTGCCGCTCGCCGCGGTTCAGCAGGAAGTTGCCCAAAAATCCCTGGTCGCCGTGGAGATCGCAGACGGCCCGTTCTACCGTCCCATCGCCGCGATTTACAAGCAGAGCCGGGTCTTAACGCCGGCCCTGAAAGAGTTCCTGGCCACCTTGCAGCAGCCGCAGCTTGTTTAGCCAACGGCAGTTGGCTCCGGCGATAGTTAGACAGACGGCTCATTTATCTGACGGCTTGGCAAAAAGCCAGTGAATGTAGGTGATGACCAAGAGCAGGATGCCGACAGCCATCAACGCTATGCCAACCTGACCAATGGCAACCTCTTGACGACCCCAGCTAGTCTCCGATGCCGGACCGGAATAGCTAGACCAACCACTCCAAGCCATCGCGTGTGCGTTCAGTCGCAAAATGACGCCAATCAATGTCAGCACCGTTGACCCGATAAGACCTATGAGTGATTTATTCATAAAGTGTGCGTAGTCCGCCTAACGAATCAAACTGAGCCATGTCTTCCTCGCCACGGGAACCGCGACAAGGTGGCCGTCCGCCAGTACCTCTGGCGACTGGTTAGGCAGCAGGAACATTTTCATGTAATCGTTTTCCCATGCTGATTCTCTTCTCAACGGAGAACCCGAGCGTAGCGTAGAATGCGGCCACGCTCCCATTGCTCTCCATGATTTGCAGATCCGCAACCGGTAGGCAAAGTCCGGCCCGCCCTGGCTTTGGGCGTCGGTGATGTGGAGGGAATAGGTGCCATCCGCCGGCAGGGTGAGGGTGAAATAGGAGTCGGCATGGTGGGTTTCCAGGCCGATGCCCTTGTCCTCATAGTCATCATTGAAGGCCAGTTGTTTCCCGTCCTTGTCTGTCAACCGGATCAGCGAATCCAGCGGCGAATCCAAGCGGCGGGCAAACACCTCGGCCACGACCTGTTGTCCCGCCCGTCCGGCGAAATGGTAAACATCCTGTTCTCCCGGCTTGCCGATATGTCCATTGATGATGACCGGCAGGGTGACGGCTTGGACGGTGTCTCCTGAATCTTTGGATTCGCGCTCAAAAGTTTCCGGCAGATCATCCACCATGAACGGAACAGAGTTGTAAAAGCTGCCGGGCACCACCGCGATGCCGGTGGCAGCGGTGGAATTATCCAGAGTCAGTTGTTTCACCGCCAGATTCCAGCCCGAAAGTGTGATGGGTGATTTTTCCCCATTTTTCCCGCCAAGCGGGAAGACGCTGGTGACAAAGGGCAATTCACCGATCGAAAGGCGATAAATGAAATCCTCGCGGCCACGGTAAAGCGAATCATGAATCTCAACTGTGTAGTTGCCATCCGCCGGGGCTTCAAAGTGGATGACGGGATCAGGCCGGAACCGATAGCGTTGAGCGGTGGCCACTTCTTTGCCCTTGGCGTCCCGAATGGTCACCACGGCTTCAAACCAGCCCGGCACCGCGTCGGCCAGATAGGGAATCAATTGCCGCGCCTCAACGGCAATGATGAGTTGGCGTCCCTGGGTCGCCCAGAAGTGATAGCGGTCGGTTCCCGCCGGGGCAATCTGGCCATTGAGGGTGGCGGGAAGTTTAACGGTGGCCTCATAGGACGGCTGCAATTTGATCACTCCGTTTTTAGGCTTTTTGGGCGCTGACACCCAATACTGTTTGGTGGTTTCAGGGATCAGCCCCACGCAGAACTTGAACGGGTTGGAAAAACCATTGGGCGTCTTGATGCGGATCTCATGGTCACCGGGAGTGATATTGGCTGGTAACGTCAGTTGAACCGCCACGAACTTTTCGTTGATATTCGTTTTGGATTTGCCCTCTTTCCGGTCGAATTGGGCCAGTTTTGCTCTGACGATTTTCAACCGTGCCAACTCAGCCGTTCCCAGTGGTCCGAACTGCTTCTGCCGTTCCACCAGCCTTTTTAATTCTACCTGGAGTTTCTGTTCTTCCTTGGAATCCAGACCGCCCACGGCATTGTCATCCAAATAGACGGTAAAATCGTTGATGCCGGCGAGTTTTTGTCCGCCGATGATCGCGTTGAAGGTGGTGCCGGGCACGCCGCCGGCGGGATAAACATAATCGATCTCCTGCGTCGGCTTCTTCTGGGCCAGGGCCGGGAAAGCAGACAGGCAAACGGCGGTCAGCGCCAGATTTATGAATGTTCTCATGAACTGGATTGGACGCTGTCGGCATATTTTGGATACAGAAACTTCATCGGCTGGCTCCGCAAGGTCAGCCGGAGTTCCTCGCCCAATTGCAAACAGACATGGTCCGGCTTATGCAACCAGCAGATCGGAAAAAACCGATGGGACACCGGAAAGAGCAGATAGGAGATGGGAGTCGGGCATAAAAACCATCTGCCATCTGCTATCTCCCAACTGCTGGGTTTAAGGGGAACAGGAGGTTCCCGCTGCCGGCATCGTCTGCCCGGCGGGCGATGCGGATTTAGAAAAGCGCAGCGAAATTGACTAAATGAACAATTCTGCGGTGAAGGATTTCAAAGTTTGACAACTTTGCCCGTCCGCGCGGACTTGTGCGCGGCATCCAATATTTCCACCACGGTCAGGTTCACGTCCAGCGCGGCCAGGCCGGTGGGTTTGATTTCCTTGCGCGCGACGGCGATGAAATAGGAAACGGGATCGGCGTTTGCGCCGGTGAGCGGTGGCGGGATGATTTCGGTTTCCTTGAGCGCTTTGAGGGTGCGCACCAGCAACAGTTTCGCCTGTGGCACCAGCACCTGGCCGGTTTGCCCGTATATTTCCATGTCTTTGCGGTTCATCGGCCAGTTCCATGACGGTTGCAGGATGATTTGCGCGCGGGGATACGTCAGCACGATGGTCGCGTCATCCTCGACTTTGGGATAGATGTCGGGCTTGAGTCGGGACGCGACGGCGAAGACAGATACGGGTTTTTGCCCGTCGAGAAACCACGTGGCCAGATCCGCGCCATAACAGCCAAAATCATTGATGGGGCCGCCGCCGTTCAAAACCGGGTCGGTTAGCCACGCGAGGAAATTGGTGGAGCAGCCGATTTCCTGCGGCCCGCGGTGGCCGTGATGGAACACCATCTTGCGGATGTCGCCGATCTGATGTTCGTCGTGAACCATCGCAAACGCCGCCGCGTTGCCCGGATACCAGCTGGTTTCATAGTTCACGATCACCTGGATGCCGCCTTTCTGCGCGGCGGCGGCAATGGCCCGCGCCTGTTTCATATTCGTGGCGAGCGGTTTTTCCACCATCACATCCACGCCGTGCGCGGCGCAGGCTTCCACGACGTGCTGATGTTCGAAGGTGGAGGTGAAGGTGGCCACGGCTTGCGGCCGGGCTTTTTCGAACAGGGAATCAAGGCTCGGATAAAAGAGGTCCGCCGCGAGATGAAACCTTTTAGTGTAGCGCGCGATCAAATCCTGATTGGTTTCCACAATACCGACGAGTTGCACATCGGTCCGGCCGGCGAGTCGCGGCAGAAAACCCAGCGCGTGGTCGTGATTCAGTCCGACCATCGCCAGACGTACGAGCGGTTTGGCGTCCTCCGCAGGCAAGTTACCGCCCAGCAGCAGTAAGCCAAAAAGAATGAGGTGAAGTGTTTTCATAAACAGATTGTTCCGGCAACCAACGCGAAAGGTTGGGTTATGGAGCCGGTTCGGCCAGCAGCTTGGTGACGACTTTTTCCACGTTTTGCGGTTGCAGGCCGATGCTGCGCAGGATGCCCTTGCGGTCGATCACGGCATAGGTCGGGTAATATTGCACGCGCCAGGCTTTCTCGGACTTCAACTGCGGATCGCGGGCGGTCGGATATTGGATGCCCCGGCTTTGGACGAGGGCGGGCATCTCTTCCTGGCCGTGCTTGGAGGTGCAGATGCCGACAATGACCAAGCCCTTGGCCGAATATTTTTTCAGCATCTCATTATTATGCGGAATGGCGGCCTTGCACGGGCCGCACCAGGTCGCGTAAAAGTCCACGACGACGACTTTGCCTTTCATGTCGGCGGGCTTCACCTCGCCATTGATCCAGCCGGTGGTGTCGAGCGCGGGCATAGGCTTGCCCTCCAACGCGGCATGGCTGGCGCGATCCTGCGGAGTATCGTCCCAAGACCAACTGTCGGGAAATTCGCCGCCGAAAACGGTTAGCGCGCCCAAGAGAAGCGAAAAAATGGCGATGCGGGGGGATAGTCTGGTGGTCATGTTGAAGGTCTAACAAAAGGATTGGCGGCTGACAATAGTCAATTGGGCGGCAAGGGCACGGTCAAGTCGCGCCGGGGCGAAAGTTGAAATACTCTAATCACCAAGATATGCGGACAAGAATTGGGCCGGTGAGGCTATCGGGCATCCGCAATGGGTCGCTTTTACTTCCCGCCTGAGTCTCATCGGCCTGATTTAATATAGGACTGTTCTGCCAGTTTGCAAGAGAGGCAAAGCATGTTTCTGAGCGGTGCTATTAAAGTCGACCCTGAATGTGGGATGGAAGCAATCCGCTGCGCGGGTGGGGCCGCCAAAGAGTTCAATCCAGGTTGGTCTGGTTGGCGGCGCTGTTCTTTTTGAGACTGTTCTGGAGGGTGTTGACGGCGTGCTTGGCGGCGGCAAGCCAGGAATAGTTCCGGCTCTCCAAAAAATTACGGAGCCGGTTGGCCGGGGTGCGGTGGCGATAGTTTTTGCCCTGCCAGATGCGCTCGCGGGTTTGCGGGTTCAGGGCCCGCGTCCAGGAGGCGGCGGAGATGTGCCGGTGGCCGTAATCGGTCACGGTGATTTCACGCGGGATTTCGACAAAGCGCTGGTCGCAGATGTTGCCGTAATTGGCGCAGTTCTCGGTGTAGGTGTCGGTGGTGCAATAGACGATGTCGCCGTTGGGCTTCACGGGTTGAACGCAACTGGAGTAAAGCACTTCCTTCGTCTCCTTGATGCCGCCAAAGCCGTCGAGCGGCGCATAGGAGAATTTGCCCTTGTAGTAGCCTTCAAAGCGGTAGAGCGAGGCATTGAAGCCGCGCTGCCGAAACTTTTCGCGGAATTCATGGCCGACGGTGAGGTCGGGCAGATGGACGATGGAGACCGGGATGAAACTGCTCAGAAGTCCTGCCGCCCGAAGCCGGTCGAGCTTGCTGGTGAATTCCTCGAAGTCGGCAAACTCAAAGTGAAACGACGGCTGGACGATGACTCTGGTTTTCTCCCGGCGGCACGCGGCGACCAGCTTTTCCACGTCGAAGCTCAAATTGGTGACGATCAGCTTGGAGCGCCAGCCTTGGACCCGGCTGACGATGTCGAAAAAATCGGCGTGCAGGCTGGGTTCACCGCCGGAGAAAATCAGCTTGTCGAAATCGTCCTTGAAGGGAAAGGCGTTGAGGCCGGCGATCCATTCCGCGCCGGAGCGGCGTTGATTGGAGACGATTTTGCGCCGGGACTCGCTCAGGTCGAACATCGGCCGGTCGAGTTCCTGCCGCTGGTTGCAATAGGAGCAGTCGTAGTTGCAAGAGCGTGTCAGCGACACGTCCATTATTTTTGAAAGGGCGGGTTCAGCAGGCATATTTTCCTTCGATTTCGGCCATCGGGACATCCGCGCCGCGGCTGGCGGACAACGTGAGGGCTTCGATGACCTTCAGGGTTTTGATGGAATCGTCCACGTCGGTTTCCGGCTGCAGGCGGTTTTTCACACAATGCGCAAAATGTGCCAGCGCATTGAAAACGGAATCACTCACTATCTCCGTCCGGCAGGGGATTTTCAATGGCGGCTTTGATTTTGGCCGGTACAAAATGTTGCATTTCTTCAGGTCGCTGGAAATCTCTCCGTCCTCGCCGGTGAACTCGACGCGCTCGTAGGTGGTGTCAACGGCGTTGGCTAGCGAGGCGTCGAGCGTGGCGGTGACGCCGTTCCGGAACCAGAACCGGCAGTGCGCCGTGTCCTCGCCGCATTCGGCGGGCAGCGCGCGGTTTTCGAAAACGGCGTTCACGCGTTCCACGTCGCCAAACCAGTGCAGAAAGAGATTGATGAAATGAATGCCGGCATTGTGGGTGACGCCGCCGCCGGTGCGGTCGCGGTGCAACGTGGCGAAGGACGGCAGGCGCCGCAAATCCTGGTTGTGAAACGCCCGGACGGAGATGATTTTGCCGATGCGGTTTTCCGTGACAACCTGTTTGAGCACGCGGTTGCGGTCAAAGTAACGCTGGTTGAAATCCACCAGCAACACGCGGCCGGACTTTTCGGCGAGGGTTCTGAGCGCGAGCGCATCGGCTACGTTTTGCACGAGCGGTTTTTCGCAGAAGACGTTCAGGTTGCGTTCGAGCGCCGAGCGCGCAAGCTCCAGATGCAGATGATTCGGTGTCAGGATGAGGGTGGAGTTTATGCCAGATGAGAGCAGGGCGCCGGCATCAGTGAAATGTTGGGCCGGATAGCGCAATGAGCGTTGGGCGCAATGGAATTTTACCTCGTCTCGCGCCAGAATCCCAGAAATGACCAGCGGTGAATTCCTTTTATTCAAGGCCGGGACATAGGCGTAATCAAAAAACCTGCCCGCGCCGAGCAGGCCACAGTTCAATTTGTCTGGCGTCGGATTAGTCTTGGGGCCAAGGCGCTGCCACCGCGTCACCAGATGGGAACACAGTTGGCGCAGGGCAGTTGGAAAAGAGTGTTTGATAGTTTTTTCCTCGCGGGAAATTTTCGCGGCCAATCGTTCTGCCGTCAAGCCCGCGCTGTTGCATGATACTGCGTGAATAATTTCACAAACTATTCTTGCGGACGGTTCAAGGGGTTGCTAAATAAGACGCGCGATTTTTATTCAGCAGCGCAGCTTTTGACGGGTTGCAATTTTAACTTTTAGACGAAGTGATTTTTCCCAAGTGGACAAACAGTTTGCCTTTAGTGTTGGGCGCGGTGGCCGCCTTGGCGGGCATTGGCGTGGCGGCGGGCGTGACGATTTATCTCACGCCCAAATACACCCGCGCGGGCTACCAGCCCGTGCAACCGGTGCCGTTCTCGCATCAAGTCCACGCGGGCCAGCTCGGGCTGGATTGCCGTTTCTGTCACAATGGGGTGGAGAAATCATGGTTCGCCAATCTGCCCGGAGCATCCACCTGCATGAACTGCCATAACGTCGTGCTGAAAGACGATCTGCGCCTGCAAATCGTCCGCGACAGCGCGGCAAACAACACGCCGATTCCGTGGGTGCAGGTTCACAAGGTGCCGGATTATGTCTATTTCAATCACTCCGTTCACGTGAATCGCGGTATCGGTTGCGTGAAGTGCCACGGCCGCGTGGATCAGATGGACGAAGTGCGCCACGAAGAATCCTTGAGCATGAGTTTCTGCCTCGACTGCCATCGCAATCCGGCGGCGAACATTTGGCCGACGGATAAAGTCACCAAGCTCGACTGGCAATGGAGCACCAATGCCGTTGAAGCCGACAAGTTGCAGGAGTTGAACGGCCGGAAGTTCGTTCACGACTGGAAAGTGGAATCACTGCAAAGCTGCTCGGCCTGTCACCGCTAATGAATTCGAATCAGACCAATTCAACGCCCGCGAATGGCCGTCGTTACTGGCGCAGCCTCGATGAACTGGCCGACACGCCGGAATTCAAAGACTGGCTGCACCGCGAATTTCCGTCGGGTGCCAGTGAAATGGTGGAGGATGGATCGAGTCGCCGCCATTTCCTGAAAATCATGTCGGCGTCGTTCGCGCTCGCGGGCGTGGCGACGCTTGGCGCAGGCTGCCGGCGACCCGAAGAGAAGCTCGTGCCCTACGGCAAGCAACCGGAAAATTACACCTACGGCGAAACACAATATTTTGCGACCGCGATGCCCACGCGCACCGGCGCGATTCCGCTGGTCGTCAAATCCTACGAAGGCCGGCCGGTCAAGATCGAGGGCAACGCACTGTTCCCCGGCGGCAATGGCGGCACCGACCGCTACGCGCAGGCCTCGATTCTCGACCTTTACGACGTTGACCGCGCGCGGCATTTCAAGCATGACGGCAAAGTGGTTTCCCGCGAAGAAGCCTTGAACTTCCTCGATGGGCTTTCAAAGAAGTTTTCCGCGAACCAGGGCGAAGGGCTGGTGTTTCTGGCTGAAAGCAGCACCTCGCCGTCGCGGGCGCGCCTGCAAAAAATCATCGCGCAGAAATTTCCGAAATCGCAGTGGTTCACCCATGACGCGATTGATTCCGGCATTCATCAGCGCGCGGCCACGCAGGCGTTTGGCCAGCCGGTGAAGCCGGTATTCCATTTCGACCAGGCGAAAGTCATCCTGTCGCTGGACTGCGATTTTCTCGGTGGCGAGGATGGCGCGCATGAGCACATCCGCAAATTCGCCGCGGGCCGCAAGGCGGAGCAGGGGATGAGCCGGCTTTACGCGGTGGAAGCACTGTTCACGCTCACCGGCGCAAACGCGGACCACCGGCTGCGTCTGCCAGCCACAATGGTCGCCAATGTTGCCGCGGAAATCTTGAGGGAAGTTAAGGGTGGCCCGCCTTCGCTATCGTTGTGGATTGCGGAATGCGCGAAAGATTTGATCGCGGCTGGTAAAAAAGCCTTAGTCGTCACCGGTCAACGTCAGCCGATTGAAGTTCATCTGCTCGCTCAGGCAATCAATTCTGCGCTCGGTGCAATTGGTAATACGGTTTCACTAATTCCATCAGCCGAAATTGCTGGGCCGGTACGGAAAGATCTCAACCTGGAGATCCTTAAGACATTGGTGATTATCGGAGGCAATCCAGTTTATAATGTTAATTTCAATTGGAAAGGTGCCCCATCAATAGTCCGACTGGGCTATTATGAAGACGAAACTTCGGAAATGGGGCAATGGAATTTTCCGGCGACGCACTATCTCGAATCTTGGGGTGATGCGAAGACTGACGGTGGAACGGCAGTTCCGGTTCAACCATTAATTCAGCCGCTATTCAGCGGATTGACCGAATTAGAATTTCTAGCGCGAATCGCCGGCGAATCGCAAACCCGTCCTTATGAGATTGTTCGTGTGACATTTGGCGGCAACGAAGAGAACTGGAAAAAATTCTTATTTAATGGATTCGTCGGTAATTCTGCTCCAGATCCGGTTGGTTTGTTGAAATTTTCAATTCCGGTTCCAAAAATTTCCGATGTTGCAGCCCCGTTGGTTTCCAATCTCGAAGTTGTTTTCTATCGCGACTCGAAAGTGGACGACGGTCGTTACGCGAATAACGGCTGGATGCAAGAATTGGCCGATCCCATCACCAAGATGACTTGGGATAACGCCGTGCTCGTCAGCCGCAAGACGGCGAAGGAGCTTGGCGTGGCGAACGGCGACATGGTGGAGATTTCATTGAATGGCCGGAGCGTCAAAGGTCCCATCTGGGTGCAGCCCGGCATGGCGGATTATTCGCTCGGCCTTGCGCTCGGTTATGGTCGTGAAAAGGCAGGCCGCGTCGGCACCGGCGTCGGCTTCAACGCCTATAAAATATTCTCGGGCAAATATATCGAGACCGGCGCGACGGTTAAAAAGACCGGCGCGACTTATGTGCTCGCCTGCACGCAGCATCACTGGAGCATGGAGGGTCGTCCGGCGGTGCGCGAATTTAATTTGGCGGATGCGATTGAAGCGGCGGAGAAAAAGGAAAATATCGCCGAGGAAAAATTCCACGGCATCGAGCCGCCCATCGTCAAATCGCTTTATCCGAATCCGCTCGATGAGGCCAAGAAGACGGCGCTGCACCAGTGGGGCATGACCGTGGACTTGAATGCGTGCGTCGGCTGCGGCACCTGCGTCGTCGCTTGCCAGAGCGAAAATAACATTCCGATTGTCGGCAGGGATCAGGTGTTGCGCGGGCGCGAGATGCATTGGATTCGTGTGGACCGCTATTTTACGACCAACCCGAAGCGGAAACATAATCCGAGCCGGTTCTCCCCGTCGGCGGACATGAATCAGCGCGACGATTCGCAGCAGTTTCAGGAGTGGATTGATGACGTTCAGGCGGTGAACCAGCCGATGATGTGCTCGCATTGCGAGTCAGCGCCGTGCGAAAATGTCTGTCCCGTCGCCGCAACGGTTCACGACCAGGAAGGCCTGAACGTGATGGCTTACAACCGATGCATCGGCACGCGCTATTGCTCGAACAACTGTCCTTACAAGGTCCGCCGGTTCAATTTTCTCGATTACAACAAGCGACCGCTGACGGAGCTGAAGGGCACGCTTTATTCCACCACGCTGACGCACAAGACGGATGGCGAATGGGATTTGCTACGCTGGTTTAAGGATCCGAATTCCGGCATGCGCACGGAAGACGAATGGGATCTCATCAAGCTTTCGAAGAATCCCGACGTGACGGTTCGGATGCGCGGGGTGATGGAGAAATGCACTTATTGCACACAGCGCATCGAGCACGCGAAGATTGCGCAGAAGGCGAAAGCCGGCGCGAGCGACTACGTGCGCTTGACCGAGGTGGCCGGGAATATTCCAAAAACGGCATGTCAGCAGGCATGCCCGGCCGGCGCGATCATGTTCGGGGATGTGAGTGATGCGAACAGCTCGGTCTCGAAGCGGAAATTGTCGCCGTTGAATTATTCTGTTCTCGGCGATTTGCTGACGAAGCCGCGTACGACGTATCTGGCGCGCGTCCGCAATCCAAATCCCGCGATGCCGGATTATCACGCGCCGTTCAGCACGGAAGAATACGAAAACACGCTGCTGACGGGACAAAAAATTTAACGACGAATGTCTGATACCGCCAACATCGAAGAATTGAAGCAGCTGGCTCCGCCCGCCGAGCTACGCCGTGCGCCGGTGATCGAGGGCAATCAAGGCCTCGGCTGGCTGACGGACAAGTTGTTGGCATTTGCCGAAGCCAAGGTGCCGCTGTGGTGGTGGTTTGCATTCCTGCCAGCGGCGTTTGCGGCCACGGTGATTTTCCCGGTCTGCCTGTTTTATCAGGTGTTTACCGGCGTCGGCGTCTGGGGTAACAACCACCCGAACATGTGGGGCTGGGATATTGTGAATTTCATCTGGTGGGTCGGCGTTGCGCACGCGGGCACGCTGATTTCGGCAATGCTATTTCTGACTCGGCAGCATTGGCGGACCACCATTGGCCGCATGGCCGAGGCGATGACGGTTTTTTCCGTGATGATGGCCGGACTTTATCCGGCGATTCACGTCGGCCGCGCGTGGTTCGACTGGTTCATGTTCCCAGTCCCTAATTCCAACGGTAATTGGCCTCAGTTTAAATCGCCGCTGATGTGGGATGTGTTCGCGGTGAACACTTATTTGATGGTGTCGTCGCTGTTCTGGTTCATGGGCATGATTCCTGACTTCGCGGTGATGCGCGACCGCGCGACGACGCGCGTCCGGAAAATCATTTTCAGCCTGCTTGCGATGGGGTGGACCGGTTCCGCGTGGCAATGGCACAACTATGAGAAGGCTTACGTTGTTCTCTGCGGTCTGTGCACGCTGCTCGTGTTCACGGTGAGCTCCATCGTCGGGCTCGACTTTTGCACCTCGCAGCTTGCGGGCTGGCACGCGACGATTTTCCCGCTTTACTTCGTCATTGGCGCGGTGTTCTGCGGCTTCGGCATGATGCTTGTGTTGCTAACTTCGCTGCGCAAACTCTGCCACTTGGAAAACGTGATCACCAAAAGCCACATTGACAAGGTTGCCAAGCTTTGTTTGGTTAGCGGCCTCATCATCAATTACATCTACCTGATGGAAATCTTTATCGCGTGGTATAGCGGTGACCCTTATGAACGCTGGGTGTTCGGCCACCGCTTCTTCGGCCACAATTACGGCTTCTTCGGCTGGATGCTCATTGGCATCAATGTGTTGATGACGCAATTGCTCTGGTTCAAAAAAATCCGCTCCAACCTGGTCGTGCTTTTCTTCATCGGCCTGTTCATCAACTTCGGCATGTGGAGCGAGCGCATGGTCATCGTCGTCGGCTCGACGCATCAGGATTTTCTACCGGCGAACTGGGGCCTGTATCATCCGACGATCTGGGACATCGGGCTTTATGTCGGCACGCTGGGCGCATTTTTCGTGCTTTATCTGCTGTTCGTAAAATTTCTGCCGGTCATCGCCGTTTCCGAAGTGAAGGGCGCGATGCCGCAAGGTGACCCGCATCATCCGCTCGGCGGCGCGCAGAAAGGAGGCCGCTGATGAACGAAAAGATCTACGGCCTCTTGGCGGAATTCAACACGCCCGGCGATCTGTTGCGCGCGGGTGAAAAACTCCGCGCCGAAGGCTTTCAAAAATGGGAAGCGTTCACGCCGTTTCCGATCCACGGCCTCGACAAAATCATGGGCTACCGCAACTCGCTCGTCGGCTGGGTGGCGCTTGCTGGCGGCGGGTTCATGTTTTTAAATGTCGTGTTCCTGATCTGGTTCACCAACGCGTTCGATTATACGCTCATTGTCGGCGGCAAGCCGATGTTCAGCGTGCCGATGACCTTTGTGCCCGCCTATATCATGATGATTATGGGCGGCGCGCTCGGCGCGCTTATCGGCATGTTCGGCCTCAACCAGCTTCCGCGCCTGCACCATCCGCTGCTGTTCAATAAACGCTTTGAAAGTGTTTCGCGTGACAAATTTGTCATTGTTATCGGTGCCAACGATAAAAAGTTCTGCGCCACGGAAACTAAAAAACTGCTCGCCTCCATCGGCGGTGCCAACATCGAAATTGTGGAGGACCAAGAATGATCCGCATCCTGATTTCTATTGCGTTGATCGGCGCGGCCCTCGGCGCGGCTGCCTTTGGCATCCTTGGTTTTCAAGGGAGCCTAATGCGCAAACCGCCGTTTGAATTGTTTCCGGACATGGATCGTCAGGCGAAACTGCGTCCGCAGGAACCCAATCACTTTTTCGCGAACGGCGTTAGTTCGCAAATCCCGCCCGTCGGCACCGTTGCCCGCAGTGAGGCGTTTCAAACCATGAGCGGCGAAGTTTACGCGTTTGAAGATTCGCCCGTGAACACCGGGCGCGTCACCGGCTCGACCAACTTTGTCGAGACCATTCCGCTGCCGGTCAACGAAGCCTTCATCCAGCACGGACGTGACCGATTTGATATTTATTGCGCGCCGTGCCATGGCCGGCTTGGTGACGGCAACGGCATCACCAAAAAAATCGGCGTTATGGCTGCGGTCGCCAATTTGCATGACAAACGCATTGTGGAACTGACCGACGGCGAAATTTTCAACACGATCACTTACGGCAAGAGCACGATGGGTGCTGCGGGTCCGCTGGTGCCGACGCAGGATCGCTGGGCCATCATCGCGTATTTGCGTGCGCTGCAATTGAGCTGGCTTGGCGCGAAAGACGATTTGCCGCCCGCGCCGCCGGCTGCGGCTGCGTTAAAATGATTTTATGAGTTTGCCGCAATCCAACCAACCGACGCCCGTGCTGAAAAGCGCGCTGCCCGGCGCCATGATTTTCTTCGGCGCCGTGTTGACCGCCGTTGGTGCGGTGGCCAGCTTCATTCGCAACGACGGCAAGGAACTGGGTTTCGCATGGCTGCTGGCGTTCATGTTTTATTACAGCATCGCCCTGGGTGCATTGTTCATGGTGATGGTGCATCATCTGACTGACGCCGGCTGGTCGGTTGGCATCCGCCGCTTCTGCGAACACCTTGCGTCGCTGTTGCGCTGGCCGATGATTGTGATGTTTTTGCCGGTCGGTTTGCTCGGTCCTAAAATTTATTCGTGGATGACCGCTGGAAATGCTGCCACGAATAATCTCATCGCGGCAAAATATCCAGTGTTCACGGTGCCCGGCTTCTGGGTTACGTCGGCGGTTTTCTTTGGCATCTGGTGGTTGCTCACCTCGCGATTAAGTGCGCTCTCATTGGAGCAGGACAAAACCGGCGCGGCCGAATGCACTCGCAAGCTGCGCTTCCATTCCGGTTGGGGCATCGTTGCCTTTGCGCTGACGCTGACCTTCTCCGGGGTGTTGTGGATGCAGGCGGTTTCATACCAGTGGTTCTCCGCGATGTATGGTATTTATTTCTTTGCCAGCAGCGTGTGGGCGGGACTAGCCGTGATTTACGTCATCGCCGTTACGATGTTGCGTCAAGGCATTTTGAAGCCGGTGCTGAAGCAAAATTATTTTTATTTCATCGGCGTGCTGCTGCTTGCGTTCACGCTGCTCTCAGCCTACACCGAGTTCGCGCAATACTTTGTCGTTTGGAATGCCAATATGCCGGAAGAAACTTTTTGGTATCTTATCCGCGAAAACGGCAACTGGTGGTGCTTGAGCATGATTTTGATACTTGGAAAATTTTTCGTGCCGTTTTTCGCGTTGCTGCCGGTTCACGTAAAGACCAATTTTAAAGTGCTTGTTCCGGTTTGTTTGCTCATCGTGGTTATGCACTTCACAGACCTGGTGTTCAATATTTTGCCCTCGCTACATCCTGGAGGCTACAATCTGAAATGGTTCATCCTGCCGCTCGGTTGCCTGCTATTGATGGGCGGAGTGTTCGCGAAAATATTTGTCGCCAAGTTTAACGCCCACCCGCCGTATCCGCAGCGCGACCCGCGCCTGCTCGAAGCAATGGGGGTCAGCCCGAACATCGTCAGCGACCTTGTTGACGCCAACGCTGGAGGTGCGAAATGAGTATTGAACGTATCAACCGCGCCACCGCCGCGGCGCTCGGCTTTCTCACCGGCGCCGGCATTTTCTTAGGGCTAGCTGTGGCCGTGAAACTGAATTTGAACGCGCCGGCGATTGACGCCGACCGCGCCGCTGAACGCAGCCAGGCGCTTGCGGAAATCCACGTGACCGAAGAAAAATCATTAGCCACCACCGCCACGCTAGATGCGCAGCGCGGTATTATGCGGTTGCCGATTGAAGACGCAATGAAGCTGTCCGCGCAGAAATGGCGGAATCCATCCATTGCGCGCGCTGATTTGAATGCCCGTGCCGAAAAAGCTGCAGCGGAATTGCCCAAGGCTCCGGAAAAACCCAGTGCTTTTGAATGAATCCCACCGAGAACAAGATATTTGGCGCGAACGAGATTGACACCTCGTGCCGCGTGCCGCTGCTGGCGCTGTTTGGTGGGGCTGCGCTCTGGCTGGTGCTCGGCTTGGCGCTGGGCATCGTAGCGATGCTGTCGTTTCACAAACCGGATATTTTCGCTGACTGCCCGTTTTTGAACTGCGGTCGCGCGCAGGCGGCGGCGAACGATTTGCTGCTATACGGTTTCGCAATGCCCGCCGCACTCGGTGTGCTGCTTTGGATTTTTGCGCGCTTGAGCCAGTCGCCGCTCGCTCTCCCAATTGTTCCGGTCATTGCCGCAAATCTCTGGCACGTCGGCGTGCTCATTGGCACGTCGGCAATTTTGATCGGTGAAAGCACCGGTCATCCGTGGCTGGAATATCCGCGAGCGGCAGTGGTGTTGCTGTTTGCCGCCTTTCTGCTCATCGCGGTCAGCGCCGTGGCGACGATGGGCTTGCGGCTAAACCGCGAACTTTATCCGTCGCACTGGTTTTTGTTCGCCGCGCTGCTTTGGTTTGTGTGGAGTTACGGCACAGCAAATCTTTTTTTGGTCTGCAATCATCCACCGCGCGGCGGCGTGCAAGCGGTTATTAACTGGTGGCTGACAAACAATTTGCTGTTCGTGTGGCTCGGTCTTATTGGCGTTGGCATCGCGTTTTATTTTCTGCCGAAGATTGCCAGCAAACCACTGGCCAATTCCGGCTACACGCTGTTCGCATTTTTGACGCTGATATTTTTTGGAACTTGGGTTGGCATTCCGCAAAGCGCGCCGGTGCCGGCATGGCTGCCGACCGTCAGCGCGTTTGCCGCATTGCTGAGCCTCGTGCCGGTGATCGCCATCGGCATCATTGCCTGGAAAACCGTCTGTGGGGCAAAGGTTTCGTGTTTGGGCGGGCCGTTCTGTTTCATTAAATTTGGCATGCTGGGCTTCGTGGTTTCGAGCCTGCTATACCTCAGCGAGTTTTGCCCGCGCGCCAGCCGGGTGCTGGACTTCACTTGGTATAATTTTGGCGTGACGCAATGGCAATTGCTCGGTTTCGCCGGTATGATTCTCTGCGGCGCTATCTACGAAATCTTGCCGCGCGTTATGGATCGGGAGCTTCCATTCGCCAAGCTGGCTAAACTAAATTTTTTCCTGTTCGCCGGCGGCACGCTGCTCTTCGTGATTCCGCTGCTGATTGGCGGCGTGGAGCAGGGGCTGAAACTGCGTGATGCGGCGGTGCCGTTCGCCGACACCAGCGCGGTGGCCTTGAAATTTCTCCGTCTCAGCACCACCGGCCAGTTGCTTCTCCTGCTTGGTTCGCTCTGCCTGTTGCCTAACATTTTGGCCATGACGATCCAGTGGAAGTTGGGCTTGGCAAGAACGGTGATTGCTTACATCAAATCGCCGCTGGAAACCCCGGAGGTGAAATTGTGAAAACCGGTTTCTCGGTATTTTGGGCGGCGTTCGTGGCCCTCGGCGCATCGTGGTTCGGCCTGATTTATGGACCGCTGAAACAGCTCGGTGGTGCGAAAGAGACGGCCGTGCTCCAATCCACGGAAAAATGGCCGGTGCAACGTACTGGCGATGCGACGCTTGGCTTGCAGATCTATCGTGCCAACGGCTGCGCCGCCTGCCACACGGAACAGATCCGCCAGACCGGCGCGGCGCATGTCATAGCCTTCACCGATCTCGGCGTTCATCAGGCGGCGGATTTGAAGAGTTTTATCGCATCGCTCATGGTTGTGCCGGAATTGATGAATTACTCCAACGTCATCACCGTCAACCTCGCCGGATGGAGCGGCGAAATGCCGAAAGTGCTTTATCGTGGCGCGGATGATGCCGTGGTTTCCATGCTTGGTGACAAGTTGAAAGCCGTCGGCGTGAAGACTGAGGCGCGCGTGGTCGCCACCGGCGCGGACATCGCGCGCGGCTGGGGCACGCGGCAGAGCGTCGCGGCGGATTATTTGTATGACACACCGGTTCTGCTCGGCAGTTTGCGCGCCGGGCCCGACCTTGCGAGCATCGGCGTGCGTTCACCGGACATAAACTGGCAGTTGCAGCATCTTTACGCACCGCGTTCACTGGTGAAAAATTCCACGATGCCGGCATTCCGGTTTTTGTTCAAAGCACAGAAAAAAGTGGATGGCAAAGATGCCGCTGACGCGCTGGTGTTGCCAATAGAATTTGCGCTTACGGACGGCATGGAAGTCGTGCCAACGCCGGAAGCCAAGCAGCTTGCCGCTTATTTGGTAAGCCTGAAAGCCAATGTGCCACTTTACGAAGCGCCGTTCACCCCGATCACCGTAGCCAAATGAGCGACGAAAAGAAATCCTGTTGCAGCAACGAAACCGGCGAACCGACCGTTACCCGCTCATCCGCGCCGATGTGGATCATTGTGGTGACACTGACGCTGCTGTTCACTGGGGGCTTATTTATCGACAGCCATAGCGGCTGGTTTGGAAAAAATATTTACGCCCCCTACAAGTCGCCGGAGCAATTGGAATCTTTCCAGCCTAGATCTGGTGCGGCGTCGGCAATGGCGCGCGGCAAGGCGGTTTATGAAGGCGTTTGCGGCATCTGCCACGGTTCGGACGGTGCTGGCAAACCCGGTCAGGCTCCGGCGTTGGCGGCTTCCGAGTGGGTCACGGCTAAGGGATTCAATCGGTTGGCGCATATTCCGCTGGCGGGCGTGTCCGGTCCGATCCAGGTCAATGGCAAGGGCTGGAACCTGAATATGGCTGCGATGGGCGCGGCGTTGCCGGACGAGGATGTGGCGGCGGTGCTGACCTATATCCGCACTTCTTGGGGCAACAAGGCCGAGGCTGTTACTGCTGACGAAGTGAAAAAAGTCCGCGCGGAAATCGGCAAATCGCCGCAACCTTACAGTGGCGCGCAGTTGCAGGCGATGCCGGAATAATCATTTTCGGCCTAATTCGATCTCGTCAATCGCCCAGCGCGCATGTTCGGCAATTAACGGCTCCCGGTCGTCGCATGCAATCTTCAAATCCGGAAGGGCGATTTCATCTCCGACATTTCCCAGCGCCACGCAGACATTGCGTACCAGTCCGCGCCGCTTTGTCCGCAGCATGGGCGTGCCGGCGAATTGTTTCTTGAACTGTGTTTCGTCTAACTTTAGTAATTTTAGTAAATTCAGCTGCGCCAAATCATGCCTCGCGTGCGGCTTCATCATGCTTCCCTCGTGGGCGAATTTGTTCCATGGGCAAACGGCCAGGCAGTCATCGCAGCCGTAGATACGGTTGCCGATGGCGCGGCGGTATTCTTCGGGGATGGAACCCTTCAATTCGATTGTCAAATACGAGATACACTTGCGGGCATCCAGCTCGAATGGCGCGGTGATGGCCTGCGTGGGGCAGGCGGCCAGGCAGCGGGTGCAATTGCCGCAGTGGTTTTTCTCCGCCGCATCCGGTTCCAGTTCGAGCGTCGTCAAAATCTCGGCGAGAAAAATCCAATTGCCCAGTCGGCGGCTGATGAGGTTGGTGTGCTTGCCGACGAAACCGAGGCCGGCCCGCTCGGCAAAGTCGCGCTCAAGCACCGGCCCGGTGTCCACATACCAGAGCGAGCGGACCTTGCGGTCGGCCACCAAATCAACGAAGTTCGTCAACACTTTTAACCTGTCAGCCAAAACATCGTGGTAGTCGGTGAAACGCGCGTAGCGAGCGATCAGGCCGGTTTCAGGTTTACGGTTTCTGGTTGAAGGTTCTTGCGCGTAGCTGGCGGCGAGGCAGATGACGCTTTTGGCCCCGGGTAAAACTTTCTGCGGTTCCATGCGCTTGTCCGCGTTGCGTTCCAGCCACGCCATTTCGCCGTGTTTATTTTGTGCGAGCCAGTTTTGAAAATTCTCTGCGCTGGCGGGCGGCGCGGCGGAGGTGAAACGGCAATCGTTAAAGCCGAGTTCCAACGCGCGCTGACGAAGAAGCCCTTTCATCAGGTTTCGCGCGCCGCCAGCTTAAACTGCACGACGAGCTGCTGGACGACTTCGCGCACGTTGCGAAGATCGGTGTTCACCAGCACGTCGGCCTGTTGGTAGAACGGTTTGCGCGCGGCGAGCAGTTCGCGGATTTTATTCTGCGGGTTCGGATCGTGGAGCAGGGGTCGGTGCGACTGGTTTTTGACCCGGTCCCAGATTTTCGCCGGTGAGGACCAGAGGCAGACTACTAGGGCAAAAGATTTCAGCCGCGCCAGATTTTCAAGATTCGTCGGCAGTCCGCCGCCGGTGGCAATAACCGTTCTGGTTTTCGTAGCAAGTTCACGGATGACCTGCTGTTCCAGCGCCCGGAAGGCCGGTTCACCATCCTGTGCAAAAATATCGTTGATGCTTTTGCCGGTACGGGCTTGGATCAATTCATCGGTGTCGAGAAATTCAAAATGCAGTGCCTCGGCGACCAGCCGGCCGACGGTGGTTTTGCCCGTGCCCATGAAGCCGATGAGTGCGAGATTGGCCGGTTGCCGGTTATTTTGCATGGCGATGGATTATCTGAAAATAGCGGTTTACGCACGCCTAATTCGCCATCTCGACAGTTCGTTGGATTAAGGTATTATCTGATTGTGAAATTGCCGCTGCTTATTCTGGCTTCAGCTTCGCCCCGCCGCGCGGAGTTGCTTAAACTGCTGCCGGTGAAATTTCAGGTGCTTCCGGCCGCCGTTGCAGAAGTCGCTCACGATCATCTTACCCCGTTGGAAGTCTGCCAGCTAAATGCCCATCGCAAGGCGCGGGCCGTGGCCAAAAAAAATCCCGACGCGCTCATCATCGGGGCCGACACGCTGGTGTTTGTTGATAATGAGATTCTCGGCAAGCCTCACGACCAGGCCGAGGCGCGGCAGATGATCGCCCGGCTGCAAGGGCGGACGCATCAAGTGGTCACGGGCGTCTGCCTGATGCATCTGCGCAGCCATCGGAAAAGAATTTTCGCAGAGAGCACTGATGTGCTGTTTCATCCACTCAACGCACGGCATATTCGCGATTACCTCTGTCAAATCAACCCGCTCGATAAAGCGGGCGCCTACGCAATTCAGGAAGGTGGCGAAAAAATCATTTCAGAAATTTCCGGCTCCTTTAGCAATGTCGTCGGTCTGCCGGTGGAAAAGCTGCGCGAGGAACTGGAGTCGTGGAATTACGGACCATGAATCCTCTGTGGCGTTGGCCCAGAATTGGGAAACTTGTTCGACACCTGACAATTAGGCGCAAAATTTGATTGGCAACCCAGCAAAACTAGGGTAATTAAACAGACCAATCGTTTATGGGATCACTGAAAAAACGCCGCAAGGCAAAAATTAACAAACACAAACGGCGCAAGAAGCTGCGTTTGAACCGTCACAAGAAGCGTACCTGGCAGAAGTAATCTGTCGGCGCCATGTGATTTACATCCGTTCGCGGTGGTTGCCATGTGGCCCTGCGAACGGTCTTTTTTTTTTGCCATGAAACACCGATTTGAGAAACATTACACGCGCGAGGAGGCGCAGGCGTTGCTGCCGCAGTTGCGCCAGTGGCTCGCCGATCTCAACCGCCTCCGCGCCAATCTGGAGCGGGGCGAGAAACGGCTGGACAGCCTGGCCGGGCAGGGCCACGACACCGGCGGCGAGACGGTGAACAGCTGGATTCGCGCGCTGGCCGGAATGCAGGCGGTGCTCCTGGAATTTCAGCGCCGGCAAATCATTCTCAAAGACCCCGATCGCGGGCTGGTGGATTTCCCCGCGTTGATCGGTGGTCGTGAGGTTTTTCTCTGCTGGGAAGCGGACGAGGACGATATTGAGTTCTGGCACGACCTCGATGCCGGCTACGGTGGCCGGGAGAAGCTGGAGTGATTATTTTTGCACACGTCCGGTGTGCTGTGGATTTGCTCGCCAAAGCGGCCAGGAACTTTTTGCCGGCGGCGCGGAGTTGGTGGCCAGTTGCAGCGCGAAGAATTGAAATCCGCCGCAGGCGTAGAGCACGCCATTTGTTCCGATGTTTGGCGAGGATGTAAGGTTATTGCAAATGTTGTGCTCCCAGAGATATTGCCCATCCGTCCGGTAGCCACTAATACGCAACCACGGCAAGGAATAATAAACTTCGCCGTTGGCGGCGACGGCGGGCGACGTGTCGGTCATCACTTCGATTTGACGCTGCCAGCGGATTTTTCCATCCCGGTTGAGGGAGATGTGGTTTTTGCCAGCGGAAAAATAGAGGTTGCCGTCCGCGTCCAGCGCCGGCGAGGAAGCGGTGAAGCCGCCGGTGTGTTGCCGCCAGCGTTCCGTGCCGTTGCGATCCAAGGCGTAAAAATTTCCATCCGTGGAGGCGAAATAAACCGTGCCGTCGGCTCCGAGCGCCGGGGAGGCTTCGATCTCCTGGCCGGTGGCAAACTTCCATTTGATCTTCCCGCCGGGAGTCAGCGCATAAAAATTCTTGTCGTGCGAGCCAAAGTAGATCGTTCCATCCGCGCCGATGGCGGGCGAGGCGACAATCAGCGCGCCGGTCGGGAATTTCCATCGAAGCGAGCCGTCGGAATTGAGCGCGTAAAAGTTTTTGTCCCACGAGCCGAAATAAAGGGTTCCGTCCGTGGCGATGGCGGGCGAGGAATCCACCCACGCGCCGGTCGGGAATTTCCATTTCAGTTTTCCCCGCGCGGTGACGGCATAAAAATTCCAATCGCGTGAACCAAAATAAACTGTGCCGTCTGCGCCCACGGCAGGTGAAGAATTAATCTGGCGTCCGGCCTTGAACTTCCATTTTAGTTTACCATCCGGTGTGAAGGCAAATAGCCAGCCTTGGAAAGTACCGAGATAAACCGTGCCATCCGGCGCGAGGGCGGGGGAGGCTTCGCTGTCAAAATTACCGGGGATGTGAAATTGCCAGAGGTTGGTCACGGCCTCCGGAACCTGCGCCAGAGCGGAACCTGCCAGCAGCCAGCCGGTCATCACGAGTAGTCGCAGTTTCATGGCGAACAGTTAAACTTCAAAGCCGACGGAGTTCAAATGCAAACGCACCGCGCTTGCCAGAGGCGTTGTCACCGTCTAAATTTCGCGCCTATGGAAAAAGTTGTCATCATCGGTTCCGGCCCCGCCGGCTGGACGGCGGCGCTTTACACCGCCCGCGCGCAGCTTGCCCCGCTGGTGCTGACGGGCAAACAGCCCGGTGGACTGCTCACCACCACCAGCATCGTGGAGAATTTCCCCGGCTTTCCCGAAGGCGTGGATGGCTACGAACTGATGACGCGGATGCAGAAGCAGGCCGAGCGCTTCGGCGCGAAGACCAGCTTTGGCGTCGTGGAGTCCGTGGATTTTTCGCAGCGTCCATTCACGTTGATTGTGGACGGTGAAAAAGTCATCGCTGAAACCGTCATCATCGCCACCGGCGCAAGCCACAAGCATCTCGGCGTTCATGGCGAACATGAATTGGAAACCAAGGGTGTGACTTATTGCGCGACGTGCGACGGCGCCTTGCCCGCCTTCCGCAACCAGCCGCTCGTCGTCGTGGGCGGTGGCGATTCCGCGTGCGAAGAGGCGCAATATCTTACCCGCTTCGGCTCCATCGTTTATCTCGTTCATCGCCGCGACAGTTTGCGCGCGTCGAAAATCATGGCTGAGCGCACGCTGGCCAATCCCAAGATCAAACCCATCTGGGATTCTGCCATCACCGAGATTCTTGACGTGAAGCAGGACACCGTGACCGGCGTGAAATTGAAAAATCTCAAGACCAATGCGGAAAGTGTTTTGCCGGTCGCCGGAGTGTTCATCGCCATCGGTCACGTGCCGAACTCGGATCTCTTCAAGGGCAAAATCACCCTGGACGAAAACGGCTTCATCGTTCCGCAGCAGGGAATGATGACAAACATACCCGGCGTGTTCGTTGCCGGCGACTGCGCCGACCATGTCTATCGCCAGGCTGTCACGGCAGCCGGCGCAGGTTGCGCGGCGGCGATTGACGCGGAGCGATTTCTCGCGGCGGCTAACTGTTAACCGCCGCCAGTTTGACGTCGGTTGAGTCCGCGATTATGATGTGTTTCTGAAATATTCTTATTAAGGGAGGGATTTATGCTTGTTTGGAGTAAACAATTTGCCACCGGTGAGAAGACGATTGATAAACAACACCAGGTGTTGTTCGATAATGTCAACCGGCTGGAAGGCTTGCTGGAGCAGACCAATTTCAACCGGTCGGAGATGGAATTCATCCTGTCCATTGTTAATTTTCTGGAATCCTATGCGAAGGAGCACTTCAAGCTCGAAGAGGAATGCATGAATCGATTTAAATGTCCCGTCCATCAAGTAAACCAGGACGCCCACCGGCATTTTCTGGTCGCCGTCGAGGACTACCAGAAAAAATGCCGGGCTCACGGCTTTCGGCTCGAAGTCCTGAAGGAATTGCACCAGTTCATGCACGACTGGCTGAAGCAGCATATCATGGGGATTGACGTCCAGCTCAAGCCCATCATCGCGGCATCCCAGACGAAGTGACCGGCAAAATCCGGCGAGGCTTTGACAAGATTGTTCAGGAATTCTTCGTTGACGCTCGCTGCTTCATGGCTAAAATGCTCGCTCGGTTTCGCGAACCATTTACCAAAAGGAATTAAATAACATTTATGGCAGTTAAAGTTGCAATCAACGGATTCGGCCGCATCGGCCGGATGGTCTTCCAGGCGCTCTGTGACCAGGGCTTGCTGGGCAAATCAATTGATGTCGTCGCCGTCGTGGACGTGTCCACCGACGCGGACTACTTCGCCTACCAGATGAAGTACGACTCCATCCACGGCAAGTTTAAGCACACCGTGACGACCGAGAAGAGCGTCGCCACGCTCGAAGAACCCGACGTGATCGTGGTCAACGGCCACAAGATCAAGTGCGTCGGCGCCGTCAAAGACCTCGCCACCCTCCCGTGGAAGGCGCTCGGCGTGGACATTGTCATCGAATCCACCGGCCTCTTCACCGACAGCGAGAAGGCCAAGGCCCACCTCACCGCCGGTGCCAAGAAAGTCATCATTTCCGCGCCCGGCAAAGGCGAGGTCAAGACCATCGTCATGGGCGTCAACGAAAACGAATATGACGCGGCCAAGCACAACATCATTTCCAACGCCTCCTGCACCACGAACTGCCTCGCGCCGCTCGTGCACGTCATCCTCAAGGAAGGTTTCGGCATCGAGACCGGCCTGATGACTACCATCCACGCCATGACCGCCACGCAGAAGACCGTGGACGGTCCGTCCAAGAAAGACTGGCGCGGCGGCCGCGCGGCGAGCATCAACATCATTCCCTCCACCACCGGCGCGGCCAAGGCCGTCGGCGAAGTGCTGCCTGTCACCAAGGGCAAGCTCACCGGCATGGCGTTTCGCGTGCCTACCGCCGACGTCTCCGTCGTGGACCTGACGTTCCGCTCGGTCAAAGACACGAGCATCGAAGAGATTGATGCCGCGTTGAAGAAGGCCAGCACCACCTATCTCAAGAACATCCTCGGCGTGACCGATGAAGAACTGGTCTCCAGCGACTTCATCCATGACAACCGCAGCTCCATCTACGACAGCCTGGCCACGTTGCAGAACAACCTGAAGGGTGAGAAACGCTTTTTCAAGGTCGTGAGCTGGTATGACAACGAATGGGGTTACAGCAACCGCGTGGTTGACCTCGTGAAGTATATCACGGCCAAGGGAATCTGATTCTCCCGCACCAATTCAAAACGGCGATCCGCAAGGGTCGCCGTTTTTGTTTGGGAACTTCCGTTCGCTTCATTGTGCCGGGCTGTCTGCGTCTTAGTGCTGATTTGAAACTAGCAAGCGGACAGCGTTAAGATGGTCTAAAAACCGCCGCTTTCCCCCTTTTCCGCCGAAAGTTCTCAATTTCCACCGTTTTTTGCGTTCTTTGCCGTGGGAAGTGCGTTACAAAACGCAAAATGTTCGTTACAAAACGCGTAATGTACTGAACAAAACGTGCAATGTACTGAACAAAGCACGCGATGTACTGAACAAATTGCTCAATGTTCGTTACAAAAACCATTTTGTTACGAACAAAACGCATTTTGTAAGCCACAAAAGGCGTGCGTTTGCGTACAAATTGCCCCAAGTTCGTCCGCCGACGCACCAGCGGTCGGATAAATGGCGGCAAAGAACAAATCATTTGCGCCCGTAAACCAAGTTTGCGCTCCCATGGCGTTCTAAAACGTGATTTATCCGTGCTAGAACACAATTTTGTCACACTCGAAAGCTGTCTAGCCGAGCTGGAAGGCGAGAAAGTTTGGCGGGTTGGCAGGAAAGTCGGGCTAGTCTATCGGTTGTCGCAATATTTAAGTGCTAAATTTCTCCGGCGGGAATGAGCAAGGCGGTAATTCAACGCCAAGGTGCAAAGGAGCAAGGACATAGGCCAAGAAATCTCTGCGCCTTCGGGTCTTGGCGCCTTGGCGTTAAATTGGATGGTTGGCCTGTGTAAGGAGCCGGCGAATGGCGGCTGCCGGCAAAGGCCGGTCGTCGCCTCGCGATGCGTTGTGGGGCGGGGGTTGAACCATTTAAGCGGATTCTTGTCTTTGATTCGGCGTTTGGAATCTGTAATTTTGAGAATAACAACATGATATTACGCTGGTTTATCTCCAAGATGGTGCGCGAGGCTTGCACGGTGCTGAAACATTATCGGCGACTGTTGGCGGCCCAGCGCGATGTGTTGTCGGCGCCGGCCATAAGCGGGGTAGAGACGGCGCTGGCAGCGTTGCAGGCGGCCATCGCGGAGGGCCACACGGGGCGCATCAATATCAAGGCGGAGGAATTGCAGTTCGCCGGCGAGAAGTGGCTCAAGCCCTATCCTCACGCCGCGTGGCGGGAGAATGTGGAGGTGCTGTTGGTGGCGCTGGCGGTGGCGATGGCCATCCGCACGTTCTTTATCCAGCCGTTCAAGATTCCCACCGGCTCGATGCAGCCGACGTTGTTCGGCGTGGTGTCGGTGCCGGATTTCACCAAGATCAATGCCTGGCAATCAGACCGCGAAAAGATCAGCGCCGAGGTGAAGGAACAATGGAAGGCGCGGGATGCCATCCAGATTCCGACGGGTTGGGCGGCAGTCAAGGATTGGTTCAAGGGAAATTCCTACATCCATGTGGTGGCGCAAGCCGACGGGGTAGTGGACGCCATCTCGCCGCCGACCAAGTTTTTGATTTTTAACATCAAGCAAAGCCTTTCCATCGGCGGGGTCGAACACACGATCTGGTTTCCGCCGGATCTGGGCGAGCAAAGCCTGGCCAAGCGCGCGGGGATTGATCCGAACTTCGTTTATCATAAGGGTCAGGATGTGATCAAGATGAAGGTAAGCGCGGGCGACCATTTGTTCGTGGACCGGATGAGTTTTAATTTCCGCAAGCCGACGCGCGGGGAGATTGTGGTGTTTGAGACCCGGGGCATCGATCATCCGCAGATGCCGCAGGATCAATTTTACATCAAGCGGCTGGTGGTGTTGCCGGGCGAGAAGGTTCAGATCGGCGATGACCGGCATCTGCGCATCAACGGCCAGCGGCTGGATGCCTCTACGCCGCATTTTGAAAATGTCTATGGTTACAATCCCAACCTGAAGCCGAAGGAAAGCCGCTTCTCCGGCCACGTCAACGGCACCGTGGCGACAAGGTACGGCTTGTATCCGAACCTAGCGCCGAATTTCCCGGACGCGGAGACGGTCTATGATAACGCCGGCAACACCTACATGGTCATGGGCGATAACACCTGCAATAGTTTCGACTCGCGGGCGTGGGGCGGTTTCCCGGCGGAGAATGTCATCGGCAAGAACTTTTTCGTCTATTGGCCGTTGACGGATCGCTTCGGCTGGGGCAACCGGTGATTATGGCCGAAACCGTTCTTGTCACCGGCGCGTCTTCCGGCATCGGCCTGGAACTGGCCCGGTGTTTTGCCGCCGACAAATCGGATCTGATTCTGGTCGCGCGCAACACGGCGGCGCTGGAAAAACTTGCCGCTGAACTGCGCGGGAAATATCAGGTTCAAGTTCTCGTTATCACCGCTGATCTTGCCCGGCCGGAATCATCGCAACGGGTTTTTGACGAGGCGGGCAGGGCGGGGCTCACGGTGGACGTGCTGGTGAACAATGCCGGATTCGGCTTGCACGGCGGCTTTGCCGAACTGCCGCTCAAAAGGCAGTTGGAAATCATCCAGGTCAACATTGCAGCGCTCGTCGAACTGACTGGTTTGTTTCTGCCCGGCATGATTCAACGAAAGCGCGGCGGGATTCTGAATGTCGGTTCCGTGGCGGGTTTCCTGCCCGGGCCGAACATGGCGGTTTATTACGCGAGCAAGGCGTTCGTGCAATCGTTCAGCGAGGCGCTGTTTGAGGAGTTGCGCGGCAGTGGCGTGACCATAACGAATCTTTGTCCGGGGCCGACGGAAACCAATTTTTCGCAAACTGCCCGTACCCATCACGTCCGCCGCCAGCAAGCCGCCAAGATGTCCGCCGTCGCCGTGGCGCTCGCCGGTCATCGCGCCTTTCGACAAGGCCGTTGCGTGGTTGTGCCGGGAGCCCAGAATCTTTTTATTGCCCAACTGGTGAAAATTCTTCCGCGGGCCGCCGTCCGCAGGGCGGTGGGACATTACAACCAGCTAAAATAATCCGAATGGAAATGGCGGCGTCAGGTTGGATGTTTTTTGAATTCTCTGGCTTGTTTCGCTTTGCGGTCGGGGCTACTTTGACGACATGAGCGATGGCAATCCTTTCATCCGCGAAGATCCCTGGCGCATCTTCCGCATCATGTCCGAGTTCGTGGATTCATTCCAGACGATGTCGCAGGTTGGTCCCGCCGTGACGATTTTCGGTTCCGCCCGGGTGAAGCCGAAGGACAAGTATTACCGCGCCGCCGTCGCCATCGCCAAAGGTCTCGCGAAGCACAATCTCGCCGTCGTCACCGGCGGCGGCCCCGGTATCATGGAGGCGGCCAACAAGGGGGCGGCGCAGGCGGGGGGCAAATCCGTCGGCCTCAATATTGAACTGCCGCACGAGCAGTCCGGCAACCGCTTTGCCAATCTGCCGATCCACTTCCATTATTTTTTTGCGCGCAAGGTCTGCTTCGTGAAATACAGCCTGGGCTTCGTGTTCATGCCCGGCGGCTTCGGCACGCTTGACGAATTCTTTGAAGTCATCACGCTGGTTCAGACCGAGCGCATCCCGCAATTTCCGCTCATCCTTTTCGGGCGCGAACACTGGAGCGGTCTGCTCCAGTGGATCAAAAAAGAGGTGGCGCAGAAAAACAAATTCATCAGCCCCGGCGATCTCGATCTCATCTGCGTCACTGACAGCCCACAGGAGGTCGTGGACTTGATCCGCGATTACGAGCGCCGCCTCGGCACGCCCGGCTTGTTGCCTGCGGCGTTTGCGTAAATGCGTCCGCTGCTCCAGGAAATAGCTACGTCCCACACGCCGGAATCGCTCGTCGGAATATTGCGTGATGAAAAAGGCGTGGTGCTGCTGCGCACTTCGCAGTTTGATTTGCCATCGGCCCGCTATTCATTCGTGGCCGCAAATCCATTTCTGACCTTTCGCTCCTCCGGCTCCCGCTGCGAAATCTTCAGTTTCCAAAGTCCGACTGCCTATAGCCAGACCCAGTTCGGCAACCCGTGGCACTTGCTCGCTGCGCTCATGTCGCGATTTGAATTGCTGGATGAGATCGATACGCCATTTCCGCTCGGCGGCGCATTTGGCTACTGGGGTTATGACCTGAAAAACTTCACCGAACGGAAGTTGTCACGCCGCGCGGTGAATGATCTGGAGCTGCCGGATTGCCACGTCGGTTTTTATGACAGCCTGGTCGTTTTCGATCATCAACTGGGTAAAGTCACTTTGGTTTCCACCGGTTTGGATGCCGACGGTTCACGCAGTGAAAGTCGAGCGGAAGCACAACTAGGTTTTTGGAAAAACCGGCTTGAGACCGGCTGTGGGGCGGCAACCACACCCATCATCCAGCATCCGGCATCCAGCATCGCCGCTAATTTATCCCGGGCCGTTTTCATCGCCGCCGTCGAGCGGGCGCAACGTTACATTCACAGCGGTGACATTTATCAGGTGAATCTTTCGCAGCGGCTCACGGCTCAAACTGATTTCTCCGGCTGGGAATTGTTCCAAAAATTAAATACGGTTTCGCCTGCGCCGTTTTCCGCGTACATGGATAACGGCGATTTTCAGCTCGCCTCCTCCTCGCCGGAACAATTTTTACGCATGAGCGGTTCGCACATCGTCACGCGACCGATCAAGGGCACCCGCCCGCGCGACGCCGATCCGACGCGCGATGCCCAGCTGGCCTACGAACTCCAAACCAGCCCGAAGGAACTGGCCGAACTCGTGATGATCACCGATCTGTTGCGCAATGATCTTGGCAAAGTCTGCGAATACGGTTCCGTGCAGGTGCCGGAGTTGGCGCGGCTTGAAAAATTTGCGCAGGTGCAGCATCTCGTTTCCACTGTCGAAGGCCGGCTGCGGCCGGATGTCTCGCACTTTGCCGCGCTGGCGTCCAGTTTTCCCGGCGGCAGCATAACCGGCGCGCCGAAGTTTCGCGCGATGGAAATCATTGACGAACTGGAACCGGTTGCGCGCGGGCCGTATTGCGGCTGCCACGGCTATCTCGGATTTAACTGGGAAAGCCAGTTGAGCATCACCATTCGCACGGCGGTCTGCAAAGATGGTTTCGCGCACTTCACCGTCGGCGCGGGCATCGTGGCGGATTCCGATCCCGAAGCCGAATACGAGGAAACGCTGGCCAAGGCGCGCGGATTTTTTGCGGCGCTGGCTGGCGACCGCCAGCGGACAGCAGTGGTGCCGGCGAATTGATTTTACGGCCTGGGCGTTTGCGGGGTTGGCTGGATGACTTTTTTATGCTCCAGTTTTTCCAGCTTCGGGGCGATGACCAGCCGGCAGTAGGACTGGCTGGAATTGGCGTCGTAATAACCCTGATGGTAATCCTCGGCTTTGTAAAACTTCTTGAACGGCACGATTTCAGTGACAATCGGGCGGATGAAATTCTTTTGTGCCTCAGCCTTTGATTTCTCGGCGGCCAGCTTCTGCAGCTCGTCGTGATACAAAATGATGGAGCGATATTGCGTGCCTTTGTCCGCGCCCTGCTGGTTGAGGGTGGTTGGATCGTGCGCCTGCCAGAAAACCTCCAGAAGTTGCGCGTAGGAAATCTTCGCGGGATCAAACACAATCTGCGTCACCTCGGCATGGCCGGTATCGCCGCCGCAAACCTGGTGGTAGGTGGGATTCTCCGTTTGTCCGCCGGAAAATCCGCTGGTCGCGGAAATCACGCCGGGCAGCCGCTCGTAAACGGCTTCCACGCACCAGAAGCAGCCGCCGCCGAAGGTGGCGGTTTCAGTTTTGTTGGTTGTCATGGCGTTGGCGGGTTGCGCTCTCGTGGTAAGTGTAATCGCACAGGAAGCGAGCAAAGTCCAAAGAACCTTTTTCATATTGGTGGGGCTTTGACTGTGCCAATCGAAATCCGACTCAAAAATATTTTTCTCTTTATCCTGCTCACTTTATCATTGGCCAGCCGGCGGCGACCATGCCCTTGTAGCCGCCGATAAGCGAGTGGACGTTGCAATAGCCCATTTTTTGCGCCGCGTCGCAGGACAGCGCCGAGCGGAAACCGCCGCCGCAATACATGATGATTTCCGTGTTCGCGTCGGGATAAAGCTTTTCCAGGTCGCGCTCCAAAATGCCCTTGCCAAGATGCGCGGCCTCGACGGCGTGGCCGGCCGCCCATTCGTGATCCTCGCGCACGTCAATCAGCACGACTTTTGGCCGCGCCGCGAGCTTGGCGCGTGCCTCGGCCACGCTGATTTCGTTGACGTGCTTCTTCGCTTCGCCGACTACTTTGAGAAAACCGGGTGAATGATCCATGCCGGAAACTTAATTCTTTCGCGGGCAGGGTCAAAACAAAAGCAGCCGCCGCCCGCCGGTTAAAATTGAGCCTGACGATGAGTATGGAAAGGGGATGATAAAATCATGGATATTAAAAATCTGGACGAAGTGCCGCCGTTCATCACCAAAGACGGCTCAGAAATCCGCGAACTGCTCGCGTATCGCAATTCCGCCATCCCCAACCAGAGCTTCGCAGAGGCGCAATTGCCGGCGGGCGGCGCGACACAGGAACATTTCCATTCGCGAGCTGAGGAGATTTATTATGTCATGCATGGCACCGGCAGAATCCGCATTGAAGGTGAAACGCGCAAGGTGAGGGGGGGGGACGCCATCGCTATTCCGCTCGGCCGGAATCACAAGCTCTGGAACACCGGCAACAAGTTTTTGTGTTTGCTCTGCTGTTGCGTGCCTGCCTATGAACACAATAAACCGCTATAACTGAATCGTTTTAGATCCAGCTTTCGGCATGGCAAAAACGATCGCGCCGGGAATGAGTCCATAGCCGCTCAAAATCATGGTGCGCTCAATAGGTTGGTGTGACTGGTGGTAATCCAATAAAGCGAATTATTGCTGTTCCACAGGATGCCGCCGGTGGCTAGGGGCGACGGCATCACGGCATTTGTGGCGATATACACGCCGGGCGACAGCGTGTTCGCTCCGAACCCGTTACTAACCAGCGTAAACCCGGCAGGGATGGGCACTGGCGAATAATCATTTTTGCCATTATAAAATGAATCGTAAAGCCGCTTGCCGATTTCCAGCTGCATAGTGAGATTGGGGTGCCAGCCGTCTACCGTGTTTGCGGGCAAATCAAATCGGTCAAGCCGCACCAAGCCGATATTCGTTCCCATGCAATAATTAACGATTGCATGATTAAGGTTGTAAAGGTAGGTGATGAACTGTGGATAGGTCATGCTGTTTGTGGTAATCACATAGCCCTCCTGGCTTGTCCCCGCGTAGTTGATCAGGTTTGTGACGCCTGGATAGTATTTGAAAACGTTGGTGGCGCGGTTGTATCCGCCGGCGGAATAGGTCGCCTCTGTTTCCCAGTTGTTCATCGTCAGAACCGTGCATTGCTTCCCGTTGGCAAGACACTTGGAAACCAAGTTGGTGATTAAATTAAATGCGTGAGCGTCCGGCGTTGGAAATGCCGCCGAGATATTGCCCATGGCAATATCGGCAACGCCAGCCTCAACGACGATCTGATTATTGGTGAAGGGAGGATTGAAAACATTGAAGATAAAATCGAGTGTCCAACCGCTTATTGACTCATTGCTGACGACAGGCGCGGTGCCGCCGGCCAATGAATAGGCATTTCGCGCCAGACTGTTAAAATACGAAACAAAGTTTGAGTTGTTCAGCTGTAAATAACCTGTTGCGATTGAATCGCCCAAGAAAAAAATCGGATTGGGGTTGTTGGCGTTCGTGAAGATGCTTTGCGGAATGGTGGTTGCCGCGTTGACGACTGCTGGTACGAACCCGGTCGCCTTTGAAATATCTCCTGCCACGCTGCCAACAAAGCTGCCTCCGAGGTTTTGAACCTGTCCGAAGCAATACATTGCAGGAACACTGCTTGAATATTGGTCTATAAAATTATTTCCTAATAATGGCGAAGTGTAATAAGGAATGAAAGATAGTGTTAGGTCTAGGTTGGATTGAATGAAGTAGCTTTCATTAATGGCGTCAATTCCTAGATAGCGGCTATTTGAATTTGTAAGAATTTGATAAACTGTTCCGCCATAATTCGTTTGAATCCACGGCAGATAAACCCCGTTGAACGACGCATCCGGTGCATTGCTGATGTAGTAGGCGTTCGTCCCGCAATACGGTGACAGCGACCAGGTGAGATTCGCCGGAACGCCCGTCCCCGTCACCGTCCAGTTGCCGTCGCCGTTATTTGCAGTCGTCACCGTGCCGGAACCGGTCAGGTTGGTGATCGTGTTTGGATTTGAGCCGCCGCCAGAAGTCAATCCGCCGATGTGGATGATCTGGTTGGTCACATAGACCACCGCATTTGAGTCGGCAACGGCCCCGGTTAATGCGCTGGAAATTGTGGCGATTTGTGCTGCTGTTAGGTTGGTGATGGTTGATGGCGCAAACGCCGCACCATTGGTTAAAACCATCGAAGGCAACTGCGCCAGCGGTACTGGGCCGAGTAGGTTGCTGGCCGAGTTCGCCATGATGGAGTAGGGCGCCGGTTGAATGGGCTGGAGCGGCAATAACTGGGTGAACACACTCCCGCCATTTGTCTGAACGTCCAGTTCCAGCCACCGTGCTGGCCCGGTAAAAACACCATCGCCAAAATCCAGCGTCACTGAGAACAGGCCATTGGTGACGCCCGTGGCGGAATTGGTCAGCGGCCTGGCCATCAGATTGCCGTTGGTGGGCGCGTCCCATATTGAGAATCGCACATCATAAAGCCCGTTGGCTGGGCTGCCGCTATCATTCAGCCGACCTTGATAACTGAAGGCCGTGCCTTGGGCGTGAGCGGTAATGAGATAGGCATCGAAGTTCAAAAAAAACAGAAATGCAACTGTCCAATGAAACACCTTACCCATAAATATTAAATATTTTCGATTTTAGATGACAGAGAAGAGATTGCCAACACATCTCATGCCTTCTCAAAGTTTAACGCTTGCCCATCGCCAACGGGTTTCGCCTGCTTTAACCCTCCTGAAAAACTGTTTTTTTACGGCACAACGATGGGGGTGATGATTCACGGTGCTCAAAAAAAACGATTTGCATGCAGGCTTAACCTCTGGTTGCGCAGGAACCGTGGCGGCAAGCTTTGCCGCCGAATAGCCGGCCCAATGGCACGCGATATCGGGCAAAAATCTCGTAGCCCCAATTTGCGAGTGTTCTAAACACAGGCCAGCCGGCGGGAATCAAAACCCAGCCCAGACCAAGGTGCCGGTAGGCTTGCCGAAATACCTCCAACTTGGTGATGATGCGGCCATCAGGCAATACGGCGTGCATCACGCCCATGACTTCTTCCCAGCTAAGACCGTAGTGTGCGGGGTTAAAATCGGGCTGGGAAATGTCTTCAAAGGCGAGGAATCCATTCTTGTCCTGCCGTTGCATCCATCGCACTTCCAGCGCACAGAAAGGGCAACTGCCGTCGAACAACAATTTAAGTTTCCAGCCGGTTGGTTTTGACACGCAAAGACTGTAGCTCACAAAGCGAATAGTGCAAGCGACCCGCAAGTGTATATTGCGATTTAATATGACTCCCAGTACGCTGCCTCAGCATCAGGCGAAGACCTCTGAGTTGAACTATAACCTGCATTAGGGTTTGAATTCAAATGCACCGACGGCGGGATGGTTTCCTCGGGCGTTTTCTTCAAAGTCATCCTTCACCTCGGCCAGCGCATTGGCGCGACCGATGGCTGGCGAGTCGGCGGTCAACTTGAATCCAGCCGCCGTGAGTTTTCCCGCCCCGGTTGCCCCAGTCTTTGCCAACTTGGGATTACCGATGATGTCGCCGGGACCGGCCGTTTGGGGCGAAGGTTTTTCGGACCACAGGTTATGGGAAAAATGCAACTCCGGATCGGCGACAACATCCGTCAGCCGGTCGCCATTTTCCTGCACAAACAGGTTGTTCTCAATCCGGGTATTGCGATGCGCCCCTTTCCCGATATTGAAGTTTGCCCGTGCTGGCCGGTTCTGGCCGGGCTCCAGGCTGTTCACAAAGGTATTATACGCGATCAGACATCCCTGCAATCCCGTGGGGTGAGCGAGTTCCGATTCCTGAAGATGCTTTGTGTATTGGCTTCCCCGGTCCTGATTCCAATATTTGAAGTTGCCGTTGCAGCCGACGACGATGTTGTTGTAAATGAGCACATTGGTGGACCAGGCGCTCCGACCGCTGGCGGCCACTTCGTCGCAGAAGCCGATGCCACACGCGATGCGGTTGCCATTTTTCGCCGCCATCAGCGCCGGCAGATGCGCGTTGACCGCCTGGGCCACGGGCGATTGCGGGGTGTTATAAATCAAGTTTCGCCGCACGATTGAATTGGGGGTGTCCGAGGTGTAGAGGTTCACCGACCAGTTGTCATAGATCACATTGTCCTCGATGAGCGTGTCAAAAGCCTCGTAGGTGTCGAGGCCTTCCCCCCAATTATCATGGACCTGGTTATGGCGCAGGATCGTGCCGTGCGGCGCGCGGGCGGCACACAAACCCGTCGCCCAATTCCTCCCCGCCACCGCATTGCCGCCGTATTCGTTCTCGCAGACATTCCACCAGACATCACAATGCTCCACGAGGTTGGAACAGCCCTTACCGCTGACCTTGATGCCCTCATAATAATTGTGATGGGCAAAGACATTCGAGACACAATCATAACTGCCGGCGGCCAATACTCCGGAACCGGTCGAATAGCTGACCTCCACTCCGCTGAAGTTGAGATAATTTCCGCCCAGGGTGACCAAAGGATGCGAGTTCTTGCCCGGCTGAGTGCGGTTCTCGCCTTCAATCACCGGAACTTCGTTCGGATAGGCCAGAATCCGGATGGGTTGTGCCGCCGTGCCGGAAACCGTCACGGTGATGGCCTGGCTGTGGTAGACGCCGCCGCGCAGATACAAGGCATCGCCGGGAGCTTTCAGCAGGGCCACGCCCTTTTTCAGGGATTTGACCGGATGCTCGACGGTTCCGGAAAGGGAAGCGTCATCGCCCGTGGGCGCCACATAATAATTGGCTGCCTGACAAGCGAGTTGTGCTGCCAGCACGAAATGACTTAGGAATATCGCTATGATTTTCATGGGTATTATTACCAGAGAATTAGTGTCTCAATCCACCAAGTCTCTTTCGATCTGCTCCAGCGTTTTTCCTTTTGTCTCCGGCAATTTGGCGAAGATGTAAAGAAAGCCCAGCACGCAAATCGCCGCATAGAGCCAGAAGGTGCCGGCGGGACCCAGTTTTGCATTCAAGATCGGGAACGTGTAGGTCAGGAGAAAGCACGCAATCCACAGGGCTGAAACCGCCACGGACATCGCCGCGCCCCGGATGCGGTTGGGGAATATTTCCGAGATGACCACCCAAGTCACTGGCGCCAGCGACATGGCGTAAGCCGCGATCGCCGCCAGCACCAGCAGCAGCACGGGCAATCCCTGCACGTGACTGTGATAGCAAAAGCCCATCAAGACGTAGATGGCCGCCAGCGCCGCCGAACCGAACAGCATCAGCGGACGCCGCCCGCCGCGGTCCACCACGCCGAGCGCGACAAAGGTGAAGGCGAGGTTCACCGAGCCGGTCCACGCGATGTTCTTCAGCACGCTGGAGATGTCGTAGCCCGCCGCCTTGAAGATTTCCTCGGCATAATTAAAGATGGAATTGATGCCGCACCATTGCTGGAACACCGCCAGCACCACGCCCAGCACCAAAACTTTGCGTAGCTTGGGTTCCAGCAAGTCGGTGAAACGCACGTGCTGGATCTCCTCGCCCGCCAGCGTGGAATTGATTTCGGCGATGGCATCTTTCGCATATTGATCGCCGCCAATTTTGTTCAACACACTGCGGGCGCGTTCAGCTTTGCCGTTCTTGGCCAGCCAGCGCGGGCTTTCCGGCACGAAAATCATGCCGAGAAAAAACAGCAGCGCGGGCAGGGCGGTCAGGCCGAACATCCAGCGCCAGCCTTGCTGGCCGAACCAGGAGTGCTTGATGAATTCATCGGTCGCGCCCGCCGGCAGGTTGCGGACGAGATACCAGTTGATGACCTGGGCCAGCAGGATGCCGACGACGATGGTGAGCTGGTTGATGGCGACGAGCTTACCGCGCATGGCGGCCGGGGCGACTTCCGAGATATACATCGGCGACAGACTGGATGCGAGGCCGATGGCCACGCCGCCGAAGATCCGCCAGGCGATGAACACGGAAAAGCTGCCGGCCAGCGCATTGCCGAGCGAGGTGGCGGCGAAGATAACCGCCGCCAGGATCAACAGCCGTTTGCGTCCGAACTTGTCGCTCAACGCGCCCGCCGCCAGCGAGCCACACAGGCAGCCGATGAGCGCGCAACTGTTGGCCCAGCCGATCTGGGATTCGCTGGTCAGTTCGAAGTAGCGCTGGAAAAACGGCTTCGCGCCGCCGATGACGACCCAGTCCCAGCCGAATAGCAGGCCGCCCATCGCGGCGACGGACGAGATGAGCCAGATGTAGCCAAGGTTGATTTGCGCCTTTAGATTGGAAGCGTCAGTCGGGCTGTGAGTGATCATGATTGGTTTGGAGTATGATTATTTCGGTTGTCCGCCAGTGAATCCAGCACTGGTTTTCACCATCAGGCTTTGAATTTCACCGGTCGTGAGCGAAGTTTTTGGCGCAAAATATTTGAAGGACATATAGCCCAGCAAACTGGATCGCATCTGCCGCGACACGGGATCGGCATCGCCAGCGGTGAGGTCAAAACCGCACACGACGATTTTGCCCGCCCCGACTCTGCCCTCGATTACCAGACCCAGCGGCCGCGCCGTGACCCAATCATCAATCACGCGCACAACCGGCTCGACGCCCTTCGGTAACAAATCCAGCCGCAGCGCTCCCGCGCGATGGATGAGATACCACCACTGCCAGTTGCTGAAATCATCGGACGGAAACGCGGCGAGCGCGGGATGTTTCGGATCGCACACAATGCCGAGGGTCGTGGGCGGTTGGCGTTTGGTCCAGGCGGTGTTCCAAAAGATGCTGGAAAAACCCAGCTTCACGGGGTCAACGTCGTAATTGCCCACCTGCTGGCCGGGAATCGTTAGCAAAACCCTGCCGCCAGATTGCAACCTTTGCCGCGAGTAATCATCGAGTTTTGAAGTCACAAGAACATCATTTGGCTCGGCGGGCAAGGTCGCAGGATAAATCCAAACGTCCCAGTCGTTTTCGATCTTGGTGCCCGCCACCCCGACAATGAGCTGATATTTTTTTGGCGCCACTGCGCCTTGCAAACCCAGACTGATATGGCCCAGCCGGTTGCTGTTTCCAACCGCGATCGTTTGGACCGGCAATTCTCCATGCGCGAAAACTTTTCCATCGGCGGCAACCAGTTTCCAATTCACGACCGCGCCCGGCAGCGGCGCGGCCCCGAAATTGGCAAGTTCCAGATCGGCTTCCAGTTTTTCGGAGGCGACATACACGCGCTTAGGTAAACGCGCCAGCGGCACGACGGCATGGCAGAAGCAGCGGAAGGCTTTCGCTGTCACATAACCTTTTTCATCCCAGAAGGGATCCAGCACGCCGACCAGCGCCGTGCCCTGACCGGGAAAATCATTCAGCCCGAGCAGTTCAAAGCCGCCCATGCCCGGCGTGCGCAGGGCGGATTCAATCTCCTCCTTGTAGCACAGGGTCTGCAATTTGCCCGAAGCCAGCAGGAATTTTCTGGCCAGGCTGCCCATGCCTGCCGCATTCAGAAAATCGCGGAAGATCTCAAAGTTTTTCGCCTTGAGATAACCGGTGTATTTCGGGATTTCGTCAAAATTCGGATAAACACACCACTGTCCGATCTCGTGGCTGACCACTGGAACCTTCCGCTTGGAAATATAATCGCGGTAGTCGGTGACGGTTTCCGGCGGACGGGCATTGATACGCGACTTGAGCCCTTCGCCCCAGCCCTGAATGCGCGGATGCGGCACGAGATGAAACTGGTTTTCAGAAATCTCCGGCCACCCGGCCCCGCTCGTCCACAACCGTCGCGAATCGAGGGACTGGAAATGCGCGACATATCGGGCGAGGTAATTCGCGAAGTTTTTGCCGCCCGGCTCATTGCCGTGGAGCATGAGGATGAACGACGGATGATTGCCATAGGCCTTGAGAATGCGTGCGGTTTCATCATAAACCCACTGATCCACCGGCTTGCCGTCGCCGATGGTCGTGGATTGGTTGGCCCAGCAGGTCTCGACCTGAAGATACATGCCGAGTTCGTCCGCCGCCTGGAACGCCGCTTCCGGCGGGCAGTAGGAATGAAAGCGCAACAGATTCAGGCCGAAGGATTTCGCGACGCCGATTAGGCGCTTCCATTCAGTCACCTCCGTCGGCGGATGGCCGGTTTTGGGGAAGACCGCGCACTCCAGCGTGCCACGAAGGAAAGTATTCTGGCCATTGACGGCAATCTGCGTGCCGGAGGTGGAGATGTTCCGCAAACCAAAAGTGACTTCACGCACATCGCATTCCGCCGACTGCAAAACCAACTTCAGACGTTCCAGCACCGGATTAAACTCATCCCACAACGGCGCGTCTTTGCCCAACATCACCTCCAAAGAAGCTTCGCCGCCGCATGCATCCCAATTGATGGGCACGGTTTGCCGCCCAACAGAGATGGTTCCCACTCCAGATTTACCGGTGCAATTGCCCAAATGAATTTTTACAAAAACCGACTTAAGCTCAAAGTCCGGATAGGCCTGCACATCCTCGATCCACACCAGCGGCGTCGCGCGCAGCTCGATCTTGCCGACGATCCCATTCCAGTTCCCCTGCGTGTGGTCGGTGATGCCGTGCGAATTCTCGCCAATGTCCACGATGCGGCGGTTGTCCACGCGGATGCTGACGGTGTGCCGGCCGGGCGCGAGCTGGCCAAGGTCGTATTCGTGCGGCGTGGAGAGTGATTGGTTTGTGCCGATCAGTGTGCCGTCCACCCAGACGCGGGTCTCCCAGTGAGCGCGTTCGAGGAATAGCAAGATGCGTTTACACTGCCAATCCTTCGGCACCTCAAGATCGCGCTGAAACCAGACGGCACCCGCGTAATATTTTTCCGGCTGGAGCCAGAACGGGATTTTCACATTTCCCGGCGAGCGATATTTCGCATATTGCGGCGCCGTGAACCACGACTTGTCCACGATGCCACCCATCCACTGCGTGTCCACCGTCACCTCGTCGCCTACGCCTTGAGCGGTCAGCGTGCCCGGCAGCTTGATCTGGTCCGATAATGCGCGCTCGAACCACTTCTGCCCGATGCCAACATCCGCGCGGTCGAGCTGAAACCGCCACGGACCGGCCAGGGAAATTTCCCGCTGCCCGGCGGCCGCCCCATCAAGACAACAGAAAGCCACCAGCAGAACCAGACCGGGAAGTCGTCTGTTCAGGTTTAGGCTGAATAATTTTTCCATGGATCTCCTCCTATTTTACCGGGCTGCCGAACGCAACCGCAACAGCATCACGCCGTGGCGCGGCACCGTGGCTTTGAACCGGCCTTCAAACCTGCCCAGATCTTTCTGCCGCCAGAGATCGCGGACGATTTGTTTTCCGGCCACGCCGACATCGCTCCACTTCGCGACGATGCTGGCCGCGACCTCGCCGCGGTTGCAGAAGCCGACGGCCCGGCTGCCGTCTTCCAGGTTTTTCACCATCAGAAGGGTCTCCGGCGTCAGCGGCACCACGCGAGCACATTCGCCGAGGGAATCCTGATCCACCCCGATGACTTCCGGGTTACAGAGCACATTGACGGTGAATTCATCGAGCCGGCTCATGTCACCACTGTAGAAAAGCGGCGCGGCACTCAGACACCAAAGCGACATGAACGAATACTGCTCGGTCGGCGTCAGCGGACACGGCTTTGGCTCGCCACCACCGCGCGCATCGCCGACATAACCGATCTGGATGTAGTCGGGATCATTCCACGAACCGGGCTTCGACCACTCCCGATGCGTGGCATTTTTCAACGCCACGGGGAAAATTCGATTCAACTCGCCGCCGAGATCGTCGCCGGTGCGCCAGCTTTGGCCGCCGACCTCGACACCCCATTCCCAGACGTTGCCCATGCCGTATTGGCAAAGATTGAAGACCATGTCACGCGGCAACTTTTTCAAAATGTCGCCCATCAACCGGTAGGGTAATTGTAACGCTTGCAGATTCGACGTGTTTTTGTCCCACAGCGGAATGACCTTGGCCCTCGGGTCGCCGCCCCGGGCGATGTGGTCGTAGGAACACCAGTCGTATTTCAGAAAATCAAAACCCCACGCCGCAAACTGCCTGGCGTCCTGCTCCTCATGCTTGTAAGCACCGCAATAACCGCCGCAGGTGAGCGGGCCCGGAGAGGTGTAGATGCCGGCCTTGAGTCCTTGGGCATGGATGTAATCCGTCATCGCGCGCATGTCGGGGAAATGTTTATTGGGCAGGATATTGCCCGCCGCGTCACGGAACGGCCCGACCCGAAGCGGATCCGGCGACCGCTTGGCGTCCTCCGGCGCGTTCATCCAGCAATCGTCAATGTTCACATAAGCGTAGCCCACATCGGCCATGCCGGTCTTCACCATCACGTCGGCGGCTTCGCGCATCATCGCGTCAGTGACGCGGTTGTAGTGCGCATACCAATGGTTCCAGCCCATCGGCGGCGTCAGGGCCAGCGTATCGCCGCTGACAATCTTTAGCGGGCACGTCGCGAGGCCGTATTGGTTCTTCACGCGCAAGGTCACACTGTGCGTGCCGCGCCCGGGCGCAGCGCCGGTGATGATGCCATTGGTCAGGTCGAGATGCAGGCTTGCGGGCAAAGCATCAGCGGCAAACTGCATCGGCCGGTCGCCGGTCGCCGGGATGCGATAGATGAAAGGATTGCCCGGCCGGCAGCCATAAACTTTCGGGCCGTTGATGCGCGGTTCGCGCGGCGGCTTCGGCGTGAGGATAACCGCGTCCTCTGGCGGAGCATTGACCGTGCACGGCTTCGCTCCCGACACCATAAAACGCGGCTCTGCCCAGTCGGCGTGGTTGAATTTATAGCTCTCGCCCGCGTGATCCACCTTCAACAATAGCGAGCGCACGCCTTTGAGACGAACATCCACCGTCCCAGCCGGTTGACCATTCGTCATCACGCCCGACTCCCAGAGCTTCTTACCGTCGCCATAAATGCTGAACACGACCGCCGCCGCCGGATTGCCGGCCGCATCATCCACGCCGACCGCCGCCTGAAACTTCTCCACGCGACCGTCCAGTTCCAGCCAGAGCGTGCTCAGCGCGCGCGTGCCGATGCCGCGCTCAAACTTCTGCCCGCCGATGGACAGCGCCCGGCCGTTGTAGGATTGATCCGTCTTCGGCTTGGCCCAACCCTCGAAGTGCAGATGGCTGAGATCAAGCTGCGTGAGTGAGACCGTTTCCGCTGCTCGCGATGTAACCAACGGGAACAAAGCTGCACAGATGATTAATAGGATGATGTGTTTTTTCATGATTTTACCTATTTCTTTGGGTTGCCCGAACGCAACCGCAACAGCATCACGCCGTGACGTGGTACTTCTACATCAATTTTTTCGGTGCCTATCCCGACATCTTTTTGCCGCCACAAATCGCGCACGCGTTGGTTTCCAGAAATGCCAAGTTCGGCCCAAGTCGCCGAAATCTTGGCCGGATGTTCGCCCAGATTGAACAGTCCCACCGCCCGCGATCCGTCTTCAAGCTCCTTCATCATCACCAGCTCCTTTCGTGTTTGGCGCAGAATATTTGCCTGTTTACCAAGCGTATCCTGGTTCACTTCGATGACTTCGGCGTTGCAGAGCACATTCAGCGTAAAGGTATCAAGTTTCCCCATGTCGCCGCTGAAAATTAACGGTGCGGCCATCAGCGACCACAGGCTCATATAACTATATTGCTCGTTGGGTGTAAGTTTGGTTTTTTTCCCTTCACCCATGCCGTGCGCGTCGCCGACCCACCCGATGAGAATGTAATCCGGATCGTTCCAAGCGCCGGGTTTGGCATATTCAAAGTGGCTCGCATTTTTGAAGGCGATGCCGTAGAAGCCGGGTAGCTTCGTGCCTCCTGCAAGCCCGAGGTCGCCGGTGGTGCGCCAGCAATTGCCCACGTCGCCGCCCCACTTCCAGACTTCGCCGATACCGTATTGGCAGAGGTTGAAAATAAGGTCCCGATTTTGCTTCTGGAGTTCGTCCCACATCAGTCGGTAAGGAAATGCATAGCCAGCCAAGCCTTTTGCCTCCCGCAACGAAACGCTGTTCGTCAGGCGCGGGTCGCCAGTGCGAAAAATCTGGTTGTAATAACACCAATCATATTTGAGAAAATCAAAACCCCAGTCGGCGAAAGATTTCGCGTCCTGCGCCTCGTGCTTATAGGCACCTGTGTAACCGCCGCAAGTCCACTCGCCGGGCGAGGTGTAAAGACCGGCCTTGAGTCCTTTGCTGTGGATATAATCGGCGAGGCCTTTCATGTCGGGGAAATTATAATTGGGCAATATGGAGCCGTTGGCAGCGCGAAACGGCGGGTCGTTTTTTTCCTTCATCCAGCAATCGTCAATATTGACATACTGATAACCATAATCCGCCATACCCGACGTGATCATCTGGTCGGCCGCCTGCCGTATGAATGCATCCGTCACGCGGTTGTAATGGATATACCAACTGTTCCAGCCCATCGGCGGCGTAAGCGCGAGCGTGTTGCCGACAACAATGCGAAATTCTCGTTTAGTTTTACCGAAGGAGTTTCGGGCGGACAAAGTCGTGCGATAGGTGCCGGAATTCGTGATTCTGCCGGTGATGATGCCGCTTTGCGAATTAAGCATCAGTCCTTCAGGCAGATCATCGGCGCGGAAGAACATCGGGCGCGAACCGGTGCAGGGAATGCGATACAGAAATGGGGAACCGGGACGCACGCCATACACCTTTGGTCCGTTGAGGTGCGGCGCCGGTCCGGGCTTGGGCGTGAGCAACACCGGTTCTTCGCTGGCTGTGACCGCTTTCAAGACTTGCGGTGGTGCACCGGCGAATTCAATGACTGCCTCCGCCCAATCGGCATGGTCATAACCGCTGCCATCGCCTGCGTCGGTAACATCAAGCTCCAGCGATTTGATCCCCGCGAGTTCCACCTGGCATTCTTTTGCCGGCTGTTTCCATTTACAGACACCGCTGCGCCATAGTTCACGGTCGTCGCCATAGACGATGAATTCCACCGAGGCTTTCTCATTGCGGGCATTGTCATCCACGCCGACCTTGGCTATGAAAGTCTTTGCCCGGCCGTCCAATTGCACCATGAATTCGCTGTCAGCATGAGTGCCGATACCGCGCTCGTAGGTCGCCCCACCGATGCTCAACGGTTTGCCCGTGATGGCGAGATCTTTTTGCGCCTTGCCCCAGCCCGTGGACATCGCGGTGAGATCCAAATCGCCCAGCGGTACTGTGCCCGCAGAAATTGTCGCCGTGCCGGCACACATCAGGGCAAGTGTCAGCCAGAGTGGAGTTATCAAAGTTTTGTTTTTCATCATTGAGTTATTCATAATTGTGATTTGAGCAAGTTGGCAAAATCCGCAGCCAGAGCGTGATTGGGATCCCGCGCCAGCACTTCAGCCAATATTTTTTTCGCCGCCTGCTTTCGGCTAAGGCCGAGCAAAGCCTGCGCCTGCATGAACAGTGCCGTCGTTTCCTGCCGCCGCTGTAAATCGTCATCGAAGAGCAACATCGTTGGTAGCGACGTGGCAAAATAATCAATTTTAGCCGGCGTCTTTTGCAGCTGCTGCGCATAAGCCAGCAGATTCCGGAAAAGTTTTCTGGCCTTTGCCCACCGGCCGAGTTTTTCCCATGCCAGCGCGGAGTAATAGGTCATTTCTGAAAACGCGCGGACGCTCATCTCCTGAAAATCACCTTTGAAGCTGGCCGCCGCGCGCCAGTGCTCTTTCGCCTTGGAATTTTCTCCCGCCGCCGCCAGCGCAACGCCGAGCCAGTAATGGATGTCGCTCTGGTTGGCGAGCAGGTGTTTTGCCTCGCCGAGATTCGGCAGCGCGGTGAGCGCGCTTTCAAAATGAGCAACCGCCGCTTCAATTTCCGCTTTACGATTTCCGCCTTCCGCCTTCTTTAGCGCCCCGCGTCCGAGCGCGAGCTGCGTGCGGACGTGCTGGCCGAGCGCCGCGCCTTCGCCGCCCTCCCACGGCTGGAAATGGCGTTTCGCCAGCAACTGCATCGCCTCGACGTGGCGGCCGGTTTGATTCAATAGCGCGCAAAATTCCACGGTCAGGTCATCGCGTTGCGCCACGAGCTGCGGAAATTTCTCCAGTTCGCGCAGGCGTTTCGCCGGACTTTCGCCGAGACGTTTCCAAAGCTGGTCGCGCTCGAACAGCAGTCGCACGTCGCCGGGATTCACGCGCAACGCTTGGGCATACGCCGCCTGCGCCCGCTCCGGTTCTTTCGAGATGTTGAAATAGCCAATGCCGAGATTGCGCCAGACGACGGAAAAACTTGCATCTCGCCTCGCGGATTTTTCCCAGAGGGCGATGGCTTCCGCGTGCCGGCGGCGGTCGTAAAGCAAATTGCCCAGATAATACGGCGCTTTGGCGTCTTGAGGATTCGCCGCCATCGCCGTTTCGAGAATCGCAATTTCTTCCAGCCGGGAAGGAAAGCAGTAATCCGGCGCGAGGGCGGCCGCCTGCTTGAAATGCTTTAGTGCCGTTTTTCGGTCGCTGAGTTTTTTATGGAGCCAGCCGGTCGTGTAATGCACCAGCGGCAACACGCCCCAGCTTTGATCGGGCATATCGCCGGCGGCAGCTTCCACGTTCGCCAGCAATTCGATGGCGGCCCGGAAAAATCCGGCGCGGGCGAAATCGTGGGCGAGATCCAGCCGGGTTTGCAAATCACCGGTCAGGTTTTGGTGGCCGTCGGCCAGGACGCACGCCCACCAGTCGAGCGGATCCAGCGCGAGGGTCTCGCGCAACAGCGTTTTGGCCTCATCTTCGCGCTGAAGTTCGCGCAGCACGATGACCTGGAGATTCCGCGCCCGCAGGTTGTCGGTATTGAAACGCAGCGAGCGGTTTAGATGTTCCAGAGCGGAATGCCAATCTTTGCGGCCGCAGTCAATTTCCGCCAGCGCATGATACGCGGCGGATTGCTCCCCCTGGTTCCAGCACGCCTTGTAAAGCGCGTCGTAAGCCTCGTCATCGCGGCCCAGATGCCGCAGGCACAGGCCAAGATTGTAATGCGCCTCGCCGTCGGCGGGATTGGCGTTGCGGCGCGTCAGCCGTTCAATGGCAGTCCGGAAATGTTTTTCCGCCTGAGCGAATTCACCGCGTTTGAGATGCCAAAGCCCCATTGCGTTGTTGCAGCGCGCATCCAGCGGATCGCGACGCAGCGCCTCGCGCCAATACAAAGTTGGGCATCGCGTGGCGTGGCGATATTGCTCGAGGTGCAGGCCGGTGACGAAAAGCTCGTCGGTGCTGGAAATATCCGCCGGCGCGAGCGGTTCGGTGGCCGGCGGCGGGACATCACCTTGCCGGCGCGGCTTGGGCTGGTAGGCGATTATTTTCGCGCCGTTGGCATCGGTCACGCGCAATTGCAAATCCGTTTCGGCCGTGCCACGCGGAAGTTTTATTCCGGTGACGAATGGCTGGTCTGGCGCGCAATCGCGGATGGTTTGGAAAATATTTTTTCCATTGGCGATAAGTTGGATTCTCGCGCGGGAAAATTTTCCGGTGACGGCGACGCCAAGGCGGATTTTTCCGGCGCCGGCCTTCAGGCTGACGGCGGCGCAAAGGTTGGCGTGCTGCGCCGGGCCGATCTTTTGAATGGGATACCAATATTGACTCCACGTCTTGGTTTCGCCGGGCTGGAGGAAACTGAAGTCCGGCTGGTTGTCGGTGAACACGCCGGACATGATTTCGATGTAAGGTGCAAATTCGCCGCTGGCGTCGGCATCGGTGAGGTTGCGGTCCCATGCGTAGCCAAACTCATGGTTGCCCCAGGTCCACTGTTTTTTGCCCGGTGAAATGTGGTGATTGGCAATGTGAACAATCCCGGCCTCCGCCTTGTAATCGTAGCCGCCGAAGAAATCCTCCTGGCTGCCCATGCACATGTATGACGTGGGCACGGGGATGTTGGCGAAAAATGACAAGTCATTCGGCGCGTAGTCTGGCAGTTTTGAGTTTTGAGTTTTGAGTTTCGAGTTGGCGCAATGCGGCGGCACGAATTGCGACGGGATTTCATCTTTCGGAATGCCTTTGCGCCCGCGCTCGCCGTAGTTGACGCCGTAGTAAAATCCCTTTGCCAGCGGATACTCGCTCATTGAGCGGCGCGCGTGGTCGGCAACATAATAAACATCCGGCGGAAAAAAACTTTGATACGCCTCGTGGACGCGCGTGGCGACGTTGGCCCACCATAAAAACGTCTGGACGAGCGGCGTGCGATTATAGGCGCGAACCTTGAGTTCCACGAGCGCCTTGCCCGGATGCAAACAGACGCCGTGCATGCCTTTCATGCGGGCCATCGGGTCGTGGTCACTGCACCAGATGGTTTGCGAGCCATCGGCGTGTTTCTCGATTTTAAAATCCACCGGCAGAAACGTCGCGGGCCGGTGGTGCTGCGGCCAGTTGAATTCGATACCGCCGCTGGCCCATGACCCGGCAAGACCGACCAGCGCGGGCTTGATGACCGGCTGATTGTAAATCAGGTCGTAGCCGTTGGTCTTGTCCTGAATCGCGTGGATGCGCCCGCCCATTTCCGGCAACACGAGCACGCGGATGAATTCATTTTCAATCCAGACGGCTTTCCATTTCCGGTCCACCGGTTTTTCCGCAATGCGGTCGGTGAAGGGCAGGGGATAGACTTTGCCGCTGCTGCCTTGATAGACGCGCTTTTCCAAAAACATCGGATTTTTATCCGGGGCGGCCGGCAGATAGGTGGGGATGACCAAATTTTCAGTCCAGGTGCGCACGATGGATTTATGGCTCATGTCGGGTTCGGGAAAAAGTTGATATCAGAGCTTAACGGAACGGCGTTTTGTGTGAATGGAGCAAACACCGAATCACATAGATTATCCGCTGATTATCAGTCATGTTACCGGCGCATGAACCGTCCGCAAAAAGGCGAGGGCTTTCCGGGGCAGCGCATCGTGGTGTTGCCGCGCGAGGTTCTGGCGCGCGCCGGCAAACATCCGCTGCTGCGCGGTCTGCTGCCGACGGACGTTGGATATTTTCCGAAAGCGGCGCGGCATTTGCGTGCGCGGCCCGCGGGGGTGGAGCCGGCGATTTTTATTTATTGTCTGCGCGGCCGCGGTTGGTGCGATTTGGGCGGAAACCGCCACTTGGTTCAAGCGGGTGACTTGCTGGTGATTCCGCCGAAGCTACCCCATGCCTACGGCGCGGATGACAAGCAGCCATGGACAATTCACTGGGCGCACGTCACCGGTGGGAATGTGGCGTCGGTACTGAGCGAACTTGGCGCGACCGTTGAACGTCCGGTCTTGCCGCTTGGCGAAAACCCGCAGTTGCTGGCGTTGTTTGAGGAGATGCTGGAACTGCTGGAACACGGCTACACGCCGGCGCGGTTGCTTTACGCGGCGCAGACGCTGGCCCATCTCGTCGGGGTGATCATCTGGCAGTGGCGAGAGAACTTTCGGGGAATGCCGGATGCGCCGCAGAAGATTGCCCGCAGCATCGCCTACATGAAGCAACATCTGGATAAAACGCTGAATGTGGCCGCGCTGGCCGCGCTGGCCAATCTTTCCCGCTCGCATTACACCGCGCTGTTTCGGCAGCAAACCGGTTATTCGCCGATGGATTATTTCATCCGGCTGCGGATGCATCAGGCCTGCCAATGGCTCGACACGACGCCGTGCAGCGTCAAGGAAGTTGCCGCGCGCCTCGGCTACGCGGATCAATTTTATTTTTCCCGCGCCTTTCGGAAGGTTAACCGGATTGCGCCCACCGCCTACCGCCTCCAGCACAAAGGCTGATCACCCCTTCAGGTTTTTCAGCAGGCCGTCAATCAACCCGTCGGTCGTGTGCGTTTTAGCTTCGAACGCTGGTTTCAGGCCGAGGGCGGCGATTGTTTTGCTCGTTTCCGGTCCGATGGAGGCGAGTTTAAGTTGCGGGAATTGTTTCAGCAGTTTCGGCAGGTCAAACCGCGCGTGGAAATGTTCCACCGTGGAGCTGCTGGTGAACGTCACCCAGTCCGCGCCCTCGGCGATCAGCCGCGCCGCCGCGCCGGTGCGGTCTTCGGTTTCCGCCACGGTTTTATAAATGGCAATGTCATCCACGATGGCGCCTTCCTCTTGGAGCGCATCCGGCAGATCCCGGTTCGCCACCTCGGCGCGTAAGAGGCACATCTTCACGTTCTCAATGTTCTGGTATTTCTTGAACGCGGCGGCGATTTTGCTGCCGAGATATTCTTCCGGCATCAAATCCACCTGCAAATGCAGCTCACGCAATTTTGCCGCCGTGGCCGGGCCGACGGCCGCTATGCGCGCGCCACCGAGGTCGCGCAGATCTTGGAAGCGTTTGAAGAACATGTCAAAAAATGCCGTCACGCCATTGACGCTGGTGAAGATGAACCAGTCGTAGGAATTCAATTCCATCAGGCAGTCAATAATGGCATCGCGCTCGGTCGGATGCGTGAGCTTGATTGTCGGCACTTCCAAAACATCCGCGCCGAGTTCTGTCAGCCGGGCGCCAAGATTGCCGGCTTGTTCCGTGCGTCGCGTGACCACAATGCGCTGGCCGAACAATGGTTTTTTCTCAAACCAATTCAGTTTTTCGCGCAGCTTCACCACGTCGCCGACGATGGTGAGGGCGGGCGGAACAATTTTTTTTGCCGCCGCCAGCTTCGCAATTGTCGCCAGCGTGCCGGATACCGACTTCTGTTTTCCCATTGTGCCCGATTGCACGACCGCCACCGGCGTCGCCGGGCTCATGCCGTGGGCGACGAGCGATTTTGTCCAGTCGCCGAGATTTTCCGTGCCCATCAGCACCACTTTGGTGCCGGGAATCTTGGCGATCTGCTCATAGCGCAGCGCCGTCGTGTCATCCGCCGAATCGCTGTGACCGGTGAACACGGTGAAGCTGGAGCAGTGCGCGCGGTGCGTGAGCGGAATGCCGGCGTAGTTTGGCACCGCGGTGATGGCCGAAACGCCGGGTACGATTTCAAACGGAATGTTTTCCGCCGCGAGCGCCTCGGCTTCCTCGCCGCCGCGACCGAAGATGAACGGGTCGCCGCCTTTGAGCCGCACGACGGTTTTGCCGGTGCGGGCATGGGCGATGAGGAGGGCCGTGATTTCCGGCTGCGGCAGCGTCATGTTCTTGCCGCGCGAAATGAGTTCGGCGCCGGGGGGAGCGAGGCGGAGCAGTTCGGGGTTGGCGAGCGCGTCATAGACGACCACGTCCGCGCGCCGGAGCAATTCCGCGCCGCGCAATGTCAGCAGACCGGCGTCGCCCGGTCCGGCGCCTACTAGATAAACCATGCCTTTTGCTTTCACGCGCCCAGTTTAAGCGAGCGGTGGGTTTGGGCAATAAAAGAGGGGAAAATTTCCTGTCCGGTGAAGGCAGAAATAGTGCTTGCAATTTCCCCCGCAGTAAATAGTGTGATTCCGTCTGTTAGATAACTAATATCTTTCATGGCATGGAAAATCTTCAAGTGAACGTGGTTCAGTGATGATTTGAAACCCGGCGACCGGGAACAGTCTGAAGAAAGCGGTTATGAGACAGCAAATCATTAAATGAGCACGAAACTGTTTGTGGGAAATCTTTCCTTCAAAACCACCGAAAACGACCTGCACGAGGCTTTTGCCGCCCACGGTCAAGTCGTCGAAGCCAACCTGATGATGGACCGGATGACCGGCCGTTCACGCGGTTTTGCCTTCGTCACCATGTCCACGCCGGAAGAAGCCCAAAAAGCCATCGCCGCGATGAACGGCGCCACGCTGGGCGAACGCGCGCTTACCGTCAACATTGCCCGCCCGAAGGAAGATCGTCCTCCGCGCCGCGAAGGTGGCGGCGGCGACCGTGGTCCGCGCCGTGAATTCGGCGGCGGCAGCAGCGGCGGTTATGGTGGTGGCGGCGGACGCCGCGAACGCTATTAATTCGCATTGTAATTTTCACAGGCGGCGCCCTTTGGGGCGTCGCCTTTTTGTTTTGCGCTTTGAAGTCGCGCGCCGGACGAATATAAATTGCTCGTGCCGCAATCCAAATTAGCCCCCATCAACGCCGCCACGCGACTGTGCGCGGTGCTGGGTTCGCCCATCGGCCATTCGGCATCGCCGGCGATGCACAACGCCGCGTTCGCCGCGCTGGGTCTGAACTGGCGCTATCTCGCCTTTGAAGTGGACCCCAAAAATCTTCGCGCCGCCATCGAGGGTGCGCGGACGATGAACTTTGCCGGGCTCAACCTCACCGTGCCGCACAAACTGCTGGCGGTGGATATGGTGGATGAACTGGACGCCTCGGCCAAAACGTGGGGCGCGGTGAACACCATCCAGTTCGTGCCGGACGCGGCGGGCAAAACGCGCGCCATCGGTTTCAACACCGACGCGGATGCCATCGTCTCCTCGTTGCGGGAAGAATTGCAAATCGAGCTGCGCGGCAAAAAAGTTCTGCTGCTCGGTGCCGGCGGCGCCGGGCGCACCGCGGCCTTGAAACTTGCGGCCGAAAACGTCGCGGAACTTTTTCTCGTGAACCGCACGGCCAGTAAAGCCCAAGCCATCGCCGGCGAAATCAAAAACCAATTTCCGTCCGTCAAGGTTTCCGTCGGCTATCCCAAGGCGGCGGTGGATTTGCTGCTCAACGCGACTTCGTTGGGCTTGAAGGCGGAAGACGCCTCGCCGCTGGATGAGCGGCAGTTTTCCCTCAAACAAACGGCTGCCGTGTATGACATGATTTACCAGCCGGCGGAGACCAGGCTGCTGGCCGCCGCCAGGGCAGCCGGCGTCAAAACCGCCAACGGCATCGGCATGCTGGTGCATCAGGGCGCGAAAGCCTTGGAGATTTGGACGGGGCGCCCCGCGCCGGTGGCCGTGATGCGGCGCGCGGTGGAAGGGAGCGTTTATGGTGTTTGACACCGTGTTCGACCCGCAATATTGGGCGGTGGTGCCGTTTCATTTCTGGTCGCTGGTGTTCTTCACGTTCGGCTGCATCGTGGGCAGTTTCCTGAATGTGTGCATCTACCGGATGCCGCAGGATTTGAGCATCGTCACGCCGCCGTCGTATTGCCCGCATTGCAAATATTCCATTCCCTTTTACCTCAATATCCCGCTGCTGACGTGGCTCACGCTGCGCGGTCGCTGCAAAAATTGCGGCGCGCCCATCTCGCCGCGCTACTTCATCGTGGAACTGCTGACCGGCCTGGCCTTTCTCGCCTGCTGGCTGGCCTATGGCCGGACGGCGCCGTGGCTGGCGGCGGTGTATTCGGTTTTAATGGCGGGCTTGATCGTGGCCACCTTCATTGACTTCGAACATTTCATCATCCCGGATGAAATCACCTTGGGCGGCGCGGTCGCGGGCTTCGCCGTTTCATTTCTCCTGCCGCAATTGCACGGCGCGAAATCGGTCGGGCAGGGGATGGCGCGCAGCGCCCTGGGCATTGTCATTGGCGCGGGCGTGGTTTACGCCATCCTGCGGCTGGGAAAACTGCTGTTCGGCCGGCAAAAAATAAAATTGCCCGGTGAAACCAGAATCATCTTCACGGAAACCGCGCTGTGCCTGCCGGACAAGGTGATCCCCTACGAGGAAATCTTTTACCGCAAATCAGACACCATCGTGCTGGAGGCGCGCACCGTGGAGCTGATCGACCGCGGCTACGGCGGCGTGACGCTGCGCCTGTCGCCGCAGACCTTGACAATCGGCAATGAAATCATCGACCCCGAAAACGTCCCGCACATCGAGGCGGTTTGCTCGGCGCTCGTGCTGCCGCGCGAGGCGATGGGCCTGGGCGACGTGAAATTCATGGCGGCCATCGGCGCGTTTATCGGCTGGCCGGGCGCGCTCTTTTCGCTGATGGCCAGTTCCATCATCGGCTCGGCGGTCGGCATCGCGCTCATCCTGGCCCGCAAGCGCGAATGGTCGTCGCGGATGCCATACGGCCCTTACATCGCGCTGGCGGCGGCCATCTGGATATTCGGCGGCAAAAATATCTTCGCCGCGTTGTTCCACTGAAGCTTGGAAGTTTCCCGGAGTGATCGCCGCTCTAGCCCGCCGCCACCGTCAGCGCTGGCAAAGGATCGCAGCCGCTCATGCGCGTGTAAGTCCCGACCGGATCAGTCCCGCCATTTTTGCACCCCGTCCACACATCCACCACCGCGCCCGTCACGAACATCGTCGCCTCGACCACCAGCCGCCATTGATTGCCCACCGTGTCGAAGTAAAGGCGCGGCGATGCGCCCGCGCTGATTTGCGCCGGATCGTCGTTCGCCAGATGCGCCCAGCCGGAGCCGAAGTTCAGCCAGAAACCGTTCTTGATGCCCGGCGCGGAGCCGGGCTTGAGATACGCGCTCCAAAACAGCGGTCCGCGGTTGGCGTAGCGGTTCAAATCGCGGTAAAACGTGCCGTCCCAGCGCACCCCGCCATAGACGCCGGGACCCCACAGCGGGTCATCCGGCTTTGGATTATTTTTATCCGCCCATTTCAAACCGGAATCCCAATGCGGCAGGAGCACATCGCACTCCGGCTTGGCCGCGCCCACCAGACCGTCCGCATAACCCGCGATGCGGTAGCAATCCGCCGTGCCACCGGCCGGTGGGGCGGGCGAAAGCACCTCGCGCAGAAACGCGGCGTCCTCGGGATGCGGATGGCGATGATGATGATGATGCTTGGGAATGGTCGTTGAATCACTCATGACAATGCCTTTCTTTCAGGGATGAAAATGTTTTAGGCCAAGTGACGGTGGTTGGCAAGCTTTTGCAGAGAGCTTCCATTTAGTTTGAGAATCCAGAATTAATGCTTGGTAGTTGCGAGCACTGGAAGCAAACTCATACTAGCAATGTCACGTTCACAACGCACAGCCAAAACCGAAAACACGCGCTACGCATCTTTACGCAAAACGCGAAAGCAAGCGGCAACGGAAGTTGCACCGATTCACCCGCTAGATTTGGTTGGGCCTGCTGTTTTGCGCGAAACCTCATGTGCAACAGCAGATAAAACGAACAAAGGTGTTGTTAGAGAATTTGGTACCACAAGATTAGGAAAAATCTATCATGGCGACAGCTTAGACCTCATGCGCGGACAAATCTCCGATTCATCCGTTGACCTCATTATGACGAGTCCGCCCTTCGGACTGGTTCGCAAAAAGGATTATGGCAACGTGGACGCACATGAATACGTTGAGTGGTTTAAACAATTTGGATACGAATTTAAGCGTGTTCTTAAAGACACAGGCTCCCTAGTCATAGACATTGGTGGCGCTTGGATTTCTGGGCAACCAACAAGGTCTCTATACCACTACGAGCTTTTGTTGATGCTATGCAAAGAAGTTGGTTTCCATCTCGCTCAGGAATTCTTTTGGTGGAATCCTGCACGGTTACCTACACCTGCTGAGTGGGTAACGGTGCGCAGAATCCGCGTAAAGGATGCGGTAAATTGCGTTTGGTGGCTCTCCAAAACTCCCTGGCCAAAGGCGAGCAATAGGCGCGTGCTTGTCCCTTACAGCGAAGCAATGCAAACGCTTCTTAAATTTGGATACAAAGCAAAATTGCGACCATCAGGTCACGACATCAGCAACAAATTTAATACAAATAATGGTGCGGCAATCCCACCAAACCTCATAGCCATCGCACATACTGAAAGCAATAGCGCATATCTGCGATATTGCGCTGAGCACAAAATTAAACCTCACCCAGCACGCTATCCGGTGGACTTGCCTGAATATTTTGTGCGCATGCTTACTGATGCAGGAGATTTTGTATTAGATCCGTTTGGTGGTTCGTGTGTCACTGGCGAAGCTTGTGAAAAACTTGGGCGTTCTTGGGCTTGTTGCGAACTGCTTGAAGATTATGTGAGCGGAGCGATGGGACGTTTCCAACAAGCGACTTTATTTCCAATTGGCAAAGGCAAGGTTGTGCCAAGCTACAACATCTCTCACCCGGCGGCACTCTGGAACGGTAACGAAGGTGAAGTACTTGCAGTCGATGGTGGAAGAACACGAAAAACAAAAACCAAAAAATAAAGCATCGTTATGCCAGCGTTAAGTGATAATAGACTTCGTCAGTTAGTTCTCCATTCGATACCGGGGGCACGTGAAACCGGACAAGCGGGGAATACAAAACCAATATTGCTAAACGTGCCCGATATGGGCGCGGTGAGAATTTACCTATGGACGACAACTCCTGATCGGTCGGTAGCTGGTCGTCCAATTGGCGAACATAAGGCGCAAATAATTATACCAGGAACAGACAGAGGCAGCCGTCAGCATTTGAATATTGGTGACATAACAACTGCACTTCTCGGTTACAGCCCTGTATATGGTGTATTCACTGCGTGGCAGGCGGAAAGACACGCTAATTCCAGCTACAGCAAGAATCTACAATTCCAAGAGGAATTGTTAGTAAATGCCGCTGCATTTGGTTGGGCGGTTGGTGCCCCACGTCAAACAAACGCGGGACCGGAAGTCCGTGTATCCTTTCATCCTGTCCATCTTGCTCATTACCTTCGTGTCCTGCGCGACGCTGATGCAAACGCTCTAAATGGAGAAGCTCGCCGAGCCTACTTCGTTTTAAATCGACCGCCGCGCGTGCCCGATCCGGTTCCAGGTGCCGCAGAAACACCGGTTCAACAACAGCGCCGAAGGTTGATGACAGCACGCCTCCAACGTGACAGCGATTTTTCGCGCAATATCGCCGCAGAATATGGCGGAGCATGTGCCATCTGTACCATCCAGCTATCAGTGACAGATGGGGCGCACATTATTCCCGTTCACGACGAACGAAGCACAGATGATGTTTGGAACGGTATCAGCCTTTGTGCAAATCACCATCGCCTTTACGATAACCGGATATTGCGGATTACAGGCGAGGCTATTGTCCAGCAGAACGACGAAGAGGTTAATGTACTTCGTGAGTTAGGGCTGCTTGCCGGACATGAAAATATTGTTGCTCCTTACATCGGCCAGCCCATCAATTTACCGAGATTTTATCGTGCCAACTTGGCATTTCGTGAGCGATTTCATAACGCACTTCAATTGATGGATATTTTCTAAGGTGCTCCTTTCTCCCTATACAAACCGCATTTAGCGGGTCTTAAAAGTTGGCATGTGAACCAATGTGTGGTGATTTTCATTCCCATCGGGGGAATCTCGTCCATCGCTGGGGAATATTATTCCCGGCCGGGGGAAAATCATCCGGGTGAGGGGGCATTTTAGCCGGGTGCGGGGGAAAACTCTTCCCGGCGGGGGGATATCGCCGGGTTATGGGGGAAACCCGCCCGGTGAAGGGGATTTTCATGCGGGTGACGGTAAAAACGGCCCGGTGCGGGGGGATTTCAGCCGGGTGCGGCGGAAAATCATCCGGGTGGCGGGGAATTTTCACCGGGTGAACGAAAAAATGAGGTTGAGAGCCGAAAAGATGATTCCCGGCGGGGGAAGATTATCCGGGTAAAGGGGGCGGCTCGCCGGGTGCGGGGGAAATTCATTCCCGACCGGGGGGAAACCCGCCGGGTTTGGGGGCATTTCTGCCAGTGCCGGGGGCAGCCTACCGGGTGGATGGCACACCTCAAAAAAAGTTCTTGCAAGATTAGATTGGCAGGCGCAATCTCGACTTCAGAATCCTTAAACTTACAACCTCAACCCAAAATCATTATGAACAAACTCGATCAGCGGCTCCTGTCGGCGTTTCAGCGCGTCAATGAATTTGGCATCGCTCACGTCGCGGATTTCACCGTGGGCGGACCGGCGGTAAATGCCTTCACCTTCATCGCCACCCTCGTGCCCAAATCCGGCACCGATGCCGGGGCGCAGGCGGCGGGCAAGGGCGAGTCGCAAGCCGGCACCAGCAGCCGCGCAGCAGCGCGCCTGGCCTTGCACGACCAACTGGAAAGCATCGCCGCCACCGCCCGCAGCATCGCGCTGACCACGCCGGGCTTTGACAACAAGTTTCACATGCCCAGTTCGGGCAGCGACCTCGCGCTGCTGGCCAGCGCCAAAGCCTTTGTGACCGAGGGCACGCCGCAGCTTGCGCTATTTGTGTCGCATGAGATGCCGGCGGATACGTTTACCGTCACGCAGACGCTTATTACCCAGTTCGAGGCCACCGGCGTGGATCAGGATGCCGGCAAGACCAAGCAGGTCGGCGCCACGGCGGCGATGAAAGACAACCGCCACAAAGGCGTCCTCATGCTGGAGACGTTGAAGGGAATCGTGCCGAACAAATACAAGAACAACCCCGCCATCCTGGCCGAATGGCACACCGCCAGCCACGTGGAGCGCCCGTCTCATCACAAGAAAACCACTCCGCCGCCCACGCCCACACCCACGCCCACACCTTAAACCGGGCTCCGAACAGAATGTTCGCCCGGCCTGTGCGCCCCGGTCAGCTTGCTGGCCGGGGCGTTTTGTTTTTTTTGGAAGGTAAGGACCACCAACTGCAAGTGGTGGTGGGTCAAATCGCGAAGTCGGAATACTCCGGCTTTACCGCCTCGGTTGGCGGCGCCAGCATGCCCGCGCCCACGGTGAGATTGCTCCCTTGCTCGATCAAGATAAACGAGCCGGTCAGCCGGTTGCTGCTGTAGCCGTCGAATATCAGCGGCTTGGCGGTGCGGATCTTGATGCCGCCGATGTCGTTCATCGCCAGCGTGCCGGGCGCGTCCACGGATTCAAGCGTGTCGAAGTTGATCTTGTTTTCCACCGCCGTGATGACGGCCTGCACGGTCTGCGTGGTGTGCTTGAGGTGATATTTTTTGCCGGTCTGCAGCGGGCGGGGATTCATCCAGCAGACGCGCGCGGAAAAGTCCGAGCTGCGGCCGGGGAGATTCTCCAGGCCGACAATCATGTCGCCGCGGCTGATGTCGATGTCGTGCTCCAGGCAGAGCGTGGCGGATTGCGGGCAGAAGGCCTCAGGCAGCGAGCCGTCGTAGGTCCAGATGTCCTTGACGGTGGTCTTGATGCCGGCGGGCAGCACGACGACGGTCTGGCCCTGGCGCACGATGCCGCTGGCGATCTGGCCGCTCAACCCGCGAAAATCGTGCAGCGATTTGTCGGTGGGATTGTTCGGGCGGTTGACCCATTGCACGGGAAAGCGGAATGTGCCGAAGTTCCAGTCGCTCGCGATGTGGACGGTTTCCAGGTGATGCAGCAGGCAGGGGCCTTCATACCACGGCGTGTGCGTGGAGGTGTCCACCACGTTGTCGCCGTTGAGCGCGCTCAGGGGAATGAACTTCACGTCGTGGAACGCGCCGAGCTTCGGCAGAAAATCCTCGATCTCGTCGCGGATCTCCTGAAAGCGCTCTTCCTTCCAATCCACCAGATCCATCTTGTTCACCGCAAAAACGATGTGCGGAATGCCGAGCAGGGCGGCGATGTAAGTGTGCCGGCGCGTCTGTTCGATGACGCCGAGCCGTGCGTCCACGAGGACAATGGACAGGTTCGCCGAGCTGGCGCCGGTGACCATGTTGCGGGTGTATTGCACGTGGCCCGGGGTGTCGGCGACGATGAACTTGCGCTTGGGCGTGGCGAAGTAGCGATAGGCGACGTCAATCGTGATGCCCTGCTCGCGTTCGGCGCGGAGGCCGTCGGTGAGGTTGGCGAGATTGATCTGGCCGCCGCCGGTGATATCGGCGGATTTTTCCAAGGCCTCGACCTGGTCTTCCATCAGCGACTTGGAATCGTAAAGCAGCCGGCCGATGAGCGTGGACTTGCCGTCGTCAACGGACCCGCAGGTGTTGAAGCGCAAAAGTTCGATGGGATGAGCGCTCCGCGCGGCAGATGGAAGATTGGAGATGGAAGTTGGGGAACTCATTTAAAACAGGAGATGGGAGATGGCAGTTGGGAGTTAGGGTTTCTCAGTGCGGGCGCGGGTGGAGCGAATCAAGCCAGAAACCAATCGCCCGGTCAGGGCGACAAGTTCGAGCAGAGTTTTGTGTTCAGCATCCGAAATATATCCGGCATCAAGCATGACATAGGATAGCGAACGCACCTCGCCACAGGAAGCGCGGGCTACATTGTAAAACTGCATCTTTTCGACGGGGTGAACGCGTTCAAAGCCTTCAGCGATGTTCGTCATCGCGGAAACCGCCGCGCGTTGTACCTGGTCCCGCAATCCAAAATCAAGAGCCGCCGGTTTGCGCCGGAAGAAGGCATAGATGGTGCGGACAAGTTCCCTTGCCGTGCGCCAGGCCTCAAGCTGCTCGAAATTGTCAATCCTATCTGCCATCTGCCATCTCCCATCTGCTTAGAAATATCCGGCTTTCTTGCGGTCTTCCATCGCGGCTTCGGAGGCCTTGTCGTCCGCGCGGGTGCCGCGTTCGGTCACGCGCGCGGCGGAAACTTCGCCGATGATGTCGTCTATCGTCTCCGTCTTGGATTCAATCATGCCGGTGCTGATCATATCGGCGATGGTGCGAACGCGGCAGATCATTTTCTTGACCGTGTCATTCGCCTTCGGGCGGGCGCCGGCGTAGGGATCGGGCTTGGTCGCATCGGTGTGCGGCGGGGGAACCGGCAGCCATTGGCCGCCTTTGCGATAGCATTCGCGCTCGTGGCTGAAATAGATGTTCGGCACTTCGAGCTTCTCTTTCTTGATGTATTCCCAGACATCCATTTCCGTCCAGTTGGAGAGCGGGAACACGCGCATGTTTTCGCCGGGATTCACGCGGGCATTATAAAGATTCCAGATTTCGGGCCGCTGGTTCTTCGGATCCCACTGGCCGAACGAATCGCGGAAGCTAAAGAAGCGTTCCTTGGCGCGGGCCTTTTCCTCGTCGCGGCGGGCGCCGCCGATGGCGCAGTCGAATTGAAATTCCTCGATCGCCGCGAGCAGGACGGGAATCTGAAGCTGGTTGCGGCTGACCTGACCCGGCGTCGGATGGGCGATGCCTTTGGCAAAGGCTTCGTCCACCGTGCGGACGATGAGCTTCGCGCCGAGTTGCTTGGCGCGACGGTTGCGGAACTCGATCAGCTCGGGAAATTCATGGCCGGTCTCGACGTTCAGGAACGGCATCGGGAGGTCGGACGGACGAAAGGCCTTTTCCGCGAGGCGCAGGAGGCAGATGGAATCCTTGCCGCCGGAAAAGAGCAGGACGGGGCGTTCAAACTCGGCGGCGACCTCACGCATGACGTGAATCGCCTCGGTCTCCAGATATTGCAGATGGTCGAGATGGTATGAACTCATCGAAAAGTTATTTTAGCCACGAACCACGTCGGTTGGCACGGAATAAATAATCCTTAACTAGATGCCCGCACCGCCGGAAACGGCCGCGCCGCCCCAGTTCGCGTGCAAGCCGCATTCGCGCTTGTCGTCGGCCTTGGCGGGATCGAAATAATCCCATTCGTTGGGCAAATGATGCTCGGCGAGGTATTTCTCCATGTCGGCATCGCTCCAATAAAACAGCGGGCTCACTTTGAGCGAATTGAAATTCTTGTCCTCGCTGACGATGTCCAGGCCGGCGCGGTTCGGGTTCTGCACTTTGCGCAGCGCGGTAAGCCAGACGGTCGGAGCAAGTTCTTTCATGCCGCGCTGGAACGGCTCCAGTTTCATCGCGGTGCTGAACGCCTTGATGCGCTCCTCGTTTTCCGGCGTCGGCTCCGGCATGCCGCCGAACGCGGCGTCATAATGCGCGGCGGTCATCTTGGGGAGGTAAGCCTTGATGTTCAGCTTGAGCAATTTTTTGACCTGCTCGGCGTGCCGGTAGGTCGCCGGCCGGTTGTAACCGTGATCCACCCAGAGCACCGGGATGTCCGGCTGTACCTGGGTGACGAGGTGGAGGATGACTGCTTCGTATGGGCGATAATTGGTCGAGACGATGGCGCGGCCATTTGCTTGTGCAATGGCCCAGCGGATGATTTCCAACGGCGATTTGGCGCGCAGTTCGGCGTTGGCTTTGGCGATTTGGTCGGGTGTCATTGGTTTGAACAACAGTGCAGCGCAAACACAAAGAAGCTGCGTTGCCTGGTTTCTGGGTGGTTATTTTTTTTGCTCTTTTAGGAACACGCGCTGGCACCAGTCGCCGAAACGCTCGCCCGCGTTGCGTTCCTTCGCGAAGCGCGTGAACACGGGGCGAAATTCCGTTTCCAAATCTGCATCTTTGATGACGTCTTTCCAGACGCGGTTCAGGCGGGTGCCGGACACGTCGCCGCCAAGCCAGACCTGATAGCGGCACGGCGCCTTGCCGACGAAGGCGATTTCCGCCATGTAAGGCCGCGCACAGCCGTTCGGGCAGCCGGTCGAGCGGATGATGATTTCCTCGCCGGCCAAACCGACTTCGGCTAGAAGCTTTTCGATGCGGTCAAGAAAGCCGGGGAGCATTCGCTCGGATTCCGCGAGGCCGAGGCCGCAGGTGGGCAGGGAAGGGCATGCCATCGCTGCGGCGTGCAGCACGGTGGTTTGGTTTTCTGATTTCACGCCGTGCGCGGCAAAGACAGCGTTAATGCCGGCTTTATCAGCCTCGCTGACGTTGGCGAGAATGACGTTTTGATTCGCCGTCAGTCGGAATTCGATTTTCGGAAACTTGTCCGCGACTTCGCGTAATGTTTTTTTCTGCACGCCTTTTACACGGCCGGATTCGACGAACACGCCGAGAAACCAGCTTCCATCCACCGCCTTGCGCCAGCCGAGCAAATCACTGGTGGTCGTGAATTGATAGGGCTTCGCAGGCGCGAGGGTGATGCCGGCACGACGGTTCACCTCGTCCTGCATGAACTTGACGCCGCGCTCGGCCACGACGTATTTCAGGCGCGCGTGCTTACGGTCGGTGCGGTCGCCGAAATCGCGATGGATGGTCAGCGCGGCTTTCGCCACGTCCACGATTTTATCGGGCGTGAAAAAGCCGATGACATCCGCCAGGCGCGGATAGGTCGCCTCGTTGCCGTGGCTGCGGCCCATGCCGCCACCGACTGCGAGGTTGTAACCGATCAGCTGGTCGTTCTCAACAATGGCAATTAAGCCGAGGCAATTCGTGTAAACGTCCAAGTCGTTCACCGGCGGAATGACGAAGGCAATCTTGAACTTGCGCGGCAGATACGTTTTGCCGTACAGCGGGTCAACGAAGTTTTTGTTCTCCGGTGCGGCGGTGTCGAGTTGCACACCGTCAATCCAGATGGCGTGATAAGCCGGCGTCTTCGGCGCAAGCGCCATGGCGACCCTGTGCGCGTCGGCATAAACCTGTTCGCGCGCCTTCGTGTAGGCGGGCGTGGGCGGCGCGAGGACGTTGCGGTTCACGTCGCCGCAGGCGGCGAGGGTGGAGAGCAGACACTCGTTGATGGCCTTGACCACCGGCCGGAAATCATTCTTCACGATACCGTGAAACTGGATGCTCTGGCGAGTGGTGATGCGGAGTGTGTCGTTGCCGTATTGCGTCGCGAGCGCATCAAAAACGCCGTATTGCTTGGCTGTCATGACGCCGCCGGGGATGCGGCCGCGGATCATCATGATGTATTTTTTTCCCGTCTTGCGCAGGTCGCGGTCGTCCTGCTGGTAGCTGCCGTGAAATTTAAGGAACTGGTTGTCGTCCTCGGAAAAGTGGTCGGCGGCTGGATCGGCGATGGTGGCGGCAATGGTGCCGGCCAGGGTCGGGATGGCGGCCTTGATCTCCTCGTTGTGCGTCAATTTGACGGGTGCTTCAGTACTCATAAGCGAACGGTTATAATAACTTGCCCTTCGTCACTGTTCAAGCGCAGCTTAAAGTGGACTTTTTCGCCCGCAGAAAGATCATCCTATGCGGACGGCAGGGTTTTTTGAAGTAATTTTGCCAGCGCAAAAAGCGCGGGAAAAATCAATTGCCACGCCCACGGACAGATTGGCACGACGGCGAGCCAGTCCGCGAGGACTATGCCCGCGAGCAAATTTGCGTTGACGAGGCAGGCGTTACCGGAGCCGCCGAGGAAAATCGGCCGCACGCAACGGATAATCCACAACACTGTAACCGTAGAAATCCAGAGTGCTCGCAGGCGAAAACTGCCGGTGTTCATCACCAGCGCCAGAATGACCGGTGTGGCCAGCACCAGCAACGGACCAAATGAAACCGGTCCATGAAAACTTTTCCGCCGCGCGATGGTGCCCAAACCGGCAACGTAAAACGCCAGTGCCAGGCCGCAAAAAATCGGCCAGCCGTTCAGGCCGACCGCGCCGGCGGCACCCGCGATTATATAAACCCAAAAACGGCACGCACCCAGTAGCCAGGGCGACGCTATGAAAAACTGGTGCGAAAAATTATAGAGCAGAATAAAGAGCACGAGAAAAAATGCCGCTCCCGCTGCCACTTGGCCGCAGAACAGCAGGAGGAAAATTCCTAATCCAAGCTGGCCGAAGCCGAGCCGCCAGACGAGGATTCGGGAAATCTTGTCGGCGGGCACCGGGCGTTCCGGTTGTTGTTGTTGGTCGACTTCTGCATCAAAGGCGTCGTTTAAAAACGCGCCACCGGTGTAGAGCGCAGAGGCACCAAGCAGCAAGAATGGCAGCTTCCAATAATTGCCGCCGCCGCCGAGCCACCAGCCGGCAAGGCAATTCGACCAGACGGTTGGCAAATCCGCCACGCGTCCGAGGATGAGCAGGGTACGCAGGGATGGGACGGATTTCATTTCAAATCAGGAAAGCAGGAAAACCTGAAAAAGCAAATGCCGGAAAGTTTTAATTTGAGTTTTTTTTTCGTAATCGTCAGCCGGTTCTGATTCCGAATGAGGCTGACGCCTTAAGATCCCGTATTTTTTAGGTGCGATGCGATCCGTGGTGATACGGACAGGCGTTTTTGCCTAATTTTGCCACCGGAGGATTGATGCCAAGAAGGTCGGAAACAGCATTGACACATTTGCGGAAGCGCATTAATCTCAAAAAAATTGCTACCAAACATGTTACTTCGCATAAGTTTAATTCTGGCTATCGTTGCTGCGTTAGCTGCCGGCACTTTGAGTTATTTTGCAATGGCGGATAAAATCCCCGCATTAACTGCCCAACGTGATGCTGAAAAACAGGACAAGCATAAGGTCCAGACTGAGCTTGCTTCGACCAAGACCAAGCTTAAAAAAACTGAAGGTGACCTCACTCAGTGCCGGCAGGATTTGACTGATGCCAAGTCGGAGCGTGAGAAGGCAGAAGCTAGAGGCAGTGCGGAATCCAAGCGCGCCGACGATCTTTCTGACAAGCTCGCCAAACTCACCCAAGAGCGCGATGAGATTCAAAATTTACTGGTCGCCTATAAAAACACCGGCCAAACCCCTGAGCAAGTCCTAGCTCTTAAGAAAACTCTGAAGAGTAACGAGATTCAGATTGCCGCGATCACTGAGGAAAAGGCGGTATTGTTACGCAAGTTGAACGCCACCAAGGCTGAATTGGCAAAATTCATTGATCCAGATACCGATATCAAGTTGCGTGCGGATTTGAAGGGCAAAATTATTGTGGTGGATCCTAAATGGGATTTTGTCGTGCTCAACATTGGCGAAACACAAGGCGCAATTCAGGACGGCGAACTGCTGGTTAGCCGGGAAGGAAAATTGGTGGCTAAGGTTGTAATTCGTAACATTCAGAAAGACCGTTGCATTGCCAACATCGTTCCGGGTTGGAAACTCGGTGAATTGATTGAGGGCGATGATGTCACTCCGGCTCATCCGGCTACCTGAAAATGAAGTTTTGCACCGCCCATTTAGTTTTGCTGGCGGCTTTCGCATTTCTTGTGGTGTTTTCGTTAGGTTGCGCCTCCACCGAGCCTGACAATGCCTCGGTTCGTCCGTGGAATTCCCCTGAAGGCTGGCAGAGCGGTATGCTCGGCGGCATGAACTACCAGCACCGCTGATTTTTTTTGGAGGGACGATTGCTCTTAGTTATTTCGGCGCACGCCGCGTGACGGCGTAAAAATAAAACCCACCTTCGCGTCATGGGCTTCCGTTGGGATTGATTCCAGCAATTGAAAATCATAGGCCACGCCGCATTTTATCCCACTTGCTTTCGCCAGAATCCGGTCGTAAAAACCCTTTCCGCGGCCGAGCCGATGTCCGTGCAAATCAAACGCCAAGCCCGGCACGAGCACCAAATCGAATCGGTTCAGGGGTATTTCGGCGCAGCTTGCTGCCGGTTCGCGCACGCCAAATTTTCCAATGACGATGTCGGTCGCGAGTGTTTTCAACAACTTCGCGCCGTAAGTATTATTCTCCGCATCGAAAAATGGCAGGGCGCAGTTGATGCCCAGCTTCAGGGACATTTCCAGCATCGGCCATACATCTAGTTCATCCGGCAACGGCGCGAAAAATAAAATCGTGTGCGCGCTCGGAATCTGCACCTTGAGCCGCTCGCATAGGTCAATGGATTCCACCGCCCGAACCGCCGCGGAAATTTTTTCTAGTCGCGCACGTATGTACGAACGCAATTCGGTTTTTAATCTAAGATTATCTGTGCCCATCTGTGGTTTTCCGTTTTTCCATAAATTGCGAGCGTCTTTTTTCGACGCGTTCCTTGATCTTCTTTTCCACGCCTTGCTCGGTCGGTTCGTAAAAGGTTTTGTCTACACCCAGATAATCCTGCGCCACGAAATGATCTTTGCCATCGTGGGCATATTGATAGCCCAAGCCGTGGCCGAGCCGTTCCGAGCCCGTATAGGCGGCGCTGCGCAAATGTTCCGGCACGGGAATTGTGCGGCCCGATTTCACGTCTTCCAGCGCGGCGTCAATAGCCTTGTACGCGGAATTGCTCTTGTTTGCAGTGGTGATGTAAATCGTCGCTTCGGCCAGCGGGATTCGCGCCTCCGGCCAACCAACAAATTCCGAAGCGGCGAGACAGGCATTGGCCAGCACCAGCGCCATCGGATCGGCGAGGCCGACGTCTTCCGCTGCGCAAATCACGATGCGTCGCGCGATGAAGCGCGGGTCTTCGCCGGCGTGGATCATCTTCGCCAGCCAGTAAAGCGCGGCGTCGGGATCGCTGCCGCGCATGGATTTGATGAATGCGGAAATTGTGTCGTGATGGGCGTCGCCATCGCCGTCGTAAACCACGGCTTTTTTCTGGATACTCTGCTCGGCGACCGCGAGCGTAAGGCGGACGATGCCGTCCGCATCCGGCAGGGTGGTGAGCGCTGCAATTTCCAAGGAGTTCAATGCCTTGCGCGCGTCGCCGTCAGCGATTTTGGCAATGTGTCGCAAGGCGTTTTCTTCTGCAGAAACTTTCAAGTAGCCGAGTCCGCGTTCGGCATCGGACAGTGCTCGTTGCTCAAGCGAAAATAATTCATTTTCGGTCAGCGGGCGCAGTTCAAAAATTTGCGACCGGGAAACCAGCGGCGAGTTGATGAAGAAAAACGGATTGTGCGTAGTCGCGCCGATGAGTTTGATGACGCCGTTCTCTACATCCGGCAGCAGCACATCTTGCTGCGCTTTGTTAAAACGGTGGATTTCATCAATGAATAGAATCGTGGAAGCGCCGGTGTTTTCCAGCCGGTTCGCCGCCGCCGACAAAACGCGCCTCATGTCGGCGACGTTGGATTCCACTCCGCTCAATCTTTCGAATTTGCTTTTTGTCTGGCGTGCGATGATTTGGGCGAGCGATGTTTTGCCAGTACCGGGAGGCCCATAAAAAATCAACGATTGAATTCGGTCGGCCTCGATGGCGCGGCGCAGGAGCTCACCTTGCCCGAGGATATGCGATTGGCCGACGTATTCATTGAGATGGCGCGGGCGCATCCGCGCGGCGAGCGGCTGGCTGCGGGAGGTGTCGGGCGCAGGCGTGACGATAGCTTCCGGCAGTATGTCTGCCGGCTTGGAAAACAATTCATCGCACGCCATGTATTGAAGTTAGCAGTTGCGGCGGTTTGCCCAAAATAAAAAAGCCCGCCACTTGTGGCGGGCTTTGATTGCTGGGTGGAAACGGTCTCCGCCCGGTAATCTTGAAAAACTCCCCACCCTTGCCGTGTCCAACTCGATCCTGTGAACAAGTATTACTACTTGTGGAACTTGCCCGGCGGCTTTTAATTTTCGGGCGTAATGCCGACATATTGGCCACCGTCTGCGGCTCATCCCGTGATCGTTTTAATTACGGTTCAAGGACTGTTGCGAATCACGCACAGGGCAGGGAAATCTGGTTTATAAAAGAACAACTTTAACTGAAGACAAACTCGCCTTGAGCTCGGTATTTCTCAAGTTAAATTTTTAAATATATTTTTCATTTTTAAGCACAAAGGCTTGTGTTTAGTCTGGGCCGTGAGTCTAATTAAGGTTCTTCCAAGATAGCTCCGATTTTTACGCCGCAGGGATTTTTCCATCAAGCTTGTTGCGGATGATACTGGCAATCGCATCCGGCTTGAACGGCTTACGGATGAAGTTAAAACCTTCGACGAGCGTGGTCGTGCGGCCTTCGAGATTGCCGGTGTAACCGCTGGTGTAAATGACCTTGAGAATACTTTTTTCAGCGAGGAGTCGACGGCCAAGTTCGATGCCGTTCATATCTTCCGGCATAATGACGTCGGTGAACAGTAGGTCGATTTTCTCACGGTTTTCCGCCCAGATTTTCAAAGCGGCGGGACCGGACTCGGCTTCCAGCACGGTGTAGCCGCAACGTTGCAGGAGATCACTGACAAAGGTGCGAAGGGCAAGTTCATCTTCCACTAGCAGGATGGTTTCCGTGCCCCATGGCAGCGCGGACCTTGGTTTATCGGTCCTCGGGCTGGCTTCGGTGGCGTGGCTGGCGGGAAAGGAAATCGTGAAGGTGGTGCCTTTACCTAGTTCGCTATGAACATTGATGGTTCCGTGATGCTGCTGGACAATGCCGTAGACGGTCGCGAGACCGAGGCCGGTTCCCTTGCCAACTTCCTTGGTGGTGAAAAATGGTTCAAAAATGCGTGGCAAAATATCCGGGGCGATGCCAGTGCCGTTGTCGGCAACCTGAAGGCAGGCAGAGACTTCCTCGGTGCCGGGGCGTTTTTCGGTGCTGGTGCGGATGGTGAGTTTTCCGCCTTCTTTCATGGCGTCGCGGGCATTGACGGAGAGGTTCAACAGGATTTGTTCAATCATGCCGGTATCCGCTTGGATCATGGGTAGGACGGGCGCGTATTCGGTCCGGAGGGTGATGTCTTCGCCGAGGATGCGCTGGAGCATCTTGGTAATCTGGGCCACGGTTTCGTTGAGGTCCAGATCGATGAGTTGCATCTGTTGTTTGCGGGCAAACAGGAGTAACTGGCGTGTGAGGCCGGCGGCGCGTTCGGCAGCGTGGGAAATCTGGCTGGAAGCGTCGCGGATTTCTTCAGGTTGCAGATCGAGGTTTTGGAGCAGCGCGGCATTGCCTTGAATAATGGTGAGGATGTTATTGAAATCGTGCGCAACGCCGCCGGATAGTTGGCCGATGGCTTCCATTTTCTGCGATTGGCGTAATTGGGATTCCAGTTCGTTGCGCTGTATATCGCCCCGAACCCGTTCGGTAATGTCTTCGACGATGGAGAGGCAGCCGCAAATCTGTTTATGGGCGTTGCGCAAAGGCATATTGCGCCATTCACAGTTGAGCCGGCGACCATCTTTGCTGATGTTGTCGTTGATGGAATGGCTGGAAAGATTGCCGCCGGCGATGATGTCCTGCCACAATTTGCTTACCGTTGGCTGGATGTCGTGAGGAACAATTATTTTGTAGGCGTGCTGCCCAATGGCTTCGGCGGCGGTCCAGCCAAACATATTCTCGGCGGCGGAATTCCACTCGGTCACGCAGAAATCTTCGTCCCAGGCGATGAAGGCTAGCGGCAACCGGCTCATGTAAAATTTGGCTCTTTCATCGGCCTGTCGCAGTTTCTCTTCGATTCGCTTGTGTTCAGAGATATCAAACATGACCCCCTGACTGCCGATGATGTTTTTATTGCTGTCGAAAACCGGGGATTTCACCACTTGAAAGAATCCTTTTTCACCGGAGGGCATGGTATATTCTTCATTGATTTCGATAACCTGACCGGTTCGCATGATTGTTTTATGATGCTCGAATCCCAGAAAGCCATAGTTGATTTCATTAATATCTCCGGTGGTCTGGCTTTTTCCCCGGGCTAGTTGAAGTTTATATTCGGCTACTTCTTTGGCGTTGCGACCGATGATTTTATCCGGCGTGAGATGTTCGAATGCGCAAAATCGCGAGTTGACGAACACGAACCTGCCCTCGGCATCCTTGCGGAACACGGCCGCCGGCATCTGCTCAACCAGCGAAGAATAGAGAGCCTCCGAGGCGTGCAGTTTCTGAACGGACTGCGCCAGTTGTTCCTCATATTCCTTGCGACCACTCAAATCGCGCACCAGTGCGGCCATCACCAACCGGCCTTGAAGTTCATAGCTGGTCAGGTTCACTTCCACCGGGAAGGTGGTGCCGTCCTTGCGCCGGTGCTGGCCGCGTACGATATGCGAATGGCCGGGCTTTAATTTTCGCCAGAGTTCCTGCACCTCCTTCAATTGAGATTCCAACTCGATGTCCAGCACCGACATTTGCAGCAGCTCCTGCCGCGTATAGCCGAGGCTTTCGCACGCACTCCGGTTCACATCCAGCAGCCGGCCGTTCACATCGTGGACAAAAATCGCGTCCGAGGCCTGCTCCACCAGCGTGCGGAAACGTTCCTCACTTTCGTGCAGCGTTTTTTCCGCGCGCTGCTTCTCGATGGCGGTGGTCGCAGTGTGCGCCACCATTTCGATCACACGCACATCCGCATCCGACGGCATTCCGGTGTTCCGGTGGTAGATCGCAAACGTGCCAAGCACTTTTTTATGCTCGTCGAGAATGGGCGTTGACCAGCATGAAAGCAATTGATGCGGCAACGCCAGTTGTTTGAAGTCCGCCCACAACGGATCATTGGCGATGTCGCTCACAAACACCGGCGAGCCGCGGAACGCCGCCGTGCCGCAACTGCCGACCTTGGGTCCGATAGCCGCGCCGTCAATCGCCCGCGTGTATGCCTCCGGCAACGACGGTGCGGCGCCGTGTCGCAAATGAATTCCGTCGGGATCCAGCAGCAGGATGGAACAGATCATGTCCGGCGATAGCGCTTCGATCCCGCGCAGCAACCGGTCCAGCGTTTGTTTGAGCGGCTGGCTGCGCGCCATCATTTCCAGGGTTTCCCGCTGGAGGTCGGCTAGCTCTTCGGCTTTTTTAAGCTGCTGAATCTTTTGTTCCTCCCGGACGAGCAGCTGCCGCAGGATAAGGAAAAACAAAATGGCCGTGAAAATCACAAAAGCCCAGCCCTTGTAAATTTCCCAATGTATTAATTGGGTCTTGTCGCGGACGAAATTCCCCAGCAGCCGGTCAGAGAAAAGAATCCACAAGCCCGCCAAGACGCCATAAAATAGGCTAGCAAGCAACGCCAATACATGGGGTTTTCGGCTCATGCGGATTTGTTTGGGCATTATGTTTCAACCTCGGCTGATTTGCAACCATCCCGCGCCCAAAAATCCAACTCGCCTTGAAACCCGCGTTTCTGCTATGCTCTCCAATCGTTTTCGCATGATGACCAGCACGCAAATCCGCCAGTCGTTCCTCGATTTTTTTAAATCGAAGTCGCACACCATCGTTCCGTCGTCCTCGCTGATGCCGGACAGCCCGAACCTGCTGTTCACCAACGCCGGCATGAACCAGTTCGTGCCCATCTTCCTCGGCCAGACCAAATGCCCCTACACGCCGGGCCGCGCGGCGGACACCCAGAAGTGCATCCGCGCCGGCGGCAAGCACAATGACCTCGACGACGTCGGCCTCGACACCTATCACCACACGTTCTTCGAGATGCTCGGCAACTGGTCCTTCGGCGATTATTTTAAGCAGGAAGCCATCGAATGGGCGTGGGAACTCGTCGTGACTATTTGGAAGTTTCCGCCGCAGCGGCTTTACGCCACAGTTTACTCGCCGGACAAATCCAAGAACGACCCCAGCGAATTCGATCAGGACGCCTGGAACTTCTGGGCCGATAAATTCCGTTCTGTCGGTCTCGACCCCGCCGTCCACATCGTCAATGGCAACAAGAAGGACAATTTCTGGATGATGGGCGAAACCGGCCCGTGCGGCCCGTGCTCCGAGCTGCACGTGGACCTCACGCCCGCCGGCGACACCCAAGGCTCGCTCGTCAATAAGGGCGACGCCCGCTGCATCGAGATCTGGAACCTCGTATTCATGCAGTTCAACGCCAACCCCGACGGCACGTTTGCCCCACTCCCGGCCGTGGCGGTGGACACCGGCATGGGTTTTGAGCGCGTTACCAGCATCATCCAGGGCACCAAAAACCTGACGGACTTCGCCCACGCCAAAATTTCCAATTACGAGACCGACATTTTCCGCCCCATTTTCGACAAACTGGAGGAAATGAGCGGAAAAACCTACGGCAGCACCCTGCCGGGAGGCAAAAATAGCGCAAGTGGATTAAAAGAGGCAGGTTATAGCGTAAAAGATGACGCTAAAAGCGTGGCGCGCCACGCAAAAAGCGTCACCGATGACGCAAAAAGCCTGACGCTTGACGCTAATAGCGTCGCCGATCAGGCAAAAAGCGTGAATGGCCACGCTCCGAGCGTCGCGGCCCACGCCCAAAGCGTGGCGAACGAGGCAAAAAGCCTCGCGGACGACCAAATTAGCCTCGACATCGCCTTCCGGGTGATTGCCGACCATATTCGGACGCTCAGTTTTGCCATTGCCGACGGCATCCAGCCCGGCAACAACGACCGCAACTACGTTTTGCGCCGTATCCTACGCCGCGCCGTCCGCTACGGTCGAACACTCGGTTTCCACCAACCGTTCTTCTACAAACTCGTGGATGTCCTCGCCGATACGATGGGCGACGTCTTCCCCGAAATCCGCGCCCGCAAGAAACATGTGCAGGAAACTATCCAGCGCGAAGAGGAAGCTTTTAACAAGACGTTGGATAAAGGAATTGAAATTTTCAAATTGCGCTTGGAGCAAATGCGACAAGACAGACAAATAGGCGTAAAAGCTGGAATTCCTTTGATTAGTGTCATGCCGGGCCGCTGGGCTTTTGAGCTTTACGACACTTACGGATTCCCGCTCGACCTCACTCAATTAATGGCTCGTGAACAACATATCGAAGTTGCCGTTGATGAGTTCGAGAAGTTGATGGAAGAGCAGCGCGCCCGCGCCCGCGCCGCGCAGAAGAAGGAAGTCATTTCCCTCTCGCAAATCGAGACCACCACGCCCACCAAATTCGTCGGCTACGAGGACCTTGCGGTCCAAGCCAAGGTGATCGAAGTCGTCTCACTGAAGGACAAGACCGCCGTCATCCTCGACACCAGCGCCTGCTACGCCGAGATGGGCGGCCAGGTCGGCGACACCGGCGAGCTGACCGGCAGCGGCAATCTTTGGCGCGTGGTCAACACGCAAAAATCCGGCAACACGTTCCTGCACTTCGTCGAAGGCGGCGATGCTCCAGCCATTGGCGCCGGCGTCACGCTGTCCGTCGAGAAATCCCGCCGCGATGCCATTCAGCGGCATCACACCGTCACGCATTTGCTTCACTGGGCGTTGCACGAAGTCGCCAGCAAGGAAGCTTCGCAGAAAGGTTCCTTTGTCGGCCCGGACAAGTTGACCTTTGACTTTAACAGCGCGCCGCTCACGCCCGCGCAGGTCGCGGACATCGAGAAGCTCGTCAACGAGCGCATCCTCGAAAACGCCGGCGTCTCGTGGACGGAAGTCGCGCACGCCGACGTGAAGAGCCGCAAGGACGTGATGCAATTCTTCGGCGACAAATACGGCGACACCGTTCGCGTCGTCCAGATCGGCGGCGGGGCAGGGAAGCTGGATGGCTATTCCATGGAACTTTGTGGTGGCACGCACACGCGCGCGACCGGCGAGATCGGACTGTTCCGCATCGTCGGCGAGAACGCGATTGCCGCCGGTGTCCGGCGCATCGAAGCCGTGGCCGGACTCGAAGCCTACGGCGTGGCGAATGCGCAGCTTCAGCTTATCCGCAGCTTGGCCGGCAAAATCAATTCGCCGGTCCACGAGCTGGAGAAGAAAGTCGAAGCCCTGCTCGCGCATCAAAAGGAATTGGAAAAGTCCTTGCGGACGGCCACCATGAGGGAAGCGTCAAATGTGGCGAGTAATTTATTGGAGCAAGTTCACACGTTCAACGGCACGCCGGCCATCATCCACAATGTCGGCGGCGTGGACGGAGATTTTCTACAGGCCGTGGCCGATGCGCTGAAATCTCAGTTCAAAGGCGTTGTCGTGCTTGGCGGCGCGGCGAACGGCGCGGTGACCTTGATCGCCTCGGTTTCCGCTGATTTCACCGCGAAGGTTCAGGCCGGGAAAATCATCCAGCAAATCGCGCCGATTGTCGGCGGCAAGGGCGGTGGCAAGCCGGACAACGCGCGTGGCGGCGGCAAGGACGCGAGCAAGCTGGACGAGGCGCTGGCGAAGGCGAAAAGTCTGCTTTGATTTAAGCCGCTCATGGAAACTTCAACGCCCGTCCGTCGCAAACGAGCAAAATCTTTGCCGCCCGTGGAGATTCGCGAGATGGAATTGCGCGACGTGCCGCAGGTATTCGAGCTGGGCGAGAAATTGTTCACCGCCGAGGAATGGCCGACGCTCTACCGCTCGTGGGACGATCATGAACTGGCGCAGCTTTTTAGCGCCGATGCCGAGACGTGCCTGGTCGCGGAGGCGGATGGAAAAATCGTCGGCTTCGCGCTCGGGCGCGTGACGGAAAAGCCGCGCAGCGCGTGGCGTTACGGGCTGCTGATGTGGCTGGGCGTGGAGCGGCGGTTCAAGCGCAGCGGCATCGCGACGCGCCTTTTGCGGCAGTTGACGGGATTGTTCATTGACCACGACGCGCGGATCATGCTGGTGGACACGGCGGCTAAGAACCACGCGGCGCTGGCGTTTTTCCGGCGCAACGGTTTTGGCCAGGAAATCCGGCACGTTTATCTCTCGCAGAATCTGGAGAACGACCCGCGGTACATTGAGCGCAACGACAACAGCGAGGACGACACGGATGATTGAGCTGGTTGAGTGAGCTGCGCTTGACCGCTGGCTTGTCAGCTTTCGGGGTGTTGCAATTCTTCACTCTACCGATCCGAACTGGCGCAGGGCGACGAGCGGGTCAATCCGCGCCACCAGAAAGTGCGCCCAATGGTATTGCCAGCGTTGCCACCAGGATTGAGTTTTGAACCAGCCGGGTTCGATCCGGCGGCAATGTTTCAGTGTCTCCTTGAAGAATTCGCAGGCACCGGCGGCGGTGGCTTGGTCTTCAAACCGCAGCATCAGCTCGTAATTTAGATTCAGGCTGCGGATGTCGAGATTGCTGGAGCCGGCATAGGTGACGCCGTCGCTCACAATCAGCTTCGCGTGCAGTATCTGCGGTTGATATTCATAGATCTCCACGCCGGCCTTCATTAAACGATGATACAAACTGCGGGCGGCCAGTTGGGAAATCAGCACGTCGGATTTGCCGGCAAGGATGAGTTGAACCCGGCCGCCGTTGCGCGCCGCGCGGATCAAGTAGCGACGCACCCGGCGCGTCGGTAAAAAATAGGCGGTGATGATGCGTGTGTCGCGCGCTTGGGCAAGGTCGCGGTGAAGAGAGACTTGAAAGGGACTGGCACCACGACCGGGATGGCTCAACAATAGTTCGCCGCCGAGCCGGGCTCCCGTTTTACGCCGGCGTTTGAAGGCGCGCAGGCGCATCAGCGGCTTGCGGTGGAAATCCGCCAGCGCGGATAATTCATCGAAGGATTTTGTCAGCTCGACTGCCAGCGCCGGGTTTTCGATGCGCATACCAAAATCACACCAGCCGCACGTTATTCCGTCGCCGTCATATTCATCGGCGATATTAAAGCCGCCGAAGAAAACAACGGCGTCATCGCATACGAGTAGCTTGCGGTGATCGCGCACGCCAAACCGCCAGAGCCGGAGCGGATTGAAATAGCGGACGGTTCCGCCGGCGGCAAGGAATGGCGCGAAAAAGTCGGCGGGCAGCAGCCAGGAGCCGAAGGCGTCCACCAGCACGGAAACTTTCACGCCGCGCCGCGCCGCCTCTGCCAGCGCGGTGAGAAATAGCCGCCCGATTATTCCATCGGTGTAGATGTAGGTTTCCAGCCGGATGGATTTATGCGTGGCGCGAATGGCGGCGAGCATGGCAGGGAAAATTTCCCGGCCGTTGCGAAGCCATTGGAGCGACGGCGTGGATGCGGTCATTATGTATTTTGAATGTCCGAGCGGCGGCCAAAGGACAAGCAAAAACGGCCACCATTGCCGGTGGCCGTTTTACTTTTGAAACTATTATTTTCAGCCAATCCGCTTGCGCAGGCTGTCAAGTTGCTCGGTTAACGCCTTGGGCAGCTTGTCGCCAAACTTGGCGTAGTTGGAGGCCACGTCGGCGATTTCATTTTTCCAGCCGGCGAGGTCCACGGCGAGGAGTTCCTTGATGTCCTCGTCATGCAAACCAAGGCCGCTCAAATCCAGCGCGTCGCGCGTCGGGATGTTGCCAATGGGTGTGGTCTGCGCCTTAGCGGTGCCTTCGACGCGTTCGCAAATCCACTTAAGCACGCGGCAGTTTTCACCATAGCCGGGCCAGAGGAACTTGCCGTCGGCGCTGCGGCGGAACCAGTTCACAAAGAAAACCTTGGGCAGCTTGCTGCGGTCGGTCTTTTTCGCGAATGAAAGCCAGTGCGCGAAGTAATCACCCATGTTGTAGCCGCAGAATGGCAGCATGGCGAAGGGATCGCGGCGCAGCACGCCTGCCGCGCCGAGCGCGGCAGCGGTGGTTTCGGAACCGCATGCGGAACCCATGAACACGCCGTGTTCCCAGTCGAACGCTTCGTTGACCAGCGGGATTGTTTTTGGGCGGCGTCCGCCAAACAGGATCGCCGCCAGCGGCACGCCGTCGGGATGCTGCCAGTTCGGATAAATCGCCGGGCATTGCGAGGCGTGAACGGTGAAACGGGAATTTGCATGCGCCGCCTTGCGTCCGCAATCCGGCGTCCATTCCTTGCCTTCCCAGTCAATCGCCTTGGCGGGCGCGGGCACGCCGGAATCTTCCCACCACACATCACCTTCGGGCGTGAGCGCGACGTTCGTGAATATGGTGTTCTTGGCGATGGAAGCAATGGCGTTCGGGTTGGACTTGACCGAGGTTCCCGGCGCGACGCCAAAAAAACCGCTTTCCGGATTCATCGCCCAGAGGCGGCCATCCTTGCCGACACGAATCCACGCGATGTCGTCGCCGAGGCAGGAAACTTTCCAGCCGGGCAGGGTGGGCAGCATCATCGCGAGGTTCGTCTTGCCGCAGGCGCTGGGGAACGCGGCAGCAACATAGTGTTTCTTGCCCGCCGGCGAGGTAAGGCAGAGGATGAGCATGTGCTCGGCCAGCCAGCCTTCACGTTGAGCGACGGTCGAAGCAATGCGCAGAGCAAGGCATTTTTTGCCGAGCAGAGCGTTGCCGCCGTAGCCCGAACCATAGGACCAGATGGATGGATCGTCAGGGAAATGGACGATATATTTCTTCTTCGGATCAGGTTCGCACGGCCAGGCAACGTCCTTTTGTCCGGGCGCAAGCGGCGCGCCGACAGAGTGAACGCACGGAATATACAAGCCTTTGTCGCCGAGCTTGTCGAGCACAGTCTTGCCCATGCGGGTCATGATGCGCATGTGGACGACGACGTAGGGTGAATCGGTGATTTCTATACCGATTTTGCAGATGGGCGAATCGAGCGGGCCCATCGCGAACGGGATCACATACATCGTGCGGCCCTTCATGCAACCCTTGAACAACTCTTGCAATTCTTTCTTCATCGCCACCGAGTCAGCCCAGTTGTTTGTCGGACCGGCTTCGTCTTTGGTCTTGGAGCAGATGAACGTGCGGTCCTCGACGCGTGCCACATCGCTCGCATGCGAGCGGGCGAGATAGCTGCCGGGGCGCTTCTTGGCGTCCAACTTGGTGAACGTGCCATGCGCCACCAGCAAATCGCAAAGCGACTGATTCTCCTTTTCCGATCCGTCGCACCAGTGGACGCTGTCCGGCTGGCACAATTCGGTCATTTGCTTCACCCAGGAAATAAGGTTTTGGTTGGTAGTGTTTGGTTGGTTAGATGTCTTACTGCTCATGTTAGTTTAAAATTAGAAATTTCGTGATAGACATTGCCATATAACAGGTTGTCTAAACAACCGTAAAATGACAAATGCTTGATATATTTTGCTTTTTCACGTCGCCCCCGCTGGAAACCTGTGGTACAGAATATGTCGAAATGAATGCGTCGTCCGCCAATGAAACCGCCTGCCATCCCGCGTCGGAACGGTGTCTGGCCCGATCGCTGCTCAACACGCTGGCCGATGAGCCGGCGCTGGAGGCGGTGACAATTGACCGTGCGCACCATAAAGTTTCCGTCGCCACCCTCGGCCGCGCCGACGTGGACAAGCTTACCGCCCGCGTCAGCCGTGAATTATCAGCTGTCCAGGCGGCACCCGCCGAACATCATTGCCGCCTGCTTGATGGCAAAGACGATTGCAACACCTGCGATATCTCGCTCACGGAATCTGAACGAAAAAAAATCACCATTCGTACCGAGGGCGACGCCACCACCATCGCCCGTGTGACTTGTCCGACTGCACCAAAGTTTTGGCGCTGGCGTGACCTGCCGTTTCCGAAAATTGTCCAGCGCGACGTGGAATTTCTCGAACACGTGGACGAACATGACCATGCCGACGAATGGAAGCTTCAGCTCGGCCTTGCCGTCGCGTGCGGCGCGTTCGGCCTGCTTGCGGGCTTTGCGGTTCCCGACACCTCTGCCTGGCGGCTGCCGTTGTTTATTCTGAGCTATCTCGCCGGCGCGTGGTTTCCCGCCGAGGAAGTATGGGAGCGCCTTCAAAAACACACGCTGGATGTGCATTTTCTCATGCTTGCCGTCGCCGCCGGCAGCGCCAGCATCGGCGCGTGGGGTGAGGGTGCGACGCTGCTATTCCTTTTTTCATTTTCCGGCGCGCTCGAACATTACGCGCTGGGCCGGACGCAAAAGGAAATCCGTTCGCTATTCCGCGACGCGCCGAAAACCGCCACGGCGCTCGATGCAAACGGAAACGAAACGGAGGTTCCCGTCGAAACCCTCCGTGCCGGCGCGCGCCTGCTCATCAAGCCCGGCTCACAATTTCCCGTGGATGCCGAAATCATCAAAGGCACCACCGCCGCCGATGAATCCAATCTCACCGGCGAAGCCACGCCCGTCGAAAAAAAGATCGGCGACAACGCGCTCGCCGGCACCATCAATCTTTGGGGTGCGGTTGAAGTGGTCGTAACCCGCCCCGCCGCCGAAAGCTCGCTGCAGAAAATCATCACGCTCATCAAGGAGGCGCAACAGCAGAAAGCTCCCGCGCAGATGTTCGCCGACAAATTCAGCACCTACTACACCTACGGCGTCATCGCCCTTTCTTTTGTGATGTTTTTTGTGTGGTGGCTTGGTTTCGGGCTAGAGGCGTTCAAGTCTTCGATCGAATCGCACAGCGCATTTTACCGCACTATGACGCTGCTCGTCGTCTCGTCGCCGTGTGCGCTGGTGCTGTCCATTCCGTCGGCGGTACTGGCGGCGATTGCCTGGAGCGCGCGGCACGGCATTCTTTTCCGTGGTGGGGCGGCGGTTGAGAAACTGGCCGAGGTCAACACCGTTTGCCTTGACAAAACCGGCACGCTCACCACTGGTGAATTACGCGTGGAGACCGTGGAAAGCTTTCCACCCGGACGTGATAAAGAGATTGTTCAGCTCGCGTATTCTCTCGAAAAACTCTCCACGCATCCACTCGCCCGCGCCATCACCCGCCACGGCAAGCAGCACGGACTGGAGATCATCGAGTTCCCGCAATTTGAATCCGTCACCGGCGAGGGTTTGAAGGCGAAGCACGCCGGACAGCAAATTTTTCTCGGCAAACGTGAATGGGTTGAATCGCAAGTTGGTCGGGCCGGGTTTGCCGCACCGCAATCCGGTGCCGGCACGTCCGAGGTCTGGGTTTCGGCTGGCAATTTGCTGGGCCGGGTTATTTTGCGCGACGACATCCGGCCGCAGTCCGCGCCGGTCATCGGGGAATTGCGCCGTGCCGGCTTGCGTTCCGTGGTACTCACCGGTGATCGCACGGCGGCGGCCGAGCATCTAAAATCTGAATTGAAACTGGATGATGTGCGCGCCGAACTCAAGCCGGAGCAAAAAGTGGCCGCCATCCGGGAATTCACCGCGCAGGGCAAGAAGGTGGCGATGATTGGCGACGGCGTGAATGACGCGCCGAGTCTCGCCGTGGCGCACATCGGCGTGGCGATGGGCGCGCGCGGTTCCGACGCCGCGTTAGAGCAGGCTGACGTGGTACTGATGCACGACCGGCTGGAAAACTTTCTTGCGGCATTCCGCCTGAGTCAGCGTGCTCGGAGTATCATTCGGCAGAACCTTTTCATTTCGCTCGGCACCGTCGTGGTGCTGGTCGGCTTCGCGCTCGCCGGAAAAATTCCGCTGACCTTTGGCGTCATCGGCCACGAAGGAAGCACGGTGGTGGTGGTGATGAACAGCCTGCGTCTGCTTTTCGGTGGCGGAAAAATAAGCGCTGTGAAGCAAAGTTTTAGTGGACGCAATAACTGTCTGACATCCTTTACGAAACCTTCACCGAAAAAATCTCCGGGCTGATGACGCCATCGAAAACCTTGGTCACGCTGCCGGTCATCAGGATGTCAAAACCTTCGCGGATCTCGATTCGGATGATGCCGCCGGGGCACTGGACGGAAACTTTCTTGTCCACGAGGCCAAGCTTGTGCGCCACCGCCGCACTCGCGCTGCTGCTGCTGCCGCTGGCCAATGTGTAGCCCGCGCCGCGCTCCCAGATCTCGATCTGGATGTTCGCGCGGTCGAGCACCTTCAAGAACTGGACGTTGGTCTTGCGCGGAAAATTAGGATGAACTTCTAGCAGTGGGCCAAATTCGTGAGCCAGCTTCGCGCTGATTTCCGGCAGCGGCAGGACGCAATGCGGATTGCCGATGGTTGCCGCACAGTAGGTGAATTCGCATCCGCCCACGGTGATTTTTTCGTTGATGACTTCGCGTTTGGCGCCGGCGACGGGAATCTTTTCGCTATCGAAACTGACACGGCCCATTTCCACACGTACCATTTTGCCGCCGTCAAAAACGGTGGAGTGCACGATACCGCCGTCGGTCTGGAGAGCAAACTCGTCGTTCCCGACAAATTTCGTGTCCCAGAGATAGCGCGAAAAAATGCGCACACCGTTGCCGCTTTTTTCGGCGATGCTGCCGTCAGGATTGTAAATCTTGAGCGCACACTTGGCGGTGGAGCAGGGGATTGGTCCGAGGAGAATGCCGTCCGAGCCGACGCCAAAATTGCGGTGGCAGATGGTTTTTACTTGTTCGGTGGTCGGTGGCGCAGGCAACTCTTTTGGGTTGATGACAATATAATCATTGCCCAGCGCGTGATATTTTGAAAAAGCAATTTGCATCATCGAAAATTAACCATTTGCCTGCGTGGTGTAAAAACAGAATTCACCAAATATCACGCGACGAGGATTATTTCTCGTCCCGTCCTTCGTCTTCCAGATGAAATTTATGCAAAAAGCGATGGACGACCGGTGCGAAGATTATGCCCAGAATAGAAATCAACGCGATGCCGCTGAAGATCGCGTAGCAGCCGGCAAAAAACTTGCCGGCGTCAGTCTGCAACGTGGCGACCGGCCCCATGCCGGAAAGAATCATCGCGGCATTCAAGAAGGCGTCAATCCACGGCAGCCGCTCAAAATGGTGATAGCCGGTCATGCCAACTCCCAGTGAAACGGTGAGAACGCCTGTGCCCAGACCCACATTGTGCACAATGCGCCGGTAATACTCTTTGCGCGGAAGCAGTGGCTTGGTGTGGTGCTCAAACATGCGGAAGGTTTATTATTTGGAAACCTGCACGCTGCCGGTAATTTCACGCACGTCGCTCATTTTATTACGTTCCATGAATTCACAGATGCCGGTAACGACCTGTAACGCCGTCTGAGGTTCGTAGAAGTTTGCCGTGCCCACAGCCACCGCAGTCGCGCCGGCCATGAGAAACTCAATCGCGTCATTGGCATTTTGAATGCCTCCCATGCCGATGATGGGAATTTTCACAGCCTTCGCTGCTTCCCAAACGAGTTTGATGGCAATCGGCTTAATGGCCGGGCCGGTGAGGCCGCCGGTGATGTTCGCCAGCTTCGGCTTGCGCGTGTGGATGTCTATCGCCATCGCCGGAAAGCTGTTGGTCACGGCGAGCGCATCGCTGCCTGCGTCTTCGGCGGCTTTCGCCAGTTTGCCGATGTTTGGGACGTTCGGGCTCATCTTGGTGATTAGCGGCAGCGCCGTGACCGACCGGCACGCGGCGACGACTTGCGACAGCAATTTGCAATCCGTGCCGAACTGTGCGCCGCCGGCCTTGATGTTCGGGCAGGAGACGTTCAGTTCCAACGCACCAACACCGCCGAGCGCGTCGAACCGCCGCGCTACCTCGGCGTATTCCTCGACGGTTGTGCCCCAGATATTGATGATGGCCGGCACTTTCAGCGATTTGAGGAACGGCCAGTATTTCTTAATGAAGCCGTCCACGCCCGGCCCTTGCAGGCCGATGGCATTCAGCATTCCGCTGGTGGTTTCGGCGGTGCGCGGCGTGGGATTGCCGGTAACCGGATTCAGACGGATGCCCTTGACCGTGATCGCGCCCAGCTGGTTCAAGTCAATCAGTCGCGCATATTCCACTCCGTAGCCGAACGTGCCGGAGGCCACGGTGACTGGATTCTGCATCCGCAGCTTGTCGATTTGAACGGATAAATTCATCGCGGCTAAACTTAACGTTTGAATGCCCGCGACTCAATTCACAAAAGGCGTCGTCGCGCTTCAGCGGGGAACGATACCACTGTGATCGGCCACTGTGCCGGCGGTTTTTACATAATCCACGGTTGTTTTTTCCGGCGCTACCATTACGCGCACATGGCCGGAGTTGCCGAAAAAAATTCCCTGCTTGTAGCCGTAAGTATGCAAATCGCGAATGCGGTCGTTGCCGGCAAAGCTGGGTTGTGGAACCATCAGGTAAAGAATTCCGTCCAGTTCCTGCCGTGCATAAAAATTGTCATGCGCCCGGAAAACTGCCGTGACGTGATTTTGTAAAAGGAGTTGATGAACCGGCATCGGCCAACCGGGGCGATGCTGCGTAAAGCCGTCTGTACCGTCCAGATTTTTCCCGCCCCATTCATTGAAGCAGGCGATTTCTACTCCGCCGCGCGAGGCTTGGTCACCCGCTAACAGATTGTGGATGAAGACAAATTTATATTTTGCCGAACTGCCTGTGAGTGTCTTAGCCAGCCAGTCGTATTGCTCGCGCCCGAGCGACCATGCCCAACCATCGCTGTTGCGTCCACCGGAGCGCAGTGAGTAACGATATGGATCGAGCACCACGAACAACGCGTCGCCCCAAGTCCAGGCATAATAATTTTCCAAAAGCCCACTTGGTGTTCTCGGTGTCGCATCGCCGGTGTAAAAATTGTCCGGCTTTGGATTTGGAAAATATTTTTTGCGAGTGGCGTTCGACCATGCGGCGAGGCTTTCTGGCGAACCATCATCGTTTCGGCTGGATTCGCCGTCGTGGACGCCGAGGGTTAGAAACAATGGCGACCCAATCTGATTGAGATAATAGCGTTGCGCGATATACTGACTTGCTGCCTCCTCGCGCATCGCGTGCTTATCGGTCATGAAGAGGTTGCCGAGATCAATGTGGAAATCCGGTCCATCGGCGTGAATGTTGGCTAGTGTTTGTTGATAAACTTCAGCACTGGTATGTTCATCGAGGTGCACATCGGCAGTCATGGTGAAAGTGAACTTGCTACCCGGTGCGCGGGCGGTGTGGAACGACGATTCCGCAGAATTTGTGAATTGAATCATGCCGGCGGAGCGCCAGCAAAACCGATAAAAATACTTTGTGCCTGTCTGGAGTGACGCTAGGGCGAATTCAACCGGCGTGCCGGCTTTGAGTATTCGCAAAGGAGTCTGGTTTGTGCATATGCCGGACCGTGTCCCGCAAACAATGTAAGCCTCTAGATCACGATATGCCAGCGCACTGATAGTGATGAAATGATTCTCCGGACGCGCGAGAATCAAATCAAAATCATGCGCCGGAACGGTGACGTTGAAAATATTCGTGCCCGAAGGCGTCCGATGGTTGTGATTCCCTTTTGGCCGTTCACTTTGTCCGTAAGTTGTCAGCCAACCAAACGTAAAAGCAGCCAACAAGAATAAGAAAGGGATTCTATGCATGGAGGGATTTGGCTTTGACCGTGTAACTGTGGGCGATGTCGCCGGTCTTGCTTTGCACAGTCTCGTCCTTTGGCAAAAAGCTGCGGACGTATTCCACCTTCACGTTTTCCGGCGAGACAGTCACCCGCAGGTGACCGGAGTTGGGCAACTTCACGCCGGACTCGTAACGCTGCTCGTTGTAAGTCGCGTAACCGGGGTCCGCGGGCATCGGCACCTCTTGGTAAACAATGCCGTCGCGTTCCTGCTGGCAAAAAAGATGATCGTGGCCTTGAAAGAAAATCGTGACGCCATGCTTGGCCATGAGCTGATGCACGGGCAATTCCCAATTCGGACGCCGCTGCTTGAATTCGTAAGCTCCATTCCGGTCGTGTCCGCCCCATTCATATAAATCACATTCGTCCACTCCGCCGCGACCGGAACCCATGACGTGATGCGCGAAGACGAATTTGTATTTCGCCTTGCTGGTTTCGAGCGTGCGCTGGAACCACTGATACTGCGTGTCTCCGAGTGTCAGCGCCCACCAGTCGCGCTGTCCGCGTCCGCCTTTGCCGCCGCCGGCCTCCTGCTCGCGAAATCCGCTGTCCACCTGCGCGGGCGAATGCCAGTAGTTGTCGAGTATCACAAACAGCGCATCGCCCCAAGTCCACGCGCAAAAGTCTTTCCGCAGACCAATGCCGTTCAGGTGCTCGGCGTCGCCGGAATAAAATCTGTCCGGTGCGGGTGTCGGGAAAAAATGATTGCGCGCATTTTGGGCGTGAACCGCGACGGCGTGGCGATCGTCGGTCTGATTGAAATTAAACAATGAGGCTTGCTCGTGATTGCCGTTCAGCAAGAATACAGGAGCGGATTGTGCAACTAGGCCGAGGAACGGCCGTTGCAAAGTGTAGCGTTCGGCCACGGTATTGAAGGAAACTTCGCGAATTGGCGCGACACTAAAATCATCGCCCATGCAGATGTAAAAATCCGGCTTGTCGGCGGCAGCGTTGAGCAAGGTGCGCGCATATAAATTCGGCTCGCTCATCTGTGGTCGCTCGGGATGCGAGTCGCCTTGAATCGCAAACGTGAATGCGCTGCCGACAGGGCGCTGCGTGTGAAAACGGCATTCCGGTCGCGTGGTGAAATTTGTTTCGCCCGGCTTGCGGAACTGCAAACGGTAAAAGTATTGCGTGTTCGGTTGCAGTTGGTCGAAAACGGTTTCGACGGGTTTGTTGGCGGCGAAAGCAAGCACGCTGGTTTTATTCAAGTAACTGCCCGGCGTAGTTCCGTATTCGAAATACCCTTCAATCGATTCTTTTGCCAGCGAGTTCACGATCACCGACTGGTCGCTCACCCGTCCGAGCACCAGTGACAGCCAACTGAATGCCGCTAGTTCCGGCGGCAGTACATAATCTCCTGCGCTCCGGCGTCCGCCTCCGCCTTCTGGCCCGTGACGACGCGGACGGTTGGAATCAGGATTCTGTTGCGCGATGGCGGACAGTGACAGCCACGCCAATGTAGAAGCAATCCTGCCGAGAAACTTGCGACGATTGGAAAGAAAGTTAAGGCGCTTCATCTTGTTGAAAAGTTAAAGGTTAATTGAGCGATTTGCGCATAAGCTCAAGTCTGCTATGGCTGCGAACGGTTACCACTGCGCTGATCGTCGCGCGGAGGACGGTTGTCAGAATTGTCGCCACCGCGTTGACCGCCATTACCGCGACCGCCCGGGCCTTGCGGCCGGTCGCCCGGCGAGCGTTTTGGTCGCGGAAGTGTAACAAAAGCATCGGTGATTGTACCAAGCGATTTCAAGTTGCGATTTTTGAACGCGGAGAAATCCGGCGTGAACCGAAACGCGCGGAAGGCGCTGTTCACCATTGGCAGCGCATCGGACAGCACTTTCACCGTGCCAAAATCGCGCGTCACCGGATTGATGTATTCCCACACCAGCTTGCCGGCGGTGGTGACTTCAAAGAAATGCCCCTCGGTATCGGAGCAGATAAACGTGTTTCCGTTCGGCAATCGTTGCGCACTGCCGCCGATGTGGCTGAAGAAACCGTGGCTGTTGAGCGAGCGATAGTTCCAGACGATTTGCTTCGAGATCTGTCGCGGCGCATTGTGCGTGTCTTTGTCGTAGGTTTCGCGGCGATAGCCGGCGGCAGGCGGGTTTACATATTTGCCGGTGTCGCGACTTTCTGCATCAAGGAACGGATTAATTTCCAGAATCGAAGAACCCGGCGTGCGCTGGTAAAGATACTGGCCGTTATTGAAGACGAGCAGGTGTCCCGCGCCTGGCAGCCCCGGCGGAATCCACGAGACGTGATGCGAGCCGCCCATCTGCTTGTCGCCGGTGCTAGCGTTGTCCCAGTTTTCCAAGATCTTTGGTGCCTCGCCCTGTCCGTAGCGCGCGGGATCGCCGAAGCGATACAGAAAATCGCCCGCCGCACTCGCCGCCTTGGCGATGCTGGCCTTGGCATCACCGGCAATAAACGTCGCGTCGTGGTCAATCACGTAAAGTTCGCCCTGCACGGAATTGATGACGAGATGGCCCGACGTCGCGTTGTAATCAAGCGTGTTGCAATGCAGCCAGTCGCGCCGTAGCGGCTTGCCGGGCATGTTGATGTTAATGCGACCCGGATAATCCGCGATAGTTTTGCCCGCACCGACGTAGTTGGGCTTGGTCGCATCCAAATCCTGCACGACGTGATCGAAGAAACACCATTCCCAAATCACGTTGCCCTGCATATCCACCTCCACGATGGCATCCATCTGGCCACCATCCATTGAAACTTTCTTCGGGTCGCCGCCGGCGGCGACGGCATTAGCATACGAGATGGATTTGTTCGCAATATAGAGCGTGGTCGGCGCGTTGAGCTTTTTGTTGAAGATGCGCACCCAATCGTGATGCGGCGCGTAGTCCGCTCGCTTCTCGGTGTATTCCCAGACCGTGCGACCGTCCCAATCCACTTCCTTGAAACCTTGAAAACCGCTGGGATCATCCTTCGACGCGTCGAGGACATTGCCGTTTTCCAGCAAATGCGGATTCGTGCCGACGGGCCAAGTGTGAACCACGCGGCCTTGCAGGTTCAGAAGGAAAGTCCGGTTGCCAACGCCGAACAGCGTGTAGCCGGGCTGTGCTTGGTTTGTGTCGCAGAAAAGCAACTCCGTCGGGCCTTGCAAACGTTCGTAGGCGAATGCTGAATTGGCGATGAGAATCAGCAGTGACAGTTTATATTTCATAATTGGATTGTTGGTTGCTACTGCACTTTGATGCCCGGCACAGTTGCGCGGACGCGATAGAGACTGGGACGGGCGGTGATGTAGAGAGTTTTCCAGTCACCGTCGCCAAACGCGAGGTTGGTGGGTTGGTCGGACAGGACGTAAGTGTGAAGATGTTTACCGGTGTGGTCGAAGATCATCACACCGAGTTTGCAGGCACAATAGACATTGCCTTCGAGGTCAACTTTCATGCCGTCGGCACCGGGCGCGTCGGCGATGAAAATGCGGCCGTTACTCAAGCTGCCATCGGCGGCAACATCAAAAGCACGAATGTGGCCGAGTTCAGTGTCGTTTATGTAGAGCACTTTCTCGTCGGGTGTGAATACGAGCCCGTTCGGGTTGACAAAATCCCGCGCGACCACGGTCAGCGTCTTACCATCGGGCGCAATGCGATACACGCCTTGGAAATCCAGTTCTTGCTCGCCGTGTCGTACGCCAAACGGCGGATCAGTGAAGTAGATGGCTCCGTCGCTCTTGACGACGATATCGTTCGGGCTGTTGAGGCGCTTGCCGTCGTAGTGGTCGGCGAGCGTGGTAATGGTGCCGTCAGCTTCGGTGCGAGTAACACTGCGCGAGCCGTGTTCGCAAGCGATAATCCGCCCTTGTTTGTCGAGCGTCAAGCCGTTGGAATTGTGGCTGGGGTTGCGGAAGGTTTCAAACTTGCCGTCTTTGAATCGAATGATGCGGTTGGCTGGGATGTCGCTAAAGAGCAATTCGTTCTTAGTGGCAATCCAGACCGGGCCTTCGGTAAACTGGAAGTCGCTGGCAAGCTTCTCCAGGGGAGAATTAAAATCGAGCGCGAACGCAGCGCTGCCGGCCAGCATGGCGACGATGATGAAAATGCGATTCACAGCTCTCTTTTCATTGGTTGCGTGTTGGACGGTTGTCGCGACCGCCGCCGTTGCCTCCGCCTCTGTCACCGGGACCACGGTCGGGACGTTGGGCTTCAGTCATGTTCTCCAGGCCGGTCTTGCCTTTCATCGAGGCGGGCAATTCGATGACGCCTTTCGGCGTGAGGTCGCGGCCCGCGAGTCCGGGATAATCTGGCGGGTAACGGTGGACCTTGAAAACGGCGTTCCACAGATGGCCGCGCATGTCTTTGCCCGGATTTTCGCCCTGCGCCAGAATGCCGCCGCGCACCATCGGGTTGACGTATTGCCAGACCAGTTCGCCGGTCGGGGTGATTTCGAAGAGGTTACCCACAATGCCGGCGCAGATCAGCGTGTCGCCGTTGGGCAATCGTTGAGCGCCGGAAATTTCCGACGAGAAAAAGTCGGTGCGATTTTTTGCTTCGTAATGCCAGACCGGTTTGGCGGGACCATAGGCTTTGCCCGGTGCGAGGAGGTAGTGGCCGGCAGAATCCACCGGCAGCACGATTTCCTCGATGCTCGACCAACCGCGATCGTAGCCGTTGTTGAAGATAGTCATGTGGTCGGCCCCGGGATAACCGTTGGGAATCCATTCCGCATCGTGTTGCTGAACGAGTTGTTTTTCGCTCATCGTGCCGCGACCGTAGGCGGCGGGATTACCCCAGCGATAAATCAGGTCGCCGCCTTTGCCCTGCTTGCCGCCGGTATGCCCGGCGGCTTCTTTGGTCGTGGCGCTGTGATCAATCATCCAAATTTCGTTGCAGCCACGTGCGCTGAGTACGATCTGGTCGAGCGCGGGATTGTAGTCGAGCGAGTTCATGTGGTTCCAAAACGCGGGCGTGGCGCGGCCGTTGCAGGCGACGTCAACCCGTTCGGGATGCGAGGAGGGTTCGCCGTAGTTGGGTTTGGCTTGGTCGGAGTTTTGGATGAGGTGATCCCAGACGTGCCACTCCCAAACAATTTTGCCACCGTTCGGATAGACCGGCTCAATTTCGATGACCGCATCGGGCACCAGATAATCATCGCGCAGCTGGCGTTCATCAAAACCAATAGCCATGGCCTGTTCGCGCGTTTTGCGTTCAACCATGAGCGCGAGCACGTGACCGTTCGGCAATGGCTTGATCTCATGGTGCAACTGGTATTCGCGCGTGGCGTGGTTGAACCCCCAAATCAAATGGCCATCCCAGTCGAATTCCTCGATGCGCCCGCCTTCCCCGCCGCCCGTGCCGCCCTGCACCCGGAGCATTCCGGCCCGCAGTAAATGGCCATTGGGCAGCAGATAGGCCGTTTGCCCCGGCTCGTATCCGCTCATCCATTGGTGAATATAGCGGCCTTCATTATCCATCAGGTAAGTGACGGTGTTGTGCTTCGGCGCCATCAACGTGTAACCGGGACAGGCGTTCGAGGTGTTGAGATACAGGCCGACGGTCTGGCCGGGATTGGGCGAGGTCGGAATTTTGTTTTCCGGAATTTCGCGCCGCCCGCCACCGCCTTCGCGGCCCGGACCTGATCCTGCCGGACGCAGCGGACGATTGTCTTGAGCGGAAGCCTGCAAAGTCAGACCACAAGCCAGCAAGATGAACAAAGCACTCGCGGTGGATCGGTGAAGGTTTTGACTTTTTGTTTTCATGGTCATTCTCCGTATTTCATTGATTCGATGTTGGTGGACGCCGGTCATTGTCGGGCTGGTTGGGATCGCGCGGCGGTCGTTGCTCTTGTCTGGGACTCGGATTCTCACCGCCGTCTTGAACACCGCCGCTGCGCGTGTAGGTGACATCCAATTCCGCGCTCGCCAGAATTTTATCCTTCATCGCGGCCAGTAAAACATCGCGACTGACCTCGGATGGAGAAACATTGATCTGCGGCGGAGCCGAGAGCGCATAGACCGTCAGGATATAGGTCTTCGCGCCTGGTCCTTTCGAGTGCGGCGGCGCGTAACCACCGCGATTGTTGACGCTGTTGTTGCCGACCGTGCCGATGCCTTTCACGTACTTTGGCAAATTCGTTACATCGGTCGGGATTTTGTAGAGCACCCAATACCATTTCAGCATGTCGGGCGCGTTGTGGTGCATGATGACCGCATAGCTTTTGGTTCCGGCCGGCGCGCCGCTCCATTCGAGCGGCGGCGAAATGCTGTCGCCATCGCCGGTGAATTCTTTCGGCAAAATACCGTTATCCTTCACCGCCGGACTGCGCAGAACAAATGAACCGCTCGACCTGAGAATCGCCGTGCTCGATTCCGTGCGCTCTGCGCGGGGTGCATTGTTGCGTTCTGAGTGCTGTTGGTCAGTGGACGGCGACTGATTGGAATCGCGAGGCGGCCGGTTGCCGCGCGGACCGGGACGCCGGTTTTCGAGCGGCATCTGAATTGGTTTGATGAGCGGGCGATGCTCCGCATCCACGGGACGGACAACGCGAAAACCATAATGAAACCAAGGACCGTTGGGGTCGCTGCTCCCGGTGGCGGGATCGGGGCCGCGGAAATACGATGGGACATGATTGGAAATGCGGGCTCGCATGTAGTCGCCGTTATACCAACTGCTGCCGCGCATGGAGTGATAAGGTTTGCCGTCGGGCAACTGGTTGCCTTGCGCGGGACCGACGGGATTGTTGGTCGGGCTGAAGGAATAGTAATTGTGGGCATACCAGTCGTTGCACCATTGCCAGACATTGCCGGCCATGTCGTAAAGACCGAAACCGTTCACGCTGTCCGCCGTCTGGTATATCTCTGCCGCGCTCGGCCAGTTGAAGTCGGCTTTGCGTTGCATTTTGCCGTTGAAAAAACCGACCGGCGTAGTCCACGGCAACGGACCCGAGCGGAACGGGTTGTCCGATTGCGGCACGTTGGCCTTCTTTGGATCGGATTCATTTCCCCACGGATAATTGCAATACGGATTCAATTTACCGCCGCGCGCCGCATATTCCCACTCCGCCTCGGTCGGCAACCGGAAACCGCTCTTGTTGAAATCGCACTCCCACGTCGTCTTGTTGTAACACAACAGATAATTATTCTGCGCGCTCAACCAGTTGCAATAAGCCGCCGCGCCGGTCCAGCGAACGCAGATCATCGGGTGATCTTCCTTTTGGTCGAGCACGGTGAAAATATTCCCGTCCCAGCCAATCCGGGAATATCGCGAGGACCCGCGCGTGTCGCACAGCAAATCCTGTCTGCCGACGAGATACACGCCGCCATTGCGGACCTCGATGAATTTCTGCACGAGCGCGGAGTTCAGAAACACACAATACTGGCGCATTGTCACGTCGTAGATGCCAATGTAATACGCATCCAAAGACACCGGATGAATCGGCACTTCATGGCTCTCGTGTTTTTCATCGTGGTATCCGTAATGGTCGCCCATCTCGAACTTGCCCGCCGGAATCAGCGCCATGCTGTCAGGCGGACCGGCTAACGCGGGAAAATCAGTCACAGAAAATAAAACCGCTAACAGCGCCGCGCCTAAATAAATGTTCATTTTCATATTTCTATTAGACACCACTGAAATTAAGTGCCTTCACAACTTTTCATTAAAATGTATTAATGTGTTCACTCCTAACGATTGACCGCCCAACTATTACGGACACCACAATCAGTGGCGAATTATTGGTAAAATGGTCAATATTCATCTCGTTGCTTCAATCCGGTAAAAACGATTGGAAATTCCCGCCGGCTGAACCAGGTAGTTTGTAATGCTGGTCGGCGGCGTGTTCGTAAAAACCACGTTCCATTGTGTGCTAGTCAGCGTGGGGGCTGACAGCAGATATTGCGTCGCATTGACGCCGCCGATCCAGCCAATATGGATGCCATTATTGTTGGCACTCATCCCGACGAACGCAAGCTGGGATGCCGCATTCGTTGGGTTGAGATCTGCGGTGTAATTTTGGAGTGTCGTGTTGCCGTTCGAGTTAATCATGCTGGCGACCGAGGCAAGTGTGGGGTCAAATCTATATTGAATCGCCCAGCCGTCGGGAATGCCGTCATTGGCGGAGGACCAGACGTTGGGGTCAAGGCCGTATTGATATTCCTGAATGTCCGTCAGGCCGTTACCCGAATGGCTGCTCGTTGCGGTTACGGCAGAGAGTGTGCCGAAGTGCGCATGCACCCAAATATCCGGCAAGCCAAGTCCAACGGTGTCCGTTGCCGCACCGGTATAGGTTTCAATCGTGCCGCGCGGCGTTAAATCCTTGCCGATGAAGCCGGGAAAATTCGTCGGGTAACGATGGACTTTGAAAACTTCATTGAGCGTCTGTAGTGGGAAATTCGTGTTGCTGTTCGGATCGGACGGAATGGTGCTGCCCTGGGCCAGCGGAGCGGTGGTCACAGGATTGATGTATTTCCAGATGGTTTGCAGGTTGCTGGTGACTTCAAACAGCGTGCCGCGAATGCCAAAAGTAATGAGCGTGTCGCCGTTCGGTTCACGTTCCACGCCGCCGATGTCCGCGCCGTAGAAATTGGTCGCGGGATTGTTCGTGTATTGCCAGAAATAATTCGTCGGGCCGAAATAGACGTTGCTCGCGCCGGTGTAAAAACCGTTTACGTTCACAGGCGGAACAATTTCATCAATCGAAGTGTAAGCCGGATTGGCTCGATTGATTCCGTTGTCGTGAATGAGAATGTGACCAGCGCCGGGACAGTTGGTCGGTATCCACGTCGCGCAGTGCTGCTGCCACAGCATTTCCTTGTACGTTGCGTCGGTGAGATTGTTGACGGCCGGATTGCCCCAGCGATAAAGCAAATCGCCGCCTTTACCATAATGACCGCCAGTGTGGCCGGCGGCTTGTGCAGTGGTGGTGCTGTGGTCAATCACCCAAATCTCGCACTGGTTGCGCGAACTGATGAGGATTTGGTCAAGCTGCGGATTGTAATCTATGCCGTTGAAGTGATTCCAGAATTGCTGGAGAGGGCCGCTGTTGGCGTTGATTAGCTCAACGTGATTGCTGACCACGCCGTAGTTGGCCTTGGTCACGTCATATTGTTGAACGAGGTGATCCCAGACGTGCCACTGCCAGACAATCGTGCCGTTGGTCGTGCCGTCCTTCGCGGCGGGCTGCACTTCGATGATGGCGTCAGGCAACAGGTAACCGCCGTTGGTAGTCACGCTGATTTGCGTTTGCGAATTCGTCTGAAAACCGGCGGCAAGAACTTCGGCCAAAGGTTTTTGCTCACACATAATCATGAGCAAATTGCCGTTGGGCAAAAGCGCGATGTCGTGATGGCTCAGGTTCGTAAGGGTGTTCTGCTCATAGCACCAGACCAGATTGTTCTGCCAATCCCGTTCCTCGACCCGGCCGCCTTCACCGCCGCCGGTGTTAAGTAGGGCCGCAAAGCCCAGTGAACAGGTTCGTAATAAGTGGCCATTCGGCATTAAGTATTCCGACCGGCCCGGATTGTAGGCAGTCGTCCATTGGTGGACAAATTGGCCGCTGTTGTTGATCAGATAAGTGGTGTTGGCTTGCATCGGCGAGAACAGTGTGTAGCCGGTCTGCACGTCTGGGAGGTTGGTGAAAAGTCCCACCGTCTGCGAAATCTTTTCCTGCCGCATCACGCGGAAACCGGTTTGACTCCATTGACCGTAAGGGTCACCGGGCGGACCGCCGCCGAGGAAATAGGACGGGTCGCGATTCGAGACGCGCGCGTGGCCGTAGTCAAAATCATTCGTGGAGTTCCCGTTCCACCATGTGCCGCCACGCAGACAACGGTAGGCAACAGCGTTTGGTGCACTGTTACTGGGAAAGAGATCTGCTTGCACATATGACGGGCCGGGCGGATTGGTGACGATGTTGTTGTTTGTGCAGTAGGCATAGTAGGTAGTCATATACCAGTCGTTGCACCATTCCCACACGTTGCCGCCCATGTCGTAAAGACCGTAGGGATTCGAGCCGTCGCTGGTCTGATAAGTCGTCTGGCTGCCGGTCCAGTTGTAGTTTGTGGCATAACGCAGCGCTCCGTTGTAAAACCCGACCGGTGTTGTGCAGGGATAATCATTCGTGGTCTCGAACGGGTCGTCGGAGTTTTCCCAGTTCGCGAATGTGCCGTCAGCGTTGTTATTAGTGCCCCATGGGAACATGCAATACGGATTCGTCAGCCCGCCATGTGCAGCGTATTCCCATTCAGCCTCCGTCGGCAGCCGCCAGCCGTTCTTTGAAAAATCAACATCGCCATTGGTGAGGTTGTAGCAGGTATCAAAGCCGTTCGACTGGCTCAACCAGTTACAATAAGCAATCGCCCCGAACCAGCGCACACCTGTGACCGGATGCAAATCACGGCTTTCGAGCACGACAAACGTGCCGCTCTGATACTGGATGCGGCTCGAATAGGAAATGTCGTGCGTGTAAAAATAATCGTTCGTGCCGCCGACGGCATAAACGATGTTCTTGCGCACCTCAATCAGACCTTGCGCCAGTGCTATGTTCAGAAAGTTGCAATACTCGCGGCAGGTGACGAGCGTCGTATTCATGTAAAGCGGCGAGATGTAAACATTGTGAACGGGGACTTCATCGGTGTAATGCTTGATGTCAATGTAACCAAACTGGTCGCCCATCAGGAAATTCCCGCCGGGAATCCGCACGTATTGCGCCGTGAAAGGAATGATGGCGTTGCTTATGCCGGTTTGAACCGTGACCGAAATCTCATCCAGAAAGATGCGGTTGCCGGTGGCACTTTCATTAAACTGAAATCGCAAAGTCAGATTGCTGACAAGCTCGCTCGACAGCAAAGTGTAAGTGTAGTGCGTCCAGCCAAAACCGTTCGTGGTCTGTCCTGACAGGCGTGTGGTGAAAACGCCCGTGCCCGGATTGATCTGCATCGTCCAGCCGGCGTAGCTGTTCGTGGTGAGCGGCGCGGGAATCTGCAAATAGAAATCCACCGTGCCGCTGTTGCCTTGGGCATTTATCCCCTGTGCCGTGGTTATCATGCTGTCGGCGAGACTGGTGGTGCCGCTCTTGAACGATAAGCCGCATGGGTTGCCGGCGTTATTGGCGTTCGCATTTTGCTCGAAGGGGTTATTGACGTTGAAAGTGACTGTCCACGGATAATTGCAACCGGAACCGGTCCACGGCTTGGTCGCGTTGGTGGCCATCGTTTCCAAAAAAACCACTGTGTTTGTCGCCGCTGCTTTGACATGACGCACCGGAGTCATGACGATAATTAGCATGGCAACGCCAAGGCAGATGCCTGTGGCTCTGGTTGGTTTCATGGCTTTTGGTTTTATGGCTTTTATCTGAGGCTGATGTTATTACGAGCCTAGCATGGCCAACCTTAAGCTGAAATGAAGACGGCGGGATATTCCGCCGTTAAAATTTTACTTCGCCAATTCCCAGACAATTTGCCGCGAATCAAACACCGGACCCTCGGTGCAGGTGCGTTGGTATTCCCAACTGTCGCCGACCTTGACGGGAATCACGCAGGTCAGACAGGTGCCGACGCCGCAGCACATGTGCTCATCCATCGAAAGCTCGGCGGGCAGATTGAAATCCTCCGCGATTTTGCCGACGGCCTTGAGCATCGGCGTCGGGCCGCACGCGTAAAGTTTATTGCCGGACGCATTGCGCTTCAGTTCCGCAATCAGCGGATGAGTGACTAAACCCTTTTCGCCGTGGCTGCCGTCCTCGGTGGTGGCGCGGACTTCCCAGCCGATGGCGGCGAAATCTTTCTCGCACAAAATATCCACGCGGCGGCGGCCGCCGACGAAGACAATGCCTTTTTGTGGCGAGCGCTGGGCGAGCAGGAACATCGCGGCCATGCCGTAGCCACCGGCGACGAGCAGTAGGGTGTCGCCGCCCGTCGGCGGCACAGTGAACCCGTGGCCGAGCGGCGCGATGACGCTTAATTCCTCGCCCGTGCGCATCCGCGAAAGCACGTCCGTGCCTTTGCCCACGTTTTTGTAAAGGATGGAAAAGGTGTCACCCGCGACCTGGAAGATGCTGAACGGCCGGCGGAGCAGGGCATCCTTCAGCGGCAGGATGCGGACGTGTGCGAATTGTCCCGGCTGGATGAGTGGCGCGATTTGCGGCGCGTGCAGCACGAGGCGGAAATAGGAATCCGCATCGCGCTCTTGCGAAACAATGGTAACGGTTTGTTCAAGCATGGGAAATCAAATGGCCGCGCCGTTCCTCCTGGCGGCGGCGCGTTCGGCGATCTGCTGGTAAGTGGCGAGCGCCAGCAGCGGCCAGGCGTTGCGATACATGTCGTATTTCAGATAAAACACTTTCGGGAAACCCGTGCCGGTAGTTTCGTTCTCGCTCCACGAGCCGTCGGCGTTTTGCGTGCGGCAAAGGTACTCGATGCCGCGCTTGAGCACGGGATTATCAGGATCATCAAAGGCACACAAACCCATGACGGCCCATGCGGTTTGCGAAGCAGTGCTTGGCCCCTGGCCTTTGAAGACCGGATCGTCGTAGGTGTTGCAGCGCTCGCCCCAGCCGCCGTCATCGAGCTGGGCGCCCTCGAGCCACGCCTTGCCGCGCTGAAGCCAATCCTCGTTCATATCGAGGTTCAACGCCCGCATGCCGCGCAAGACCTGCCAGGTGCCGTAGATGTAATTCACGCCCCAACGGCCATACCACGAGCCGTCTTCTTCCTGCTGGCGGCGGACGTAGTCAATCGCGTCGTGAATTTGCGGATGGGCGTTGTCCCATTGTTCATAGCCGAGCAGCTCGAGAATGCGCGCGGTGATGTCGGCGCACTCAGGATCGAGCATCGCGTTGTGGTCGGCGAAGGGAACTTTTTCCAAAATATTCTTCGTGCAATCCTTGTCGAACGCCGCCCAGCCGCCGTCCTTGCACTGGAAAGTCATCATCCACTTCAGGCCGCGCTGGAAACACTCGTCGCGGCGGGCGGGATTATCCGTGGCGATTTTGCGGAGGGCCAGCAGCACCATCGCGGTGTCGTCCACGTCGGGATTCCATTTGTTGTTGTATTCAAACACCCAGCCGCTCGGCTCGACCTTGGCGGGATTTTTGTGGATCCAGTCGCCAGCAAAGCGGATTTCCTTTTCCAAAAGATATTCGGCGGCGCGCTTCAACTTGGGATGATTTTCGGGAACGCCCGATTCCCGCAGGCAGATGGCGACGATGGCCGTGTCCCACACTGGCGAGAAACACGGCTCGATGCGGACGGTATCTTTTTCCTCGTGTTCCAGCTTCTTCAGCTCGTGCGCGGCGCGGACCACCTGCGGATGGTCATCGGCGTAGCCCATCGCCTTGAGCGCGATGAGCGAATTAAGCATGGCCGGGAAAATCGCGGCGAGACCGTCGCTGCCTTCAAAACGTTCCAGCATCCACTGCTCGCACCGTTTCAGCGCGGTCCGGCGGAACGGATGGATGCCATGGTCCACAAACCATTCCGCCAGCTTGTGCAGCCGGTCCAGCCACAGGAAAAAGTTGCGGAGCGAAATCTTTTCCGGGTCGGGTGCCAGCGCCAGATCGCGCTCGTGAATGCCGTTGGGATAAAGCTCGTCCAAATCCACCTTCACCGGTCGCGTCGGCTTGAAATGGTTGATGATGGCCAGCGGCACGAGCATCCCGCGCGACCAGTTACTCATGTCCCAGAAGTTCACATGAAACCATTTGCCGATGAGCAGCACCTCGCACGGAATCGTCGGCACATATTCCCACGGATACAGGCCAATGAGCGCCAGATACAGCTTGGAAAACGTGTTCATGCGGGGCACGCCGCCGAAATGCAGCGCCACCTCGCGCGCCTTCAACATGCGCGGGTCTTTCACCGACACGCCGGCCAGCTTAAGCGCCAGATATGCCTTGATGGTGGCATTCACCTCCGACGGGCCGTTGAGGTAGATGTTCCAACCGCCGTCGGGCAGTTGCATCGAGAAGATGTGATTTACTGCCTTGCGCTGCCACTCCTTGTCCACCAGGCCGTTCCAGTGATGATAGGCCACGGTGTCCGAGACGAGCGTGGAATCTACCAGCAATTCCCCAACCCAGTAACCCTCCGGCTTTTGTTCCGATAAAAGGTAATCCTGCGACCGCCGGAGGGCGGCCTGATGGCGGGCGGTAAAATCATCTGAACCCGGACCCACCGCCGGGGAAACCGGCGGCTGCACCCGTGAATCACTTTCAGTCAACACGCGCACAATTTGCGGATTTTGGAAAAAACTGTAAAGAACATCCTGCCGCGCCCAATCCGCCCCGTTCTCCGCCTCGGCCTTGTCCTGCAATTGTATAGGTTCAAAGGCGCGGAGGAGGGCGAGGGCGAGGGAAGCAAACCTCAACGATTGTCTGCCTACAATCCCAACTTCATTCGGCAGGAACATCTTTTCCGGGCCATTGAAGGTCACTTCCCCGCCAATGAAGACGCCTTCATTTCAAACGAACCTCACTTCCCCGTCCGCGAACATCACATCCTTGCCAATGAACCTTACTTCGATGCTGGCGAAGATGAAATGTTTGAAATGAACATCACATCACGGCCAACGAAGACGTCTTCATTTGAAACGAACATCACTTCCCCGCCGACGAACATCACATCATTTCAAACGAACATCACTTCGTTTGCCAATCTGACATGGTGAAACGGCAAAAACGTGGTTTTTACGTTAAAACCTCTTTTTTTTGACGAAGTCTGGTCAAAAAGAGACAGCGAAGTAGACTGCGGAACTAAATATGCCCGTCTACTGGGTTTCAGGCCGGGGGCTGATCGGACGGAGACAGCTTGGGCGGGAGTTGGTCACTGGCCTTGACCATTTCTTTCAGCACTTGCAGGAATTCTTTCAGACCGGTGCTGGGGATGATGATGCTGTTGCGCCGTCCCCCCCCATCTTCGGTGATGCGCAGGATCCGGCCACGGGTATTGTCCCTGAGGCTGAGCAGAAATAATTTTCGTTCCACCTGAACCTCAGTCTCTTTCAGGGTGTCATCCTGAATGCGGGGCCGGTCATACTGCGGCTGCGGCGCGCCATAAGCCGGTCGGGGTTGCCGGGGACCGGAATGCCATTGATGCCATTCTTGGTCAGCCATGAATCAGGTATAATTAAACCGGCCAGTAGTTAAAAGAAAAATCTGCCAGCGGCCTGCGGTCGTCAGCACGGGAGGTTTAAGCAACACCGCCATGACCTCAAATCGGCGTCGGTGGTATTCAATTTGATTGACCACATCACCAATCCCATTTATGTCGTGGTGTCAGGCGGCTGGGATAGTCGGGGGGGTGCTGGCACATGGCTAAAATCATGGTTTCCATGAGCTGGGGGATCTCAAAGGGCTTGCTGAGCATGTGATCCACCAGCCCGCCATAAAGGCAGTCCGCCCTGACGGTATCGGCATAGGCGGTGATCATGAGGATGGGCAGGTCGGGGTGGCTCTGCTTGATGAGGCGGGCCAGTTCATCGACCTTCATGTCGGGCATGAAATAATCGATGAAGATCAGGTAAAAGGGGTTTTTGATTACCAAGTCCAAAGCCGCCGATTCCGAACTGGCGGTCTGGACGACGTGGCCAAGATGGGGCAACACCATCCGGAAAGATTCACGCACGGTAGGTTCGTCATTCACCACCAAGATTTTGAGATTGGTCTGGTGAGTTTGATTTATACGGGTGCAAAGGAATAGTGGAGGCTACGTATCAAGCCTAGATTAATTCATGTCTACACGGGCGGGCGGATGGTCCGGCCGCGCCGCGGCCTATTTCGGGGCGTAATATTTGTTGGTGTATTCCTTGACCATGCGGTCGGTGGTGAATTGCGGCACGAGGGTGGTCATGGCATGGCGGATGCGCTTGATCCATTCGCGGGGGATGCCGTTGACGTCGCGGTTGAAAAACATGGGCACGACTTCTTTGGTGAGCGTGTTGTAAAGATTGGCGCTGTCCACGCGGTCCTGCTCCTCGATGTTGGCGGGATGCGAATCGTCGCCAATGGAAAAACCGTTCTGGCCGTCGTAGCCTTCGCGCCACCAGCCATCCATGATGCTCAGGCCCATACAGCCGTGGCAGCTGGCCTTCATGCCGCTGGTGCCGGAAGCTTCCAACGGACGGCGCGGGTTATTCAGCCAGATGTCGCAGCCGGCCACCATTTGCCGGGCGACGTGGACGTCGTAGTTTTCCAGAAAGATGAGGTTGCCGGCGAGCGCGCTGTGCTTGCTCAAGTGAATGATCTGCTGGATGAACCGTTTGCCGTCGTCGTCGCGCGGGTGGGCCTTGCCGGCAAAAACGAATTGCACGGGCCGGTGCTTGTCATGGACGAGCTTGGCGATGTTATCAAATTGTTGAAAAATCAGCGGCGCGCGCTTGTAGGTGGCAAAGCGGCGCGCAAAGCCGATGGTAAGGGCGTCGGCATTCAGCAGGTGGTCAAAGCGGATGAAGTCGCCCTGGGTCATGCGCTGGTTTTGGAGCAGCAGCCGGCGGCGGGCGAATTCGATGAGTTCACGGCGCAATTTGTAGCGGAGCGCCCACAGTTCCTCGTCGGAAACAAAATGCGGGTCAGTCATCTTTTCCCAGAACGAGGCGTGATTGATGGCGGAGGCCCAGTCTTCGCCGAATTTCTCGCGGAAGAATTTGGCCTCGCCATTGTTGTCGTCGGTGAGTTTGCGACGCCAAAAATGCCGGACCGAACCTTTCATCCAGCCGAGAAGATGAATGCCGTTGGTGATGTGGCCGATGGGAACGTCTTTTTCGGGCACGTTATAAAGGTGCTGCCACATCTGGCGGCTGACCTGGCCGTGAAGCTCGCTGACGGCGTTAGCGGAGCGGGAAAGCTTGAGCGCCAGCACCGTCATGCAAAAGAGTTCGTGCGTGTCTTCCGGTTTCACGCGGCCGAGTGCCAGGATCTCGCTGAAAGGGATGTTTAGGTTTGAGAGATATCGCTGCAAGGCGTAGTTCATTAGTTCCGGCGAGAAGCGGTCATGGCCTGCTTCCACCGGTGTGTGCGTGGTAAAAATACATTCCGTCTTGGTGAGCGTCTGCGCCTCCGCCAATTTCTTGCCGGCGGCCGTCTTTTCGCGGATCAATTCCAGCGTAAGAAACGCTGCGTGGCCTTCGTTCATGTGGAACGTGGACGGCGAGAGGCCCAACGCGCGCAGCAGGCGCACGCCGCCGATGCCCAGGAGAATTTCCTGCATGATGCGCGTGGTGCTGTCGCCGCCGTAGACGCGGCAGGTCAGGTCGCGGTAAAGCTGCTCGTTGGATGGCAGGTTGGTGTCGAGCAGATATACCGGCACGCGGCCGACGTTCACGCGCCAGACTTGGAAGTCCACGGTGTTCATGCCGATTTCGACGTTGCAAACGAGACGTTCGCCGTCCGCGTCAAGCAATGGTTCCAGCGGCACATTCTTCGGGTCAATGGGGTTGTAGTATTCCGTCTGCCAGTTGTTGGAATCAATTGACTGCTGAAAATAACCTTCACGGTAGAACAATCCCACGCCGACAAAACCGAGGCCGAGGTCGCTGGCGGATTTGGTGTGGTCCCCGGCCAGCATGCCGAGACCGCCCGCCGCGATGGGGAGCGATTCATGGAAGCCGAACTCCGCTGAGAAATAAGCCACCGGATGCTTGTGCAATTCCGGCGCGTGAAGATGTCCCCAGGTTTTCTGGTCGGCCAGATATTTTTCAAAATCCTTCAGCACGGAACGGACGCGGTCGGCAAACTCAGTGTCCTCCAAATGCACGCGCAATTCGTATTCCGACACCTCATGGAGCACGGCCACCGCATTGTGATAGAGGTTCATCCAGCCGCGCGGCGAGAGCCACTGGAAGATGTCCTGCGCCTCCTGATTCCACGTCCACCAGAGATTGCGGGACAATTTGTTAAGCCCGGCAATCAATTCGTTCAGTTCAGCGCCTGTCAGGGGTTTCTTCATAAATAAAAGTAATCCTTAATTAGATGCCGGTTTTATCCCGACAATTCCCGATTCTAATTTGAGATCGGTTCTTCAGCAAATTAAAAATCTGGCAGCGAGCATAATCTCAATGGCAAGGGGCGCGGAAACGACTTTTCTTTCGCCATTTTCCGGCGAATGAATTATTGCTGGGGCGTAGCGATGAAGAAATATCTCCACGTCATCAACATTGGGTTGCAAAATAATTTGCAATACCGGTTCAATTATCTGACGCGGACGCTGTTCAGTTTAATTCCGTTATTCGCCATGTTGTCGCTATGGCGGACGATTTATGCGCACCGCCACGGGGCAGGCGATGCCGCCGTGTTTACCGAGGCGCAGATGCTGTTTTACTATCTGCTGGTGGCAGTCGTGGATGTGTTCACCGCCGTCAACGAGGACGACTGGCAGATTGCTGCCGACATCCGCGAAGGCAACATCAGCCAGTTTCTGCTCAAGCCGGTGGATTATCTTTGGTATCGGCTCAGCCTGTTTTTTGCGGGACGGATTGCATTCGTGGCGGTGGCGATCGTGCCGCTGGCGATCTTCCTTTTTTGCTACCGCGAAAACTGGCTGTGGCCGGCGAACTCCGTGGCGCTGGTGGTTTTCCCCCTGTCAATGGTGCTGACGGCGCTACTGCAGTTTTTCATCTCCTACGCCATGGCAATGCTGGCGTTCTGGTTGCTGGAGATTTCCACGTTCATCTTCATCCTGTTCGCCTTTGAATACCTGGCCAGCGGCCACTTGTTTCCGCTCGACATCTTGCCGCCAATAATGAAACAAATTCTCTATCTTACGCCGTTTCCATATCAGCTATATTTCCCCATCAGCATTTATCTTGGCAAGGTGGCGGGGGCAGACTTGTGGCGCGGGCTGGCCATGCAATTGTTCTGGGTTCTGGCCGCGTATGTCTTTGCTAGTCTCATGTGGCGGCGCGGTATCAAACACTATTCTGCGTTCGGCGGTTGATCCGGGTTTGGCGCCAACGGAGTTTGCCTGAACTATCAAATGTGATTGTCATAGGACTTTTCTCCTGTAGAAATATGTCTGATGTCATGGCTGTTTAAATTGATCGGAAAATTATTTTTCCCGCGCCAGCAGGAATGGGAACGCCGCCGTAGCGTTCAGATCATGCTTTCGGTGGTGGCGGTGAGCCTGTTAATGGGTATTATTCTTTGGAAGGTGATGAAATACATGAACAGGCACTAGTTTTCCGCCGCCGCTGCTGGCTTGACGTTCGTCAGCCGTCATTCCAGAGTTTTCCGCCGGTTGACTGGAACCATGAATTTCAAGCGCTACCTCGTCCTCTACGCCGCCTTGTGGAAAAATTCCTTGGCGCGCGAGATGTCCTTTAAGGGTAACTTTCTTCTGTGGATCGTGGTGGAAATCCTCTGGTTCGGCCTGCAACTGTGTTTTGTCTCCGTCATCTACTCGCAAACGGACCAGATCGGCTCTTGGACGGAATGGCAGATGGTATTACTGGTAGGCACGAGTAATTTTATCCAGCAGCTCTATCAGGCGATTTTTTTGACGAACTGCACGAATCTCTCGGAACTCGTCCGCACTGGGAAAATGGATTTTTTCCTGCTGCTGCCCGTCAACACCCGCTTCCTCGTTTCGTTTCGCGTTGTGGATTTAGGCGCGTTTGTGAACGCGTTGTTTGCCCTGTGCGTGATGACCTTTGCGGCGGTAAAATTACATCTGCATCCGACCTTTGGCCAGGTCGCCGGGTTTGCTGCGCTTTGTGTGGTTGGAATTTTGATCCATTACTCGCTTATGTTTATCCTTGCCGCGATATGTTTTTGGACGGTGCGGGCGCAGGGCATCGTGTGGGGCTATTACAATCTCTTCAACATCGCGCGGATGCCAGATGAGGCGTTTCGCGGCGCGTTCAAGGCGGTGTTCACGTTTGCGCTGCCGGTGCTGCTGGTAAGCAACGTGCCGACGCGCGTGCTGGCGGATAAAATCAGGTCTCCTTCCGCATGGCTTCTGCTGATCGGTGTCGGCGTATTTTGGGCTGGTGTTTCGGAATGGTTCTGGCGATTGTCGTTGCGACGATATACCAGCGCGAGTTCGTGAAGAAAAACAAAGACAGCTTTGGAAACCTTTCACGGGAAGGTGCGTCTATTAATCCGAAACCAAACATGAAAACCATTAAGAACACCATTTGCCTTCTAAATACATTATCAGCGGTGCTTTTGCTGAACAGCGGCGTGATCATGCGTGCGGCGGAAACGCCTGCCCCCATGAGCGACGCTGAAATCCGCGACGTTGTCACGCGCGTGGCAAAACATCAGATGCACGCGCTGGCGGATGGCGATTATGTCGCTGCCAAGTCGGTTGCGGAAGCGAAGTCTGCCAAGACCCCCGAAGGCATTGACTGGAATTATCCTTGGGGTGTCGCGCTGTTTGGTATGACCCGTTCGGTGGATGTAACCGGTGACAAGGACGTGGACAAATTCGTCGTCGAGCATGATTTGATTAGCGCGCGATATTACAACTGGCTGGCCGGCTTGAAAACCAACGTCACCAATTCCTCCGAGCTACCCAAGTTCATGCGCGGCACGAAGCTCAAGCAACTGATGGCGCTCGGCAGCCTCGACAGTTGCGGCGCGATGGGAAACCAGATGCTCGAAAGCATGATCCGTCATCCTGACTCGGTGACTCGGGAAGAAAAAATCGTCGTCGAGCGCATTGCTGACTGGATTGTAAATAAACAAAGCCGCCTGCCCGATGGCACGCTCTGGCGTCCGGAGCAAATGGGCGGCACGGTTTGGCCGGACGATCTTTACATGGGCGGCGTGTTTCTGGTGCGCTGGGGGATTTACAACCATGACGTGAAATTTATAGAGGACGCGGCAAAAAACATTATAAACCAAGCTGCGCTGGAAGCAGACGCCGACGGCCTTTGGTTTCACGGTTATTTTGAGAACGAGAAAAAACACGCGCCGCTCAAGTGGGGGCGTGGCAACGGCTGGGTGACGGTCACACTCGCTGAGACCATTTCCGCGCTGGATGAAAAGAGTCCATTGCGTGTCAAACTCATCGAAATTTTCAAGAATCAGATTGAAAGCTTGAAGAAAGTCCAGGCGCCGGACGGGATGTGGCGGCAGGTTTTGAACAAGCCGGAATTGTGGGAGGAAACCTCCTGCACCGCGATGTTTGCCTACGGCATCGCACGCGCAGTGAACCGCGGATGGATTGACGCCTCAAACATGGACGTTGCGCGTAGGGCGTTCGCGGGAATCGCCAAAAACGTGACCGCCGAGGGCGTGGTCAACGGTACCTGTATCGGCACAGGCATAGGGATGGATTTGGATTTTTACATCAAGCGCAAGCAACCGGAGGACGATCTGCATGGGCGCGGCCCGGTGTTGCTGGCCGGAACGGAAATCCTGCTGGCCGGTAAAAGATAATATTACTTTGGAAATAAGAATGCCGCCCTCGCTTGTGAGGGCGGCATTCTTTTACGGGTTTTATGGTTTGGCAAGGGCGTTGGCTACGGCAGACTCTAGTGCCGTGCCGCGCAAATCGGTGCCAATGATTTTGCCGGCCGGACCAATTAGAACGGTGAACGGGATGGATTCCACACCATACTTTAAGGCGAGTGCGTTGCTCCAGCCCTGACCGTCAAAAAACTGTGACCACGTCATGCCGTCTTGTTTCTTTAGAAAAGCATCGAGTTTGTCGCGATCGGAATCCAGGCTCACGCCTATAACCTCAAAACCTTTGCCGTGAAATTTGCCGTAAGTGGCAATGACGTTGGGCAGTTCCGCGCGGCAGGGACCGCACCAAGTCGCCCAGAAATCAATCAGCACCACTTTGTTTTTCAACGCCGCCACCGACAATGGCTGGCCGCTCAGGCTTTTGACATTGAAATCCGGGAAAACGGATCCAGATGTGAGCACAGCTTGGGTTTTTTTGGCTTCGGCACGTTTGGTGATTTGTTCCAGCATGCCATCCACCTTGGCGGCTACTTTGCTGCTCGGATAATCCGTCTTGATTTTTCGGAGCAGGGCAGTGCCTTTTTGAGTATCATCAAAAACTTGCAAGTAAAGCATGGCTTTAAGCAATACAACCTGAGCCAGAGCATCGGGTTTGGCGCCGGGATTTTTAGCGATTAACGAGTCGAAACTTTTCAGTTCTTCCACCAGGCTGGCTTCGGTGTTTTTGCCCGCCTTTAATTTATCCCGGATTTTTTCCACCAAGATGTTTAGATCGTGAGTGACCGGATCAATCTCTCCCGCCGCCGTGACCGGTTTGGTGTTTTGATTCTGGGCGGGAGCTTGGGCTGAAGCAATGGTTTGCGCCAGCAAGGTGGCAGTAATAATCGTAGCAATATAATATTGAGTGATTTTCATATGATGGCTTTCGGTAAAACGATGGTCTCAAAAGTTTATTTTGGAAGCAAATGGCTTCTCCGGGGTCGTTTCTTGTGGAACACGCTTGACAGATAATGCATTTCCATAGTTTTCTTTGGTCAATGATCAACGCCCGCTACAGCATAATTCAAATCCGTGGGCGCGTTTCTGCTCCCAATAGTTTTTATCTCCCTGAAATAATCCGTTCGAAATAACCCTTGAAGCTACAATCATAAACCAGTCAAACCAATGAAATCTGCATTTCCGAATATTGAAACCATTGCCTACGAAGGACCGAAGTCTAAAAACCCGCTCGCGTTCAAACATTACAACGCCGCCGAAATCGTCGAAGGCAAAACCATGCGCGATCATCTGCGATTCGCGGTTGTTTACTGGCATACGTTCCGCGGTACCGGCAGTGACCCATTCGGTCCGGGTACGATGCAGCGCCCTTGGGATGACGGCAGTGCTTCCGTGAAGAATGCCCAAAACCGCGCCCGGGTGGCTTTTGAATTCATTGCCAAACTCGGTGCACCGTATTACTGCTGGCATGATCGCGACGTGGCGCCCGAAGGCAAAACGCTGGCCGAATCGAACAAAAATTTCGATGCCGTCGTCAAGGTTCTCAAAGAAGAACAGAAACGTACTGGCGTCAAGCTGCTCTGGGGCACGGCGAATTTGTTTTCCAACCCGCGCTTCGTCCACGGCGCGAGCACGAGTTGCAACGCCGATGTCTTCGCCTATGCCGCCTCGCAGGTGAAGAAGGCGATGGAGGCGACGCTCGAACTTGGCGGCGAAGGCTACACGTTCTGGGGCGGCCGCGAAGGCTACATGACGCTGCTCAACACCGACATGAAGCGCGAGCAGGAACATCTCGCGAAATTTCTTCACCTGGCGGTGGATTACAAAAAGAAAATAGGCTTCAAAGGCCAGTTCTACATCGAGCCGAAGCCGAAAGAACCGACCAAGCACCAATACGATTCCGATGCCGCCGCGTGTCTGAACTTCCTGCGCGAATATGATTTGCTGAAAGATTTCAAGCTGAACATCGAGACCAACCACGCGACTTTGGCCGGGCACACGGTGCAACACGAATTGGAAAGCGCCGGTGCCGCCGGCGCGCTCGGTTCGATTGACGCAAACACCGGCGACGAACTTCTCGGCTGGGATACGGACCAGTTTCCGACGAGCATTTATCTGACGGCCTACACGATGTTGAGTGTGCTGAAATACGGCGGCTTCAAGACCGGCGGCGTGAACTTCGACGCTAAGGTGCGCCGCGAGAGCTTCGAGCCGATGGATTTGTTCTACGCGCACATCGGCGGCATGGACGCGTTCGCACGCGGCTTGAAGATTGCAGCGGCGATCCGCAAGGACGGCCGCTTGGACGGGTTCGTCAAAAACCGCTACGCTTCCTGGGACACCGGCATCGGTGCGAAGATCGAGGCGGGCAAGGCCAGTTTCAAAGATCTCGAAGCCTACATGCTCAAGAAGGGCGAAGCGGACGCGAACACCAGCGGCCGCCAGGAATATCTCGAAAATCTCATCAACGAGTTTATTTGATCTGCCAGTGTTTCGACAAGGCGTGGCGCGATCCCATCGTTCGCGTCACGCCTTTTGTTCTCCAATCTTCATTTTGCTTCAATAATTGGTGCGGTAAGCATCCGGAACAGCCTCTAAATTCACTTTACTGGTGAAGAACCTTTGATAAGCTTTGCGACCTTGTTCGCAAGGAAAACCAAAACTTTTTAATTTATGGCCAAACTGTTCATTGAAGATATTGATTTGAAGGGCAAGCGCGCCCTGATCCGCGTGGATTTCAACGTCCCGCAGGACAAAGCCACCGGTGCCATCACCAACACCAAGCGCATCGAGGCCGCATTGCCGACCATCCGCTATGCGCTCGACCAGGGCGCGTCCGTCGTGCTGATGAGCCATCTCGGCCGTCCGGACGGCAAGCGCATCGAGAAGTTTTCCCTCAAGCCCGTCGCTGTCGCGCTCGAAAAGCTGCTCGGTAAGCCCGTGCAATTCCTCAACGACTGCGTCGGCGCGGAAGTCGAGGCCGCCTGCGCCAAGGCCAAGCCCGGCGACGTGATCCTGCTCGAAAACCTCCGCTTCCACATCGAGGAAGAGGGCAAGGTGAAGCTCGAAGACGGTTCCAAGCTCAAGGCCGATCCGGAAAAGGTGAAAGCCTTCCGCGCCAGCCTGACCAAGCTCGGCGACGTTTACATCAACGACGCCTTCGGCACCGCCCATCGCGATCACAGCTCCATGACCGGCGTGCAGCTGCCGCAGCGCGCCTGTGGCTATTTGATGAAGAAGGAACTCGACGCGTTCGGTGCGGTGCTCGACAACCCCAAGCGCCCGCTGCTCGCCATCCTCGGCGGCGCGAAGGTCGCGGACAAGATTCAGCTCATCAACAACCTGCTCGACAAGGCCGACGAAATCATCATCGGCGGCGGCATGGCGTTCACTTTCAAGAAAATTCTCAACAACATGGCCATCGGCAATTCGCTCTATGACGCCGAAGGCGCCAAGCTCGTTCCCGACCTGATGAAGAAGGCTCAGGAAAAGGGCAAGAAGATCATCCTGCCGGTGGATTATGTCTGTGGCGACAAGTTCGCGGCCGACGCGCAGGTCAAGGTGGCGGACGACGCCTCCGGCATTGCGGACGGCTGGCTCGGCCTGGACGTGGGACCGAAGTCCACGGCCTTGTTCCTCGACGCCATCAAGCGCGCCAAGACCATCATCTGGAACGGACCGGCCGGCGTGTTTGAGATTCCGGCCTTTGAGAAGGCCACCAAGGCCATGGCCGATGCGATTGTGGCGGCCACGCAGGCCGGCGCGACCACCGTCATCGGCGGCGGCGACACGGCCACCGCGGCGAAGAAATACGGCGCGGACAAGAAGGTCACGCACACCTCGACCGGCGGCGGTGCGTCATTGGAATTCCTCGAAGGCAAGGTGCTGCCCGGCGTGGCGGCGCTGAGCGAAAAATAAATTTAACGCAAAGGCGCAAAGGACCAAAGGCGCAAGGATCTACTCATTGAATGGTTTTCCCTTGCAACTTTCCACTGAGGCGACTTTCAGTTAAAATCCCTGTCTGAGGATGAAATCAGCAAGGTGATCGTGGAGAGTGCGATTGAAGTTCATCGCACCTTGGGCGGGCCGGGGCTGTTGGAAGGCGTCTATGAGGAAGCGCTGGTGGATGAACTGAAGGGTCGCGGGTTGACGGTGGAACGGCAGTTGTCGGTTCCCATCGTCTATAAAGGCAAAACCTTGGGCACGCCTTTGCGGCTGGATTTGAAAGTAAACGGTTTGGTGTTGATAGATAATAAAGCCGTGACCGAATGGAATGCGATTTTCGAGGCTCAGATGCTGACCTATCTGCGGCTGACACGCTTGAAACTGGGACTGGTCATCAATTTTGGCGAGCAGTATGTGAAGAATGGAATTCACCGGGTGGTGAATGGATTGTGATAACTTGGCGCCTTTGCACCCTGGCGCCTTTGCGTTAAAAATTTAATTATGAACAAAGAAAGAAAACTGATCATTGCGGGCAACTGGAAGATGAACAAGACCGTCGCCGAGGCGCTGACCCTCGTCGCCGACCTCAAGCGCGACCTCGTGGGCGTGAAGGAAGTTGACATCGTCGTCGCCCCCGCCTTCACCGCGCTGAGCGAAGTCTCCAAATCCATCCTCGACTCAAACATCCGCCTCGCCGCGCAGAACATGAGCGAGAATAATTTCGGCGCCTACACCGGCGAAATCTGCGCCGGCATGCTCAAGGAATTTTCCGTGCGCTACGTCATCCTCGGCCACAGCGAACGCCGCCAGTTCCAGAAGGAAACCGACGCGCTCATCGCCAAGAAGGCCGCCGCCGTCCATGCCGCCGCCCTCAAGCCCATTGTCTGCATCGGCGAAACCCTCGCCGAACGCGAAGGCAACCTCACCGAGAAAGTTTTGGAGACCCAGGTGCGCGGCAGCCTCGCCGGCCTGACCAAGGAACAGATGATTGAAACCGTTCTGGCCTACGAACCCGTGTGGGCCATCGGCACCGGCAAGACCGCCACCACCCAGCAGGCGCAGGACGCCCACGCGTTCATCCGCAAGACGCTGGCCGCGATGTTCGACGCCGAGGTCGCCCGCAAGGTGCGCATCCAATACGGCGGCAGCGTCAAGCCCAACAACGCCAAGGAGCTCATGAGCCAGCCGGACGTGGACGGCGCGCTGGTCGGCGGCGCCTCGCTGGAGGCGAGAAGTTTTGCTGACATCATCAAAAATTCCATCTAAACTAGAAACCATATGAGTTTTCTCTTCGGCGTCCTGACATTTATTCTGGTTATCAACTGCCTGCTGTTGATCCTGCTGGTGCTGATTCAACTGCCCAAGAAGGATGCCGGCGCGGGTCTGGCCTTTGGCGGCGGCGCGGCGGACACCCTGTTTGGCTCCGGCTCCGGCAACGTGCTCACCAAGGTCACGAAATATGCCGCCGGGGTTTTTCTCGTGCTGGCCCTGATCCTCAGCTTTCTGGGGGACAAGCTGCACCGCGACAGCCTGAGCACCTCGACGGACTTCATCAAGCAGGTCGAGCAAAAGCAGTTGCAGACCACGATCACCGCGCCTGCGCCCAAGACCGCCCCGAAACCGGCGAACAATCTGCTTACGATTCCGGCCACGGCTCCCGCCACACCGCCCACGGCTCCGGCGACGCCCGCTGCGGTTCCCGCGACGCCCGCCGCTAACCTGCCGCCGGCGACGAAGTAAATCCATTCTCCCACGCCACGCCCGCCTTCACCGGCGGGCGTTTTTCTTTGGGGTGAAGATGAAGCCATTTAACGCAAAGGCGCAGAGACGCAAAGATGCAAGGGATTGAAAAATTTGTCCGACGCGGCGTGGTTTTCTCCCTCTCCGCTGCCACCAGGGCTATTCCAATTTTTCCCTAATATTATCAGTGCCGGGGACGGGGAATTGCGGTTTGATGGAGGCATGAACGGGCGCGGACCACATCGGCTTTCCCTTCCGGCTTGCATTGGCGGCGGGTTTAGTGGTCTAATCGCACAACCAAATTAACACGGAGCGGGCTTATGATTATCTACGCAATCTGTCTGGTGCTGGGTCTGATGTTCACGGTCGTCAGCGCGTTCTTCGGCCATCTCTTCGGCGGCCACGGTGATATCGGCACGGGCGGCCATGCGGATGCCGGCTTCAGTTCGGATGGCGTGCCCGGTGTCACGTTTTTCAGCCCCACGATTCTGGCCAGCTTCATGACGGCGTTCGGGGCGTTCGGCCTGATTCTTTCGCAGATTCCGGCGACGAGCAGCGTGTGGCTCAATGCGCCGGTCGCCTTCGTCATCGCCCTGTTGGCGTCCCTGGGTGTGCTGTGGATGATGAACAAGATTTTCGGCAAGATGCAGGGCTCCAGCGAGGCGCGCGTGGGTCAGCTGGTGGGCACCTCGGCGGTGCTGGCCTCGCCCATCCCCGAAAGCGGTGTGGGCGAAATCTCCTATGTCTTCGGCGGCTCGCGTTACAGCGCGCCGGCCCGTTCGGAAAACGGCCACGCCATCGCCTCGGGCCAGACAGTGAAGATCACCCGCATCGTCGGCACCCAGTATTTCGTGGAAGCAGCCAACGGTTGATTGCATTACGAACTGAACAATAACACCCAGATGAAAATCCTTATATTTTCAGTTGTATCTACCTTGATATTGCAATTGCAGCCGGTTCTGGCGGCGACGCCAGATGAAGAGGTGAGATTTGTCGCCGCCGCCAAGCAGGCTTTTCAGAAGCATGATGCTGACGGTTTAATGGCGATTACCTGCTGGGACCGGGTGCCGGACCAATTAAAAGAAAGTGCCAGGCAAATATATGCCAGAGATGCCAAGCAGGATGTCACTGACATCAAACTCACCAAGCCAGACACCAAAAAGCCTGATCTGATGTGGAAGGATAAGGATGGCATCTCCTATCGTTCGAACCTGGCGGTCGTCAAGCAACTGGTGATAACCTTTGCCCCGGGCGGACACTTCAAAGATGGAACGTATCCGGTTGGCGAGAAAAAGGGCAAATTATATTTGTTGGAACCTGCGCCCGTAAACTGAAACCTGATTTTTACCAGCAACCAGACAAATAAATACATAAACACCTACTATATGAACCTCACTCCCTTCCTGGCAGAAATTCCGTGGCTGACCGTCGTCGGCGGCGTCGGCGCGGTGATCTTCGTCCTGTTCGTTTTCGTCCTCATCTGGGCGAGCCGCTACACCAAGGCCGGCCCGAACCAGGTGCTCATCATTTCCGGCAGCAAACGCCGGCTCACTGACCCGGACGGCAACGTGCGCGAGGTGGGCTTCCGCGTGGTCAAGGGCGGCGGCACCTTTGTCATCCCGGTGAAGGAGAAAGTGGACGTGCTGTCGCTGGAATTGCTGACGATCGATGTCCAGACACCGGAAGTTTACACCAGCAAAGGCGTGCCGGTGAAGGTGGACGGCGTGGCCCAGATCAAGGTCAAGGGCGACGACATTTCCATCGCCACGGCGGCGGAACAGTTTTTGAGCAAGAGCGTGGAGGACATCAAGAACATCGCCATGCAGACGCTGGAAGGTCACTTGCGCGCGATTCTCGGCACGATGACGGTGGAGGAGATTTACCAGAACCGCGATGCGTTCGCGTCCAAGGTGCAGGAAGTCGCCGCCGGCGACATGGCGAACATGGGGTTGGGCATCGTGAGCTTCACCATCCGCGACATCCGCGACACGCAGGGTTATCTCGACGCGCTCGGCAAACCGCGCATCGCGCAGGTCAAGCGCGACGCCATCATCGCGCAGGCCGAGGCCGACCGCGATTCCGTGATCCGTTCCGCGCAGGCGAATCAGGCCGGGCAGGAGGCGAAGTTCCAGGCCGACACGAAAGTGGCCGAGGCCCAGCGCGATTATCAGTCCAACGTCGCGCAATACCAGGCGACCGTGAATGTGCAGAAGGCGCAGGCCGATCTGGCGTATGATTTGCAGCGCTTCAAAACTGGCCAGCTGGTGAAGGCCGAAGAGGTGCAGGTGCAGATCATCGAGAAGCAGAAGCAGATCGAACTGCAGCAGCAGGAAATTTCCCGCAAGTCGCGCGAACTCGAGGCGACCATCCAGAAGCCAGCCGACGCTGAGCGTTACAAAGTGGAGACGCTGGCGAACGCGCGGAAGTTCCAATTGGAGACCGAAGCGGCCGGTGCCGCGTCCGCGACGAAGGCGACGGGTTTTGCCAGCGCCGATGTCGTGAAAGCGACCGGTCTGGCCGAAGCCGATGCGAACAAGGCGCGCGGTCTGGCCGAGGCTTCCGTCATCGAGGCTCAGGGCAAGGCCACCGCCGAGGCGATGCGCGTGAAGGCCGAGAGCTTCAAGCAATACAACGAGGCCGCCGTCATCGAAATGATCATGCGCGTGCTGCCGGAAGTGGCGGGCAAGATCAGCGAACCGCTGTCCAAGACCGAGAAAATGGTCATCATCAACGCGGGCAACGGCCCCGGCGGCGGCGCAAGCAAGCTCACCGGCGACGTGACCACCATCATCAGCCAGCTGCCGCCCATCATCGAGAGCCTTACCGGCGTGAAGTTTGAGAAACTGCTGGAACAGGTGCCCGCGCTGCGCAAGGCGATGAGCAAGGATGAAGGCGAAGCAAAATAAAATTTCATGCCTATCAACCCAGCTCTTTGGGCGGCTTTATTGCCGTTCCTGATTATCATTCCGCTGATATTTGTCGGGCTGGCGTTCGTGGCGTTTTGGATCTGGATGCTGGTTGATTGTGCCACGAAGGAGCCGAGCCAGGGCAACGACAAGCTCATTTGGATCCTTGTGATCATCTTCACGCATTGGATCGGCGCATTGATTTATTTCCTCGTGCGCCGGCCGGAGCGGAAGCGGCTGCTGGGCGCGTGAGATGAGGCGGCAGATTATCCGTCGATCATGGCCGCGAAACAGATTCAGGACTGGTTGAGCATCCGCCGGCGAAACGCCTTAATCATGTCATGGCTGTATGCCGGGTTTGCCATGGCGGGCGGGGTGGTCGTTTCGCTCCCGTTTTTGTTGGTGTTCTATCTTTTTATAAAAATCATGGTCTTGTATCTCGTGCCGACAACGCTGCATGCCGGCTTGTGGAGCGGCGTGATCGCCTTGATCGGCATCGGTTTGATCTATCTGGACTGTGTTTATTGCGAGCGTGACGACATGTCGTTTATTCCGCGCTGGCTGGTCCGTGAATTCCTTCATGCCGGTCCGAGGTTGAGCCTTGATGGTTATCGTCACTCCGTTCGGGGGATGTGCCTGTTGCGGATGGATCGCGTTTCCTGTGCGGAGGTTCTTTCCTATCTGCTGAGCCGGGCATCTTCGGTTTCAAAGGGGGATTTGCTGAATGCTTTCCCCAATCTGAACTGGTCGAGGTTGACCATGGAGTTGCATCAGATTGAAGGGGTGCTTTTTTTACGCGATGCGTCCCGATTGTCGCTGACTTCAATCCTGCGGGCGGAGCTGAGTCAATTATTTGAGCAAATCGCGCAGGTCCGCATCGTCGAGGATGCTCCCCAGCCGAATCCGGTTGAAGACGTAAAGAGTTATAGCCCCCATGAAATTCTCGGCGTTGCGCCTGAAGCTTCGATTGCGGAAATCAAATCCGCCTATCGCCGCCGCGTAAAGGGTTGTCATCCGGATCGGTTTGCCGACACGGATGAGCGATCGCGTCAGCTGGCAGAAGAATGGACCAAAGCGCTTAATGCAGCCTATGAAACCCTGGTTGCTCAAAGCGGGGGTCGAAGGCAAAACCAAAGGTAAACTATGCGACTATTTGAAGCCATCATTGACGCGAACCACCGGGCGGTGGCCGGTGACACGAGTGCGGGCCTGCATCCGGCGGAGTTTGCGGACGCGCTGCCGGTCATCGCATTGACCTGCGTCGACCCGCGCCTGAACGCCTTTTTCCCGAACGCGCTGGCATTGCCCGGCGAGCAGTTCATCTGGCTGCGGAACGCGGGCAATATCATCACCAGCCCTTTGAGCAGCACCATGCGCTCGCTCGCGCTGGCCTGCGCGGTCAAGGGAGGCGAGGAGATCGCCATCATCGGCCACACAGATTGCCAGGTCGCCAAGACGACGACCGTCGTGCTGCTGGATAGATTGCAGGCGCTTGGCGTGGATCGCAGCCGCCTGCCGGACAATATCAACGAGTTTTTCGGCACGTTTGGCAGCGAGCGGCAGAATGTCATCAAGGCTTGTGATTTCGTGCGGAGCAGCCCGCTTATCGGCCCGAAGATTCCGGTGCACGGCCTGATGCTGGATATCGGAACCGGAAAACTGGACTGGGTGGTGAATGGTTACGACACACTGCAATCATCAGCGCAGCCGACGATGCCTAAAATGGATTTTGCGGCCTTGGGCGCAACCGGCTCATTCAAAGATTTTGAAATGGGCGAGATGAAATTTCCCGAAATGAAAATCGGCGAGGCGGCTTCGAAAACGGTCCAGCCGCCCCAAGTCAGAATTGTCGCCCCGCCAGCCGCGGAGGTGGCAAAAACACCGGTGCCCACGTTGCCGCCGATGCGAAAGAAATCTTCGCCGCCACCGCCCATCCGGCCGCGTCCGAATTTTCCGGGCAAGTATTAAGACCAGTCGCCCCGTCGATAATCTTCCATCCGCCAGCGCAGAAACGGCGTGCAATGTTTTGGTGTCGCTTTGTTGCGTGCCGGCCAATAGGCGTTGAACTCTTTCTCCAGCATTTGTAGTTCGCGGATGCCTTGCCGCGCCAGAAGTTTCGCTTCGGAAGTTTTCCCGGCAACGATCGCTTGTTGCCACAGCATGAACTGGCAGGACTGTTCCGCCATCCTTGCCGCCAAATCGAGTTCACACATCAGGAGCTTGCCGGAAGCCGAAGTTGGTCTGGCGCGACGCAGGGTGGCGCGCTGTTTCTGGATCTCCTTCAAGGTTGCGAGAATTTTCGGCTTTGCAATCTTGGCGAACCATTTCAAGCCGTTCCGACAGAACAGTTCCTGATCTTTCGGCCTCGGCGCGGCGATGACGGTGCCGAGAGGGGTTTCGTTCAGCGCCTTCACGCCAAGTTTCTCATGGGCGTAGCCGAGCTTGAAGCCGGCTTTTGTAACTTTGCCGGTTGCGTCCTCAAAAATATCACGGCTCAAGACTTCGGTGAGAACTTTGGAGTCGGGCGAATTTACGTTCCAAGACAAAGCTGCGCCGGCGGTGAGCAGGGGCCAACTAACAGCCAGCGGCTGCGGATGTCCGCCGTCACCCCAATCGGTGGTGAGATAACCAGCCGCCCCGAACTTCTTTCCAGCCTTCGCCGCCGCACGCAAATTGGCAAGCGCGTTGCCGTGTTTGCCGATAAGCGTTTGCCATGTCGAGGTGCCGGGACAGACGTAAAAGGGAATCTTCGCCTTGGCAAACTGTGCAGATTCCTTTGCAAACGGATGATTAGCTTCGTAGCCCCAGTTCAATGCGATGGCATTTTTTGGCAGTTTGCTGATGAGCGCGGGATATTTGAGGATGATATCGCCCCAAAACATCATGGTTTTCTCGCGATCAAAAACTTCGTGGTGAAGCTGATGCAGGAAGTCGAGATAGACGCGGCCTTTGCCTTTGGTGGCGCAAAGCGATTTGCTCCGGCCTTTGCCCAAGTCCCACGTCTCATCCCCGCCGATGTTGAAAAACCGGCTGGAAAAGTTCGGCAGCAGTTCTTCATACAAACCGCGCAGAAAGGGCAGGGTGCCGGGATGATTCGGTGCAAGCGTGGTCGGTCGGCGGAGAAAATCCATTGTTTCAGCAAGAAAAGGTTTCGACAATTCACCGAGTCTTTTCAGGCTTGGGTCGGCGAGGAAATAACGGAGATGGCCGAAGGAATTCTGGTTGGGCACGAGGTCAATGCCAAGTTCGCGGCAGCGCGCGTCGAGAATTTGAATATCCTTCGCAGTCAGCGCGCCCCAGCTTTGCCAGACCGTTTTGAATTTGTGATAGGCGAACGTGTGTTCGGTGTAAAGTTGCAGCTCGTTAATCTTGAAGTTCGCCAGCTTCTCGGCGAGATCGAGCAGCGTCTCCAGCTTCGGCACCCGGCCGCGCGAAATATCCAGCATCACGCCGCGCCGCGCGAAATCCGGCCAGTCGCGGATCTTCAGGCACGGCAATTTACGGCCATATTCGCGGAGCAGTTGCCGGAACGTTGCCTTCATAGCCCGAAAGCCTCCAGCGTCATGGAAGGCGATATCAATGCCGGTTTTGGAAATGGTCAGCGTATAGCCTTCGGGATGATCCGGCACGTCGTCCGTAAGCACCAGCCGGATGACTGACATCGGATTCCGTCTTGGCAAAAGAAAGCTGCCCGGCCGCCTTTCCAGCGAGCGGGGAGCAGGAAGCAGATTCATTCCTTTACTTCGCAATCATGCCGCTGTTGCGGGCGAAATTAAACAGTCCGCCGGCATCCACCACGGGACGCACGTCGCCGAGTGGCTTGAAGTTATAGACCTTACCCGTTGCCTTGATCGTGACCGTAGCAGCATCGAGGTCCACCGTAACCACGTCGCCAGTTTTCAGAATGTCGCAAAGGCGGTCGGCGCATTCGCACGGATAAAGTTCGCCAGTGGCGACGCAGTTGCGGAAGAAAATGCGCGCAAAGCTTTCGGCAAGGACGATTTCGCAGTTGGCCGAACCCATCGCGATGGGCGCGTGTTCGCGGGAACTACCGCAACCGAAGTTTTTGCCGGCGACGACAATGGGGTATTCGCTGTCGAGCTGGCCTTCCTTGACGTAACGATTGGGATAGAGCGATGCCGGCAGTCCGTCGAGTGCGTAGCTACCGAGCTTCTCATATTCCTCGGCGATGGTGGGCACAAGGTTAAGAAACTGCGCGGAGATGATCTGATCGGTGTCAATATTGTCGCGCACCACAAAAACCGGACCGGTGAAAACAGATTTCGTCATGACTTGAATCTGCCGTTTGTGCGAATGGTTTTCAATCAGATTTCACCGGCGGTTGGTTGCCGGGAATCAGGGTTTTGGCGATGTGGTGCTTTGGCGGATAACGAGTTCGGCGGCCAAGCGTTTTAGCTGGATGCTTTCGCCGTGAATCAAGTGCATGATGGCTTCCACCGCCGCCACGCCGAGCCGGTATTTTGGCTGGCTCACCGTGGTCAATGGCACGCGGTAAAATTCCGCCGCCAGGATGTTGCCGAAGCCGGCGAGGGAAATATCGCTTGGGATTTTCAACCCCTGCTGCAGCAATGTCTCCGCACAGCCGATGGCCACAAGGTCACTGACGCATTGAATGGCGGTGGGGTGGCTGCCTTCGTTAAGCATCTGCAATGCAGCCTTGACGCCATCATCAATTGTGCTGCCCGACTGAAAAACCAGCTTGTCGTCCACCGCCAGACCCGCTTCGCGCAGCGCGCGGCGGTAACCCTCGAAGCGTTCATGCGCCCATGGGGCGGCGGACGGGCCGGTGAAGTAGGCAATTTTTTTATGGCCGAGCGCGAGCAGATGTTTAGTGACATTGTAGCTGGCGACTAATTCTTCAATTTCGATGGCGGCAAAACTTTTACAAAACGGAGCCGGGGAACCGAGCAGGACGGTAGGGATTTTTCGCGCAATAATTTCCTGATAAATCCTTGCTTCCGCCTCGAAACGATAAACCGGCGTGATGAACAAGCCGTCCACCCGCCGTGACAGTAGGCGGCGCAGGCAGGCATCCTCACGCTCCGCCAGATTTTGTGTCTGTGCCAGCAAAATGTCGTAGCCGAGGTCGCGGGCGCGTTCCTCAATGGCAAAAACTATCCGCGCATAAATTGGATTGGTGGCGGCGGGAATAACCAAGCCAAACAGTTTTGTGGTCTTGGTCCGCAAACCTTGGGCGCTGGAGTCGGGCACGTAGCCCATGTCGAGCGCGAGTTTTTTAATTTTTGCCTTCGTGGCGGCAGAAACATCCGGCTCGTCGCGCAAAGCTTTTGAGACCGTCATTACCGAGACGCCAACGATTTGAGCGATGTCTTTTAAACGAACCATGATTTAAATGAAAAAAATCTTAAAGGTAGGTTCCGCGCCAGTGGAGTTTCCGCCGCAAAGCTTCGAGAAATGAGCCATCGGCCAGATGCACCAACCGCACCGTGCTGCGGCTGCGGCGGATGGTGATTTCGTCACCATTCATAAGTTCGCCGGCAATCTGGCCGTCAGCATTAAGAAATGTCGAGGGCTCGGTCTTGATGGCCTTCACGCGGATCGTTGATGACAGCGGTAAAATGATGGAGCGGTTTGAGAGTGCGTGCGGACAGATTGGCGTGAGCGCAAACACGTCTGCCGTCGGCAGCACAATCGCTCCGCCTGCCGCGAGGGAATAAGCGGTGGAGCCCGTGGGGGAACTGACAATCAAACCGTCGCAGCGGTAGCGCGTGATGGGCTCGCCATCCACGCTCACGTCCAGCGCGATGAGACGCGACGCCGCACCGCGGCTGATAACGATGTCATTAAGCGCAGTGGTCCTGATGTTTTTTCCGCTGGCGTTGCCGGCGACCGCGATGAGCGCGCGGGATTCAAAACGAAATTCACCGCGCCAGAGCAGCTTCAACGCGGCGGTCAGCTGGTCTGAGGGCACGGCGGTGAGGAAGCCCAATCCGCCGATGTTGACGCCGAGCATGGGGGTGTGGGAACCGGCAATTTGCCGCGCGGTGTGGAGCATCGTGCCGTCGCCGCCGAAGACGACGAGCAAGTCCACTTTCCCGGCCAGCATGGTGGCATCGGGCAGGGTTTCGCATTTCAACTTCGCCAACTGCGCAGTGCTGGCGTCGCAAGCCACCGTTCTGCCGGCGCGCTGGATGAGGCGGGCGGCAGTGCGGACAATCGCGGCACAGGCGGATTTTTCCGCGTTGCCGACGAGGCCGATACGCTGGAAATGGTTAGCGTTTTTTTTCAATCAAGGTCAGAAATTCTTTGTTGCCGGCGGGGCCGAGCAGGGGAGATTCAACCACACCGCGCCAGCAAAGGCCAGTCTGCGCGGAGACAAAATCCTGCAATTCCGCCAGTACGCGTTCGTGGATGGCGGGGTCGGTGATGACGCCACGCCCCCGGTCAGCCTCGGATTTGCCGGCTTCGAACTGCGGCTTGATGAGCGCGACAATCTTCCCGTCGGGCTTGAGTAGTGGCCCGGCGGGTGGAAGAATCATTTTGAGCGAGATAAAAGAACAGTCAATCACCGCGAGATCGGCGGGCGCCGGGAAATTTTCCGGCTGGAGATGCCTGGCGTTGGTTTTTTCCATGACGACAACCCGCGGGTCGGTTCTCAATTTCCAAGCGAGCTGCCCTTGGCCGACATCCACGGCAAAAACCTTTGCGGCGCCGCGCTGGAGCAGGCAGTCGGTGAAACCGCCGGTGGACGCACCGAGATCAAACGCGGTGAGACCGGTGACGGTGACCTGAAAATGTTCCAATGCGTGTTCGAGTTTGTATCCGCCGCGACCGACGAATTTTTCCGGCGCAACCACGCTGATTTCATCCGCAGGTTTGACGGTGTCGCTGGGTTTGCGAGCCGGATGGCCGTTGACACGGACCTGACCGGCGAGAATGAGCCGTTTGGCCTTTTCGCGGCTTTCGCAAAGGGTGCGTTCGACAAGAACTTGATCCAGCCGGGTCACGGTCAAGCGCGGGCGCCTTTGGTGAGGACGCGGTTTTGCACTTCGCGGTAGCTGTGAAGGAAGGAGTTGTTGTCGGCGACGGCTTTCTCCACGAGTTGTTTAAGGAGGAACAATTCGGAGCTGTTGATGACGGCGTGAACGCTGTTTTTGAACGCCTCCATCGGCGTGAAGGTTTGAAAGGAATTGCCGATGAGCAGAATCGTTGCGTGGCGGCGCTGATTGACGGGCATGTTTTGCAGGGACTTGAGCGCGAGGTTTTCAGCGGGCTCATTGGCGCCGAAGAGTTCCTCCATGAGCACCACCTGATAATGGGTCTGACCGAAGCGCAGGATAAAATCGCTGTGAGTGGCGGCGGTGTGGACCTTGTAGCCGAGTTCCTGAAGCGCCACTTTGGCGGCTTCCAGCCATTCGGGGGTGGAAAAAGCGATGAGCGCGGGCGTATCGCCGCTGCTGACGAAATCGAAGGTGCCGGTCATTTGATTTTTAGAATGGGAGGGGCGGCTTCGGCGGTTCCACCGTGGCTCCCCGACTTCATTCGGAGCGAGCCAAGGTTGGTGGTGTTTTCGCCGCGCGCTTTTTTCAGATTGTCAATGGCGCGGGAGACAACGCTGCGCTTGGTGCAGTAGAGCAGGGCGGTTTCCTCCGTGATTAAGCCCTGATCATAAGCCTCAATGCAGGTCTGGTCAAAATTGCGCCAGCCAAATGGAAAACTGGCCTCGATGATTTCGTAGAAAGTTTTCCCCTCGCTTTCGCCCAGACGGATACTTTCCTTTGTGCGCAGGTTGGAACCCATGATTTCCAACAGCGCGTACCGCGCGCCGCCGACCTTGGCAACAAGCCGCTGGCTTACGACCCACCGGAGCGAGTCGGCCAGCCGGACGCGAATCTGCTCCTGCTCTTCCGGCTCAAACATGCCGAGGATGCGGTTGATAGTTTCGCCGGCGTTGATGGTGTGCAGCGTGCTCAATACCAGATGGCCGGTCTCGGCGGCGCTCAAGGCGATTTTGACCGTTTCCTGGTCGCGCATTTCACCGACGAGAATCACCTTCGGCGCCTGCCGAAGCGCGGCGCGCAAGCCGTTGACGTAGGAATCAAAATCAACGCCGAGTTCCCGCTGGTTGAAGGTGGCTTTATCGTGCGTGTGCAGATATTCCACGGGGTCTTCCAGCGTCACAATGTGGACAGGATTGAAGCGGTTGATTTCGTTTAGGATGGCGGCGAGTGTGGTGGATTTGCCGGAACCGGTCGCCCCAGTGACGAGAACGAGGCCGGTTTTTTCACGGGGAATTTCCTTCAGCACCGGCGGGAATTTTAACTGCTCCAGCGTCGGGATCGCCGCGTTTAACTGCCGGCAAACAATGGAATAATTGCCGCGCTGCGAAAAAACATTCACGCGAAACCGCGCCCGGTCACTCAAGGCATACGAAGCGTCGCACGAACCATGCCGAAGCAGATCCTCGATTTGCCAAAGGTTGTCGCCAATGATGTTGAGCGCGACGGTTTCAATCTGGAAGGGGGTGAGTTTTTCAATGGGCGGGTCAAGCGTAACCGGCTTGAGTTCCCCGTAAGCCTCGACCTGGGGCGGGCGATCCACCGTGAAATTCAAGTCGGAAACTTCCGGCTGAGAAGCCATCATCGTCGTTAAAATCTGATCCAATTCCGGACGGCGCATAAATCACATGGCATCTTCGTCTTCCGGCGGGTGCGCCAGCAGCGGCCGGAATTTTTTCTTATCGAGCGCCTTGTCAAAGGCGTCTTCCGGCGTGATCCGCTTCATGCGGACGTGTTCCATGATATGATCATCCAGTTGCTGGTTGCCGAATTTCTTGCCGATCTGAATCATGCCTTGAATCTGATGGGTCTTGCCTTCGCGCACCAGGTTCGCCACGGCGGTGTTGAACACCAGGACTTCAAACGCCGCCACCCGGCCTTTCTTGTCTGATCGCTTGAACAGTGTCTGTGCCACCACACCTTTCAATGCCTCGGAGAGAGTCTGGCGGATTTTATTTTGCTGATCCGCCGGAAAAACGTCAATGATGCGGTCCACCGTCTTAGCCGCGCTTTGCGTGTGCAGCGTCCCAAAAACCAAGTGACCGGTCGCCGCCGCGGTGATGGCGAGCTCGATGGTTTCCAAATCGCGCATTTCACCGACGAGAATGATGTCCGGGTCTTCGCGCAGCGCGCCGCGGAGCGCGGCGGCGAAAGATTTGGTGTGGACGCCGACTTCACGGTGGTTTACCAGGCAGTTCTTGCTTTCGTGGACAAACTCGATCGGGTCTTCCACGGTGATGATGTGGTCTTTGCGGTTGCGGTTGCAATAATCCACGATGGCCGCCAGGGTGGTGGATTTACCGGAGCCGGTTGGCCCGGTCACCACCACGAGGCCGCGGTTAAGCATGGCAAACTTTTTGAACACCTGCGGCAGCGGTGCCTCCAGCTTTTCAAAATCCTCGAACGAGAGCACGCGGCTGGGAATCTGGCGGAACACCGCGCTGACGCCGTTTTTCTGGTTGAAAAAGTTGACGCGGAAGCGGGAGATGCTGGGGATCTCATAACCGAAGTCGACGTCGCCCGTTTCCTCGAACTGTTTGATTTTGTAATCCGGCGCGATTTCGTAGAGCATGGCCTTGAGGACGTCATTCTCCAACGGAGGATAATCCACCCGTTGCAGTTCGCCGTTGATGCGCATCATGGGCGGATTGCCGGAGGCCATGTGAAGGTCAGAAGCCTTCTGCTCAAACATCAGATTGAAAAACGCGTCGATTTTGGCCATAAATTCCTCGCTGTTGATGCGACACTAACGCAAGCCCTGTTTCTCTGCAAGCAATGAAAATGCCAGCTGAATTGATCAGCGAGGAAATCCACCGCCACCGGGTGATTCCCTTCGCGCACTTCATGGAACTGGCGCTTTATAGTCCTGAAACCGGCTATTATGAGGCGAACCGCGACTGTGTCGGTTGCGCCGGCAACTTCATCACCAGCGTCAGCACCGGCAGTTTGTTCGGCGAACTGCTTGCCTTCCAGTTTGCTGAATGGCTCGAAGCAGAAACCAGAAGTCAGAAGTCAGCACTCAAAATCGTTGAAGCCGGCGCGCATGACGGCAAACTCGCGCGCGATATTTTGGGCTGGCTGGAAAAATGCCGTCCGGAACTTTTTGCCGGCATGGAGTATTGGATTTTAGAACCGTCGCCGACGCGTCAACAATGGCAGCAGAAAACGCTGGAAAACTTTTCCAACATCCGCTGGTGCGCCGGTTTCGACGACTTGAAACGCAAAAATAAAAGCTCAAAACTCGCCGGAGTGTTTTTCAGCAACGAATTGCTCGACGCCTTTCCCCTCCGCCGGCTGGGCTGGGACGCTAAAGCTAAAAACTGGTTTGAATGGGGCGTCGCCCTCGATGGCGATAAATATATCTGGGCTAAAATCCAGAATCCGGGATTTCAAATCCAGAATCTGTGCCCGGCAGAATTGGCGCGCATCCTGCCGGATAATTATAGCATCGAACTTTCTCCAGGCGCTGAAAACTGGTGGCGCACCGCCGCCGGAATTTTGACGCAAGGAAAACTGATCGCCATCGACTACGGGTATACGGCCGAGGAGCAGTTCTCACCCTCGCGGCCCGATGGCACGCTACGAGCCTATTATCGCCATCAGGTGAGCGGTGATTTACTGGCGAACCCCGGCGAACAGGATTTGACCGCGCACGTCAATTTTTCCCGCATTCAAAATGCCGGTACGGAGGCCGGATTAAAAACAGACTGCTTCTGTTCGCAGCCGCAATTTCTCACCCGGATTCTAAGTGCGGCCGTGAAGGGGAAAGGTTTCCCCGGTTTGGATGCCAAGCAGGTGCGACAATTTCAAACCCTGACGCATCCGGAACATCTGGGCCGTGCCTTCCGCGTGCTGATACAGTCGCGCTAACTTGCACGGCGGTTTTGGGAATGACGCAGGGCTGATTGTTTCAAAAAAATGTGCGCAAGTCGTTGATAAAGCATCCAAAACCGGAACGTTTCCGGACTTTAATCAGGCATTATTTCACGCAAAGCGATTACTAGATGCGGGATGCGGGACTCGAGCGCACCAGACCGCACCAAACCGCACCGGAAACAAAAAAATCTGAGACTTGAGACCTGAAAACTGAATGGCAAAAGGTGCGAAGAGGGGGCACGCTCCACCCGGGCAACCAGAAGGGGTTGCGCGACAAAATCAGGTGTCAAAGAACGGTCACGAACGCCGCGCGGGAAAAACCGCACCCACCACTGCAAGCCAGCGCCAGAGGCGCCGTCATCCGGCGGCAGGCAAACTCCAAGCCGGGTCCGCCAAGCAATATGTATCATATATATATGATACAGACAGGTCAAGTGAAATTATCTTGGAGCGGGTCTGAAAATTACGAAGGGCACGGTTATGAAGAGCAAGGCTCGAGGGCGAGTCAGGACGAAAGCGAAAATTGACGATGAACTTATGGCGATTGGCCAACAGAACCAAGTAATCCGGGCGGGAAAAACCTCCAAGCGGCGGGTCTTTTGGCCGTGGGCGGCGTTGGCCAGGTCGTCACAGCTCGTGGCGGGGATGCTCCGACCTCGCCGCCTGGTCCACGGCCAAAATCCCTCGCCGCAGTCCTCTCGGAATTTTCAGACAAGCTCTTAAATCCGAGATCTGAGGTGGGAAGTGATACACTGGCATGCCGCCGCGCACGCACTTCGGCAACCTGGCAGGCAATTGCGCGTCGATGGAATGTCAGCTAACCCGGCGCTAACAAACCCCACCGTTTTGAAGTTCGTAATTCAAGAACGAGAGGCAGTAAATCACAGCCGTTTCCACGCGCAAGGTCAGCGGTCCCAGCGTGATTGGCTGCGCGCCTGCGGCTTCGATGGCGCGCAATTCGGCGAGCGTAAAATCGCCCTCCGGCCCAATCCATACCCCGGCGCTGTGCGGCCGGCGGCCGTGCCGGGAGAGGAAGGCAGCGAACACCGTGCGCGGATGGCGGCGCTCCGTTTGGAGCGAGCCGACAAAAGCCAGTTCCGGTTTTACGCCCGCCGCGAGAAAATCTTTCAAAGCCACCGGCGCCTCGATGCGCGGCAGCCACGCGGCGCCGCATTGCTTGATGGCCGCGATGGCGACCTGCTGCCATTTCTCGCGCTTGGCCTCGGCGTCGTCGGGGTCGAGGTGCGTGACGACACGCTCGGTCAGCAGCGGCACGATGCGCCGGGCGCCGAGTTCCACGGCTTTCTCGATGACGTCCTCGATGATTTTCCCCTTGGGAACCGCCACGAACAAACTGACGGGGCAGGGCGGGGCGGGCGTGTGAGTTTTTTCCTTCACCGCCAGGGTGACGGCCGCTTTTGCGGGATATTCCACGTCGCAAAGAAATTGACCGCCCGCGCCATCCAGCACGCCCACGCGGTCGCCATGTTTCAATCGCAGGACGTGCAGCGCATGGTGCGCCTCGCGACCTTCCAGCCGCAACCGGTCTTCAAGGCAACTTTCCGGCGGCAGATAAAAGCGGTGCAGAGACATATTTGATTTACAATTGACAAGCTCGGACAGTGGTTGGGTGGCGTTGAGTATTTTCTTAAATTCTTCGGATTCCGTCCGCATCAATCAAAAGCACAGGTCAAAAATTATTTAAAGAATTTCTTAGCCTTCTCAAAAAAACCCTGTGCCAGCGGCGCTTCCCGGCCATCGCATAGCGCGGCGAATTCCTGCAGCTTTTGTTTCTGGTCGGAATTCAAATGCGCCGGCACCTCGACCTGGACGCGGATGTGCAAATCACCCTGGCCGTAGCCCTGAAGATTTTTCAGGCCGCGGCCTTTGAGGCGGAGCAACGTGCCGGGCTGCGTGCCGGCGGGAATTTTAATCATCGCCCGGCCTTCGAGGGTCGGCACCTCAATTTCGGCGCCCAGCGTGGCCTGCACAAAACTCACCGGGATTTCGCAGAGCAAATCATCGCCTTCGCGCGAAAAAATCTCGTGCGGCTTGACTTGTAAAAAAACGTAGAGGTCACCCGCCGGACCGCCGCGCGAACCCGCCTCGCCGTTGCCGGCGGAGCGCAGGCGGGAACCGGATTCCACGCCGGGGGGGATGCGCAGCTTGATTTTGGAGGTGCGCTCGTGCTTGCCGCTGCCGGAACATTGCTTGCAGGGTTTTTCCAGGATGCGTCCCGCGCCTTTGCAGTGCGGACAGGTCTGCGCGATGCTGAAAATGCCGCGCGAGGTGAGGACCTGGCCGCGACCGCCGCAGGTGGCGCACTGGCGCATTTTGGAGCCGGGTTCCGCGCCGGCGCCGTTGCAGCCATCGCATTTATCGGGCTTGGTGACGGAAACCTCCTTTTCGCAGCCGTGGGCCGCCTCTTCCAGCGTGAGCTGCAGGTCGTAGCGCAAATCATCGCCGCGTTGCGGGCCGCCGGGATCCTGGCCGCCGCCAAAAAGGTTCTCAAAAATGCTGCCACCGCCACCGCCGCTGAAAACCTCGCGAAAGATGTCGAACGGGTCGTGAAAGCCGCCGCCACCACCGCGTGCCCGGGCGCGCGGATCAAAGGCGGCGTGGCCGTATTGGTCGTAGGCGGCGCGTTTTTGGGGGTCGCTCAAGATTTCATAGGCATGGCCGAGTTCCTTGAAATTTTCCTCGGCAACCTTGTCGCCCGGATTTTTGTCCGGGTGGAATTTCACGGCCTGCTTGCGGTAGGCTTTTTTGATTTCGTCGTCGCCCGCGTCCTTATTGACGCCGAGAACTTCGTAGTAGTCGAGCTTGGCCATGGAAAACTTTGAATTGCGAAGATTGAATTATGGATTGGGGGCCGGTTTTTGAGCGACGATGACGGTGGCCGGCCGGAGCAGGCGTTCTTTCAACTTGTAACCTTTGCGGAGCTGTTGCAAGACATGGCCTTCCGGCGCGTCGGCGGTTACCTGTTGGGCCACGGCTTCGTGCCAGTTCGGGTCGAACGGCTTGCCGGCGGCGTCAATTTCTTCAAGCCCGGTCTCGGTGAGCGCGTTCTTGAACTGCTGCTGGATCATCCCGACGCCCGACTGGAGGGAGGCGAGCTTGTCGCCTTCGGCGTTTTGCGCGGCGGCCAGCGCCATCTCAAAATTGTCGAGGACGGGCAGCAGTTTTTGGATCAATGAAAAATTTGCATATTGCGCGGCCTCGATTTTTTCGCGGGCGGCGCGTTTTTTGAAATTATCGAAATCGGCGGTGGTGCGAAGCAGGCGATCCCAATTCTCATCGGCTTTGGCAGCGCGGGCCTTGAGCTCCTCGATTTGCTCCGGCGCAGGGGGCGGCAACGTCGAGGGCACGGCGCCAGCGGTTTCCGGCGGCGGAGATGCGGTTTTGTTTTTGCTCATAGATTATTGCTTCCAAACCTTCGGCTGGAAAACTAGCAGATATGCGGCGCTCCGGCAACGGGCAAGCCGACGGGCTACAAATCGGACCCCTGAAATTTGCGGATTATTGCGGGGTAACCAGCTTTTGGAAATCCGGCAGGGGGCGTAAGCCGGCAAAGCGCGGATCGGTGCGCACGGTGGCGGCCAGATCACGCGCGGCGGGATCGGTGGCGTGGCGTTTGGCGCTGATTTCCAGAGCGATTTTAAGATTTTGCAAGGCTTCAGCGGCGCGGCCGTTGATGGTCTGAAGCGCGGCCAAGTCGTAACGCGCTTCCGGCTGATCCGGCGCCAGATTGACGAGTTTTTGCAGAGCCGTCTCCAGTCGGGCCAGATTGTTCATCCCGGCGAATTGCTGGGCGATGATCGCGGCATCCTGAAACTTTATGGCAGGGCTGGCCAGCGCCAGGTCAAAGATTTCCATGGCCCGGTTGGTCTGCTGCATTTGGAGATAAGTTCCGCCCAGCGCGAGGAGATTCGCGACATTGTTCGGATTCGTGCGGGCGGTATTTTCCATCGCGGTAATCTGGTTCATCGCCTGCGTCCGGTCGGCAGTTTGCGCTTTATAACTTTCCAACTGCTTGATCAGGCCGGTGATGGACTCGTTGTAAGGGTCGAGTTTTTTGCAGGTTTTGGCGATGATGATGGCGTCGTCAAAACGGCCGTATTGCAGGAGGAAATTAACATAGCGATAAAGAGCCTCCGGGCTGAAAGGACAAAAAGTAAAGGCCTGCTTGAAGGCAAAATCAGTTTCGCGGACAAGCGCCTCCTGGCTGGCGGCGGACTTCTGGCGGAACTCGGGGGGACATTGCGGACTCAAGCGCCAGGCATACATACCCGCCTGGGAACTGCGGAGCTTGGAGAAAGCCTTTTGGCCGTCGTCATCGCGGACAAAGGCACGGTCACCGGTGTAGCCCTTATAATTATTGTGAACGTAGGTGCGCTCCACAAAGTCGGCGATCTGCTGGATGCTGGTGTCGTAGGTGATCCAGTTGCCGCACAAGCGGGTGGAAAAGTCGCTCCAGAATTTGTGGTCGAGATCAAACACGTCCTGCGAAAGTTCGGTCAGCGGGTGATGGTTGATCTTCATGATGATGCCAAACGGTGTTTCATACGGATACATCCACTCCAGCGGGAAACTTTCCTCGATGTAAAACTCATTGCTGGGGCAGTTCTCGAAGATGACCTTGCAAAGCAGGCCGTTGATGTTCATCACGGCGGCCTGGCCGGAGACCTGGACGCGGCCGTTTTCAACGTGCACATCTTCGCCGGGGCGCAGCTGGTTGAGCTGGGAACGGCGGGCGACATCCTGGGTGTATTCCGAAAAACATTTTTGCGAATCATCCTCCGACGGAATGTAAATTTCCTTCGGCGGATAAACCCCTTCGGCGCGGCGGCGGGCTTCCACGTGCGCGCCCCATTTGGTGAACGGCACGTCGAGAATTTTATAGGCCGCGCTGGAAAGCCCCTCGACACTGATTCCGGAGCCTTGCAAAAATACGATGATCAAACCCACCCCCCAAACGGAGAAAATAATCATGGCATTCCGCTTGCGATGGAGTGCGCCCTGGATGAATTCGCCGGCCAGCCAAATCACGCTCAAGGCCACGGCCAGACTGACAAACACCCAGCCCCAGGCTTTCAACAGCTCGCTGAAGAACGGGGGGTCAATCTGTTTGGAACGGTTGTATTGAGAGCGCAGATAACAAAGGTAGGTGCCATCGGCGAGCGCGTTTTGGGTGATGATATAAACATCGCGCCGGTCAAATTTCTGGTCCTGCGCCGGCTGGCAGCGGTGCGGAATGAAGCTTTCGCAGAAGATGGTATAAGTCGGACAGAACCGGCCGGGATCGGTGCCGCCGAAAAGAACCGTGTCGCGCGCCATTTCCGGATAGATGAGTTTGGCGTTCTTCGGGTCTTTGAGCAAAGCGGCGCGGCGGACATTGTCGTAGCTCAACTTGCCGTTCGTGTCCAGGTACGGCGGCGTAAACATGTCATGTCCGAACCAGTAGCCGAACCAGTGGTTGCGCTGCTCGCTCTTATACCAGTGCGTCAGGCCGGAGCAGACCGGCATCATCAAAAAGATGCCGAGCAAAATCATCACCGGGCCGCGGCTGCGATAGAGGAGCAAGGCAACGATGAAAAGCACGGACGAGGCCAGCATGATCAGATTGGCAAACACCGGATTGCCAAACTGATCCTTGTCGAAGGCCATGGCAATGTGGTGAGGCAGCTGGGAAAGGCTGATGGACCCCGCCGGGCCGTAAAAAAGTTTGCCGGTCGCGTCGAGCAGGCAGTAAACCGCCAGCATCACCGCCACCGCGCCGCCCAGCAGCGCCCAGCGGCGGCAGACTTTATAGTGCGTCGCCACGTACGCCGCCAGCAGCGTCAGGCCATAGCCGATCATCAAGGCAAACAAGCCATGGGAGGCGGTGTAGAAAACCTTGTTGAGGTCGGACGACTGGCGGTCGGGCGAGACATTCAGCAGGATGCCCAGCAGGACCGAGACGCAGAAATAAACCGCAGTGACACCAATGATCCAATTGCGTTCCCGCTTGTGCATTTTCACCAGGAACAGGAACGGCAGGAGACCGACAAAGATATAAACCCAACTGAACGATTCGGACAAGCCTTCGACGATGTACCAGAGCTGGAAGAGAAAACGGCTGGGATCGGAAAACACATTCAGGCCGTGAACGGTTTCGTACTGGCCGCGGCTCAACGCGTGGAAAAATCCTTCCACCGTGCGGGGATAGCCCCATTGCATCGGCGGGACCGTCATGCCGGAAATGGCCTCATAAAAATAGAAGGAAACGCCGACCACCCACAAAACCCCCATCCACAGCAGCGTTTTCCATTCCGTGCCGACCCCTTGCGTATTAATGGACAGCCAGGCGCCGCTCAAAACCGAACCCATTCCGATCACATGGAAAAGCACCATTTCCACATCCGTCATGTTGGCGAGCGCGGGAATGGAGCTCTTCAACATCAGGCAGACGAGGTAAATCAGGGAGTTTCCCAAGAACAAATCCCGCCCGATCCGAGGATGCGCCAGGGCAATGATGATTTCCACACCGATGGCGCTCAACAGCAGGGTTTGGTGAATGGTCGCGCAGATGCCGTAAAAAAGCATCGCCAGATACAGATAACGCCGTTGTTGCGGCGCGTAGCTCCAGCGCATCAGAAACAGCATCACCGCGATGAGCCACGGCACGCCGAACAGCGAAATGCGGTTGATCGCCACCGACTCCTTCCACATGAAGCCATCCATGCCCAGCAAGGTTCCCGCCACAAAGCCGGACACGATGCAAATAGAACTTTCCCAGCCGCGGGAGATGTTTTTAATTTCCTCGATGCCTTCAATGAGCATGCTGCTGCCGCGCGAAACCATGATGCCCACCATGCCGCAGCCGAGCGCGGCGGCAAACGATTCGCCCACCTCCACACGCCACGCGACATTGCCGAAGGGCAGGATGAACGTCCAGAACCAGCTGTAAATCGCCCAGAACGGATAGCCGGGCGGATGGGGTATGCCCGCGTAAAACGAGCCAGTGCAAAGCTCGCCGGAATCTTCCAAGGTCAGCTCCGGCGCCAGAGTCCAAAGATAAACCGCCCAGACCACGCCAAACGCCAGCCCGAAGGTAAGCCAGTCAATCTTGCGGAACAGCGGTGGCACCGGCGCGGGTGCGGGGGCGGCAGGCACAGTGGGTTTGACATCTTTCGGTTTCATTCCCCTGTCTTTGTTGGTCCGTTTATTGGTTTCCATTGGCAGCTTTAGTTGATGAAATTGGTTGTCGGCTTAAAACCGATAATAGACTTGATTTCACTATGGTTTGTCCAATCAAAAGTGACGGTAGCAAGGTGGTTTTGGGCCGATTGCGCTGCGCCCGAGGCATACGCGGCGAAGCTTTGATTGCTCAGGATCAGGCTCAAAACGGGCCTGGCCTCCAGACCCGCACCCTCGTGGTTGAAAGCCATCAAAGTGAACAGCCCACACGCCATGGCCGGTGCCAGCGCACCCCACCACCAGCTGGCCGATGGCGCGGCCGTGGCCGGCTTGACCGGGTTAAAAATTTGTTGCTTAAGCCCGGCTGCCGGCTGCCGCGGTTGCCAGGAACGCATTTGCGCTTCCGTCACATTCAGTTTTTTCATAGAGAATTCCTGCCACTTGGTTTTTGATCTTTTGCAGCCCGTAGCGGTAACGGCCCGCCGCCGTGTTCGGCGGGATGTCCAGCAGCCCGCCGATTTCCTCGAACGTGCAACCGTGCCAGATCTTCAGCACGATGATTTCGCGCTGGTTTATCGGCAGTTGCGCGAGACAGTGCATCGCGGCCCGTTCCGCCGGCGTTTCGTCCGGATTCTTTTCAAACCAGCGGAGCGACTCCCATTCCCGAGCGAGCCGACGCCAGAGCGAGCGCTGGTGGTTTAGCGAGCGGTTCCGAAAGCTCCGCACGCAATAATGCCCCGGTTTCGCCGGGGCCAATGGCATTTGCGCCAGCGCCACAAACGTCTCCTGCAGGACATCCTCCGCCTCGCCGTGGTCCAGACCCAGCGCGCGGCCATACAATATCAATTCCGCTGCCTTAGCATCGTAAAGCGGCTCGCACCAGTGCATTTCAGCAATTCCCTTCATGGTTTCAACTCATAGACACCACTCCGGCCAAATTTGTATAAATATTTTTCACTTATCCGCAACGGCGCTTCCGGCCGCTTCCACGCAAAGGGATGACCGGCAGGAAAATCGTCGCCCGGCCCGCCGCTGCAGGAATAGATTTGAAGGTTGCGGGCCGATTGCCGGCGGTGTATTGAAACGCCATGAATATTTCCGTCGAACATATCGCCATTCCCGCCGCCAACCCGGTTGCCCTGAAAAACTGGTATGAACACGTCCTAGGCGCAAAAGCCGTATGGGACAATGGACAAAATCCGCCGACGTGCCTAATTTCCCTGGCGAATGTCTGGTTTGAGATCTATCCGGCCGATGCGCCGCTGCCGGACCGCGGCAACAACAAACTCGCCGGTTTTCGCCATCTGGCGCTGCGGGTGCCGTCGCTGGACGCGGCCAGATTGGAATTGGAAAATCGCGGCGTAAAGTTCACGGAAGAAGTCCGGCCCGCGGCGGGCGGCGGGAAGATTTTGTTCTTCGCGGATGGCGAGGGAAATCTGCTGCACTTCGTCGAGCGCCCGGCGGATTTCAAGCCGGGGAAATAAATTATTTCTTCCGGCCGCGAACAACGAGCAGGGGAACAGTCGTGTGGTGGCGGACCTGCGTGATGGTGCTGCCGTGAAAAATGTCACCGAACAGCCGATGGCCGTGTCCGGCCATGGCAATCAAATCACAGTTTTCGGCTTCGGCCAGTTTGATGATTTCGGCCGGCGGGTCGCCGAGCGCCAGCCGGGTATCAACTGAAAATCCGTCGCCGCGAAGTTGTCCGGCAACCTTGTCCAGATATCCGCGGTCGGTTTTCATTTCCTCGGACTCGGCGAGTTTCAACTGGTTGAAATTGCGCGCCGCCCAGCCGTCGGCCACATGCAGCAGCAGAAGTCTTGCCCCGGTAAGTTTGGTGAGCGAGCGGATGTGGTCGAGGATCGCGCTGTCGGTCACGCTATTTTCAAGCGGAATGAGGATTTTTTTATACATGGGCTTTGGTTTCAGCTTTGCCGGGCAGCCTCATTTGCCGATGATGACGTGCCACGCCTCCTTGAGCGCCTGCGGCAGACTGTAAATATCCATTCCGGTTATCGCAATCACGCTGCCCCAGCCGAGTATCATCAGGAACCAGCCATTGCGCCATGGGCCCATAATCTTGCGGGAAGAGGTGAATTGCAACAGCGGAAACATGGCGAACGGCAGGACGAGACAGAGATAGACCTGGCTCAAGTTCACCAGGTCGGTGATGCTGCCGTTGCCGCGGATGCCGATGATCAAGATAGCCGGGATCACGGCCAGCAGCCGCGAAATCATCCGGCGCAGCCACGGCCGCATGCGCCAGTTCATGAAGCCTTCCAGCACCACCTGCCCGGCCAGCGTGCCGGTGATGGTGCTGCTCTGGCCGCTGGCGAGCAGCGCCACGGCGAACAGGGTACTGGCGGCCACTTTACCGAGCAACGGGGCCAGCGTCAGATAGGCCACGCGAATCCAGTCGCTGTCGGGGCTGAACGTGACGACCTGCCCGCCGGCCACGGTGACGCTGGTTTTGTCATAGAAAACCATCGCCGCCAGCACGAGAATCGCCGCGTTGACAAAGAAAGCGATGGTCAGGGCGACGGAGGCGTCAATGGTGTTGAACTTGATCGCGGTGCGGATGGAATTTTCATCGCGTCCGACGTTGCGCGACTGCACCAGCGCCGAATGCAGGTAAAGGTTGTGCGGCATCACCGTCGCGCCAATCATGCCGACCGCAATCACGAGCATGCCGGCCTGGCGCAGGTCCGGTCGCACGAGAGCCCCGGCCATTTCCGAGAAAACGGGCTGGGTCTGCGGAAAAATGAATATCTCGATGGCGTAACAAACGCCGATGGTCAGCACGAAAACGGCGACCACCGCCTCGATCATGCGCATGCCCATTCCCTGCAAGGACAGCAGCAGCAGCACGTCAAACGCCGTGATGACAATCGCCCATAAAATCGGGATGTGGAAGAGCAGGTTCAAGGCGACGGCGCTACCCAGCGATTCGGCCAGATCCGTCGCGCACACGGCGATTTCCATGGTGATCCAGTTGGGCCAGCGCATCCACCGGGGATAAAAATCGCGGGAACATTGCGCCAGATCCTTGCCGGTGGCCATGCCGAGCCGCGCGGCGATGACCTGGAGAATCAGGGCCATTAAACTGGCCAAGCCCACGACCCAGAGCAGTCCGTATTTGAACTGCGCGCCGGCGGCGAGATCCGTGCCCCAGTTGCCGGGGTCCATGTAGCCGACGCTGATGAGGATAGCCGGACCGGAGAAAGCCAGCCATTGCCGCCAGAAGCCCGCCCGGGCGTGCGGCACGGGGACCGTGTGGTAGGATTCGGACAGGCTGGGCCGCGACTCCTCTTTCTGGCTGACCGGATTACTCATGCAATAAACTGTAGCTTTAGTTACAACGCGGGCTCGGCGGCGTCAATCCGAATGTAGCATTATCTACAAAATAAAACCTCGACTAAAAAACCGCCGTCTGCTTCCTTGGAGTCAATTATGAAGCGCACCCCCCGCCAGCCGCCGGCGGCCGCCCGCCCGGCGATGCCGCCGGCCGAAACTTTCCGCCGGTCGCGCCGCGACCGCGCCGCCGAAACGGCGCAGGACTATGTTGAGGCCATCGCCGATCTTTCGGTGACGCTGGGCGAGGCGCGAGTGGTGGATCTGGCGCGCCGGCTGGGCGTGACCCATGTGACGGTCAACCGCACCCTGGCGCGGCTGCAAAAAATCGGGTTCGTGAACACCCGCCCTTACCGCGCCATTTTTCTGACGGCGGCCGGAAATACGCTGGCGGCCGAATGCAAGCGGCGGCATGAGACAGTGAAGGCCTTTTTGCGGTCCCTGGGCGTTTCGGAAAAAGTGGCGGAGCTGGATGCCGAGGGCATCGAACACCATGTCAGCCCCGAAACCCTGGCCGCCTTCGAGCGACGGATTGGCAGGCGTTAATGCGACCCCTTGACATTCAAGCTATCGGCAGAGAACTCGCCATCAAATGGGACGATGGACGCGAGGATTTTATTTCCCTGGAAAAATTGCGCCGCGCCTGCCCGTGCGCCGGGTGCAAGGGCGAGACAGACATTTTGGGCAATGTCTATAAAAACCCGGAAAAGCCGTTTCAACCCAATTCATTCGAGCTAGTCAAACTCTCCCGCGTAGGAGGCTATGCCATCCAGCCGATATGGGCCGACGGGCACAACACCGGCATTTATTCCTTCGAGTATCTGTTCCGAGTGGCGGTGGCTAAATAAAAAACCGCGTTATTCTTCGAATCATGGAGCCGGCACCACGCGGTAGAATCGTTGTGGTTCGGCGGCAATCGTGATGGAGACAGAGCCGGTCCAACTAACGGCGTTGACATTGGTGTAAACGCTCCATGTGGCCTGGTTCAAGTTAGTCTTATATTGCACCTGATAGGAATGGCCGACAAGGGCGTTCCAAGTGACCGAAAGCGAACGTTGCGAGGATTGCTTGAATAGTCCGACCATCGAAGGTACGGGAGTAATCCCAGGGGCGGGGCCTCGGATGGTGTCGTTGTTTGCGTCGGTTATATAGAGATTCGTGGAGCTGTCCACCGCGATGCCGAAGGGCGAGTTCAGGCGGACCGTTGAGCCAGTGCCGTCGTTGGTGCCGCTGGCACCAGCAAGGCCCGCCACGGTGAAGACTGTCCAGCCCAACCCGTTGGGAGCGATCCGGCGGATGGTGTTGTTGGCAGAGTCGGCGACGTAAAGATTGCCGTCGGGCGCAGCAGTGATGCCGGTCGGGCGGTTGAACCGGGCAACACTGCTGCTGCCGTTGGTACTGCCGCCGTTGGCGGCGCTGACCCCGATGGTGGTGACGACCCAGTTGGTTCCGAGAGGAGCGATTTGACGGATGCTATTATTGTAATAGTCGGTCACAAAAATGTGTCCATTACTTCCTACGGTAAGGCTATAGGGACCGTCGAAACGGGCGACGGAATTGGTGCCGTCAGTGGTTCCAGAATATTTTGCGAGGCCGGCGATGGTGCTGGCAGTCCAATTAATGCCGTTGAATACAACCTTACGGATGGTCTGGTTACCCTCGTCCGCCACGAACAGGTTGCCGGAGCCGTCAACGGCTACGCCCATGGGGTAGTTGAAACGCACTGTACTACCACTGCCGTCATTGGTTCCTTTGGTGCCGGCGAGGCCAAGGATTGTCGTGACCACCCAGTTAGCGCCAGATTGAGAGAGCTTGCGGAGGGTGTGGTTTCCAGTGTCGGCTACAAGAACATTGCCGGAGCCGTCCACGGCAATACCATAAGGACCGTTGAAACGGGCAGTCGATCCGGTGCCGTCCGCAGTGCCATAGCTACCGGCAAGACCGGCTATGGTGACAGACGACCAGCCGCCGCCGTTGGGTGAGAGCATGCGGATGACATGGTTGTTCATGTCCGCCACGAATAGGTTGGTGTTCGCGTCCACTGCAATGCCGTGTGGATTGTTGAATAGGGCGTTGGCACCTGTGCCGTTGTTGGTGCCGGCCACGCCAGCCAAACCGGCGATGGTGTAAACGGAAATGGGCATGGAATTATTTTGCGTGACGAACAGATAGGCGGGCGTGCTGGTGGTGCTGCCCCAGGCATTGGCGGCAACACATTGGAATGGCTTGCCGTTTTGGGTCAGATCGGCTGGATTGACGGTGAGCGTGCTGGATTGTGAACCGGAGTTGGTGGTGTCATCCACGACATTGATCCACAAGAGGCTGCCGCTGGGCTGGTATTGCCACTGGTAGGAAACCGGAGCGGTGCCGGTCGCATAGGCGGTGAAAACAGCGTTGGTGCCGGCGACAACCGTCTGACTGGAGGGTTGGCTGGTGAATGTCGGCGCGATACCTACAACGACCAGCGATGCGCTCAAGCTGTTCGTTGAGCCGAGGGAGTTGGTGACGGCGCAGCGGACAGATTCCCCGCTCATGCCGAGAGTTGTAGAATTTATGGTAAGCCCGAGAGTCTGTGAGCCACTGATGCCCCCGCCGTCAATAAAGTTAAACCAACTCGAGCTGCCGTTGGGCTGGTATTGCCATTGGAAGGACAATGGCAACTGGCCGCTGACGCTGACGCTAAATGAAGCTCCGGAGCCTACGACCACATTCTGACTGGCTGGCTGTGTGACGAATACCGGTGGCCCTTGAGCGAGCAACAAGCTGAAGTTGATTCCCCAGACGTTACCGCATATGGGGGACTCATTCAATGAATGGCCGGTGGAGCATTGTTGGGTGACCGGGAAAAAGCCTTTGGCGGCGGCGGTGAGGGTGAAGGACGTATTGAACGGCAGGCCTACCAAGGCATAGATGCCGTTGCTGTCGGAAACCGCAGAGTAGATGGCACCCAATGACGTGGCAGCAGACACGGTGGCATTGGCGATGGGAGTGCCGTTGTTGTCCACCACCCGACCGCTAATGATCTCACCGGTGACGTTGGTGAACACATTGTAGATGCAGGCGTTAAAATTGTAATAAGGGATAGTGTCAGTGAGATCAATAAATGGCAAGTGATACCAAGCGTTATCCTGACCGCCCCAGCCCATATTCAAATGATGATACAATGTGGCATAGTTGTCATAGCCATAGCCATCACACACAATGCAATGGCCGCCAAGCGTATTATTAATGCCAAAAATAACTGGCAGACGGGCATCCAAGTTTGGGTTAATCATGTCAACCAAATCAAAATTTGTGTTAATGGTGGAGGCTTCGGTTATGATGGCGTTGGCGTATTTGAAGGTTGTTAGCAAGGCCGTAAGGGCGTTGGTCAATAGTGCGCCCGACCCGGCAGAAGTATCGGTATATTGCATATGAACCGCCACGCCAGCATCGTACGTGAGCGCACCGATAGCTGCGCATTGCGCCATGGTCGCACTGTTTGGATCCAATGGCATGTTCGCCCACTGATAAGGCCCGCCGTGATTGTCACCGCCCCGCAATGGCCAGTACCATGCAGCCGGGTTGCCGTCAAACGAGATGGGGAAATAGGGAGTGCCAACACCGGTTGTCGGATATTGATAGTAACGCATCACCTGGGCAAGAGCCGTTGCCACACAACCGCAGACGGCGTTGCTGATATTCCCCGCCTCATGCGGCGGGGTAAAAAAGTTGCCGCAAGCAAGGCTATTGTTGTTTGTCCCTTGACTCCAAGTGGTGGCAATAAATGGGGCAATGCGGATGTCGTCAAGATTGGGCGAGCCTGGGCCAAGGAGCTTGGGTTGAACACCGCCGCTTAATTTCGCCGCAGTTAATTGCAGAGCCTGCCATTTGCTTTGATTTTTTAGTCCGCCGGAATTGTTTTTATATTTGCGGGCATGAGCTACGCGGTTGGGTAAATCACGATTGATCAATGCTCCCAGAGGATTTTTTTCGGAAGGATCATATCGCCCCGAGCTGACAAATGCGATAATGGGTTCCGTCTGATCTTCGGCGGATACAATAACATAGCCAGACGGTTTAAGATAAACCACATGGTATAACAGTGAACCAGAAATGTCTTTGTAAGTTTCCACGCTTTCAATTTGGTTTCCCAGCTTTGTGCCCAAGGGGGAACCCTCCTGCATGATCCAGCCTTTAACTGTAGATGCCGCCGTGGTGGAATCAACTTGAGCTCCCGTCGCTTCGATTGCAAAACCAATAACACAAGCCATTAATGCAAAAAATTTGTTAGTTTTCATAGTTTTAAGCGTTAGACAGGCAATTTTTACGGCAGAATTTGCACGCGGTAGAAACGCTTTGTGCCGCCAGTGTTATCGTCATATTCCACGTCAGCACCGGTGCCAGTGACGATGGCATTGGTTCTCCAAACCCCAGGGAACAGGCTGTCGGAACTTAAGATCACATATTGCTTGCCGTTAACGGTGGGCCAGTGGATGGCGGCGGTGGATCCGGAGGGAACTGGAGTCCTGGGATTCACGCTCGGGAAATCGTTGGCCGTGTTCGGATCAACTCCGGCCACATATTTCATCCAATTCTTAATGCCGTCACCCGACGGGCAGGCATTGGAAGCGGATAAAAGATTGTTGGCGGTGCCAAACCAGCGCAGGCGCCAGGAATCGGGAATACCGTCGCCATAACTTGAGTTGTTGCGGCTGGAGGAGGTGATGAGTCCGGTGAGCGTGGATTTCGGGAACGACGCCAGACCGTTGGGCGAGGCGGAGGCGTGGTCGAAGTGGACAGCATAGGCGGAATTGGCCGAAACCCCGTTCGGAATGGTGACGCTCAAGGTGCCGATGGTTACGGTGCCGGTGAGACCGGCATTGGTGCTGTTGAGCCAGACGGCGGAGTAATTGCCATTGCCTTGCGCACCGGTGGTGTAAGGCGCACCGAGCGCGGCAGCATTCTGTGAGAACTGAATTGGCACGGTGAGCGCCGGCGAACCATCCAGCGGTTCAACCGTAAGGTTGAGCATCAACACCCGGAGCGGATAATTGCCTAAAACAGTGGCGGTGATGGGAATCTGCAGCACCTGACCCGAGGAACAGTTGGTGATGTCGCCGGCAGTAAAGTTGACCTTCGGTGATACGGTGGAACCCGATTGAACCTTGGACTGCACCTTACCCGACGCGGGAGCTTTGGCCAGGTGATTGGCGACGTTCGGCGCGCCGGTGTCCGCCACGCGCTGACCGTTGTTCCAAAAACGACGAAACCAAGTCAGGCTGGGATCCAGCGATCTCCGGAAGGTGACATAAACGTCACAAACATCCAATACGCCATCGCCAAAGGCAATCTGGTTAATGCTGGTATCGTTGCCGTCAAACAATGGGTTCAATGCGCTGGGGCCGGAGATATAGGAATTGAACTCCAGATAACCATGTCCCAGATCCACATAAGTGCCGCCGCAAGAATCCATGGCGTCAAAAAAATCGCTGCCGGGAGCTTGAAATGCCGGTGAATTTAGATGATACATGGCGGCTTCAAACACTTGTTCAACGTCCGCACTGACAATATTGCTGGAACCGAAGTCGCCCGCGTTGAACCAGCGGAATGGATAGACGCTGCCGGCAATATATTTCCGCTGGCCGACGGTGACATATTTAAGCGCGTTAAGGGGGAGTCCGCCCGCCGTGGATCCATTGGTTGGCGCGACAATATACACGTCCGAATTGGGAGTGCCGACGCCATCCGCCGTGGCTGTTGGCCGGCCAATCTGGATTTGATAAGTCTGACCGTTGGTGGCGCTGGCGGGCACTTGGAAGGCATACCCACCCACAATCACACCATTTGGCTGCTTTGAGTTTGGAAACATATCGTCGTGAGCGATAGAATATTGGATCAAATTCTGCTTGGTAGTATCGTAGAGGTTAGTTGCCCCGGCGCGTTCCACCCAGCCCACCCCGAGGAGATTAAGACTGCTGTTGGTGGGCAGCAAACTGGTAAAGTTGGTTGAGCCATCGATTAGAATCGGGTTGGGATTAATGGCATTAGTGGAAACAAACATGGCTGGCGGAATAGCTTCAAAAACCACCGGCGAAAGACCAGGGATGGGCTTCATGAGCATGGAACTGAAACCGTAAGCACTGGGGGTGATTGCCGGGCCGGGGTTTGGGCCGCTATTGGTCACGGTCAGGTTGAATTGCAGGCTATAAATCGTCGTTCCGGACAAAGGACTCAATGTAACGGGGGCGTAGAAGATTTGCCCCGGTGAGGCGACAAAGTCACTGGAAGCCTCGCCGTTGCCAAAGCCAAAGCTGATAACGTTGGCCGTAAAGTTTGACACAGAAAACGTAGTGCTCACCACCGCACTGTTTTGGTAGTTGGGGCGAACCGCCACGACTTGGAACAAGGTGTTGGAGGTGATGGCCAATGCCACCGTCCACAAATTTGTGGGTGTTGCCACGGTGCCCAGATCAATCCCATTGGTCGGAGACGGTATGGAACCATCAATAGTGTAGTAGAGGTGAGCATTGGCGGTGACATCGCTGATAAAAAACTGGCCGGCATTATCCCCGGAGATGTTGGGATTGCCGGTCACAAACTGGAACCGGGACTGAACAATGGCACTGTTGGGACTGCCGTCGTTCTTGGTTCCAATCGCCTTGATGGTCACATCGGGTAAATGAGGATTGATATCGTAAATGGCAACCTGGCCTTGGGAATCTCCATCCGCATAGCCAACCGGAGCAGAGGCGGAATTAGTCGTGGGATCTGGGATGACGGCGCCAGTTGCCCCGTAAGTGTAAAAGGTCTGGCTGCCTGCCTCGCCAACGATAACAAGATAAGGGGGAGTGTCGTTATTAAAAACAAAGGAAGCTTCCGGGTGGAATACTGAAGTATAGGCTACCGGCAATGATGTGGCCGGGAAATCAACATAGCCGATTTGCGGACTGGCCACCGGCGGCATCGGAAGAGTGGCGCTGGCTTCCACAGAATAAGGGCTTACTCCACCGCCATTGACCGCCGACACGACATAATAGTAAGTCGAGCCGTTAAGCACATTGGTGTCCAGGAAAGTAGTGGCCGTGGTGGTGCCGATCAGGGTGAAAGTTGCCAAGTTGGTGGAGGTTGAACGTTTCACATTGTAATTGGTCGCACCAGTTGAGGGGGACCAAGTCAAAGTTACCTGTCCAAAAGCCGCCGTTGCCACCAGATTGAGCGGGGCCGGTGGCGGCGGTATGGGAGCTTTAACACCCGTGTTCAAGATGCCGCGGATGTTTTTGTAAATGGTTTCAGAGTCGAACACGATGCCATTGGTGCCGCTGCTGCCGATGGCAATCCCCACCGGCGACTGCATGGAGATAAAATATGGACTGGTGCCGGCAACGGGGTCAATCAGCGGACTGCCAAACCATAGGATGGCATTGGTGGATTTCAGGGCTTTGGAAACAGTGCCTGAATCGTCGCAAACCAAGATCCGATTATTGCCGGAGTCAACAATGAGGAGGCCGCCAAAGGTCTCGGCCAGACGCAGTGGCTTGTTCAATTTAGCCAATCCCACGGCGCCAAAGTTAGTGCCGGGAGCGCCGAGAACGCCGGTGAACAAGACGGCATTCGTTGTCGCCGGGGCGATTTTCCAAAGGACCTGATTGCCGGCATCGCTGACAACCACCGAGCCGTTGTCGAGCAAGGTGATGCCTTGCAGGCGGACGTTTGCATTTGTGGTGATGGTCACCAGGGTGGTGTTGGAGCCGCCGGCATAGAATTTTTCCACAGCGCCATTCAGTTCGGATACAAAAATATTTCCGGAAAAATCCATTTTCATGGCCGTGGGCATGGACAAGGAGGCGGCCACAGTGGCTAGCTGGTTTCCGTATTGATCAAACTCCAGGATGGATCCATTGCCACCGGTTCCCTGGTTCAGGACATAAACATTATCGTTGTTGTCCAAGGCAACATCCACCGGTTGATAGATGCCGCTGCTGGAATCAAGGAACACACTTATTTGATTGTCGGCCAGGTTCAAAATACTGACCGTACTGTTAGTCGGGTCGGTGATAAACAGTTCCGTGCTCATCGAATTCAAGGCAATACCCGCGACAGCGGAAAAGAAGGGCAGGGGTACGACTAGAACCGCCGGCGGCGGAGTAATGGCAGCGGTGAGTCCGCGAATATCCTGATTGGTGGGTTCCGAAGCATAAATAATCCCGGCAGGGCTGACGGCCAAGCCAATGGGGTCATTCATGGAAAGAAATCTTGAACTGGCGCTGGTAACCGGGTCATTAACATTGCCAAACCAAAGGGTGGCATTGTTTGGGTTCAGACCGTTAGTGCCGGTGGTACCGCTGGCGGTAACCAAAACCAGGCGGTTGTTGCCGGAATCCGCCACCAGTAGCTGGCTGCCGGAGCGGGCAAGCTGATGTGGCTGGTTTAGCCTGGCGGAATTGGTGGTTCCCAGGCTGGTTCCACTGAATCCCAATTGCCCCGTTAATATGCGGTAGAGTTTGGTGATAGGATTAACCGACCAGATAACGTGGTTACCCGCATCGCTGACGGCAATATTGCCATTGTCGAGGATGGCGATGCCTTGTAGCGATACGCCTGCATTGGTGATGGTGGCAACGGTGTTAGAAATGCCGGTGGAGGCAATAACGACCTTGATTGCGCCGCCCTGTTCGGCGATAAATACGTTGCCGTTCCCATCCAGGGTAAAAGCGGTAGGTTGGTTTAAGCCGGTAACCAGCGGGCCGTAATTCCAACCGTAATTGTCAAATTGAAGGATGGAGCCATTGGTGCCTGAATTCAGGACGTCAACATAATAAACCGAGTCGTAACTGCCGTTGGTATCCGTCAAAACGGAGACAGGACTATTGAGGCCGTCGGCGGCGGTGAGAATGGTAGTGGTCTGGCTGGTTGGAATATTCAATAACTGCACCTGATTATTACGCGGAACAGCGATGTAGAGGTTGTTTCCGATGGCATCCAAGCCGATTCCGGCAACGCCACTACGCGGGTAGCCGGGAACCGGCGCACTCAAGCCTGCGCCGGTGATGTGACGAAGGACATGGGTATAATCTTCGGCCACATAGACTGAACCGTCCGATGCCACGACCACGCCAAAAGGCAAGCGGGATTCCGCACTTCCTTGAAGTGTCCCGGCGAGGCCGTCAACCCAGCCGCCGGGATCCGTATAATTGCCAGTGGGAAGAACGATGGTTTTACCGGTAAGCCATAAATTAGTTTTAACGCCGTAAAGCAAGGTGACCGTGCTGGAAATCGTATTTAACAATTTCACCCGGTGGTTGCCATTGTCGGCCACCACTAAAATTCCATTTCCGGCTTTGGCGATATTGGCCGGGCGATTAAAGATGGCATTAGTTGCCGGCACCGGCCAGGCATCGGGGTTGTCACCCAGCCCGTTGAATCCGGCCAGCTTGGTGGCATTGTTGGAAATGTTGGTGCTGTAGGTGTCCATGAGCCAAATACCGCTGTTGGTGCCCGCATCGCTCAACGCCAACTGCTCGTTATCCATGACAGCGATACCTTGCAGGTTGACCCCGCGATTGGTGATCACGCCCACGACACTGACGGCATTGGGGGGCGTGACGCGCAGGACGGTGTTGCCCTGGACTACCACAAAAACATTGCCCAGGCCGTCCACCGCCATGGCCGCGGCATTGGTCAGGCGGGAAACATTGGTGACCACCAGCGTCGGGAATCCAAGATAATTGATATTAAATTGCAGGAGGGAGCCGCTGGTGGCGTTGGTGCCGCCGCCGCGATTCAAGACAAAGACATTGGTGGCCAAGTCCACGGCCACGGCGATCGGATTGGTGATGCCCCGGGTGATGTTGAGGTTTGCTGAATTGGTGAAAGTATACGTCATCCGACCGCTGGAGCCCGGACTGGAGATGAAGCGGACAACATTGTTGGAATAATCGGCCACAAACAGATAATTGCCGGCCGGATCCATGGCCAAACCCGAGGGTTGGTCAAATTTGGGATGTTGACCATCGACATATCCCCAATAAGGAGCTGCATTGGCACCACCGGCAATGGTGGTGACATTGGTCTGGGCTGATAGCGTAGCATTCAACCCTCCGGCCATCACCAACACCAGAGCGGGGGCGCTCCGGCGAAAGAGGCCACTCCTGCGGAATCTTTTCCACCAGCCGGAAATGTTTGTTTTCATAAAAACAAAGTTTGAATTATTTTACTGTTTGTCGGGGGCTGAATGGCTGAAGGGGTTGCTCCAGTCATGAGTCTTGGTGGTATCCCAGACAGAATTTGCGTCGTAGCTTACCGGCGATTTAAAGCCAGCCGTGTTGGGGGTGGCTTGAAGAAAATCGGTCGGATTGGGCCGGAAATCGGTGTCTTGGACCACGGTCGGAGTGATGAAAATGATGAGGTTATCCTTGTTCAAACTTTTGGCTTCGCTGCGGAAGGCATATCCCAGAAACGGTATGTCCCCGAGAAGCGGAACCTTGGTGGATGTCGATACCGGACTGTCGTTGACCAATCCGCCCATGACGAGAGTATTTCCGTCCGGGATGAGCACCTGAGTTTCAATCTTGCGGGAATCGAACAGCGGCGCTGAATACAACAAGCCGCCGATGGTCTGATTATCCGGGCCGGCAAAAACGGAAATTTCAGGCACGACCTTTAGCCAAATGAAATTATTGGCAGAAATCCGGGGGGTAACTTCCAAAAAGGTGCCGACGTTGCTGTAGGTCACCGAAGAACCGCCCGCATTTTGAACCGTGCCGGCGGTGACGTTAATCACCGGAATACCGCGCGAAACGGAAAGGGTGGCCTTCTGGTTGTCCAGAGTGACGACGCGCGGAGTGGAGACGGTTTGAGCGTCCTTGGAGGTATTCAAAAAAGAAATGACCGCCTGCACGCCGTCGGCATTAAGAAAACCGATGGCGGGAGTAAGTCCCGAGAAGGTGTTCCAAGAAAGTCCGCCCGGACTTTGCGAACCTTGAATAACCGAGCTTAAGCTGGTTTGGGGGGTTGAACTTGGGCTGGTAGTAGTGGTGGTGACGGCACCGCCGGGGTAGGTTGTGGTTGAAGTAACTGGCGTGCCATTAAGAGTACTGGTTGAGCCTGAGCCGGAACCTCCGGTGGAACCGACTTTTGAACCGGTTACGCCATTGCCAAAACTGACATTTTGACCGGCCAATGTTCCGGACCAGTCAATGCCCTTTGAAGTTGAAGGAGTGCTCTGGACTTCCACAAAGCGGGCTTCAATGAGCACCTGTTTGGTGGGCTTATCGAGTTGGGCAATCAAGGTGTCCACCGAAACCTGCTCCGGGTCCGTGGCCGAAACCACAATCTGGCTAGTGCGGGTGTCCGGAATTACCCGGCTGCGCTTGTCGCTGAGCACAGATTGGACGGCGTCAACCATATTGGAGGTGCTGGCAAATTTCAACTGCACGACCCGGGTGACCAGGGGCGGGGGAGCCAACGGATCTTTAAGCGTGATGCGCGCGATGCTGGTTTTTTTGTCGCGAATGATTTGCAGACCATAGTTGTCAAGCAACGCCATCAGCGCGCTTTCGGGGGTGATGGCCTCCCAGCGGATGGAGAGCTGCGGCTCGGTCTTTATCTGGCCGCTTTGATCCGGCTGGCCGTAACCAATCTTGGGATCCAGCATGTAATTAATGCCCGCCTGCCGCGCCAGACTTTCAATGGCGGTGGTAATGGGCACATCGGAGAAATGAATCAACGGAATCACCGGGCCGCCAGCGGGCGCCGGGGAATTGGTATCGGCGGCCGTGACCACCGCGGGGGAGGCCGCCGCCGGCGCTGCGTTGGTGCCAGGGGCAGCGGGGGTTTCATTGGTGGCCATCGCCGGCGAAGACAAGACCACAGCCGCCGGCATATTGGAGCCGGATAAAGCGTTGGTATTGGCAACGGCATCAAGGGGCGGGTTGCGGGGGGCGACGTTGGTTTGCGCCCTGGCTCCCAGCATAATGGACAGTCCGGCAAGCAGGATGATGGTGGCGGTTTTTTTCATGACTCGTTTTGGTTGATAGGTCTGGTTCGGCTCCTTGATGGCAAAGTTTTGTGGGTATTTTCGATAATGGCAATGGTTTTTTAAATTTAGCGCGCCTCAATCATCAGCTCGCGGCGCTGTCCGTTGATTTCAATCACCACGAGATTGTTGCGGATTTCAACGCAACGGATCGTCACCGGAATGCCCTTCGTTTTGACTTCGCCCTCGTCGCCGGGGGCAAACGCATGGTTATTAATGATCGCGACAAAATGGCCCGGAGTGCCGAGCACGCCCTTACAAATCAGGGCGCTCGATTCCACCACGCCCCCGGCGGCGGCCGTCGAGGCTTCATAGGGCCGGAGTGATTCCGGGTAAAAGAAATCGCGGCCCTCCCGGGAGCTGATGGGCATGACAAAAATGGAGCGGACGGGCGCGGGTTTGACGACCGCGGGTTTCGCCGGCGCGGGCGCGGTTTTGGCGGTGTCGCCCGGCGCGACGGTCGGGTGCAGGGCAGCTGCCGAGGCGGCCAGGATAAATATTTTCGCCAGGGTCTTCACGTTGTTCAAGGGTTGGATTTGACGAGCACCACGACATCCGTCCGGAAGGATAAACGCTCCGAGGGCGTTCCACCGGGGCCGGCGGTCTGTTCAAATTGCAAATTGACCAGGCGCATATGGGGGAAATTGTTTTCAAAATCCGCAAAAAATTTCCCGATCTCATGAAAATAGCCGGCGCCATTCAGGGTGATCTTGATTTGTTTGTAGGGAAGGTTCGGCAGCAAATCGACATCGCTTATGACCGGCGTCCCGATCGTCGGAATATCCAGACGATAGTTGGCTTTAAAGCGCCGAATGGTATCGTAAGTCCAGGAATAAAAATCACCGGTGGCGATGTCGTTTTCCGCCCGGCTTAATTGCGAGGAAATATCATCCAGCTGACTCGCGGTGACATTCGACTGCTTGATGACGGTTTTAAATTGTTCCCATTTGGCTTTTGCGGCCTTGGTGTCGGCGGCCAGTTTGCTGTTTTTCTGGTTTTGCGGCTGAATCAGGAAAAAGTAAATCAAAGCAACCAGAACCACCGTGGCGACGGCCACGACGATCAGCATATTCCGTTTGGCTGGGGGTAGGCGTTTCATGGGGTTTTATCGGCAAACCGGCATTCCAGGGAGAACGTCACAAACGGCTTGCTGTCAGACGAGGTTTGCGGCGGCGAAAGACTGGCCAATCTTACGCCGTTGGTCGGGTTAAAATTCAAGCTAAAATAGGCCTGCGAGGCCAGCGCGGCCTTGAATTTGTTCACTTGATCCCCCGGATTGGGGCTAAAATCCCTCGCGTCCAGGAATAAAACTTTTCGTTCGGTGCAGACGGCCGGCCGGCCGGCCACCACCCCGAAGTCGTTGGTTTTTGGGGCAATCCCGGCGCTGAGGGAATAGGTTTGCTCCAGGCGCAACCGGATGGGTTGCACATTCGGCACATAAACCTGCTGCAAGGCGTTCAGGAAGCTGCCCTGTAAAAATCGGGCCGCGCTCAACTTCTGGAGCGCGTCCAGCCGGTTTTGCACATCGGCGATTTTTTTCAAGTTGATATTTACCACATTGTATTCATTGGTGCGCGAGTCGATTTCGGCCTGAATCTGGCCCAGCCCGCTTCGTTCCAGCATGTATTCCAGCAGCGTCGAGCTCCACCACACCAGCGTCAGCACGGCCAGCAGCGAACCCACATAAATCGCGCGCTTCACGGGGTCACGCCGGCGCAAATCCTCCTCTTCCAGCGCCTCGGCCAACAGATTGATTCGAATGGGCATAGGTTTAAAGGATCGCCAGCGCGGCACCGATGGCCACCGTCAGCTGAGGGCCGATGTTGTCCACTTCCACCGCCTGCTGGCCCGGCAACGCCAGTTGCAGAAAACTGGTGGGGTTCCAAGTCTTGCATCCCAGCATCAGTTCTGAATGCAGCATCTGCATGATCATTTCCGACCGCGCCGAGCCGCCGCTCACATAAACCTGCGTCACCGGCCGGTCCTGCTCGTGCTCAAAGAAGTCGAGCGACGCGCGAATTTCGCGGCCCAGCGGGAACACCTGCAACTGCAAAGCCGATTCCACTTCCGGCGCCATGCCGACCTTGATGCCTTCGGCTTCCGCGTAACTGATGTTCATGGTTTCGGCCAGCCCGGCGGTGATCTTGTCGCCGCCAATATTCACCACCCGGGTCAGCGCCAGTTCGCTGCGGTCCAGAACGCATACCGAGGTGTTCTTGAAGCCGATGTCCACCAGCGCCACCGTTTCCTTGGCGTAGACTTCCGGCAACACCCGTTCAAAAGTATTGATGGGCGCGATTATCCCCGGCGTCAGGCAATCCGCCGTCAGACCGGCATGAGTCGCCGCCTGCATGTAATCGGCAACCAGCTGCTGTTTGGCCGCCGCCGCCAGCACCTTGAATTTGGGGGCGCTTCCGCCGGCGCGCGACGGTTCGGCGTTTTTCTCGGCGGCTGACAGCGGGCGGGGGGGGATGATATAGCAGTCAAAAACGTGGTTGGGCAGATCCTGTTGCAGGTAGTTTTTGTGGTTGACCTTGAGCACCAGCCGCATTTCATCCAGTGGAATTTGCGGCATTTCAATCTGCCTCACGATGGCATCCTCCAGTCCCACCGCCATGGAGATGAACTTGGTGGTGTTGCCCAGAGTTTCGGCCACCGTGTGCAAATGGTCGGACAGCAGGGCCGCCGAGATTTTTTTCTCGAAGATGGGCGCGTCTAGCAGCGCGTAGCGGGTCAGGGCAAAAATCTCGCCCCGGCGTTCAAGCAAAACAGCCTTGGTGGTGCGGCTCCCCAAATCCACCGCGATCATTTGAGCACGCTGCTTCCTTGATGTGCCTTTGAGAAATGGCAGTGACAAACCCATGTCTTTTTTTATAGCGTAGTTTGCATTGATGCAAGCCACAAGTTTGGTTTTCTATTCCCGCCCGAGCCACTGTTGCGACCAAGATTTATCGCTCTAAAAAATTAATCTGCCCGCCCCAATCCAAACCGCCCGCTGTCGCCGATTGGAACAGGCAGGACGGCGTCTTCCAACTGGCGTTTAATCGTGCGTGTAATTGGTGTAGGCAATCGTGTTGGGCGGCGGTGTGACCCAGGCAAAACGGATGGGCACCAAAGCGACCGGAATGCCAGGCGGCACCTTGCTGGGGTTGAGAAAATTCAGATCAAAACTATAATGCCGGGTGGGCGGGTTGTAATAGGGATTCGGCACGCCAGAAAAACCGTAGGGATTTCGAAACTGATTCGTGGCCATGTTACTGTCCCATAGCCGCAAAATGGAGGTGTTCAACCAAAGGTTCTTATTGCTCCAGTCTTCCAGCAACCGGGGCAGGTTGTGAACCCCGCCGCTGAAGGTGCTACCAGTGATGTCGGTGGAGGGCATGGTGCCGGTGATAATGGCAGCGTTGATGGTGTTATTATCCGTGGCAGTATAAAGAGAGTTGCCTTGCGAGTAAGTGGAGGTAAAACTAGTGGCATCCGTCCAGTGGGAGGAAAGCACGGTCAATGAATCGGACATTAACGCCGCCGGGACGGTGTAGGTAGTGTTGCTGGTGCCGGCGGAGGCATTGGCGGCACTGCCGGCGATCTGGACGTTGTAATTGCCAATCACATAAAGTGGATTTTGAGTGGCCACGGTGAAGCCGATGCCATTGTTGGCGGGCAGTTGGGCGCCGTTCACCAGACGCACCGAAGATAGGTGACTATTGTCGTTGGTGCGGCGGTCGGCAACATAGAGAATGGAGGGATAAACCCCGGCGCTGGCGGGCAGCTTGCCTTGGAGCGTGGCATTGGTTGCCAGCCAGTTGGCCAGATTGGTCACGTTAATCTGGGTGATGATATTGGTATCATACTCGCGCTGATCATAAGCGCTGTTAGTCAGGCTTAAGAAGGGCAAGTTGGTGCTCAGCCATAGGGGCGTGGCGTTGGTGGTAGAAATATACACCGGAGAGGGATCCGCGCCGGGCACCTGGTTGTTGTTGCCGCTTTGCAGTTTGAGTTGCACAGTGGTTAGATTCGTGCCCAATGTGTTGGTGACGAGCAACACCATCTGCGCTTGATTATAGAGCCGTTGCTGACCGGTTGCGGACTGGGGATCTTCGCCGGTGGGAGGGACATCAATCAAAAAATGGGAATTGGTCATATTGAGCGAAACAGTCACGCTCTGGACATTCGTGGTATAGCCGGGAACACCTTTGAAGGCGGTGTTCCAAGTGTTGGACGTTGCCGGGGTCCAACCTGAACTCAGGCCGTCCACAAGCGGTGCTGACAGGCCGCCAGTGCAAGTGACGGGGCTCATGAAAGTCAAAGTGCTCGTGGTGCCGACATAAACGCATCCATTGGCGTGAACGCGACCATTCACGGTCATGGTGGCGCATTGGGTGAATTCCAGCAGTCCATTGTAAAAAATCGCCCAAGTGCTCAAAGGGACCAGCGCCAGCAGCACATCTTCCTGGGCGGTGCCAATGACGCCGCCTTGGGAGTTGTTCAATTGCGCATTCGATATGATGCGATAAACCGGAGCATTGGTGGTGAACAGCCCGGCATAAGCCGAAGGCAGTGCGCCGCTGAAGGTGCCCACCTGACTGACATAAGTCTGACCGACATTACCCCGGCCGTCAGAGAACTTGAAATTGCTCCAGAAGGAATTTTCCGCGGTTGTGGGAACCAATGTAGGATAAGTGGACAACCGGCTGGCGACGCCCGCCACTTGATAGCTCTGAAAGTCCCATGCCATGCGGGCGAAGACTTTTTCCACCGCCGCTTCCGCCGCATTGCAGCAGGTGACATATTCATTGTTCCGATTGTTGAGGAGGGCGACGGAACTGCTGCGATACATGTTGCCGGCGAGGATAAGAACACTGATGGCTGCCAGAATGAGAACCAAGAGCAGGGCAAAGCCGGACCGGCGGGCAGGGGAGGATGAGGGAATATTCATGGTTTATTCAGGTAGATGGGGCGTGGCCCGGTAATCCAGCTGGTAAAAATCGTAGAGACAGTTGGAGCCGACCGTGGTCGTGGGATATTGAAATTGCTGAAATTGCAGCGTGGTGTGGATGACGTTCTTGTAGTTCTTGCTGCTCCATCCGCTGGACTGATTGACGCCGTTATAATTTTCGGCGGTGAAGCAGAGCGAGTTGGAGGCTCCGTAGATCAGGTTGGAGGCCAGCACCACCGGGTTCCAATTGGTGGTGGTGGTAGTCATCAACCGGCCATTGCTGTTATTGGTGTAGGTCAAATCATAATAATAAAAGACAAATTGGGAACCGTTGGTTGTTTCACACAGCGCCAGCGCGGTGCCCCGCTGCAGCCCATTGGTGATGGCCACGAAATTTGTCCCGGAAATGGCCCCGATAAACCACATCTTGGCGGAACGGATGTCTCTCGTCATCTGGCCGATGGCGCGGCGGGAAGTATCGCTGGCCCCGGCTTTGCTTTCCACCAATTGAGATTGCCGCAGACCGATCAAATGCGAACTCAGAAGCGCCCCCACGGTGATGATCATGATGGCCGTGGAGACCATCATTTCGACCATCGTGAATCCCGATTCCGGCGCGGGGATCCAGCGGGCAGCCTTGATTGATTTGATTGAAGGGAGGTTCATGAAATGATCAGCCGCCAACGCCCAGCGTGGTCGGGTCGCGATTATCCGGCGCTATATAAGTGCCGATGGAGTTGGTGTAATAGAGGATGCCGGATTTACTCCAGCCGTTGAAGGGCCAAACCGTATCCACGCGGATTGATTGCATGTAAATCACCGGCACATTGGTTCCGCCGGTGATGTTAAACTGCTGGATCGTGACATAGTTGGTTGCCCACACTATATTGTTCGTGCCCTTTATGGGAACATCCAGAATGTTCGTGGTGTAACCACTGTAAGTCATAGTGGCGGCATTCCAACTCGGGGATACTAATGTCAGATTGGTGATTTCATTCACTGCCGCAGTTCCCAGCGACATGTCCCATTTTGCCGAACGCACTTGCTCCACAACTTGAACCCCCAACGATTGGGCCGCCAGGGAATACCCCGTCCATTCCAATTTTACCGCGGTCAGAGTATAACACGTGAGAATGACCCCAAATAATGCCGCCACAATGGCCACGGAAACCACCACCTCCACCAACGTAAGCCCCGCCTCGCGTATTCGGCTCCCATCCGCAGCCGGCGGCCCGGCCTGTTGTTGTTTGAGTTCAAAGCGCATGGGACAATATTTCCATCACAACCATGATCACATTCTAGCACACTCCGTGCCATTATGACAAATTGAATCCCACTTTCAACACTCGCCGTTAAACATTCTTTATTTCTACCCTGACAATCAAATCTCGCACAAAACAGCTTGCAATACAAGCATCCTCCCAATCGTCACAGGGCGCGGTGTCCCTCATCGGCAATGGAATCATTTCGGTTTCAGTCAAGCTGGCTTTCCCGGATGGAGCGGCTATTCTGGTCCGGCTTTGAACGACAAATAGAATCCGGCCTTAACCCATGTCTTTTCTGCCACTGGTCAAAATCTGGCTGCTGGTCTCTGCCCTGGCCAGCGCCGCCGGCTGGTTGCTGTCGCTGCCCGGCTGGTTGAATCCGGCCGGCTACGCCATCTTTGCCTTACTGGGGCTCGGGCTGTTATTTTCGGCGCGGCGCGAGCTGGGGCGAGGCGCGGCGGGGATTTACCGGTCGCGAATCAAGTCGCGGCTGGCACGTCCGTTTCCGCTGGTTTTCACAGCGCTGGCCGCGCTGGTTTTTTTAGGCGGTGCGCTTTACCCGCCGAGCAATTACGACGGGCTGACTTATCGTTTGCCCCGCGTCCTGCACTGGCTGGCCGAGGGACAATGGCATTGGATTCATACCGGCAATTACCGGATGAACGACCGCAGTTGCGGTTTTGAATGGCTGATGACGGCTATTATTGTGGCGACCAAATCGGATCGGGCATTGTTCCTGATCAATTTTTTGCCGTTCCTGCTGTTGCCCGGCCTGGTCTTCAGCGTCTTTACCCGGCTCGGTGTGAAGGGCCGGGTGGCGTGGCATTGGATGTGGCTGCTGCCGACGGGATATAATTTTCTGCTGCAGGCGGGGAGTTTAGGCAATGATGCCTATGCGGCGGTCTACGCGCTGGCCGCCGTGGACTTTGCCTTGCGCGCCACCGCCTCGCGCCGGCTGGCGGATGTCTGGCTGTCGATGCTGGCGGCGGCGCTGCTGACCGGGGCCAAACCGGGCAACCTGCCGCTGCTGCTGCCATGGTTTGTTTTATTCGCGCCGCTGGTGCCAAAATTATTTTCCAAACCGGCCGGAAGCCTGCTGGCAATTTTGCTGGCGCTGCTCGCCTCGTTTCTGCCCAGCGCCATCTTAAACCACCTCAACTGCGGGGATTGGTCGGGCATGGCGCTGGAGCCTGCCGATATGATGGCCAAAAATCCACTGGTCGGGATTTTGGGAAATACCGCGGTGTTTTTGACGGGGAATTTTGTTCCCACCTTTTTCCCGCTGGCCGGCTGGTGGAACCAATCCATTCTGACGTTCCTGCCGGACCCAATCAACGCGTTGATCGCCGCCAACTTTCAGGGATATTTTCACCGGCTGGGTGAAATTCCCACCGAGGAAGCGGCCGGTCTGGGTTTTGGCTTGAGCCTGCTGCTGGCGGTTTCCGTGCTGGTGACGCGGCACCGCCGGCCGCATTTTACCGGCGGGGCACGGGGCGCGGTGCTGATTCTGCCCTATTTGGCGCTGCTTATTTTCTTTGCCAAATCCGGCATGATGACGCTGGTGCGATTGGTGTCGGCTTATTATCCGCTGCTCCTGCCCTTGCTGCTTTGCGGTTCCGCCCCGGCGGCGCTGGTACGCCGCCGCTGGTGGCGGCGAACGGCGCTGTGCGCGATGCTGCTGGCGGTTCCCGTCGTGGTGCTAACTCCCGCCCGCCCGCTATGGCCGGCGCGCGCCATCCTCTCAAAAATCGGCGGGGCGGGTGACCATCACGCTTTCCTAAAACGCATCTGGGAGGTTTACCTGACTTATGCGGATCGGCCGGATCCGCTGGCCCAGGTGCGCGACGCCCTGCCGGACGATTGCGCGGTGGTGGGCTTCGCGGGCACCTGCGACGACATGGATATCTCACTCTGGCGGCCGTTCGGTGGCCGGCAGGTTGAGAATATTCTGCCCGGCGACACCTTGGCGCAAATCCGGGCCCGCCGGATCTCCTACGCAGTCGTTGGCGAAGTGTTTTTGAGCGAACAGCACCAGACACTACCAGCGTGGCTGGAGCAACATCATGGCAGCCTGGTGAAATCTGTCACGGCTACCATGACCGTGAGTTTGGGACCCCGCCTCTGGCACGTCGTCCGTTTGGAATAAGCAATGATCCCAAGCCAGCATGGTTCAGGGATGAAAAAGTTGCGGGCCGAGATAAGGAAAGGCGAACGGTGATAATTTCCCCGCGCTTTCCGATGGCGGCGCATGGAATAGCATTGCCCTGTTGGAATTCCGGTTTATTTTCCCTGCCTGAACATGGCTGAAACATCCAATTACGAAATCCCATCCGTGCCGCCGGGGGTGACCCTGACGACGCTCGAACACGGCCTGTCCATCATTGTACGCGAAGATCACAGCGCGCCGGTTGTCTCCGCGCAGGCGTGGGCGATGGCCGGCAGCATCCATGAAGGCAAATGGCTTGGCGCCGGACTGTCGCACGTGCTCGAACACATGCTCTTCAAAGGCACGACGACGCGCCCCGGCAGCCGCATTGACCAGGAAGTGCAGGAGGCCGGCGGTTACATGAACGCCTACACGAGCTTCGACCGCACGGTGTATCACATTGACGTGCCCAACACGGGCGCGGTGAAGGCGATTGATATTTTGTGCGACATCATGCAGCACGCGACTTTGCCGCCCGACGAACTCGCCAAGGAAATGGAGGTCATCCGCCGCGAAATGGACATGTGCCACGATGATCCGGGCCGCCGCGCCAGCCGCCGGCTATTTGAGACGGCTTACACGAAAAGCCCGTATCGCTTCACCATCATCGGCTACCCGGACATTTTCAACGAGGTCAAGCCGGACGACATCCGCAATTATTACACCGAGAAATACGCGCCCAACAACGTCTTCTTCGTCGTCGCCGGCGACGTGAAAAATGACGAAGTGGTCGCGCAAATCAAAGCCGCTTACGCCAATAGCAAATCGAAGGCGATGCCACCCGGCGTGCTGCCGGCCGAACCGCCGCAGACCGCGGCGCGCGAAATCATCGAGGAATCGCCGGTGGAACTGGGGCACGTTCATTTGGCGTGGCATATTCCCGAACTGCGCCACGCCGACGTGCCGGCGCTTGATGTGCTCGCCGTGCTGCTCGGCAGCGGACGCAGTTCGCGCCTGTTCCAGCAGGTCCGCGAAAAGCAGGGCGTCGTGCATCATGTGGACGCGTGGACTTACAGCCCCGGATTGCCAGGACTTTTCGGCGTCAGCTCCGTGGTGGATGGCGACCAGTTTGCAGCCGCCAACAAAGCCATTCTGGCCGAGATTGAAAAAGTAAAATCGCTTTCCGTTTCCGCCGATGAATTGCAAAAAGCCGTCAAGCAGTTCATTTCCGCCACGCTGTCATTGCGCAAGACGATGGAAGGCCAGGCGCAAAACCTCGGCGGCAACTGGCTGGCGGCAAACGACCTGAATTTTTCCGAGCGTTATCTGGCGGCCGTGAAGCGCGTCACGACCAACGATGTCCAGCGCGTGGCCCGCCAATATCTCACGCGGGAAAACCGAACCCTTTATGCGCTGTTGCCCGAAGGTGCCGCGCCCAAAGCCAAGACGAACATCGAGATCAACACCGACAATGCCATCCAGAAAATTGAATTGCCGAACGGACTGCGCCTGCTGGTGAAGGAGGATCACCGCCTGCCGTTCGTGGAATTTCGCTCCGTGTTCCAGGGCGGGGTGCTGGCCGAGAACGCCGGAAACAACGGCACCACCCTGCTGCTGGCCAAGCTGCTCATCAAAGGCACGCCGACGCGCAGCGCGGAAAAGATCGCCACCGAGATCGAGTCCGTCGGCGGCAGCCTTGACAGCTATGGCGGCAACAACAGCTTTGGGGTCAACGCGGAAGTCTTGAGCGAAGATTTTCCAACCGGCCTGAAATTGCTGGCCGAGGTCATCTTGAATCCCGTTTTCCCCGCCGAGGAACTGGAGCGCGAGAAGGAAATCCAGATCGCCGGCATCCGCTCCCGCAAGGACGAGCTGCTCAAGAGCGCCAGCCTGGCCATGCGCCGCGCGCTGTTCGGCGAGACCGGCTATGGGCTCGATTCGCTCGGCACCGAGGAAACGGTGAAAAAGATATCCGTCGCGGACCTGAAATCATTCCACCAGAAGCTCACCGTGCCGAACAATTGCGTGCTCGCGATTTACGGCGATGTGAACACCGCGGCCGTCAAAGCCGCCGTGGAAAAGACTTTTGGCAGATGGCAGATGGAAAATGGCAGATCGGGAAAGTCCGACAGCTTGTCCGCCCATCTCCCATCTTCCATCTCCCATCTCCCAACCCGCGTCGAGGAAACGCGCGACAAGAAACAAGCCGTGCTCGTCATCGGCTTTCCCGGCACGACGCTGGACAGCGACGATCGTTACGCGCTGGATCTGTTGCAGGAATGTTGCAGCGACCTCGGCTCGCGCCTGTTCTTGCGCATCCGCGAACAGCTCGGCCTGGCTTACTACGTGGGCGCGCAAAATTTCGCCGGCCTCGCGCCCGGCTACTTCGCATTTTACACCGGCACCGAGCCGGCCAAGGCCGCGCAGGTGGAAATCGAGTTATTGAAGGAAGCCGAACTGCTGCGCACGGAAGGATTGACCGCCGGGGAATTGAAGCGCGCCCAGGCCAAAATCATCGGTCAGAAAAAAATCGCCCGCGCGGATCTCGGCAATCTCGCCGCCACTTCGGCCCTGGACGAACTTTACGGTCTGGGCTGGCAGCGCGCCGATTTGGACGACGCCAAATACGAGGCCGTGACGCTGGAGCAGACGAAAGCCATCGCGCAAAAATATCTCAAGCCGGAAACCGCGGTGGTTGCCGTCGTGAAGCCGGAATAATGCCGGTTTCAGTTCTTCCGCCGCCAGCCGGCGATGAACATGCCGTTGCCAGCTAAATCATCAGGCCACACCATCACTTGTGAAACATGCTCGACAGTGCGCTTCTGAAACTTGATGGCATCCCAAAACAAAGGCTCGAAGTCGGGATGAGTTGCGTTGAAATGTTCCACCACCTCGGTGGATTCCGCCCGGGTCAAAGTGCAGACGGAGAAAATCAATTTGCCGCCCGGCTTCACGCTTGGCGCGACATTTTTGAGCAGCTGCTTCTGGATTTCCGACAGCTCGCGCACATCGTTCGGCTCGGTGGTCCAGCGCGCCTGCGGATTGCGCTGCCAGGTGCCGATGCCGCTACAGGGCGCGTCCACGAGCACGCCGTCGAACTTGATTTTCGTCGGCAGCTTTGCGCCGCCCTCCCAGTGCGTTGAGCGATAATTAAACACCTTTGCCCGCCCGGCCCGGCGCTTGAGCTTGGTCAGGCGCCATTCCGCACGGTCGCTGGCCCAGATCATGCCCTTGTTCTGCATCAGGTCGGACAGATGCAAGGTCTTGCCGCCTTCGCCCGCGCAAGTATCCCACCAGGTCTCGCCCGGCTTGGGATCGCACAGCTGGCCAACGACCTGCGACGCGATGTCCTGGATCTCAAATTCGCCCGCGTGAAATTCCGGCGTCTTGAACAAATCTTCCTCGCCGCGATACAAGATTGCCTCGGGCAGCAGCGGACTCACATCCGCCGCGAACAGCGTCCGCGCCAGCGATGCGCCGGTTCCACGTTTGGCGCGCAGCCACAATTTTGGTTCGCATTGCAAGGAGAGCAGCCATTCGTGTGTGACGTCCATTTCCGCCGCCGTCCACGCCGGTACGGCTTTGGCGCGCAGTTCCGCCAGCGGAATACCGGCGGGATTCACCTGAAAGTTTTGGTTCAAGCGGATGGCAAGACGCATCTTGGCTTCCACACCGCGTTCCTCGCGCAGCCAGACGTGCCAGCGGTAATACAGAAAAACGGTCTTGGCAATCTCCGTCGCGTCGAAGGGCGCGAGGTCTTTAATTTGCTTGAGGACTTCGCGCAACGCCGCATCCGCCGGCTTATCCCTGCCGGTTTTGCGGATCACTTCCGCCGCGATGCCTTGAACATCATGAATCATGTTGTAAGAATATGCGATTGCAGCGTGGCAGCACAATGCAGACGTCATCGGCAAAAAAAATGCCGGGCTTCACTGAAGAAGCCCGGCATCTGAAAGAAATACGCGTTACGCCTTGGCGACCAACTGCCGCAACACATAAGGCAAAATGCCGCCGTGCTGGTAGTAGTCGATTTCGATGGGCGTATCGATGCGGCAGCGGACGGCGACATTTTCCGCGGAGCCATCCTTTCGCGTGATCTTCAGCGTAAGGTCCTGCTGCGGTTTGAGGTTCGCGTCAAGGCCGACGATGTCGTAGATCTCGGTGCCGTCGAGTTTCAAGGTCTGTGCGGTGGTGCCTTCCTTGAATTGCAACGGCAGCACGCCCATACCGACAAGGTTGCTGCGGTGGATGCGCTCGAAGCTCTGCGCAACCACGGCTTTGACGCCGAGGAGGTTCGTGCCTTTTGCCGCCCAGTCGCGCGACGAGCCGGTGCCGTATTCCTGTCCGGCCAGAATTACGAGCGGAATTTTCTCCGCCTGATATTTCATTGAGGCGTCGTAGATGCTGACCTGTTCGCCGGACGGCTGCAATTTGGTCACGCCACCTTCCACGCCGGGCACCATGAGGTTCTTGATGCGGACGTTGGCAAACGTGCCACGCGTCATCACGCGGTCGTTCCCACGCCGCGAGCCGTAGCTGTTGAAGTCTTCCACCGAGACGCCGTTCTCGACGAGATACTTTCCGGCGGGGGTCGTCTTCTTGAACGAGCCGGCGGGTGAAATGTGGTCGGTGGTCACGCTGTCGCCGAAAATGCCCAGCGCGCGGGCGCCGGTGATCGGCTTGATGCTGCCGGGAATCATTGAGAAATTCTCGAAGAACGGCGGCTCCTGGATGTAGGTGGACTTGCGGTCCCACTCGTAAACATTGCCGGTGGATGATGAAATTTCATTCCACTTGGGATTCTGCGCGGCGAAATCTTTGTAGAGGCGACGGAACACTTCCGGTTGCAACGCAGCCTGCATGAGATCACGGACTTCGCGGAGGCTCGGCCAGATGTCGCGCAGGTGAACGGGCTTGCCGTCCTTCCCGGTGCCGAGCGCGTCGTTTGCCAAATCAATGTCCACGCGGCCCGCGAGCGCGAACGCGACGACGAGCGGCGGTGACATCAGGAAGTTCGCCTTGATGTTCTGGTGAACGCGCGCCTCGAAATTGCGGTTGCCGGACAACACAGCGGCGGCGACCAGATTATTCTTAACAACGGCGTCTTCAATCGGTGCGGCGAGCGGACCGGAATTGCCGATGCAGGTCGTGCAGCCATAGCCGACGAGATTGAAACCAAGCTGGTCGAGATACGGCTGGAGGCCGGTCTGGTCCAAGTAGTCCGTGACCACGCGAGAGCCGGGCGCGAGCGAGGCTTTGACGGAAGCGTTCACGGTGAGTCCCTGCTCCACGGCTTTCTTCGCGAGCAAACCAGCGGCGAGCATTACGCTCGGGTTACTGGTGTTCGTGCAGCTTGTGATGGCGGCGATGAGCACGGAGCCGTGGCCGATGGTGGATTTGCCGGCAGCAAGCAGCACGTCTGCCTTGATTTTGCCGAGGTCTTCGGCCTTCATGCCAAAACCATTTTCGGTGACCGGCTTCGAGAACGCCGTGATGAATTCGTTTTTCAGCTTCGGCAATTCGATGCGGTCCTGCGGACGTTTCGGGCCGGCGACGCTGGGCAACACCGTGCTGAGATCCAATTCGATTTCCTGCGAATAAACGACTTCGCCTTTCTTCGGAATGCCCCAGAGACCTTGCGCTTTGTAATAATTTTCGTAGGTCTTGACGGCTTCGTCGCTGCGGCCGGTGGCGCGGAGATAATTCGAGCACTCAGCGTCAATCGGGAAGAAGCCCATCGTCGCACCGTATTCGGGCGCCATGTTCGCAATGGTCGCGCGATCCACGAGCGGCAGCGCGGCAGCACCGGGACCGAAAAATTCCACGAATTTGCCGACGACCTTCGCCTTGCGAAGCATCTGCGTGACGGTGAGCGCGACATCCGTGGCCGTGACCCCTTCGCGAATCGAGCCCGTGAGATGCACGCCCACGACGTCGGGCGTAAGAAAATAAACCGGCTGGCCCAGCATGCCCGCTTCGGCTTCGATACCGCCGACGCCCCAGCCGACGATGCCGAGGCCGTTGATCATCGTCGTGTGCGAGTCGGTGCCGACGAGGGTGTCCGGATAGTAAACATCGCCGGCGCTCAAGACGCCCTTGGCGAGATATTCGAGATTCACCTGATGAACGATGCCGATGCCCGGCGGCACAACCTTAAAAGTGTCAAACGCCTGCATGCCCCACTTGAGAAACTGGTAGCGCTCACGGTTGCGCGTGAATTCCAGATCCAGATTCTTCGCCAGCGAATCCGCGCCGCCGGCAAAGTCAACCTGCACCGAGTGGTCCACGACCAAATCCACCGGCACCAGCGGCTCGATGATCTTGGGATTCTGGTTCAGCTTCGCGACGGCGGTGCGCATCGCCGCCAAGTCCACCAGCAGCGGCACGCCGGTGAAATCCTGCAGCACGATGCGCGCGACCACAAACGGGATTTCCGCCGTGCGCGTCTCGTTCGCCTTCCAGTTGGCGAGTTCCTTGACGTTCGCTTCGTGGACCTTCTTGCCGTCGCAATTGCGCAGAACGGATTCCAGCACGAGGCGGATGGAAACCGGCAGTTTCGAGATGGGACCGACGCCGGCCTTTTCCAAGGCGGGCAGCGAATAATATTTTCCAGTTTTGCCGCTGCCGAGTACAAAATTCTGCAACGTGCCGAACAAATTGTGTGAGGTGCTCATTTAATTGGGTGATTAACTTAACCTTAAAACTTCGCAAGAAAATGAAGTTTGCCCGCCCCGCTGTCAAGCGAAGCGCGGGATAATTTGCCGATGGTCAGTTGGCGGCAATTCCGGTGTGGAGCAGCTCGGTGATGCGCTTTTCGAGCCGGTTGAGGTCCAGCGGCTTGGTGAAGAAATCCGCGGAATTCATCGCGGCGGTGCGTCGGGTCACGTCGCTGGATAATGCGCTCATGAAGATGACAGGGATTTTTTTTGTGTTCGGCTGGCGCTTCAAGATTTCGCAGACGGAAAGCCCGTCGAGGTCCGGCAGCAAAATATCGAGCAGAATCAAATCCGGCTTGAACTGCCGCGCCTGGCTCAAGGCGTGGACGCCGTCGCCCGCCACGAGAAATTCACAGCCCAGATTGGCGAGCCGAAACTTCACCAGCTCAATGAAGTCGTTCTCGTCATCCACGATCAAAATCCGCGGCGTCATGGTGACAACCTAGCTTGGTTTGCGCCAAACGCAAAGGCGGGCGGGTTAAATCCAGGTGACGAACCGGCAACAGAAAAGGCGCGCCTCGCGGCGCGCCTGAGAAATTACGGAGGCTTTTACTTCAGCCGGGCGAGCGCAGCCTTGACCGCCTCAAAGTTCGGCAGGTCTTTCGGCGTCGCCGTCTGTTCGCTGTATTGCACCACGCCGTGCTGATCAATGACGAACGCCGCGCGCGCGGATGTGTCGCCCACGCCGGCGAGCATTGGAAACACCACGTCGTAGGCCTTGGTCACGGTCTTGTTCAAATCGCTGGCGAGCGTGATGCCGATTTTTTCCTTTGCGGCCCACGCGGCCTGCGCGAACGGGCTGTCCACGCTGACGGCGATGACTTCCGCGCCCAGGCCGGCATAAGCGTCCAGGCCGGCGGTGAGACTGCACATTTCCGCCGTGCAGACGCCGGTGAAGGCGAGCGGGAAGAACAGCAGGACGGTGTTTTTCTTGCCGAAGTTGTTGCTCAGCTTGACTTCCACATCGGCGGGAGTCTTGGATTTGAGCGCGAAATCAGGAGCTTGGGAACCGACAGGAATAGGCATGATGATTTTTAGTTTTGAATGGTTAATTGTTAATTCTGCTGATGGGAATTTTGTAAGTTTGATTCGCGACTGTCAAACTCGATTTAGAATTAATCTAAATCAAAGCGCCGCCAGCACCTCCGCCGCGTGTTCCTCCGGTTTCACCTGCGGCCAGATTTTTTTAATTTTGCCGTCCGGGCCGATCAGGAAGGTCACGCGATAGACGCCCAGATATTTCCGGCCCATGAAACTTTTCTCGCCCCACACGCCGTAGGCCTCGACGATTTGCTTATCCTCGTCGGCCAGCAGCGTGAACGGCAGCCTGAACTTCTCCACGAACTTGTCGTGCTTCGCCACCGAATCCGGGCTGACACCCAGCACCACCGCGCCCTTTTTCTTGAACTGCGCAAACTCGTCGCGGAACGCGCAGGCCTCCTTTGTGCAGCCCGGCGTGTCGTCCTTCGGATAAAAATAGAGGATGACATTCTGTCCCTTGTAATCGGCGAGGGAGATTTTCCCGCCGCCGCTGGTTGCCACGGTGAATGGGGGGGCGACCGCGCCTTCCTTCAGTTTGAGTTCAATTGCTTTGGCCATAAATAGTCCCTGAATAAACACCAGGTTTGGGAAATATCAACTGACAGATCACTTTTTCTCCGCCGGCAAACTGGCGGGATGCGACCCGAGCTGCTGCGTGCCGTCCCAGACATAAAGCAAACCCGAGGCGGCCGTGAACAGCCCTGCACCCAGGCCGATGAGCTTCAGCCACTCCGCCGGCGCCTCCGTCCATTTCAGGAGAATGCACAGCACCACGGCCATTTGCAGCACCGTGGCGATCTTACCCGTGAGCCGCGGCCGCACGATGACCTTGCCGACGACCAATCGGACGACGATGACGCCCATGGCCTGCACCAGATCGCGCCCGATGATCGTGCCGGTGAGCCACAGCGGAATCGTCGCCAGCCAGGGCGTGTGGTTGAAGCTCAACACCACGATGCCGGACACCAGCAGCAACTTGTCCGCGAGCGGGTCGAGCACCGTGCCCAGCTCGCTCCATTGGTTGTAGCGCCGCGCGACGTAGCCGTCCACGCCGTCGAGGATGGATGCCACGGCAAAGGTCAGGATCGCCAGCAGCCGGTGGAGTTCATTGCCCGTCTCGACGTAATAAAGAATCTCCACCACAAAGAACGGAATCAGGAGAATCCGCAGAATGGTTATTTTATTCGCCGTCGTCATGGCGGGGAAAGGATGACACGAACGACCCGGATTGGCACGAATGAATTCCCGCGCCCGGTAGGCTTAAACCGCCGCCGGCTTCGCTTCGGCCTGCAGCCGGCGTTGCGGCCAGAACGGTTTGCGGAAGGCGTCGGTGAAATCGTAGCCCTGCTGGAAATCCTCGCGCGAATCCTTTTCCGTTTTGGCGAGCAGGCTGTTTTCCACCATGTTGAAGACGATGTCGCCAAAGTCGCGGCAGTTGTGCACGCCCCATTCCTCCAGCACCGTCACAGCCATCGGCCCGTATTGCTGGAGCGCGAACTGGCGGAGACCGTCGAGCAGTTCCTGGCCGGACACATGGCGGATGGCGCCCCGGTTTTCTTTGCTGATGAGCTTCTGGGTGAAATCGAGCGATTCCCGGATAAAATGATAGGCATCGCGCGCAAAACGAGGGTCTTGCGCGATAATCTTTTCCACCGTCTCATCAAAATTGACTTCTTGCATATCAAAGTTTGGCCGGCTGCACTGCTGCCGCCGGAGGATGCGCGGCGCGATACGCCTTGACCGCCCAGCCCGTCAGCAACAATCCCATGACGATGATGAGAACCCATTGTTCCTGCTTCGTCAGCCAGCTCATGGCGACAAGTTAACCGGAGAAGGCCTTTTCGGCAAGCCAAGGGCAATAGATATCGGCTTTAACCTTGCCGCTAGCGCGAGGCGTTTGTAGCTTTGCGCGCATGGCCGCCATCGGACGATTCCAGAAAGACGGGGAGGTTTTTTACGCCAAAGTGGCGGACGATGGGCTGTTTCGTGTGCGGGGCGATGTCTTCAGTTCGCCGTCGTTTGATCGGAAGCCAACTCCTCGCCGTGGCGTGAAGACGCTCGTGCCGATGGTCCCGGGCAAGATCATCGCCGTGGGTTTGAACTACGCCGACCATGTGCGCGAGATGAAGCATGAACTGCCCAAGGAACCTTTGTTCTGGTTCAAGGCCACCACCTCGCTGCTCGCCGCCGGCGGCAGGATCGAAATCCCTTTCCCCGAACACCGCACCGATTTCGAGGCGGAACTCGCCATTGTCATCGGCCGCAAGATCCGCAACGCCACGCCCCGCGCCGCCGCCCGCACCATCTTCGGCTACACCGCCGCGCAGGACATCAGCGACCGGCATATCCAGAAGGCGGATGGCCAGTGGGCGCGCTGCAAATCGTTCGACACCTTCACGCCGCTCGGCCCGTTCGTGGAAACGGAGATTGATCCGGCGGCATTGAGCATCCAGCAGTTTCAAAACGGCCAGCTTCGCCAGGATTCCAACACACGACAGCTTATATTCAAGCCCGCCGACCTGGTGAGCTTCATTTCCACGAACATGACCTTGCTGCCCGGCGATGTGATCCTGACCGGCACGCCCGGTGGCGTCGGTCCCATCCGCAGCGGCGACAAGTTGGAAGTGCGGATTCAGGGACTGGCGCCGCTCCGCAACACGGTGAGGTAACCGTTTTAGCCGGCATGCCCGGTTGTGAGATATCAACTCCGGCCAGCTTGCTCAATGTTCTCCGGCAACTTTTGCCGGACCGACGCCGGGTTTAATGGTTCGCGTCATGCGCTCGCAGACGGGCGGCTCCGCGTTCCGAATGTCGAAGTATTTGCCGGCGGTGAGCGTGATGTCGCGAAAGATGATGTTGCGAATTTGGCTGTCGGGCAGACCGTGGATCATGCCGGCATTGCGCGCATCGGTGATGGTGAGGTGGTCAAAGAGGATATTCCGAATCACCGGAATCTTCCTGGAATCACCTTTGAAGTCGGGGCGGTTGTTGTCCACATAATCGAGTTGGAGGATAATCGCGTTGGCGACGTTCTTCATCGTGATGTCGGTGTAGCGCACATTTTCGACCAACCCGCCGGCGCCGCGCATGGATTTGATGCGAATGCCGTTGTCAGCGCCGTCTATCGTGCAGTGACGGACCAGCATGTTGTGAACGCCGGCGCTCGTCTCGGAGCCGATGGAGATGCCATGGCCATGCTGGATGGTGTTGTTTTCGATCAGGATGTTGGAGCCGCCGGATTTGATCACGATGTCGTCGTCGCCCGTGTCGATGTCACAGTCGTGAATCCAGAAATTGGTGCCGGGGCCCGGGTCGATGGCGTCGGTGTTGGGGGCGCTACCATCCCAAGGCGCACGGATTTTCACGCGCTCAATGGTCAGATCGTTTATGTGTTTGGGCACGAGGTGAAACATGGAGGAGTTGCGCAGCGTGAGGTCGGCGACGAGCAGCCGGTCGCAGCCGTCGATGACGACGAGATTGGGGCGGAGGTAAATGATGCGGCCGGGCTGCGTCTTGGCGGCGTTGCGGGCGGCGCGTTCGGACCAATCCCACCAATGCTGCCCGCTGCCGTCAATCGTGCCGGAACCCGTGAGGGCAACATCGTGAAGTTTTTTGCCGGAGATGAGTGGATTAGGAACGTGGAAAACAGAGTTGGCCTCCCCTTGGGTCTTGAAGGTGGACGGATCCGGGAGGCCGAGTGCCGCGAACGTTTCAGGCGCTTTTATGACGGCCCCGGCGTCAAGGTGAAGCTCAAGCTTGGAACAAAGCGTGAATGGTGCGGTGTAAAAAACACCTTTCGGCACGACCAGCTTTCCACCGCCGGCTTTGTCGATGGCGGCGATGGCGTTCTTAAAGGCGTCGGTGTTCATCGTCTGGCCGTCGCCGACGGCTCCAAAATCAGCGAGGTTTAACGCGCGGTCGGGAATAACGGGGAGCGAGGGCTTCAAGTGTTCGGCGGTGGAGACGTCAATGTTCAGCCCATTGTGCGCTGCCGTTTGCTTTGCCGGTTCGGACTGTGCCTGAAGGTTCAAGCTGGCAGTCAACACAACCGGCGCAAGAATTTTACACAAAGCGGCAGGGAGATCGACGGATGAATGCAGGGTTGTTTTCATGGCTCATTGACCGAATTATTTTCCCGCCAATCGTTTGGCCAGCATAGCGGCGTGGAGATCAGCCGGCTGCAAGCCGCCAGGCGGGAAGTTTTCCAGCCAGCGTCCGTTGGCGGCGCGGATTTGCGGATCGCTTATCGGCAGGCCGATGAGGTTGATCATGTCGGGGCCAAAATCCTTTGGCCAGGGCATCCGGGTTTGGGAGCGAATATTCCAGAAAGTTTCTCCCGCCGCCGTGTGCATGCCGCGCTGGCCGCCGCCGCTGGATTGAAACAGGCGTTTGCCCAGGCCGGCGTCGATGTCGGTGAACAGGTTTTCATAGGACGCCCAGCGGTGATGATCCATGCACAAGTTGACCGCGTGTCCGCCGGCGAACACGCAGCCCATCGCGCTTTGCACGGTCACGTCATGGATAAACTGGCATTCGATGGCAAAGTTGGTGCAGAGGCAGTCCTGGCCTTCCAGCGTGATACCGTGATGGCCGTTGTTGCCGTCCTTGCCCCGACGCTGCGAGTCGGCGGTGATGTGGATGTTCTCCAGCGAGCAGAAAGCCGCGCCTTCGACAAAGGGGCCGTTGTCGCCGTTGCGGATGACCAGATCCTTGAGCCAGCAATGCGCGGCGGAGGCGTGGATGGCAACGGGATTCCAGCCGAGCTCCTTGAAATGTCCGGCGTAGGGACTGGCGGGGAATTCAAAGGTGACCCCTTCGATGCCCACATCGGTGACGGTGGGGCGGAACGGTTCGAGCGTCGGCTGCCATTCGGCCCGCACTTCAAAGCGCAGCCCACGATCCAGGGTGACGTCCCGGCCGTTCACCGCGCGGACGCGGAAAATCTGGCGGCATTGCCAGCGGTTCAGGCCGGAGAGATTGCCGGTCTGGTCGTGATAAAGATATTTAAGCAGGCTTTTATCGGGCGTGTCATGGACGACGAGCGTCACTTCATCGCCCGGCTTGAACAAGGGTTTCTCCAAAGTGAGCCGGTTGGCACCGCGCTGCGCCGGGGCGGTGACGCGGGTGGAAACACTTCCGGATTTCGCGTTGCGGGCTACGCCATCGCCCATCGTAAACAGGCCGCCCGCCCACGACCAATCGGTCGTCGGCGTGCCGCCGTCATTCTTGGTCCACCGCGGCTCAATGGTGTTTAAGCTCCGGCTGAAGACAAAAATGGTCTTGCCGGGGCCGGCGCCGCGCAGCACCAGGTTTGAGGTGCGGATTTTTATGATATCGCTTAAGACAAAGCGGCCGGCGGGAAGATTGATAATTTTTCCGGCCCCGGCAGCGATCGCGCTTTTGAAAGCGGCGGTGTCGTCCGTGTGGCCGTCGCCTTTGGCACCGAAGTCGCTGACGGAAATACTTTGCGAAGGGATGCGATAAGGTTCTTCGCCGCGCCGGTAACCGGCGAAGGAAAAATCGGGCAACCGGCTAACCGGCGTCCATTTTTCGCCGGCGTTGCCCCAGAGTTGCGAAACCTCGGCGCGCAATGAAGCGCCGGCCAAAAGAGCAATCGCGAACGCCAGTCGAAAGGGATGGGAGAAAATCATAAGTTTAGGGACATTCAAGGTCGGACGTTAACCGCCGGCGTCAGGTTGCAAAATAAAATTCTTCGTTCCCTGGTTCGTTTGTTGTTAAATTTCCCGCCACATGAAGTGGACACAAACTTTGATTCCGACCCTCCGCGAAGCCCCCAACGACGCGGAGATCGTCTCCCATAAACTGTTGTTGCGCGCCGGGCTCATCCGCAAGCTGGCGGGCGGCGTTTATACCTTCCTGCCGTTGGGCCTGCGCGCCATGCGCAAAGTGGAGCAGATCATACGCGAGGAGATGGATCGCGCCGGCGCTGTGGAAGTGCTCATGCCGGCGCTGCAGCCGCCGGAGATTTGGGAACAAAGCGGACGCGCCGAGACCGCGAGCAATGTGTTGTTCAAGGTCAAGGACAGCTCGGGCCGCCAGTGGTTTCTGAGTCCCACAGCCGAGGAAGTCATCACCACCCTGGTGGCAAATGAGATCAATTCCTATCGCCAGCTGCCGAAGAACTTTTACCAGATCAGCCTGAAGTTTCGCGACGAAATCCGCCCGCGCTTTGGTTTGATGCGCGCAAAGGAATTCATCATGAAGGACGCTTATTCGTTCGACACCACCGACGAGGGCGCGATGGCGGCTTACAAGAAAATGTATGACGCCTACACGCGCATCTTCGCGCGCTGCGGCTTGAAGGCGTTTCCGGTGGAGGCCGACACCGGCGTCATCGGCGGCAACTATTCGCACGAATTCATGGTGCCCGCCGAGACCGGCGAGAACGAGGTGGCATTCTGCGAAGCCTGCGGCTACGCGGCGAACATCGAAAAAGCGACGAGCGGCATCCCGAAGACGGCGGCGCGAGAAATCGGTGCGGCCATCGAGAAGTTTGCCACGCCCGGCGTGGTGACCATCGAGGCGTTGAGCAAGGAGCCTTACAAGGTTCCCGCCAACCGCCAGATCAAGACGCTGGTTTACATCACGGACAGCAAGCCGGTCATTATCTTGATCCGTGGCGATGATCAGTTGAACGAAACCAAGCTGGTGGCCCAAACCGGCGCGGTTGCCGTGCGTCCGGCCACGCCGGAAGAAATCGTACCATTGCTCGGGGCCAAGCCGGGTTCGCTCGGCGCGGTGGTGAATGTGCCGGCGAGCGTCCGGGTTTTCGCCGACGAGCGTTTGCAGGGGGCCAACGACATGACCACCGGCGCGAACGAGGACGGTTTCCATTTGAAGAATGTCTCCATCGAACGCGACATCAAGGTAACGGCGTGGTTTAATTTACGCACCGTCAGCGCCGGCGAGCCGTGCGCCAAGTGCGCGAAGCCGTTGAAGATCCGCCGTGCCATTGAAGTGGGGCACGTCTTCAAGCTCGGCACGAAATACAGCGAGAAGTTGAACGCGACCTTTCTCGACGTGGACGGTTCGCGCAAGCCGTCGGTGATGGGCTGCTATGGCATCGGCGTCACACGCACGTTGCAAGCGGTGATCGAGCAGGGGAACGACAAGGACGGCGTCATCTGGCCGTTGAGCATCGCTCCGTATCAGGTGTGCATCACGCCGCTGGCGGTGACGCCGGACAGCGTGGTGATGCAGACGGCGGAAAAGTTTTACGCGGAACTGACCGCGAAGGGCGTGGACGTGATTCTCGACGACCGCGACGAGCGCCCCGGCGTGAAGTTCAAGGATGCCGATCTGGTCGGTTTCCCGATCCGCATAGCGCTGGGCGAAAAATCGCTGGCGAAGGGCGAGGTGGAAATCAAGCCGCGCAACGGCGCGGTGCAGTTTGTGAAGATTGACGAGGCCGTCGAATCCGTGCTGAAAGTTATCGCCGGATAAACATCAGCGCGGCAGCGGGTGGAAAAGTAATTGCGCGGGGGCCTCTCCCGCCGGATTTATTTCCAAAGTGCAATAGCCGCCGTCGTTCAATAGCTGGCAGCCGGCAAGCGACGGGCAGAGCTGGACGTGAAACGGCTTCCAAAGGTGCGACTCGGACAGAGCGGTGGAAAGTTTGCGGACAGACGCGCCGAGAAAATTGATGGGTGGAATGCCGGAGAGCAGCCGGCTTTTCCAAAGGATCAGCCGCGAATGCAAATGGCCGATGACGGTGAGTTCCACCTGCGGCAACCGGCGGCGGACGATTTCCTCACGCCAGAGAAACGGCAAAGCCGTGGGATCGTGACAGAACAGGATGACGCGCTGCTCCGGACGCAGGCCGTCAAAAGCAGCGCGGATTCCGGCAAGATGATTTTCCCGGAGACGCTGCCATTCCGCGAGTTCGGCAGGCAAGGTTTCGTTTTGATGAGCCGGCAGAGCAATCAATGATGAGGTGACGCCGAGTAGCAGGTAATTGCCGAATTCCAATTTCCAAAAAGGATTCAAGCCGAGTTCACCTGTGGCGCGCTGCCAGCTTTGCAATCGCATTCCGCCCAGTCCGCCAAAGAGTGTTAGCTTGCCAAAATCATGGTCACCGGGCACGAGCCGAATTTTATCGCCGAAGCGGGCGCGGATTTTGCCGGTACATTCCTGCACGCTTTTGGCGGCGGCATCATCGCTCACCCCCACGAACGCGGTGTCGCAGGTGTAATCGCCGTTGGCCACGAGGAAATCGGGCTGGAGGTCCAGCGCGAGAAAACGGTCAAGCTGTCGGCCTTGCTCGAGCGGATGGCGCATCCAATAATGATGCCGGTAGAAACGGGTGAGCGTGCGGAGCAGGGGATTGCGAATGATCCGCAGTTCATAATCGTCGCCGCGAGTTTGTTCGCCGGCACCGGCGTAGTGGATGTCGCTAATGACAGCGATGCGAAAACGAGCTGGCCGTGAAACATCGGTGGCGGGCATGATTTCCAGCGGCAAGTTATTTTTTTTGGTCGAGACTCTCGCGCACCATTCGCGTCAGGTCGGCGTAAGAGTAAGGCTTGGGCAGAAAGCGCGAGTTGGTTTCAGCTAAAAACTTCTGGCTCACGACATCGTCGGAATAGCCGCTGGTGAATATGACGCGCAGACCGGGTTGTTCCTTCAGCATTTGCTCGGCAAGTTCCAGGCCGGTGATGCCTTCGGGCATTTTCATGTCGGTAAGGAGCAGGTGGATTTCATGACGGTGCTGCTGCCAGACCCGCCGGGCATCGCGGCCGGAGCCGGCTTCCAGGACGCGGTAGCCGCAGTCGGTCAGAAAATCCCGGGCCATCTCGCGCAAAATCATTTCATCTTCCACGACCAGCACGGTTTCCGAGCCGCCGCAAATGGACGGAGCGGGCAAGACAGTTTTCTCCTCGTCCGGCAGGGCGGCTTCGCTGGCCGGGAAATAAATGGTGAAAGTGCTCCCCTGGCCGGATTCGCTGACAACGTCCATCCAGCCGGAATGTTGCTTGACGATGCCAAAAACCGTGGCGAGGCCGAGGCCGGTGCCTTTGCCGACTTCCTTGGTGGTGAAGAACGGTTCAAAAATCCGGGCGCGCACCGCCGCGCTCATGCCGCAGCCGGTGTCGGACACCTGCAGCCGCACAAAGCTTCCCGCCCGCGCGTCGGGATGCTGGCCGACATATTCCTCGCCCACCCAAAAATCATCCAGCGCGATGGTCAACGTGCCGCCTTGCGGCATCGCGTCATGGGCGTTGACGGCGAGATTCATCAGCACCTGTTCGATCATGCCGGGGTCGCCGTGAATGGCGGCAATTTTTTCCGGCGATTCAAAGCGCAGCGAAATGGTCTCACCCAGCATCCGGCACAGCATTTTATTCAGGTTGGCCACGAGCTGGCGCAAATCCAGCGGGCGCGGCTGCATCACGTTTTTGCGGGTGAACATGAGCAGTTGGCGCGTCAATCCGGCGGCGCGCTCCGCCGCGCCATAGACCGTGAGCACGGCGTCCAGATCGTCCGGCGCGAGCGTCGTCTTGGTGAGCAACTTACTCGACTGGCCCTGAATAATGGTCAGCATGTTGTTGAAATCATGCGCCACGCCGGCGGCGAGCTGGCCGATGGAATCCATTTTTTGCGACTGGCGCAACTGTTCCTCCAAGTTCAGCCGGCCGGTGATTTCTTCTCCGTAGCAATGGACGACCTGACTCGCCGGCACCGGGTGCAACGACCACGCCAGCGTGCGTTTGCCGATGTGGGTTTCCAGGTCCGCCTTGCTCCGGCCGGTTTGCAGGCAGTCGGCGGCGATCTCGCTGAGATTTTCCGGCAGAATTTCGCGCGGATGTGATTTCCCATTGGACAGCGCCAGCTGCTGTGCGGCGGCGTTGAAATAATTGACCGCGCCGTCGGCGGCCAGTTCCAGCGCCGGGTTTGGATTTTCCTTCACAAACGCGGCCAGTTGCTGCAGCGCCAGTTCGGCGCGCTTGCGTTCGGCCGCCATGCCGATGGTGTTGGCGGCGGCGAGCAGGAACTGGATTTCCTCGGAACTGAATTCGCGCCGGTTGGTGGAAAAAACCGCCAGCACGCCGAATGGCCGGCTGCGCGTCGGAATGGCCGCCGTCACGCCGCTGACCACGCCGTGTTCTGTCAGCAGCGGATGCGGCTGGAACCGGGTTTGTGCCGCATAATCAGCAACAACCGCAACCTCGCCGGTACCGGCGCTGAACCCGGCTTGCGAATCGGTTTCGTCAAAAGGCATCGCCTGTCCGATGCGGTCGGATTTCCAACCGCTGCCGGCCAGCATCAGCAACCGGCCGTCTGGCAGCCGCTGGAACACGGCGGCGTATTCAATCATCAGCATCTGGCTGGTCAGCAGTGCGCCCTGGGTGAACAGCACGTTCAAATCATTGTTCGTCAAGGCGCACTGACCCAGCGCCGCCACGATGGTTTGTTGATGTGCCTGATCCAGTAATTTCTTCTCCGCCCGATCTCGTTCCATTTCGCGCTGCTGGAGCGATTCCGCCAGTCCGTCAAATTTTTCCGCCAGCAGACCGAGTTCGCCTTCGGTATTTTTCAGGCCGGTCCGCGCCTCCAGGTTGCCCTTGGCGAGTAGTTTGGCGGTATGGGTCAGGGTTCTTACCTGGCGCAGGATGAAATGTTCCCCGCCATACCATGCCGCGACCAGCGCCAGCACGCCGACGCTGAAGCTTTCCCAAGGCACGCCCGAAGCATATTGGCGCAGCCATTCCGGGGCGAATCGCCAGAACCAATCCTGATTGATGATGAAAATGAGAACCAGCGCCGGCGAAATCCACAGAAAGACACTTGCCACCAGTTGCATGCGCAGGCTGGAAAACTTTTTAATGACTTTGTGGGTGATGCTTATGCGTGGAATATAGTTGACCCCCGGCCCGACGGAAGCAATTTCAATTGTCGCTCGTCACGGCCGGCGCGCGGCCGCGCGGCAGTTTGCCCAGGTGGAAAATCAGAAACCCGTGCAGCCATTGGTTCAATTCTGCCGATTGGGCTGATGTGGGTTTTATGCGGAGAAGGCGCGGCCAGTCTTCTGTCGCCAGCAACTGGGAGATTTTTTTCGCCCCCGGCGTCAGGTACGATGACTCCGGGTCCGGCGTCAGTCCGAGTTCGCCGAGGAGTTTGAGCTCCAGAGCAAAAATACCGTGCGATGGGAGCGACTGGCGGCAGAGTACTTGGAGAAATGCTGCCAGCAACCTGAATATTTCCGGCAGCGGCGTCTCGGTTTCCGTCGCCTGTTCCAGAAATGCGGCGGCGTAGGCCGCTTGCTGGAGTTTCAAAAGGTCATGGCGGAGCGCCCCGTGGGTTTTCCGTAACTTCACTTCGCGGAGATTATGCAACTCCGAACGGCGGCTGCGGCTGAAAGAGAAATCCGCGGCGTAAAACAAATCCAGCTTGCCCGCGAATGGTGAAGCAGAACGGCGCGCGCCCTTGGCCACGGTGGCGATGCGGCCAAGTTCCGGCGTGAGCCAATGGACGATGAGGCTCGTTTCCGTGAGCGGGCGCGTGCGCAGGATCAGGCCGCTGGCAGTTTCGACCTTCACTTTTTCGGAAGCTGTTCCGGCGCGATGGAGCCGAGGCTGACGATGTATTTGATGCCTTCAGCCACGCTCATTTCCAGCTTCGTCACCTTGTCTTCCGGCACCAGCACCAGAAAACCGGAGGTTGGATTCGGCGTGGTGGGAATGAAGACGGCGACAACATTCTCCTTCGTCTTTTGCTGCACCTCGGCGTGTTGCTCGCTGGTGATGAAACCGACGGAATACATGCCGGCGCGCGGAAACTCCACCAGGACGACGGTCTTGAACGAGTTCTTGTTGCCGGAAAACGCCTCGTTGACCTGCTTGATCGCACCGTAGAACTTGTTCATGATCGGCACGTTCATCATCGCCACGTCGAGCCATTCGATCAGACGCTTGCCGATGTAATACCGCGCCAGCACGCCAACGATGGAGATCAGGACGGCCGCCAGCAGCAGCGCCAGCAGACTCCAATGCCAGAACATCGGGCCGCTTTGGCCGTTTTCATAGACGGCCTTCGGGGCGAGCACATAAGGAAGGAAAAACAGCAGGGTGTCCGTAAAGCTGGAAATGGTGCCAAACAGCCATTTGACCACCGCCAGTGTCAGCAGCGCCGGCAGCGCCACCGCCAGCCCGGTGAAGAAACTCGCCCGCCACCGCGCAAAAATTGATTTTCTCATGGAGCCATTTTAACCGTCCGCAACATTTGTGCGAGTGCAAATCTTTTTTCCAGCCGGCGCACCAGCCGGTTTTCCTCGCGCTTCATCGCGCGCCGTAAATCCGGCTGCAGATCGTCGTAGCCCAGCAGGTGCAAAACGCCGTGGATCAGGTAGCGCACCATCTCCGACGACCAGTTGGTCCCGAATTCTTTCGCCTGGGCGACCGCATCATCCACGCAGATAAACAGTTCACCGTGAATTTGGGGGTTGGGAGATGGAAGTTGGGAGTTAGGGGGGGAGTAGTCAAAGGTGATGACATCCGTCGAGCCTTCGTGCTGGAGAAACTGCCAGTTCACCTGCGCCATTTTCTTTGCGCCGACGAGATGGATGCCAAGTTCCGCCGAAGTGATTTCCAGTTCCACGAACAATTCCTCCACGATTTGCTTGAGCAGGCGCGCGTTGATTTTCTTCGTCCGCTGGCGGTTGATAATTAAAACATCCATTTGTGATATGCTATTTACCAAGAGGCCGGCAATTTATGCGGAGCGCGTAAATCGTAAATCACTTGGTTTTGGCTTGGCCGCGATGTTCCTCGTAGGCGCCGATGATGCGCTGCACCAGCGGATGCCGCACCACGTCGCGCTTGGAAAATTCGACGACCGCGATGCCCTCCACATTTTTCAACGCGCGATGGGCTTCGATCAGGCCGGACTGTTTATGCGGCGGCAGATCCACCTGGGTCTCGTCGCCGGTGATGACCGCCTTGGAGCCGTGGCCGAGCCGCGTGAGAAACATCAGCATCTGCTCGGTCGTGGAATTCTGCGCCTCGTCCAGAATGATGAACGCGCCGTTCAGCGTCCGACCGCGCATGTAGGCCAGCGGCGCGATCTCAATCGTGGCGCGCTCCATGTGCTTGGCGATTTCGTCGGCCGGCAGCATGTCATGCAGAGCATCATGGAGCGGACGCAAATAGGGGGTGATTTTTTCCAGCAGATCGCCCGGCAAAAATCCCAACGCCTCGCCCGCCTCCACCGCCGGCCGCGTCAAAATGATCCGCGAAACGCTGCCTGCGCGCAGCGCGGACAGCGCCATCGCCACCGCGAGATAGGTTTTGCCGGTGCCCGCCGGGCCGATGCCGAAAGTCACGTCATGCTTGCGGATGGCATCGAGATAATTTTTCTGCCCGACGGTTTTCGCGGTCACGCCGGGCTTGCGCTCGTGCGTGGTCACGCGGTCGCCGACCATTTCCTTGAGCTTGGTGCCGCCCTCGTGCTTCACCACGTTCAGCGAGTGCAGAAACTCGCGGTTCTTCACCGGCGAACCGGCCTTGAGCAGGCTTTCCAGCGACGCGAACAGGTGCTTGGCGCGTTCAATGTCGTTTGCCGTGCCATCGAGCTTGATCCAGCCCTCGCGCGCGGTTGCCTTGACCCCCAGCTCGGTTTCGAGCAGCGCCAGATTGCCCGGCTCGTGGTTGAACAACTGCTGCGCGAATCGCGCGTTTTCAAAATGAAGGGTTTCCGTGGCCACGCTCAGCTCCGGTCGTTGCGCGCCGCCGAAATGTAGTAGAGCAATTCCATCACGCTGGTCACCAGCGCGGCCACGTAGGTGAGCGCGGCGGCGTGAAGCACTTGGCTCACGCCCGCGCGTTCATCCTCGCGCACGAGGCCGAGGCGGAATAGCTGTTCCTTGGCGCGGCTACTGGCGTCGTATTCCACCGGTAAAGTGACGAGTTGAAACAGTGCCAGCACTGAGAAAATCACGATGATGATGGGCAACACCACTTTCATCAGACCCAAAATCAAGCCCAGGAAGAAAATGCCCATGTAAGCAAAACTCGCGAACTGCGTCACCGGCACCAGCGCCATGCGCAAATTAAATAAGCCGTAGGCCGCCTGATGCTGGAGCGCGTGTCCTGCCTCGTGTGCGGCCACGCCGACGGCGGCGATGGAGTTGCCGTGAAAATTATCCGACGACAGAAACAGTGCGCGTTTGGTCGGGTCGTAATGGTCGCTCAAGCGGCCTTCGACTTCCTCGACCGGCATTTCTGTCAATCCGGCGCTGTCGAGTATCCGCCGCGCGGTTTCCGCCCCCGTCCTGCCCGATTCCACCGGCACCTGACTGTATTTACCATAGATCGAATGCAGTCTAATCTGCGCCCAGATGCCCAGCAGCAAGCCGGGCAGTGCGAACAATAAATATTTTGGATCAAAGAAAAACATAAGTTTGTTTCAATAAATCATGGACAACGTGACCGGTAAACCATTCAACGAAACACACCATTCATCAGAAGATTAAAGCATAATCCGCCGCCCCGGGCAATACGGATTGGATTTAACCAGGCCGAGGCTGTTTCAGGGTTGCTGGATGTCCCGGGTGCTGCCCGTGGTTTTGATGAAGCTGATGGCGCCGGGCGGGACCGGCGCGTTGCGGATGCTGGCGCCCTTCACATTGTTGAGCACGATGACCGGATCCGTGCCGGCGCTGGCCACCTTAAAGCCGTCAAGTTCCAGGCGGCGCACGTCATCGCACACGAGGGCCGGGCGGTAATCTTTTCCCGAAACGCGCAGAGTTACGTTTTTGAACCGGATGCCTTCGGCATGCCGGCAATAAAATCCCCAAGCCGGCAATGTGCCAAATCGGGTGCATTCGGGGTAATTGGTGACGGATTCGGTGACTTTATCCAGCTTGTCCCAGCGGTTTTGCCGGGGCTGCGGCGTGCCGCCAATGCCGCCGTAGGTGATGCTGACGTTTTCGATGGTGACATCCTGCACCGGCTGGCCCGGCTGGCCGGTGATCGAGGAGGTGACCAGCGTGTGCGGGTTGTATTTATGCTTTTCGTCCGGATATTTGTTCATCTGTCCCACCGGCCGGTCCGGGATTTCCGCCGTGACATCGCTGATGGTCACGCCGTGCAGTTTGCCGATTTCACCGCGAAGGTTGCGATGGCCGAGGCGGATAAAAATGGCGTTGCTGGTGTCCGTGATCTTGATGTGGGAAACGTTGACGTTTTCCATCAGGCCGCCGTCCACGATCTCCAGCGCGATGCCGCTGATGTAGGTGTCGTAAATCTCCAGGTTGCGGCAGGTGACGTTCTTGAATCCGCCTACCGAGGCCGTCCCGAACTTGAGGGCGTTGCAGGTGGAGCGCACGCGGCAGTTCTCCACCAAAACGTCGGCGCAGGCGCGGCTGGAAGATTTCAGGCAGATGCCGTCATCCTCCGAATCCACATCGCAGTTCCGCACGACCGTGTGCGTGCAGCCGTCAATGTCAATGCCGTCGTTGTTGAAGGCGGCGTTGCTGCGCACGGTGACCTTTTCCATCGTCAGCCCATCGCAATTCACATAATGCTGCACCCAGCAGGCACTGTTCCTGAGGGTGATGTCCCGGACCGACACGCGGGCGCAATTGCGGAAATTGATGATAACCGGCCGCTCGCCCTCGTTGGCGTTGGGCAGCTTGTGTTCGGCGAAAAGCCGCTCGGTTTCGGCGCTCAATTCCCGACCCTGGCCGTCAATCACGCCCTGGCCGATGACGGCGATGTCTTCCTGCCCGTCCGCCAGCAGCAAGCCGTGAAAATACAATTTTTGATAGTCCGCGCGATGGGTGCTGCCCAGCAACGTCGCGCCTTCGTCCAATTGCAACGTGACGTGACTCTTGAGATGAATTGACCCGCTCAAGTATTTGCCCGGCGGCAAAATCACCGTGCCACCGCCCGACTTGGCGGCGGCGTCAATGGCCGATTGCAATGCCGTCGTGTCCATGCTTTTGCCGTCGCCGGTGGCTCCAAAATCCTTGACGTTGAAATTAGCACCGCCGGCCAGGGCGGCGGTGGACAGTCCCAGCAAGAGGGTCAGAAACGCTGCCAGACGTTGAGCGCGCATTAGGATGGAAAAATTGATCATGCCCAAAATTACCGTGCACCGAGAAATTTGAAAATCTTTTACGACGGCTTATTTGCTGCCACACATTATCGCCGTCAAATCCCGGTTTTTGAACCGCACCATGTCAAAGCCTTGGACACGACAGCGGAAGCCATTCGTGATCGGCAAGGAGCCGAGTGCTTTTGTCGGGACCACCAATATGAACGGCGGCGTATTGGTCAGAAAATCCTTCGCCTGATTTTCGTCGCCCAGCGTCACGGTGTTGGTGACGACCCCGCGAAATTTCCAAACCAGGCTCGATTCCGTGAACCCGAAGCAGCCCACCTTGGTCTCCGCGTGCACCTGCGGTCGCACGGCGTCCCACAATCTTTCCGTGAGCAGTTGATGTTTCACCAGCGAAGTCGCGCCCAGCGTCAGCGCCAGAATCACGGCTACCATCACGGCCAGGCGTTTGCCGAACCAGACGAAGGAATTTTCGTCCGCGCGCAGTTGCAGCGCCAGCCAGAGCGCAAGGCACGGAAAAGCCGGCATGGTGTAATGCGGCAGCTTCGTGCGGACGAGCGAAAAGGCGGCGAACACCGCCAGCGCCTGCACCAGCAGATACCAGCCGACAAGGTCTTGCCCGCGCTGCGGCCACCAGCGGCGCAGCCCGCCGGGCACGCGCGTGCTCCACGGCAGAAAACTAACGAAGAACGTCACGAAATAAACCGGCAGCGTGGCGATGAACCCCAGAAGCCCGGCAAGACCGTGGCCGTCATTCACGCCGGTCGAGCGATGCAGCACGTGTTCGCCCATGCCCACCTTGAAAAACGCGCCCTGCGTCTGGAGCAGCGCCGGCACGCCCCAGCATGCCGCCAGCGCCAGCGTGACGCCTAGGCCGGCGAGGGTTTCGCCCAACGGCAGGCGGAAATCATTTTTTCGGAATGCCCGCCCAAAAATCATTCCCGCCAGCGGCAGCCACGCCACCGGCCCTTTCGCCAGAAAACCGAGCGCGAGCGTGATGTAAAAAATCCACCACCAGGTATTGCGGCGCGATAATTTGGGGCGCGTCAGTTCCCAGCCGCTCCAGACGGCCAGCGTGGTGAAGAAAACCATCGCCATGTCGGCAGTGGCAACGCGGCCGATGATGGCGACGTGCAATCCCGCCACAAACATTGCGCCGGCGATGAACGCGGTCTTGGCGTCGCCGGAAATTTTCCGGCCCCAGCGCACGAGGAGGAGGGCGGTGGCGGTGGTGAACAAGACGGATGGCAGCCGCGCGGCAAACGGATTTTCGCCAAATACTTTGTAGCTCGCCATCTGGCACAAATAGATTAAAACCGGCTTGTCAAAGCGCCACACGCCGTTGAACCACGGCACGACGTAATCGCCGCGCTGAAGCATCTCGCGCGAGGCTTCGGCAAAACGTGTCTCGTCACGGTCGGTGAGCGGCAGAATCCAGTTGCCCGCGAGCAGCAATGCGAGGCTCAACAGCAAAATGGAGCGCTGGGGTTTCGCGGCAATTTTTTCCAGCCAGGATGACATCAGGCGGAGTCTAGCAATTTGGATTTTGCTTTGCCAGTGCAACGCATACACTCGCCGCATGGTCGCCCCGCGTCAAAATCTTTGGAACACACTGCTGTGGCTGCTGGCCGGCGGTGTGCTTCTGTCCGTGGCGTGGCGGCTCGATGCCCGCGTAGACGCCGCGCTTGACGTCACGGGACGGCCCGCGCTCCACCAATTTGCCTGGTGGTGCTCTAAAATCGGCGAGGGCTGGGTGCCCGCGGCGGCGGGAATATTGTTTGCGATTTTTTTTGTGCTACTGAAGCGCCCGGGCGTGGCGGGAAAGATTGTTTTCGTAGTCCTGACCTGCGAACTCACCGGACTGGCCGCGACCATTCTGCGTGTGTTGTTCGGCAGGACGCGGCCGCTGGCGCACGTGCCGCAGGGGTTTTATGGCGTGTGGCATGACGGCCACTGGATCATCGGCAAGTTTGAGTTCAGCGCATTTCCGTCCGGCCACGCGGCCACGGCGGCGGGACTGGCGGCGGCGGCGTGGCTGGTGCATCGTGGCTGGGGCGCGTTGGCCATGCTTTATGCGGCGGCTGTGATGTGGTCGCGCATCGCGCTGCAATGCCATCATCTCTCCGACGTGGCGGCGTCAACGCTGCTGTCCATCCCGCTGGCGATGATATTGAAACCGCTGCTGCTGCCGTCCGTGGAATTCCAATTAGGCAACCTGAGTCGTGCGTTGCGGAAGAAGTGAGACGTGATGTCTTGTGGAAATGAAAAGGCCATCGCCCATGAATGGGGAGGGCCTTTTATTGGTTCAACCGGTCAAGGCTGATAAAGGAAATACATTAGGCCGGCGCGGAGTTTGGGGCCTTCCACCCCGAGGTTGAGCTTGATGTCGTGCGCCTGGCCGCTTTGGCTGAACAGTGAGAGAAGATTTGATAGGTCGTAGCGTTCGCGGTATTCGACAAGGTTGGCCGAGGGGATGTGGGCTAGGCTTATGGCGCGATCCACCGCGTCATCAAAGTTGCCAAGTTCATCCACGAGGCCGAGATCGAGCGCCTGCTTGCCGGAGAGCACTCGGCCATCGGCGAAATCCGCCCAGTTTTCGGCGAGCGCCTTGCCGGATTTCTTGTTCAACTCATGCGCCGCGTCCCGGCCCTCGGCCACGACGTCCTTGAATTCCTGATAGGTCTCATCAATCAAGCCTTGCACCATCGCGCGTTCCTCGCCGGGGATTTCGCCGAGGGCGCGCTCGCCACTTAACATATCCTTGAACTTCCCGCTCTTGTAGGTCATCGGCGCGACGCCGATCTTGTCCATCAAACCGCGATAGTTCCAGCCATGCATAATCACGCCGATGCTGCCGGTGATGGTCAGCTTGTTGGCGACAATCCAGCGGCTGCCGGAGGAGATATAATAACCGCCGGACGCCGCGAGGCTGCCCATGGAGCAGATCACCGGCTTGCCCTTGCGGCCAGGTTTGCCATGGTCGTCGGCTTCGTCCGACTGAAACGCGCGGATAGCCTTGCAAATTTCATCGGAAGCCAGCACTTCGCCGCCAGGGGAATCCACTTTCAGGATGACGGCTTTCACGTGCTTGTCATCGCGGGCGCGGTCAAGCTGCGCCTGAATCACGTCCACCATGTTGTTGCCGCTGCCGTCAGATTCGTGGCTAGTGATGATGCCATCCACCGCGATGATGGCAATTTTGTTTGCCGACTTGTTGTTTTCCAGAGTGAATTCCTCCAGCTTCGGTCCGGCCTCGCGCGCGGAGCCAAACGCCTCCGTGTGGAGGCCGTTCCGGAAGGAAAGCGCGTTGCCAACGAGTTGAGCGAGATTGCCAAACAGGCTGAATACCAGCAGCACCAGCAGAACGATGGCGAAAATCATCCAGCCGCGACGTTTGGGCGGCAGCGGTGCCGGCGCGATGACCGGCGGCGGTGTCGACGGAGAAATGGGTGGTATTTCCATACTGGGCGCAACCTAGCGCAAACAGGGCGGGGCGGCAAGCGTGGATGGATGCAGCCTCTCGCGTTGGAAAATTGACACCGCCGCCTTGCCTCTCTAGGCTTTGCCGATGTCTCGACTGCCGTTTGAATTTTTCCTCGCGCTGCGCTATCTGCGGCCCAAACGGACTTTTGTCTCCATCATCACCCTGATTTCAGTTCTGGGCGTGGCGCTGGGCGTGGCCGTGCTCATCATTGTCATCAGCGTGATGAGCGGCTTTGACCACGACCTGCGTGGAAAGATTCTCGGTTTCAACGCGCACCTCACCGTCTCGCAGGCTGGCAGCACGATGAAAAATTATTCTGCTGTCACCAGCGTCATTTCGCGCAATTCGAAAGTGAAAGGCGTCTCGCCGTTCGTCTTCGGCCCGGTGCTGATCGAGACATGCGGCGACACCAACCGCCCCTCGTTGCAGGATGCGCCGATGCTGCGCGGCATCAATCCCACCACGGAAGGCAAGGTCAGCAACCTACCCAATGAAATCATTGCCGGGAAATATGATTTGAGCGGGCGCGGACTGCTGGTGGGCGCAGACTTTGCCAATAATCTGCATTTGGAAGTTGGGGATCATCTTTCCATTTATTCCGCCCGCGAAATCAAGAAAATGAAGGCGGCGCACGACCAAAAAGCCGATGAGGCGATTCTGCCGGACGATTACGAGGTGCGCGGCATTTTTGATGCCGGTTATTATGAATACAACTCCCGCGTCGTCGTCGCCTCGCTCGACAACGCGCAGGATTTATACGACCTGAACGATTCGGTTCACGGTTTGTTCGTGATGCTCGACGACCCGTATCAGGCTGGTATGGTGAAACAAGAATTGTACCGCGCGCTCGGCGGGAAATATTTTGTGTCAACGTGGATGGAACAGAGTTCCGGCATCCTCAACGCGCTCATTGTCGAGAAAAACGTCATGTTTTACCTGCTGTTCTTCATCGTGCTGGTTGCCGCACTTTGCATCTTGAGCGCCCAGATCACCTTTGTCATCCAGAAGACGCGCGAGATTGGGATGCTCAAGGCGCTCGGCGCGTCGAAACTGCAAATCTCCGGCATCTTTCTCGGTCAGAGTGCCATCATCGGCGTCATCGGCGTCGCCTCCGGTTACGGCTTGGGGATGCTGGCGGTGACGTATCGAAATGAATTTCTTCACCTGATGCGGCGCGTGACCGGGTGGGAATTGTTCCCGGCCTCGGTCTATGGTTTTGGCGAACTGCCCGCGCTCATCACACCCGGCGATGTGGCGGTGATCTGCGTCAGTTCATTTATCATCTGCATTCTCGGCGGACTGTTGCCCGCGTGGAATGCGGGTCGGTTAAAACCCGTGGAGGCGCTGCGTTATGAGTGAACCGCTGCTGTCCGCGCGCGGACTGAAGAAGACCTACATCGTTGGCAAACGCACGCTGGAAGTCCTGCGCGGCGTGGACGTGGACATTGCGCGCGGCGATTTCGTGGCGTTGCGCGGCGCGTCCGGTACCGGCAAAAGCACGCTGCTGCACCTCATTGGCGGCCTCGACACGCCGTATGCCGGTGAAATCTTTTTCGCCGGGCAAAATGTCTCGCGGTTTTCCGAGGGGGAATTGACCCGTTTCCGCAACCTCCGTGTCGGTTTTGTTTTTCAGGCGTATCACCTGTTGCCGGAACTGACCGCGCTGGAAAATGTCTGTCTGCCCGCCCGCATCGCCAGGATTTCCACCGGCAATGCCGCGAAGCGGGCAGGGGAGCTGCTGGCGCGCGTCGGCTTGCAGGATCGGCTGGATCACAAGCCCTCCGAGCTTTCCGGCGGCGAACAGCAGCGCGTCGCCATTGCCCGCGCCCTCATCAACGAGCCGGTGTTGCTGCTCGCCGACGAGCCGACTGGAAATCTGGATTCCAAGACCGGCGGGGAGATCATGGAATTGCTCCAATCGCTTCGCGTGGAAAAACAGATGACGCTGGTCATCGCCACGCACGACGCCAAAGTGGCCGCCGCCGCGCCGCGCGTCATTCAACTGGTAGATGGGATGATCCAGCCATGAGTCGCGACTACTGGGAAAACCGCTATCAAACCGGCGACATGCAATGGGAAAAAGGCGCGCCGGCGCCCGGCCTCGTGGATTTTCTGGAGGCGCATCCAGAAATACAACACGGAACGGTCTGTGTTCCCGGCTGCGGCACCGGCCACGATGTCCGTGCCTTTGCCGCCGCCGGATTTGAGGCCTTTGGTTTCGACCTGGCGCCGAGTGCGATTCGATTGTGCGAGGAAAAAACCAGAGCCGCCGGGCTGGTGGCAAAATTTCAGCTCGCCGATTTCCTGAGTGATGAGCCGCCGCTAAAATATGACTGGGTGTTTGAACACACGCTCTTCTGCGCCATCCAGCCATCGGAGCGCAATGAATATGTCCGCGCCGTTTTGCGCTGGCTGAAGCCGGGCGGTCAGTATCTGGCGGTGAATTATTTTCTCTGCGATCCGGACGGGCCGCCGTTTCCAACGACGCGCGAGGAACAACTAAAAAGATTATCGCCGCACTTTGACCTGGTTGCTGACTGGACGCCACGCTCCTATCCCAACCGGGAGGGCAAGGAACGGATGTTCTGGTGGTCCTTGCGTACGGCCACCATTGCTAAAAACGATTAGCAGATTATTATTTGCCATGCTTGAAGACCGCGACTATATGCGCCAGCCGGAATTCCGCGAATCGTCCTTTCGCGGCCCGCGCTGGTCGTGGACGCTCGTACTGCTCATCGCCTATGCCGCAATGTTTCTGGCGGAAGTGTTCGCAGGCAGATTTACGGTGGACAAAAGTTATGTGTTCGGCTATCTCGCCTTGAGCAAGGAAGGCATCGAACGCGGCTATGTCTGGCAACTGGCGACATATCAATTCATGCACGCCGGCTGGCTGCACCTGTTTTTAAACTGCTGGGCCATCTACACTTTTGGCCGGGAGCTGGAAATCCTGCTGGGCGGCAGAAAATTTCTCGCGCTGATGTTTTCCAGCGGCATCGTGGGCGGCGTGTTTCAAGTGCTCGTCGCGCTGGTGTGGCCGCAATACTTCGGCGGTCCCGTGGTGGGCGCGTCCGCCTGCGCCTTCGGCCTGGTGGCGGCGTTCGCGCTGATTTTCCCCGAACGCGAGCTGACGATGCTGATTTTTTTCGTGGTTCCGTTGCATTTACGGGCGAAGACCCTGCTGATTGGCTTCGTGGTGCTGGCGGTGACTGGCTTCGCCTTTCCTGATATCATGCCGGGAGTGGCCCACGCCGCGCATCTCGGCGGCATGGCGATGGGCTGGTTCTTTGTACGAAAAATTATGCAGGGCGATTGGTCGCGGCTGGAAGGCGCGCTGCGGCTGGGAAGTAAAACGAAATGTTCTGTCTCCGCACCCAAAATGCGCGAGGAGGAAGTTGTCAGTGATTTTATGGCGAGCGAGGTGGATCCGATTCTTGATAAAATCTCCACGCACGGCATCCAAAGCTTGACGGCGCGGGAACGACAAATCCTCGAATCTGCCCGCCAGAAGATGGCCAAGCATTGATTTGCGCCGCCGCGATTTAAGATTTCAACGATTCCGCAGTTCCGATATTCTTATCCCATGATTACGCGCTATTCGCGCCCCGAGATGCGGGCGATCTGGACCGACGAAAACAAGCTCAAGATCTGGTTGCAGATCGAATTGCTCGCCAGCGAAGCGCTGGTGAAGGAAGGCGTCGTGCCGGCGAAGGATTTTAAGAAAATCAAGGCCGGCTGCGACCAATGGTTCGCCGATCTGCCCGGCCTGGTCGCCCGCCAGCGCGAATTGGAAAAAGTCCTCAATCACGACGTCATCGGTTTCACCACCGCCGTGGCCGAGGCCATCAACGACAACGCCAGCCGCTGGTTTCATTTCGGCCTGACGAGCAGCGACGTGGGCGACACCTGCTACGCCGTGCAGATGATGCAAAGCGCGGATATCCTCATCGCCGACGTGAAGAAGCTGCTGCCCGTCATCGCGCGGCGCGCGAAGGAACACAAGTTCACGCCGTGCATGGGCCGCAGTCACGGCATTCACGGCGAACCGACCACGTTCGGTTTAAAGATGGCGCTGATGCATGACGAGTTCAAACGCGCCTTGCGCCGGTTGGAAACTGTCCGTGAAGTGGTCTCTGTTGGCAAAATTTCCGGCGCAGTGGGAACAAGCGCCCACTTGTCGCCGCGTGTGGAGGCTTACGTCTGCAAGCAGCTGGGCATCAGCGCCGCGCCCATCGCCACGCAGGTGGTGCAGCGCGATATTCATGCGGAGTTTCAACTGGCGATGGCGCTCGTTGGCGCGAGCATCGAACGCTGGGCTGTCGAGTTTCGACATTTGCAGCGCACGGAAGTGCTGGAAGCCGAAGAGCCCTTCACCAAAGGCCAGAAAGGTTCCAGCGCCATGCCGCACAAGCGCAATCCCATCACCTGGGAACGGCTCACCGGCCTCGCGCGCGTCCTGCGCGGCAACGCCATGGCCTCGCTGGAAAATGTTGCGCTCTGGCACGAGCGGGACATTTCGCACTCCTCCGTCGAACGCATCATCTTTCCCGATTCCTGCACGCTGCTGGATTATATGTTTGGCGTGCTCACGCGGTTGATGGACGGCATCGTCGTCTATCCGGCGAATATGAAAAAGAATCTCGGCCTTTCGCTGGGCATGTGGAACAGCCAGACGGTTCTGCTCGCGCTCATCAAGAAAGGCCTGACGCGCGAAGCCGCCTACAAGATCTGTCAGGACGCCGCGATGAAGACGTGGGAAGTGAAACACGCAGGCCGCGACGACGCTGATTTTATGGAACAGCTCAAGGCTGATCCCGAAGTGGCGAAACATTTCAAGAAAGGCGAACTCGAAGCGCTCTGCTCGCTCGACTTCCACTTCAAGGAAGTGAACAACCGATATAAGAAACTCGGGCTTTGATGCAAACTGGACAGACGGGAATATTTTTATATTCTTCACGCCCGCTTTGGCCAAAAGCGGTCAGGCGGAAAAACCATTTACTGGAAATTAATAGCCATGCAAACCTCAGACCTGGATGAATTGAAACAGTTGGTGGCGGAGTTGCGCGCAGAGCACGTCGCGCAGAAGGAAAAGGTTCGTCAAGAGAGCTGGACGAAATATGTCTCGCTGACCATGGTGGTCATCGCCGTGCTCGCGGCCATTGCCACGCTCAAGGGCGGCGGCTTTTCGACGCGCACGCTCAAGGATATGAACGAGGCGACGTTCAATCAGACGCAGGCGTCCGACCAGTGGTCGTTTTTCGAAGCCAAGTCCATCAAGCAGAATCTTTACCAGATCGAACTGGATCATCTGAACGCCGCGCCGGCGCCGGATGCCGCCGCCGTGGCCAAAATGAAGGCGAAAGTGGATAAATACGAAAAGGACAAGGCCGATATTACCGCGACGGCGAAGAAATTTGAAGCCGTCCGCGACGCCGCCCGCAATAGCGCCACCATCTCGGCCGAACATTCCAAGCAGATGGGCCTGGCCATCACGCTGTTCCAGATTGCCATCGCATTGGGCGCGATGTGTCTGATCGTGAAAAAGAAACCGCTGTGGATTGTCTCCACAATTCTCGGCGCACTGGCGGCGGCGCAGATGATTTACGTTTTGTATTTCCTGCCGCTGTAAGCAGGGCAGGGCGGGTCAGGAAAATAAGCGGCTTTTGCCTGCTTATTCCCGCGGGAGCCAATGACGGATCTGCAGCCGCCCGGGATAGCGGGTTAGAAAATAAAACGCCGCCAGTGCCACGGTCGCGGAAAGTCCGCCCCAGAAAATCATCCAGTTTGTGCGGACCGCCGGCGTGCAGGCGCCGAACCAGCAGCCGCAGCCGAGATAGCCGATGAGGCTGCCCACCCCGGTGTTCATCAACGACATCAGCGCCTGCGCCCGCGCCCGCCAGGCGGTTTCGACGCGCTGTTCCAGGTAGATTTGCGCCGTGATATAAAAGAAGACGAAGGAGAAGCCGTGCAAAAACACGCCGCTCAGCAGCCAGAATTTGCCGCCCAGCGCGCTAAAGGCAAACCGGAGTACGCCGAAGCCGAGGCCCAGCGCAAAAATCCATTTTATCTGCCAGCGCAGCAGCAGCGCGCCGAGGCTGAACATGGCGATCAGTTCCGACACCTGGCCGAGCGTCATCCACGCGCTCGTCCGCATCAGGCCGACCTGCTGGAGATTCGCGGTCGCATACGGATAAAACGCCGCAAGCGGCACGGCGAACAGCGCGGCGGTGATGAACACCACGCGATGCTCCGGCTTTTTCAGCAGCGTCAGCGCGTCCAGCCCCAGCCGTTCGTGCCAGGCCAGGTTTACCACCGACTTGGGCGTTTCCAGTTCCGGGAGAAAATGCGTGAACCCCGCCAGCAGCAGCCAGAGGCCGACCCCGCAATAGCCGGCCAGCGTGGAGGTATCCGCCGCCAGCGCACTGACGAGCCAGCAACCCGCCATCCAGCCCAGCGTGCCCAGCGCGCGCACCGGGCCGAACTCCATTTTGGCGTCGGCCAGCCGCGCAAAGACGATCGTGCTGGATATGCTCCACATCGGCGCCATGCACAGCGCGTGCGACTGGATCAGCGCAAGCACCACCCACACCGGCTGGTGAAACTGGATGGCCATGGATGCCAGCATCATGGTCAGCGCCGTGGCGATGGCCAACCCGCGCAGCACCCGCACCGGCGCGGCATGGCGGTCCGCCATCGCGCCGAAAATCAAGGGGGAAACGAACGCCGCCAGCGCCGTGGTGGCGAAAGCATACGCCTTGATGGCGTGAAAGCTGTTCGCGTCGAGGATCATTCCCAGCGGCACATACCAGCAGCCCATCGCCGCCGCCTGCAGAAAGAACAGCGTGTTGATTTCGAAGTATTCCGCCTTGCGCAGCGTCCTCAGCACGTCAATCCAGCCTTTCCGACACGCGCTGGATGCTTACCGCCTTGCCGCTCGCGTCGTCCACGCGGATGAGCGCACCGTGAAGAATGATCTTGTTCCGCGCCACATCAAACCGCTGCGGCATGCCCGTGAGAAATTTTTTCAGCACCGGCTCGATCTCGCGGCCCAGGCAGCCGTCGTGCGGGCCGGTGAAACCGGCATCGCTCAAATACGCCGTACCGTTCGGCAGAATCTGCTCGTCCGCCGTCTGCACATGGGTGTGCGTGCCGACCACCGCGCTGATCCGGCCGTCGAGAAACCGCCCGAAGGCAATCTTCTCCGACGTCGCCTCGCCGTGGAAATCCGCAAAGATGATCTTGGTCTGTTCGCGCAGCCGGTTCACCTCGGCCTCGGCGGTGAGGAACGGGTTTTCCATCGGCTGCATGAACACGCGGCCCTGCACATTCATCACGCCCACCGGCGGCAGCTTGCGCACCTGATAGACATGCGCGCCGCGACCGGGAATATTGATCGGATAATTCAGCGGACGCAGAAAGCGCGGCTCGCTGTAAAGCAGCTCAGAGACGGTCTTCTGATCCCACAAATGGTCGCCGCTGGTGATGACATCCACGCCGGCGGAAAAAAGCTCGCCGGCGATCTGAGGCGTGATGCCATTGCCGCCGGCGGAGTTTTCGCCGTTGGCGATGACGAAATCCAGCGCGTGCTCATCGCGCAGCCGGGGCAGGATGGTCTGGACGGCCTTGCGTCCGGGTTCGCCCACGATGTCACCGATGAAGAGAAGTTTCACGCTGGAGATTTAACCACGAAAGTCGAGAAAGGCACGAAAGAAAACCGGCGACAAACCGCTACTTTGCTTCTCCGCGCCATGGTGCCGTAACATCGGCTTCAATTCGTGTAGGGTGCGTATTCTACATAGCAAACCAAGGTCATCTTGCTTTTACAATCGAGGCGGTTATTAATTCGCGAAGGCGGAATTAAGCCGGGACGCAAGGTCAAGAAAAGCCTTATGCGGAAGGGATATCAATTTACAGCTCAATATTGACGGGCAAGGGGATTACTTGCCGCGCAAGAGCTTGAGGCGGTCGCGGACGGTTTTGAATTCAACGGAATTGGTGGGGGCGTTGACGAGGTAAAGCTGGTAGTTGCGGATGGCGTCGTTGGTGGCGTGCTGGCGCCAGGCGACTTCGGCGAGGCCGTAGGCAACTTGGAAAGAGTTGGTGTAGGCGACCAGCAGTTTGGCGTAGTCGGCGCGAGCGTCGTTCAAGCGGTCGCTTTGGAGATAGGCGAGGGCGCGGTTGAAGCGGGCGGTGGGGTCGTTGGTGGAAATTTCCAGGACGCGTGTCAGGGCGGTGATGGCCTGCGGATAATTGCCCATCTGGATGTGGGCGTAGCCGCAACCAAAGAGCCATTGGGGGTTGTCCGGCATCTGCGCAAGCTTGCGATCGATGACACGGAGGGCGTTGGTGTAGAGACCGCGCAGGAAATAGGCCTGGGTGGCGGCGATGAGAAGGTTGTCGTCGTCGAGGTGGCGGTCAACTTCGGCATCGAGTATGGCGCTACCGCGTGGCAGGTCGTTTTTCTGGAAGTACGCGGCGGCGACGAGGACGTTCAGTTGAGTGGAGTTTTTAGCATTCAGCCCAAAGCGGCGCGGCTGAGTGATCGGATCGTGGAGCGCTTCGAGCGCCGGGTCGGGCAGGCGGTTAAAGAGGTAAACCTGGCCGAGCCAGAGCCGGGTGGGGTAATTGTCCGGAGATAATTGGCGGACGCGGGCAAAGGGCGCAATGGCCTGACGGAGCAGGCCGCCGCGCACAAGCAGGACGCCGTTTTCAAAACAGAAACTGGTTTCGTCAAACGGGCCGTTGGCGTTGAGCACCTCGTTCCAGTTGCGGTAGCGACCGAACTGGTCGGCGGTGACGCCGGAGACATCCACCACGTTGGCGGACCCGGCGCGGAGATTGTCATTGAAGGCGCGATTGATGCCGGCAGTGACGTTTTCCGGGTTCAGCACCTGCGCGTTGTTGAAGGCGGTCGCCGCCGGATCAAGCTGCCCGGCGCGCTGGAGTTGGACACCCCAGAAATTCAAGCTGCGCGAATAATAGGCTCCCGCGATAACGGGGTTGGGGTTGGGGTCGGCGGTCGCGTGCAGGTGCATCAACACCCAGTCAAAAAAATTGGCCGGATAGCTGTAATCAGGCGAACTTAGCGCTTTTTTGATGCCGGGAGAAATCAGCGGGATGGCTTGCGACCAGAAGGATTCGTTTTCCGTAATCAAGGTTTTATCCGGCGTCGGTGGCACAAGATTGTTCGTGGGCAGTTCCTTCAACTGGTAAATCATGCCGTGCGGTTCTTGATAGAACTGTTCGAAATAATACCCAAAACTCGGGTTCGCGTAGAATACGGCATTGCTCTTGGTCAGCTGGTTAATCATGGATAGCAGGCCGATTTGATTGACAGGCTTCATGTCATCCTTGCTTACGAGCAGCGGCCATTGCTTGGGGAAGTTTTTGTGCAGGTAACGATGGTAAGGCGGCCAGTTTAGCGACTGGGTGTCGGCCACGAGATATTTCTGCCAGCGGCCTTCGTGCGCCAGCATCGCCTGGATCAGAAATGCGCGCAGCGGCCGGATCTGATTGGGATCGTCACTGTCACAGAGCAAAACCGCGCCGTTAGGCGGAAGATTTTGCGTGGCCAGCCGCGCAAATTTCTGGAGGGAGTCGTCATTGAGATCACGGATGAGTGGGACGTTTTTGTAAAACAAAATGGTCAGCATCAGCGCGCTTAACAAGATGGTGCCGGTGACGATAACCGAGCAAAGCCATTTCCAGCCGCGCGGCAGGGCGGATTTTGAACGCGGATTCCGCCGCGAGGGGATGGTGTTTTTTCCGAATACCAGCAGGAAATAGCCGCAGTAATGACCGATGGCTAGGGCGGCGAGGATATACAGCGTCAGCGCCGGCGTTCCCAAGGCCAGTTGGTGTGGACTGAACGGTGGATCAAACATCACCCAGACGCAGGCTCCAAAGATCACGGCATAGACAACGTGAAGCAGATGGCCAGCCAGAGAAATACCCAACTGGCTTTTGTCGCCAAAAGTCTTGTTCCACCGGATAGCAGCCACTAGCACCGGCAGCAGGGTGGTGAGCGACATCAGCGCCAGATTGTTGCGCAGGGTATCCTGACCGAGGCATTTGATCACGTTCCAGTCCAGCCGCCAACTCGGACGCAGCGCCTCCCAAAAGCCGATCGTAAAATTACCGTTGAATTTTGCCAGCAGCGGCAGCAGCAGGAAAAACGAAATGCCCATCAATCCGGCCAGCGCCATGCGCGCCAGAAATTCCAGGTTGAAGAATTCCAACTTCCGCAACCAGATCAGGGCGGCGAGGAAGAGCGGGAAGAACGCGACCAGCGCCCAGTTGTCCGTTATTCCTGCACCGTATATGAACGCCGCCAAGATAAGCCGCCAAACCTGCTCGTCCAGCCGGTATTCCAGTAACAGCCAGACGACAACAACGAAGAGCAGAAGTTGAAACATTTCGCCGGAATAACTCGTGGCGTGCTGCCAGAAAGTCAGTTGCAGTCCGGCAAATAATACCGCCACCACCGGCGGAAACCACGCCTGCCAGCCGGTCAAAAACACGAAGTCGCTTTTTTCCCGCTGCCGTTCCGACTCCGTATGGTCGCGGGGCAGCAACGCCACCGACCGTGCCAGCAACCCCAGCGCCGCCGCGCCGCAGACGGCGGAAAACAAATTTAAAGCCAGTGGAATTTGCGCCAGCGGCAACCAGCGGAACGGATAGGTGGCCAAAAATTGCAGCGGCCCAAACAACTGCGGCTGCCAAACCCAACCGGAAACAGTTGCGACTTGGTTGATGTTTTGGACATTCACCCAGCGGTTCAGGGTAAACCAGTAAAATGCGAGCATGACGACGCCGAGCAGCCACGGCAGGAAACGCGGCACAAAAAATTTTCGCGGATCAATCTGGTTTTGCTTTGGCATCAGAATTATTCAGTTGAGAACAAGAACTACAGTTTGGCAAGTTCAGTTTCGGTGACGCAGGTCGGCCACGCACTCCACATGCTGCGTCTGGGGGAACATGTCCAGCGGCTGCACCCGCGCCAGTTCAAAGACACCGTCCGCGCATAAAATGTTCAAATCGCGCGCCATCGTCGCCGGGTGGCAGGAAACATAAATCACCTGCGCCGGCTTGGTTTGGCGCAGCAGTTCCAACGTCTCCGGCCAGCAACCTTTGCGCGGGGGGTCAAGAATCACTGCCGTCTTTCCGGTGGAAAATTTCCGCAACAATTCCGCCAGCACATCTTCCACTTTGGCCGCGATAAATTCGCCATTGTTAATTTTGCGTGACGCCGCATTTCGCCGCGCCGCTGCGATTGCCAGCTTGTCATATTCCACGCCAACGAATGACTCCACCGTGTCCGCTGCCGCAATGCCGAAAAAACCAACGCCGCAGTACAGGTCAATTAAATGTCGCGCGCCGCCAGCTGTCAAAAAATCACGCACGGTTTCCACCAGCTTTGGCAGCAGAAAAAAATTGTTCTGGAAAAACGAATCTTTCGGCACTTCCCAATCCTCCGGTTGCATACGCAAAACGACTTTGATGCCACCTTTCGGCGGGGGGTTGGCGCGGACGTGAGTGATTTGTTTGTTGAGTGACGGCTCGGCAATTTTACATTCGGTGATATCCTCGACAAATTTATTGTCCGTGCGGATAAAACCGATTTCCAGCTTCTTTGCCGGACCGTTCCATTGGCTGCGAATCATGATGCGGTTACGATAGCCGTAAGGCGAAGGGCAGGGGATCAATGGTGCAACAATGGCATTCGAAATTTTACCGACGCGTTCAAACAAATCCATGATTTGCTTCTGTTTTGTGTGCAACTGCCCGGCGTAGGCAATATGCTGATATTGGCAGCCGCCGCATTTGCCAAAATAGCGGCATTGTGGTTCGGTGCGTTCCGGCGATGGCGTGAGCACTCGCAATAGTTTTGCGCGGGCAAACTTATTTTTCACTTCCGTTATCTCCGCCTCCACCGTTTCGCCAGCAATAACGAACGCAACGAACACTACCAAATCATTAATCCTTCCCACGCCTTCACCGCCAAATGCAAGGTCATGGATGGTCAGTTTGACATTATCGCCAAGCTTGAGAAACACAGCTTAATTTAGGTATTTTCGAGCTTCAGAAAAAGTCTTTTCGTGTTGTCTAAGCATTATTTTGCTATCGCAACAATGCTGAAGACATCAATATAAAGATTCACAATGTTTGTTATATTTATTTAATTGCCATCCTCAAATGCTGATTAAAGAAGGTCAAACTATTCAGGAGCAGCCCAAACTTTCGCCGCAGTTTAGGCATTTGTAGCAGGCTCCATTACGGACAGTTATCTGGCCGCAGTTCGGGCAGCTTGGTGCGTCTGACTGATTGGTGATCATCTGCGTCAGTGTGGCAGCGTGGCGCATCTGTTTTGGAACGGTTCCCGACTTTAATTCGATTATATCCGTGTCCTCGGACACCGCCAACAGTTCAGGCACCGGACGGTTCACTTTTTTTTTAATCTCCTCGGCTAGGCCAGGCATGGACAGTTCCGGCTGGGTGCGCGCGACGGTAATGTTTTCGCGATAGCCAGGGATGAATTGCAACGCCATCCAGCGAAACACGTAGTCCGTGATGGACGAGGCGTTGCGAATGTCGGGAT